>FWPU01000001.1_pt1 | contig 1056004 bp, 993 predicted proteins | sample 2228361 | NCBI WGS metagenome assembly FWPU01 (sample SAMEA103939777, study PRJEB20133) | metagenome | reverse complement strand
TCGGCGTCGGCACGGTGACGACGAAGAAGTCGCGGCCTTCGAGATCGCGCGGATCGTCGGTGAACCGCAGGCCGGGCAGACGCAGCTCCTCCGACTCCACCTCGCCCGTGCGGTCGACGCCAGACCGCAGCTCCCCGACCCGCCGCGGGTCGATGTCGAAGCCCACCACGTCCCCGTGCGCCCGCGCGAACCCCACCGCCACCGGCAGACCGACGTAGCCGAGACCGATCACCGCGATCCGCAGGTCCCCTCCGCCGCTCATCTCCGGGACTCCGTTTCCCTCCGGGAGCGACAACTGCCCCGGGCCCGTCGTGCCGGCCGCACGATCCTGCGGCAGCTCAGGCTGCCCCGGAATCGCGACCCGGGCAAGCCCCGGCCGATGGCTCTCGCGTCGATGTCAGACGGGATCGGAAGTGTGGAGCGCGGGCCGTCGCGACGGACGATGGACGGCCGCCGGCGCCGGTCCGGGATCACGCGCATGCGGCCCCCTGGTGCCCCTGGCCGGACTCGAACCAGCACGCCCTTCCGGGCAGCAGATTTTGAGTCTGCCGCGTCTACCTGTTCCGCCACAGGGGCCCGGCGGCAAGCTTAGGAGTCGGCCGGTACCTGTCAATTGGCGCGCCGCGCCGGTCGGGGCGGCTCCGCATGGTGCGCGGGCGCGACCGGCCGCCCCGTTGTCCCCGGCCGCCTCCACTTCTAGAGGATGATCCGGCAGACAGCCCCGGGAGGAAACGCCGCCGTGGCCGCCTATCGCGTCAACACTCTCCTCACCTCGATCGCCGACGCCGGGCGCGAGCTCCTGCGCATCGGCGGTCAGAAGCGCCCCGGCATCGACCGCCTGTGCCACGATCTGCTCTCGACCCGGGGCGAGGCATCGGGGGCGGCGCTCGCCCGCGAGCTGGTCGAGGCCTACCGCGCGCTCGACGAGGACGGGAAGCTCGCGTTCTTCCGGACGCTGCTCGCGGACTTCGACGTCGATCCCGAGCGCATCGAGGCCGCCGTCGAGGACTATCTGCGCGATCCCGGCTTCGAGCGGCTGCAGGCGTTGCGCCGGGTCGCCGAACCGCCCCGCCAGGAACTGTTCCGCCGGATGAACATGGCGCCGAACGGCACCCGCGCGCTCGTGGCCATGCGGGCCGAGCTGCTGCGGCATCTGCCGGCGCATCCGGAGCTGCGGCGGGTCGACGCGGACATGCACCATCTGCTCACGAGCTGGTTCAACCCGGGCTTCCTCACGCTCGCCCGCATCGACTGGAACAGCCCGGCCTCGCTGCTCGAAAAGATCGTGCGCTACGAGAAGGTGCACCGCATCCCGGCGCTCGAGGCGCTGCGGCGCAGGCTCGCCGCGGACCGCCGCTGCTTCGCCTTCTTCCATCCCGCCCTGCCGGACGAGCCGCTGATCTTCGTCGAGGTGGCGCTCACGAAGGGCATGGCCGACCGCGTCCAGCCGCTGATCGACGAGAACGCCCCGATCTTTCCGGTCGACGACGCCGACACTGCGGTCTTCTACTCGATCAACAACTGCCAGGAGGGCCTCAGGGGCGTCAATCTCGGCAACTTCCTGATCAAGCTCGTGGTCGCCGACCTCGAGCGCGAGCTGCCGCGCCTGCGCCATTTCGTCACCCTCTCGCCGGTGCCGGGCTTCCGGCGCTGGCTCGAGGAGGCGCGGGCGGCCCACGACCCCGTGACCGAGCCGCATCGCGAGCTGCTGGATCGCCTCGCGGGCGGCGACTGGGTCGGGGACGAAGCGCTCGTCGAGCAGGCGAAGCCGGTCCTGCTCGGCCTCTGCGCCCACTATCTCGTGCGGGTGCGCGAGCGCGGCCTGCCCCGCGATCCGGTGGCGCGCTTCCATCTGAGGAACGGCGCCCGGCTCGAGCGCATCAACTGGCTCGCCGACACGTCGGACAAGGGGCTCGCCGAGAGCTTCGGCATTCTCGTCAACTACCGCTACGACCCGGCGCGGATCGAGCGCCATCACGAGGCCTATGTGGCGACCGGCGAGGTGATCCACACCTCCGCGGTGAAGGGCCTGCTGCCGGCCGTGCGGGCGCGGAGCTGAAGCCGTGCGGGCCGGCTTCCGCCCGCGGCCCTGCGGCCGCTCGCCGGGGGCTCGCCTTGCCGTCCGCGGGGGCTTGCCCTAAACGCCTTCGCGGCTGCGAAATCCTTCCCCTGCCGGAACGGGACATGCTGGACAAGACCTACCGCCCCGACGAGGTCGAGACGCGCATCTACGAGGCGTGGGAACGCGCCGGCCTGTTCCGGCCGAAAGGGCGCGAGAGCGCCCGCCCCTGGTGCATCATGATGCCGCCGCCGAACGTGACCGGCAGCCTGCACATGGGGCACGCGCTCACCTTCACCATCCAGGACACGCTCGTGCGCTGGCATCGCATGCGCGGCGAGGACGCGCTCTGGCAGCCGGGCACCGACCATGCCGGCATCGCCACCCAGATGGTGGTGGAGCGCAGGCTGGCGGCCGAGGGCAGGGACCGGCGCGAGATGGGCCGCGACGCCTTCCTCGCCGAGGTGTGGAAGTGGAAGGAGGAATCGGGCGGGCAGATCGTCCGCCAGCTCCGCCGGCTCGGCGCCTCGCCGGACTGGAGCCGCGAGCGCTTCACCCTCGACGAAGGTCTGTCGCGCGCGGTGATCGAAGCCTTCGTGCGACTGTACGAGGAGGGGCTGATCTACCGCGACAAGCGCCTCGTCAACTGGGACGTCACCCTCCAGACGGCCGTCTCCGACCTCGAGGTGCAGCAGGTCGAGGTCCGCGGCCACCTCTGGCATTTCCGCTATCCGGTCGAGGGCGAGCCCGACCGCTTCGTCGTCGTCGCCACCACCCGGCCCGAGACCATGCTCGGCGACACCGGTGTGGCGGTACACCCGGACGACGGACGCTACCGCGATCTGGTCGGCCGGCACGTGATCCTGCCGCTCGTCGGCCGGCGCATCCCGATCGTCGCCGATCCGGCCGTCGACCCCGAATTCGGCACCGGCGCCGTGAAGATCACCCCGGCGCACGACTTCACCGACTTCGAGATCGGCCGCCGCCACGGGCTCGAGATGGTGTCCGTGCTCGACGAGCGCGGGCGGCTGAACGAAAACGCGCCGGAAGCCTATCGCGGTCTCGACCGGTTCGAGGCGAGAAAGCGCGTCGTCGCCGACATGGAGGCGGCGGGCCTCGTCGAGAAGGTCGAGCCGCACGTCCACTTGGTGCCGCACGGCGACCGTTCGGGGACGCCGCTCGAGCCGTTCCTCACCGACCAGTGGTACGTGGATGCGAAGGTGCTGGCGCAGCCCGCCATCCGCGCCGTCGAGGAGGGGCGCACGCGTTTCGTGCCGAAACAGTGGGAGAACACCTACTTCGAGTGGATGCGCAACATCCAGCCCTGGTGCATTTCGCGCCAGCTCTGGTGGGGGCATCGCATCCCCGCCTGGTACGGGCCGGACGGCGCCATCTTCGTCGGTCGGGACGAGGCGGAGGCACAGCAGAAGGCGCGCGCCCACTACGGCCGCGACGTCGCCCTCGAACGCGACCCCGACGTGCTCGACACCTGGTTCTCTTCGGCGCTGTGGCCGTTCTCGACCCTCGGCTGGCCGGAGCGCACGCCGGAACTCGCGCGCTTCTACCCGACCGACGTGCTGGTCACCGGCTTCGACATCATCTTCTTCTGGGTCGCCCGCATGATGATGATGGGCATCCGTTTCATGGGCGACGTGCCGTTCCGCGACGTCTACATCCACGGCCTCGTGCGCGACGAGCGCGGCCAGAAGATGTCGAAGACGAAGGGCAATGTCGTCGACCCGCTCGAGCTCATCGAGAAGTACGGCGCCGATGCCCTGCGCTATGCGCTGCTCGCCAGCACCGCCCAGGGCCGCGACGTGCGCTTCGGGCCGTCGCGGGTCGAGGGCTACCGCAACTTCGTCACCAAGATCTGGAACGCGGCGCGCTTCCTCGATCTCTCCGAAGCGCGCTGCGACCCCTCCTTCGACCCCGCCGCCTGCCGGGTGCCGCTGAACCGCTGGATCGTCGGCGAGACGGCGAAGACGGCGAACCAGGTGACGCGCGCCCTCGCGGAGTACCGCTTCAACGAGGCGGCGCAGAGCCTCTACCATTTCGTCTGGGACACCTTCTGCGACTGGTGGGTCGAGCTCGCGAAGCCCCTGCTCTCGGGGGGCGACGGGGAGGTGCGCGACGAGGCGCGCGCGACGGGCGCCTGGGTCTTCGCGCAGATCCTGCATATCCTCCACCCGATGGCGCCCTTCGTGAGCGAGGAGCTCTGGAACCGGCTCTACGGTGCGCCCGGAGGGATGCTGATCGTGCGGCCCTGGCCCGAGCTTCCGGAGTCGCTCGTCGACCCGGCGGCGGAAGCGGAACTCGGCTGGCTCGTGCGGACGATCGGTGCGATCCGTGCGGCGCGCACCGAACTCAACGTGCCGCCGGCCGCCCGGCTCGTGCTGCACCAGCAGGGCGCTTCGCCGGACACGCTGGCCCGCCTCGAACGCCACCGCGAGGCCATCTGCCGCCTCGCCCGCATCGAACGCATCGAGCCCGCGGAGCGGGCACCGGCTCCGCATTCGATCGTGGTGGTGGTGGACGAGACCACCTTCAGCCTCCCCGTCGGCGAGGTGGTCGATCTCGCGAAGGAGCGCGCCCGGCTCGAAAGGGAGCTGCAGCGCCTCGACGGCGAGCTCCGGAAGCTCGAAGCGAAGCTTGCCGACCGGTCGTTCGTCGAGCGGGCACCCGCGGAAGTCGTGGACATGCAGCGCGAGCGCCGCGAGGAGACGCTCGAACGCCGCGCTCGCCTCGAGGCAGCGCTGCGGCGCATCGCCTGAACCGCAGGAGACATCCGATGCTTTCCGGCTTCTCCTCACCCGGTGGCGAGGCGCGGCCGCTGCGCCCGGTGACCGCTGCGGGCTTCGATGCGGTGCTCGAAAGCTTCGGCGAGCGGGCGCGGCGCTGGCACGGGCTGCAGCGCTTCGAGCCGAAGGCGGGTGCAGTGTTCGTGATCCCTTCGGCCGACGGCGACATCGAGGCCGCCCTGCTCGTGGTCTCCGATCCGCCCTCGCTCTGGGACGCGGCGTCCGCGCGCGAGCGGCTCCCCGCCGCGACCTTCCGCCTCGACGATCCCGAAGGCCTGCTCGATCCGGCGGAAGCGGCACTCGGCTGGGCGCTCGCCGGCTACCGCTTCGCCCGCTACCGGAAGAACGACCGGCCGGGGCCGGAGCTGGCGATGGAGGTTCCGGATTCTGCCCGCATCCGCGCCGAGGCGATCTTCCTCGCGCGCGATCTGGTCAACACGCCGGCGAACGATCTCGGCCCGGCCGAGCTCGCCGAGGCGGTGCGCGCCGTGGCGGAGCGGTGCGGGGCGCGGTTTTCCGCGATCGTCGGCGAGGACCTTCTCGAGAAGGGCTATCCGGCGATCCACGCCGTCGGTGCCGCGAGCCCGCGGGCACCGCGGCTGCTCGATGTCGTCTGGGGCGACGAGGCGGCGCCGAAACTCACCCTCGTCGGCAAGGGCGTGTGCTTCGACACGGGCGGGCTCGACATCAAGCCGTCGTCCGCCATGGCGCTCATGAAGAAGGACATGGGCGGGGCGGCGCTGATGCTGGCGCTCGCGCAGGCGGTGATGGCCGCGAACCTGCCGGTGCGGCTGCGACTCCTGATCCCGGCCGTGGAGAATGCCCTGGGCGGGGCCGCCTTCCGGCCGGGCGACGTGCTGCGCACGCGCAGGGGGCTCACGGTCGAGATCGGCAACACCGACGCCGAGGGCCGGCTGATCCTCGCCGACGCGCTCGCCGAAGCGGATGCGGAGGAGCCGGATCTGCTGGTCGACGCCGCGACCCTCACGGGAGCGGCGCGCGTGGCACTCGGGCCGGACCTTCCCGTCCTCTTCACCCCCGACGACGGGCTCGCCGAAGACCTGCTCGAAGCCGGCCGAAAGTTCGACGATCCGCTCTGGCGGCTGCCGCTGCACGCCCCCTACCGCCGCTACATCGAAAGCCGCATCGCCGATCTCGACAACGCCGGAAGAAAGCCCTTCGCCGGGGCCATCACCGCGGCCCTGTTCCTGCAGTCCTTCGTCGGGCGCAGCCGGCGCTGGGCCCATCTCGACATCTTCGCCTGGAACGACGAGGCGCGTCCCGGCCGGCCGCAGGGTGGCGAGGCCACGGGCTTCCGTGCCCTGTTCGGCCACCTCGGGACATGGGCGCGGCAGGGCGGAGGGATGCAGCGATGAGCGGACGCCTTCCCCCGCCCTCGATCGGATCCTTCCCCTATGTGCGCGAGCTCGGTACACGCTGGCTCGACAACGACATCTACGGCCATGTCAACAATGTGGTGTACTACTCCTATTTCGACACGGTGATCGCGCATTATCTGATGGAGGAGGGCGGTCTCGATCCGTGGAACGCGCCCGTTGTCGGCTTCGCCGTCGAGAGCGGCTGCCGCTACCACCGCCCGCTCGCCTTCCCCGATCCCGTCCGCGCCGGTCTCCGGGTGGCGCACATCGGCCGCTCCAGCGTCCGCTACGAGATCGGCATCTTCCGCGCCGACGATCCGGTCGCCTGCGCCGACGGGCATTTCGTGCACGTCTTCGTCGACCGCGCGGCGCAACGTTCGACCACGATTCCGCCGAGGATCCGCGCCGCGCTCGAACGGCTGCTGGTGCCGGCGACCGGAGGCTGATCGGACGGATAAGCCGCGATCAGCGCTTGCCGTCGTCCGCAACCGGAGCTAGCGTTTGCCGAGGCACCAATCGCAGGACCCGGCATGAACGAGCGCGCGCGGATCCGGATCAATCTGTCTCAGGGCGAGCTCGAGGTCGAGGGCAGCGAGGCCTTCGTCGAGCGCTGGACGTATCCCCTGCGCACCCTGCTCGACCGGCTGCTCGAAGGCGGACCGGCCGCGGTCCCGGCGACGTCCGGCGCGGCCCTGCCGCTCCGGGCCACGGCGGAGTCGAGCCCGCTCGGCAGCTTCGGCGAATTCGTCCACCATCTGCCTTCGGGCGCCACCGAGGTGGACCGCATGCTGGCGGCCGGCTTCTGGTGCCAGCAGCACAACCCGGATCGCGCCTTCACCACGGCCGAGGCGAGCCGGCGCCTCGCCGAGCACGGTTTCCGCATCGGCAACCCGTCGCAGTGCGTGCGCCAGTCCATCATGGCGAAGCGGGTGTTCGTGGTGCAGAAGGGGCGATACCGCGTGTCGCACCATGGTAAGCATTACTTGCGGCAATTGATGGGCGAGGTGATTCCGCCCGAAGACGCGAGCCCGGCTTGACGCTTCTACGCGTATCCCTTAGCGTCCGCCCGAACCGGTCACCCGGGGGCGGCGGGTGGGTCCCTGCCGCTCTCGCTGCCCCCCGGCGACAGAACCGGATCGCAGGGACCATGCCCACCTCGGCCTTCGTGTTCCTCGTCACCGCCACCCTGCTGGCACCGGCCGCCGGTGCCCTGACCGATGTCTGTTCCAGTCTGCTGGTTCCGGAAGTGACCGGTCTCGTCTGCCGCCCCGGCGACGGGGAAGGGCCCCGCGCGGTGGTGGCTCCGGAGGACGGCCGTTTCGCCGATTTCAGTCGCCTGACCCTGCGCGAGCTCGACCGGCAGCGCGACGCACTGGCCTGGGAGCGGCCCGACCGCTGGCTCGAATCGCAGATGGAGATCGATCTCGGTGCCTGGGTCGAGAGCCTGCGGCGCCTCGCGCGCGAGCCGGACAGCCCCTTCGCCGGCGAGGAGATGCAGCGGAGCGTGGAGGCGCTGGCCCTCGGTCTCGACCGGCTCGGGCGGCTCGCGCTCGCTGCCTGCCGCAAGCCGCGGCAGCTCGCCTCCGGCCAGCGGGCGCTGCGCTGCCGGTTCGGGGCGGAGCCGTTCGCGCTCTACATGCAGGTGCGGCTGATCGAGGCCGGCGAGCGGCGCTGGGCGGCCAACATCCGCACCCTGAGCGAGCGCCGGATGCGCCACCTCGAAGCTGTCGCCAACAGCTTCCGCCCCACCTCCTGATCGTGGCGCGGGCTGCGAACCGGACGACGTTCGTTCCCGCGCTTCTATCGCGGTAACCGGCAGGAAAGAGAAAGGGCCGCTCGCGCGGCCCTTTCCCGTAACCGTCGGGCGGACTTCGGTCAGAAGTCCATGTCGCCCATGCCGGCCGGAGCGGCTTCCTTCTTCTTCTCCGGCTTCTCGGCGACCATCGCCTCGGTGGTGATCAGCAGGCCCGCGACCGAAGCCGCATCCTGCAGCGCCGTGCGCACCACCTTCACCGGGTCGATGATGCCGCGCTCGACGAGGTTGCAGTACTCGCCAGCCTGGGCGTCGAAGCCCCAGTTGACGTCCTTGCTCTCGAGCAGCTTGCCGGCGACCACCGCACCGTCGAAGCCGGCGTTCTCGGCGATCTGCCGCACCGGCGCCTGGATCGCCTTGCGGACGATGTCGACGCCGTGCTTCTGGTCCTCGTTGGCGGCATTCACGCCCTCGAGCGCCTTGGTCGCATAGAGCAGCGCCACGCCACCACCGGGGACGATGCCCTCCTCGACGGCCGCCCGCGTCGCGTTCATGGCGTCCTCGACGCGGTCCTTGCGCTCCTTCACCTCGACCTCGGTGGCGCCACCGACGCGGATCACCGCCACGCCGCCCGCGAGCTTCGCGAGCCGCTCCTGCAGCTTCTCGCGGTCGTAATCCGAGGTGGTCTCCTCGATCTGGGCGCGGATCTGGTTGCAGCGCGCCTTGATCTGCTCGGCGTCACCCTTGCCGCCGACGATCGTGGTGTGCTCCTTCTCCACGATCACCCGGGTGGCGCGGCCGAGCATGTCGAGGGTGACGTTCTCGAGCTTGATGCCGAGGTCCTCGGAGACCATCTGGCCGCCGCTCAGGATCGCGATGTCCTCGAGCATCGCCTTGCGGCGCTCGCCGAAGCCCGGCGCTTTCACCGCCGCCACCTTCAGCCCGCCACGCAGCTTGTTGACGACGAGGGTCGCGAGCGCCTCGCCCTCGACGTCCTCGGCGATGATCAGCAGCGGCTTGCCGCTCTGCACCACCTGCTCGAGCACCGGCAGCAGCGGCTGCAGGTTCGAGAGCTTCTTCTCGTGGATCAGGATGTAGGGATCCTCGAGGACGCAGCGCATCTTGTCCGCGTCGGTGACGAAGTAGGGCGAGATGTAGCCGCGGTCGAACTGCATGCCCTCGACGACCTCGAGCTCGGTCTCGAGCGACTTCGCCTCCTCGACCGTGATCACGCCCTCGTTGCCGACCTTCTGCATGGCCTCGGCCAGCATCCGGCCGATCTCGGTGTCACCATTCGCGGAGATCGTGCCGACCTGGGCGACCTCGTCGCTGGTGGTGACGGCCTTCGCACGCTTCTTCAGATCGGCGACCACGGCGTCGACGGCGAGGTCGATGCCGCGCTTGAGGTCCATCGGGTTCATGCCGGCGGCGACGGCCTTCACGCCCTCGCGGACGATGGCGGCGGCGAGGATGGTCGCGGTCGTGGTGCCGTCACCGGCGATGTCGTTGGTCTTGCTCGCCACCTCGCGCACCATCTGCGCGCCCATGTTCTCGAACTTGTCGGCGAGCTCGATCTCCTTGGCGACGGTCACGCCGTCCTTGGTGATGCGCGGCGCGCCGAAGCTCTTCTCGAGCACCACGTTGCGACCCTTGGGGCCGAGCGTCACCTTGACGGCGTCGGCCAGGATCTGCACGCCCCGCAGCATCTTGGCGCGGGCCTCGGTGGAGAAACGGAGTTCCTTGGCAGGCATCGCTGTCCTTACCCCTTGTGCTGTCGTCGAATGTCTGCGACGGCCTCAGGCCGCGGCCCTGGCCTGCGCTTCCTCTTCGAGAATGCCGAGGATGTCGCTCTCCTTCATGATGAGGAGCTCCTCACCCTCGATCTTGACCTCGGTGCCCGACCACTTGCCGAAGAGCACCTTGTCTCCGACCTTCACATCGAGCGGAACGAGCTTGCCGGTCTCGTCACGGGTGCCGGGGCCGACGGCGAGCACCTCGCCCTGCTGCGGCTTTTCCTTGGCGGTGTCGGGAATGATGATGCCGCCCTTGGTCTTCTGCTCTTCCTCGATCCGGCGCACGAGGACGCGATCGTGCAAAGGCCGAAAACGCATGGGTACGTACCTCCGGTGATGGACCTTGGAATGGCGCTGTTAGCACTCGCCTCGGGTGAGTGCCAACGACGGGCCTGAGGTAGGCAGGCCGCCCGGGGGCTTCAAGAGGTCCTCCCCGATTCTGGCAGCACTCTCCCGCAGGCGCTGCCAAGTGCCTGCAAAATCGGGAGAAATTGCACCGTTGCGACTTGACGCCGCACACTGCCCAAGCTCACAATTCCCCCTGTCCACAACCGCCTGCGGCGGTGCGACGGGGACCCTGCGATGGAACGCGACCGCTACCGTGCGCTCGAACTCCAGCTCCGCGGCTACCGGCTGACCACGGCCGAGATCCTCTACCACATGCCGGATCACCCGGGCCTGCTGCAGACCTTCGTCTGGCAGGAGTACGACATTGCCCCGGACTATCCGGTGCTGCGCCGCTTCCTCGAGTTCTGGGAGCGCAACATCGAAGGGCGGCTGCACAGCGTGCAGGTGGCGAGCGTCGAGGGCATCCACGTGCCCCGCTGGCGCAACGTGCGCAAGGAGTGGCGGATCGGGGACTAAAAGCCCCGTCTGAGCTTCCGTGTGACCTAAAACTCCCTGCGGTTGGAGCGGCCAAGCCGCCCTACTTTGCCTTGAGAGCTCTGCACATGCCCTCATAGTGTTCCAGATTAATTTTCCGAATGATATGAAGTGTAGCCTTCGCCAGTTCCCGCGCCGACACGTGCTCGGCGGCGGGAGTACGTACCAAGCTATTTGCGCTACCATGCGACATTGGATGCAAAAACCTCAACAATATGCCCACCTGCTCAGATATACCCTCCGCTTTTTCGCTGAGCCTCTTTAATCTTTCATCAAACTTCCCCCGCGGGCTCGGAGACTGAAAATCCAAGAACGCTTCAAGAAGTCTCCGCAGTCCATTGAGTGCGCCAAACGCATCGACCTCCTGTTCTCCATCTTTTATTGCCTTCGCTCTTTCGAACAAATAATAGTATTCGCTTCCTTGTGCAAGCCAGCACGACATGGGAACGAGCTCGGAAACAAATTCATCGCCCACAACTCTTTTTCGCGTTTCGAGTTGCATGCAGTGCGCCGTCCCGCCACTGAACAGATCTCCAATATGCCGTATCAGCTCTTCATTATGCGTTAACACTAAAACTTGCACTCTCGACCCAGTCCTGCAACGTCTTATGAGGCTGCCCAACCGCTCGGCAAGCCACCAAGAATATTCCCTATCCGTACTGGTCAGAGGGTCATCCACAACGAGCGTAGTTACCTGTTTGGCATCGATATACTTCAATGCTAGCTCTTTCCAGTAACAGAACGCGACGACGGTGCGTTCTCCGTCGCTGAGGCGGGGCTCGGTTCCGTCACGTCCAAGCACCCGAAATGCACTTTTCGCTCGATCCCATTTCACCTCGACAGTGGCATTAGCCAACACTCCTCGGACCTCTGCTGTTGTACGCTCTGCAATCTCTGCTTCTTTCTCCAGCGCACGGAGTCGGCGCGCCCGCTCTTGTTCTAGTTCGTTGATAACCTTCGCCTTCGAGCTTATGTCCGCTTTCAATTCATTGATGCGTGTCCGCTTCTCTTGAATGATGTCTTTGTGCATCCAGAGTACACTCTGGCGCTTGAGCTCCGCGTATTCGTTCCGTTTCTTTTCCCACTCGCGGATGCCGTTGTTATATTGGGTGGCAAGCTGCTTCAGTTCTGCGATTGAGTCTTCGAGGGATCCGCGGCGCGCCAAGATGGCTTCTGCGGCATGCCGCGGATCAGAGTCGACAGGCAGCTTGAGGGCGGCAATCTCAGAGAGGATTTCAGTAAGCCGAGTCATTATCGGCATTAAAGCGTCCGGTACGGTATCTTGGCCTGAGATCTCCAAAACATCTTTTAGGTTTCTACATGCTTGCAGTGCGGTCTTCGCTCGGATTGCAAGATTTTTTCTATGTTTGCTCAACACGACGCGATTTTTGTCCATTCGATTGCGCAGTCTATCCATCCAATCTTTTCGTAGTAATGCTTCGCAGAATAGACAGTGTTCTGCGGAATGCTTTCGGTGTAAATCCTTGCCTGTGAGGATCCATTCTATCACGTCCAAATCATTTTCTGCCTTGGAGGCCTCAGTTGAATCAGTCCTCAACTCCTGCTCGGCGTAAGCCCGCAGCCCTCGGTCAAGCTCCTCGACTGCTCCTTCGACCTCATTTAGCTGCGAAGGCAACATATAGCTATTTGGGGCGCGCGACCAGTCGCGCTCTTCATCTCGGGAAGCAGGAAGAGCTGGCTTTGAAGCTAGCGACGCAATTTCACGTTCAGCGTGTTTCGAAGTATAACTTTGCGGAGTTTTGTAGAGAAAGGGGAGAGCGCTCCGTACCTGCGAGGCAATAGATGAAAACTGGTTCTCCAGATCTTTTTCTGCGGTCTTAATCTGTTGTTCGAGAGAAAAAACGACTTCTCGGAGTTTGGAGAGCTCGTCGTCAAGCCGCTGGATTTCCGGTACAACTGCAGCAGCGCCCGCGGCCACGTAAACAAAATCTCCCCGATCGTAGAGCGAATCAAGCACAAAGTGTGTGTTGAAAACAAGCGGGAAGATAGGAGCGCGGTCCGATTTCCCCAGCTGGTGGCGGACGCCGCTAACCCAGAGGGACGCTTGCGCGTACGGATCGAGCCGGGAGAGTTGAGCGTCCAACGAGAAGGACGGATCGAAGCGGCGCAAAAACTGGGATACCGTGGTCTTCCCCGTTCCGTTCAAGCCAAAGATCAATATGCGCTGCGGAGCGGATTTGCGTCCCTGCAGGAAATCCCAAGAGACACGGCTGAAACCCGCAATGTCGGTAAGCTCAATCTTTTCGAGCATGGGTTGACAGTCTGGAGAGGCTCGCAAGTAGGGTACGCGGGGGCGGAGCGCTGTCAAGGGCAGTGGCGGCTGGGCGGCCCGGGCAACTGAGGCTCCGGAAAAGGAAACGGCGGGCCGGGGCCCGCCGTTCGCGTCTGCACCGACGGCGCGGTTGCGCCCTACTCGCCGCCGCCGAGATTGTGGACGTAGACCGTCACCATCTTGATGACATCGTCCGCGAGCCGCGCGTTCCAGGCCGGCATGACGCCGTGCCGCGGCCGCTCGATCTGCGCGCGGATCTGCTCCCGCTCGCCACCGTAGAGCCAGATCGAGTCGGTCAGGTTCGGCGCGCCCACTTCCCGCATGCCGCGCCCGTCCTCGCCGTGGCAGGCGGCGCACTGCTCGAGGAAGATCTCCTGCCCGCGCGCCACCGCCTCGGCGTCCGTCGCGCGGTTCGAGAACGACAGGACATACTGCACGACATCTCCGATCTGCTGCGGCTCCAGGATGCCGTCGGCGCCGAAGGCCGGCATCTGGCTGTCGCGGGCATCGGGATCCTCGCCGTTGCGGATGCCGTGGCGGATGGTGTACTCGATGTCCTCGAGCGTGCCGCCCCAGATCCAGTCGTCGTCGGCGAGCGTGGGATAGAACAGCTGTCCCGCGCCGCCGAGACCGTGGCAGGGTGCGCAATTGTCCTTGAACGCCACTTCGCCGCCCCGCATGGCGAAGGCGAGGAGCTCCGGATCGGCCTCGATCGCGGCCGTGTCCGCGGCCGAGATGCGATCCAGCCACTGCGCCTGGGCCGCCCGCGCCGAAGCGAGCTGCTCGGTCAGCGCGTCGCGCTGGTTGTAGCCCAGAATGCCGCCGAAATAGGTCCCGAGCGTCGGCCACGACGGATAGAGAATCCACCAGGCGACCGACCAGAGGATGGTGGCGTAGAAGACGTATACCCACCATTTCGGCAGCGGATTGTCGAGTTCCCTGATGCCGTCCCACTCGTGTCCGGTGGTCTCGACGCCGGTGACGGCATCCTTTTCGACTTTGGTCGGCATGTCACCGGTCCTCCTCGAAGGGAATGCGGGCCGCCTGCTCGAAACGCCGGCGGTTGCCGGGCCACATCGCCCACACCACGATGCCCGCGAACAGCAGCACGAGCCAGACGAGCCAGAGCTGCTTCAGGATCGGATAGAGGCCTTCCATCGTCCGGCTCCTACTGTCTCAGATCCTCTTCGGCCACCGCCGAGAAATCGACCATGCGGCCGAGGATCTGCAGATAGGCGACGAGCGCGTCCATCTCGGTGAGGCGGCCCGGCTGGCCGTCGAAATCGCCGACCGCGGCCTTCGGATAGCGCTCCAGCAGGGCCTCGTGGTCGGCCTCGGGATCCGCCTGGTTGCGCAGGTCCTCGGCCGCCGCGGCGATCATCTCGTCGGTGTACGGCACACCGACGGCACGGTTGGTCTCGAGATGCGCCGCGATGTCCGGGACGTCGAGGTCGCGTTCCAGCAGGAACGGATAGCCCGGCATCACGCTCTCCGGCACGACGCTGCGCGGATCGACCAGATGCGCGACGTGCCACTCGTTCGAATACTTGCCGCCGACGCGGGCGAGATCGGGGCCCGTCCGCTTGCTGCCCCACTGGAAGGGATGATCGTACATGCTCTCGGCGGCGAGGCTGTAGTGGCCGTAGCGCTCCACCTCGTCGCGGAAAGGCCGGATCATCTGGCTGTGGCAGGTGTAGCAACCCTCGCGGATGTAGATGTTGCGGCCGACGAGCTCGAGCGGGCTGTAGGGACGCACGCCCTTCACCGGCTCGATCGTGCTCTCGATCGTGAACAGCGGCACGATCTCGACGAGCCCGCCGATCGACACGGTGATCAGGATCAGGAGCGTCAGCAGCAGCCCGCGGCGCTCGATGACTTCGTGGCGGAACATGGCGCGTGCTCCTCCCTCACTCGGCCGGAACGACGCGCAGCGCACCCGCCTGGGAGGGCAGCAGCTCCTCCTCGCGGACCTCGCGCCGCATCGTCCGCCACAGGTTGTAGACCATGATCAGCGCCCCCGTGGTGAACAGCACGCCGCCGAGCGCGCGGATCACGTAGAACGGGTGCATCGCCTCGACCGTCTCGACGAACGAGTACTGCAGGAAGCCGAGATGATCGTAGGTGCGCCACATCAGGCCCTGCATGATGCCAGAGACCCACATGGCGGTGATGTAGAGGACGATGCCGAGGGTCGCGATCCAGAAGTGCCACTCGACGAGGCGGATCGAATAGAGCCGCTCCGCCTTCCACAGCCGCGGCACGAGATAGTAGAGCGCACCGAAGCTGACGAAGGCGACCCAGCCGAGCGCGCCCGAATGCACGTGGCCGACGGTCCAGTCGGTGTAGTGCGAGAGGGCGTTGACCTGGCGCACCGACATCAGCGGCCCCTCGAAGGTGCTCATGCCGTAGAAGGCGACGGAGACCACGAGGAAGCGCAGCACCGGATCCCAGCGCAGCTTGTCCCAGGCGCCCGAGAGCGTCATGAGCCCGTTGATCATGCCGCCCCAGGACGGCATCCAGAGCATCACCGAGAAGGTCATGCCGAGCACCTGCGCCCAGTCGGGAAGCGCGGTGTAGTGCAGGTGGTGCGGCCCGGCCCAGATGTAGAGGAAGATGAGCGCCCAGAAGTGGACGATCGACAGCCGGTAGGAGTAGACCGGCCGCTCCGCCTGCTTCGGCACGAAATAGTACATCATGCCGAGGAAGCCGGCGGTGAGGAAGAAGCCGACGGCGTTGTGGCCGTACCACCACTGGGTGAGCGCGTCCTGCACGCCCGCGAACAGCGAGTAGCTCTTGGCTCCGAAGAAGGAGACCGGTACGGCGAGGTTGTTGAAGATGTGCAGGACGGCGATGGTGACGATGAAGGCGAGATAGAACCAGTTGGCGACGTAGATGTGGCTCTCGCGCCGGGTCAGGATGGTGCCAAGGAAGACGACGAGGTAGACGACCCAGACCAGCGTGAGCCAGAGATCCACGTACCATTCGGGCTCGGCGTACTCGCGGCTCTGGGTGACGCCCATGACGTAGCCGGTCGCCGCCAGCACGATGAAGAGCTGGTAGCCCCAGAACAGGAAGGCGGCGAGCGCCGGTCCGCCGAACAGCCGCTGGCGGCAGGTCCGCTGCACGACGTAGAGCGAGGTCGCGAGCAGCGCGTTGCCGCCGAAGGCGAAGATCACGGCGGAGGTGTGGACCGGGCGCAGCCGGCCGAAGGTCGCCCACTCGTAGGGCAGGTTGAGCCACGGCCAGGCGAGCTGGAAGGCGATGAAGGTGCCGGCGAGGAAACCGACCACCCCCCAGAAGATGGTGGCGAGCGCGAACCAGCGTACGACGTCCTCGTCGTAGACCGGCGCGACGCGCGCCACAGCGCTTGCAGACGCGACCGCCATGCTCTCCTCCTCACTCCTCGCAGAGGCGAACTCGTTGCCCGGGGCGCCGACGTCACCCGCCGCGGCCGGTCGCCACCGCCCCGCAGCCGGAACTTCGGCATTGCGGCGTGCTTCAGCGACTGCTCATATTGCCGCAGGTGACGGCGGCACCTTTCCGGCCGCGGCAGGTCGTGGCATTGATCCAGATCAAGGGAGATGATGTCCGGTGCGGCAGAGTGCGCGGCAGCGGCGCTCCGGGCACGAGCCGCAGGGAGAGAGGAGATGGCGGAAGCGGTTCCGGTTTTCGTCCCCCAGCCCATCCGCATCCGGAAGATCGAGATCGACCGGCCGTGGAGCTGGCTCGCGAAAGGCTGGCAGGATCTGCGCGCGACCCCGGCGGTGGGCCTCGCCTATGGCGTGCTCGCCGCGGTCACGGGCTATCTCCTGACCTTCGGCCTGATCGCCGTGGACATGATCTATCTGCTGCTGCCGCTGGCCGCGGGCTTTCTGCTGGTCGGACCGCTGCTCACGGTCGGCCTCTACGAGACGAGCCGTCGCAGCGAGCAGGGCCTGCCCACCTCGCTGTTCGACGCGCTCCTCGCCTTCCGGCGCAACGCCCTGCAGATCGCGCTCATGGGTGTCGCGCTCATGATCTTCTTCTTCGCCTGGATCCGGATCGCGACCCTCCTCTTCTTCCTCTACTGGGGCCTCGAGCCGCCCTCGGTCGAGAACCTGATCGTCGACACCTTCCTGAGTCCGAAGGGCTGGCCGTTCCTCGTGATCGGCACGGCGATCGGCGGCGTGCTCGCCTTCCTCGCCTTCTCGATCAGCGTCATCTCGATCCCGCTCCTGCTCGACCGCGAGGACGCGAACGTGATCGAGGCGATCGCCGCGAGCGTGCGGGCGGTGCAGGCCAACTTCGGCCCGATGCTGCTGTGGGCCGGCCTGATCGCGGTCTTCGTCGTCTTCGGTCTGGTGACCGCCTACCTCGGCCTGATCGTGACCCTGCCGGTGATCGGCCACGCGAGCTGGCACGCGTACCGCGATCTGGTCGAGTTCGGCGAGCCGGGTGCCGCCTGAGGCCGGTTCAGCTCCGGGGTCCCGCGCCGGGGAAGGCTTCGGGCGGTCGCTGCGCGAGTTCCGCTTCGAGGGCCAGCGCCGCGCGCGCGAGGCCCTCGAAGTCAGCGGAGCCGCCGGCTGCGGCGAGATTGCGCCGCAGGACCGCGGCGATGCCGGCGACGTCGCCGGCGTCGAGGGCGGTGCCGAGGTCGCGGGCGCGGGCCATCCAGGTCGCGGCGATCTCCTTCATCTTCCGCCCCATCGACAGATCTCCCACCCCCATCTCGCGGAGGTTGCGGTCGAGATCGGCGAAGAAGGCGTCGACCAGCGCCTGGGCGAGCGCCGGACCGTCGCCTCCGGCGCGCTGCAGCCACCGGCTGAAGAGGAGCACGTGCAGCGCCACCATCTCGAACCGGCCGTCGACGCTGTCGGGCCATGCGAAGGCGGTGAAGAGGCCGGGGTCGCGGGCCCGCCGCACGGCCTCCGCGTAGATCCCTGCCGCGCGCTCGCGCAGCGCCCGCCGCCGCGCCCTCGCACCGCCGATGCCGCGCAACCAGTCCACGCCGGGGTGACCTCGCCTGCGACCCGCCCTATCTCGCAGGCGCAATTGGCACGGGACGTGCCGACGGCAAGCCGGGACGACAGCATGAGAGCGACACGCAGCCTGGTCCTCGCCCTCGCGACGGCGGCACTCCTCGCCGGCTGCACCCCGACCGTGCAGCAGCACGGCCAGCGGCTCGACCCGGAGCTGCTCGCCGCCATCCGCCCGGGCGTGTCGTCGAAGGAGGAAGTGGCGCGGCTTCTGGGTTCGCCCTCGGCCGCCGGGACCTTCGACGACCGCACCTGGTACTATGTGACGCAGCGGGTCGAGAAGCAGTCCTTCTTCCAGAACCGCCTCGCCGAACAGCGGGTGATCGCGATCCGCTTCGACGACCGGGGCATCGTCCAGGCCATCGACGAACGCGGCCTCGAGGAGGCCCGCGCCATCCGGCCGGCCCCGGACAGGACGCCGACCCGCGGCAGCGAGCTCACGCTGGTGCAGCAGCTCCTCGGCAACATCGGCCGCTTCAACCGCACGCCCGGACCGGTCGACTCCAACTTCTGAACGGACGGCCCGCATCGGGCGGGCCGTCGGGCACGCGATGCGGCCGGAAGGAAACGGCCCGGCACGAAGGCCGGGCCATCGGTCGTCGCTGCGTCTTCCGGCTCAGTGCGCCGCGGCGAGCCCCGCGACCAGGAGCAGCGCCACGATGTTCGCGATCTTGATCATCGGGTTCACGGCCGGGCCGGCGGTGTCCTTGTAGGGGTCGCCCACCGTGTCGCCGGTGACCGCCGCCTTGTGGGCGTCCGAGCCCTTGCCGCCGTAGTTGCCGTCCTCGATGTACTTCTTGGCGTTGTCCCAGGCGCCGCCGCCCGAGGTCATCGAGATGGCGACGAAGAGCCCCGTGACGATGGTGCCGAGCAGGAGCGCGCCGACGGTGGTGAAGGCCGCCCGCTGGCCGGCGATCCAGTCGACGACGAAGTAGACGACGACCGGCGAGAGGACCGGCAGGAGCGACGGGACGATCATCTCCCTGATGCCGGCCCGGGTCAGCATGTCGACCGCCCGGCCGTAGTCGGGCTTCTCCGTCCCCTCCATGATGCCCGGCTTCTCGCGGAACTGCCGGCGCACCTCCTCGACGATGGCACCCGCCGCCCGGCCGACCGCCTGCATGGCGAGCGAGCCGAAGAGATAGGGCAGCAGGCCGCCGATGAAGAGGCCGATCACCACGAACGGATCGGACAGCCGGAACTCGACCCCGAGCTCGGGGAAGAAGTGCTCGAGGTCGTTGACGTAGGCGACGAACAGCACGATCGCCGCGAGGCCGGCCGAGGCGATGGCGTAGCCCTTGGTCACCGCCTTGGTGGTGTTGCCGACCGCATCCAGCGCGTCCGTGACCTCGCGCACTTCCTTCGGCAGACCCGACATCTCGGCGATGCCGCCGGCGTTGTCGGTGACCGGCCCGTAGGCGTCGAGGGTGACCACGACGCCAGTGAGCGCCAGCATGGTCGCGGCCGCCACGGCGATGCCGTAGATGCCGGCGTTCAGATAGGCGAGCAGGATGCCGGCGCAGATGACGATCACCGGGAGTGCCGTGGCCTCCATGGAGACGGCGAGGCCCTGGATGATGTTGGTGGCGTGGCCGGTGGTGCTGGCCTTCGCGATGTTCTGCACCGGGCGGTGGTTGGTGCCGGTGTAGTAGTCGGTGATCCAGAAGATCAGACCGGTCACCAGCAGGCCGATCAGCGTCGAATAGTAGGCGTGACGGCCGGTGAAGGCCCAAAGCACCGTCTCGCCGATCTTCGCCTCGTAGAGCGGCTCGGTGAAGCCGAGCACGAGCCAGGTGGCCGGGATCAGCAGCACCGCGGAGATCGCGGCGGCGCTCCAGAAGCCCTTGTAGAGGGCGGCCATGATGCTCTTCGACGGGCCGAGTTTCACGAAGAAGGTGCCGGCGATCGAGCCGAGCAGGCAGACGCCGCCGATCACCAGCGGATAGAGCATCAGCGCGACCTGCGCCGGGCCGTGGAAGAAGATGGCGCCGAGCAGCATCGCACCGACCATGGTCACGACGTAGGTCTCGAACAGGTCCGCCGACATGCCGGCACAGTCGCCGACATTGTCGCCGACGTTGTCGGCGATCACGGCCGGGTTGCGCGGGTCGTCCTCGGGGATCCCGGCCTCGATCTTGCCGACGAGATCGGCGCCGACGTCGGCCCCCTTGGTGAAGATGCCGCCGCCGAGACGGGCGAAGATCGAGATCAGCGAGGCGCCGAACGAAAGGCCGACCAGGGCCTCGAGCAGCGTCCGCTCGCTCACGCCGGCGATGCTGAGGATCCCGAAGTACAGGGCGAGACCCAGAAGCGCCAGCGCCGCCACCAGGAGGCCGGTGATCGCACCGGCCTTGAAGGCGACGTCGAGACCGCCGTCGAGGCCCTTCTCCGCCGCCGCCTGCGCGGTGCGCACGTTCGACTGCACGGAGGTGTTCATGCCGATGTAGCCGGCCACACCCGAGCAGACGGCACCGATCAGATAGCCGATGCCGACGGCGATGCCGAGGAACCAGGTCAGAAGGAGGAAGACGACGACGCCGACCGCGGCGATCGTCATGTACTGGCGGTTGAGGTAGGCGCGCGCACCTTCCTGGATCGCGCCCGCGATCTGCCGCATGCGCTCGTTGCCGGCCGGCAGCGCCAGAACGAGGTTGCGGGTGACGACGCCGTAGGCGATGCCCGCGAGGCCGCAGGCGAGCACCAGGACGTAGAGAAACCACTCGAGACCGGACATGTGCGTTCTTCCCACCTGGATGCCGGCAGCAGGCGCGCCGGGGTCCACGCATTCGGGGACGGGATTGGACCGGGGACTGGCCGAAGGCCGGCCGCTCGTTTAGCCTCGGGGCGCTCGTCTGTCCACAGGCCCCGGATGCGGCGGATGTGTGCAGCGCACCAGATGTCGCCGCACCGCAACGGGCCGGGCGCAGCAGGAGAGGGAGCCATCCGCTTCACCACCGACGAACTGGAGGAGGCGCTCGCCACCGTGCGGCGGGCCGTACCGCCCACGCCTCAGCATGTCTGGCCGCTGCTGGCGGCGCGGACCGGATGCGAGCTCGTGGTCAAGCACGAGAACCACACGCCCATCGGCGCGTTCAAGGTGCGCGGCGGACTCGTCTACCTGTCCCGAAGGCTTCGCCGCGACGGCGTGCCGCAGGGAATCGTCGGCGCGACGCGGGGCAATCACGGCCAGAGCCTCGCATTCGCCGGCCGGCATTTCGGCGTGCCGGTGACCATCGTCGTGCCGCACGGCAACAGCCGCGAGAAGAACGCGGCGATGCGGGCGTTCGGTGCGGAACTGGTCGAGGCCGGAGCCGACTTCGACGAGGCGAAGGAGGTGGCGCAGCGGCTCGCGCGCGAACGGGGCCTGCACATGGCGCCGTCCTTCCACCGCGATCTCGTGCTCGGTGTGGCGACATACGCGTGGGAGCTGTTCCGGGCGCACGCCGATCTCGACGCCGTCTACGCGCCCATCGGGCTCGGCTCCGGCATCTGCGGACTGGTGACGGTCCGCGATCTCCTGGGCCTGCGCACCCGGATCGTCGGTGTCGTCAGCCGCCGGCTTCCGGCCTATGCGCGCTCGTTCGCCGCCGGCCGGCCGGTCGCGACGGGGCCGGCCGAGACCATCGCCGACGGCATGGCGGTGCGGGTGCCGGATGCCGAAGCGCTCGGAGTGATCCTCCGCGGGGTCGAGCGGATCGTCGAAGTCGAGGAAGAGGAGATCGCCGCCGCCATGCGGCACTACTGGACCGACACGCACAATCTCGCCGAGGGCGCGGGTGCGGCACCGCTCGCGGCCCTGTTGCAGGAGCGCGGGCGCATGCGCGGCAGGCGGATAGGCCTCGTGCTCTCGGGCGGCAATGTCGATCTCGCCTGGTTCCGCCGCCTGCTGGAGACGACGGATGAGCCCGGATCTGCCGCCGCCGCCGCGCGCGGGTGAATACCGGCTGATCTACGCCGATCCGCCCTGGCCCTTCCGCACATGGTCGAAGAAGGGGAAGGGGCGGAGCCCCGAGGCCTGGTACGACTGCATGAGCATCGAGGCGATCGCGGCGCTGCCCGTGCGCGACTGGAGCGCGCGCGACGCGGTGCTGCTGCTCTGGGCCACGGATCCGCTGCTGCCGCGCGCCTTCGAGGTGATCGCGGCCTGGGGCTTCACCTACAGGACCGTGGGATTCTGCTGGGTCAAGCTGCGGCCCGGCGCGACGCCGATGCTCCTCTCCGAGCGCGATTTCTTTACCGGCCTCGGCTTCTGGACCCGCGCCAACCCCGAACTCTGCCTTCTCGCCACCCGCGGCAGCCCGAAGCGGCGGGCGGCGGACGTGCGGCGTCTGATCGTGAGCCCGCGGCGCGAACATTCACGCAAACCCGACGAGGCCTACGAGCGGATCGAACGGCTGGTCGACGGGCCCTATCTCGAACTGTTCGCGCGGCAGAGGCGGCCCGGGTGGGATGCCTGGGGGCTCGAGGCCGACCGCCTGGAGGGCCCGGAACGGCTGAAGCGGCGATGGAAGGCGACGTCCTGGCCGGGTGCGGACGAGCCGGCGGATGCGCCCACCCACGGCTTGCCGGAGGGGCCGGGCGATCCGACCTGACGGCCACGGTATCGCGGAGGAGGACGGTGTGACCTGGTTGCCATCACTGCCGGAGGACGCGACGGTCCGCGACGTCCTGGCCCTCGATCCGGAGGTCGGGGTCGCGCTCGTCGACCTGCACACTGCGCTCATGCGCGGTCCCTCGCCGCTGTCGCCGGGCGAGCGCGAACTGATCGCCGCCTACGTGTCGGCGCTCAACGCGTGCCGCTACTGCCGCGGCGTGCACGCCGAGACCGCGCGCCGCTTCGGCGTCGACGCGGACCTGCTCGAAAAACTGGTCGAGGACCCGGGCGGGACCGCGGCCCCGGAGAGGCTGCGCCCGCTGCTCGCACTGGTCCGCCAGCTGACGCTCGATCCGGCCGGCGTACGCCGGGCCCACGTCGAGGCGGCGCTGGTCGCCGGCTGGGACGAGCGGGCGGTGCACCACGCGATCCACGTGGCGGCCCTCTACGCCTACATGAACCGGCTCGTTTCGGGCCATGGGGTCGAGGGGAGCCCGGAGGTCTGGGCGGAACGGGGCCGGGCGCTACACGAGGCGGGCTACGAGCCGCTGCGGCGGTGGCTCGGGGAAGCGGCGGGAACCGGTGACGCCGGCTGAGCCCGGGAGTGCAGCGGCCGCGCCCTTCGACCGCAGGCTTCTGCGGCAGCGCCGCGAACGCCGGCTCGCGGCGCCGGACTTCCCCGGGTTCCTCCTCGAGGAGATCGCCGAACGGCTGATCGACCGCCTCGCCGACATCCGCAGGCCGTTCGGGGACATCCTCGAACTGGCGGCCGGCCGGGGCTTCCTCGCGCGCCGGCTCGCAGCCGTCGCCGGCGTACACCGCATCGTCCACACCGATCCGGCGTACGCGGCCGCCCGGCACGTCCCCCCACCCTTCGTCCAGGCCGACGAGGACCTGCTGCCCTTTGCGCCCGAACGGTTCGATGCCGTGCTCGCCGCCGGCGGCCTGCACCTCGTCAACGATCTGCCCGGGGCGCTCGTCCGGATCCGCGAGGTGCTGCGGCCGGACGGGCTGTTCCTCGCCGCCTTCCCCGGCGGGGACACGCTGTTCGAACTGCGGCGGTCGCTGATGCTCGCCGAACTGGAGGTGACCGGCGGGGCGACGGCCCGGGTCGCGCCCTTCGTCGATCTCGCCGACGCTGCCGCACTGCTGCAGCGCGCCGGCTTCGCCCTGCCGGTCGCCGATCTCGACCGCATCACGGTCCATTACCGCGAACCCGCGCGGCTGCTCGACGATCTCCGGCGCATGGGGGAGAGCGGGGCGCCCCGGCTCTCGGGCGGCGCGCCGCTGCGCCGCGACGTGCTGTTCAGGGCGCTCGAGATCTACCGGCGGGACTTCGGCGACGGCCGCGGCCGCGTGCGGGCGACCTTCGAGCTCGTCTGGATGACGGGATGGCGGCCGCACCCCTCGCAGCCGCGCCCGAAGCCGCGCGGCAGCGGAACGGTCGACCTCGGACGGTTCCTCGGGCGCGATTCCGGCGGTCAGTAGGTCCCGTCGGTGCGGCGGTCGGCCGGCAGCGGCCGCGCCGGCGCCTCGAAGCGTGCCTCGATCTCGCGGCAGCCCTGCATCGCCGCACCCGGCGCCTGTTCGCGCAACTCGAAGTAGACGACCCGGGGGGCCGGATCCCCGGCAGCCCGGAAGAGGAACAGATCGAGCGTGCAGCGCGGGAAGTCGTAGCGCCAGTACTCGGCCGGCGGGTCGCGGCGACGCAGACTCGGCGGGCCGAACAGGCGTTCGAGGGTGCCGGTGTCGGCTCCGAGCACGGGGAAACGCGCCGGCGTCGCCGGCATGTCGCGGACGATCTTGCCCGGCACCGGCGGCGGCGTCGCTTCGCGATAGGCGGTGAGCCGGTCACCGTTCGCGCAGGACGCGAGAAGCGCTCCGGACACCAGAAGCGACGCCAGCCGATGTCGGCGCACCGTGGCGTTCATCGCGCGTCCTCCGGGCGGCCCCGCCGCGCGCCGGCAGCCCAACGGAGAGGATGTCCTAGCTGGCGCCCGACGAGCCCGAGGCGCGCGCGCCCGCACCCTCCAGCATCGACACATTGCCGGAGATGCGCCCGCCGCGCTCGATCTCGATCTCGCCGTAGCGCACGTTCCCGGTCACGCGGCCGGTGCTGCGGATCAGGAGCCGGTTGCGGACCGTGAGATCGCCCTCGTAGACGCCGCTGATCTCCGCTTCCTCGACCTCGGCCTTGCCGTTGGTGAAGCGGCCGGTCTCGGCGATCTCGATGGCGCGGGTCTGGTTCAGCGTCACCTGGACGCTGCCTTCGACCACGAGCCGGTCGCAGGCCGTGATCTCGCCCGACAGGCTGATGCCCTGCCCCACGATCAGGCGCTTGCCCTCGGCCGTCACGCCGGACGAGGGGGCCGGACGCTCGGCCGCGGCGGCGGCCACCGCGGTCTCCGGCTGCCGGCGCGGCAGGTCCGGCTTGGTCTCCGGCTGCGGACGCGAGAAGCTCGGCTCGGCCGGGCGTACGGGTTCGGGCTCCTTCTTCCGGAACATGCGCGCTTCCCCAGCGGTTGTTGACACGAGAACGCCGGCTCCGGCACGCTGCCGCAGCCGTTGTCAGATAAGCGCGCACAGGTTTAGACACAAGGATACGCGTCGTCAAACCTCGCCCGCGACGGCCGGCGTGCGATCTCCGTGCCGCCGTCCGCTGCCCGGAGCGCGACGGCGCGTCCGGGCACCCGTCTCCGGAACCGCTACATCCGACATCCGCCCGTGGGGCATCGAAGCGCCGCCGTGGAGCGCCCTCTCCGCCGCGCATTCGAGGGCCGCGAACGGCACGGGGCGGGCCGGATCCCAGAGCGCCCATCCCTCGAGGAGCCGCAGCGCCCGTTCCCCCTCCCCGACCACCGTGACATCGCTGCAGACACGCCTCAGGCGGGCGAGGGCGCGCTCGACGTCCGCGGCTTCCCGCACATTCTCGAGCAGCAGCCGGAAGCCCGCGGGCGGGGCCGCCGCCAGCGTGTCGGCCCGGCGGATGTTCCGGCGCAGGCGCATCGCGAGGGCCGCCACCGCGCGGTCGGCGACGGCGGCGCCGGCTTCCTCCCGCAGCCGCGCATGGCCGCCGAGCGCGAGGGCGAGGAGTGCCACGCAGCGGCCCGAACGCGACGCCCGCGCCGTCGCCCGCTCGAAGTGCTGCCGCAGGATGTGCGGCAACGGCAGCCCGGTCAGGGCGTCGACATGGGCGTACTGCGCGGCGCGCCGCTCGTGGCGCTTGCGCTCGCGGGCGAACATCAGCACGCGCCGCCAGTCGGTGCGCGCGATCTCGCTTCGCGCGACGAAATCCTGGGCGCCGAGACGCAGCGCCTCGAGGGCGAGATCGGGATCGCCGCCGCCGAAGCCCGTGAGCACGACCACCGGCAGTTCGGGATGCGCAGAGACGAGCCCGGCGAGCGTGTGCAGGCCGCGGCTGTCGGGCAGGTCGAGGTCGAGCAGGACGACGTCGAAGGGCCGGTCGTGCAGCGCCCGGACCGCCTCCGCCCGGCTCGACACGGCTTCGATCCGGATGCGTGGCTCGGAGGCGAGCGCGTCCCGCAGGAGCGCGGCGTCCTCGCGACTGTCTCCGACGAACAGGACCGAAAGCGGCACCGACCACCTCCGCAGGCAGAGCCTTGCGCCCCATCCCGGCGCGCCTGCATTGTGCCGCCGGTTCGTTGACGATCCGTGAACGCGGGCACGGCACCGGGTACGCAGGAGGGGAGGCGGACGCGTGCGCACGATCGACACGGCGTGGAACATCGCACGGCTGCGGCAGGAGGCGCGGCGGCGGCTGCCGCGGGTGATCTTCGACTTCGTCGACGGCGGGGCCGAGGACGAGATCACGCTCGCGCGCAACCGCACGGGGTTCCTGCGGCACCGGATCTGGCCGCGGCCGCTCGGGGCCGCGTTCGAGCCGGAGACGCGAACGACGCTGTTCGGTGACCCGCTGGCCGTCCCGCTCCTGATCGCCCCGACCGGGCTCACGGGCCTGCTGTGGCCGGGAGGCGAAGTGCTGCTCGCGCGCGCCGCCGCCGCACGGGGCTGCATCTATACCCTCAGTACCGCGGCGAGCTGTCCGGTCGAGGAGGTCGCGGCCGCCGCCCCGGGCCGGGTCTGGTTCCAGCTCTATCTGCTGCGCGACCGCGGCCTCACCCGCGAACTCCTGCAGCGCGCCCGCGCCGCCGGCTGCCGGGTGCTCGTGCTCACCACCGACACGCCGGTGCTCGGCCGCCGCGAGCGCGATCTCGCGAACGGCTTCACGATCCCGCCGCGGCGCGATCTGCGCACCGCCCTCGACCTGCTGTCGCGGCCGGGATGGCTGCTGCGCCACCGGCTGCGGCCGGACCGTGTGACCTTCGCCCATTTCGTCGGCCGGGACGACCGGCGCGGCGTGCTGGAGCTGGCCGCGCACGTGCAGGCGATGTTCGAGCCGCGGCTCGGCTGGAGCGAGGTGGCCTGGGTCAGGGAGAACTGGTCCGGCCCGATGCTGCTCAAGGGCGTCCTGCATCCGGCCGAGGCCGAGCGCGCGGTGGCGCTCGGCATCGACGGCATCATCGTCTCCAACCACGGCGGGCGGCAGCTCGACCGCTGCCCGGGCAGCATCGAGGCCCTGCCCGAAATCGCCCGCAGGCTCGAAGGACGGGTGCCGCTCGTGCTCGACGGCGGCGTGCGCCGCGGCGTCGACATCCTCACGGCACTCGCGCTCGGTGCGTCCGCCTGCATGCTCGGGCGTCCGGCGCTCTGGGGGCTCGCCTGTGGCGGTGAAGCGGGCGCGACCCGCGCGCTCGCCCTGCTCCAGGAGGAGCTCGCGCGGGCGATGACGCTCTGCGGGGTGCGGGAGATCGCCGCCATCGGGCCGGAGCTCCTCTCCCCGCAGCCGGACCGGGAGACTACCGCCGCACCCAGTTGCCCTTCTCGTCCATGACCCACTGACCGGCCGGCGTCTTCTCGATCAGCTTCTTCCCGGCGAGGGCGGCGACGGCGTCGAACGGCACGCCGTTCTTCTTCGCGATCTGCGCGTAGGCCTCGCGCCGCTTCGCGTTCACCTCCTCGACGAGGGCCCGCACCTCGGCCGGGGCCTTGGGGTCGACGATGCCGACGAAACCGTCCGGCCGCTCGCCCACGAGCCCCTGCGCCTTGGCCTCGTCGAGCGTGAGCGCGAAGGCGGTGCCGGCCGGCAGCAGGAGGCCCGCGGCCGCTCCCGCGAGCAGCAGGCGTCGGCTGCACATGGGCGTTCTCCGTTCAGAAGAGATCGGGGTTCTCCTCGAGCAGCTTCTCGACGTCGCGCTCGACCTTCACCCGCACCTCCTGCTCGATCTTGACGTTGAGGTTGATGGTGATGGGCTCCTTCGGCGGCTCGACCCGCACCGTGGGCTGGCAGGCCACGAGCAGCGACAGGGAGAGAAGCGCGCTAGCGCAGACGCTCGCGAAGCCGCTCGCCGAGCGCTTCCGGCAGACGGTAACCCCGCAGGCCCTGCTGCAGGATGCGTCCGAGCGGCCCTTCGAAACGCATGTCGAGCGCGACAGGATGACCTCCGTACACGGCCGGGTTGACGCCTTCGAGGGTTAGCCGGACTCCGAGCTCGCCAGCAAGCGGTCCTTCGAGCTCCGCCCCGAGACGGCGATAGTGGAAGTCCTCGAGCACCCGGTAAAGGAGTTCGAGGCGCGGATCACCGGGCCGTGAGGTGGCCGCGCCGCGATAGCGCAGGATGCCGCCGTCGCGGGAGGAAAGCCGCACCGGGTCGGCGACGATCCCGGCTTCGGGATCGATGGCGAGCCGGGCCTCGCCGTCGAGCTGCCCGGTGGCCGCGAGCCCCTCGACCGCGAGCTCAGAGACCAGCGTCTCGAGGTCGATGCCGCCGATCGTCGCCTCGACCATGCCCTCCGGCCGCAGCGGATCGAGAACGAACGGCCGGGTGACGAGCCGGCCCCCGGCCACACCGAGGCTCGCCCGGCGGACGGCGAGTTCGGGGCCCGCGCGCAGCGCGAACAGCGCCTCGAACGGCCCGAGCGGAAGCCCGGCATCGATGCGGTCGATCCGGAGCTGCTGTCCCGGCAGGGTCACGGGCGGGTCGAGCGATTCGAAGCCCAGACGGGTCGAGATCCCGGAGAGGCCGATCCCGGCGAGCTCCACGGCCCCTTCCTCGATCGCGAGCCAGGCCCGCTCCTCGCGCGTCTCCGAGAGCGCCAGCACCGCGCCGGCCTCGAGCGTGCCGGAGGGGGACGAGATCCGGTCGGGCAGCGGTGCCAACAGCGCTTCGGCGGGAATCCCGCCCTCACCGATGCGCACCCTCGGGACCTCGAGGCGCAGAAAGGTCCCGGTCGCGTCGCGGACCGCCGTGAACGCGAGGAGACGCGTCCCGGCGAGATGCGCGGCCCCTTCCACGTCGAACTCCGCCTCACGGCGGGCGAGCGTCGCTTCCACCCGCAGTTCCCCGCTCTTCCAGCCGGGACCGGCGGCGGAGAGGCTTTCGATCACGAGCTTCCAGCGGGATGCCCCGGGACCGGTCGCGCCGAGCGAGACGCCGCGTGCCCGGAGCGAGGCCGTGCCGGCGAAGGCGAGGTGCAGCGCGCCGATCTCGATGCGGGCGGGCATGCCCGCCGGCGCGGGTCCGGGCACGGCGCACGCCGTGAGCACGCCCGAAAGCAGCAGCCGCGCGACGGTCAGTCCGGAGGGAACAGCAGCGCGGGCAGAGCCCCGACGTCCGCGATCACATGATCGGCCGATCGCTCGAGCACCTCGACAGGCGTGCCACCGGTTCGTACCGCGACCGCGAGGCCGGCGCCAGCGCGCCGCGCCATCTCGAGATCGGCGAGGCTGTCGCCGACCACCGCCACCTGAGCCGGATCGCAGCCGACGGCCTCGCAGAAGCCGTGCACCATGCCCGGATCGGGCTTTTCGCCGAAGCCGGCGTCGGCACCCGCGACGAAGGCGAGGTGGCCGGCAATGCCGAGACGGACGGCGCTGCGGTGGGCGCGCGCCGTGCTGTCCATGGTGGCGATGCCGAGACGGAGGCCCCGGCCGGCGAGCCGGTCGAACAGGGCCGGAAGGTCGGTCACCGGGACGGGTGGATAGCGCTCCTCGTCGGCGAGGTGCGCGAGCACGAACCGCTCGACGCCCGCGAGCCGCCGGAGTTCGGGCTGTCCGGCCCAGAAGCGCGCGATCGCGTCGTTCGTGGCCCAGAGCAGAGGGCTTTCGGGCGCGAAGCGGCCACTTTCGACATCGAAGCCGCTACGGGCGAGAAGCTCGGCCGCGAACTCCGGCGGCAGGCCGGCGCGGGCCGCGAGGCCGGCCGCGGCCCCGGCATAGGCCGCGACCCAGGAGGTGCGGAAATCGACGAGCGTGCCGTCCTTGTCGAAGAGGACGGCACGCAGGCCTCGCGCGGATGTCATCGCCTGCCCTCCCGCGCCCGCGCTTGCCAGCCGCCGTGTTTCGTGCTTTTGGGGGAATAGAATGAGGTCCCGGGTGTCTTCGCAGTACGCTGCAGGGAAACGGCAGCGTCCCGTACGGAAAGGGAGGAGTCCGATGTTCGCACGTCTCGCATCGCTCACCGCCGCGGTCGCCGTCGGCGCCGGTCTCGTCTGGCAGGTGGCGGAAGCCCAGGACAAGGTCGAGCCCAAGGGCGTCGTCGCCTATCGCATCGCCGTCATGCGCACGCTCGGGGCGCAGATGCTGGCGATCAAGACGGCCCTCACCGAGACCCCGGAGTTCGACGGCAACGTCGCCTGGCACGGGCAGATCGTCAACGACGCCTCGAAACTGCTGCTCGATCTCTTCCCGGAGGGGTCGAACGAGCCGCCGAGCCGCGCGCTGCCGGTCGTCTGGGAGAAGTGGAGCGACTTCGAAGCCGCCGCCAACCGGCTGACCGAGCTCTCCGCGAAGTTCGTCGAAGTGGCGCAGGCGGGCGATCCGCAGGCGACGCTCGCCGCCTTCGGCCAGATGGGCAAGGAAGGGTGCGGCGGCTGCCACGAGACCTTCCGGCAGAAGCAGGAGCAGTAACGCCGTCCCGGCCGGTGCGGAGGGGATCCCTCGCGGCCGCGGTGCTGGCCGTTGCCGTCGTACTCGCCGCGACGGCACCGGCCGGCCGCGCCGCGGGTGATGCGGTGCTCGCGAACGGCGAGACACTGTTCCACATCGGCGGCTGCACGAACTGTCACACGGCCAAGGGTGGCGAACTGCTCGCCGGCGGCGATCCGATCCGCACGCCTTTCGGCACCTTCCACCCGCCCAACATCACGCCCGATCCGGAGACCGGGATCGGCGGCTGGAGCGAGGCCGACTTCCTGCGCGCCATGCGCGACGGTCGGGCACCGGACGGCACGCCTTACTACCCCGCCTTCCCCTACACCTCCTATCACCTGATGCCCGATGCGGACCTGCGGGCGCTCTGGGCCTATCTCCGCACCCTGCCGCCCGTCCGTCGCGCGACGCCCGATCACGAGCTCGGGTTTCCCTTCAGTGTGCGCTCCGGTCTCTACCTCTGGCAGTGGCTGTTCCACGAACCGCGGACGTTCGAGCCCGATCCGACCCGGGACGAGGTGTGGAACCGTGGCGCCTATCTCGTCCTCGGCCCCGGCCACTGCGCCGAGTGCCACACGCCGCGCAACTGGTTCGGGGCGCTGAACCGGGACCGGCTGTTCACGGGCAATCCGGACGGGCCGGGCGGTGACGAGGTGCCGAACATCACGGGCGATCCGGAACGCGGCATCGGATTTTGGAGCCTCGACCAGCTCGTCTTCTATCTGAAGATCGGCATGCGCCCGGACGGGGACTTCGCCGGCGGCGAGATGGCGAAGGTGATCGAGAACGCGACCTCGAAACTCTCCGACGGCGACCGCCTCGCGATCGCCACATATCTGAAATCCCTGCCGCCGGCGCGCTGAGCGGCATAAGGGTTTCTCCGCTCTCGCAGCGGCGCGCGGATCCTGCCAGGCTCCACGCTGTTCCCTGCAGCGGAGCGGCCCGCGATGCGCCGTCTTCTCCTCGGACTCCTCGGTCTGGTGCTCCTCCTCGGCATCGCGGTGGTCGCGGCGCCGTTCCTGCTGCCCAATTCCGTCCTGCGCCAGATCGCCGAGGCGGCCGCCTCGCGCGCGACCGGGCGCGCGCTCGCGATCGAAGGCAATTTCGCGCTGCACCCCTGGCCGCCGCTCTCGCTCGAAGCCAGCGGGGTACGTTTCGCCGACGCTCCCTGGACCGAGCGCGCCGACATGGTGCGCATCGGCAGGCTCGAGCTCGCGGTGGACCTGTTCGCGCTCCTGGACGGTGTGCTGCGCGTCGACCGGCTCGCGCTCGACAGCCCGTCCATCGTCCTCGAGCGGGCCGCCGACGGCCGTGCCAACTGGCAGCTCGGCGAGGCCGGGGCGCCGGACGGGGCGGAGCCGGCAGCGGCAGAGCCGGGCGGTACGCCGCGCATCCTGATCGGAGACGTCGTGATCACGGGCGGCGAGCTGCGCTTCCTCGACCGTGCGGCTGGTGTCGAGCACGAGTTGCGGGACCTCGATCTGCGGCTCGAGGGCGCGGGTGGGGGTACACTCGCGCTCGACATGCGTGCGCTCCTGCGCGGCGAACCCCTGGTGGCGCAGGGGACCCTGCCGGCACCGGAGCGGATCCTCGCGGCGGAAGCAGCGCCGCTGGTGCTGAACCTCACGGCGCCCGGCGGCAGCGCTCGGGTCGAGGGCACCCTCGCGCCGGGACCCGCGTTCGCGGGTCGCGCCGAGGCGACCTTCGCGGAGCTGCGGCGGACGCTCGCCTGGCTCGCCGTCGATCCGGGCCTCCCCGAGGGAACGTTCGAACGTCTCGCGTTCGCCTCGGAGGTCCGCGCGGACCCCGCGCGTCTGGCGCTCTTCGCCATGCGTCTGGAGCTGGACGCGCTCTCGGCGGAGGGAGCGGTGGAGGCCGATCTCGGCCGGCCGCGCCCGCTGGTCGAGGGCACGATCACGACCGGCACGCTCGCCCTCGACCCGTACCTGCCCGAACCGGCGGAGGCGGCGGAAGCGCGTCCGGAGGAGCCGGGCGCCGAAGGCGAAGGCTGGCCGACGGATCCCGTCGAGGTTCCCCTGCCGTTGCCCGTGGACCTGGCGGTGACGGTCGAGTTCGCCGGGCTCGAAGCGCGTGGCGTGGCCCTCGGGGAGGGGCTGGTCGGCGTTCGGGTGGAGGATCGCAGCGCCCGGGTGGAACTCGCCCGGCTCGCGCTCTACGGCGGTCGCGCGGAAGGGGAACTCGCCGTCGAGGCGGGAGCACCGCACGATCTGGGTGGCCGGCTGCGCGTCGCCGACGTCGATCTGTACCCGCTCCTCTCCACGCTCGCCGGCTTCGACCGCCTCGAAGGGACCGGCAACGCCGAGGCGAAGTTCGAGGCGCAGGGGGCGAGCGTGCGCGACATGATCGCTGCCCTCGACGGCGAAGGGGAGGTGCGGCTGCGCGACGGTGCCATCCGCGGCATCAACATCGGCGCCATGGTCCGGCGGGTGACCTCGCTCGGCCGGCAGGCCGCGGACGAGCCGCAGAAGACGGATTTCGCCGAGCTCGGCGGCACCTTCGTGATCGCGGACGGGATCCTGACGAGCGAGGACGTGACCCTGCGGGCGCCGCTCCTGCGCCTCACGGCGAAGGGCCGCGTGGATCTGCCGCGTCGCACCCTGGACTGGCGCATCGACCCGCGCGTCGCCTCGACGCTCGAGGGGCAGGGCGCCACCGGCGAACCGACCTTCCAGGCCGGCGTCCCGATCCGCCTCGAGGGCCCCTGGGCCGATCCCGGATGGTCGATCGAGTTCGGCGACGGGGTGCGCGAGGTGCTCGGCGATCCCGGGCGCCTCGAATCGCTCGTCGAAGGCCTGCGCGGGCGCGCCGGCGGCGCCGGAGGAGAGGCCGGGCCCGGGGCCGGGGCAGGCGCCCCGCAGGAGAAGATCGGTGGTGCCCTCGGCAGTCTGATCGGACCGGGAGCCGCCCCGGCGACGGAGCCGCCGGCACCTTCCGGCGAGCCGGCGGCCGGCCCCGCGGGCGAGGGTCGGTCACCGTCTGCACCGGCGCTGCCCGGGCCGGCCGGGGATCTCCTGCGCGGCCTGATCGGTCGCTGAGATCAGATCTCCTCGAAATCGATGGTGCAGCGGTCGGAAGCGACGGGCCGGAACCGCCCGTCCGCGAAGCCGACGTGGTCCGGATGGTCGCGCCAGGTCGCCACGACTTCGGGCCCCGCGAAGCGCACCACCCAGGCCCAGCGCCGGCGCGCACCGTCCTGCACCGCCCGGCCGGTGAAGATCCGGCGCACGCCGGGGACCGACGAGAGGCGCCCGTGCCCCTCGCGGAAGAGGTCCGCCACCGCCGCGTCCGGGAGACCCTCGTCCGCGTTCCAGAGCACGATGTGCTCGACCTCGCGCCACGGGCGCGCCCGCAGCGTCTCCGCCCGCCCGGCACTGCCGAGCAGCTCCGTCGCCCGCTCCACCTCCCGGGCCACCGCTTCCCGCACGCCGGCGTGCAGGCCCGTGAAGCTGCCGATTCCCTCGGCGACCCGCTCGCGGATGCTGGCCGCAGCTGCGTCGGCGAGTGCCGTGTACAGATTGACCTTGGCGATCCCGCGCTCGGCGAGACGTCGGTAGTCCCCGGGGGCGAGGCCGCTGCCGCCGTGGAGCACGAGCGGGATCCCGAGCCGGCGGTCGATTTCGGCCAGCCGTTCGAAATCGAGCTTCGGTGTGCCGCGGTAGCGGCCGTGGACCGTGCCGATCGCCACCGCGAGGAAATCGACCCCGGTGCGCGCAACGAAGGTCTCCGCCTGTTCGGGGCGGGTGAGGACGGATTCGCCCGGATGCAGCTCCGCGTCCTCGCCTTCTACGCCCGGCACATAGCCCAGCTCCCCCTCGACGGGCACTCCGCACGCGTGTGCCAGTTCGACCACCTCGCGGGTGATCCGGACGTTCTCTTCGAACGGCAGGTGCGAGCCGTCCACCATCACCCCGTTGCAGCCGAGGGCGATCGCCCGCTTCGCCGACGCCGGACTCGCGCCGTGGTCGAGATGGATGGCGACGGGAACCGGCGAGCGACGCGCGGCCCGGACCGCCGCCGCGAGCGCGAGCTCGGGGTCGAAGTGCCGGAAATGCGATTCGGCGACGCTCAGGATCACCGGCGCGGCCGCTCGCTCGGCACCCGCGAGGATGCCCTCGAGCATGTCGAGTGAGACGAAGTCGAAGGCACCGACCGCGTAGTGGTGACGATACGCGTCGGCGAGCATGTCGCGCATGTCGACCAGAGGCACGGGACCGACCTCCTTCCCTTCGGAAAGCGTCGATCCGGGGCGCGGGAGAACTGGTGTGCGGGCTGCGCGCCGCCAAACGGCGCCGGTCGTTCAGACCCAGACGATCTCCGGCGGGCGGCGGGTCGGGCGACCGAGCTGGGCGTCGATCCGGTCGCGCACGCTCCGCGCGAGCCCGAGATAGGCCTTCGCCTGCGGGCTTTCGGGGTCGGCGACGACGACCGGCCGGCCGGCATCCGAGCGCTCGCGGATCACGGGATCGAGCGGGATCTCGGCGAGGAAGTCGACGCCGTAGCGCAAGGCGCACTCGCGGGCGCCGCCGTGGGCGAAGATCTCGGTGCGGTGGCCGCAGTTCGGACAGCAGAAATAGCTCATGTTCTCGACGATGCCGAAGATCGGCACGTCGACCTTGCGGAACATGTTGATGGCCTTGCGGGCATCGAGCAGCGCGATGTCCTGCGGTGTGGAGACGATCACGGCACCCGTGAGCGGCACCCGCTGGGCCATGGTCAGCTGGGCGTCGCCGGTGCCGGGTGGCAGATCGACCACCATGACGTCGAGCTCGCCCCAGTCGACGTCGCCGAGCATCTGCTGCAGCGCGCTCTGGACCATCGGCCCGCGCCAGATCATCGGCGCGTCCTCGTCGACGAGAAAGCCGATCGACATGAGCCGGACGCCGTAGCTCTCGACCGGCCGCAGCCGGCGTCCGTCAGGCGACGCCGGGCGCCCGCGGGCGCCGGCCATGCGCGGCACCGACGGGCCGTAGATGTCGGCATCGAGCAGGCCGACTGCGAGCCCGAGCGCGCGCAGGCCGTAGGCGAGATTGACGGCGGTCGTGGACTTGCCGACCCCGCCCTTGCCCGACGCCACGGCGACGATGGAGCGCACGCCGGGCACGAGCGGCTTCGGCTCGGGGCGGGGCTGCTGGGGTCGTCCGGGCGCGACCGGCGGCGGCCCGGAAGGTCCGCCCTGCGCGGGCTGCCGCTCGGCCGTGAGCACGACCGTACACGAGGTCACCCCGGGCATCGACCGGACGGCCTCCTCGCAGGCCCTTCGCAGCGGCTCCAGCGCCTGCGCTTCGGCGGGGTCGACCTCGAGGGCGAAGCCGACGTTGCTACCGCGCACGACGATGCCCGAGACCATGCCGAGCTCGACGATGCTGCGGCCGTGCTTCGGGTGGACGATCCGCTCGAGCGTGCGGAGGATCTCCTCCTTGCCCGGTGCGCTCATGGTTGATCCCCTTTCCGGCGGCACCGATATAATCGCGCGGTCCGCACCCGGCGAGACGGACGCGCGGGCCGACGGTTGACCGGCGAGAGAGACGGGATGCCCTGGAATTCACAAGGCCCGTGGCAGAGCGGAGGCGGAGGGCGCGGCCCGTGGGGCGGGCGTCCGGGCGGCGGTCCGCAGCCGCCGGACCTCGAGGAACTGGTCCGGCGCTCGCAGGAGAAGTTCAGAGGCCTGTTCTCGGGCGGAGGCGGCGGTACGCCCGGGCGGCGCGGCATCGTGCTCGTGGGGCTGGTGCTGGTCGCGATCTGGCTCGCGAGCGGCATCTACCGGGTGCTGCCGGAAGAGCAGGGTGTGGTGCTCCGCTTCGGCAAGCTCGACCGGGTGACGGAACCCGGTCTCCACTACCACCTGCCCTATCCGATCGAGACGGTGCTCAAGCCGCAGGTGACGCGCGTCAACCGGATCGAGATCGGCTTCCGCAGCGGCGGCGCCCGCGACGTGCCGGACGAATCGCTGATGCTGACCGGCGACGAGAACATCATCGACATCAACTTCGTGGTCCTTTGGAAGATCGGCAACGCCGCCGACTATCTCTTCAACATCCGCGACCCCGAGGAGACCCTCAAGGCGGCGGCGGAGAGCGTGATGCGCGAGATCATCGGCCGCACACCGATCCTCGAGGCGACCACCGAGGGACGCCGGCGCATCGAACAGCTGGCGCAGGAGCAGCTCCAGACCCTGATGAACGAATACGGCGCCGGCATCCTGATCGACGCCGTGCAGCTGCAGAAGGCCGACCCGCCGGCGCAGGTGATCGACGCCTTCAAGGACGTGCAGGCGGCGCAGGCGGACCGCGAGCGGCTGCAGAACGAGGCCGAGGCCTACGCCAACGACGTCATTCCGCGCGCCCGCGGCGAGGCCGAGCGGCTGATCCAGGAGGGCGAGGCCTACAAGCAGTCGGTGGTGGCGCGCGCCCGCGGTGAGGCCTCGCGCTTCGTGGCGGTGCTCGACCAGTATCGTTTGGCGCGCGAGGTGACGCTGCAGCGGATGTACCTCGAGACCATGGAAGAGGTGCTCCAGGGCATGGACAAGGTGATCGTCGACGGCGGCGACGGCGCCGCTCCGGTGGTTCCCTATCTGCCGCTTCCCGAGCTGCAGCGGCGGGCCCGCGAGGCCGCGCCGGGAGGTGGCCAGTGAACCGCCAGTTCGCCATCGTCGGCGCGGTCGTCGTGGCCGGCCTGCTGTTCCTGCTGGCGGACGCCCTGTTCGTCGTGCACCAGACCAAGCAGGCGCTCGTCCTGCAGTTCGGCAATCCGGTGCGCGTGGTGCGCGAGCCCGGGCTGAACGCGAAGCTGCCGCTGATCCAGCAGGTCGAGTACTTCGAGCGGCGCGTGCTCGACTACGACGCCGCGTCGGTGGAGCTGATCCTCGGCGACCAGCGCCGCCTCGTGGTCGACGCCTTCGCCCGCTACCGCATCGCCGATCCGCTGCGGTTCCGCCAGAGTGCCGGCACCGAGCTCGGTTTCGTCGGCCGCCTCGAGCCGATCCTCTATTCGGCGCTGCGCTCCGTGCTGGGCAGCGTCTCCCTGTTCCAGCTGCTCTCGGCCGACCGGGCGGAGCTCATGGGCCGGATCCGCGACGACGCCAACCGGCAGCTCGACCGCTTCGGCGTCGAGGTGGTCGACGTGCGGATCAAGCGCGCCGACCTGCCGAAGGAGAACAGCGACGCGATCTATCGCCGGATGCGCGCGGAACGGCTGCGCGAGGCCAACGAGCTCAGAGCCCAGGGTGCCGAGATCGCGCAGCGCATCCGGGCGCGCGCCGACCGCGAACGGCAGGTGCTGATCGCCGAGGCCGAGCAGCAGGCCGAGATCCTCCGCGGCGAAGGTGATGCCGAGGCGCTCCGGATCTTCGCCGAAGCGGTGGGGCAGGATCCGGAATTCTTCGCCTTCTACCGCTCGATGCGCGCCTACCGCAGGGCGCTGGCCGACGGCGCGACGAGCTTCGTGCTGTCGCCGAAGAGCGAGTTCTTCCGCTTCTTCGACCGCATCGGCGTCTATCCCGAGGGCGGCGCCCCGGCGGACCGGAGCAGTGCTTCGGCGGGTGCGGATCGGGCGGCGCCGGACGCGGTCCCCGCGGCGGGGCCGGCGGCGGTGCCGGACGAAGCGCGCGGGACCGCCGCCCAGCCGTGACCGCGACGGCCGGGACCGGCGGCAGCGGCCGGCGATGCGCGACTTCCTGACGGCGCTCGCCCTCGTGCTCGTCATCGAGGGCATCCTCTGGGCGCTCTTTCCCGATGGGATGAAACGCGCCGCGGCGATGGCGCTCGCCCTCGACAGCGGCCGCCTCCGGGCGGTCGGGCTGCTCGCCGCCGTGATCGGGGTGCTCGGCGTGTGGATGATCCGCGGTTGAACGCCACCGGCGCCGCCTCCCGGCCGGGACTTGGCGCCCGTCCCCGCCTTCCGCTAGACTGCGGCAGCGGGCCTGTCGCGCGGGCTGCGCGGCTGCCGCCCTTCCGGGAGTCTCGTCCATGGCAACACCGGTCGTGACCACGACGATGCGCGCGGGAAGCCGGCGCCGGCGGCGGTTCGCCGCCGTGCTCGCGTTCGCCCTGGGGCTCGGCCTCGGGGCCGGCGTTGCGGAACCCGGGCTGGCACAGATGCCTCCTCCGACAGGCTTCGCCGATCTCGTCGAGCGGGTGGCGCCGGCCGTGGTCAACATCTCGACGAGCAAGGAGATGGCCGGCGGGGAAGGGCTGCCGGTGCCGCAGTTCCCGCCCGGCTCGCCGTTCGAGGAATTCTTCAAGGAGTTCTTCGACCGCGAACGCCAGCAGCGGCCGCGGCGCAGCCTCTCGCTCGGGTCGGGCTTCATCATCGATCCCGAGGGCTACGTGGTCACCAACAACCACGTCATCGCCGATGCCGACGAGATCAAGGTGATCCTCCACGACGACAGCGAGTACACGGCGACCGTGGTCGGCCACGACCCGAAGACGGATCTGGCGCTGCTCAAGATCGAACGGCCCGAGCCCTTTCCCTACGTCGAGTGGGCCGACAGCGACGAGGTCCGGGTCGGCGACTGGATGATCGCCATCGGCAATCCCTTCGGCCTCGGCTCCTCGGTGACGGCGGGCATCGTCTCGGCGCGCGGCCGCGACATCCGCACGGGCCCCTACGACGACTATTTCCAGGTGGATGCCGCCATCAACCGCGGCAATTCCGGCGGCCCGAGCTTCACCCTCGAGGGCAAGGTGTTCGGGGTCAACACGGCGATCTTCTCGCCCTCGGGGGGCAACGTCGGCATCGGCTTCGCGATCCCCTCGAACCTCGCGCGCCGGGTGATCGAGAGCCTGCGCGAGAAGGGCCGGGTGGTGCGCGCCTGGCTCGGTGTGCGCATCCAGTCGGTGACCGACGAGATCGCCGAGAGCCTCGGGCTCGAAGAGACCTACGGTGCCCTGGTGGCGAGCGTCGTTCCGGACGGACCGGCGGCCGCGGCCGGGATCGAACCGGGCGACGTCATCCTCGAATTCGACGGTCAGCGCATCGACAGGATGCGCTCGCTGCCGAAGATCGTCGCCGACACGCCGGTCGGCGAGGCGGTCGAGGTGACGATCTGGCGGCGCGGCGAACGGCGCACCGTCGAGGTGACGCTCGCCGAACTGCCCTCCGACGAAGAGCTCGCCGCCGCCTCGCGCCCGGCCGAAGGAGCGGCGCCGACGGCGGTCGCCGAGATCCCGGAGCTCGGCCTGCAGGTGGCCAGTCTCGATCCCGAACTTCGGCAGCGGTTCTCGCTGCCCGAGGACCTCGAGGGGGTGGTCGTCGTCGAGGTCCGGCCCGACAGCCCGGCGGCCCGCGAGGGCCTCGAGCCCGGCGACGTGATCCTCGAGGTCGACCAGGAGGAGGTGGCCTCGCCGCCCGAGATCCTCGCCCGGGTGCTCGAGGCCAAGCAGCAGGGCAAGCCGTCGGTGCTGCTGCTGGTCGACCGCGGTGGCGATCCGCAGTTCGTGGTGCTGCGCTTCCAGGGCTGAGCGCCGGTCACGGGTCCCCGTCGACGAATTCGTCGCGGTGGTAGCCCTGGAAATGTAGGGCGGCCGTCAGATCCGCGTGGTCGACGCGGGCGTCGGCCACCCGCCGCAGCACCTCGTGGCCGCGAAAGGCGACGCCGAGCCCGGCCGCCCGCACCATCTCGGCGTCGTTGGCGCCATCGCCGATGGCCATGGTCAGCGAGAGCGGCACATCCCGCACGCCGGCGAGATGCCGGAGCGTGTCGAGCTTGGCGCGGGGGCCGAGGACCGGCGGGACGAGGCGGCCGGTCAGCACGCCGTCCCGGATTTCGAGGGTGTTGGCGTAATCGGCATCGAAGCCCGCGAGGAGGCGCACGAAGCGGGTGAACTCGCCGAAGCCGCCGGAGACCAGCGCGCAGAAGGCGCCGTGGGCCTGCATGGTGCGCACCAGCGTGCGGGCTCCGGGCTGGAGCCGCACCGTCTCCCGGCAGATCTCGTCGATCACGCGGACGGGCAGTCCCGCGAGCAGGGCGACGCGCTCCGCGAGCGCCTGCTCGAAGGCGAGCTCGCCGGCCATGGCACGGCGCGTCAGTGCCGCGACCTGCTCGCGGATGCCGGCGCGCGCCGCGAGCTCGTCGATGCACTCGACGGTGATCACCGTGCTGTCCATATCGCAGACGAGGAGCCGCTTGCGCCGGTCGCGCGCGGGGAGGAACGCCCGGTCGATCGGCCGTCCGGCGAGCAGAGCGTCGATGGCCGCGAGCCGGGCCGGCTCCGCCGCTGCGAGCGGCCATTCGGCGGCATGCGGCGGGTCGAGCCAGCGCGGCGGGGTGCCCGCGAGCCGGCCGAGTTCTCCGAGCGGCACGATCTCTTCGAGCGCGCGCGAGCGCGGCGCCACGAGAACGAGGATGCGATCGTCTCTCAACGGCGAGCGGCCTGTCGTCACGGTGCCCATCCTGCTCATAGGAGGGGCCACCGCGAGCGGCAAGTCGGAGCTCGCGCTGCGCTTCGCCGAGGCCACGGGCGCGCTCGTGGTCAACGCCGACGCGCAGCAGCTCTACCGGGACCTTCCGGTCCTGACCGCGCGTCCGGGAACGGCGGATCTGGCGCGTGCGGAGCATCGGCTCTACGGCCTGCTCGGGCCCGAGGTCGCGACCTCGGCCGGGGCGTGGCTCGAATGGCTGGAGCCGGTCCTCGCCGAAGCGGAGCGCGACCGCCGGCCGGTCTGCCTCGTCGGCGGCACCGGGCTCTACATGAAGGCCCTGCTCGAAGGGCTGGCGCCGGTCCCGCCGGTGCCGGAAGCGATCCGGCAGCGGCTGCGGGCGGACCCGCGGCCGTCGGTCGAGCTCCATGCCGAACTCCGCGAGCGCGACCCGGCGATGGCGGCGCGGCTGCGGCCCGGCGACCGCCAGCGCATCCTTCGTGCCCTCGAGGTGGTGGAGGCGACCGGCCGCTCGCTGCTCGACCATCGGGCCCTGACGCGGCCTCCCTTCGACCTGCGCGGGCCGGTCCTCGGGATCGCGCTGCTGCCGCCACGCGCGCGGCTGCGACGGCGGATCGGTGAACGTTTCGCGGCGATGCTGCGGGCCGGAGTCGTGGATGAGGTCGCCCGGCTGGCGGCACGGCGCCCGGACCTCGACGGTCTGCCGATCGCCCGGGTCCACGGCTGTCGCGAGCTGCTGCGGGCGGTGCGCGGCGAATGGACGCTCGCGCGGGCCGCCTTGCGGACGATCGCCGTGACGCGGCAGTATGCGAAGCGCCAGTCGACCTTCTTCCGTCGGCAGCTGCCGGGCTTCCGGATCCTCGAAGCCTTCGGCGGAGAGCTCGCGGAGGAGGTCGGAGAGCTGGTCTCCGCTCTCGCGGCGCGACCGTCGCCCGTGGTCGCGGTCCGCTCGTGAGGCACCTCGGGTCCCGAAGCGCCCGTCCGTGCGCCGCCGACGACGCGGGGGCTCCGGTTCCGGCCAGTTTCGACTAGAAGGGTGTCCGGGACCGGCTCGACATTCCCCTTTCCGGAACGGAGATCGCATCGATGGGCGCATTCAAGGAACCGCACGGCGGCAGGCTCGTGGAGCTGTATCTCTCGGAGGAGGCCGCCGCCGAGGAGAAGCGGCGCTCGCGCGACTATCCCTCCTGGGATCTGACGCCGCGCCAGCTCTGCGATCTCGAGATGCTGCTGGATGGCGCCTTCTCCCCGCTCGAGGGCTTCATGAACGAGGCCGACTACGAGCGCGTGCGCGAGGAGATGCGGCTCGCGAACGGGGTCCTGTGGCCGATCCCAGTGACCCTCGACGTCTCGCGGGAGTTCGCGAACCAGGTGGGACAGGGCGCGCGCGTCGCGCTGCGCGATCCCGAGGGTGTGATGCTGGCGGTGCTCGAGGTCGAGGACGTCTACGAGCCGGACCGCAGGCTCGAGGCGCTCCAGGTCTATGGCACCGACAACCGCTACCATCCGGGGGTGCGGTATCTGTTCGAGGAGACCGGGCCGGTGGCGCTCGGCGGCCGGATCTTCGGCATCGAACCGCCCACGCACTACGACTTCAGGCACCTGCGCGACACGCCGCGGGAACTCCGGGCGCGGTTCCGCAAGCTCGGCTGGCGGCGGGTGATCGCCTTCCAGACCCGCAACCCGATGCACCGCGCCCACTACGAGCTGACGCTGCGCGCCGCGGCCGCGGCCGAGGCCAACATCCTGATCCATCCGGTGGTCGGCCTGACGAAGCCCGGCGACGTCGACCACTTCACGCGCGTGCGCTGCTACGAGAAGGTGCTGCGGCACTATCCCGAGCAGACCACCATGCTGAGCCTGCTGCCGCTCGCCATGCGCATGGCCGGCCCGCGCGAGGCAGTGTGGCACGGCATCATCCGCAAAAACTTCGGCTGCACGCACTTCATCGTCGGCCGCGACCACGCCGGGCCGGGCAGCGACGAGAACAACGACCCGTTCTACGGCCCCTACGACGCCCAGGAGCTGTTCGCGCAGTACCAGGACGAGATCGGCGTCACCATGGTGCCGTTCCGGGCGCTGGCCTACGTGCCCGAGCGCGCCCAGTACGTGCCCGAGGACGAGATCGGCGAGGACGAGACCGCCCTCACCCTGTCCGGCACCGAACTCCGCCGCCGTCTGGTCGAGGGGCTCGAGATCCCGGACTGGTTCTCCTTCCCCGAGGTCGTCGAGGAGCTGCGCCGGCGCTATCCGCCGCGCTCGCGCCAGGGCTTCACCGTCTTCTTCACCGGCCTGTCGGGCTCGGGCAAGTCGACCATCGCCAACGCGCTCATGGTCAAGCTCATGGAGATCGGCACCCGGCCGGTGACGCTGCTCGACGGCGATCTCGTGCGCAAGCACCTGTCGAGCGAGCTCGGCTTCTCGCGCGAGCACCGCGACCTCAACATCCTGAGGATCGGCTTCGTCGCCAGCGAGATCACCAAGAACGGCGGCGTCGCCATCTGCGCCCCCATCGCCCCCTACGCCGAGACCCGCCGCAGGGTGCGCGAGATGATCGAGCGCCACGGCGGTTTCGTCGAAGTGCACGTGGCGACCCCGCTCGAGGTGTGCGAGGCGCGCGACCGCAAGGGTCTCTACGCCAAGGCCCGGGCGGGGATCATCAAGGAGTTCACGGGCATCTCCGATCCCTACGAGGCGCCGGAGAACCCGGAGGTGCGGATCGACACGACGGAACTCACGCCCGACCTCGCCGCGCACCGCATCCTCGTCAAGCTCGAGGCGATGGGCTTCATCCGCTGAGCCCCACGCTCCGGTCATCGACCATCCGCGCACCGCGGAGCACAGGGCGGGCGGGCTTGTCCGGGCGGCAGGATCGGTGCTAGGGCGCACGGGTCCGACGCATCGGGAGGCTGCCGTGACCGGGCCCGCCACCCTGCTCCGTCGCCTGTTCGAAGCCGCCGTCTCGGCCGCCGATCCGGCGCGGGTGCTGCCGGCGCATCTGCCGGAGCCGCCGCGCGGCCGCACCATCGTGCTCGGCGCCGGCAAGGCCTCCGCCCGCATGGCGCAGGTGATCGAGGAGCACTGGCCCGGCCCCCTCGAAGGGCTCGTGGTCACCGCCTACGGCCACGGTGTGCCGTGCCGCCGGATCGGGATCGTCGAAGCCGCGCACCCGGTCCCGGACGAGGCCGGTGTCCGGGCCGCGCGCCGGATCCTGGAGCTCGCCCGTGGCGCCGGGGAGGACGATCTCGTCCTCGCACCGATCTCGGGTGGAGGGTCGGCGCTGCTGACGCTGCCCGCCGACGGGCTGACCCTCGAGGACAAGCGCGCGGTCAACCGGGCATTGCTGCGCTCCGGTGCCACCATCCACGAGATGAACACCGTGCGCCGGCACCTGTCGGCGATCAAGGGCGGGAGGCTCGCCGCCGCGGCCTTCCCGGCACGCACGCTGGCGCTCCTGATCTCGGACGTCCCCGGCGACGATCCGGAGGTGATCGCCTCGGGGCCGACCGTGCCGGATCCCACCACCTGCGCCGACGCCCTCGACGTCCTCCGTCGCTACGGCATCGATCCGCCGCCGGCCGTGCGCGCCCATCTCGAACGCTGCGCCGACGAGACGCCGAAACCCGGGGACCCGCGACTCGCCCGGGCCGAGACGCGGATCGTCGCCCGGCCGCAGGCGTCGCTGCTGGCGGCGGCGGAGGTGGCGCGCGAGGCCGGATACAGCCCGCTGGTCCTGGGTGATGCCATCGAGGGCGAGGCACGCGAGGTGGGCCGCGTGCTCGCCGGCATCGCGCGCTCGGTGCGCTGGCACGGTCATCCGCTGCCGGCGCCCTGTGTCCTGCTCTCGGGCGGGGAGACCACGGTCACGGTGCGCGGCGGCGGCCGCGGCGGACGCAATGTCGAACTCCTGCTGTCGCTCGCGATCGCGCTCCAGGGGGAGAAAGGCATCTGGGCGCTCGCCGGCGATACCGACGGCGTCGACGGTGCCGAACCGGTCGCGGGTGCCCTCGTCCGCCCGGACACCCTCGCCCGCGCCCGCGCCGCCGGCCTCGATCCGCGCGCCATGCTCGCCGACAACGATGCCCACAGCTTCTTTGCCGCCCTGGGCGACCAGCTGGTCACCGGCCCGACCCTCACCAACGTCAACGACTTCCGCGCCATCCTCGTCGAGGCGGACTGACGTCGCGGGATGTCGGGGCCGAGCGACGGCGCGCGATCGCCTCCGCCGTGATGCCGGCGCGCCGGACAGGCATCGTGCATGCCGGATGCCGGCTGCGCGCCGATCCCCGAGGATCCCGCTTCCGGCGGTGCGCCGGTCTCGTGCCCTCCGGGCGGCCGGCCGCGGATGCGCGAACACCGCATGTCGCGGCCGCCCCGTCGCCGAGAGGGTCTGCCGCCCCGGCCCACGGCCAGCCGGACGTCCGGGCCCGCCACCGCCTTCGCGCCCGGGTCACGCCTCCGGGAGGTCCCGCCCGCCCCCGGACCGGGCCTCCAAAGACCGGACGCCTGTCCGGCCGGCAGACTGGCCGCGACCGGGCCGTTCGCGCCGCCGTCGCCCCCGGGGATCCCACCCGGGGCAGGTTCGCCCCGGGGATCCTGCTCAGCCGAGAAGGGCGCGGACCGCCCAGAAGATGCCCGCCCAGAGCCCGGCGGAGAGCAGGACGATGATCATTGCGGCGATGGGAACCGGAAGACGTTCCGGCTGTTCCGCCGCGTTCTCGACCTCGACAGGCACCGCCAGCCCGACGCGCTGCGCCATGGATTGTCTCCTCGATCGGCTCCGGGACGCAGGCTAGCGGCCATGTCTTAAGGGAGTCTTAACACGCCCCGCCCGCCGCGGCCCGGCACACCGGCCTGCGCTCCGGCCAGGAGCCGGGAAAAGCCTCGGGGCGAGGACGGCGGTTGCGTCCGCCCGTGCTTCGGCTGCTACACGCCGGTGGCCGAGAACGGCGACGAGTTCACGTATCCGGCGCCGCTTCCCTGAGCCCGCCCGGGTGCGGGCGTTCCGTCGTCCGCGCCCACAGGCTCGATTCGTACACGCCTTCCGCGAGCGGCAAACGTCCGACCGGCGTGCGCGCCAGCGCGTCGGCCATGCGGGTCGCGACCCAGCGGCTCGAAAAGACCGGGTCGAGACCGCCGGCGAGAAGCCAGGAGGCGACCAGCATCTGCTCGCCGTAGCCGCGCCACGCCCACTCCGACGGGTACGGGTCCGGCAGGAAGACGTCGTGAAAATGGACGAGCACGCCCGCCGGCAGCCCGGGCAGGATGCGGTGGAAGATGTGGTCGACGTCGTTGCCCGGAAGGGCGAGGTGGCTCGAATCGACGAACAGCACGTCGCCCGGCGCGAGCGCCGCGAACACCTCGTCCGGTGCATCCTGCGCGCGCACTGCGAGATGACGCACCGGGAGACCGCGGAGCGCGGCGCGCGGCGCGGGGTCGATGCAGAAGATTTCGCACCCGAAGCCGCCATCGGCCACCGCACGGGCGAGAAAGCGGGTCGAATGCCCGGAGCCCACTTCGACGATCCGCGAAGGTGCGAGATCCCGCACGATCGCATACGCCACGGAAGCATCGAGGCGCGGGAACCAGTCCTGTTCGAAGCGCGGTGCGGGCGGCGGACCGCCGAGGGCCGCGAAGACCTCGGAGAAGGCGTCGAGCCGTTCGAGCCACCGGCGGAACGCGGGCGCGCAGGCGGCGAAGAGCCGGCCGACCGCGGGATAGCCGGCTGGGCGCAGCCGCGAAGCGTCGCGACAGGGCACGAACACGCCCGAAGGCGCGAGACCCGCGGCCGAGAGCGCGGCGCGCAGCGCGAGGGCGAGCCGGCGGCCCGGGGACAGGCTCACGGCCGGCGCTCCGGCGTCGCCGCACTGCCGCCATGGCGCCGGCGCCGGATCCGCGCGAGGATCCGCGTTGCGCGCAAGTGGTGGTTCATTCCCGCTCCGCGAGCGGACGTGCGAGCAGCTCCGCGACCGCGTCGGCGATGCTGCAGCGCCCCGTCACCACGGCCGCGACGGTGCGCGTGACCGGCAGGTCGAGACCGAGCCGGGCCGCGAGCTCGGCTGCTGCCGGTGCCGTCCACACGCCCTCCGCGAGCGGCGCGCCGGGCGCCGTGAGTTCGGCGAGGGTGCGGCCGCGGGCGAGCTCGTAGCCGAAGCGCGTGTTGCGCGATGCGAGGCTGGTTGCCGAGAGCACGAGATCGCCGAGGCCGGAGAGGCCGGTCACGGTCTCGCGCCGGCCGCCGAGACGTTCGACGAGCCTTCCGATCTCGGAAAGCCCGCGGGTCACGAGCGCCGCCCGCGCGTTCTCGCCGAGGCCGGCCCCGATCACGGCGCCGGCGGCGATCGCGATCACGTTCTTGAGCGCCCCGCCGAGCTCCACACCGGTCGGATCGTCGCCCGGATAGAGGCGGAAGGCCGGGCTCGCGAGCCGTTCCGCGATCCTCCGGGCGAGTGCGAGGTCGGAGGCCGCGAGCGTGAGCGCGGTCGGCAGGCCGCGCGCCACCTCGGCGGCGAAGGAGGGGCCGGAGAGCACGGCGGCCGCGACATCGGGCATGGTCCCGGCGAGGATGCGCGTCGGGGTCGCGAGCGTCCCGCGCTCGACGCCCTTGCAGCACAGCACGGCCACGTCCGGGCGCAGCGGAAAGCCCGCGAGCAGCGGGCGCAAGGAGGAGAGCGGCACGGCGACGAGCCAGAGATCGCTTTCCGCGAGCCGCAGCGGATCGGACACCGGCGCGATCGCCGCATCGAGCGGGACGCCCGGCAGATCGCGGCGATTCTCGCGCTCGCGCGCGAGCCGCGCCACACGCTCCGGGTCGCGCCCCCACAGCAGCACCCGCGCACCCGTGCGGGCCACGGCCATGGCGAGCGCCGTGCCCCACGCACCCGTTCCGACGACCGCGACCGGCCGCAACTGCTCCGCTCCTCCACCCGGGGCCGTGCCGGTCAGGGCCCCTCGACGTCGATCCCGAGCCGCAGGATCAGATAGCTCCAGGACTTGCCGTGGCCATCGAGCCCGAGCGAGGCGTTGACGCCGCCCTCGAGCGCGTCGCGCATGACGATGTTCAGCCCGCCGAGGCGCGGATACGCCCGCACCTCGACCGGTCCGCGCAGCAGTTGCGGGTACGCCGCCTTCAGCCGTTCCGGCGTGAGCTGCCGCACGATCGCGTCGAAATGGCGGGGATCGTACGGCCAGACCGAGACATTGGAGTCGTTGCCCTTGTCGCCGGCGCGGGCGTGGGCGATGGCGTGCAGCGGGACGCGGCGCGTCATGCTTCGAACACCTCGACCGTGGTCCGGACCCGCGCGCGCGGGATCAGGCAGGAGCGGGTCTCGACGGCCGGCAGGATCCGCGAGCGGAAGCCGCCGCCGCCCGCGGGCCCGCAGCAGAGCATCGCCTCGACCTCCCAGACGACGAATTCGACCTCTTCCCGGTCGGCCGAGCGGCAGGCGACGCGCAGGCGCACGTCTTCGGTCGAAGACGGCGGGACACCCGCGCTCGCGTGCAGCGAATCGACGCCGATCAGGTCGAACCGGAGCGGGCAGGCGAGCCCGTGGATCACCCGCAGGCGCTCTTCCAGCACGTCGCGGGCGAGCCGGGCGCGGGCGACCGCGTTCGGGCCGGCATAGGAGATCCCCGCTTCACCGAGCCAGCCGGCATCGAAGCCGACCGTGACCTTGAGCGCGTCGGGACGGGGCCTGCCGCGGGCGCCGGCGACGCGCACCCGGTCCGGGCCGGTCTCCTCGATCGCGACCGCCGAGAAATCCGCCACCACGTCGGGACCGACGTAGTGCTCCGGATCGTGCACTTCGTAGAAGAGCTGTTCGAGCACCGTCCGCCGGTCGACGCGGCCGCCCGAGCCCGGTGTCTTGCCGATCACCGCCGTGCCGTCCGCCCCGACGTCGGCGAGCGGATAGCCGCAGCGCGCGAGATCGGGAACGTCCTTGAAGCCCGGATCGGCGAAATAGCCGCCGGTCACCTGCATGCCGCACTCGAGCAGATGGCCCACGAGCACGCCCGCGGCCATGCGGTCGAGATCGTCCTCCTCCCAGCCGAAAGCGTGGCGGAGCGGGGCGAGGAACAGGGACGGGTCGGCCACCCGGCCGGTCAGCACGACCTCCGCCCCGGTCTCGATGGCGGGCAGGATGGCGTCGGCGCCGAGATAGGCGTTGGCGCCGACCACCGGCCGGCCGACTTCGCCGATCGTCCCGCCTTCGAGGAGCGGCGTGTCCGGCCCGAGCAGCCCGGTGACATCGTCTCCCAGCACGCAGGCGAAGCGCAGACCCGAAAGGCCGAGCGCGCGGGCGACCGCGACCGTCCGCTCTCCCGCCCCGGCCACGTTCGCCACCCCCATGTTGGTGACGATGCGCGTGCCGCGCTCGCGGCAGACCGGCAGGAGCGCGCGCATGCGGCGTTCGAGCAGCGGATTGTAGCCCCTCGCCGGATCGCGCGCGCGGTCGCGATGGGCGAAGGCCATGGTGCGCTCGCCGATGCATTCGAGCGCGAGCCAGTCGGGCCCGGCGCGGTCGACGAGCTCGACGGCGGCGTCGAGCCGGTCCGAGGCGAAACCCGCGCCGCAGCCGATCCGCAGGCCGTCCCGTCTCATGCCCGTCTTCCCCGGAGCCCGCAGAGCCGCCACGGGCCGATGTCGAAGTGGAGGTGATCGCGGTGATCGCGATCGTGATCCGGCGTCAGCACGACGTTGAAATGGTCGCAGGCGGCGCGCGCCACGGCTCTCAGGAACCGGCCGCGCCTGCCGGATGCGGCCCAGTCCCGCCCGACGCGCACGTCGCTGCCGTCCACGAGGCGGAAGCCCGCGATGTCGATGGCGCGGGCGCTCGCGTGCAGGCTCGTGCGGCGAGGGTTCCCGGTCATGCGGCGGCAGGCGTAGGAGCCGTAGTGCAGGACCCCGGCGATCCCGGTCCCGAGATGCTCGTGCGCGAGCTCCTCGATCCGCGGCACGAAGCGTGCCCAGGCGAGCGCCATCGCACAGCTCGTCGAAACCGGCGGCTCGATGGCTGCGCGGGCGGCGACGAGCGAGACGGGCGTGTCGACGCCGCAGCGCCCGCCGCGCGGCGGCGACCAGTGGCCGGCCACGCCGCCCGCCTCGGCGAGGGCGGCGAGGCACTGCACGCCGGAGATGGCCCAGCGGTTTTCCGCACGCTCCGGCCGTTCCCGCCCGCCACAGGCCGCGAGCAGGAGCGGCAGCGCGACGACCGCGAAGGGCAGGAGATGACTCACGCGCGACATGGCCACAGTCTACATGCGGCGTGCCCGGGGCGACAGGGGGCGGGCGGGATCACCCGCAGACACGCCGCATCGTGCCCTGTGCGCCGCCGCTCCGGCCCTTGCGGCCCGGCTCGGGTCCGTTAACACGGGTTCCGGATCGCACCGGCCGACGGAGCAGGGGGCCTTGCGTCTCGAATTCCCGGTTCCCGATCCCGGACCCTGGCGGACGGGCACCCCGCTTCCCGGCGTGCTCACGCTCGCCGCTCCGCGGCCGGGACCGCACGCCGCCATCTTCGCGCTCGTGCACGGCAACGAGCTCTCCGGTGCCGCCGCCCTGCTGCGTCTGATCGAGCTCGGCGTGCGGCCGGAGCGGGGCCGGCTGACCCTGTGTTTCGCCAATCTCGACGCCTTCGACCGTTTCGATCCGGCCGTGCCGGGCGCCGCGCGCTTTCTGGACGAAGATCTCAACCGGATCTGGGACGACCCGCTGCTGGATCTGCCGGGGGGCGGACGCGAGCGGCAGCGGGCGCGGGCGCTGCGGCCGCTCGTGCGGGACGTCGACTTCCTTCTCGACCTTCACAGCATGCAGACGCCGGGCGAGCCACTGCTCCTGTGCGCGCCGCTGCCGCGGGCCGAACGGTTCGCGCTGCGCCTCGGCCTGCCCGCGATCGTGGTGAGCGATCCGGGTCACGAGAGCGGCCGCCGCCTCGTCGATTACGCGCCCTTCACCGATCCTCGCGGCACCGCGGTCGCGGTGCTGCTCGAGGCCGGGCCGCACGGTGCCCGCCGTTCGGTCGAGACGGCGGTGGCGACGGCGCTGCGCTTCCTCGAGGTCTGCGGCCTGCTCGACCGCGAGAACGCCGGCCGGCTCGGAGCCCCGCCGCCGGCCGGACGACAGCGTCTGTTCCGGGTCGAACGCCCGGTCCGGGTCGAACATGGCCCGTTCCGCTACATCGGCGAGCCCGCGAGCTTCACCATCGTCCCGCACGCCGGCACCACCATCGCCTTCGACGGCGGCAGGCCGGTGCGCACGCCCTTCGACGAATGCGCGGTCGTGCTGCCGGTGCGCCGGGCGCCCAGGGGCCATGTGGCGATACGGCTCGCGCGGGCGGTGACGCCCGCCGGCGACGCGGCCGCACCCGGCCTCAGACGGCGACGCGCCGGGCGAGGTTCGCAGACGGCAGCTCGACGTTGACCTCGAGGATCGAGCAGTCGGCCCCGCGCTCGAGCTCGATCTTCACCCGCTCCGGATCGACCTCGACATATTTGCGGATCACATCCAGCAGCTCGCGCTGCAGCAGCGGCAGGAAATCGGCACCACCGCCGCCGCTGCGGTCGAGGGCGACCAGCACCTGGAGCCGCTGCTTCGCGGTCTCGGCCGAAGGGGTCCGCCGCCGCGCGAGACGGAAGAAGTCGAGCAGTCTCACGCGCTCCTCCTCAGGAACAGGTCGAGGAGACCGCGCTTCGGCGGCTGCGTGAAGCGCAGCGGCACGTCCTCGCCGAGCAGCCGTGCCACCGCGTCGCGGTAGGCCTCGCCCGCGCGCGACTTCGGCTCGAGCACCACCGGCACGCCGAGGTTCGAGCACTGCAGCACCGCCGGATCGTTCGGGATCACGCCGAGCACCGGGATCGCGAGGATCTCGACGACGTCCTCGAGCTTCAGCATGTCGCCACGCTGCACCCGGTCCCAGTCGTAGCGGGTCAGCAGCAGATGCTGCTTCGGCGGTTCCTGGCCTTCCTCGGCGCGCTTCGAACGGGAGTTGAGGATGCCGAGGATGCGGTCGCTGTCGCGCACCGAGGAGACTTCCGGATTGGTCACCACGACCGCCTCGTCGGCGAAGTAGAGGGCCATGTACGCACCCTTCTCGATCCCCGCCGGGCTGTCGCAGATGATGTAGTCGAACTGTTCCTTCAGCTCCTCGATGACCCGCCCGACGCCTTCCTTGGTCAGCGCGTCCTTGTCACGGGTCTGCGAGGTGGGCAGGATGTACAGTTTGTCGACCCGCTTGTCCTTGATCAGGGCCTGGTGCAGCTTGATGCCATCGTTGATCACATTGACGAAATCGAACACGACCCGGCGCTCGCAGCCCATGATCAGATCGAGGTTGCGGAGGCCGACGTCGAAGTCGATGACCACCGTCCTGTGGCCGCGCAGGGCGAGGCCGGTGCCGAGGGCCGCGGCACTCGTGGTCTTGCCGACCCCGCCCTTGCCCGACGTGACGACGATGACTTTGGGCAATGCAGTTCTCCTCCTGTGCCTGGACAGAGCGACGCCCGCCGGTCAGCCGCCCAGGGGCTCGACCACGAGCCGGTTGCCGTCGTGGCGCACGCGCACGCGTCGGCCGACCATCTGCGGATCCAGCTCTTCGGCGACCAGATAGGTGCCGGCGATCGCCAAGAGTTCGGCCTCCAGCCGGTCGCAGAAGATCATCGCACCCTCGTCCCCCTCGATGCCGGCGAAGGCCCGCCCGCGCAGCGGCGCGTAGACGTGGATGTGTCCGGCGGCGGCGATCTCGGCGCCGTGGGCGACGGGAGCCGTGACCACGAGATCGCCTTCGTGGGCGACGATCTGCTGGCCGCCGCGCACCGGCCGCTCCACCAGCATGGAGGCACCGTGCACCGCGCGGGCGGCGGTCGATCCACCGGAGGCGCCGCCCGCTTGCCGGCCCGGCGCACGGTCGTGGGCGTCGGCGAAGAGCGCGAGGCCGGCCCGGCGCGCCGCCTCGAGCCAGCCGCCCTGCGCATGCCGGACGCCGACCACGTGCAGCCGCAGGGTCGCGAGCTGTTCGACCAGCCCCGGCAGATCGCCGGGCTCGCGAGCGGCGACGGGGGCGAGATCGAGCACGATCGGCGCATCGCGGTAGAAGTCGGGCGCGTAGGCGATCTTCTCCCGCAGCCGTTCGACGAAGTCGGGAGCATCGGGCTCGACGAGGCGCAGCACCAGCAGCGTCTGCATCGATCCCCGGATCTGGAAGGGCAGGCGCCCGCTGTCGGCGTCCGCGGCCCTTCGGGTCTGGCTGGACACGAGCGGCCTCCGGCGAGAGCGATCGTAACCGACTGGGCCTGCACACGCTCCTTGTAGTCGAAACGCCCTCGACCTACAAGATCTGGTGGCGTGCGGCCGCCCATCCCGTTCGAACGACGGTTGTGCCGCCTCCTCTAGCCGAACGCGGGGGCGCGGTCGAGGGGCGCGAGCAGACCGGATTGCGCCGCGCACCACCGGTCGAGGGCGGCGAGCGCGCGTGTGGCGAGCGCGGCCTTGCGCGCGGCCTTCGGCGTGCCCTCGGGGGGCGGCGGGAACAGCCCGAAATTGACGTTCATCGGCTGGAAGGTCTCGGCGCGGGCATCGCCCGTCACATGCGCGAGCAGGGCGCCGTGGGCGGTCTCGCGCGGCGGCGGATCGAGCCTCCGGCCGGTGGCTTCGGCGAAGGTGAAGAGTGCGGCGAGGAGCCCGCAGGCGGCGCTCTCGACGTACCCCTCGACGCCGGTGATCTGCCCCGCGAGCCGCACGTGCGGGGCCGCCTTCAGCCGCAGTTCGCGGTCGAGCACGCGCGGCCCGTTGACGAAGGTGTTGCGGTGGATGCCGCCGAGGCGCGCGAACTCCGCCCGCTCCAGCCCCGGAATCATCCGGAAGATGCGGATCTGCTCGCCATATTTCAGCTTGGTCTGGAACCCGACCATGTTCCAGAGCGTGCCGAGCGCGTTGTCCTGGCGGAGCTGCACCACCGCCCAGGGCCGCTTTCCGGTGCGCGGATCGGTGAGTCCGACGGGCTTCATCGGCCCGAAGCGCAGCGTGTCGAGGCCGCGCGCCGCCATCACCTCGATCGGCAGGCAGCCCTCGAAATAGGGCGTGTCCTTCTCCCACTCGTGGAACTCGACCGTCTCCGCGGTGCGCAGCGCCTCGACGAAGGCCTCGTACCGCGCGCGGTCGAGCGGGCAGTTGACATAGTCCGCCCCGGTGCCCGCCGGTCCCGGCTTGTCCCAGCGCGACTGCATCCAGGCGATGTCGAAGTCGATGCTGTCGCGATGCACGATCGGCGCGATGGCGTCGAAGAAGGCGAGATGCTCCTCGCCCGTGACGCGCCGGATCGATTCGGCGAGCGGGCGGGCGGTGAGCGGCCCGGTCGCGACGATCCAGAGGCCCTCGCCGGGGCCGGGCAGGCGCTCCACCGGCTCGCGACGGATCTCGACCAGCGGGTGCGCTTCGAGGGTACGCGTGATCTCCGCGGAAAATCCCTCCCGGTCGACGGCGAGGGCGGCACCGGCGGGCAGGCGGTGGCGGTCGGCGGCCGCCATCACGAGCGAGCCGAGACGGCGCATCTCCTCGTGCAGCAGGCCGACGGCCGAGCTCTGCGGATCGTCGGAGCGGAAGGAGTTGGAGCAGACGAGCTCGGCGAGCCGGTCGGTGCGGTGCGCCTCGGTGGCCTGCACCGGCCGCATCTCGTGCAGGACCACCGGCACGCCGCGGCGGGCGAGCTGGAAGGCCGCTTCGGAACCGGCGAGCCCCCCGCCGACGATGTGGACCTCCTGCATGCCTGTGTCCCCGTGCGATCGCCGCGTCTTCGCTCCGGCACATAGGCACGTCGCGGGCGCCGGCAATGCGGGCGGCGGGCGCCGGCCCGCGACGGTCGGGATCCCGTGCGCCCGGCGGCTTGTTCAGCGGGCGGCGGAGCGCTAGATCGCGCCTGCTCCGGAGGGATGGCCGAGTGGTCGAAGGCGCACGCCTGGAGAGCGTGTAGGGGGCAACTCCTCGCGGGTTCGAATCCCGCTCCCTCCGCCAGCATCCGCCCGCGCCTGCCGGGCCCGCGGGGGGCCGCAGCGCCTCACCCGGGCGAGGGGGCGGGCGGGACCGGGAGGCCCTCGTAGAGCGCGTCGACGGGGACGCGAATGCCGAGATCCTCGCACACCAGCTCCTCGCCCGGGCCGAGATCGCGCACCCTCCAGCCGTCGGGCTCGCGCCGCCAGTGCTCGACGCGGATCTCGCGCGTCTCCACGAGCAGGATGTGCCGGACCGCCGGGATCCGGCGGTAGACGGGAAGCTTCACGCCGAGATCGCTGCCCCGCGTGCCGTCCGAGAGCACCTCGACGATCAGCACCGGCTCCGGGCACCAGGGATCGTCACCCAGGGGTGCGCAGCTCACCGCCAGATCGGCGACGAAGTAGGAGAAATCGTCCGCCTCGGCGACGATCCCGGCTTCCACCTGGGGCTCACAGGGAGGTCGCAGCGCCGTCCCGAGCACGCGAGCCAGCCGGCTCGCCAGCACGCCGTGCACGCGGCCGGGTGGTGCCATCATCACCGGCCGGCCGCCGACGAGTTCGTACCGCCGGTCGGTGCCGTCGTCCCAGCGCAGGAACTCGGCGACCGTCATCAGCTTCTCCGCGACCTCGGCCATCGGCATCTCCACCGGCGTCCACCCCGGAGATAACGCGCCCCCCGGGGACAGGCGAGGGCCGGGCCGCTCCGCGGGTGGGCCAGAGAGGACCGCCCGCACCGGGAAGGATCGGGCCCCCGTCCGCGCGGAACGGGGGCCCGTCGGGCGCCGGGGGAGGCGCTGCGCCCGATGCGTACGCCCTCAGTGCGGCCGGTGCCGCCTGCGCTCTTGCTCGGAGAAACGGCGGTCGAGTTCGACCTCCTCGCGGAGCGTCGCCGCCACTTCCTTCTCCTCCTCGGCCGCTCTCGCGGACCGCGCGGCATCGGCCCGGGCGAATTCTTCGAGCTCCGCGCTCAGCTCCTCGAGCTCCTTGCCGCCCGCCATCATGTTGAGGAGCTGCTCGCGGGTGATTTCGTCCTTGCGAAATGTGCCGAGAGTCCGGCCGCGGTTCAAGACCGTGAAGGTGTCGCCGACCGCCCAGGCGTGGTGGACGTTGTGGGTGATGAAGATGACGCCGAGGTTGCGCGCCCGCGCCTGCGCGATGTAGCGCAACACCACGGACGCCTGCTTGACGCCGAGGGCCGAGGTCGGCTCGTCGAGGATCAGCACCTTCGCGCCGAAGTAGACGGCACGCGCGATCGCGACACATTGCCGCTCGCCGCCCGAGAGCGTGCCCACGGCCTGGGTGGGATCGCGCACGTCGATGCCGATCTTCGCCATCTCCTCGCGCGCGATGGCGTTCGCCCGACGCATGTCGAGCCGTTCCAGCAGGCCGCGGCCGACGGTGATCGTCTGCTCACGGCCCATGAAGAAATTGCGGGTGATGCTCATGAGCGGGATCATCGCCAGGTCCTGGTAGACCGTCGCGATGCCGCGATCGAGCGCGTCGCGCGGGCTCTCGAACTCGACCGGCCGGCCTTCGAGCAGGATGCGGCCGTCGGTCGGCTTGTGCACGCCCGAGAGGGTCTTGATCAGCGTCGACTTGCCGGCGCCGTTGTCGCCGAGCAGGCAGTGCACTTCGCCCGCGTAGACCCGCATCGACACGCCGGAAAGCGCAATCACCGTGCCGAAGTGCTTGGAGATGTTCTGGACGTCGATCAGGGGTACGGGTCCGGCCATCACCGTCCCTCCGTGACCTTGCGGCGGACGTAGTTGTTGAAGAGCACGGCCACCAGCATCATGACCCCGAGGAACACCTTGAACCAGTCGGTGTTCACGCCGGTGTAGAAGATGCCCATCTGCACCGTGCCGAAGATCAGCGCGCCGAAGGTGGCGCCGATCGCCGAGCCGTAACCGCCGGTCAAGAGACAGCCGCCGATCACCGCGGCGATGATCGCCTCGAACTCCTTGAGCTGGCCCCTGAGCACGTCGGCCGAGCCGACCGAGAGCGTCTGCACCAGCGCGAAGATGGTGGCGGCGACGGCGGTGAACATGAAGAGCCCGGTCTTCACCCTGGCGACCGGCACGCCGACGTTGCGCGCCGCATTGGCGTCACCGCCGCAGGCGAAGATCCAGTTGCCGACACGCGTCCTGAGCAGCACCCAGGTGGCGACGGCGGTGAGCAGGATCCACCAGACGATGGAGACGGGGATGCCGTTCGCGAGCGGCACGCCGTCCGCTCGGGTGGCGATCCAGCCCATGTCGCCCATCCACTGCATCAGCCCTTCGCCCACCTTGCCGGCGAACAGCGGCGCGAGCCAGTCGCCCTCCATGGCGTCGCGAAGTCCCGGGATCTGGGTGCGGCCGGTGAGCGCCCGGGTGATCCCGAGCGTGAGCCCCCGCAGGATGAAGAGCCCCGCGAGGGTGACGATGAAGGACGGCAGACCGGTGCGCATGACGATCGTGCCGTTGAGCCAGCCGACGCCGAAGGCGACGGCGAAGGCGAGGAGGATGCAGAGCCACAGCGGCACGCCGTACTCGACGGCGGGAAGGGCCACGACGATGCCGGCGAAGCCGATCATGGATCCCACCGACAGGTCGAACTCGCCACCGATCATCAGCAGGGCCGCGGCGACGGCGATGATGCCGAGCTGCGCCGACACCTCGAGGAAGCTGACGATCCCGGCCGCCGAGAACATGCCGGTGCCGGAAGCGACGACGGCGAAGAAGATCAGCACCAGGAGATAGCCGCCGACCGCGCCGAGCTCCGGGCGACCGAAGATGCGGCGCAGCATCCCCGCCTGCTTCAGGCGTTCGTCGGCCTTTCCGAGCGACACCGTGGCCATCCGTCTCCTCCCTGTGCCGCGTGCGGTCGCCGGACGGCGCCGCCACCCGGAGGTGGCGGCGACGTCCGGTGCCGGATCAGCGGATGCCCTGCTTCGAGAGATCGATCACCTGCTGGGCATTCTCGGGTGTCACGAAGCCCGGGCCGGTCATGACCACGCCGGCCGGCATCAGGCCGTAGCGCGCGTTGAGCGCGAGGAACACCACCGGCAGATAGCCCTGCAGATACTGCTGCTGGTCGATGGCGAACAGCATCTTGCCGTCGACCAGCGCCTGCAGCACCGTCGGCGAGAGGTCGAAGGTGGCGAGCTTCACCGAGCCGAGCAGGCCCATTTCCTCGAGCGCGCCGAGGGTCGGCTCGGCGGCGGTCGGACCGAGCGTCAGCACGCCCTGGGTGTCGGGCGAGGCCGCGAAGTGGGCCTTGACGGCGTTCGAGATCTCGGTCGGGTCCATGCTCACGGCGAGCACCGTCACCTCGCCGCCGAGGCCGTCGGCGAAGCCCTTGCAGCGCAGGTCGAGGGCGACGTTGCCGACCTCCTGGTTGACGCAGATCGCCTTCGTCACACCGGCCGCGGCCATGCGCTTGCCGCCGCCGAGCCCCGCCTCGTACTCGGTCTGGCCGACGTGCACGCGCACGCCGAGCTCCTCGAACACGTCGGAACCGGAGTTCAGCGACACCACGGGGATGCCGGCCGCCACGGCGTTCTTCACCGACGGGCCGAGCGCATCGGCATCCGGCAGCGAGACGGCGAGGCCGTCCGGCGCCGATGCCACCGCGGCGTCGATCAGCTGCGACATGCGCACCATGTCGAAGGTCTCGGGCGCGCGGTACTCGACCGTCACCCCCATGTCCTTCTGCGCCGCGTCGACGCCGTTCTTGACCACCGACCAGAACGGATCCGAGGCCTGACCGTGGGTCACGACCACGATGCGGATGTCTTCCTGCGCGAGCGCCGCGCCGCCCGCGAGGCCGACCGCGACGGCCGCCGCGGCCGCGAAGCTGAACAGCGATCTCATGCTCTGCCCTCCCTAGGGACCTGAATGGACGCCGGTGCGGGCCGGCTTCGACCCGCGCCGCACGAGGTTAGCACAACATTTCCAACGCTGCGTCAATATGGAATAAGCGTTGCAGTCGCGCTGCCCGCATGCCTGCCGGGGAGATCCCGCCTTGACCCGCACCGCCGGTCGTTCGTCGGACAGTTTCGAGGGTTTCGCGCGACGCGTCGCGCGCGAGGGGCGACATCTGAGCCCGAGATTGCGGCAGATCGCCGACTATGTCCTGACGCACCCGGAGGAAGTGGCGCTCGAGACGGTCTCGCGCGTCGCCCGGCGTGCCGGCGTCACGCCCTCGGCGGTCGTGCGCTTCGCACAGGCGCTCGGCTTCGCCGGATTTTCCGACATGCAGCGGCTGTTCCGCGAGCGTCTGGTCGACCACCTGCCCTCCTACACCGAGCGCATCCGGGAGGCGGAGCGGCAGGAGGCGGAAGCGCCCCTCGGCGCCTTCGTCGACGCCACCGTCGCCGCGCTCGCGCGGCTGCGCCGGACGGTCGGCGAGGAGCAGCTCGCACGCGTCGTCGACCTCGTGCTCGCGGCCGACATCGTGCATCTCGCGGGGCAACGGCGGAGCTTCCCGGTCGCGGCGTACCTCGCCTACGCCTTCGCCCATCTCGGGCTGCGGGTGCGGCTGCTCGACGGTGCCGGCGGCACGCTGGCGCTGCAGGCGACGGCGATGAGCGGTCGCGACCTGCTGCTGGCCACGAGCTTCCGCCCCTACGCCCGGGAGACGCTCGAGATCGCCGAGCGCGCCGCCGCACTCTCGGTGCCGGTGGTGGCGATCACCGACGCACCGTCGAGCCCGCTCGCCGCGGCCGCCGAAGTGGCGCTGCTCGTCGAAGAGGCGGAGGTGCAGGGGGTGCGGGGTCTCGGTGTCGTCTCGACCCTGGCGGCGGCCCTGGTGCTGGCGGCCGGGCGACGGCTCGTGGAAGCGGAGCCGGGAGGCGGGCAGAGCGGAAATTCCAGAGCTTGATCGGATCTGGAACATCTGTTTCAAGCAGCCCGTCCGACGGGGAGCGGGGCTCATGTCGATGCCCGAAAAGACGCTGGACGTGGTCTGCATCGGCCGCTGCTCGGTCGACCTTTACGGCGAGCAGGTGGGCGGGCGGCTCGAGGAGATGCGCAGCTTCGCCAAATACGTCGGCGGCTGCCCGACCAACATCGCCGTCGGCTGCGCCCGCCTCGGCCTGAAGCCGGCGCTGATCACCCGCGTCGGCGACGAGCACATGGGCCGCTTCATCCGCGAATACGTGGCGAGCCAGGGCGTCGACACGCGCGGCATCGTCACCGATCCGGAACGCCTCACCGCGCTCGTCATCCTCGGCATCCGCGACAAGCGGCATTTCCCGCTCATCTTCTTCCGCGAGAACTGCGCCGACGGCGCGCTCTCGGAGGAGGATATCGACGAGGCCCTGATCGCCGCGGCTGCGGCCGTCGTCGTCACCGGCACGCATTTCAGCCGGGCACATCTGGATGCGGCCTCGCGCAAGGCCATGCGCCTCGCGCGGTTGCACGGCGCGAAGGTGGTCTTCGACATCGACTATCGGCCCGTGCTCTGGGGGCTCACCGGTCACGGCCTCGGCGAGGAACGGTTCGTCGCGAGCGACCGGGTCACGCAGCATCTGCAGTCCATCGTGCCGGACTGCGACGTGGTCGTGGGTACAGAGGAGGAACTTCACATCGCCGGCGGCACCACCGACACGCTCGAAGCGGTCCGCCAGCTGCGCGCGATCGCGCCGGCGACCCTGATCGTCGTCAAGCGCGGGCCGATGGGCTCGGTGGCCTTTCCGGGCGCGATTCCGGACGACATCGAGAAGGGCGTGGTCGGCCCCGGCTTTCCGGTCGAGGTCTACAACGTGCTCGGGGCGGGCGACGCCTTCATGGCAGGTTTCCTGCGCGGCTACCTCCGCGACGAGCCGCTGGAGCAGTGCCTGCGCTACGCGAATGCCTGCGGCGCCTTCGCCGTCTCGCGTCACGGCTGCGCGCCGGCGGTCCCGACCTGGACCGAACTCTCCTTTTTCCTCGAACACGGCAGCCGCGAGCGCGCGCTCCGGAAGGACGTGCTGCTCGAACACATCCACCGCGCCACCACGCGCACCCGCGACTGGCCGCGCCTTCTCGCCTTCGCCGTCGACCACCGGAGCCAGTTCGGGGAGCTCGCGGAGCGCCACGGCCGCGGGGCGGAGGACATCGCCCGCTTCAAGCAGCTCGCGCTCGATGCCGCGCTCCGCGCCGCGGGCGGCCGGCCGGATTTCGGCATCCTTCTGGACGACCGCTACGGCGAGGACGCGCTCGCGCGTACGACCGACGGAGAGTACTGGGTCGGACGGCCGATCGAAGCACCGGGATCCATCCCGCTTGCGTTCGACGGCGGGCGTGATGTCGGCACGCGGATCCGCGAATGGCCGACGCGCCACTGCGTCAAGTGCCTCGTCTTCTATCACCCCAACGACCCGTCGGCGCTTCGGACGGCGCAGGAGGAGAAGCTGCTCGCGCTCTACGAGGCGGTGCTGGCGTCGGGCCACGAGCTGCTGGTCGAGGTGATCGCCTCGCGCTCCGGCCTGCCCGTCGACGACGCCACCCTCCCGCGGGCCCTCGAATGTCTCTACAACCGTGGCCTGCGGCCGGACTGGTGGAAGCTTCCGGATCCGGGGTCGGATGCCGCCTGGGAGCGGATCACGCAGGTGATCCGCGACCGCGACCCCTGGTGCCGGGGCGTGGTGCTGCTCGGGCTCGACGCCCCCGAGGCCGAGCTCGAAGCCGCCTTCGAGCGTGCCGCGCGGCACCCGATCTGCAAGGGCTTCGCGGTCGGACGCACGATCTGGGGACGGGCCGCCGAGAGCTGGTTCGCGGGCCGGGCGGGAGACGACGAGACCGTCGCCACGATGGCGGAGAGCTATGCGCGCCTGATCGTCGCCTGGGAACGGGCGGAAGCGGCGGCGGGGGAGCGACGGCGATGAGCGGCTTGCATCTCAAGAACCGGGGACCCGGTGCGGACGGGCTCGTGCACCGGGTGACGCCCGAGAGCGCCGGCTGGGGGTATGTCGGCTTCGAGCTCTGGCGGCTGCCGGCGGGCGGCAGCATGGAGGCCGCGGCCTCGGAGCGCGAGACCTGCCTCGTGCTGGTCGGCGGCCGTGCCACGGTGGAGGCCGCGGGCGAGACCTGGCGCGGCATCGGCGGCCGCGACGGCCCCTTCGCCGACGAGAGCCCCTGGTCGGTCTATCTGCCGCGCGGCTGTGGCTACCGGGTGCGCGCGGAAACGCCGCTCGAGCTCGCCGTCTGCACGGCGCCGGGAGGCGGCGACCACGCGCCGCGGGTGATCCCGCCCGAGGCAGTGAAACGCTCCGTGCGTGGCAGGGGCACCAACACCCGTTACATCCGCGACATCCTGCCGGAGAGCGAACCCGCGCACAGCCTCCTGGTGGTGGAGGTTGTCACCCCCGGCGGCCACTGGTCGAGCTATCCGCCCCACAAGCACGACACGGACAATCTGCCCGAGGAGTCGCAGCTCGAGGAGGTCTACTACCATCGCCTGAACCCGCCGCAGGGCTTCGCCTTCCAGCGGGTCTACACCGACGACCGCTCGCTCGACATGTCGATGGCGGTGGAGGACGGCGATGTGGTGCTGGTGCCGAGGGGCTATCACCCCTGCGGCGCGGCGCACGGCTACGACCTCTACTATCTGAACGTCATGGCCGGGCCGAAGCGCGTCTGGCGGTTCAATACCGAGCCCTGCCACCGCTGGCTGCTCGAAGGCTGAAGAGCGCCGCGACGCTCGACCTCCCGGCCGATCCGCGCTAAGCGGATCGCAGCGGGGAGGGGTCCGGAATGCCACTGCTCGGAGCGATCGCCGACGACTTCACCGGTGCCACCGATCTCTGCAGCATGCTCGTGAGGAACGGCATGCGTGCGGTGCAGCTCATCGGCGTGCCGCCGGCAGGATACGCGGTGCCGGAAGCCGACGCGCTCACCGTCGCGCTCAAGAGCCGGACGGCACCCGTGGCCGAAGCGGTCGGCCAGTCGCTGCGGGCGCTCGAATGGCTGCGAGCGGCCGGCTGCCGGCAGTTCTTCTTCAAATACTGCTCGACCTTCGACAGCACGCCCGAGGGCAACATCGGCCCGGTCGCCGAGGCGCTGCTCGACGCCCTCGGGGCGGAGCAGACGGTCTACTGCCCGGCGCTGCCCGAGAACGGCCGCACCCTCTACAAGGGCCACCTCTTCGTCGGCGACCTGCTGCTGTCCGACACCCACATGCGGCACCACCCGCTGACGCCGATGACCGATCCGAACCTCGTCCGCTGGCTCGGCCGGCAGACGAAGCGGAAGGTCGGGCTCGCCGACTACGCCGTGGTGCGCAGAGGCCCCGAAGCGATCCGGGACCATCTCGCCGGGCTGCGCCGGGAGGGCGTCGCCCACGTCCTCGTGGACGCGCTCGAAGACGCACATCTGCTCGCGATCGGCCGGGCGTGCCGCGACTTCGCCCTCGTCACCGGCGGCTCCGGCGTGGCGATGGGCCTTCCGGACAATTTCCGCGAGGCCGGGCTGCTCCCCGAACGTCGGGATGCCGACCGGCTGCCGCGCGTGCGCGGCCTCGAGGCGGTGCTCGCCGGCTCCTGCTCGGCGGCGACGCTGGAACAGATCGCGGTGTTCTCGAAAGAACGCCCGGCGCTGCGGCTCGACCCGCGCGAGCTCGCGCGTGGTTTCGACGTCGGCCGGGTGCTGGAGTGGGCGCGGCCGCATCTCGCGGAGGGTCCCGTGCTGGTCTACGCGAGCGCGCCGCCCGAAGAGGTCGCGAAAGTGCAGGCCGAACTCGGCCGCGAACGGGCGGGCGAGACCGTCGAGCGGGCGATGGCGGAGATCGCGAAGGGGCTGGTGCGCGAAGGGGTGCGCCGGCTCGTGGTGGCGGGCGGCGAGACCTCGGGTGCCGTGGTCGAGGCGCTCGGCGTGCGGGCGCTCAGGATCGGCCCGCCCATCGACCCGGGCGTGCCGGCCACGGTCACCGTCGACGAGCCGCATCTGGCGCTCGCCCTCAAGAGCGGCAATTTCGGCGCGTCGGACTTCTTCCTGAAGGCCTTCCGGGTGATGCCGTGAACGAGACGAAACTGCGCGAACGCATCTGCGCCTTCGGCCGCTCGCTGTTCGAACGCGGGCTCACCTTCGGGAGTTCCGGCAACATCAGCGTGCGGCTCGAAGACGGCTTTCTCACCACACCCACCAACGTCTCGCTGGGCGATCTCGATCCGGCGCGGCTCTCGAAGCTCGACGCCGAAGGCCGCCATGTCGCCGGCGACCGGCCGACCAAGGAAACCTTCCTGCACCTCGGCATGTACCGCAGGCGCAAGGATGCCGGCGCGGTCGTGCACCTGCATTCGACCTGGTCGGTGGCGGTGAGCTGCCTCGCCGATGTCGACCCGGAGGATGTGCTGCCGCCGATCACCGCCTACTACGTCATGCGGGTCGGAAAGCTGCCGCTCGTGCCCTACCATCCTCCGGGCGATCCGGCGCTCGGACCCGCGGTCGAGGCGCTCGCCGACCGCCACCGGGCGGTCCTGCTCGCCAATCACGGGCCGGTCGTGGCAGGGTCCGACCTCGAGACCGCCGTCTGGTCGATCGAGGAGCTCGAGGAGACGGCGAAGCTCTACCTCATCCTGCGCGACCGCCCGGTTCGCCTGCTCACGGCCGCCCAGGTGGCGGAACTCCGCCGACGCTTCGGCGGCTGAGGCGCCTGTGTCACGGGACCTTCGACAGGATCCGCCGGTAGTCGCCCTCCTCGAACGCCTTGAGCGTCGTCGTCCGCACGTTGCCGAGGGCGCTCACCCGCAGGGCGAACAGCGCCATGGTCTCGTCGTCGGGTGCCTCGACGACGGCGACCATGTCGTAGTCCCCCATGGTCATGTAGAACTCGCGGAACCTGCCGCCCATTTCCTGCAGCATCGCCTTGGCGGCATCCAGCCTCCCGGGCGACTGCTTGACGTTCGCGACGCCCTTCTCTGTCCATCGGAGCAGCTGCACGTAGACAGGCATGCGTTTCCTCCCTGCTCGCGTCGTGCGACGTCCAGTATGTGAGGAGGTGGTGCCGCTGCCGGTAGGGAGCGGTCGCGGAAGGGCGGCCTCCGTGGCGAACGGGAGCACGCGGTGACGGCTCGATGAAGGAACTCTGGCTCTGCCGGCACGCGGAGGCGCGCGGCGGGGCCGGCGTCGACGACCACGAACGCGACCTTTCGGCTTCGGGCGTGCGCGAGGCCGAAGCCCTCGCCGCCATGCTGGCGGACTCGGGCTCCGTACCCGACAGGGTCCTGACCTCGACGGCGCTGCGGGCGCGCCGGACCGCCGGCATCGTCTTCGGCAGCCTCGTGCCGCGGCCGGAGATCCTCGTCTTCCGGGAACTCTATCTCGCGGCGCCGGCCGGTATCCGGCGGGTGATCGCGAAGGCGGGCGGCGACGCGAGGGTGCTCGCCGTGGTCGGGCACAACCCCGGACTGCACGTGTTCGCGCGCGACCTGGCGATCGAGGGTGACGCCGCCGACCTCGAAATGCTCCGGGCCATGTTTCCGCCCTGCGCACTCGCCCGCATCGGGCTGCCGATCGACGACTGGCGGCGGATCGACCGGGCGCGGGGACGGCTCCTCGCCTTCCTGCGTCGGGAGAACCGGGGGGCACAGGGGTGACGAAGCTGAGCGGCGGGCTCCTTCCATGGCGCCGGAGGGACGGCCGCATCGAAGTGATGCTCGTCCACCCCGGTGGCCCGTTCTTCGCCGGGAAGGAGACCGGCGTGTGGTCGATCGCCAAGGGCGAGACCGATCCGGGCGAGGACGCGCTCGCCGCCGCCATCCGCGAATTCCGCGAGGAGACGGGGTTCGAACCGCGCGGGCCCTACGTGGATCTCGGCGGGGCGAGGCAGCCGCACGGCAAGATCGTCCGCGCCTTCGCCTTCGAGGGCGACTACGACCCGACGAAGCTCGTGAGCAACACCTTCGAGATGGAATGGCCGCCGCACTCGGGACGCACCGCACGCTTTCCCGAGGTCGACCGCGCCGCCTGGTTCGATCTCGAAGAGGCGAAGCGCCGCATCGTGCCCGGTCAGATCCCGCTCCTCGAGGCACTGGCGCGCCGGCTCGCCGGGGCGGACGCAACCGCGAACGAGGCCGTCGCACCGGCACCGGAAGGAGAGCCCGCGCGGCCCGAAACTTCGGAAGGAGAAGCTCGGAAGGGACGATGATCGTCGACGGGCTGCAGTACTGCCGCTGGAGCCGGCGGATCTTCGAGGACATGCGGGCCGCCGGCGTGGCGGCCGTGCACGTCACCGTCTCCTACTGGGAGACGGCGCGCGACAGCCTGACGCGCATCGGCGAATGGCACCGGCGCTTCGAGGCGCACGGCGACCTGATCGCCCCGGCGGCCACGGGGACCGAAGTCCGCGAGGTGGCCGCATCGGGCCGCACCGCGATCCTGTTCGGCTTCCAGCACTGCGCGCCGATCGAGGAGGAGATCGATCTCCTCGGCATCTGGGCCCGGCTCGGCGTGCGCTTCGTGCAGCTCAGCTACAACAACCAGTCGGTGTGCTGCGGCGGCTGCTTCGAGGACGAGGATCCCGGCCTGTCGCGCTTCGGTCGCGAGGTGGTCTCGGAGATGAACCGCCTCGGCATCGTCGTCGACATGTCGCATTCGGGTGAGCGCTCGACCCTCGAAGCCATCGAATGGTCGAGCCGTCCGGTCGCGGTCACCCATGCCAACCCGCGCGCCTTCCGCGACACGCCGCGGAACAAGAGCGAGGCGGTGCTGCGCGCACTCTCCGAAACCGGCGGCATGTTCGGCTTTTCGCTCTATCCGCACCACCTGCCGGACGGGTCCGACACCACGCTCGACGAGTTCTGCACCATGGTCGCGCGCACGGCCGAAATCACCGGCACGCACTGCCTCGGCATCGGCTCCGACCTCTGTCAGGACCAGCCCGACACCGTCGTGCAGTGGATGCGGGAGGGCCGCTGGACGAAACGGCACGACCCGACCGTCCGCTTTCCGCCGCAGCCCGAGTGGTTCCGGAGCAACCGGGATTTTCCGAAGATCGCGGAAGGCCTCGCCCGGGTCGGCTTCTCGCCCGGGGAGGTGGAGGCGATCATGGGCGGCAACTGGCTGCGCTTCTTCGATGCGAGCTTCGCCCCGGCGGAGAGCGCGGCATGAGCGAGCCCGTGCGTATCCCGGGCACCTGGCCGGAAGCGGCACTGCGGCCGCCTTCGCAGGTGATGCGGCTCGGCCGGCTGGGCCACTTCTACCCGACGCGGCTCAGTTTCACCCGCTGCCTCGTCCGCCGCATGGCGCGGGAAGGCTGGACGTTCGGGCGGCCGCTCTTCGAGCTCGACGCACGGGGCTTCGGCCGTGCCGTCTACCGGGTCGAAACACCCCGCGGTGTCGTGAGCTTCGTCGCCTTCTCGCACGAGCTCGATCCGGCGGAGCGCACCGACCGGGTGATCGCCGAGCGCTGGGACACGACCTTCTCGCTCCATCTCGGCGAGGTCGGCGCCACGGACCTCGAGCGGCTCGCGCGCAACACGCCACTCCAGGAGCGCGGCCGGTTCGGGCCGCGCGAGATCGTGCTGTCGCGCGCGAACCGCAGCGTGCGGTTCTTCGAATCGCTGGTGGACACGCTCGCCGCCGGGGCGCAGCCGGATCCGGCCGAGGTCGCGCGGGTCGGCTATCTGCTGCGCACCACCGCCGTCTACGGCAACGGCAAGTTCGGCATGGCCGATCTCGACGAGGTCTGGCGTTCGGGCATCTTCGCCTCGGCCTTCGAGGCCGAGATGCTGACGGTCTATCTGGTCCGCCTGTTCGGCTTCGACCTGGTCGAGCACATCGCCCGCTGCCGCGCGCCCGACCGCGCCGTCCCCCTCGATCCGCGCCTGCGGCGCGCTCTCGGCGTCGGCAACGCCACGGGGCTCGGCATGGCCCCGTTCCTCGTCTCGCACCCGCGGCTGCTCGACCGCTGGATCCGTGCCCGCGAGACGGCGCTCGCGCGGGCGCGCGCGGTCGAGAGAATCGAACCCGCACGTGCCGCGCGCCTTTGCGGGCTTCTCTCCCGCGCCCTCCGCCACCTCGACGAGTGGCAGACATCCGATCCCCGGCAGGCTGCGCGGCTCGTGACCACCCGGGCCGAGCTCGCGGAACTGCTCGCCGAAGGCCCGGCCCTCGCCGACCGCCGGCCGTGGGATGCCCTCTGGCGCCGCGCCGAAGCGGCCTTCGGCCCCGAGACGCAGGAGCTGCTCGCGAGCCTGCTCGTCGAGCTGCATCCGGAACGGGTCGACGATCTCGCCGAAGGCATCGTCACCGACGAGAGCCAGCGGATCGAACCCGGCATGCGTCTCGGCAAGCTGCTCGAGCTCGTGGAGCGCGACTACGGCTGGGCGCTGGCGCAGGACTTCGACCGGCCGGAAGAACACCACTTCTTCTGGTACGTGTCGGAAGAGAAGCTCGAGCCGAGGCTCGGGGAGCGTGAGGTCGATCCCGGTGCCGACCGCGAGATGCCTCTCGCTGTCGCCCGTCAGGTCGTGGCCCTTGCCCGCGAGCTGCGGAGCTGGCCGCCCGAGGTTCCGGTCGCGCGGTTCCTGCTCGAACGGCCGCGGTTCCGCCGCATCGTCCGGCGCGTCCAGAGCCTGCGCGGCCACACCTACGCCGAAGTGCGGGACAATCTGCTCGCCCGCGACATGGTCCCGGTCGACCTGCTGCGCGCCAAGCTCGCCGTCTTCGGCGCCACCCGCTTCGATCCCAAATCGGACCGCTGGCTCCGGATCACGCTCTTCCAGGGCGCGCCGCTTCCGCAGGAGCTCGACCGGCCGGACGCCGACGACTGGGCGTTCGCGACGGTGGCAGCCGACCCTTGACCGCCACCGTCCGCCTCTCGCGCGACGAGTTCCGGAGGCTCGTCCGGCGCGCTCTCGAGGGTGCCGGAGCACCGGCCGGGACCGAGGACGAAGCCGCGGAACTCGCGCTCCGGCTCGAAGAGCGCGGCCTCGCGGGCGGAAGGCTCGCACTGCTCGCCTGCAGGCGGCTGCGGGCCGGCGGTTTCCGTCCGCCGGCCGTGACGGACGGGTACGTGGACGCGCACGGGGCGCCGGCGCTGGTCCTCGCCGGCACCCTGCTCGACCTGCTGGGGGCCGGACCGGACGGGGAGGCGCTGCGCGTCCGGGCACTCGCCGATCCGGCGCCGCTGCCCGTCGCCGCCCTCGCGCGCAGCGTCACGACCGGGCCGCTGCATCTCCGTTTCGATTCGGGGGCCGTATCGTTCGAGGCGGTCGTCGGGCCCGACGGCATCCGCGCCCGTCCCGCCGATGCTGCAATCCTGTGCCGACCCTCCTGCGGGCGCCTCGAACTCGCCCGGGCCGCCACGGACGCGTTCGCCGGACTTGCGCCGCTTCCGCTTCCGGCCGGCGGATCCGCCGCCGACGGCGTCCATCTGCGGGTGCCGACCCTGCGACTGCTCTCGCGCCTCGCCGCGCACATGCTGGTACCGGCGAGCGAGGAGTCGCGGCGCCGCGGCGCGGGGCCGGCGGACGGAGCGGCCGACTGACCCGCCTTCAGGCCGCGACGACCGCGTCTTCCGACGACAGCTGCTCCCGCTCGATCCAGTGGCGGTGCCAGGCGAGCCAGGACAGCAGGTTCCAGAGCTCGAAACGGCGGTCGACCCGGCCGGTCCGGTGCTCCTCGAACAGCCGGCGCACGAAGCGCGCATCGAACGGTCCGGCCGCGTGCAGCCGCTCCGGGGTGACGAGCTCGCGCACCCAGCCGGCGAGCGGACCCCTGAGCCAGTCGTGCACCGGCACCGAGAAGCCGTGTTTCGGCCGCTCGAAAAGGTGCTCCGGCAGGTGCCGCGCGAGCAGGCGGCGCAGCAGGTATTTGGGGCGGCCGTCGCGCACCCGCATCCCGCGCGGCAGGCGCCAGACGAACTCGACGACGCGATGGTCGAGCAGCGGCACCCGGACCTCGAGCCCGACGCCCATGCTCGCGCGGTCGACCTTGGTGAGGATGTCGTCGGGCAGGTAGGTCGCCATGTCGGCGAGCTGCAGCCGTTCCGGCAGATCGCGCAGCCGCGGCGCGAGACCGCCGCGCCACGGCTCCTCGAGCGGCTCGCGCAGCCCGGGCAGGAGCCGCTCCGGCCGGGCGTGATGGGAGATCACGGCGCGCATGATGCGCTCCGGCACCGCATCCGCCACCTCGCCGAGCTTGGCGGCCCGCTCGTCGGGCTTGAGGCGGGCCACGCCCGGGATGCCGAGACCGAGCTCGGCGATGCCCGATCCGGCGAGCGCCCCGAGCGCCGCGCCGATCCGCGCGCGCACACCCGCCGGCAGGTTCGCGAGCAGGCGGTGGATGCGGATCGTGTCGGCATAGCGGGTGTAGCCCGCGAACAGCTCGTCGCCGCCGTCGCCCGAGAGCGCCACCGTCACGTCCTCGCGCGCCCGCCGGCAGAGGAGTGCCGTGGGGATGGCCGAGGAATCGGCGAAGGGCTCGTCGAACATGCCGGCGAGCCGCGGCACGATCGCGAGCGCGTCGGCGACGCGGCAGGTGCGCCCGGTGTGGTCCGCCCCGACGATGCGCGCGACCTCGCGCGCGTGCGCGGATTCGTCGAAGGCCGGATCGTCGAAGCCGATCGTGAAGGTGCGCACCGGGGCGCCGGCGCGGCGGGCGGCGAGCGCCGCCACGAGCGAACTGTCGAGCCCGCCCGAGAGGAAGATGCCGAGCGGCACGTCGGCGACCATGCGCCGTGCCACGGCGTCGGCGAGCAGCTCCTCGAAGGCGTCGAGCGCCTCCTCCTCGTCGCGGAACGGCGCCGGATCGGCCGCCGCCTCGCAGACCGCCGCGAGGTCCCACCAGCGGACCATCTCGTCGCGACCCTCGCGGTCGATCCGCACATAGTGGCCGGGCGGCAGCTTCCCGAGGCCGCGCCAGATCGACCGCGGCGCCGGCACGTAGCCGAAGCGCAGGTAGAGGGCCAGCGCCTCGCGGTCGATCTCGGGCACGAACGCCGGATGGGCATGGAGCGCGCCGGCCTCGGAGGCGAACAGCAGACGATCCCCCGACCGGCCCCAGACGAGAGGCTTGATCCCGAGCCGGTCGCGGGCGAGCACGAGCTCGTGGCGCTCCCGGTCGAAGAGCGCGAAGGCGAACATGCCGACGAGCCGCGGCAGCGTCGCCGCGACGCCGGCACGGGCCAGATGTTCGAGCAGCACTTCGGTGTCGGAGCGGCCGCGGAGCCGCACACCCGCGGCTTCGAGCTCCAGGCGCAGGTCCGGCGCGTTGTAGATCTCGCCGTTGTAGGCGATCACGAACCGGCCGTCCGCCGAGACCATCGGCTGGTGTCCGGCAGGCGACAGGTCGATCACCGCGAGCCGCCGGAAGCCGACCGCGAAGCCCGCTTCCGGCGCGACGAAGACGCCTTCGTCGTCCGGCCCCCGGCTCCGCAGCCGGCGCGCCATCGCGCTCGCCACACGCTCCGCCTCCCCGGCCTCGACCCCGCGTCCGGGGCGCAGGAACCCGGCGAACCCGCACATGCAACCGCCCCCTCTTGGCCCCGTCACGCTACGGAGCAACGGGCCGGATCGCAACCGGCGGCGCGACCGGCCCGGGCTTCTGCGTACCCCGGGGCGTCAGACGGCGACGGCGTGCCGGGCGGTGCCGGGGGCGAGAAGGCGGTCGAAGGCCGAAGCCACGACCCTGAGCAGCGGCCGGTATTCCGCGGGCACGGTGAGCCGGCTGCCGCTCCGGCGCACGAGGCCGAGCGCCATCGCGCGCGAGATGCGGTCCGGATCCGGGGAGAGGCGGGCGAGCGGAAGGCCGTGACGGCGCGCGACCGCTTCGAGATCGACGTCGCCGTAGCACATGATGGCCTCGATCACCTCGCGCAGCGCCCGGTCCTCGACCGTGAGCATGCGGCCGCGTGCGACCGGCAGGGAGCCGCCCTCCACCGCCTCGCGCCAGGCGCGCAGATCGACGAGGTTCTGCACGTAGCCCTGCGGCAGCGAGCCGATGGCCGAAGCGCCGAAGCCGAGCAGCACCTCCGCCGTGTCGGTGGTGTAGCCCTGGAAGTTGCGGCGCAGGCGACGCTCCGCGAGCGCGACGGCCATGGGATCGTCCGGCCGGGCGAAATGGTCGAGGCCGACCGGAACGTAGCCGGCGGCCGTGAAGACGTCGGCGATCGCCTCGAACTGCGCGACGCGCTCCGTCGCCCCCGGCAGGCCGGCGGCCGGGATCAGACGCTGGTGACGCTTGAGCTGCGGCAGATGCGCATAGCCGAAGACGGCGACCCGCGCCGGAGCCACGAGATCGAGGACGCGCTGCGCGCTGTCGCGGGCGCTGGCCTCGGTCTGGTGCGGCAGGCCGTAGAGGAGGTCCACCGACAGCCCCCCGATTCCCGCCCGGCGCAGGGCCGAGGCGGCGGCCAACACCATCTGCGCCGGCTGCTCGCGGTTGATCGCCCGCTGCACTTCGGGATCGAGCGTCTGCACGCCGAGGCTCGCGCGGGTCACACCCATGGCGGCGAGCGCCGCGGCGAGCGCGTCGTCGACGCCCCGCGGGTCGAGCTCGATCGCGATCTCGGCATCCGGGGCGAAGGTGAAATGTTCCGCGAGCTTCTCGCGGACGCGGGCAAGGCCGGACCCGCCGACGATCTGCGGCGTGCCGCCGCCGAAGTGCAGGTGCCCGACCGCGAGCCTTCCGGGCAGACGCTCCGCCACGAGGTCGATCTCGGCGCAGAGGGGGTCGAGGTAGGCGACGGCCCGGCTCTCGCGCACGGTGATGTAGGTGTGGCAGCCGCAATACCAGCAGAGCTGCCGGCACCAGGGAATGTGCACGTAGAGGGAGACCGGGACGTCGGCCGGGACCGCCGCGAGCCAGCGGGCGTAGGTCCGCGCGTCCACCTGCGGCCCGAAATGCGGCGCGGTCGGGTAGCTGGTGTAGCGGGGAACGCGGTCGTTCTCGAACAGGCGTACGAGTTCGGCACGCACGGGCCCGGTTCCTTCTGCTGCCTTCGCGCCGAAGCAACTGCGTGCGCCCGCGGGCGCATTGACCTGGATCAAGGGCCCGCGGCGCCGGCGTCACTCCGGGACTTCGAGGCCGTGGCGTTCGAGAGCCTCGCGCTGGCGGCGGGCGAGTTCGCGGACGTCGAAATCGCGGATGAGATCGACGAAGATGCGGTGCCAGTTCACCTCCGCCCGCAGGTGCAGGAACACCGCCCCGAGTCCGATGGCGGCGCGGTCCATGAACACGAACTCGCGCGGCGGGGTGACGCCGCCGACCTCGCGCAGGCGCTGGTGCACGCGGATCGCCACCTCGCGGCCCTGGCGCGAACTCGCCGTCTCGTCGATCAGCCGCGGCCGGTCGTCCATCAGCGGGCTGTAGAGGTAGGCGGCCCAGTCGTTGAGGATGTCGATCACCGCATCGTCGAGCCGCTCGAACCCCCACTTGCGGTAGGCGGAGACGGCGAGCTCCCGGTCCCCCTCGACCAGCGCGCGGTAGAGGTCGATCACCGCCTCGACGACGCGCGGCGCGAAGATGCGCACGCAGCCGAAGTCCATGAGATTGAGGCCGAGATCCTCGCGGACCGTGTAGTTGCCGAGGTGCGGATCGCCGTGGATCACGCCGTAGTTGTAGAAGGGCACGTACCAGGCGCGGAACATGCGCATGGCGAGCCGGTTGCGCACCTCCTGCGGTGCGTCGCGGTACTGGAGCAGCGGCCGGCCCTCGAGCCAGGTCATGGTGAGCAGCCGCCGCGTCGAGAGTTCCGGGATCGGTTCGGGGACGTGGATGCCCGGCTCGTCCGCGAGCATCTCGCGATAGAGCGCCATGTGCCGCGCTTCGCGCTCGTAGTCGATCTCCTCGCGCAGCCGCGCCGAGATCTCCTCGAAGATGCGGCTCGTGTCGATCGCGGCGTCGTAGCGGCGATAGAGGGCGAAGATCAGCCGCAGCTGGGCGAGGTCGGCCTCGACCGCCGCCTCGATGTTCGGATACTGCAGCTTGCAGGCGACGACGCGGCCGTCCTTCAGAACCGCACGATGGACCTGGCCGAGCGAAGCCGCGGCCGCCGGCTCGAGGGGGAACTCGCGGAAGTGCTTCTGCCAGTCGGGCCCGAGCTCCGCCGCCATGCGCCGGCGGACGAACGGCCTGCCCATGGGCGGGGCGTGGCTCTGGAGCTGCGCGAGCTCTGCGGCATAGTCGGCCGGCAGGGCGTCGGGGATGGTGGCGAGCATCTGCGCCACCTTCATGAGCGGCCCCTTGAGGCCGCCGAGTGCCGCCCGAAGCTCGGCGGCGTGCTGCGGGTCGAAGATCGATTCACCCCTGAGGCGTCGCGTCGCGAGGCGCGCGGCTTCGCCGGCCAGCGTCGTCGACACCCGGGCGTAGCGCCCGATGCGTGCGCCGAGGCTGTTCTCGCTCTCGGGGTGCCGGGCAGGCCGGTCGTTCAAGCGGCGGGCTCCAGGACCGATTCGAGTTCGTCGATGTAGCCCTCGATCACGGCGAGGCCGCGGTTCCAGAATGCGGGGTCACGGGCATCGAGGCCGAAGGGTGCGAGCAGCTCGTCGTAGCGCAGCGTACCGCCGGCCTCGAGCAGCTTCAGATACTTCTCCTCGAAGCCTTCGGGCTGCTGGCGGTAGACGGAATAGAGCGAGTTCACGAGACATTCCCCGAAGGCATAGGCGTAAACGTAGAACGGCACGTGGACGAAGTGCGGGATGTAGCTCCACCACACCCGGTACTCGTCCCGGAAGGTGAACGCCGGACCCAGGCTCGCCGACTGGACCTTCATCCAGATCTCGCCGATCTCGTCGGGCGTGAGTTCGGCCTGCCGGCGCCGGTCGTGCAGCTCGATCTCGAATTCGCAGAAGGCGATCTGGCGGATCACCGTGTTGATCTGGTCCTCGATCTTGGAGGCGAGCAGCACCCGCCGCGCCACCGGATCGGTCTCGGCGGCGAGCAGCGCCTCGAAGGTGAGCTGCTCGCCGAACACGGACGCGGTCTCGGCGAGGGTCAGCGGCGTGTCCGACATCAGATAGCCCTGCTTCGCCGCGAGCGTCTGGTGCACGCCGTGGCCGAGCTCGTGGGCGAGGGTCATGATGTCCCGGTTGCGGCCGAGATAGTTCATGAGAACGTAGGGGTGCGCCGACGGCACGGTCGGATGGCAGAAGGCCCCGCTGTCCTTGCCCGGACGTGGCGCGGCGTCGATCCAGCCGCGCTCGAAGAAGGGCTCGAGGATCTCCGCGAGGCGCGGCGAGAAGCGCCGGTAGGCCCCGAGCACGATGCGCCTCGCCTCGGACCACGGCCGGCGGATGTCCGGATCCTCCGGCAGCGGCGCGTTCCGGTCCCAGTACTCGAGCTTTTCGAGCCCCATCCAGCGGGCCTTGAGGGCGTAGTAGCGGTGGGAGATGCGCGGATACGCCCCGCGCACGGCCGCGATCAGCGCGTCGACCACCTCGTCCTCGACCTGGTTGGCGAGGTTGCGGGCCGAGATCGGCCGCGGGAACCTGCGCCAGCCGTCCTCGATCTGCTTGTCCTTGGCGAGCGTGTTGGTGATGCGCGAGAAGAGCCGCAGGTTGCGCGCGAGCACGGCGCTGATGCTTTCGGCTGCCCGTCGCCGCACCTCGCGGTCCCGGTCCTGCAGCCGGTCGAAGATCTCGGCGCTGGTCAGCTCCCGGCCGTCGAACGGGAAGCGCAGGGCGGCCGAGGTCTCGTCGAACAGACGCACCCAGGCGCCGCGGCCGGTGACCGATTTCTCGTGCAGCACCCGCTCGACCTCGTCGGCGAGCTGGTGCGGGCGGAACAGCCGCACGTCGCGGATCCACGGCCACCACGACCGCAGCAGCGCCGACTCCGAGAGCTTCCGTTCGAGGTCGGCGTCCTCGATCCGGTTGAGCTCGAGGGTGACGAACAGGAGCTTCGTCGAGATCTCGGTGACGCGCTCGCGCACGCCCTGATAGAAGCGGCCGACCGCATCGTCCTCGCGGTTCACCGCGAACAGCAGCGAGGCGTAGGCGTGAACGCGGCCGAGGAGCTCCTCGACCTTCTCGTAGGCCGCGATCAGCTGCGCCAGACCGTCACCGGAGAGACCGGCGAGGCGGCCGCGGTACTGCTGCTCGAGACGCTCCGCTTCGGCGGACGCGGTGGCGAGATCCTGTTCGATGCGGGGATCGTCGGGCGCGCTGTAGAGATCCGAGAGATCCCAGACCGGAAGCGTCGCGTCCGGATCCACCACCATCGCCGCGCCGCTGCCTGTCGCGTAGCCCGTGAACCCCATGATTCTTCTCCTTTTCGCCGGGCTCCGATATATGGGGGCGGACTGCGGGATCCAGACGAGCCCCTCCGGACCTGCAGGCGAGGGAGAGAAGGGATGGCGCTTCCGGAGCTCGGGCGGAATCTCGTCGACATGGTGCTGCGTTCCGCCGCCCGGCGTCCCGAGGCGCCGTGCCTCTGGGCGAAGCGGGACGGGCGCTGGCAGTCGTGGAGCTGGGCGCGGGTGGACGCCGAGTCGGCGGCGCTCGCCCGCTGGCTCGCGGCGCAGGGCGTGGGCCCCGGCGACCGGGTCGTGCTGGTCTCCGAGAACCGCCCCGAATGGGCGATCGCCGATCTCGCGATCCTGCGCGCGGGCGGCATCACCGTGCCGGCCTACACGACCAACACGCCCGCCGACCACGCCTACATCCTGAACCACAGCGAAGCGAAGGCGGTCGTCTGCTCGACTCCGGGGCTCGCGCGGCGGCTGCTGCCGGCCCTCGCCGAGGCCCCGGCGGTCGAGATCCTGCTGTTCGTGGACACGGTCGAGGCCGCGCCGCCGCGCGGGATGCGGGTCGCGCACTGGGACGAGGCGCTGGCGCAGGCGGCGGCGCTTCCGGCCTGCGCGCGGGAAGCGGACCTCGGCGCCGACGACGTCGCCTGCTTCATCTACACGTCCGGCACGGGCGGCCGCCCGAAGGGGGTGATGCTCACCCACGGCAACATCATGAGCAATGTCGGGGGAGCGATCCGGCTCCTCGAGCGCGTCGGGCTCGGCGACGAGGTCTTCCTGTCCTTCCTGCCCCTGTCCCACGCCTACGAGCACACGGCCGGGCTGTTCTTCCCGCTGGCGCTCGGCGCGCAGATCTACTACGCCGAGGGCGTGGAAAATCTCTCGAACAACCTCGCCGAGACCCGCCCGACCATCGTCACCTGCGTGCCGCGGCTGTTCGAGGTGCTGCGCGACCGCATCCTCCGTCAGGTCGACCGCCGCGGTGGAATCCGCGCGAAACTGTTCCACGCCGCCGTCGCGCTCGGTGCCCGGCGTTACGAGAAGAAGCGTCTGCCGCCGCACCTCGCGCTCCTCGACCTGCTGCTCGACCGGCTCGTCCGCAGGCAGGTCGCCGCACGCTTCGGCGGCCGGCTCAAGGCGCTGGTCTCGGGCGGAGCGCCGCTCAACTACGAGGTCGGGCTGTTCTTCGTCGGCCTCGGCCTGCCGCTGCTCCAGGGCTACGGCCAGACCGAGGCGAGCCCGGTGATCAGCTGCAACCCGCCCGGCGCCTCGCGGATCGACACCGTGGGCCCGCCGCTCGAAGGTGTCGAGGTCAGGATCGCCGAGGACGGCGAGATCCTGGTGCGCGGTCCCAACGTCATGAAGGGCTACTGGAAGGACGAGGTGGCGACCGCGCAAGCGATCCGCGACGGCTGGCTGCACACCGGCGACGTCGGCGAGCTGGATGCCGACGGCTATCTGCGGATCACCGACCGCAAGAAGGACATCATCGTCAATTCGGGTGGCGACAACATCTCGCCGCAGCGGGTCGAGGGCGCGCTGGTCTTCGAGCCGGAGATCGCCCAGGCGGTGGTCTACGGCGACCGGCGGCCGTACATCGTCGCACTGGTCGTGCCGGATGCGGCCTTCGTCGAGGAGTTCGCGAAGGCGCACGGCCGGCCGGCGGATCCGGCGGTGCTCGCCGGCGATCCGGAATTCCGCGCCGCCGTCGCCCGGGCCGTCGAGCGGGCGAACGCGCATCTCTCGCCGATCGAGCGGGTGCGTCGCTTCGCGATCCTGCCGGAGCCGCTGACCATCGACGGCGGCCTGCTGACGCCGACCCTCAAGGTGCGGCGCCATCTCGTGATCCGCAGGTATCGCGACCTGCTCGAGGAGCTCTACGAAGCCCGCGGCCGCGCCGCCTGAGAAGGGAGAGGCCGCCCCGCGGGGCGGCCTCCGTCCGGTTTTCCGGATCTTTCGGGTCGAAAAGGGGCAGTTGGGCAGCGGGCGACACGTCGCCGACGGATGCCGACGGGCGTGCCGGGATCCTGCATCGTCCTCGCCCCTATCACCTCACAAGATATGCCGGCTGTCAACCAGAAATACCACTATCCCTAGCTCCACTCGCCTCTAACTGCGAAGCTTCCGCGCGAGCGTCTCGAGCTGTTCCGGGTTGCTGTAGCGGATCGTCAGCGTGCCGCCGCGGCCGCGGGGCCGCACGCGCACGGCGAGGCCGAGACTGCGCGAGAGATCGCGGGCGAAGGCCTCGATGTCGGGATCGGCCGAGGGCGCGCGGCGCCGTTTCGGGCCGGCGGCGCGGTCGCGCACGAGCGCCTCGGTCTGACGGACGTTGAGGCCGCGCTCGACGACGAGGACGGCGAGCCGTTCGGGCTCCGCGGCACCGAGCAGGGCGCGGGCGTGGCCGGCCGTCAGCCTGCCGTCTTCGAGCATGCGGCGCACCGGCTCCGGCAGCTGCAGCAGGCGGATGGTGTTGGCCACGTGGCTGCGGCTCCTGCCGACCGCTTCCGCGATCTCCTCCTGGCTGCGGCCGAAATCCGCGGCGAGCCGGGCGTAGGCGTGCGCCTCCTCGAGCGGCGAGAGGTCCTCGCGCTGCAGGTTCTCGACCAGGGCCAGCTCGACCACCTGCCGGTCGTCGAGCTCGCGCACCACCACCGGCAGCTCGGTGATGCCGGCGCGCTGCGCCGCGCGCCAGCGCCGTTCACCCGCGACGATCTCGTAGCCGGTCGCGAGCCCGGGTGCCGGGCGGACGAGGAGCGGCTGCAGCACGCCGTGCTCGCGCATGGAGGCGGCGAGCGCCTCGAGCTCGTCCTCGGCGAAATGCCGGCGCGGCTGCAGCGGCGAGGGTTCGAGATACTCGATCGGCACGAGCTGGGCCGCGTCGGGAGCTGCCGACGGCGCCGCCTCGCCGAGCAGCGCCCCGAGCCCCATGCCGAGCCCGCGGCGGCGGCTGCCGGTCATCAGGCGGCCTCGCGTTCGCGGCGCAGCAGCTCGCCCGCCAGTTCCGCATAGGCCCGGGCGCCGGCGCTGCGCACATCGTAGAGCAGCACCGGCTTGCCGTGCGAGGGCGCTTCCGAGATGCGCACGTTGCGGGGGATCACGGTGCGGAACACGCGGTCACCGAGGAAGGCGCGCACGTCCTGCGCCACCTGTTCGGAGAGATTGTTGCGGCGGTCGAACATGGTCAGCACCACCCCCCGGATCCCGAGCATCGGATTGTGCGTCCGTCGCACCCGCTCGACGGTGCGCAGCAGCAGGCCGAGCCCCTCGAGGGCGAAAAACTCGCACTGCAGCGGCACCAGCACGGCGTGCGCGGCGACGAGGGCGTTGACCGTGAGGAGCCCGAGCGACGGCGGGCAGTCGACGAGGATGTAGTCGCACGGCCGGCGGAAGGGTCGCAGCGCGTCGCGCAGGCGGTGCACGCGGCGGGGATCCTCGGCGAGCTCGACCTCGAGGCCCGAGAGATCCACCGTCGCGGGCACGAGTTCGAGCCCGGGGACTTCGGTCGGCAGGATCGCCGCCTCGAGCGGGCAGTCGCCGAGCAGCACCTCGTAGCTGGTGCGGCGGCGGGCGGACGGCGGCACACCGAGACCGGTGCTGGCATTGCCCTGCGGGTCGAGATCGATCAGCAGCACCTGCTTGCCGACCGCGGCGAGCGCGGTGCCGAGATTGATGGCGGTCGTGGTCTTGCCGACGCCGCCCTTCTGGTTGGCGACAGCGAAGACGCGGCCGCGGACGAGGATCTCACGCCGGTGCGGGTCGGACACGTCGGGCCTCGCGGATGCGCAGGATGCAGCCCTCGGGAGCGGTGGCGCCGGGCAGGCGCTCCAGCGCCATTGTCCAGGAGCGCGCGGCTTCGGTCAATTCCGCCTCGACCTCGCGCCCCTTGGGAAAGATGCCGACCGCGCCGGCGGCGAGCCAGGGTTCGGCGAGCGCCAGCAGGCGTGGCAGCGGCGCCAGTGCCCGGGCGGTGACGGCGTCGGCCGGGAAGGGTTCGAGATCCTCGATGCGGCGGGCGTGGACGCGGACGCCGGCGCTGCCGGCAACACGCGCCGCCTCGCGCAGGAAGGCGGCCTTGCGGCGGTCGGCCTCGACGAGGTGCACCTCGGGCACGCCGAGGATGGCGAGCACCAGCCCGGGAAAGCCGGCGCCGCTGCCGAGGTCGACGAGCGTCCGGCAGCCGGCCGGCAGCAGCGGCAGGAGCCGGGCCGAATCCAGCACGTGCCGCCGCCAGACGGCGTCGGGCTCCGCCGAGGCCACGAGATTGATCCGGCGCTGCCAGAAGCGCAGCAGATCGACGAAGGCTTCGAGCCGCGCCCGCGTTTCACGTGAAACACCGAGCTCCCGCAGCCGGGCGTCGACCGCTTCAGGCGGCGCGGCCGGGACGGCGGGCATGACGGTACAGCAGGGTCAGCGCTGCCGGGGTCATGCCCGGCAGGCGCGCGGCGGCGCCGAGGCTCGCGGGCCGGCTGCGCTCGAGCAGCTCGCGCACCTCGCGGCTCAGCCCGGAGATCCCCGCGTAGTCGAGGTCGGGCGGCAGGGCGAGCGACTCGTCGCGGCGGAAGGCCTCGATGTCGGCGCGCTGGCGCTCGAGATAGGCAGCGTAGCGGGCATCGGTCTCGACCTGCTCCACCACGTCCGGCGGGAACCGCCCGAGCTCGGGCCACACCCGGCAGAGATCGGCGAAGGTGATCTGCGGCAGGGCGAGAAGGTCGCGCGCACTCCGCCTGCGGCCGTCGCGGTTGACCGCGAGCCCGTGGCGCGCCCCCTCGTCCGGCGTCAGCGTCCGCGCGTCGAGCATGCGCCCGAGCTCTTCGATCGCGCGCCGCTTGCGTTCGAACGCGGCGTAACGCTCCGCCCCGACGCAGCCGACGGCGGCGCCGCGTCCGGTGAGCCGCAGATCGGCATTGTCGGCGCGCAGGCTCAGCCGGTACTCGGCGCGCGACGTGAACATCCGGTAGGGTTCGGTCACGCCCCGGGTCACGAGATCGTCGATCATCACGCCGATGAAGGCATCCGCCCGATCCAGCACGAAGGCGCCATCGCCGCCGGCGCGGAGTGCCGCGTTGATGCCGGCGACGATGCCCTGACCGGCCGCCTCCTCGTAGCCGGTCGTGCCGTTGATCTGGCCGGCGAGGAACAGGCCCCGGAGCCGCTTCAGCTCGAGGGTGGGCCCGAGCTCGCGCGGATCCACGTGGTCGTATTCGATGGCATAGCCCGGACGCAGCAGTTCGGCCCGCTCCAGCCCCGGGATCATGCGCACCATGCGCTCCTGCAGCTCCCGCGGCAGCGAGGTCGAGATGCCGTTCGGATAGACGGTGATGTCGTCGTACCCCTCGGGCTCGAGGAAGATCTGGTGCCGGTCGCGGTCGGCGAAGCGGACCACCTTGTCCTCGATCGACGGGCAGTAGCGCACCCCGGTGGCCGCGATCTGCCCCGAGTACATCGGCGCCAGGTGGAGGTTGGCACGGATCAGCGCGTGCACCTCCGGCGTCGTCCAGGTGATCCAGCAGTCGACCTGCGGCCGGTCGATGCGGCCGGTAAGGAAGGAGAACGCCGGCGGCGGCTCGTCGCCGGGCTGGCGCTGCAGGCCGGAGGTGTCGATGGTGCGGCCGTCGAGGCGCGGTGGTGTGCCGGTCTTGAGCCGGCCCATGCGCAGACCCAGGGCCTCGAGGCGCTGCGCGAGGCGCACCGAGGGGCGGTCGCCCATCCGCCCGGCGGGCCAGCGTTCGGTCCCGAGATGAATCAGACCGCGCAGGAACGTGCCGGTGGTGAGCACCACGGCCGCGGCCCGGATCTCCTCGCCACCGGCCACGACCCCGGCGCAGCGCCCGTCCCGGATCAGGAGATCCCCGACTTCGCCCTCGCGCAGCTCCAGACCCGGCTCGGCCTCGAGCAGCTCCCGCACCGCCGCGGCATAGAGGCGACGGTCGGCCTGCGCCCGCGGCCCGCGCACCGCCGGTCCCTTGCTGCGGTTGAGGATGCGGAACTGGATGCCGCCGCGGTCGATGGCGCGCGCCATGATCCCGTCGAGGGCGTCCACCTCGCGCACGAGATGGCCGCGGCCGAGGCCGCCGATCGCCGGGTTGCAGGACATGGCGCCGATGGTGTCGAGGCGCTGGGTGACGAGGAGCGTGCGCGCACCCATCCGCGCCGCGGCAGCAGCGGCTTCGGCGCCGGCGTGTCCGCCACCCACCACGATGACGTCGAACTGTCGCATGACGGGGATGTGGCCGGCGGCAGGCGCCGCGTCAACGCGGCGCCGCCGTGTTCCACGTGAAACAGGCCCTACTTGCCGATGCAGAAGCGCGCGAAGATGCGGTCCAGCACCTCCTCGACGTCGACCCTGCCGGTGATCCGGCCGAGCGCGCGGGCCGCGAGCCGCAGGTCTTCGGCGAGCAGCGCCGGCTCGCCCGCCCCCCGCGCGCGCTCCAGCGCCGCCACCGTCTCCGCGAGCGCCTCGCGGTGCCGGGCCCGGGTGATCACCGACTCCGTGCCGGTACCGACCAGCGCCCGCGCCCGCTCCGCGATCCTGGCGACCAATGTGTCGAGCCCCTCGCCGGTCGCGCAGGACACCGCCACCGCACCCGCGGGAAGATCCACGGGCCGCATGAGATCGATCTTGTTGACGACGAGCAGCGTGTCGGGACCGGGCTCCGGCCACGGCCCGGCTCCGGCCTCGACCAGATGCAGCCGGAGATCCGCCGCCGCCGCCCGCGCCCGCGCCCGCCGCACACCCTCGGCCTCGACCGGATCGTCCGTCTCGCGCAGCCCCGCGGTGTCGAGCAGCGTCACCGGCAGCCCGTCGAGCTCGAGCGGCACCTCGATGACATCGCGCGTGGTACCCGGGATCGCCGTCACGATGGCGACGTCGCGGCGGGCGAGCCGGTTGACGAGGCTCGACTTGCCGACATTGGGCGCCCCGGTCACGGCGACCGCGATTCCGGCCCGCAGCCGCTCGCCGCAGCCGCCGTCGTCGAGCGCCGCCCGCATCTCGCGGATCAGGGTGTCGAGACGTTCCCCGAGGCGCGACGAGAGATCCTCCGGCACATCCCCCTCCTCGGCGGCGAAGTCGATCTCGGCCTCGACCTCGGCGAGAAGCCCGAGCACACGCCCGCGCCAGTCCTCGCACAGCCGCCCGAGCGTCCCCTCGAGCTGCCGGAGCGCGAGCCGCGCCTGCGCCCGCGTCGTCGCATCCACGAGGTCGGCGACCGCCTCCGCCTCGGTCAGATCGAGCCGGCCCGAGAGGAAGGCCCGGCGGGTGAACTCCCCGGGTTCGGCGAGGCGCAGCCCCGGCAGGCGCCCGAGCGAATCGAGCAGCGCCGCCACCACCGCGGTACCGCCGTGGTGCTGGATCTCCAGCATGTCCTCGCCGGTGTAGCTCGCCGGCCCCGGGAAGAAAAGCAGAAGCGCCCGGTCCAGCAGCTCGCCGCTCCGCGGGTCGCGGAGCGCGCGCAGGCTCGCGCGGCGCGGCGGTGGCGGCTCTCTGCCGGTCAGCGCACGGACCGTGTCGCGCACCCCCGGTCCCGAGACGCGCAGGATGCCGATCGCCCCTCGACCGACCGGCGTCGCCGGCGCGTAGATGGTGGCGGCCGCGCGGCCGCCCCTCAGCCCCTGCGCCCGCCGCTCTTCGGACCCGGGGACGGCCCCTCCGTCGAGCTGGTGCCGCTCTCCGGCGACGTCTTCGCCGTTCCGGCCGCGCCCGCCGCCGCCCCCGCGAGCTGCGTCCAGAAGTTCTGCCACTGCTCGAGCCCCTTCATCCCGACCGGCAGCCACTGCTCCATCAGCATCCGCGCGTCGCTCGCGCGCAGCGCCTCGGTGAGCCGCTCCTGCAGCATCTCCATGAGCGTCGCCTGCATCGGGCCCACGTCGGGCAGCCCGAGGAACCGCCGGGCCTCCTCGGGCGTGCAGTCCACCTCGATGTTGATCTTCATGCCTCTCTCCGCGGCCCTCCGTTCCGACTATAGCGCCCCCGGCGTCCGCCGACAGCCCCGACCGCGCCCGCCGGCCGCTTTACAAACCGCGACGCCCGTGTATGAACCTCTCGCACGGCCGGACGGGAGGCAGGATGTCCGTCCTGGAACTGAGACGGATCACCAAACACTTCGGTGCCATCGAGGCGCTGCGCGGCGTCGACCTGACGCTGCGCACCGGCGAGGTGGTCGGCCTGATGGGCGACAATGGCGCCGGCAAGTCGACCCTCGTCAAGATCATCGCCGGCAATTTTCCTCCGTCCTCCGGTGAAATCCTGATCGACGGCGAGCCGCAGCACTTCCAGGAACCCAAGGACGCACGCGAGAAGGGCATCGAGGTCGTCTACCAGGACCTTGCGCTGTGCGACAATCTCACGGCCGCCGAGAACGTCTTCCTCGGCCGCGAACTCTGGCGCCAGGTCGGCCCGTTCCGCATCCTCGACTACCGGCGGATGTACGAGCGCGCGGCGGAACTGTTCGCCGAGCTCAAGAGCGAGACCCGCCCGCGCGATGTGGTGCGCATGATGTCGGGCGGCCAGCGCCAGGCGGTGGCGATCGCCCGCACGCGCCTGTCGGACCCGCGCTTCGTGCTCATGGACGAGCCGACCGCGGCGATCAGCGTGCGCCAGGTCGCCGAAGTCCTCGACCTGATCCGCCGGCTGCGCGATTCCGGACATGCCGTCGTGCTCATCAGCCACCGCATGCCGGACGTGTTCGCGGTCGCCGACCGCGTCGTCGTGCTGCGGCGCGGTACCAAGGTGGCCGACAAGCCGATCGCGCAGAGCTCGCCCGAAGAGGTCACGGGCCTGATCACCGGCGCGATCGAGACGGCGTGAGGGAGACGGCCATGCCTCCGGAGCCCGGCACCGCCGCACGCGTCGCCATCGAGGACGTCACCTCGCAGCAGGAGCGCACCCTCGCCCAGCGCCTGCTGCAGAGCCAGCCCTTCTGGGTGACGGTGGCGCTCGTCGTCATCTGTCTCGTGATGTCGTGGCTGCAGCCACAGGCCTTTCCGACCACCGACAACTTCTTCAACATCACGCGCAACTTCGCTTTCATCGGAATCATGGCGCTCGGGATGACCTGCGTCATCCTGACGGCGGGCATCGACCTCTCGGTCGGCTCGATCATGGGCTTCGTCGGCGTGCTGGTCGGCCTCGTCCTGCAGGCGAGCGCCATCCCCGTGCCGACCCTGTCCGGCTCGGGCCTGCTCGCCTGGCTCGTGGTCGTCGCCGTGACCGCCGGCACCGTGATCCTGTTCCGCTTCTGGATCGGGCCCGGCGCCGGCCTCGTCTCCGGCCTCGCGGCCGCCTTCTCGGCCTATGTGGCAGCCGCGCTCGCCGTCCAGCCCGACCACGTCGTCTGGCTCACCCTGCCGCCCGGCACGATCTGGATCCTCGCGGTCCTCGTCGGCCTCGCCGCCGGGGCCGTCGCCGGTGCCGTCAACGGCGTCTTCGTCGCCTGGGTCGGCCTGCCGCCCTTCGTCGTCACCCTCGGCATGCTCGCCGCCGCGCGCTCGCTCGCGATCGTCCTGTCGCAGAACAAGATGATCTACGACTTCGGTCCCGATGCGAACATCTTCTACTGGATTGGCGGCGGGCAGATGCTCGGCATCGCCAACCCGGTGTGGGTGCTCGTGATCCTCACCGCCGTCTTCGGCTTCGTCTTCAACTTCACGGCATGGGGCCGCTGGCTCTATGCGATCGGCGGCAACGAGCACGCGGCGCGCCTCACCGGCGTGCCGGTCGAGCGGGTCAAGTTCCAGGCCTATGTCGTGAGCGGCCTGACGACCGCCGTCGCCACCGTGCTGAGCGTAAGCTGGGCGGGCTCCGCCCTCAACGCCATGGGCCAGGGCTACGAACTGCGCGTGATCGCCTCGACGGTGATCGGCGGCGCCAATCTCATGGGCGGCGAGGGCGGCGCGTTCGGCGCCTTCGTCGGCGCCGCCCTGATCGAGGTGATCCGCAACAGCCTGCTGATGGCCGGCGTCGATGCCAACTGGCAGGGCACCTTCGTCGGCGTCTTCATCATTCTCGCGGTCCTTCTGCAGAAGGTCCGCGGGCGTTCCCGCGACTGACGCCTCCGTCGCCGGAACGTAGAGGAACGGGAGGCCAGATGGAGGAAACCGGCATGAAGACCCGTCTCATGGCCTGCGCGGCCGCATTCGCCCTCTCGGCCATCGCCACCGGCAGCGCCGGTGCGGCCGACTACACCTTCGCCCTGGTGCCGAAGAACATGAACAATCCGTTCTTCGACCAGAGCCGCGACGGCTGCAAGAAGGCCGAGGCCGAACTCGGCGGCGCCGTCGAGTGCGTCTACATCGGCCCGCCGGAGCACGGCGGCGGCGAGGAGCAGATCCAGATCCTGCAGGACCTGTTCGCGCGGAAGGTCGACGGCATCGCCCTCTCGCCCTCGAATGCCGCCGCCGCGGCGCGCGTGCTCGAGCGCAACAGGGACAGCGGCATTCCCGTCATCACCTTCGATGCCGACCTGATGGCGCAGGATCGCGGCCTGCGCATCGCCTATGTCGGCACCAACAACTACGAGATCGGCGTCAATCTCGCGAAGCTCGTGCAGAAGTACAAGCCGAACGGCGGCACCATCTGCATCCAGTCGGGCGGTGCGGCGGCCGACAACCACAACCAGCGCATGCAGGGCATCCGCGACACCCTCTCCGGCCAGAAGAGTGATTCGCCTCCGGGAGTGCGGCTCGAGGGCCAGGGCGGCTGGACCGAGGTCGACGGCTGCCCGCTCTACACCGACGACGATTTCCAGCGCGCCGTCAACCAGATGGAGGACATCCTCGCCAAGTATCCCGATCTGGACGCCTTCGTCCCGACCGGTGGCTTCCCGCAGTTCCTGCCGCAGGCGTACCGCAACGTCGCGAGCAAGTACAAGGACCGCATCCAGAGCCGGGATCTGGCGCTGGTGGTCGCCGACACGCTGCCGGTCCAGCTCGACCTGCTGCGCGAGGGGCTGTCGCTCGGCCAGGTCGGTCAGCGGCCCTTCGAGATGGGCTACAAGGCCATGTACATCCTGAAGGACCTCAAGGAGGGCAAGGAGGTCCCCGAGATCAACTACACCGGTCTCGACGTCTGCACGCCCGAGAACGTCGACACCTGCATCGGCGGCTGACGCCGCGCCGGTCCGCGCGTCCCGCGGGGCTCCGGTCCGCAAGGGCCGGGGCCCGCCGGGCCGCGGTGCCTCTTCACTGTTTCTTAAACCGGCCGTGGCAGACGTTCCCGCGGACGTTCGCGGGATCCCATCGAGTTGTGCACGGCACTCCCCCTCCGGCTGTCCGATTTCGATCTCTCCGAACAGTTCACGCGACGCGTGGGATTGCCCGTGGTCGTGGCGCTGATGGCGGCCTGCGTCATCGCCATCGGCGCGCTGTTCTGGACCGCGGCCCGGCTCGACAGCGGCGCGCTCGAGGCCAACCGCGAGCTCGCGAGCCGCGTGCTCGCCCTGTTCGAACGCTCCATGCTGCGGCAGGCCGGCGATTACGCGAACTGGGAAGACATGTTCGAGCACGCCCATCTGCGCATGGACGAGGAATGGGCGGCCGGCAACATGGGCCCGTGGGTCGAGGAGACGTTCGACATCGGCTTCACCTTCGTCGTCGGTCCGGACGGCGCCACCCGATACGCCTGGTACGGGAGCGCCCGTCGGGACGATGCCGCGGAAGCGGTGCTCGGGGCCGGTTTCCGCGCCCTGCTCGCGCGCTCCCTCGGCCGCCCGGCGGGGGACGCCGCCGTCGCCGGCCTGGTGCACGGGCCCGACGGGCCGGTCCTCGTGGCCCTCGACGCGATCCGGCGACCCGACGGCACTGCGGATCTGCCGGCGGGCGAGCGCTCCACGCTGGTCTTCGGTCGCGCCCTCGACGGCGCGTTCCTCGGCGAGCTGGCGGAAGCCACCGGGCTCGCGGGGCTGCGACTCGTCGCGATACCCCCGGACGCCGCCACGCTGCGCCTCGTCTCCGCCGACGGCTCGCCGCTCGGCGCGCTCACATGGCGGCAGGACTGGCCGGGATGGTGGCTCCGGCGTTTCGGCATTCCCCCCCTCGCGGCGGTCCTCGCGCTCCTCGCCGTCTTCGTGTCCGCCACCATGCGCCGGACCCGGTCCGCCCTCGCGGCGCTCGCCGAGAGCGAAGCGCGGGCGCGCGTGCTCGCCGCCCACGACCCGGTCACAGGGCTCTTCAACCGCCGCGCCTTCGGCGAGCGGCTCGAAGCGGCGCTCGCGCAGGAGCGCCTGCGACAGGGCGGCATCGCCGTCCTCTGCCTCGATCTGGACGGGTTCAAGGAGGTGAACGACACGCTCGGCCACGCCGCGGGCGACCGGCTCCTGCGGGTCGTGGCCTCGCGCCTCCTTTCCAACGTCCGCGAAGGGGACGAGGTCGCCCGGCTCGGCGGCGACGAGTTCGCGGTGATCGTCCAGGGCTGCAATGATGCCGGCGTGGCCGCGCGGCTCGCCGGCGGCTGATCGCCGCGATCCGGGAGCCTTGCCGGATCGACGAGCACGATGTCCATGTCGGGACCAGCATCGGGATCGCCATCGCCGACCGGCCCGGCGTGGACGGCGGCGAGCTGCTGAAGCAGGCGGACGTCGCGCTCTACGCGGCCAAGGACGCCGGTCGCGGGACCTATCGGTTCTTCGCGCCCGAGATGAACCGGGCACTCGAGGAGCGGCGCGTGCTGCTGCGCGATCTGCGCGCAGCGCTCGCGACCGGCGGCCTCGAGGTGCACTACCAGCCCAAGCTCTCGGTCCACGGCGGCAGGATCGTCGGGGTCGAGGCCCTGCTGCGCTGGGACCACCCCGAGAGAGGGCCGATCCCGCCCGGCGCGTTCGTCCCGCTCGCCGAGGAGTGCGGGCTCATCGAGGAGCTCGGCGAGTGGGTGCTGGAGCGGGCCTGCCGGGACATGCTGGGCCACGCCGGGCTCTCGCTCGCGGTCAACCTGTCGCCCGCCCAGTTCCGCCGGCGGGACCTCGTGGGACGCATCGACCGCATCCTCGACCGCACCGGTTTCCCGCCCGCCCGGCTCGAGCTGGAGCTCACCGAATCCGCCGTGTTCGCCGATCCGGCACGTGCGCTCTCGACCATCGAGGCCCTCAAGCAGCGCGGCATCCGCATCGTGATGGACGATTTCGGCACGGGCTACTCGAGCCTGTCGCAGCTGCACCGCTTCCCGTTCGACGCGGTGAAGATCGACCGGTCGTTCGTCGCGCGACTCGACGCCGACGACGGTGCCAGAGCGATCGTGCGGGCCATCGTCTCGCTCGGGAGGAACCTCGGGCTCGAGGTCGTGGCCGAGGGAGTCGAGACGGGAACGCAGTTGCAGCACCTGCGTGCCGTCGGTGCCGACCAGGCACAGGGCTACGCGACGGGAAGGCCCATGCCGGCGTCCGAGCTCGCGACGCTGCTGGCCGGCGTGGCACCCGGGGCACCCGCGCCCTCCCGAGAACGGACGTCGCCGGGTCCGCGAACATCCGGACTGGCCACATCCCCGCCCGCCCGGGCATAGACGCGCCGGTCCCGCGCGAGGAGGTGCGCCATGCTCCGGGAATTCCGCGAATTCGCCATGCGCGGCAACGTCGTCGACATGGCCGTCGGCATCGTCGTCGGCACGGCTTTCACGGCGATCGTACAGTCGCTCGTCAACGACATCATCATGCCGCCACTGGGTGTGCTGCTCGGCGGCATGGACTTCTCCGACTACTACGTGCAGCTCACCCTGCGCGACCGGACGTTCGCCTCGCTCCAGGCGGCCCGCGAAGCAGGGGCGGCCGTGATCGCGGTCGGTTCCTTCGTCAATGCGATCGTGCGCTTCGTGATCGTCGCCTTCGCGCTGTTCGTGGTGGTCCGCCAGATCAACCGGCTGCGGCGCATGTTCGAGGAACCGGCGGCGCCGGCCGAGGCGCCGCCCCCGCCGCCGGAGGTGCGACTGCTGACCGAGATCCGCGATCTGCTCAAGGCCGGGGCGCCGCGTTCCTGAGCCGTCGCGGCCCTCAACCCCCGTCGCTGCCGGCGGCGGGCAGCGGCGGCGCCTTGCCGAGCAGGGCGAAGAGTTCGCCCGCCGGCAGCGGACGGCTGTAGAGATAGCCCTGCATCTCGTGACAGCCGAAGGCGCGCAGCAGCCGCAGCTGTTCGACCGTCTCCACGCCTTCGGCCACCACCCGGAGGTCGAGGCTCGTGCCGAGCGCGACGATCGCGCGGCAGAGCGCGGCGCTCGTCGGGTCCGCGGCGATGTCGTGGACGAAGGTGCGGTCGATCTTGAGCGCGCGGATCGGGAAGCGGCGCAGATAGCCGAGCGAGGAATAGCCGGTGCCGAAGTCGTCGAGGGCGAGTTCGACGCCGAGGGCGGTGAGCTCGCGCAGCCGTGCTACCGACTCCGCCGCATCCCGCATGACCACGCTCTCGGTGAGCTCGAGCTGCAGCAGTTCGGCCGGGAAGTCGAGTTCCGCAAGCAGCCGGCCGATGCGCCCGACGAGATCGCGCTGCTGGAATTGCCGCGCCGACAGGTTGACGCCGAGGCGCAGCGAGCCGAAGCCCTGCCCGTGCCAGGCGCGCACCTGCCGGCAGGCGGTCTCGAGCACCCATTCGCCGATCGGCACGATCAGGCCCGTCTCCTCGGCGAGCGGGATGAACTCGGCCGGCGGGACCATGCCGTGGTCGGGGTGGAACCAGCGCAAGAGCGCCTCGACGCCGACGATGCGGCCGGACCGGAGGTCGATCTGCGGCTGGTAGTAGACGACGAACTCTTCCTGCGCCAGCGCCCGGCGCAGCCGGTTCTCCAGCATCAGCCGCTGGAAGGCGGCGGCGTTCATGTCGGTCGTGAAGAACTGGTAGTGGTTGCGGCCCTGCTCCTTGGCGCGGCCGAGCGCCGTGTCGGCGTTCTTGATCAGCACTTCGGGGTCGGTGCCGTCGTGGGGGTACATGGCGATGCCGATGCAGGCGCTGGTATCGAGCTCGTCGCCCTGGATGCGGAACGGAGGCCGGAGGCAGTCGAGCAGTTTCTGCGCCACCCGCGCGGTCGCCTCGGCGCTGCCCACCCCGTGCAGCAGCACCATGAACTCGTCGCCGCCGAGCCGGGCCACGGTGTCGCTCTTGCGCAAGCTCTGGCGCAGCCGCTCGCCGACCGCGCGCAGCATCGCGTCGCCGACCCGGAGCCCGAGCGAGTCGTTGATCAGCTTGAAGCGGTCGAGATCGACCAGCATGACCGCGAGGAACTGCCGGTTGCGGCGGGCCCGCTCGATCGCCTGGCCGAGCCGGTCGTGGAACAGCAGGCGGTTCGGCAGACCCGTGAGCGGATCGTAGTAGGCGAGCGCCCGCACCGCCTCCTCGGTCTGGCGCCGCACGGTGATGTCGCGCACGGTGAGCGCGTAGCCGCCCGGGGCCTGTTCGACCGGGGCCGCAAACACCTCGATCGGGATCGCCTCACCGTCGCGCCGCCGGCCGACCGCTTCCGCCTGGCCCGTCGGCTCGCGGCGGATCTCTTCGATCAGATCCTGGAAACTGCCCGGCCGGTCCTCCGAGGGCGCGAGCAGCAGGTCGAACGGCCGCCCGAGCAGCTCGTCCGCGGGATAGCCGAAGATCACCTCGGCCGCGCGGTTGAGCCACAGGATGCGGCCGCCGTCGTCGGTGCCGATCACCCCGTCCGCGACCCGCTCCAGAAGCGCGAGCCGCCAGCGGTGGACCGCGCGCGGCGCCTCGGGGGGCGCAGGCTGCCAGGACGCCGGTGCTTCCGCGAGCGCTGTGGCCGGCTCGGGAAGCTCGCCGCGGCCTTCGGCAACCGGCCGCAGCAGCACGAGCGCCCGGTCACGGTCGAGGCCCGCGACCACCGCCTCGAAGGTCGTGGCCCCGCCGTTCTCGTCGAGGCCCGCGCGGAACCGCCCGATGCCGCCGCCGGCGAGGACACGGTCGACCCGGTCGAGCAGCAGGTCGGCGAAGGCGGGCGGCAGCGCCGTGGCCAGATCCCGCCCGACCGCTTCCCGAAGCCGCCGCACGAGCGGGGTCGCGGGCTCCTCGCCGACCGCGAGCACCGTGCCGTCGGCGTCGAGCACCAGCACCGCCTCGTGCAGGATACGCGCGAGGATCGAGGCCCAGCGCGCGGGATCGAACGCCTCGCCCGCCACCCTCGGTCCGCTCTCTTCGACCGACAGCGCGCCGCAGGCGCCGACCACGAGGCCGCGACCGTCCACGATCGGCCGGGCCCGGTCGACCACGGCGACGAGCGAGCCGTCGGCGCGGGTCAGTCGGTAGCGCACCGTCACCGCCTCGCCGCGCAGCAACGCCTGGTGCTTGAGCATGACGAGGCGACGGTCCTCGGCGGCGACGCGCCGCAGCGGAGCGGCGCCGTCCGGGCCGCCGCCGAGCACGTCGGTGATGCGGGGGTCGATCCACACGACCTCGAGGGCCCCGCTCGCCGAAGCGTGCAGCACGTAGGGCAGGTCGCGCACGAGGCCGGCGATGTCCTCGAGCTGCGGCGACGGTGCCGGCTCGAGCGCCGCCGGCACGGCGGCGGCTTCGAGCCAGAGTGCGTAGTGGCGGCGGTCGCTCGCGGGCGCTTCGCCGCGGGCCCTGACCGCGCGCGTGCCGCCGTCGGCGGTCCTCAGGCGCAGCACGAGATCGACCGCGCGGCCGCAGCGCAGTCCGTCGAGCAGACGACGGAAAGCCTCCTCGTCGACCCCGCGTCGTCGCAGGACCCTGAAGCTGCGCCCGGCGAGTTCGTGGGGCTGGAAACCGAGCAGGCCGCGTATGCGCGCGTTCGCCCGCCGGATGCGGGGCGCGGCCGCCGCCTCCTCCCCGGCCTCGAGGAGGAGCAGCGCGCACGGAGCCGTGTCGAGAACCGCAGCGAGCAGGGTGTCGTCGAGCACACAGGCCTCGTCTGTCGCATGCCCCCGGTGCCCGGCCCGTCGGCCCCGGCCGCCGGCAGGCCGGCGTCGCCCGTGCTCCACGCCCGACCACGGGCCGGCGGGATCCCGGCGCGCCGCGTTCTCCCTACACGAGACCGGACAAACTTCCAGCAGTTCCCCGAAGCGACAATCCGGGCCGGCGGACGTTCAGCCCCCGCCGAGGCCGCGGAGCACTTCGGGGACCGCCGCGGGCAGCTCCCCGGCGACGAACGGCCGTGCCAGCGCACGGGCCGCCGCGGCGTGGATCCAGGCCCCGGCCGAGGCCGCCTCGAAGGCCGGCACACCCTGCGCGAGCAGGCCGCCGACGAGCCCGGCGAGGACGTCGCCGGTCCCCGCCGTCGCGAGCGTCGGCGGGGGATCGTCGAGGATCGTCGCCCGCCCGTCCGGAGCCGCCACCACCGTGTCGCCGCCCTTGAGCAGCACCACCGCACCCGCGGCCGCCGCCGCCCGCCTCGCCCGCTCGAGCCGGCTGCCCTTGAAGGGGAAAAGGCGCGCGTACTCGCCGTCGTGCGGGGTCAGCACGCAGTCGGGCCGGAGCGCCGCGAACAGCGCCGAAGGGTCGTCGCGGAACACGGTGAGCGCATCGGCATCGAGCAGCACCGGGCGCCCGGAGGCGAGCAGCTCCAGCACCCGCTCGCGCGTCACATCGGAGACCCCGGCACCCGGCCCGAAGACGAAGGCGGAAATGCGCGGATCGGCGATGCGCGCCCGGAACGTCTCCGGATCCGCGAACGGCTTCGTCATCACCGTCGTCAGATGCGCGGCGTACACGGGAAGTGCCTTCTCCTCGCAGAGCACGCTCACGAGCCCGGCGCCGACACGCAGTCCCGAGACGGCGGCGAGACGCGCCGCACCGGTGGTCTCGCGCGGCCCGCCGACGACGAACAGATGGCCGAAGCGATACTTGTGGCTCTCGGGCGTGCGCCGCGGCAGCAGATGGCGCCAGAGGCGCGGATCGTTGCGCCGCAGCCCCTCGTCGTGCGCCCGGACGAACCCGTCGGCGATGCCGATGTCGGCGACCACCAGTTCGCCGCGGAAGAGCCGGCCCGGCAGCAGGAAGTGGCCGGGCCTGGCGCGCACGAAGGTCACCGTGAGGACGGCCGGCAGGGCGATGCCGCGCACCTCGCCCGTCGCGCCGTCGATGCCGGTCGGGATGTCGACCGCCACCACCGGCAGGCGGCTCCCGGCCACGGCCGCCACCATCCGCGCCGCCTCGCCCGCGACCTCGCGCGCGAGCCCGGCCCCGAAGACCGCGTCGACCACGAGCTCGGCCCGGCCGGGATCGGTCCGCGCGAAGTCCTCGACCGGGCCCGGCCAGCGCGCCGCGGCCAGCGCCGCATCGCCCCGCAGCCGCTCGCGCGGGACGAGCGTGCGCACGCGCACGGGCCAGCCGAGCTCGCGCAGCCGGCGGGCGACGACCCAGCCGTCGCCGCCGTTGTTGCCCGGCCCGCAGAGCACGAGCGTGCGCGAGGGCGGGAACCGGCGCAGAATCTCGCGCACGACGGCCCGACCCGCGTTCTCCATCAGCACGATGCCGGGCGTGCCGGCCGCGATCGCGGCGCGGTCCACCTGCGCCATGGTGGCCGGGGTCAGGAGTCCGACACTGCTGTCCTCGATCACGCCCGCCCGTTCCTCCCTCGCGCGCGGCATCGGCGCGACGGCTTCAGGTGCCGCCGAACACCTTCTGCAGGAGTTCGGTGGTGCGCGCCGCCGGGTTCTGCCGGATGGCTTTCTCCTCCTCCGCCAGATAGCCGAAGAGCGCGCGCTTCGCCCAGTCGAGCACGTGGTCCGTGAGACCCGTCTGCACGCTGCCGACGAACGGCAGGCTTGCCGCCTGCCCCACGAGCTGGTCCCAGAGCTGGACGGCGCCGGCGTCGGCGAGCGCATCCTCGACGATCGGCCGCATCCGGTTCGCGAGTTCGGTGCCCGAGGTGCGCTCGAGATAGCGGGTCGCGGAGTCGGGCGGCCCGCGGAAGATCGCCATCGCGTCCTCGAACGTCAGATTGCGCACGGCCTCGAGGAAGAGGTCCTTCGCCACCGGCACCGCGCTCTCGGCCCCCCGGTTCATCCGCACCTCGAGATCGTCGGCGAGGCCCGACAGGCCGGCCACCCGCAGCGCGCTCTGCGCCTTGTCGAGCGGGCTCGGCAGCGGGATGTGGAAGCGCGGATCCTCGAGGAAGCCGCCGGGCCGGCCGAGCCGTTCGACGACCCTCACGATGCCGACCCGGAGCGCCTCGCGCAGGCCGCCCGCGACCTCGCCCTCCGAGAGCCCGGCGGCATCCGTGCCGCCGCCCTGCTGCTGCAGCGCGCCCGCGCCCCTGTTCAGCATGTCGAGCAGCGACTGTGCCGAGGAGGGCCCCGTGGCCGCCGCCAGCGCGACCGCCCATATGGCGGCCATGGATCGCAGTCTTCCGGGCATCGACGGCATCTCCGCTTCCGCCCCCGGGACCGTCCGGGAGGCGCTCCCGATATCGTCCGCGGCCGACCCGGAACCATCCGCGGAAATACGGGCCCCGGAGGATCCGGGCTTCGCCCTCTACGTGCACTGGCCCTTCTGTCTCGCCAAGTGTCCCTACTGCGATTTCAACAGCCACGTGCGCGATGCGGTGGATCACGCCCGCTTCCGGCGGGCGCTGCTTTCGGAACTCGATCACGCCGCCGCCCTCGCGCCGGGCCGCAGGCTTCGCTCGATCTTCTTCGGCGGCGGCACGCCCTCGCTGATGGCCCCGGAAACGGTCGCGGCGGTGATCGAACACGCATCCCGGCACTGGCCGTTCGAGCCCGGGATCGAGATCACCCTCGAGGCCAATCCGGGTTCGGTCGAGGTGGCGAAGTTCCGGGCGCTCGCCGATGCCGGCGTGAACCGGGTCTCGCTCGGCGTGCAGTCGCTCGACGACGGAGCGCTCCGGTTTCTCGGCCGTATCCACGATGCGCGCGAAGCCCGACGGGCGGTGGAGACGGCCCTCGCCTGCTTTTCCCGTGCGAGCCTCGATCTGATCTACGCCCGGCCGGGGCAGACGGCCGCGGCCTGGAGGCGCGAGCTGCGCGAGGCCGTGGCCCTCGGCACCGGGCACATCTCGGCCTACCAGCTCACGATCGAGCCGGGCACGCGGTTCTGGCCCCTTCACCGCTCGGGGCGCCTGACCATGCCGGATCCCGAGGAGCAGGCGGCGCTCTTCGAGCTGACCGGGGCCGAACTGGAGCGTGCCGGGTTCCATCGCTACGAGGTCAGCAACCATGCGCGGCCCGGAGAGGAGTGCCGGCACAATCTCGTCTACTGGCGCTACGGCGAGTACGCCGGCATCGGCCCCGGCGCGCACGGCCGGCTCGCGGGGCCTCTCGCGCGCATTGCGACCCGGACCGAACGTCTGCCGGAGCGGTGGCTGCGTCGGGTCGAAGCCCTGGGCCACGGAATCGTCGAGGAACAGCCGGTACCGCCGCGCGACCAGGCGCTCGAATATCTGCTCGTCGGCCTCAGGCTCGCCGAAGGTGTCGATCTCGGGCGTCTCGCCCGGCTCGCGGGCGGCGATACGGCCGATCTGCTGGATTCGGAAGCGGTCAACCGCTTCTGCGGCGACGGGCTGCTCGCGTGCCGGGACGGCCGGCTTCGCGCGACCGGGCAGGGGCTCCTGCTTCTCGACGGGCTGCTCGCGCGCATCCTGCGCTGAGCTCAGAAGCCGAGATAGGCGGCTCTGACCTGCTCGTCGCCGAGCAGGTCGCGGGCCGGCCCGTCGAGGACGACGCGGCCCGATTCGAGCACGTAGCCGCGGTCGGCGATGGACAGGGCGGCGAAGGCGTTCTGCTCGACGAGCAGGAGCGTCGTGCCGCGGCGGCGCAGAGCACGCACGGTCTCGAAGATCGTCTCGACCAGCCGCGGGGCGAGGCCCATGCTGGGCTCGTCGAGCAGCAGCAGCCGGGGCTCCGACATCAGCGCGCGGCCGATCGCGAGCATCTGCTGCTCGCCGCCCGAGAGCGTGCCGGCCGGCTGCGTCCGGCGCTCGGCGAGGCGCGGAAAGAGATCGTAGATCTCCCGCAGCCGCGGGGCGATCTCCGCACGCGGCCGGGTCCAGGCGCCGAGGACGAGATTGTCCTCGACCGACAGTGGCGCCCAGACCTGCCGGCCCTCCGGCACCTGGGCGATGCCGAGGCGCACCCGGGCAGCGGCCGGCAGGCGGGTGATGTCGCGGCCGACGAAGCGGATGCGGCCCGCGCTCGCCGGCTGCACGCCCGAGATCGTGCGCAGGAGTGTGGTCTTGCCGGCGCCGTTGGCGCCGACGATGGTGACGAGCTCGCCCTCGGCGACGGCGAGCGTCACGCTTTCGAGCGCGCGGATGCGCCCGTAGTGGCTCCCGAGCGCCTCAACTTCGAGCAGCATCGGCCAACGCCTGCCTGCCGAGATAGGCCTCGATCACACGCGGATCGCGCCGGATCTCCTCCGCCGTCCCCTCGGCGAGCCTGCGGCCCTGGTCGAGGACGAGGATCCTGTCGGCGATGTTCATGACGAGGCGCATGTCGTGTTCGACGAGCACGATCGTCGGTCCGTCGGCCGCGATCTCGCGCAGAATGCCCTCGAGCTCGCGCGTCTCGCTGTCGTTGCAGCCCGCGGCCGGCTCGTCGAGCAGCAGCAGCTTCGGCTCCGAGGCGAGGGCGCGGGCGATCTCGAGGCGCCTGAGTGCCCCGTAGGGGAGGCTGTCGGCGCGGGCATCGGCCCAGCGCACAAGGCCGAGGCGTTCGAGCAGCCGGTCGGCGTCCTCGCGGGCGCGGCGCTCGGAGCGCCCGAGCGCCGGCGTGTGCAGCAGGCAGGAGAAAAAGCCGCGCTCGAGGTGCAGGTGGCGGCCGACCAGCACGTTCTCGCGCACGGTCATGTCGAGGAAGATCTGCAGGTTCTGGAAGGTGCGGGCGATGCCGAGACGGGCGAGCCGTTCCGGCGGCGCCCCGGTGATGTCGCGCTCCTCGAAGAGGATGCGGCCGGAACCCGGCGCCAGCACGCCGGTGACGAGGTTGAAGAGCGTCGTCTTGCCGGCGCCGTTCGGGCCGATGATCGCGTGCACGACGCCGGCAGTGATCGTGAAGGAGACGTCGTCGACGGCCCGCACGCCGCCGAAGCTCTTCGACAGCCGCTCGACCCGGAGCAGGCTCACAGGCTCCTCCGGCCGAGGCGCTCGGCGATCCCGGGCACGAGCCCGCGCGGCAGGAAGATCATGGTGAGCACGAGGGCGAGGCCGAGGACGACGTGCTCGTATTCGTGGAACACGGTGAGGAACTGCGGCAGGGCGGTGAGCAGCACGGCCCCGAAGACGGCGCCGAAGGTCGAGGCCATGCCGCCGACCACGACCATGGTCACGAACTGGATCGAGCGCAGGAAGTCGGCCTCCACGGGCGTGAGCCAGCCGGCGTGATGGGCGAACAGCGAGCCGGCGTAGCTCGCGATCACGGCCGAGAGCACGAACACCAGCACCTTGTAGCGCACGGTGTCGACACCGCACACGCGCGCCGCGACTTCCGAGCCGTGCAGCGCCCGGAGCGCCCGGCCGACCGGGCTGTCGACGAGGTGCAGCGCGAGCCAGGTGACGAGGAACAGGGAGACGGCGACGACGGCGTACCAGGCGAAGGGGCCGCGGACCCGGAAGCCGAAGAGGGAGAGGCCCTCGACCGGCATGCCGTCGGGCCCGCCGGTCAGCCCGACCTCCTGGTTGAGGACGATGGCGACGATGATGCCGAGGCCGAGGGTGGCCATCGCCAGATAGTGTCCGCGGAGCACGAGGATCGGCCGCGCCACGAGGAACGCGAGCCCGCCGGAGAGCGCCATGCCCGCCAGAAGCGCGAGCGTCGGCGGCCAGCCGTAGGAGCCTGTGAGGATCGCGGACGCGTAGGCACCGATCCCGAAGAACGCGGCGTGCCCGAGGCTGATCTGGCCGGCGTAGCCGACGAGCAGGTTGAGGCCGACGCAGACGATGGCGGCGATGCCGCAGTTGACGGCGACGTCGAAATAGTAGCTGTTCGGGAAGGTGGCCGGCAGCAGCGCCAGCAGCAGCGCGAAGAGCCCGAGGCTCAGGAGGCGGGCGCGCACCGCTTCCCCCACCGTCTCAGACCCGCTCGATGCCGCGGGCCCCGAGGAGGCCGCCCGGGCGCAGGAGGAGCACGAGGAGGATGACGACGAAGGCCACGACGTCCTTGTAGGCCGAGCTCAGATAGCCGGCCGAGAGGGATTCGGCGAGGCCGATGCAGAGACCGCCGAGGAGCGCCCCGGGCGCCGAGCCGAGTCCGCCGAGGATCGCCGCAGCGAAGCCCTTGAGCCCGAGCATGATGCCGATCTGGAAGTGGGTCTGCGCGAGCGGCGTGACGAGAACGCCGGCGAGCGCGCCGAGCGCGCCCGCGAGCGCGAAGGTCGCGAGCACCACGCGGGCGGGATCGATGCCGACGAGTTCGGCCGCGAGCGGGTTCGAGGCGGCTGCGCGCATCGCCTTGCCGGCCAGCGTGCGCGAGAAGAAGGCCCGGAGGAGGAGCGCCACGACCAGCGTCGTGCCGAGGATCCAGAGCGTCTGCGGATGCAGGGCCGCGCCGGCGATCATGATCGGCGCATCGCCGCCGATGGCCGGCAGGCCGTGGAAATTGCGGTCGAACAGGATGCCGGCGAGGCCGCGGATCAGGATCGAGGCGCCGATGGTGACGATGACGAGGCCGATCACCCCGGCCCGCCGCGCCGGCGCGATCGCGAAGCGCTGCAGACCGATGCCGGTCAGCAAAGCGAGCAGGATCGCGGCGAGGGCGGCGAGCGGCAGCGGCAGCCCCGCGGCGGCGGCGAACACCGTGCCCATGCCGCCGAGCATCACGAACTCGCCCTGGGCGAAATTGATCAGGTGGCTGGCGCTGTAGACGAGCGAGAAGCCGAGCGCGATCAGGGCGTAGATCGCTCCGACGGTGATCCCGGCGAACAGGAACTGCAGCAGATCGCCCGCCACGGCCCTCCTTCCCTCCCGGCGCGGCGCTCCTACCACGCCGCGGGCCGGTCGCCAATTCCCGCCCCGTTCGCATCGGCGCGGGCACGCGGGTGGCGAGGCACCTTCTCCACTTGAGCGAGATTTTTCCCTATGCTTTCTCCACTCTCCGTTGGCCTCATATCCCGCAGCTGACGAAATTGTCCCACAACGGGTCACCCCAAAATGGAAAACCCCGGAAATTGGACCCGAACCCCCGCGCGCATCTTGACCGCCTGCGCGTCGCCTGATATCCGAACCATGGTCTACGATAGGCCGAAGGGAGCGCCTCAGATGCGTAGGATTATGTCCATACTGGCGGTGGTCGGGTTGGTGCTCGGCGCCTCGATCGCCGTGTCGGCCCCGGCGGATGCCGCGATCCGGGCGAACGACGACGAGTTTCTCGTGCAGAAGCTGGGCAACCGGTTGCGGGTCGTGCTCAATAACAACGTCCTGTTCAAGAAGATCAAGATCAGCGATCTCGGCGGAGGTCAGAAGGGCTGGCGCTTCACCGTGAACGCGAATGATTTTCTCGCCAACGACATCGGCAAGAAGAAGGCGATGGTCGCGTTCGGAGCGCTGTCGAAGATCAATGGTGTGAGCCTGAACGTCGAGACGAAGAAGAACGGTGTGGTCAAACAGATCGTCTTCACGGTCCGGGCGAAGGTGTTCAAAAATCCCGGGCGCCGGCTCCTGACGGACTATGTCCTTCGGGCCAACGACCCCCAGTACGACGCCGGGATCGTGTTCATGAGGGTCGCAAGCCCCACCTGACCCGGCGTCCTGCGAGATTTGATGAACGTACGGCCGCCTCCGGGCGGCCGTTTGGTCAGGTGAGGCGATGGCGAGAGCGATCCCGGTCCTTTTGGCCGCAGCACTGCTCGCCCTGGCCGTTCCCCGCGCGATCGCCCATCTCGCCCTTGCACCCGGCCTGCAGGCGACCGAACTCCTTTTCTCCGGTGAGCGTGTCGCCCCGGCCGGCTTCGAGCGCGCGGTCTCGTCCCACCGCGCCGCCCTCGACTGGGTCGACAGCGGGCGGTGGCGCACGAGGCTCGGGATCCTCCTCGTCATGTACGCCGACTTCCTCGAGCCGCCGCAGGCGACGCCCCTCCTCGCCGAGGGCGTCGAGGACATCCTCCACGGTCTCGCCAGCGAACCTGTCGACACCTACGGCTGGCTCACCCTCGCCCGGGTCTTCTACGAGGCGCGCCAGCCCCTTCAGGCGGCGGGCGCTCTCGAGTGGACCGTCCGCACCAGCCGCTACGATCCCGACAACGCCACGCCGCGCGTCGTCCTCGGACTCGAGCTCTGGGAATTCCTGTCCGAGCCGGCCCGCGAATCTTTCGCCGCCGATCTGCTCGCCTGGTTCCGCCGCGCGCCCCGCGACGTGGTGACCCTTGCCGTCGTCGCCGACCGCCTCGATCTCGTCTCCGCACTCGTCGCGAGGGACGAACGCGCCGGCCAGCGCTTCGCCCGCCTTCTCGCTGATCTTGAGAAGGAAGCGTCCTCGCAGACGCAGCCCTCCGGAGGAGGTTCGTGAAACCCTTTCACTCCGTCGCCGCCGTCGCCCTGACCCTGATCACCCTCGCCGCGCTCGCCCCGTCGGCGCGGGCGACGCTTTCGGTCCAGGACTATCTCGACATCAAGCTCGGAAAGCGGGAAGGGGTCGACTCCTCTCTCCTCACGGTCTATCTCTGGGGCGCGCTCGATGCTCTTCTGGTCGGCAACCAGATGGCGGAGACCCTCGGGTCGCCGAAATACTTCTGTGAGCCGGAGCAGGACGTCGAGCTCGGCATCGAGGACTTCCGGGCCATGGTCGACGAAGAGCTCGAGAAGATGCGGCTCGATCCCGACTTCGAGGCGCGCGCGGCCGAGATGACCGTCGGCCAGCTGGCGCTTCTCACCCTGGCCGAACGCTTTCCCTGTTCCGAATAGCCGTCCCCGCTTCCCGAGCGGCTGTCGCCCGCCGGCTCACGCCAGCCGGCGGGAGCGCACGAACTCCGGGGCGAGCGCCACAAGCACCAGGCCGGCGCCGATCGCATCCGTGAGCGGCCCGGGCTTGATCAGTACCAGAGCTGCCGTGGCGAGCGCGAGACGCTGCCAGACGGCGAGCGGACCGCGGGCGTATCCCGCGAGCGCCGCCGAGATGCAGATCACGCCCACGAAGGCCGTGCCCGAAGCGAGGAGGATCTGCGGCCAGCTCCCCTCGAGCAGCAGGGCCGGGCCGTAGACGAACATGAACGGGACGATGTAGCCGGTGAGCCCGAGCTTGACCGCGGCCACCCCGGTATCCCAGAGGTTCGCGCCCGAGAGCCCGTTCGCGGCGTAGACCGCGAGCGCCACCGGCGGCGTGATCGCCGAAAGCACCGCGAAATAGAGCGCGAACAGGTGCGCCGCCTCCTGCACCACGCCGAGCTTGACGAGCGCCGGCACGAGCAGCGCCACCTGCATGATGTAGGCGGGCGAGGTCGGCATCCCCATGCCGAGCACGATTCCGGCGCACATGGTGAGCACCAGTGCGACGACCAGCGTGTCCTTCGCCACCGACAGCACGAGGCTCGTGAAGGTGAGACCGAGGCCGGTGAGGGTGATCACGCCGATGACGATGCCCGCACACCCGCAGGCGAGCGCCACGCTCACCGTGTTGCGCGCGCCGGCGACGAGAGCCTCGGCGATGTTGGCGACCGTCAGGTGCTGCCGCGACGATGCGCGCAGGGCCGCCGTCGGCAGCACCGAAGCGATGCCGGCGAGGGCCGCGAACGGCGCGCTCCAGCCCGCGAACAGCATGCCGACGATGACCAGGAGCGGCAGCGCCAGATGCCCGTGCTCGCGCAGCACCTCCGAAAGGCGCGGCAGTTCCTCCCGGGGCAGGCCGGAGAGGCCGCTGCGGCGCGATTCGAAGTGGATCGCCGCGAACACCGCCACATAGTAGAGGAGCGCCGGGATCAGCGCCCAGAGCGTCACCTGGAGGTAGGAGACGCCGAGGAACTCGGCCATGATGAAGGCGGCCGCCCCCATGATCGGCGGCATCAGCTGGCCGCCCGTCGAAGCCACCGCTTCGACCGCGCCAGCGAACGCCGGCCGGTAGCCGAGCCGCCGCATCAGCGGGATCGTGAAGGTGCCGGTGGTCATGACGTTGGCCACGGCGCTGCCGGAGACCGTGCCGAAGAGTGCCGAGGTGACGCAGGCGACCTTGGCCGGACCGCCCGTGGTGTGGCCCGTGAGCGCGAGCGCGACGTCGATGAACAGCCGGCCGGTGCCCGTGCGCTCGACGAGCGCCCCGAACATCACGAACAGCATCACGTAGGTCGCCGACACGCTGGTCGGGATGCCGTAGATGCCCTCGGTCGAGATGTAGAGCTGCTCCATCAGCACGGCCGGATGGCTTCCCGCCACGAACAGCGCGTAGGCGAGGAAGGCGAGCGCCGTGACCGGCAGCGCCGGCCCGAGCGCGCGGCGGGTCGCCTCGAGCAGCACGAGGATCAGCACGATCCCGAAGACCCAGTCCCCGGGCCGCAGGTCGTCGACGTAGATGAAGCGGTTGTAGATGTAGTCGAGGCTCAGGATCGGATAGGCCGAGGCGGCGATCGCGAGCAGCGTGAAGAGCACGTCGCCGGCACGTCTCCAGGCCCCGCCCTCACCCTCGCGGCGTGGCAGCCCGAGAAAGGCCAGCACCAGCGCGAAGCCGAGATGGGTGCTGCGCAGCACGAGCGCGTCGGGCGCGCCGAAATAGCCGACGTAGAGGTGGAAGAAGGCCATCGCCAGGGCGGTCCCCTGGACCACCCTGGCGACGATCCCGTCGAACAGCTGCAGCACCTGGGCGATCCGGGCTCAGAGGACGCCCTTCTCTTCGTAGAAGCGCTTCGCACCCTCGTGCAGTGGCACGCCGATGTCGCGCGCCATGCCGGCCACATCCAGCCCCTCCACCGCCTTGGCGACGGCTGCGAGATCCTCGAGATGGTCCGCGATCGCGGCGAGGATGTCGTGCACGAGACCGGCGTCGAGATCGCAGCGGGCGATCAGATGCGTGGCGTAGCCGATCGTCGGCACGTCGGCATCCTGACCCGGGTAGCTTCCGGCCGGGATGTGGATCCGCTTGTAGCCCGGATTGAGCTCCTGCATCCGCGCGAGCCCCTCGTCGTCGATCGGGACCATCACGATCGCCCGCGCCGCGGCGAGATCCATGATGGCGCCCGCCGGGACCGTCGTGCCGAGGGTGAAGACCTGCGCGTTGCCGTCCTTCATCAGATTGACGCTGTCGGTGTAGGAGCCGAAGCTCACCTGGGCGAGGTCGTCGTAGGTCATTCCGTAGGCCTGCAGCAGGTGCGCCGTGATGGCCTCGCCCGTGTTGCCCTTGGGCTGGGTCGTGAGCGCCTTGCCCCTGAAGTCCGCCGGCGTGGAGATGCCGGCATCGGCGAGCGCCACGACCTGGAAGTACTGCGGATAGAGCGTCGCGAGATTGCAGACGTTCCCGGCCTTCGCGTCGAACGGCGGCTTGCCGTTGATGGCGTCGACCGTCGAGACCGAGTTGGCGAAGCCGAGATCAGCCTTGCCGGCCTCGACCGCCTTGACGTTGGCAATCCCGGCGCCGGGCAGCACCTGCACGGTGGTGCCGGGAACGGCATTCTCGACGATGTTCTTGATGGCACCGCCGAGCGGATACCAGGATCCGCCCTGCGGCCCGGTCATCAGCTTCAGATCGGCAGCCTCCGCCGATACGGCAGCGGTCGCCAGCACCGCGGTCACCAGTAGCGCCTGACGCAGCATCCCGGGTCCTCCCAGTTTCCCCGCCGCCGTCCTTCGCACGAACACGACGAGGCTGCAAGCGTACCGCCGGCGCCGAGACCCGCGCTCGCGTGCGAGGACGAACAGCCGTTGACTCGCCACGCGCCCGAGTTTAAGAAACACTCAAATCGGGGAGGAAACATGCCAAGCGACCGTGGGGCGTTCGTCGTCGCCCGACGTAGTCTCGTGTCTCTGGTCACGCGAGGGTTCGCAACGCTCGGACTCGTGTCCGTGCCCGCGGGCCGCGCGCTCGCCGCGACGACCGATCCGCGCCGGCAACACGTCCAGCCCGGTGACGGGCTCGTCCATCTCAAGGGCCCGAAGAAGGGCGAGCCGATCGTGCGGACCGACCTTCCGGTCGGTGGTCCACAGGAGCTCGCCTGGCCCGTGGCCCCGGACGGGACCGTGCGCGACAGGAGCCGTCTCAACCAGCTTCTCGTGATCCGCCTCGATCCCGCGGACATCGCGGAGGAATTCCGCCCTTTCGCCGCCGGCGACACGCTCTGCTATTCGGCGATCTGCACGCACGAGTGCTGTCCGGTCAACATGTGGAAGGAGGAGAACCGCACGCTCTACTGCTCCTGCCACGGCTCGGAATACGACCCCGCCGCGGGCGCCGCGGTGGTCGCCGGGCCGGCTCCGAGACGGCTCGCGGTGGTGCCGCTCCGGCTCGACGGCGATCGGCTGGTGGTCGCCGACGCGCCGGTCGGCAGACTCGGCTGCCGCAAGCTGTAACGACCGGCGAACCAACGCCGGCCGGACGACGTTTCGCAACCGTGCCGCCGCGTGCGGCCGTCAGGGAGAGCTGACCATGAGAACCTCGTCCATCGCCATCCTCGCCGGGCTCGGCGTGCTGTGCGCCGCAGCCGCCGCGAATGCGGCCGAGATGAAGTCCTACCGGCCCGTGACCCAGGAGCGGCTGCTGAAGCCCGAGTCGCAGGACTGGCTCATGACCCGCGGCCGCTACGAGGGGTGGAGCTACAGCGAGCTCGCCCAGATCACCAGCGCCAACGTCCACAGGCTGCGCCCGGTCTGGGCCTTCTCGACCGGAGTCGACTCGGGGCACGAGGCGCCGCCGATCGTCAACGACGGCGTGATGTTCGTGACCACGCCCTACAACCAGATCATCGCCCTCGACGCGCAGACGGGCGACGAGTTCTGGCGCTACCGGCGCGAGCTTCCCGAGGGCTTCAGCGCGCTCCACAACACCAACCGGGGCCCGGCGCTCTGGGAGGACAAGGTCTATGTGGCGACGCTCGACGCCTATCTCGTCGCCCTCGACGCCAGGACCGGCGAGGTCGTCTGGGAGACGCAGGTCGGCGACTGGGAGATCGGGCAGTACATGACCATCGCGCCGCTGATCGTGAACGGCAAGGTCATGGTCGGCATCTCCGGTGGCGAGTTCGGCGTGCGCGGCTACGTCGCCGCCTACGACGCCGAGACGGGGAAGGAGGTCTGGAAGACCTACACCATCCCCGAGCCGGGCCAGCCCGGGAGCGAGACCTGGCGCGGTGACGACTGGAAGCGCGGCGGCGCCTCGGTGTGGATGCCGGGCGTCTACGACCCGGTGACCAATGTGGCGCTGTTCGGCACCGGCAACGCCTCGCCCTGGTTCGGCGACCAGCGTCCCGGCGACAATCTCTACACCTCCTCGACCATCGCCCTCGATCCCGATACCGGTGAGCTCAAGGGATGGTTCCAGTACCACTGGAACGACTCCTGGGACTGGGACGAGATGAACGCCCCGATCGTCGCCGATTACGAGTACAAGGGCCGGAAGATCCACGGCCTGCTCAAGACGTCCCGCAACGGCTATCTCTACTGGCTGGAACTGAACCAGGACGGCTCGATCTCGTTCGTCGACGCCAAGCCGTACGTGCACCAGAACGTCTTCAAGAGCATCGATCCGCAGACCGGACGCCCCGAGTACAACGAGGACCGCAAGCCCGGCACCGGCAAGCGGGCGGAGTTCTGCCCGAGCCTCTGGGGCGGCAAGGACTGGCCGTTCGACGCCTGGAACCCCGAGCTCGGCATGCTCTATATCCCGGCCAACGACAACCATTGCGGCAGTCTCGAAGGCAAGGTGCAGGAGTACGTGCCCGGGCAGTGGTGGACCGGTGTCGACATTCCCGACATCGGCTTCCATGTCGTCGAGGGCGCGAAGTCCTTCGGCGAGATCCAGGCCTGGGACATGTCGAAGGGCGAGAAGGTGTGGACCGAGCTCTATGCGGACTCGATGAACTGGGGCTCGATCCTCGCCACCGCGGGTGACGTGATCTTCGCCGGCGGGACCAACGACCGCTACTTCCGCGCCTACGACGCCAAGACCGGCGAGCAGCTCTGGGCGTTCCGGGCCAACTCCGGGATCATCTCGCCGCCTTCCACATACATGGTGGACGGTGTGCAGTACGTCTCGGTGGTCGCCGGCTGGGGCGTCGATCCGCAGTTCCAGCAGGGGCTTCTGAGCAACCTGCTCGGTTGGGAGAAGGCGGTGCCGGAAGGCGGCGTGATCTGGACCTTCGCCCTCGCCGACTGACCTGCGGCATTGGGACGGGTAGGAGCCGCCCGGGGGTGGAGCCGGGTCGTACAGGGCCGGCCCCGCCCCGTGCGGCACAGATGGAGGGACGGACATGCGTGAACGCGGAACTCGCCGGTCGGTGGGGCTCGTCGTCGGGCTCGTCGGCGGCCTCCTGCTGGTCGGCGGCGGTCTCCCGCGGGCAGCTACCAACGCAGGCGAGCAGGCGGTCCCCTACGTGCTCGAGGTGCAGGACGCGGCGGCGAAGGTGGGTGAGCCCGCGACCCTCGTGGTGCGGGTGCGCCTGCGCGAAGGCTACCGCTTCCTCGACGCCTACCGCAACCGAGCCATCGAACTCTCGACCGAGGACCAGTCCGTCCGGTTCGGCCGCCGTGTCGTGACCGGCCGGCTCGAGGGCGACACCCTCGTGATGGAGATCCCGGTGACGCCGCAGGCCCCCGGACCGCACGTCGTCAACGGCGTGCTCCGGATCGGTTACGCCGAGGGGCGCAAGTCTATGTACATGGTCTCGGTGCCGCTGATCGCGAAGGTCGTGGGCGGCAGCTGACGCGGCGCCGCGCGGGACCACCCGCGTCCGGCCACCCGCGTCGGCACCGGCGAAAAAGAGCCCGGCAGGGGAACCCTGCCGGGCTTTTCCGTTCGGGAGGCCCGTGGCCGCGTCAGGCGCGGCGCAGATCGTGCTTCGAGAGCGGCAGGTCGCGCACGCGCTTGCCCGTCGCCGCGAAGATCGCGTTCGCGAGCGCCGGCGCGAAGGGCGGAACGCCCGGCTCGCCCACGCCGGCCGCCGGCACTTCGAAGGGATGCGGCACGATGTGGGTGTGCACCACCTTCGGCGCATCCGAGAGCCGCGCCACCTGGTAGTCGTGGAAGTTGCTCTGCCGCGCCTCGCCGTTCTCGAAGGTGAGATCGCCGTAGAGGGCGAGCGTCAGGCCCATGATGGCGGCACCCTCGATCTGCGACTTGACCCGCTCCGGGTTGGCGCAGAAGCCGCAGTCGATCGCCGTGTGGACGACCGGGATCGAGATCCGTCCGTTCTCGTCCACCGCCACCTCGAGTGCGGTGGCCACGTAGGTGACGAAGCTCCGGTGCACGGCGATGCCGAGCCCGTGCCCGGGCGGTAGCTCCCGACCCCAGCCGATCGCATCCGCGGCGATCCGCACGACGTTCGCCAGCCGGCCCGTGTCGATCGGATAGACGTCGAGCGATTCGCCGTAGTTCCAGAGCTTGTCGACGATCCCGGCCTTTGCGGGGTCGAGTGTGCGCGGCGGACCGATGAGCTCGAGCAGAAAGTCCTTCGGATCCTTGCCGAGCTCGTGCGCCAGTTCGGCGACGAAGCTCTGGATCGCGAAGGCGCGCGGAATGTTCGAGACCGAGCGGAACCAGCCGATCCGCACATGCGCCTCGATCGGCGGATTCTCCATGCGCATGTTCGGGATGTCGAACGGATTGTCGACGAAGCCCATGCCGAGCTCGATGTCGAACTGGTGCTGCGCCGACGCGTCGAAGGTCGAGAGGATGGTCGGCGCCACGCTGCGGTGCCGCCAGCCCGTGACCTTCCCGTTCGCGTCGATCGCGGCCTCGATCCGCTCGAGCGAGACCGTGTGGTAGAAGCTGTTGCGCACATCGTCTTCACGTGTCCACATCAGCTTCACCGGCGCGCCGATCTCGCGCGACACCCACGCCGCTTCCTGGGCGAAGTCGCACTTCGACTTGCGCCCGAAGCCGCCACCGAGCAGCGTCACGTGCACCGTCACGTCCTCCTCGGGAAGACCGAGCAGACCGGCCAGATCCTGCCGGGTCCCGTAGGGGCTCTGCACGCAGGCCCAGACCTGCGCCTTGCCGTCGCGGACATCCGCCACGGCCGCCGGCGTCTCCATGGTCACATGCGCGTGGTGCGGGATGTAGTATTCGGCTTCGAAGATCTTCGCGGCGCCGGCGAAGGCTTCGTCGACGTTGCCCTGGTCGCGCACGACCTTGCCGGGACCGCGCGCGAGTTCGCGCATGCGCTTCTCGTATTCGGCGGAATTGTAGACCGCGTGCGGCCCGCGGTCCCAGTCGATCGCGAGTGCCTCGCGTCCCCTGATCGCGGCCCAGGTATTGCTCGCGACCACGGCGATGCCGCCGAGCGGGGCGAACTTGGAGCCGATGTCGGAACCCGGAATTTCGACCACCCGCTCGACACCGGGCACGGCCAGCGCCTTGCTGGCGTCGTAACCCCGGATCTTCGCCCCGACCACGGGCGGGTGCGCCACGACCGCGAACTTCATCCCGGGCAGGACGACGTCGTGGGCATAGACCGCCTTGCCGGTGGTGATGTCGCGCAGATCGTAGATCGAGATCTCGCCCTTGCCGATGTAGCGGAAGTCCTTCGGATCCTTCCACTGCACCTCCTCCTTCGGGGGCGCCGGCATCGCTTTGAGATCCTCGGCGAGCTCGCCATAACCGAAGCTCCGCCCGGAAGCGGCGTGCACGACGCGGTGCAGTTCGGCGCGAACCTCGGAGCGCGCCACACCCCAGCGCTGCGCCGCCGCCTCCTCGAGCATCTGGCGGACGGACGCGCCGACATGGCGCATCGACTGGATGTGGTGGCGCATGCTGCGCGAGCCGTCGGTGTCCTGGTTGCCGTACCGCGGCTCGTCGCCCGGCGCCTGAACGATGCGCACCCGCGACCAGTCGGCCTCGAGCTCGTCAGCGATCACCATCGGCAGGCTGGTCCGCGCGCCCTGGCCCATCTCGGAACGGTGCGCGACGATCACCACCGTGCCATCGGGCTCGATGGCGACGAAGACGTGCGGATCGTAGACGAGGCCGTGCGGCATGTCCTCGCCGCCGACCCGGTAGAAGGTGGCAGCATCGGCCACGCGCAGCGGCACGAACTGGGCGGCGAAGACGAACGCCCCGGCCGAGACGGTTCCGCGCAGGAAACCGCGGCGGCTGACGTTGGCGACCAGCGGAACGAGCTCCTCGCTCCGCCGTTCGGCGAGCATGGCGGACAGCATGGCATCACACTCCCGTGGCCGCGAGCCGCACCGCGGCGTGGATCCGTTCGTAACAGCCGCAGCGGCAGATGTTGCCGTCGAGCGCCTGCACGATCTCTTCGTCCGTGGGCTTCGGATGTTCGGCGAGCAGCGCCGCCGCCTGCATGATCTGCCCGGCCTGGCAGAAACCGCACTGCGGCACGTTCATCTCGCGCCACGCGCGCTGCACCGGATGTTCGCCGTCCGGATCCAGCCCCTCGATGGTCGTGACCGGCTTTCCCGCAGCGTCCCCGACCGTGAAGACGCACGACCGCTCGGCGCGGCCGTCGACGTGCACGGTACACGCGCCGCAGGCGGCGATGCCACAGCCGTATTTGGTTCCCGTCAGACCCAGAATGTCGCGCAGGACCCACAGAAGCGGCATGTCCGGCGGGACATCCACCTCGTGCTCCTGGCCGTTGACGGTGAGTCGCAATGCCATCGTCCGGCCTCCCCGATCGAGGTTCATAAATTTTTTTAGCATCCCCTTCCCTTCGAAGCAACCCGGTACGTATTCCCACGGCCGGGCCCCTCCGGCGGTGTTCCGGGCGGAGGTTTGCGTTTTCCCCCGAGCTCGCCTAACCCGACGCCCGCCGCCGCGGACGGAGGATCGCATGCCGACGCCCGAGGGGACGGCCGGGGTCCGGGCCGGAGCCGGCCTCGCCGTCCTGCTGACCGCGCTCGTCGCCTTCCAGGCGATCTCGACCGATCTCTACCTGCCGTCGCTGCCCTCGATCGTCCGCGACCTCGCGACCGACGTCGGCACCGTCCAGCTCACCCTGTCGCTGTTCCTGATCGGCTTCGGCGCGGGGCAGCTCGTCTGGGGACCGCTCTCCGACCGCTTCGGCAGGCGGCCCGTGCTGCTCGCCGGGCTCGGTCTCTACACGGCCGCGAGCCTCGCCTGCGCGCTCGCCACCGATGTCCGGAGCCTCGTCGCGTTCCGCCTGCTGCAGGGCGTGGCGGCATCGGCCGGGCCGGCGCTGGGCCGGGCCGTGGTGCGCGATCTCTGGGGCCCGCGCGATTCGGCGCGCGTGCTCTCCTATCTCGCAGGCGCCATGGCGATCGCACCGATGGTCGGCCCGATCCTCGGCGGCTGGCTCACGGCCCTCTTCGGCTGGCGGGCGAATTTCCTGGCACTCGCGGCCTTCGGGGCGGGCGTGCTCGCCGCCACCGCCCTGGCACTCGCCGAGACCAACCGCCTGCCGGATCCGCTCGCGCTCCGGCCGGCGCACCTCCTCGGCGGATATGTGGAAGTCTTGCGGCATCCGGCATTCCTCTGGCACGCGCTCACCGCGGGTTTCGTCTACAGCGGCATCTTCTGCTTCATCTCGGGTTCGTCCTACGTGCTGATCGAACTCTCGGGCCTGTCGCCCCCGGCTTATGGTGCCGCCTTCGCGATCGCGGTCGCGGGCTACATGCTCGGCGGGTTCACGGCGGGACGTCTGCACGCCCGCCTCGGCCCGCCGCGGATCCTCGTCGTCGGAGCCGCCTTCTGCACGGTCGCCGCGGGCACGGGCTTCGTTCTCGCCCTGCCCGGCCTGCCGCCGCCGGTCGGCATCGTCGCACCCGCCTTCGGTTTCTTCTTCGGCGCGGGCATGGTCCTGCCCGGGGCGATGGCCGGCGCCATCGCGCCCTTCGCGACGCGCGCCGGGCTCGCTTCGGCGCTGCTGGGTGCCGTGCAGCTCGCGATCGGGGCGTCTGTGGGCGTGCTGCTCGCCGCCCTCTACGACGGCAGCGCGCGGCCGATGACCGGGCTCCTCGCGGCCTGCGCGCTCTTGACCCTGTGGGCGGCCCGGCGGGCGGGCCGGCAGGCGGATCGGCACACGGAGGCGAAGACGGCATGAACGGGAGACACGATGGCGACGCGGGGACGCCCCGGGTGGCGGCAGCGGCGCTCGGCATCGACGCCTACAGGCCGCCGCAGATCGCGCAGCTCGTGGAACAGGCGGGTGTCGCCAAGGCGCGGCTCGGCGCCCTTCCGACCTTCGTTCTGGCCGTCCTCGCGGGCGCCTTCATCGCCTTCGGCGCCATGTACTTCACCCTCGTGGTCACGGCCCACGGCATGGGCTTCGGCCCCGCGCGGATGCTCGGCGGCATCGCCTTCTCGCTCGGCCTCGTGCTGGTCGTGGTGGCGGGAGCCGAGCTCTTCACGGGCAACAATCTGCTGGTGATGGCCCGGGTCGACGGGCTGATCTCGACCGCGGAGCTCCTGCGCAACTGGGTGATCGTCTATCTCGGGAACTTCGTCGGCGCCTTCGCCACCGCCGTCTTCCTCCATCTCTCGGGCACGCTCGCCTTCGCCGACGGTGCCGTGGGTGCAACGGCCGACGCCATCGCCACCGCCAAGGTGCGCATCGACTGGATCGAGGCCTTCGTGCGCGGCATCCTCTGCAACGCGCTCGTCTGCCTCGCCGTCTGGCTCACCTTCGCGGCCCGCGAGGTGACCGGAAAGATCCTCGCCATCGTCTTCCCGATCTCGGCCTTCGTCGCGCTCGGCTTCGAACATTCGGTGGCGAACATGTACCTGATCGGCCTCGGCCTGCTGCGGGGTGCCGAGGGCGTCGGCATCGCCGGCTTCCTGTTCGCGAACCTGCTGCCGGTCACGCTCGGCAACATTGTCGGCGGCGCCGGCCTCGTCGGGCTCGTGTACTGGCTCTGCTACCGCTTCCGCGCCTCGCCCTGAACCCGGACCCGGACATCCGCCGGCGTTCGGGCGGCGCGTGGGCGCCGACCCTCAGTTCCGGCCCTTGCTCTTCTGGATCTGGTCGTAGGCGAAGCCGCCGGCAGCACCGCCGACCGCGCCGACCAGCGTTTTCGTCACGATGCCGCCCGTGATCAGGCCGACGGCCGCCCCGCTCGCGGCACCCACGGCGGCACCCGTGAGCGTCCGCTCGCCCGTGCGGTGGTCGGGCGCGGCACAGGAGGCGAGCAGCGGCAGGACGAGGACGACGGCGGCGAGGATTTTGGTCGAACGACGCATTGCACGATCTCCAGCGGCTCCGGGCCGGGCACGAATCTAAACGTTTCCCGCGCGCGTTTCATCCCGCAGGGTCGCGATCACGGCTTCGTGCGCACCGCATGGCCGCCCCGCAGCGCATCCCGGTGTGCGGACGACCGAGGTTTGTCGGGAGCCGGGTGGGGTGCTATCTGCGCCCTGCGCCAGCGGAGGAGTGTGGTCCTTGAGCCAGCGGCTCGAACTCCCGGGAGGCGGATGGCTCGCCTTCGAGCGGCTCCAAGGCCGGCCGCCGACGGTCGTCTTCCTTCCCGGCTACCGCTCCGACATGACCGGCACCAAGGCGAGCTTCCTGCACGAGGTCTGCGCCCGCCGGGGGCAGGCGTACGTGCGCTTCGACTACCGTGGCCACGGGCAGTCTTCGGGGCGGTTCGAGGACGGCACCATCGGCGCCTGGCTCGACGACGCGCTCGCCATCCTCGACCGGGTCGCCGAAGGTCCGCTCCTGCTCGTCGGGTCCTCCATGGGCGGCTGGATCGCCCTTCTCGCCGCGCTCGCGCGCAGCGAGCGGTTGCGCGGGCTGCTGCTCGTGGCGCCGGCCCCGGACTTCACCGAACGCCTGCTCTGGCAGCGCTTCGACCCGGCGACACGGGAGCAGCTGCTGCGCGAGGGCGTGATCCACGAGCCCTCGGACTATGGCGAGCCGATGCCCTTCACCCGCGCGCTGGTCGAGGAGGGACGGCGGCATCTCCTTCTCGAGGGGACCGACCTTCTCTTTCCCTTCCCGGTCCACGTCCTGCACGGCCGGCGCGACGCCGACGTCCCGCTCGCCCTGTCGCTCGAACTCGCGGACCGGCTCGATGCGCCGCAGGTGACGGTCGAGATCGTCGGCGACGGTGACCACCGGCTGTCGCGGCCGGAAGACCTCGCCCGTCTCGAAGCGGCGCTTCTGCGACTGCTCGACGAAGCCCGGGACACCGCAGCCCCGCGCGCCAGCACCGGGCCCGGGGCCGGATGAGCGGCCGGCTCGTCCGCTTCGCGCACGCCGCCACCGTCTTCCTCGTGGCGGCGGCCGCCCTCGTGCTCGAGATCCTCGCCGCCCGGCTGATCGCGCCCTACGTCGGCATGTCGCTCTGGAGCTGGACGGCGATCATCGCCACCGTGCTCGCCGGCCTCTCGCTCGGCCACTGGATCGGCGGACTGCTCGCCCAGCGGACGGGCCGGATCGGCGTCCATGTCGGCATCACCCTCGCCCTCGGCGCGCTCTCGACCCTCGCCGTGCTGCCGCTCCTGCGGCTGCTGGCACCGCTCGTCCTCGGCCGGCCGCTCGACCTCGTGCTGCAGATCTCGGCCCTCTCGGCCGCCCTGTTCCTCGTTCCCGCGACCTGCGCCGGGGTCGTCTCGCCGCTGCTCACCCGGCTCGCCCTCGGGCTCGAGCCGGAGCGCCCGGGGCGCGTGCTCGGCCGCATGTTCGCAGCCGGAGCCCTCGGCAGCATCCTCGGCACGCTCGCCTCGGGGTTCGTGCTCGTCCAGTACCTCGGCTCCACCCGCAGCCTGCTGCTCGTCGCCGGACTGCAGGCGCTGCTCGCCCTCGCCTACCTGCTGCCGGCGCGACGCGCCTTCGCCCTCGTGCTCGTCGGCGGGGGGCTCGCTGCGGCGGGCCTCGTCGCGCTCGGCGACGCCACCCGCGCCTTCGTCTCGCCCTGCGAGCGCGAGAGCCGCTATTTCTGCATCCGCGTCGAGGAGTTCGCGCCGCTGACCGGCCGGCCGAGCCGGGCGCTGGTGCTCGACCATCTCGTGCACGGGATTTCCGACCGCGACGATCCGGCCGTCTTCTACTCGCCCTATCTCGGCGCGTTCGACGCCTTCCGGCTCGCGACCTTCGGCGAAAGGCCGGTGGACGTGTTCCACGTCGGCGGCGGCGCCTACACCCTCGTGCGCGCATGGCAGCGCGTGGCGGGACGGCAGGTGGTGGCCGAGCTCGACCCGGGTGTCACGGCGACGGCCGAAGCGCGGCTCTGGTTCCGCTCCGGACCCGGCGTGACCGTCCTGCACGACGACGCCCGCCACGCGCTCGCCGCCCTGCCGGCCGATGTGCGCTTCGACATCCTGGTCGAGGACGCCTTCCGCGACATCTCCGTGCCACCGCATCTCGTCACGCGCGAGTTCCACGAGCTCGTGCGGAGCCGGCTCCGGCCCGGCGGGCTCTATCTCGCGAACATCGTCGACCGCAGGCAGGAGCCGCGCTTCCTCGCGGCCCTGATCCGCACGCTCGCCCTCGACTTCCGGACGGTCGAGGCCTGGCTCGAGGAAGAGGAGGCGGTGGTCGGCGCCGATCGCCGGGTGACCTGGATCGTGGTCGCCTGCGACTGCACGCCCGCCTGGCGCGAGCCGCTCGAAGCGCCCGGGCCCGTCGGCTGGCGCTATCTGCGCCTCCATCCGGGCCCGCTGCAGCTTCCGGACGAGCGGGTCGTGCTCACGGACGATTTCGCCCCGCTCGAGCGCCTGCTCGCCGATCTCCTGCGCCGGCCGGAGCTGGCGGAATAGGTTGCGTCGCGCCTGCGACTCGACGCGGCGGTGCCGGCGGGCCTATGAGGGGACGGGTCTGGACGGGCGCGCTCCCCGGGCGCGCGAGAAGGAGGCGATCCATGCGCAAGGACATCGGACACTTCATCGGAGGGCGGCGGGTCGAGGGCACGAGCGGCCGCTACGGCCCGATCTTCGACCCGGCGACCGGCGAGCAGACCGGCCGGGTGGCGTTCGCGACCGCCGCGGAAGTCGACCGTGCGGTGCAGGCGGCGAAGGAGGCGCAGAAGGCGTGGGGCGATACGCCGCCGATCCGGCGCGCGCGCGTCATGTTCCGCTTCAAGACCCTGATCGAGCAGAACATGGACCGCCTCGCGCGGCTCGTGACCGAGGAGCACGGCAAGACCCTCGAGGACGCGAAGGGTTCGATCACGCGCGGCCTCGAGGTGGTGGAGTTCGCCTGCGGGCTGCCGCATCTGCTCAAGGGCGAGTTCAGCTTCCAGGTCGGCACCGGCGTCGATCTGGTCTCGCAGCGCTTCCCGCTCGGGGTCTGCGCCGGCATCACCCCCTTCAACTTCCCGGCCATGATCCCGCTCTGGATGTTCCCGCTGGCGATTGCCTGCGGCAACGGCTTCGTCCTCAAGCCGTCCGAGAAGGATCCCTCCTGTCCGATGGCGCTCGCGGAACTGGCGCTCGAGGCCGGCATCCCCGAGGGGCTGCTCAACGTCGTCAACGGCGACAAAGAGGCGGTCGACGCCATCCTCGCACACCCCGACATCAAGGCCGTGAGCTTCGTCGGCTCGACGCCGGTGGCCGAGTACGTCTACCGGACCGGCTGCGCGCACGGAAAGCGCGTGCAGGCGCTGGGCGGCGCCAAGAACCACATGGTCATCATGCCGGATGCCGATCTCGACATGGCGGTCGACGCGCTCGTGGGTGCCGCCTACGGCTCCGCCGGCGAGCGCTGCATGGCGGTGTCGGTCGCCGTGCCGGTCGGCGAGAAGACGGCGGACGCGCTGGTCGAGAAGCTCGCGCCGCGGGTGCGGCAGCTGAAGATCGGTCCGGGCACCGAGCCCGGCGTCGAGATGGGCCCGCTCGTCACCCGCGAGCATCTCGAGAAGGTCCGCGGCTATGTCGATCTCGGGGTGAAGGAAGGGGCGGAGCTCGTCGTCGACGGCCGCGACTTCCGCATGCAGGGCTACGAGAACGGTTTCTTCATCGGCGGCTGCCTGTTCGACCGGGTGACGCCGGAGATGCGGATCTACAGGGAGGAGATCTTCGGTCCCGTCCTGTCGGTCGTGCGCATGCCGGACCTCGAGCACGCGGTCGACATCGTAAACCGGCACGAATACGGCAACGGTGTCGCGATCTTCACCCGCGACGGGGCGACCGCGCGCAACTTCGCGAACATGGTCGAGATCGGCATGGTGGGCATCAACGTGCCGATTCCGGTGCCGGTCGCCTACCACAGCTTCGGCGGCTGGAAGCGCTCGCTGTTCGGCGACCATCACACCCACGGCATGGAGGGCATCCGCTTCTACTCGCGGCTCAAGGCGATCACCTCGCGCTGGCCGGAAGGCGCCATCGCCGCCGAGTTCCGGATGCCGACCCACCACTGAGGGACGGTCGGGCGACGGATCCGACGGCGCGGAACGGGGCGGCACCGGCCGCCCCGTTCCTTTCCGGGCGGACCGCCCGCCGCCTGCACGCTCCAATGCGACGATGCTTTTCGAGGGAGGAACATCGGGCTCGCATGCGCATGGCCTTGCGATCCGCACGCCTGCGGGCGCTCGTCGTCATCGGCGAAGACCCTGCGCGGATGCGCCTCGCACAACGGCTCGCGGAGCGCGACGATCTCGGCCTCGCCTTCCTGCCCGTCTCCATCCGCCACGAGACCAGAGAGGAAGGACGGCTTCTGCGGGCGGTCACGGGCCGACACGCCCCATCCTCGGCACCGAGGCGGCGCCGGCGAAAGCGTCCGTCGGGGCGCTGCGCCGGTGACAGGCCGGGGAGGTCGCGGGGGGCTAGGGCGAAGAGACGGAGACCGGACTCCGGGTCCGCCGGTGCCGCGCGAGCTCCAGCACCTTGCCCAGGATCCCGTTCGGCATGAAGATGATGAAGAGCACCAGCATCAGGCCGTAGATGGTGCCGTCGAGCCCGTGCACGTCGTGGCCGACGAGGATGCGCAGACTCTCGGTGAGCAGGAGGGTGACGACCGCCCCGACGGTCGGGCCGAGCTGGACGAACATGCCGCCCGCGATCACGGCGAAAACGATCTGGAGCGAGATCGCGATGCCCGAGACGGTCTCCGGATTGATGTAGAGCTGGTACTGGGCGTAGAGCGCGCCGGCGAAGGCGGTCATGACCGCCGAGACCAGGGTCACCGTGAGCTTGCTCCGGGTCACGTCGACGCCGATCGAGGCCGCCGCGTCCTCGTCCTGGCCCGCGGCTTCGAGCGCGTAGCGCAGCATGCTGCGGTCGATCGCCCGCCAGATCACGAGCCCCGCGAGCCAGACCGCGAGCGCGAGGTAGAACCAGACTTCCTTGTGGGCGAACTGCAGCGCCCACAGCGACCAGCCCGCGCCCTCGGCGAGCGCAGTCTCGGGCGTCACCCCGAGCGAGCCGCCGGTGTAGTCCCGGAGCGCCACGATCACGAGCCGGACGATCTCGGCGAAGGCGAGGGTGACGAGCGCGAAATAGTGCCCGGTGATCCGGAAGCGGAAGCAGGGCAGGCCGACGATCACCGCGAGCAGGGCGGCGAGCAGGAGCGACAGCGGGATGCCGAACCAGGGCGTGATGCCGAAATGGTTCCAGAGCATCACCGTGCCGTAGGCGCCCACGCCCATGAAGCCGCCGTGGCCGAGCGAGACCAGGAAGAACCGGCCCATGAGCGACCAGGCCGTGTAGGTGAAGGCCCAGATCAGCATCATGATGCCGATGTGCAGGATGTAGTCGTTGGGTGCGAGCCACGGCACGGCCGCGAGCAGCAGGAGACCGGCGAGGGCTGCGGTCCGGTTCATCTCAGCCCCGCGCGCCCAGGAGGCCCTGGGGCCTCAGGAACATCATGGCGACGAAGAAGACGAAGGCCATGACGTAGCCCCACTCGATGTGGAAGAAATAGCCGCCGAGCGAGATGAACTGGGCGAAGACGAAGGCGGCGACGAAGCCGCCGAGCAGGTTCCCGAGCCCGCCCATGACGCAGATCATGAAGGTGATCGGCCCGAAACTCAGACCGATCGCCGGATGCACGTCGTACTGCAGGACGAGCAGGCAGGCGCCGAGGCCGGCGAGCCCGCCGCCGATGGCCGAGGTGAGCAGATAGAGCCGGTCGGGGTCGGCACCCATGAGCGGCATTACGCCACGGTCCTGGCTGATGGCGCGGATCGCCGTGCCGAGGAAGGTGTACTTGAGGAAGAGCCAGACCCCGAGCATGGCCACGAGCGCCGTGCCGGCCGCGAGGATGCGCGACCAGGGCAGGAAGATGTCGCCGACGACGAGGCTCGGCAGCGAGAGGCCGAGATTGCGGAAGTCGATGCCGAAGAGCAGCGTGGCGAGGGCCTGCAGGAAGAACAGCACGCCGCCGGTGACGAGGAGCTGGTTGATCGGCTCGGACGCGAGGATCGGCCGGATCACGAGATAATGCAGGAGGGCGCCGCCGGCCGCGACCAGCAGGATGGCGAGCGCGAAGGCGACGACGATCGGCAGGCCATATACCGTATAGGCGAAGTAGACCGTGTACATGCCGATCATGACGAGCTCGGCGTAGCAGATCCACACGACGTCGATGACGCCGAAGATCAGGTTGAGCCCGAGTGCCAGCAGCGCCAGAACGCCGCCGAACAGGAGCCCGTTGAGGAACGCTTCGAGCAGGAAGACGTCGAAGATCGCCATCGTTCAGAGCCCGATGTAAGCCTTGCGGATGTCCTGCGATGCCAGCAGCTCCGCCGCCGGGCCGGAGGCGCGGATGCGCCCGGTCTCGAGCAGGTAGGCGCGGTCGACGATCCTGAGCACCTGCCGGATGTTCTGCTCGACGATCAGCACCGTGTAGCCTTCGCGGGAGATGCGCTGGACGAGGGCGAACACCTGCTGGACGATGACCGGCGCCAGCCCCGCCGAAGGCTCGTCGAGCATGAGGATGCGCGGATCGGACATCAGCCCGCGGCCGATCGCGCACATCTGCTGCTCCCCGCCCGACAGCGTGCCGGCCAGCTGGTGGCGCCGCTCGCGCAGCCGGGGGAACAGCTCGTAGACGAAGTCGAGGCGCTCGCGGAACCGGCTGCGGGCCGTGCGCGGAAACGCGCCCATGCGCAGGTTCTCCTCGACCGTGAGCCGCGGGAACAGTCTCCGGTTCTCGGGAACATGCGCGATCCCGAGCTCGGGCAGGCGGTGCGCCGGCACACCCCGGAGTGACCGACCGTCGAACAGGAGCTCGCCCGCCGTGGGCTCGACGAGCTTCGAGATCGCGCGCAGAAGCGTGGTCTTGCCGGCGCCGTTGGGGCCGATCACGGCGACCGCCTCGCCGGCCCGCACCTCGAGATCGACGCCGAACAGCGCCTGAAAGGAGCCGTAGCCGGCATCGAGACCGGAGAGCCGGAGCAGGGGCGGGTCGGCGGAGCGCATCGCCTCAGTCACGCTGCGCCACCTGTTCCTGGACCGCCTCGGCCTCGGTGCCGAGGTACACCTCGATCACCCTCGGGTCGTGCGCCACCTCGCGCGGCAGCCCCTCCGCGATCTTCTCGCCGTGGTCGAGCACGATGCAGCGGTCGACGACGCGCATCAGCACCCCCATGATGTGCTCCACCCAGACGATCGTGATGCCGCGCTCGTCGCGGATCCGCTGCAGCAGATCCGCGGCCTGTTCGGTCTCCTGTTCGTCGAGCCCGCCGAGGCTCTCGTCGGCGAGCAGCAGCGTCGGCCGGGTCGCGAGCGCGCGGGCGAGTTCGAGCTTCTTGAGGCCTGCGGCCCCGAGGCCGTCGACCCGCGCGTCGCGAGCGGTGGGAAGGCCGAGCGATTCGAGCACCTCGCCCGCGATGCGCTCCGCCTCCCTGCGGTCGATGTCCCCGCCGTGGCCGTACCATGCCGCCACCAGCACGTTCTCGAACACCGAGAGTTTGCGGAACGGCCGCGGGATCTGGAAGGTCCGGGCGATGCCGAGATGGCAGACCCGGACCGGAGACAGACCCGCGATCTCCCGCCCGCGGAAGCGGATGCTGCCGGCCGAGGGCTGCAGCATGCCAGCGATCATGTTGAAGGTCGTGCTCTTGCCCGAGCCGTTGGGCCCGATCAGACCCAGGATCTCACCCTCGTGCACGTCGAAGCCGAGATCCCGGACTGCGGTGAAGCCACCGAAGCGCCTGGTGAGCCCGCGGACCTCGAGCAGGACGCCGTCGCTGGCCGCGCTCACGGTGCGGCGTAGGGATGCTCGGGCGGCAGCGGCAGGACGGGGTCCATGGTCCGGATCGCGGCCGGCCACACGACGTAGGTCCTGCCCTCGACGTACTGCATGACCACGGGCGAACTCCTGAGGTTCTGCCCGGCCATCTCGTGCCCGGGCGGAGCGAACTTCACCCCGTAGCCCTGGATCGTGCCGCCATCGGGAATGTCGGTGTCGAGCGCCGCCTTGCGCAGCGCTTCGGGGTCGAACCCGCCGTACTTCGTGATCGCCCGCGGCAGCACGTCGGTCAGGAAGATCCAGGTGTGATTGAAGCCCATGCTGGCGTGCGGCGGCACCTCGCCCGGCCCCTTCTCGGCCTGATAGCGCTTCACCATTTCTTGGATCAGTTCACCCAGGCCGGGTGCCAGAGTCTTCGGGTCCAGAAGCTGGGCCGCCACCGGATCGACGTTGAGGATGTAGTCCACGTCCTTGCCGAAGGTGGAATACAGCTTGTCGATCTGGGCGTAGCCGGCACCGTGACCGATGAGTCCCCTGAACCGCAGCCCCTGCTCCTTCGCCTGCCGCAGGAACAGGGTGATGTCCGGATTGTAGCCGGTGTGCAGGATGATGTCCGGCCGGGCGCGGCGCAGCTTGGTCACGAGGCTCGAGAGATCCGGAGCGGTCGCCGCGTAGCCTTCCTTCAGCACCACCTGCATGCCGTAGTTCCTGCAGTTCTCCTCGTTGCCGGCGGCGATGCCGGAGCCGTACGGCCCGTCCTCGTGGATGATCGCGACCTTCAGGTCCGCTGGCGCGACGCCGAGCTTCTCCTGCGCCACCTCGTTCAGGAAGGCGCAGGATGCCCAGCCGTACTGGTCACTGTGCACCTGCGGCCGGAACACGTACTTCAGGTTCTTGCCCTTGAGCACGGCCGAGGACACGCAGACGCTCGCCCACATGAACTTCTGCATGGCGTCGACCTTCTGCGCCATCGGTACGCAGTGGGCGCTCGAATAGACGCCCATGATCAGCGCCACGTTCTCTTGTGTCAGCAGGCGCTCGGCCTCGGCGATGGCCACCTCGGCCTTGCTCTGGGCGTCGGCCCAGACCGGCTCGATGCGGTAGCCTTCGACGCCCCCGCGCTCGTTCACCATGTCGATGGCGATGCGGGTGCCGACGGCAGCGGCCTCCGAGCCTCCGGCCGCGAACGGGCCCGTGAAGTCGTAGATCACGCCGATGCGGATGACCTTGTCCTGGGCCGGCGTCGCGGTCGAGAGACCGGTCAGGGCCGCGAGCGCCATGGCCACGGCAGTGATTCTGCGGCGCATCGGAACCTCCCCTCTCCTTGTTCCGGTGCCGGCTTTCTGCAGGCCGGCGTCGCGACCTGTCAAGCTCGCGTCGCGGATCGGGAGCGGCCGCAGGGGCGGTGGCAGCTCAGGACAGCGTGGCCAGCCGGGCCCGGTGCTTCGGATCGAGGGCGACGCGCAGCTGCAGCCGGTCTCCGTTCTCGCGCCGGTCGAGGACCTGTCCGTGTTCGTGCAGCCAGGCGAGCAGCCGACCGTCGGCGGGATCCACCTCGAGCTCGACGATCTCGCGCCGCGCCGCGAGCGCCGCGTCGATCCGCCGGAGGAGATCTTCGAGGCCTTCGCCGGTCACCGCCGAGATCGCCACCACGTCCTCCCGCCGCGCGGCCTCGGCTTCGAGCCGCTGCCGCTCTTCGGCCTCGAGCCGGTCGATCTTGTTCCAGACCTCGAGCACGCGCTCGCGGCGCTGCTGCTCGTCGATCCCGAGCTCGTCGAGCACCTTCTCGACCTCGCGGGCGAGCTCGTCGCGCCGCGGGTCGGCGATGTCCCGCACGTGCAGCACGATCTCGGCCTCGACCACCTCCTCGAGGGTGGCGCGGAAGGCGGCGACGAGGGTCGTCGGCAGGTCGCTGATGAAGCCGACCGTGTCCGAGAGCACGATCCGCCGGCCCGAGGGCAGCTTCACGAGCCGCATGGTGGGATCGAGGGTGGCGAAGAGCTTGTCCGCGACCTCGACCCGCGCGCCCGTCAGCCGGTTGAACAGCGTCGACTTGCCGGCGTTGGTGTAGCCGACGAGCGCCACCACCGGGTAGGGCACACGGGCACGCGCCTCGCGGTGCAGGCCGCGGGTGCGCACCACGCGGTCGAGCTCCTTCCTGATCTGCAGGATACGGTCGTCGATGCGCCGCCGGTCGAGCTCGATCTGCCGCTCGCCCGGACCGCCGACGAAACCGAAACCGCCCCGCTGCCGCTCGAGGTGGGTCCAGGACCGCACCAGCCGGCTGCGCTGCCAGGTGAGGGCCGCGAGCTCCACCTGCAGCACGCCCTCGCGTGTCCGCGCCCGCCGGCCGAAGATCTCGAGGATCAGGCCGGTGCGGTCGATCACCTTGGTGCCGAAGGCGCGCTCGAGGTTGCGCTGCTGGACGGGGGTCAGGGCCGAATCGACGACCACGAGATCGACCGGATCAGCCTTCAGGCGCTCCGCGATCTCCGCAACCTTGCCGCGGCCGAGCAGGGTGGCCGGGACGATGCCGCGGAGCGGCGCCAGTTCGGCGCCCACGACCTCGAGGTCGATGGCACGGGCGAGCCGCACCGCCTCTTCGAGGCGGGCCTGCGGATCGTGCCGCCGGCTGTCGCCGGCCGCGAAGGGATGGACGACCAGTGCGCGACCGGTGGAGCCCGTCATCGGCTCCCCTGCAGCCGTGGCGATCAGGCGGGCTCCCCTGCCTGCGGCGCCCGCTCCGGCTGCTGCTGGGCGGCCGCCTGCGGGTCGTAGAGACGTACCGCCGCCGAAGGCATCACCGTCGACACCGCGTGCTTGTAGACGAGCTGCACGTGCCCGTCCCGCCGCAGCAGAAGGCAGAAGTTGTCGAACGAGCTGATCACGCCCTGCAGCTTCACGCCATTGATGAGGAAGACCGTAACCGGCACCTTTCCTTTACGGATATGGTTGAGAAACACATCCTGCAAATTCTGTTGTTTTTCGCTCGCCATCGCTTCGTTTCCTGGTTTCTTGGCGGCAGACCCAGGGCGTCCCGGGACCGGACGGGAAGTGTGAAGGACGCCGCGGCAGGTCAAGGGGCGGCGCCCGTCCCGGTTGCCTTGTGGATAACCGTTGCGTTCGGGAAACACAACCCCGGGATGCGGCCCGACGCGCGCGACGCGGTCACGATCGGCCGAGTTCCGCCGGCAGCCCCTCCCGCTCGGCGTAGAGCCGGGCGAGCCGCCGCGTCACTTCGCCCGGGCGGCCGTTCGCCACCGTGCGGCCGTCGATGCTGGTGACCGGGAGCACGAGCGAGGTGGTGCTGGTGAGAAACGCCTCGCGGGCGGCCAGCGCTTCGTCGACGGTGAAGGGCCGTTCCACCACCTCGAGACCCTCGCACCGGGCGAGCTCCAGCACGACCGAGCGCGTGATGCCGGCGAGGATGCGGTGGTCCGCGGGATGGGTGAGGATGCGCCCGTCGCGGTCGACGATCCAGGCATTCGAGCTGCTGCCCTCGCGCACGAAGCCGTCCTCGCCCACGAGCCAGGCCTCGCGGCAGCCGGCCTCGAACGCCTCCTGCTTCGCCAGCACGTTCGCGAGCAGCGCGATCGACTTGATGTCGGCGCGCCCCCAGCGAAGGTCGGGGCGCGTGACGACCGCGACGCCGCGCGTGCGCTCGGCTTCCGACGGAAACACCGCCCGGCGCACGACGACGACGAGGCTGGGCTTCGGCGCCGCCGGGAACAGATGGTTGCGCGGTGCCGTGCCGCGGGTCACCTGGATGTAGACGGTGGCGAGCCGGAGCGGGTGGCGGCGCAGCGCCTCGCGGACGATCTGCGGCAGTGCCCGGCCGTGCACCGGCTCCGGGATCCGCAGCTCGCGCAGCGAGCGGGCGAGACGCGCCAGATGACGGTCGAGGTCGCGCGGCTCGCCGTCGACCGCCTTGATGACCTCGTAGACGCCGTCGGCGAACTGGTAGCCGCGGTCCTCGACCTGCACGGCCGGATGGCCGATCGGGCGGAACCGCCCCTGGACGTAGGCGAAACGGGCCAAGGCAAGCTCTCCCGCAGAGGCTTTCGGGATCAGAAGTAGTCGACCCGGACGGCGAACAGCTGCTCGACCTTCTTCACCGCGTCGCTGCGGGCGACGAGGACGACCCGGTCGTGCGGCTGGACGACGGTGTCGCCGGTCGGGCGCAGCACCACCTCTTCGCCCTTCTCGTTGCGGCGGACGATGGCACCGACCAGGATCGAACGGCCGAGGTGCAGATCGCGCAGCGAGCGGCCGGCGATCGGCGAGGTCTCGAGCGCCTCGGCCTCGTACGCTTCCGCCTCGCCGTCGCGCAGCGTGTGCACCGCCTTGATCCGTCCGCGGCGCACGTGCCGGAGGATGCCCGAGACCGTGGTCTCGCGCGGATTGATGCCGATGTCGATGCCGATCGGGTACAGGATGCCACTGTAGTTGGCGTTGTTGTAGAGTGCCATGGCGCGGTCGCAGCCGAGATATTTGGCGAGCAGGCCGCTCATGATGTTGATCTCGTCGTGGTTGGTCACCGCGACCGTCGCCTCGGCCGCGTCCGCGCCGGCTTCGCGCAGGATGTCGAGGTCGCGGGCGTCGCCCTGCAGCACGGTGGCACGTCGCAGCCTCTCCGCGACGAGCGCGGCGCGGTCGGGATTGGCCTCGATCACCTTGATCTTGATGTTCGGGTGGCGCGCCTCGAGCTCGCGCGCGAGGTAGAGTCCGATGTTGCCGCCGCCGACGATGACGACCCGCTCGCTGCGCTCGACGTCGTAGCCGAACGCCGGCAGCGCCATCGACAGCTGCGCGGTCTCGACCACGAAGAAGACCTCGTCGCCGGCGAGCAGGATGTCGTCGGCGTCGGGGAGGAAGAACCGCTCGCGGCGCCCCACGCCGACGCACACCAGGTGCAGGTTCGGGAAGAGGAAGGTGAGCTGGCGGAGCGGCGTGTCGAGAATCGGCGTCTCCGGCCGCAGACGCAGTGCGACCAGGCGCACCTTGTCGTCGACGAAGGGGACGACGCTGACGGCGCCCGGCACGTCGATCCTGAGGGCGATCGCGTGCGCCACCTCGACCTCCGGCGAGATGACGACGTCGATCGGCAGATGATCGCGGCGGAACAGGTCGCGCCAGCGCGGATCGAGATAGTCCTGCTGGCGGACCCGCGCGATCTTGGTCGGCACGCCGAACAGCGAATGCGCCACCTGGCAGGCGACCATGTTGACTTCGTCGGCGTGGGTGACCGCGATCAGCATCTCGGCGTCGGCGGCACCCGCCTGCTCGAGCGTGCCCGGCAGCGACGCGTGGCCGAGCACGCCGCGGATGTCCAGGCTCTCGCCGATCCGCTGCACGAGTTCGGGACGCTGGTCGATCACCGTGACGTCGTTGCCGGCCCCGGCGAGGTAGCGGGCGATGTTGAAGCCGACGAGGCCGGCGCCGCAGACGACGACCTTCATGGCACGGCCGCCGCCCGGGCGGAAAAGTCAGTCCTCGCCATGGAGGCCCAGCGCCTTGAGCTTGCGGTGCAGCGCCGAACGCTCCATGCCGACGAACTGCGCGGTGCGCGAGACATTGCCGCCGAAACGCTGCAGCTGCGTCTGCAGGTAGGCGCGCTCGAAGTGCTCGCGGGCCTCCCGGAGCGGCATGGCGACGAGTTCGCCGTTCGCCTTCGGATCCATCTCGGCGACCGCACTGCGCGAAAGGGTCGCCGGCAGGCCGTCGACGTCGATCGGGCTGCCGGGCTCGCCCGGCGCCATCAGCAGCATCCACTCGACGGTGTTCTCGAGCTGGCGGACATCGCCCGGCCAGTCCGCCGCCTGCAGCACCGCCATCGCCTCGGGCGTCACCGGGCGCGGCGGCACGCCGAGACGGCGCGCCGCCCGGCGCATGAAATGCTCCACGAGCTCCGGAATGTCCGAGCGGCGCTCGGCGAGCGCCGGCATCTCGACCGGCACCACCGCGATCCTGTAGTAGAGGGCTTCGCGGAACCGCCCGGCCTCGATCTCCTTCACGAGATCGCGGCTCGTGGTGGCGAGCACCCGCACGTCGACCTCGACCGGGGTCGTGCCGCCGAGGCGCAGGAAACGCTGCTCGTGCAGCACGCGCAGGATCTTGCTCTGGGTCTCGAAGGGCATGTCGCCGATCTCGTCGATCAGCAGCGTGCCGCCGTCGGCCCGCTCGAACATGCCAGGGATGCGGCGTTCGTTGCCGGCGAAGCCGGGCTCGGCGCCGAACAGCTCGAGGTCGACCCGCTCCGGCTCGAGAAGCGCCGCGTTGACGACCACGAACGGCCCGGCGGCGCGGCGCGAGCGGGCGTGGATCAGGCGCGCCACCACCTCCTTGCCGGATCCGGGAGGGCCGGAGATCAGCACCCGGCTGTTCGCCGGCGCCACGCGGTCGACGATGGCGCGGATCTTCGCGATCGCCGGCGACGAGCCGACCAGTTCGGGGCGCTCGGTGTCCCGCCGCAGCTCCGCCACCTCCCGCCGCAGCCGGGAGGCCTCGAGGGCGTGGTGCACGGCGAGCAGCAGGCGGTCGGACTTGAAGGGCTTCTCGATGAAGTCGTAGGCGCCCTTCCTGATCGCCGCCACCGCCGTCTCGATGGTGCCGTGACCGCTGAACATGATGACGGGCACGTCCGGATGGTGCTCGCGGATCCAGTCCAGGATCTGCACCCCGTCCATCTCGCTGCCCTCGAGCCAGATGTCGAGCAGCACGAGGGCCGGCTCGCGGCGCTCGATCTCGGCCAGCGCCTGCCGGCTGTTGGCCGCCTGGCGGGCGCGGTAGCCTTCGTCCTCGAGGATGTCGGCGACGATCTCGCGGATCGCGGTCTCGTCGTCGACGATCAGGATGTCCTTGCTGGTCATGAGCCGAACCGCCGGGTCGTTGCGTTATCGGACGTCGGACGGGTTCGCGGCCGCCGCCGGTCCCGGTGCCACGGTCCGTCGCGGCAGCAGCAGGCGCGCCAGCGTGCCGCCGTGCGGGCCACTCGTGACCTCGACGCGACCCTCGTGTTCCTCCATGATTTTGCGCACGATGGCAAGCCCCAGCCCGGAACCCCGGCGTTTGGTCGTCACATAGGGCTCGAACAGCCGGTGGCGTTCACCTTCCGGTAGCCCAGGGCCGTTGTCGGCGATCTCGACCACCCGCCAGGCCTCGGTGTCGTGCACCGACACCCGCACCTCGCCCCCTCCCGCCGGCGGATGCTCGGCCAGCGCCTCGGCCGCGTTCTTGAGCAGATTGGTGAGCGCCTGGCCGATCTTCTCGCCGTCGCAGATCACCTCGAGCGGATCGTCCGGCGGCAGGTCGACCTCGAAGCGCACGTCGGGCCATGCGTGCTGCTGCAGCAGCACCGCCTCGCGGATCAGCGCCGCCAGCGATTCCCTGCGCATCACCGGCGCCGGCATGCGGGCGAAGGCCGAGAACTCCGCCACCATGCGGCCGATGATGTCGACCTGGCGGGTGATGGTGGCGATCGCGTTCATGAAGGCCTCGCGCTCGGGCTCGGGCACGTAGCGGCCGTACTTGCGGGCGACGCGCTCGGCCGAGAGGCGGATCGGCGTGAGCGGGTTCTTGATCTCGTGGGCGATGCGGCGGGCGACCTCGGCCCAGGCCGCCTGGCGCTGGGCGGTGATCAGCTCGGTGATGTCGTCGAAGGTGACGACATAGCCCACGACCCGGTCCTCCTCGCGCTGCACCGCGACGCGCACCAGCAGCACGTGGTGCCGGCCGTCGCGTTCCACCGCGACCTGCCGCTCGACCCGGTCGACGTCGCGCAGCTCGTCGAACAGCGGCAGGATCTCGGGGAACAGCTCACCGACCGGACGGCCCTTGCCGACGCCGCCGAAGAACGCCTCGGCCCTGCCGTTCGGCAGCTGGATGCGCCGCTCGGCGTCGAGGCCGAGCACGCCCGCCGACACGCCCTCGAGGACCGCCTCGGTGAAGCGCCGGCGCAGGTCGAGCTGGTGGTTGGCGTCGACCAGCGCCCGCTGCTGCGCCGCGAGCTGGCCGGTCATCCGGTTGAAGGTGCGCGACAGGCTCGCGATCTCGTCGTCGGCGTCGGTCTCGGGAACGCGCGCCATGAGATCGCCGGCGCTCACCCGTTCGGCGGCGGCGATCAGCTGGTAGAGGGGCGCGGCGAGACGGTCGGCGACGTTGAGACCGGTCCAGATGGCCGAGAGCAGCAGCAGCAGGGCGACGGTGGCGAAGATCAGCGCCGAGGTGATCTGGATCTGCGAGCGCTCGCTCTGCATCGCCTCGTACTCGCCGACCACCTCCTGGGTGCGGTCGACGAAGTCGAGCACCTGCGGATCGACGAACCGGCCGACCACGAGATAGAGGCTGCCGAGCCCCTCGAGGCGCAGAAGGGCCCGCACGCGGTCGTCGGTGTCGCTCGTCAGCACCACGACCTCGCCCCGGTCGGCACGGTCGAACAGCGCGAGCGGGATGCGCGAGATCTCGAGCGTGAAGCTGAGGCCGCTCCTCGCCACCACCTCGCCGCTCGCATCGAAGATCACCGCCTCGCCGAGCGACCGCAGCGCCGCCTGCGCGTCCAGCACCTGCTGCAGGCGGAGCGGATCGTCGAAATAGAAGGGCAGGTCGCGGTTGAGGTCCGCGGCCATGGCGAGCGCGTCGGCGCGGATGTTGGTCTTGTGCTCCTCGAGATAGGCGCGCGCCACCCTGAGCGAATTCTCGAGCGCGGTGTGGATGCGGCCGGAGAACCAGGCCTCGAGCCCCGAGGCGAGAAAGCCCACGGAGAAGATCGAGACGATCAGCGTGGGCGTGAGGGCGACGAGCGCGAACAGCATCACGAGGCGCCCGTGCAGCCGCGAACCCCCGAGCCCGCGCCGGCGCTCGAGGAACAGGCGCACGAGCCGGCGACCGATCACGAGCCCGAGCAGCAGCAGCAGGACGAGATCGAGCTGCAGCAGCAGGGTGACGCGGCGGATCCCTCCGCCATAGGGAGGCGCCGCCTGGATCTCGAGCCAGGTGGCGATGCCGGCGACCACGGCACCGACCGACAGCAGGAGCGCGAGCCGGCGCTCGAGGTCGAGGCGCCGCACCCGCCCCCAGAAGTCGGGCGTGCCCGGGCTCAGGCCGGTGAGCACGGCGGTCTCCCGTGGCGCGGGGCGCCCTCAGCCGTGGCGCGGCAGGCGGATCTCCAGCTCACGGATCTTCTTGCGCAGCGTGTTGCGGTTCAGACCGAGGATATCGGCCGCGCGCAGCTGGTTGCCACCGGTGAAGCGCAGCACGCGCTCGATCAGCGGCCGTTCCACCTCGTGCAGCACCCGCTGGTAGATGCCGGGCGGCGGCGGGCTGTCGCCCTGAGCGCGGAAGTAGCGGTCGAGGTGGCGCGCCACGGCGGCTTCGAGGGTCTCGGCCGCAGCCGACGCACCCTCCGCGACGGCCGGCGCGGAGCGGCGCAGCTCGGCCTCGACCGCAGCCTCGTCGATGGTGTCCTCGACGTGCAGCACCGCGAGGCGGCGCACCAGATTCTCGAGCTCGCGCACGTTGCCCGGCCAGGAGTGCGCGCGCAGGCGGACCATGGCGGCCGGGGTCAGGGTCTTGACCGGAAGCCCCTCCGCCACGCCCTTCTGGAAGAAGTGGTGGACGAGCGCCGGGATGTCCTCGGGCCGCTCGCGGAGCGGCGGCAGGCGCAGCGGCACGACGTTGAGGCGGTAGTAGAGATCCTCGCGGAACAGCCCCTCGCGCACCATGCGGGCGAGATCGCGGTGGCTCGCGGCGACGATGCGGACGTTCGCGCGGACCGGGTCGCGGCCGCCGACCGGCACGAACTCGCCCTGCTGCAGCACGCGCAGCAGCCGCGTCTGCGCCTCGAGCGGCATGTCGCCGATCTCGTCGAGGAAGAGCGTGCCGCCCTCGGCCTGGGCGAACCGGCCGGGCCGGCGCGCGACGGCACCGGTGAACGCCCCCTTCTCGTGGCCGAAGAGTTCCGCCTCGATCAGATCACGCGGGATCGCCGCCATGTTGACGGCGACGAACGGCCCGCCGCGGCGCTTGCCGAAATCGTGCAGGGCGCGCGCCACGAGCTCCTTGCCGGTGCCGGATTCGCCGGAGATCAGCACGGTGAGGTCGGTGCCGACGAGACGCGCGACGATCCGGTAGACTTCCTGCATCGCCGGCGACCGGCCGATGATCGGCAGCCGCTGCTCCTCGGGCTCCACCTCCGCGGCGGCCGCGGGCGCCGCCCGGCGGCGTTCGACCGCCCGCGCCACGGTGGCGAGCAGCACCTCGATGTCGAAGGGCTTGGGCAGATAGTCGAAGGCGCCGCTCTCGGCCGCGCGCACGGCCGTGAGCAGCGTGTTCTGGGCGCTCATGACGATCACCGGCAGCTCCGGCCGCAGCCGCCGCAGCCGCGGCAGGAGGTCGAGCGCGTCCTCGTCCGGAAGCCGCACGTCGGTCACCACGACGTCGCCGAGGCCCTGCGTCACCCACTCCCAGAGCCCGCCCGCGGTGGCGGTGGCGCGCACCCGGTAGCCGCGCCCGCCGAGCGCCCGCGAGACCACGGTGCGGATCGCGGCGTCGTCCTCGGCGAGCAGTACCAGCGCCTCGCTCACGGCCGGTGCCCCGCCGGCGGCACGAGCGGCAGGCGCACGCGGAACACGGCGCCGCGCTCGCAGGGGACGTGCGAGACCAGCCCGCCGTGATCGGCGACGATGCGCGCGACGATGGCGAGCCCGAGCCCGCGACCGCGCGGCTTGCCCGAGACGAAGGGTTCGAACAGGTGATCGGCGATGGCGGGCGGCACCCCGGGTCCGGTGTCGCGCACCTCGACGGTGATCGGCAGTTCGAGGCGTTCGCGGCCCGAGGGGACCCCGACCCTGAGCCCGTGCTGGTAGAGGGTGGCGAGCGTGATGGTGCCGCCCGTCATGGCCTCGGCGGCGTTGGTGACGAGGTTGAGGAACACCTGGGTGAGCTGCTCGCGGTCGCCCTCGATCTCCGGCAGCGAGGGATCGTAGGCCTCGACGAAGCGGACATGGCGCGCCACCCCGGCCTCGGCGATGCGGCGGACGTGTTCGAGCACCTCGTGGATGTTGAAGCGGCGCCGGCGCAGCGGCGGCGCGTCGGCGAACATCTCCATCTGCCCGACGAGCCGGCAGATGCGGTCGCTCTCCTCGCAGATCAGCCGCGCGAGCGGCCGGTCGGAGTCGGGCAGCTGCGGCTCGATCAGCTGCGCCGCGCCCTTGATCCCGGCGAGCGGGTTCTTGACCTCGTGCGCGAGGAGGGCGGCGAGGCCCGCCGCGGTGCGCCCGCTGCGCCGCGCAAGGTCGCGGTCGATGCGGGCGGCGAGCGAGCAGGGATGCAGGACCAGGAGCACGTGCCCCGGAGCCTCCGCCACCGGCACGAGATGACAGTCGACCTCGGGCGCGCGGCCGCGGGCGAGGGCGAGGGGGAGGCCGTAGGCGGAGCGCGACTGGCCGTCGGCGCGGAGCTGCGCGAGCGCCGCGGCGAGCGGCGAATCGGGCTGGATCAGATCGACGAGGTCGAGCCCCAGCAGCTGGTTCCGGCTGGTCGAGAAGAGCTGCTCGGCCGCGGCGTTGACGCGCCGGATGCGGTCTCCGGCATCGAGCACGAGTATGGCGTCGGGCAGCGTGTCGAGGATGCACTCGGCGCCCGGTGCGACCGGCGTGATCTGTTCCGCAGCCTGCGAGGACACGGCGCGTCTGCCCGCAAAAAATGCAACGGTGCGTCAGCTGCACGAACCGTGTGCAGATCTGGCGTCCCCCCGGCCGAAGGCAAGCCGCGCCCGGGGCGTCAGCGGCCGGAGGGCGGACGACGCCGGTAGCTCACCGCCTCGGCGACATGGACCCGGCCGATCACCTCCGCGCCGTCGAGATCGGCGATGGTGCGCGCCACCCGCACGACCCGGTGCCAGGACCGCGCCGACAGCCGCAGCTGGTCGGCGGCGCGCAGCAGGAGTTCGCGAGCGCGGCTGTCGAGAGGTGCGGCCGCCTCGAGCAGTTCGCCCTCGAGCTCGGCGTTGGTGGTGATGTCGCTGCGGCCGAGGCGACGGCAGCGTTCGGCCTGCACCTCGCGCGCCGCGGCGACGCGCGCCGCCACCTCGCGGCTGCCCTCGGAGGGCGGCGGCAGCGACAGATCCTGCGGCGAGACCGCGGGCACTTCTACGTGCAGATCGATGCGGTCGTAGAGCGGGCCGGAGATCCGTCCCTGGTACTGGGCGGCGCAGGCGGGCGCCCGGGCACAGGCGCGTGTCGGATCGTCGAGGTGACCGCAGCGGCAGGGGTTCATCGCCGCCACGAGCTGGAAGCGCGCCGGATAGGTGACGTGCAGGTTGGCCCGCGCCACGCTCACCGTGCCGGTCTCGAGCGGCTGGCGCAGGGCGTCGAGGACGTTGGGCGCGAATTCCGGCAGCTCGTCCAGGAACAGCACGCCCCGGTGCGCGAGCGACACCTCGCCCGGGCGCGCGTGGCTGCCGCCGCCGACCATGGCCGCCATCGAGGCACCGTGATGCGGCGCCCGGAACGGCCGGCGCCGCGACAGCCGCCCGCCGACGAGCTTGCCGCCGACGCTGTGGATCATGCCGACCTCGAGCACCTCGTGCGGTGCGAGCGGCGGCAGCAGCCCCGGAAGGCGCGCCGCCAGCATCGACTTGCCGCTGCCGGGCGGGCCGCTCATGAGCAGATTGTGCCCGCCCGCGGCCGCGATCTCGAGCACCCGCTTCGCCGTCTCCTGCCCCTTGACGTCGCGCAGGTCCGGCCCCTGTCCCTCCTCGTCACCGGCCATCGCCGGCTCGGGCGGTGCCAGCACGCGCTCGCCGCGCACATGGTTGACGAGCTGCAGCAGGCTCGCCGGGGCCACGATCTCGATGCTGTCGGCGAGCCAGGCCGCTTCGGCGCCGCAGGCGGCAGGGCAGACGAGCCCCATCTGGCGTTCGGCCGCGGCCAGCGCTGCCGGCAGCACGCCCGCGACCGGTCTGAGCCCGCCGTCGAGGGCGAGCTCCCCGAGCGCGATGCGGCCGTCGAGGGCATCCGACGGCACGACGCCCATGACCGCGAGCAGGCCGAGCGCGATCGGCAGGTCGTAGTGGCTGCCCTCCTTGGCGATGTCGCCCGGGGCGAGGTTGACCGTGATCCGCCGCGGTGGCATCGACAGCCCCATGGCCGCCAGCGCCGCGCGCACCCGCTCGCGGCTCTCGGCCACCGCCTTGTCCGGCAGGCCGACGATCGTGAACGCCGGCAGGCCGGCGCCGAGCTGCACCTCCACCTCGACGTCGGCCGCCTCGAGACCGAGCAGGGCGATGGTGCGGACGCGGGCGGTGCGGAGCGATGCGGCAGCCTGCGCCATGGGCGGCGGATCCCGGTTGTGGTCCCACCGCTATTAACCATCGGTTGAGAGATCCCGCAATATGGTCGCGGAGAGCGGCGCCGGACCGTGCAGCGCCCCGCGCATGGATTTCGTCGCGGAACCGACGTAGGCTGCGCCGCCGACGGCGGGGCGCAACGGGAGCGGCATGAACGCGAGCCTGGTACTGATCGAGATCGTGGGCGCGGTGGCGATGCTGCTGTGGGCCGTCCGCCTCGTGCGCACCGGCATCACGCGCACCTTCGGCGGCGGCCTGCGCAGCCTCGTCGCGCGCGCCGGATCGAACCGGCTCGCCGCCTGGACGGCGGGGTTCGTGGCGACCACCGTGCTGCAGAGCAGCACCGCCACCGCGCTCATCGTCGCGTCCCTCGCGAGCCGCGAGATCCTGCCGACACTCACGGCCCTCGCGGTCATGCTCGGCGCCGACGTCGGCACCACCGTGGCCGCCCAGATCCTCTCCTTCCGCCCGCACTTCCTCGCGCCCGTGCTGCTGACCCTCGGCGTGGTGCTGTTCCAGAGCGCCGAGAGCGGTCCGCGCCGCCACATCGGCCGCTTCTGCTTCGGGCTCGGGCTCCTGCTGCTGTCGCTGCGGCTGCTGCTCGAAGCCACGGCACCGCTGCGCGACAGCCCGTCGCTCGCGCTCGCCGTCGATCTGCTCGGCAGCGATCCGACGGTCGCCGTGCTGGTCGCGGCGATCCTCACCTGGCTCGCGCATTCGAGCCTCGCCATCGTCGTTCTCGTGATGTCGTTCGCGAGCCACGGCGTCGTCGACACGGGCGTCGCCCTCGCCATGGTCGTCGGCGCCAACATCGGCGGGGCGGTGGCGCCGGTGGTCATGACCGGCGGCTCCGGCCCGGTCGGCCGTCGCGCCCCGGTCGGCAATCTGGCGCTGCGCACGCTCGGGGCCGCCCTCTGCCTGCCCTTCCTCGACGCGCTGCAGCCGTGGATCGCCGCCCTCGGAGCCGATCCGGCGCGTCAGGTCGTCAACTTCCACACCGCCTTCAATCTCGCCCTCGCCGTCCTCGCCATGCCGTTCCTGCCGCTCCTCGCCCGGCTGCTCGAACGGCTCCTTCCTGCGCCGGCGGCCGGGGAGGATCCGGGCGCACCGCACCATCTCGACCGCGACGCCGTCGACACGCCGGCCGTGGCTCTGGCGGCGGCCGCGCGCGAGGCGCTCAGGATGGGCGACATCGTGCAGTGGATGCTGGAGCGCGCGCTCGAAGCACTGCGCGTCAACGACTTCGCGCTCATCCACGAGATCAAGTCGAAGGACGACATCCTCGACCGGCTGCACGAGGCGATCAAACACTATCTGATCCACGTCGCGCGTCAGGAACTGGACGCCGCGGAGAGCCGGCGGTACCAGGAGATCCTCGCCTTCGTCACCAACATGGAGCACATCGGCGACATCATCGATCTCAACCTCATGGAGATCGCCGAGAAGAAGGCGCGCGACCGGCTGCGCTTCTCGCCCCAGGGGTTCGAGGAGCTGCGGCGCATCCACGAGGCGGTGATGGACAATCTGCGGCTCGCGCTCGGCGTGTTCATGACCCGGGACGTCCGCCTCGCCCGCCGCCTCGTCGCCTCCAAGGCGACGATCCGCGAGCTCGAGCGGCGCGCCGCCGAGAACCATCTGCGCCGCCTCGCGCTGGGCGTGCCGGACACGCTGCAGACGACGAGCCTGCACCTCGACGTGATCCGTGACCTCAAGCGCATCAACAGCCATCTGACGGCCATCGCCTATCCGCTGCTCGAGGAGACCGGCGAGCTGCGCGCGACCCGGCTCGCGGCGGACACCGCGCCCGCCGGCGTCCGCCCGCCGGCGACGGCGGGGACGGAGGAGGCGAAGGAGAAGGCCGCACCGGCGGAGAGCCGCCCGGACCTCGCCGCGGAGCCGCGCGGCCCCTGACGGGGTGCGTGGCGCCACGCGTCGTCGCATCGGGAGGAGGAACCACGGAAGCATGACGCGAAGCCCGGGCCTGCCCGTTCCGCTCGCCGAGGCCGGGGTGGTGCCGGAAGCGGCCGCGGGGCGGACGCCGCTCTTCCTCTGGGGCACCCTCCTCGACCGAGACGTGCTGGAGCGCCTGCTCGGCCGCCGGGTGCGCGGGAGCGAACTGGAGCCCGCCCGTCTCGCCGGCTTCCGGCGCGTGGTGGCGACCGAAGGCCCGTATCCGGTGCTCGTGCCGGATGCCGGCGCCCGCGTCGACGGCCTCCTGCTGCTTCGCCCTTCGCGCCGCGATCTGCGCCGGATCGCGCACTACGAGGACGATTACCGCGCGGCCCTGTTCGAGGTGGAGACGGCCTCGGGCCGAAAGCTTCCGGCGTGGCTGTACCTCGCGCGCGAGGATCTCCTCCGGCCGGGCGACGCGCCCTGGGACCCGGCGCTCTGGGCCCGCCGGCACAAGGCGCAGCTTCTCGCCGCGATCGACCGCTGGCTCGCCGAACTCGCGGACGCGGAGGAGACCGCCGTCGACCCTTGCGGCGGTGCCGGCCGGCGCTAGGACTCGGGCTGTCGCGGGGAGAGTTCGGGATGACGCGCATCCGCCTCGGTGTGAACATCGACCATGTGGCCACCCTCAGGAACGCCCGGGGCGGCAGCCACCCGGATCCGCTCAGGGCGGCGCGCATGATCCGCGGCGCCGGCGGCGATCAGGTGACGGCGCATCTGCGCGAGGACCGGCGGCACATCACCGATGCCGACATGGAACGGCTGGTCGCCGGCAGCGAGCTCCCCGTCAACATGGAGATGGCAGCGACCGGGGAGATGCTGGCGATCGCCCTGCGGCTGCGGCCGCACGCCTGCTGCATCGTGCCGGAGCGGCGGGAGGAGCGCACCACCGAGAGCGGCCTCGACGCCGTCGGCAACGAGCGGCAGCTCCGCCCGGTGGTCGCCCGGCTGCGCGAGGCCGGCATCCGCGTGTCGCTCTTCCTCGATCCCGTGGCGGAACAGCTCGAGGCGGCGGCGCGGCTCGGCAGCCATGCGGTGGAACTGCACACCGGCAGCTACGCCCGGGCCACCGGTGCGGCGCGCGAGGCCGAACTCGCGCGGCTGCGCGAGGCCGCGGCCATGACCCGCACGCTCGGTCTCGAATGCCACGCCGGCCACGGGCTCGACTACGACAATGTCGGAGCGGTCGCCGCCATCCCGGAAGTCGTCGAGCTCAACATCGGGCACTTCCTGATCGGCGAGGCGGTCTTCGTCGGCTTCGAGCGGGCGGTGCGGCAGATGCGGCGCCTGATGGACGCCGCGCGCGCGGCATGATCCTCGGCATCGGTGCCGATCTCGTCGACATCCGCCGCATCGAGCGCACGCTCGATCGCTTCGGCGAACGTTTCACGCACCGGGTCTTCACCGAGGGCGAGCGGGCGAAGGCGGAACGGCGGCTGCGACGGGCCGACACCTACGCCAAGCGCTACGCCGCCAAGGAGGCCTGCGCCAAGGCGCTCGGCACCGGCTTCCGGCGCGGCGTGTACTGGCGCGACATCGAGGTCGTGAACCTGCCGTCGGGCAAGCCGACGATCCGGCTCTCCGGCGGGGCGCTGGCGCGGCTGCGCGAGCTCGTGCCGGACGGCATGGAGGCGGTGATCGAGGTGACGCTCACCGACGAACCGCCGCTCGCCCAGGCGATCGTCATGATCCTCGCGCGGCCGCGCGGCCCCGGAGGTGGTGGCGCATGAGGCGGTTTACCGCCGCCCTTGCCTTCTGTAGGGTTCGGGCCATGTCGCGGCCGGAGCCGGCACCGTGAGCCGCTTCCCGTCCATCGAGCCCCGATCGCGGATGTGATGCACGAGCCCGCCACCATGACCGAGCGCAAGGCCGGGGGCCTGCGAGAGACCGTCCGGACCATCGTCTACGCCGTCCTGATCGCGCTCGCGGTCCGCACGCTCGCCTACGAGCCGTTCAACATCCCGTCGGGATCGATGAAGCCGACGCTTCTCGTCGGCGACTATCTCTTCGTCTCCAAGTTCGCCTACGGCTACAGCCGCTATTCGCTGCCGCTCGATCTCGGCTGGTGGTCGGGGCGGATCTTCGAGCGGCTCCCGGAGCGCGGCGACGTCGTCGTGTTCAAGCTGCCGACCGACAACCGCACCGACTACATCAAGCGGGTGATCGGCCTGCCCGGCGACCGGGTGCAGGTGACCGACGGCGTGCTGTACCTGAACGGCGAGGCGGTGACGCTCAAGCCCGTGGGCGAGTTCGTCGACGACGAGGGCGGGCTCCGTATGCGCGCGCCGATGTTCCGCGAACATCTGCCCGGCGGCCGGTCGCATCTGATCCTCGACCTGACGCCCTACGGCCGGCTCGACAACACCCGGGTCTTCGAGGTCCCGCCCGGGTACCTCTTCGTCATGGGGGACAATCGCGACAATTCGGTCGACAGCCGCGCCGAAGTCGGCTTCGTGCCCGTGGAGAATCTGATCGGACGTGCGGAAATCCTCTTCTTCTCGGTCAACGGCAGCGCCCGCTGGTGGGAAGTCTGGAAGTGGCCGTGGGCGATCCGCTTCGACCGCCTCTTCAGGTTCATCGAGTAGCCGTGCGGCGGCCGGCAGGGCCGCGCACACGGCTCGCGGACTGGCCGCCATCGAGGAGGCGCTGGGCCACCGCTTCCGCGACCGGCGGCTGCTCGTCGAGGCCCTGACCCACGCCAGCGCCGCCGGCCCCGGCCGGCCCAGCAACGAACGCCTCGAGTTCCTCGGCGACCGCGTCCTCGGCCTGTGCATCGCCCGCATGCTGGTCGAGGCCTTTCCCGACGATCCGGAAGGAGCCCTCGGCAAGCGCCTCGCCCATCTCGTCGACAGGCGCACGCTCGTCCGGGTCGCCCGCGACCTTCCGGTGGCGGAGGCGCTCAGGCTGTCGCGCGGCGAAGAGAGTTCGGGCGGCCGACGCAATCCCGGCATCCTCGCGGACTGCGTCGAGGCGCTGATCGGCGCGCTGTTCCTCGACGGCGGGCTCGATGCGGCCGAGCGGTTCGTCCGGCGCCACTGGCAGGAGGCCGTGCACGGTCTCGTCGAGCCGCCGCGCGATCCCAAGACGGCGCTCCAGGAGTGGGCCCAGGGGCATGGACTCCCGCGCCCCGAATACCAGCTTGTGGAGACGAAGGGGCCGCCCCACGCGCCGGCCTTCCGGGTCCGGGCGAGCCTGCCGGGCTTTCCCCCCACCGTCGCCGAAGGCCCGTCGAAGCGCCGCGCGGAACAGCGGGCGGCTGCAGCGCTCCTCGAACTCGTCCGGAAACCCGCATCATGACCGAGACCCGCCATGCCGGGTTCGTCGCCATCCTCGGCGCTCCCAACGTCGGCAAGTCGACCCTCCTGAACCGGCTGGTCGGCACCAAGGTGTCCATCGTTTCGCCCAAGGTGCAGACGACGCGCCGCCGCATCGTCGGCATCACGATCCGCGGCGACACGCAGATCATGTTCGTCGACACTCCCGGCATCTTCGACGCCACGCGCCGCCGCCGGCTCGAGCGGGCGATGGTGCGCGCCGCCTGGACGGCCGCGGCCGATGCCGATCTCGTGCTCGTCGTCGTCGACGCGAAGCGCGGTCTGGATCCCGCGACCCGCCTCGTGTTCGAGGGTTTGCGCGAGAGCCGCACGCCGCGCTTCCTCGTCGTCAACAAGATCGACCTCGTGAAGCGGCGGCCGGAACTCCTGCCGCTCGTGGATGCCGCGAACCGCGAGCTCGCCTTCGACGCGACCTGGCTCGTGTCCGCCGAGAAGGCGGACGGGCTCGAAGACCTGCTGCGGGCGGTCGCGGAGAAGATGCCCGAGGGCCCGTGGCTCTTCCCCGAGGACCAGGTCTCGGATCTGTCGGACCGGGCGCTCGCCGCCGAGATCACGCGCGAGCAGATCTTCCTGCAGCTCCAGCAGGAGCTGCCCTACAGCATCACCGTCGAGACCGAGGGCTGGGCCGAGAGCCCGGACGGCGGCGAGATCCGCATCGACCAGACCATCTACGTGGTGCGCGACAGCCAGAAGGCGATCGTGCTCGGCAAGGGCGGCCGTCAGATCCGGGCCATCGGCGAGCGGGCCCGCAAGGAGCTCGAGCGCGTGTTCGGGGCCCGCGTGCACCTCTTCCTCTTCGTCAAGGTGCGCGAGCGCTGGCTCGACGATCCCGAGCGTTACGCCGAGATGGGGCTCGATTTTCCGGCCTGACGATGGACTGGCAGGACGAGGGCATCGTGCTCGCCGCCCGCGGCCACGGCGAGAGCGACGCGATCGTCTCCCTCTTCACCTTCGAGCACGGCCGCCACGCCGGCCTGGTGCGGGGTGGCGGCGGCCGCCGCCTGCGCCCGCTGCTGCAGCCCGGCAACCGTCTGAGCTGCACCTGGCGCGCCCGTCTCTCCGAACATCTGGGCCGCTTCGCGGTCGAACCGCTGCGTCTGTTCGCCGCCACCGTCCTCGACGATCCGCCGGCGCTGGCCGCGCTCGGGGCGGTCTGCGGCCTGCTCGAGGCCGGCACCGGCGAGCGTGATCCGCATCCGTCCCTCTACGCGGCCGCCGTCGCCCTGCTCGAACGCCTCGCCCGCCGCGATCCCGACTGGCCCGCGGACTATGTGCGCTTCGAGCTGCTGCTGCTCGCCGAGGCCGGCTTCGGGCTCGACCTGCGGCACTGCGCGCTGACCGGGGTGGAGGACGACCTCGCCTTCGTGTCGCCGCGCTCGGGGCGCGCGGTCTCGCGCGCGGCGGGCACCCCCTGGGCCGCGAAACTTCTGCCGCTGCCGGCCTTTCTCACGGGCGGCGGCGCGGCGGACGCGGCCCAGATCGTTCAGGGGTTGAAGCTTGCCGGCTGGTTTCTCTACCGGCATATCCTCGCGCCCGCGGACCGTACCATGCCGCCGGCGCGCGAGCGTCTGTTCGAGATGATGCGCCGGCAGGCCGGCGAAGGGGAGAATCCGTGAGCCCGAAAACCGCCGACGGCGGCCGGATCGAGCCGGTCGACTTCGCCGCCGCCCTCTCCGAACGCTATCTCGCCTACGCCCTCTCGACGATCACCGCGCGCTCGCTGCCGGACGTGCGCGACGGGCTCAAGCCCGTGCAGCGCCGGCTGCTCTGGGCGATGCGCCAGCTCCGGCTCGACCCCGCCTCCGGCTTCAAGAAGTGCGCGCGCGTGGTGGGCGACGTCATCGGCAAGTACCATCCGCACGGCGACGCCGCCGTCTACGACGCCCTCGTCCGGCTCGCCCAGACCTTCGCGCAGCGCTATCCGCTGGTCGAGGGCCAGGGCAATTTCGGCAACATCGACGGCGACAACGCCGCCGCCATGCGTTACACCGAGGCGCGGCTGAGCGAGGTGGCGGCGGCGCTGCTCGACGGCATCGACGAGGACACCGTCGACTTCCGGGACAATTACGACGGCACCGACCGCGAACCCGTCGTCCTGCCCGCCGCCTTCCCGAACCTGCTCGCGAACGGCGCCGTCGGCATCGCCGTCGGCATGGCCACGAGCATCCCGCCGCACAACGCCGGCGAAGTCCTGCGCGCCGCGGCCTGGCTGCTCGGCCGTCCCGTGGGCGCGCCGCCGCCCACGACGCGGGAGCTGTTGCGGTTCGTGAAGGGACCGGATCTGCCGACCGGCGGCGTGCTGATCGAGCCGCGCGAGGCGCTGGTCGAAGCCTACGAGACCGGCCGCGGCAGCCTGCGGGTGCGGGCCCGCTGGCAGGTCGAGAAGCTTCCGCACGGGCAGTACCGCGTCGTCGTCACCGAGATCCCCTGGCAGGTGCAGAAGGCGCGGCTGGTCGAGAAGCTGGCCGAACTCCTCGCCCAGAAGAAGCTGCCGCTGCTCGCCGACCTGCGCGACGAATCCGCCGAGGAGGTGCGGCTCGTGCTGGTCCCGCGCTCGCGCAGCGTGCCGCCCGAGGCACTCATGGAGCAGCTCTTCCGCGCCACCGAACTCGAGCAGCGCATCCAGCTCAACATGAACGTGCTGGATGCCGAGGGCGTGCCGCGGCTGATGAATCTCCGGGCGCTGCTCGAAGCCTGGATCGCCCACCGCATGGAGGTGCTGATCCGCCGCTCGCGCTTCCGGCTCGGGCGGATCGAGGACCGGCTGGAGCTGGTCGACGGCTATCTGCGCATCTTCCTCGACATCGACACGGTGATCCGCATCATCCGCGAGGAGGAGGACCCGAAGGCGGAGCTGATGCGCGCGTTCGGCCTGAACGAGCGCCAGGCGACGGCGGTGCTCGACCTGCGGCTGCGCAACCTGCGGCGGCTCGAGGAGATGGAGCTGCGCGCCGAGCGCGAGCGGCTCGTCGCCGAAAAGGCCGAGCTCACGACGCTCCTGGCCGACGAGGCGGCGCGGCGCGAACGGCTGCGGGCCGAATGTCTCGAAATGGCGGAGCGCTTCGGCGGCGGGCCGCGTGGCAGGCGCCGCACCGGGTTCGCCGAGGCACCGGAGATCGACCCGGCGGCGCTGGAGCTTCCGGTCGAGCGTGTGCCGGTGACGGTCGTCCTCTCCGAGAAGGGGTGGATCCGGGCGATCCGCGGCCACGTCACGGATCCTTCGGAGATCCGCTACAAGGAGGGCGACCGCGGCCGCTTCGTGCTGCCGGCGCAGAGCACCGACCGTCTCCTGCTGTTCACGGGCGACGGCCGTTGCTACACGCTCGCGGTCGACCGGCTGCCGGGAGGCCGCGGCACCGGTGAGCCGCTCTCGCTCGCGATCGACCTGCAGAAGGGCGTCGAGCTCACCGCCCTGCTCGTGCACCGTCCCGAAGGACGCGTGGTGCTGGCGACGGCCTCGGGCCGCGGGTTCCTCGCCGAGGAGAAGGCGCTGATCGCCCAGACCCGGGCCGGGCGGCAGGTCGTCAATCTCGCCGAGGGCGACCGGCTCCTGCGGGTGGCGGCGGTGCCGGAAGGGGCCGATCATCTCGCCGTGCTCGGTGACAACCGCAGGCTCCTCGTCTTCCCGCTCGAAGAGCTGCCGGTCATGGGCCGCGGGCGCGGCGTCGTGCTGCAGCGCTACCGCGACGGCGGCCTCGCCGACATCCTGCCGCTGAGGCTCGAAGACGGGCTCTCCTGGCAGCAGGGCGAGCGCACGCGCAGCGTGCCCGATCTCGCGCCGTGGCTCGGCCGGCGGGCGCAGGCCGGGCGCCTCGCGCCGCACGGTTTCCCGCGCGACAACCTGTTCCGTCCGGTCCGGTGAACGCGGACGCCGCTTGACCGGAGACCGGAGGTCGGCTAGCGGCGTCGTCCACGTGGGGATTTGGGCCGGCCGGCTTGCGGACCACGTTAAAGAAACCGCTAAAAGGCCGGGATCCACGCCCCGGCCGTCGGTCGGGGCGTCGCGATTCGGGAGACCGCCATGGAAGATGGCTGGGGCCTTCGGACCCGCCTCGTGCACGGAGGAACGAGCCGGTCGTCCTTCGGCGAGACCAGCGAGGCGCTGTTTCTCACCTCGGGCTTCGTCTACGAACGCGCCGAGACCGCCGAGGCCCGCTTCGCCGACCGCGAGGAGGGCTTCACCTATTCGCGGCTCGGCAATCCCACGAACCAGATGTTCGAGGAGCGCATGGCGCTGCTCGAGGGGGCGGAAGCGGCCTGTGCGGTCGCCTCCGGCATGGCCGCGATCTTCGGCGCGCTGATGGCGCACCTGCGCGCCGGCGACCGGGTGGTGGCGGGCCGGCTGCTGTTCGGCTCGAGCCGGATCATCCTCGACAGTTTCCTGCCCCGCTTCGGGATCGAGGTGGATCTCGTGGACGCGGCCGATCCGGCGGCCTGGGAACGCGCGCTCTCCCGTCCGGCCCGCCTCGTGCTGTTCGAGACGCCGGGCAATCCCACCCTCGAGATCGTCGACATTGCCACGGTCTCCGCGCTCGCCCACGCCGCCGGCGCCACCGTGGTCGTCGACAATGTCGTCGCGACCCCGGTCCTGCAGCGGCCGCTCGAACACGGCGCCGACATCGTCGTCTATTCCGCGACCAAGCACATCGACGGTCAGGGGCGCTGTCTCGGCGGGGTGATCCTCTCGGATGCCCGCACGAAGCGCGAGATCCTCGTGCCCTGGCTGCGGCACACCGGTCCGTCGCTCTCGCCGTTCAACGCCTGGGTGCTGCTCAAGGGGCTCGAGACCCTGCCGCTTCGGGTCGAGGCGCAGAGCCGCAGCGCGCTGGCCATCGCCCGCTTCCTCGCGGATCACCCCGCCGTGGTCGACGTCCTCTATCCCGGGCTCCCGAGCCATCCCGGCCATGCCCTGGCGATGCGACAGATGACGTCGGGCGGGCCGATCCTCGCCTTCCGTGTCGGTGGCGGCCGCGCACGCGCCTTCGAGGTGCTGAACCGGCTCCGCCTCGTGCGCATCTCCAACAATCTCGGCGACGCGAAGAGCCTCGCGACGCATCCGGCGAGCACGACGCACTCGAAGATGGCGGCCGACGAGCGGGAGGCGCTCGGGATCACGGAGGATCTGCTGCGCATTTCGGTCGGGCTCGAAGACGTCGAGGATCTGATCGCCGATCTCGACCGCGCGCTCGGAGGCCGCGGATGAGCGGGATCGATCGCATCGCCGCCGAGTGGACCGGTCGCACCCGCGAGCTCGCGGTCGGGATCGACCCGTTCCCCGCCGACGCCTTCGCCGCCGCCCTCGACCTGCCGCGGCGCTTCGCCGAAGGCGACGCCCTGCCGCTCGCCTGGCACTGGCTCTACGGCCACGAGCCTGTCGCGGCTCGCGACACCGGCCCCGACGGGCATCCGCGGCTCGGCCTGTTCATGCCGCCCGTGCCGCTGCCGCGCCGGATGTGGGCCGGCGGCCGGATCCGGGTGGAGCGGCCGCTGCGGATCGGCGCGAAGGTGCGGAAGCGCTCGACGGTGCGCAGCATCACGGAGAAGGCGGGGCGCAGCGGCCGGCTCGTCTTCGTGCTGGTCGAGGAGCGCTTCGAGGATGCGGACGGTCCGCTCGTGATCGAGGAGCGCGACATCGTCTACCGGGAGGCGCGCCCGCTGGGGGCCGCCCCGGCCGGGCCTGCCGAGGAAGAATTCCGCGCCGATGCCCGGAGGCAGTGGCGGCCGGACCCGGTACTCCTTTTCCGCTATTCGGCCCTGACCTGGAACGGGCACCGGATCCACTACGATCAGGCTTATGCGACCGGCGTCGAGGGCTATCCGGGGCTGGTCGTCCACGGGCCGCTGCTTGCCACCTTCATGTGCCTGCTCTGCGAGGAGCTCGCCGGCGAGGGGCAGGTGCGGCGTTTCGCTTTCCGCGCCCGCACACCGCTCTTCGTCGACCGGCCGCTCACGGTGCAGGCGGCCCGGGCCGAGGGGGGAATGGTCCGCGCGCGGGTCCTCGGCGAGGACGGCAGGCTCGCCATGGACGGCGAAGGAGCCGTGGCATGAGCCGGCCGGAGGTCGTCGTCTTCGATCTCGGCGGCGTGCTGATCGACTGGAACCCGCGCCACCTCTACCGCAAGATCTTCGCCGGCGACGAAGAGCGGATCGGCTGGTTCCTGCGCGAGGTCTGTCCGCCCGAGTGGAACGCCGGCATGGACGCCGGCCGGCCCTTCGCCGACGGGATCGCCGAGCGCATCGCCCTGTTCCCGGACTTCGAAGCCGAGATCCGCGCCTTCATCGAACGCTGGCCCGAGATGCTGGGCGGACCGATCACGGGCACGCTCGCCCTGTTCGAGGCCCTGGGCGAGCGGGGGATCCCGCGGGTCGCACTCAGCAACTGGTCGGCCGAGACCTTCGCCATCACCCGGAGCCTTCCGGAATACCGCTTCCTCGACCGCTTCGAGCGGCTGTTCGTCTCGGGGGAGCTCGGCATGGTGAAGCCGGACCCGGCGATCTTCCGCCACGCCCTCGCGGAGCTCGACGTTCCGGCCGGAGCCTGCTTCTTCGTCGACGACGTGCCCGCGAACGTCGCGACGGCGGAGAGCCTGGGCTTCCGCACCCACCTCTTCCGCTCGCCGGAAGCCCTCGCCGAAGAGCTGCGCCGGCTGCAGCTCCTGCCGTGATCCTGCGGCTCCTGCTGCTGCCGCTGCGCCTTCTCGCCCTGCTCGCGGCTCTCCTCGGCGGCACGTTCGTGCTCCTCGTGCTGCTCTCGCTGCCGCGCGACGGGACGGAGCTCACGGTGCCCGGGCTCGAAGGCCCGGTCGAGATCCGCTGGGACGACCACGGCGTGCCGACGATCCGCGCAGCGAGCGAGGCGGACGGCTGGTTCGCGCTCGGCTTCGTGCACGCCCGCGACCGGCTGTGGCAGATGGAGCTGCGGCGGCGGGCGGCACGCGGCCGGCTCGCCGAGATCCTCGGGCCCGAGGCCCTGCCGATGGACCGGCTCGTGCGCACGCTCGGGCTCGGCCGCCGCGCCGATGCCTCTCTCGCCGCCTTCGCGCCCGAAGACCGGGCCCGGCTCGAAGCCTATGCCCGCGGTGTCGACGCCTTCGTCAGGACGGCCGCGCTGCGGCCGCTGCCGATGCTGTTGCTCGACGTCCGTCCGGAACCCTGGCGGCCCGGTGACAGCATCGCCGTCCAGAAGCTGCTCGCGCTCGACCTCGACAGCGACTGGCGGCAGGAGATGCTGCGCGCGAGGCTGCTCAGCCGCCTAGGCGCGGAGCGCTTCGCCGATCTCTTCCCGCCCCCCGCCGGCGACGAGGCCACCACGATCGATTCCGCGCTCGGGGCCGGCCTGCGGCGGGCCGCCCCGGTGTTCGCGGCGCTCGATGCCGTGCTGCCGCCGGCCGGGCCCGGTGGCGCCTCCAATGCCTGGGCGGTGGACGGCTCGCGCTCGGCCCCTGGCGGCCCGATCCTCGCGAACGACCCGCATCTCTCGCTCGAATGGCCGGTGGTCTGGTATCTCGCGCGCATCGAGACGCCCGAGTTCGTGGTCACCGGAGCCACCATTCCCGGACTGCCGGCGGTGGTGATCGGACACAGCGCCGATCTCGCCTGGGGGCTCACCACCACCCACGCCGACACCCAGGATCTGATCGGCGTCGCCCTCGCCGCAGACGGCAGCGACCGCGAACACACCGCCACAGGATTCGTGCCGCTTTCCGTGCGCGAAGAGCGGATCCGCGTGCGCGGTGCCGCGGACGAGGTGCTGCGGGTGCGCGAGAGCAGCCACGGCCCGCTGGTCTCCGACCTCCTCCCGCGTGCGTCGCCCGGCGGGCCGGCCTGGGCGCTCGCCTGGACGGCGCTCACCGACGACGACACCACGCTCGCCTTCGGCTTCCGCCTGCCGCGGGCCAGGACCGGCGAAGACCTCGCCGAAGCGGCGCGACTGTTCGTGGCACCGGTGCACAATCTGGTGTGGGCGTCGCGGGACGGACACATCGGTTTCCGCGTGCTCGGCCGCGTGCCGCTCCGCACCGGCCGCGACGGCTTCCTGCCGGTGCCGCCGGGCACGGCGGAGCCGGGATGGCGCGGCCTTCTCGACGCGGCCCAGATGCCGGCGGTCGTGGATCCGCCGACGGGTCGCATCGTCAACGCCAACAACCGCCCGACCGGCGGCGGGCGCGCCGCCCTGCTCGCCCGCGACTGGCCGGACGCGCTGCGCGCCGAGCGCATCCTGGAGCTGCTCGACGGCCAGGGCCGCACCACCCTCGCGGATCACGCCGCAATCCAGCTCGACGTGCGCTCCGGGCTCGCCGGCGCGCTCCTTCCGGCGCTCGCGGGACACCGTTTCGAAGACCCGCGACTCGAACACCTGCGCCGCGCACTCGTCGCTTGGGACGGCGGCATGGCGGCCGAGCGCTTCGAGCCGGCGCTGTTCGCCGCCTTCTACCGGGAGCTGCAGCGGGCCCTTTACGCCGACGAGCTCGGGCCGCTCTTCGACGCGTGGCGCGGCACGCACTTCCGCTTCGTACGGCGGATCCTCTACGCGCGGCCGGTGTGGTGCGACGATGTCGGGACCCCGGAGATCGAGGACTGCGCGGAGCGGGTCGGCCTCGCCTTCGCGCGCGCCGTGAGCTGGCTCGAACGGCACGCCGGACGGCCCGTCCCGGAGATCCGCTGGGGTGATCTGCACCGGGCCGAGGCGAGGGATCCGGTGTTCGGCGCGCTGCCGGCGCTCGCCGGGCTCACCGGGGTCGCGGGTGCCATCGACGGCGGACGGACCACGGTCGCCGTCGCCGCCTGGTCCGACGACGAACCCTTCCGGGTGCGCCACGCACCCGGGCTGCGGATGCTCGTCGGGTTCGCGCCCGCGCCCCGCGGCCTCTGGGTGATCGCGACCGGCCAGTCCGGGCGCTGGTTCTCGCCGCACGCGCGCGACCTGTTCGAGGTGTGGCGCGGGGGCGGCTACGTCACGATCGGCGACTGTGCCACGGGCGCCTGTGCGGTGACGAGGCTGCGGCCGGCTGCGGCAGCGGATTCGGGTTGAACACGAAAAGTCGTCGAGCTACACTCGACATACTACCCATGGATGAAGCCCGTGCGTCCTGTCGAACTCGCCTCCTTCGGCGCCCGCCTGCGGGCGCTGCGCCGCGCGAAGGGCCTGAGCCAGGCCGAGCTGGCGCGGGCCATCGGCCGCCACCAGAGCGTGATCGGCCCCTACGAGCGGGACGAGTACGTGCCGGCCCGGCCGGTGCTGGAGCGGCTCGCCGCGGTGCTCGATTCGAGCCCGGAATATCTGCTGTTCGGCCGCAACCCGGAACGCAGCCGGCTGACCGTGGCGGGTCGCATCGGCAACGGCGGGGTGGTGCGGGGCGCGGGCGAGGACGACCCGGCCGTGCTCGAGCTGCGCGAGGAGTCGCTGGTGCTCTGGCGGGTCACCGACGACACCATGGCACCGGTGTACCGGGCCGGCGAGTTCGTCGTCACCGAGGCGCTGGAGCTCTCGCCTCAGGCAGTGGAGTTCGGCCGGGAGGCGCTGCTGCACCTGGACGACGGGCGCACGCTGCTGCGCCGGCCGTTTCCGGGCGCACGGCCGGGGCGGTTCGACCTCGCCGCCTGGAACGCGCCGACACTCGTGGATGTGGAGGTGCGGGCGGTGCGGCCGGTGCTCGGCTGCCTGCGCCGCGAGGCGTTCCGTTCGTAACCGGGTGCATGCGATTCGAGCCGAACTCTTGTGGTTGATGGGAAATTCGAGACATTGCTGGAAGTTTAAAAATTCCCGGGTATTTTAGGAAATGTGGTTTGGTCGCGGCCCCGCGCGGCCGAGACCCGGACAGCGATGGTCCCGCAGGGAAGCCCCATATGACAGAAGTCGCGCGACAGCTCGAGGAACGCCTCCCCGAAGGCCGCACGCGTGCCCACGACGTCGATCTCCACGTCAGCCTGCGCATCCGCCAGCGCCGCATCACCCTCGGCCTCACCCAGCAGCAGATGGCCGATCTGATCGGCGTCACCTACCAGCAGGCGCACAAGTACGAGACCGGCGTCAACCGCATTTCGGCGGGCCGCCTCTATCACATCGCACGCGCCCTCGGCGTCGACGTCAACTATTTCTTCGAAGGGTTCGACGCCGACGAGCCGCAGCAGGAGGCCGAGCGCCGGCTGATGCCGCAGCAGCGTCTGCTGCTCGATCTCGCCCGGCACTTCGCCAACATCTCGAACCGCAAGCACCAGGAAGCGGTCTGCAATCTCGCCCGCGCCCTGGCCTCGGCCGAGGCGACGGCCGACCGCGACGGCCTGCGCGACTGATCAGGCCTCGACCAGACGGCGGGCGGCGAGGATCACCGCGAGCGTCGGCGGCCACAGTCCGAGACCGCCGAGCTCTTCGGGGTGGAACCAGGCGAGACCGGCGGCGTCCCCGCCGGGCCGTTCGCTGCCGCCCGCCACGGCCGCGGTGAAGTCCACGAGCGTGTAGTGCCGCAGCACGCGGCCCGAGGCCTCGCGCTCGACCGAGTCGACCACGTCGACGAGCCGCAGCTCGCCGAGTTCGAGGCCGGTCTCCTCGCGCACCTCCCGGCGCGCCGCCTCGCGCACCGTTTCCCCGAGTTCCTGCGCCCCGCCCGGCAGCGACCAGCTCCCCGCCCGCGGCGGTTTGCCGCGCCGGATCAGGAGCACGCGGCCGTCGCGCCAGACGACCACGCCCACGCCCACGATCGGCCGCTCCGGATAGTCCCGTTCCATGCCGCTCCTGCCCGCAGCCCGTGCCATCCCGCCGGGGCCCGGCCGCCCCGCGTGTCGCATGCACGAAGCTTTATATCGCCATCCGCATCCCGTCCGGCACCGCGATACACGAGGAATCCGGAGCTCCCGGAACGTCCGCCGGCGTGTCGCAGGATCGAAAGCGCCCGTCGCCGGCGCGGACGTGCCGCGGACGGTGACCGCCCATATATGCGGGCAGCAGCAGGCCGCCACGAGGTCCCGCCCATGGCTTTCGCCCTCCATCGCTCCCCTACCCCGGCCTCCCGCCCGCGGCACGGACTGCCGGAAGCCGTGCGGTCGTTCGCGCGCCCGTTCTCGATCGAGATCACGCCCAAACAGGCCGCCCGGGTCGACGACTTCGCGAGCCTGCTGCCGGCCGGCACACCGGTCTTCGTCACCTTCGTTCCCGGCGAGACGGTGGATGCGGTGATCGAGACGGTGGTCCGGCTCGCGGATGCGGGCATGCGGCCGGTGCCGCACGTCGCCGCCCGCAACCTGCGCTCGGAAGCGACCTTCGAGCATCTCGTGCGCGGCAGCTACGCCGCGGGCGCGCGCCGCGCGCTGGTGATCGCCGGCGGCAGCCCGAAGCCGGCGGGCCCCTTCACGAGCTCCCTCGAGCTTCTGGAGTCGGGCCTCTTCGAGCGGCTCGGCTTCGAGCGCATCTACGTGGCGGGACACCCCGAGGGCAGCCCCGACATTTCCCCGGAGGAGCTGGACCGGGCCCTTGCCTTCAAGCACGCCTGGTCGAAGCGGACCGGCATTCCGGTCGAGATCGTCACCCAGTTCGGCTTCGATCCCGAGCGGGTGCTCGCCTTCGAGCAGGGCCTGCGGCGGCAGGGCTTCGATCTGCCGGTGCGCGTCGGCGTCGCCGGGCCGGCCTCCGTGACGAGCCTCCTCAAGTACGCGAAGATGTGCGGCGTTTCGGCCTCGCTGGGCTTCCTGCAGAAGACCGGCGGCCGGATGCTGCAGCTCCTCGGACGTGCCGCTCCGGACGGGATCGTCGTGCGCCTCGCCGAGGCGGTGGCGGACGACCCCGGACGCCGCCTCGCCGGGCTGCACTACTATCCCTTCGGCGGCTTCGCCGTGACCGCAGCCTGGGCGCGGGCGGTGGCCGAGGGCCGCTTCGAGATGAACCCGGACGGCAGCGGTTTCACCGTCCAGGAGTGAGCCGTCACGGGCGGGTCCGCGTCCGCGGCACGGCGGCGGACGCGCCGGCCCCCGGCGGTTGACAGCCCGGGCCCGGTCGCGTAGAAGGTCCGTACCCACGCATTGTTTCCGGTTCGATCGCAGTCGCCTTCCGCCGCTCGTCACCGAAGACGATGCGGGGCGGAGGGCGTTTCCGTTTCGGCTGCCGGCCGCGGACACCCCGGACACACCTCTCTCGATCCAAGGAAAGGACGCCACATGGCAGCCAAGACCGGCGACAAGGTCACCGTGCACTACAGGGGCACGCTCGACGACGGCACGCAGTTCGACAGCTCCGAGGGCCGCGAGCCCATCGAGTTCACCCTCGGCGCCGGCCAGGTGATCCCCGGCTTCGACAATGCCGTGCAGGGCATGGAGGAAGGCGAGCACAAGACCTTCACCATCCCCTCCGAGGAAGCCTACGGTCCGCACCGTCCGGAGCTCGTGCACCGGGTGCCGCGCAGCCAGATCCCGCCGCAGGTCGACCTCTACCCCGGCGCCCGTCTCGAGGCGCGCGACCAGGGCGGCAACCGCGTCGTGCTCACGGTCCTCGAAGTCACCGAGACCGAGGCGGTGCTCGACGCCAACCACCCGCTCGCGGGCAAGGACCTCACCTTCGAGGTCGAACTCGTCAAGGTGGGCTGAACCAGGGGGCGACCGCCGGCGGCGCCCGGTCGTCGCCGGCCGCCTCACCCCGCCGCGAGCAGCGCTTCGACGAAGCGCTCCTCGCGGAGACGGGCGGCTTCCCGCCAGGCTTCGAGGGCGCGCCGCGCCTCCGGCGACGGAGGTCGCTGCGCCCGAAGCTGCGCCCGCGCCGCCGCGTCGTCGGCGAGCAGCACGAAGATGCGCGGGCGCCGGCCCGCCACCAGCACGCAACCCGCGAGCGCGCTCGCATAGTCGAGACTGCCGCTCTTGGCGGCGACGGCGAGCGCCGCCTCCGGAGTCGCGAAGCGCCTGTAGAGCGTCCCCGACCAGCCGGAGAGCGGCAGCAGCGACGCGAGATCGAAGCGCCGCCAGCCCTCCCGCAGCACCGCGCCGATCTGGGCGGCGCTCAGCCGGTTGCCGGCATCGAGCCCCGAGTGATCGAGGACGACAGCCCCTTCCGGACGCAGCCCCTCGACCGTCGCCGCGAGGTGCCCGAACAGCACCCGCGCCGAATGCCGCCGGTCCGCGGGCGGCCGGCCGAGCAGTGCAGTCGCGGCGGCGAGACCGAGCCGTTCCGCCACCTGATTGTTCGAGTGGTGCAGCATCGCCCGCACCAGTTCGCGCACCGGCGCGCTCCCGTGTCGGGCGACGGGCCGTGCCCAATCGGGCGTGCGTCCCGGCGCTGGCGGCGGCAGGTCGATCCCGAGCGCCGCGGCGAAGCGGCGGAACACCAGCGCCGCGTGCCGCCCGGGCTCGCGCACCGGAAGAGCTGTCGGCAGCGGTGTGCCCTCGGCGAACAGCCAGACACGCGTGCGACCCGACGGATCGGCGATCCGCCGGATGCCCTCGGGCCCGGCTTCGGCTGCGGTCACGAGGCGCAGTTCGGCCTCGATCTCCGGCACGGTGAACAGCCGGCCGTCCCGCAGGTGGAGCGAGACCCGGTCGAAGGCGACGCCGAGCGGCCCGACACCGGCGTTGAAGGCCGCCCACTCCGGCTCGTCGGCGACGAGCTGCGGGACGACCGGAAAGGCCGTCTCGTCGTAGAGGAACCGGCCCCGGACCCGGCCGATGCCGCTCCGGCGCAGGGCGAGCGCGAGCGCGAGCAGATGGTCGAGGTCGAGCAGCGGATCGCCGGTTCCGCGGAGCACGAGATCGCCCGCGAGCGCTTCGCCCTCGACGGCGCCCGCGACCATCAGGGCGGTCTCGAACCGATGGTCCGAACCGAGCAGATCGAGGGCGGCGAGCGCGGTGAGGAGCTTCAGGGTCGAGGCTGGAGCGAGGGGCCGGTCGGCGGCGTCGCCGCGCAGCACCTCACCGGTTTCGGCATCGAGCACGAGGCTCGCCGTGTCGCCCGGGACCCCGGGGACCGGTTCGCCCGTGCCGTGAGCACCCCGAGGTTGCACAACCGGGGCCGCGAGCGCGCCCGACGCGAGGCCGGCCAGCACGCGACGTCGCGACAGCGCGAATGTTCCGGATAAGTGCATGGTCGTTCTGTGGATGTTCGGGTGACGGGCCGCGGCCGATGCGACCCTGTGACATGCGGCCACGGCATGGCGGGCCCCGCCCGGCGCCCCTTGACCGGTCGCGAACGGTCCACCACACCACCGCCCGGGCGCGATCCGCGCCCGCTCACCCGGTCGGACAAGGACGGAGGTATGGCGAAAGAGGACCTGATCGAATTCCAGGGCACTGTCACGGAAGTGCTGCCCAACGCGATGTTCCGTGTCAAGCTCGACAACGACCACGAGATTCTGGCCCACACCTCGGGCCGCATGCGCAAGAACCGGATCCGCGTGCTGACGGGCGATCGCGTGCTCGTCGAGATGACCCCCTACGATCTCAAACGCGGCCGCATCACCTACCGCTTCAAGTGAGCACGGCGCCGACGGTCTTCGTCCTCGCGTCGTCGTCGCCGCGCCGCCGCGATCTCCTCGAGCGGATCGCGCTGCCGCCGCACCGGATCGAACGGCCGGAGGTGGACGAAACCCCGCTGCCGCGTGAACTCCCCCGCGCGCACGCGGCCCGCCTCGCACGCGCCAAGGCCGAGGCGGTGGCGGCCAGACTCGCGGGCGACGACTGGATCCTGCTCGCCGCCGACACGGTCGTGGCCTGCGGCCGCCGGATCCTGCCCAAGGCCGAAACGGAGGACGAGGCGCGCGCCTGCCTCGGGCTGCTCTCCGGACGCCGGCACCGCGTCTACGGCGGGGTCTGCGTGCTGCGCGCCGACGGCCGCAGGAGCGAGCGCGTCATCGTCACCCGGGTGCGCTTCAAGCGCCTCGAGCGGCGCGAGATCGAGGCCTACCTCGCGAGCGGCGAATGGCGCGGCAAGGCCGGCGGCTACGCCATCCAGGGCCTCGCCAGCGCCTTCGTGCCGGAGATCTACGGCTCCTACACCAACGTCGTCGGGCTGCCGGTGGCGGAAGCGCTCGCCATGCTGCGCGGCCTCGGGTACCGCTGGCCATGACGCGCGAGGCGGTGATCGAGCCCGGCGCCTTCGGCCCGCGGGCGGGCGTGCTCGAGGACGGGCGGCTCGTGCTCTTCCTCGATCCGCCGCTGCCCGGCGAGGCCGTCACCGACGCCCTGTACCTCGCCCGCGTGGTCCGCGTCGAACCGCGCATGAACGCGGCCTTCCTCGACCTCGGCGGCGGCCTCGAAGGCTTCGCGACGGCGAAGGATCTGCGCCGCGGCGCGGGCGCCGACCGGCCGCTTCCCGTCGAGCGTCTCGTGCGCGAGGGCGAACGGCTGATCGTCCAGGGCGTGCGGGAACCGGACGAGGACAAGCGCGCGCGGTTCACCACCGACATCCGCCTGTTCGGGCTCTTTCTCGTACACCGGCCGCTGGCTACGGAGACGGATGTGTCCGGTCGGGCGCGCGGCCGCCTCCGCGAGGAGCTGCGCGAGCGGGCGAAACATCTGTTCCCGGAGGGTGGGTTCGTCCTGCGTCGCCATGCCGCGGCGGTGGACGACCGGGTGCTGCGCGAGGAGGCGGCACGGCTCGCCGCCCGATGGCGCGAGATCCGCCGGCAGGCGGAGCAGCGCCGGACACCGGGCCCGCTCGGAGGGCCGGACGACGCGCTGGAGGAGTATCTGCGCACCTTTCTCGACGAAGAGGTGCGGCGGGTCGTGGTCGCCGACGCGGCGCTGGCCGCACGCCTGCGCGGACTGCTGGAGCGCCTGCCCGCGCAGCTGCGACCGGAGCTGCGCAGGCTGCCGGACGGCGGCGACGCCTTCGCGGAGACCGGGGTGCTGGGGCAGCTCGAAGAGGCGCTCGCCCCGGTCGTGGAGCTTCCGGGTGGCGGGCGGATCGTGATCGAGCCGACCCTCGCCTGCGTAGCGATCGACGTCGACGGCGAGGGACGGGCCGCCCTCGAGCTCGATCTCGAGGCGGCGGCCGAGATCGGCCGGCAGGTGCGGCTCAGGAACCTCGGCGGCAACATCGTCGTCGACTTCGTCGACCTCACCCGCCCGGGAGACCGCCGCCGGCTCGAGGATGCGCTGAAGCGGGCCTTCCGGGACGATCCGGCGCAGGCCCAGGTGCACCCGATGTCGCCGCTCGGCATCGTCCAGATCTCGCGCGCCCGCCGCGGCCGGCCGCTCGCCGCCCGCTACCGGCGGCCCTGCCGCTGCTGCGGTGCCGTGGGCCGCGCGCCGAGCCTCGAAGCCCGCATCGAAGAGCTGTTCCGCGACGTCCGCAGCCGCGCGCAGCCCCCCCGCCGCGTCCGCGTCGGAGGCGAACTCGCCGCGCGCCTGCGGCAGCTGGCACTGCCCTGGCTCGCCGGCCTCGACCTCCTCGCCGATCCGGAGCTGGCGCCGGACGGCTTCGCGGTGGAAACGGTCGGATGAAGCGCGAACGCGAGGACGGCACGACCGGAAAGGACGCCGCCCGGCCGACGGGCCGCTGCCCGGTCTGCGGCCGGCCGCGGGTGCACCATTACCGGCCGTTCTGCTCCGCGACCTGCCGCGACCGGGATTTCCTCGCCTGGGTCGGGGAACGCTACCGCCTGCCGGCGGTCGAGGAGGAGCCGGAGGAGGGCGCTCCGGCGACCAGCACCGGCCGGTCGCCGGAGACCGATGCGGATCAGCCGTAGGTCGCCACCACGGCCCCGTTGTCGACGAGCTGGTCGAAGTCGGTCCAGCCGTGCCACTGCAGGCGCACCAGCTCGATGTCGGCCGAGCCGTTCATGTCCAGATCGACACCGATGTCGAGATGGGATCCCCGCTTCTCCGCGGTGATCCGGTCGATCGCGGCCACCGACTGATCGAGCACGTCGTCGAGCGTGATGGCGAGCACGTCGCCGTCGTCGGGATCGAAATCGTAGATGCGGTCGAAGCCGTCGGCCTGTCCGACCTCGAAGCGGTCGGCGTCCGCTCCGCCCCAGAGGTGATCGTCTCCGGCGCCCCCGCGAACGACATCGCTGTCCGCGCCGCCGTAGATCCGGTCGCTGCCGGCACCGCCGTCGAGCGTGTCGCGGCCTCCGTCACCCGTGATCAGATCGTTGCCGTTGCCGCCCACGACGATGTCGTCGCCGTCACCCGCCCACAGCCGGTCGTCGCCGGCGCCACCGTCCATGTCGTCGTCCCCGGCATCGCCGGAGGACTGGTCGTTGCCGTCACCGCCCCGGATGGTGTCGTCGCCGTCGCCCGCCCACAGCTGGTCGTTGCCGGCACCACCGTCCAGAAGGTCGTCGCCCGCATCACCCGTGAGCACGTCGTTTCCGTCACCTCCGACCACCGTGTCGTCGCCGTCGCCCGCCCACAGCTGGTCGTTGCCGGCACCACCGTCCATCGTGTCGTTGCCGCCGTCTCCGGCCGACTGGTCGTTGCCGTCGCCGCCGATCACCACATCGTCGCCGTCGCCGGCCCACAGCCGGTCGTTCCCGGCGCCACCCAGGAGACGATCGTCGCCGGCATCACCCGCGAGCGTATCGTTGCCGGTGCCGCCATCGAGGATGTCGTTGCCTTCGCCCGACCAGATGTGATCGTTGCCGCCGCCACCCTGGATCTCGTCGTCCACCTCGTAGCCGGCGAGCGTGTCGGCGCGCGCCGTGCCCTCGATGAAGGTCCGGCCGAACCAGAAGTAGCCGAGCCAGTGCGAAACATGATCGACGCGCGCGTTGGCGTTGCCGTCCTCGTTCAGGAAGCGGCCGTTCCTGATCTCGAAGCCGATGTGGTAGAGCCCGTCGGCAATGGTGTCGACGAAGTTCTGCCCCCAGAACATCGTCGTCGTGCCGCCATCGTTCTGGACCAGATGGTAGCCGGTCTCGGTGCCGTTCTCGTCGTCGCCGTGGAGCTCGACGAAATGCCGGTAGCGCCCCGCATCGGCGCGGATCCACTGCTGCACCGCGACGACGTCCGAGACGTTGATGTGCCCGTCCGAGAGGTCGCCGACCGCCGCCAGTCCATCGGCGATCAGCTGGTTCAGGCCGTCCGCCGCCTGCGCACCCCCTTCGATCTGCGACTGCGGGATGCTCGCCCGCAGACCCGGATCCGCAAGAATGATCTCGACGATCCGATCGAGACCGGTGCCCGTCGTTCCACCCGCGATACTCATCGTTCACGCCCTCCACCAGTTATTCACACGCACGGCACGTGCCAATTTTCTCCTCGGAAGTCAACAAGATTGAAATAAACCAACCAGAAAGGAAACTGCGGACGAATGCCGCAATAATGGAAAACCGGCCGTGGGCATGCCGGTTTCCAGTCAGGCGCCGGGGCCGGCGCGGACGGCGTCGAGATGGCGGGCGAAGTCGGGGCTCGCCATCAGCTTCCGGCAGCGCTCGAAGCGGTTCAGGGCATAGGCCCAGAAGTCGTCGGCCGGATTGCCGTCGGCGTGCTGGATCAGGCCCCAGAGCGTCCAGAGCAGGTCGCACATCGCCTTGTAGACGACGACCCGGCCGCGGTCGAACGGTTGCGGCGCACGGCCGAACCAGCCGAGGAGCAGTTCGTCTTCGAGCTCCGGTGAAAAGCTGCCTTCGACCGCGAGATCACCGAGATCCCACATCGGGTCGTTCATGCCCGAATATTCCCAGTCGACGATCCACATGCGCGTCCCGTCGTCGAGGAAGTTCTCGCACAGCGGGTCGCAGTGGCAAGGCGCGAGCGGCAGCGGGTGCGCCTCCAGCGCCTCGCGCACCGCGGACGCTTCCCGCACGGTCTCGTGGTAGCCTTCCGGAAGTTCGGCGCCCCGCTTCGCCAGCACTTCGAGATAGCTGTCGATCATGCGGAAGAGCTCGAAACGGAAGGCGAAGCGCTCGCCGCTGCGGTGCAGTCGCGCCAGCGCCTCGCCGGCGCGCCCGGCGGCGCCCTCGCGCTCGCGGAACAGCTCCGGGGTCATGGTGACCGCACCGTCGACGAAGCGGGTCAGCATGAGCCCGTCGCCCTCGTCGAAGAACAGCACTTCGGGCGACACGCCGGCGCGGGCGGCGGCACGGGCGTTCACGGCCTCGACGCGGCGGTCGATGTAGTCCTGCGTGCCCTTGCCCGGGATGCGGAGGCAGAAGCGCTCGCCGTCGAGCTCCACACGGTACACCCGGTTGGTGAGCCCGCCCAGCCGCTCCCAGCGCGCCGCATCGAGATTTCTTCCCGCGAAGAGCGGAATCCGGCCGAGCGCCGCGCGCACCTCCTCCATCGCCGCCTCCCTTCAGTGGCCGATGTGGTAGTAGGTTTCGTAGACCCGGCGGGCTGCGCGCTCCGCCTCGGGCCAGCGCCAGCCGCCGCGGGCGAAGCGGTCGGGGGAGAGACTCTTCACCCAGGGCGAGGGGTTCGGGTCGAACAGCGCCTCGACGAGATCGCGCCCGATCCCCGCCGACCCCGAAACACCGTGCGCGTTGCACCCCACCGCGCAGGCGAAACCCGGGACATCGCTGCAGGGGCCCACGAGGAACCGTCCGTCCGGGGTGAAGGTCGGCCAGCCGGTGAACACGCTGCGGACGGGGAGATCGCAGAGCCCGCCGCCGAAGGGACGGAACGCCTCGACGAAGCCCGAGAGCACCGGCCAGTCCTCGGCGATCGGCGGCAACAGGTCGGCGAGGCCGTAGCGGCGCGGATCGGTCGAGAGCGCTTCGGGCTCCCAGCCGCCGAGCAGAAGCCCGCGCATCTCGGCGCGCGCGTAGAGGGTGGCATCCGGCAGCCGCAGGCAGGGCAGCCCGGGCGACAGGCCGTCGGCCGGCACGGTCACGATGTAATGGTGACGCACCGGCACCACCGGCAGGTCGAGGCCGACGAGCCGGCCCACGTGCCAGCCGTGCGCGCCGGCGGCGTTCACCGCGATCTCGCAGCCGATCTCCCCGTCCGGCGTCTCCACGGCCGCGACCCGCCCCTTCCGCAGCCGGATGCCCGTGACCGGCGCGTTCGTCCGGAATCGAACACCACGCCTTCGCGCCTCGTGCCGGTAGGCGGCGACCAGATCGGCCGGCTGCAGGTAACCGTCGGTCGGGCACCAGAGGACCGCACGCGCTTCGCGCCAGTCGAGCACGGGCCACATCCGCTTCGCAGCCTCGCGGTCGACGAGCTCGACCTCGAGCCCCGCCTGCTTCGCGACCTCGGCGAGCCTCCGGAACTCGTCGACCCGCTCCGGCGTCTGCGCCACCCGAAGGCTTCCGACCTGCCGCCAGCCGGGTTTCACCTCGCCCTCGCGTTCGAGCCGGTCGAAGGTGGCGACCGACCACATGGCGAGGCGCGTGCGCTCCACCGAGCTGCGCACCTGGCCGACGAGCCCCGCGGCCTGCGCGCTGGTGACGCGGCAGAGGCCCTCCTCGCGCTCCAGCACCAGCACATCGCCGTGCCCCGCCTCGGCGAGCTGGAAGGCGACGCCGCAGCCGACGGCGCCACCGCCGATCACGACGATCCGCGCCTGGTCCATCATGCGCGCACCCTCCGGTTCCCAGGATCGTAGGGCGGCTCGAGGAAGATGCGGGCGGGCACACGCTCGCCCGCCACCTCGAGCTCGTAGCGTCCCGCGAGCAGCCAGTCGCGGTCGACGCCCGCCTGGCGGCGGACGTAGCCGTAGCCGAGCGGCTTTCCGATCGTGTGGCCGAAGCCGGCCGAGGTCAGCCAGCCCACCCGCTCGCCGTCGCGGTAGATCGTCTCGCGGCCCCAGAGTGGTACGTCCGGATCGTCGACGAGAAAGCCCGCGAACATCCGCGGCAGCGGCCGGCGGCGCTGCTCCTCGAGCGCCTCGCGGCCGAGGAAGGGCTCGTTGGTGCGCAGCTTGACCGCCCAGCCGAGGCCCGCGACCAGAGGCGAGTGGTCCGGGCCGATGTCCGCGCCCCAGGCGCGGTAGCCCTTCTCGAGCCTGAGGGATTCGATGGCCCGGTAGCCCGCGAGCGCGAGGCCGTACGCTTCGCCGGCTTCCACCAGCGCGTCGAACACCGTGAGCGCGAACTCGCTCGGCACGTGCAGCTCGTATCCGAGCTCGCCGACATAGGTGATCCTGAGCGCATCCACGGGTGCGCCCGCGATGTGCAGGCGGCGGCAGTGGGCGAAGGGGAAGGCGGCATTCGAGAGGTCCTCGCGCACGAGGCCCTGCAGGAGTTCGCGCGAGCGCGGGCCCATGAGCGAGAGCACCGAGACCGCACCGGTCACCTCGACGAGCTCGCAGCGCGCGCCATCGGGGATGTGGGTGCGGATCCAGTGCGCGTCGTGGGTCGCGAAGCCGGTGCCGGTGACGATGTAGAAGCGGTCCTCGGCGAGCCGCGCTACCGTGAGGTCGCATTCGATGCCGCCGCGGCCGTTGAGCATCTGCGTGTAGACCACACGGCCGGGCGGTTTGCGCACGTCGTTCGCGCAGATCCAGGAGAGGGCGTCCTCGGCGTCCGGCCCGACCAGCAGAAACTTGGCGAACGAGCTCTGGTCGAACAGCGCCACCCGCTCGCGGCAGGCGCGGTGTTCGCGGGCGACCGCATCGAACCAGTTGGGGCGCCCGAAGCTCGGGACGTCCTCGGCGGCTTCGCCCCCGGCGGCGAACCAGTTCGGGCGTTCGAAGCCGAGCTTTTCGCCGAACACCGCACCGGCCGCCGCCAGCCGGTCGTAGAGGGGCGAGCGCCGGAGCGGCCGGCCGCTCCGCATCTCGTCGGCGGGCCAGGCGATGGCGTAGTGCTTCGCATAGGCCTCGAGCGTGCGCGTGCGGACCCAGCCGACGTCCTCGGCGTTGCGGCCGAAGCGGCGGATGTCGACGGGCCAGAGGTCACAGGGCGGCTCGCCCTCGGCGATCCATTCGGCGAGCGCCATGCCGGCGCCACCGCCGGCGGCGATGCCGAAGGCGTTGAAGCCGGCGCCGACGAAGATGCCGCGCACCTCGGGCGCCTCGCCGAGGATGAAATTGCCGTCGGGCGTGAAGCTCTCGGGACCGTTGACGAGCTGCTTGATCCCGGCGGTCTCGAGCGCCGGGACCCGCCCGAGGGCGAGCTTCATCAGCGGCTCGAAATGGTCCCAGTCCTCGTCGAGCAGCTCGAAGGAGAAGTCCGCCGGCACGCCCCCTTCGGCCCAGGGCAGCGGGTCCGGCTCGTAGCCGCCCATGACGAGGCCGCCGACCTCCTCCTTGTAGTAGGTGAGCCGGTCCGGATCGCGGAGTGTGGGCAGATCGGGCCGCACACCCGGGATCGGCTCGGTCACGACGTACTGGTGCTGCACCGACACGAGGGGCACGTTCACGCCCGCGCGGGCGGCGAGCTCCCGCGTCCACTGCCCGGCACAGAGACACACGCTGCCGCAGCGGATCCGGCCGCGGTCGGTGAGCACCGCCCGCACCCGCCCGTGTTCGATCTCGAAGTCCAGCACCCGCACCCCCTCGATCAGGGCGATGCCGGTCGCGCGCGCGCCCGTGGCGAGCGCCCGGGTGATGTCCGAGGGATTGGCCTGGCCGTCCGTCGGCAGGAAGGCGGCGCCGACCACGTCGTCCACGGTCATGAGCGGCCAGAGCTCCTGCGCTTCGGCCGGCGACAGGAGATGCATCTCGAGCCCGAAGGAGCGGGCCATCGTCGCCTGCCGGCGGAGCTCGGTCCAGCGCTCGGGGGTGCAGGCGAGGCGCAGGCCGCCGTTGCGCTTCCAGCCCGTGGCCTGGCCGGTCTCGGCCTCGAGCCGGTCGTAGAGCCCGACCGAATAGCCGAGCAGCTGGGTGATGTTGGCGTTGCTCCTGAGCTGGCCCACGAGCCCGGCGGCGTGCCAGGTCGAGCCCGAGCTCAGCCGGTCGCGTTCAAGCAGCACGACGTCGGTCCACCCCATCTTGCCGAGGTGGTAGGCGACCGAGCAGCCGACGATGCCGCCGCCGACGATCACCACCCGGGCGGAGTCCGGAAGTTCGTTCATGCCTTCTCCATGTCTTGGAAGGTGGCGAGTGCGCGCTCGAAGCGGCGCAGGTTCTCTTCGGTGTAGGCGCGGAAGTCGAAATCGATCGCCGAATGCACCTCCGACACCATGCTCCACATCGCCTCGCGCAGCAGCGAGGCGGTGAGCATGGCCTGCGCCCGGTAACGCAGCGCGTCGTCGACCGGACGGTCGAAGTAGAGCTCCAGCACCCGCTCCCGCTCCGCCTCGTCCAGCTCGTTGTTGGAGGCGAGCCCGCCGAGATCGAACAGCGGCGAGTTGAAACCGGCGTAGTCCCAGTCGACGAGCCAGATGCGTTCGCCGTCGTCGATGAAGTTGGCGGCGAGCAGATCGTTGTGGCCGTAGACGAGCTCGACCGGGCCCACCGCCGCCTCGAGCCGTCCGGCGACGGCGAGATAGCGCGGCAGTTCGGAACGCAGCCGGAAATCTGCCTCGTCCAGCGTGTGGGCGTAGTCGCGGAGCACGTGGAACACCCAGAAGACGAGCGCCGGCCCGCGCAGATGCTTCGGGATCTCCCGATGCGCGCGGCGGACGAGCTCCACAAGCCGGTCGATGTTCGCACGCACGTCGGCGGGCCCGAAAGTGCGGCCGTCGATGTAGTCGAGCACGAGGATGCCCGGTTCGGCGTGGACGACGGCGGGCGAGATCCCGGCCGCGTGCGCGGCGCGGCTCGCCGCCAGCTCGTTGAACCGCATGACGCCGTGGACGGGAATGTCGTCGCCGACGCGTACGACGTAGCGGCGGCCGCGGTCCTCGACGAGGAAGTTCGTATTGGTGATGCCGCCGCCGAGCGGCTGCGGATCCACCGGGCCGGTCCAGATGGCAAGCGCGGCGGCGCGGCGCTTCGCGGCGTCGTTCATGCTTCGAGTCCCAGCCTCCGTCGGGTGCGCAGGGCGGCGGCGCCGATCAGCCGGTCGGCGGTCATGGCGATGCAGGCGACGCAGAGGCCCGCCACCAGACCCTTGCCGACATCCGCCTTGGTGAGCGCGATGTAGACCTCCTGACCGAGATCGCGGGTGCCCACGAGGGCGGTGATCACCAGCATCGAGAGGGCCAGCATGATGGTCTGGTTGATGCCGAGCAGGATCTCCGGAAGCGCGAGCGGCAGGCGGATGCGGCGCAGGATCTGGCCGCGGGTGCAGCCCGTGGCGATGCCGGCCTCGAGCAGCGGCTGCGGGATGCGGCGGATGCCGTGCGCGGTGTAGCGCACGGCCGGCGCGAGCGCGTAGAGCACCACCGCGATCATCGCCGAGAAGTCGCCGACCCGGAACAGCATCACAACGGGGATCAGGTAGACGAAGGACGGAAGCGTCTGCAGCGTGTCGATGATCGCCTCGACCACCCGCCACAGCCGGTCGGAAAGCCCGCAGGCGATGCCGAGCGGGATGCCGAGGGCGGCGGCCACGACCACCGAGAGACCGACCAGATAGACGCTGATCATGGCCTTCTCCCAGTAGCCGGTGAGCACGACGAAGGCGCCGAAGCCGACCACCGTCGCGGCCAGTTTCGGCCCGCCGAGGCGCCAGCCGGCGACCGCGAGCAGGAAGAGCACCCAGGGCCAGGGCTGGGCCAGGAGGAACCGCTTCACCGGCACCAGCAGGCCGATCACCAGCGCCGTCCTGAAGGCTTCGAGCTGGGCGAAGAAATGGACGTTGATCCATTCGACCAGCGCCGCCCAGAAGCTCGCGGTCGAGACCTGCAGCGCCGCGGGGTAGCTGGCGAGGGGCGGGACCCAGCGTCCGAGCAGCATGGTGGCGAGGGCCACGAGACCGGCCACGAACCAGAAGCCCGGCCGATCCAGCAGCCGTTCGCCCGTGTCGTGCCGCAGGCGCTCGCCGCGGCTCGCCGCCGCCTGGCTCAGCCGGTCGAGGGCGATGGCGAGCACCGTGATCGCGACGCCGGCCTCGAGGCCGCCGCCGATGTCGAGCCGGCGCAGCGAGGCGAGCACGTCGTAGCCGAGGCCGCCGGCGCCGATCATCGAGGCGATGATGACCATGTTGAGGGACAGCATGATCACCTGGTTGACGCCGACCATCAGCGACGCCCGGGCGGCCGGCACCAGCACCTTCCAGATGGTCTGGCGGCGGGTGCAGCCCGCCATCTTCGCGAAATCCCCGATCTCCGACGGCACCTGACGCAGCGCCAGCACGGTGACCCGCACCATGGGCGGCATGGCGTAGACGACGGTCGCCAGCATCGCCGAGACCGGGCCGAAGCCGAACAGGAACAGCATCGGCACGAGATAGGCGAAGACCGGCACCGTCTGCATGACGTCGAGCACCGGCACCAGCGCCCGCTCGAAGCGCTCCGAGCGGAAGGCGGCGATGCCCAGAAGCAGTCCGCCAATCACGCCGAAGGGGACGGCGATGAGGATCGAGGAGAGGGTGACCATGGCGCTCGGCCACTGGCCGAAGAGCGCGAGATAGCCGAAGCAGGCGGCCACCAGCAGGACGAGGCGGCGATCGCCGACGCGGGCGGCCACGAGCCCCGCGAGCGCGATCACGGCGAGCCAGGAGACGGGTGCCGTGAGCGGGATCGCGGCCGACCCCTGGCCGAGGCGGAAGCCGGTCACCAGCAGGCTGTAGGCGAGATCCAGCGGCCATTCGACGAGCCAGGCGAGGCCGCGGGTGAGGTCGCGGAAGCTGAAGAGCCCGAAGCCCGCGGTTCCGACCAGCCAGTCCATGAAGGCGGAGAGCCAGCTTTCGAGCGGCAGCCGCCAGGGGCGCGGCAGCTCGAAGACCCAGGCGGGCAGCGTGCGCGGCGGCAGGGACTGGAGCAGGAACGAGACCGAGGCCGCGGCGATCCAGAAGAGCGCCATCGGACCCGGCAGCCGGCGAACGGGAAGCGACGGTGCGGCGACGCTCGCCACGGGCCTAGCCCCGGCCGACGAGGGCGTCGATCACGGCGCGCCGGTCGACGACCCCGAGCAGCTCGCCGTCCTCCACCACCGCGAAGGGACGGTCCGCCTCGAGCACGGCCGCGGCGATCTCGGCGACCCGGACGCCGGGCGGGAACTCGCCGGCGAAGTCGCGCACGCCGTCCGGCGGGCGCATCACGGCACGCGCGGAGAGGATCCTCGCGCGCGGCGCCCCGGCGGTGAACTCGGCGACGTAATCCGTGGCCGGCGCCAGCACGAGTTCCTCGGGCGTGCCGATCTGGACGATGCGGCCGTCCTGCATGATCGCGATGCGGTCGGCGAGGCGGACCGCCTCGTCGAAATCGTGGGTGATGAAGACGATGGTCTTGGAAAGGAGCGCCTGCAGGCGCAGGAACTCGTTCTGCATCTCGCGCCGGATCAGGGGATCCAGCGCCGAGAACGGTTCGTCCAGGAACCAGAGCTCGGGGCCGACGGCGAGCGAGCGGGCGATGCCGACGCGCTGCTGCTGGCCGCCGGAGAGCTCGCGCGGGAAATGGTGCTCGCGCCCCTCGAGCCCGACGAGCCGGATCATCTCGCGCGCCCGCGCCTCGCGCTCCTCCTTCGGCACTCCCTGGATCTCGAGCGGAAAGGCGACGTTGCCGAGCACCGTGAGGTGCGGCAGCAGGGCGAAGTGCTGGAACACCATGCCCATGCGGTGGCGGCGGATCTCGATCATCTCGCGCTCGCTGGCGCGCAGCAGATCACGCCCCTCGAACAGGATCTCGCCGGCCGTGGGCTCGATCAGGCGCGACAGACAGCGCACCAGCGTCGATTTTCCGGAGCCGGACAGGCCCATGATGACGAAGATCTCGCCGGCGTGGACCTCGAGATTGGCGTCCACCACCGCCGCGATCAGGCCCGCCCTGCGGATCTTTTCGGGGTCGGGCGCGTCGCCGTGACGTGCGAGGAAGCTCTCCGCACCGGGGCCGAAGAGCTTCCACACGTGCCGGCAGGCGAGCTTCACGTCGCGCGTCACGCCGCGCCTCCCCGACGCACCCGGCCGGGCTCTACCGGCCGATCCAGGCCTTCCAGCGGTCCTCGTTCTTCGCCATCCAGTCGGCGACGACCGCCTCGACGCTCTGCCCTTCGAGGTCCACCCGGCCGATCATGTCGCCCATCTCGTCGTTGGTCACCCGGAACGCCCTGATCGCCGCGTAGGCGCCCGGCCATTTGTCCTTCACGCCGGCCCAGACCACCTTCCAGATCGGCCCGCGCGGCTTGCCGCAGTCGTACTTCATGTCGGGGTTGATGCCCCAGGACGGGTCTTCGTAGCAGGCCGGTTCGTAGGGCGGGAACTCCACCCACTCGCCCTCGTACTTGATGGGCGCCCAGTGCGGCGCGTAGACCCAGAGCAGGATCGGCGCCTTGCGCTGGTAAGCGCTCTCGAGCTCGGCGAAGAGGGCGGCATCGGTGCCGGCGTGCACCACCTCGTAGTCGAGCCCGAGTGCCTCGACGCGTTCGTCGTCGAAGCCGCCCCAGGTGACCGGCCCGCCGAGATAGCGTCCCTTCGGGTAGGTCTCGGGCGTCGCGAACAGCTCGGCGCACTCGTTGAGGACGCGCCAGTCGGGCAGACCCGGGCAGTCGTCCTTGACGTAGGCGGGATACCACCACTCCTCGATGGCCATCATCCCGGTCTCGCCGGCATTTTCGACAAGACCCGTGGCCACCGCCTCGTCCATGGCCTGGCGGCCGGTGGTCTCCCAGATCTCCATGGCGACGTGCAGGTCGCCGGTCTTGAGGCCGGCGAACTGGGCGAGATAGTCGGCCTGCACGTATTCGACGTTGTAGCCGGCCTGCTTCAGCACCTCGCCCATGATGTGCGTGGTGATCAGCTGGCCGGTCCAGTCGTGAAGCGTGAGCCGGATCGGGTCGTTCGATTCGGGCGCCGCCCGGATGGGACCTGCGGCCGCGAGCGCTGCGAGCCCCGTTGCCGTGACGAGCGTGCGCCAGATTCCCGCTCGATGCATGACGCCTCCTCCCTTCCGGTCTCCCCGATGGAGGGATTTCGGACCGGATCCCGGCGAAAGTCAACACGGAATCCTCGACAAGCGAGGGATTCCGCATCAGAATTCCACGGGTTCCCACGGAGGCCGCGGGTGGAGCCGCTGCAGAGCCGCTGGCAGGAGGCCATCCTCGAGGCCGTGCGTCGCGAAGGGCGGGCGCGCATCGTCGCGCTCGCACGCGCACTCGACATCTCGGACGAGACCGTCCGGCGACATGTGCGGCCGCTCGTCGAACGCGGCCTGCTGCGCCGCGAGCACGGCGCCGTGGTCTGGGCCGGAGCCGCGGAAGCGCCCTTCACGCGACGCCTCGAAGTGCATGCCGCAGCCAAGCGGGCGATCGCGCGTGCCGTCGCCGAGCGGGTCGAGGACGGCCTCACGGTGATGCTCGATACCGGATCCACCACCGCCTATGTGGCGGAAGCGCTGGTCCGGCGCAGCCGGCTCACGGTGATCACCAACGGGCTCGAGATCGCCCGCTCGCTCGTCGGCCGCAACGGCCACAAGGTCTATCTCGCCGGCGGCGAGCTCGACGCCCGGCTCGCGGCCGCGCTCGGACCCGAGGCGCTCGCCTTCGTCGACCAGTTCCGCGCCGACCTCGCCATTCTCTCGATCGCCGCCATCGATGCCGAAGAGGGCCTCATGGACTTCGAGCTCGACGAGGCGCGGATCGCCCGGGCGATGATGCACCGTGCCCGGCGCGTGCTGATCGCCGCCGACCGCAGCAAGTTCGGAAGGCGCGCGGCGGTGCGCGTCGCCGGGCTCGCGCAGATCGACGTGCTGGTCACCGACGCGCCGCCGCCGGAGCCGTTTCCGGCTCAGCTCGCGGCGGCGGGGGTCACGCTCGTGGTGGCCGAAGGGTCGGGGCCTGACGAGCAGGATTCCGGAACCGTATAGACCTCGAGCGAACGGTCCACGTCCCGCAACGCGAAGCGGCCCAGCCGAACGAGCCGCGAGCGGGCCTCGGTGCAACCGTCGACGAAGGCTTCCGACAGGACGATCTGGTGGCCGAGCGCCTTCGACAGCTCCTCGAGACGGGCCGCGACGTTCACCGCCGGGCCGACGACCGTGAAGTCCAGCCGCGTCGCGGTGCCGACGTTGCCCCAGAGCACGTCACCAACGTGGAGGGCCAGACCGAACCCGATCGGCGACTCGCCATAGGCCCGCCGCTCTTCGTTCCATTCCCGCATGCCGCGGCAGGTGGCGAGCGCCGCCTCGTAGGCGCGCGTGCAGGCCTCGCCCGTTTCGAGGGGGAAGACGGCGAGCACGCCGTCGCCGATAAACTTGAGGATCTCGCCGCCGTGGGCGGTGACGGCATCGCCGACGATGTCGAAATAGCGGTTGAGCACGGCGAGCAGCCGGTCGAGCGGCGTGTGCTGCGACAAGCGGGTGAAGCCCCGGAGGTCGGTGTACCAGATCGCCGCCCGCAGCGTTTCGCCGCTGCCCCGCGTGATCTCGCCCTCGAGGATGCGGCGGCCGGCGCGCGGGCCGACATAGGTCTCGAGCAGGATGCGGGCGATCCGCCGGTTGAGGCGGATCTCGAGCGCCATGGCGAGCAGCGGCAGCAGATCGTCGAGCTCGAGCAGCTGGGCGGTGGCGAAACCGCCCGGCCGGCGCGTCGCCCAGCTGCTGGCGTGGCGTTTGCCGTCGGTGAAGGTCATGGGCAGCGCCACGTAGTCGGTGAAGCCCTCGGCCCGCAGCTCGGCCAGGATCGCGTAGCGCGGATCACTGCCCGCACCGTAGGAATCGAGCCGCTCGCGGATCGCCTCGGCCCCTTCGAACAGCGCCCGCACCGGGCTCTCGAGATAGGCCGGGGTGGCGATCGTCGAGCGGTCGTGCAGGCGGACGGCGGCTTCCCGCATGCCCGGACGCCATTCGAGCGTGGCGCCGACGAGCTGCGGATGCAGCGTGCGCAGGTGCACGGTCGCACGGTCGAGCGGCAGGCCGTCGGCCCGCAGTTCCTCGCAGACCCGGGCGAAGAGATTGTCGATGAAGCGTTCCCGGACGCTCCCGCGGACCAGCCAGTCGATCGCCCGGCTGCGCCTCCGGGGCCAGCCGCCGGTCTCGCGCCGCGGCGTCAGGACGGGCCCGCGTCCAGCTTCTGCAGCCTCGATTTCGCCTCTCCCAGCTGCTGCGTCGTCTGGTGCAGGCGACGCGCCAGCTCGTGCATCACCTCCATCGCGATCTGCGGAAACTGGCTCACGAGGTTGAAAAAGCCATCCTTGGAGATGCGAAGCGCCGTGAGCGGCGTCACCGCCTCGACGCTGGCGGTGCGCGGCACGTCGCAGAGGATGGCGATCTCGCCGACGATGGCGTTCTCCCCGAGACGCGCCACCTCGAGCGGGCCTTCCGGTGTCTCCACCAGCACCCGGGCGGTCCCCTCGAGGATGATGTAGGCGGCGTCGCCGGGCTCCCCCTGCGAGCACAACCGTTCGCCCGGCTCGAACTCGAGCCGGTCGCTCGTGAAGGCGAGCAGCTTGAGCTTTGTCGGATCGATCCGCGCGAACAGGGGGATCCTGCGCAGCGCGTCGACGTCCTTCTGAATCGTCACGTCCGTCCCTCCTCGGCTCCTCCCTCCGTCTTCACTGGGCAGCGATCAGCCCGGCGACCCCCTCCGCCGTCTTCTGCTCGAGCTCGCCGACGTGACCGAAGGCGGCGACCCGGCCGTTGCGCATCACGAGCAGCCGGTCGAAACGGTCCGCCCAGTCGATGCCCGGCAGCACCCAGATCAGGCTTCGCCCCTCGAATTCGGCGAGCAGCGCGTCGCGGATCGCCGCCTGGTCGTCGGGATCGAGAGCGGCGAGCGGGTTCGACAGGATCAGCAGGTTCGGTCGCTTCAGGATCTCGCGGGCGAGTGCCAGCTTCTGGCGCTGGCCGAGCCCGAGCCGGCTGCCGCCGACGCCGCACTCGGCACCGAGCCCGACCTCGAGGACGCGGTCGTGCAGGCCGGCTTCCTCGAGCAGCTCCCGCACGAGCCGGGCGGTCCGCTCCTGGGCCTGCGCCTGGCCCCAGGCGACCTTGCCGAAGAGCACGTTCTCCTGCACCGACAGGGCGTCGTTGTAGGTGTCCGGGTCGAAGAAGGCGATCGCGCCCCGCAGGTCCGCGGGCAGGTTCTCGCGCAGCCAGCGGCGGGCGGCGATCACGGCCGCCTGGATGTCGGCGTCGATCAGCCCCAGCCGGTGGCGCGCCGGGACGAGCCGGAAGGCCAGCGCCAACAGGCGGTCCTGATCGGCCCGCGGCAGCCGGTCGAGTGCCCCCGGATCGCTGCGCTGCACGAGCGCGCGGAACTCCGGCAGCGCGTCCGGATCGATGAAGCTGAACTGGCGGAAATACTCGTGCTCGGGCGGCAGCTCGGCGAAGAGCTCGATCATCGTCCGCGCGAGTTCGAAGCCGACGCCGAGCAGCGGGCCGAGCAGGCCGGTCTCTTCGAGCACCCGGCGGACGAAGGGGTGTTCGGCGAGCCGTTCGAGGTCGACGCGGTCGTCGACGGGGGTGCCGAACAGCAGGTTCTCGGCGACGGTGGCGTTGGTGTTGTAGCGCCCGGGATCGAAGGGCTCGACCAGCCGCGCGAGGGCGCGGTCGGACGCGAGCCGCGCGAGCATCCGCCGGCGGGCGTCGAGCAGGGCTGCCGCGAGCTCCGGATGCCGCCCGGCGGCGATGCGTCCCCTGAGCCCGAGCAGATAGACGTCCTCCTCGAGCCGGACGATCTGCAGCACCCGCTTCATGGCGGCGAAACGCTGCTCGGGTCCGGAAATGCCCGCCGCGGCATCGTCGACCCAGTCGGCATGCGGATCGAGCGCGAGATTGCCGGACCGGCGCGCCTCGTGGAGGTAGCGTTCGAGTTCCGGCGTCGCCGGACGCGGGCGGACCGGCCGGTGCCGGAGGCCGTAGAGCAGATTGTCGGCGATGGTGCCCCTGAAGATGTAGGCCGGGCTGCCGACGAAGCCGATCCGCCGGCCGAGCACCGATTCCGGCAGATCGTGCAGCGGCCGGCCGTCGATCAGCACCCGACCCGACGTGGGCACCAGCAGCCCCGCGAGGACCATGGCGAGGTGCTGCCGGCCGCTGCCGGCCGGACCGACGACGGCGACACGGGCCGGCAGCGGCAGGGTGAACTCGACACCGTCGAGCACGAGCGAGCCGTCGTCGTCGAGGACGAGGTGGACCGCCCGCAGCTCGCGGGTGAAGTCGGGCGCGTCTTCCGGCGGGTCGGCGTCGAGCTGCCGCCCGTCCCTGAGCCCGGGCGGCAGGAACTGCGACACCACCTGCTCGTACTTGATCTTCACATCGTACATCATCTGGTAGTAGGCGAGCAGCTCTTTCCACGGCGCCGACAGATCCTTGTGCGCGTTGAGCACCGCCACCAGCGCACCGAGCGTGATGTCACCGTGGATGACGAGATAGCCGCCGATCGAGAAGAAGAAGAAGGGGCCGAGTTGGGCTATGAAGTTGTTGATGAACTTGATCATGAATTTCTTCTTGTAGATGTCGAAACGGATGAAGAACACGGTGCCGAGCTGGTCGCTGAACTGCGCTCGCTCCCAGAGACTGGTGTCGTTGGTGTGGATGTCGGCGATTCCGCTCGCGGTCTCGCCGATCTTCTCGGCGTTGCGGCGTACCTGCTGGACGCGGCGCTTGCCGAGCTCGTTGACCTGCCGCTGCAGCTTCGGAATGATCCAGGCCTGCAGCGGGTAGAGCGCCACCGCGGCGAGCCCCAGCACCCAGTCCTGCATGAACATGAAGAGCAGGATCGTGATCAGCGTGCCGCCCTGGAATGCCGGCGTGGCCAGCGCGTCGCCGACGAAGCCGCCGAGCGGCTCGACCTCGGCGTTGATCATCTGCACGAGCTCGCCCTGGCTCACACGCCGGAAGTAGGGCAGCGGAAAGCGCAGCATCTGCGTGTAGAGCTGGTAGCGCAGACGCCGCAGCATCCGCTCGGAGACGATGCCGGAATAGACGTTGAGCACGTACTTGAGCGCCCCCGCCAGCAGCACGAGCGCGAGGAACAGCCCGCAGAGCACGAACAGATAGCCGGTCTGGCTGAATTCGTAACCCAGAAACTCGTAGACGTCGGCGACGCCGGCCAGCGCCCTGTTGACGATGATCTTCGGAAGCTCGAGCGTCGCGTAGAGGACCGGAAAGCTGCCGACGGTGAGCGCCAGGATGACGAGCTGCTGCCGCCAGCTGTACTTCCAGATGAAGCGGAAGATCGTCGGTTCCACAGCGGCTCCCGCCAGACCGGACCGGCGACCGCGACTCTACATCCGGCCGTGCGCCGGCGCAAAGCGCACGCGCGCGAGCCGGCCGCGGCCCGACCCGCGGGCGTCGTGCGGGGGAGGTCCCGGGCTGCGGAGGCGCGTCGCGGCCGCGGCCGAGCACGCGGGGCGCCACCGCCCGCCGCCGTCTCGAAGGCCCGGGGCGCCCGAGGCGTTGCGACAGCACGGGCCCCGGACGGACGGGCCCGGAGGCTCAGAGCAGCTCGGCGCGCTTCGCGAGCTTCTTCACTTCCTGCTCCACCACCCGCTCGACGATCGCCGGCAGGTTGGCGTCCAGCCACTCCTTCAGCATCGGCCGCAGCAGTTCGGCGACGAACACCTCGACCGACTTGCCGCTGTCCGGGACGACCGGTCCCGGCTCCGGCCGGGACACCGAGCGGGTGAGCTTCGCGAAGGCGGCGGTGGCGGCACTGGCCGCGGCCTCCGAGACCAGGCTCTCCGCGGGCGACACGGCGGCCCTGGGCGGCGGCGGGGTCTCCACCGCCTCGACGCGCTGCGCCACCTCCTCGAGCTCGGCCCGCGCCCGCTTCTCGAGCGCATCGAGATCCGACGCGGCGGCCGGCTGCCCGCGCCCGGCGCCTCCCTCCCCGGGGACGACCTCGGTGAGCTCCAGTACCTCGTCGCTCTCCTCCGGCTCCTTGCGGGCGCCCGCGGGCGCGGCTCCGGGCTTCGCCGGCTTCTCCTCCTCGTCGTCGTCGGATGCGATGATCTTGCGGATCGAGCTCAGGATCTCCTCCATCGAGGGTTCCCGATCCTCGCTCCTCGACTGCGCCTTGCCGTCGCTCATGTCCCGATCTCCAGGCTGGCCCGGCCCCGCCCCGGAACGGCGGGGCGATCTCCGAACGCACGGTTGAACCGTTCTTACCCGTTGCCTCCCGTTCCGTCGAGAACCGGCGCGCTCCCGCCCGCATCCGGAGGCTCGCCGCCCGTCCAGGCGTCGCGTACGGCGCGGGTGTAGACCGCGGGATCGTAGCGCTCGACCGCGAGCCCCAGATCTTCGGGCTGCAGGCGTCCCATGGCGGCGAGCAGCCGGTACCCGGCCACCACCTCCGCGTAGCGGGCCTCGATCGCGGCCCGTTCCGCCTCGAAGAGCTCGCGCTCCGCGTCCAGGAGATCGGTGGTGGTGCGGGTACCGGCCTGGAGCTCGCTCCGCATGCCCTCGACCGCGAGCGCCGCGGCCCGAACCTGCACCCCGATCGCTTCGAGCGCCTCGCGGGCGCTCCGGAGCGCCTCGAACGCGGCGACGATCTCCTCGCGGAGCACCCGCTCCGTTTCGATGCTGCGCATCCGCGCCGCGTGCTCCAGCTGGAGCTGCCGCCGCAGCCGGGCGTATTCGGCCCCGCCCCGGTAGAGCGGCCAGGTCAGCACCGCCCCGACCGAGGCCTCGCCGCGGAACCCCTCCCCGGCCTCGGCCTCGCGGGTGATGCCGTAGCTGCCGGCGAACTCGACGCGCGGCCGCAGCTCGGCCCGGGCCGCCCGGACCTCCGCCGCCGCCCGACGCTCCTCCTCGACGGCGGCGAGCCGGGCCGGATGCCCGTCGATCGTCGCGAGCGCCACCTCGAGGCTCGCCGGAAGACCGGGCGGCGGCTCCGGCGGGACGAGGCTTCCGGGCGGATCGCCGATCACCCGACGGTAGGCGGCGCCCGAGGTCTCGAGCCGCCCCTCGGCACGCCGGCGCTCCGCCCGGGCCGCGGCCCAGCGCGCCTCGGCCTGGGCGACGTCGGTCCGAGATGCCTCGCCCAGCCGGTAGCGCTGCCGGGCGCCGGCGAGTTCCGTCTGCAGCCGCTGCTCGATGGCGAGCGCCCGTTCCAGGATCTGCTGGTCGCGCACCACCGCGGCGAAGGCCTCGACCGCTTCGAGCAGCACCTCCTGGGTCAGCTGGTCGAGACCGGCGCGGCCGGCCCCGACGGCGGCCTCGGCACCGGCGACCCGCGCCGCGGTCCGGCCACCGTCCCAGAGCGTCTGCGAGAGGGTGATGTTCTCGTCGAGGGTGACGAGACTCCGGCTCGCGCTGCCGGTGTCGAGCTGGCGCAGGAACATGCCCGATCGGGCGACGACCTGCGGCCGTATGCCCGCGCGCGCCTCGGGCAGCCCCTCGTCGGTGCCGCGCAGCTCGGCCCGGGCGGCGAGCAGCTTCGGATTCTCCGCATACACCTTGGCGAGCGCGAGCGCGAGATCGACCTCGCACCGGCCGGTCCCGGGCCAGAGGATGCACAGCGGGGCGAGGACGGCGAGCAGCGCACGCATGCCGGTACGCTAGCACCGTTTCCCGCATATGGCGAGATCTTTTCCCGCTATCCAACCCGAGGTTGGATCCGGTCGGGGTCCTCAGAAGACGAAGCGCGGTTCGGGCAGCAGGGCGGGAAGCGGCGGGATCACCGCGTCGAACGGACTCGTGGCGCCGATGGCGTCGCCGACCCGCTCCCAGAGCGTCACCCTGCCGGCGAGGCCGGTCATCAGCACGGCGACGAGGCGGCCGCCGTCGGCCAGTTGCTCCAGGAGCTGGCGCGGCTCCTCGACCACCGCGCCGGCGAGCAGGATCACGTCGAAGGGCGCGAGATCGGGCAGCCCGGCCCGCGGGTCGCCGACCCGCACCACCACATTGTCGCAGCCGAGCCCCGTGAGCAGCCGGTCGAGCGCCTCGGCGGCGGCCTCGTCCGGGGCGAGCAGGAAGACCGTGCTCGCGAGCTTCGACAGCACGGCGGCGCAGTAGCCGGTGTCGCAGCCGACGACGAGGGCGGTGTCCTCCGGCCGCACCCGCGCCGCCTGCAGCATCTTGGCGAGCGCCAGAGGCTCGATCAGCCGCCGGCCGTCGCCGAAGTCGAGGTCCTCGTCGCTGTAGGCGACGCCGCGGAAGTCCTTCGGCACGAACAGCTCGCGCGGCACCTCGCCCATGGCGGCGAGAACGCGCGGGTCGTCGATGCGGTTCGGGCGCAGCTGGCGGTCGACCATGTTGGCGCGCGCCGCGGCGTAGTCCATCGGGCCCTCCGTCGCTTCCGCGGGTTGCGGACGATGGTCCGGCTCATAGCGGCCGCCGCGCCCGCGCACAATCGCCCCCGCCGTCGCAGGGGCGGCCCTCAGCGGCCGGCGGGGTCGGGTGGCAGGGCCAGCACCGCGGCACGCAGGATCCCGGCGACCCAGCCGAAGCGGCGGCCCATGGCCTCCCAGTCCACGGCCTCGGGATCGCGCAGGAGCCGCCCGAGCGGACGGCCGTCGGTGCGGATGTCGGCGAACAGCTCGGCCGGGGTCAGTGCGCCGTCGCCGTCGGTGTCGTAGGCCTCGATCACCGTCTCCGGCGCGGTCGCCTGCGCGGCGAGCAGAAGGGACGCGAGGAGGGCCCGGTCGGCCGGCGGCAGCCGCTTCCCGTTGCGCGCGAGCCACTCCCGCCCCCCGGTCTCGGCGGCCCGGAGCTCGCCCGCCACCACGCGCCCGTCGCCGTCGGCATCGAGAAAGGCGAAGGCGGCGGCGAGGCAGGCGGCGGCGGGCGCGGTCGGGCAGCGCGCCGCGGCGCCGGCCGCGAAGCCGTCGACCCGCGCCGGCGGCCCGGCCGCGGGCAGCAGCAGGAGCAGGAGGGGCAGGGCTGCGAGGGTGGCAGGCAGGTGGTTCAAGGCGGATCTCCGAGCCGCTGTCGCAGGCTGTAGAGAAGATCGAGCGCTTCGCGCGGGCTGAGGCGGTCCGGGTCGATCCCGCGCAACGTCGCGAGAATCTCGTCCGCCACGGGATCGGCCGCGGCTGCCGGTTCCGCCCCGCCGGCCCAGGAGAAGAGCGGCAGATCCTCGGCGAGACGGCTCGCCGCCGAGCCCGCTTCACCGGCCTCGAGATGTTCGAGCACTTCCTGCGCCCGCGCGAGCACCGGTGCGGGGAGCCCGGCGAGGCGCGCGACGTGGATGCCGTAGCTGCGGTCGGCGCGGCCCGGCACCACCTCGTGCAGGAAGACCACCTCGCCGCCGAATTCCTCGACCCGCACCGTGCGCGGCGAGAGCCGCGGCAGCCGGCCCGCGAGCCGGGTGAGCTCGTGGTAGTGGGTCGCGAACAGCGTGCGGCAGCGCACCACGTCGTGCAGATATTCGACCACCGCCCAGGCCAGCGCGAGGCCGTCGAAGGTGGCGGTGCCGCGGCCGATCTCGTCGAGCACCACGAAGCTGCGCGCGGTCGCGCGATTGAGGATGGTCGCGGTCTCGACCATCTCGACCATGAAGGTCGAATGGCCGCGGGCCAGATCGTCGGCCGCGCCGACCCGCGAGAACAGGCGGTCGACGATGCCGATCACGGCGCGGTCGGCCGGAACGAAGCTGCCCGCCTGGGCGAGCAGGACGACGAGCGCGTTCTGGCGCAAAAACGTGCTCTTGCCGGCCATGTTCGGACCGGTGACGAGCCACAGGGTCTCGTCGGCATCGAGCCGGCAGTCGTTCGGGACGAAGCGCTGGTGGCGACGGGCGAGCGCCTGCTCCACGACCGGATGCCGCCCGCCCTCCACCTCGAACCGCGGATCCTCGACGATCTCCGGGCGCACCCAGCGCTGCTCGACGGCGAGCTCGGCGAGGGCGGCATCGACGTCGAGACCGGCGAGCCGTCGGGCGATCGCCGAGACCATGTCACCGGCGTCGAGCACGGCTGCGCGCATCTCGCCGAAGAGCGCCTGTTCGCGCTCCGCGGCCTGTTCGGCGGCGCGCGCGAGACGTTCCTCGAGCTCCACGAGCTCGGCCGTGCTGTAGCGGGTGGCCGCGGCCATGCTCTGCCGCTGCACGAAGTCGGCCGGCACCCGCGCGCGGTGGGTCGCCGTCACCTCGACGAAATAGCCGAGAAGATTGTTGTGGCGGATCTTGAGGGAGGGAATGCCGGTGCTCTCGCGGTAGCGCGCCTCGAGGGCGGCGATGTGCCGCCGGCCGCGGTCGCGGAGCTCGCGCGCCTCGTCGAGCTGCGGATCGACGCCGTCGCGCACGAAGCCGCCGTCGCGGGCGAGAAGCGGCGGGCTGTCGACGAGAGTGGAAAGCAGCCGCTCCGCCAGTCCGGCTCCGGCATCGAGGCCGCGGCCGAGGTCGGCGAGCAGCGGCTCGCCCGCAGCCAGCAGCTCGCCGATCGCCGCCGCCGCGGCGAGACCCCGGCCGATGGCGAGGAGGTCGCGCGGACCGCCGCGGTCGAGGGCGAGACGCGCGAGCGCCCGGCCGATGTCGGGGACACATGCGAGCTGACGGCGCACGGCGGCGCGCAGGTCCGGTGCATCGACGAAGGCCGCGACCCGGTCGAGCGCGGCGCGGATCACCGCCGGGTCGGTGGAGGGGGCCTGCAACCGCTCGGCCAGAAGCCGTGCGCCCGGCCCCGTGACCGTGCGGTCGACGGCGGCGAGCAGGCTCCCCTCGCGCTCGCCCGAGAGCGAGCGGAGAATTTCGAGATTGCGCCGGGTCGCCGGGTCGATCTGCAGCACCCGCGCCCGCTCGACCCGCTGCGGCCGCTCGAGCCGGGGCAGAAGGCCCTTCTGCGTGAGCAGGAGATAGTCGAGCAGGGCGCCGGCCGCGGCCAGCTCGGCGCGCTCGAAAGAGCCGAGCCCGTCGAGCGTGGCGAGGCCGAAGTGCTCGCAAAGCCGCCGCTCGCCGTGCAGACTGTCGAAGCGGACCTGGTCGGTCCGCGTCACCCGCTCGCCGAGCTCCGAGAAGAGCGGCGCGAGCTCCGCCTCCCCCGCGAGTTCCCCGGGGACCAGCAGTTCGCCGGGCTCGATGCGCGCCACCGCCTCCGCGAGTTCCCGGGCGGCGAGCGCCTCGGTGCAGAAGCTTCCCGTCGAGATGTCGACCCAGGCGAGCCCGAAGCGGTCGCGGGTGCGCGCCAGTGCCGCGAGATAGTTGTGGCTGCGCGCGTCGAGCAGGCTGTCCTCGGTGAGCGTTCCGGGGGTGACGAGGCGGACGATGCCGCGCCGCACGAGCGCTCTGCCGCCGCGGCGGCGCGCCTCGGCCGGATCCTCGAGCTGTTCGCAGATGGCGACCCGGAAGCCGTGGCGGATCAGGCGCTGGAGATAGCTCTCGGCGCTGTGCACCGGCACCCCGCACATCGGGATGTCCTCGCCGGCGTGCCGCCCGCGCCGCGTCAGCGCGACGTCGAGGACCGGCGCGGCCCGCACCGCGTCCTCGAAGAACAGCTCGTAGAAATCGCCCATGCGGAAGAACAGCAGGGCGTCCGGATGCTCGGCCTTGAGCGCCCGGTACTGGGCGATCATCGGCGTGCCGCCGGCGGCGGGCGCAGGCGTGGCCGGAGCCGTGGCGGGATCGGCGCGGTCGTTCAATTCGACCTCGGATTGAGAAGCCGATTGCGTTCACCGCCCGGTTGGATATACTCGGGTAGGATGTCGTGCCGGGCTGCGGCGCCCATCCGGGGACGTCTCCGTCGGTTCGCTAGCAGGCTTCGCCCGTCCGTCACGTCAGCCGGGGGAGATGTCGCGGTGGCAATGGATATGCGCCGTGGGAGAGGAGATTTCCAGCGAGCCGGCGGCCGCCCGGTCGGTCCGACCGTCGTCGCCGAGGTCGAACGCCTCGCCCGGCAGCGCGCCGGCGACGGCTGGCGCGATCTCTGCGACGATGCCCTCGAACTGGCGGAGCAGCTGCGGTTCCTCCCCTGGGACGACCGCGCCCGCATCCTCGACGGCTACTGCTGGAGCCGCGCCCAGCGGGAGCTGTCGCTCGACGAGATCACCGGCATCGTCAACCGGCAGGCCCGCTATCTCCGGCAGAGCCCGGCCGCGCGCCTTTACGCCGACTGCACGAGCGGCGCCATCGCCGGTGCGCTGATGGCCCTCGGCGAGGCGGGTCGGGTCGCTTCGCACACCGCCGCCCTCGTGCATCTGCTGTCGGGCGAGCCGGCCATGCAGGAACCGGCGCTCGCCTGGCTCGCCGCCGCCGGCAGCGACGGCCTGCGGCCGGCGATGGCCCGGCTTCCGGGCTTCGCCTTCCTGTTCCTCGTGCTCTATCCGAACGATTCGGCCGAGAGCTTCATGGCGCGGGACGCCTTCTTCGCCGCCATGCTCGGGCTGTGACGCGTGCTCAGACGGTGGCGAGGTACCACTCGTATTCGAGCGGAGTGATCCGCGCTTCGAAACGCTCGCGTTCGGTCTCGCGCACCAGACGGTAGAGGTCGAGCAGCCGCGGATCGAGCCAGCGTCGCAGGATCCGGCCGTCCCCGAGGGCGCGGAGGGCGCTCTCCCAGCTCCTCGGCAGCGTCGGCTCGCACTGCTCGTAGGCGTTGCCCACCACCGGCGGGCCGGGATCGCCCCCCTCCGCGAGACCGTCGAGCACGCCCGCGAGGATGGCCGCGAGCACGAGATAGGGGTTGGCGTCCGCTCCCGCGACCCGATGCTCGAGCCGCATCGCCTGCGGCTGCGACAGCGGGATGCGCACCGCCACGGTGCGGTTGTTGCGGCCCCAGGAAGGGGCGAGCGGCGCGTAGGACCCGGGCCGGAAGCGGCGGAAGCTGTTGGCATTGGGCGCGAAGATCGCCATCGATTCCGGCATCGCCCGCAGCACGCCCGCGAGGACCCGCGACAGCATCGCCTCGCCGTCCGGCCGCTCGCCGAAGAGATTGCGCCCCTCTTCGTCGTAGAGGCTCAGATGGACGTGCATGCCGCTGCCGCTCCGGTCCTCGAACGGCTTGGCCATGAAGGTGGCGCGGCGGCCGGCGGCGGCGGCGGCGGCACGGATGCAGCGCTCGAGCAGGATCGCCCGGTCGGCGGCGGCGACCGCATCGTCGCACTCGCGGATGTTGATCTCGAACTGACCCGGGGCGAACTCGGCATCGATGGCGACGACCTCGAGGCCGAGCGCCTCGCACCATTGCACGACATGGTTGAAGAAGACCTCTTCCTCGTCGATCCGGTCGTGGCTGTAGAGCTCGATGCTGCGCGGCCGCCGCCCGAGCCGTGCGCTCGGCGGCACGAGCGGGCGCCCCTCGGCGTCGCCTTCGCGGTCGAGGAGGTAGAATTCGAGCTCGAACGCCGCCCGCAGGCGGATGCCGTGTTCGCCGAGCCGCGCCGCGAGCCGCGCGAGGGCCGCGCGCGGGTCGGCGAAGAAGGGCGTGCCGTCGTGGTCGAGCAGCCCTGCGAACACCTGGCCGACCTCGGGCTTCCACGGGATCGCCGAGAGGGTCCGCGGATCGAGCCGCAGCGGCCGGTCGGCGTCACCCTCGTCCCACACGAGCGGCGCCCGGTCGACATTGTTGCCCGAACTGTCGAGCGCGTAGACGGTGCTGGGGAAGGTCAGCGTCCCCCCGCCGGCCCGCAGCGCCTCGACCGAGACGCGCTTGCCGCGCGGCACCCCGAGCAGGTCGGGGATCAGCAGTTCGATCTGGTGAACTAAGGGATTGTCTTCGAGAAATCTGCCGAAGACGCCGAAGTCGTCCATGGCCGGCCGTGACCGTCGTTCAGGCCGCCTCCCCCAGGTTCTCCTCGATCCACTCGCGCAGCTTGGACTTCGGCAGAGCGCCGACCTTGGTCGCCCTGAGCTCGCCGTTCCTGAACAGCATCAGCGTCGGGATGCCGCGCACGCCGTACTTCGTCGGCGTCAGCGGATTCTCGTCGATGTTGACCTTGACGATGCGGATCCGGTCCCCGAGCTCGTTCGCGAGCTCCTCGAGATGCGGCGCGATCATCTTGCACGGGCCGCACCACTCGGCCCAGAAGTCGACGAGCACCGGCCTGTCCGCCTTCAGCACGTCCTTCTCGAACGAGGTGTCGGAAGCCTGGACGATCTCGCTCATGAGGGTTCCCCTCTCGATCGCGGTGACGACCGCGGAGGATGCGACGGCGCCGGACGATAGGCCGGCCGCGACCGGGGTCAAGCGCCGCCGCGGCCGCTCACGGACCCTCGTCGGGCCGGATCGGGGTCTCGAACGTGGGCGGCTTCACCACGAGAACGGCGCACTCGACGCTGCGCACGATCGCTTCCGCCGTGCTGCCGAGCAGCACGCCGCGCAGATGCGAGCGGATCGTCGTCCCGAGCACGACGAGATCGGCCTCGAGCTCCTTCGCCGCCTCGGGCACCGCCTTCACCGGATCGCCCTTGAGCACCCGCGCCTCGATCCGCACGGGGCGGTCGCGGAACGGCTCCAGCAGGGCTTGGAGCGCGGCTTCGCGGCGCCGGCGCTCCTTCTCCACGAGCGCGTCGATCTGCCGGCGCGCGGTTTCCGTCGCGGCGCGCCCCCGCATCCGCATCTCGCCCTCGATCTCGAACGCCGTGACCACGAACAGCTCGGCGCGTTCGAACGCCGCCACCGAGCTCGCGAGGTCGACGATGACGACGTGCATCTCGGCGGCGTCGTCCGAGAGTACCTCGACACTCGCGAGGATGCGGCTGTAGCGCCCGTGCGGGATCGGACGGTCGATCCAGACCGGGCAGGGACAGAGCTCGATCAGCCGCGTATCCAGCGTGCCGAACATGCGCGCGACCACGCCGCCGTCCGGCAGCGCCTTCTTCATCACGAGATCGTGGCCGCCGCGCAGCACCTCGCGGATCACGGCGACGTGCGGCTCGCCGGTCAGAACGGTGCAGGAGATGCCCGCGAGCCGGCCCTCGACCGGCACGTCGTCGCGGCCGCCCGAGCGCTGCAATTCCCCGCAGAGGGATTCGAGGGCGGCGCGCGCCCTTTCGGCCGATGCGGCGTCGTCGGGGTCTTCGACGAGGGCGGCGAGCGTCAGCGCGGCACCGGCGTGCCGGGCCACGTCCACGGCGCGGTCCAGCGACGCGTCGTGCTCCGGCTGCCGGTCGAAGACGTAGAGGATCCGACGGAAACGCCGCATGGCCACTCCCCGTGTGCTCGCCGCCCCCTCAATGGCACAGGCCCGCCGCGAGGCAAAGCCGGGAGCTGGCCCCGGGCCCGCTAGTCCCGCGGGACGAGTGCGCGATCGGGCATGGGCGCACCGGCGTCCCGGGTTGTGACGACCGGTCGGAAAAAGGTTGCCGGCTTGCCGGCGACGATGTAACAGCATCGTTCGGTGCGCATGTGCCCGTAGCCGGGATGGACGCCGTCGACTGCCGGTCCGGACCCGCCGGGACGACCGCCACGGCGGGCACGGGCGACGCGCCGTCGAACAACAAGAAAGCGAAGCCCTCGACACGATGCTGCCGTTCAGCCGAGCCGAACTCGAGAAGCTCTTCCCCGAAAGCATCTGGCACAAGGCGGAGGAGCTGGTCGCCAGCGGGGCCCTCGTCGACGTCAACGTCGAGAACGACGGGCGTTCGATCACGGGCCGGGTCCGCGGCGAGCGCCGCAATCCCTACCTCACCCGCGTCAAGGTCGCGAACGGCCGCGGCGGCCGGGTGCGGCTCTCGAGCACCTGTACCTGCTTCGTCTCCGACTGCGAGCACGCGGCGGCCATGCTGCTCGGCGTGCTGGAGCAGAGCGCCGCACCCTCGGCGAACGACATCACCGCCACCATCGACGAGCACCTCGAGAACTGGGTGCGCGCGGTGAACGGCACGGTGCGCGAGCTCGCCTCCCAGTCGACGCGCCCCGGCGACTGCGTCCTCTACGTGCTGGAGCCGCTGCAGCGCGAGGGCATCGAGCCCGGCCTCGCGGTGCCGATCGCCGTCAACACCTTCCGTGCCCGCCAGCTGCGCGACGGCCTCTACGGCCGCGAGCACGCGATCGCGATCGCGAGCCTCGTCGCCGAGGAGGCGCCGGCCTGGGCGACGCCCGCGGATCTGGTGATCGGCCGGCTCCTCGGCGGCGTGCCCTCGCAGACGCGCCGTCTCGGCGGCCGCGCCGACGCCGAGACCCTGGAGCGCATGATCGCCACCGGGCGCTGCTTCTGGCGCAGCGCCCAGTCGCAGCCGCTGCGCCTCGGCGCACCCCGCGAGGGCCGTTTCCAGTGGCGCTTCGACGGCGAAGGCTGCCAGCGGCTGTTCTGCGAGGTCGACGGCGGCGGCAGCGGCCTCGTCGTGGTGGCGCTCGGCGATCCCTGGTACATCGATCCCGACGGGGGCGAGGTCGGGCGCATCGAGACCGGCTGCGACGCCCGGCTCGCGACCGTCCTGCTGCGCGCCCCGGCGGTGCCGCCGGATGCCGCGACGCTGGTGCGCCAGAAGCTCGCCCAGGGCGGGCGCAGCGAGGTGCCGCTGCCGGAACCGCTGCGCCGGCGCGAGCGGACGGCGGTGGCCCCGGTGCCGGTCCTCCACCTGCACGCGCCGCAGATCACCGTGGTCCGGGGCACCGGCTGGAACCGACGCGACGAGCAGGAGATGGTGCCGCTCGCGCGGCTGCTGTTCGACTATGCCGGTGCCACCGTGGGCTGGCGCGACGGGCGCAGCGAGATCAACCACGTGGTCGACAACCGGCTGCTCGTCATTCCGCGCGACACCCACGCCGAGGGCCGCGCCATCGACCGTCTCAACCGGCTCGGCCTGCAGCCGCTCGGCCCCGTCGGCCTCGGGCGCTTCGCCCCCGAGGCGCTGCGCGAGGACTTCACCTTCGAGGAGGACGAGGAGGACGCGGACGTCAGCCTGCGCTGGGTGGAGTTCAACCACCACGAGGTGCCCCGGCTCCAGGCCGAGGGCTGGAAGATCACCTTCGACCCCGACTATCCCTATCGGGTGGCGCGCCCGGCCGCGACCTGGAGCGCCGAGATCACCGAGAGCGGCACCGACTGGTTCGACTTCGATCTCGGTGTGGTGATCGACGGCGAGCGCGTCCCGCTCCTGCCCGTGCTGCTCGACCTGTTCCGCCGGGCGCCGGAAGCGATGACGCCGGCGGCGCTCGAGGAGTACGGCGACGAGCCGATCTACGGCACGCTGCCGGACGGCCGCATCCTGCCGATCCCGGCGAGCCGGCTCAAGGCGGTGGTCGAGGTGCTGTTCGAGGCGTTCGAGACCCGCCGCGTCGAGAAGGACGGCAAGGTGAGGCTGCCGCGGCCGCACGCGGCGCGCCTCGAGATCCTCGAGAGCGAGCTTCCCGGCGGCGCCATCGAGTGGCACGGCGGCGAGCACCTGCGCCGCATCGCGCAGCGCCTCGCCCGCTTCCACGAGATGCCCGAGGTGGATCCGCCGCGCGGCCTGCGCGCGACCCTGCGGCCCTACCAGCGCCAGGGCCTCTCCTGGCTGCAGTTCCTCGCCGACTGCGGGCTCTCGGGGGTGCTGGCCGACGACATGGGTCTCGGCAAGACCCTGCAGACCCTCGCCCACATCGTCCGCGAGAAGGAGCAGGGACGGCTCGACCGGCCGGCGCTGGTGATCGCACCGACGAGCCTGATCCCCACCTGGCGCAACGAGGTGCGCCGCTTCGCGCCGCAGATGCGGCTGCTCGTCCTGCACGGCAACAGCCGGCACGAGCTCTTCGATCTGATCGAGGATTCGGACATCGTGCTGACGAGCTACACCCTGCTGATCCGCGACCACGAGCAGCTGCTCGCGCGCCACTGGCGCGTCTGCGTCCTCGACGAGGCGCAGGCGATCAAGAACCCGGCGACCAAGCTCGCCCGCACGGCCTGCCAGATCCGCGCCGACCAGCGCATCGCACTCACCGGCACGCCGATGGAGAACCATCTCGGCGAGCTCTGGTCGGTCTTCCATTTCCTGCTGCCGGGGCTGCTCGGCGACCGCGAGACCTTCCGCCGCGTCTTCCGCAACCCGATCGAGAAGGAGGGCGACGAGGCGCGCCAGCAGGTGCTGGTGAGCCGGGTCGGCCCCTTCATGCTGCGCCGGACCAAGGAGCAGGTCGCGAGCGAACTGCCGCCCAAGGTCGAGTTCGTGCGGGAGATCGAGCTCAGCGACGAGCAGCGCGATCTCTACGAGAGCGTGCGGCTCGCCGCCCACGCGAAGGTACGCGAGGAGATCCAGCAGCGCGGCCTCGCCCGCAGCAACATCGCGATCCTCGAGGCCCTGCTCAAGCTGCGCCAGGTCTGCTGCGACCCCCGTCTGCTCAAGGGTCAGAAGGCGGGTCACGTCGAGAGCGCCAAGTACGAGCTGCTCATGGACATGCTCGAAAACATGGTCGAGACTGGCCGGCGCATCATCGTCTTCTCGCAGTTCGTCGAGATGCTGGAGCTGATCGAGGCCGGCCTGAAGAAGCGCCACCTCGACTACGTCGTGCTGACCGGTCGCACCCGCGACCGCGAGGAGCCGGTGAAGCGGTTCCAGAACGGCGAGGTGCCGATCTTCCTGATCAGCCTCAAGGCGGGTGGCACCGGCCTGACGCTGACCGCCGCCGACACCGTCATCCACTACGATCCGTGGTGGAATCCGGCGGTCGAGACCCAGGCCACCGACCGTGCCCACCGCATCGGCCAGAGCAAGACGGTGTTCGTCTACAAGCTGATCGCGAGCGGCACCGTCGAGGAACGCATGCTCGAGCTGCAGGCGCGCAAGAAGGCGCTGGTCGAGGGCGTGCTCTCGGGTGCCAAGGCCGGTCTCTCCTTTACCGAGGAGGACATCGAGGCCCTCTTCGCGCCCCTGCCCGACTGAGCTGCCGTCGTATCAGCGGCAGCGCACGCAGTCGAAGCGGAAGGTGTCGAGCCGGCGGATGTCGAGCTCGAGCTGGTCGAGCCGGTTCTCGAGGATGCCGATCCGCGCGTTGGTGCGCTCGAGCAGCAGGCACATGCGGAAGGCGTCGGTGCCCTCGGTGAAGCCCTGACTGCGGCAGCTCTCGCTGATCGCGGCCTCGAAGGCGGCGCGCCGTTCCGCCGCGCTCTCGCAGCCGGCGAGAAGCGGAACGAAGGCTGCGACCAGAAGCGCCGGGGCGAGACCGTTCAGGGCCATCGGCTTGCGATCTCCGAGGGTTCCGGCCGCGGCGCGCCCTCGTGCGGGGCACGCGCCGTGCCGATGTAGAGGACGGCGAACAGGCGTTCGCCGGCAGCCAGTCCGAGGCCGCGGGCGACCCGCGGGCTCGAGGCCGGAAAGCCGGTCGCCCACTTGGCCTCGAAGCCGAGCGCCCGGGCCGCCAGCAGCAGGTTCTGCGTCGCCGCCGCAGCCGAGGCGATCTGTTCGATCTCCGGGATCTTCGGATGATCGGGCCGGGTCTTCAGCACGACCAGCAGCACGAGCGGCACGCGGGCCGGATTGCTGCGCTGCTTTTCGAGGTCGGCTGCCGTCGTCTCCGGGCGTTCGGCGGCGAGTGCTTCGGCGAACAGCTCGCCGAGGCGCTGCCGGCCCTCGCCCTCGACCACGATCAGCCGGAACGGGCGCAGAAGCCCGTGGTCCGGCGCCGCGGCCGCCGCCCGCAGCAGAAGGTCGAGCTGCCGCGGATCGGGCCCGGGCTCGCCGAGCTTCACCGGCGGGAAGGTGCGCCGTTCGAGAATGGCCGTGAGCGCGTCCAACCTCTCCTCCGTCACCCGACGCCTGCCAAGCTGGGACGTCCCCGGCGGCGTTCAAGCCGGCGTACCGGCGGGTCGCCGGCCCGGCGGCGCGACGGGCGGCGCTTGATTCCGCGCTGCCACAACGGCATGCTGCGCCGCGGCAAGAGCGCCCGCGGAACCTTCACGGAGTGGCGGATGTCCGATCACGGCTACTACATCGAAGACCTCGAGCCCGGCATGTCGGCGAGCTTCGGCAAGACCATCACCGATGCCGACATCCTGATGTTCGCCGGCGTCTCCGGTGACACCAATCCGGTGCACCTCAACGAGGAGTTCGCGGGCGGCACGCCCTTCAAGGGACGCATCGCACACGGCCTGCTGACGGCGAGCCTGATCTCGACCGCGATCGGCACGCGGCTGCCCGGGCCGGGCTGCATCTATCTGAGCCAGACGCTCCGGTTCCGCGCCCCGGTGCGCGCCGGCGACACGGTGACGGCGCGCGTCACCATCGTCGAGGTCGACCGCGAACGCCGCCGTGTCCGCCTCGAAACGGTCTGTCTCGTCGGCGGCAAGCCGGTGCTCGAGGGTGAGGCGATGATCCTCGTGCCGCCGCGCCCGACCGCGAGCTGACCGGAAACGCACGGAAATTGCGTCTCCCGTGACATTCGTCACAGCACCCGGCCGCGGTTCGTGGTTCATGGGCGGCGAGCCTCCCTGAACGATCGGACTCGGCCGGGCCTGCCTGCCCGGCCATTTTTTTGGCCCTGTGGCCGGAACGGCTTATGGTGCGCGCGGACGCACTGCAGAGGGGAGGATCGGGCTTGAACGGTGCGGAACGCGCGATCGACACGGCACGGCGGCTCGGTCTCCGGGTCTGCTTCGCGAACCCGGGCACGACCGAGATCCCGTTCGTGCGGGCGCTCGACACGGTCCCCGGGCTGCGCGGCGTGCCGTGCCTGCACGAGAACGTCTGCACCGGTGCCGCCGACGGCTACGGCCGGCTCGCGGGCGTGCCGGCGCTGGCGCTGCTGCATCTCGGGCCGGGGCTCGCGAACGGCCTCGCGAACCTGCACAACGCCCGCCGGGCGCGGAGCCCGGTCGTGGTGCTGGTCGGCGATCATGCGAGCTGGCACCTTTCGGCCGATGCGCCGCTGACCATGGACATCGATTCGATCGCGCGGCCGGTCTCCGCCTTCGTGCGCCACGTCGCTTCGCCCGCCACCGTCGCTTCCGACATGGCCGCGGCGGTGGCGGCGGCCCGCAGCCGGCGGGGCGCCGTCGCCACCCTGATCGTCCCCCACGACCACCAGCTCGCGCCTTCACCCGAGCCCGATCCGGCGGTGCTCGCGGAGCTCCGTCCGCAGGGCTTCCCCCCGGTCGACCCGGAGGCGGTCGCGAGCGCTGCGGCGCTGCTGCGCGAACGTCGGCCGGCCTGTCTTTTCCTCGGCGGCGCGGCGCTCTTCGGCGACGGCCTGCGGGCGGCGGGGCGGGTGGCGACGGCGGTCGGTGCGACGCTCGCGGGCGAGGTCGGCTTCGCCCGGCTCGGGACCGGCCGCGGCCTGCCGCCCGTGGCGCGCCTGCCCTACTTCCCCGATCAGGCGCAGGCGTTCCTCGACCGTTTCGCGGCGGTGGTGCTGTGCGGGACGCGCCCGCCCGTCTCCTTCTTCGGTTACGCCGACCAGCCGAGCCGCTATCTCTCGGGCCGGCGGGACGTGGCGAGCATCGCCGGCCCGGACGACGACGCCGTCGCCGCACTGCACGCCCTCGCCGACGCGCTCGGCGCACCGGCTGAGCCGGTCGTGCCGGATCCGGAGCCCCTGCCACGCGCCGAAGGTCCTCTGGATGTCGAGAAGCTCGGCGTCACGGTGGCGCGCGCCGTTCCGGAAGACGGCGTGGTCGTGCTCACCGCCGTCTCCAGCGCCCACCCCTTCAGCCGCGTCGCGCCGGCGGCGGCACCCCACACCCAGATCGCGCTCACGGGCGGCGCCATCGGCGAGGGCCCGGGGCTCGCGATCGGCGCCGCCCTGGCGCGGCCGGGAGCGCGCATCCTGCATCTCGAGGCGGACGGCAGCGCCGCCTATCTGCCGCAGGCCTTCTGGACCCAGGCGCGCGAAGGTCTCCCGGTCACGACCGTGATCTGCGCGAACCGAGCCTACCGCATCCTCCAGATCGAGCTCGCGCGCGCCGGCCTGCAGCAGCCGACGGGACAGACAAGGGCGCTCACCGACCTCGGCGCGCCCGCGATCGACTGGGTGACGGTGGCACGCGGCTTCGGTGTGCCGGGCCGACAGGTCGAGAGCGCGGAAGAGCTCGAACAGGCGCTGGGTCAGGGGCTCGCGAGCGACGGCCCGTTCGTCATCGAGGCCGTGCTGCCCTGAAGCTTCAGCCGGGCCGGCCGGTTTCGAGGCACCCGGCCAGTTCTTCGACGTTGCGGCGCAGCAGTTGGAAGTAGAGGCCGGGGCCGGGCGCGAGACCGGCGCCGAGCGGATCCAGCACGGCGACGGCGACGCCCGTTTCGCGCGCGAGGCGGGTCAACGCCGCCGGCTCGAACTGCGGTTCGACCGCGATGCACGCCACTTCGCCCGCGGCGATGCGGCGCACGAGCGCCGCATGCGACGCCGCACCCGCGGGCACTTCGGGATCGAGGGCGAAGGCGCCGGCATAGCGCAGATCGAAGGCATGGGCGAAATAGCGGAACGCGTCGTGGGCGGAGGCGAAGCCGCGCTCGCGCACCGGTGCGAGCCGGTCCGCGAGCTCCTCGCGGAGATCGGCGAGGCTCGCGGCGAAGGTTTCGGCGTTGGCGCGATATGTCGCCGCCCGTTCCGGATCGAGCGCGGCGAGTTCGCCTGCGACGGCCCGGGCGATCGCCGCCGCATTGGCAGGCTCGAGCCACACGTGCGGGTCGACGCCGCCGTCGTGCGCGTGCCCGTGGTCGTCGGCGTGCCCGTCTTCCTGCCCGTGGCCCCCTTCGTCCTCTTCGTGCGTGTGTCCGTCCCCGGCCGCATCGCCGTGGTCGAGCGGCTCGTCGTAGCGCAGGACCACCGGAAGCGGCAGCTCCAGTGCCGCGAGCACGCGCGCATCTTCCGAAAGGGTCGCGATCGGGGTGTCGAGGAAGGTCTCGAAAACCGGCCCGATCCGCACGATCATGTCGGCCTGCTGCAGCATCCGCGCCTGCGAGGGTCGCAGCTGGTGCGCGTGCGGCGAGACCGCCGCGTCGAGCAGCAGGCGGGGGACGAGGGCGTCACCCGCGACCGCGGCGACGATGGAATGCAGGGGTGCTATGGTGGCAACGACCTCGGGCGCGGCGGCACGGGCCGCGGCGACTCCCGGGAACAGAGCGAGCAGAAGAGCGAGAACGCGCCTCATGATCCCCTCCGGGCACGGACCCGAGACCCTGTCGCATGTTGCGACGCCGGCCGTCAACCCACCCGAGCCCGTCGCGGATGCCGTCCCGACGCGGGACCAGACGGAGACCGGTCCCGGCCGTTTCGGGGCGGCGGATGGCAAACGCCTCGTCGCCGCCCGCGGCGTCTCCCTCGTGCTCGACGGCACGGTCGTCCTCGACGGCGTCGAGATCGAGGTCCGGCGCGGCGAGATCGTGACGCTGATCGGGCCGAACGGCGCCGGCAAGACCACGCTCGTGCGCGTGCTGCTCGGGATCGTCGCGCCGACCTCGGGCGAGGTCGAGCGGGCCCCCGGCCTCGTCGTCGGCTACGCGCCGCAGCGCCTCGAACTCGACCCGTTCCTGCCGATGACGGCGCGGCGCTTCCTCGCCCTCGCCGGCCGGTTCCCCCGCGCCCGCCTCGAAGCCGCCCTGCGCGAGGTCGGGCTCGACGGCCGTGGTGACCGCCAGGTGCGTTCGCTCTCGGGCGGCGAGTTCCGGCGGCTGCTGCTCGCCCGGGCGCTGCTGCGCGATCCCGACCTCCTCGTCCTCGACGAGCCCTTCGCCGGCGTCGACGTCGAGGGCCAGGCGGCCTTCGCCGCGCTCGTCGCCGGGCTCCGGCGCCGGCTGCGCTGCGGCATCCTGCTCGTGAGCCACGATCTGCACCTCGTGCTCTCGGCTTCCGACCGCGTCGTCTGCCTCGACCGTCACCTCTGCTGCGTCGGCCGGCCGGTGGACGTCGCCGCCGATCCCGCCTTCCGGCGCTTCTTCGGCGCCGCCGCGGTCGACGCCCTCGCCCCCTTCGTCCACCGCCACGCAGCACCGGAGGAGCGGTGATCGCCGATTCCCTCTTCCTCGGGGCGCTGGCCGCCGGCAGCCTGTTCGCCCTGCTCGCGGCCCCGCTCGGCGCCTTCGTGGTCTGGCGGCGCATGGCCTATTTCGGCGAGGCGCTCGCGCACGCCACCCTGCTCGGGGTCGGCCTCGGCATCCTCCTCGGTCTCGCCCCGGAGCTCGCGGTGCCGCCGATCATGGTCCTGGTCGCGCTCGTCTTCGGCCTCCTGGAACGGCGCACGCCCGTGCCGGCCGACACCCTGCTCGCGATCCTCGCCCACGGCTCGCTCGCCCTCGGCATCGTGCTGGTCTCGCTCGCGGGCGGGGTGCGCGTCGATCTCGTCGGCTATCTGTTCGGCGACATCCTCGCCGTCGGCACGCGCGATCTCGCCCTGCTCGCGGGCCTTTGCGCCGCCTCCGGCCTCTTCTTCCTGCTCGCCTGGCGGGGGCTCCTCTCCGCGGCGACGAGCGAGGAGCTGGCGCTGGTCGAAGGGGTCGCCGTCGGCAGGCTGCGTCTCGCCCTGGTCGCGCTGCTGGCCCTCGCCGTCGCCCTCGGCATGCGCATCGTCGGGCTCCTGCTCGTGATGGCGCTCCTCGTCGTACCGGTCGCCGCCGTGCGCCCGTTCGTGCGCGGCCCGGAGGCGATGGTGCTGGCGGCGGCCGCGGCCGGGCTCGTCTCGGTGGCGGGCGGTCTGCTTTTCGCCTTCCGCTTCGACTGGCCGGCGGGCCCGGCGATCGCCGTCTTCGCCGTGGCGCTCTTCCTCCTCGGCCAGATCGCGGCGTCGGTCCGCGGCATCGCCGGGAGACGGTTCCCGTGAGCCGCCGGCTCGTCGTCGGCATCAGCGGGGCGACCGGCGTCGTCTACGGCGTGCGGCTGCTCGAGGTGCTGCGCGGGAGCGACATCGAGACCCATCTCGTGCTGACCCGCCCGGCCGTGCGCACGCTCAGGGACGAACTCGACATGTCGCGCCGGCAGGTCGAGGCGCTCGCCGACGTCGTCCATCCGGTGAGCGACATCGGCGCCAGCATCGCCTCCGGAAGCTTCCGCACGCTCGGCATGGTGGTCGCACCCTGCTCCATGCGCACGCTCGCCGCCGTCGCCGCCGGGCTCGGCGACAATCTGCTCACGCGTGCCGCCGACGTGACGCTCAAGGAGCGCCGCCGCCTCGTCCTGCTCGTGCGCGAGACCCCGCTCGGGCTCCTGCATCTGCGCAACATGCTCGCCGTCACCGAGGCCGGGGCCATCGTCATGCCGCCCTTGCCGGCCTTCTATCTGCGGCCGCGCACGATCGCCGAGCTCGTCGACCAGACGGTCGGCCGCGTCCTCGAGCTCTTCGGGATCGACAACGACCTCGCGCCGGAGTGGCGGGGTTCCACGACCACGACGCTCCCGGACGGCTGACGGGTTCGCCCCTTCCGGCCGTGGGCCGCCGGGCGGCAAGGATTCGTTAACACTGCCGTGGCAGGCTTGGCGCCGTGTCCAGATGGAGGCCAGGTCGAATGCCGCTCGACGGCTACCAGGTCCACTTCGAGGTCGAGGTGTTCGAGGGTGGACGCTGGAAGATCGACTATGTGACGCAGGATCAGGAAGAGGCGCTGGTGGTCGCGAAGGACCTGCTGCGCCGGGCCGGGATCGCCGGCGTGCGCGTCCTCAAGGAGGTGCACAACAGCGAGCGGAATGTGACGGCGACGCGCGCCATCTTCGAGGAGATGCGCCCGGAGCGGGAGAGGCCGCGTACGGTCTCCGTGCGCAGCCTCTCGCGCGCTGAGCGCGCGCAGCTGTTCGGTGAAACGGAGCCCGCCCGGACGCCACCCGGAGCCGGGGAGTCCCGGCCCGCGTCGTTCCCCGGCCGGCGCCGCGGCGGCGGGACGTTCGGTCTGGCCGCGCTGCTGTCGCTCGCGGCCGGCGCATCCGGAACGGCGACGCTGCTCTGGTTCGCGCTCCTCGGCTGATGGCGCGGGATCAGTCCACGAACGGCGGACCGTCCGCGTCTTCCGGAACGGCGGCATCCTCGATGCGGAAGGAGACCCGGGCCTCGCCGCGCCAGTCGTCGCGCGCGAGCCGGCCGGCGAGCCAGAGCCGCGTGCGGCCGGCGAGCAGACGCTCGCCGAGACGCGTGCCGGCGGCCCGGAAGGCGATCCCGCGGACCCTGCGACCCTGCGCGCCGAGCAGCAGGCAGGCGACATGGTCGCGGCCGACCACCCGCGCCTCGACCGGAACCGCATCGAGGAGGGCGAAGCGCGGCTCGGGATTGCCGGCGCCGAACGGCCCGAGGCGGGCGACCTCGGCGGCGAGCCGGGGTTCGGCCGCGGTCACGCCGAGGCTCCCGTCCAGAACGAGCGGCTGCGGACCGGTCGTGGCGGAATCCGCGGCGGCCGCCGCCCGCTCGACGAGGAACGCCTCGAACTCGGCGAGCCGGTCGAGCGCGACCGTGGCGCCGGCGGCGAGCGGGTGGCCGCCGCCTTCGCGGAGAATGCCCCGCGCCCGCGCTTCGAGCACGATCCGCCCGATGTCGAGACCCGGCACCGAGCGCGCCGAGCCTCTGGCGACCTCCCCCTCGGCGGCGAGGACGAAGACCGGAAGCCCGTAGCGCTCGAGGAGCCGGCCGGCGACGATCCCGACCACACCCGGATGCCAGCCGCGGCCGCAGGCGAAGAGCAGCGGTGCCCCCGCCGCGAGCTGCGGGGCCACGAGCCGCTCGGCCTCTCCCAGCACCTGCTGTTCGAGCTGCTGGCGTTCGCGGTTGAGCCGGTCGAGTTCGGCCGCGAGCGCGGCGGCACGGGCCGGATCGGTCTCGGTCAGCAGCGCCACGGCGAGTCCGCTGCGGCCGAGCCGGCCGCCGGCGTTGAGGCGCGGTCCGAGGGCGAAGCCGAAATGCCAGGCGTCGTCGATGGCCGTGAGCCCCGCCGCCCCGGCGAGCGCGGCGAGGCCCGGATGCCGGCCGCGCGCCGCGACCTTGAGCCCCTGGCCGACGAAGGCGCGATTGAGCCCCTCGAGCGGCACCACGTCGCAGACCGTTCCGAGCGCGACGAGGTCGAGGTGGGCCAGCAGGTCCGGAAGCCCCTCCTCGCGGCCACGGGTGCGCAGCTCGCGCAGCAGGCCCACGAGCAGCAGGAAGGTGACGCCGACCGCGGCGAGATGCCCGACCGGGCTCGTCTGGTCGTGCCGGTTCGGATTGACCACCGCGAGGGCCGGCGGCAGCCGGCCGCTGTCCGAATGGTGGTCGACCACCACCACCTCGAGCCCCTGCTCGCGCGCGAGACGCAGCGGTTCGAAGGCGGTAGTCCCGGAGTCGAGCACGAGCACGAGGCGGATGCCCTCGGCCGCGAGCCGCGCGAGCAGCTCCGGGTGCGGCCCGTAGCCGTGCTCCATCCGGTCGGGCACGAGCACCCGACAGGGCACGCCGAGGCCGCGCAGCACGAGCGCGACCAGCGCCGCCGCGCTCGCCCCGTCGACGTCGTAGTCGGTGACGATGCCCACCGGCTCGCGCTCCGTCACCGCTGCCGCGAGCCGCTCGACGGCGCGGTCGAGATCGAGCAGATGCGAAGGATCGGGCAGCCAGTCGCGGACGCGCGGCTCGAGGAACCGCGCGACCTCGGCCGGGCCGACGCCGCGGCCGGCGAGCAACCGCGCCACCACCTCGGGCAGTCCGTGGCGCTGGGCGATGACGAGGGCACCGCGCTCGTCGGCGTCGCGCCAGAGCCAGGGCCGGCCGCTCGCGGTGCGCGCCGCCTCGACCCCGATCGCGGGACGTGTCGTCGCCGGTGCGGCTTCAGGCACGGAAATGCGGCACCACCGACGGCTTCACCCGGAGATTGTGCTCGGTCTCGATGATGCGCACGGTCCCCGTCTTCGAGCGCATCACGATCGACTGGGTGTAGATGCGGTTGCCGACCCGGCGCACGCCCCTGAGCATGGTGCCGTCGGTGACCCCGGTGGCGGCGAACATGACGTCGCCCGAGGCGAGCTCCTCGAGATCGTAGACCCAGTCGAGATCCTCGATTCCCATGCGCCGGGCCCGCGCCCGCTCGTCGTCGTTGCGGAACACGAGCCGCCCCTGGAACTGGCCGCCGATGCAGCGCAGCGCCGCCGCCGCCAGCACCCCCTCGGGGGCGCCGCCGATGCCCATGTAGATGTCGATGCCGGTGTCCGGCCGCGCGGTCGCGATCACGCCGGCCACGTCGCCGTCGGTGATGAGACGGATGCGCGCGCCGGCCTCCCGCACCTCGCGGATCAGCTTCTCGTGCCGGGGACGGTCGAGAATCAGCACGACCAGATCCTCGATCTCCACGCCCTTGGCCTCGGCGAGGCGGGCGAGATTGACCGCGGGCGGGTCGTCGAGCCGCACCACGCCCGGGGGCAGGCCGCCGCCGACGGCGATCTTCTCCATGTAGGTGTCGGGTGCGGCGAGAAAGCCGCCCTTCGGCGCCATGGCGATGCAGGAGATGGCGTTGGGTCCGCCCTTGGCGGTGATGGTCGTGCCCTCGAGCGGGTCGAGGGCGATGTCGAGCTCCGGACCGTTGCCGCTGCCGACGCGCTCGCCGATGTAGAGCATCGGCGCCTCGTCGCGCTCGCCCTCGCCGATCACCACCGTGCCGTCGATGTCGAGAATGTTGAGCGCGCTGCGCATGGCATCGACGGCCGCCTGATCGGCCGCCCGCTCGTCGCCGCGCCCCATCAGCCGGGCACTGGCGAGCGCCGCGGCCTCCGTGACGCGCACCGAATCGAGCGCGAGGTTGCGGTCGGAGTAGGCCTCTGGATGCATCGCGACACGACTCCCCTGGCTCCGGGCCCCCGGCCGCGGGGGCCCACGGTGTTCACAGCTCCTCGATCCGGATCATGCGCGGCGCCTCGAGCACCGAGGGCAGCCGTTCGATCTCGGCGAGCGCGCCGCGCATGGCCGCTTCGGTCGTCTCGTGGCTGGTGAGCACGATCGGCACGCCGCGGCCGGGATCGCGCGCCCGCTGGATCAGCGATTCGATCGAAATGTGGTGGTCGCGGAGCACGGTGGCGATCTCGGCCAGCACCCCGGGCCGGTCGACGACGAGCAGCCGGATGTAGTAGCGCCCCTCGTGCGCGGCCATCGGCGCGATCGGGTGCGGGGCGAGCCGTTCCGCCGGCACACCGAACACCGGCAGCCGCTTGCCGCGGGCGATGTCCACGAGATCCGCGACCACCGCCGAGGCGGTCGGACCGCGGCCGGCACCGCGCCCCTCGAAGACGGCCGTGCCGACGAAGTCGCCCTCGGCGACGACGCCGTTGAACACGCCCTCGACCGCGGCGATCGGCGCGTCCTCCGGCACCATGCAGGGGTGGACGCGCTGCTCGAGCCCGGCCGGGGTCGTCCGCGCCACCCCGAGCAGCTTGATGCGGTAACCCAGCTCCGCGGCGAAGGCGATGTCGATCGGTGCGATGTGGCGGATGCCCTCGACGTGCACGGCATCGAAGCGCGGCACGCCGCCGAAGGCGAGGGCGGCGAGCAGCGCGAGCTTGTGGGCGGCGTCGACGCCGTCGACATCCAGCGAGGGATCGGCTTCGGCGTAGCCGAGCGCCTGCGCCTCGGCGAGCACGTCCTCGAAGCTGCGGCCGGTGAGCCGCATCTGGGTCAGGATGTAGTTGCAGGTCCCGTTCAGGATGCCGTAGACGCGACCGATGCGGTTGCCGGCCAGCCCCTCGCGCAGCGCCGCGACGATCGGGATGCCGCCCGCCACCGCCGCCTCGAAGCCGAGCGCCACACCACGGCTCTCGGCGAGGCGGGCGAGATCCGCGCCATGGTGCGCGAGCATGGCCTTGTTGGCGGTGACGAGATGGCGGCCGGAATCGAGCGTGCGGCGGGCGAGCCCGAGGGCGACGCCGTCGGAGCCGCCGACGAGTTCGCACACCACGTCGACGTCCGGGGCCGTGGCGAGGGCGAGCGGATCGGTCTCGAACCGCACGCCGCCGAGATCGAGGCCGCGGTCGCGGTGCGGATCGCGGGCGCTCACCGCCACGAGTTCGAGCGGACGGCCGGCCCTGAGGGCCAGGACCTCGCGGTTTTTCCGCAGGAGTTCGACCACGCCGCCGCCGACGGTGCCGAGGCCGGCGACGGCGATCCGCAGCGCGCCGCTCACGGTGCCACCGTTTCCTGCGCGGCGCCGCGGCTGCGCTCCGGTGCTGCGGGGGCGATGCCGTGGCGTCTCAGGAACTCGCGGATGTTGCGTACCGCCTGCCGCAGCCGGTGGCGGTTCTCGACCAGCGCCATGCGCACGTAACCTTCGCCGTACTCGCCGAAACCGATGCCGGGCGAGACCGCCACCTCCGCCTCCTCGAGCAGCAGCTTGGCGAACTGGAGCGAGCCCAGATGGCGCAGCTTCTCCGGCAGCGGTGCCCAGCAGAACATGGTGGCGGGCGGCCGCGGAACCGGCCAGCCGGCCCGCGTCAGCCCGTCGACCAGGATGTCCCGGCGCTCGCGGTAGCGCTGCCGCGCCTCCTCGACGCAGTCCTGCGGGCCGTTCAGGGCCGCGGTGGCCGCCACCTGGATCGGCGTGAAGGCACCGTAGTCGAGGTAGGACTTGATCCGGGCGAGGGCCGCGATCAGCCGCTCGTTGCCGGCGGCGAAGCCGATCCGCCAGCCGGGCATGGAATAGGTCTTGGACAGGCTCGAGAACTCGACGGCGACCTCGAAGGCGCCTTCCACCTCGAGGATCGAGGGCGGCGGCTCGCCCTCGAACCAGATCTCGGCGTAGGCGATGTCCGAGAGGATGAACATCTCGCGCCGCCGGGCGAAGGCGACCGCCTCGCGGTAGAAGTGCCGGTCGACCGTGAGCGCCGTCGGATTGGACGGGAAATTGAGGATCATCGCCGTCGGCGGCGGCACCGAATGCTCGGCCGCGTGCGCGAGCTCGGCCATGAGATCCACACCCGGCGCGAGATGCACGTGACGGATGGCGGCTCCGGCGATGATGAAGCCGAAGGCGTGGATCGGGTAGCTCGGGTTGGGGACGAGGATGGTGTCGCCGGGCGCGGTGATGGCCTGCGCCAGATTGGCGAGCCCTTCCTTGGAACCGAGCGTGACGCAGACCTGGGTCTCGGGATCCAGCTTCACGCCGAACCGCCGCGCGTAGTAGCCGGCAAGGGCCCGCCTGAGGCCCGGAATGCCGCGCGAGGTGGAATAGCGATGGGTGCGCGGGTTGCGCACCGTCTCGATCATCTTCTCGACGATGTGGGGCGGGGTCGGCGCGTCCGGATTGCCCATCCCCAGATCGACGATGTCGCGGCCGGCGGCGCGGGCGCGCGCCTTCATGGCGTTGACTTCGGCGAACACGTAGGGCGGGAGACGGCGGATGCGGTGGAATTCCTGTGAGGGCATGGCCATCCGTTCCTAGTCTTCGGGATCGCCGGCGACCGTGGCGCCGGCCTGCAGCGGCATGCCCGAGCCGGCACGCCATTCGACCCGCACGAGATCACCCGGTCCGCTCTGACGCAGCTCGATGCGGCCGGGGTCGACCCCGAGCGCGACCAGTTCCTGCGCCACCCGACGGGCCCGGTCGAGGCTCGCGGCCGGACCGTCTCCCCGGGCCACGACCAGGATGCGGCCGCCGGCGTGGCCGGCGACGAGCGCCCGCAGGCGGTTCCGCACTCCGTCCGGAACGGTATCGCCGGCGAGCGGGAACTCGACGACCGCGGGAGGCTCCGAAGCCACGGGCGCAGCCTGCGGCCCGCCCGCCACGCCGAACAGCCGCGGGGGCGCCGCCGGCTCGGTGCGCGACGGCGCGACAGCCGCCACGGCCGGGGCCGCGCCGTCGGTCGCGGCCTCTTCCTGCGCCCCGGCGCCGTCCCCTCGCGGGTCCGCCGCTCCGGCCGGGTCTCCGGGCACCTCCACCGGAGCGTCGGTCGCCGTCCCGCTTCCGGCCGGCGCCAGGAGCCAGTCGAGGAAGTCCGACAGGTTGCCGCTGCGGCTCTCGGTCCGCGCCGATGCTTCGAGGGCCGCCTGCTCGACGGTGACCGGCCCGGGCTCCTCCGGCGCCGGCGGCTGCGGAGGCGGGACGGCCGGTGGCGGTGGAGCGGGGGCGCCGACGAGCCTGTGACGCAACATCGCGCCCTCGTGGCGGGCGTACTCCCGATCGGCCACGAGGCCGCGGACGATCTCGCGACGCTGTTCCACCGTGTAGCCGAGCCTGGGGCGCGGCGGCACGCGGGCGAGATCGGGATAGGGCCCGGCTTCGGCCGTGCGCGCCACTCCGGCCGCTTCGCCGGTGGCCGGCGGGACCGGCTCCGTGCAGGCCCCGAGCAGCGCCGCCGCGACCAGCGCCAGCATCATGGCGGGTGCGGGGGAGCGGTCTCGGGGTTGCAGGAAGGTCCTCATGCGCGCAGATTGTCCGGTCCGGTGCCCGGCCGGTGATTGGCGGGCGGTGGCCGATCGTTTAATGGGTCCGGGCAGGAACGGGAAGAGATGCCGTCGGACGACGCGACGAAAGGCGCTCCGGCGCGGGAGTCGATCGGGAGAACGGGTGGATGAGCGAGCGGCAGGGCACGTCCCCGGCGGGCGAACAGCAGGAGCTGACGGCGATCGTGAGCGAGATCGCCGCGAAGAGCCACCGTCTGGTGGAGGACTTCCTGACCCGGCAGGCAGCCCTCGACGCGGTGCCGGCGGCGCAGGCGGACCCCCTGCGGATCGGCGGCGCCTTCCTCGAGCTGACCGCGAGCCTGATGCGGGATCCGGCCTCGCTCGTGCGCACCCAGATCGACTTCTGGCAGGACTGTCTGCGGCTGTGGCACGCCGCCTCGATGCGCGCGCTCGGTCACGAGGTCGAACCGGTGGTGGCGCCGGATCCGGGGGACCGGCGCTTCCGCGATCCGGCCTGGAACGACAATCTGCTGTTCGATTTCGTCAAGCAGTCCTACCTTCTGACCTCGCGCTACATCCTCGATCTGGTCTCGCGCCGCGACGGGCTCGACCCCAAGACCCAGCAGAAGGTGGAGTTCTACACGCGCCAGTTCGTCGACGCGCTGGCGCCGAGCAACTTCGTCGCCACCAATCCGGAAGTGCTGCGCGCCACGATCGAGACCCGCGGCGAGAACCTGCTCCGCGGGCTCAAGAACATGCTGGAGGATCTGGAGCGCGGCAAGGGCCGGCTCGCCATCCGCATGACCGACGTCGAGGCGTTCGAGGTCGGACGCAACATCGCCACCACCCCGGGCAAGGTCGTCTGGCGCACCGACCTCGCCGAGCTGATCCAGTACACCCCGACCACGGACGTCGTCCACAGGCGGCCGCTGCTGATCGTGCCGCCCTGGATCAACAAGTACTACATCCTCGATCTGCAGCCGAAGAACAGTTTCGTCCGCTACGCAGTCGCGCAGGGCTTCACCGTCTTCGTCCTGTCCTGGGTCAATCCCGACGAACGTCTCGCGCACAAGACCTTCGAGGACTACATGCGCGAGGGACCGCTCGCCGCCCTCGACGCCATCGAGCAGGCGACCGGCGAGAAGGAAGTCACCGCGATCGGCTACTGTCTCGGCGGCACGCTGCTCGCGGCCACGCTCGCCCGCAACGCGGCGAAACGCGACAAGCGCATCAAGGCCGCGACCTTCTTCACCACCCTCGTCGATTTCAGCGAGCCGGGCGAGCTCGGCGTCTTCATCGACGAGGAGCAGCTCCAGGCGCTCGAGGAGACCATGGCGCGCCGCGGCTATCTCGACGGTGCCGAGATGGCCAACACCTTCAACATGCTGCGCGCCAACGATCTGATCTGGTCGTTCGTCGTCAACAACTATCTGCTGGGCAAGGACCCGTTCCCCTTCGACCTGCTCTACTGGAATTCCGACAGCACCCGCATGCCGGCGGCGATGCACAGCTTCTATCTGCGCCGGTTCTACCTCGAGAACCGGCTGGTGCAGCCGGGCGGCATCGAGCTCGACGGCGTGCCGATCGACCTGCGGAAGATCCGGCTTCCGGTCTACTGGGTGTCGACGAAGGAGGACCACATCGCTCCCTGGAAGAGCACCTACGCGGCCACCCAGCTCTACAGGGGCGACCGTACCTTCGTGCTCGCCGGCTCCGGCCACATCGCCGGCATCATCAACCCGCCGACCTCGACCAAGTACGGCTACTGGACCAATCCCGATCTGCCCGCCGATCCCGAGGCGTGGCTGCAGGCGGCGGAGCATCACGAGGGCTCCTGGTGGCCGCACTGGTCGGCCTGGAACGCGCGCCACGCCGGGCCCATGGTCCCGGCCCGCGACCCGGAGAAGGGAGGGCTCGAGCCACTCGGGGACGCGCCCGGCAGCTATGTGCGCGTGCGGGCCACGTGAGCGCGAACGGAGAGTAAACATCCGCGACTCCGTGTCGCGCCCGCCCCCCTGCCGCCGCTTCCCGGCCGTCGCCACATGGCGTGCAGCCGTGGCACGGCCGGTGGAGACCGGTCATGGAAGGCAGAAACCGTCCGAGCCGGGACACGCGCGAGACGGACTTCCATCCGCTCGTCTACGCGGCGATGGCGGGCGCGGTGGTGTGGCTCGTGACCGTCGCCTGGCTCGTCTTCGCGGTCGATACCTACTCGGCCGTCATGATGATCGTCGTCACCTTCGTGGCGCTCGGGTTCCTCGCCGTTCCGTTCGTCTTCTGGCTGCTCGCGGGGGAACGCGGCGAGCCGGTCCGCGAGCCGCTGCGCGACTGGGCGGAGCACGTGTTCGAGACCTGGGGCGACCGTCTGCGCGGCCGCGAAGCCGCCCTCAACGCCCTGATCGCGCCCGGTGCGGCGGTGGTCACGCTCACGCTCGCGGGCCTCGTCGCCTGGTGGGTGCTGCACGGCGGGTCCTGAGGGCGTTGCCTGCGCGGGCGGGAGCCGCTCCCACGTGAGTCTTCCCGCCCGCCACCGCAAACCCCGCGACCTCCGGGACCAGCTCGTCCACGCCCTCGTCTTCCACGGCATCGACGCCGTGATCGATGTCGGCGCGAACCGGGGGCAGTACGCCCGGCGTCTGCGCCGGCACGGCTGGCGGGGCCCGATCCTCTCCTTCGAGCCGCTGCCGGACGTGCACGCCGAGCTCGTGCGGGCCGCCGCCCCGGACCCGGACTGGATCGTGGCGCCACCACTGGCGCTCGGGGACGCCACTGGGACCGCGGTGCTGGAGCGCAGTGCCGAGAGCGACATGAGTTCGCTCCTGCCGCAGGGCGACCTCCTGCGTCGCATCTCGCCGACCTCCCGCATCGTCGGACGGGTCGAGGTCGCGATCGACCGGCTCGACCGGCGTCCGGAGATCCGCGACGCGTGGCGACGCCTCTTCCTCAAGCTCGACGTCCAGGGGTTCGAGCCGCGTGTGCTCGCCGGGGCCGCGGGCCTCGGCGAACGGCTCGTCGGCGTGCAGCTCGAGGCGGCGCTCGTCCCGCTCTACGAGGGGGAGCAGGATTTCCGTCTGGTGCTCGCGGACCTCGAGCGGGCCGGCTTCGGTCTCCACCTCTTGATCCCCGGCTACTACGAGCGAAAACTGGGCCGACAGCTTCAGGTGGACATGGTGTTCTTCCGCGAGGCCGGAGAGGGCGGGGGGCCCGCATGAGCACGGAACCCGGAGGGACGACGGCGCCCGGGCTCTTCGACCGGGTGCTGGTGCCGATCCACCGCGAGGGCTGGCCGTTCGTCGCCCTGTTCTTCGCCGTGGCGGTGGTGCTCGGCTTCCTCTGGAAGCCGCTGTTCTGGCTCGGCGTGCTCGCCACCGCCTGGTGCGCGTTCTTCTTCCGCGACCCGCCGCGGGTGACGCCGCTGGCGCCGGGCCTCGTCGTCAGCCCGGCCGACGGCGTGGTCCAGAGCGTCGCCCCGCGCGTGCCGCCGCCGGAGCTCGGGCTCGGCAGTGCCCCGCTGCCCTGTGTCTCGGTGTTCATGAACGTCTTCGACGTGCACGTGAACCGGACGCCGATCCCCGGGCGGGTCCTGAAGCGGACCTACCGGCCCGGAAAGTTCCTCAACGCCTCGCTCGACAAGGCGAGCGAGGACAACGAGCGTCAGGGCTTCGTGCTCGCGGACGCCGACGGCCGCCGCATCGGTCTCGTCCAGATCGCCGGCCTCGTCGCCCGCCGCATCGTCGGATTCGCGGGCGAGGGCGCGCAGCTGCAGGCGGGCGAGCGGATCGGCCTGATCCGCTTCGGCAGCCGCTGCGACGTCTATCTGCCGGCCGGCACCCTCCCCCAGGTGTGTGTCGGCCAGCGGGCGATCGCGGGCGAGACGGTGATCGCGCGTCTCGACGGGCCCCAGATCGCGATGGAAGGAAGACGCTCATGAAGCCGTTCACGCGCGAGTTCACGGACCTGCGGCGCAAACGCAATCGGCTGCGCGCCCGGCCGCTTCTGCATCTGGTCCCGAACCTGTTCACGATCCTCGGCCTGTGCGCCGGGCTCACCGGCATGCGCTACGCCCTCGACGGGCGCTGGGAACTCGCGGTGGCGCTGATCGGGGCGGCGATCGTCTTCGACGGGCTCGACGGCCGTTCGGCGCGGCTCCTGCGGATCACGAGCCCGCTCGGCGCCCAGCTCGACAGCCTCGCGGATTTCCTGAGCTTCGGCGTCGCGCCTGCGGTCATCGTCTATCTCTGGACCCTGAACGGGGTGCGCGGCGTCGGCTGGGCGCTCGCCATGCTGTTCGCCACCTGCTGCGCGCTCCGGCTCGCCCGCTTCAATGTCGAGCTCGAGGACCCGCATCGCCCGCGCTGGTCCTTCCACTTCTTCACGGGAATCCCGGCGCCGGCGGCCGCGGGCCTCGCGCTGCTGCCGATGATCGCCTGGTTCGCGACCGGCGGAGATTGGGCTCGGAGCTGGCTCCTCAATGCCGCCATGGTCACCTTCGTCGCGGTGATGATGGTGAGCCGGGTCCCGACCTTCTCGATCAAGCGCCTGCGCGTGCCACCGGACTATGTCGTGCTGGTGCTGGTGCTGGCGGCCCTGCTCGTGGTCTTCCTCGTGACCGAACCTTGGGCCACCCTGAGCTTCATCGGCTTCGCCTATCTCGTCTCGATCCCGACCGCCGTGGTCGTCGCGCGGCGGATGCGGCTCGCCGAGGAGCAGGCCAATGCCGCCGGGACCACGGCGCGCGAGCCGGCCGCCCCCGGCGCGGAGGGGGGAAGGGCCTTTCCGCAGACGGACCGGCCGGCCACCCCGGATCCGCGCGTGGTGCCGCTCGACCATCGCCAGCCGCGGCGCTGAGAGCCCCGGGCGGCGATGCTGGACGGCCGGCTGCGGCCGCGGATCGATCCGCCGCTCGAAAGGTTCGCGGAGCATTTCTCCCGCCGCGGCATCGGTGCCGATGCCGTCACCTGGACGGGCTTCGCCGTCGGGCTTCTCGCCATCGCCTGCATCGCCGCAGGTCTCTACGGGACGGGGCTCGTGCTGTTCCTCGTGAACCGGCTCTTCGACGGGCTCGACGGAGCGCTCGCGCGCCTGCGCGGCATCACCGATCTCGGCGGCTATCTCGACATCGTGCTGGATTTCCTGATCTATGCCGGCATGGCCTTCGCCTTCGCCGCCGCCGATCCCGGGGCCAACGCGCTCGCCGCCGCGTTCCTGCTGTTCGCCTTCATGGGAACGGGGTCGTCCTTCCTCGCCTTCGCCGTCATGGCGGCGAAGCGCGGCATCGAGACCCGCGAGCGCGGAGTGAAATCGCTCTACTATCTGGGCGGGCTCACCGAAGGCACCGAGACCATCCTGTTCTTCGTGCTCTGCGCCCTGTTCCCGGCGCATTTCGCCCTGTTCGCCTGGATCTTCGCAGGCCTCTGCTGGCTCACGACCGCCGGGCGGGTCGCGACCGCGGTCCGATCCCTGCGCGGCGGGACCGGAGCAGGACGGGAGACCCGTTGAGGGCCTGAGGGAGCGACGCGGCGGCCGCGACGGCAGCCGACGCGCGCCGCGGATCGGCGCCAGCACGGTACCCTCCGCCCGGGACCCGGGCGCCTTGCGCCGGCAGGAGCGTTCGCCTATCTCGCCGGTCGGGTCCGCTCCGGGCCCCGGGTCCTCGGGCCACGAGGCTCGCATCCGCGGACATTGCCGGACGGAACTGCATACGGAGGTCGACCGTGGCGGACATGGTCGTACTCGACCGTCTCACGAAATCCTTCGGGCCGATCCGCGCCGTCGACGGGGTCGGTTTCACCGTCGGCCGCGGCGAGGTCCTCGGGTTCCTCGGCCCCAACGGCGCCGGCAAGACGACGACGATGCGCATGCTCACGGGCTTTCTGATCCCGGATTCGGGAACCGCCCGGGTGTGCGGCCACGACGTCGTCGCCGAATCGCTCGAGGTGCGGCGCCGCGTCGGCTATCTGCCCGAGGGTGCGCCGCTCTACGGCGACATGAGTGTCCGCGCCTTCCTCGACTTCGTCGCCGAGGTGCGCGGCTACGACGGTGCGGAGCGGCGACGCGTCGTCGGCGAGGCGGTCGAGCGCACGCAGCTCGGGTCCGTGCTGCACCAGCCGATCGACACGCTCTCCAAGGGCTACAAGCGCCGCGTCGGCCTCGCCCAGGCGATCCTGCACGATCCGCCGGTGCTGATCCTCGACGAGCCCACCGACGGCCTCGACCCGAACCAGAAATACGAGGTCCGCCGGCTGATCGAGGCGATGGCCCCGGACAAGGCGATCATCGTCTCGACCCACATCCTCGAGGAGGTCGAGGCGGTCTGCACCCGGGCGGTGGTGATCGCCCGCGGCCGGGTGGTCGCCGACGCGCATCCCGACGACCTCCGCCGCCGCTCGCCGCGGCACAACGCCGTGCGCGTGCGGCTGCCCGCCGATGCCGCCGAACGTGCCCGGACCGCGATCGCCGCCCTCGATCCGGTGCGCGAAGTGCAGGTGAACGGTCCGGTGGACGGGACGGCCGAGCTCCTCGTCCTGCCGCGCAACGGCATCGACATCGCACCCGAGGTGGTGGCATTGCTGCGCGGGGACGGCGTGGCGGTGCACGAGCTCGCGGTGGAACGTGGGCGACTCGACGACGTGTTCCGCGAACTGACGCTGGGTGCGGCCTGACATCCGGGAGGTGGATCGTGCGCGCGACGCTGGCGATCTTCCGGCGCGAGTTCGTCGCCTATTTCGCGACGCCGCTCGCCTACGTGTTCATCGTCATCTTCCTCGCGCTCGCCGGCGCCATGACCTTCTACGTCGGCGGGTTCTTCGAGCGCGGCCAGGCCGACCTCTACGCCTTCTTCGTCTTCCACCCCTGGCTCTACCTCTTCCTCGTGCCGGCGGTGGCGATGCGGCTCTGGGCCGAGGAGCGGCGCAGCGGCACCATCGAGCTGCTGATGACGCTGCCCGTGACCACCTGGCAGGCGGTGCTCGGCAAATTCCTCGCGGCCTGGCTGTTCGCGGGTGTGGCCCTGGCCCTCACCTTCCCCATGTGGATCACGGTCAACTATCTCGGTGCGCCGGACAACGGCGTCATCCTCGCGAGCTATCTCGCGAGCTGGCTGCTGGCCGGCGCCTTCATCGCGATCGGCGGCTGCATGTCGGCGCTGACGAAGAACCAGGTGATCGCCTTCGTGCTCGGCGCCGCCGCCTGCTTCCTGTTCCTCATGAGCGGCGTCGATCTGGTGCTGTCGCCGCTGCGGGCGATCCTGCCGCCCTTCGCCGTCGAGCTCGTCGCCAACTTCAGCTTCCTCTTCCACTTCAACGAGCTCGCGAAGGGCGTGGTCGGCGCCGCGAGTGCCCTCTTCTTCGCGAGCGTGACGATCCTGGCCCTCGTCGTGAACGCGCTTCTGGTCGAACTCGGGAAATCGGCGTGAGCGGAGGGAGCATCCGATGAAACGTCCCGTCGACCGTCGCCTTCTCGCCGTCGCCGGCATCGTGCTCGCGCTCGTCTCGCTGTTCGCGATCAACACCTTCGGCGCACTGGTGCTGCGCCCCTACCGCCTCGACCTCACCGAGACGAAGAGCTACACGCTCTCGGAAGGGACACTGAAGCTGCTCTCTTCCCTGGAAGAGCCGATCGTGCTGCGGCTCTATGTTTCGGGCAGCATCGCGGAACGCAACGCCTTCCTCGCCGCCTACGCGCGCCGGGTGCACGACATGCTCCGGGCCTACGCCGAGGCGTCGGGCGGCAGGATCACCGTCGAGCTCATCGATCCCGAGCCCTACTCCGAGGAAGAAGACCGGGCCGTCGGCTTCGGGCTGCAGCCGATCTCGCTCGACGGTGCCGGGACCGTCGGCTACCTCGGCATCGCCGGGACCAACACCACCGACGATGTCGACGTCGTCCCGCTGCTCTCGCCCGAGCGCGAGCCTTTCCTCGAGTACGACCTCACGCGCCTCGTCTACAATCTGGCGCACCCCGAGAAACCGGTGATCGGCATGGTGTCGGGCCTGCCGATGAGCGGTGATCCTCTGGACGAGTACCGGCCCTGGGAGATCTACCGACAGCTCGGACAGCTCTACGACATCCGCTGGATGGGCGGCGACATCTCGGAGTTCGAGGATGTCGACATCCTGATGATCGTCCACCCGCAGGCGCTGTCGGACAGGACGCTCTACGCCATCGACCAGTTCCTGCTGCGCGGCGGCAAGGCGATGGTCTTCGTCGACCCGCACAGCGAGGCGGCGGCGCTCCGCCAGCAGCGTCCGGGCATGGGGCCGACCTCGTCGAACCTCGAAAAACTGTTCGCCGCCTGGGGTCTCGGCTTCGATCCCGGCAAGGTGGTCGCCGATCCGACCGCCGCCCGGCAGGTGCAGTTCCCCTCGGGCGGCCGCAACCAGATCGTCGACTATCTCGTCTGGCTGTCGCTCAGCCCCGACCATCTCTCCGCTGACAGCCCGATCACCGGCCAGCTGCGGCGGGTGAACGTCGCCTCCGCCGGCGCTATCGCTCCGGCCGAAGGTTCGACCCTCACCTTCGAGCCGCTGCTGTTCTCCTCGAAGCAGGCACAGATGGTCGGTGTCGACCGGGTGAACATGTTCCCGGATCCGCTGGGGCTGCTGCGCGACTGGAAGCCCGACGGCGAGACCCGGGTGATCGCGGCGCGGGTCTCGGGCACGCTGAAGTCGGCGTTCGCCGACGGTCCGCCCGAGGGTGTGGAAGCGAAGGCGGAGCATCTCGCCGAAGGCAGCGCCCCGGCCACTCTCGTCGTCGTCGCCGACAGCGATCTCCTCGACAACCGTAGCTGGCTCGCGAACCAGAGCCTGCTCGGCCAGGAGATCCTGATCCCGGTGGCCGACAACGCCGATTTCGTCGCCAACGCCCTCGACAATCTGGTCGGCAGCGAGGTGTTCGCGGGCCTGCGCGGTCGCGACGTGGCGCTGCGGCCGTTCACGCGCCTCGTCGAACTCCGGCGCGAGGCCGAACGTGCCTACCGCGCCAAGGAACAGGAGCTGCTCGACCGGCTGAACGAGCTCGAGAACAAGCTCAGGGCGCTGCAGCTGCCGGCCGGCGAGGAGCAGGCCGTGCTGTCGGCGCAGCAGCGCGAGGAGATCGCGAAGATCCGCGCCGACATCCTCGAGACCCGGCGCGAGCTGCGGGAGGTGCAGTACGCCCTCCGCCGGGACATCGAGACGCTGCAGGCTGGCGTGCGGTTCGCGAACACCGCCGCCGTACCCCTGCTGGTCGCGCTCGTCGCCGTGGCAATCGCCCTCGTCCACCGGGCGCGCTTCCGCCGCCGGGTGTCGGTCGCAGCTTCCTGAAGGAGGTCGGCTCCGATGTCGCTGCGTGCGTTCCTCGCCCTCCTCGCCGTCACGGTCGCGAGCGTCGCGCTCGCCGCGTGGGCGGTCGCGACCCGCGACGTGCCCGTGACCACCCTCGCGCTCGACCGGCCGTTCCTGCCCGATCTCGCCAGCAAGGTCGAACAGGTGGCCGAGATCACCGTGCGCACGGCCGAGCGCACGATGACGGCACGGCGGACCGACGGGGGCTGGGTGCTGGCCGAAGCGGCCGACTATCCCGTCGATCCCGAGCAGGTGCGGGGCATCGTCCTCGGCCTCGCGGAGATGCGGCTTCTCGAGGCCAAGACGGACAATCCGGATCGCCTCGCCCGGCTCGAACTCGAGCCGCTCGATCGCGAGGGGGCGAAGTCGCGGCTCGTGACGCTGCGCGACGCCGACGGCAACGTCCTCGCCGAAGTCGTGCTCGGCAAGCGCAAGTTCAGCCTCTACGGGCCGGGCAAGGCCGGCATGTACGTGCGGCTCGCGGATTCTAACCAGGCCTGGCTTGCCGACCGCGCCATCGAGGTGCCCGACGAACCCCTCGACTGGCTCGAGCGCAAGATCCTCGAACTCCCGAAGGAGCAGATCGCCGAGGCGGTGCTGCAGCCGGGAACCGCCGATGCCGCGATCCTGCGGCGCACCAACCCCGAACAGGAAGAGTTCGTGATGGTCGGGCTGCCGGCCGGACGCGAGCTCGACCAAGAAAAGGTCGGCCGGCTGACGGGCGCCTTCGGCACGATGAGCATGCTCGACATCGCGGCCGCGGACGGGAAGGAGGGCCTCGAACCCAGGGGACGGGCCATCTTCCGCACCTTCGACGGTCCGGAGGTGGAGGTCGCCGTGTCGACCGTCGGCGAGGGCGACGATGCCGAATGGTGGATCGCACTCGCGGTCCGCGAAGGTGCCCCGCGCCGTCCGGCCGCGCAGCCCGCGGCGACCGGGACGGAGTCGACGGACGACGCGTCCGGCGGCGAGAAAGCGGAAGCTCCTGCGAAGCTGGACGTCGCGGCGCTGCAGAAGAGCTTCGCGGGCCGCATCTTCAAGGTCTCGCGCTACGTCGCCGAGCGCTTCGCGTGGAAGGCCGAAGACCTGCTGAAGCCGGTCGCGGAAGAGAAGAAGGACGGCGCCTCCTGAAGGCCGTCATGGCGCCGGCCGTCGGAGCGCGCTAGAAATCGCGGCGAAGCGCAGCGTTGCGAGGGGAGGACTGCGTCATGGCACACCGCATCGTCGTGCACGAGTTCGGCGGGCCCGAGGTCCTGAAGTACGAGACGTACGAGCCGCCGCAGCCGGGGCCGGGCGAGGCGACGGTCCGCCATCGGGCGATCGGCCTCAACTTCATCGACGTCTATTTCCGCACCGGCCTCTATCCGCCGCCCATGGGCCTGCCCTTCACGCCGGGGCTGGAAGCTTCCGGCGTCGTCGAGGCCGTGGGCGAAGGGGTGACGGACATCCGGGTCGGCCAGCGGGTCGCCTACGGTACCGGGCCGCTCGGCGCCTACAGCGACGTCCGGACCATGCCGGCCGACAAGCTCGTGGCCATCCCCGACCCGATTTCCGACGAGGTCGCGGCGGCGATGATGCTCAAGGGCATGACCGCCCAGTACCTCCTGAAGCAGACCTACCAGGTGAAGCCCGGGGACACGATTCTCGTGCATGCCGCGGCCGGCGGCGTGGGCCTCATCCTGTGTCAGTGGGCGAAGCATCTCGGGGCGACGGTGATCGGCACGGTCGGCACCCGCGAGAAGGCCGGGATCGCGAAGGCGCATGGCTGCGACCATCCGATCGTCTACACCGAAGAGGATTTCGTCCGGCGCGTGAAGGAGATCACGGGCGGCAAGGGTGTGCCGGTCGTTTACGACGGTGTCGGCAGGGCGACCTTCATGCAGTCCCTCGACTGCCTGCAGCCGCGCGGGCTGATGGTGAGCTTCGGCAACGCGAGCGGCCCGGTCGAGGCCTTCAACCTCGGCATCCTGAGCCAGAAGGGCTCGCTCTACGTCACCCGACCGACGCTCATGACCTACACGGCGACCCGCGAACAGCTGCTCGCGGCCGCGAACGACGTCATCGACGTGGTCTCCAAGGGGATCGTGAAGATCGAGGTCAACCAGCGCTTCCCGCTGAAGGACGCGGCCGAGGCGCACCGGGCCCTCGAATCGCGGAAGACGACGGGCGCGACCGTGCTCGTCCCCTGAGCCTCGTTCCCCGGGCAGCGCTCCGGGCGGCCGGTCGGGTCCGGGCCGGAACGCGGAGGGGGCCGGAAGGCCCCCTCAGGCGTTCATGGACTGCCAGAATTCCTCGTTGCTCTTGGTGAACTTCATCTTCTCGAGGAGGAACTCCATCGCGTCCACGGTGCCCATCGGGCTCAGGATGCGCCGCAGCACCCACATCCGCGAGAGCGTGGCGCGGTCGACCAGCAGCTCCTCCTTGCGCGTGCCCGACTTGTTGATGTCGATCGCCGGGAAGGTGCGCTTGTCGGCGAGCCGGCGGTCGAGCACGATCTCGCTGTTGCCGGTGCCCTTGAACTCCTCGAAGATCACCTCGTCCATGCGCGAGCCGGTGTCGATCAGGGCGGTGGCGATGATCGTCAGCGAGCCGCCGTCCTCGATGTTCCGGGCGGCACCGAAGAAGCGCTTCGGCCGCTGCAGCGCGTTGGCATCGACACCACCCGTCAGCACCTTGCCGGAGGACGGCACGACGGTGTTGTAGGCGCGCGCGAGCCGGGTGATCGAGTCGAGCAGGATCACCACGTCGCGGTTGTGCTCGACGAGGCGCTTCGCCTTCTCGATCACCATCTCCGCCACCTGCACGTGCCGGGTCGCCGGCTCGTCGAAGGTCGAGCTCACGACTTCGCCGCGCACGGTGCGCTGCATGTCGGTGACTTCTTCCGGGCGCTCGTCGATCAGCAGCACGATCAGGAACACCTCGGGATGGTTGTTCATGATCGCATGCGCGATGTTCTGCATCAGCATCGTCTTGCCGGTCCTGGGCGGCGCGACGATGAGCGCCCGCTGGCCCTTGCCGAGCGGGGCGACGATGTCGATGATCCGCGTCGACAGGTCCTTCTGCCCCGGGATCTCGAGCTTCAGCTTCTCGGTCGGGTAGTAGGGCGTGAGATTGTCGAAGTGGACGCGGTGCCGCGCCACTTCCGGACTGTCGAAATTGATGCTGGTCGCGCGCAGCAGCGCGAAATAGCGCTCGCCCTCCTTCGGCGCCCGCACCTGGCCCTGGACGATATCGCCGGTCCTGAGCCCGAAGCGGCGGATCTGCGACGGCGAGACGTAGATGTCGTCGGGCCCGGCGACGTAGTTCACGTGCGGCGAGCGCAGGAAGCCGAAGCCGTCCTGCAGGATCTCGAGCACGCCCTCGCCGAAGATCGGCACGCCCGTCTCGGCGAGCCGCTTGAGCACGGCGAAGACGAGATCCGACTTCTTGAGCGTGCTGGCGTTCTCGATGCCGATCTCTTCGGCGTAGCGCAGCAGTTCGGCCGGTGGCCGGCGCTTGAGTTCGGTCAGGTTGATCGCCGGCATCTCCTCGCGCGGCGGAGGCGGCGCCGTCGGTGCGCGGGCGATGGCTTCGGCGATCTCCGCCTCGTCGACCGGCGGCGGACCGACGTCCTCGTCGCCTTCGCCCCCGAGCGGCAGCTCGAGCACGGGCGCGCCCTCGTCGGCTTCCCCGAAGACCTCGCCCGCTTCGGTCGCGGGGCTCTCCTCGATGCGCCGCGGCCGGCGACGCCGGGTGGGACGTGTGGCCGGCCGTCCGGCGCGCGGGCGCGTCTCCCCGGCCGTCGGCGCGGCGCTGCCGGGCTGCGCTTCGGGGGTCGGCTGTTCGCGGTCGAATTCGGGCTTGTCGTTCACGGCTTGCGCTCACCTCCGACAGTCGCCCGGCTCGCCTCCGGGCTGCGGCAGCTCAGAACGGTCTCACGACGACCAGGACGACGATGGCGAGGAAGAGAATGGTCGGGACCTCGTTGACGATCCGGTACCAGCGCGCCGGCCGCGGCCGTTCGTCGGCGGCGAAGCGGCGCACGTGGACAGCGAGCACCCCGTGCGTCGCCGTCAGCGCCAGCACGAGGCCGAGCTTGGCGTGCAGCCATCCCTCGGCCCAGCTGCCTCCGGTGGTTGCGAGCGCCAGACCGAACAGCCAGGTCGCGAGCATGGCCGGGGTGGTGATCGCCCGCAGCAGACGGCGCTCCATCACCTTGAAGATCTCGGAGGTCTCGCTGCCCGGGACGGTCGCGGCATGGTAGACCATGAGCCGCGGCAGATACCACATGCCCGCCATCCACGCGGCGAACGCCGCGATGTGCCCGGCCTTCAGCCACAGGTACAGGCTTTCCAAGTGACGAAATGCTCCGGAGGCACGCTCTCGGATCTCGGAGAGGACGCGGACCCGGGAGTCCATCGGACCCACGGCTGCGGCACGGACGGTGGCCGCCGGGTCCGGCGACGGGATCACGCCCGCTACATGGCGCAGGCCTCGCCGCTTTGCAAGATCTCGAAGAGCCGCGCGACGTTCTCCGGCGGGGTCTCGGGCAGCACGCCGTGGCCGAGGTTGAAGATGTGCGGGATCCCCCGGCACGCTTCGAGAATGGCACGGGTGTCGCGCTCCAGCGCCTCGCCGCCGGCGAGCAGCGCCACCGGATCGAGATTGCCCTGCAGCACCCGACCGTGACGCCCGGCGAGCTCGCCGCGGGCCCAGGCGATCGGCACCGAGGTGTCGAGCGAGATCGCGCGGCAGCCGACCCGGGCGGCGAAGGAGACGAGCCCGGCGCCGATGCCGCGCGGAAAGCAGATCACCGGGACCTCGGGAAAGCGCCCGGCGAGGGCGGCGACGACGCGACGCGCCGGCTCTTCGACCCAACGCCTCCGCTCGCTCTCGGGCAGCACCCCGGCCCAGCTGTCGAACAGCATCACCGCCTCGGCCCCGGCCCCGATCTGCGCCGCGAGATGCTCGATCACGGCCCGGGTCAGCAGGTCGACGAGGCGGTCGAAGAACACCGGGGCACAGCGTGCCGCGCGCCGCGCTTCGACGAATTCCTTCGAGCCTCCACCCTCCACCACGTAGGCGGCGAGCGTCCAGGGCGCTCCCGAGAAGCCGAGGAGTGCCACGTGCTGCGGCAGTGCCGCCGCGAGCCGGCGCACCGTCTCGTAGACCGGAACGAGGTGTTCGTGCACCGCCTCCGCAGGCCGGAGCGCGGCGAGGCCGGCCTCGTCGCGGACAGGTCCGAGCCGCGGCCCTTCGCCTTCGACGAACGCCACCTCGACCCCGAGGGCATGCGGCACGACGAGGATGTCCGAGAACAGGATCGCCGCATCCAGAGCGTAGCGTCGCAGGGGCTGCAGCGTGACCTCGACGGCCAGATCCGGCGTGTAGCACAGGTCGAGGAAACCGCCGACGCGCTCCCGTACCTGCCGGTATTCCGGCAGGTAGCGGCCGGCCTGGCGCATCAGCCAGACGGGCGGCGGGAACAGGGGCTCGCCCGCGAGTGCCCTCAGGAGACGTTTCGGCGTCGGCTTCGCGACCACATTCTCATCCCTGTCCGAAGATTCGAAACGAGTGGCTGTTGCTGGAGAAGCGCCGGGGATCACGGGGATTCCCGGTTGTCCACGAATCGTCCCCAGCACCATGGACGCGCCGTGCGACTGTGGACGGATCGCTTGCTTTCCCTCCGCGTCGCCGCAAATCTAGGGCATCCGGCAGGGCCCCGGAAAGTGGGGAAAGTTCGCGCCGTCCGCAGCGTCGTCCGATGCGGTGGAAGTCCGGGGCGGAGGCGCGCCCCGGGCCCCTGAGCGGACGGGAGAGGTGGGGGCGGACGCCCCGGGCGCGAAGCGTCCCCGGCCGTGCACGGGTTCGTCCCCGCGGTTTCCACCGCGTTTGCGGAGTGCGCGCGTGCGCCTTCACGTCCATTTGATTTCCGATTCGACGGGAGAGACGGTGACCGCCGTGGCGCGTGCCGCCCTCTCCCAGTTCGACGATCTCGCGCCGATCGAGCATCTCTGGTCGTTCGTGCGCAGCCCCGAGCAGCTCGAACGCGTGCTGCGCGGGGTCGAGACGGTGCCGGGCGTCGTCGTCTACACCCTGGTCTCGCCCGAACTGCGCCACCGGCTCGAGGAACGCTGCCGCGAGATCGGCGTCGCCTGCGTCGCTGTGCTCGATCCGGTGATGCACGTGCTGACGGCGATGGTCGGCTCCGCCGGCCGTCCGCGGGTGGGCGGCCAGCACGCCATGAGCCCCGACTATTTCGGCCGCATCGAGGCCATGAATTTCGCGATGCGGCACGACGACGGACAGTTCCCGGAAGAGCTCGGCGAGGCCGACGTCGTGCTCGTGGGGGTGTCGCGGACCTCCAAGACTCCGACCTGCGTCTATCTCGCGAACCGCGGCATCAGGGCGGCGAACGTACCGTTCGTTCCCGGTTCGCCGCAGCTCGCGCTGCTCGAGAAGCTCGAGGGGCCCCTCGTCGTCGGGCTCACGATCCGTCCCGACGTGCTCGCCCAGATTCGCGAGAACCGGCGGCGCATGATGGGGCTCGAGGGTGGCGACGTCGAACGCTACGGTCAGGACTATGTCGACGTCGAGCGCATCCGCGAGGAGCTCGTGCACGCCCGGCGGCTCTTCGCACGGCTCGGCTGGCCGGAGATCGACGTGACGCGGCGTTCGGTCGAGGAGACCGCGGCGGTCGTGATCCAGCTCCTGCAGCTGCGCCGCGATCCCGAGCTCGGTCGCGTGACGGGCGAAGTGCTGCGGGGCGTGCTGACGGCGGGCGACCGGGACCGCATCTGATGCTGGCTCTCGATCGGACGTCGGCTTCGAGACGCCGGCGGACGCCGCCCTGGCGCCGGACGCTGCTGCGTGCCGCGCTCGCCGCCCTGGCCGCTTCGGCGCTGGCCTATGCGGCCTACGAAGCCGGCCGCGCGCACTGGCGGGCCGAGGTGGAGCGGCTGGAGCGCGAGAACGCGCACCTCGAGGCGCTCGATCGCGAGCGGGTGCAGCGGCTCGTGGAGGCGCTGTCGCGGATCGAGGAGCTCGAAGCGCGCAACACCGCGCTCGAGCAGGAGCTCGCCCGACGCCTCCCCGACGTGCGCACGGCCGGGCTCGTGGAGTTGCTCGAGGCCCGGCTCGCGGACGGGATCCCGGGTGAGCGTCTCGCCTCGGTGCTGCGCGCGCTCACCCGCGAGCGCGACTGCACCGTCGAGGAACAGGGTGCGCGGGTCTACGTCCGGGTGCCGCTCGCCGCCGACCGGCGCAATCACGCGAACCTCGCGGGCGGGCGCGTCACCGTGCGGCTCGAGGGCGAGCCGGCACGCGATGCCGAGGGCCGGCCGGAGGCATGGTACGACACCGCCGCGCCGGTCCGTCTCCTGCTGGTCACGGTGGACGGGCGGCGGCTCGAGCTGCACGACCCGCTGCCGCTCACCCCGGCCGTCGTGGTCGGCGATCGCGAGTACCGGCTGCTCGTGCAGCCCGACGAGCGCCGGGGGTACGCGCGCATCGTCGTCGAGTCCTGCGCCTGGCCCTGAGCTCCGGCGGGTGTCGGGCTGTGACCGTGCGGCCGCGGCGCATCCGGAGATCGCCACTGCGTCGATCGGCGGGGCGACAACCGCCGCCGGCTGTGGCAGGATCCCTGCGGTGGTTCCGGTCCGTCCGGTCCGTCTCATGTGGGAGAAACGCCGCCATGCTGCCGCGCGCGGCCACCGCCGTCGCTCTCACCCTGCTCGCGGGCCTCGTCGCATCCGCGGCGATCGCGGCCGAGCCCGTGAACACGCTGCGGCAGGCCCTCGAAGCCACCTATGCCGAAAATCCCGAGCTCGACGCCGCGCGCGCCCGGCTGCGGGCCGTGGACGAGAATGTGCCGCAGGCCCTCGCGGGCTTCCGGCCGCGCGTCTTCGTCGACGGCAACGCCGATGCGGTGAGCGGCCAGACCGATCTCGGCGATCTCGACCGCAAGGGTGTCGGGGTGGCGCTGAGCCTGCGTCAGAACCTCTATGCTGGCGGCGGCACCGAAGCGGCGGTGCGGCGGGCCGAGCAGCAGGTCCGCGCCGAACGCGGGCGTCTCTTCGCCACGGAACAGCAGGTGCTGCTCGCGGCGGTCGAGGCCTATTCGGCGACGTGGCGGGATCGCGCCGTGCTCGACTTCGCCCGCAACAACCGCGACCGGATCGCCCGGCAGCTGCAGGCGACGCGCGACCGGTTCAGCGTCGGCGAGGTGTCCCGGACCGATGTCGCCCAGGCCGAAGCGCGGCTGTCGCGGGCGCGCGCCGACGTCGAACAGGCGCTCGCCGACCTCGCCGCCTCGACCGCCGAGTTCCGCCGGGTGATCGGGCGGGATCCGGCCGATCCGCTGGCCGAGCCCGAGGTCTACGAAGGGCTTCCCGGGACCCTCGAGGAGGCGCTGGCGCGGGCCGAGAACCATCCGGGCGTGGTGGCGGCGCGCTTCGATCTCGAGGCCGCGCGTGCCGCGGTCGACGAAGCCGTGGCCGGGCTGCGGCCGACGCTGGATCTGCGGGCCGACGCATCTTATGCGAGCGAGCCGAGCGCGTCGCTCGACTGGCAGCGGTCGGGCTCGGTCGGGCTGCAGCTCAGCGTGCCGCTCTACGAGGGCGGCGCGGTCTACGCCCGCGTGCGCCAGGCGCGGCAGACGGTGACCCAGCGCCAGCGCGATCTCGACGCGGTGACGCGCGAGGTCCAGCGGCAGGTCGCCTCGGCCTGGGAGGCGCTGCGGGCTACGGGTGCCGCGATCAGCGCCTTCGAAGCCCAGGTCCGCGCCAACCGGATCGCGCTCGAAGGCGTGCGGCAGGAAGCGCTAGTCGGCACGCGAACGGTGCTCGACGTGCTGGATGCCGAACAGGAGCTGTTCGACTCCCAGGTCAGCCTCGTGCGCGCGCAGCGCGACCGCGTGGTGGCGAGCTACCGGCTCGCTTCGGCGATCGGCGAGCTGGGGGCTGCGCGGCTCGGTCTCGCGGTCGAGCTCTACGAACCCGAAGCCTACTACCAGCGCCAGCGGACCCGGCTGTTCGGCCTCGAGTAGCGGGACCGACATCCTGTCGTCCAGGATCCGGGCCGAAGACGGTCCGGGCTCGCGGAGAATGTTCCTCCTGCGCGTTAACCTTGCGGTAAGGGGCGGGCCCTAGGATCGGACCCGGCTGCCGAGCCGTCCGTTCGAGCGTAGCGAGGAAACCATGCAGCACCTCAGGACACTCCGTCTGGCGGCGGGTCTCGCACTCGCCCTCGCCGGCAGCGGCACTGCCGCCGCCGGAACCGCGACCGGCTCGCTCTCGATCAGCGTCACCGTCGAGAGCGGCTGCAGGATCCGCGATGCCACCCTGACCTTCCCGACCTACGTGTCCGGCCAGACCGCCGACGCCACGGCGGAAGGCAAGCTGATCGTCGAGAACTGCACGCCGGGAACCCTGACCATCGCTCTCGATGGTGGCCACGCCGGCGACGTCTCCGCGCGGAAGATGCGCAGCAGCACCGGCGACACGCTCTCCTACCAGCTCTACCGCGACGCCGCGCGGACCGGCATCGCCGGATCCGGCAGCAACGCCATCACGGGGAAGCTGACCACCGGCACCATGCGTTCCTTCCAGATCTACGGTGTCGTTCCGGCGGGCCAGGTGGTGCCGCCCGGGGTCTACAGCGACACGGTCGCGCTGACCCTCGAATTCTGACGGTCCGCGCCGGGCGGGGGGCGCATTGTGCGCCCCCGCCCGGCGCCCTATATAGCGGCCGCCGGACCCGCACGCGGCGGCGACCTGCCGCGCGCGGGCCGGATTCGCACGGAGCAGCAGGGATCATGGCCCGACGTCGACGGGTTTACGAGGGCAAGGCGAAGGTTCTCTTCGAGGGCCCCGAGCCCGGCACTCTCATCCAGTACTTCAAGGACGACGCCACCGCCTTCAACAAGAAGAAGCATGCGATCATTACCGGCAAGGGCGTCCTCAACAACCGTATCTCCGAGTATCTCATGCAGAAACTCGGCGAGATCGGCGTGCCGACGCATTTCATCCGCCGGCTCAACATGCGCGAGCAGCTGATCCGCGAGGTCGAGATCATTCCGATCGAGGTCGTCGTCCGCAACTATGCGGCCGGTTCGTTCTCGAAGCGCTTCAACATCGAGGAAGGCACGCTGCTGCCGCGCTCCATCGTCGAGTACTACTACAAGTCCGACGAACTCGGCGATCCGCTGGTGACAGAAGAGCACATCACCGCGTTCGGCTGGGCGAGCTACCAGGAGATCGACGAGATCCTCAATCTGTCGCTCAGGGTCAACGACTTTCTCTCCGGGCTGTTCACCGGGGTCGGGCTCAAGCTGATCGATTTCAAGCTCGAATTCGGGCGGCTCTGGGAAGAGGACGACATGCGCATCGTGCTCGCCGACGAGATCAGTCCGGACAACTGCCGGCTCTGGGACGCCCGGACCAACGAGCGTTACGACAAGGACCGTTTCCGTCACGATCTCGGCAACGTCCAGGAAGGCTATGCCGAGATCGCCCGCCGGCTCGGCATCCTGCCCGAGGCCGGTCCGCGCGACCTCAAGGGTCCGGAGACGCTGCAGTGATCGCCCGGGTGCAGATCCGCTACCGGCCGGGCGTGCTCGATCCCGAGGCGCGGGCCATCGGCCGCGCCCTCGGCAATCTCGGCTATCGCGACGTCCGCTCGGTCTCCCGCAGCCGCATCATCGAACTCGAGCTCGCGGCCGGCGACCGCGCTTCGGCCGAGCGCGAGGTGCGGGAGATGTGCGAGCGTCTGCTCGCCAATCCGGTGATCGAGACCTACGACATCAGCCTGGTCGACTGAGCGCCGATGCGGGCCGCGGTCGTCACCTTCCCGGGCTCCAACTGCGACCGCGACCTCGCGGTCGCCATGGAAGCGGTCTTCGGCCGGCCGGTACGGCGCATCTGGCACGGCGACAGCGAATTGCCGCCGGTCGACCTCGTCGGTCTCCCGGGCGGTTTCTCGTACGGAGATTACCTGCGTCCCGGTGCCATCGCCGCCCGCTCGCCGATCATGCGTGCCGTGGCCGAGGCCGCCCGGAGAGGCGTTCTGGTGCTCGGCATCTGCAACGGCTTCCAGATCCTGACCGAGGCCGGCCTGCTGCCCGGGGCGCTGATCCGCAACGCCGGGCTCGCCTTCGTCTGCCGCGAGGTCGGCCTCGAAGTGGCGACCGACGCCTCACCCTTCACCTCGGCCTACGGGCGCGGTGCGCGGATCCGCCTGCCGGTCGCGCACCACGACGGCAACTACGTCGCCGATGCCGAAACCCTGCGCCGCCTTGAGGCCGAGGACCGGATTGCCTTCCGCTATCTCGACAATCCGAACGGTTCGACGAACGACATCGCCGGCATCCTCGGCGAGAACCGCAACGTCCTCGGCCTGATGCCGCATCCCGAGCGCGCCTGCGATCCGCTTCTCGGCGGCACCGACGGGCTCGGCCTGTTCCGCTCGCTCCTCGGGGCCCTCGTCGCATGAGCGCGGAAACCCCGGCGATCACCCCCGAACTCGTCGCGGCGCACGGCCTGACGGCGGAGGAATTCGCGCGCATCCGCGCCATCCTCGGCCGCGAGCCCAATCTCGTCGAGCTCGGCATCTTCTCGGTGATGTGGAGCGAGCACTGCTCCTACAAGTCCTCGAAGACGCATCTCGCGAAATTCCCGACCGAGGCGCCCTGGGTGATCTGCGGCCCGGGCGAGAACGCCGGCGTGGTCGACATCGGCGACGGCCTCGCCGCCGTCTTCAAGATGGAGAGCCACAACCACCCGAGCTTCATCGAGCCCTATCAGGGTGCCGCCACGGGCGTGGGCGGCATCCTGCGCGACGTCTTCACCATGGGCGCGCGGCCGGTGGCGCTGCTCGACGCGCTCCGCTTCGGCGATCCCGCCAACCCGCGCACCCGCTGGCTCGTGGGCGGCGTGGTCGCCGGCATCGGCGGCTACGGCAACTGCGTCGGCGTGCCCACGGTCGGCGGCGAGGCCACCTTCCACCGCGCCTACGACGGCAACATCCTCGTCAATGTCATGTGCGTCGGCATCGCCCGCGCCGACCGGGTGTTCTACGCCCGCGCCGCCGGCGTCGGCAATCCCGTCGTCTACGTCGGTGCCAAGACCGGCCGCGACGGGATCCACGGCGCCACCATGGCCTCGGCCGAGTTCGACGAGACGAGCGAGGAGAAGCGGCCGACCGTCCAGGTCGGCGATCCGTTCACCGAGAAGCTGCTCATCGAGGCCTGCCTCGAGCTCATGGAGAGCGACTGCATCGTCGCCATCCAGGACATGGGAGCCGCCGGCCTCACCTCCTCGGCCTTCGAGATGGCCTCGCGCGGCGGTACCGGCATCGAGCTCGACCTCGACGCCGTCCCGCTCCGCGAGGAGGGCATGACCGCCTACGAGATCATGCTCTCGGAGAGCCAGGAGCGCATGCTCATGGTGCTGCGCGAGGGGCGCGAGGAGGAGGCGCGCCGCATCTTCGCGAAATGGGAGCTCGATTTCGCGGTCGTCGGCCGCGTCACCGACACCGGCCGGCTGGTCGCCCGGCACCGGGGCCGGGTGGTCGCCGATCTGCCGGTGGCGCCGGTGAGCGGAGCTTCGCCCGTCTACGACCGGCCGTCCGAACCGACACCGCCGCCGCTTCCCTTCGTCGCCGACGACGCGGTCGCGGCGGTGGAGCCGGAGCAGGCCCTGCTGCGTCTCCTCGGTTCGTCGGATCTCTCGAGCCGCCGCTGGATCTTCGAGCAGTACGACCACATGGTGATGGCCGACACCGTGCAGCGTCCGGGCGGCGATGCCGCGGTCGTACGCATCCACGGCACCAACCGCGGCCTCGCGCTCTCGACCGACTGCACGCCGCGCTACTGCGAGGCCGATCCGCGCACGGGCGGCCGCCAGGCCGTCGCCGAATGCTATCGCAACCTGACCGCCGTCGGGGCCCGTCCGCTCGCCATCACCAACTGTCTCAATTTCGGCAATCCCGAACGCCCGCGCATCATGGGCCAGCTCGTCGGCTGCATCGAAGGGATGGCCGAAGCCTGCCGCGCCCTCGACTTCCCGGTGGTGTCGGGCAACGTCTCCCTCTACAACGAGACCCGCGGCCGCGCGATCCTGCCCACGCCCGAAGTCGGCGGCCTCGGGCTGATCGAGGATCTCGGCCGGATGGTCGGCATCGCCTTCGCCCCCGGCCTCGCCCTCGTGCTCGTGGGCGAGAGCCGCGGCTGGCTCGGCTGTTCGCTGTTCCTGCGCGAGATCCTCGGCCGCGAGGAGGGTGCTCCGCCGCCCGTCGACCTCGACTCCGAGCGGCGTCACGCCGCCTTCGTGCGCGCCCGCATCGCCGAAGGGAAGGTGCGCGCCTGCCACGATCTCTCGGATGGCGGTCTCGCGGTCGCCGTCGCCGAGATGTGCCTCGCTTCCAACTGCGGTGCCCGCGTCGCGGTGCCGGCAGACGTCGACAGCCGGATCGGCTGGCTGTTCGGCGAGGATCAGGGCCGCTATCTCCTCGCCGTGCCGACCGACGGGCTCGATGCCGTGCTCGCCGCCGCCGCTGCCGAAGGGATCGTCGCGCGGGAGATCGGCCGCACCGGGGGCGACGCGTTGATCCTCGGCGACGGGCCGCCCATATCGCTCGCCGGGATGCGCCGCGTGCACGAATCGTGGCTGCCGCAGTACATGGACGGCTGAGCGCCGCGTCGGAGACACAGCGATGCCGATGAGTGCGGCCGAACTCCAGCGGGTCCTGAAGGAGGCCTTCCCGGACGCCCTGGTCGAGATCGAGGATCTCGCCGGCGACGGCGACCACTACCGCGCCCGCATCGTCAGCGCCGCCTTCGCCGGCAAGAGCCGGCTGCAGCAGCACCAGATGGTCTACCGCGCGCTCGGCGAACGCATGGGCGGCGAGCTGCACGCGCTGGCGCTGATCACCAGTGCACCCGCCACCACTCCCTCCGGAAAGGACGCCACGTCATGAGCCAGCCGCTCTTCGACCGCATCCGCGAGCAGATCGGGAGCGCCGACGTCGTGCTCTACATGAAGGGGACGCCGGTCTTCCCGCAGTGCGGCTTCTCGGCCGGGGTCGTCCAGGTGCTCTCGAACCTCGGCGTCAAGTTCCAGTCCTACAACGTGCTCGAGGACATGGAGCTGCGCCAGGGGCTCAAGGAGTTCTCGAACTGGCCGACCTTCCCGCAGCTCTACGTCAAGGGCGAGCTCGTCGGCGGCTTCGACATCGTGCGGGAGATGTACGAGAGCGGCGAACTCCAGGCGCTGCTGCGCGAGAAGGGGATCGCCTTTTCCGAGGCCGCCTGAGCCGGCGTTCGAGTTCGATCGAGGGTTCGAGGGCGCCGGCCGCGCCCCGCACCCGCAGCGGTACCGGACAGGGGCCCCGTGTCACGGTGACATCGAGCCACACCGGCCGGCCGGCGTTCGTCGTGCCCTCGACGAAGCCGTAGCCGTCCTCGAAGCCGTGACGGCCGAGGAGGCGCGCCCGGAACCGCCGGCCGGACGCGTCCGAAGTGGCGTCGGCCGGCACCTCGAGCAGGATGTCGAGGCGCTTCCTGCCCTCGAACACCGGCACCGTGATCCGGTCTCCCGGCCGGCGCGCCGGATCGGCCGCCCACTGCTGCAGCACGAAGAAGGCCGTCAGCGGGTCGACCGTGCCGTGGCGCAGCTCCGCCGGCACCTCGCTCTCGCGTCGCCTGCCGTTGTTGTCGTAGTGGAGCTCGACGATCTCGCCGCTTGCCGGGTCGTAGCGGATGCGGATGTCGCGGTAGCGGTCCGGTTTGTCGTAGCGCACATGGAACCGGTCCGGCCGCGGCCGCCCGTCGAGGACGACCACTTCGGCCTCCATGCGGGCGCGGTTGCCGTCGCCGAGCCAGGTCGCGAATCCGCCGGGCCGGAACTCGAGATGGCCGATGGACCGGTCGCCCCGTTCGTGGTCGATCGCGAGGTGCAGGCGTGCGACGAGGCTGCCGCCGAGCCGCATCGTGTAATCGAAGGCGCAGCGTGCGCCCGAAGCCCCGCCGTCCGGACAGCAGGCCGGCGCGGGGCCGGCGGCTGAGAGCGTGCCGACAGCGACGAGGGTGGCCATGAACCTGTTCCTCATCGCCCGCAGACCGCGCCGACTGCTCATGGCCTCGCTCCTGCTGGCCGTGGCGTCACAGCCGCCTGCCGCCGCGTCCGGCCTCGCCCGACCGGGCGAGGTGCTCTTCGTGCGCGAGCCCCGGCAGGAGTGGCTGCAGCGGCAGGATCCCGCCAAACGCGAACGGCTGTGCGGGGCCAGGGTTCGGAAATGGCCCTCCTACCGGGCGCGGACCACCGTCCGGCGCGTCGAAGGTTACGGTGGTGACGAGAAGACCGAGCCCTTCGCCTGGATGGTGATGCGGGCCGCGGCGGATGCCTTCGGCACCGGCGACCGCACGGCCGAGGAGGCGCTCGTCGGCCAGCTGCGGCGCTGGGCACGGGGACGCGCGCTGACGAAGTTCGAGCGCGAGGACCCGGCGAGCTGGTACGTGGTCGAGCGCACGCTTCTGCCGACCATCGTCGCTTGGGGGCTGGTCGGGCGGGACAATCCGCGCGTGCCGCCCGAGACGGCCCGGCTGGTCGAGGACTGGCTCGCGGGCGTGGTGGCGCGGATCCGCGAACACCGCATCCGCCTGCGCTCCGACGACATCAGCGCCCGCAACAACCACGCCTATCTGGCGGCGAGCGTGCTGATGGCCTGGGGTGCCCTTACGGGCGATCGCGGCCTCGTCGAGACGGCCGTCGCCGTCTACCGGCGCGCCATCGCCGACATGCGGCCGGACGGCAGTTTCCCGCTCGAGACCGCGCGCGGCGCCCGCGCCCTCTGGTACCAGCGGCACGCCATCGCCTCGCTCGTGACCATCGCGCAGATGGCCGAGGTCCAGGGGATCGACCTCTGGAGCTATCGGGTCGGGTCGCGCGACATCCACACGGCGGTCCGGTTCCTGCTCGATGGCATCGAGGACCCCGAGCTCGTCTGGAAGTACGCGCAGGAGAACGTGAATCCCGGACCGTCGCAGAACTGGATGGTGCAGGATCTCGGGTTCATGAAGCGACGCGGCCATGGCCGGCATTACATGGCCTGGGCCGAAATCTACATGGCCCGGTTTCCCGACCGGGAGGAAACCGGACGGCTGGCCGCCGCCCTCGCCGCCTTCGATCCGGAATTCCGGCCGATGATCGACGAGTACGGCGGCGGCCACACCACCTGTTATTTCTTCGTGCCGGCGATGCCGGCCGAGGGAGACCTCAGCGCGAATAGTACTCGATGACCAGATTCGGTTCCATCTGCACCGGGTACGGTACCTCGGCGAACTTCGGCACGCGGATGAACTGGGCCTTGAGCGCCTTGTAGTCGACCGAGAGATAGTCCGGCACGTCGCGCTCCGGCCGCTGCACGCTCTCCAGCACCATCGGGTGGTGCTTGGAGCGCTCGCGGATCTCGATGACGTCGCCCTCGCGCAGCAGATAGCTCGGGATGTTGACCCGCTGTCCGTTGACCAGGACGTGGCCGTGGTTGACCAGCTGGCGCGCGGCGAACATGGTCGGCGCGAAATTGACCCGGAAGACTACGGCATCGAGGCGACGCTCCAGAAGCCCGATCATGTTCTCGGCGGTGTCGCCGCGCATGCGGCTCGCCACCTCGTAGATCCGGCGGAACTGCCGCTCGGTCATGTTGGCGTAATAGCCCTTGAGCTTCTGCTTCGCCTGGAGCTGCAGGCCGTAGCTAGAAAGCTTGCGCCGCTTCTGGCCGTGCTCGCCCGGGGGATAGTCGCGGCGGGCGAGCGGGTTCTTGGCACGTCCCCAGAGGTTGACGCCGAGACGGCGGCAGATCTTGTTCTTCGCCTTGATGCGCTTGGTCATCGGTCCTCGAGCCGGGCAGTCCAACAGGCAAAAGCGGCCGGGACGGCCGCTCGCGAAGACGCGCGGCTATATACGTCCCGGCGGGCGGATGTCAAAGGGTCTCGGCCGGCGGCGGCGGGCCCGGGGGCTCTCCCGGGGGCGCGCCGCCTTCGCTCTTCGCTCCCCTGCGGCGGCCGTGCGCGAGTCGCTCGACGATGCCGTGGAGCAGGTTGACCTCGGCCACGGTGAGGGCGCGCCGCTCGAGCATCACCTCGATCGCCCGCACGAGGCTCTCGCGCCGGGTCGGGCTGCGGAAGAAGTCGGCGGCGTCGAGCTCGCGCAGCAGATGGTCGAGCAGCGCCCGCAGCTCGCCCTTGGTCGCGGGCCGCTCGCGTTCCGCCGGCTGCGCCAGGGCGGGCACCGCGCCCCGGCTCCGCCACCACTCGTAACCCGCGATCAGCACCGCCTGCGAGAGGTTGAGGGAGGGAAAGGCGGGGTTCACGGGAATGGTGACGATGGCATCCGCGAGCGCGATCTCCTCGTTCGCGAGGCCGGTGCGCTCGGGGCCGAACAGCAGGCCGACGCGGCGCCCGGCCGCGGTCGCGGCCGCCGCCTCGCGGGCCATCTCCTCGGCGGTGAGCACCGGCTTGTCGAGATCCCGCGGCCGCGCCGTCGTGGCGTAGACATTGTGCAGGTCGGCCGTGGCTTCGTCGAGCCGCGCGTCGATGCGCATCCGGTTCAGCACGACCCAGGCACCCGACGCCGCGGCCACCGCCTTGGCGTTGGGCCAGCCGAAACGCGGGGCGACCAGCCGCAGCTCGTGCAGGCCGAAGTTGAGCATCGCCCGCGCCACGAGGCCGACGTTCTCGCCGAGCTGCGGTCGTGCCAGGATCACGACCGGCGCGGGTTCGAGGCCGTCTTCGGCGCGCTCCGCCTTCTGCGTGAGCTTCATTCCGGTTACCGCAGGATCCGCCCGGCGGCGCTCGTGTCGTAGGCGAGCCCTTCGGCCGTGAGCACCGGCATGCCGGCCGGCCCCGGCCGCAGCAGCCCCTTGCGCACGAGCGCCTCGAAGACGTTGCGGTTCCCGAGCCCGGAGGCGTCCCTCGCGGAGACGATGCCGCCGGCGACGTGATAGTGGTCGCCGTGCGGCTCCGGCAGCCCGCGGATCAGCACCGTGCCGTCGGCGTCCGGCGGCTCCGCGTAGACCGGATCGCGCGCGATCGCCTGGAGGATGGCGAGCGTGCGCAGCTGCAGGGCGTTCAGGCGTTTCGGGTTGGAGGCGGAAAGCGGGCGCATCGGTACGGGCTCAGTCCACGGCCATGGCGAGGATACGGCTCAGATGGCAGAACGGCCGGCCCGTCTCCTGCCGCCAGGCGAGGAAGATCTCCTGCATCGCCTGCCGGTCGGCGCGCGTCTTCGCACCGCCCGGAAAGCCCGCGAAACGCTTCAGGCCGCGCAGCACGGCATCGGTCGGGATGAAGGTGTCGCGTCCGACCATGCGCAGGAACTGGGGGCCGGAATTGCCGCCGAGCTGCGAGAAGCGCTTCGCGAGCTCCTCGAAGAGCCCCACACAGTCGTCTGCGGGCCAGGCCGCGAGCCAGTTGCCGAAACTCCCGTGCTCGCGTGCGATTTCGAGCATCGCCGCGGCATTCTGCCGCACCGCGCGGAGCTTTCCGAGATGGCGCACGAGCCTCCGGTCTTCGAGCAGCTCCTCGATGCGCTCGTCGGAGAGGCCGGCGCAGAAGGCCGGATCGAAGCCGCGGAAGACCTCCTCGAAGGCCGGCCACTTCGCATCGACGAGGCTGTGCTTCAGACCGGCGCGGAAGATCCGCTGCGACATCGCCGAGAGATAGCGGTCGTCGGTCCGGGCGCGCAGTTCCTCCGGAGCCGCCGGCACCGGCAGGCCGTCCTCGACGGCGGAGGGGCCGTGGCGCATCACCGCCGCTTCGATCACATCGGAAAAGGAAGGCACGGACACGGATCGTTCCCGTTCGCGGTCGCGGTGCCAACATAACGGGTGCATCCGGCAGGTCGAGGGGAGAGGTGGGTGGCCGTGCGGGTCGAGGGCAGTGCCGGCGAGGGCGGCGGGCAGATCGTCCGCAGCGCTGTCGCCGTCGCGGCCGCGACGGGGATCGCGGTCGAGATCGTGGATATCCGCGCCCGGCGACCCAATCCCGGCCTGCAGGCGCAGCATCTGACCGCCGTCCGGGCCGCGGCAGCAATCTGCGGGGCACGGCTCTCGGGCGACCGGCCGGGCTCGGAGCGGCTCCTGTTCGAGCCGCGTCATCCGCCCCGTGGCGGCCGCTGGCATTTCGACGTCGGCGCGGCGCGCGAGGGTGGCAGTGCGGGGTCCGCCTGTCTCGTGCTCCAGACCGTCGCGCTGCCGCTCCTCCTCGCTCCGGGACCGTCGGAAGTGGTGGTCGAGGGCGGCACCCATCTGCCGAACAGCCCCTGCTTCGACTTCCTGGAGCTGGTATGGGCGCCCGCGCTGCGCGCCCTCGGCTGGCGGGTCGACGTCGCGCTCGAAGCCTTCGGCTTCTATCCCAAGGGCGGCGGGCGCATCCGGGCCCACTTCGGAGGCGGGAGACCGCCTGTGCCGCTGTCGCGGGTCGAGCCGGGTGAGCTCGAACGTGTCACGATCCGCGCCATCGCCGCCTCGCTTCCCGCGCACATTCCCCAGCGCATGAGCGACCGCGCCCGTGGGCTGCTCGCGCCGCTCGGCGTGCCGCTGCGTCTCGAACCCCGGCGCGTGCGGGCCCTCTCGCCCGGTGCGCTCACCTTCCTCGTCGCGGAGCACGCCGGCTCGAGCTGCGGCTTCACCGCCTTCGGGGCACCGGGGAAACCCTCGGAGCAGGTCGCCGAGGAAGCGGTCGGGCTGTTGCGGGAGCATCTCGCGAGCGGCGCCGCCCTCGACCGCTGGCTCGCCGACCAGATCCTGCTGCCGCTCGCCTTCGCCGCAGGCGTTTCGCTCTTCACGACCGACATGGCGACCTCGCATCTGCGCACGCAGGCGGCCCTGCTCGGGGATCTCGGGGTCGCGGCGATCGCACTTCGCGAGCGGGACGGCCGGGTGGAAGTGGAGGTGCGGCCGCCGGCCGATCGCGACGTGGCGTCCCGTTGAGGGCCGCGTCCGTTTGCGCCGGCATCGTCGCTGTGGCAGCATGCGGCATCGGGTGGAAAGCAAGGGTGGCGCGATGCTCCGCGCGCTGTGGACTGGCCTGCTGCTCTCCGGGCTGCTCGCGGCCGGCGGGCAGTCGGCGATCGAGACGAAGGATCTCGTCGAACAGCGCGAAGCCATGGTGCGCATGGTCAAGCTCGAGGCCGCCATGGTCGCGGACGAGACCGGGATCCGCGAGCTCGACCCGCGCGTCCTCGCCGCCATGCGCGAGGTGCCGCGGCACCTGTTCCTGCCGGAGCCGCTGTGGCCGTATGCCTACACGCCGCAGCCGCTGCCGGTGCACCCCGAACAGAACCTCGCCGCCCCCTTCATCGCCGCGCTGATGCTGCACCTCGCCGAAATCCGCCCGGACGACATCGTCTTCGAGACCGGGACCGACGTCGGCTACCAGGCCGCCCTCGCCTCGAGGCTCGCCCGCCGGGTCTACAGCGTCGAGCTCCTCCCCGATCTCGTGACATGGGCGGAGAGCCGGCTCCGGGCACTCGGCTACGATAATGTCGAAGTGCGCGAGGGCGACGGCTTCTGGGGCTGGCCCGGGAAGGCGCCGTTCGATGTCGTCATCGTCAAGGAGGCGGTTCCGTCCGTGCCCGAGCCGCTGCTCGCGCAGCTCGCCCCCGGCGGCCGGCTCGTCGCGCCCATCGGCCCGGCGGTGGGCCAGCAGTGGCTCACCCTCGTGCGCAAGGGGGAGGACGGCAGGGTGCGCATGCGTCGCGTGCTGCCGGTGCGGTTCTCGCCGCTGCAGGGCGGCGAGCGCACCTGACGACGGGCGTTTGCGGCCGCCCTGCGGCCTTCCCACATCATCGAAGGAGCGCCGGCGGGACACAAGCCGCCGGGCGCCCGCGCCGACCGACAGGGAGAAACGCCATGACCGTCCTCGTCTCGCTCGCCGATCTGCAGAAGGCGCTTTCGGAGAATCCGGACCGGCTCGCGGAGGAGCTGCTGCCGCCCGGATCCTTCGTGCGTCACAAGTACGGGCAGGGGCCGGCCTGGGTGTTCCGTCCGCACCGGCCGTCGGATGCCGATCCCGAAGAGCTGCGGCAGTGGAACCTGACGCCGGAGCAGTGGGCGGAGCAGATGGCCGTGGCACTCGTGGCGCTCAGGCACGACATGAAGCTCGACGCCCTGCAGGAAGGCTTCGGGCGCGTCTGAACGCCGACCGGAAAAAAAAGCGCCCCGGAGGTCTCGCGACTTCCGGGGCAAATCCCGATCCCTCGGGGGGACCGGCGGTTCAGGGAGGCTTTCCGGGAAACTCTCGGCGGCGGACGATGGTTCCTCGCCGTGGCCGGAGACCGTCCGGTCTCTCCGTGGCGAACCGCTTCGTCCGCGCTCGCGGGCGGTATGTATACCGCACCGCAGCATCCCGCAAGGGGTTTTTGTGCGTCGCAACATGAGTGATCCGTGCGGCAGGGCGTCGCATCGGTCGCCTCCGGATCGCGCGAGCGAAAGGACGGCTAGCGTCGGCCGCGAAGAGCCTTCCAGGCGAGCGAGAGCAGCCAGAGCGGCACGACCACCACGGCGCCGATGAGCACGTAGGATGCGCCCCGGGACACCCAGCTCCAGAAATCGGCGACGATCCCGGCGGCGAGGCCGCGAAGCCACGCGAAAAGCTCGTGCGGCGTGACGTCCAGGAAGGCGAGCGCCATGCCGACCAGGAAGGAGGCGAGCACGAGCTTCACGATGGTGGCGAGGGTGATCTTCGGCATGGGCTCTCCCGCCCGTCACGGCCGCCTCGGCCGATCGTCCGTCAGCCGGAATAGGGAGACAGCGGCGCGGCGCAAGCCCGTGGTGGTCCCCCGATCCCGACCGCCCCGCGGCCCTCGACAGGCGGGCGGGCGGCGCTAGTCTCGATGCCGCCTCGGGAGTCGGGACGGGTCGGATCATGAACGAGCGGGCGAGCCGGGCGGAGGGGCGGAGCGATGCGGAGACGGCGCGTGCAGGCTCCCGCCTGCTGATCGTCGACGCATCGGGCTACGTCTATCGCGCCTTCTTCGCCCTGCCGCCGATGACCCGGCCGGACGGCACGCCCATCCAGGCGGTCTACGGCTTCTGCAACATGCTGCTCAAGCTGATGCAGGAGAACCCCGACGACGCCATCGTCGTCGTCTTCGACACCGGAAAGCCGAGCTTCCGCGAGAAGGTCTACGAGGCCTACAAGGCGCAGCGCGAAGCGCCGCCCTCGGAGATGGAGGTGCAGTTCCCGATCGTGCGGCAGGCCGCCGAGGCCTTCGGTCTGCCGATCGTCGAGGTCGAGGGCTACGAGGCCGACGACGTCATCGCGACGATCGCCCGGCGTGCCCGCGAGGCCGGCCGCGAAGTCGTGATCGTGAGCTCCGACAAGGACCTCATGCAGCTCGTCGGCGACGGCATCGCCATGTGGGACCCGATGAAGAACCGGCCGATCGGGCCGGAGGAGGTGCGGGAGCGGTTCGGCGTCCCGCCGGAGAAGGTCCGCGACGTCCTTGCGCTCGCCGGCGATCCTTCCGACAACGTGCCGGGAGTGCCCGGGATCGGGGTCAAGACCGCCGCCCAGCTGATCGAGCAGTTCGGATCGCTCGACGAGCTGCTCGCGCGGCTCGACGAGGTGAAGCAGCCGAAGCGCCGGCAGGCGCTCGCCGAGAACGCCGACAAGGCCCGGCTCTCCTTCGAGCTGGTCGGGCTCGCCGGAGACGCGCCGCTGCCCCTCGATCCGGCGACCATCGCGCGCGTCGAGCCGGACCCGAAACGGCTCCTGGAGTTCTTCCGCGAGAACGGCTTCAAGTCGCTGATCGCGCGCCTCGAACAGGTGGCCGAGGAGGCCGAGGCGGCGCACCGGGCGGCGGGTGCGACGGCGGAAGCACCGCGCTTCGAGCGCGTGCGCGACCTCGACGGGCTGCGGGCGCTCCTCGACCGGGCCATGGAAGGCGGGGTGCTCGCCGTCGATCTCGAAACCGATTCGCTCGCGGTCGAGAAGGCGAACATCGTCGGCCTCTGCCTTTCGGTCGGTGCCGGCGAAGGTTTCTACCTGCCGGTCGGGCACGTGGACGAGTTCGGCCGACCGGTCGAGGGTCAGCTCGACCTCGACGACACGCTGCGGACGCTCGCCCCCGTTCTGGGCGAGCCCGGCGTCCTCAAGGTCGGACACAATTTCAAGTTCGATCTCGCCATCCTCGAACGGCACGGGGTCGGGGTGGCTCCGGTCGACGACACCATGCTCGTCTCCTACGCCGTCAACGGCACGCGCCACGGCCACGGCATGGACGAGCTGGCGCAGCGCTATCTCGGCTACGAGACCATGCCGTACGAGGCCGTCTGCGGGCGGGGCGCGAAACAGATCACCTTCGACTGGGTGCCGGTGGACAGAGCCGTGGCCTACGGCGCCGAGGACGCCGAGGTCACCTTCCGGCTGTGGAAGACGCTCAGGCCGCTTCTCGTCGAGGAGCATCTCGCCACCGTCTACGAGACCCTCGACCGGCCGCTCGTGCCGATCGTCGCGCGCATGGAGCGGCTCGGCATCCGCGTCGACAAGGATCGCCTGCGCCAGCTCGCGTCCGAGTTCACGCAGCGCATGGCCGAACTCGAGGAGCGCGCCTACGCGCTCGCCGGCCGGACCTTCAACCTCGGTTCGCCGAAGCAGCTCGGCGAGGTGCTGTTCTCCGAGCTCGGGCTCGACGGCGGTGGCCGCAAGACCTCGACCGGGGCGCTTTCGACCAGCGCCGACGTGCTCGAGGAGCTGGCGGCGCAGGGCCACGAGCTGCCGCGGGTGATCCTCGAATGGCGGCAGCTGCAGAAGCTCGTGCGCACCTACTGCGATGCGCTCATCGAACAGGCGCATCCCGAGACCGGCCGCGTCCACACCTCCTTCAACCTCGCCGCCACCTCGACCGGGCGGCTGAGCTCGAGCGATCCGAACCTGCAGAACATCCCGATCCGCACCGAGGAAGGCCGCAAGATCCGCGCCGCCTTCGTGCCGGAAGACGGCTACGTCCTCATGTCCGCGGACTACTCGCAGATCGAGCTCAGGGTGGTCGCCCACGTCGCCGACGTGCCGGCGCTCAGGGAAGCCTTCGCGAAAGGCCTCGACATTCACGCCGCGGCCGCCTCGCGCATGTTCGACGTGCCGGTCGACAGGGTGGACTACGAGCTCAGGCGTGCGGCGAAGGTGATCAACTACGGCATCATCTACGGCATCGGCCCCTGGGGTCTGGCGCAGCGCCTCGGCATCCCGCGGGAGAAGGCGCGGGAGTACATCGAGGCCTACTTCGAGCGCTATCCGGAAATCCGCGCGTATATGGACCGGACGATCGAGGAGGCGCGCCAGAAGGGATATGTCACGACCATCTACGGGCGCCGCTGTTTCATCGCCGACATCAATCACCGCGTGCCGTCGCGCCGCAACGCCGCCGAGCGGCAGGCGATCAACGCGCCGATCCAGGGCACCGCCGCCGACATCATGAAGCGCGCCATGATCCGTGTCGACCGCAGGCTGCGGCGGGCCGGGCTCGGCGCCCGCATGCTGCTGCAGGTGCACGACGAGCTCGTGCTCGAGGTCCCGGAGGACGAGGTCGCGAGAACGGCGGAGCTCGTGCGGGAGACCATGGAGGGGGCCGCCGAGCTTGCCGTTCCGCTCGAGGTCGATCTCGGCTGGGGCCGCAACTGGGAGGAGGCCCACTGACGGTCAGCCGAAGGTCGCGGGCCCCATCAGCAGGTCCGGCAGCCAGGTGGCGATCCGCGGGAACACGCAGAGGATCACGATCCCGAGCAGCATCAGCAGCATGAAGGGCAGCGCACCCCTGAGCACGACCGGCAGCGGCACGTCGGGGGTGATGCTGTTGATGACGTAGAGGTTGAGCCCGACCGGCGGCGTGATCAGCCCGATCTCCATGTTGATGGTCAGCACCGCGGCGAACCAGTACGGGTCGAAGCCGGCCTGGGTGACGAGCGGCAGCAGGATCGGCGCGGTCATCAGGATCACCGCCACGGGCGGCAGGAAGAAGCCGGCGACCAGAAGGAACAGGTTGACGATCGCCATCAGCACCCAGCGGTTGACCTCGAGCTCGGCGATCCACTGCGCCACCGACTGGGTCACGAACAGGCTCGACAGCATGTAGGAATAGAGCTCGGCGGCGGCGATGATCAGCATGATCATCACCGATTCGCGCGTGCTGTCGCGCAGGATCGTCCACAGCCGGCGCGGGTCGGTCATGCGGTAGATCACGACCACGAGCAGGATGCAGAGCGCCGCGCCGACGCCCGCGGCTTCCGAAGGGGTGGCGACGCCGCCGTAGAGGGCCCAGAGCACGCCGACGACGATGGCAAGGAACGGCAGGACGCGCGGCAGCACCTCGACCTTCTCGCGCCAGCTCCAGGGCGTGTCGCGGGCGATCAGGCGGTAGCCGCGCCGCCAGGACAGCCACAGCGCCCAGGCCATGAACAGGGCGGAGAGCATCAGGCCCGGCACCACGCCGGCGAGGAACAGGCGCCCGATCGAGGTCTCGGTGGCGATCCCGTAGACGATCATGGTCACGCTCGGCGGGATCAGGATGCCGAGCGTGCCGCCTGCTGCGATCGCCCCGGTCGCGAGTTCGTCGGGGACGCCGCGGCTGCGCATCTCGGGAATGCCCATCTTGCCGATGGCGGCGCAGGTGGCGGGCGAGCTCCCGGAAAGGGCGGCGAAGATCGAGCAGGCGCCGATGTTGGCGATGATCAGCCCGCCCGGCACGCGCCAGAGCCAGCGGTCGAGGGCGAGGTAGAGGTCACGGCCGGCGGGCGAGCTCGCGACCGCGGCACCCATCAGGATGAACATCGGGATCGAGACGAGGGTGAACTCGGAGATCCCGGCGAACAACGTCTCGGCGACGAAGGACAGGGCGCCGAAACCGTCGAACAGGACGAGGAAGAGCAGCGCGGTGAGCCCAAGGCCGAAGGCGATGGGCACGCCCGTGGCGAGGATCGCGACGGTCGCGAGCGCGACGAGGAGACCGATCAGGAGCGGGCTCACCGGTGCAGGCTCCGGCTGCCGTCGCCCTCGTCCCGGCCCGCGAGGAGGACCGCGAGCGCGGCCAGATACTGCAGCACCAGCATGCCGAACCCGACGGGCAGGGGCAGCAGCGGGATCCAGAGCGGCAGCGCCCAGATCGTCTGCGTCGTCCAGCCCTCGGTCCAGTTCTCGAACCAGTACAGCGCCGACTGCCAGAACAGCACGGCGCAGAAGGCGAGCCCGAGCAGATGGGCGACGAGCAGCAGCAGGCGCCGCGTCGTGCCGTGCAGATAATGGGGCAGCAGGTCGACGTTCACGTGCCCGCCGATCGCGAGCACGTAGGGGCTGCCGAGGAAGGTGGCGGCGACGATGGCGTAGGTGACGAACTCGGTCTGCCACACCGTCGAGGCGCCGAGAAGATAGCGCATCACCACCATCTGGCAGACGACCGCGACCGCCGCCGCGACCAGGAGCGCCGCGACGAGGCCGAGAGCGGTGGAGAGGAAACCGACGACGCGCACGAAGACCACCATGCCGCGCCTTCCCGAAGGATCTCGGAGCCGGGTGCGGGGGGCGGGGAAGGGCGGCGGCCGCCGCGGGCCGCCGCCGGCTCCGGCCCTACTCGACGGAGAGTGCGAGGTCGATCAGTTGCTTGCCGCCCTCGACCTCTTCGCTGAACTTCCTGTAGGAGCTGCCCCTGGCGACCTCGATCCAGGCGTCGTAGTCCTCGCGGCTCATCTCGATCACCTCGACGCCCGCCTTCGTGAAGACGTCGATCATCTCCTGATCGATCTTCTTCGCCTCCTCGAAGAAGAAATCCTCGGCCTTCTGGCCGGCGGCGAGCAGCGCGGCGCGCTGGGCGTCGTCCAGCTGTTCCCAGCTCTTCTTCGACATCAGGATCGGCTCGTACATGAACCAGAGGGCGTTCTCGCCGGGGGCGGTTAGGCAGGTCACGACCTCGTAAAGGCGGTAGGAGACGAAGCTGCCGGAACTGGTGTTGGTGGCGTCGAGCACGCCCGTCTGCATGGCGGTGTAGATCTCGGAGCTCGGCATGGAGGAGATCGAGGCTCCGGCCGCCGCCAGCATCTCCTCGAACATCGGCCCGGCCGCCCGCATCACGAGACCCTTCACCGTCTCCGGTCCGCGGATGCAGCCCTTGCGCGAGGCGAAGGCGCCGGCGAGCCAGGCATCCGACAGCACCACAACGCCGGCCTCGTCGATGATCGCCTTGATCCGGTTCATGAACTCGGAGTCGTTGAGGCGCTTCGCCCGGTCGTGGTTGCGGACGAGGCCGGGCATCAGGGTGGCGCTGAACTGGGGATGCCGCCCGGCAGCATAGTCGAGCGGGAAGGCCGAGATGTCGATCTGACCCTTGACGAGCGCCGCCCACTGCTCGCGCGGCTTGACGAGCGAAGCGCCGGGATAGACGCGCACTTCGAGGCCGACGTTGGCGGCCTCGACCTCGCGCGCGATGATCTGCACCATCTCGTCGCGGACGTCGCCCGCGGGCCACTGGTGCGACGCCTTGAGGGTGAGCGCCGACGCGTCGCCGGCGAGGAGCGCGAAACCGGCCGCGAAGCCGATGGCGGATGCACGCATGTCCGGACCTCCCTCGGTGATTGCGGTGCCCGGAGCTTAGAAGGCCCGGGGCCGGCTGCCAAGCACCCCTCCCTGCCCGGGTCCGCCTTCGCGGCGTTGACGGCTGGGCCCTGCGCGGTCGAGAGTGCCGCCGTCCGCAAGGGGGAGGATCGAGCCTTGCAATGGGTCTACGAGGGGGCGGCGCCGGAACTGTCGCCCGAGGGCTGCTGGATCGCGCCGACCGCCGTGGTGATCGGCCGGGTGCGCCTCGAGAAGGACGCGAGCGTCTGGTTCGGTGCGGTGCTGCGCGGCGACGGCGAGCCGATCACGGTCGGCGAGGGCAGCAACATCCAGGACGGCTGCGTCGTCCACACCGACCCCGGCTATCCGGTCGTGATCGGCCGCCATGTGACGGTCGGGCATCTCGCCGTCGTGCACGGCTGCACCATTGGTGACGGTTCGCTGATCGGCATCGGCGCCGCGGTGCTCTCCGGCGCGCGCATCGGCCGGGACTGCCTGATCGCCGCCAAGGCGCTCGTGCCCGAGGGCAAGGAGATCCCGGACCGGAGCCTCGTCATGGGGGTGCCGGGAAAGATCGTCGGCGAGGTGCGCCCCGAGCAGATCGAGCGCATGCGGGCCGGCGCCCGGGTCTACGCCGAACGCTGGAAGCGCTATGTCGCCGCCTGCAGAGCTCTGGATTGAGCTCTCCACGCGAATTTTCGCATTGTAGTTGAAGGTGCCCTCCGGTAGGTTCGTGCCCGGAAACGTTCCGCCGTGCTGCGGACACGGGAGGACGGAGGGGCGATGGAACCGACGGGGCCGCTGGATCCGGTCACGAGGCGCAAATTCGACATCGGGGACATCCGCGGAGTGGAGTCCGGCCGGCTGGTCACAGGCCGGCACGGTGACGCCACGATCACCTATGTCGACGAGCGGGCCGGCTTCCACAACAGCCTGTTCGTCTATCTGATCGGGGATGACGGCAGCCTGCGGGATGTCCGCCCGGTCTGGGCGGATGCGAGCGATGCGCGCGCCGATCCCGCCGAACCGCGGGAACGCGACGGCCGGGGCCCGCTCACCCCGGGCGAGAGCGTGCGGCTCTCCGAGATCTACGACGACCTCACGCTGGCTCCCGGACAGAAGTTCGGCCTGCTGCTCGTGCAGAACGGCTGGAAACGCAATCCGCGGGAGCTCTTCGACGACCGCGAGGGCTTCCGGCTGATCGACCGGCGCACGGGCGAGGACGCCACCCTCGACACCGATCCGCGGCACATCCGCCTCGTGCACGAGGACGAGGACGGACGGACGAAGGTCCGCGGCCGGCTGTTCTTCACGAGCGATCCCGACGACGACGGAACGGCCGCCAACGCCCTGAACCCGGACGGGCTCGAGCACGTGGTCGCGGCCCCGGGCGAACGGGAGGGCGAGACCTGGCTCGCCTTCGAGGATCTCGACTACCGCGACCGCAACTTCGCCGATCTCACGCTGCTCGTCGACACCTCGCCGCCGGAACATCTCTGCCCGCTGCCGCTCGATGCGGCGCATCTGGCGGGTGGTGTCGGCAGCATCCTCGAAGGTGTCGCGACCGGCGACCGCACCGGGCTGGCGCTGGCGTTGATCGGCGATTTCGACGGCGACGGTTTCGCCGATCTCGCCATCGGCGCGCCGGAAGCCGGCGGCGACGCGCGCGGTGCGCTCCACATCTTGTTCGGCGACGGCGGCAGGCTTCCGGACCTCGTGCAGCTCGCCGGCGGCGACCGGGTGGTGACGCTCGAAGGCTCGGCCGCGGGCGACCGGCTCGGCACCTCGCTGGCTGCCGCGGGCGACGTGAACGGCGACGGGCTCGCGGATCTCGTGGTCGGTGCCATCGGCGTCGACGGCGGCGGTGCCGACAGCGGTGCGGCGTATGTGCTGCTCGGCGGCGCGCGGCCGGCGGAGGGTCCGATCGAGGCGCTGCCGGCGGACCGGCTGCTGCGCATCGACGGGCTCGAAGCCGGTGACGAGCTCGGCCGCTCGGTCGCGGGCGGGGCGGACGTCGACGGCGACGGCTTCGACGACATCCTGATCGGCGCGCGGCTCGCCGAGGCCGACTACGCCCGCTACAGCGGCGGCCTGTCGTACCTGCTGTTCGGCGGCGACGGCGGTCCGGCGACGGATCTCGCCGCCCTCGACGGCGCGAACGGCATGCGGATCGAGGGCCGCGGCCGCTTCGACCAGTCCGGACGTTCGGTCGCCCTGCTCGGCGACGTGAACGGCGACGGCTTCGCCGACTTCGCCGTCGGTGCGCCCGACGCCGATCCCGGCGGCCGCGAGAATGCGGGCGAGGCCTACATTTTCTTCGGCGCCACCGCCGGCTTTCCGGCGAGCCTCGATCCGGGCACGCTCGACGGCCGCACGGGGTTCGTGATCGAGGGCACCGCCCCGGGCGATTTCGCCGGCTTCGCGGTCGCGGGTGCGGGCGACGTGAACGGCGACGGCTTCGACGACATCCTGATCGGCGCCTACGGCCGGACCAACGCCGCAGGCGAAGGCGCCGGTGCGGCCTATCTGGTCTTCGGCCGCGCCGACGGCTTCGAAGCGCGGCTCGACCTCGGCACGCTCGACGGCACGGACGGTTTCGTCATGGAGGGGCTCGCCGCCTTCGACGGCACCGGCCGCAGCGTCGCCGGCGCCGGGGATGTGAACGGCGACGGCTTCGACGACATCCTCGTGGGCGCGCGCTACGCCGATCCGGGCGATGCCGGGGGCGAAGGCACGGCGTATCTGGTCTATGGCCGTGCCGGCCCGTTCGATGCCTCGCTCGACCTCGCCGCCCTCGACCCGGATCTCGGCTGCACGCTCACGGGCACCCGCACCGACGGCTATGCCGGCTTCTCCTTCGGCGGCCCGGGCGACATCGACGGCGACGGCTTCGACGACATGCTGGTCGGCGCGCCCGCCGTGGCCGATGCCGGCCTGCCGGGCGAGGCGTATGTGGTCTGGGGCAGCGAGCGCTTCGGGCCCGACCCGGAGGCACTGCTGACACCTCCGGCCGCCGTAGCCTGACGGCCGCCGGCCGCAGGCTCACGGGCGGATGTCGGACCAGCCCTGCCGCTGCAGCTCGACGAGTTCGACCACGCCCGAGGGCACGATTTCGGCCTCCTCGACGATCGGCGGCTCCCTGCCCTCGTTCTTCGCCATCGCCGCCATGGTGTTGGCGCAGGCGGCGAAGCTCGGGTTCGGCAGCTCGAGCGACATGGCGGCGATCCGGTCCTTCACCGGGCTCGTGTCGGCGCGCAGCATGTGCAGCCCCGGGCCGTAGGTGACGATCCGGATCTCGATCGGGATCCCCTTCTCTTCGTACCAGGCGGCGATGTTCTTCGCGTTGTTGAGGGCGAGGTTCATCGTCTTCGGATCGTCCTCGTCCACGTGCAGCACGATGCGGCGCGTCTCGTCCGTGGCCGCGCGTGCCGCACCGGCACCGAACAGGCCCGCGAGGCCGGCGGCGAGGCCGGCGAAAGTGCGACGGTTCACTGTCAGTCCGGAAGTCCTCCATCGGGCAGGAAGGTTGAGCGGAGGCTAATACGCGCTGGCCGGTCTGTCGAGGTCGCGCGTTCGGCCGTTGCCAGTCACGCCCGTTCACGATTAAGCTGGCGCAGTCCCGACGAGCCGGGAGGGAACGGGAGGCCATGCTGGCGCGCCGCGGACTGGACCGCATCTTCCGCCATCTGACCGACAGAAGCCGCATCCACACGCTCGAGGTCATCTGGGCGGACGGCGAGCGCACCCGCTATTTCGCGGGCGACGCGCCGCCCGACATCCGCATCCGCTTTCGCACGCCGCGGGCCGAGCGCCGTGCCTTCTGGCGCTTCTACGCCGGCCTGTTCGAGAGCTGGGTCGAGCAGGAGGTGGATTTCGAGGGCGAGCGGCCGATCGTGCTGCTCGCCCGCCTCGGCCACGACGCGCTCGGCAACCGCTACGCCCGCGGCCGCATCGAGGCGCTGCTGCTGCGCAACCCGATCGTCACCGTGCAGCAGATTCTCCAGGAATGGCGGCAGAGCAACCGCGACCTCGCCCGGGCCAAGGCCAACGCGGTGCACCATTACGGGCTCGACCCGCGCTTCTTCGAGTTCCTGCTCGGTGAGACGGTGGGCTATTCCGAGGGCTACTGGCCGCCCGGCACCAATTCGCTCGACCAGGCCAAGGTCCAGAACTACGACTACATCTGCCGCAAGATGAAGCTCGAGCCCGGGCTGGAGGTGGTCGAGGTCGGTGCCGGCTGGGGCTACATGCCGCTTCTGATGAAGAAGCGCTGGGGCTGCGACGTCACCGTCTACAATCCGGTGCCGCGCCAGAACGCCTACATGGCCGAACGCTTCCGCCGGCACGGTGCGGCCGACATCCGCATCCTCGAGAAGGACCACCGCGAACTGGTCGAAGAGCCGGAGCGCTACGACCGCTACGTCTCGATCGGCGTCTACGAGCACGTGGGCTACACGGGTTATGCCGACTGGGTGCGCAGCATGGCGGTCTGCCTGAAGCCCGGCGGCATCGGCGTGCTTTCGAGCACGTTCAAGATGGTGCGCGAGATGACCGAATATCTGACGCTCAAGTACATCTTCCCGGGCGGCCACCTGCCGAGCCTGCCGCTCACCCTGCAGATGATGGACCGCTTCGGCCTCAACGTGCTCGATGTCGAGAACCTCTGGCCGCACTATCAGAAGACGGTCGCCTGCTGGCTCGACAATCTCGAGCGCCACTGGCCCGACATCCACGCGCTCGATCCGGAGGTGTTCGACGAGCGCTTCCGGCGCATCTGGACGCTCTATCTCTCGGGCACGGTCGAGACCTTCGAGGCGGGGCTCGATCTCTGCCACATCGTCTTCGTCAGGGGCCGCCGCCCGGACGGCTGGGCGCCCACCCGCGCCTTCCTCTACGACGGCCACGAGCCCCTTTCCCCGCCCTTCGAGTTCTGGCCGGTGGGGGAGCGGGCGTGAGACACGTCGATGTGCTGATCGTCGGCGGCGGGCCGGCGGGGTCGAGCTGCGCCTGGGCGCTCAGGCGGCGCGGCATCGACTGCCTCGTGCTCGACCGCGAAGCGTTCCCGCGCACGAAGCTCTGCGGCGGCCTCGTCACCCAGGGTGCTGCGCACGCCCTCGGCCTGAAGCCCTCCGACTATCCGCACGGCTGGCTGTGGGTGGACCGCTTCGACTTCCACTTCCGCCGCTTCACCCTGCCGGTCCCGAGCCCGCAGATCTCGATCCGGCGCTTCGAGTTCGACGCCTTCCTGCTGGAGCGGGCGGGCGTCGAGGTCGTGCCGCACCGGGTGCGGAGCATCGAACGGCGGAACGGCCGCTATCTCGTCGATGGCGCCTTCAGCTGCGATGTGCTGGTGGGGGCCGGCGGCACCCGCTGCCCCGTCCACCGCAGCTTCTTCCGCGAGGAAGACCTGCACGATCGTTCGCGCCAGATCACCGCCCTCGAGGAGGAGTTCCCGCACGAGGTGCGCGAGCGCCGCTGCCGCTTCTGGTTCTTCGAGGAGGGGTTTCCCGGCTACTACTGGTACATCCCGAAGGCCGACGGGTGGATCAACATCGGCGTCGGCGCGCTGGCGGAGGCGCTCAAGGCGAAACAGGACAGCATCTGGCGGCACTGGGAGCGGTTCACGGAGAAACTGCGCGGGCTCGGCCTGCTGGATGCGGGCGACCGCGACCCGGGCGGCTACACCTACTATCTGCGGGGAACCGCGAAGGCGCCGGCGCGCGACGGCGTCTATCTCGTGGGCGATGCGGCCGGGCTCGCGACGGTCGATCTCGGCGAGGGCATCGGCCCGGCGATCGAGACCGGGCTTCTCGCCGCCGAAGCCATCGCCACCGGCCGGCCCTACACCCTCGACGGCATCGCCCGCCAGTCGGCCAGGACCCTCGCCCTCGACCTGTTCCGTCGCCGGTGGCTGGAGAGGGGAGGGTGAGGGTGGCGCTCCTCTTCAACCGAAGGAAACTGCGGTGACGGAGCCCCCGCCAGAGGAGCGTAGCGAACTGGAACGCCAGCTCGAAGCGATTGCGAAACGTCGTGACGAGCTTTTGCGACAGCTCGAAACAGCTCAACTCGCCGAGGACGAAGTTCCGAAGATTCGCAAGGAATGGAACGCTTGGTGTCGAGAAGCGTTATTGTTGCGAGAGCGAGCCGGTGAGGCCAACCTTTCTAAACAATGGGACAAAGCGACACGAGTAATTCTGACCAAATCTCTTATCCATGATTTGGGCAGCTTTGAATTTCCAGGGAAAGTGGAGTTGGATCCGCCCCAAGGGGTGGGGTGTCGCTTCGGTGTCGGCAAGGATGACCCTACGACAATATTCTGGGGCGGCGTCTGCGGGTCCGCAAAGACATTCTCCGGCCCAGCGGATTTTGCTCTGGCTCGGATCGGAGGAGAGGCTAATTTTTCCGCAGCGGTTTTCCAATCAAAGGTGTGCTTCTCGCAGGTTACCTTCCAAGAAACTGCTGAGTTTAGCAACGTAGAAATGCACGACATCGCCGAGTTCAAAGGGGCTCACTTTTTAAACGCGGTAAATTTTGATGAATCAGTGTTCTTCAACCATGCCGATTTTTCTCGCTCTCGCTACACTAAGTCGACGATGAGAGGTGATAATCCAGAGGAAGATCCAATGTACTTTGAATTCGCTAAATTCTTCAGCTCCGTATCCTTCGGTAGCAGTGAATTTGAACGTAATGCCTCATTCGCAAGTTGCCAATTTCGCGGAGAGACCGACTTCACTGAGGCTCGCTTTCTCCAAATAGCGAGATTCGACAATGCAGAGTTCCTAGGCAAGACCTCCTTTGATTTTGCGCAATTCCAAAATGAACTTTGGTTCGAACGGGCCATGTTCGGTGGACAAGTTTCCCTGTCGCGTGCAGAAATCGTCGGACCTGTATGGTTCGACAGCGCAACTGTGAAAGAGGGCGGAACGCTCACGTTTAATTTTACCTCGACGGAAGGACGTGTGGAGATACGAGGCGCGAAGATAAATGGCAAACTTGAAATAAAATTCAGCGAAATTGGCGAAGCGCTTGTAATTGGCTTTTCTTCGTTCAATGAACTAATAAGAAAAAAATTTACTGCCGCCGGCTCCGTCTCTCTCCGCCACACGCACACCAAGCGCCTCGTCATGGAAGGTGCGAAGTTCGACCGGGTTCCCGATTTCGTCGGCATGCACGTCGACGGGCCGGTCGAGCTCGATTTCGTCGAGATCGGCGAGGAGCCGCCGGAGGATGTCCGGAAGCTGCCGCCGCGCGAGCGCGCGGCCGAACTGACGGCCCGCTGGCGCGCGCTCAAGCGCCTCGCGGAGCAGGGCCGGCACCACTACTACACCGCCCTCTTCGCCCGCAACGAGACCCGCGCCCGCGAGCCGCTGGACCGCGAACAGCGGCCGCTCGCCGCCCGGGTCGGGCGGATCTACGGCGCGCTCTCCGACTACGGCCTGTCGCTCTGGCGCCCGTGGGCGTGGTGGAGTGGTGCGGTCGTCGTTTGCGCGGTCCTCTATTGGGTCGCCTACTGGCTGTCGTGGGACCACGCACCGTTCCTCGGATGCATTGCCGACGAGGGTTCCACGGTTGGTGCAGCCTTATGGCGGTCCCTGCGCAGCGCCTTGGTATTCGGCGGCGCGTTCACCGCAGCGGACTTCGACTGGGCGCGTGCCTGTCTCTTCGGTGCCTCCGAGCCCTGGCCCGTGACCTTGCTCGGCATTGTCCAGTCGGTGTTCTCCGCCGTCCTGCTGTTCCTCTTCCTCCTCGCCGTGCGCAACCACTTCCGCATCCGGTGAGGGGCTCTCACGCCTCCCGCCAGCCGGGCCAGACCTCGTCCGCGACCGAGATCACGAGCTCCAGCTTGCGCCACTGGTCGTCGTGCGTGAGCTCGTTGCCGTGCACCGTCGAGGAGAAGCCGCACTGCGGGCTGAGCGCCAGCTGGTCGAGCGGCACGAGCTTCGCCGCCTCCTCGATCCGCTTCAGCAGATAGTCCCGGCTTTCGGGCTCGGGCTTCTTGGTGGTGACGAGGCCGAGCACCACCGTCTTGCCCTTCGGCACGAAGCGCAGCGGTGCGAAATCGCCCGAACGCGGGTCGTCGTATTCGAGGAAGTAGCCATCCACGTTCAGTTCGTTGAACAGGATTTCGGCCACCGGTTCGTAGCCGCCCTGCGCCACCCAGGCGCTGCGGTAGTTGCCGCGGCAGAGGTGGATGCAGACCGCCATGTCCTCCGGCACGCCACGGATCGAATCGTTGAGGAGCCTGCAGTAGAGGCGGGGGAGTTCGTCCGGGTCCTCGCCGCGCGCCCGCGTCGCCTCGCGGATTTTGTCGTCGCAGAGATAGGCGAGGTTGGTGTCGTCGAGCTGCACGTAGCGGCAGCCGCGGGCGGCGAGATCGGCGAGCTCCTCGCGGTAGGCGGCGGCGAGGTCGGCGAAGAAGTCGTCGAGGTCGGGATACACCTTCTCGTCGATCGCCTTCCGCCCGCCGCGGAAGTGCAGCATCGAGGGCGAGGGGATCGTCACCTTGGGCGTGCGCGCCACCACCGACTTCAGGAAGTCGAAGTCCTCGCCCTGGATCGGCCGGGCGTGGCGGATCTTCCCCGTCACCTTCATGGTCGGCGGGCGGAAGCCGACCTCGGTGCCGTTGTCCTTGCGGAAGGAGGCGACGAAATCGCCCTCTTCGATCGTGACGCCGTCGAGCTGTTCGAGGAAGTCGATGTGGAAGTAGGTGCGGCGGAACTCGCCGTCGGTGATGCCGCGAAGCCCGATCGCCTCCTGCTTCGCCACCACCTCGCGGATGCATTCGTCCTCGACGGCGCGCAGCGCGGCGCGGTCGATGCGGCCGGAGAAGAACGCCTCGCGGGCCTCGAGCAGGCGCTGCGGGCGCAGCAGGCTGCCGACGTGATCGGCACGGAACGGTGGCTTCACGGCTGGTCCTCCCCTCGCGGTGTCCGCGCGCGGCCCCAATCCAGTCCGGCCGCGAGCCGGCGTCAAGTCCCGCCTCGGGCGGCCGGGCATGGACCGGCGCGGCGTCCGGCGTAACTGGAATGGTGGGCCGGCAGGGGCCGGCCCCTGCCGACGAGCGCCGGGAGACGACCGTGCCGAACCGGCTCGCCGGGGCCACGAGCCCCTATCTGCTGCAGCACGCCGACAATCCCGTCCCCTGGTACGAATGGGGTGCCGAGGCCTTCGCGGAGGCGCGGCGGCGGAACGTGCCGATCCTGCTCTCGGTCGGTTACGCCGCCTGCCACTGGTGCCACGTGATGGCGCACGAGAGCTTCGAGGACCCGGAGATCGGGCGGCTGATCGGCGAGCATTTCGTCGCCATCAAGGTCGACCGCGAGGAACGGCCGGACATCGACGCCATCTACCAGCAGGCGCTCGCACTGCTCGGCGAGCAGGGCGGCTGGCCGCTCACCATGTTCCTCACACCCGAAGGCGAGCCCTTCTGGGGCGGGACCTACTTCCCGCCCGAACCGCGCTACGGCCGCCCCTCCTTCCGCCAGGTGCTGGAGCGAATCGCGCAGCTCTGGCGCGAGAGCCGCGAGCGCATCGACACGAGCGCCCGCTCGCTGCGCGAGGCGCTGCTGCGCCTCGAGACCCCGGCTCCGGGCGAGCTCGACGGGACCTTCGTGCTGCGGGCCGCCGAATCGATCGCCGACGAGTTCGATCCCGTGCACGGCGGCATCGGCGGTGCGCCCAAGTTCCCGCAGGCCCCGGTACTCGATCTCCTGTGGATGGTGGCCCGCCGGCACCGCCGGCCGCTTCTCGAACACAGGATCCTGCACACGCTCGCGCGGATGTGCCAGGGCGGCATCTACGACCATCTCGGCGGCGGCTTCGCCCGTTACTCGGTCGATGCCTTCTGGCTCGTGCCGCACTTCGAGAAGATGCTCTACGACAACGCCCAGCTCGTGGCGCTGCTCGCCGAGGCGGCGGCCGCGACCGGCGATCCGCTCTACGGGACGCGCCTTGGCGAGACGGTCGGCTGGCTCGTGCGCGAGATGACGACGGAGGCCGGCTTCGCCTCGAGCCTCGATGCCGACAGCGAGGGCGAGGAGGGCAGGTTCTACGTCTGGAGCACGGAGGAGATCGAGCGTCTGCTCGGCCCCGATGCAGAATTCTTCGCGCTCGCCTTCGGGGTGACGCGCAAGGGCAATTTCGAGGGCCGCAACGTGCTCGCCCGGCTGCACGAGCCCGGGCTGCGTGCGCCCGACGAGGAGGAGCGGCTCGCCCGCTGCCGGCGGATCCTGTTCGAGGCGCGCGAAAAGCGGGTGCGGCCGGCGCGGGACGACAAGGTGCTCGCCGACTGGAACGGGCTCGCGGTGACGGCGCTGGTGCAGGCCGCGCGGCGCCTCGGCGATCCCGGGCTGCTCGCGCTCGCCCGCGACATCTTCGGCCGCGTCGTGGCCCATCTGGTCAAAGACGGCGACCTCCGGCACTCCTGGCGGGCCGGACGGCCGGGGGTGCCGGGCATGCTCGGCGACACCGCGGAGATGGCGCGGGCCGCACTGCTCCTCCACGAGGCCACGGGCGAGCCGGAGTTCCTCGAGCGGGCGCGCGGCTGGCTCGAAGCCGCGGAGCGGCTGTTCGCCGACGGCCCCGGGATCTATGCGCTCGGACGGCGCGAAGGCCGCGACCTGCCGTTCGAGGTCCGGAACGCCCGCGACGGGCCGACGCCCGCACCGGTCGCCTCGCTCGCCGAGGCCTTCGTGCGCATGCATCTGCTCACGGGCGAGGGCGCCTGGGCGGAGAGGGCGCAGCGTATCTTCGAGGCCTACGGCGGCGAGGCGCGGCGTCATCCCTTCGCCCACGCCGCCCTGCTGCGGGCCTTCCTGTTCGCGGCACGGCCCGTCACCGTCGTCGTCACGGGCGACCCGGGCGATCCGCTGCGCGAAGCGCTTCTCGAAGTGGCCGGCCGCGAAGCGCCGCCCGGACATCTGCTGCTTGCGGTCGCCGACACGGGGCGGCTCCCTCGCAATCACCCGGCGGCGGGCAAGCTGGCGGTCGGCGGCCGCGCCACCGCCTTCGTCTGCCCGGGCACGGTCTGCCTCGAGCCCGTGAACGATCCGGAGGCGCTTTCCGCCCTGCTCGCCCGGGCGGGATCCGCCGCCTAGCCGATCCGGATCACGAGCTTGCCGCGCGCACGCCGTTCCGCGAGGTCGGCGAGCGCCTGCGGCACCTCGTCGAGTCCGTAGGAGCGCGAGACTTCGGGGCGCAGGGCCCCGGCCGCGATCCCGTCGAGGATCTCCACGAGACCCTCGCGGACGCGGTCCGGATCCCGCTTGCGGTAGCTGCCCCACCAGAAGCCGATGGCGGCGGCGTTCTTGACCAGCAGGTGGTTCGCCGGGATCCGCGGCACCTCGCCCGAAGCGAAGCCGATCACGAGGATCCGGCCTTCCCAGGCGATCGTCCGGAGCGAGGCCTCGAACATCGCGCCGCCGACGGTGTCGAAGGCCACATCGACGCCCTGCGGCGCCAGGGCGCGGATCTGGTCGACGAGATCCGGGCTGTCGCTGTCGAGGGCCGCGTGGGCGCCGTGCCGGCGGGCGAGCTGCAGCTTCTCCGCGCCGCGCGCGGTGGCGATCACCCGCGCCCCGAGCATGCGGCCGCATTCGACGGCGGCGAGCCCGGTGCCGCCGCCCGCCCCGTGGACGAGGAGGGTCTCGCCGCGTGCGAGCGAGGCGCGCCAGCGCAGGCCGCCGAGCGCGGTGCCGTAGGTGATCGGGAAGGCGGCCGCGGTGAGCGGGTCGACCGCATCGGGCAGCCGCACCACGTCCGCGCGCCGGGCGACCGCATATTCGGCGAAGGCGCCGTGGTCGACCACGGCCACGACCCGATCGCCGGGTCGCAGATCGTCGACCGCGGCACCGACCGCGTCGACCACGCCCGCGAGCTCCATCCCCGGCACGAAGGGGAGCGGCGGCTTCTCCTGGTAGCGGCCGGAGACCGCGAGCGTGTCGGCGAAATTCACCCCCGCCGCCTCGACACGGATGCGCACGTGGCAGGCGCCGGGTTCGGGGACGGGCAGCTCCGCCGTCCCGAGCGCCCCGATCCCGTCGAAGGAACGGCAGAGGATGGCACGCACGCGATCCGCTCCCATATCGCGCCCGGCCCCCGACACGACCCGGGCCAACGCCGGAGACCGGGAAAGGCTTCGATGGAGACCATGCGCGGCTATTTCGCCGTCGGCGCCGAACGCATAAGCAAGCCGATGAACCTCGGCAACCTCGTCCGCTCGGCGCATGCCTTCGGCGCGAGCTTCGTGTTCCTCGTCGACGCCCACTACAGCCTGCGCAGCGCCCGCTCCGACACCTCGCGCGCGGAGGCCCATCTGCCGGTCTACGATTTCGCCTCGCCCGGGGAGCTCGTGCTGCCGCGCGGCTGCCGGCTCGTGGGCGTGGAGCTCGTCGACGACGCGATCCCGCTGCCGAGCTTCCGCCATCCGCTCGCCGCCGCCTACGTCTTCGGCCCGGAACGCGGCAGCCTGTCCGAGGCCATGCTCGCGCGCTGCGATCACGTGGTGCGCATCCCGACGCGTTTCTGTATCAATCTCGCGGTCGCCGGGGCGATCGTCATGTACGACCGCATGGTGAGCCTCGGCCGTTTCGCGGAGCGCCCCCTGCACGAGGGCGCCACACCGCTCGCACCGGTGCACCGGCACGGGGAGCCGCGGATCCGGCCCTGATCCGGTCTTTGCCGGCCGTCGACCGATCGCTATCCTGCGGGGCGAGCGGGCCGAGATTCAGAGGAACTGCCAGCGTGGGACGAAGCATGTACCAGCTCATCCGGCCGATCCTCGTCGCACTCGCCGTGCTGCTGCCGGGCACCGCCGTCCTCGCCCAGAGCCCCGAGCCGACCTTCGTCGCCAACTACCGCGACTGGGCGCTCTTCACCTACCGCGACGGCAACGGGCTCGTCTGCTACATCGCGAGCGAGCCGGTCAAGAAGGACGGCAACTACACCCGCCGCGGCCCGGCGGCGGTGCTGGTGGCACGCTTTCCGATGGATCCCCCGAACGTCCAGGTCAGCGTGCAGTCCGGCTACCCCTACAGGGAGAAGAGCGAGGTCGAGGTGAAGATCGGCAACGACACCTACACGCTCTTCACCTCCGGCGAGAACGCCTTCGCCCGCAACCCGGCCGAGGACGAGCGGCTCGTTGCCGCGATGAAGCGCGGCACCCAGATGACGGTCCGGGGGACCTCGCAGAAGGGAACCTGGTCGCTCGACACCTATTCGCTGCTGGGGTTCGCGGCAGCCTACCAGGCGATGCTGGATGCCTGCAAGCAACAGTGACACCACCTCCGCCGGCCTCTGTCCGCTCTTCGGCGCGAGCGGGCCGGTGCTCGCGGAGGAACTCGCCGCCCTCGGCGTACCGGAGCGGCAGATCCGCATGCGGATCGCCCAGATCCGCCACTGGCTCTGGGTGCGGGGCGCGCGCGATGTCGCGGAGATGACCGATCTGCCGCTCGCGCTCCGCGAGGCGCTCGCGACCCGGTTCACGCTCGACCGGCCGCGGATCGCCGCCGAACAGATCTCCGCCGACGGCACGCGCAAATGGCTGCTCGAGTTCGCGGACGGCCAGAAGGTCGAGACGGTCTTCATCCCGGAGGAGGACCGGGGTGCGCTCTGCGTCTCGAGCCAGGTCGGCTGCACGCTTTCCTGCAGCTTCTGCCACACCGGCACCATGCCGCTCGTGCGCAACCTGACGGCGGGCGAGATCCTCGCCCAGGTGCTGGTCGCACGCGACCGGCTCGGCGAATGGCCCGGCGGCCGGCCCGGCCGGCTGCTGACCAACATCGTGCTGATGGGCATGGGCGAGCCGCTGTTCAACTACGACAACGTGCTCGCCGCGCTCCGGGTGATGGTCGATCCGCACGCCCTCGGCTTCTCGAAGCGGCGGGTCACGGTCTCGACGTCGGGCGTGGTCCCGAAGATCGACCAGCTCGGCCGCGAGCTGCCGGTGGCGCTCGCGATCTCGCTCCACGCGGTGCGCGACGAGCTCCGCAACCAGCTGGTGCCCATCAATCGCAAGTGGAACATCGCGGCCCTGCTGGACGCCTGCCGCCGCTATCCGATCCGCCGCCGCATCACCTTCGAATACGTCATGCTCAGGGGCGTCAACGACAGCGATGCGGATGCGCGCGAACTCGTCCGGCTGCTCTCGGGCATTCCCGCCAAGGTCAACCTGATCCCCTTCAACCCCTGGCCCGGCGCGCCCTACGAGTGCTCGTCGAACAACCGCATCCGGGCGTTCGCCGCCATCGTCGAGGAGGCCGGCATCGCCGCCCCCGTCCGCACCCCGCGCGGCCGCGACATTCTCGCCGCCTGTGGCCAGCTCCGGACCGCGGCCGAACGGCGCCGGCGGGCCGCCGAGCCGGCCCTCGCCTGACGCGCGCCCGTGCTGCGGCGTCTCTGGCGCTTCCTCGTCGGTCTGCTCGCCCTCGTCGGTCTCGCGACGCTCCTCGTCGCCGGGCTGCTCCTGGTCGCGGGCGTGGCGATCTGGCGCGAGTTGGCACCCGGCCCCGAGGTGCCGGAGCGGGTGGTGCTGACGCTCGATCTGCGCGGCAGCCTCGAAGACCGTCCGGAAGCGCCGCCCTGGGCGCTGCTGCAGCGCGAGCCTCCGCTCGATCTCACCGACACCGTCCTCGCGCTCGGGCAGGCGGCCTCCGATCCGCGGGTGCGCGGCCTCGTCGTGCGGGTGGATGCCACCGCCCACGGGTTCGCCGCCGCACAGGAGCTGCACGATGCCATACGGCGCTTCCGCGAGAGCGGACGTTTCGCCATCGCCCACGCGGAGTCCTTGGGCGGTCTCGGACCCGGCAACGAGGGCTATTTCCTCGCCACCGCCTGCGGGCGCATCGTGCTCCAGCCCGAAGGCACGCTCGGTCTCACCGGGCTCGCGGTCGAGATCCCCTATCTCGGCGGCCTCTTCGAACGCCTCGGGATCGACGGTCAGATCGTCCGGCGGGAAGACCACAAGACCGCCTTCGAGAACTTCCTCGCCCGCGCGCCCAGCGCCGCCCAGACGGAGACCATCGGGCGGCTCCTGCAGCGGGCGGGGGACCAGTGGCTGCGGGCCATCGCCGAGGCGCGCGGCATTGCACCCGCGGATCTCGAACGGCTCGTCGACGGTGGCCCCTGGACCGCGGAGGAGGCACTGCGCCACGGGCTCGTGGACGCGCTCGGCTATCTCGACGAGATCGAGGAGGAGGCGAAGGCCTCGGCCGGGCCCGGGGCGGAACTCTGGCCGCTCGCCCGCTTCGCGGCAGCGGTCGCGCGCGGGCGCGAGCCTACGGAGACCGCCGCCCGGGTCGCCGTGGTGCGGGCATCGGGTGCCATCGGCTTCGCGTCCGACGGTCTGGGTGGTGTGGACGCCGACGAGCTCGCCGGCACGCTCGCGGACGCGGCCGGGGACGAGGACGTCGACGCCGTGCTGCTGCGCCTCGATTCCCCCGGCGGATCGCCGGTCGCGGCCGGAACCGTGGCCCGCGCGATCGCGCGCCTGCGCGAGGCCGGAAAGCCCGTCGTCGTCTCCATGGAGAACGTCGCGGCATCGGGCGGCTACTGGATCGCCGCCGCTGCCGACCGGATCCTCGCCTGGCCCGGGACGATCACGGGGTCGATCGGCGTGATCGCCGGCAAGCCGGTGCTGGCCGGCCTCTGGGAGGAGCTCGACGTGAACTGGGCGCGGTTCGCCCGCGGCGCGCACGCCGGGCTCGAATCACCCAATCGGCCGTGGGGCGCGGATGAGCGGGAGCGGATCGAGGCGCTCGTCGACGATCTCTACCGCCAGTTCCTCGACCATGTCGCGGCCGGCCGCGACATGGCACCGGAGCAGGTCCGCGCGATCGCGGGCGGGCGCGTGTGGCTCGGGGAAGAGGCCGTGGCGCTCGGGCTCGTCGATGCTCCGGGCGGGGTCGAGGCCGCGCGCCGGATGATCCCGGAGCTGCTCGGGCTCCCGGAGGGGACGGCGGTGGAGCTTCGGCGCTATCCCGAAGAGGGTTTCGATCCCGCGCGGATCGCCCGCATGCTGCGCCGGCTGCCGTTCGTGCAGGAGGGAGCGGCCATGGTGCCCGCACCCCCCGCCGAACCGCTCGCGATCGCCCCGCCCCTGCGCTTCAGGTGATCGGGGCGCGCACGCGCCTCAGCCGACGATCTCGATCTCGGAGAAGAAGAAGGCGATCTCCCGGACCGCCGTGTCCGGCGCATCCGAGCCGTGCACCGAGTTCGCCTCGATGTTCTCGGCGAAGTCGCGGCGGATCGTGCCCGGTGCCGCCTTCGCCGGGTCGGTGGCGCCCATGACCTCGCGGTAACGCTCGATCGCGTTCTCGCCTTCGAGCACCTGCACCACCACCGGGCCCGAGGTCATGAAGGTGCAGAGCGAATCGAAGAACGGCCGCTCGCGATGGACGGCGTAGAAGGCCTCGGCCTGGGCGCGGGTGAGCCGCAGCCGCTTCTGCGCGACGATCCGGAGGCCCGCCTCCTCGATGCGGGCGTTGATGGCGCCCGTGAGATTGCGGCGGGTGGCATCGGGCTTGATGATCGAAAGGGTGCGTTCGACGCTCATGTCGGGCTCCGTGGAACGGGGTCGTGTCGCCGCGGCTCTTAGCCCGGCTCGCCCGGCCTTGCACGCGGCGGATCAGCGCGCCCGCCGCCAGCCGCCGCGTTCGTCCTGCTGCCAGTAGGTGAGGGTGTGGCCGGCGTCGCGCCAGTGCCGCCAGCGCCGGCGGGCCGCCTCCACCGCCTCGGGATCGTTGCCGTCGAACATGTCGACGACGCGGGCGAAGCCGGAGATGTCCGGCACGCCGGTCTCGTCGGCGAGGACCAGCACGTCGGCGCCGTTCGGGTTCTCGATCTCGGTCGAGAGGAACACCGGCTGACGCTCGGGAAAGCCGTCGGCGCGCGTGCCGTGCGGCAGGAAGCTGTCGCGGCTCCAGGTCCAGAGATGGCGGTTCAGGCTCTCGAGCCGCTCCGGATCCGGCACGCGCAGGACGACACGGTGGCCGGCGCCGAGGATCTTGGTGAGCAGGCGCGGCAGCGCGTCCTCGAGCCGGCTCCCCGTGAGGTGGTAGAAGCCGATCTCCAAGCCGCGTTCAGCCCTGTTGGTAGCGTCTGGCCACGAGCCGGTCGAGGAGGCGCACGCCGAAGCCGGTCGCGCCCTTGCGCACGAGGGCCGTGTCCCGGCTCGCCCAGGCGACGCCGGCGATGTCCAGATGCGCCCACGGCCGGTCGCCGACGAACTGCTGGATGAAGACCGCACCGGCGATGCTGCCGGCCTCCCGGCCGCGGCCGGTGTTCCTGATGTCGGCGATGTCGGAGCGGATGTGCTTCTCGTACTCCCTGCCGAGCGGCATGCGCCAGAGCGGCTCGCCGACCTCTTCCCCGGCCTCGGCGAGGGCCGCGGCGAGCGCGTCGTCGTTCGCGAACAGCCCGGCCTTCTCGTGACCGAGCGCGACGATGATCGCGCCGGTGAGCGTCGCGAGGTCGACCACGGCCGAGGGGGCGAAGCGCTCGCAGACATAGGCGACGACATCGGCGAGGACGAGCCGGCCCTCGGCATCGGTGTTGATCACCTCGACGGTCTTGCCGGCGTAGGTGCGGATCACGTCGCCCGGCCGCTGCGCCGTGCCCGACGGCATGTTCTCGGCGAGGCCGATCGCGCCCACGACGTCGGCCCGGGCGCCGCGCACGGCGAGCGCGCGCATCGCCCCGACCACGGCCGCGGCACCGGCCATGTCCCATTTCATCTGCTCCATGCCCTGCGCGGGCTTGATGGAGATGCCGCCGGTATCGAAACAGACGCCCTTGCCGACGAGCGCGAGCGGTGCGCCGCCATCCGCACCCTTCCAGCGCATCACCACCATGAACGGCGGCCGCGCACTGCCCTGGCCGACGGCGAGCAGGGCGTTCATGCCGAGCCGTTCGAGCGCGTCGCGGTCGAACACCTCGACCTCGACGCCGAACTCCCGCAGACCCTCGCAGATCCGGGCGAAGCTCTCCGGATAGAGGACGTTCGCCGGCTCGCTGACGAGATCGCGGGTGAAGGCCACGGCATCGGTGAGCGCCGTCACCTCCGCCGCGACCCGCTCCGCGACCCCGTCCACGAAGAAGCGGACGCGCTCGACCGGGGTGACGCCCTCCTCCTCGTCCGAGGGCTTGCGGTATTTCGTGAAGCGGTAACTGCGGAGCCGGAGCCCCGTGGCGAGTGCCCGCACCTGCGTCTCCGGATCGAGGCCGGTCGCGACCCCGGCCGGCGCGGCCACGGACGCGTCGCGGACCCGCGCCGCCGCGAGGCGGTCGGCGATCTTCGCGCCCACCTCCTCGAGGTCGAGCGGCCGCAGCGGCTCGTCCTTGCCGATCACCGCGAGGAACAGCCGCTCGTAGCCGAGCCCGGCCGGGAAAGGCAGCTCCAGGATCTGCCCGTGGCGCGGCTGCCCGAGGCTCGCGAAGGCGCGCGCGAGCAGCCCGCCGCTCGCCGCATCGAGGCTCCGGAAGACGTCTCCGGACCGGCCGTCCCGGCCGACGAACAGGACGAGGTTGCCCTCGCCGGGAAGCTCTCCGCGAGCGATCTCGACACGCGTCACGCCACTCTCTCCCTGCTTCGAGGACCGGCCGGAGCGACGGCCTGCGCTCTTCCGCGCCCCGCGCCGACAAGTATAGTGCCGCCCGACGCGACCGCCATCGACGCGCCCTCGCCCCAGCCCGGAAAGGTCCGATCGTGCGTCTTGCGATCCTGCTCGCGCTCCTCTGGATCGTCGGGATGCCGTTCCCTGCGCGTCCGGCCGCCGAGGAGCTGCGCGACCGCCTCGCGGGCCGGCCCGTGCTGCTCGAAGCGGACACGCTCACCTACGACTTCGCCAACGAGCGCGTCGTCGCGAGCGGGGGCGTCGAACTCTCGGTCGCGGAGCATGTGCTGAAGGCGCGACAGCTCGTCTACGACCGGCGGCGGGACCGGGTGACGGCCGAGGGCGAGGTGGTCCTCGTCCTGCCGGACGGACAGGCCCTGTTCGCCGACCGGCTCGAGCTCACGGACGATCTGCGCGAGGGTTTCGTCCGCCATGTCGGCGCCCGTCTCGACGAGGACGTGCGGATCGCGGCCAATGCGGCGACGCGCCGGGAGGGGCGCTGGACCGTGTTCGAGAAGGCGGTCTACTCGCCCTGCCCGATCGCCTGCGAGGCGCCCGGTGCGAAGCCGCTCTGGCAGGTGCGCGCCCGCCGCGTCGTCCACGACATGGAGCGGCGCACCATCACCTACGAGGACGCGGTGTTCGAGTTCCTCGGCGTTCCGGTGGCGTGGACGCCGTGGTTCTCCCACCCCGATCCGACGGTCGAACGGCGGACGGGCCTGCTTGCGCCGGCGATCGGCTCCGACACCGAGCTCGGCTTCACCTTCGAGACCCCGTTCTACCTCGACCTCGCCCCGAACCGCGATCTCACGCTCACGCCCGGCGTGGCGACGAAGCAGGGGCCGACACTGAAGGTGGAGTTCCGCGACCTCGAGCACCTCGGGCGGACCGATCTCGGCGGCAGCATCGCCTGGGCCGAGGAGTACCGCCGCCGGCCGGGCGACGACCGGCGCAGGACGCTCAGGGGCCACGTCGAGGGCCGCGGTTCGTATGCGCTCGGCGAGAGTGACCGCTTCGGCTTCGCGTTCGCGCTCGCGAGCGACAACACCTATCTCGACACCTTCGATCTGTCCGACGAGGACGTGCTGACCGAGCGGGCCTTCTTCGAGCGATACGGCGCCGGCTCGTTCGCCTCCGCGGAACTGCTCGGGTTCCAGGGGCTGCGGGAGACGGACGACCAGGACCGCATCCCGATGGCGCTGCCGCTGCTCGAATACCGCCGTCGCGGCGGGCCGCACTTCGCCGGAGGCTACTGGGACGCGGGGATCGACGTCGCGTCGCTGTTCCGCACCCAGGGCCTCGACACCCAGCGGTTCTCGGCCGGAGCCGGCTACGAGATTCCGCGCCTCGGACCGTTCGGTGATCTGTGGCGCCTGCGCGCGTCGCTGCGCGCCGATCTGTACCGGACCGACGGCGATCCGCTGACGGGGGCGGGCGGCCGCGAGGAGGTCACCGGACGGATCCTGCCCCACGCCGAACTGTCCTGGAGCTGGCCGCTCGTCGGCGCGACCGGGGCCTGGGACCATCTCGTCGAGCCGCAGGCCGGGCTCTTCTACGATCTCCCCGGCGGCAACGATCCGGACATTCCGAACGAGGACAGCCTCTCCTTCGAGTTCGACGAGACCAACCTGTTCGCGCCGAGCCGGTTCACCGGTCTCGACCGGGTCGAGGAGGGGCTGCGCTTCGCCTGGGGGGTGCGCGCCACCTCGATCGGGCCCAGAGGCTTCCGCATCTCGGGCATGATCGGCCAGCTCCTGCAGTTCGGTTCGGGCGACCCGTTCCCCGACAACGTCGGTCTCGACGGACGCTACTCGGATCTGGTGGGCCGTCTCGACATCCGCCCCTCGCCGCTGTTCGATGCCAGCTACCGCTTCCGTTTCGACAGTTCGGACCTGGCGTTCCGGCGCAACGACGTGGCGCTGAGCTTCGGTCCGCCGCGGCTGCGCTTCCGCGTCGACTATGTCGAGCTGGGCGCCGAGGCGGCCGGCGGGGCAGTCACGACGCGCGAACAGGTGCTCCTCGGCGTCCGTCTGCGGCCGACCGAGGCGCTCACCCTCGGCTTCCAGACGCGTTACGACATCGACGGATCGCGTTATGTCTCGAACGCGGCCGGCATCGTCTGGCACAATCCCTGCTTCACCTTGACCGCCGGTCTCGAACGCCGATTTACGACGAGGGCCGAGCTCCGCGACGAGACCACCTTCAAGCTCCGCATCGGGCTCGCCACCCTGGGCGACATCCGAACGAGCTCGAAACTGTTCGAGTGACCGCCAACCGCATGCCGTCACCGAGGTGCGCTTGAAGCCGAACTTCGAAAGATCCGGACGGCTGCTCCGGATGCTCGGGTCCTTGCCCGTCCTGCTGCTGCTGCTCACCGGCGTCGCCACGGCCCAGGTGCGGATCGCCGCCGTCGTCAACGACGACGTCGTCACGGTCCAGGAGCTCCTGGAACGCCTCGACTTCGTCGTCGCCACGAGCGGTCTGCCGCAGGACGAGCGCACCCGCCAGCGGCTCGCACCGCAGGTGCTGCGGACCTACATCGACGAGACGCTGCAGCTTCAGGAGGCCCGCCGGCTCGGCATCGGTGTCACGGAGTCCGAGATCGACCGGGCCCTCGACGATCTCGCCCGCCGCAACGGCATGACGCCGCAGCAGTTCCGCGCCTGGTTCGCCGAGCGCCGGCTCTCCCTCGCCACGCTGCGGCGACAGATCCGGGCACAGCTCGCCTGGGCGCGCGTCGTCCGCCAGGAGCTGCAGCCGCGCGTCGTCGTCTCGCGCGAGCAGATCGAGCTCGCGCTCGACGGGACCGCCGCGGGCGCCGGCGAGGAGGTGCGGCTTTCGGAGATCCTGCTGCCGGTCTACGCGCCGGAGCAGGAGGCGCAGGTCCTCGAACAGGCTCGCGATCTCGTCGCGGCCCTGCGCGACGGTGCCGATTTCGCCGCCCTCGCGCAGCAGGTGTCGGTGGCCGCCAGTGCCGAGACCGGCGGCGATCTCGGCTGGGTGCCGGTCGCGAACCTCGCCGAGAACCTCCGCCGCGTGGTCGCGGAACTGCCGCCCGGCCAGCCGTCGGATCCGATCGTCACGCCCGACGGGATCCGCATCCTCCTGGTCCGGGAGCGCCGGCAGGGCGGCGGTGCCGACGCCGATGTGGTCGAGATCGCGCAGGTGGTGATTCCGGTCTCCCCGCCGCAGGACCCCGACGCGCTTGCGGCGGCGCGGCGCCAGGCGCTCGCGATCCGGCCGCGGCTCACGAGCTGTGCGGCCGCCGATGCCGTCGCGGCGGAACTGCGGGCGCCCGCTTCCGGACGTCTCGGCTGGATGCAGCTCGCGGAGCTGCCGCCCGGCTTCCGCGAGACCGTCGCGCGGCTCGGGGTCGGCGAGGTCTCGGAGCCCCTGCCCGGCCCGCTCGGCGTGCACCTGCTGCTGGTGTGCGACCGGGGCGGCGAGAAGGGACGCCGGGCGCTGGCCCGTCTCGCGATCGAACGCGAACAGCTCGAGCGCCTCGCCAACCGCTATCTGCGTGAACTGCGCAAGAGTGCCTTCATCGACATCCGGCTCTGACGCCCTGCCGCGGCCGGCCGATCTCGTCCGGCGCTACGGGCTGGCCGCCGACCGGCGCCTCGGCCAGCATTTCCTCTTCGATCCCGCGATCCTCGCGCGCATCGCCGAAGCGGCGGCACCCTTCGCCGGTTGCGCCACGCTCGAGGTGGGCCCGGGCCCGGGCGGGCTGACCCGCGCCCTGCTCGCGGCCGGCGCGGATCCGCTCTGGGCGGTCGAGCGCGACCGGCGCTGCCTCGCGGCGCTCGCCGAACTCGTGGCCGCGGCGGGGGGACGCCTGCGGCTCCTCGAGGCCGATGCCCGCCGGGTCCGTCTCGCCGGGCTCGATCCCGACCGGCCGTTCGTCGTCGTCTCGAACCTGCCCTTCAACGTCGGCACCGAGCTCCTGCTCGGCTGGCTCGGCCAGCTCGAACGGATCGCCCGCATGGTGCTGATGTTCCAGAGGGAGGTGGCCGACCGCCTGCGCGCCGCTCCGCAGAGCGCCGCCTATGGGCGCCTCGGGATCCTCGCCCAGGCCTGCTGCCGGGTCGAGCGGCTGTTCGATCTGCCGCCCGGCGCCTTCCACCCGCCGCCGAAAGTGGCGGCGAGCGTGGTGCGGCTCGAACCGCGTGCCGACCGGCCCGAGCCGGCGGTGCTGCGGCAGCTCGGGCAGATCACCGGTGCCGCCTTCGGCCGCAGGCGGAAGATGCTGCGCTCGTCCCTGCGCGGGCTCGGCGTGCGGCTCGAAGCCTGGCTCGAAGCGGCCGGCGTGCGGCCCGACGCGCGCGCCGAGGAGGTCGACGTCGCCACCTGGATCGCGCTCGCCCGCTCGCTCCCGGCGTTCAGGTCCGGGTCTGCCTGAACTGCTCGACGAAGGCGCCGAGGCCGGGCTGGCGCCGGCGCCGCAGCCGCTCCGCGATCAGGATCGATTCGAGCGCGTCGATGCTGGTCCCGAGCTCGCGGTTGATCAGCACGTAGTCGTACTCGGCCCAGTGGGTGACATCCGCCGCCACCTGCGAGAGGCGGTAACGGACGGTCTCTTCCGGGTCCTGGGCCCGACGGCGCAGTCGCCGCTCCAGCTCGTCGAGGCTCGGCGGCAGGATGAACACCCCGACCATGTCGTCGGCGGCCGCCTCGCGCAGCTGCTGCGCTCCCTGCCAGTCGATGTCGAACAGCACGTCGCGGCCCTCGGCGAGCGCCCGTTCCACGGGCTCGCGCGGCGTGCCGTAGCGGTGGCCGTAGACCACGGCGTGCTCGAGGAACTCCCCGCGCTCGACCATGCGCGCGAAGGTGGCCTCGTCGACGAAGTGATAGTCGATGCCGTCCCGCTCGCCCGGCCGTGGCGGACGCGTGGTGACGGAGACGGACATGGTGATCTCTTCGTCGCGGGCGAGCAGGCCGCGCGAGATCGAGGTCTTGCCCGCGCCCGAGGGCGAGGACACGACGAGCATCAGGCCGCGGCGGCGGCCGGGGACGAGCTTCGCGACATCGATGCGGGCCATGTCGGTCTCCCTCCGGGCGCCGGCCTCACTGCGGCCGCGCCTCGGCATCGGCGGATGCTTCGGCGGCGTCGGGACGCTCGACCGGGACCGGGACCGTGCCGCCGGCCTCGTCGCGGATCTTCCGCCAGTTGCGGACCTTGCGGTTGTGCTCGGCGAGCGTCCGGGAGAAGGCGTGTCCGCCGGTGCCGTCGGCCACGAAGTAGAGATAGTCGACTTTCGCCGGACGTGCCGTCGCGAGCAGCGCCGCACGGCCGGGATTGGCGATCGGCCCCGGCGGCAGGCCGGCGACGAGATAGGTGTTGTAGGGATCGTCGATCGCGAGGTCGGCGCGCGTCAGCCGGCGGCCCAGCGGCCCCGACCCGCGCGTGATCGCGTAGATCACGGTCGGGTCCGACTGCAGCCGCATGCCCCGCCGCAGACGGTTGACGAAGACGCCGGCGACGATCGGATACTCCTCGGCGATGGAGGTCTCCTTCTCGACGATCGAGGCGAGGGTCAGAAGTTCGCCTTCGTCCGCGAGCGGCAGGTCGGGATCGCGCCCCTCCCAGGCTTCGCGCAGCGCTGCGTCCATCGCCGCGCGCATCGCCTCCACCACCTGCCTGCGGGCGGCGTCGCGCGGGAACAGATAGGTCTCGGGCAGGAGCCGGCCCTCGGGCGGCGGGTCCGGCAGCTCGCCGGCGAGGAACTCGGTCTCTTCGAGGAGCCCGTAGACCTGGGCGACGGTGAAGCCCTCGGGCACGGTGATCCGGTGCAGCACCACGAGGCCGCGTTCGATCCGGTCGAGGATGGCGTTCGGCGACATGCCCGGCTCGATCTCGTACTCGCCGGCCTGCAGACGGCGGTCGCGGCCGCTCAGCCGGAGTGCGATCCGGAACAGAAGCGGGTGGGAGAGGGCGCCCTTCTCGACGAGCCGGCGGGTGATCTCGTCGACGCCGCTGCCGCGCGGCAGATAGACGATCGTCGGTTCGGCGAGCGGCCCGGGCGCATCCATGTACCGCTGCAGATAGGCCCGGAAGCCGTAACCGCCGGCGACGGCGAGAAGGACGAGGACGAGGACGGCGGGCAGCAGGCGCCGCACGGAACGCTCAGAACGCGTCGGGGGCGGTCAGCACGAGGCTGGCGTTGGTGCCGCCGAAACCGAAGGAGTTGCTGAGCGCCGCCCGCACCGGCCGCTCCTTCGCCCTGTGCGGGACCAGATCGACCCCCTCGCAACCCTCGCCCGGATTGTCGAGGTTGAGGGTCGGCGGCACGACCTGGTCGCGGATCGCGAGGATGCAGAAGATCGCCTCGACCGCACCGGCGGCACCCAGCAGATGGCCGATCGCCGACTTGGTCGAGGACATCGACAGCCGCGCCGCGTGCGCCCCGAAGAGACGCTTGACCGCGCCCAGCTCGATCTCGTCACCGAGCGGGGTCGAGGTGCCGTGGGCGTTGATGTAGTCGATGTCGGACGGATCGAGCCGCGCACTCGCGAGCGCCGCCTTCATCGAGCGGAAGCCGCCGTCACCGTCCGGTGCCGGTGCGGTGACATGGTGGGCGTCGCCCGAGAGCCCGTAGCCGCGCACTTCGGCGTAGATGCGCGCCCCGCGCTTCTTCGCGTGCTCGTACTCTTCGAGGACGACCGCTCCGGCGCCTTCCGCCATGACGAAGCCGTCGCGGTCGCGGTCCCAGGGGCGCGAGGCACGTTCGGGCTCGTCGTTGTAGCGGGTCGAGAGGGCCCGGGCGGCGGCGAACCCGGCGATGCCGATGCGGCAGACCGCGGCTTCGGCGCCACCCGCCACCATCACGTCGGCATCGCCGAGGGCGATCAGCCGGGCGGCGTCGCCGATGGCGTGGGCTCCCGTGGAGCAGGCCGTGACCACGCTGTGGTTCGGCCCCTTGAAGCCGAAGCGGATCGAGACCTGGCCGCTCGCGAGGTTGATCAGGGCCGCCGGGATGAAGAACGGGCTCACCCGGCGCGGCCCCGACTTCTCGAGCTGCACCGCCGTGTCGGCGATGGTCGAGAGGCCGCCGATTCCGGAGCCGATCAGCACGCCCGCCCGGCAGCGCGCCGCCTCGTCCGCCGGCTCGTAACCCGAGTCCCGCACGGCCTGGGTGGCGGCGGCGATGGCGTAGACGATGAAGGGGTCGTTGCGGCGCAGCTCGCGCGCCTCGACGTAGCGCTCGGCGAGGAACTCGCCCGGTCCGTCGCCGCGCGGCACGAGGCCCGCGATCTTCGCGGGCAGGTCGGAGACGTCGAAATGCTCGATCCGGCGGATCCCCGACCGGCCTTCGATCAGCCGCGACCAGCTCGCCTCGACACCGTCGCCGAGCGGCGTGACGAGGCCGAGCCCGGTGACCACCACACGTCGCATCGCTTGCTCCCGCCGGGCTGCTGCCGGGCCGCGCGGCTCAGGCCGCGGCGTGCTCCCGGATGTAGGCGATCGCGTCCTTGACGGTCGTGATCTTCTCGGCGGCGTCGTCCGGGATCTCGATGCCGAACTCCTCCTCGAAGGCCATCACCAGCTCGACCGTATCCAGGCTGTCGGCGCCGAGATCGTCGACGAAGCTCGCATCCTCGGTCACCTTGGACTCCTCGACGCCGAGGTGCTCGACGACGATCTTCTTCACGCGTTCGGCGATGTCGCTCATCTCGTCACCCTCGCTCCGGCAGGGGGTCCGCGCTCGCGGAACCGGCGACTGTCCGCACTGTCCGGCGAACGCGGCGGGTTTTACACGTTGGAGTCTCGCTTGCCTAGGCGCGGCGTGGCGCTTTCGGCGCCGCAACATAGTCCGCCGGGGAGCGGTGGCCAGAGCCGCGCGACCCGTGGTCCCGCGGCACCGCGGCGATTGTGCGCGGCCGTGCGCGCCTCTAGTTTCGCCGCCACGCGAGGGAGGAACCGATGCGCGCCGTCGTGCTCCACGGACCGGGCGACATGCGCCTCGAGCGGCTGCCTCCGCCGGAGGTCGGGCCCGGCATGGTGCCGGTCGCGGTCGAGGTGGTCGGGATCTGCGGCAGCGACCTGCACTACTACCGGGAGGGCCGGATCGGCCGCGCCCAGGTGGTCGCCCGCCCCTTCGTCCCCGGCCACGAGATCTCCGGCCGTCTGATGGAGGACGTGCCCGGAACCGGGCTCCGGGCGGGCACGCTCGTCGCGGTCGAGCCGAACCATCCCTGCGGGCGCTGCCGGCAGTGCCGCGCGGGGCGCACGAACCTCTGCCCGGAAGCGCGCTTTCTCGGCGCACCGCCGGTGCAGGGCGGGCTCGCCGAGACGATCGTGGTGGCACCCGACCAGCTCCTGCCGGTGCCGGAGGACTTCGGCGCGGAGCGCGCGGCGCTGCTGGAGCCGCTCGCCGTCTGCATGCACGCGGCGAGGATGGCGGCGCCGCAGTGGTACGAGAGTGCGGCGGTGCTCGGCTGCGGCCCGATCGGACTGATGCTCCTGCAGCTCCTGCGGCTCGCCGGCTGCCACCCGCTCTTCGCCGTCGATCCGGTCGTCGGACGCAGCGAGGCGGCGCTGCTGTTCGGTGCCGACCTGCCGGCCCTCGAGCCCGCGACCGTGCTCGATGCCACCGGCGGTGAAGGCGTCGACCTCGTGGTCGAGGCGACCAACAGCCCGGACGGGCTCGAACACGCCTGCCAGCTCGCCCGGCGCGGCGGCAGGGTGGTCGTCGTCGGCATTCCCGACGGCGGCAGTTACCGCCTCGAGGCGGCGATCCCCCGCGGCCGCGAGCTCGACATCCGCTTCTCGCGCCGTTCGACGGTCGAGCTCGCCGAAGCGTTCGCTCTGCTCCGCTCCGGCCGGATCGATCTCGATCCGCTCGTCACCCACCGGATCGGGCTCGACTACGTGCCCGACACCTTCGCCCGGCTCGCCCGCGACCCGGACGGCATGCTGAAGGTGCTCGTGCACGTCGGCAAGGGCGCATGAACAGCGGCCCGGCACCCGGCACCCGGGCGGCAGAGGCCGGCGCTGCGGGCGGAGCGGAAGCGCTCGCCGTGATCGAGGCGGATCTCGCCGGGCTCGAGGCGGAGCTGGTCGCGCGGGCCGGTATCGCGGCGCCCTTCGCCGTCGTCTGCGACGGGAACACCGTGGAGGTGCTCGGGCGGCAGGTGGCGGAGGCCACGGGCGGCCGGACGGTGGTCCTCGAATCGCCGCACGCGGATCTCGCGACCGCGCAGGATCTGGCCGGGCGCTGCCGGGACATGGCCGGGCTCGTCGCCGTCGGCTCCGGCACGCTCAACGATCTCGTCAAATGGGCGGCGGACCGTCTGCGGATCCCGTGCGCGGTCTTCGCCACCGCGCCCTCGATGAACGGCTGGCTCACCGCCACGGCTTCGCTCGCGGTCTCCGGCGTCAAGCGGTCGCTGCCGGTGGTCCCACCGCGCGGCGCCTTCTTCGCCCTCGACGTGCTGGCGGCGGCACCGCTGCGCCTGATCCGCGCCGGCCTCGGCGATGCGCTGTGCCGGCCCGTGGTCGAGGCCGACCTGCGCCTCGCCCGGAGGCTCGTCGATGCGCCCCTGGACGAGGCCTGGTTCGCGCCGCTGCGCGCCCTCGAGCGGGAGGTGCGGACGCGGGCAGGGGATGTGCTCGCGCGCGACCCCGGGGCGATCCGCCTGCTCGTCGAGCTGCTGGTCGCGCAGGGTCTCGTCATGCGCCGGGCCGGAACCTCGGCGCCGGCCTCGCAGGGCGAACATGCGATCGCCCATCTCGTCGAGTGCTTCGCCCGGCCGCCCGTCGATGCGTTCCACGGCGAACTCGTGGCGGTCGCGACCGTGACCATGGCCGGGTTGCAGGCCCGGCTTCTGGATCTGCCGGGACCGCCGGCGCTGGCTCCGGTGGCACCCGACGCGGCGAGGCTCGCCTCCGTCTACGGTGTCACGACTCCCGAAGCCCTGGAAGCGGTGGGCGAGCTCGGCCTCGACGATCCGGAGCGGGTCGCGGAACTGGCCCGGCGCCTCGAAGCCGGGTGGTCCGAGCTTCGTCGCGAACTCGCCCCGGCCGTCGCCGAAGCCCGCTCGCTGCCTCCGCTCTACGCGACGCTCGGGCTCCCGGTCCGGCCCGACGAACTCGGCATCGACCCGCGCTTCTATCGTGAGGCGGCGTCCGTCGCCTTTGCCCTCCGTCCGCGCTTCGGCTTCCTCGCGCTGGCGGCACTGGCAGGAGTCGAGGCGGCGGCCTCCGGCCCCGGCCGATGACATCCCGCCCGCGGACCTCTATAGACCGCCCCGTTCGCACGAGGCGGAGAGGGCCGGATGGCGCGCGGCTGGCAGTTCTGGATCGACCGGGGCGGGACGTTCACCGACGTCGTCGCGCGTGCGCCGGACGGCTCGATCCGCATCCACAAGCTGCTCTCCGAGAACCCCGAACACTATCGTGACGCGGCGATCCAGGGGATCCGCGACATCCTCGGGCTGCCGAAGGACGCGCCGATCCCGGACCATCTGATCGACGCCGTGAAGATGGGGACGACTGTCGCGACCAACGCGCTGCTCGAGCGCAAGGGAACACCCACCGTCCTCGTCACCAACCGCGGCTTCGGCGACGTGCTCAGGATCGGCTACCAGGCGCGGCCGGACATCTTCGCGCGGAAGATCGAACTCCCCGAACAGCTCTACAGCCACGTCGTCGAGATCGACGAGCGGCTTATGGCGGACGGGACGGTCTGGACCCCGCTCGACGAGGACCAGGCCCGGGCGGCGCTGCGGGAGGCCTTCGATCTCGGCTACCGCGCGGCGGCGATCGTGCTGATGCACGCCTACCGCTTCCCGCAGCACGAGAAGCGCGTCGCCGAAATCGCCCGGGAGGTGGGCTTCACCCAGGTCTCGACCAGCCACGAGACGAGCCCGCTGATCAAGATCGTCGGCCGCGGCGACACCACCGTCGTCGATGCCTACCTCTCGCCGATCCTTCGCGCCTATGTCGACCGGGTCGCGGCCGAGCTCGGCGATGTGCGCCTCATGTTCATGCAGTCGAACGGTGGCCTCACCGACGCGCGCATGTTCCAGGGCAAGGACGCCATCCTGTCCGGGCCCGCGGGCGGCGTCGTCGGGGCCGTGAAGACGGCGAGGATCGCCGGCTTCGACCGGATCATCGGCTTCGACATGGGGGGCACGTCCACGGACGTGTCGCACTACGCCGGTGCCTTTGAGCGCACCTTCGAGACCGAGGTGGCGGGCGTGCGGATGCGCGCGCCGATGATGAAGATCCACACGGTGGCGGCGGGCGGCGGCTCGATCATCACCTTCGACGGCTCGCGCTTCCGCGTCGGGCCGGAGAGCGCGGGCGCCAATCCCGGGCCCGCCTGCTACCGGCGCGGCGGGCCGCTCGCGGTGACCGACGCCAACCTCATGGTGGGCAAGCTCCTGCCCGAATTCTTCCCGAAGGTGTTCGGGCCGGACGCCAGCGAGCCGCTCGATGCCGACATCGTGCGGGAGAAGTTCGCGGAACTTTCGGAGGAGGTCGAGGCGAAGACCGGTGTGGCGCGCTCCGCCCTCGAGATCGCCCATGGCTGCCTGCAGATCGCCAACGACAACATGGCGAACGCCATCAAGAAGATCACGATCCAGCGCGGCATCTCGGTCGAGGGCTACACCCTCGTCTGCTTCGGCGGCGCCGGCGCCCAGCACGCCTGCCAGGTGGCCGATCTCCTCTCGATCGGCCGGGTGATGATCCACCCCTACGCCTCGGTACTCTCGGCCTACGGCATCGGCCTCGCCGATGTGCGCGTGCTGGAGCAGAAGGCGATCGAGAAGACGCTGGAGCCCGCGCTCGAAACGGAGCTGCAGGCGGCGATCGCGGAGCTCGCGGAGCGGGCCCGCGCGAACCTGCGCGCCCAGGACATTCCGGATGCCCGGATTCGCACCGAGGCCCGCGTCCACATCCGCTACAAGGGCACGGACACGCCGCTCGAAATCCCCGCGGCTCCGGTCGACGCCATGCGCGCGGCGTTCGAGACGGAGCACAGAAGCCGCTACGGCTTCGTCGTCGAGGGCCGCGAGCTCGTCGCCGAGGCGGTGACGGTCGAGGGCATCGGCGCCATGGAGGAGATCGACGAGCCGGAGCTGCCGGTGATCCCGCGCGGTGCCGACGAGCCGCTCCTGCCCGTGACCCGGACGGAGATCTTCACCACGCGCGCGCCGCACCAGCCGCCCGAGATGTTCGAGGCAACGGTCTACCGCCGCGAGGACATGCGCCCGGGCGACCGCGTCACCGGCCCCGCCATCGTCGTCGACCCGACCACCACCGTCGTCGTGGAGCCCGGCTGGTCGCTCACCGTCACCAGCCGCAACCATCTCGTCATGGAGCGCACCGAACCGCTGCCGAAGCGGGTGGCGCTCGGCACCGACTGCGATCCCATCCTGCTCGAGATCTTCAACAACCTGTTCATGAACATCGCCGAGCAGATGGGCGTGACGCTGCAGAACACCGCCTATTCGGTGAACGTCAAGGAGCGCCTCGACTTCTCCTGCGCGCTGTTCGACACCGAAGGCGGGCTGATCGCGAACGCGCCGCACATGCCGGTCCATCTGGGTTCGATGGGCGAGTCGGTGCGCACCATCATCCGCCTGCGGCAGGGCACGATGCGGCCGGGCGACGTCTACGCCCTCAACAACCCCTACAACGGCGGCACCCACCTGCCGGACGTGACCGTCGTCATGCCGGTCTTCTCGCGCGAGGGGGAGCTCCTGTTCTTCACCGCCTCGCGCGCGCACCACGCCGACATCGGCGGCATCACGCCCGGCTCGATGCCGCCCGACTCCACGCATCTCGACCAGGAAGGGGTGCTGATCGACAATTTCCTCCTGGTCGAGCAGGGGCGCTTCCGCGAGCGCGAGCTGGTCCAGCTCCTGACCTCGGGGCCGTACCCCGCGCGCAACCCGCAGCAGAACGTCGCCGACATGCAGGCGCAGGTGGCGGCCTGCGGCAAGGGCGCGGCGGAGCTCCTGAACATGGTGGCGCAGTTCGGCCTCGAGACCGTGCACGCCTACATGCGCCACGTGATGGACAACGCCGAGGAGAGCGTGCGCCGGGTGATCGACCGGCTCGAGAGCGGCAGCTTCGAATATCCGCACGACCGCGGGCCGGTGATCCGGGTCACCGTGACCGTGGACCGGGAGAAGCGTTCGGCGCGCGTCGACTTCACCGGCACGAGCGAACAGCAGCCCTGGAACTTCAACGCGCCGGCGGCGGTGACGCGCGCGGCGGTGCTCTACGTCTTTCGCACCCTCGTCGATGCCGACATCCCGCTCAACGACGGCTGCCTGATCCCGATCGAGCTCGTGATCCCGGAGGGCTCGATCCTGAACTGCCGCTATCCGGCGGCGGTCTGCGCCGGCAACGTCGAGACCTCGCAGTGGGCGACCGACACGCTGTTCGGCGCGGTGAAGGCCATGGCCGCCGCCCAGGGCACGATGAACAACTTCACCTTCGGCAACGACAAGTATCAGTACTACGAGACCATCTGCGGCGGCAGCGGTGCCGGGCCGGATTTCGACGGCACGTCCGCGGTGCACACCCACATGACGAATTCGCGCCTGACCGATCCAGAAGTGCTGGAGTGGCGTTATCCGGTGATGCTCGTCACCCACTTCATCAACCGTGGCTCCGGCGGGCGCGGCCGGCACCGCGGCGGCGACGGCACGATCCGCAAGATCCGTTTCCTCGAGACGATGGAAGCGGCCATCCTCTCGAACCACCGGAAGGTGCCGCCTTTCGGCCTCGAGGGCGGGGAGCCCGGCATCTGTGGCGCCCAGTGGGTCGAACGCGCCGACGGCCGTATCGACGAGCTCGAAGGCTGCGACCGGACCACCGTCCACCCCGGTGACGTGTTCGTGATCCGCACGCCCTCGGGCGGCGGCTACGGCCCCCCGGAGGAGGCCGCGGCGGGTTCCTGAGGCGTCCGCGACACGAGGGAGAGAACGGATGCTGCTCTACGACTTCACGCTCGCCCCCAATCCGCGCCGGGTACGCATGTTCCTCGCCGAGAAGGGCATCGAGGTGCCCATGGTGCAGGTCAACACCCGCGAACGCCAGCAGTTCACGGACGAGTTCCGCCGGAAGAACCCATGGTGTTCGGTTCCGGTGCTGGAGCTCGACGACGGCACCTGCATCTGCGAGTCGGTGGCGATCTGCCGCTATTTCGAGGAAACGCATCCCGAACCGCCGCTCATGGGCCGCACGCCGGTCGAGAAGGCGGTGATCGAGATGTGGAACCGCCGGGCCGAGCTCGACGGCTTCCTCGCCGTCGCCGACGTGGTGCGGCACAGCCTGCCGATGTTCGCGGACCGCTCGGTGGTCGGTGTGCCCGAGGGTTTTCCCCAGGTCCCCGAGGTCGCCGAACAGGGCCGGAGGCGCTGGAAGCTGTTCCTCGAACGCTTCGAGCAGCGGCTCGGCGAAAGCCGCTTCGTCGCCGGCGACACCTTCACCATCGCCGACATCACCACCTTCGTCACCCTCGAGTTCGCGAAACGCGTCGAGCTCGAGGTGCCGGAGACGCACCCCAACCTCCGGCGTTTCCGCGAGGAGGTGGCCGCGCGGCCGAGTGCCGCGGCGTGAGCTCGCGCCTCATCCACCCGGTGCGGCGCCGGGTGGCGGGGGACCCGCGGGCGTCCTGCCGGCGCGCGCGAGCCGCGCCTCGCGGTGGGCGATGTAGAGGGTGCTCGCGGCGATGATGGCGGCACCGAGCAGGGCCCAGCGGTCCGGCAGCTCGCCGAAGAACAGGAAGCCGAAGGCGGCGGCGAAGGGCAGGCGTGCGTAGTCGAAGGGGGCGAGGAAGCTCGCATCCGCCAGCCGGTAGCCGCGCATCAGGCAGATCTGCGAGAGCGTGCCGACGGTGCCCATGACGAGCATGAGGCCGATCTCGGAAAGCGTCGGCCACTGCCAGACGAGCGCCGCCGGCACGCCCGTGAGAATGGTGCCGACGAGCCCGAGCCAGGCCAGCACCACGGCCGGCCGTTCGCTTTCGACCAGCGTCTTGATGAGAATGCCGACGGTGGCGGCGCAGAGCGCGCCGAACAGCGCCACGAGGGTCGCCGACTGCACGACTCCGGCACCCGGGCGCAACATCACGAGCACGCCCACGAAGCCGATCGCGGTCGCGGTCCAGCGCCGCGCCCGCACGGTCTCCCGCAGGATGAGGGCTGCGAGGACGACGACGAACAGCGGCCGGGTGAAGCCGAGCGCGGTCGCCTCGGCGAGCGGCAGATGGGTGACGGCGTAGAAGCCCGACATCATGCCCATCGTGCCGAAGACCCCCCGCAGCACGTGCATCTTCCAGCGCGGCGTCGCGAACAGCCTCATCCCCTCGCGCAGGACGAGAGGGGCGAGCAGGAGGAAACCGAACAGGGCACGCGCGAAGCTGACCTGCAGGCTGTCGAGGCGCTGGCCCAGGATCTTGGCGGTGAGCCCCATGCAGACGAAGAGCCCCGAGGCCAGCACCACCCAGAGGCCGGCCCGCCAGCTCCGCGCGAGGGGTCGTCCCCTCATCCCCCGCCGCCCGCGCGCACTTCCCGGCGGGCGAGCACGATGCCGCCCGCGGCGATCAGCCCGCCGCCGAGCCAGGTCCAGAGATCGACCGTCTCGCCCAGCACCATCCACCCGAGCCAGGCGACGAACGGCAGGCGGAGATAGTCGTAGGGTGCGACGATCCCCGCCTCGGTGGTGGCGAGCGCACGGCTGACACAGAAATGGCCGATCGAGCCGGCGAGGCCCATGAGCGCGAACAGGGCGAGCTCGAAGGCGTCCGGACTGCGCCAGAAGGGGAGCGCCATCAGCAGGGAGACGGGCACGAGCGGCGCCACCATCCAGGTGACGATCACCTCCGACGGTTCGGTGCGGCCGAGGATCTTGACGACGATCGAGGACGCACCCCAGACCACCGCCGCCGCCAGCGCCAGCGAGACTTCGGGGCCGACCTCGCGGAACCCCGGCCGCAGGATCAGGAGTGCGCCCGCGAAGGCGACGGCCGTGACCACCCAGCGGCGTGCCCGCATGCTCTCGCCGAGGAACAGGGCGGCGAGAAGGGTCGTGAAGATCGGCGCGGTGAAGCTCAGCGCCGTGGCCTCGGCGAGCGGCACCAGCGCGAGCGCGCTGAACCACAGACACATCGCGAGAAAGCCCATCGCCGAGCGGACCAGCAGCAGTCCCGGGCGGTTGGGGAACAGCACCGCCCGGCGGTTGCGCAGCAGCACGGGCAGGATCGCGAGCAGGCCGAACAGGTTGCGGAAGAAGACGATCTCGAAGGTGTGCTGGGTCCGGCTCGCGAGCCGCACGAGCAGCATCATCGAGGCGAGGGCGAGCGCACCCGCCGCCATCCAGAGCGCGCCGCGCAGCGCCGGCGGCAGCGGCAGAGAGGCGACACGATCGAGACGGGTGCGGAACTGCAGCATGGAGCGGCCGGAGCGGGCGGGCCCGAGCATAGGCGAGCCCGGAGGCCCTGCCTACGCCCGCGCGCGCACTCCTGCCATGCGCAGGCTCACCCGCGGGCGGCCCGGCGGTTGGCCGGAGCGCGCGGCGACCATATCTCCGGATCGGGAAGGGCGGCCGGTCGGGGAGGGAGAGCGGAGATGACGGTTCGGGAAGAGCGCACGGGCGAGCCCGTCGGGGCGAGCGTGGTGATCCTGACGGGTGCCGGTATCTCGGCCGAGTCCGGGCTTTCCACCTTCCGCGGGCCGGGCGGCCTCTGGGAGGGCCACCGGATCGAGGAGGTGGCCACACCCGAGGCGTTCGCGCGCGATCCTGCGCTCGTGCATCGCTTCTACAATCTGCGGCGCCGTCAGCTGCTCGATCCCGCCGTGCAGCCCAATGCCGCGCACCGGGCCCTCGCGCGCCTCGAGCGGGAGTGGCCAGGCGAGTTCCTGCTGGTCACCCAGAACGTCGACGATCTGCACGAACGCGCCGGCTCGCGGCGACTGCTGCACATGCACGGCGAGCTCCTCAAGGTCCGCTGCCTCTCCTGCGGCGACGTGCGCGAGTGGCGCCACGATCTCGAACGGTCGGAGTGCTGCCCGGCCTGCGGGCACATGGGCACGCTTCGGCCCGACATCGTCTGGTTCGGCGAGATGCCGAAGCATCTCGACCGCATCTACACGGTCCTCGGGAGCTGCGATCTGTTCGTCGCCATCGGCACCTCCGGGCAGGTCTACCCGGCCGCCGGATTCGTCGAGGTGGCGCGCGAGCAGGCCGGGGCGCGCACGGTCGAGCTCAATCTGGAGCCCTCGGCGGTGAGCCACCTGTTCGACGAGCACCGTTTCGGGCCGGCGTCCCTCACCGTCCCCGAATTCGTCGACGGACTGCTGCGGTCGGTCGCCGCTGCGCGCGTGCCCGGCAGCAGCTCGAGTTGACCGCGCGCGGGGGCCGCACCAGTTGCCGCGCGGTGCCTTGCGGGTCTCTGCGCCGATGCTGGATTTCGAGAAGCCGATCACCGAACTCGAGGGCAAGGTCAAGGAGCTGCGCCGTCTCATGGACGGAAGCGAGCTCGATCTCGCCGACGAGATCGCCCGCCTCGAGGCGCGCGCGGCACGTCTCCTCTCCCAGACCTACGCGAAGCTCACCCCCTGGCAGAAGACCCAGGTCGCCAGGCACCCGGACCGGCCGCACTTCTCCGATTACGTGCAGACGCTCGTCTCCGACTTCACGCCGCTCGCCGGTGACCGCCAGTTCGCGGAGGATCCGGCGATCGTCGGCGGTCTCGGCCGGTTCCGCGGCCGTTCGGTGCTGATCATGGGGCACGAGAAGGGGCGCGAGACGGAGGACCGCGTGCGCCACAATTTCGGCATGGCGCGGCCCGAGGGTTACCGGAAAGCGGTGCGGCTCATGCGCCTCGCCGAGCGGTTCGGCGTGCCGGTGATCACGCTCGTCGACACGCCGGGCGCGCATCCCGGCGTCGGCGCGGAAGAGCGCGGCCAGGCCGAGGCCATCGCCCGCTCCATCGAGACCTGCCTCGACCTCAGGGTGCCGATCCTGAGCTGCATCATCGGCGAAGGCGGCTCCGGCGGGGCGATCGCGCTCGCCACGGCCGACCGGGTGTCGATGCTGGAGCACGCGATCTATTCGGTGATCTCGCCCGAGGGCTGCGCGGCGATCCTCTGGCGCAGCGCCGAGAAGGCGCCCGAGGCCGCCGAGGCGCTGAAGCTCACGGCGAAGGACCTGCTCGAACTCGGGCTGATCGACGAGATCGTGCCGGAGCCGCTCGGCGGGGCCCATCGCGGGCGGCAGACGACCATCGAGCGGGTGGGTGAGGTGCTCGCGCGTCAGCTCGAACAGCTCGTCGAACTGGATGGTGAGGAGCTGCGCCGCCGGCGCCGCCACAAATATCTGCAGATCGGCCGCCTCGCCGCGGTCTAGCCTCCGTTCGCGGTCCCGCCGCGCGCCCGCAGCCGGCGGTAGGCCACCGGCAGCAGCGAAAGCAGCGCGAGCCCCAGGATCGGCAGCAGTACCCGCGGCTGCAGGACGATGCCGAGGTCGGGTTCGCCGCCCGCCTCCAGCACCGCGCCGAGACCGTCGCCGACGCCCGCGTAGACGAGCGAGCCCGGCACGATGCCGACCGCGGTCGCGAGGGTGTAGGGCAGGAGCCGCATGCCGAGCAGGGCCGGCACCAGGTTGACGAGCCAGAAGGGAAAGACCGGGATCAGCCGCAGCACCAGGAGATAGCTGAAGCCGTCGCGGCGGAAGGCTTCCGCGAGCCGCGCGTAGCGCGGTCCCGCCCGTTCCCGCAGCCAGTCGCCGACGGACGTGCGCGCGATCAGGAAGACGCCCACGGCGCCGAGGGTGGCCCCGACCACCGACAGCAGGGCTCCGAACCAGACGCCGAAGAGGAACCCGCCGCCGATCGTGAGGATCGCCGCGCCGGGAAGCGAGAGGGCCACCGCGACCGCGTAGACGAGGACGAAGGCGAGCGGTGCCGCGAACGGATGGGTCCGGACGAAACCCGCGAGTTCGGCGCGGCGCCGGGCCAGGGTGTCGAGCGCGAGCCAGTCGGTAACGCCGCTCGCCCAGACCAGAAGGGCCGCGGCCAGCAGCAGCAGAGGAGGAAGCCAGCGCCCGCGGTGCCCGCGTCGCGGGCTCTCCGCTTCCGGCAGGTCGACAGGCGGGGTCATGGCGGTTCACCCGAACCGGCTCAGGAAGCGGACGAGCCGCCGCATCCACGGGCCGTAGACGACGGACTCGAAGGCGGCGCCGGCCGCCCGCTTCGAGATCTCCGACATGGTCGGATAGGGCGCGATGGTCGAGGCCAGGGCGGAGAGCGGCAGCCCGCGTCCGAGCGCGAGACACCAGGGCAGGAGCAGCTCGCCCGCGTGCGCTCCGACGATGCCGACCCCGAGCACCTTCCGGCGCCTTCCGAGCAGAAGCCGCAGCAGGCCGTCCGTGCGCCCCTCGCAGTGGGCGCGGTCGATGCGGGCGAAGGGAAAGTCGAGGACTTCGACGAGCCGGCCGTCGGCCTCGACGTCCGCGCGCGCCAAGCCGACCCAGGCGAGCTCCGGGTCGGTGTAGGTCACCCGCGGCATGGCCGTGGTGCCGGCCTTCGCCGGCAGCCGCAGGAGCGCCCGGCGAAGCACGATCCCCGCCTGGAAGGCGGCCGCGTGGGTGAACTGGGGGCCGCCGGTCACGTCGCCCACCGCGTAGACGCGGCGGTTCGTGGTCCGCAGCCCGGAATCGACGCGGATGCCGTTGCGGTCGCAGGCGATGCCCGCCTTTTCCAGATCGAGCCCGTCGACGGTGGGTCGCCGGCCGGTCGCTACGAGGAGATGTGTGCCGGAGATGCGCTCCTCCGCTCCGTCGGTGCCCGCGAGGACCAGGGTCGGGCCCGGTTCGACGCGGCGCACCTCGGCCCGCTCGCGCAGATCCACGCCGTCCTCGCGCAGGGCTGTCCGTACCGGTGCCACGAGGTCGGGGTCTTCCTTCGGCAGCATCGGGCCGATGTCGGCGAGCGTCACCCGGCTGCCGAGCCGGGCGAAGGCCTGCGCCATCTCGCAGCCGATCGGCCCGGCGCCGAGGACCAGCAGATGCTCCGGCTGTTCCGGCAGGTCGAACAGGGTCTCGTTCGTCAGGTACGGCACGCCCTCGAGTCCCGGCACCGGCGGGATCGCCGGCCGCGAGCCGGTGGCGACGACGAACCGCCGGGCGCGGATCCGCGTGCCGTCGGCCTCGACCGTGGCGGGATCGACGAACCGGGCCCGGCTGCGCAGCACCGTCACGCCCAGTCCTTCGAAGCGCTCCTGGCTGTCGTGCGGCGCGATCGCGTCGATGGCCGCCTGCACGTGGCGCCGCACGCCGTGCCAGTCGATCACCGGCGCGCCGGCCCCGACGCCGAACGCGGCGCCCGCGCGTACCGCACGGGCATGGGCCGCGGCTGCGATCAGCGCCTTCGAGGGCACGCAGCCATGGTTGAGGCAGTCACCGCCCATGCGGCCCGCCTCGACCAGCACGACGCGGGCGCCCATCTGCGCGGCCCCGGCCGCGACCGTGAGACCACCGGAGCCGGCGCCGATGACGCACAGGTCGCACTCCAGGGTCCCGGCCATGGGCGCTCTCTTTCCGTCCTGTACCGGCATCGCCCGCGAGCCGTAACCACGGGCAGCCCGCGCGGCAACTGACGTGGACGTGATCGGGGTCCCGCCGCCTACCCGGCTGCGAGCTCGCGGGCGAAGAGCGGATAGACCTCGCCCACCGCCGCGGCCACGGGCCCGCGGACGAGCGCCTGCACGTCCGGAGGTGGCGCCGGAGTCACGGGCGGCTGGTCCGGGGCCTCGAAGGCGAAGCCCGTGCGGACCCGGACATCGGCGAGGTCCTCGCCCGGGTGCAGGCTCGCGAGCCGGAAGCGGCCGGCCTCGAAGCGGAACAGACAGAGGTCGGTCAGGAGCGCCACCGGGCCGCCGCGCCGGTCCACGCCCTGCGGGCCTGAGCCCGGGACCGAGACGAAGTCCACGCGCTCCACGAGCGTCTTCGGGTCGTGATCGGTCCGGAACAGGATCAGCCGCGGGATCAGGAAACCGAGGTACGGCCCGCCGAAGTTGCCGGCGAAGCGGCGTTCGATGCGCTCCGGCGACCCGAGGCCGAGCAGATTGACGTTGCCCTGGCCGTCGATCTGGACGCCGCTGAGAAAAAAGGCGTCGATCCGGCCCTGCGCCGCGCAGTCGAAGAGCTCCCGGCCGCCGTCGGTGAACAGCGTGTGCCGGCGGCTGCCGAGGATCGAGACGTGCAGTGGGTCCGCGGACAGCTCGCGGGCGAGCAGTGCGCCCGCGGCCGGGATCGGCGAGCGGGCGCCCACCGCCACGTGCCGGCAGCCTTCGAGCAGCCGGGCGATGGTCCACACCAGGAGGACCGTCCGCTCCGGGTTCACGCCACGCCCTCCGGGGCGAGCACCGCGAGCGGGTCGCCGCCGCCCCGCGCGGCGTCGACGAATGCGGCGACCCGCCCCTGATCGCCCTCGTATGCGCCGGGGAGACCGAGCGGACGCGCACCTCCCGGCACCGCGGCGACGGCATCGACATAGAGGCAGGAGAGGCTGCCGGCCGCGAGCCGGTCGTCCCCGAGCAGGTCCTCTTCGACGATCCGTTCGACGGTGACGAAGGTGCGCAGAGCCGCGTGCGCCATGGTCGCGAGTTCGCGGCGGGTGCCGATCCAGACATTGCCGCGCCGGTCCGCGAAGGGCGCGTGGAAGAGCGCGACATCCGGCCGGATCGCCGGCACGATCAGGATCGGATCCCCCGCCTCGAACGGATTGTCGACGACCTTCCAGTCGGGCCTGAGCCGCAGCAGGTCCGAGCCGATCACACCGCGCAGCGGCAGGAACGGCACGCCCTTCTCCGCCGCCTGCAGGGCGGCGTGGATCGCCGGGCAGGTGCTCTCGCGCACGGCGAGGCGCCCCTCGCGCCGCGCCCGCTCGAAGCAGGGCGCGATGCCGAATTCGCCGAGCGACACCGCGGCCGTCTCGATCTCCGCGACGCAGCCGCCAGCGACGAGGATCTCGGCGACGAGCCCGAGCTGCGGTACCCCGAGGAGCCGCAGCCCCCGCGCGCCTCGCCGCACCAGTTCGAGGGCGACCGCGACGGGCGCGCCGACGTGATCCGGCGGAAGCGCCACGAGCGCCCCGTCCGGAATGCGCGCCGCGATCTCCCGAGCGCCGGCGACGACTGGCCCCGCTCCCTCTACCAGCCCGCTTCCTCCCGGCTGTCGCTGCACTTCACCCGCACCGCGACGGTCACCTCGACCGGCTCGCCGCCCGGCATGTTCTTCCAGCGCACCCGCCACGTGTTCTCGCTCACCGGCAGGTTCATGGTCATCGCCACGCCGTGGTCCGGACGGCTCGCCTTCGGCATGCCGCCACCGCCGGCGACCACGTAGGGCCGGTCCGCCGGGCAGGTCACCTCGACGTTGCACTCCTCGCCCGGGCCGAGCGCGCACTGCTGCGGCTGGGGCGCGGACCACTGCGCGGCGGCGAGGACGGGAAGGGGAAATGCGACTGCGGCGAGAAGGCAGACCGGCAAACGGGCCCGCATCCCGGACGACCTCCCTCCGATGTTGCAAAGGTCTGCGCACGGGTGCTCTTTAGCACGCACGTCGGCCGCCCGCATCCCCTTACATCACGGCACCGATCTGCCAGGGCACGAACTCGAAGTCACCGACGCCGAGCGCCTCGCTCTTGCTCTTCTCGCCCGAGGCGACGCGCAGCAGCAGCTCGAAGATGCGCTCGCCCACCTGTTCGATGGTCTCCTCGCCGTCGACGATCGTGCCGCAGTTGATGTCCATGTCCTCGACCATGCGCTCGTACATGGGCGTGTTGGTGGCGAGCTTGACCGACGGCACCGGCTTGAAGCCGAAACAGGAACCGCGGCCGGTGGTGAAGGCGACGATGTTGGCGCCGGAGGCCACCTGGCCGGTGACCGAGCAGGGGTCGTAGCCCGGGCTGTCCATGAACACGAAGCCGCGCACGTCCACGGGCTCGGCGTATTCGAACACGCCCGTGAGATTGGTCGTGCCGCCCTTGGCGGCAGCACCCAGCGATTTCTCGAGGATGGTGGTGAGACCGCCCGCCTTGTTGCCCGGGGAGGGGTTGTTGTTCATCTCGCCGCCGTTTCTGGCCGTGTAGTCCTCCCACCAGCGGATGCGTTCGATCAGCTTCTCGCCGACCTCGCGGCTCACCGCACGGCGCGTCAGCAGATGTTCCGCGCCGTAGATCTCCGGAGTCTCCGAGAGGATCGCCGTCCCTCCCTGGGCGACCAGCAGGTCCGCCGCATGGCCGAGTGCCGGGTTGGCGGAAATGCCGGAATAGGCATCCGAGCCGCCGCACTGCAGCGCCAGCACGAGCTCGCTCGCCGGCACCGGCTCGCGCACCGCCTTCGCCGCCTCCGGCAGCATCTCGCGGATCAAGCCGACGGCGCGATCCACCGTCTTCCGCGTGCCGCCCGTCTCCTGCATGGTCATGGTGCGAAAGAGCGGCCCGCGGGTGATGCCATAGGCCTCGAGCAGGAACTCGATCTGGTTCACCTCGCAGCCGAGCCCGATCATCACGACGCCGGCGAGGTTCGGATGTCGCGCGTAGCCCCAGAGGGTGCGCTGCAGCGCCTTCATGCCGTCGCCTCGGTCGGCCATGCCGCAGCCCGTGGCGTGCGTGAGTGCGACGATCCCATCGACGCCCGGGTACTGCGCCAGCACTTCCTTCGGAAAGGACTGCTGCACGAAGCGGCAGACGCTCGCGGAACAGTTCACGGTCGAGAGCACGCCGATGTAGTTGCGGGTGCCGACCTTCCCGTTCGCCCGCCGGTAGCCCATGAAGGTGCGCCGCTCGGGCTCCGGCACGTACGCCGTCGGCCGCACGTCGGCGCCGAAGGCGTAGTCGCGCGCGAAGTCGCGCATCTCCACATTGTGCGTGTGGACGTGCTCCCCCGGTGCGATGTCGGCGCTCGCGAAACCGATGATCTGGCCGTATTTGCGCACGGCTTCGCCGCGCGGGATCGGGCGGGTCGCGATCTTGTGTCCGGCCGGGATGTCGACGAGCGTGCGCACGCCTTCGCGCGCGAGCTCGGTGCCGGCGGCGATCCGGTGCCGGGCGACGACGACATTGTCGTTCGGGTTCAGCCGGATCGTGGGGTTCGGGCTCGTCATTCGGTGCCTCCTCCGTTCGCCCGCGCCAAGCTAGTGCCGCCGTGGCGGTCCGTCACGGGGTGCGCGGAGTACGCGATCCCGAAAAGACGAACCGGCCGCGTCTTCGGAAGACGCGGCCGGTCCGGTCGGTGCACCGCAGGTCCGATTCGAGTTGCGCTCACGTCTTCCGGCGCGCGGTCTCCCGCGCGATCTCCCGGATCTGCCAGCGCCGGATGCCGATGTCGTCGAGCTCCCGGTCGGTGAGGCTCATGAGCTCGCGCACCGTCTGCCGGTAGCGCCGGTGCTCCGCGAGCCGCTCCTGCAGGCGCGCGAGCAGCTCCCGCAGGAAGGCGGGAAGAGCGGCGACCGGGCGGCCGGCCGTCGCCGGTGTCGCGCGATCCAGAACCCGTGCCGTCATGACACATCTCCCACACACGCAGGTCCGGACGCCTTTGCGTCCGCGCTGCATATGCGAAGGCGGAAGGGCGCGGGGAACTGCCGTTTTTGCAATGCAGCATTGCAGCCACGGAGGCTGTGGCCGCAGCGCCTCACGCCCGCGTCACGCGCATCTGAGCCGCCGCGAACGGGCTTTCCTTGCGCAGGCGGGTGCCGCGCCCGCATGATGGCGGCGGACGGACGGGGCGGAACGGCCGGCTGCCATGGCGATCGCCACTCCGATGCTGCCGCGGGCGCGCGACTGGTACCGCCGCTGCCACGAGCTGGTCTTCGGGCCGCCGCTGCCGGACCACGTGCCGGCGCCGGTGCTGGACGCCATCCGGCGGGCGCAGGACGCGAGCGAGATCATCGTCGGGCTCGTCCAGATCGCGGCGATCCTGACCTTCGCGATCCTCTACGCGCTGGCCCCCAAGGCGTTCCCGCCGCACGTCCCGTTCGAGCCGGTGCCGGTGGCCCTCGCCGCCTATACGGTCTTCACCGGCATCCGCTTCTGGCTCGCGCTGCGGAGGCGCCTCGGCCCGGGCTTCCTCGCCGCTTCGGTGGTGGTCGACGTCGGCGTGCTGATGCTCACCATCTGGAGCTTCCACATCCAGTACGACCAGCCGCCGGCCCTCTACCTCAAGGCGCCGACGCTGATGTACGTCTTCATCCTGATCGCGCTCAGGGCGCTCCGGTTCGAGCCGCGCTGGATCCTGCTGTGCGGCGGCTGCGGTGCGTTCGGCTGGCTGCTGCTGCTGGGCTACGCGCTCGCCGAACAGGGCACCGACGCGATCACCCGCAACTTCGTCGACTACGCCGCCTCCTGGCGCATCCTGATGGGGGCGGAGTTCGACAAGATCGTCTCGATCCTGATGGTGACCGCGATCCTCGCGCTCTCGGTGCACCGGGCCCGCAAGCTTCTCGTCCAGGCCGCCATCGAGCAGCGCACGGCGCGCGAACTCTCGCGCTTCTTCGCCCCCGAGGTGGCCGGGCGCATCGCCGACACGGATCTGCCGCTCGAGCCCGGGCAGGCGGAGCTGCGGGAGGCCGCCATCCTGTTCGCCGATCTCCGGGGCTTCACACGGCTCGCCGAGCGACTGCCGCCGGCCGAGGTCATGCGGCTCCTCTCCGAGTACCAGGGCTTCGTGGTCGCCGCCGTGCACGGCTGCGGCGGCAGCATCGACAAGTTCACGGGCGACGGGGTGCTGGCGAGCTTCGGCGCCGCCCGGCCGAGCCCGATGTACGCGCGCCAGGCGCTGCTCGCCGTCGAGGAGATCCTCGCCCGCTGGCGGAGCTGGCGGGACGGGCGCAGGCGTGCCGGCCTCGATGCGCCGGACATCGGCCTCGCGGTCGCCGTCGGCCGGGTCATGTTCGGCACCGTGGGCGACCGCGAGCGGCTCGAATACACGGTGATCGGCGAGCCCGTGAACCTCGCCGCCAAGCTCGAGAAGCACTGCAAGGTGGAGAAGGTGGAGGCCCTCGCGACGCGCGAGACCCTGGATCTCGCCGAAGCGCAGGGCTACGCCGGCGGCCGGCACTGGCGGGCGCTTCCCGCCCGCCGGGTCGAGGGGGTGCGGCAGCCCGTCGATCTCGTGGGCTGGGCGGGCAGAGCGGGCTAGTCGCGGGCAGTGCGCTCCCCGCTTTCCTCCTGCGGCTTCAGGGTCTCGATGTAGGCGAGGACGTCCTCGAGATCCTGCGCCGTCACCTCGAATTTCTGCGCGATGTGCGGGCGGCGGTCGGTCACGCTCAGGACGCGCTCGCGCCAGAAGTCGAGCCGCCGCGCCATCCACATGAAGGAGGGCGTGCTGCCGATGCTGTTCCAGGGACGCTCGGGATCCCAGGCGTGGCAGCGGCCACAGAGCTTCTCCGAGATCTCCCGGCCGCGCAGCGGATCACCGGCGGCCCGGGCTTCCGCCGCCAGCATTCCCGCCACCGCCATCGCCAGTGCCGCGCAGACCCTCGCCATCGCCTGCCGCTCGCAGGGTCGCGCACACTCTATCACCTGCCGGCGGAGCCGGGAACCGTGCGCGGGAGGCCCGGAAAGCGAAGCGCCCGCCACACGGGCGGGCGCGCGCCGGAGGGAGGCGGAAGGCCGCTCAGGCGGCCGCCTTCTCCTCCTCCTTGGGCTTCTCGACCACCAGCGCCTCGGTGGTCACCAGCAGCCCGGCCACCGAGGACGCGTCCTGCAGGGCCGAGCGGACGACCTTCACGGGATCGATGATGCCGCGCTCGACCAGATTGCAGTACTCGCCGGCCTGGGCGTCGAAGCCGAAGTTCCAGTCGGACTGGTCGAGCAGCTTGCCCGCCACCACCGCACCGTCGAAGCCCGCGTTCTCGGCGATCTGCCGCACCGGCGCCTGCAGCGCCCGGCGCACGATATTGATGCCGGCCTCCTGATCGTCGTTCGCGGGCTTCAGCGAATCGAGGACCCGGCTCGCGTAGAGCAGCGCCACGCCGCCACCCGGCACGATGCCCTCCTCGACGGCGGCCTTGGTCGCGTGCATCGCGTCCTCGACGCGGTCCTTGCGCTCCTTGACCTCGACCTCGGTGGCGCCGCCGACGCGGATCACCGCCACGCCACCCGCGAGCTTCGCGAGCCGCTCCTGCAGCTTCTCGCGGTCGTAGTCCGAGGTGGTCTCCTCGATCTGGGCGCGGATCTGGTTGCAGCGCGCCTTGATCATCTCCGGATCACCGGCACCGCCGACGATCGTCGTGTCCTCCTTGCGGACGATCACCCGCTGCGCCCGCCCGAGCATGTCGAGGGTGACGTTCTCGAGCTTGATGCCGAGATCCTCCGAGATCACCTGCCCGGCGGTGAGAATGGCGATGTCCTCGAGCATCGCTTTCCTGCGCTCGCCGAAGCCCGGCGCCTTCACCGCCGCGACCTTGAGACCGCCCCTGAGCTTGTTGACGACGAGGGTCGCGAGCGCCTCGCCCTCGACGTCCTCGGCGATCACGAGGAGCGGTTTGCCGGCCTGGACGACACGCTCGAGCACGGGCAGGAGCGGCTGCAGACCCGAGAGCTTCTTCTCGTGGATCAGGATCAGCGGCTCCTCGAGCTCGGCCTGCATTTTGTCCGGATCGGTGACGAAGTAGGGCGAGATGTAGCCGCGGTCGAACTGCATGCCCTCGACGACCTCGAGCTCGGTCTCGAGCGACTTCGCCTCCTCGACCGTGATCACCCCCTCCTTGCCGACCTTGTCCATGGCCTCGGCCAGCATCCGGCCGATCTCGGCGTCGCCGTTCGCGGAAATCGTGCCGATCTGCGCGATCTCCTCGCTGGTCGTGACCGCCTTCGCCCGCTTCTTGAGCTCTTCGACGACGGCGTGCACGGCCATCTCGATGCCGCGCCTCAGGTCCATGGCGTTCATGCCGGCCTCGACCGCCTTGACGCCCTCGCGGGCGATGGCGGCGGCGAGAACGGTGGCGGTGGTGGTGCCGTCGCCGGCGACGTCCTTGGTCTTGCTCGCCACCTCCTTGACCATCTGGACGCCGAGGTTCTCGAACCTGTCCTCGAGCTCGATCTCCTTGGCGACGGTGACGCCGTCCTTGGTGATGCGCGGCGCGCCGAAGCTCTTCTCGAGCACGACGTTGCGGCCCTTGGGCCCGAGGGTGACGGCCGTGGCCCGGGCCAGCGTGTCGACACCGTGCAGGATCTTCTCGCGCGCGAGTGTGGAGAAGCGGATCTCCTTCGCCGTCATGCTGCGACCTCCCGACGAGACGGAGCGGACAGCGGCGCGTGAGGGTGCGCCCACTTCCACTTGGGAATCGACCGCGCCGGGCGCAAGATGGAGGCGCCGCACCACCCGCCGGGACCGCCGACGCATGCCCACCGCCCCCGATCTCGCCGCCATGCTGGATGCCAACTTCGCGCCCTGGGTGCGCGACCTCGCGATCCGCATCGAGGAGCTCCACGCGGACGGCGTCACGCTCTCGGTGCCGGCACGGCCGGAGATCGCCCGCGTCGGCGGCATCGTCTGCGGCCAGGCCATGATGGCCCTCGCCGACACCGCCATGGCGCTCGCCGTGGCGCGCATACGCGGGGAATTCGTGCCCATGACCACCGTTACCCAGACCACGACCTTCCTGCGGCCGGCAGGCGGCGAGCGTCTGTTCGCCCGCGCCCGGGTGCTGCGGCTCGGCCGCAGCCTCGCCTATGGCGAAGTCACGCTGCACATGGGCGAGGAGACACGGCCGGTCGCCCATGCGACCAGCTCCTACATGATCCTCGCGGCACCGGCCGCGGACCCGGCACCGGGCTCCTGACCGGCCGGGTGCGACAGAGCGCGGGTTCCGGCGCGGCGCCGGGCTGCCTACATGAAGAGAGATGCTGGCAACGAGGAGGAACCGTCGTGCCCGGCCGTCCCGTCCGCTCCATCCTGCCCGACCGCCCGCTCGTCTCCGGCGCGCCGGATCTTCCCGTGTCCGAGGCCGCACGCCTCATGACCGGGCATTGTTGCGGCAGCGTCGTCGTCCTCGAGGGGGAGAAGCCCGTCGGCATCTTCACCGAGCGCGATCTCACCCGGCGCGTGGTGGCGGCGGGCCTCGACCCGGAGAAGACGCTCCTGCGCGAGGTGATGACGCCGGATCCCGACACGATCGCCGCCGACGCGCCGGTCGCCGATGCCGTGCGCCTCATGGACGAGTGCTGCTACAAGCACCTGCCGGTGGTCGACGGCGGGCGGGTGATCGGCGTGCTCGCGCCCGAGGACATCCCGGTGAGCGAACTGCTCGCGCTCGGTGAAGAACTCGAGGAACGTCACCGGCTCAGCGAACGCATGTGGTGAGGCGGGAGTGCCGGCGCACGGCGCACGGCCTCTCTGCGTCGCCCGCTCCGATATCGGCCGCGTGCGGTCGCGCAACGAGGATGCGTTCCTGTGCCGGCCAGAGATCGGGCTCTTTGCCGTCGCCGACGGCATGGGCGGGCTCGTCGCGGGTGACCGCGCGAGCCGCGCCGTCGTCCGGGCACTCGGGGCGCTCGGGCCCGCCGCGACGCCCGCGGCTCTCGACCGGGAGGTCGAGCGGGCGCTCGCAGAGGTGCACGAACGGCTGCTCGCGGAAGCGGTGAGCTTCGGGCCGAGCGGGACGACGGTCGTCGTGCTGCTGCTCGGCGAGCGCAGTTTCCGTGTGCTGTGGTGCGGTGACAGCCGGGCGGGCCGGCTGCGCGACGGCCGGCTCGAGTGGCTCACGACCGATCACAATCTGGCGGCCGAACTCGTCCGGCGCGGCCGGCTGAGCGACGAGGAGGCACGCCGCCATCCGCTCGCGAGCCGGCTCACCCACGCGCTCGGCTGCCAGCCGGAGCTGCACATCGACCGGCTCGCCGGCCGGGTGCTCGCGGGCGACCTGTTCCTGCTCTGCACCGACGGGCTCACCGGCGAGCTCGGGGACGCGGAGATCGCGCGCATTCTCGCCGATCCCGACCCGGAACGCGCGGCCGACCGGCTGCTCGCCGCGGCGCTCGACCGGGGTGGCCGCGACAATGTCACCTTCGTGCTGGTACGGCGCTGAGGCGTGCACCGGGCTGCACGATGCGGCGTGTTCGCCGCAGGGGTGCTGGCAGGACCGTTTTTTTGTGCTAACACGCCGCCATCGGTAAGGCCAGACAGCAGAGGGGGGCCGACCATGACCGTGCACTCGAAGATCGAACCCGTGGACGCCGCCGGGGCGGAGAAGGCGACACGGCGGCGCTTCCTGAAGACCGCGGCGACCACGACGGCGGCCGCCGGGGCCGCGACCATCGCCATGCCCAACATCAGCCGGGCGCAGACCGTGACCCTGAAGATGCAGGGTGCCTGGGGCCCGACCGACATCTTCAACGAGATGGCGATGGAGTACGTCGACCGGGTCAACGCCATGGGCGGCGGTCGGCTCAAGATCGAGTATCTGGTGGCGGGTGCGGTGGTGAAGCCGTTCTCGGTCCACGACGCGGTGTCCGACGGCATTCTCGACGCCGGCCACACGGTCTCGGCCTACTGGTACGGCAAGCACCCCGCCGCCTCGCTGTTCGGCACCGGCCCGGTGTTCGGCTTCACCGCCCACGAAGGCCTCGCCTGGATCTACCGGGGTGGCGGCCTCGATCTCTACAACGAGCTGGTCTCGAGCCTCGGGCTCAACATCGTCGGCTTCTTCTGCATGCCGATGCCCACCCAGCCGCTCGGCTGGTTCAGCAAGCGCATCGAGAGCCTCGCCGACCTGCAGGGCCTCAAGTACCGCACCGTCGGCCTCGCCACCGAGGTGATGCAGCGGCTCGGCATGTCGGTCGTGCAGCTGCCGGGTGGCGAGATCGTCCCGGCGCTGGAGCGCGGCGTCATCGACGCCTTCGAGTACAACAATCCGACCTCGGACAAGCTCTTCGGCGCGCAGGACGTCCGCAAGATCTACATGATGGGCTCGTACCATCAGGCCAACGAGTACTTCGAAATCATCTTCAACAAGGACAAGTACAACAGCCTGCCAGACGAGCACAAGGCGATCCTGCGTTACGCAGTGGAAGCGGCCAACACCGCCAACTACGCGCTCGCCATGGACCGCTACTCCAGGGACTTCATCTCGCTGCAGGAAGAGCACGGCGTGCAGGTGTACCGTACGCCCGCCGACGTGTTCGAGGCCCAGCTCAAGGCCTGGGACGAGGTCCTCGCCGATCTCAACAAGGATCCCTTCTTCAAGAAGGTGGTCGATTCGCAGATGGCCTGGGCGAAGCGGGTGATGGGCTACCTGTTCTACAACCAGGCGGACTACAAGCTCGCCTACGAGCACTACTTCGGCAAGCTGCCGTTCTGACGGCACGGCAATCGGGCTCCGGGACGGGAGCCTCGCGACGGGGCGGCCTTGCCGCCCCGTCGTCGTGTCGGAAAGGCCGGGGAGACGTCGGGTGGACCGCGCGCTGTCGTTCATCAATGTCCTCAGCACTTGGACCGGCAAGGCCTTCGCCTGGTGCATCCTGATCCTGACATTCGGGGTCAGCTACGAAGTCTTCATGCGCTACATCCTGAACGCGCCGACCATGTGGTCGTACGACATCATGTACATGATGTACGGCGCCCTGTTCCTCATGGCCGGGCCGTACACGGTGTCGCGTGACGGCATGGTCCGCGGCGATTTCGTCTACCGCTACTGGCCGCCACGGGTCCAGGCGACGATCGACCTCGTGCTCTTCCTGATCTTCTACATGCCGGGGGTCGGTGCGCTGCTCTGGGCCGGCTTCAAGTTCGCGAGCCAGTCCTGGCGCTACGGCGAGACCAGCATCTTCAGCCCGGCGCGCATCCCGATCTATCCGATGAAGATCCTGATCCCGATCGCCGGCGCACTGCTGCTGCTGCAGGGCCTGTACGAGATCTGGCGCTGCATCGTCTGCATCCGCGAGGGAGCGTGGCCGCCGCGGCCGCACGACGTCGAGGAGCTCGAGACGGCGATCCTGCACGACCGCGAGGCGCGCGAGAAGCTGGCGGCGAAGGGCGAGATCCCCGGGGAGGCGGCGAAATGAGCGATCCGCAGCTCGCCATCCTCATGCTCGGCATGTTCATCTTCGTGATCCTGCTGGGCTTTCCGGTCGCCTTCACCCTCGTCGGCATGTCGGTGTTCTTCGGCTTCTACGCCATGGGCGACCGGCTCCTGAATCTGCTGGTCCAGAACACCTACGACATCATGGCCAACGACGTGCTCGTGGCCGTGCCCCTGTTCCTGTTCATGGGTTACGTGGTCGAGCGCGCCGACATCCTCGAGCGGCTCTTCTTCTCGATCCAGCTCGCGGCCCGCCGCATCCCGGCGTCCATGGCGGTCGCGGCGCTGGTCACCTGTGCCCTGTTCGCGACCGCGACCGGCATCGTCGGCGCCGTCGTCACGCTCATGGGCCTCTTGGCCCTGCCGCCGATGCTCAAGGCCGGCTACGACCGGCGGCTCGCCTCCGGCCTCATCTGCGCCGGCGGCACGCTCGGCATCCTGATCCCGCCGTCGATCATGCTGATCGTCTATGCCGCGACCTCCGGGATCTCGGTGGTCCGGCTCTATGCCGCCGCACTCTTCCCGGGCTTCGTGCTCGCCGGCCTCTACGTGCTCTACGTGATCGGCCGGGCGATCGTCCAGCCCGGCGTGGCGCCGAAGATGACCGCGGCGCAGATGGCGGTTCCGGTCTCCGAAATCGTGGTGCGCCTCGCGACCTCGGCATTCCCGCTGATCGTGCTGATCATCTCGGTCTTGGGCGCGATCCTGTTCGGGCTCGCCACTCCTTCGGAAGCGGCCGCGGTCGGGGCCCTCGGCTCCCTCGTGCTCGCCGCCGCCTATCGCGCGCTCACCTGGGACCGGCTGCGCGAGGCGGTGTTCCTCACCGCCCGCACCTCCGCCATGGTCTGTTACCTGTTCATCGGCTCCTGGACATTTTCCAGCATCTTCTCCTATCTCGGCGGCGACAAGCTGATCGAATCCTGGGTGCTCGCCCTCGACCTGTCGCCGGTCACCTTCCTGATCCTCGCCCAGGTCATCATCTTCCTGCTCGGCTGGCCGCTGGAATGGACCGAGATCATCATCATCTTCGTGCCGATCTTCCTGCCGCTGCTGCAGCACTTCGAGATCGACCCGATCATCTTCGGTCTGCTCGTGGCGCTGAACCTGCAGACCTCCTTCCTCACGCCGCCGATGGCCATGTCCGCCTACTATCTGAAGGGCGTGGCCCCGCCGAACGTCGAGCTGGTCGACATCTTCCGCGGCTCGATGCCCTTCCTCGTCATGGTCTTCATCGCCATGGTGCTGCTCTACCTGTTCCCGGGCCTCGCCCTCTATCTGCCGCAGCTGATCTACGGACGCTGAGGCGGCGATGAGCAGCGGGGAGCTTCTGGACTGCCGCGCCGTCGACCTCGCCGCCTGGATCGCGGAAGGAAAGGTCGAGCTGCGCGAGATCGCCGAGGCCTGCGTCGAACGCATCGCGGCGCGCGATCCGGAGATCCGCGCCTTCGCCTTCTTCGACCCCGACTGGCTGCGCCGGCAGGCCGAGCGGCTCGCGTTCGAACAACGGATGGGCCGGCCGAAGGGGCCGCTGTTCGGGGTGCCGGTCGGCGTCAAGGACATCTTCGACACCCGCGACATGCCGACGGAGAACGGCACGAAGCTGCACGCCGGTAGACGCCCGATGCAGGACTCGGCGGTGGTCGAACGACTGCGCGAAGCGGGGGCGCTGATCGTCGGCAAGACCGTGACCACCGAGCTCGCCACCCTGACGCCGGGCCCGACGCGCAACCCGCACGACCTGTCGCGCACGCCCGGCGGTTCCTCGAGCGGCTCTGCCGCTGCGGTGGCGGCCGGCATGGTGCCGCTCGCCATCGGCTCGCAGACCAACGGCTCGGTGATCCGCCCCGCCGCCTTCTGCGGCATCTACGGCTTCAAGCCGACCTGGGGCCTGATCTCCCGGCGCGGATGCCTCGCCCAGTCCTTCCTTCTCGATCATGTCGGCACCTTCGCGCGCAACCTCGACGATCTCGCGCTGCTCACCGAGGTCCTGGTCGGCCACGACCCGGCCGACCGCGCCACGAGCCCGCGCGCACCGCTGCGCCTGCCGCAGATCGCCGCCTCCGAGCCGCCGGTGCCGCCGCGGCTCGCCTTCGTGCCCGGCCCGGGCTGGGAGCGCGCGGAGGATTCCACCCGCGAAGGCTTCCGCGAGCTCGCCGAAGCGCTCGGAGAGCGCCTGCTCGCGGTCGAGATCCCGGAGCCCTTCGACCGGGTGGTGGAAGCGCACCGCACCATCTGGACCGCCGACATGGCCTGGAACTTCCGCCGCGAATACGCCGCAGGTCCGGGCGGACTCTCCGACGGGCTCCGGGCCATGATCGAGGAAGGGCGGGCGGTGAGCGCGTACCGCTACCACGAGTCCCGCGCCATCCGCGAGACCTGTTGCCGTCAGCTCGACGAACTGTTCACGGACTTCGATGCCATCGTCACCCCCGCCACGCTCGGCGAGGCACCGTCACTGGACACAACGGGCGATCCGGTCTGCTGCACGCCCTGGACGTTCCTCGGCCTGCCGGCCGTGACCCTGCCGCTGCTCGAGGGGCCGAACGGTCTTCCGGTCGGCGTCCAGCTCGTGGGGGCGGCGGGCGACGACGCGCGGCTCCTGCGCACAGCCCGCTGGCTCGAACGCACCGTCTCTGCAGCCGGGGAGTAGCATCGTGGACGGACGCATCGCAGGCACCTTGGCCACCCTGATCATGGTCGTCTACGTCGGCTTCCTCGCCTGGTCGACCGGTTCGCTCGCCCTCGGGATCATCGTTCTCGTGACCGTGGCGCTCGCGCTGATCGACCTCGTCCAGACCGAATACCAGCGCCGCGAGGACAGCATCCGCCGCGGCTGAGAACCGCCGGCCGTACGGCGGGGTCGCGGGAACGTGGAAGGCTGGATCGCGCAGATCACGGGCTTCGCGACGGCGCATCCACACGCGATCGGGCTTGTCGTCTTTCTCGCCGCGGCGAGCGAGGCGATCGTCGTCGTCGGGGCCCTGATCCCCGGGACGGCGGTCGTGCTCGCACTCGCCGGCGTCGCCGGTGCGGCGCACATGCCGGTCCTGCCGCTCGTGCTCTGGGCAGCGGCCGGAGCGGTGGCGAGCGACGGCATCTCCTACTGGATCGGCCACCGCTTCGGCCCGCATCTCCGGGAGCGCTGGCCGTTCCGCGACCGCCCCGGCCTGCTCCTTTCCGGCGAGCGTTTCTTCGCCCGCCACGGCCGCAAGAGCGTCGTGCTCGCACGCTTCCTGCCCGGCGTGCGCGCGGTGGTGCCGCTGGTGGCGGGCATGGTCGGCATGCCGGTCGTCCGCTTCTGCACGGCGAACATCGCCTCGGCCGTCCTCTGGGCCGTCACGCACGTGCTGCCGGCCGCCGGCGCCGGCCTCGCCTTCGCCCAGCTCGGACAGGTGAGCGGACAGCTGCTGCTGGTCCTGCTCGCGGCGCTGGTCACCGCCTGGCTCGCGATCCTGCTGCTGCGCCTCGCCCTGCGCCGGCTCCTGCCGCGCGGGCTCGCGCTCTGGCGGGCCTGCGCCATCCGCCTCGCCTGCAGCGACCGGGCGCCGGTCCGTCGCGTCGGGGCCCTTCTGGATCCGGACCATCCGGCGGCGGTCGCGGTGCTTTTCTGGTTCGCGGTCGGGCTCGCCGCGACCTACGGGCTGCTCGGCGTGGTCGAGGATGTGCTCACGGCGGCTCCGCTGGTCGCCGCCGACCGGGCGATCTCGAACCTCGTGCAGTCGCTCAGGAGCGAGCCCGTGGACGCCGTGGTGGTCGCCGTGACCATGCTCGGCGACGGGGTCGTCACGGTCCCGCTGGCACTCGCCTCGATCCTCGTCCTCGTGCTCGCGGGCGCGCGTCGGAGCGCCTCGGCCCGGGTGTCGTCGCGTCCGGCCGGCCGCGCCGCGGCGCGTTCCGCCGCGGCTGCGCGGATGGCGGCGTTGATCTCCGCTCCGAAGATGAACAGCAGGGCCGAGAGGCAGAAGAAGAGCAGGACCACCACGACGCCGCCGAGGCTGCCGTAGGTGACGCTGTAGTCGGCGAAGGTGGCGAGATACCAGGAGAACAGGCTCGCGGCGAGAAGCCACAGCACCGCCGTCGCCAGCACGCCGCGCAGGACCGCCCGCAGCGGCCAGTCGTGGTTCGGCAGCACGTGGTGGAGGAGCAGCAGCACCAGCACCAGCACGCCGACGGCGAAGGCGTAGCGGGCACCGATCCAGAGCCACCGCGCTTCGGCGGGCAGTTCGAAGAGCCGGTCGGCGAGTTGCCACACCAGCGGCCCGAGGAGCACGGCGAGCGACAGGAGCAGGAAGGCGAATCCGCCGACCACCACCACGAGCAGACTCTGCAGCCGGCGCCGCCAGAGAGGACGCCGCTCGTGCACCTCGTAGGCCCGGTTCAGGGCTTCGCGCAGCGCCTCGACCCCGCCCGCCGCGGCCCAGACCGTGCCGAGGAGCCCGAGGGTGAGCAGCCCGCCGCGCCGTGCACCCACCACCTCGCGCACGGCCGGCGCCAGCACCTCCGCCACATCGTCCGGCAGGAAGCGGAACATGAGATCGACGACGGACGCCGCATCCTGTTCCGACCCGAAGAAGCTCGCGAGCGCGGCGAGGAAGATCATGAACGGGAACAGCGACATGAAGCCGGTGAAGGCCATGTGCCCGGCGACGATCGGTCCGTCGTGGGCGGAAAGCCGCCGCAACGCGCGCCGGACGACGCGCACGGGAGCCGCCGCGCGCGTCACGGACATCGCGCCGTTCCCTCGGGCACCCGGCCCGGGGCGGGGCCGCCCGCGGCCATCAGGCGGGCCGCGGGCGCAGGCGGCGCCGCTCGCGCAGCCACACCCAGAGGCTCGCGCAGACGACCGTCACGACCACGAACAGCACGCCGATGACATTGATCACCGGCGACAGGCCGAAGCGGAAGCGCGCGCCGATCTCGGTCACGAGCGTCCAGTCGCCGCCGATCGAGAAGACAGTCGTGTTGTAGTTCTCGATCGACTGCAGGAAGGCGATGATCGCGGCGGTCAGGATGGTCGGTGCCAGGAAGGGCAGCAGGATGCGGCGGAAGACGAGGAAGGCGGAGGCGCCGAGGTCACAGGCCGCCTCCTCGAGGGTCGGGTCGAAGCGCTGCAGCCGCGCGAGGAACATGAGCATGGCGTAGGAGGCGACGAAGGTGGACTGCGCCACCGTGGCGGTGAACTTGCTGCCCGGAACGCCGAGCTCGCGCCAGAAGATCAGGGTCGAGATGCCGATGATGATGCCCGGGGTGAGGATCGGCGAGACCATGACGGCGTAGAGGAAGCCCGCGGCGCGGCCCTGCATGCGGTGCAGGACCAGGGCACCCGCGAGCCCGAGCGGCACCGACAGGGCCACCACACCGGCGGCGATGACGAGCGAATGCAGCACGCCCTGCCACATCCGCTGGTCGTCGAGCAGTGCGGAGAACCAGCGCAGGGTGAAGCCGCCCCACTGCGTCACCGACGGGTAGGGATAGTCGTTGAAGGCCGCGAGGCTCATCACGAGGAGCGGCGCGAACAGGTAGACGAAGAAGAGCCCGATGTAGAGGTCGAGCAGGGCACGCGCCGCCCGCGATTCGCCGCCGGCCGCGCTCATCGCGCGATCTCCCGGATGCCGACCCGGAACAGGCGCATCACCGCGAATACGAACAGCAGGCAGGCGACCAGCAGGGCGAAGGCGTAGGCCGCGCCGATGTTCCAGTTGTTGGCCTCGAAGAACTGGCGGTAGACGAGCTGGCTGAACCAGTCGCCGCCGAGCCCGCGGCTCATGATCTGCGGCACCGAATAGGAGCCGGCGCTGAGCATGAAGGTCATGATGCAGCCGACGGCGATGCCCGGTCGCGCGTGCGGAACGACCACGCGCCAGTGCAGGCGCCAGGTGGAGGCGCCGAGGTCGCGGGCCGCCTCGATCTGATGGTCGTCGAGCGTGTCGAAGGCGTTGTAGAGCGGGAAGACCATGAACAGGATGTAGGCATAGACCATGGCGACGAAGGTCGCGAAGGGATATTCGAGGAACGGAATCCAGTCGCGGCTTTCGAGATCGGTGATGCCGATCCAGTCGAGGAAGGTGTTGAGCACGCCCTGATAGTCGAAGATCATGAGCCAGGCGTACACCCGAAGCAGCTCGTTGATCGCGTAGGGGACGACGAGGCCGAGCAGCAGCAGCGCGCGGCGGCGGTGTCCGGGCGCCTTGGCCACCGCCCAGGCCACCGGATAGCAGACGACGAGCGAGAGCACCGTCACAAGCGCCGCATAGGCGAGGGTGCGCAGGAAGACCCGCACGTGCAGCCCGCTCATGCGGGTGTAGTTGTCGAAGCCGTAGACCCTGACGGGCGCCTGTTCGCGCTCCTCGAGCCCGGCGACCTCGGCGCGCATCGCCTCGAGCTCGGCTTCGAGCCGCGGCCGGTCGGCTTCGGACGCGGCGGCGAGATCGAGCTCGCGCAGCATGATCTGCTGGTAGAGGGCGTCGATGCGGCGCGAGATCTCGAACGCCTGCGGGTCGCGCTCCAGCCACCAGAGCGAGCGCTCGACCATCACGAGCTGCGGCACGACGATCATGCCGAGCACCCAGATCAGGGCGAGGAGCGCGAAGATGGCGTCGAGCAGACGCCGTCCCGGAGCGGCCGGTCCCGACATCACCGCTCCGCCGCGAGCGGGCCGGGCGGCAGCACCCGCGCATCTGAGGGTGCGAAGGCCAGGTCCACGATCCCGCCTTCACTGGCGTCGCGGGCCTCGTTCGGCCACTGCGCGGTGAGCCGCACGCCGGCTCCGGTGTCGAAGGCGAGCAGCAGGAAGGCGCCCTCGAAGGAACGTTCCACGACCCGCGCCCGCAGCCGGTTGACGGCGCCGGCGGCGGCCGGCCGCAGCCGCTCCGGCCGCACGAACAGCATCGCCTCGGCCCCTTCGCGGAGCCCCGCCGGATTGCGCCCCCGGAGCTCCCCGAGCGGCGTCCCGAGCAGGCACTCGCCGTCCGCGACCCGCAGGACCGTTCCCGGGATCACGTTGTTGCCGCCGACGAAGGTGGCGACGAAGGGTGTCGCCGGCTCCTCGTAGAGCCGCTCCGGCGTGTCGACCTGCTCGATCCGGCCCCGGCTCATCACCGCGATCCGGTCGGACATGGTGAGCGCCTCGCCCTGATCGTGGGTGATGTAGACGAAGGTGATGCCGACCCGCCGCTGGATCGCCCGGAGCTCGTGGCGCATGTGCTGGCGGAGCTTAAGATCGAGGGCCGAGAGCGGCTCGTCGAGCAGCAGCACGGCCGGCTCGACGGCGAGCGCCCGGGCGATCGCCACACGCTGGCGCTGGCCGCCCGAGAGTTCCCCGGGCCGGCGGTCGCCGACCCCGCCGAGCGCCACGAGTTCCAGCAGCTCCTCCGCCCGCCGCCGTCGCTCCGCCTTCGGCACGCCGCGCGCCTCGAGGCCGAAGGCGACGTTCTCCCACACCGTCATCAGCGGGAACAGTGCGAGGTTCTGGAAGATCAGCGCGGTCGGACGGCGGCTCGGCGGCACGCCGGCCACATCCTTCCCGCCGATCAGCACGCGCCCCGAGCTCGGCGCGAGAAAGCCCGAGATCACGCGCAGCAGCGTGGTCTTGCCGCAGCCCGAGGGGCCGAGCAGGGAGAAGAACTCCCCGGCCCGCACGGCGAGATCGGTCGGGTGCACGGCGACGAAGTCCTCGAAGCGGACGGACACCCCTTCGAGGACGACGTCGAGCCCGCGCAGCCCGCCGAGCGCCCCGGACGGCGCGGCGGCCGGCGCACCGTCCGGGAGGGGCTTTCGCTCAGAGATTGGTGAGCTTTTCCACATACTGGGCGCGCAGTTCCGCGAAGAACGGCGTCTGCGGCGGCCACCACCACAGATTGTCGATCGCGGCCGCGTCCGGATAGGCCATGGCGAAGGCCGCCCGGTTCTGCTCGGAGAGATGCTGGTCGGCGCCCACCGCGGCCGAGTTGTAGCCGGTGTTGTTGGCGAACATGCCGCCGATCTCCGGCTGCAGCAGGAAGTTCACGAAGGCGTAGGCCTGCTCGACGTTCTCGGCGCCCGACGGGATCGCCATGGTGTCCATCCAGGCGAGCCCGCCCTCCTTCGGCATGGTGTAGATCCATTTCGGATCGTTGTCGCGGTGCAGAAGGATGCCGGTCGTGTCCCAGGTCTGTCCGATCGCGCAGCCGGCATCGGTGAAGGCTGCGGTCGCCTCGGTGGCGTTGTTCCAGAAGGCGCCGATGTTGGATCTGTGCTTCGCGGCGAACTGCAGGCAGGCCTCGAACACCCGCCGGCAGTCCTCCTCGGACTTGTAGAGGTCCATGCCGCGGTTCGTGGACACCTCGCCGATGGCGTCGAGATAGATCGCGAGGCTCACGAGGATCGACTTCTGCCGCACCGCCACCTGCCGGTCGAGCCCGTCCTGCCAGAGATGGCCGTAGGAGAGCCCGCCGTAGCCGAGCCCGGGGAAGCGCGAGGAATCGAAGGTGATCGCCTCCGTGCCCCAGTCGAAGGGGACGAGATAGCGCCGGCCGCGATGGGCGGCGCCGAGCGTCAGGCTCTGCCGGTAGATCGAGGGAATGATGCGGTCGACGGCGAGCTTCGATTCGTCGATCGGCTGCAGGAGATCGTCCTTGTAGTAGTTCGGCCCCGTGTCGACCGAGGGAAAAATGACGTCGAAACCGCGGCCGCCGGCGGCGCGCAGCTTGTTCTCGCACTCCTCGTTGGAGCCGTAGGTCGAGAGATTGACGGTAATGCCGGTCGCCTTCTCGAACGCCTCTTTGATGTTGTCCTGGATGTAGTCACCCCAGGAGAAGACGTTGACGACGCCGGAGCTGGCGAGGGCGTCGCGGCGGCGCAGGACGAAGGGGAAGCCGGCGAGGCCGGCCACGGTCGCGCCCGCGCCGGTCTGCAGCAGGCGACGGCGCGAGAGCGCGGCGACGCGCTTCGAGAGGGTCATGACGTGCCTCCTTCTGGCTCGGTCCGGGCCGGTTCCTGACCGCGGACCGTGACGGCGACGCGGCGATCGTGAGACGGCGCCGTGACGGTGTCAATCGCCGCGCGAGGGCGGGGTCGGCCCGCACGCACCGGGCCGGCCTCGACCCTGCTCCGGGGCCGAGAACCGATGCGGCCCATGCGCAGGTTCCGCCGCCACGCTCGCCTGCGACGCGTCCCCGCACGCCTGGGGGCGGGGGACTTCCCCGACGGCCGCGAGCAATGCCTTCGCGGCATACGGCCCGGCGAAGGCCGGCGCCGCCCTCGCGAGGCGGAGGAGAGACCAGGGCCGCGGCAGTGGCGGCGCGCCGGGGTCGACGCGTCCGGCCGGCAGTCGTCGCGCCTCGTCGCCGGAGGATGCGGAGCAGACGTGGACCCGGGCGGGCAGTACTGCGTTGCCGCCTTCCGTGCGGCTCCGGGCGCCCGACAGCGGCCCGCACCCTTCCCGCAACCCCTCGCCCGTCAGGTGGAGGTGTGACTGGCGGGTGGGACGGAGGCGCGTGGGATGCGGCGGCGGCCGGAGCGGCAGCGGGATTTCGCGGAGAGGTTCGAAATCGCGTTCGGCGGCTGTCTCAATCCCTTTTGGAGCAGGTCAAGTCGCTGAACATAGTAGCCGTTTGCGGCTACTCACCGGTAACCTGGTCTCAATCCCTTTTGGAGCAGGTCAAGTCGCTGAACGTCTGGCGTTTCGCCTCCTCCTCGCGGAGGGCGGTGTCTCAATCCCTTTTGGAGCAGGTCAAGTCGCTGAACCAAAGGGCCGGCCGCACAGCCGGGTGCGGAAGCGTCTCAATCCCTTTTGGAGCAGGTCAAGTCGCTGAACGAAGGAGACGAGAGATGAAGGCTGCAGAGATTATCGTCTCAATCCCTTTTGGAGCAGGTCAAGTCGCTGAACCGAGAACTACACGCGTTTCGAAACGGCAGACGAGGTCTCAATCCCTTTTGGAGCAGGTCAAGTCGCTGAACCGTGAGCGTGCCACGCTGCACGGTGAGACACTCGAGTCTCAATCCCTTTTGGAGCAGGTCAAGTCGCTGAACGAGACGGACCTGTACCGCGTGTGGCACGCGGACGTGGTGTCTCAATCCCTTTTGGAGCAGGTCAAGTCGCTGAACGCGGGCCGGCACCCGTAGAGGTGAGGCTTCAGGACGGGTCTCAATCCCTTTTGGAGCAGGTCAAGTCGCTGAACTCCGCGCGGTCTGGCGGAAGAGATCCTGATGTCAGTCTCAATCCCTTTTGGAGCAGGTCAAGTCGCTGAACCCAACCTCAAGTCGCTAGCAAATGCTCTCGAAAGTCTCAATCCCTTTTGGAGCAGGTCAAGTCGCTGAACGTGGGCCGCATGAAATAGTCTAGGCCGCCGCCGGTCTCAATCCCTTTTGGAGCAGGTCAAGTCGCTGAACAACCTGCACCGGTGAGCACACCGGCGGACAGCCAGTCTCAATCCCTTTTGGAGCAGGTCAAGTCGCTGAACCTCGTGCCCGAGCGCACGCCCGTGCCCTCGCTCGACGTCTCAATCCCTTTTGGAGCAGGTCAAGTCGCTGAACGGAGCAGCACGCTCTCGCCGTGCGGCGGTACGAGTCTCAATCCCTTTTGGAGCAGGTCAAGTCGCTGAACCGCTCTTCGCCCGAGCCCTGCGGCGAGCTGCGGTAGGTCTCAATCCCTTTTGGAGCAGGTCAAGTCGCTGAACGAGGCGGCCGAGGTCGCTCGCGCCGTCCTGCGGGCGTCTCAATCCCTTTTGGAGCAGGTCAAGTCGCTGAACTCTCCGAGTCGAAAGCAGCGCTCGCGCGTATGCGCGTCTCAATCCCTTTTGGAGCAGGTCAAGTCGCTGAACCCAACGCTGAACTGATGTATGACTGGGTGAGTGGTGTCTCAATCCCTTTTGGAGCAGGTCAAGTCGCTGAACACGTGATGTACGCGCTACTCGATCCCGCAGGGCTGTCTCAATCCCTTTTGGAGCAGGTCAAGTCGCTGAACATCGACGAGGTCCGCCAGTCCGGCGGACCGGCGGTGTCTCAATCCCTTTTGGAGCAGGTCAAGTCGCTGAACGAGAAGGCAGATGAACAAGCTTCGCATCATCGTGGGTCTCAATCCCTTTTGGAGCAGGTCAAGTCGCTGAACTCTCGGCCAGATCGCCGCGGCAGCCGCCGATCGGGTCTCAATCCCTTTTGGAGCAGGTCAAGTCGCTGAACTCGGCGCTATCTGCCGTGGTGCGTCGTGCGCGCCGTCTCAATCCCTTTTGGAGCAGGTCAAGTCGCTGAACCAGATGCTCGCCGTCCAGGCAGAAGAGCTCGCGGTCTCAATCCCTTTTGGAGCAGGTCAAGTCGCTGAACGCCTGTGTCGGGAGATCTCCCCCGACGGGCGCGACGTCTCAATCCCTTTTGGAGCAGGTCAAGTCGCTGAACTCCGCCGTTCATTAACGCCACGGGGTACGTGGTCTGTCTCAATCCCTTTTGGAGCAGGTCAAGTCGCTGAACCGAAATCCGGGAGGCTGTGGCGCGCGAGCTGCTGTCTCAATCCCTTTTGGAGCAGGTCAAGTCGCTGAACGAAAGGCTGAACGCCAGAAGGCCGAGGGCCTCGCGCGTCTCAATCCCTTTTGGAGCAGGTCAAGTCGCTGAACCCGTGCCGCCTGCGTCGTGGGCCGGCCACGATGTGGGTCTCAATCCCTTTTGGAGCAGGTCAAGTCGCTGAACGGCGTGGCGAGCGACGAACTGGAATCCGGGATCGACGTCTCAATCCCTTTTGGAGCAGGTCAAGTCGCTGAACCAGCGCGCCCGCGAAGAGGGGTGGTCCTACGTGCCGTCTCAATCCCTTTTGGAGCAGGTCAAGTCGCTGAACCGAACGCGTTGCCGAGATCTTCCGGCCTACGTCTCAATCCCTTTTGGAGCAGGTCAAGTCGCTGAACTGTGCGTGTGATGGTGGACGTGCTGCGCGAGCAGGTGGTCTCAATCCCTTTTGGAGCAGGTCAAGTCGCTGAACCCGGCATCCGCGTCTGTCGAAGGTGGCAGCCGGTCTCAATCCCTTTTGGAGCAGGTCAAGTCGCTGAACCGAGGGTTGGGCGCGAACCGCGATCGCCGAAGTGCGTCTCAATCCCTTTTGGAGCAGGTCAAGTCGCTGAACACCATCCGCGCGACCGTCCAGCCCGGCGACATGGGTCTCAATCCCTTTTGGAGCAGGTCAAGTCGCTGAACTCACCCCCCTCGAAAAAGCGTGGCGGGGCAACGGCTTGCAGGCCGCGTTCGCAAAAACGGAAACCACAGCAGAAGTTAGTGGAAAGCCCGGCGGTCGCCGGATCATTCGTCCTCCTCCACGATGTCCAAAGAGCCACGGCGCCCCCGGCCCGACCCGAGCGCCAGCAGCAGGCCACGGGGCAGCGTCGGAGCACCGAGCGATCTGTACCACAACGGGCGCGGGAGTCCATAGGCGCGAACGTCGTCGCGCTTCGGATGGATGCGCTCGCACAGCCCGTCGAGGAGCGCATCGAGCCCGGCCCGGTCGGTCTCGACGAGGAACACCGAGTACTGCACCGGAAGGCCGTGCTTCTTCAGATAGGCGTGGACGCGGCGCAGGCGCCGCGGGCTCGCGATGTCGTAGCAGACGAGCCAGAAGCGCGTCCGGCTCATTCGAGCGTCTCCCGGATCACCCGCCTGAGCCGCGCGAGCTGGCGGCCGACGAGCGCCTCGATCTCCGGCGCCTCACGCTCGTAGCGGCGGACGAAACGGCGGGCGAGGCGCGAGGGCGTGTCGTGGCGGTCCGGATGGGCGGCGACGAAGCGCGCGAGCGAAAGCGCCGCCGGCACGAGCGCGAGCGTGTCGAGACCGGCGAGGTCGGCGAGCAGGTTCCAGCCTTCCGGATCTCCTCCCTGGAAGCGGAAGCCGAGCCCTTCGCGCTGCAGCACGAGCGTCAGATGCGCCTCGAGGAGCGCCCGCAGCCGCCGCAGGATCTCCTCGCCGTCGATCGCCGCGCCGGCGCGGTCGAGCATGGCCAGCACCGCACGGTCGACGGCCGCACGCCTGAGGTCGCGCAGGCGCAGCCCGAGGCCGATCGCGAGGTCGAGGACGAGCTGCCGCTCCTCGGCCGCGCGCCAGTTGTCGCGGATCTCCCCGAACCGGCCGGAGCGCATCGCCTCCTCCACGAGCGCCCGGGTATCGGTGCGCGGCAGGCGCGCCGGCAGGCAGCTGCCGAGGCGGTCGCCGCGGCCGTCGATCCAGCTCACCGCGATGCCGGCCCGCAGCAGCGCCGGCACGACCTCGCCGCCGAGCCGCACCGGCCCGCGCAGCACGACGCGCGACAGACGGCGGAAAGGGGCCCGGTCGGGCGCCCGCCCCTCGCGCACGAGCAGCAGCGACGGCCCGTCGAGGGCGAGGGTCACGGGCGCGAGCAGCCCGTCGACGTAGAGCACGGTCACGGTTCCACCTCGATCGGCGAAGCGGCCTCTCCCCCCAGCTCGCGGACGAAGTCGCGGCAGATGCGGGCGAGCAGGCGGGCGACCGCGGGCGCACGGCGTTCCCAGGCGCCGTAGAAGCGGGCACGGCCTTCCTTGCCGAGATGGCAGGCCTCGCCGGCCTTCGAGAAATGCGCCGCGCGCAGCAAGCCGTCGGCGAAGAGATCGTGCACGAAGCGCTCGACATGCGCCCGCATCGGTTCCACGAGATCGCAGGCGAGCGACTCGCGGCCTGCCGCGGGGGCGTGCAGGGCGCCGAGCAGGGGATCCAGCCCGACGATCTGGGCCTGCCGCGAGGCCTCGAACTGCACGAGCGTGTAGCCGAGCGACAGGCAGACGTTGACGGGATCCCGCGGCGGACGACGGTTCCGGCCGGAGAAGCCGAGGGCGGGTGCGAAGAACTCGCCGTAGGCGGCGAAGAAGGCCGCGGCTGCGGCCCCTTCGAGGCCGTTGAGCGCGTCGAGGTCGGGGGTGCCTTCGATGGCGGCCAGCGAATCGTCGAAGCGCCGCAGCGCGTCCCGCAGGCGCGGCCCGTCCCGGCCGCGCCGTTCGCGCAGGCGGACGAGCAGCCGCCTCTGGCCCGCGAGCTTCGCCGCCACGAAGCGGCGGGCGAGGACGAGGCGTCGACCCGGATCCCGCACCATCTCGTACTGGGCGAGCCTCAGCCACACGTTCTGCCGGGGCCTTCCGAGAAAGCGCGCCGTCGGCTCCAGCCGCCTGCCGGAGAGGATCAGAAGCCCGCAATCGCGCGCCCAGAGTTCGGAAAGAAGGCGGGTCGTGAGGGTGGCGCCGCCGTGGACGATCACCCGCTCGACCAGCACGAGCGGAACGTTCGCCGGCCGCTCGCCGGGAAGCCGGACGACGAGGGCGCCGCCGTCGGCATCGAGGACGGCATCCCGGCGGTCGACGTAGAGGGTGCGCATCGACGGCTCCTCAGCCGAACAGCATCCACGCCTCGTCGCGCGGGCGCGACGCGATGCCGAGGGTGCGCACCGCCTTCGGGCTCTCGGGGCGGAAGATCACGAGGCTGTCGACATCCGCGTCGATCACCGCCAGCAGTTCGCCTTCCAGGGCAGCGAGCTCGCGAGCATCGAGCCAGCACTCGTGCACGCTCTTCTGGCCACCCGTGCTCCACGCCTTGATCACTTCGAGCACCTTCGCGAGCCGGCCGGGATCGCGGACATCGTAGGCGACGAGGTGGAAGACGCGCGCGGGCATGGGGGGTCAGGCCGGAAAGCTCCGGGGGAACTGCGGCAGATCGAGGCAACGCCCGGCGAGTTCGTCCTGCAGCCACGGCAGCCAGAAGGCCTGCATCCAGCCCCGCGCCTCGTGCCACAGCGGTTCGTCCACGGGCACGAAGCCGTGGGCGAGGATGGAGCGGTTGCGATGCTCGATCCACGTCTGCAGGCGGGCAAGTGGCGTGGATCCGGCCATCGGTTGCCCGAGGCGCCGCGGGAAGGGATGATCCGGCGAGAGCTCGCGCAACACGGCGAGCGCGTCGAACAGGCCGATGGGTACAGTCCCGTCCTTGCCGGCGCGGGCAGCGAGACGCTCCCGGAGCTCGCCCTCGGGCAGCCGGGCGGGATCGACACGGCCAGTCTCGATCCCGTGCAGGCTCTTCAGGAGGAACTGTGCGGTCCACTCGACGAGACGGTAGAGACGCGCGAGGGCATCGTCGTAGCGCATTCTTGCGGCACGGCGCTCCGCATTGTGCCACAGATCGAAGAGGACCAGAGGCTCCCGTTCCGGGGAGTCGAGCACTTCGAGGGCCTGACCGTAAGCCTGCATCCCGCCGAGCTGGTCGAGGCGCCCGTCTATCCACGTGTACCGCGCCTGGCCATGGTCGAAGCGGTCCCAGGCCTCGAACATGCGGCTGGCCGCGAGGAGGCGGGCGATCCGTCCGCGCAGCTCGCGGGCGGTCTTTGTCCCGTCGCCGGCGAGGGTCAGGTTCCGGTGGGCCTGCTCCAGCAGGGAAACGGCATCGCCATAGGCGAACCGCCTCCAGGCCTCCTCGGCGCGCTCGAGGGCGAAGCGGGCGAGGACACCACGAAAGCCGACCGGCGTGGCGCGTTCGGTGCCGGAAGTGACCCTGATGAGATCGCGTCGTTCACCGGTGACGAGGCTGAGATCCACGCCGCCCGCAAGCGCGGCGAGGGCAGCGCCGACGCTCATGCTCTTGGTGCCACCGGTATAGTCGACGACGATCTTCACGCCCGGGTGTTGCGCGGCGATGCGCCGGATCTCGGTTTCGAGCGCAAGAAAGACACCGTCGGGATCGTCGGGCGGCACCTCGACGATGCGCCAGGTTCCATCGGCCAGTCCGGCCTGTGCCGCGATCCCGGGCTTGCCGTCCTCTCCTTCGACCTGCGGGCGCGACGACTTCGGCCCGGAACTGCACACGAACACCACATGTGCCGGTGCGTAGTCGCGGATCGCCCGGAGAACCGGTTCGCTGGATCCGCCGACGGTACAGAGGAGGGCCGAGTCAGGCATTGCACCTCTCCTCACGCCGGACCAGCACCAGCACCCAGCCCAAGGGAGCCATCGTAGATCGGCTCACTGTGTCACCGAGCTGGACAACGTTTCTCGTGGAGCCCGAGTGCGCCCGCCGATGGTGCCCAACGGGAAGTCGCTCAAGACCAGATCGAATGTCATCCACAGACTTCGATTCAAAGTGCCCAAAACGTCCCAGACGCAAAAGTAGGCACCGTGGCACCTGCCGAAGCTTATCGTGCGTTAGATGCGCGACAGTTCCATCATGCTTTTTCCATGTGTAATCAAACCACGCGAGAATTTTTTTGTCGTGCCCATTGTGCGAGAAGAATGTGGCGAGCTCCCAATCGAGCCTTTTCCAGTAATAGCGCTTTAAGGCCACTTCTAGGAAGTCAGCGGTCAGCCCGTCGAACCGCGGCACGCGGTCGCCGTCGCGGCGACGGGCTTCCCGGAGGCGTCCGGCATCGATCCGGATCTCGAAGGAGAACCGGGGCGCGCCCTGGCCGTCGCAGCGGGCCACCAGACGTTCCACGTGCATCTGGATCTTTTCGCTGTCGCCGCCGTTCGGGCTCCAGTTGACCACCCGGTCGATGCGCGTCGCACCTTCCGGCAGTACGGCATCCGAGACCTGCAGGAAACGGAACGGATCCTGTTCGGTGTGACGGCCGTCGTAATCGAAGGCCCACTGTTGCAGACGGTCGGGGGCGCGCGCCCCGGCTTCCGCGAGGACGCGCTTCGCCTGCGCGACGCCTTTCTGCTGCACGACCTCGCTCAGCAGCGCGGTGCGGATCGCGCCCTTGATCGAGGAGCCGGGGACGAACGGCCTGCCGGCGGTGCGCACGAAGGGCTTCACCTCACCCCAGCGGCCGGGGTCGGTCTGCGCTTTTCCGAGCTCCTCCCGCGATTTCGGTCCGAGGGGGATGGTCTCGACGATGTCGAGGTCGCCGACCGAGTCCTTCAGGATCCGGTCCGCGCCCTGCAGATCGCCGCGGTCGACAGCCCGCTCGAACTCGCGCCGCCGCTTTGGATCCATGCGCAGCACCACGCTCGCCGGATCGAAGCGACAGAGCCGGCCGTCGCGGATCGTGTAGTCGGACTTCACCCAGTCCTCGCCCGAGCCGATGTGCACCGGCGTCACGGCCCACGCCACACATCGCCACACCACGTCACCCTTCATGCCGCAGCCTCCCGGTAGGAAACAGCGAGGTGCCAGGCGTTGAAGCGGACCTGCGGCAGGTCCCGGTGCACCCGGTCGAGCAGCGCGCCGAAGGGACCGTCGTCTCCGGGCCGGAAGGTGGCCCCGGGCCGCATCAGCAGGAGCGGCTTCTTCCAGGGGCGCGCGAACGTGCCGTCCGGGCCCGGCCGACCTTCGGCACGCGCGGCGAGCTTGCCGAAGTGGGTGGTGCGCCGCCAGCGGGCTTCCGCCATGTTCGCCGACAGGCAGCCGTGGGAGAGGGAGACGAGGCGGATGTCGTCGCCTTGGGGACCGGCCGCGAGCTCGGTGTCCTCCGCCACCTCCACCACCTCGAAGAAGCCGCGGCCGTAGGTGACGTCGCGCCCGTAGCCGGTCGCGCCGACATGGGCGAACAGATCGCGCAGCTCGCCGGCGTCGAGATCCGTTTCCACGTAGACGTCCCGTTCCGGCAGGAGCGTGAAGCCCCAGTCGTCCTCGACGAACCAGAGCCCCGCCACCTCCGGCGTGGTGTTTCGGAGCCGGTCGATGACATTGTGGGCGTGCTGGACCCCGAGCGACGGCGGATCAGCGACGGCCCCGAGCCAGTCGCCCTCCCGGGTGGGCCGCGCGCGCAGGCGCAGGAACTCCTCGCGGCGCACGAGGGTCGCCTTGCGCAGTTTCTTGTGCCGGCGGGCTTCGTCGAGCGGGACGTCTCCCGCAGGGAGCTCCGGCGGCAGCAGCGGGCGCGGCAGGTGGTCGGCCGGAAAGGCATCCGAGACCAGGAACGGCGCGCGCTCGCCCCGCTCCATGGCGGCGAGCCAGTCTTCGAGCGCCGGTTCGCCGTGGCGGTCGAGATACGCCCAGCACAGGTGGCCGAAGAGGGTGCCCGACACCATGGGCGTGCCGAGCGGTGCAACGAGCCGCAGCCGGATGCGGAACAGCACGGCTCAGAGCTCCACGATCTTCGGGGGCTCGGTCGGGTCGAAGCGGTTGACACGGAACTTCGCGCCGATCTCCTCCTCGCTGCCGTCGGGCTTGCGGACGCGCAGGTCGTGGAAGGCGATGCGGCCGTAACCGCGCGAGCCCGAGCCGCCGAGGGCGTCGTGCTCGAGTAACGAAAGTCCGGCCAGCAGCCAGTTGAAGCACTCCTTGTCGCGTGCGCCGCCGTCCGCCGTGTCGAACAGGCGGAAGACCAGCTCCATGCGGAACCGTGCTCCCGCCGGAACACGCTCCATCGTCCGCGGACCGACCCGGTCGTGCGCCTTGCCAGCGATCCGGTCGATCACGACCTCGGTCTTCTCTTCCGTGAGCGGCAGACCACGAGCGAGCACGTCCTTCGCCCAGTCCTCCTCGAGTGGTGCGTCGCGGACCACGAGGCGCGTGGGACCGTACGGCCATCTCTCGCGTTTGACCGGACAGCCGAAGACTCGCAGGATTGGATCATCGGCTCCGAATTGCTGAAGCGCGTCCTTCTCGTCGAATCCCCATGGGTGGCCGTCACTTCGGACCTTGCCGAAGGCCCATTCGAGCAGAAACCGCAGCTTGCCCTTGAGGCTGGAGCCGGGGATGTAAGGCTGGCCGGTGTGCGGATGCTTGATCACGGCATTGTCGATGCCGCCGATCTCGACCGTGTCCTTGCCGGCGCCGATGTGCAGCCCCGAGAGCAGCTCGATCCGTCCCGAGACGACGGCGCGACCGATGTAACGGATCTGTGCCATGATACGCGATCCTTACCGTTCCCTGCCGTAGACCTTGTGGAAGGCGACGACCGCCTCGAAGTGACGGGCGAAGGCTTCGAAGTCGCGCGCGTCCGTCACACTGTTCCGCGCCACCGTCAGCATGCGCACCAGTTCCAGCGAGTCGCCTCTCCAGTTGAGGCGTTTCGCGGCATAGGCCGAAGAAGCCTTGAGAAACGCGAGCTCGGCGCGGATGGCCTCGCTGTTCGAGCGGAATTCGGGATCGACCTCCAGACGGCGCCGCACGCCCATCACCGAGCCGAAGAAGCGCCGCAGCTGGGAAGCGGGAATCTCGCGGAGCTTCTTCGCCGTCTCGTCGGCCTTCTGGTCGAGGAGGTCGCCGCGGATCGCCTTCCGTTCTTCGTCGACGAAGAACCGGATCGTGTCCTTCGACTGCAGGACCTGCGCGAGGCTGTCCGCGGAGTTCCCGCCACCGCCACCCGCCCCGCCGGGGTGTCCCGATCCGCCGCCGTGGCCGGTGCGCCTGTCTCCACCGCCGCGTGACCCTGACGAGTGTCTGCCGTTGCTCATGGCTCACCTCCTCACCGGTTGCGCCAGATGGCGATGCTGAGCGGAATGCGGGCCGGGACCTTCGGCGGATAGCCCGGCCGGCCGATCAGATCGGCGAACCACGCCCGGATCCCGTCGTCCTTCGGGAACTGCCGGGCGAGCAGGTACTGGAAGCGCGCGTTCCACATCGCCACCGAGAGATCGCGCGTCTCGTCCGAGCGTGCCCGCGCTTCGAGATCCGCGAACTGCAGCAGGCGGTGCAGGAACCCGGCCGGAATGCCCTTCTCCCGGACCAGCGCCGAGAGCCGGTCCGCCAGCTTCAGCGCCTCGCCTAGGGCGGACCATGCGACCGGCTCCTCGACGATCACCGACACGCGGTCCTTGCCCTCCTTTTTCGCCCGTCCCAGCCGCTTGTTGATACGCCGCAACGAACGATTGAGAGGCTCGTCCGGATCGACGAACTCGATGCCGGCCGAGAGATGCAGATCCGGATTGGAGGCGGCGAAGCGCCCGAAGGCCTCGCGGAGTTCGACGGCGAACTCCAGCATGGTCCGCCACGGGCCGATCAGCAGCAGATCGTCGCCGCCGGCGTAGACCGTGTAGATCCAGCGGAAGCGCTCGTCGGTCGCAAGCCGCCACGGCAGCCAGCCGGAGAAGAAGGCGTCCATGAGCCGCGAGAGCGCGACGGTCCGCCCGAGGGAGCGGTCTTCAGGCTTGCCCAGGCCGCGGCCGAAGATCTGGCCGAGATCGTCCACGTCCGCCTTGAGCACCGCCAGCATGGGCCGGCCCAGGAGCCGTCTGTCCACCTCCTCGAGATCGACCCGGGCAAGATGATGCAGGGTGACGAGATTGCCGGTCTCGAGCCGGTCGATCTCGTCGACGGTTTCGACCGCCGCTTCGAAGCGGCGGTCGTCCCACTCCTCCGCACGCCACGTCGGCAGATGGTTGGCGAGGAGACGCCGCGGCAGGGCCGTGGGCTCCCGCGCCTCCCCGTCGCCGAAGCCGATGGCGAAGCCGGCGAGCTCGTTTGCCTCGAGAGCGCCGGGCAGGGTGTCCTTCGGCTCGACGCGGATGCGGCCGAACAGCGCCCCGGGCCCCTCACCGCCTTTCCAGAAGACCGCCCGCGCCCCGGGCAGCTTGCGGCCGAGCTCCAGCTCGGCTTCGCAGGAGGCACAGTGTCCGCTCGCGGTCACCCGCGGCCGCACGCCGCAGGCGGCACAGGTCCCGTCGGCCGGGAAGTCCACCTCGATGCGCGGCTCCTGCATGACGCCGGCGAGCGCCCGCAGCTTCGCTTCCTCGCGCCGGGCGAGGAAGCGCCGCCAGGTCTGCGGCCATGCCCCGCGCATCAGATCCTCGCCGCAGAGGGGATCGGAGAGGGTGAGGACGAGCGCCAGCTCGCCCGAACAGGCGTCCACGAGCCAGCGGTCGAACCCGGCCTGCAACTCGCGGACGCGGGCCTCCACATCCGGCAGGTCCGGAAGCAGCATGGTGAAACGGCCGCCCGCCCGCAGCAGCACCACATAGGGCGGCAGACGGAACTCCCGGCGAAGGAGCAGCGCCGCCGCTTCCGCGATCGCCTGCAGACGGAAGGATCGCCCACGGAGAATCCGGTTCACTCCCTTCACCTGCTGGCGCTGCAGGCGGAAGAGCGTGTCCTGGATGCCCGAGAGGTCGCCCTCGAGCAGCCGGAACTTCGGCCGCGAGGGGTCGCGGATGGCACCGGGATCCGCGAGAGTGCCGTCGGCCTCGTGCCAACCGTGCAGACAGGCGGCGATGGCGGCGACGGCGAGCGCATGATCGTGCAGCGACACGTCCGGCTCGTCCAAGGTCGAGGACGGCACCGACCACAGGAGCTGCTCGGAGAGCGAGATCAGCCCCTGGTGCAGGTGGTCGGCCGTCTTCGCTCTGCCCAGCGCCCGGAAGCCCTCCCCGAAGGCCTCCCACAGCTTGCGGTAGCCCTCCGCCATCTCCGCGCCCGACGGCGGATCGCCGGGAACCGGAACGAGGGCTTCGGCCGACAGCGGCCGCGGCGGATACCAGGCCGGCCTTGTCGCTGCGCCACCCTCCGCGAGCCGGATTCGGCTCTGGATGGCGAGCAGCGGCGTCGTGCGGAAGGCGCCGGGGCCACGCTCCAGCCCCGCTTCGTGGGCGACGTCGCGCTCCTTGCGCTCCATGCCCGAGGCGAGCCGGTCGGCCTCGGCCACGAGCCAGGTCCACGGCCGTTCGTCCACGGGCTTGTGGTGGTAGACGGCGGCCTCCCGGGCGTGGTGGAGGTCGATCCCGGCGAGCGCACCCAGCTTCCTCACCTCGATGGCCTCGGCGAAGAACTGTTCGGTGAAGAGCACGTGGCGGTGGGTGTGGCGGCCGCTCTTCGAATCGGTGGGGAGCAGGGTCGGTTCGTTGTTCCGCACCCACGCCCACAGCGCGTCTTCACCGATCGCCCGCTGCCCGAGCTTGCCGATGTCGTGCAGGAACGCGCCGAGGGCCACTTCGTCGGCGCCCGGAAACCGGTCGGTCGCGGATGCCATGCCGTCGCTCCCTGCTCAACCATTGCGCGCTTTTCTCTTCGCGCTCGGTAGCGCATGCGGTCAACACGGTCTGTGAGAAAACTCACAGTTGCGCAGCAGCTCCGCCCTCGGGCGACGGGTGCAGGCGGTAGCGGCCGAGGCCCATGGTGACGGCCTTGCCGACGTGCAGAAATTCTCCCGCGCGCAGAAGCGGCGCGAGCGGGTCGGCGGGTTCGATGTGGAGCGAAAAGCTGCCCACGAGCCCGCCCATGCGCATGCGCGTCTGCTGCCGGAAAGAACGCCGGTGCTGTTCCACCCACCCCAGCCCGTTGGCAGCACCTTCGAGGCGCGCGAGCCGGTCGCGGAGGGTCTCGAAGGGGAGAGGAGCCGGCGGCTCGCCCCAGCAGGCAGCGAGCAGCGACAGCCGGCGGAACAACCCCTGCGCGAACAGCGCCGGTGTGAAGCGGTCCGGACCGACGAGATGCCCGTCCGCCCGCAGGCGCAGCGGCGTGAGGAGCTCGACCACAACCCGTCCGGGCAGAGGATCGCCCGGCACCGGCTCCGCGCGCTCGGTCACATCCTCTAGCCGGAACCGGATGCGGTCCGGTCCGATGCCGCGTGCTCCCGCCTCCTCGAGCGCCCGCAGCAGATAGACCGCGTGGTGACGCGCCCGCCCCACCACCACGAGCCGCAGCTCGAACGGATCACCTTCGTCGAGCCGGCAGGGCGTCGGCGTCGACACGTCGAGAACGAAGGGCGGCGGCATCCGGTCGACCTGGCCGAGCAGCGCCACCGAACCGTCGTGGCGCGGGTCGAACAGGGTCGTGAACAGACAGCCCCGCTCGAGGGCGCAACCCTCGCAGGGGCGCAGGCGCTGGATGCAGACGAGGCGCTTGAGGGCCCGCCCGAGACCGCCCCGCCAGGCCGATCCCGCGAATGGTGGAAACCCGCCGGGCGTCCCGGCCACGAAACGCAGATCGAAGACCGAGAACGGCAAGGCGGGCAGAGCGTGCGGCACCGGCACGAAACCCCGGGTTGTCCGGGACGCATCTGTGGCACGAACGGCGACCGCGGTCGAGATCCTCGCCCCGTCCGGCCCCGGGGCTCTCGGGGACCACGCCGGTACCTTCCTGCCGAGATCGTGGCGAAGGGGCTGCGCAGTCTGCAGCGGGTGATTTCGCCGGGCCCGCGCCCCAGATACAGCGCGATCCGTCCGAGCGAGGAACCGCATGCGCGCCGAACGCGGTGCGGGCGACGTCCGCCGTCTCGCCCGCCTGCTGCTCCCCTATCTGTGGCCCGCCGACAATCCGGGCTTCCGGCTGCGCGTGCTGGCGGCGCTCGTCTTCCTCGTCACCGCCAAGTCCGTCAACGTCTCGGTCCCCTTCTTCCTCAAGGGCGTGATCGACGCGCTCGGCACGGAGCCGCTCGTGGGGCTGCCGCTCGCGCTCCTCGTCGCCTACGCCGCCGCCCGCTTCGGCGCCACGGCGTTCCAGGAGCTGCGCGACGCCGTCTTCGCCCGGGTCGGCGAGCGCGCCGGCCGGCGGCTCGCGCTCCGGGTCTTCGAGCACCTCTTCGCGCTCTCGCTGCGCTTCCACCTGCAGAAGCGCACGGGCGAGCTCGCGCGGGCCATCGAGCGCGGCGTGCATTCGGTGAGCTTCCTGCTGCAGACCGCGCTCTTCAGCCTCGGGCCGACGATCCTCGAGTTCCTCCTCGTGATCGGCGTGCTGCTCTGGAACTATCCGGCCGTCTTCGCGATCGTCACCTTCCTCACCATCGCCGCCTACGCCCTCTTCACCATCGTCACCACCGAGTGGCGGACGAAGTTCCGGCGCGAGATGAACCGTCGCGACAACGAGTTCAGCGCCGCCGCGGTCGAGGGGCTCGTCAACTACGAGGCGGTCAAGGCCTTCGCCGCCGAACGTTACGAGGCGGCCCGTCTCGACCGCTCGCTCGCGGCCTACGAGGATGCCGCCGTCAAGTCCGAGGTCAGCCTCGCCGTGCTCAACGCCGGCCAGGCCGGGATCATCGCCCTCGGCCTCGGCGTCATCATGACCATCGCGGCAAAGGGGGTCGTGGCCGGCACCATGACGGTGGGCGACGTGGTGCTGGTCAACGCCTTCCTCCTGCAGCTCTACCAGCCGCTCAACTTCCTTGGCGTGGTCTACCGCCAGATCCGCCAGTCGCTGACCGATCTCGAACACATCGACGGGCTGCTGCAGATCGTGCCCGAGATCCGCGACGCGCCGCACGCGCGCCCGCTGCGGATCACCGGCGGCGAGGTGCGGTTCGAGAACGTCTCCTTCGCCTACGACCCGCGCCGGCCGATCCTCGAGGGCGTCGACTTCACCATCCCGCCGGGCCGCAAGCTCGCCGTCGTCGGCCCGTCGGGCGCGGGAAAATCGACCCTCGTGCGGCTGCTCTTCCGCTTCTACGACGTCGACGAGGGGGCGGTGCGGATCGACGGGCAGGACGTGCGCGAGGTGACGCAGGAGAGCCTGCGGCGCGCCATCGGCCTCGTGCCGCAGGACACGGTGCTGTTCAACGACACGATCGCCGCCAACATCGCCTACGGCCGGCCCGACGCGACGCGCGCGGAGATCGAGCAGGCGGCGAGGGTCGCGCAGATCCACGACTTCATCGCGAGCCTGCCGGACGGCTACGAGACGGTCGTGGGCGAGCGCGGCCTCAAGCTCTCGGGTGGCGAGAAGCAGCGGGTGGCGATCGCTCGGGTGGTGCTGAAGGACCCGCCGATCCTCGTCCTCGACGAGGCGACCTCCTCGCTCGACAGCCGCACCGAACGGGCGCTGCAGGACGCGCTCGAACGCGTCGCGCGCGGCCGCACCACCCTCGTCATCGCGCACCGTCTGTCCACCGTGGTCGATGCCGACGAGATCGTGGTGATGGAAGCGGGGCGCATCGTCGAGCGCGGCCGCCACGCCGAGCTCCTGCGCCGCGGCGGGCTCTATGCCGAAATGTGGTCGCGCCAGCAGGCGGGGGCGGAGGAACCGGCGGGCTGAGCGGTTCGCTCACCCCGCGCAGCAGGAAAGTTTCGTGGGATCCTTCTCGAAGGCCTGGGCTGCGAGCTTGAGCGCCTCCACCGTTGTCAGATAGGGGAAGATCGTCTCGCCCAGCTCGCGCACCGTCATGCCGGTGCGGACGGCGAGCGCCGCGGTCTGGATGCTGTCGGCACCCTCGGGGGCGAGGATGTGGGCGCCGAGCAGCCGGCCGGTTTCCGCCTCCGCCACCAGCTTGACGAGGCCCCGCGTGTCCCTTGCGGCGAGCGCCCGCGGCACCTGGTCGAGCGGCAGGACGGAGGTGCGCACCTCGAATCCGGCCTCGCGGGCCGCCTGCTCGCCCAGCCCGACGCCCGCGACCTGCGGATCGGTGAACACCACCCACGGCATGGCCGAATTGTCGTATGTGTACCTGTCGCCTTCGAGCGCGTTGAGGGCCGCGAGCTTCGCACCATACGCCGCCATGTAGACGAACATGTCGCGGCCGGTGACGTCGCCCGCGGCATAGACGCCTTCTCGGGTCGTGCGCATGAAGCGGTCGACCCGGATGCCGCCGTTCGGCTCCCGTTCGATCCCGAGCTCTTCGAGGCCGAGCTCTTCGGTGTTCGGCCGGCGGCCGGTGGTGACGAGAAGGCGCTCGGCACGCAGCCGGCCGACGCCCCCGACCTCGAGCTCCACACCGCCCGGCACCTTCGACACGCGTTCCGTCCGGACACGCTCGCGGATGCCGATACCCTCCGCGGCCAGACACTCGACCAGTGCCGAACGGATCTCCGGTTCGGCCGCGGCCATCACGGGCAGGATGTCGAGGATCGTCACCTCGACCCCGAGCCGCGCGAACATCTGTCCGAGCTCGCATCCGATGTAGCCTCCGCCGAGCACGATCATCGACCGCGGCAGGGTCTCGAGGGCGAGGGCCGAGGTGCTGTCCAGATAGCCGGCTTCCGCGAGACCGGGGATCGGCGGTGCCACCGGCCGCGCGCCCGTGGCCAGGATCGCGCGGCGGGACCGCAGCAGCCGATCGCCGACCAGAACACCTTCCGGCACGAGGCGCGCCCGCCCTTCGACATACGTCACCGTCGGGTAGGCCGGCAGAAGGTCGATGTACTTCGCCCGCCGCAGGCTCTCGACCAGTTCGTCCTTCTGGCCGCGCAGCGCGGGCCAGTCGGCGAGTTCGAGATGGCCGCGGATCCCGGCGAAACGCCGGGCGTGGCGGCCGGCGTGGACCACCTCGGCAGCACGGATCAGGTTCTTCGAGGGGACGCAGCCGACATTGACGCAGGTGCCGCCGATGGTGCCGTGGCCGACGAGCGCCACTCTCGCACCCCGTTCGGCGGCTGTGATGGCGGCCGAGAAGCCCGCCGAGCCGGCCCCGACCACGATCAGATCGAAGCTGTCCCCGCCGTTCGCGTCGCAACAGGCGCTCAGGTTCGTCCCTCCCCGCGTGACGCGCCCGGCCCGCGCGCTTCCGGACCCGGGCAGCATGCCGCGGCAGCCCTGTCCGCAGCCCGCAGCCGCATGGCGGCGAACAGGGTGAGCCCGGCGAACAGCACGAGCGCCGGCAGCAGCACGTAATCGGCCCAGGCGAGGGCCGCAGACAGCCCGAGGGCGCCGGACAGAACGACGAGTGCCGGCGTGAAACAGCAGACGGCGGCCACACCCGTCCCGGCGAGCCCGATGCCCAGGAGTCTCTTCGGGTTCATGCGCCGGGCTCCTTCGGCCGCGAGGGATAGCCGAACTGCGCCGTCGCCGCGGTCGGATCCTCGACCTTCGCCCGGCTGTCGTCGAGGGTCACGGTGGCCGTCCTTTCCCGGAAACTCATCTCGGCCTTCACGACATCCTCCCGTACCGTTCCGTCCATCACGCTCCCGTCCCTTGCCCGTCCGGTCCGGACGACCATCTAGCCCCTGTACCCGCTACAGGATCAACCCCCTTGCGGGCACGGGAACGCGAGCATCTCCGGCTCCGCCGCGGCGAGCTCGCGCGGCTCGCCGGCTGCCATCCCGAGACCATCCGTTTCTGGGAACGGGAGGGGCTGCTGCCGGCGCCGCCCCGCACGGCCTCGGGCCACCGCGTCTACGGGGCGGAGCATCTGCGGCGCCTGCGGTTTCTGGTCCGCGCCCGGGCACTCGGGTTCACCCTCGACGAGATCCGCGGGCTGCTCGCGCTCGTAGACGCGAAGGACTGGAGCTGTGCGGCGGTGCGCGAGCGCACGCGCGCGCACCTCGCCGACGTGGAGCGCAGACTCGCCGATCTCGCGCGCATGCGGGACACCCTCGCCGACCTCGTGGCGCGCTGTCGCGGGGACGAGACGCCCGATTGCGCGGTGATCGAAACCCTGTTCGAAGGCGGTGACGAACGTGAGAGGAGCTGAAGCCATTTCCGACCGCACGAGGCCCGCCGACCCGCGCGCCCGCCGCCTCCCGGCGGATCACCCGCGGATTCCGCCCGAGCGCGTCGGCGTGCTGCTGATCAACCTCGGCACGCCCGATGCCACCGACTACTGGTCGATGCGGCGGTACCTGAACGAGTTCCTCTCCGACCGCCGGGTGATCGACTATTCGCCGTGGTTCTGGCAGCCGCTCCTGCAGCTCGTGATCCTGACGAAGCGGCCGTTCACCTCCGGTGAGGCCTACCGGAAGATCTGGGACCGCGAGCGCAACGACAGCCCGCTCCGGATCATCACGAAAAGCCAGGCGGAGAAGCTCGCGGCCCGGCTCGAGGCGGCGCATCCGGAGGTGATGGTCGACTGGGCGATGCGCTACGGCAATCCGTCCACACCCGCGGTGCTGGAGCGGATGGTGCGCGAGGGCTGCACCCGCATCCTGCTGATGGCGCTCTACCCGCAGTACGCGTCACCCACGACCGCGACCGCCTATGATCGCGCCTTCGAGGCGCTGCGGGCCATGAAATGGCAGCCGGCGGTGCGCACGCTTCCGCCCTACCACGACCACCCGCTCTACATCGAGGTGCTGGCCGAGAGCATCCGCTCGCATCTCGAAGGGCTCGACTTCGAGCCGCAGAAGATCCTCTTCAGCTACCACGGGATGCCGGTGCGCTTCCTGCACGAGGGCGATCCGTACCACTGCCACTGCATGAAGACGACGCGGCTCGTGAAGGAGCGGCTCGGGCTTCCGGACGACCGGGTGATGGTCGTGTTCCAGAGCCGCTTCGGCTCGGAGGAATGGCTGCAGCCCTATCTCGACGAGACCCTCGAGGCCCTGCCGAAGGAGGGCGTGAAGCGGATCGCCGTGGTCTCGCCGGCCTTCGTCACCGACTGCGTCGAGACGCTCGAGGAGATCGCCGAGACCGGCCGCGAGAGCTTCCTCGAAGCCGGCGGCGAGAAGTTCGCCTACATCCCCTGCCTCAACGACAGCGACCGCCACATCGACCTGCTCGAGACCCTCGCGCGCGAGGAACTCGCGGGGTGGATCGGCGGAGGTACTGACCGCCATAGCCAGAACGGTTGACTTACTCGATGCCACCGCTACCGTTTGAATGGACTTGCTGGAGCCGAGAGACATGGCCCGGGTTGGTCTCTTTGTCGTTGCAGTGGTGTTATTCGTCTTGGCAAGCCGTTCTCATGCGCAACAAAATACGGAAAAACAGGTCGAACCAGGGGAGGAAGAAGTCGCTGTTCTGTCTAATGTTCTCGCGCATGTCTTGGAGTTGCTGCGTGACGATAGCATCGTAGATATCGAGATTTCAAAGGTTTGCGCCGCCTTTTCTATTATGCTCCGGGATAGCGCGATTTGGGAGGAACTCGACAACATTGGTGAAAATAGAAGTAGATATGCCATTGGAGAAATAAGGAGCGAACCAAAGATGCTTTCAGCGTTCCTTGCGTATGAAAAAGAAGCGCTCGCGCGCTACCGCTTGGCCAAAAGTGATGAAGATTTTCTGATGGGCATCATCGTGGCGACGCTGGTGCTGGCGACCAATGTCGACCGGCAGCAGAGTGGCTTCGCCGACTCCGTGCGCTCTGCAAAAGAGGCTGTATGCGGCAGTGAGAGTGGAAATTTTGGAGCGATCACAGCCGCGATGCAGTTTGTCGGAGGAATCTTAATTTACGTTAACGCAAAGCGGATAAAACACGTGCCGTTTAGTCTTGCATCGGCTGTTGTGGGCCAAGCATTGATCGCGGCGTCTCAACGCGATTGATTTTCTGACGATGCGGTTTCAGGATGATTGCCGTCGTTTCTACGTGTCCAAATCCCCACTGCGCACAAGAATAAAGCGCAAAGCAGCAGAATATGAACGATCATTTTTGTTTCGAAGGACAGCAGCGGCGTCAGTGCGGCCCCGGCCATAAATCCGGTTCCTACCGTCAGCACTGTCCATGCCATATCTGCGTTTGGAAGCCTTTTTCCAGTAAGGCGAAACAACATTCCAAAAACCATAACGGCGCCTAATATGGCCAAGGCCGTGACTGCGCCGCCCTCGGGCCCCAAGGCGTTCCCCGCGCCTGCACCTGCCGCCGCCGTGACAACCAAGGCTCCAATTAGCTTGAGTGCTCTTCCGTGAGGCATGCGCGCGCATTTCCCCGGTAGGTTGCAAAGAGAATCAACGCGAAGTTGACTAAAATTGCAACAAAAATAAATTTAGATAGTTTTTGCTAAAATTTGCCTAGAATCCCCACGAGCCAATTGAGCGCTGCAGGCGAGTAGACGCAAGTCACAGCTTATCACGGCGCGGCGACGGCGCCGGCTGATGGGTCGTGCGGCTTCGCCGGCTCGGCCACTAGGCGACCCAGTCGCTCGGCATAATGGTCGGGCTAGAACCGCGGAACGAAGGGGGGCTGATCACCCTCCCCGCATCAAAGTGAGCGCCTCCGAGGGCGAGCGGTCGAGTTCGGCCTGGGCTGCGAGGCGCACGGGCGCGTTGGCCTCGCCGTAGCGGTCGTAGCCGCCGCGCCGCTCGACGAGCTCGAAGAACAGGCCGTTCACCGAACGCGTGTAGAGGTGCAGGAACTCGCCGACCGGCCCGGCGTCGTAGAGGATGCCGTGGCGGCGGAGTTCGTCGACGCGCTCCGGCGGCAGCAGGCTACGTGCCTCGAGGTCCTCGTAGTAGTTGTCGGGGATCGGAAGGCGCAGGTCCGCGGGCAGGGCGGCTGCGGCCCGCACGAGATCGCGGCAGGCGAAGGCGACGTGCTGGGCGCCGGCACCGGCGGTGCGGGCGAGGAAGCGGCCCGCCGCCGACACCTGGGAGGGCGAGGTGTTGAGCACCATCCGCACGCCGCGGGAGGCATCCGACAGCGCCCGGCTGGTGATCGCCCCGCGCGGGTCGGCGAGGTCGATCCTGGGCTCCGGCTCGAGCCCGAGGACCGTCCGGTAGAACAGAAGCCAGCTCGCGAACTCGGCCGGCGGCACCACCTGGGCGACATGGTCCACCCGTTCGAGGCCGATACCCGTGCCCGCGGCATGCGGCACGGGCCGGAAGTCGCGTTCGACGAAGGAGGGGGCCGCCGGCGGCCGCGTCAGGAAATAGAGCAGGCTGCCGGCGACGCCGCGCACCGCCGGGATCTCGAGCTCGCCTTCGCCGACGGGGCCGCGGAAGGGCGTGGCGAGGAGGCGGGCCGCACGTTCCGCCGACCGTGCACCGTCGTCGGTCCAGAGCGCCAGCGCCGAGACCGAGAGACCGTGGAGGAGCTGGAAGGCGTGCGGGAAGCCTTCGTCGGCGAGATCGAGCACGAGGCGGATGTCGCCCTGCGTCCAGAGCTCGACCGGCTTCGAGCGGTGCGCGTGGGTGCGGGCGAAGCCGAGCGCGCGCAGGATGTCGCGGAAGGCATCGGCCCGCTCGGCGGCTTCGACGAACTCGACGAAGCCGAAACCGCCGAGACGCGGGGCCTCGGGGAGGACCGGCAGGCCGCAGCGTTCGTCGAGAAAGAGGAACGACCGCATGCCGTCCGTGGCCGCCTGCTGCGCCGAGCCCGAGCGGAAGTCGTCGCTGAAGATCTCGTGGCTCCAGGGGCCTTCGTAACCGATCGCGCGCAGCCGGCGCACGACCTCCGCGACGGGAAGCTCGCCCTGGCCGGGGAAGCAACGATGGTGCCGCGACAGGAACAGCGGGTCCATGGCGATCGCCGGCGCGTCGGCGAGCTGGACGAGGAAGATGCGGCGCGGATCGAGGTCCGAGACCGGCTCGACGGGACACTTCGGCACGAGCATGTGGAAGGTGTCGAGGACGAGGCCGAGGTTCGGCCGGTCGACCGCCAGCACGATGTCGCGCGCGTCACGCCAGTCGTTCACGTGACGGCCCCAGGAAAGAGCCTCGTAGCCGACGCGAAGGCCCGCGGCCGCGGCGCGTTCCGCGAGCTCGCGCAGATCCCGGACGATCGTCCCGCGATCACCCGACGAATCCGCGCGCGTCTGGCTGCACACCATGACGAGATCGGTCCCGAGCCGGCGGGCGAGGTCGAACTTGCGCTCCGCCCGGGCGAAGGCGCGTTCGCGTTCCTCGCCGGCCAGCCCCTCGATGTCCCGGAGCGGCTGCAGCGCCACGATCCCGAGGCCGAGTTCGCGGGCCAGCTCCCGCACCTCCTCGGCGGTGCCGGGGAAATAGACGAGGTCGTTCTCGAACAGCTCCACCCCGTCGTAGCCCGCGGCCGCGGCCGCGCGCAGCTTGTCGGCGAGGCTTCCCGACATGGAGACGGTGGCGATCGCCCGTGTCATCTCCGTCCCTCCTCCGCTGCGGGGCCGGTCGCGAGCGGCTCAAGCTCCTCGAACACGGCCGCCATGCGCGCGGGGTCCGCGATCCGACCCGTGAACAGGTGGAACGCTTCGGCCGCCTGATGGACCGCCATGCCGGAGCCGTCGAGGGTCCGGCAGCCGCGCCCGCGCGCCGCCCGCAGGAGCTCCGTCTCGCGCGGGAAATAGACGATGTCGACGACCCGGAGATCTTCGCGCAGCAGCGCGGGATCGACGGGAATGCCCGGATGGCCGGTCATGCCGACGGGTGTCGCGTTCACCAGCATGTCGGCGCCGGCAAGCGCCGTGGCCGCGTCCTCCGCCACCCGGATGCGGCCGGCCGCGGTCGTGGCGAAGCGTTGTGCCAGAGCCTCCGCCCGCGCGCGGTCGACGTCCACGAGCCGCAGTTCGCCGACCCCGAGCCCGAGGAGCGCGAAGGTGACGGCCCGTCCCGCTCCGCCCGCGCCGAGCTGCACCACCCGAAGGCCGGAGATGTCGCCGAATCCCGCACGCACCGCCGCCGCGAAGCCCGGCGCGTCGGTGTTGTGTCCGATGCGGCGGCCGTCCTCGAAGATCACCGTGTTGACGCTGCCGATCGCCTCCGCCGTCCCGGAAAGCGCTTCCAGGTGCTGCAGCACGGCCTCCTTGAACGGATGGGTGACATTGACCCCGCGATAGCCCGCGCGCGCGAGGCAGGCGAGGAAGGCACCGAGTTCCGCCGGGACGAGCGGCCGCGGCGCCGTGTCGAACAGGCGGTAGCACAGCCGGAGCCCCTGCGCTTCGGCCTCCCGCTCCTGCATCGCCGGCGTGCGCGAGAGCCCGATGTTGGCACCCACGAGCCCCGCGAGGATGCACGGGCGGTTGCCGAGGGCGGTGCCGGGCGCGAGCCGTTCGGGAAGCGGGGGCGCGGACATGGTCAGAACGGCTCCACCCAGGGACGCAGCGCGATCTCGTCCGCCCAGGCGCTGCGGTCCTGGATCGCGAGCTGCCAGTAGGTCTCGGCGATGGCGTCGGGGTCGAGCATCGAATCCGGCCGGTCCGGCGGCTCGCTGCGGCCGGGATTGCGGATCGCGCCGTCGATGATCACGTGCGCGACGTGCACGCCCTTCGGGTGCAGCTCGCGGGCCATGCTCTGGGCGAGACCGCGGAGCGCGAACTTGCCCATGGCGAAGGGGGCGGAGAGGGGATAGCCCTTCACGCTCGCGGAGGCGCCCGTGAACAGGATGCAGCCGCGTCCACGCGGCACCATGCGCCGGGCCGCCTGCTGCGCCACGAGGAAGCCGCCGAACGCCGTCACCTCGATCGCGCGCCGCACCTCTTCGGGGTCGAGATCGAGGATCGAACCCCTGACCCTGCGACTCGGGTTGTAGACGCACAGGTCGAGCTCGCCGAGATGCTCGTCGACGGTGCGGAACAGCGTGTCCACCATCACCGGGTCGGTGGCGTCGCAGTTCACCGCCTCGGCGCCGGTCTGCGCGCACAACTGCTCGATCTTGCCGATGTCGCGTGCCGCCAGCACGAGGCGCACGCCCTCGCGGGCGAAGCGGCGGGCCAGCGAGGCGCTGAGCCCCGAGCCCACACCGACGATCACGGCGGTACGCGGCTGGAACGGTTTCATGCGGCTCCTCCCCGGATGCTCGCGCGGCCCGACGTGACGATGCGCGCCGGCAGGCCGCGAAGCAAGCGGTTCAGCGCCGGAGCGCGAGCCAGGCCTCGATCCGGCGTTCGAGCCGCGCCTGCTCGGAGAGCATGCGTTCGACGAACAGCAGGCGCTGCTCCCTAGGCAGGTCGGGATGGTCGCGCAGGATCTCGGCCAGGGCCCGGATCGCGGTCAACGGCGTGAGCAGCTCGTGCTCGGGGTCCGCTCCTTCGTTCCGGAAGGCGCGGTCGGCGGGATCGTCGAGGGTGGCCACGGGCAGGCTCCGGGCACGCGGGTCCGTTCGAAACCGGAAGATAACACGGCGGGCCCGCCTAGTCGCCGCGACAAGCCGTCGTTCTGGCCCCTCAGCGTCCGAGCGCCACTCCCTCCCGCCGAGGGTCGGCACCACCCTCGATCCGGCCGTCGCGGAAGTGGATCGCGTGCAGGCCACTCTCGAGCTCCTGGACGTTCACCGCGTGGCCGCGGGCTTCGAGGGCCGCGGCGAACGCCTCGGCTTCCGTTCCCTCTTCCAGATCCGTCGGGCCGTTGCGGTTGACGAAATGGCCGATCGCCACGGCCTGCTGCACGTCCATCCCCCAGTCCAGCACCGCGACGATGCTGTTCGCCACATAACCGATGATCCGGCTGCCGCCGGGCGAGCCCGTCACCAGCACCGGTTCGGCATCGGGCCCGAAGACGATGGTCGGCGCCATCGAGCTCCGCGGGCGCTTGCCGCCCTCGACCCGGTTCGCGACCGGCAGGCCGTCCTTCTCCGGAACGAAGGAGAAGTCGGTCAGCTCGTTGTTGAGGAGAAATCCGCCCACCGACAGCCGGCTGCCGAAGCCGGTCTCGATGGTCGTGGTCATGGAGACGATGTCGCCGTCGGCATCGACAATCGAGAAATGGCTCGTCCCCGGTGCCTCGGCGCTGCCGTCCGGCGCGAAGCGCGCACTCCGCGGCGGGTTGCCGGGCTCCGCCTTCTCCATCGCCCGGTCGAGGCGAAGGAGCTGGGCGCGCACCGTGAGGTAGACCGGATCCAGCATGCCGTCGGTGGGTACCGGCACGAAGTCGGGGTCGGCGACGTAGAGATCGCGATCGGCATAGGCGAGCTTCGAGGCCTCGAGGAAGGCGTGCACGCCGTTCGCCGTGTGCCCGAGGGTGCCCATGTCGACGTGGTCGAGGATGCCGAGGATCTGGCCGACGGCGAGTCCGCCGGAGCTCGGCGGTCCCATGCCGCAGACCGTCCAGACCCGGTAGCCGACGCACACCGGCTCGCGCTCGACGACCCGATAGCCGGCGAGGTCTTCGAGGGTCATGACGCCCGGGTTCAAGGGGGCGTCGCGCACGGTCTCGACGATGCGGCGGGCGAGCTCGCCCCGGTAGAAGGGCTCCGGGCCTTCGCGGGCGATCGTCTCCAGCGTCGCGGCGAACTCCGGATTTCGGAACAGGGTCCCCGCAGGCTTCGGCGTGCCGTCCTCTTCGAAGAAGAGTCTCCGGGTCGGCTCGAACCGGTCGAGGTCGCGGGCTTCGGCGATGGACTCCGCGAGCCGCGGGCTCACCTCGAAGCCGTCGCGGGCGAGCCGGATGGCGGGGGCCACGAGCTCCGCCCAGGGCAGCCGGCCCCAGCGCGCGCGCATCTCCGCGAGCAGGGCGAGGGTGCCGGGCACGCCGACGGACCGTCCGCCGATCACGGCTTCCCAGAAGTCCATGGGCGTGCCGTCGGGCCTCAGGAAATAATCCGGCCCTGCGGCCGCCGGTGCCGTCTCGCGGCCATCGAGGCTCGTGAGCACACCGTCTTCCGCCGACCAGACGAGGGCGAAGGCGCCGCCGCCGATGCCGGAGGACTGCGGTTCGACGAGGTTGAGCACGAACTGTACGGCGACCGCCGCGTCGACCGCGTGCCCGCCCTTCTCCAGCACCGCACGGCCCGCTTCGGCCGCGAGCGGATGCGCGGCCACGACCATGGACTCCTGCGCCACCACCGGCTCGCGGGCACCCGCGGGCAGCGGTGCTGCGAGCGCCGCGAGCAGCCACCCGAGCACCGGCACCATGCCGCCCCGTGGCGGTCGACCTTCCGGCATCGCACATCCTCCTTCGCGTTCCGGGCAAGTGTCGGCCGATCCCGCGCGCGGCACAAGCGTGCCCTGCCCAACCGGCTGGCCGGCATCTGGCGCGGGTGCTAAGGGCACCCCGCCCGGACCCCGACGGACCCCTGTGCCATGCGAGGACATCCGAACCGCGAGCGGATCGCCCGGCTTCTGCGCGCGCCGGTTTTCGAGCGTGCCGTGCTCGTGCTCATCGTGGTCAATGCCGCCCTTCTCGGGCTGGACACCTACCCGTCCGTGCACGAACGGTACGGCCCCCTGATCGGGCTGCTGGACCGGCTGATCCTCCATGTCTTCGCCGTGGAGATCGCGCTCCGGCTCTACGTCGCCCGCCTCGCCTTCTTCCGCGATCCGTGGAGCGTGTTCGACTTCGTCGTCGTCGGGGTCTCGCTGGTCCCGGCGGCGGGGCCGTTCTCGGTGCTGCGGGCGTTCCGGATCCTGCGGGCACTCAGGCTGATCACGACCATCGAATCGATGCGCCGGGTGGTGGGCGGTCTGCTCGAGGCGCTCCCCGGCATGGGATCCATCGTGGCGCTGCTGGCGCTGATCTTCTACGTCGCTTCGGTGATCGCCACCGAGCTCTACGGCGACACCTTCCCGGAGTGGTTCGGCACCCTCGGCCGGTCCGCCTATACGCTCTTCCAGATCATGACACTCGAGAGCTGGTCGATGGGCATCGTCCGGCCGGTGATGGAGGTGCATCCGAACGCCTGGGCCTTCTTCATCACCTTCATCGTCGTGACCTCCTTCGCCGTGCTCAACCTGTTCATCGGCATCATCGTCAACGCCATGCAGAAGGAGCACGAGGGGCTGCTGCGCGCCCAGCGGGAGGAGACGGGCGACGAACTGCAGCGCATCCTCGCGGAACTCCGGGCGCTGCGGGAGGAGATCCGCCGGCTGCAGCGGTAGGACCGGGGTTTCGGACCCGCCTTTACCCGCCCGGAACCTGGCGCATGGTCTCCGGGAGGTAGAGGGCGAGCTCGGGGAAGAGGACGAGCAGCACGACCATGACCACCATGAGCAGGAAGAAGGGGATCGACACCTTGGCGATGTAGTTGATCTCGTGGCCGGTCATGCCCTGCAGCACGAACAGGTTGAAGCCGATGGGCGGCGTGATCTGCGCCATCTCCACCACCACGACGATGAAGATGCCGAACCAGATGGTGTCGATGCCGGCGGCCCGGATCATCGGCTCGACCACGGCCATGGTCAGCACCACCGAGCTGATGCCGTCGAGAAAACACCCCAGAATGATGTAGAAGACGGTGAGGGCGGCGATCAGCGCCGTCGGTGACAGCTGCAGCGAGGCGATCCACTCGGCGAGCGCCCGCGGCAGGCCGGTGAAGCCCATGGCGAGCGCGAGGAAGGCGGCGCCCATGAGGATCAGCGCGATCATGGCCGAGGTGCGCACCGCCCCGAGCAGGCTCTCGGTGAAGGCCTCGCGCGTGAGCGCGCCCTGGCCCCAGGCGAGGATCAGGGCACCCACGACGCCGAAGCTCGCCGCTTCGGTGGCGGTGGCGAAGCCGAAGTAGATCGAGCCGAGCACCGCGAGCACGAGCCCGAGGACGGGAAGGAGGCTCTTCGAGCGGCCGAGCTTCTCGCGGAAGGGCAGCACCGGCTCCTCCGGCACCGCAGCCGGGCGCAGCAGCGACCAGATCGCGACATAGCCCATGAACAGGGCCGCGAGCGTGAGTCCCGGAAGGATGCCGGCGATGAACAGCTTCGAGATCGATTCGTTGATCGTCACGCCGTAGACGATCAGCGTCAGGGACGGCGGGATCATCAGCCCGAGGGTGCCGGCGCCGGCGAGCGTGCCGACGATCATGTGCTCGGGATAGCCGCGCTTCCTGAGCTCCGGGATCGACATCTTGCCGATGGTGGTGACCGTCGCCGCGGAGGAGCCGGAGACGGCGGCGAAGATGGTGCAGCCGACGATGTTGGTGTGCAGCAGCCTTCCCGGCAGCCGCGCCATCCAGGGCGAGAGGCCCTCGAACATGTCCTCGGACAGCCGCGTGCGGAACAGGATCTCGCCCATCCAGATGAAGAGCGGCAGGGCGGTCAGCGCCCAGGAGGAGGACGAGGTCCAGATGGTGGTGATCATCGCGTCGCCGGCGGGACGCGTCGTGAACAGCTCCATGCCGACGAGTGCCACGCCGAGGAGCGCGAGCCCGACCCAGACGCCGGTGCCGAGAAGGAAGAAGAGCGTGAACAGGAAGACGAGGGTGAGCCAGAACTGCTCCATGGCTATTCGACCGGCGCGCCTTCGCCGACCCGCGGCTCGCCGCCGAGCAGGATGCGGACGAAGTGATCGGTGAGCGCCACCGCGAAGACGACAGTCCCGATCGCCATGGAGAGCTGCGGGATCCAGAGCGGCGTGGCGTCCTGCCCCTGGCTCACGTCGTTGATGATGTACGAGATCCGCACCGCGTTGATGGCGTAGTAGGCGAAGTACCAGGCGAGGCCGCCGCCCACCAGCAGGCACCAGAGCTCGCCGAGGCGCCGCGCGCGGCCTTCGAGCCGCGACAGGAACAGGTTCACGCGGATGTGGGCACCGTGGTTGAGGGCGTAGGCGAGGGCGAAGAAGGAGGAGGCGGCCATGCAGTAGCCGGCGTAGTTGGTCGCGCCCGGAAAGGTGAGGCCAGCCCAGCGGGTGAAGATCTGGGCGAGGATCACGCCCAGCATGGCGATGGTGAAGCCGGCCGCGAGGATGCCGCCCGCGAGATAGATCCCGTCGAGAGTCCGACGCAGCCAGTTCACCACCCACACCCCGGACGAAAGCGGCAGGAGACCGGTGGATCGGCGGGGGCGGCCGTCGTGGCCGCCCCCGTGTCCGTCAGCTTCCCTTGTAGCGCTCGATGATCTGGCGGCCGAGATCGCCCGCCTTTTCCAGCCACTCGTTCATCATCTGCTCGCCGATCTTCATGAAATCGGCCTTGAGCTGCTCGCCGGCGGGCTGGACCTTCATGCCGTGCGCCGCGAGCTGCTGCAGGTACCAGCCGGCCAGCGCCTCGGACCACTTGGTCCCGGACAGCTCGGCCATGGAGCCGCAGGCGCGCAGCACGTTCCGCGTCTGGTCGTCGAGACTCTCCCAGGCCTGCCTGTTGACGAAGACGTAATTGCGCGGCAGCCAGGCCTGCACGTCGTAGAAGTGGGTGAGGTGCTCCCAGACCTTGAGGTCGTAGCCGGTGGACCCGGAGGAGATGAAGCTCTCGGCGACGCCGGTGGCGAGCGCCTGGGCGAGCTCGGCGGCCTCGATCTGCACGGGCTGCGCGCCCATGAGCTCGGCGAGACGTGCCGTCGCCGCGTTGTAGGCGCGGAACTTCACGCCCTGCATGTCGGCGGCGGAGTTCAGCTCCTTCTTGGCGTAGATGCCCTGCGGCGGCCAGGGAACCGAGTAGAGCAGCACGAGGTTCTGCTCCTCGAGCACCTGCTCCAGGATCGGCCGCGCCGCCTGCCAGAGCTTCTCCGACTCTTCGTAGCTCGTCGCGAGGAAAGGCACCGAGTCGAAGCCGAAGATCGGGTTCTCGTTCTCGTGAGCGGACAGCAGCCGTTCGCCGATCGGCACCTGGCCGGTCTGCACCGCACGCTTGATCTCGTTGCCCTTGAACAGCGAGCCGCCGCCGTGGACGACGATCTCGAGCCCGCCGCCGGTGCCGATCGCCACGCACTCGGCGAACTTCTTGCCGTTCTGGGTGTGGAAGTTGCTGTCGGCGTAGGCCATGGGCATGTCCCACTTCTCGGCAGCCGCGGCCACGCCCGCCAGCGCGAGCGCGCAGGCGCCCGCGAGGAGTGCCGTCAGTCCCTTCATCGCGAACCTCCCTCGTCTCGCCCCGTCCGGGGCGCCCTCGATCGTGGCGGCGGCACCCTAGCCGCGCGGAACAGAGCCGACAAGGGCGCTCGGACAACGGCTTGCGGCCACCCCGGAGCGGCCGGCGGGCGCGGCCGTACCGGCGCCGCGCGGGCGGGCCGGCCCCACGGGCGGGTCGGCTTGACAGAAATCCGATTTTCGAAATTCTCGGCCGCGGTCCCGCCGAAGAGAAGCGCGGCGCCCGCCGCGCAACCGGAGACTGCGGGGGAGGGTGATGGAGAGCCGCAGGGAGAGGGTATGCCGGACGGCAGCCGGGGCGCTGGCCGCCCGAGGCCGCTGGCCGGCAGGAGAACCGACCGTCTCCACGACCGCGCGGGGAGGGCGCTGACGTGCCGGGGCCGATCCGGACCTACGTGCGCATCGTCGACCGGCTGAGCGAGGCCGTGGGCCTCGTCGCCATGTACATCTTCGTCTTCCTGATGGGCATGCTGCTCTGGTCCTCGGCCGCGCGCCTGACGACCGGCACCAGTTACATCTGGGTCGTCGAGATGGCCGAGTTCACCATGGTCGCCTACTACATGCTCGGCGGCGCCCATTCGATCCAGCTCGATTCGCACGTGCGCATGGACCTCTTCTACAGCCACTGGTCCGACCGCACGAAGGCCATCGCCGACGCGATCACCATCCTGCTGGTGATCGGCTACGCCATCCTGCTGCTCCGGGGCGGCATCTCGAGCACCCTCTACGCGCTGCAGTACGGCCAGAAGAACTATTCGGCCTGGGCGCCGTATCTGTGGCCGGTCAAGACCATCATGGTCGTCGGTATCGCCCTCCTGCTGCTGCAGCTGATCGCGACCTTCTTCAAGGATCTGGCGCGGGCGCGCGGAGAGAGCCTCGAATGAGCTACGAGGCGATCGCGCTCCTGATGTTCCTCTCGATGATGCTGCTGCTGGCCACGGGCCAGCGGGTGTTCGGCATCATCGGCTTCGTCGGCGGCGTCTTCGCGCTGTTCCTCTGGGGCCGCGGCGGCTTCGAGATGCCGTTCAACGCGGCCTTCACGCTCGTCAACTGGTACGCCCTGGTGACGCTGCCGCTCTTCGTCTACATGGGCTACATGTTCGCGAACGCGGGCATCGCCGGCGATCTCTACCGCATGTTCCACGTCTGGTCGGGACCGCTCAGGGGCGGGCTCGCCATCGGCACCATCCTGCTCATGGTGATGATCTCGGCGATCAACGGCCTGTCGGTGGCCGGCATGGCCATCGGCGCCACCATCGCCATGCCGCAGATGCTGAAGCGCGGCTACGACAAGGTGATGATCACCGGCGTCGTGCAGGCGGGATCGTCGCTCGGGATCCTCATCCCGCCGAGCGTCGTGCTCGTCCTCTACGGCATGATCGCCCGCCAGCCCGTCGGGCATCTCTGGCTCGCGGGCGTGCTGCCGGGCCTGATGCTGGCGGCCATGTTCATCGTCTACATCGCGATCCGGTGCTGGCTGCAGCCGCAGGTCGGCCCGGCTCTCCCGCCGGAGGAACGCGACGTGCCGCTGCGCGAGAAGATCGCGCTGCTGCGCGCCGGCATCAGCCCGGTCGTGATCTTCCTCGTGATGATGGGCTCGTTCTTCACGGGCGTCACCAGCCTCGTCGAGAGTGCCGCGCTCGGCGCCTTCGCCACCACCGTCGATGCTTTCGTCAAGGGCAAGCTCGACTTCGAGATCTTCCACCGGACGCTGCGCAATACGCTTTCGGTCACCTGCATGTTCATGTGGGTGATCACCGCCGCCCTGTGCTTCTCGGCCGTGTTCGACGGGCTCGGCGCGATCAAGGCGATCGAGCGGATCTTCCTCGGCTGGGACCTGGAGCCGTGGCAGGTCATCATCATGATGCAGCTCTCCTACCTGCTGCTCGGCACCTTTCTCGACGACACCGCGATGCTGGTGATCGTCGCGCCGCTCTACATTCCGCTCGTGATCGAGCTCGGCTACGATCCCATCTGGTACGGCGTCCTCTACACCATCACCTGCCAGATCGCCTACATGACACCGCCCTTCGGCTACAATCTCTTCCTGATGCGGGCGATGGCGCCGCCCGAGATCTCGCTCGCCGACATCTACCGGTCGATCTGGCCCTTCGTCATCATCATGGTCATCGCCATGCTGGTCGTCACGGCCTTTCCGCAGATCGCGCTGTGGCTGCCGGGGCAGGTCTACGGGCGCTGAGGAGGGAGTACGGACGGGCTGGGCCCGGGGAGGTGAACGCGGAACGATTCGACGACATGGCAGACACAGGATCCCCGGCCGCCGGAGAGGCGCGCCGGCACCGACCCACCATCGTGGAGGCTACGGACATGACGACTGAAAAGAAGACGACCAGGCTCGGCAAACGCGACTTCCTGAAGACGGCCGGGGCCACCGTCGTCGGCGCCACCGCGGCGAGCACCTTCCCCGCGCCCTACGTCAAGGCGCAGGGCACGATCCGCTGGCGCATGCAGACCTATGCCGGCGTCGCGCTCGGCGAGCACGTCATCAAGAAGTCGATCGACGCCTTCAACAAGGCGGCGAACGGCGAGATGGTCATCGAGCTCTACTACGCCGACCAGCTCGTGCCGCACCCCGAGCTGTTCCGCGCGGTCCAGAACGGTACCATCGACGCCGCCCAGTCGGACGACGACTCGATCGGCGCGCCCGTCGACATCAAGGTGTTCGGCGCATACTTCCCGCTCGCGGCGCGCTACAGCCTCGACGTGCCGGCGCTCTGGAACTGGTACGGCCTCAACGAGATCTGGCAGGAGGCCTACGCCGAGGTGCCCGGCGTCGTGTGGCTTTCGACCGGCGCCTGGGACCCGTGCAATTTCGCCACCACCAAGCCGATCCGCTCGCTCAGGGACCTCGAGGGGCTCCGGGTCTATATGTTCCCGACCGTCGGCCAGTTCATGCAGCGCTTCGGCGTCATCCCGATCTCGCTGCCCTACGAGGACGTGCAGGTGGCCGTGCAGACGGGTGAGCTCGACGGCGTCGCCTGGTCGGGCATCACCGAGGACTACACGGTCGGCTGGGCCGACGTCACGAAGTACTTCCTGACCAACCCGGTCTCCGGTGCCTGGGCGGGTTCGTACTTCGTCAACGAGGAGCGCTGGAAGGAGGTTCCGGAACATCTCAAGGAGCTGTTCCGGCTGTGCATCGACAGCTCGCACTACTATCGCCTGCACTGGTACTGGTGGGGCGAGGCCGAGTACCGCGTGCGCGGCGGCAAGCTCGAGCTGACGACCATCCCGGACGAGGAATGGCGCATCGTCGAGGACGAGGCCTTCAAGTTCTGGGACGAGATCGCCGCCACCAGCGAGCGCAACGCCAGGGTGGTCGCGATCCTCAAGAACTACATCGAGACCATGCGCAAGGCGGGCTCGCCCTACCGCTGCGCCTGAGCCGTACCGGAACCGCCGGCGTTCCCCTCCCCGGGGGAGCCGGCGGCTTCCTCCCGTTCCCGCCCCTTCGCTTCCGACCACAGCTCTTCGAGCCCGTCGAGGTCGAGATCGGCGAGCGCCCTGCCGGAAGCCGCGGCGGTCCGCTCCATCTCCCGGAAGCGGCGTTCGAACTTCGCGTTGGTCGCGCGAAGCGCGTGTTCGGGATCGACGTCCAGCCGGCGCGCGAGATTGGCCACCGTGAACAGCAGGTCGCCGATCTCGCCGGCGACCCGTTCGTGCACGCCCGAGGCCAACGCCTCGCGCAGCTCGGCGATCTCCTCTTCGAGCTTGTCCAGGATCTGCGAAGCCTCCGGCCAGTCGAAGCCGACCCGGGCGGCGCGTTCCTGCAGCTTGACGGCGCGGGTGAGCGCCGGCAGGCCGACGGGCACGCCGGCGAGCGCGCTCCGATCCTCCTGTTCGCCCCGGGCGGCGCGTTCGGCGGCCTTCATCTCCTCCCAGCGCAGGCGCTGCTCGGCGGCCGTGTCGACCCGGTCTTCGCCGAAGACGTGCGGGTGGCGGCGGATCATCTTGTCGGCGATGCGCCGGGCCACCTCGTCGAAGTCGAACAGCCCCCGCTCCTTCGCCATCTGCGCGTGGTAGACCACCTGCAGGAGCAGATCGCCGAGCTCGTCGGCGAGCGCCTCGAAGTCGCCGCGCTCGATGGCATCGGCGACCTCGTAGGCCTCCTCGATGGTGTAGGGGGCGATGGTCCCGAAGGTCTGCGCAATGTCCCACGGGCAGCCGCCTTCGGGATCGCGCAGCCGTTCCATGATCGCGACGAGATCGTCGATCGGGCGCTCCGGCATCGGGCCTCCGTCGGAAGGTCTGGGCTCAGAACAGGCTGGGCTGGCCCTTCGCGGGTGCCGCCGTCCGCCGCCGCCCGCCCGGCGCGGACCCGTCGGCGCGCACCACCTGGAGCCTGCCGTCGTACCACTCGATCTCGAGCCGCGTCTCGCCGTCGAGGGCGGAAAGGCGCGGCGCGATGCGGCCGTCCGAGCCCCGGCGCACGAGCGCGTAACCGCGCTCGAGCACGCTCCTGTGGCTCAGGCTCCCGAGCTGGCGCGAGACCGCTTCGAGCGCCGCCGCCCGCGTCTCGACGACGCGCCGCGAGGCGACATCGAGCCGCTCCTTTTCGCGCGCGAGCGTCCGTGCGTGCGCCGCGAGCGCCGCGAGGATCGGCTCCGCCCGCAGGCGGGCCGCGGCCGCCCGCAGATGCGTCGCCTCGCGGGCGAGCCGGTCGCGCAGCAGCTCCGCGAGCCGGGCGTGCAGGCGCTCCACGCGCTCCCTGCGCTCGCGGACCAGCTCGACCGGGCTCCTGAGCGCCAGCCGTTCGGACAGATCGTCGAGCCGCTGCGCCCGAAGCGCCAGCTCGGTGCGCGGGTCGGGCAGGCCGCGGGCGAGCCCTTGGATGTGGCGCGAAAGCACGTCGAGGTGGCGCCGCACGGCATGGTCCAGCCGCTCGGCGAGCCGCGTCATCCGCTCGGCGAGCTCGCGGCGGACGGGCACCGCCATCTCGGCCGCTGCGGTCGGCGTCGGCGCGCGCCGGTCGGCGGCGAAATCGATCAGCGTCGTGTCGGTCTCGTGGCCGACGGCCGAGATCAGCGGGATCGTCGAGGCGGCCGCCGCCCGGACCACCACCTCCTCGTTGAATGCCCAGAGATCCTCGATGGAGCCGCCGCCGCGGGCGACGATCAGCACGTCGGGGCGCGGGACCGGTCCACCTGGCGCAAGCGCGGAGAAGCCGCGGATGGCGGCGGCGATCTGCTCCGCCGCGCCCTCGCCCTGGACCTGCACGGGCCACAGGATCACCCGGCGCGGGAAGCGCTCCTCGATCCTGTGCAGGATGTCGCGGATCACCGCACCCGAGGGCGAGGTCACCACCCCGATCACCTCCGGCAGGAACGGGATCGGCCGCTTGCGTGCCTCCGCGAACAGGCCCTCGGCGGCGAGCCGCTTCTTGCGCTCCTCGAGCAGCGCCATGAGGGCGCCTGTGCCCGCGGGCTCGATCTTCTCGACCACGAGCTGGTAGCGCGAACGCTGCGGGTACGTGGTGAGCCGGCCCGTGCAGACGACTTCGAGCCCGTCCTCGAGCGCGAAATCGAGCTTCGGCAGCGTGTTGCGCCAGCAGACGGCATCGAGCACTGCCTTCTCGTCCTTGAGGGCGAAGTACATGTGCCCCGAGGCCGCGCGCTTGAAGCCGGAGAGTTCGCCGCGCACGCGCACGAGCCCGAACCCCTCCTCGATCGTCCGCTTCAGCGCGAAGGCGAGCTCGGAGACGGTGTACTCGGCGATGTTGGCGACGAAGGCGGGTCCGTTCGGCATGGCCCCCGACTTAATGGTCCGGGGACCGGTCGGAAAGGGCTGCGCGGGCGGTGACGGCGACCGCGAGCTTCCGCTTCGCCAAGTGGATGGAGCGCTGGTTCGAGATCTCGGGGGCGAAGGTGATCATCGGCAAGGGCGGCATGGAGGAGGCGCACTACCGCGAGCTCTTCGTGCCGGCCGGTGCGGTCTATCTCTCGACCGTCGGCTACGGCACGGGCGCGCTTCTGGGCCGCGGCGTGAAGCGGGTGGTGGACGTGCACGGGATCGGGGAGCTCGGCATCGCGCAGGCGATGTGGATCCTCGAGGTCGAGAACTTCGGGCCGCCGCTGGTCGAGGGCGATCTCGCCGGCAACTCGCTCTTCGCCGAGCACAACCGGAAGATCGCAGCGCGGCTCGAACAGCTCTACGCCGGCCGGCCGGAGCCGGCGCTGAGGCGCTTCGGCGAGACCACCGACCGCCGCGACGAGGTGGTCTGACCCGGCCTCACGGCGCCGCCTCCGCCTCCTCTTCCGGCAGGGCTTCCCAGGGGATGCGGGTCCAGCTCCCGTCCGGGAGCTGCGCCCGCCAGCCGAGATAGCGCCAGAACGGCCCGCCCTTCGCCACCACCTTCTTCCGCACCGGGTCGATCGACGCCCAGGCGCCGTCACGCGCCATGTGGAGGACGAGGCGGGGGCGCGACTTGTCGAGGTCCCAGAGAATCACCGTCCCGTCAGCGCAGATAGACGCAGCTGGCCTTCGTTGAGGCTACCTTTCAATCCTCGGAACGGTCCGACGAGACGACGACAAGCAAAACAGCATCGCTGAGGCTTACCTATCCGTTACTCTTGAGCCACTCCTCCGCAGCCGAAAGCGCTGCTCCAAACGACTTCACCTTGTAGGGAAGTTTCTTCCACTCGCTTGTGAAGGTGTGATGGACCTTGACCCAAACTTCATTGGTCTTGGGATCCCACCTGACATCCCGGTCGCTGCCCGTACGCGGGTTCCGCACCTTGCCTTCTTGGTACGCCATGTCCCCAACCCCGTGTGCTCGATTCCAATCTCAAGCACTGATGCCGTTAGGTTGCCCTATCTCGACCAAGCTGACCGTTGGCTTCGGACCACCTTACCCAAAACACTTAGAACAAGCAGCTCAGATCAGCGAACGGCTAAGGAGTTCCGGCAACACATAGAATAAGACTTAGTCCAACCTCTCGCCCAAGACTTCTCAAACTACAATAGCGCACGCACCATAGCCTCGCTGGCGATGCCGACCATGCGATACAATGTCGCATGGCTTGCGCTCACCGCCTTGTCGCCTCAGCCCTAATCAATTTTGAGGTCCCGCTCTCCGCGCTCCTCTGCCCGCCCCTTCTCCGCCGCTTCCCGCTCCTCCCGGTCGGCGGCGATGCGCTGGTGAATGCGCTTGACGAGCGCAATCGCGAAGCGGTCACGGCCGAGCCCGTCGTGCGCCCTGAACCAGCGCTTCTTGCCGTAAAAGAAGATCTGTTTTTCGCTGAGCTTGCAGGTGTCGATGTGGTCGCCCCAGATGTCGAGCGCCACCGGCAGCAGCCCGCGCCTCTCGAGAGCGGGCAGCTCGACGTTGCGGATGTAGTCGCTCGCGAAGAAGGAGGGGCTCAGCATCAGAAGGCCGTAGTCGGCCTCTTCGAGCGCTTCGAGGATCTGCGAGTGCCATTCCTGTCCCAGAAGGATGTCGCGCGAGTCCTGCCACAGGACGAACTCGAACTCGGCATCCGCCTTCACGTGCTTTTCGAAACATTCGCGGAACCGGGCGACGAGGTCCGCATCGGCACTGGCGTAGCAGAGAAACAGCCGGATCCGCTCGCGTTCGCCCAGGACGCGCCCTCGCGGCCGGACCGTCCGCACCGGCTCCTTCTCCGCCTCGCGGCGCGCATGCGTGCGCACGCTCTCGACGCGGGCATCCCTGTCGTCGGGCCCACCGGGCCGGTCGGTCCCGGAGCTGCGATCCACGGCGCTCCTCCGTCGACGATTTTCGCAGTTCGACTTCGATAACCGGGTACGCCGGAACCGTCAACTTCGGCGACACTCCCTGCGGCCATTGCTCCGGGTTTCCCGCGACCGCACAATCCGACCGGCAGCGAAAGGGGAGATCGGCACCGTGGACGAGGACCTGCGGGCGCGGATCGCGGAGGCATTGGCGCGGCGCTTCGGCGAGGAGATCGAACTTCCGGAGGTGGACCGCGGGGCCGAGACCCTCGCGGGCCTGCTCGGCCGGGCGAGCTGCCGGACGTTCCGGCCCGATCCGGTAGATCCGGCGCTGCTCCGGCTGCTCTGCGCCGCGGCGCTCTCCGCTCCCACCAAGAGCGACCTGCAGCAGGCGGACATCCTGAACGTCACGGACCCGGCGCTGCGCGGGAAGATCGCGGCGCTGGTCCCGACCATGCCCTGGGTGCGCGACGCACCCGCGTTCCTCGTCTTCCTCGCGAACGGACGGCGCGTCCGGCAGGTGGCGGAACTGCGCGGCAAGCCGTTCGCCAACGACCATCTGGATGCCTTCTTCAACGCCACCGTCGATGCCGCCATCGTGCTCGGCACCTTCACCGTCGCCGCCGAAGCGGTCGGGCTCGGCACCTGCGCCATCAGCGTCGTCCGCGACCGCATCTTCGAGCTCGCGGAGCTGCTCGGCCTGCCGGAGCTCGTGGTGCCGGTCGCGGGCATGTGCGTCGGCTGGCCGGCGGAGGTGCCTCCGCCCCACCCGCGCCTGCCGCTCGGGCTCACGCTGCACGAGAACCGCTTCGACGACAGCCGCCTCGCGGAATGCGTCGAGGCCTACGACCGCAGGCGCGCCGCCCTCGAGCCCTATCCGCGCCAGCGCGCCGTCGAGCGCTTCGGCGAGGCGGAATCCTACGGCTGGTCGGAGGAGAAGGCGCGGCACTATGCCGAGCCGCAGCGGCTGGACTTCGGCCGCTTCGTGCGAAAGATCGGCTTCCGGCTCGACTGAGGGAGACCGCGGATGCCGCTCGTGCTCTGCCCCAACTGCAACGAGGGCATGAAGGAAGTGGAACGCCACGGCGTGCGGCTCGACATCTGCCCGAGCTGTCGCGGCGTCTGGCTCGATCGCGGCGAGCTCGAGAAACTGCTGGCGGCCGCCCGCGAGGCCGCGGCCGAAGAGGATGCGGCCATGGCCCCACAGGCACCTCCGCCGTCGCCGCCGGGGCAGCCCGCACACACGCAGGGGCCGCCTCCGGGCTGGCAGCAGCCGGCGCCGCCGCAGCCCGGCTGGCACCAGCAGCCGCCTCCCGCCTACGGCCACCCGTATTACCGAAGGAAGAAGAAGAAGCGCTTCTTCGACGACCTCTTCGACATCTTCGACTGAACCGGCAGGGCACGGCGGGTGGACGTCGTCCGCGATGCCATCCTGCCGCTGGTCCTGATCGGCCTCCTCGGCTGGCTGCTGCGGCGGATCGGCCTGCTCGCGCCCGAAGCGCGGCTCGGGATCGAGGCGCTGGTCTACTGGCTGCTGCTGCCCGCCCTGCTCTTCACCCGGCTCGCCCGGGCGGACGTGGACGCGGACCTCGTGGCGCCCCTCGCGGCCGGGATCGTGCTGCCCATCCTCGCCGTCACCGCGGGGCTCGCCGCGATCCGCGCCCTCGCCGCACCCGCCTGGCTCGACGACCGGGCGTTCCCGGCCGTCCTCCAGGGGGCGATCCGCAACAACACCCTCGTGTCGCTGGCGCTCGCGGAAGCGGTGCTCGGCGAGACCGGCGCGCTCTACGCCGCGCTCGCGGTGATGCTGAACGTGCCCGTCGCCAACCTCCTTTCCATCGGAGCGCTGCTGCGGGCGGACGCGGGCGCCTCGCGCGCGTGGAGCGCCACGCTCCTCTCCATCCTGCGCAACCCTTTCGTGATCGCCATCGCCGCCGGGCTGCTGGTCGCAGCCCTCGAGCTGCCGCTGCCGCAGCCGCTGCTGCGCACGGGCGAGATGCTTTCCGGTGCGGTGCTGCCGCTCGCGCTTCTGGTGGTCGGAGCCGCCGTCTCCCTGCCGTCGGTGCGCGCCCGCGAGGCGGCGCTCGCCGTCGCCCTCGTCCTGCGCCTCTTCGCCATGCCGCTCCTCGCCTGGTCCGTCTGCCGGCTCGCGGGCGTGGGCGGCGAGCTGGCGCTCGCCATCGTCCTCTACCACGCCGCGCCGACGGGGACGGCCTCCTACGTGCTTACCCGCCAGCTCGGCGGCGACGGCGGACTGATGGCCGCCATCATCAGCCTGCAGACGATCTGCGCCGCGTTCACCGTGCCCCTGGTCCTGCTGCTGCTCGCCGGCTGAGGGCATGCGCGACGGGCGGCGGCTTGGCAGGCGGCGGTTTTTCGGGCACGAGCCGGGCGGGACGCGGCGCGGCATGTCGCCGGCCGCCGCGGGAAGGCATCGGGAGACCGAATCCGTGATCGATCTCTACACCTGGTCGACGCCCAACGGGCGCAAGATTTCCATCATGCTCGAGGAATGCGGCCTCCCTTACGAGGTGCACGAGATCGACATCGGCCGCGGCGACCAGTTCTCGCCGGAGTTCCTGAAGATCAGCCCGAACAACAAGATCCCGGCGATCGTCGACCGCGACAACGGCTGGAGCGTGTTCGAGTCGGGCGCGATCCTGATCTATCTCGGCGAGAAGACCGGCCGCTTCATCCCAACGGATCCGAAGAAGCGGCTGCAGACGCTGGAATGGCTGATGTTCCAGATGGGCGGTGTGGGGCCGATGTTCGGCCAGGCGCACCACTTCCTGAAGTTCAACCCGGGCAAGGCGCCCTATGCCGAAGAGCGGTACTACAGGGAGACCGAGCGGCTCTACGGCGTGATGGACCGGCGCCTCGGCGAGAGCCCGTACCTCGCCTGCGAGGAGTACACCATCGCCGACATCGCCACCTGGCCCTGGGTGTCGCGGTTCGAGTGGCAGCGCATCGACCTGCGCCGCTTTCCGAACGTGCTGCGCTGGTACAAAGAGATTGCCGCCCGGCCGGGGGTGCAGCGGGGCTACGACGTGCCGAAGCGCGATCTTTCGATCCCGATGCCGGAGTGAGGCTCAGCCGGCGGCGAGGAAGCGCCGCAGTCCGGCGAGGAGTTCGCGCGGGCGCTCCACCATCGGCATGTGACCGGCACCGGGCAGGGCGAGGAAACGTCCCTGCGGCAGCAGCTCCGCGAGCTGTTTCCCCGCCCGCGGCGGAGTCATGCGGTCCTCGGCTCCGGTGACGACGAGCGCCGGAATGTCCGTCTGCCGCGCCGCCTCTTCCCCGCCCTTCCAGGCGTCGCAGGCGGCGAGATCACCGGCGAGAACGCCCGGACGGCTCGCGAGCAGCAGCCGCATCGCCGCCATCGGCGTCCAGGCGCCGGGAACCGCCTGACCGCCGAGCTTCCTCTCCGCCGAGAACGCCCAGTCGACGATCATGGCTGAGGCCTTCGGCAGGTCCTCCCGCGCCGCCTGCAGAAGGTCCGGATGCACCGGCATGCGCGCAGCGGTGCCGACCAGCACGAGCGTGCGGACCCGCGGGTCGCGCGCGGCGAACGCGAGGGCGATCAGCCCGCCCATGGAATGGCCGACCAGATCGACACGATCGACGCCGAGTTCGTCCACGAGCCGCCCGAGCCAGCCGGCGCGCTCGTCGATGCTCGCGCCGAAGGCCTCGGAGGCTTCCGACCGGCCGTGGCCCGGCAGGTCCGGGGCGAGGGCGTTGAACCCGTGGAAGGCGAGCGCGCGTCCCTGCAGCGCCCAGACCGTGTGATCCATGCCGGCGCCGTGGACCAGCAGCACGGTCGGCGCGGCGGGATCGAAGCCGTGCTGCCAGTCGCCGAGATGGACCGTGCGGCCGTCGATTACGAGATCCACGGCTCAGCGTCCCTTCTGCGAGGCGCGGAGCGCCCGGTCGAGGTCGGCGACGATGTCCTCCGGATCTTCGAGCCCGACCGAGAGCCGGATCATGTCCTCGCTGACGCCGGCGGCCGCGAGCTGCTCGGGGCCGAGCTGCAGGTGCGTCGTCGAGGCCGGGTGGATGACGAGCGTCTTGGCGTCGCCGACGTTGGCGAGGTGCGAGGCGAGCCGGCAGGCCTCGATGAACCGCGCACCGGCTTCCCGCCCGCCCTTCACGCCGAAGGTCACGATCGAGCCCTGGCCACGCGGCAGCAGACGCTTCGCGAGCTCGTGATCGGGATGGTCCGGGAGCGAGGGATGCAGCACCCAGGCGACCGCCGGATGCGCGGTCAGGAACTCGAGCACGCGGGCGGTGTTCTCCACGTGTCGCTGCATCCGGAGCGGCAGGGTCTCGAGGCCCTGAAGGAGGTAGAACGCGTTCTGCGGGCTCATGCAGGCGCCGAAGTCCCGAAGGCCCTCGGTGCGCGCGCGCATGGCGAAGGCCTGCGGGCCGAAGGTGTCGGCGTAGACGATGTCGAAGTAGCCCGGATAGGGCTCGGTGAGCGTCGGGAACTTCCCCGAGGCCTGCCAGTCGAAGCGGCCGCCGTCCACCAGCACGCCCCCGATCGCGACGCCGTGGCCGCCGATCCACTTGGTGGCCGAGTGCAGGACGAGGTCGGCACCGAGCTCGAGCGGACGGCAGAGATACGGGGTGGCGAAGGTGTTGTCGACGAGAAGCGGCAGGCCGTGGGCGTGGGCGATCTCGGCCACCTTCGGGATGTCGAGCACCTCGAGCCGCGGATTGCCGATGGTCTCGCCGAAGACGAGGCGCGTTTCGGGCCGGATGGCGGCTTCGAAGGCGGCATGATCCCGCGGATCGACGAAGGTCGTCTCGATGCCGAAGCGCGGCAGCGTCAGCCGCAGCAGATTGACGCTGCCGCCGTAGAGGTTGCGCGCCGCGACGATGTGCGAGCCGGCGCCCATGAGGGTCGCGATCGCGAGATGCAGCGCCGCCTGGCCGCTCGCCGTGGCGACCGCCGCCACGCCGGTCTCGAGCGCGGCGACGCGCTCTTCGAAGGCGGCGACGGTCGGGTTCGAGATGCGCGAGTAGATGTGGCCCGGGATCTCGAGGTTGAAGAGCGAGGCCGCCGTGTCGGCGTCCGGGAAGACGTAGGACGTGGTCTGGTAGATCGGGACGGCGCGCGCGCCCGTCACCGGATCCGGACTCTGCCCGGCGTGCAGGGCGAGGGTGTCGAAACGGAACAGTCGGGGCTCGGCCACGGGCACATCCTCCGGCGGACCGTCTGTCCTTCCGGTGGATAGCGCCGCCCGCGGGCGGGGCCCAGAGAAAATCGCGGAGAGGGATGGCAGGCTCCCTCTCCGCGAAGTCTTCGTGCCGGGCACCCGTACGACGACCCCGACCGGGGCACCCGGCACGTCCGGGCCATCGAGCCGCCTGCAGTCGGAGTGTGGTGGCGGTGCGGCCGACTGCAGAACCGCTTCAATGCGCCCCCCAGAGAGCACGGCCCGGGCGGCCGGACATTGATTTCGATCAATGCGGGGCGACCGGTTCCGTCGATGCTGTCTCAGGCCTCGATGTAGACGCGGTTCGGGTGCTGGGCGTCGTCGGGGCCGGTGACGTGCACCGTCACGATGCGGTTGCGCTCGGTGACGACATAGGGGTTCACCTGCCCCGGAGCCTCGAGGGTCATGCCGGCCCCGGCGCGGATCTCGACGTCCCCGTCCAGCACCTTCATCACCTTGAACCACACGGCGGACGCGCCGACCGGAACGAGCCCGGTCGGGATCTCGAGCCAGGTCGGTGTCACCTTCGCGACCCGCACGAGCTTGCCGAGATAGGAGTTGGGCACCTGGAAGCCGCCGCCGGTCCAGTGCAGCGGTTCGAAATGGTTCTCCTCGGCATCGGGATACAGGCCGGGGATGAAGATCTGGTTGTCGCTCGTCACCCACACCCGCACCTGCTGGTACTGGTTGCGGATGAAGTTCCTGCCCTTCGGCACGCGCAGGGTGGCGCCGGCACCGGCCGCGAAGAAGACGTTGCCCGAGCCCTCGCGCACGACGTCGAACCAGCGCACTCCCTCGTTCGGCTGGACGAGGCCCGCCGGGATCGTGACGGTGCGGTCGCTCGCGTGGTTGACGCGCAAAAGCTTGCCGAAATCCTCGACCGTCACCGTCCAGTCGAAGTTGCGGGTTCGCGAGGGCTGCGTGCCGCGCCGCACGCCGAGCGGCACCCAGTAGCGGACGTTGTCGGAATCCGAAAGCCGCAGGTACCAGCCCGGGCCGAGCCACTGCTCGCCGGTCGCCGGCAGGGCCGAGGGCGAGGTCGCGAAGATCGCGAGACCCTCGCGGTCGACCGGCGGTTCGGTCGTGCGCGGCTGCAGATAGAGCGGGTCGCCGATCTCGATCCGGGCGAGCTCGCCGCGGGCGTCGCCCTCGCCGTTGCCGAGCTTGAGCCGCACGTCCACGAGCTGCTGGTTCGGGTCGTCCGGGCTCGGCACGCCGACCGAGACCGGGCGGGTGATGGTCGCGAGCTGCTGGCTCGTGATGTCGAACAGCAGACCGTGGTAGGGGCGGTCGTTCGAAGGATGCGTGTCCCAGTTGCTCTGGGCGGTCCCGCGGTAGTGGGCGGTCAGGATCGGCAGCCCGACGTCGCGGGCGCGGATCTGCCAGGCGAGCTTGTCGAACTTGTCGAGGCCGTTGACCTCGCGCGTCACGAGGCCGGTATCGCCGAGCACGCCGCCGTCGCCGCCGAAGCTGCCGGTCGGCTTCGGCCCCATGAAGTTGCAGCCGACGAAGGTGCGCTTTGTGCACGAGTTCGTGAAGGCCTCGTTGCTGTCGACGTAGCGCCGCGCCGGGTCGATGTTGTGGGTCTGGCAGAGCACGTAGGTGATCGCGGTGTTGCTGCCCGAGGTGCCGGCGCGTTCGCTGTATTCCTCGAAGCCGGTCTCGCAGACCTCGATGTCGCAGAGCATGAGCAGGATGCGGGCGGCGTTGACGAGGCGGATGCCGGTCGTGCCGGGCACCGGCGTCAGGCCGCTGAGCGGCGCATGCACCTGGATCCGCTGCAACAGCACGTTGTTGATCAGCCGCGCCGGATCCGCCTGCGAACCGTCGAGCAGGATGCCGACCGTGTTCTCGCCGCGGAGCGCGATGCTGACCTCCTGGATCAGGCTGTCGCCGTAGTTGATCCCGGGCGACTCGGCGCGGTAGCGGATGCCGTTCGCACGCAAGTCGCCGCCACGGCCGAAGCCGCAGTTGATGCCGGCGATCCAGCATTCGTTGGCATCGACCAGATCGAGGCACCAGCCGTCCGGATCGTCGCGGCCGAGCGGTGCCGACCCGCCCTCGAACACGAGATCGCGCGCCCGGAACTCGTGCCCGAAGACGCGAACACCGCCCTTCGTCATGCGCACCGTCATGTCGGCGAGCATCGAGCGGCACCAGTCGGTGGTGGCCGTGGAGTCGACCCGCCACGCGCCGTCGTTGCGGTGGAAGGTGAAGGCCCGGCTGCCCTCGGCGACGATCCGGGTGGCATCGCGGCCGGCGCCGCGGAGCGTCCGCCGCGGCGGCACGTCGACCGGCGTGGCGAGCCGGTAGCTGCCGGCCGGCACGAAGACCGACTCGTGGGCGGCGAGCGCCGCCGCGAAGGCGGGGGCGTCGTCGGCGATGCCGTCGCCGACCGCCCCGTAGTCGCGCACCGACACGATCTCGTCGAGGCGGTCGGTCACCCGCCGCAGGGCCGTTCCCTGTCCGGCGCGGCGATAGGGGAGGTCGGCGAGGGTCGCCTTGCGGGTGAGGAGCTGGGCCGCGGTCGAGACGACGATCGCGTCCTCGGGCTCGAGCCCGGAAACGCTCGCGAGCTCGTGAATCTGTTTCGTGGTCATGAGGCCGTCTCTCTGATGGCGAGGGCGTTGCCGAGCTCGTCGACGAGCCGTGCGCCGCTCTCGGTGACGAGCAGCGTGGCGGGGGTCACGGGCGGCTGCGGCGGGATGCGGGCGGCGTCGGGTCGGCCGGTCAGCCGCAGGCCGCGGGCGGTGAGGCCGAGGCTGCGACGCACGGCTCAGATCCGCCCGATGACGTAGGCTTCGCAGTCGGCGCCTTCGGCGACGAAGGCGATGTAGCGTTCGCCGCGCCGCAGCGGCACGTCGACGTAGATGCCGGGATAGAGGAAGGGGCTCGTCGCCGGGTCGGCGGTCACCGTCTCGTCGCCGACCTCGAAGCGGCAGGGCCCGGTCGAGATGATGGTGACGAGCTCGATGTCGGCCGGAATTGGCTGGGGGTTGCGTGTCGATACGGCGGTCACCACAATCTTCTGCGTGCCGCGGTAATCGAAACCGAGCACCGGGATCGGGTGCCCGTTGTCGTCGAGGGGAAAGAGCAGACTCATGGCGCAGGTCCGTGTCGCTGGGCACGCCCGCTCTCGCTCGGGCGATGCGGGCGGCGGGGTTCGTCGGGAGCCGACATAACAGGAACATAGTCCTATTGTCAACGCAGAGGCGGGGAGACGCCGGCCACGGCGCCGGACCCGCACGAGCCGCCGGGCGGTCGGCCACGGCGGAAGCGGCCCGGTGCGACGACCGGGCCCGATAGGGAGAGCGCCCGTGCGGGACGACGGCCGGATTCTCATCTACTCCCACGACAGTTTCGGGCTCGGCCATCTGCGGCGCTGCCGGACCATCGCGCACGCGCTCGTCGAGCGCTTCCCCGGCCTCTCGGTGATCATCCTCTCGGGCTCGCCGATCGTCGGCAGCTTCGACTACCGCGCGCGGGTCGACTTCGTGCGCGTGCCCGGGGTAATCAAACTCAGGAACGGCGAGTACACGCCGCTGCAGCTGCACATCGACATCGACCGCACGCTCGAGATCCGCAGCTCCATCATCCGGCACACCGCCGAAGTCTTCGATCCGCACCTGTTCCTCGTCGACAAGGAGCCGCTCGGGCTCAGGGGCGAGGTCGAGAGCACGCTCGCGCTCCTGCGCGGGCGCGGCACGCGGTGCGTGCTCGGCCTGCGGGACGTGATGGACGAACCCTCGGTGCTGGTCGAGGAGTGGCGGCGCAAGGGCGTGTTCCCCGCGCTCGAGCGCTACTACGACGAGATCTGGGTCTACGGTCTGCCGGAGATCTTCGATCCGCTCACCGAGATCCCGGGCATGCAACGGTTCGCGGACAAGCTGCGTTTCACGGGCTATCTCGAACGTCGCCGCAGGCGCAGCGCCCGACCGTCGCTCGCCACCGATCCGCCCGAAGGCCCGTTCGTTCTCGTCACCACGGGCGGTGGCGGCGACGGCGCGGATCTGGTCGACTGGGTGATCTCGGCCTACGAGGCCGACCCCGGCATCCCGATCCCGGCGGTGCTGGTGCTCGGCCCCTTCATGAACGTCGAACAGCGGCTCGCCTTCGAGGCCCGCGCCGCCGCCGTGCCGCAGCTGCGCACCACCGTCTTCGAGACCGAGATCGAGGAGCTCTACGCCCGCGCCCGCGCCGTCGTCGCCATGGGCGGCTACAACACCTTCTGCGAGATCCTGTCGTTCCGCAAGCCGGCCCTCGTCGTGCCCCGGACCGAGCCGCGCATGGAGCAGGCACTCCGGGCGGAACGCGCCGCGCGCCTCGGGCTCCTGCGTGTCCTCGACGGCCGGGGCGACCGCGATCCGCTGCGCATGGCCCGCGAACTCCGCCGGGTCGACGAGTGGCCGGTGCCGCCGGCGCGGACCGTGCGCCGCTTCCTCGGCGGGCTCGAACGGGTCGTCGCCTACGCCGCTCCGTGGATCGAACCGCGTGCGCCGGAGGGGGTCCGTGCCGGCGCGGCGGGGTGAGGCGGTGCCACCGTCACGGCTCGCGGTCGTGGTCAAGGGCTGGCCGCGGCTGTCGGAGACCTTCATCGCCCGCGAGGTCTTGGCCCTCGAGGAGCTCGGCCTCGACCTCCTGATCGTCTCGCTGCGCCGCCCGACCGATCCCGCCGTCCACGACCTGCACCGCGCCGTGCGGGCCCGCGTCCTCTACCTCCCGGAATATCTGCACGACGAGCCGCTCAGGGTGCTGCGGGGCCTCGTCGCCTGTCTGCGGCTTCCGGGCTTCGGCCGCACGTTCGTGGCGTGGCTCCGCGATCTCGTGCGCGATCCGACGGCGAACCGCGGCCGGCGCTTCGGCCAGGCCCTGGTGCTCGCGGCCGAACTGCCGGCCGACCGCGACTGGCTGCACGTCCACTATCTGCACACGCCGGCCTCGGTCGGCCGCTACGCGGCGATGCTGCGCGGCCTGCCCTTCAGTCTCTCGGCGCACGCCAAGGACATCTGGACCACGCCGGACTGGGAGAAGCGCGAGAAGCTCGCGGAGTGCGCCTTCGCCGTCACCTGCACGCGCGCCGGATTCCGGCATCTCGCGGCGCTGGCCCCGCCGGGCCGGGTCGCGCTCGTCCATCACGGGCTCGATCTCGACCGCTTCCCGCCGCCGCAGCGTGCCCCGGGCCCCGACGGTTCGGACCCGCGCGCGCCGGTGGTGATCGCGACGGTGGCGCGGGCGGTCGCGAAGAAGGGCCTCGACCTGCTCGTCGACGCTCTCGCCCGCCTCCCCGCCGATCTGCACTGGCGCTTCGTCCACATCGGCGGCGGCAGCGAGCTCGACGCGCTGCGGGCGCGGACCCGGGCGCTCGGCCTCGACGCGCGTGTCGAATGGCGCGGGCCCGGCGACAGCCGGCAGGTGCTCGAGCTCCTGCGCGAGGCCGACCTGTTCTGCCTGCCGGCCCGGATCGCCCCGGACGGCGACCGCGACGGCCTGCCGAACGTGCTGCTCGAGGCGCTCTCGCAGCGTCTCGCGGTGGTGGCCACCCCGGTCGGGGCGATCGGCGAGCTGGTCGAGGACGGCGTCACCGGCCTCCTCGTTCCTCCCGAAGACCCGGAGGCGCTGGCGCAGGCGATCCTCCGCCTCGCCCGTGATCCCGCCCTCCGCAGGAGGCTCGGCGATGCCGGACGGGCGCGGGTCGAGCGCGATTTCCGCTTCGAAGACCACATCACGAGGCTCGCGCGGCACTTCGGGCTCGAGACCGCGGAGGCGGAGCCGGCGGCGTGAGGATCGCCTTCTACGCGCCGATGAAGCCACCCGACCATCCGGTGCCGTCGGGCGACCGGCGCATGGCGCGGGCCTTCGCCGATCTCCTCGGGATGCTGGGCCACGAGGTCCGCCTCGCCTGCCGGCTCGTGACCCGCGACGCCAGGGGCGACGACGCCCGCCAGCGCCGCATCGACGTTCTGGGTGCGACGGCGGCCCGCCTCCTGCTCGCCCGCTGGCAGCGGGCGCCGGAGAGCCGGCCGGAGCTCTGGTTCACCTACCACCTCTACCACAAGGCGCCGGATCCGCTCGGCTGGCGCGTCGCGGAAGCCCTCGGCATCCCCTACGTCGTCGCCGAAGCCTCCGTTTCGAAGCGGCAGGCCGCGGGCCCGTGGGCGACCGGCTTCCACCTCTCGCTCGAAGCCCTCACCCGGGCGGATGCGATCCTCGCCATGACCCGCCACGATCTCGAGGGGCTGCAGGAACGCTTCGGTGCCGATCCGAGGCTCGGGCTCTTCCCGCCCTTTCTCGACCCGGAGCCCTTCGTCCGGGCCGCGGCCGACCGTGCCCGCCACCGGGAAACGTGCGCGCGCGTCCTGGATCTCGACCCCGGCGTGCCCTGGCTGCTCACGGTCGCCATGATGCGGCGGGACGTGAAGCTGCATTCCTACCGGTTTCTCGCCGAAGCGCTGGCGTGCCTCGAAGACCGCCCCTGGCAGCTTCTGCTCGTCGGCTCGGGCGAGGCCGAGGCCGAGGTGCGGCGGGCGTTCGCGCGCTTCGGGTCGCGCGTCCGCCTTCCCGGGCGGCTCGCGCCGGAGGAGCTGCCGGCGCTCTGTGCCGCCTGCGATCTTTACCTCTGGCCGGGTTTCGGGGAAGCCTACGGCATGAGCTATCTCGAAGCCCAGGCGGCCGGCCTTCCGGTGGTGGCGCTCGACGAACCGGGGCTGCGTGACGTGGTCGCCGCGGGCGAGGGAGGGGTGCGCGTGCGCGAGGCCACACCCGCGGCCTATGCCGCTGCCGTCGGTGCGCTGCTCGACGATGCCGCGTGGCGGCGCGAGCTGTCGCGGCGCGCGCGCGACCGCTTCTGCCGCGAGCACGGCATCGGAACGGCCGCCGGGCGCATGCGCGGGATCCTCGATCGCGTCGTGCAGCGACGCGCTTCGGGCCGGAGAGCGACCGGGGAGGCTTCGTGCCGCGCGCCCTGATCTGGGTCCAGAGCCTGCTCGGGACCGGCCATCTGCGCCGGATGCTGGTGCTCGCCGGCGCGCTCGCCCGCCGCGGCTTCGCGGTCACGGTCGCGAACGGCGGAGCGCCTGCACCCTGGTCCGCAGCCGAAGGGGTGGAGCTCGTCCAGCTCGAACCACTGGTCGCCGCCGACAGCTCTTTCTCCGGGCTCGTCGATCTCGCGGGCCGGCCGCCGGGCGAAGGGCTCTGGCAGGCGCGCCGGCGGCAGCTCGACACGCTCGTCCGCAGGCTCCGGCCCGGGCTCGTCCTCGTCGAGATGTTCCCGTTCGGCCGGCGCGCCTTCGCCCGCGAGCTGCTCCCCTGGCTCGGCGGCCTGCGCGAGGAGCGTCCCGGGACCGTCTTCGTCTCCTCGGTGCGCGATGTGCTCGTGAGCAAGCCGGACCCGCGGCGCTACGAGCGGATGGCCGAGCTCGTGCGGCGCTTCTTCGACCTCGTGCTGGTGCACGCCGATCCGGCGCTCGTGCCCTTCGGCGAGAGCTTTCCGCCGCTGCGCGCGATCCAGGACCGGCTGCGCTACGCCGGATATCTCGTGACGCCGGCGGATCCGCCGGTCGCGGGCGAACGCTCGGGCGTCGTCGTGTCCGCGGGCGGCGGTGCCGTCGGCAGCCGGCTCCTCGCGCTCGCCCTCGAGGCGCGCGCGCTCGGCGGCCTTGCCGGCGAGCCCTGGACGCTGGTCTGCGGTCCCCGCGCCGATCCCGCCGCACTCGCGGCCCTGCAGGCGAAGGCGGGTGAGGGTGTGCGGGTGCTCGCCCACGATCCCGACCTTCCGGCCCGGATCGCCCGCGCGCGCGTGTCGGTGAGCCAGGCGGGCTACAACACCGTCGCCGAGGCGCTCATGGCCGGCACGCCCATGGTCCTCGTGCCGTTCGCGCGCGATGGCGAGGACGAGCAGACCCGCCGCGCCCTGAGGCTCGCGGAACGGGGCTTCGCGCAGGTGCTGCAGGAGCGCGAGCTCGAACCGGCGGCACTTGCCCGGGCCGTCGATGCCGCCGCCGGATCCGCGCGCCCGCGGCTTCGGGTGGCGATCGACAGTGGCGAACGGGCGGCGGCCCTGCTCGCGGCGGCGGTCGGAGGCGGGCGGCCGTGACGCTCCGTCTCTGGCTCAGGGACGACGACGCCGGGCCGTGGACCGCGCCGCTCGCGGCCTGGCTCGACCGGCTCTCGGGCCTGGGCCTGCCGGCGGCGCTCGCGGTCGTGCCCGCGTGGCTCGAAGACCGGACAGCGGAGGCGATCACCGCGCGGCCCGGCCTGTGCGTCCTGCAGCACGGCATCGCCCACGCCGACCACGCGGCTCCCGGCGCGAAGAAGATCGAGCTCGGCGGCATCGCCGACCGCGACGCCCTGCGCGATGGGCTGCGGCGCGGCATGGAGCATCTGCGGCAGGCCTTCGCCGACCGCTTCCTGCCGGTCCTGGTGCCACCCTGGAACCGGATCGCCCCGGATGTCGAGGCCATGCTGCCCGGGCTCGGCTACGCCGCCATCTCCACCTTCCACGCCCGGCAGGCGCCGGCGGTCCCCGGTCTCGCACGCATCGACACGCATCTCGACGTGATCGACTGGCGCCTGCGCCGTCTGCGCCCGGCCGCGGCGCTCGACGCCGGGCTCGAACGGCTCGCGGAGACGCTCGCGGAAGGCCCGATCGGCATCCTCGGTCACCACGCCCTGCTCGACGACGACGCCCTCGCCGCGTTCGGCGACTGGCTCGATTCGCTCGCGCGCCGGTACCGGGTCGAGTGGCTCGCGCCCGGCGACCTCTTCGGGAGGCCCGGATGAACGGACCGCTCCTTTCTGTGCGCGATCTGCGTGTCAGCTTCCGGGCCGACGAGGGGCGCGTGGAAGCGGTGCGCGGGGTGTCCTTCGACGTGCCGCAGGGCCGCACCGTGGCGCTCGTCGGCGAGAGCGGCTCCGGCAAGACGGTGATCGCCCACACCATCCTCGGCATCCTGCCGGCGAACGCCGAGGTCGAGGGCGGAACCGCGGTCTTCACCGATCCCGCCGGCGGCGCGCCGCTCGAGCTTCTGGGGCTCGATCCCGAAGGCGAGGTGCGCCGTCAGCTGCGCGGCAACCGCATGTCGATCGTCTTCCAGGAGCCGATGACCTCGTTTTCGCCGCTGCACACGATCGGCGACCAGGTCGGGGAGGCGCTGCGCGTGCACCGGCGCGTCGGCCGGGCGGAGGCACGCGAACGCACGCTCGCCATGCTCGCGCACGTCGGCTTTCCCGACCCCGAACGCGCGTGGCGCAGCTATCCCTTCGAGCTCTCGGGCGGCCTGCGGCAGCGGGCGATGATCGCCATGGCGCTGATCTGCGGTCCGGCGCTGCTGATCGCGGACGAGCCGACGACCGCCCTCGACGTCACCGTGCAGGCGCAGATCCTGAAGCTGCTGCGCGACCTGCAGGCCGAATACGGCATGGCGATCCTCTTCATCACCCACGATCTCGGCATCGTCGCTAATCTCGCCGACGAGATGGTCGTGCTGTGGCGTGGCCGCGTCATGGAGGCGGGGCCGTGCGCGGAGATCCTCCGCGAACCGCGCCATCCCTACACGCGTGCGCTGCTCGATGCGGTGCCGCGTCTGCACGACGATCCGCGGAGTCGCCTCCGCGGCGTGCGCGGCATCGAGCATCGCGCGAGCGTCGGACGGCTCTGGCCCGAACACCGCGACCGCCGGCCGCCCGGCGATCCGATCCTCGAGGTCGAGGGGCTCGCGAAGCGGTTCGTGCTCAGGAGTGGCGGCTGGTGGAAGGGCACCCGATACGAGGTCACCGCCGTCGAGGGGGTGTCGTTCTCGGTCGCGGCCGGGCAGTGCTTCGGCCTCGTCGGCGAGAGCGGCTCCGGCAAGACCACCGTCTGCAAGCTGATCGTGCGCGCGTTCGAGCCCGATGCCGGCCGCATCCTGTTCCGCGGCGGCGGCGAGGAGGTGGACATCCGCACCCTCGACGACCGCCGGCTGCTCGGACTGCGCCGGCACATCCAGTACATCTTCCAGGATCCGTTCTCTTCCCTCGATCCGCGCATGACGGTCTACGAGATCCTCGCCGAGCCCTTCGTCGTGCACGGCATCGGCACGGAAGCGGAGCGGCGCGAGCGGGTCCGGGCGCTGCTCGAGGCGGTCGGCCTCGAGCCCCGGCACATGAGCCGCTACCCGCACAGCTTCTCGGGCGGCCAGCGGCAGAGGATCGGCATCGCCCGCGCGCTCGCGCTCGGTCCCGAGCTGCTGATCTGCGACGAGCCGGTCTCCGCCCTCGACGTCTCGGTGCAGGCGCAGATCCTCAATCTGCTCCGGGACCTGCAGCGGGAACTCGGCCTCACCTACATCTTCGTCTCGCACAATCTCGCCGTGGTGCGCCACATCGCCCAGCACATCGGCGTGATGTGCCGCGGCCGGCTCGTCGAGCTCGCGCCGACGGAAGCGCTGTTCACGGACGCCCGCCATCCCTACACGCGGGCGCTGCTCGCGGCGATCCCCGATCCGGACCCGGATTACCCCCTCGACTTCGCGCGCGTCCTGTCGGAACGTGTCGCCGAGCCCGCGGCCTGGCCGGAGCCCTATGCGCTGCGCGACGGTCCGGGCCGCATGATCGAGGTCGCCGCCGGCCACCGGGTCCGGGTCGGCGCATGAGGAACCCTCCGATGCCGCGTCGTTCCGCCGTTGCCGCCCTCCTGCCGATCCTGCTTCTGGCGCCGGCGGCGTTCGCAGAACCGCCCGACGAGCCGCTCGTGCTCGCCGACGTTCCCGAGATCGGCCGGCCGGGCGGCACGCTGCGCATGCTCGTGAGCCGCGCCAAGGACACGCGGCTCTACACCGTCTACGGCCATGCCCGGCTCGTCAACTACGCCCCCGACCTGACCCTGTTCGCCGACATCCTCGCCGACTGGCAGGTCGAGGAGGAGCGCATCTTCACCTTCCGTCTGCGGCGCGGGCACCGCTGGTCCGACGGCGCACCCTTCACCACCGAGGACTTCCGCTTCTGGTGGGAGGACATCGCCCTCGATCCGGAGCTGAGCCCGGTCGGTCCGCCGGTCGAGATGGTCGTGGACGGCGAGCTGCCGAAGGTCGAAGTGATCGACCCGCTCACGATCCGCTACTCGTGGTCGAAGCCGAACCCGTTCTTCCTCCCGGCGATCGCCCGGGCTTCGCCGCTCTTCGTCTATGCGCCGGCGCACTATCTGAAGCAGTTCCACAAGAAGTACGTCGATGCGGCGACGCTCGCGAGGCTGGTCGCAGAGGACGGGGCGCGCGACTGGGTGCAGCTGTTCCGCCGCCGCGAACGCATGTACGAGGCGGACAATCCGGACCTGCCGACCCTGCAGCCCTGGATGCCGACGGTGCGGCCACCGGCGCAGCGCTTCGTCGCCGTGCGCAATCCCTACTTCCACCGTGTCGACAGCCGGGGGCAGCAGCTCCCCTACATCGACCAGTTCGTGCTCGAGGTGGTGGACGGAAAGCTGATCCCGGTGAAGACCGGGGCCGGCGAGACCGACCTGCAGGCGCGCGGCCTCTCCTTCAAGGACTTCACCTTCCTCAAGGAGAGCGAAGAGCGGAGCGGCCTCGGGGTGCGTCTGTGGAAGGAAGCGCGCGGTGCGCATCTCGCCCTCTACCCCAACCTGAACGCCGCCGATCCGGTCTGGCGCGCGCTCTTCCGCGACCGCCGTTTCCGGCTCGCCCTCTCGCTCGCCGTCGACCGCGAGATGCTGGCGCAGTACCTCTACTTCGGGCTGGCGACGCCATCGAACAACACGATCCTGCCCGAGAGCCCGCTCTGGAGCGAGGAGGTGGGCAGTGCCTGCCTCGGTCACGATCCGGCGCGCGCCAATGCGCTCCTCGACGAGATCGGCCTCGTCCGCGGCGCGGACGGCACCCGCCGGCTGCCGGACGGCCGGCCGCTCGAGCTCGTGGTCGAGACCGCGGGCGAGGAGCAGGAGCAGGTGGACGTGCTCGAACTCCTGCGCGACGATTTCGCGAAGATCGGCTTCCGCATCCACGCCAAGCCCGGCGAGCGCGAGGTGCTCAGGAACCGCATCTTCTCGGGCGAGGCGCTGATGACGATCTGGTACGGCATCGAGAACGGCGTGCCGACGCCCGAGACGAGCCCGCACGAGTTCGCGCCGACGAGCCAGTACGACCAGCCGCAGTGGCCGAAGTGGGGCCAGTACTACGAGACGCGGGGCGATGCGGGCGAACCGCCGGACCTGCCCGAGGCGCAGAGGCTGCTCGAACTGTTCGACGTCTGGCGGAACGCCACCTCGCGCGCCGGACGCGAACGCGCCTGGCGCGAGATCCTCGCGACTTACGCGCCGCAGTGCTGGACCATCGGGCTCGTGAAGGACGTGCTGCAGCCGGTGGCGGTGCGCAAATCGCTCCGGAACGTGCCGGATCAGGCGGTCTACAACTGGGAGCCGCACGCCCAGATCGGCATCTACCGCCCGGACACGTTCTTCTACGCCGATTAGGCGCCCGTTTCCCCGCCGCGGCGGAGGCGCTATCTCGCAACCGTCACGCCGCCGCGGAGGGAGAGGGATGAGCGAGCCGCTCTGGCGACCGGATCCGGAACGCGCCGCTTCGACCGAGATCGTGCAGTTCGCGAAGGCCGCCGGCTTCGACGGGCCCGATGCGGTGCGGGAGCTGTGGCGCTGGTCGATCGAGGACCGGCCGGCCTTCTGGCGCATGGTCTGGGAGCGCTGTGGCGTGATCGCGAGCCGGCAGGCGGACACCGTGCTCGAAAACCCGGACGCCATGCCGGGGGCGCGCTGGTTCGTCGGCGCCCGGCTCAACTTCGCCCAGAACCTGCTGCGTCGCGACGACGACACGCCCGCGATCGTGGCCTATGCCGAGGGCCGCCCGCGTCGCGAGCTGAGCTGGCGCGAGCTGCAGCGGCTCGCGCGCGCACTCGGCGCGGCGCTCCGGCGCGAGGGCGTCGGGGTCGGCGACCGGGTCGCGGCCTACATGCCGAACGTGCCCGAGACCATCGCCACCATGCTGGCGACCAGCGCCATCGGCGGCACCTTCTCCTCCTGCAGCCCCGAGTTCGGCGTCACCGGCGTCCTCGACCGCTTCGGCCAGATCGAGCCGAAGGTGCTGGTCACGGTCGACGGCTACCGCTACGGCGGCAAGGCCTTCGACATCCGTCCGAAGCTCCGGGAGATCGTCGCCGGGCTTCCGTCGGTCCGCCGGGTGGTGGTGCTGCCCTGGCTCGAGGAGGCACCGGATCTCGCGGGCATCCGGGATGCCGTCGTCTTCGCCGACTTCCTCGATGCGCACACCCCGCCGCTGCCCTTCGTCCAGCTCCCCTTCGACCATCCGCTCTACGTGCTCTATTCCTCCGGCACCACCGGCAAGCCCAAGGCCATCGTCCACGGTCAGGGCGGCACGCTCCTGAAGCATCTGGTCGAGCAGCGGCTGCACACCGATCTGCACGACGGCCAGCGACTTTTCTACTTCACCACCTGCGGCTGGATGATGTGGAACTGGCTCGCGTCCGGCCTCGCGAGCGGGGCGACGCTGGTGCTCTACGACGGCAACCCGTTCCATCCCTCACCCGGCGTGCTGTGGGACATGGCGGAGCGCGAGCGCCTGCACTATTTCGGCACCAGCGCCAAATACATCGACGCCGTCAAGAAGGCCGGCGTCGAACCCGTCCACAGTCACGATCTCTCCGAACTGCGCGGCATTCTGTCGACGGGCTCGCCGCTCCTTCCCGAGAACTTCGACTGGGTCTACCAGAAGGTGAAGCGGGACGTGCATCTCGCGTCGATCTCGGGCGGCACCGACATCGTCGGCTGCTTCGTGCTCGGCAATCCGGCGGGGCCGGTCTGGCGCGGCGAGATCCAGATGCGCGGGCTCGGCATGGCGGTCGAGGTGTTCGACGAGGAGGGCCGGCCGGTCCGCGGCCGCCCGGGCGAGCTCGTCTGCACGAAGCCCTTCCCGTCGATGCCGGTCGGGTTCTGGAACGATCCCGACGGCAGCCGCTACCGCGCCGCCTATTTCGAGCGCTTCCCGGGCGTGTGGACGCACGGCGACTGGGCCGAGATCACCGGACACGACGGGGTGATCATCTACGGCCGCTCGGACGCGACGCTCAATCCGGGCGGCGTGCGTATCGGCACCGCCGAGATCTACCGCGTGGTCGAGGATTTCGACGAGGTGCTGGAGGCGGTCTGCGTCGGCCAGGAGTGGGAGGGCGACCAGCGCGTCGTGCTGTTCGTGAAGCTGCGCGAGGGGCTCGTGCTCGACGACGCGCTGCGCGACCGGCTGCGCCGGGCGATCCGCGAGCAGTGCTCGCCGCGTCACGTGCCCGCGAAGGTCGTCCAAGTGCCCGACGTGCCGCGCACCATGAACGCCAAGGTGAGCGAGATCGCCGTGCGCGAGGTGATCCACGGCCGGCCCGTGAAGAACGTCGGCGCCCTCGCCAATCCCGAGGCGCTCCGCTTCTTCGAGAACCTGCCGGAGCTGCAGCACTGACCGCACCGCCCTCGCCCCCTCCGCCCGGGATCGACACCGGCACGCTGCTGCGCGGCCTCGCGCCGGTGGCGGCGGGCTTCGCGGTCGCGGCCGTGGCCGGTGGCGGCTGGCCCGGTCTCGCGCTCGGCGCCGCCGTCGGCCTCCTCGCCGAGGCGCTCTTGCTCCGCAGGCGATCGCGCAGCCTGCGGCAGATCGCGCGCTGGCTCGAGGCCGCGGCCGCGGGCGAGCGTCCGGCACGTCTGCAGGCGCTCGACCGCGAGTCCGAGGCGGTGCTCGGCGGGCCGCTCCTTCGCCTCTACCGGAGCCTGCGGCGCGAGATCCGCAGGCGCGAGGAGATGCGCCGCGCGCTGGTCGAGCTGGTCGAAGGCTTCGCCGATCCCGTCTTCGTCGTCGACCGCGACCTCCGCATCCTCGCCCTGAGCGGCCCGGCGGCCCGCCACTTCGCCATCGGTCCCGGCCAGAGCCTGCTCGCCGCGGTGCGGGATCCCGGTCTGCTCGCCGCGCTCGAGGCGGCGCTGCGCGAGCGGCGTGCCGCCACCCTCGACGTGTCGCTCGCGAGCCGTCCGCCGCGGCGCTTCACCGTGCGGGTCGCGCCGATCGCCCTCGTCCCGGAGGGCAGGGGGGCGGTCGTGGCGCTGCGCGAGGTCACCGAACAGGTGGCGATCGAGCGCATGCGCTCGGACTTCGTCGCCAATGCCAGCCACGAGCTCAGGACGCCGCTCGCCGCCATCCGCGCCGCCGTCGATTCCCTGCGCGGTCCTGCCCGCGAGGATGCGGCGGCACGCGAGGAGTTCCTCGCGCTGATCGACGCCGAGGCGGCGCGCATGACCCGTCTCGTCGACGATCTCCTGACCCTCTCGCGGATCGAGCAGAGCGCGACCCGGCCACCGACGGAGCGCTGCGATCCGGCCGCCGTGGTGCGGCGCGTGCTGGCGCGGTTCGAGCCGGTCGCGCAGCGCGAAGGGGTGGCGCTCGAGGTCGCGATTGCCGACGATGTGCCGGCGATCGCCGGTGATCCCGACCAGCTCGAGCAGCTCGTCGGCAATCTCGTCGACAATGCCGTCAAATACGGTCGTGAGGGCGGGCGCGTGATCGTTCGGCTGGAGCCCGTGGCGGCAGCACCGGCGGGGACGGGTCCGGTCGCCGGCAGGCCGGCGCTGCGGCTTTCCGTCACGGACTTCGGCCCGGGCATCCCGCCCGAACATCTGCCGCGGCTCACCGAACGCTTCTACCGGGTCGACCGCGGGCGCTCGCGCAGCCTCGGCGGCACCGGGCTCGGCCTCGCGATCGTCAAGCACGTGCTGCGCCGCCACCAGGGCCATCTGCAGATCGAGAGCGAGCCGGGGCACGGCAGCAGCTTCACGGTGTGGCTTCCGGCCGCGGCGCCGGCGGATGCCGGCCGTCACAATTCTGTCACCGTTTCGCCATAGAAGCGTCTCCGCGAGCTGCCATCGGGACGCCGTCCCCGACAGCTCCGGGAGGAGAGTGATGCGCATTCCCGTGACGTCCGCCGCCGTGGTCGCGCTGGTCGCCGGCGCCGCTTCCGCGCAGGAAGCCGACCTCGTGCGGATCGACGGCTCAAGCACGGTCTTTCCGATCACCGAGGCCGTCGCCGAGGAGTTCCAGAGCGAGTACCGCGGCACCTACCGTGTCACCGTCGGCATTTCCGGCACCGGCGGCGGTTTCAAGAAGTTCTGCCGCGGCGAGACCGACATCTCCAATGCCTCGCGCCCGATCCGCGAGAGCGAGCGGCAGCTCTGCGCCGCGAACGGCGTGCAGTACGTCGAGATCCCGGTCGCCTTCGACGCACTCGCGGTGATGGTGAACCCGCAGAACGACTGGGTCGACTGCATGACCGTCGAGGAGCTGAAGAAGATCTGGGAGCCGGCGGCGCAGGGCGTGATCGACCGCTGGAGCGAGGTGCGGGACGGCTGGCCGGACCGGCCGCTCAACCTCTACGGTGCGGGCACCGACTCCGGCACCTACGACTATTTCACCGCGGCGATCGTCGGCGAGGAACACTCGAGCCGCGGCGACTACACCGCGAGCGAGGACGACAACGTGCTGGTCCAGGGCATCGCCAACGACCCGAACGCCCTCGGCTTCTTCGGCTACGCCTACTATCAGGAGAACACCGACAAGCTGAAGGCGGTGCCGATCCGCAACCCCGAGACCGGGGAATGCGTCGAGCCGTCGATCGAGACCGCGCAGAACGGCACCTACCAGCCGCTGTCGCGGCCGATTTTCATCTACGTCAACGCGGCGTCGCTCGACCGCGAGGCGGTGAAGGCGTTCGTCGACACCTACCTCGATCCGGAGCTGATCACGGAGCTCGTGCAGGAGGTCGGCTACGTGCCCCTGCCCGAGGAGGCCTACCGGCTCGCGAAGGAGAACGTCGAGAATCGTCGCACCGGTACGGCGTTCGCTGGCGGCTCGCAGGTCGGCGTGTCGATCGAGGACATCCTCGCTGCCGAGAAGCAGCTCTGAATCCGGACGTGCGCGGAGCCGGGCGCAGGCCCGGCCCCGCCGCCTCGGGTGAACGGGATCGTGACGATGACTGCGGTGGCAGGTGACAGGATGTCGGGGCGCTCGCTCGCGCCTTCGCCGGCGTTCCTCGCGCGGCGGCGGCTGGTTGACCGCCTGTCGCGCGTCGTGCTGTTCGCCGCGGCCTCGGTCTCCGTGTTCGTGACGCTCGGGATCGTCTACGTCCTCGTCAGCGAGTCGGCCGTCTTCTTCCGGAACGTTCCGCTCGTCGAGTTCCTGACCGACACCGAATGGACGCCGCTCTTCGCCAACCCGCGCTACGGCATCCTGCCGCTGCTCGCCGGGACGATCACCGTCTCGACGATCGCGCTTCTCGTCGCCATCCCCTGCGGGACCGTCCTCGCGGTCTATCTGAGCGAATTCGCGCCGCACCGGATGCGCGAGATCGTCAAGCCGTTTCTCGAACTGCTCGCCGGCGTGCCGACCGTGGTCTACGGCTATTTCGCGCTCCTCGTCGTCACGCCCTTCCTGCGCCTGTTCATCCCGGATCTTCCGGGCTTCAACATGCTCTCGCCCGGGCTCGTGATGGGGATCATGATCCTTCCCTACGTCGTCTCGCTCAGCGAGGACGCCATGCGGGCGGTCCCCAACAGCCTGCGCGAGGGTGCCTATGCCCTCGGCTACACGCGCCTGCAGACGGGTCTCCGGGTCGTGGTGCCGGCCGCCTTCTCCGGCATCACCGCCGCCTATCTGCTCGGCATGGCGCGGGCCGTCGGCGAGACCATGGTGGTCGCGATCGCGGCCGGCCAGAACCCGCGCTTCACGTTCAATCCTCTCGAAGGTGCGGCCACGATCACCGCCTACATCGTCCAGGTCAGTCTCGGCGACGTGCCGCACGGTTCGATCGGCTACCAGTCGATCTTCGCGGCCGGTCTCGTGCTCTTCCTCGTCACCCTGTTCTTCAACCTCGTCGGCTTCTTCCTGAGGCGCCGCTTCCGGGAGGTCTACTGAGATGGCGGCGCAGGCGGAAGCGAGGGCCCTCGACAGGGCGACGCTGGAGCGGATCCACCGGGCGCGGCGGACGGAGCTCGTGTTCGCGGGCCTCGGCCTGCTCGTGCTGTTCGTCGCTGCCGGCACGCTGCTCGCACTGCTGGCCGACCTTCTGGTCACGGGCGTGCCGCACATCGACTGGGACTTCCTGACCAATTACCCGTCGCGCCGGGCGAGCCGGGCCGGCATCCTCTCGGCCTGGATCGGCACCTGTCTCGTCATGGTGGTGACGGCCGGCATCGCGGTGCCGCTCGGTGTCGCCGCCGGCCTCTATCTCGAGGAATACGCCTCGCGGAACCTCTTCACCGATATCGTCGAGATCAACATCTCGAACCTCGCGGGCGTGCCCTCGATCATCTACGGGCTGCTCGCCCTCGGCCTGTTCGTCTACGCCTTCGGCCTCGGGGAGACGATCCTGACCGCCGGGCTGGTGCTGGCACTGCTGATCCTGCCCGTGGTGATCGTGGCGACGCGCGAGGCGATCCGCAGCATCCCGCGCGAGGTCCGCGAGGGCGCCTATGCGCTCGGCGCCGACAAATGGCAGGTGACCCGCATGTTCATTCTGCCGGCGGCGCGCCCCGGCATTCTCACCGGCATCATCGTCGGCCTTTCGCGTGCCATCGGCGAGACCGCGCCCCTCGTCACCATCGGTGCCCTCACCTTCATCGCCTTCCTGCCGCCGCCCCCGTTGACGGCGGAGTTCCCCTGGATCAGCTTCGACTGGCTGTGGTCGCCCTTCACCGTGCTGCCGATCCAGATGTTCAACTGGGTGTCGCGGCCGCAGGCGGAATTCCACGAGCTCGCCGCCGCGGCCGGCGTGGTGCTGCTGTTCCTCACCCTGCTCATGAACGCGCTCGCGATCTGGATCCGCTACCGCGCACGCCGGATGCTGGGATGAAGCCGATGCTCGCACGCAAGCAGGAGTCCCCTGCCCTGGAACCCGAGGACGTCGAGGCCGACCGCGAGCCGGCCGCCGGGGAGGCGCCGGACCGGATCAAGGTCGAGGTCGAGGCGCTGAGCTTCTGGTACGGCACCAAGCAGGCGCTCTTCGACGTCACGATGCCGATCGCCGAGCGGCGGGTGACCGCGCTGATCGGCCCCTCGGGCTGCGGCAAGAGCACGTTCCTGCGCTGCTTCAACCGCATGCACGACCTCTATCCCGGCAACCGCTACGCCGGCCGCATCGTGCTGCACCCCGACGATATCGACATCATCTCGCCGAAGACCGATCCGATGATCCCGCGCATGCGCATCGGCATGGTCTTCCAGAAGCCCAACCCGTTCCCGAAGTCGATCTACGAGAACGTCGCCGCCGGGCTCAGGATCCGCGGCATCCGCGACCGCGCGCTGCTCGACGAGCAGGTGGAGAAGTCGCTGCGCCGGGCGGCCCTCTGGGACGAGGTCAGGGACCGGCTCGACGCCAACGCCTACGATCTCTCCGGCGGCCAGCAGCAGCGGCTCTGCATCGCCCGCGCGCTGGCCCCGGAGCCCGAGGTCCTGCTGCTCGACGAGCCGACCTCCGCCCTCGACCCGATCGCCACCGCCCACATCGAGGAGCTGATCGACGAGCTCCGGGCCGATTACACGATCGTCATCGTCACCCACAACATGCAGCAGGCGGCCCGCATCTCGCAGTTCACGGGCTTCTTCCACCTCGGCAGACTGATCGAGTTCGGGCCGACGGAAGAGGTGTTCACCCGGCCTCGCGAGAGCATGACGCAGGACTACATCACGGGACGGTTCGGCTAGGGAGAGAGGCGGCCGTGGCGGACAATGCGGGCCGGACACCGGTCAGAAGGCACACGGTGCGCTCCTTCGACGAGGAGCTCGAGCATCTGACGCGCCGGATCGTGCAGATGGGCGCGCTGGTCGAGAAGCAGGTGGCGGAGGCGATCCGCGCGCTCGTCGAACGCGACGGCGACGCGGCGGCCGCGGTGATCGAGCACGACGACGACGTCGACGAGCTCGAGGAGGCGATCGACCAGGAGGCGATCCGGATCCTCGCGACCCGCCAGCCGATGGCCATCGACCTGCGCATGGTGGCGATGGCGCTCAAGATCTCGAACGACCTCGAGCGCACGAGCGACTATGCGGTGAACATCGCCCGTCGCGTGCAGCGGCTGATCGACCAGCCGCCGCTCAAACCCTTCGTCACCATCCCGCGCATGGCCGAGCTCGCCCAGCTCATGATCAAGGACGTGCTCGATGCCTATGTCCGGCGCGACGCCGACCGGGCGCTCGACGTCTGGCGTCGCGACGAGGAAGTCGACCAGTACTACAACAGCCTGTTCCGCGAACTTCTGACGTACATTCTCGAGGATCCGCGCAAGACCGGCGTCTGCATCGACCTGCTGTTCATCGCCAAGAATCTGGAGCGGATCGGCGACCACGCCACCAACATCGCCGAGAAGGTCCACTACATCGTCTACGGTGATCTGATCAACCGGATGCGGAAGACGGCGACATGAGCGCGCGCATTCTCGTCGTCGAGGACGAGGTGTCGCTGCAGAAGCTCCTCGCCTACAATCTGCGCGCCGCCGGTTTCGAGGTGCTGCAGGCCTTCGACGGCGAGGAGGCGTTGCTGCTGATCGAGGAACAGCCGCCCGATCTCGTCGTGCTCGACTGGATGCTGCCGAATCTTTCCGGCATCGAACTCTGCCGCCGGCTGCGGCGCCGGTCGGAGACCGCGGACATTCCGATCGTCATGCTCACGGCGCGGGTCGAGGAGGCGGACCGCCTCCGCGGTCTCGACACCGGCGCTGACGACTATGTCACCAAGCCCTTCTCGACGGCGGAGCTGATCGCCCGCATCCGCGCCGTGCTGCGTCGGACGCGACCGACGCTCGCCGGCGAGGTGCTCGTCTTCCACGACCTGCGGATGGACACGGCGGCGCACCGCGTCTTCCGCGGCGGGCGCGAGGTCCATCTGAGCCCGACGGAGTACCGGCTGCTGCGTCATCTCATGGAACATCCCGGCCGGGTGTTCTCGCGCGTGCAGCTCCTCGACCGGGTCTGGGGCACCGCGGCCGAGGTGGAGCTGCGCACCGTCGACGCCACCGTGCGCCGGCTGCGGCGGGCGCTGAACGCCGGCGGCGCCATCGACCTCGTCCGGACCGTGCGGTCGGAGGGCTACGCGCTCGACCTGCCGGCGGGCGTGCCGGCACGCGGCGCCGCGACCGGGGTCGCCGAAGGCTAGCTGCCGAAGCTGCCGGGCGGCAGGTCGACGCCGTCCCGTTCGCGGGCCCGCAGGAGGAAGCGGCGCAGCGCGCGGGCCTCGACCACATCCCCGTCGCCCCGGAGCCGCGAGATGGCGACGAGGCCTTCCGCGGTCGCGAAGGGCGTGCCCGGAAGCGCGTCCTCGCCGCCGGTCGCAGGCCGCAGGGCCCGCGCCGCGGCCCCGGCCGCCTCTGCGAGCGGCAGCGGCGAGCCCCGGCGCGGCACCCAGAGGAGGGCGAGGTCGCTGCCGTCGTCCCGGCTCTCGACCAGACCGTAGGTGACGAGCCCCGGTGCCACCTCGACCGGCACCAGTGTGGTGGGCGGCAGCGTGCGCGCGAGCGTCAGGATGTGCTCGGGGCCCACGTAGACCCCGAATGCTCCGGGTCTGCCGTCGGCATCGCGCACCACGACCACGCTCGGGCTGAAGGCGGCCGGGGGCGCCGCCGCCGGCTCGATGGCTTCGAGCGAGGCGGCACCGATCCCGGAAGACAGCCCGCCGTCTCCCTTCCACTCCGCCTCGAGCGCGGCGAGGGTGGTGGGCTCCGGACTGTCCCCGAGAGCCGCGAGGACGGCAGGAAGCAGCGCCGGAAGCCGGACGCGCGGCGGCTCCCGCGCGAAGGCTTCGATCGCGTCGCGGTCGGAGACAAAGACGAGGTCTCCCGCCTCGGGCAGGCGCAGATCGGCCGGTGCGTCCGCCGGCAGGAGCGCGAAGCTGCGCGTCTCGCGGACCTCGGGAGACGCCCGCCAGGCGCGGCCGGTCGCGGGTTCGAAGAGGGCGACGCGCACCCGACCGATCTTGCGGACCTCGTAGCGCTCGACGCGGAGCGGCACCGTGACCGTCACCTCCTCGTCGATGGTGCGGGGGGTCGCGGCGAGCCGGTCCTCGAGGTCGGCGATCCTTTCCTCGTCGCCGTCGATCCTGCCGAGCGCACCGAGGACCGCGGAGGCGACGAGACCGACGAGATCGACCGTCGGCTCGCCCGTCCTCAGGATTTCGGGCCCGTCGTCGCGGGCCTCGCGCTTCGCCTTCGCGAGTTCGCGCTCGAGCTCGATCCGCTCGGGGTTCGTGCGCCGGCGCACCCCCGTCACGCGCACGGCCTCGACGGTGGCGCTGCCGACCGGAACGATCCGCACGTCCTCGGTGTGCACGCGGTCGACGAGGAGCAGGCAGTCCGACAGCCGGCCCGCGGCGGAGCCGGCCTCGGGGAGCAGCGTGCCTGCCGCCGCGGCGTCGATCGGGCGCACCTCGGGAACGACGCGAAGTCCCCCCTCCGCCGATCGTTCCGCGGAGAGGAGCGCCACGCAGCCACTTCCGCCGGCCGCGGGCTCCGGCGCATCCGCCTCCGCGTCGCCGACCCCGGCCGCTCCCGCGGTGACGAGCAGTCGCGGCGCTCCCGCCGGGTCTCCGTTGCCCGCGGGCGGCGCACAGGCCGCCGTTGCGGCAGCCAGCCCGAGTGCCAGAAAGCCCGCCGTCCGTCCCGCCCACGCGACCACGCCTCGCCTCCAGCCGTGCCGACGGACGGGAGGATAGCATGTCGGTGCCGGAATTTCTACTTCAGGTTATGCGGCGCGATCCTCTTCCACCGCGGCGCGCACGGCCTCGGTGACCATCGCCAGGGCGGCATCGAGGCGGTCGGGATCGTCGCACTCGACCATGATTCGCACCACGGGCTCGGTCCCCGAAGGCCGCAGCACGAGCCGCCCGTCCGCGCCGAGCAGCCGCTCGGCCTCTTCCCGCGCCCGCCGGATCGCCGGCGCCCCGAGGTCGACGCGGCCCGCGAGCCGCAGATTGTGCAGCTTCTGCGGCACCGGCTCGAAGATGTTCGCGAGCTCGGAGAGCGGCCGGCCGCTCGCGATCATGATCGCGAGCAGCTGCAGTGAGGCGAGCAGGCCGTCGCCGGTGGTGGCGTGGTCGGCGAGCACGATGTGCCCCGACTGCTCGCCGCCGACATTGCAGTCGCGCTCGCGCATCGCCTCGACCACGTAGCGGTCGCCGACGCGCGTGCGCACGAGCGCGATGCCGCGGCTGGCGAGGAAGCGTTCGAGACCGAGGTTCGACATCACGGTCGCGACCACCTCCGGGCGCCGGAGCAGGCCGCGCTGTTGGAAGTCGCTGGCGATCAGCGCCAGGATCCGGTCGCCGTCGACGAATTCGCCGCGTTCGTCGACCAGCACGAGCCGGTCGGCGTCGCCGTCGAGGGCGATGCCGAGGGCGGCGCCGGTGGCGACGACGCGCTCGCGCAGCGCCTCGGGCGCGGTCGAACCGCAGCCGCGGTTGATGTTGAAGCCGTCGGGCGCGGTGCCGAGCGCTTCGACCTCGGCACCGAGCTCGAAGAACAGCTCCGGAGCGATATGGTAGGCGGCACCGTTGGCGCAGTCGACGACGATGCGCAGGCCGCCGAGGTCGCGGTCGCGGGGAAAGCTCGCCTTCAGGCTCTCGATGTAGCGGCCGCGCGCGTCCTCGAACCGCCGGGCGCGGCCGAGCTCGGCGGGCGGCACCTCGCCGTCGGGTTCGAGGCTCGCCATGCCCGCCTCGATCTCGGCCTCGGTGGCGTCCGAGAGCTTGTAGCCGTCGGGGCCGAAGAGCTTGATGCCGTTGTCGTCGAAGGGATTGTGCGAGGCGGAGACGACGACCCCGAGATCGCAGCGCAGGCTGCGGGTGAGAAAGGCGATGGCCGGTGTCGGCATCGGCCCGACGAGGATCACGTCCATGCCGGCGGAAACGAAGCCGGCCGTGAGCGCCGGCTCCAGCATGTAGCCGGAGAGGCGCGTGTCCTTGCCGATCACCACCCTGTGCGGCGGATCGCCACGCCGGAAGAGCCGCCCGGCGGCGCGCCCGAGCGCGAGCGCCACCTCGGCCGTCATCGGCCAGCGGTTGGCCTTGCCGCGAATGCCGTCGGTGCCGAAGAATTTCCGCTGCATCGGTCTGTCGGTTCCCTGTACCCGGTGAACATGGTCGCGCTTCGACTGTACGGTCCGGGGACCCGCGCCGGCAAGTCCCGTCTGCGCGCATCCCGCCTGCCCTCGCTCTCCCCGGGATATCGACGGTGGCGTTAACGAAGTGTTCGGAAACTCGTGGGAATCTCCCCGCCGGCGGCAGGTGGCCGCGGAATTGCCCCGGGAGCCGGGTGTGCGGGACTTGCGGGTCCGGGACAGGGACGTGGACGGTCGGGCGGACGCGGGCTCCGGGCCGCGGCGTCTGCGGGTGCTCGTCGTCGAGGACAATCCGGCGGATGCGCGGCTCGTGACCGAGCTTCTCCGCGAGACGCCGGAGTTCGTGCCGGTGGCGGCGGCGCGGCTCTCGGAGGCGCTCGCACGTCTTCGCGGCGAACCCTTCGACGCCGTGCTGCTGGATCTCGTGCTGCCCGACGCGCGCGGCGACGCCGTGCTGCGGGCGGTGTCGGAGGCGGCACCGGACGTCGCCATCGTCGTGCTGAGCGGTCTCGGCGACGAGCTCCACCTCGCGCGACGGGCGGTCGCCTCCGGGGCCGAGGACTTCATCCCGAAGAACCATCTGGAACCGACTCTGCTCTGTCGGGCGCTCGTCACCGCCGTCGAGCGGTGGCGGCTCCGGCGCGCGCTCGAACGGCGCGAACGCCAGCTCGAAGAGGCGCACCGGCTCGCCCGCATCGGCGATTTCTGGTGGCAGCCCGGGCAGCCGGCGATCGGCCTTTCCCGCGGCCTGCGTGCCATGCTCGGCTGCGACGGTGACGGGCTCCGTCTGCGCGCCCTCCTGCGCCGCGCCGCGCCCGAGGCGCGCGCCCGTCTCCTCGCTGCGATCCGCGACGTCCTCTCGCGGACGGAACGGGTCGACGTCACGCTCCGCCTCGGGGCAGCCGGTGGCGAGATGCGCGACTTCCGCGTCCGCATCGAGCGGCGCGGCCCGCCGGGCGGTCGCAACAGCTCCTGCTTCGGCGTCTGTCAGGACATCACCGAGCAGCTCGCCGTCGCGCGCATGAAGGACGAATTCGTCTCGGTCGTCAGCCACGAGCTGCGTACGCCGCTGACCTGCGTGCTCGGGGCGGTCTCGGCACTGCGGGGGCTGTTCGCCTCGGGCCTGCCGGAGCGGGCCCGCGAGCTGCTCGAATCGGCCCACCGCAACGGCCAGCGGCTGCAGGCCCTGGTCGACGATCTGCTCGATCTGCAGCGGATCGCCACCGGCAGTCTGCGCATCACCCCGAAACCGGTCGATTTCGCCGTGCTCTGCGGCGAGGTCGTCGCCCAGCACTTCGCCCATGCCCGCAGCCGGCAGGTCGAACTGCGTTACGAGCCGCCGCCGCGCCCGGTTCCGGGCGTGACCGATCCGACCCGCTTCGCGCAGATCCTCGGCAACCTCCTCACGAACGCCGTCAAGTTCTCGCCGGCCGGGGCGCCGGTCGAGGTGCGTCTCGTGCCGGGAACCGCATGGGTGGGGATTTCGGTCACGGACCGCGGGCCGGGGATTCCGCCCGAGCTGCAGGGCCGCATCTTCGAGCGCTTCGTCCAGGTCGACAGTTCGGACAGCCGGGCCCGACAGGGGACCGGCCTCGGGCTCGCAATCGTGCGCGAGCTCGGCGAACTGCTCGGCGGCCGTGTCGCCGTCGACAGCGCGCCGGGACGGGGGAGCACCTTCACGCTCACCCTGCCGCTCGTGACGCCGCGGCCCGGATCGCGCCACCCTCCCGAGGAGAAGGCAGATGCTGGCCACATCCACCGCGACACCGTACCGGCAGGGGTCTGAGCGGGCCTCCGTGCCACACGTGCTCTGCGTCGAGGACGATCCGGACATCCGGGCGCTCGTCGAACTGGCGCTCGGCACCGTCGGCGGGATGCGCGTGACGGGCTGCGCTTCGGGCCGGGAAGCGCTCGGTCTCGCGGCCGAACTCCGCCCGGATCTCGTGCTCCTCGACGTCATGATGCCGGAGATGGACGGCATCGAGACGCTGCGTCGGCTGCGCGCCGATCCCCGCACCGCGGACCTGCCGGTGGTGTTCGTCACCGCCAAGGTCCAGCTCCACGAGGTCGACGCCTACCGCGCGCACGGAGCCGTCGGGGTGGTCGCCAAGCCGTTCGATCCGATGCGGCTCGCGGACGAGGTGCGGAGGTATCTGGGCCATGAGTGAGACCCTGCCGCGGGCGGCCCTCGAAGCGCTGCGGGCCCGCTTCCGCGAGCGCAGCCTGGGGCGTCTCGACCGTCTCGCCGAAATCACGCACGACCTCGACGGTCCGGCCTCCGATCCCGACGGCGGGGAGGCGCGGGTCGCGGACGAGGTGCGGCGGCTCCTGCACGAGCTCGCGGGCGGCGGCGCGATGTTCGGGTTCCCGGCGCTCGGGGCCCGCGCGGCGGAGCTCGAGACGATCGCGAAGCAGCGTCCGGATGCCCTGGCCGCGGCACTGCGGGCGGCGCTGCCGGAGATGCGCCGCTGCCTCGGAGCCTGAGGGGCCCGGGCGCCACGGGTGCGCGACGGTGCCGGATCCGGCCGGCCGGCACGCGCGGATCCGGGCGGGATCGGCCCCGCCGGCGCGGCCGAAGCGACCGCCTCCCGGGGCGTCCGCGTGCGGTGGCGGGTCGCGCGATGGTCTCCGGTCCCTCCGCCGGCCCACATTCCGTGTCCCGCGCCGGGTCGAAGGGGCACCGGAGAGGTCGACGCGACTCCTTCGCCCGGGTCGTCCGTCAGGGCGCAGTGCCCTCGACGAGCTTTCCGAACAGGTCGAGGAAGGCGGGATCCCCGCCTTCGCCGACATGGTTGCTGTTCCACAGGCCGGAGCTCCGCACCGCCTCGCGCGACGAGGCGAGGCCGAGCCACTGCGGCGAGGGCGTGTCGATCCCCGCCGCCGCGGCCGCCGACAGGACCCCGATGGCGTTGCGCTCGATCACCCCGCGCAGGCTTTCGGGGCCGGGTGCGTCGCAGATCCCGAGCACGACGACCGGCATGGCGCCGATCCGTGCGCTCACGGCCTGCTCGACCGGGCGCTCGGCCGCCTTCACGGCTTCGGGCGACAGCCCCGCCCGCTCCGCCGCCCTGCGGCGATCCGAACCCGCCCCCCATGTCGGAACGGCGGGCACGAGCCCGCGCGCCTGGAGCGCTTCGCCGACCAGCAGCCGGAAGATCGAGGCGCGGTGCTCACCGCCGCCGTCCCGCCGGCCGAGATGCTGGCCGAGCCGGCCGCGGAGCGTCGAGCGGGCCCCGGACTTCAGCGCGTGGGTGCCGACGCGCACCACGCGTGGCACAGCCGGAGCAGAGCCGCGTGTCTCGCCCGGCTCGAAGAAGAAATAGACCCCGGCCTGCGGCAGCGGGAGCCGGAGGAGCTCGCGGAGCGGCAGGGGACCACCGGTCCGCTGTGCAAGCCGGGCGAGCAGCGCGTAGAAGCGGTCGAGCTCCTCCCTCAACCCTCCGTCTCCGCGACCCACTGCTGCAGTTGCGAGAGCTGTTCGCCGAGGCCGAGCCCTTCGAGCGGGACTTCGACGCGCAGCCCGGCCCGTTCCAGCGCCGGCACGAGATGTTCGCGATAGTCGTTGCCCGCGAGCACGATCACCCGGTCGAAGCCACGGGCGAGCGGCAACAGCTCCGCCAGCACCCGGTCGGCCCAGGCGCGGCGTCCGGCGCGGCCCATGTGCCGCAGCGTGCGCTCGTAGGGTTCGATCTCGCGCTCGGGATCGAGCAGCCCGTGTTCGGCCGAGAGGATCCGCCAGGCAGCCCCGCGCTCGGCGACCGCCCGCATGCCGCGGAAGAGCGGCGACACGTAGAGATCCTTCGCCTTCGCGCGGTGCGGGCGCTTGCTCGCGACGCAGGAGACGAGGACGAGCGCACCCGCCGGATCGGGCGGCGGCCGGCGGGCGGCCGCCCGCTCGCGGCTCTGCCCGGGCGTCATGCCCGCGCGCTGCGCCGACACGTCCGCCGCCGTCCCGGCGCCGGGTTTCGTCTCCGGTTCGCGACCGGTACCCGTGGCCGAAGACGGGCGGAGGCGGTAACGGAAGACGGCGTCGACGCCGTCGGACGGCGGCGGATGCAGCGGTTCGAGGCCCGCGGCATCGAGGAGCTTGTGGCCCCGGAGCACGCTGCATACGAGCGGCAGTCTGTTCCGGAGACCGAGACGGGAGTGCGCATCGCCCGCGCGGATCTCGAGGATCTCCTCGCCCCGGCGGCGGGCGGGCTCCACCAGCCTGTCGACGATCCACCTGCGGATCGCGTCCGCCCGGCTCACGGCGTTCCTCCCGTTCCCGGATCACGATCCCGCATCCTCTGCCTCCTTGCAAGCGGCCGCTCGGGTGCCAGAGTCCGGGGGCGCCGGAGGCCGCTTCTGGCCCGCATCGCCCCGGCGCCACGCCGCCCTCGCCCGATCACGGCCGCGGCGTGCCGCACCCTGCAGCCAGCCCGGAGGACCCGCGCCCTGGACGAAGCCCCGATCACGAGAGCGGACCGGCAGTCCCCCGTCGCCGGTCCGGAGCGGCGCCGGGAGCTCGCGGCGCGCGCCGCCTGGCTCTATTTCATCGGCGACCGCACCCAGGAAGAGATCGCCCGCCAGCTCCAGCTGTCGCGGCAGGCAGTGCAGCGGCTCGTCTCCTTCGCGGTCGCCGAGCGCCTCGTGCGCTTCCGCATGGACCATCCGATCGCGGCCTGCGTCGCGCTCGGCAACCGTCTCTGCGACCGCTTCGGGCTCGTGTTCTGCGACGTCGTGCCGGGCGTACGCGAGGTTCCCGACTGGGTCCGCGGTGTCGCCGTCGCGACCGCCGAGCGGCTCGAGCGCGTGCTGTCGGCGACCGATCCCGTGACCCTCTGCGTCGGCACCGGACGGACGCTCAGGCTCGCCGTCGAGGAGCTCGACACCCTCGACCGGCCGCAGCACCGGATCGTGTCGCTCGTCGGCAGCATGGCGGCGGACGGCCACGCGAGCCCCTACGACGTCGTCATGCGCCTCGCCGACCGTCTCGGTGCCGCCCGTTATCCGATGCCGGCGCCGGTGGTGACGGAGACCGCGGCCGAGCGGCGGATGTTCCAGTCGCAGCGCGCCTACACGATCCTGCGCCGGCTGCGCGACGAGGCGCAGGCGAGCTTCGTCGGCATCGGCCAGATCGGGCCCGATGCGCCGCTGCACCGCGAGGGGTTCGCGAGCGAAGCGGAGATCCGCGCGCTCCTCGCCGAGGGAGCGGCGGGGGAGATCACCGGCTGGGTGTTCGACCGCAGCGGCCGGGTCATGGACTGTCCGTTCAACACGCGGCTGACGAGCCTGCCGCTCGAGGTGCCGCCGGCACGCCTCACCGTGGTCGCGGCGGCGGGTCCGGCCAAGGTCGGGCCGCTGCGGGCGGCGCTGCGCGGCGGCCTGCTGTCGGCGCTCGTGACCGACGAGGAAACGGCCCGGCAGCTGCTCGAGGACCCCCGCGACTGACGCCCGGCGGAAAGGCCCGGCGCGTCCGCCACTGCCCGTCCCGTCCGGGGCATGATACCTCTCGACAGGGTGCCCGCATGTCCCCGCTTGACAAGCTTCGCGCGACGTGCGAGCAATTGCCCCAAGCTCGGGCAGATGCCCGACGCCATCCTGCCAGGGAGGACCGCCCTTGAGACGTCACATTCCCACCATCGCCGCCGGCATGCTGCTGGCGTCCACGTCGCTGGTCTCGGCCGAGACGCTGACGATCGCCACCGTCAACAACGGTGACATGATCCGGATGCAGAAGCTGTCGGAGGTGTTCACCGCGCAGCATCCGGACATCGAACTCAACTGGGTGATCCTCGAGGAGAACGTGCTGCGCCAGCGGGTCACCACCGACATCGCGACGCGCGGCGGCCAGTACGACATCCTGACGATCGGCACCTACGAGACGCCGATCTGGGGCGCGCAGGGCTGGCTCGTCGCCCTCGACGATCTGCCGGTGGAGTACGAGGTCGGGGATCTGCTCGAGCCGATCGCCAACGCGCTCTCCCACGATGGCACGCTCTACGCGCTGCCGTTCTACGGCGAGAGCTCGTTCACCATGTACCGGACCGACCTCTTCGAGAAGGCCGGGCTCGAGATGCCCGAGGCACCGAGCTGGGACTTCGTCGCCGATGCGGCGCGCAAGATCACCGACCGCGACAACGAAATCTACGGCATCTGTCTGCGCGGCAAGGCGGGCTGGGGCGAGAACATGGCGTTCATCACCACGCTCGCCAAATCCTTCGGCGCCCGCTGGTTCGACATGGAGTGGCGGCCGCAGTTCGACACGCCGCAGTGGCGCGAGGCGCTTTCCTTCTACCTCGAGCTGATGAAGGACGCGGGACCGCCAGGAGCCTCTTCGAACGGGTTCAACGAGAACCTCGCGCTCTTCCAGACCGGCAAGTGCGGCATGTGGATCGACGCCACGGTCGCCGGTTCCTTCGTGACCAATCCGAAGGAAAGCCAGGTGCACGACCGCGTCGGTTTCGCGCTGGCGCCGGACAGGGGCCTCGGCAAGCGCGCCAACTGGCTCTGGGCTTGGGCGCTCGCCATTCCTTCGAGCTCCAACAAGGTCGACGCGGCGAAGACCTTCATCACCTGGGCGACCAGCAAGGAGTACCTGAACCTGGTGGCCGAGCGTGAGGGCATCGCCAACGTGCCGCCCGGCACCCGCAAGTCGCTCTACGAGAACCAGGAGTATCTTGCGGCCGCACCGTTCGCCGAGCTGACGCTCAAGTCGATCATGTCGGCGGATCCGCTGCACCCCACCGTGGACCCCGTGCCCTACGTCGGAGTGCAGTACGTGGCGATCCCGGAGTTCCAGGCGATCGGTACCGCGGTCGGACAGCAGTTCTCGGCCGCCGTCGCCGGCCAGATCTCGCTCGACGAGGCGCTCGCCAACGCCCAGGACATCACCCGGCGCGAGATGATCAAGGCCGGTTACCTCAAGGAGTGACCCCTCCGCGGAACCGCCGGAAGCCGCGCGGCTTCCGGCGGTCGCCGCCTCGCGTCTCCTGCCCGGATCGGCCCCATGGCCACACTCCATACCCGCGCCGCGGCGCGCCTCATGCTCGCCCCCTCGGTCATCCTCCTCTTCCTCTGGATGATCGTGCCGCTGGCGATGACGCTCTATTTCTCCTTCCTGCGCTACAATCTGCTCTATCCGCAGCGCAGCGGCTGGATCGGCTGGCAGAACTACGGATATTTCCTGGACGATCCGGCCTTCTTCGGGGCGCTGGTCAACACGCTGCTGCTGGTCGGCGGCGTCCTCCTGATCACGCTCGTGTTCGGCACGCTGCTCGCGCTGCTGCTCGACCAGCCCTTCTTCGGCCGTGGCATCGTGCGGGTGATGGCGATCTCCCCCTTCTTCGTCATGCCGACCGTCTCGGGGCTCGTCTGGAAGAACATGCTAATGCATCCGGTGAACGGCCTGTTCGCCTGGATCGCCAAGAGCCTGGGGCTGGAGCCGGTCGACTGGCTCGCCTCGCTGCCGCTCCTTTCGATCACCGTCATCGTCTCCTGGGAATGGCTGCCGTTCGCCACGCTGATCCTGCTCACCGCGCTGCAGTCCCTCGACCGTGAACAGCTCGAGGCGGCGGAGATGGACGGTGCCGGACCGTTCGCACAGTTCTTCCACATCGTGCTGCCGCACCTCGCCCGCGCCATGACCGCGGTGGTGCTGATCGAGACCATCTTCCTGCTGAGCATCTTCGCCGAGATCCTGGTCACCACCAACGGCGGTCCCGGCACGGCGAGCACCAACCTCACCTTCCTCGTCTACATCCAGGCGCTGCTGCAGTTCGACGTGGGTGCGGCCTCGGCGGGCGGCATCGTCGCCGTCGTCCTCGCCAACATCGTCGCCTTCTTCCTGATCCGGCTCATCGGCCGGAACCTGGAGCGCTGAGCCATGGCACGCGCCGCGACGACGCGACGGAAGATCGGCTTCACCGTCCTCGGCTGGGCGGTCGGCCTCCTGATCTTCTTCCCGATCCTCTGGACGGTGGTCACGAGCTTCAAGAGCGAGGGCGACGCCATCGCCACGCCGCCGCTCTTCCTCTTCTTCGACTGGACGCTCGAGAACTACGCCGAGGTGCAGAGTCGCTCCAACTATCTGCTCCACGCCAGCAACTCGGTGATCGTCTCGCTCGGCTCCTGCGTCCTCGGCATCCTGATCGCCGTGCCGGCCGCCTGGGCGATGGCCTTCGCGCCTTCCAAACGCACCCAGAGCGTGCTGATGTGGATGCTGTCCACCAAGATGCTGCCGCCCGTCGGCGTGCTCGTCCCGATCTATCTCCTCTATCGTGATTTCGGTCTTCTCGACAGCCGCGCCGGCCTGATCGTCATCCTGACCATGGTCAATCTGCCGATCATGATCTGGATGCTCTACACCTATTTCCGGGAAATCCCGAACGACATCCTCGAAGCGGCGCGCATGGACGGCGCCTCGCTCGCCAGGGAGATCACCTGGGTGCTGGCGCCGATGGCGCTGCCGGGGATCGCCTCGACGATCCTCCTCAATGTCATCCTCGCCTGGAACGAGGCCTTCTGGACACTGAACCTGACGGCGGCGGACGCGGCCCCGCTCACCGCTTTCATCGCCTCCTACTCGAGCCCGGAGGGCCTGTTCTGGGCCAAGCTCTCGGCCGCCTCGACCATGGCCATCGCGCCGATCGTGGTGCTCGGCTGGTTCTCGCAGCGCCAGCTCGTGCGCGGCCTCACCTTCGGCGCCGTCAAGTAACCGGGACACGCGGACATGGGAAGCATCGCGCTCGAACGGGTGGTCAAGAGCTTCGGCGACGTGACCGTCATCCACGAGCTGGACCTCGCGATCGAAGACGGCGAGTTCGTGGTCTTCGTCGGTCCTTCGGGATGCGGGAAATCGACGCTGCTGCGCCTGATCGCCGGGCTCGAGGACGTCACCTCGGGGCGCGTGCGGATCGACGGCGAGGACGTGACCGAGGTGCCGCCGGCGCGTCGCGGCCTGTCCATGGTCTTCCAGTCCTACGCCCTCTACCCGCACATGACCGTCTACAACAACATCGCCTTTCCGCTGCGGATGGCCGGCATGGACAAGGCCGCCATCGACGAGCGGGTGCGGAAGGCGGCCCGCACGCTGGGGCTCGAGAACCTGCTGGAGCGCAGACCGGGCCAGCTCTCGGGCGGCCAGCGCCAGCGGGTGGCGATCGGCCGGGCGATCGTGCGCGAGCCGAAGGCGTTCCTGTTCGACGAGCCGCTCTCGAACCTCGACGCGGCGCTCAGGGTGCAGATGCGGCTCGAGATCGCCGAGCTGCACTACTCGCTCGCCACCACCATGATCTACGTCACCCACGACCAGGTCGAGGCGATGACGCTCGCCGACCGGATCGTCGTCCTGAACGGCGGGCACATCGAGCAGGTCGGCGCGCCGCTCGAGCTCTACAACCATCCCGCGAACCTGTTCGTCGCCACCTTCATCGGCTCGCCCCGCATGAACATCGTCGAGGGCCCGGCGGCCGAGGCGCTGGGTGCTCCGACCATCGGCGTGCGGCCGGAGCACATCGCCGTCTCCCGCGAGGGCGGCACCTGGTCCGGCGTCGTCAGCGTCGTCGAGCATCTCGGCGCCGACACCTGGGTGCACGTCAACACCGACCAGGCGGGGAGCATCACCGCCCGGGCCGAGGGCGACGCCGACATCCGTCACGACGAGCGGGTGTGGCTCGTGCCCGATCCCGCCCGCATCCACCGCTTCGACCGCGACGGGCGGAGGATCGGATGACCGCGCCGACGACGGCTGCCGTCGGCAATCTGCAAGGCTGAGGAGAGGTTTGCGATGTACATGGAGAAGCTGCGGCTCGACGGCCGCGTCGCCTTCGTCACCGGCGGCGGGCAGGGGATCGGCGAGGCCTGCGCGCACGCGCTGGCCGAGGCCGGTGCCACGGTGATCGTCGCCGATCTCGCTCTGGACCGCGCGCAGCGGGTCGCGCAGGATCTCGCGAACGCCGGCCACAGGGCCGAGGCGGTGCGGCTCGACGTCACCGATTCGAGGGCGGTCGACGCGGTCGCCACGGACGTCGCGAAGCGTCACGGCCGCGTCGACATCCTCGTCAACAATGCCGGGGTGGCGAAGAGCAACGTGCCGGCGGAAGAGACCAGCGACGAGCACTGGCGCTTCCACATGGCGGTCAATCTCGACGGCGTGTTCTGGTGCTGCCGGGCCTTCGGACGGATCATGCTGCAGCAGGGCTCGGGCTCGATCGTCAACATCGGCTCGATGTCGGGCTTCATCGTCAACAAGCCGCAGCCGCAGGCATTCTACAACGCCTCGAAGGCGGGCGTGCACCACCTGACGAAATCGCTCGCCGCCGAATGGGCGAAGCGCGGCATCCGGGTGAACGCCGTGGCGCCCACCTACATCCGCACGCCGCTCACCCGCTTCGGCATCGAAGAGGAGCCGGAGATGTACCGGGTCTGGCTCGAGATGACACCGATGGGGCGGGTCGGCGAACCGGAGGAGATCGCCTCGGTGGTCCACTTCCTCGCCTCCGACGCGGCGAGCCTGATCACCGGCGCCATCGTGCTCGCCGACGGCGGCTACACCTGCTGGTGAGCCACGGCCGCCGGGCGGCCGCCGCCTGCGGCGACGGGCCACGGACGGCGATCTTGCCCTTCCCCGGCACCGGTTCAGATTCCGGGCGACCGTCTGCGGGAGACTCGACGTGACCAATGCCGATCTCCGCCGCCGTCGCGAGGCGGCCGTCGCCCGCGGCGTGGCGAGCGCCACCGCGATCTACGCCGCGCGTGCCGAGAACGCCGAACTCTGGGACGTCGAGGGCCGCCGCTACATCGATTTCGCGGCCGGCATCGCCGTGCTCAACACCGGCCACCGCCACCCCGCCGTGATGGAGCGCGCCCTCGAACAGGCCGGCCGCTTCACCCACACGAGCTTCCAGGTGGTGCCCTACGAGGCCTATGTGGCGCTGGCCGAGCGGCTGAATGCGCTCGCCCCGGGCGATTTCGCGAAGAAGACGCTGCTCGTCACCACCGGCGCCGAGGCGGTCGAGAACGCCTGCAAGATCGCGCGCGCCGCGACCGGCCGCAGCGGCATCGTGGCGCTGACCGCGGGCTACCACGGCCGCACCATGTTCACCCTCGGCCTCACCGGCAAGATCACGCCCTACAAGGCGGGTTTCGGGCCGTTCCCGGCCGACATCTTCCGCGCGCCCTGCCCGGCCCGTGCCCTCGGCATCGGCACGCAGGAGGCGCTCGCGCATCTGGAGATGCTGTTCCGGACCGATGCCGAGCCGTCGCGGGTGGCGGCGATCATCGTCGAGCCCGAGCTCGGCGAGGGCGGCTATCTGCCGCTTCCCTTCGACTATCTGCGCGAGCTGCGGCGGATCTGCGACCGGCACGGCATCCTGCTGATCGCCGACGAGGTGCAGACCGGCTTCGGCCGCACCGGCCGCTGGTTCGCGATCGAGCACAGCGGTGTCGTGCCGGACCTGATCACCGTCGCCAAGGGGCTCGCCGGCGGCTGGCCGCTCGCCGGCGTCGTCGGCCGCGCCGAGGTGATGGACGCGGTGCCTCCGGGCGGCCTCGGCGGCACCTACGGCGGCAATCCGGTCGCCTGCGCGGCGGCGCTGGGCGTGATCGAAGCGATCGAGCGCGAGGGTCTGCTCGCACGTGCGGAGCGCATCGGCGCGCGCATGAAGGAGCGGCTCGAAGCCGTGGCCGCGCGGACGCCGCGGCCGGTGATCGGCGAGGTGCGCGGGCTCGGGGCGATGGTGGCAGTGGAGTTCGTGCGTGATCCGCGGACCTTCGCCCCGGACGCCGATCTCGCCAGGGCCGTCATGACGGAAGCCCTGCAGCGCGGGCTGATCCTGCTCGGCTGCGGCATGTACGGCAATGTCATCCGTCTGATGGTGCCGCTCACCATTCCGGACGGGGTGCTCGAAGAGGGCCTCGACATCCTCGAGGCTTCGCTGCAGGCGGCCGTCACCCGCGCCGCCTGAGGCACCGCGCCACCGGCAACGCGCCGCGGGCGGGCGTTACCGTCCGCGGCCGCCGCGGCCTCGCCCGCGAGGTGCCGGCAGGCGACGAAGACTCACTCGACGACCTCGAACCAGGGCGGGCAGCGGTAGCGGTAGAGCAGTTCGGTGCCGGCCGGCAGGTCCGCGAGCGTGACGATCGAGACGAACCAGCCGGCCTCGCCGCGCCGCTCCCACCGCAGTTCGACGTTCGGCCGCGCGGAGTGGTTGAGCAGGCTCGCGTGACCGAACACGAGGCACCCCCCGTCCGGATCCGCCGGATGGGCGAAGTAGTAGTCGTCCACCACCGTTCCGGCGATCCGTTCGATGTCCGCGCCCGGCAGTTCCAGCACGGGCGCCGTTTCGAGGACGGCTCCGGCCGGCACCGGGACGCGCAGGAACACGCCCCGGCCCTTGCCGGGCACCGCGCGCACCTCGAACGGGGGTTCCGCGGTCACGGCCTCAGCGCTCGGTCGCCGGCAGTTCGCGCACATAGATCACCTTGCCGTCGCCCGGACGGTAGAAGTCGGGCAGCACCGCCGCGCGGCGATAGCCGGCCTTCTCGTAGAAGCGCCGCGTCGCGCGGTAGAGCTCGGTCGAGGAGGTCTCGACGTAGATCCGCTTCGCACCCATCGCCGCCATGCGCCGTTCGGCCTCGGCGAGCAGGGCGCGGCCGATGCCGCGCCCGCGTGCCTGCGGATCGACCGCGATCCAGTAGAGATCGAAACGCCCGTCGGTGCCGGCGATCGGGCCGTAGCAGGCGTAGCCGAGGGTCGTCCCGTCGCTCCCGGCGAACAGGAACCAGTAGCCGGAGTCCGCGCTGCCGCGCGCGGTCGCCTCGCGCACGAGCTCGACCGCGATCTCCACTTCCTCGGGCCGGAACATGCCGTCGGCCGCGACGAGTGCCCGCACCCGCTCCTCGTCGCCCGGCTGTAGCACGTCGCGGAACGAAAGCCGTGAGGGATCGACGGTCGCCGCCGCGGGCCGCGACGGCTGCGGCCGTGCCGGCGGCTTCGCGACCCGGCTGCCCTCGGCGAGGCCGAGGAAGAAGTTCCTGGCATTGGTGCCGAGCGTCGCGATCCGGTATCCGCCCTCCTGGACGATCACGACCGGCAGTCCCGAAGCGCCGATGGCGTGGCCGATCCGGAAGAAGTCGCGCGCGGTGTTCGACCAGGTGCCGGTGGGATCGCCCTTCGCCGTGTCGAAGCCGAGCGACAGCACGAGCCAGTCCGGTGCGTAGCGGCGGATGCGGGAAAGCGCGAGATCGAGCGTCTCGAGATATCTGTCGGGCGGAAGCTTCTCGGGCAGCGGCAGGTTGAGATTGAAGCCGGTGCCGGGGCCGATCCCGGTCTCGTCGCGGAAGCCGGTGAAGTAGGGGTAGGCGAAGGACGGGTGGCCGTGGATCGAGACGGTGAAGACGTCGGCGCGGTGGTAGAAGATGTCCTGCTGGCCGTTGCCATGATGGTAGTCGATGTCGAGGATCGCGACCCGGCCGTAGCGCGAGAGATAGTGGGCGGCGATCGCCCCGTTGCAGAAGTAGCAGAAGCCGCCGAAGGTACGCCGCTCGGCGTGGTGCCCCGGCGGGCGCACCAGCGCATAGGCGAAGCGGGCGCCCTGCAGCACGAGGTCGGCGGCGGTGAGGGCGCAGTTCACGGCTTCGCGGGCCGCCTCGAAGAACCGCTGGTTCACGGGCGTGAAGGTGTCGATGCACCAGTAGCCGGCGAGCACCGAGCGCTCGCGTGGCGGGCGGGCGGCATTGCGCACCGGGAACACGTAGGGGTAGAGCATCCGCTCCTCCCCCACTTCCCGGCAGGCGCGGGCGAGATAGTCGACGAGCCGGCCGTCGTGCACCGCCCGGATGTGGCGTTCGCCGAAGCGCCGCGCGGGCACCCGCTCGAACAGGTCGGTCCCCTCGATCTCGCCCAGGATCGAGCGGATGCGCACCGGCGCCTCGACATAGCCCCGGTCCCGCACATGGTGCACCGCATGGTTCATGTTGAGCACGAGCGGGATGCGCTCCGGCAGGAGCCGCACCTTGCGGGCCGCGGCCGACCGGCGCACGTAGCGGGGCGGCCTGAGGCGGATCGGGTCGTCGCGGATCGAATCGACGACCATGTCGATGTACTCGGGCGGGCAGAGGCTGCCGTACTTGCGCTCGAGGATGGCCCGCACGATCGCCCGCACCTGCTCGCGCGACGGCAGCTCCGGGCGGCCCAGCGGGTCGAGCACGAGATAGGGCGGGCAGGTGTCGCCGGGCTTCACCGGGGTCTCGTATTTCGTGCCGACGATCGGCCGGGCGCCGAAACGCTCGTAGAACTTCAGCCGCTCGCGGTTCTGGCGCAAAAGCTCCGGTTCCGGGCAGAGCTCCGGATCGTCCGGCAGGCACTCGAAGAAGAGACCGACGGCCCGAAGCGCGATCGCCTCCTCCCGCACCCGCTCGTAGAGGGCGCTGCCGACCCCCGACCCGGTGCGTCCCGGTGCCGCCGACAGCACGTCGAGGAAGCAGAAATCGAGGTCCGGCGCGTGCATCAGCACGGCCACGCCGCGCACCCGCTCGCGCGCGTCCTCGGCGACGAAGAGGATCGTGCGGAAGCGGTACTTGAGCGGATCGCGCAGGAGCTCCGGCAGCTTGTCGATGTCGGCGGCCGGCATGGCCGAGAACTGCGAGCGCAGGATCGCCTGGGCCTCGGCGATGGCGAGGCGGTTCTGCGGCGTGGTGTCGTCCTGGACCTTGCGGATGCGGAACATCAGCGGGCTGCATCCAGAATCGCCTGCACCACCTCGACCGGCGCGAGCCCGGCGCGGTCCGCCGCGGCCATAAAGCCGGCATCCGGCGACAGGCAGGGGTTGGCGTTGATCTCGAGCACGAACGGTGTCCCTGCCGCGTCCAGACGCAGGTCGATGCGGGCATAGCCCGAGAGATCGCAGAGACGCCAGCAGCGCGATGCCAGCCGTTCGAGACCGTGCGCGAGCTCCGGCTCGGCTTCGCGGTCGAGGAACCGGCGCGGGGTGTTGTGGTAGCCGAACGCGCCCGGATCCCACTTGGCCGCGTAATCGACGATCCGCGGCACACCGGTCGGAAAGGCCGAGAAATCGATTTCCGCGGGCGGAAGGAGCCGGGGGCGGCCGGCGAGCTCGAGGAGCGACAGGTTGAACTCACGCCCTTCGATGTAGCGTTCGGCGAACAGCCGCCCACCGCCACGCGCGAGTGCGTCGGGCACCGCCGTGGCATCGACCACCGCATCCCCGTCGATCCCGACCGAGGCATCCTCGTATCGCGGCTTGACGATCCAGCGCCCGGGCGGCGGCCGCTCGCCCGGCGCTTCGACCCACTCCGGCGTCGCAATCCCGTGGCCGGCGAGCAGGCGTTTCGTCAGCACCTTGTCGGTGGTGAGCGCGAGCGTCGTGCCGCGCGCGCCCGTGAACGGCACGGCCAGCGCCTCGAGGGCGAAGGGCACGGCGGCGGCGAGCCGTCCGTCGGCCCGCAGCGTCTCGACGAGGTTGAAGGCGACGGCGCCGGTGCCCGCGAGCCGTTCGAGCGGCCGCAGGTCGAGACCGAGCGCGAACCGTGCCACCTCGTGACCGCAGGCTTCGAGCCAGCCCGCCACGGCTTCGGCCTGGACGAGGCTGTCCTGTTCGTCCGGCGGTGCGCCGGGCGGGATCGCGGCGTGCAGCACGACGACCCGCGCCCGGCGCCGGGCGTGCGACACGGGCCTACTCCGCTGCGACCGCCACCGGCCGGGAGAGTCCGCTGCGGGCGAGGCAGGAGTCGACGATCGCGGCGATCAGATCGTCGTAGCCCCAGCCGGCGAGCGATGCCAGGATCGGCAGGTCCGAGTGGGTCGGATGCAGCCCCGCGAGCGGGTTGAGCTCGAGGAAATGCGGCCGGCCCGCGGCGTCGGAGCGGAGGTCGACCCGGCCCGCGTCGCGTCCTTCGAGCACGCGCCAGGCTTCGAGCGCCACCCGTCCGGCTTCGCGCGCCTCGGCGTCCTCCGCGAGCCGGTAGTCGACCAGTTCCTCGCACTTCTCCTTGTTGAGGAAGGAATAGACGCCCGGCTCCGCCTGCTCCCGCAGATGCACCTCGAGCACGCCGATCACCCGCGCTTCGCGCCCCGTACCGACAATGCCGACGGTGAATTCGCGGCCGGGAAGGAAACTCTCCACCAGCACCGGCTGGCGGTAGCGGGCGAGCAGCTCCCGGACCACCTCGGCGAGCTCCTCGCGGCGCCCGATTCGCGACCGCGCGCCGATGCCCTTGCCGGTGCCCTCGGCGAGAGGTTTCGCGAAGAGCGGCAGCGGCAGCTCGACATCCGCCACCTCCGCGGCTTCGCGCACCACGGCGAAGGGCGCAGTCGGAATCCCCGCATCGCGCACGACCCGCTTCGCCATGGCCTTGTCGAGGGTGAGGGCGCAGGTGAGCGCGTCGGCGAAGGTGCAGGGGATGCCGAACGCCTCGAGGAGTGCCGGCACCTGCGCCTCGCGCGAACGGCCGTGCACGCCTTCGCAGATGTTGAAGACGAAATCCCACCGTTCGCCGCGGAGGAGCCGCGGCAGCAGCGCCTGCAGCCGGCCGATCCGCTCCACCGAGAAGCCGAGGCGGCGGAGCGCGCCTTCGATGGCGGCGATGGTCTCCGGGCTGTCGAACTCCGCGACCTCCTCCTCGGAGAAGCCGAGCGCGCGGTACTCGTCGCGGAGATCGAAGGTCAGGCCGACGCGCATCGCGCCGTCTCCCGCGGCCGGTCGCTTCCGAGCCGTCCTTCCGGATCGGGATAGCGGAAGACCCCACCCTCGAAATTGCGCAGCAGCAGGTCGTCGCCGTCCCTGCCCACGACCGGATCGGGCAGGAGCGGGATCTTGCCGCCGCCGCCGGGTGCGTCGACCACGAAGGTCGGCACCGCATAGCCCGTGGTGTGGCCGCGCAGCGCCGCGATCAGCTCGAGCCCCTTCTCGACGGGTGTGCGGAAATGGGCAGAGCCCCGGATCGGATCGCACTGGTAGAGGTAGTAGGGTCGCACCCGGAGCCGCAGCAGGCCGTGGAACAGCCGCTTCAGCACGTCCGCGTTGTCGTTGATACCGCGCAGCAGCACCGTCTGCGAGCCGAGCGGGATGCCGGCGTCCGCGAGGCGGCCGACGGCCTCGGCGACCTCCGGCGTGAGCTCGGCGGGATGGGTGAAATGCAGGCTCATCCAGAGCGGGCGGTGGCGCCGCAGCACCCGGATCAGCTCGCGCCCGATCCGCTGCGGCAGGACGACCGGCACCTTGCTGCCGATGCGCACGAACTCGACGTGGCGGATGCGGCGCAGGCGCCCCAGCAGCCAGTCGAGCCGGTCCTCGCCGAGCGTGAGCGGATCGCCGCCCGACAGCAGCACGTCGCGGATCTGCGGGTGCTCCTCGATCCAGGCGAGCGCCTTTTCCCACTGCGCAAGGGAGAAGTGGTACTCGCCGCCGGCGTGCCCGACGACGCGCGAACGGGTGCAGTAACGGCAGTAGGTGGAGCAGAAACCGGTCACGAGGAACAGCACCCGGTCGGGGTAGCGGTGCACGAGCCCGGGCACGACGGTGTCGTGATCCTCGCCGAGGGGGTCGTCGGCCTCGCCCGGGGCCCGCACGAACTCGTCGCCGACGGGAATGTGGGTGCGGCGCAGCGGCTCCTGCGGATCGTCGCGTCCCATGAGCGAGGCGTAGTAGGGCGTGATGCCGACCGGCAGGCCGCCCGCGAGCCGGCCCACCGCCGCGCGTTCGTCGGGCGAGAGGGCGAAGATGCGCTCGAGCTGGGCGAGGGTGCGGATGCGGTTGCGGGCCTGCCAGCGCCAGTCGTTCCACTCCTGCGCTGTCGCCTCGGGGTAGAAGCGCTTCAGGAAGGCGCGGCGCCCGGGGGCGATCGGAAAGCGCGCCGCCGCGGAGCGCGGCGCGCAGGCGGAAGCCGGGCGGCGGAGGGCCGGTGCGGCCGCAGCGACCCCGGCCCGACTGGGCGGATGGTCGGACTCGGCGTGGGAATCCGTGTCGAACATGGCAACCTCCTCGGGTCGCGAGCGCAGCGCCGGGCTCTTAGGACTTGCGCTGCGGCGCGCATCTAGCGCAACGCGACTGTCGCGCAAGAGGTATTTTCATCGAGCTGCAAATATAGATAAGAAAAAATCATCCGTTTCCACTTGGAAAATTTCAGTAATCGAGCCCGCGGCCATCGCTGCCGTGCACGGACGTCGGCCGGCCCGCGGGTGTTCGAGTGAAAAACGAACGGTAGAAATCGGCGACGGGCCGTTGCCCGGCCGTCCGCACGGCGACTGTCGCGGGCCGGACCGCGGCCCCCGCATCCTCGCGCAATCTGCGGTCGACCGCGCGCCTGCTTCGCTCCGGCGATCCGCTCGCGCAGGGGGACTGCGGCTCGCGGGTCACGCCGGCGACCCGCCGGAACGGCGTCGGGCCGCGGGCGCGCCCGGCGTCCTTCGCGGACGCGACCGCCCGCACCCCCGGAGGGTCTTCGGCCCCGGAGCGGACGCCCGCGCGGCCACGCCATCACGACGTCGCGACGTCCCGGCGCGGGTTGCGCGGCGTCCCGGCGTCGCGACCGGGGGCCTGCCGCTCCGGGGTGATGGTCGCCGGATCCACCGGCCCATCGCACCGGGGCCGCGCGCCGCTCTCCGGGGGTGCCCGCGGGCACGGCCGCCGCCCCTGTCCATGCCTTCCCTCCGGCATCGAGTTGCGCCGGGGCGCCCCGGGCCGGTCCCGGAACCGCCTCCGGAACCGGTGCCGGCCGTGCCGCGACGACCGCGGTCTCGGCGCGCGACCGCCCGTTCCGCGCGTCGCCCTCCACGGCAGGCGGCATCCCGATGGACGATCCGGCCGGTCGGAGCCGCGCGCCGTGCGGGCTCCGCCGTCGACGGCTGCCGGTCTCACGGCCCCGGCCGACAGGCGGTCCGTTCCGGTCCTTCGCGCGTCCCTTCGCCGCTCGGACCCCGTGTCGCGCGCGCCGCAGCGCGCGCCGTCGGATGCCGCGGGGCCGGCACATCGACAGCCCCCGCGGGAGCGCCCTCGGGGTCGTGGCATCGGATCCCGCTGAGCCGGCATGCCTCGCCCTGTGCCTCTGGACGCGCCGGAGGGCGGGTGATCGGTGCCGGTGCACCGGCGGAGCGGAGCGGGTCACACGATCCGCCGTCTCCCTCCGCCCCGCGGGGGGGATCCGGGCCGGCGCTCATCCCGCAGGAGAGGGCGGTCCGGGCCCGGATTGCCGCCCGTGCGCCGAACGGAGCGCCGCGAGATCGTCGAGGGTCGCCTGCGCCGAGCGCGCCGCGTGCTCGCGTTCGGCTTCGGCGGCACGCTCGGCGAGCCGGCACCAGGAGTCGCGGCGGGCGAGATGCTCCGACACGCGGGCGACCGCGCACGCTTCTTCCTCCCCGAGCTCGCGGAGGCGCTCGCCGAGCGCGGCGATCCGGGCCGCGAGCCGCGCCGCCCAGGGGTCGGCGAGCGGCAGCAGGACGGGATCGGCAGGCGCGACGAGCGCCTCCCGCCATCGCTCCCGCGTCCGCGCGAGTTCGGCCGCACAGGCCTCGCGCTCGGCCGCGATGCGGGCGAGGTCGAGCCGCGCCGCCTCGAGCTGCCGGTCCTCGAGACGCGCGAGCCGCTGCCAGAGGCCCCGCCTCACGCCGGATCTCCCGGCGCCCCCGCCTCGCCCTGCAGGATCGCCCGCAACCGCGCGAACGGGTCGGGGTCGGCTCCGTCCTCGGGCGCCTGGCCGAGCAGGGCCTCGATCCGCGGCTGCAGCGCCACGGCACGGTCGACCTCGGGATCGCTGCCCGGACGGTACACGCCCGCCCGGATCAGATCCGCCATGTCGGCGAAGGTCGACAGCAGCCGCCGCGCCTCGGCGACGAGGCCCCGTTCTTCCGGTGTGTAGCAGCCCGGAGCGGTCCGCGAGACGCTCGCGAGAATGTCGATCGCCGGAAAGCGCCCGCGTTCGGCGATGCGGCGGTCGAGCACGACATGGCCGTCGAGGATGCCACGCACCGTATCGGCGACCGGTTCGTTGTGATCGTCGCCTTCCACCAGCACGCTGAAAAGCGCGGTGATGGTGCCCTCGCCCGGGCCCGGGCCGGCGCGTTCGAGAAGCTTCGGCAGCTCGGTGAAGACCGACGGCGGGTAGCCGCGGGTCGCGGGCATCTCGCCGGCGGCCAGATGGATCTCGCGGAGCGCCGTCGCGTAGCGGGTGACGCTGTCGAACAGGCACAGCACCCGCGCGCCGAGATCGCGGAAGTGTTCGGCGACCGCGAGCGTCAGGTTCCCGGCGCGGCGCCGCAGCATGGCCGGCTGGTCCGAGGTGGCGACCACGACGACGCTGCGCCGCAGGCCGTCCGGCCCGAGCGCGTGCCGGAGGAACTCCCCGACCTCGCGCCCGCGCTCGCCGACGAGCCCGACGACGATGACATCCGCCTCGGCCTGCCGGGCGATCATCGACACGAGCGTGGACTTGCCCACGCCCGAGCCCGCGAACAGGCCGAGGCGCTGGCCCTCGACACAGGGCACGAAGAGATCGAGGGCGCGGACGCCGAGGCGCAGACGCCGGCCGAGCGGCCGGCGACGGGCCGCATCCGGCGGACGGGCGAGGACCGGTCGGGCGACCGGCCCCTCGCGCAGCGGTGCGCCGCCGTCGACCGGGCGCGCGAGCGCGTCGATCACCCGACCGAGCCAGGAGCGGTCGGGCGCCACCTCGGACCAGTCGCGATCGAGCGTCACCGGGGTTCCGCGGACCACACCGGCGAGCTCGTCGTAGGCGACGAGGCGCGTGCCCGCGTCGTCGAAGCCCACCACCTCGGCGAGAAGCGGCGTGTCGCTCCCGCCCAGCGGGCCGAGGCGGCAGACGTCGCCCGGCGACACGAAGCGATCGAGCCCCGAGGCGACCGCGAACTGGCCGCGGCAAGAGCGTATCCGCCCGACGACGCGCCAGCGGGGGAGGCGATCCAGGGCGAGGGCGAACCGCCGGACATCGGCCGCCGCGATCGGTACGGCATCTTCCGGTACTACTTCTGCGTGCAAAATTTCACCTTTCGACACGTCGGACTTGCCGCAGGGGTTAACCTTTGGTTGCATAACCGCGGACGGACGATCCCGGTACGGGTGGCCGGGCAGAGATGGGATAGCGCCCGGGCATTAAGGAAAGCTTAAGGCAGTGGTGCCAGAAGGGCTGCCGTGGTCCGCCGGGCTCGGGTGCGGCAAGGAGGAGTGGACGAAGATGCGTGCACTGGTGGTCGAGGACGATCCTGTTTCCCTGCGGCTGATCGAGAGTGCGCTCGCGGCCGATCGCATCGTCTACGAGAGCTGCACGACCGGCGAGGACGGCATCGAGCTCGCCAAGCTCTACGACTTCGACATCATCGTCCTCGACATCCGCCTCCCCGACATCGAGGGGTACGAGGTCGTCCGCCGGCTGCGGAGCGCCCGCGTGCGCACGCCGATCCTGATCCTGTCCGGGCGTTCCGATCCGCTGGACAAGGTGCACGGCCTCACCACCGGCGCCGACGACTATCTCACGAAGCCGTTCGACCGGGCGGAGCTGCTGGCGCGGATCCAGGCGGTGGTGCGCCGTTCCAAGGGCCATGCGCAGTCGGTGATCCGCACGGGTGAACTGGTCGTCAACCTCGATACCCGCTCGATCGAGGTCGCGGGCAAGCGTCTTCATGTCACGGGCAAGGAATATGCCATCCTCGAACTGCTCTCGCTGCGCAAGGGGACGACACTCACCAAGGAGATGTTCCTCGATCATCTCTACGGCGGCATCGACGAACCGGAGCTCAAGATCATCGACGTGTTCATCTGCAAGCTCAGGAAGAAGATCGCCGCGCTGACGGGCGGCCCGCACTACATCGAGACGGTCTGGGGCCGGGGGTACGTGCTCAAGGAGCCCGACGAGGCCGAGGGGCGGGGGCGGCCCGCCGTGGACGCGTCCCCGGAGCGGGACGTCGCCCCGCACCACCGTACTCCGGCGGAGGAGGCTGTCACCGCCACCCACTGACCGGCGAATGCGAGAGACGGCCGGGATCGGCCGCATGGCTCCCGCGGCACCAGTCCCGCTGCAGGAACGCCGGCCGGGGCCTCGGCACCGCGATGCCGTTGCCTCCCGGGTCGCCCGATGCCGCAGTTCGTGCCGTCCCTCGGCGCGCGCGTGGCGGCTGTCCCGGGCGTTCCGGCAGCACGGGGCCGGTCCGGCGCGGCAGGCGACCGGCTTCGACGGCAGATCGCGGCGCGGCCGCGCCGCCGCCCGCCCGTGTCGCATCCGGCGTTGCCCGATCGCCGGCCGCGGGCCATCTGCGGACCGACCCGACCCCGGAGACCATGCCGCATGAACGGCTCCCTGCCGCCGACCGGGCGCACGAGGCTGCGCCGCATGCACGCGCGTGGCCGCTTCGACCGCGAGACCATCTACAGTATTCTCGATGCCCAGCCGCTGTGCGCGGTGGGCTATGCGATCGACGGCCGGCCGTATGTGACGCCGACCCTGCAGTGGCGCGAGGGCGACCATGTCTACTGGCACGGTTCCTCGGCGAGCCGGGCGCTGCGCGCACAGACGGGCGCCGAGGTCTGCCTGACGGTGGCGATCCTCGACGGCTTCGTGCTGGCCCGCTCGGGCTTCCACCATTCCGTCAACTACCGCTCGGTGATGCTGTTCGGCCGCGCCTTCGCGGTCGAGGATCCCGAGGAGAAGCGCGAGCGGCTGCGACGCTTCCTCGACGGGCTGTTCCCCGGCCGCTCCGCGACCTTGCGGCCGGACCACCCGCAGGAGCTGAAGGCGACCACCGTCCTCGGCATGGAGATCACCGAGGGCAGCGCCAAGATCCGCACGGGTCCGCCGAAGGACGACGAGGAGGACTACGCCCTGCCCATCTGGGCGGGCGTGCTCCCGGTCCGTCTGGAGGTGGGCGAACCCGTTCCCGACCCGCGCAACCTCCCGGGGATCGACGTCCCGGAGCACGTCCGCGCCTTCCGCTTCCGCTGACGCGCCGCCGCCCGCACCGGGGCGACGCCGCGCGGTGATCGCACCTCTTGCGAGCCGCGCCCGCGTGCCCTAAGCAGTGCAGGTAACCAGCCGGTTACGTCGGGGGAGGTGCTGCGCGGGCGGACCCGGACGCGCGGCACGGGAGGCGATGCCGGGAGACCGGAGCCCGCGGGCCCGGCTCCGGCATCGCCTCCGGCGCTCCGACCCCGGGGGGTGCGGGCGGAGGCGCCGTCGGGAGCCCTTCCGGGCGTCGGTCGGTGGGAGGCATGGAGACCGGACGCGTCGCCGTCGTCACGGGTGCCGCAGCGGGTATCGGCCGCGCCTGTTGCCGGCTGCTCGCGGACCGAGGCCTGCGCATCTGCGCCCTCGATCTCGACCCTTCGGGACTGGACCGTCTCGCCGCGGATCTCGGGGGCCGGCTCGTCGCTCACGAGACGGGCGACGTCTCCGACCCCGAGCGGGTCGCCGCGGCCTTCGACGCTTTCCACGAAGCCGCCGGGCGGATCGACCTTCTCGTCAACAGTGCGGGCATCGCGTTTGGCAAACCCAGCCTCGAGATCACGCCGGAAGAGTGGCGGCGGGTGCTCGCGGTCGATCTCGACGGGGCGTTCTGGTGTGCGCAGGCGGCGGCGCGCCGGATGCGCGAGGCGGGCGGCGGTGTGATCGTCAACATCGCCTCCATGTACGGCCTGTTCGGTGCGCCGGGGCGGGCCGCCTACTGCGCCGCCAAGGGCGGCCTCGTCACCCTCACCAAGGCGCTCGCCGTCGAATGGGCGGAATGCGGCATCCGCGTGGTCGGCGTCGCTCCGGCCTATGTGCGCACCGGCATCGTCGAACGGCTGTCGGCGGCCGGCCGGATCGACGTTGGCGCGCTCGAACGGCGGACCCCGCTCGGCCGGCTCGCGACCCCGGAAGAGGTGGCGGAAGTGGTCGCCTTCCTCGCCTCGGATGCCGCCCGCTATCTCACCGGCGGCACGGTCGGGGTGGACGGCGGCTGGATGGCGTACGGCTACGTCTGAGCAGCCTCGCCCGGGCGGATGTGGAGGTGGCAGCAGCCGGGCTCGCCCGGCTTCCAGGTCTCGGCGGAGAAGCGGAAGCCCGCCGCCTCGAAGGTGCCGTTGTCGACGATGCCGGCGATCCGGCAGAGGGTCTCGACGCGCTCCGGCGAGAAACCGGCTTCGAGCCAGGCCTCCTTGAGCGGGCAGCGGCGCATGGTGATGTCGATCCCGGAGCCGTCGCAGCGCTCGACGTCCGGCTCGAACAGCCGCCCCCGGTCGGGCACGAAGTCGAGGAACGCCCGGCAGAGGCCCTGCATGTCGGCGGGTGCGAACGGCCGGAAGCGCTCGCCGATCTCGCGGCCGCGCCGGTAGATCGCTTCCTTCAGGACATCTTCCGCCACCTCGGGGCCGAAGCGTTCCGCGAGCACGTCGAAGATGTGGGCGTAGATCATCGCCCGGTTGCGGTGTGCTGCGACCAGCTCGCTGCGCAGCCGTTCGATCTCGCTCTCCGACATCCCGTTCCTCCCCTCACGATCCGGTTTCGCGCTCGGCCTTTCGCCTGTGGGCGAGCAGCGCCACGAGCCTCCGGTCGCGCCAGCGCGCCCGCTCTCCGAGCTGCTCCTGCGGCAGCACGGCCCGACGCTCCGCCTCGATCCGCGCGACGAGCGCCCCGTCCCAGGGCGCGGGCGGTGGTCCCTTCTCCCACATGCGGGCGTAGGCCGGACCGTAGCGCGCCACATAGTCGCGCACGCCGCCCGGGGCGTTGAGATCGATGGTCTCGAACGGTCCCATGAACGCCCAGCGAAGCCCGAGCCCGTCGCGCACGACGCGGTCGCAGTCCTCGACGCCGATGTAACCCTCCGACACGAGGGTGAAGGCCTCGCGCAGCAGCGCTCCCTGCAGGCGGTTCAGGACGAAGCCGTCGATCTCGCGCCGAACGTCCACCGGCACCATGCCGCAGGCCCGCATGATCTCCCGCGTGCGCGCCACGGTTTCCGGCGCCGTCCAGGGGGCAGGGACGAGCTCGACCAGCGGTACGAGATGCGGCGGGTTCACGGGATGCGCCACGAGGCATCGGGCGCGGCCGGGAAGGTCTTCGGAGAAGCGCGAGGCGGGGATGGCCGAGGAGGAGGAGGCGAGCACGGCATCCGGCGGCGCGAGCCTGTCGAGCTGCCCGAAGACCTCGCGCTTCGCTTCGAGCCGCTCCGGCACGTTCTCCTGCACCAGCGTGACTCCGGCGACCGCGGCTTCGAGCTCCGCCACCGGCTCGACCCGCGCCGCCAGCGCTTCCGGTGCCTCGTCGAGCAGGCCCGCCGCGGCGAGTTCCGCGGCCGCTTCGCGGACGAAGCGCTGCGCCGCTTCGAGCTGCGCGGGATCGCGGTCCTGCAGCCGCACCCGGAAGCCGCCGCGGGCGAAGGCGACGGCCCAGGCGCGTCCGATCAGCCCGGCCCCGACGACGGCGATGGTCTCCATCCGGCGTCCTCCCCTTCCGGCGCCTTCCGCCTACGACATCGGCGGGAGCGTGACCAGAGCCCGGGAAACACGGACGCGAGGCGGCGGCGCGCGGTGGGGCGGCTGCCGGATCACGCAGGAACACGGGTCGTCCTGCCTCTCCGGGGTCGGGAAACGTCCGCCACGTCTTCGATTCTGGTGCGCCCGGCGGGATTCGAACCCACGACCCCCGGATTAGGAATCCGGTGCTCTATCCGGCTGAGCTACGGGCGCCCGGTTCGTGCTATATCGCACCCATGCGACGGCCGGCAAGCTTCCCCTCCCTGCTGCTCGCGGCCGCCCTGCTGCTCGCGGGCGCACCACCTCCGCGTCCGGCGGCGGCGGCGGTGCGGGTCGATGCCGCCTTCGTCCTTCACCCGGAGGAGGGCGGCGAGGCGGTCGCGGCCGGCCTCGAGGTGCCCGGCTGCGGCGAGGACCGGGTGGAGGCCGGGCGCTGGTGTGCGGCAGCGCTCGCGGCCGCCCGCGGTTTCCTCGCCGGGGACGGGATCGTCCTGCGACAGGTCGGGGTCGACCGGTGGCGGCGGCCGCTCGTGGTGCCCGAAAGGCCCGGCGGCGAAGACCTCCAGACGCGGCTGCTGCGCGAGGGCCTCGCGTTCGTGGATCCGGTGGCAGCGCCGCCCGCCGAAGCCCGGCGCTGGTTCGCCGCCGAACGCGAGGCGCGGGCGCGCCGCAAGGGGATCTGGGGCGAAGACGGCCTCGCCCCGCTCGCCGCCGGCCGCGTCCGGGCCCGACCGGTGCGTTTCCGCGTCGTCTGTGGCGAGGTGCGGCGGGCCGCTTCGACGCGCTTCTGGGTCCATCTGTATTTCGGCGCCGACCGTCGCCGCGACTTCACCGTGCGCATGGCGCCCGCGACCGCCCGCGCCGCGGACCTGCGCGAGCCCCGCCGTCTCGCCGGTCGGGAGATCTGCGTGCGCGGCTGGATCTTCGAAGCGGGCGGTCCCATGATCGAGGTCGTGGACCCGTCGCAGCTCGAGCCCGCGCCATGATCGCCCGCCTCCGCCGGTCCTGCCTCGCCGCGCTCGCCGCCCTGCCGCTCCTCGCTCCGGCCTGCACGCCCGTGCGCAATCCGGCGACAGGGGAGGTCGAGTACACCAGCATGACGCCGGAGGACGAGGCGCGCATCGGCGCCGCCGAGCATCCGAAGATCCTCGCCCGCTTCGGCGGGGAGGCGGAGGATCCGCGCCTTGGCGCCTATGTCCGGGAGATCGGCGAGCGGATGGTGGCGGTCTCCGAGCTCGCCGGCCAGAGGTTCACCTTCACCCTGCTCGACAGCCCCGAGGTCAACGCCTTCGCGCTCCCCGGCGGGTACGTCTATGTCACGCGCGGCATCCTGGCACTCGCCGACGACGAGGCCGAGCTCGCCGGCGTCATCGGCCACGAGATCGGCCACGTCACCGCCCGCCACACCGCGCAGCGCTACACGCGGGCGCAGATCGGCCAGCTCGGCACGCTCGGCGCGGTCGTGCTCGGGGCCGTGCTCGGCGGCGAGACCGGCGCCCGCCTCGGGCAGCAGCTCGGCTCGATCGGCGCCGCCGCCTGGGTGCAGGGCTATTCGCGCCAGCAGGAGTTCGAGGCCGACGAACTCGGCATCCGCTACCTGGTCCGGGCCGGCTACGACCCGGCGGCGATGGCGAGCCTGCTCGACTCGCTCGAGGCCTGGGACCGCTGGCGCGCGACCGTCACCGGCCGCTCCGCCGACAGCGTGCCGAGCTGGCTCGCGAGCCACCCGCGCACCCGCGACCGGGTGCGGGAGGCGGCGCGGCGGGCCGGCGGCATCGGCGGCGAGCGCGGCCGCGACCGTCATCTCGCGAGGATCGACGGCATGGTCTTCGGCGACAGCCCGCGCCACGGCTGGGCCGAGGGGCGGACCTTCGTCCATCCCCAACTCGGCTTCCTCTTCGAGGTCCCGGACGGATTCACACTCGAGAACCGTCCCGACGCGGTGATCGCGAAGGGTCCCGGCGGGGCGCTGCTGCTCTTCGACATGGCACCGCTGCGCCGTGGCCAGTCGCTCGCGGGTCATCTCCGCGACGATCTGCTGCAGGGGGGTGCCACGGGTGGGCTCGAACGCGGGGTCTCGCGGGGCGGATTCGGGATGGTCACCGCCGCCTTCCGTGCCCGGGTCGAGGGCCGGCCGGTCGACGGCCGGGCGGCGGTGCTCGATGCCGGCGACGGCAGGGTCTACCGTTTCCTCTTCCTCGCCCCGGAGATCGGGCAGCATGCCGCCGCGCGCTTCCGGGAGACGGTCGACAGCCTGCGCCGCCTCTCCCGCGCCGAGGCCGCACGCTTCCGCCCGCTCCGGATCGAGGTGGTGCGGCTTCGCGGCGGCGAGAGCCTGCGGGACCTCGTCGCCCGCATGGACGTGCAGCAGGGTGCCGGGGAGCTCTTCCGCGCCCTCAACGATCTCGACGGGCCCGCCGATCTCGTTGCCGGCCGGCCGGTCAAGCTCGTGCGGCGGCGGTGACGGGCGCCGCGCTCACGATCCGCCACAGGGGCGACAGCCCGGGGTGCCGGGACGCCGCGACCTGTTGACGCGCCCCTGCGGAATCATACGATTAGCAGCGAGGTGGCACAGCCCGGGCCGCGCGGGGTGCGCGACGGACCCCCGGTCGGTGCCGTCCACGGCGCAGGCCGGCAGCCAGGCCGGCACGACACGATGGTCGCGGCCCGCCCGGTGAACGGCCGCCCCGTATGGTTGTCCGCGACGCCTGCGGCGTCGCCGCAGACTGTCTCGCAGCGTGATCTTCCGGCGATCGGCGCAATAATTCACCTGCGCGACTGTGTTTCACTTTTCACACCGACAATCGGTTGACCGATCGTTCCCGATCCGATCTTGCTTTTGCGACGTAATCTGTTAAGAATCCTTTCGATCTCCCGGCTCCGGCGTCGATCGCGGCCCGGGCCGGGGACCGGCGGCAACGACGAGGTGGACCGGAATGCAGGGTGAGAAGCGGGATTTCGCCACGCTGATCGAGCAGGATCGCAGCGAGCGGCAGAAGAAGGAGTGGCGGGGCACGCTGCTCGACTATCTCGAGCTGGTGAAGGCCGATCCGTCGCTCGCCGATCTGGCGCACCGGCGCATCTACACGATGATCGTGTCGAAAGGCGTGCGCGAGCTCGACAGCGAGAACGACCCGCGCGCCAAGCGTCTGTTCGGCGACCGGCCGGTGAAGATCTACGACTTCTTCGCCGACGAGTTCTTCGGCATGGAGCGCACGCTCGAGAAGATCGTGCGCTACTTCCATTCCGCGGCCATGGGCGGCGAGGAGAGCCGGCAGGTGCTCTATCTCATGGGGCCGGTCGGCTCGGGCAAGAGCTCGCTCGTCGACCGCCTCAAGCGCGGCCTCGAGGATCTGGATCCGATCTACGCCATCGAAGGCTGCCCGATGCACGAGCAGCCGCTGCACCTGATCCCGCGGCACCTGCGACCCGCCTTCGAGGACATGCTCGGCGTGCGGATCGAGGGTGACCTCTGCCCGATCTGCCGCTGGCGGCTCGTCAACGAGTTCGAGGGACGTTACGAGCAGGTGCCGGTGCGCACCGTGCGCTTCAGCGCCCGTGCCCGGCGCGGCATCGGCGTCGTGCCGCCGGTCGACCCCAACAACCAGGACACCTCGGTGCTGATCGGCTCGGAGGACATCTCCAAGCTCGACCGCTACTCCGAGGGTGATCCGCGCGTGCTCGAGCTCAACGGCGCCTTCAACGCCGGCAATCGCGGTCTCGTCGAGTTCATCGAGGTGTTCAAGAACGAGACCGAATATCTGCACACCATGATCACGGCGACGCAGGAGAAGTTCGTGCCCGCGCCCGGCCGGCACGGCACGGTCTACGTCGACTGCTGCATCGTCGCCCACTCCAACGAGGCCGAGTGGCAGAAGTTCAAGGCCGACCACACCAACGAGGCGATCCTCGACCGCATCGTCGTGGTCAAGGTACCGTACAACCTGCGGCTCTCGGAAGAGATCAAGATCTACGAGAAGTTCCTGAAGCGGGCCCGGTTCGACGCGAAGATCGCGCCGCACACGCTCGAGATCGCCTCGATGTTCGCGATCCTGACCCGGCTCGAGCCGACGCCGAAGTGCGATCCGATGACCAAGCTCAAGATCTACAACGGCGAGGAGGTGCTCGAGAAGGGGCGGCCGAAGCGGCTCACCGTGCAGGAGCTGCAGGACGACGCCCGCCGCGAGGGCATGTTCGGCATCTCGACGCGCTTCATCATGAAGGCGCTCGATACCGCCATCACCCAGAACGACGGCATCGTCCACCCGATCAACATCCGCGAGGCCCTGATCCAGATGGTGAAGGAGGCGGACCTCGCCGACGACGTCAAGCGCCAGTATCTCGAATTCCTGCAGGACACGCTGCACAAGGCCTATCTCGAGATGCTGGAGAAGGACATCACCAAGGCGTTCGTGTACTCCTTCAGGGATCAGGCCGAGACGCTGTTCCACAACTATCTCGACCACGCCGAGGCCTATGTCACCCGGAGCAAGGTCAAGGATCCGGTGACGCGCGACGAGATGCAGCCGGACGAGGCCTTCCTCAAGTCGATCGAGGAGCAGATCGCCATCATCGGTCCGGCCGCCGACGGCTTCCGGCAGGAGGTGATCGCCTATCTGTGGGCGGCGACGCGGCGCGGCGAGAAGATCTCGTATCAGTCCTACGAACCGCTCAAGGAAGCGATCGAGCGCAAGCTCATGAGCTCGGTGCGCGAGATCAGCCGCATCGTCACCAAGGCCAGGACGCGCGACGAGGAGCAGCGGCAGAAGTACGACGCCATGGTGCGGAGCCTGATCGAGCAGGGCTACCACGAGGAGAGCATCGACACGATCCTCAAATACGCCGCGAACCACCTCTGGAAGGACTGACGCGCGTGCCTTCTGCCGCCCGGCGGGTCCGCCGATGACCGTCTTCCGCCCCTACTCCGAGAGCGACGCGCTGCGGTCCGACCGCAGCGCCGGCGACCGCAAGCGGCACCGCGAGAAGCTGCGGCGCGCGATCCGCGAGAACATCGCCGACATCATCGCCGAGGAGAGCATCATCGGCCGCAGCCGCGACCGGATCGTCAAGGTGCCGATCCGCGGCGTGAAGGAGTACCGCTTCGTCTACGGCGACAACGAAGGGGGTGTGGGCACCGGCGACGGCGACACGAAGCCCGGCCAGGTGATCGGCCAGGCCGGGCGCCGCGGCCGGCAGGGGGCGGGGCCGGCCGGCAGCGAGCCCGGCGTCGACTACTACGAGGCCGAGATCACGCTCGAGGAGCTCGTCGACATCATGTTCGAGGATCTCGAGCTCCCGGACATGGAGCGCAAGATCCTCAGGGAGCTGCTCTCGGAGCGGGTGGCGAAGCGCAAGGGCTACCGCAAGCAGGGCATCCGTGTCCATCTCGACCGCAAGCGGACGGCGCGCGCCCGCGTGCGGCGCAAGGTGGCGACCGGCCGGGCGGGCCCGGAGCCCGCGGCCTTCGCGGAGGGAGGCGAGCCGGAGGCGGGGGAGCGCTTCCCCTTCCACAAGGAGGATCTGACCTACCGCCGGCTCCGGATCGACACCCGCGAAGAGAGCAACGCCGTCGTCATCTGCATCATGGACACTTCCGGGTCCATGGACCGGCTGAAGAAGTACCTCGCCCGCAGCTTCTTCTTCCTCCTCTACCAGTTCGTCGCCACCCGGTACGACAACGTCCAGATCGTGTTCGTCGCCCATCACACCCAGGCGAAGGAGGTGACGGAGGAGGAGTTCTTCCACAAGGGCGAGTCGGGCGGCACGATGATCTCCTCGGGTTACAAAAAGGCGCTGGAGATCATCCACGACCGTTATCACCCGGAGCACTGGAACATCTACGCCTTCCACTGCTCGGACGGGGACAATTTCGAGTCCGACAACGAAGAGGCGATGCGCGCGGCGGCACAGCTGTGCGAGGTGTGCAACCTCTTCGGTTACGGCGAGATCAAGCCGATGGGCTCGCACTATTACGAGAGCTCGATGCTCGAACGGTTCCGCCGGCTGGACGCCGACAACTTCCAGTCGGTGCTGATCGAGCGCCGCGAGGACGTCTGGCCGGCGTTCCGCGCGCTGATGTCGCGCGAACGCGTCGCCGGGGAGGAGCCGTCCTGACCCGTCGGCCGCCTTCGTCCCGCCATCTCCGGAGTGCCGACAGGCCATGACCAACTGGACCCTGCGTGACCTCGAGTACTGGGACGAGCGCATCCGCGAGAAGGTCGCCGAGTTCGGGCTCGAATGCTACGAGCAGGAATTCGAGATCTGCGACCATGGCGCCATGCTCGGCTACATGGCCTATCACGGCATGCCGGCGCACTATCCGCACTGGAGCTACGGCAAGGCCTTCGAGCAGATCAAGACCATGTACGACTACGGCGTCCAGGGCCTGCCGTACGAGCTCGTGATCAATTCCGATCCCTGCCTCGCCTACCTGATGCGCGACAACAGTCTGTGCCTGCAGATCCTGACGATGGCACACGTCTACGGGCACAACGACTTCTTCCGGAACAACTTCACGTTCCGCACCGCGACCAACGCCCGGGAGACCATCGCCGCGTTCAAGGCCCGGGCCGACCGGGTGCGGCGCTACATCGAGGATCCGTCGATCGGCGCCGAGGCGGTCGAGCGCTTCCTCGATGCCGCCCACGCACTGGCCATGAACCGCAGCCGCAACATCGCCATCCGCCCGCTGTCGCGCGAGGAGCAGCGGCGGCGGGCGCTCGAGCGCGCGACGCCGTCACCCGATCCCTTCGCCCATCTGGTGCGCCGCGAGCCGCCGCCGGAGCCGGACCTGCAGCGGCTGCCGCTCGAGCCCGAGGAGAACATCCTCCTCTTCATCCGCGACCATAATCCGCATCTGCACGACTGGCAGCGCGACCTGCTCACCATCGTCGACGAGGAGGCGCAGTACTTTATCCCGCAGATCGAGACCAAGATCATGAACGAGGGCTGGGCCAGCTTCTGGCACCACCGGATCATGAACACGCTCGACCTGCCGCAGGAGCTGCATCTCGAGTTCCTCGTCCGGCACAATCAGGTGATCTGCCCGCATCCGGGCGGCCTCAACCCGTACCACATCGGCTTCGTGGTCTGGGAGGCGATCGAGAAGCGCTTCGGCGGCCCCGGCACGCCCGAGGGCCGGGCCAAGATGTTCGAGGTGCGCGAGAGCGACCGCGACGTCGCATTCCTGCGCCGCTTCCTCGACCACGAGCTGATGCGCGAGCTCGACCTGTTCGCCTTCAAGCCGCGCGGCGAGCATCTCGTCGTCACCCAGGTCTCCGACGAGGAGAACTGGGAGGCGGTCAAGGCGCAGCTCCTGAAGCAGGTCGGCACCAACGCGCTGCCGGTGATCCGCATCTACGACGCCGACTTCCGCGGCCGCCGCGCCCTCTATCTCGTGCACGAGCACGAGGGCCGCGACCTCGACATGACCCACGCCGAGAAGACCCTCGGTCATCTGCGCGAGCTGTGGCGGCACGACGTCTTGCTCGAGACGCGGCTCCGGGGTAAGCGTGCGCTGATGACCATGACGGACGCCGGTTTCGACGCGAAACTGCTGAGCTGACGCCAGCCCGCCGTTTCGACCCGCCGGCGCCCGCGACGAGGAGGACACGCCCGTGTTCCGGAGCCTGCGCCTGCTGTCCGTGCTGCTGCTCGCTTCGCCCCTCCTGCTCGCCGGCTGCGGCGACACCTGGCAGGGCGTCAAGAAGGACACGAAGGAGAACGTCCGGGCCGTCGGCAAGGGCGTCGAGAAAGCGGGCGAGAAGATCCAGGACGCCGCCGACTGATTCCGGTCCGCGCCGGCCGCCTTCCGTTCCGCCCTTCGCTCAGCCGTCCGTGCCGATCGCGCCCTTGCGCCGCAGCCAGTCCCGGGTCGCCGCCGCGGCGCGCTCCAGCACCGGCGCCACCGCCGGGTGCGCGGAGACCCGTTCGTGCCAGCGGCGGATGGCGGGCGGCGGCGACCACTCGCGTCCGAGCGCCGCGTACATGGCGGCGGCGAGATCCAGCGTCGCCGGCCAGGCGAAATCGGCCACTCCGGGCCCGCTGCCGGCGAGCCAGGGCGTGAACCGGCCGAGTGTGGCGAGCTCTCCGAGCCGGGCTTCGAACAGGTCGAGCTGGCGCGCGACGGTGTCGGGATCGCGCAGCTCCGGATCCATGTGCGGGAAGAGCGCGCGCAGCGGCGGTTCGACGCGGACGTCGTGAAGGCGCGTAAGCCAGCGGGCGAAGGCGCGCTCGCGCGGATCGCGCGGCAGCAGTGGCGGCTCGGGGCGGGTCTCCTCGAGATATTCGACGATCACCTCGGATTCGGCCAGCACGAAGCCGTCCTCGACGATCGCCGGGATCGTGCCGGTCGGCACGATCCGCCGGTACTCCGGCGAGCCGTAGCCGCCCGGCGGCGGCTCGACGCGGTAGGGGATGCCCTTGAAGCGCAGCGCGATCTCGACCCTGGCGCCGTAGTTCGACACCGGATCGGTGTAGAGGAGGAGTTGGGGCACGCGCGACCTCCCGGAGCGGAGTCCCGGCCGTCGGGGAACTGGTGCCGCGACCGCCGCCCGCAAGGGCCGCCCCCTTGTCTCGCGGCGCGGAGGGCGTAAGGATCGGGCGCAGCCCGAGGGGAGGAGACGAGGTGCCCGTACCGAACCGCATCGCCGAGTTCCAGGACGAGCTGACGGAGTGGCGGCGCGAGCTGCACCGCTTCCCGGAGCTCGCCTACGAGGAACGCCGCACCGCGGAATTCGTGGCGGAGAAGCTGCGCGCCTTCGGTCTCGACGAAGTGCACACCGGGATCGCCGGCACGGGGGTGGTGGGCGTGCTGCGCGGCCGCGAGCCGGGCCCGGCGATCGCGCTCCGGGCCGACATGGACGCGCTGCCGATCGAGGAGGCGTCGGGTGTCCCCTGGGCCTCGACCGTTCCGGGCAAGATGCACGCCTGCGGCCACGACGGGCACACGACCATGCTGCTCGGCGCCGCACGCTACCTCGCCGAGACGCGCAATTTCGCCGGCACCGTCTGCTTCGTCTTCCAGCCCGCCGAGGAAGGAGCGGCGGGGGCGAAGCGCATGATCGAGGACGGCCTGTTCGAGCGCTTCCCGGTCGAGCGCGTGTTCGGCCTGCACAACTGGCCCTGGCTGCCGCGCGGCACCTTCGCCGTGCATTCCGGACCCGTGATGGCGGCCGCCGACCAGTTCGACATCGTGCTTCGGGGCCGCGGCTGCCACGGCGCGATGCCGCACGTCGGCCGCGATCCGGTGACGGCGGCTGCGGCCCTCGTCCAGGCGCTGCAGGTGCTGGTCTCGCGCGAGACCGATCCGCTGGCCCCGGCCGTCGTCACCGTCGGCAGCATCAGGGCCGGCGAAGCCTACAATGTGGTGCCCGACCGGGCGACACTCACCGGCACGGTCCGGGCCCTCGACGAGGAGGTGCGGGCCCGGCTCGAGCGCCGCATCGGCGAGATGGCGCGGTACGTCGCCGCCGCCTTCGGCGTCGAGGCCGAGGTGGATTACCGCCTCGGCTACCCGCCGACCGTCAACGACGCGGAGCAGGCCGAGGTGGCGGCGCGGGCGGCCGCGGCCGTGGCCGGCGAGCAGGCGGTCCGGCGCGATCTGCCGCCCTGCATGGGGGCCGAGGATTTCGCCTTCATGATGCAGCAGAAGCCCGGCGCCTACATCTGGCTCGGCACCGGCACGGCCGAGGAAGGCCGCATCCTGCACAGCCCGCTCTACGATTTCGACGACGCGTCGATCCCCTTCGGGGTCGGCTGGTGGGCGGCCGTCGTGGACGCCTGTCTCGGCAGCGGGCGCGAGGGCTGAGGGGAGAGGCGCACCCGGCGACCCGGGGCGCTTGTGCGGGGCTCGCGATCGGCTAAGATTCGTCTACCGATCGGAGCGGAAGGAGACATGGAGGAGGAACGTTATCCGGGGGAGAGCACCGGTCTCCGGCTGTTCCTCGAGGACCTCTCCCCCATCGTCGCGACCGAACTCGGACCCGACAGCCTGCTCCACCACGCCATCCGGCGTGCGCTCGCCACCCACCGCCTCGCCCATCTCCGCCATGCCCGCCGGCTGTTCAACCAGCTGCCGCGGCCACTGAAGCTGCGGCTGTCGTCCGCCCTGCTCGACCGCCCGGGGCGGGAGCCGCGGCACGCCGCGGGTCACCCCTGACCGGCCGGTGCCGGGGCTGCGGCCGGTCGGGGAGGGCGGGGAGGAGGGCGCGGAGTCGCGGGCGCGACCCGTGCGTTCACTCGTCGCCCGCGACCGTCTGTTCGACACCCGACGCGACCGCCACTGGTGTGCGCTCCGCTGCCGCCCGCTCGGCTCGCGCTTTCGCGACCGCCTCGTCGAGCTCCGTCTGGGTGCAGAGCCCGAGGATCACCGGGTCGCGGGGGCGGATCTCGGCGCTCTTCCAGTGGGTGCGGTCGCGCACCGCCTGGACGGTCGCCTTGGTGGTCCCGAGCAGCCGGCAGATCTGCTGGTCGGAGAGTTCGGGATGGTGGCGCAGCAGCCAGGCGATCGCGTCCGGACGGTCCTGGCGCTTGGAGAGCGGCGTGTAGCGCGGTTCCTTGCGCCGCGTGCCCTTCGGCCGGATCTCGTCGGCGATGCTCTTCGCCATCTGCAGCCGCGCCGCCGGATCCTTCTGGCAGCGCTCGATCTCTTCGCGGGTGAGGATGCCGGCGGCCACCGGGTCGAGGCCCCGGATCGCGGTCGCCACCTCGCCGTCGGCGATCGCCTTGACCTCGAGCGGATGCAGGCCGCAGAAATCGGCGATCTGCTCGAAGGTGAGGCTGGTGTTGTCGACGAGCCAGACTGCCGTCGCCTTCGGCATCAGGGGTTTGTCCATGGGGCGGAGACTCCGTCGAACGGGATGCGGCCCGCGGCCGGACGCGCGGGCCGGACGCCTGCTGGCGCAGAAATGGCAGCCGACGGCGCGGATAGCAACCGCCGGGCGGCCGGACCTCGTGGCCGCCCGGGCCGCGGTCGGCGGCACCACATGCGCATCTGGGTGCGTCGTTCCGTCCCGCGCCCCTTGCCCCGACGCCGGCGGCGGGTGAGGCTCGAGCCATGAGCGGAGCCGAGCGATCCTTCGCCGCCACCGTCCGCGGGCTGCTGCGGACCTGCGACCGCGCCGCCCTCGGCACCCTGCTCGCCGCACCGGACGGCGGGCCCTACGTCTCGCTCGTGATGGTGGCGAGCGCCCCCGATGGTTCGCCGCTCCTCTACCTCTCGCGGCTCGCCGAACACACCCGCAACCTCCTCGCCGACCCGCGCGTGGCCCTCCTCTACGACGCGACCGCCGGCCTCGAGGTCCCGCTCGCCGGCACGCGGGCGACGGTCCTCGGGCGCGCGCAGCCGGTCGACGATACGGAACTTCTGGACCGGTACATCCGTTACCATCCCGATGCCGCCGGGTATCGCGACCTCGGCGACTTCCGTCTCTGGCGGGTCGAGGTCGCCCGCGCGCATCTGGTCGCCGGTTTCGGGCGGATCGGCTGGGTCGAGGGGCGCGAGCTGCGGCTCGACGGGGAGCAGTGGCGCGGGCTCGCCGCCGTCGAGGCGGAGGCCGTCGCGCACACCAATGCCGATCACGCCGATGCAGTCGAACTGCTGGCCGTGCGCCTGCTCGGCCGCGAGGGCGGCCCGTGGCGGGTCGCCGGCATCGATCCGGAGGGGCTCGACCTGGTGTGCGGCAGGACACGGGCGCGGCTCGAATTCCCGCAGCCGGTGACCGACGCGCAGACGCTGCGGGCGACGCTCGTCGCGCTGGTGCGGCAGGCGCGCGCGTCGGCCGGCTGACCGGCTGCCCGGACCAGCCGTTGGGGGAGAGGTGCATTGACGACCTGGAGGGATGCCGCCGTCGAAGAGCCCGGGGCGCCGACCGCGAACGCCTGGCCCGCGCGGCTCGCCGAGGAGGCGGTGCGTGCGGGAGAGGTGCGGCTTTCGAGAACGGGCGCGCTCGTCGCCCGGACCGGCCGGTTCACCGGCCGCTCGCCCCGCGACCGCTACATCGTCGCGCGTCCCGCGATACGCGATCTCGTCGACTGGGGACCGAACAACCAGCCGATGGAGCCGGAGCGGTTCGAAGCGCTGCTCGCGCGGGCGCGGCAGTACGCCGCGCTCCGGCGGCTGTGGCGGCAGGATCTCTGGCTCGGCGCCGACCCGGCGCGGCGGCTCGCCGTCCGGGTGCACACCGAACAGGCGTGGCACGCGCTCTTCGCGCGCAACATGTTCCTCCGCCCGCCGCGCGAGGCGCTCGCGCAGTTCGAGCCCGACTGGGAGGTCCTCCAGCTCCCAGGCTTCGCCGCCGACCCGGCGCGTGACGGCACCCGCTCGGAGACGGTGATCGCGATCGATTTCGGGCGGCGCACGGTGCTCGTCGCCGGCACCGCCTATGCCGGCGAGATCAAGAAGTCGATGTTCGGCGTCATGAATTTCCTCATGCCCGAGCGCGACGTCTTCCCGATGCACTGCTCGGCCAACACCGACGACGCGGGCAACGTCGCCCTGTTCTTCGGCCTCTCGGGTACCGGCAAGACGACGCTCTCGGCCGACGGCGACCGGCGGCTCGTCGGCGACGACGAGCACGGCTGGTCGGACGACGGCGTGTTCAATTTCGAGGGCGGCTGCTACGCCAAGGTGATCGGCCTCGATCCCGGGGCGGAGCCGGTGATCTGGGCCGCCTCCAACCGCTTCGGCGCGATCCTCGAGAACGTGGTCGTCGATCCGGTGACGGCCGAGCCCGACTTCGCCGACGGCAGCCTCACGGAGAACACGCGCAGCTCCTACCCGCTGGACTTCGTCCCGGGCGCGGTGCCGGAAGGCCGCGCCGGCCACCCGCGCGACATCGTCATGCTGACCTGCGATGCGTTCGGCGTGCTGCCGCCGATCGCCCGCCTCGATCCGGCCCGCGCCCGCTATCACTTTCTCTCGGGCTACACCGCCCGGGTCGCCGGCACCGAGCGCGGTGTGGACGAGCCGCAGGCGACCTTCTCGGCCTGTTTCGGCGCCCCCTTCATGCCCCGCCACCCGCTGGTCTACGCGGAGATGCTCGCTGAGCGCATGCGGCGCCACGGCGCGCGCTGCTGGCTGCTCAACACCGGCTGGACGGGCGGCGGTTACGGTGTCGGCCGGCGGATGCCGCTTTCTGCCACGCGAACGCTGCTGCGCGCGGCGCTTTCCGGAGCGCTCGACGACGTGCCGATGCGGCGCGATCCGTTCTTCGGCCTCGCCGTGCCCCTGGTCTGCGAGGGCGTCGACCCGAAGCTGCTCGATCCCGAAGCCTGCTGGCCGGACCGTGAGGCCTACCGGCGCACCGCACTCCAGGTCGCGGCCATGTTCCACGAGAATTTCGCGCGTTTCCGCGACCGCGCCGATCCGGACCTGCGCGCGGTCGAGATCCGCCCGGGCGGCTGAGGGGCGCGCGGGCCCGATCTGTCGGCCTCCGGCTGGACCGCCAGCGGATCCGCCCTATTTCGCGCCGCAGCGCCGTCCGGCGGCGCAGATCCTCGCTCCATCGATTTCCCGGAACGGCCCATGGGCTTCAGCTGCGGCATCGTCGGCTTGCCCAACGTCGGCAAGTCGACCCTCTTCAACGCGCTCACCGCCACCGCCGCGGCGGCGGCCGCCAACTACCCCTTCTGCACCATCGAGCCCAATGTCGGGCGGGTGCCGGTGCCCGACGACCGCCTCGACGTGCTGGCGAAGCTCGCGCGTTCGGCGCGCATCGTGCCGACCCAGCTCGAGGTGCGCGACATCGCCGGCCTCGTGCGCGGCGCATCGAAGGGCGAGGGTCTCGGCAACCGCTTTCTCGCCGCGATCCGCGAAGTGGACGCGATCCTGCACGTGCTGCGCTGCTTCGAGGACGGCGACATCACCCACGTCGAGGGCGGCGTCGATCCGCTCCGGGACGCCGAGCTGGTCGAGACGGAACTCCTGCTCGCCGACATCGAGAGCCTCGAACGCCAGCGCGAGACGCTGGTCAAGCGGGCGCGCGGTCAGGACCGCGAGGCGAAGCAGCGGCTCGATCTGCTCGCGCGCATCCTGCCGGCCATGGAGGAAGGCACTCCCGCACGGGAGCTGGAGCTTTCCGACGACGACCGGAAGCTTCTGCGCGGCTTCAACCTGCTGACCGCCAAGCCCGTCCTCTACGTCGCCAATGTCGACGAGGCCTCGGCCGCGATCGGCAACGTCTGGAGCGAGAAGGTGGCGGAGATGGCCGCCCGGCGCGGTGCGCGGATGGTCGTGGTCTCGGCCGGGATCGAGGCGGAGCTCGCGCAGCTCGATGCGACCGAACGCCGCGAATATCTGGAAACGCTCGGGCTCGCCGAGCCCGGCCTCCACCGCGTGATCCGCGAGGGCTACCGGCTGCTCGGGCTCCTCACCTTCTTCACCGCCGGGCCCAAGGAGGCACGCGCCTGGACGGTGCGGGCCGGGGCGAAGGCGCCGGAGGCGGCGGGCGTCATCCACAGCGATTTCGAGCGCGGCTTCATCTGCGCCGAAGTGATCGCCTTCGAGGACTACGTCGCCTGCGGCGGCGAGCAGGGGGCGAAGGACGCCGGGCGGATGCGGCTCGAGGGCCGCGACTACGTCGTCCGCGAAGGCGACGTCTGCCACTTCCGCTTCAACGTGTGAGCCCGGCCGGCTCGGGGTCGCGCGGGCCGACGACCGTCAGGACGCGAGCGCCGCGAATTCCGCCAGCATGGCCGCGTGGGTCTCGATGCCGCGCCGGTAGCAGACCAGCTCGAACTTCTCGTTCGGGCTGTGCACCCGGTCGTCGTCGAGACCGAAGCCCACGAGCAGGGTGTCGAGGCCGAGGAGCCTGCGGAAGCTCGCCGCGACGGGAATCGAGCCGCCGCAGCCGATGAGCGCGGGCTCGCGGCCGAAGACCCGCGCGAGCGCGCGTCGTGCGACGGCCATGTAGGGGGAATCGGGCGAAATGCGGATCGGATCGCCGCAGCCCAGATCGCGCACCGTGATGCGGCAGTCGGGCGGGCAGCGCTCTTGGAGCGTGCGGATCACCAGATCCCGCACCTCTTCGGCCCTCTGGTCCGGGACCAGACGGCAGCTCAGCTTGGCGTGCGCCCGGGACGGGATGACCGTCTTGGCGCCGGCACCGCTGTAGCCGCCCCAGATGCCGTTGACGTCGAGACAGGGCCGGGCCCAGAGGCGCTCGAGGAGGGTGAAGCCCTCCTCGCCCACGGACCGTTCGAGGCCGATCTCGGCGAGGAACGCCCGCTCGTCGAACGGCAGCTCGCGCCAGGCCCGGCGCTCCGCCTCGTCGAGCTCGCGCACGGCCGCGTAGAAGCCCGGGATGGCGACGCGCCCGTGCGCATCGTGCAGCGAGGCGAGGAGCTCCGCGAGCGCGTGGATCGGATTGGGCACCGCGCCCCCGTACATGCCCGAGTGCAGATCGCGGCTGGGCCCGGTGAGGGTCGCCTCGAGGTAGACGATCCCCCGCAGGGTCGTGGTGATGGCGGGAAGATCGACGCCCAGCATGCCGGTGTCGGAGACGATGGCGACATCGGCCGCCAGTTCCTCGCGATGCTCGCGGATGAAGGGTTCGAGGTTGACGCTGGAGCTCTCCTCCTCGCCCTCGACGAGCACGGTGACGGGCACCGGCAGCTCGCCGTGCACCCGCTTCCAGGCGCGCATCGCCTCGACCCAGGTCAGGAGCTGGCCCTTGTCGTCGACCGCGCCCCGGGCGACGATGCGGGGCCCGTGCGGGCCCGCAACGACCGTCGGCTCGAAGGGCGGGCTCTCCCAGAGGTCGAGCGGGTCCGGCGGCTGCACGTCGTAGTGACCGTAGTAGAGCAGGCGCGGACCGGCGCCGCTGCCGCCCTTCGCCACCACCATCGGCTGGCCCGGCGTCGGGCGCACCTCCGCCGCGAGGCCGGCCGCGACCAGCTCGTCCCGCAGCCACTCCGCTGCCCGGCGGGTGTCGGCATCGTGGGCGGGGTCGGTGCCGACGCTCGGGATGCGCAGGAAGTCCTTCAGGCGCTCGACGCTGTCGCCGAAGCTGCGGTCGATTTCCGCGAGGACCGGAGAGAGGAGATCGCTCATGCCGGATCTCCCGGTCCGATCGTCTGCGCGGGATCGCGGCGGACCTTGGCGATCGGCTCGGCGTAGCGGTATTCGAGATCCCAGGGGAACAGGATCCAGGTGTCCTGGCTCACCTCGGTGACGAAGGTGTCGACCACCGGCCGCCCTTCGGGCTTGGCGTAGACGGTGGCGAAATGCGCCCTGGGCAGCATGGCGCGCACGATCCGTCCGGTCCGGCCGGTGTCCACCAGATCGTCGACGACGAGCCAGCCCTCGCCGTCGCCGGCGACCCCCTTCAGGACCCGCGCCTCGGCCTGCACCGTCTCCTCGTAGGAGGCGATGCAGACCGTGTCGATCAGGCGGATGTCGAGCTCGCGGGCGACGATGTGCGCGGGCACGAGGCCGCCGCGGGTGATCGCGACGATGCCCTGCCAGGGCCCGAGCGAGGCGAGCCGCCAGGCGAGCGCCTTGGCGTCCCGGTGGAGCTCTTCCCAGGACACGGGAAAGAAGCGTTGCGGTTCGCGCGGCACGAGGGTCTCCGGATCCTGCCGGCGACGAGGTGCGCGCTCGCCATGCCGCTGTCAACGTCGCTCCGCGAATCGCGCGACCTGTGAGTTTTGCCACGGACGTCGGGCGTTCTTCGGGTTAGGGTAAGCTTCGGTGTGCATATTCGAGGACACGGATACGCATGGCCGAATGGTGGCGACACGGGCACCTGCGGGCGATCGCCGTCCGCCTGCGCCCGCATTTCCTGCCGCTTTCGCTGCCGAGCTCGCTCGCGCGCACGGGCCTCCTCCTCCTCGTGCTCTCCGACATCGCCGCAATCGCCCGCATCGGCACCTTCGAGCTTGCGGCGTTCGCGCTCGGCCTCGCGCCCTTCACCATCCTGCAGCTCGTCGCGACCGGCCTGCTCTCGGGCACCCATGTGCTGGCGTCGCATGCCCGCGGCGCGGGCCGGCCACGCGAGGCGTGGAGCCTCTGGCAGGCGGCGATCTTCGCGGCGCTGGCGCTCGGATCGCTGGCCGTGCTCCTTCCCTGGACCACGGCGCCGCTTTTGCGGCTCTTCGGCCAGTCGCCCGGGCTCGCGGCCGCGGCGGTGCCGGTGGCGACGAGCCTCGCGCCGGGGCTGCCGGCGCTGCTGGTGTTCGTCGTGACCCAGTTCTGGCTCGAGGCGCAGGGTCGGGCGGGCCCGGGGCTCGCCATCGTCTCCGCCGCCGTCCTCGCCAATCTCCTGCTCGACTTCGCAGGGCTCTTCGGCACGGACGCTGCCGCCGTGGCGTGGAGCACGACCGTGGTGCGGCTCGTGATGGCGGCGGCCGCCATCGCCTGCGCCTCCGCACTGCGACCGGCCGGCGTGCCTCTCCCGTCTCCGCAGGACACGCTGCGCTCGCTGCCGCAGCTCTTCAGGCTCGGTCTGCCGTGGGCGGTCTCGCAGGGGCTCGAGACGCTGGCCTTCCACGCCCTCGTGCTGTTTGCCGGCACGCTCGGCATCGCCGCGCTCTCGAGCTGGCACATCGCCGCCTATCTGCTCGCCTTCGTCTACACCTTCACGGTCGGCATCGGCGCCGCGACGGCGATCGAGGTGGGCCGCGCCCTCGGCGCCGGCGATCCGCGCAGGGCCGCCCGGGCGGGCCTCGAGGGTGTGGGGACCGATCTCGCGGTGATGGGCATCTTCGCCGCCATCGTCGCCTGCCGGCCGCAGGCCGTCGCGGGCCTGTTCACGGACGATCCGGCGGTGGTCGGCGCGCTCGCCACCTGCCTGCCCGTGCTCGCCCTCGTCTTCCTGCTCGACGGTCTCATGGGCGTGCTCACGGCCATCCTCCGCGGCTTCCAGGACCTGTGGCGGACGACGCTCCTGCACGCCCTCGGCTTCTGGGGCCTGCTCGTGCCGGCGGCGGCCGTCGCCACCCTCTCGGGCCGCGGCCTGCACGCACTCTTCTGGGCGCTCGCTTTCGGCCTCGCCGGCCTCGATCTGCTGCTCGCCGCACGGCTCTGCATGCTCCTGCGGCACGCGCGGCCGCGCGGGCCGCGGCGCCGGAGGATGCCGGCCGCTCCGCTCCCGCCGCCCTTGACCCTCGCGCGCGAGGGCGCTACCTGACACGCCGTCACGCGTGCGGCCGCCCCGGCCGCGGAATCCAGCCACCGGGAACTTTCGCCATGGCGCGACGCTGCCCGTTGAGCGGCAAGGGCGTGCTCGTCGGCAACAATGTGAGCCACGCCAACAACAAGACGAAGCGGCGGTTTTTGCCGAACCTGCAGGACCGCCAGCTGTACAGCGAGACGCTGGGCGAGAGCATCCGCCTCCGCATCACCGTGAATGCGCTCCGGACCATCGACAAGCACGGCGGGCTCGACGGCTATCTGCTCGACACACCGGAACGCCGGCTGCCGCGCGAGCTCGTGGCGATGCGCCGGCGCATCCTCGCCGCGCGTCAGCAGCCGGCGGAGCAGGCTTCCGCCTGAGTGCGGCGCAGCGCCGCCACGACCAGAAGCGTGCGCTGCAGGGCCGAGAAATTGTCGTCCGAGATCAGATAGAGGGTGGCGCGCCCGGGGCCGTCCGTGGCGACCGCGATCCCTTCGAGATTGTCGGTCGGAAAGGACGGCGGCAGCTCCACGAACGCCCGGGGATCGAGCCTGTCATCGGGCGGCGGGTCGCCGGGCCCGGAGATCAGGCGGATCCGTGCTCCGAAGCCGGTGAGGAGACCGGCGCGACGTTCCAGCACGAGGATGTCGTTTCCGAAGCGGTCGGCACCGACGGGCGCCCAGCCGTCCTCGACCGGATAACTCAGCGGCCGCCAGACGCCGCCCGCGAACAGCCCCGCCCGGACCGCACCCGGGCCTGCGGCGAGCCCTTCGGTGATCGCGAGCACCCGCCCGTCCCCGAACGTCGCGACGGTCTCGAGGCCGAGATTGGTGCCGGGAACATGCAGCCAGCGCGGCGGTTCCGGCGAGAACGGCTCGAGATGCCCGCGAGCGTCCGCGAGCCGGTAGAGCCCGGCGCCGCTTTCGGTGGCGACGAGAACCCCGCCGCCGGAGAGCCCCGCCAGATCCTCGGCATCGGGCGGGACGTCCGGCGCTTCGAGCCGGATCGTGGCGAAGGCGACGCCCCGCGGGCTGCCCGCGGAGAAGGCGGCCCGATCCGTCCGCCACAGCGTGCCCCGGTCCGAGAGCATCAGCAGTACGTCGCCGTCCACGAGCAGGCCCGAGAAGCCGCCGAAGGCGGGATCCTCCGAGCGCAGCTCGATCACGCGCAGCACCTCGAAGGAGAGCCCGGGCGCAGCGGCCCGGACCGGCGGAGCATCGAACGGCACCAGCTGCACGCGGGCGTCCTGCGCCGCGGCGCAGCCCGACAGCAGCGTCCAGAACAGCAGCCACAGCCCCCGGCGCGGGCGGAGTCCACCTCGCGCGCTATTGACCCCTCGCGGAGCTTGCCCGATTGATGCGCCCACCTTTTCCCCACCCGTCCTGCCGCGGCATGCGAGCGGAGCCCGAGCCGTGTCCGTGACCACGATCGCCCCGGCGCTTCTCGACGGCATGCGCGCGGGCCTGTTGTACATGCTGCTCGCGGCGGCCGCGAGCGCTGCTTCGGCCCTCCTCGCGCTCCGCGACGGAATGCGGGACGATCCGCCCTGGCGGGCGCTGCTCGCGGTAGCCGGCTGCTGGCTCGCGGTCGCCGCCCTCGCCCGTCTCGGCGGGATGCTGGCCGGTGCCGCGCCCGGGCTGCTGTGGATCCCGCCGCTCGCAGCACCGGCGATCCTCGTCGCCGTGCTCGCGCTCTGGCGTTTCGGCCCGTCCGGGCGGACGGCGCGGGCCTTCACCCTCGCTCCGCGGGCGGCGCAGCAGCTCGCCCTGTCACCCGCGGACGCGGCCCGGCGTCTCCTGCTGCTGCAGATCCTTGGCGCGGTGGGGGGCGGCCTGCTGCTCGTCGGGGCCGGCATCGGCGAGATCACGCTCGCCGTGACGGTCGCGGGCGGGATCGCGCTGTCGCTGGATGGACGCGCGCCGGAACTCGGGATCGCGGTCGCCTTCCTTCTGGCCGCGGCGGCGACGACGCTCGCGGCGGCTTTCGGCGTTGGCCGCGAGCCGGTGATCGCCGCCGGCGCCACCCTGTTCGGGTCGCTGGCCGCCGGGGTCGTGCGGGTGCGGAGCGGCGTCCTTGCCTGACCTGCTGCTCGCGGTCGCGACCCTGCTCGCCCCGGGTCTCGCCCTGCTCGCGGCGGGCCTGCCGGCGGGCTGGCCGGTGCTGGCGGACGGGACGGCGATCCTGGCGCTGACCCTCGCCGTCCATCTCCTGCACGGTGCGGGCGGCTCCGGTCCGTTCCTCGTCCCGGCCTTCGCCGGGCTCGCCGCCGCCCTCGTCGGCGCCGCCGGAGCCAACGGCTTCGGCGCCATGGCACTGGCTGCGGGTGCCGGGCTCGGCCTCGGGCTCCTCGCGGGCCTCGCCGATCGCGGCGCCGGGGGAGTGCGCGCCGCCGGCGTGGCCCTCCTCTGGCTCGCTCTGGCTGCGGCGCTGCGGCCTCCGGCCGCCGCCGGCGGGCCGGTCCTCGCCGAGACGCTGGCGGCGGCGCTCCTGTCCGCCCTCCTGCTCCTCCTCCTCGCGCAACGGGCGGAGGCGGGATCGCTCGCGGTCGCGGCCCGGATGGCTTCGCTCGCGCCCTCGCGGAGTGCCGCCTGGGCGGTCCCGGTCGCGGCGGTCCGGGTCGCGCTCGGGGCGATCGCCGGGCTCGCGGCCGGACTCGCGGCCTTCGCCTGGTCGGCCGCGACCGGCCTCGGCGGCGGGTGGCCGGGGACGGTGCTCACCGCGCTCGCCCTCTTCACCGCGGCACAGCTGTCGGGCGGCACGCTTCCCGGTCTGCTCGCGGGCTGTTTCCTGCTGCTCGAAGTGCCGGCCCTGATCGCGCTCGTCTTCCCGGCGCTGCCGCTCGGCTGGCTCGTGGTGGCGGGTGCACTCCTCGCGGTCGGCCTTCTCGGCCGGGACTGGTCACCCCTCCTGCGGCGCGTCGCGCCGTCCGGGCACCCGCTCGCGGGTCGCGGCCGATGAGCCTCGAACTCGTCCGGCCTCTCGAGCTCGAACTCGAAGGCATCGTTCTGGAACGCGGGCCGGACCGTCTCCTGGACGGGGTCGGGCTCGCGGTCGAGCAGGGGGCCTGGTACGGCATCCTCGACGCCGACGGGCGCGCGGGTCAGCCCCTGTTCGACGTGGTGACCGGCGTCCTCCGGCCGGGACGCGGCCGCATCCTGCTCGCGGGCGCACCGGTCACGCATCTTGCGGCGCGCGAGCGCGTCCGCCTCGGCATCGCCCGGAGCTTCTCGGCGTCGCCGCCGTCCGGTCCGGCGACGATCGGCGACATGCTGGTCCACGCCATGCGCTTCGCCCGGCACGACGCGACGCGGCTTCTGCTCGGCGGACCGCCGCGGCCGGTCGAACGGCGGACGGCCGGAGAGATGCTCGGCCTGTTCGAGCTCGAGGGCATGCTCGACCATCCGCTCGCGGGACTCCCGGTCTACTACCGCCAGTGCATCGAGATCGCGCGCCTTCTGGTGACGGGCTGCCGGGTGCTGCTGCTCGACCGGCCGTTCCGCGGACTCCAGGCGGCCGAGCGCGAGCGCCTCGCCGGCGTCCTCGCGGGCCGCCTGCGCCCGCGCGAACTCACGGTGCTGCTGCTCGACGACGACACCCGTCAGCTCGCCGCCCTGTGCGGGCGCATCGCCGTGCTGCACCGTGGCCGCGTCCTCGCCGAGGACGCGCCGGAGCGGATCGGCACGCGGCTCGACGTCATGCGGGCGCTGGTCGGATGAATCGCCGCGACGCTCCCGCGCTGCGCGTCGAAGGGCTCGATGTGGTGCGCGACGGCCTCTGGATCCTGCGCGATGTCGCGCTCGAAATCGCGCCCGGCGAGGTGCTCGCGGTGCTCGGCGGGGCCGGCGCGGGCAAGACCGTCCTGCTCGGGGCGCTGGCCCTGGGCGAGGGGGTGAGGGCGGGCCGGATCGTGCTGCCCCACGGCGAGGTGGGCCGCGCCGGTCCGCTCGCGCGGCGACGTGCGGGCCTCGCCTGCGCCTTCGAAAACCCGCCGGTGATCCCGGGGTTCGCGGTGGCCGATCACCTGGCCCTCGGCATGCCGCCCGGACCCGCCGCCGGGCGCCGGCTGGAGCAGGTGCTGGCCGCCCTGCCGGAGCTGCGCCCGCTCTTGCGCAGCCGCGTCGATGCACTTCCCTTCCCGCTCCGGCGGCTCGCGGATCTCGGCCGGGCGGTGGCGGCGGCGCGCACGGTGCTGCTGATCGACCGGCCGCTCGCCGATTTCGGCGCCGCGCGGATCACGCGGCTCGTCGAGGGTCTCCGGCAGGAGGGGGTCGGGGTACTGCTCGCCGACCGCCACATCCGCCCGGCGCTGCAGATCGCCGACCGGGCCGTGCTGCTGGTCGGCGGCCGGATCGTCCTCGAGGGGCGTCCGCTCGACCTGCTCGCCGACGAGCGCGTGTTCGCCGCCTGCGTCGGCGACGTCACGAGTGCCGATGTCTTCGGTGAGGGCGCGGCCGGAAAGGCGACGGCCCGCACGATGGCGGGCCGTCATCCGTGAGAGTGTCGCAGAGGTTCCGGCCTACTCGCGCTGCGTGCCGAAGAACTGCAGCAGCAGCACGAACATGTTGATGAAGTCGAGATAGAGCCTGAGCGCCCCGTAGATCGCCTTGCGGGCGGCGAGCTCGGGCGCGTCGCCCTCGTAGTACTCTTCCTTGATCGCCTGGGTGTCGTAGGCCGTGAGCCCGACGAACACGATCACGCCGGCGATGCTCACCACGAGGTGGAGCATGCTGCTCGCGAGGAAGATGTTGACGAGGCTCGCGATGATCACGCCGATCAGCCCCATGAGCAGGAACGTGCCCCACTGCGAGAGGTCCCGCCTGGTGGTGTAGCCGTAGAGGCTCATGGCGCCGAAGGTGGCGGCGGTGATGAAGAACACCCGCGCGATGCTGGTGGCGGTGAACACCAGAAAGATGCTCGCCATCGACAGGCCCATCACCACCGCGAACGCCCAGAAGGTGAGCTGCGCGGCCGACAGGCTCATGGCGTGGATGCGCGCCGACAGGAAGAAGACGAAGCCGAGCGGCGCCAGCATCACCACCCACTTGAGCGGCGTGCCGAAGATCAGCTGCAGGGCCGCCGGGCTCGTCGACACCACCCAGGCGGTGAGCCCGGTGATGGCGAGCGCCAGCGCCATGTAGTTGTAGACCGACAGCATGTAGCTGCGCAGGCCTTCGTCGATCTCGGCCGCGGCCACCTGCGCGCGTGCGAGGCGGGGATTGACGTCGTAGTCCATGGCTGCACCCGTTCCCGGTCGATGCGGTTCCCGACACCCGGACCATATGCCGTTCCGCCGGTGGCGTTCAAGCCGCGGCCGGCCAGGGCCCGCGCCACCTTGCGGAAATTTCACGAATCGGCAGGACGTCGGAAAGCCGCGCCCTCAGCCGATCGCGCCGAAAAAGGGAAAGGTCTCGAGCAGCCAGTAAGCGATCTGCTCGAGCTGGCCCGTGAGCACGAGCAGGCCCATGACCACGAGCAGGCCGCCCGCCACCTGCTGCAGCCGGCGCCCGAACGCCGACAGTCTCCGGATCTGGCGCAGCAGGGCTTCGGTGAACCAGGCGGCGAGCAGGAACGGCACGCCGAGACCGAGAGAGTAGACCGCGAGCAGCAGAACGCCCTGTTCGAGGTTCGCGGTGCTCGCGGTCATGGTCAGGATCGCGCCCAGCACCGGCCCGATGCAGGGCGTCCAGCCGAAGGCGAAGGCGGCACCCAGGAGCCACGCACCGAGAACGCGTCCGCCCGGGATGTCGAGGTGGAAGCGCAGGTCGCGCTGCATGGCGGTGAAGGGAGTGAGTCCGAGCAGGTGCAGGCCGAAGAGGACGATCACCGCGCCCGCAACGAGCGAGAGCTCGTAACGCCACTGCAGCAGGAGCGCGCCGAGCGCCGAGGCGCTGGCGCCGAAGGCGACGAACACGCTCGAGAAGCCGAGAACGAAGAGCGCCGCGTAGAAGAGCGCCCTGAGACGGCGCTCGCGCGCTTCCGTGTCTCCGAGCGAGGTGCCGGCCACGTAGGAGACGTAGCCCGGGACGAGCGGCAGCACGCAGGGCGAGAGAAAGGAGACGATGCCGGCGACGAACGCCGTCGCGAGCCCCACCGAAGACAGTTCCAGCATGCGGACCTCGACACCTCGCGCACTCCGACTTGGGTGGCGGGTGCGGTCGCGACAAGCCGGCCGGAGGTCGCAGGTGCACCGACCTCGTTCACACCGGCGTCAGGATGCTGCCCCCGTCCTTCCGGCCTCGATCGCCGCGCGGATGCGCGCGAGCAGCGCCTCGCGCTCGCGGTCGCTCGGCAGCGCCCGCAGCTTCTCCTCGAGGCTCAGCACGGTGCGCGCATACTCGTTGTGCCAGTCCTCCCGCGCCCGGACCCGCTCCGGCGGTAGCCGCGGCGGCAGACGGTGGCGGACCGGCCCGGTGTCGATGCCGAGCTCGAACCGCTCGTCGAGCTCGGGCATCAGGATGCCGGCACGGTTGTAGCCGATGTCGGCGAGCGCATCGGCGAGCGCCTGCATCGCCTCGCTCTCGCCGTGGGTGAGGAAGAGGGCCCGGCCCACCGGCAGGCGGGCCCTCGCCCAGGCGAGCAGTTCGGAACGGTCGGCGTGCGCCGAATAGCTGTCGATGCGGCGGATGCGGGCGCGCACGGCGATCGACTGGCCGTGGATGCGCACGCGATCGGCGCCATCCAGCAGGATCCGCCCGAGCGTGCCCGGCGCCTGGTAGCCGACGAACAGCACCGTCGCCTCGGGCCGCCAGAGGTTGTGGCGCAGGTGGTGACGGATGCGGCCGGCGTCGGCCATGCCGCTCGCGGCGACGATGATGGCGCCGCCGGTGACGCGGTTGAGCGCCTTGCTCTCCTCGACCGACTGCACGAAACGGATGTAGGAGCTCCTGAACAGGAGCTCCGGATGCTCGACCTCGTGCAGCGAGCGGGCGTGCTTCTCGAACACCGAGGTGACGCGCACCGCGAGCGGCGAATCGATGAAGATCGGCGCCTTCGGCAGCTCGTTGCGGTGCATGGCGAGGCAGAGGGCGTAGAGCACCTCCTGGGTGCGCTCGACCGCGAAGGCCGGAATCAGCACGTTGCCGCCCGCCGCCAGCCCCTCGCGCACTTCGCGCACGAGATGCGCGCGCCGCTGTTCGACCGTCGTGTCCTCGCGCTCGCGGTCGCCGTAGGTGCTCTCCATCAGCACGTAGTCGGCGCCGGAGGGGGCGTCCGGGCGGTCGTGGAACGCCTTCTCGTCGGGGCCGATGTCGCCGGAGAAGAGGAGGCGCAGCGGCCGCGCCCCGCCCGCGAGCTCGATCTCGACCGAGGCCGAGCCGAGGATGTGGCCGGCGTTCCAGAAGCGCATGCGCACGCCGTCGGCCGGTTCCAGCCACTCGCCGTAGCCTGCGGGCTGCATGTGCGAAAGAGCGCGGTCGGCGTCGACCCGCGTGTAGATCGGCTCGACCTCCGGACGCCCGCGTCGGCGGTTGCGACGGTTCAGCTGCTCGACCTCGCTCTCCTGGATGTGCGCCGAATCGGGCAGCATGAAGCCGAGCAGGTCGATCGTCGCTTCCGTCGCGTGGATGCGACGGTGGAAGCCGTGGCGGACCAGCTTGGGGACGAGCCCGGTGTGGTCGATGTGGGCGTGGGTCAGGACCACGAAGTCGAGGTCGCGCGGATCGAAGGGAAACGGGCGGTAGTTGAGCTCGCGGACCGTCTTGGTGCCCTGGAACAGGCCGCAGTCGACGAGAAAGCGCACATCGCCGTGCGCGACGAGGAAGCAGGAGCCGGTGACCGTTCCGGCGGCGCCGTGGAAGGTGATGCTGGTGCTCATTCCGCGGCCTCCGTGACGGTCTCGTCCCCGTCGGCGAGATCGAGCCCGTAGTGGCGACGGATCACCTCCCACGCCTCCTCGGCGGTCTCGACGTAGCGGAAGATCTCCACATCCTCGGGGTCGATCATCCCTTCCTCGACCAGCACCCCGAAGTCGATCACCCGCCGCCAGTAGGCCTCGTCGAACAGCAGGACCGGGATGCGCCGTGCCTTGCGCGTCTGGATCAGGCACAGGGTCTCGAACAGCTCGTCGAGCGTGCCGTAGCCGCCCGGGAAGACCACGAGCGCGCGCGCCCGCAGCATGAAATGCATCTTCCTGAGCGCGAAATAGTGGAACTGGAAGCTGAGTTCCGGGGTGATCCAGCGGTTCGGCATCTGCTCGTGCGGCAGGGTGATGTTGAGGCCGATGCTCTTGGCACCGATCTCCGCCGCACCGCGGTTGGCGGCCTCCATGATCCCGGGTCCGCCGCCGGTGACGATCACGAACCGCCGCGGTCCGTCACGCTGCCCCGCCTGCGAGACGAGGCGCGCGAACTTCCGTGCCTCCTCGTACCAGCGCAGCCGCGCGACGCGGCGCTGCGCCCGGCGCAGTCCGGCAGCGGCCTCCGGGTCACCGGGGCACCTCCGGCACAGCTCTTCGGCCCGGGCGAGCTCGCCTTCCGCCTCTTCGGGGGCGGGGATGCGCGAGGAGCCGAAGACGACGATCGTGCTCTCGATCCGGTGCTCCTGCAGGATCAGCTCGGGCTTGAGGAGCTCGAGCTGCAGGCGGACCGGGCGCAGCTCCTCGCGGAGCAGGAACTCGGGATCGGCGAACGCGAGGCGGTAGCTCGGCGAGCGCGTCTGCGGCGTGTCGACGCGGCGGGCGGCGTGTTCGTAGTCCTCGCGCGCGCTCGGCAGGTGGACATGGTAGGGGTCGCGGTCCAACGGAGCCTCCGGGCCGGTGACAGGCTCCATGATGCGGGCGGCCTGCGCCGCCGTGCAAGCCCGGGACCGCGCGGGCGCGGAAATGCGAAGGCCCCGCCGGAGCGGGGCCCTGCTGCGTTCGTCCGTCGCGTCGTCGCGTCAGGCGGCGAACTTCTTGACCTCGTCGAGGTTGGCGGCGGCGCGCTTCACGAACAGGTCGACCACCTCGGCCTGGGCCTTGAGCCCGAGATCCACGGCCTCCTTGGCCTCGGCCATGGCCTTCTCGATGGCCTGCTTGGCCTCGTCGACATAGGCCTGCGGCTGCTTCTTCGCGTCGACACCCTTCATGAAGCCCTCGGCCCGGGCGAACAGCTCGTTCACCAGCTCGACCTGCCGCTTGGTCAGGGTCTGGGTGTAGTCGAACAGGATCTTCTGGGCCTGGAACCAGGTCTCGAGGTTCGCCTTGTGCAGCGCGACGAGCGCGTCGAGATCGAACTTCGGGAAGGTGGGAACGGTGGTCTGGGTCTTGGCAGTCATGGTGCCCTCCGTCGGCTTTGCTGCGCTGCACAACAGATAGGCGGGGCGAGACCCGCCTGCAAGGAAAAATTTTGTGCAGTGCAGCAAAAACCCGCCGGACCCCTGCGTCAGGCCGTCGCAGGCCCTCTCCGCGGTCGGTCGGCGAAGAGCGGCGCTGCCAGGCGCAGCCGGCGTTCGAAATGGCGCCGCGCCCGCCCGGCCCGCGGCGGCCCGGGCCACGCCCAGCGCGCGAGCGCGCCGAGGAAGAGGCCGGTGGTCGCGATCTCCTGCAGCGCCCGCCGTGCGCCGCTGCCCTCGATCCGCGCGGCATCGAGGAACCAGTGCACGAGCCGCGACAGATCGAACGCCATCGGCACCCAGTGGTGCGGATGGCTCGGGTGCAGCTTGAGCCGCAGCATCTCGCGCGAGACGGCGGCATGCGGTTCGAGGGCGTCGAACCACGCCCCGACCACGTGCAGGAGGCGTTCCGTGGCCGGGAGCCGGTCGATCCCCGGCGTTGCCATGTCGAGCGCCGTCTCCAGCACCCGGGCGAACCAGGCGTTCGCGATCGCATCGAGGTCGCGGAACTCGCGGACGAGATCGGTGAGCGACACGCCGAGCCGGTCCGCGATCATGTGCATGCGGAGATCCGCCCAGCCGACCTCGCCCGCGAGATCGAGCGCCGCCCCGACCGCGCGCTCGCGCAGCGCCGGCCGCCCCGCGGGCATCGGCTCAGGCCCCGGCGAGGAGCCGCCCGACCCGCGCGAGACTCGCGGGCGGCTCGATGCCGTAGCGGTCGAGGAGCGGGGCGATCAGCCGCGCCACCTCCTCGCGGCCGAGCTCGTCCATGAGCGCACAGGGGGGCGTCGCGAACTTCAGCGCCTCGCGTGCCCCGGTGTCGATGTCGGCCGGGCTCGCCACCTCCTCGTCCAGCTCCTGCAGGACGGGCAGGAAGGTCGCGGCGCGCAGGCGGTCGCGGATCACCGCCGCGCGCTCGGGCGGCACCCCGGCCGCTTCGCCGATCTCGAAGCCGCGGTCGGCCTCGCCGTGCGCGATCATGGCGCGCGCCGGCGCGTAGAAGGGGCCGAGCGGTCCGAGGTTGCGGATCGCGTGCAGATTGATGCGCGGCTTGATGATGTTCATGACGAAGAACGGCCCGGCCGCCGCGCCGACCGCATCCTTCGCGACGAGGTCGATCTCGGCGGTCGTGCCGAGCCCTTCGTCGAGCAGGCGTGCCGCCTCGTTGGTGTAGGGGCAGAAGAAGCGGTTGATGGCGAAACCGAACTGGTCACGGCAGCGCAGCGGCAGCTTGCCGGTCTCGCGGCAGAACGCGAGTGCCTGCTCGACCACCTCCGGCGCCGTCGCCTCGCCGCTCACCACCTCCACGACCGGATTGATCTGCGCCGGGCTGAAATAGTGCAGACCCAGAAAGCGGCCGGGCTCGCGCATGTGCTTCTGCAGGTCGCTCACCCTGAGGCAGCTCGTGTTGGTGGCGACCAGCGTGCCGGCCGGGACGATCGTCGACAGCGTCTCGAACAGCCGCGCCTTCAGGTCGAAATCCTCGAACACCGCCTCGATCACGAGCTCGCAACCGGCCATGGCCGCGAGGTCGTCCGCCACGGCGAGCCTCGCGACTGCCGCTTCGGCATCCTCCGGCCGCATGCGACCGCGGTCGACGCCGCGGGCATAGAAGGACTTCGCCGATTCCACGGCCCGCGCGGCGGCACCGGGCGCGACGTCGTGGATCAGGACCCTCCTGCCGTGGGCGGCGAGACTGGTGGCGATGCCCGTGCCCATGGTGCCGGCGCCGACGATGCCGACGGTCGCGATGCTCATCTGCCCCTCCGACGATATTCTGTTGCAACCGCGAACTAGCGCGGCGGCGCTCCGGCTTCCACGCCCGGCACGGCCGGCCTGCAGCAACCGCTCTTCCGCGGCGCCGGCTGGAGCCTTATCTGCAGGGCGCGACCAGTCTTCCCGATCCCACCAGCCGACGAGGACGAAGCCCGCATGAACAACGCCGCCGAGAGCCCCGCCGTCAAACGCGTCCGCGAAGCCCTGGCCGAAAAGGGACTGCGCGAGCGCATCGTGGTGCTCGAGCGTTCCGGCGCCACCGCCCGGGAGGCCGCCGAGGCGCTCGGCGTCGAGCTCGGTGCCATCGTCAAGTCCCTGCTCTTCCTGGTCGGACCCGATCCGGTGCTGGTGCTGGTCGCCGGCGACCGCCGCTGCGATCCGGAGGTGCTGCCGCAGCTCACCGGCCTCGAAGGCGAGGTGCGCAAGGCCGATGCGGCGACTGTCCAGAAGGTCACGGGTTTCTCGATCGGCGGCGTCGCCCCGGTCGGATCGCTGACGCCGCTGCCGACGGTGATCGACGCGAGCCTCGGGCGCTTCCCGCGCCTCTATGCCGCCGCCGGACACCCGCACTGCCTGTTCGAGACCACCCTCGACGAGCTGATCTTCCTCACGGGCGGCAAGGTCTCGGAGGAGGTCGGGGTCGAGGCCGGCGCGTAGCTGGACAACGTCCGCGGCGATGCCAGATGCTGCGCGTCGGCCCGGCCCGCCCGGGCCGCCGCAGCCCGGAGGAAGCCCGAAGAGCGTGCGCCTCGTCGTCTTCGACATCGACGGAACGCTGGTCGACAGCGCGGCGACCATCGTCGCCTGCGCCCGGGCAGCGTTCGAACGCGCCGGTCTCGCGCCGCCGTCGCCGGAGGCGGTCCGCCGCATCGTCGGACTGTCGCTGCCGGAAGCGATGCGGGTCCTGCTCGGCCGCGACGATCCGGCGCTGTGCGAGACCGTCGCCGGGCATTACCGCGACGCCTTCTTCGCCCGTCGCTCCCGGCCGGACCACGAGGAGCCGCTGTTCCCGGGTGCTGCCGAGATCGTGCGCACCCTCGACGCCTCGGGCCACGTGCTCGGGGTGGCCACCGGCAAGGCCCTGCGCGGGCTCGAGGCCGTGCTCGCCCGGCACGGGCTCGCGCGGCATTTCACGACCCTGCAGACGGCGGACCGCCATCCGTCGAAGCCGCACCCCTCGATGCTGCTCGCCGCCATGGCCGAGACCGGGTTCGGTCCGTCCGAGACGGTGTTCGTCGGCGACACCACCTACGATGTCGAGATGGCGCGCGCGGCGGGCGTCCTTCCGGTGGGCGTGCGCTGGGGCAACCACCCGCCCGGGGAGCTCGAGGCGGCCGGTGCGGCGCTGGTGCTCGACCGCTTCGACCAGCTCCTGGAGATCGTGTCGCGGTGAAGCGTTTCTACACCGAGGTCGGCGTCGCGTCCGCGGACGGGGGGTTCCGGGTGCTGCTCGACGGGCGGCCGGTGCGCACACCGGGCCGGCGCGAGCTGCGGCTGCCGTGGCGCACGCTCGCCGAAGCGGTGGCAGAGGAGTGGCGGGCGCAGGGTGAAGAGGTCGACCCGCGCAGGATGCCGCTCACCCGTCTCGTCACCACCGCCGTCGACCTGCTGCCGGAGCGCGCGCCGGCCGTCGTCGAGGAGCTGCTCGACTTCGCGCGCCACGACGTGCTCTGCTACCGCGTCGAGCATCCCCGCGAGCTCGTGGTGCGCCAGCGCGAGGCCTGGGACCCCTGGCTCGACTGGGCGGAGCGGGGGCTCGGCGTGCGTCTCGCGGCGACGGCCGGGATCGCCGCCGTCGAGCAGGAGGAGGCGGCGATCGGACGGCTGCGGGCGATGCTCGGGGGGTTCGATCCGCTGACGCTCGTCGGCCTGCACGCGGCCGCGCGCGTCACCCATTCGATCGTTCTGGCACTGGCGCTCGCCCGGGGCGCCCTCGATGCCGACGAGGCCTTCCGCCTCGCCCATCTCGAGGAGCTCTGGGAGATCGAGCAGTGGGGCGAGGAGCGCGAGCAGAAGAAGCGGCACGCCGCGCTGCTCGCCGAACTGCGAGCGGCCGGGACCCTGCTCGCCGCCTCACGTGCCGGTGGCTGAGCCGGCCTCGCGCACGAGCCGGCTGTGGATGCCGGCGAGGAAGGTCGAGGTCACCGCTGCATCGGCATAGTGCACGAGGCGGACGACGAGATCGGCGATGAGAAGGCCGGGGCCGCCCGCTGCTCCGGGATCGCCGGCCCCGAAGAGGTTGCCGACGGCCACCGCCGCGAGCGCACCCGCGATCCCGAGCGGCAGGATTGCCGAAACGAAACCGACGACGATCCGGATCGCGTGGCCGCGCACGAGCGCCGCCGACTGCGCGAAGGACGGACGTTCGTCGAGCGCGGCGCCGACCGGCACGAACAGCAGATGCACGGCGATCGCCACCGCCGCGAGCACGCCCGCCCCGAGGAGCGGGATCCAGAGCGCCGGTGCGGCGGCAGCGAGCAGCGAGGCGACGCCGACCGGAAGCGACGCGCAGACGCCGAGGACCACCGACCACAGCAGGTAGCGGACCGCCGGCGCGCCGGGGGGCGCCCCGAACGCGGGCCAGGGTTCGCCCAGCACGAGGTGCCTGAGCCAAGCGACCGCGACCGCCGCATAGCCGAGCCAGTCCAGAAGACCTTCGAGCATCGCCGCGGTCTCGAAGCGGTAGAGGCCGAGGACCGCACCGCCGGCGAAGAGGGCGAGGCCGGCCGCGAGCCAGGGCGCCGAGAGCCGCAGCAACGCCGGAAGCTCCGCCCAGACGTAGCGGTAGGCCGCAGCCACGATCGCGAAGACCGGGAGCGGCTCCCGTGCGGGGCCGGAGAGTCGCGCGCTCACCGGGTCTCTCCGTCCGGAACGAGCAGGATCGCAGACAGCTGCACGCCGAAGCGCGGCTCGCCCGCGAGCGCGTTGCGGCGATGGCTGAAGAACAGCTCCTCCTCCGCGAAGGTGTCGTGCGCCAGGACCTCGATCTGCCCCTCCGGCACGCCGGCCGCGAGCAGCCGGGCGCGCGTGCAGCCCGGCAGATCGAAGCGCGGCCGCCCGCCGCCCCTGGGGCGGTGGAAGAAGCGGCCGAAGGCCGGATCCGCTTCGAGGAAGGCGCGTTCGAACTCCGGGCCGACCTCGTAGGAGCGGGGGCCGATGCAGGGACCGATCGCGGCGTGGATGTCGGCGGGCTCCGAGCCGCGCGCGAGGAACACGTCGAGGGTCGCCCCGAGCACGCCCGCGAGCAGCCCGCGCCAGCCGGCGTGCACGGCGGCGACGCGGCCGTTCCGCGGATCCGCGAGCAGCACCGGCGCGCAGTCGGCACTCAGCACGCCCACGGCGATGCCGGGCCGTTCGCAGACGAGCGCGTCCGCCTCGGGCGCCTCGTCGGCGGCGAACGGTTCCCGGACGAGGATGCAGCGGGTGCCGTGCACCTGCCGCGCCGTCAGCAGCCGGGCTGGCGGGACACCCAGCGCCGCCGCCGCCCGCGCCCGGTTCTCGCGCACGTTCGCCGCGTCGTCGGCGTTGCGCAGGCCCATGTTGGCGGTGGCGAAGGGGCCGGAGCTGACGCCGCCGCGGCGGGTGAAGAAGCCGTGGCGGATGCCCGGCAGGCGGGCGAGCGCGGGAGCTTCGATCGGTCTCAAGAGCGGCGCTCCGCTTCGAGAAAGCCGGGCGGGAGGGGATCCGCGGTCCCGGCGATCGCCGCCACACGGAAGAGCTCGCCCATCGCCGCCGGATCGACGAGCCGCCGCACCCCGGCTTCGAGCCGCCTCGCCGTCTCCGGATCGGCGTCGCGCAGCAGACGTTCGAGCCGCAGGTGAATGCCGAGCCGTTCGAGGAAGTGCCCTTGGGCGACGGGCCCGAAGGTGGCGGCCCCTTCCGCCGCCGCGGCCCGCAGCAGCGCGCGGAAATCCACGTGCGCGGAGATGTCGGCTTCGCCGGGCGTCTCGAGCGGTGCGACGCGTTCGTGCCGCCGCACCGCCTGCAGCGTGTCGCCCGCCGGCACGTCGTCGTAGCCGTAGTCGATCACATAGGCGAGACCACCCGCCGCCCGCAGCAGCCCCGCGAGCGTCGCCGCCACCGCCTCGCGCGCCGGCGCGATCTCGACCACCATTCCTTCGGGCAGTGTCCGGTACCGCGGGTCGTCGAAGGCGGCCGCCGGGATCTCCCGCGGCGACAGGGCGAAAGCGAGGCGGCCCTCGCCGTCGAGGGTGACGAGACGCTCGCGGAAACCGGTCCGGGTCCGCACATACTGCCGCAGCGGCAGGGCGTCGAAGAACTCGTTGGCGACGACGAACAGCGGCAGATCCGCCGGCAGGCCGTCGACCGCGGCGTGGAAGGCGAGCGGCAGGCCCGAAAGCCGCGCGCGCTGGCGTGCGCGCAGCGCCGCGCTCGTCTCGACCAGCTCCACCGAGCGGACGGCGGTGCTGCAGGCGGGATCGACCGCGAGCGCCCGCCAGAGGTCGGACATCAGTGTTCCGCTGCCGGGGCCGAGCTCGGCGATGCGGAAGGCGGCCGGTGCCCCGCAGGCGCGCCAGTGCGCGATGCAGGCGAGCCCGAGGAGTTCGCCGAAGATCTGCGAGATCTCGGGGGCGGTGAGGAAATCGCCTTCGGCGCCGAACTCCGGCCCGCGGCTGTAGTAACCCTGCTCGCGGTGCGCCGCGCACAGCAGCACGAAGCGGCCGATGTCGATCGGCCCGTGGGCCCGGACGAAGGCGGCGATCCGCCCGGCGAGCGCCGTCACGGCGTGCCCGCCCCCCTGGCTTCGGCGGTCCGGCGGACGAGCAGGAAGAGGCCGGCGAGGATCAGCGGCAGCGAGAGCAGCTGGCCCATGGTGAGCCCGCCCCAGAGATAGCCGAGCTGCGGATCGGGCTCGCGGAACAGCTCGACGAAGCTGCGGGCGAGGCCGTAGCCGAGAAGGAAGAGGCCCGTGAGCCGGCCGGCATCCGCGGGGGTCCGCGGCTTCCACGCGAAGAGCTGAAGCACGGCGAACAGGAGCAGCCCCTCGAGGGCGGCCTCGTAGAGCTGGCTCGGGTGCCGCGGTTCCGGGCCCGCGTGCGGAAAGACCACGGCCCAGGGGACGTCCGTCGGCCGGCCCCAGAGCTCGCCGTTCACGAAATTGGCGAGGCGGCCGAAGAAGAGGCCGAGCGGTGCGAGGGCGGCGATCAGGTCGGCGATCTCGAGGAACCGGATGCGGCTCCGGCGGGCGAACAGCCAGCAGGCCACGAGCACGCCGACGAGCCCGCCGTGGAACGACATGCCCCCGCGCCAGACGTAGAGGATCTCGAGCGGATGGGCGGCATACCAGGGGAGATTGTAGAACAGGACGTAGCCGAGCCGGCCGCCGAGGACGATGCCGAGGGTGACGTAGACCAGGAGATCGTCGAGCGCCTCGGGCCGGAGCTGCCAGCCCGGGCGGGCGACGAGGCGCTTCGCGAGCCACCAGCCGAGGAGCAGTCCCGCGATGTAGGCGAGCGCGTACCAGCGGATCGCGATCGGGCCGATCTCGACCGCCACCGGATCGATGGCCGGGAAGGGAATCGCGAACAGCATGCCCCGGGCGCCGGCAGACCGCAGCCGAGATAGGCCCGCGCGGGCGGACCCGCAACCGCCGTCCGGGCCGAGGTCAGGAGTCCGGGTCGCGGAAGCCGACGATCAGCGTGCGCAGGATGATCTTGAGGTCGAACAGCAGCGACCAGTTCTCGACGTAGTAGAGGTCGTACTGCACGCGCCTGTGCATGTGCGCGACGGTCGGGGTCTCGCCCCTGAGACCGTTGACCTGGGCCCAGCCGGTGATGCCGGGCTTGACCCGGTGGCGGGCGAGATAGTCGCCGATCAGCCGGGCGTAGAGCTCGTTGTGGGCGACGGCGTGGGGCCGCGGTCCGACGATCGACATGTCGCCACGGAGCACGTTCAGGAACTGCGGCAGCTCGTCGAGGCTGTAGCGCCTGAGCCAGCGGCCGACCCGGGTGACCCGCGGATCGCCGCGGCGCGCCTGCGGCACGGGTCCGCTCTCGCCGTCGTCGCAGCGGTCGGCGTACATGGTCCGGAACTTCAGGATCTCGATCGGCCGGCCGGCGAAGCCCCAGCGCTTCTGGCGGTAGAAGACCGGCCCCGGGGAATCGAGCCGCACCGCGAGGGCGATCAGGAGCATGAGCGGAGCCGTGAACAGCAGCACGAAACCCGCGATCAGCCGGTCCTCGCAGGCCTTGAGGATCGCGTTCCAGCCGGCGAGCGGGCGGTCGTAGATGTGGACGACGGGCACCCCGCCGATGTGCGAGACGCCGCGCTGCTCGAGGTGGTAATCGGCGATGTCCGGGCACAGGCGCACGTCCGCCGGCAGCGCCCGGAGCTTCTGCAGCCACTCGCGGATCCTGAGCTTCGCCCCGTAAGGCAGCGCGACGATCACGAGATCGACCGGATGCTCGCGGGCGAACGCGACGAGATCGTCGATCGTCCCGAGCACGGGATATCCCGCGACATAGTCCGGCACGCGGTCGCGGCGGTCGTCGAACAGCCCGATCAGGCGCACGCCGGGGCCCGCCCGCCGCAGATGGCGCACGAGACGCTGGCCGAGTTCGCCCGCACCCACGATCACGACGTGGCGGACGAGGCGGCCGCTGCGCTGCCAGCGGTCCACGAGCAGCGCCGCGGCGAGACGGATGCCGCAGAGCCCGGCGAGCCCGCCGGCGTAGAAGAGGGCCGCCTGCGCCCGCGGGACCGTCGCCAGCACCTCGCCGGCGTAGCCGACGGTGACGATGGCCATGGCCACGAACGTCCAGCCCACCGCGGCCCGCACCACCGTGAAATCGGGCTCGCAGACGCGCTCGTAGCGGTAGAGCTCGAGCAGGTCGAACAGGGCGGGGGTTAGCAGCAGGGCGAGGAGCAGGGCGAAGGCGAGCGGTGCGACACCCTCCCCGGGCGCGAGCCAGCCGGCGCATGCCGCCGCGGCCACGAGGACGAGCGCGTCCAGGGCGCGCAGGCCACCCGTGACGACCCCCGGGGTCGCCCAGGCGGAACCGCGAGGCCGGGCGCTGTCCATGGTGTCCGCGTCGCTCCGCGCGAAAAAACCGCGCTCCTCTCACCGGTGGCAGCCGCCGCCGGCGACGACCGCTGCCCGGCCATTTCTACCACAGGTCGAGCGCCGGCGCACGCGTCCGGGAGGGAGTCTCAGCAGGCGCGCGGCGCCAGCAGGTCGAAGCGCATCGGCTGCGCGAGGACCGGCCGCCCCCGGTCGTCGGTTTCGACGAGGCGCGCGTAGAGGTCGGCCACCCTCGCGCGCGCCCGCGCGATCCGTTCCGCGCGGGCCGGACCGGCACGCAGCAGCTCGGCGAGCAGTTCGTCGGCCGAAGGTGCCGGGTTGTAGGCAATGTAGGTCTTTTCGGTGATGAGCGCGAAGCGCCCTTCGCTCGCGCGCAGGATCGCACCATAGGCCGCGGCGCGGGCCTGCGCTTCGTCCTCGACCGGCCGCATCACCTCGTAGAAGGCGCCTTCCGCGAGCGGCTCGAAGATGGCGAGCCTGCCCGTCGGCCGCAGCACCCGGAAGGCCTCGGCGAGCGCGCTGTCCATCGCGTTCGGCGGCAGGTGGTGCAGGCTGTTGAAATAGACGACATAATCGAAGCTCGCGCGGGGGAACGGCAGCAGCTCCCCGGTCCCGCGGACGAGACGCGCCCCCGGCACGCGCATCGCCGCCTCGGTGAGCCGCTCCGCCTCCGGATCGAGGCCGAAGGGCTCGGCTCCCTGCCGGGCGAGCCAGCCGAGCAGAGCGCCGCTGCCGCAGCCGACATCGAGCACGCGCCGCTCACGGACAGCGAGGTACTGGGCGAGGACCTCGCTGTTGCGCCGCACGACGCGTTCGCTCACGCTGTTTCCTCCCCCGAGGGCTGGTGTGCTCCGCGCCGCTCTCTTAGCTTCGGCCCTGCCGGGACGGCAAGCCCCGGCCGGTCTTGCGGATGGAGCGGGCGGCGATGGACGACGGGCGCGACCGGCCCGCGGGCGCGGGCGGGACCCTGCTGGTGGTGGCGGTCCTCGGCGGCTTCCTCGCCGCGGCCGTACTGTTCGCCTGGTACGTGTGGAGCGAACTCGGCGAGGTCGAGCTCGGGCTCCACGGCTGGCTGGCGCTGGCACTCGGGGTCGCGGCGACGGCCGGCCTCGGGGTCGGTCTCATGATGCTCGTCTATCACAGCCACAGACGGGGCTACGACGAGCGCGCCGGGCGCGACGACTGACGCGGCACCCGGGACGCGACCGCGCCCCGGCCGGGCGTCGCCGCCCCGGTGATTGTCGCGGCACGCCGCCTCTGGCAGGCTGGGCAGGGGGTGCTGCAGCGCGCCCTCCGGCCCGACGGATACCGCCCTTCGCATGTTCGAGCGGCTCGACGACCCGTTCTCCGGCCTGCCGCCGGCGCGCTACACATCGCTCTGCGTCGCCGACATCGACGGCTGCGGACCGCGGGCGCTCGTGCTGGGCGCCGTCGGGGCCGCGAACCGCATCCTGGCCCTGCGGCCGGGTGGCCCCGTCGACTGCGATCCGGACCGGCTCGCGGAAGCGCCGGCGGCCACGGTCGCGGTCTGCGCCGGGGACGTCGACGGCGACGGGGCGGAGGAGCTGTTCGTCGGCCACGGCGATCCGGGCGGGCGCATGCGGGGTGCGGGCGAACGGCTGTTCGATCTCGACGCGGGCGAGTGGCACGATTGGCTCGGGCCGGAAGCCGCGCCGGGACCGGCCTGGCTGCCGCCCGTGGGGGCGCTCGCCGTGCCCGCCGTCGGCCTCGGCTGCGGCATCCTCGTGCTGGCACCGGGCGCGCCGGCGCGCCTTTTCGCCGCCACCGGTTCCGAAGGCGTGCGCGATCTCGCGCCGCTTGTGGGTCTGGACGAACCGGTGCCCTCGTCCCACGGGCGCTTCGGCCCCTGGCCGGACGGCAGCGGCAGGCTGCTGATCGCCGCCGACGACGGGCCCTGGCTGCTGGAACGCGGGTCGGAGCGGGCCTTCGTCGAACATCGCACGACGGGCGCGATGCGGATCGCACCCGCCGGTGCGCTCGCCTTCGTGAGCGCGCTTCCGGACGGCCGGCTCGATCTCTTCCGCGCGTCGCAGGGGGGCGACCAGCAGCTCCTCGCAGCGTTCGACGGCGGGCGCATCGCCGACGTGACGCCGCGGCTGCTCGGCGAAGCCGGGCCGGTGCTCGATGCGCTCGCCGCCGATTTCGACGGCGACGGCGAGGAGGAGCTGCTGCTGCTCTGCGACGGCGAGCCGAACCGGCTGTTCGGCTGGCGCGAAGGCGGCTGGCGGCCGCTCGATGCCGGTGCCGCGACCCTGCCGCTCGGCCGTCACGCCGCGGCCGCCTTCTTCGACCTCGACCGCGACGGCTGCCCCGAGCTCGTCCTGCTGCCGGGGGAGGCCGTGGCGGAGCGGCCGCTCGCCTTCCGCGGCCGCGGCTGCGGTCCGGCCGGTTTCGTCGGCATCGCGGTGCGCGGCATCTCGGGCGCACCGGCGCGCGGGGCCGAAGTCCGGTCCCGCATTGCCGGGCGCTGGCGGGTGCGCGTGCTCGACTGCGGCGGCGGCCGGGTTCAGTGCGAGCCCGTCGCCTGGTTCGGGACGGGTGGTGCCGCCAGCGTCGAAGAGGTTCGGATCCGCTGGCCGGACGGTGCGGCGACGACGCTCCGGGATCTCGCCGCCGGCCGCGTCCACACCGTCCGCCACCCCTCCGCCGGGGTCAGGTGAGGGCGGGCCAGATCACCGGGCGCAGCCGCTCCTCGAGCTCGGGCTGCGGCAGGGTGGTGAGGTCCTTGTCGAGCTCCGCGACGATCCGCTCGCGCACCCGCGGCGAGAGAGTGTCCCTGAGGTCGCCGAGCATGCGCGGGGCGGCGGCCAGCACCAGCTCCGCGTACTGGTCGCGGTTCAGCGCATCCTCCAGGAGATCGGCGAGGCGGAAGGCGAACTTCTCCTTCTCGACCCGCTTCGGATCGGTGTCGGGCTCCATGGCGTGGCGGCCCTGGTCGCGGCTGCGGTCGAAGGTCCGGCCGGGCCGGTCGGCGAGCAGATCCGCCCCCTTCATGCGGGCCGGCTCGTAGAGCTCCTCGTGCACCGGCTCGAGCCTGTGCGTCTCGCCATTGGCGCGGAAGATGCGGGCCCGTGCCCCGTCCGCGACTACCACCCAGAGCTTGCGCTTCGGCATCTCGTCCTCCGTTCCGGCGGTCCGCCCCAAAGTGCGTCACTCGCCCGTTTCTTCCTCTTCCTCGACCAGAATGTCGTAGACGGCGGCGACCCGCCCCCCGAGCGGGCGCTCCTCCTCGCCGAGCCGCTCGCCGGCACCGCGCGCCCACAGGAGTGCCTGCTCGATCTCGGCGAAGGTCGCGCCCGTCTCGAGGATGCGCGCCGCGCGCACCGGATCCTCGATGCCGGTGAGCTCCCGGATCTCCTGCAGGGTCGGATGGGCGTGGGGATGGCGTCGTGCGCCTGCGGTCATGCGGTCGGTCCTCCTGCTGCCGTGGACGGCGTCTCGCCGGTTTCGCCCGCGCCCGTGTCGCCGGCGGTCCCTGCACGGCGCCCTGCGAGGGCGTCGAGAAGGGGACCGAGGGCCGTCGCCGCCAGCGCGCCGTCCAGGATCACGCCGCCGGCGCTCTCTTCGATGATGTCGGAAGCCGCCGCCTTCAAGGCTTCGCGCGCATCGGAGGCGCGGCGGATGCGCACGCCCGGCACGGCTTCGAGCCGCGCGAGCAGACCCCGCACCGGCTCGCCGGCCGCCGCGGCGGGGCCGATCAGGTGGAGGACGGCCTCCGTGCCGGTGTCCTCGACGAGCCGTGCGAGCAGGGCGAGGGTCGTCGGATCCCCGGCCGACAAGGTGACGACGGGACCGGGCCGCCGCTCGCGGACGGCGAGTGCGGTGCCGGCCGGCAGTTCGATGGTGCCGATCGCGGCGAGCAGGGCGCGCAGTTCGCCGGCCCCGGCGACGAGGACGTCACCCGGGCGCAGCGCCCGCGATCCGGGGCCGAATTCGAGCTCGAGGAAGGCGCAGGCGACCCCGGAACGGCGCGCGAGTTCGGCGGCGACATGCTCGACCTCGTTCGCGATCAGCCGCAGTGCCCGGCGCGCGCTCGCCGGATCGAAGTCGCCGTCGGCGAGGCCGAAGCGGGTGACGGCCCGGGTGAAGGGCAGCGCGGCCGACCACAGCAGCGCCGGATTGCCGACGAAGGCGGCGACCAGCTCGCTGCCGAGCCGCTGCGCCAGCCGTGCGCCTTCCTCGAGGAGCCGCCGGCTCTCCGCGGCGGCCTCGGCGACGCAGACGACGACCCTGAGCCTCGCGTAGCCCATGTCCGCCGCGCTCACCGCTCCTCCTCCCCGTCGTCGCCGCCGTCGTGCGCCTCGGCGGCGAAGCGGCGGCGCTGGCGGGCGAAGAGACGCAGGCGGTCGTCGACCCGGCGATGGAAGCTGCCCTCGGGCCAGGAGCCGTCCGGGGCCCGCACGCCGGCCTCGATGCCGGTGAAGAGTTCGATCGCCTCGTCGATCCGTTCCACGGCCCAGATCCGGAACCTTCCCGCCGCCACCGCGTCGCGCACGCGGCGCGCCAGCATCATGTGGGGACGGTTGCCCGCCGGCACCACCACCCCGTGGCTGCCGTCGAGGCCGCGGGCGGCGCAGAGGTCGAAGAAGCCCTCGATCTTCTCGTTGACCCCGCCGATCGCCTGGATGCGGCCGTGCTGGTCCACGGAACCCGTGATCGCGAGCGACTGGGCGAGCGGCACCTCCGCGATGGCCGAGAGCAGGGCGAGGAGTTCGGCCGCAGACGCACTGTCGCCCTCCACCCCGCCGTAGGACTGCTCGAAGACGAGGCTCGCGGCGAGCGACAGCGGCAGCTCCGGCACGTAGCTGGCCATCAGATAGCCGCTCAGGATCAGCACGCCCTTGGAGTGGAGGGGGCCACCGAGCTTCACCTCCCGTTCGATGTCGACGACCCGGCCGGCGCCCATGCGCACCCGGGCGGTGATGCGGCTCGGGCGGCCGAAGGCGAAGCCGCCGAGCTCGATCACCGAGAGGCCGTTGATCTGCCCGACCACGGCGCCGTCGGTCGCCACGTGCAGGATGCCGCGTCGGATCTGCTCGAGGGTGCGCTCGCGCAGGCGCGACAGACGCCGCTCGCGCGCCTCGAGCGCCGCCTCGACGTGCCGGGCGGCGACCCGGGCCGCACCTTCGCGTGCCGCGTGATGGTCGGCTTCGCGCGCCAGATCGCCGAGATCGCGCTCGGCCGCCGAGAGCTTCTCGCGATCACCGGCGAGGCGCGCGGCGTGCGCGAGCATGCGCGCGACGGCGGCGGCCTCGAGCGGGCGCAGCCCCTCGCGGCGCGCGAGCCCGGCGATACGTTGCGCCGTGGCGCGCAGGTTTTCGGGAGTGCGGTCGATCTCCTCGTCGAGGTCGGCCGCTACCCGGAACAGGCGCCGGAATTCGGGGTCGAGTTCCGCGAGCAGGTAGTAGAGCAGCCGGTCGCCGATCAGCACCACCTTGAGATCGAGCGGCACGGGTTCGGGCTCGAGGGTCACGGTGGTGGCGAGGCCGATGCCCTCGAGAGGCGAATGGATGCGGATCTCGCCGCGCAGCAGGGCCCGCTTCAGCGCATCCCAGGAGAAGGGGGCGGCGAGCAGCTTCTCCGCGTCGAGGACGAGATAGCCGCCGTTCGCCCGGTGCAGGGTCCCGGCGCGGATCATCAGGAAGTCGGTGACGAGCGCCCCCATCTCGACCCGGTGCTCGATCCGCCCGACGAGGCGTTCGAAGCCCGGCTCGTCCTCGTAGATCACGGGCGCGCCCTCATCCTCCGCATGGTCGACGAGCAGGTTGACGGCGTAGCGGCGGAAGAAGGGGTGTCCCTCCTCGATCCCGACCACCGAGGGTTTGAGCTCCTTCGGGATCTGCAGGAAGATCTCGGCGTGGCGCACCACATCCTCCTGCAGCGCGTCGAGGAAGGCGCCGACCGCGGGCACGTCGGCCCAGCGCTGGCGCAGCCCGCCGATCAGATAGCCGACCACGAAGCCGGCGGTCTCGTCGTTGAGCCGGCGGATCCGTGCCCGCGTCTCGCGGATCCAGGCGGGCATGTCCTGGAGCGCCTGCTGCAGCATCTCCTGCAGCTCTCCGATCGCCGCCTCGATCTGCTGCCGGACCGGATCGGGGAGGGCCTGGAACTGCTCGGGCGGCAGCACGCGGCCGTGCGCCATCGGCGCGAAGGCGATGCCGACCGGCGAGCGCAGCAGCGCCACGCCGCGCCGTCGGGCCTCCTCCTCGACCCGCCGGATCGCCGCCTCCTGGCGCTCCTCGAGCTCCTTCTCGACCACCTGCCGGCGGGTCCGGTACTCCTGACTCTCGAAGGCGTTGACGAGAGCGTCGACGAGATCGCCGAGGAGCTGCAGGATGTCGGCCCGCAGCTTCTGGCCGCGGCCGGCCGGCAGAGCGATCGCCCGCGGCCGGCGCATGTCGGCGAAATTCGCGACATGCACCCGGTCCGGAGGCACGGAGCGTGTGGCGGCGCGGGCGCGCAGGGCCGCGAGCACCAGCTCGTGGCGGCCGGTGCCCGCGGGACCGAGCACGAAGACGTTGTGGTCGAGCCGGTCGATCGCGAGGCCGTAGGCGAGCGCCTCGACGGCCCGCGCCTGGCCGGGCGGCTCCGCCGCCGCCGAAAGCTCCTCGGTGGTGGCGAAGCCGAGTCCATCGGGATCGGGCTCCCAGGCGAGCGCCTCGACCGGCAGCGGATCGGGAACGGCCACGGCGTCCTCCCGGGTGGCGATCGCGGCGGGTGCGGTCCGCTGCGCTCAGCGGGCGGCGACGACGGCGATCTCGACCGTGTACTCCGGTCGCGCGAGCCGCGCTTCGACGCAGGCTCTCGCCGGCGCGTGACCCTCCGGCACCCAGGCGTCCCAGACTGCGTTCATCTCGTCGAAGGTCGAGATGTCGGCGAGCCAGATGGTCGCCTGCAGGATCTTCGTGCGGTCGCTCCCGGCCTCGGCGAGCAGGGCGTCGATGCGGGCGAGGATGTCGCGGGTCTGTTCGGCGACGGAGGCCCCGGGGGCCCCCTTCGCCACCTGCCCGGCGAGGAAGACGAGCCCGCCCCGACAGACGATCTGGCTCATCCGGCGGTCGGTGTGGCGGCGTTCGATTGCGGTCATGGTCCCCTGTCTCCCCCTCGGGCCGGAGCTCCGGCCGTCGCAGCGATGTCGTAGAGCATGCCGGCCGCGGCGAAGCCGCCGTCGACGACGAGGACGTGGCCGGTGACGAAGCGCGCCTCGTCGGAGAGCAGCCAGACCACCGCGGCGGCGACGTCGTCGGGCTCCCCGTAGCGGTGCTGCGGCACCTGGCGCAGCCAGGCCTCGCGAGTCTCCGGCCGGTGCATGCGGCGGACCATGTCGGTCTCGATCGGCCCGGGCGCCACCGCATTGACACGGATGCCGCAGGGTGCGAGCTCGACCGCCGCCGTCTGCGTGAGGTTGATCACCGCCGCCTTCGACGGGCCGTAGGCGGCCCGGCCGACCGAGCCCCTGAGCCCCGCGACCGAGGCGAGATTGACGATGCGGCCGTCGGTCCCGTCCGCGATCATGGTGCGCGCGGTCTCGCGCAGCGCCACGAAGAGACCGAACAGGTTGACGGCGAAGATGCGCTGGAAGTCGGCGAGATCGTGGTCGAGCAGCGGCTTCTCGACGCCGATGCCGGCGTTGTTGACGAGCATGTCGAGCCGGCCGAAGCGCGCCCGCGCCTCGGCCACGGCGGTGCCGACCCCGTGCTCGTCGGCCATGTCGGCAACCAGCGGCAGCACGTCGACGCCGCGCGCCCGGAGCCCGTCGGCGAGTTCGGCGAGCGGTCCGGCCTCGCGATCGAGGAGCGCGAGCCTCGCGCCCGAGGCCGCGAGACGGAACACCACGGCCCGGCCGATGCCGGCTGCGGCTCCGGTGACGATGGCGGTGCGGCCGTCGAAACCCATGCCTGCCTCCCCGATGCGCGACCCATGTTGCGGCGGGAGACGCGCCCCGGTCAACGGTGCCCTTGCAGGCGGATCAGGTCCCGAGCAGCACGGTCCCGTCCGCGGCCCGCTCCGCGCGGCGGCCGAACGGCCAGAAGCTGCGGCGGCCGGCGTCCGCGAGGTGGCGCAGCGGGCGGCGGAGCGGGGCCGGCGCGGGTTCGACGACCCGGCGGGCCCGCACGAGCAGCGGGGCGTCCGCAGCCACGGCGGCGAGCCCTTCGACCGCGTCGGCGAGCCGGTGGAACTCCTCGTAGGCGGCGGCGCAGGCGGGTTCCCCGCCGATCCACACTCCGGCCGCGAAACATTCCGCGAGCTGCGGGTGGTCGCCGACGGGCGGCGCGCGCTTCTCGCCGAGGCCCGAAAGCCGCTCCTGGAAATGCAGCTCCTCGCGGTCGGCGCGGCCGACGCGGATCGGGACGAGACGGACGACGGCAGCCCGCTCCCCGCGCGCCTCGCGGGCGATCCGCACGTAGCGCAGCGTGCGGACCGTCCCTTCGATGTCGAGCGGCGTGGGTGCCAGCGGAATCAGCACCACGTGGCCGACGAGCAGGGCCGAGGCCAGGGCCGGGCCGATCACGCTCGGCAGATCCAGCACCACCCAGGCGTGCGAGTCGAGCAGGCCCAGAAGGCGCGTCACCCAGCGGCGCGCCTCGACGACACTGTCGAGCGCCTCGCGTTCGGCCAGGATCGGCAGACCGACCCGTCTCGCCCAGAGGAAGGCGGTGTGCTGCGGATCGGCATCGAGCAGCGCCACCCGGTGGCCGCGTTCGGCGAGCGCCCCTGCGAGATGGACGGCGAGCGTGCTCTTCCCCGACCCGCCCTTGAGATTGGCGACGGCGACGAGGCGCCCTTTCGCTTCCGACACGCGCTCCTCCACGGGTGTTCCCCTTGCGGGTCCGGAGCCGACGCCGTCGGCCCCGGTTTTCGGGGCATTCTAGCGGAAAAGCGCGGACCGTGCAGCAGCTCCCGCGCGGCGCCGGCGCTCAGGCCCGTCGGGTCGGGGCAGCCGGCCCGGCCTCCGCGACGTAGCGGGCGCTCAGCGCATCGTAGGCGGGAAAGCCGACGGTCTCCTGCAGCTCGCCGAAGGACAGCAGCAGATCGTACGGGTGGCGGCCGGAGCGCAGCCCTTCGAGCGCCCGCCGCATGGCGGCGATCGCCGCGGACAGCAGCGTCAGGGGATAGGCGGCGATGCGGTAGCCGACCGCTTCGAGCTCCGCGGGGGCGAGCACCGGCGTGTCGCCGCCCTCCACCATATTCGCCATGCAGGGTTTCGCCGTCGCCCGGCAGAAGGCCTCCATCTCCGCCCGCGAGCGCGGCCCCTCGAGGAAGAGCAGGTCGGCGCCCGCCTCGTCGAAGGCGCGGATGCGGTCCAGGGCCTCGTCCGTGCCGTGGGTGGCGCGGGCATCGGTGCGGGCCATGATCAGGATGTCCGCACCCTCGTCGCGGGCGTCGCAGGCGGCGCGGATCCGGGCCACCGCCTCGGCCAGGGGGACCACCTGCTTGCCGCGGGTGTGCCCGCAGCGCTTCGGCCAGACCTGGTCCTCGATCATCACGCAGGCGGCACCCGCGCGGGCGTAGCCCTCGACCGTGCGGCGGACGTTGACGGCGTTGCCGTAGCCGGTGTCCCCGTCGCCGATCACCGGGATCGACACGGCGGCACAGATGTCCCGCAGCTGGTCGCGCATCTCCGCAAACGAGATCAGGCCCGTGTCCGGGAGGCCGAGCTTCGCCGCCGAGACCGCGAAGCCGCTCATGAAGGTGAGCGGGAAGCCGGCGCGCTCGATCAGCTTCGCCGAGAGCGCGTCGAAGCAGCAGGGCATGACGAGCAGGCCGGGGCGGGCGAGCAGTGCGCGCAGTCGGTCGGCAGCGGACATGGGTGCCTCACAGGCCGAAGGGGATCCAGAGGGCGAGGCCCGGAACGAGCCACAGCAGGAAGACGGTGAACAGCATGATCAGGATGAACGGCCACACGCCGTACGCCACCTCGGCGACGCTGGTCTTCGCCACCGCCTGGATGACGAAGAGATTGAGGCCGACGGGCGGGGTGATCAGCGCGCATTCGATCATGACGACGAAGAACACGCCGAACCAGATCGGATCGAGGCCGAGCGGCAGCAGCGCCGGATGCAGCACCGGCATCATCAGCACCAGCATCGACAGCGCCTCGAGAAAGCAGCCCATGACCAGCAGCACGAGGGCGACGACGGCGACGAAGGGGCCGGGGGTGTCGAAGGTCTGGATCAGGACGGCCGAGAGGTCCTGCGGGATGCGGTAGAGGGTGATGGCCTTCGCGAACACCTTGGCGCCGGCGAGGATCAGGAAGATGGTCACGGTCGTGACCATGCTCTCGCGCACGGCGAGCCACAGCGTCGCGCGATCGAGCCGCCGCAGCACCGGTCCGGTCAGCACGAGCGCGCCCGCGAACCCGACCGCGGCCGCCTCCGTCGGGGTGAAGGCTCCGGCGTAGAGCCCGCCCACCACCACCGCGGCGAGCGCCACCGTCGGCAGGACGCGCAGGCTCGCCTCGCGCCGCCGGGCGGCGTCCGCCTTCGGCGAGGGCGTGTAGCCACCACCGAAGGCGGCGTGCAGCATGGCGTAGAGGGCGAACAGTCCGGCGAGCAGCAGGCCCGGCAGGATGCCGGCGAGGAACAGCGAGACGATGCTCTCCTCGGTCACCACGCCGTAGACGATCATCGGGATCGAGGGCGGGATCAGGATCCCGAGGGTGCCGCCGGCGGCGAGCAGGCCGAGGACGAACCGCCGCTCGTAGCCGCGGGCGATCATCTCCGGGATCGCCACCGTGCCGATGGTCGCGGCGGTGGCGACCGAGCTTCCGGAGATCGCCGAGAACAGCGCGCAGGAGACGACGGTGGCGACCGCGAGCCCGCCCGGCCAGTGGCCGACCCAGGCCTGGACGGCATCGAACAGATCGCGCCCGACCCCGCCCCTGAGCAGGATGTTGCCCATGAGCAGGAAGAGCGGCACCGCGAGCAGGATGAAACTGTCGACCGTGGAAAGCAGCGCCTGGGGCACCATGAGCGGCGAGAAGCCGCCGAGCACCAGCATCGCGAGACCGAGGAGGCCGAGCGCGAAGGCGATCGGCAGCCCGAGCGCGAGCAGCGCGAGGAGCGCGAGCAGGATCCAGAGTGTGGTCACTCGGGTGTGTCCGGCGAGGGCTCGAAGAGCGCCCGCGGGTCGCGGACGAGCCGCACGAGCTCGCGCAGGCACTCGAGCAGGACGAGGGCGCAGCCGAGCGGCACGGCGATCTCGCCGAGCCACAGCGGCAGATCCAGCATGGTCGCCGACTTGCGGCCGAAGCGCAGGGAATCGAGCACGATCGAGGTGCCGTAGCCGATGGCGACGGCGCAGAAGGCGGCGATCAGCAGCAGGTTCACGAAGCTCGCGAACCGCTTCGCGGCGAACGGCAGCCGCTGCCAGACGACGCCGACCGCGATCAGCTGCCGGTTCCGCAGGAGCCACGCGGCCGCGAGCCAGGTCCCCCAGACCTGCAGCAGCCGCGACAGCTCCTCGGCCCAGATCGTGGGCGCGTTGAAGAAGTAGCGCGCCACCACCTCGAAGGTGAGCATGAGGCCGATCGCGAAGAAGATCCAGGCGGCGAGGCCGGCCAGCCCTTCGGACAGCCGGGAAAGGAGACCGGCCGGCCCGCCGCCCCCGTCCGCGTGCACGGCGGCGGGCTACTCGCCGAGCTTCTCGCGGAGTGCTCGCGCCTCGGCGACGAGCTGCTTGCCGAGGTCGCCCGAATTCTCCGCGAACCAGTCGAACATCGGCGCACTCGCCTCGCGCCAGCGCGCCATCTCCTCGGGCGTCGGCTCGTGGACGATCATGCCCCTGTCCTTCGCGTAGGCGAAGCCCTCGGCCTCGATTTCGGCGATGCGGTCGCGAAGCTCCGCCTCGACCTTGCGCGCGGCGTTCGTCAGGATCTCGCGCTGCGCGTCGGTAAGCCCCTGCCACACGCCCTCGTTGATCACCACCACGAACTCGATGTCGGCGACGTTGACCTTCGTGACCGCGCCCATGACCTCGTCGAGCTTGCGCGACTGGACTCCGGAGATGCCGGTCATGCCGATGTCGACCGTGCCGCGCTGGTAGGCGAGGAACTGTTCGGAGCCGGAGATCAGCGTCGGCACGCCGCCCACGGTCTCGACCCATTTGCCGAGGGTCTTGCCGAAGACGCGCACCTTCTTGCCCTTCATGTCCTCGGGGCCGTGCAGCGGCTCCTTCTTCGACAGCAGGATGGTGCCGCCGTAGGCCTGCCACCACAGCACGCGGGCACCGGTCTCGAGGATCGCCGCGTCGATCGGGCCGCGGATCGGCGAGCCCGGCTCGGTGGCGGCGCGCACCAGCGCCTCGGTGTCGAGCAGGAAGGGCACGTAGAACACGTCCACGGCGGGAATGGTGCCGGCGAAGAGGGTGAGCGAGGCGACGCCCATCTCGATCGCCCCGGAGGCCACCGCCTGCGGCACCTCGTTGTCCTTGTAGAGCTGGGCGGACGGGTAGATCTCGATCTGCAGGTCCCCGCCCGAGGCTTCCTCGACCTCCTTCTCGAAGGCGAGCAGGTTCTCGCCGAGGTGGCTCGTGAGCGGCAGCTGCAGGGTGATCCTGAGCGTGGTGGCGGCATCGGCCGCACCCGCGGCGACGAGCGCCGCGACGCCGAGGCCGGCGGCGAAGGCGACTGGACGCATGCCGGGAACCTCCCTTCCGGATACGGACGGCCTGCCGCGGCGGGTGCTTGACGTCGCCGGGCGGGCGAGCTTGAAGCCTTCCTATCGCGCGCGGGCGCGGCCCGCAAGGACACACGGGGGAGCAGCAGGATGAAGGGCGACAACAGGCGCAGGCTGCGCAGCCAGGCGTGGTGGGACGATCCGGACGAACCCGACATGACGGCGCTCTATCTCGAGCGCTACCTGAACTTCGGGCTCACCCGCGAGGAGCTGCAGTCGGGGCGGCCGATCATCGGCATCGCCCAGACCGGCTCCGATCTCGCCCCCTGCAACCGCCACCACCTCGAGCTCGCGCAGCGGGTGCGCGACGGCATCCGCGACGCCGGCGGCGTGCCGATCGAGTTCCCGGTCCATCCGATCCAGGAGACCGGCAAGCGGCCGACGGCGATGCTCGACCGCAACCTCACCTACCTCTCCGCGGTCGAGATCCTCTACGGCTACCCGCTCGACGGCGTCGTGCTGACCACGGGATGCGACAAGACCACGCCGGCGCTGCTGATGGCGGCCGCCACCGTCAACATCCCGGCGATCGTGCTCTCGGGCGGGCCGATGCTGAACGGCTGGCACAACGGCCGGCACGCCGGCTCCGGCATGGTGGTCTGGCAGGCGCGCCAGATGCTCGCGCGCGGCGAGATCGGTTACGACGAGTTCATGGAGATGGTGTGCGACTCGGCGCCGAGCGCCGGGCACTGCAACACCATGGGCACGGCCTCCTCGATGAACGCCATGGCCGAGGCGCTGGGGATGAGCCTGACGGGCTGCGCCGCCATTCCCGCGCCCTACCGCGAGCGCGGCCAGATGGCCTACCGCACCGGCCGGCGGATCGTCGAGATGGTCCACGAGGACCTGACGCCCCGGAAGATCATGACCCGCAAGGCGTTCGAGAACGCCATCTTCGTCTGCTCGGCGATCGGCGGTTCGACCAACGTGCCGATCCACCTCGTCGCCATCGCCCGGCATCTCGGCGTCGAGCTCTCGGTCGAGGACTTCGGGCTCGGCCGCGACATCCCGCTGCTCGTCAACGTGCAGCCGGCCGGCAAGTACCTGATGGAGGAGTTCCACCGCGCCGGCGGCGTGCCGGCGGTGATCAGGGAGCTGCTGGCAGCCGGCCGCTTCCACGGCGACGCGCTGACCTGCACCGGGAAGACGATGGCGGAGAACCACGCCGACATCCCCTTCTCGCGCGACCGTGATGTGATCCGGCCCTTCGACGATCCGCTCAGGCCCGAAGCCGGCTTCGTCATCATCAGCGGCAACCTGTTCGATTCGGCGGTCATGAAGACGTCGGTCGTGTCGGACGAGTTCAGGAAGCACTATTTCGAGCATCCGGAGCACCCGGGCGTGTTCGAGGGCCGCGCCATCGTCTTCGAAGGGCCGGAGGACTACCACGAGCGGATCGACGATCCGTCGCTCCAGATCGACGAGGACTGCTTTCTGTTCATCCGCAACTGCGGTCCGGTCGGCTATCCGGGTGCCGCCGAGGTGGTCAACATGCGGCCGCCGGCGGCACTCCTCAAGAAGGGCATCCGGGCCCTGCCGACCGTCGGCGACGGCCGGCAGAGCGGCACGTCGGAGAGCCCGTCGATCCTGAACGCGTCCCCGGAGTCGGCGGTCGGCGGCAATCTCGCCATCCTGCGGACGGGCGACCGGGTGCGGCTCGACCTTTCCCGCCGGCGGCTGGATGTGCTACTCCCGCCCGAGGAGATCGAGCGGCGGCGGGCCGAACTGTCGCGCGAGCCGCCGAAGATCCCGCCGAACCAGACGCCGTGGCAGGAGATCTACCGGACCTATGTCGGCCAGCTCGCGACCGGCGCCTGTCTCGAACCGGCGGTGCTGTATCTGGACATCGCCACGACGAAGGGTCTGCCGCGCCGCAACCACTGACCTGCGGCCGCGCCTCGCGGGCGCGGCCGTCCTCCTCGCGGCGCTGCTCCTGGCGATGCCGGCGCTCGCCGACCGGCACGAACAGGTGTGGAGCGAACAGCTCGGGCGGGCGGCGGAGGCCGTCGCGGCGGGTGATCTCGCGCGCGCCGAAGCGATCCTGCGGGAGAGCCTCGGGCTGCTCGGCGACAGCGAGGCCGAGCTCCTCGCGCGCGCGACCACCCTCAACAATCTCGGCTACGTGCTGCATCGCGAGGGGCGATACGGGGAGGCGCGGCAGGCCTATGCCTCGGCCCTCGCCATCCGGGAGCAGCTGCTCGGTGCCGACGACCCGTCGGTAGCGCAGGTCCTGAACAATCTCGGCGAGCTCGAGCGCGCCGCAGGCAGGCTCGCGGAGGCGGCGGAGCTGCACGCGCGCGCGCTCGACGTCCGCGAGCGGGTGCGCGGTCCCGATCATCCGGAGACGGCGCAGAGCCTGATCGCGCGGGCGGTGGTGCTGACCGAACTCGGCAGGCTCGACGAGGCCCGGCCGCTGGCCGAGCGCGCCCTCGGCATCCTCGGACGCGCCTACGGGGAAGAGGATCCGCGGATCGCCGACGCGCTGCTCGCGGTCGCCGCCATCGCCTCGCGCCAGGACCGCCTCGACGAGGCCGCGGCGCTCTACCGCCGGGCGCTCGCGCTGCAGGAGGCGAAGGCGGAGCCGGATCCCGCGGCGATCCGCAACACGCTCGTCCAGCTCGCCGAGGTGCTGCGCCGTGCCGGACGGAGTGCCGAGGCGGTCCCGCTGCTCGAGGATGCGGTGGAGCGGGCCGAGCCCGAACTCGCCGAATGGGCTCCGGCACGCGAGCGGGCGCGGATCCACAACGATCTCGGTGTCAATCTGTACGAGACCGGAGAGTTCGAACGGGCGCGCGACGAGCTCGAGCGCGCCGTCGAGCTCTATGCCGCCGAAGCCGGGGTGCCGGCCGCGGAGGCGCTCGCCCCGCTCGTCAATCTCGCGGCGGTGCTCACGGCGCTGCACGAGAACGAAGCGGCGGTCGCGACCCTCGGACAGGCGATCCGCCGCGCCGAAGGGGGCGATGCCGGCGCGCGGAGCGAGCTCGCCCGCCTGTGGAACGACCTCGGGGCCCTGCAGTTCACCCTCGGCCGGTACCGCGAGGCGGCGGAGAGCCTCGCGAAGGCGGTCGAAATCGCGGGCGCCGACGCGGCGGTGCGGGACAGCGAACACGCCGTCTATCTCCGCAACTATGCGAGGGTGCTCGCCGAACTCGACCGTGACGAGGAAGCACGGGCGGTGCTGGCCCGGGCCGAGGCGCTCGGGAAGGCGGCGGAGAACGGCGCGGGTTCCGGTGAAGGCGCGAGCGTCGAAAGCGGCACGCCCGATGCCGCCCCTCCGCCGGAGGGAGGCGGTGAAGCCGAAAACTGAAAGGCCTCGCTGCGGAGGGTCAGCTGGCGACGGCCGCTTCCTCCACCACCTCGATGTCGAAGGCGGCGGCGAGCAGGGCGCGCGTGTAGGGGTGGCGCGGGGCCTCGAAGATCTCCGCGGCCGGGCCCTGTTCGACGACGCGCCCGTCCTTCATCACGATCAGGTGGTGCGCGAGCGCCCGCACCACGCGGAGGTCGTGGCTGATGAACAGATACGCCAGCCGGTGACGCTCCTGCAGCGTGCGCAGCAGGTCGACGATCTGCGCCTGCACCGAGACGTCGAGGGCCGAGGTCGGCTCGTCGAGGACGACGAAGCGCGGCTCCAGCACCATCGCCCGGGCGATGCTGATGCGCTGGCGCTGGCCGCCCGAGAACTCGTGCGGATAGCGGTCGATCATCGAGGCCTCGAGGCCCACCTCCTCGAGGATTCGGGCGACGCGCTCGCGGCGCTCTTCCGGCGTCTTCGCGAGCCGGTGCACGAGCAGCCCCTCCTCGACGATCTCGCCGACCGTGAGCCTCGGGCTCAGGCTGCCGTAGGGATCCTGGAAGACGATCTGCATCTGCCGCCTGAGCGGTCGCATCTGCTTCCACGACCAGCCCTGGACGTTGGTGCCGCCGAAAAGGATGTCGCCGCGGCTCGGGATCAGCCGGAGGAGCGCGAGCCCGAGGGTGGTCTTGCCCGACCCGCTCTCGCCGACGACGCCGACCGTCTCGCCTTCGCGCACGGCGAGCGACACCCCGTCGACGGCCTTGATCCAGCCGACCGTGCGCTTGAGGAAGCCGCGCTGGATCGGGAAATGCACCCTGACGTCGCGGCCCTCGAGCACGACGGGCGCGTCGTCGCGCGCGGCCGGCGGCCGCCCGCGCGGCTCGGAAGCGAGGAGATGCTTCGTGTAGGGATGCCGCGGCGCCTCGAAGATGCGCTCGACCGGGCCCTGCTCGACGATCTCGCCCTGCGTCATGACGCAGACCCGGTCGGCGACCTTGCGGACGATGCCGAGATCGTGGGTGATCAGCAGCACCGCCATGCCGAGCCGCTGCTGCAGGTCGCGGATCAGCTTCAGGATCTGCGCCTGGATGGTGACGTCGAGCGCGGTCGTCGGCTCGTCGGCGATCAGCAGATCCGGCTCGTTGGCGAGCGCCATGGCGATCATCACCCGCTGGCGCTGGCCGCCGGAGAGCTGGTGCGGGTAGGAGTCGAGCCGCCGCTCGGCGTCGGCGATGCCGACGAGGTTCAGGAGTTCGATCACCCGCGCGCGGGCCTGCTCGCGCGGCATCCGCCGGTGCAGCATCAGCACCTCGGCGATCTGGCGCTCGACCGTGTGCAGCGGGTTGAGCGAGGTCATCGGTTCCTGGAAGACGATGCCGACGCGGTTGCCGCGCACGCTCCTGAGCGTGGCCTCGTCGGCACCCACCATCTCGCGGCCGAGCAGCCGGATGCTGCCCGAGGGGTGGAAGGCCTTCGGATAGGGCAGGAGCTGCAGGATCGAGAGCGCGGTCACCGACTTGCCGGAGCCGCTCTCGCCGACGAGGGCGAGGATCTCGCCCCTCTCCAGCGTGAAGGAGACCCCGCGCACCGCCTCGACGATGCGCCCTTCCATGCGGAAACTGACGGCCAGATTCTCGACTTCGAGCAGCATGCCGGTCCTCAGCGGAAGGTCTTGCGCGGGTCGAAGGCGTCACGCACGGCCTCGCCGATGAACACGAGCAGCGACAGCATGGTGGCGAGGACGACGAAGCCGGTGATCCCGAGCCACGGCGCCTGCAGGTTGTTCTTGCCCTGGGCGAGCAGCTCGCCGAGCGAGGGCGACCCGGGCGGCAGGCCGAACCCCAGGAAGTCGAGCGAGGTCAGGGTCGTGATCGAGCCGTTCAGGATGAAGGGCAGGAAGGTGAGCGCCGAGACCATGGCGTTCGGCAGGATGTGGCGGAACATGATCACGATGTTCGACACGCCGAGCGCCTGCGCCGCGCGCACGAACTCGAAATTGCGAACTTTCAGGAATTCGGCCCGCACGACGCCGACGAGCGACATCCAGGAAAAGAGCAGCATGATGCCGAGCAGCAGCCAGAAGCTCGGCGTGAACATGCTCGCCAGAATGATCAGGAGATAGAGCACCGGCAGGCCCGACCAGATTTCGATGAACCGCTGGAACAGGAGATCCGTCCAGCCGCCGAAATAGCCCTGGATAGCGCCGGCGAAGATGCCGATCACGGAACTCGCGACCGTCAGCGCCAGACCGAACAGGACCGAAATGCGAAAGCCGTAGATGACCCGGGCGACGACGTCGCGCGCCTGGTCGTCGGTGCCGAGCCAGTTCTGCCAGGTCGGCGGCGAGGGTGCGGGACCCGGAAGATCGTAGATGATGGTGTCGTAGCTGTAGGGGATCGGCGGCCAGAGCATCCAGCCCTTCGCCTCGATCAGCTCCCGGATGTAGGGGTCGCGGTAGTCGGCCTCGGTCGGGAAATCGCCGCCGAAGGTGGTCTCCGGATATTCGACGAAGACCGGGAAGTACCATCCGCCGTCGTAGCGGACGAGGAGCGGCCGGTCGTTGGCGACGAACTCCGCGAACAGGCTGATCCCGAACAGGAGGAGGAACACGATCAGGGACCAGTAGCCGCGGCGGTTGGCCCTGAAGTTCTCGATGCGGCGGATGCCGAGCGGCGTCAGGCGCAGCGGGATGCCGAGGAAGCGGTAGCGGACGCGCAGCGCCATCGCGGCTCAGACCTCGCGCGCCTCGAAGTCGATCCGCGGATCGACCAGCACGTAGGTGAGATCGGACAGCAGGTTGATGGCGAGCCCCATGAGGGTGAAGATGTAGAGGGTGGCGAACATCACCGGATAGTCGCGGTTGATGGCCGATTCGAAGCCGAGCAGGCCGAGCCCGTCGAGCGAGAAGATCACCTCGATCAGCACCGATCCCGTGAAGAAGGCGCCGATGAACGCGCCCGGAAAGCCGGCGATCACGATCAGCATGGCGTTGCGGAAGACGTGCCCGTAGAGCACGGAGCGCTCGGTCAGTCCCTTGGCGCGGGCGGTCATCACGTACTGCTTGTTGATCTCCTCGAGGAAGGAATTCTTGGTGAGCATGGTGAGGCCGGCGAAACTTCCGATCGACATCGCCAGCACCGGCAACGTGATGTGCCAGAGATAGTCGAGGATGCGCATCGGCCAGGAGAGCTCGTGCCAGTTCTCGGAGACGAGCCCCCGGAGCGGGAACCACTGGAAATAGCTGCCGCCCGCGAACAGCACGATCAGCAGGATCGCGAACAGGAACCCCGGGATCGCGTTGCCGACGATCACCACCGTGCTGGTCCAGACGTCGAAGCGGCTGCCGTCACGGACCGCCTTGCGGATGCCGAGCGGGATCGAAATCAGGTAACTCAGAAGCGTCGTCCACAGCCCGAGCGAGATCGACACCGGCAGCCGCTCGACGATCAGCTCCATCACCGTGCGGTCGCGGAAGTAGCTCTCGCCGAAATCGAAGGTGAGGTAGCGCCGCATCATCTCGAGGAAGCGGACGTGGGCCGGCTTGTCGAAGCCGTAGAGCCGCTCGAGCTCGCGGATGAACTCGGGATCGAGGCCACGCGCACCCCGGTAGATGCCGCCCTCGCCGGCGCCCTGGCCGGACTGCGTCGTCGCCATCTCGCTGCGCGCGGTGCCGGTGACGCGCGCCGCCGCCTCCACGCCGCGCCCCTGGATGTCGGCGATGATGCGCTCGATCGGACCGCCTGGTGCCGCCTGGATCACGACGAAGTTGACCAGCATGATGCCGAGGAGTGTCGGCACCATCAGCATCAGCCGCCGGAGGATGTAGGCGCCCACGCCTCAGCCCCCGCTCCGGCCGCCGCCCGGCGTCACCGGACCTTGCCGCGGGCCGCCTCGAGGGCGGCGACCTTCGCCGGATCGACCCACCAGGCGAACAGGTCGATGTCGTGGCGCGGCAGCGTCTGCGGCCGCCCGAACCTGTCCCAGTAGGCGATGCGGATGTAGGGGATGTGCCAGTGCGGGATCACGTAGTGGCCCCAAAGCAGCACGCGGTCGAGCGCCCGGCAGGCGGCCACGAGGTCCTCGCGCGTCGGCGCCTGTATGATCCGGTCGATCAGCGTGTCGACCACGGCATCGCAGATGCCGGCGTAATTGCGGCTGCCCGGGGTCGTCGCCGCCTCGCAGCTCCAGAAGTCACGCTGCTCGTTGCCGGGCGAGAGGCTCTGTCCCCAGACCCCGACGATCATGTCGAAATCGAAGTCGTTCAGGCGGTTCTGGTACTGGGAGGTGTCGACGGTGCGGATCGACGCCTCGATGCCGAGCCGTTCGAGATTCTTCACGAACGGGCCGGCGATGCGCTCGAACGCCGGGCTCACGAGCAGGATCTCGAAGCGGAAGGGTGCGCCGGTCGCGGCGTTCACGAGCCGGCCATTCTCGACCTTCCAGCCAGCCTCGCGCAGGAGCCGCAGCGCAACCCGCAGATTGTCGCGGATGTTGCCGGAACCGTCGGTCTTCGGGGGCTCGTAGTCCTTCGTGAAGACTTCGGGTGGAAGCCGGTCGCGGAAGGGCTCGAGCAGCTCGAGCTCCTTCGGGCCCGGCAGTCCCGTCGCCTCGAGCTCGCTGTTCTCGAAATAGCTGTCGGTGCGGGTGTAGGCGCCGTAGAACAGCGTACTGTTGGTCCACTCGAAGTCGAAGGCCCAGGCCAGCGCCTCGCGTACCTTCGGGTCACGGAAGAGCTCACGGCGCGTGTTGAACACGAAGCCCTGCATGCCGGCCGGCCGCTCGACCGGGATCTCCTCCCTGACGATCCAGCCCTTCTCGAGTGCCGGACTGTCGTAGCCGGTGGCCCAGAGCTTCGCCGTGTTCTCGAGGCGGATGTCGTACTGGCCGGCCTTGAAGGCTTCGAGCGCCACGTCGCTGTCGCGGTAGTATTCGTAACGGATCTCGTCGAAATTGTAGCGGCCGCGGTTCACCGGCAGGTCCGCCCCCCACCAGTCCGCGACCCGGCGGTAGACGATGGTGCGGCCGGCATCCACCCGCTCGATCCGGTACGGCCCGCTGCCGATCGGCGGATCCAGGGTCGCCCGCTCGAAATCGCGGCCCTCGTACCAGTGCTTCGGCAGCACCGGCAGCTGGCCGACGATCAGCGGCAGCTCGCGGTTGATCCCGCCCTCGAAGGTGAACTTCACCCGCCGCTCGCCCACCTTCTCGGCCTTCACCACGTTCTTGTAGTAGGCGCGGTAGAAGGGGTGGCCCTTCGTCTTGAGCGTCTCGAGGCTGAAGATCACGTCCTCGACCGTGATCGGCTCGCCGTCGTGCCAGCGCGCCCCGGGCCGCAGGTCGAAGGCGACCCAGGAGCGGTCCTCCGGCACGATGATGCTCTCGGCGACCTCGCCATATTCCGAGAAGGGTTCGTCCTCGGACTGCGTCGTCAGCGTCTGGAACACGAGCCCGAGCCCGGCGGCCGGCACGCCCTTCAGTATGTAGGGGTTGAGGCTGTCGAAGGTGCCGATGGCGGAGAAGGTCACCGTGCCGCCCTTGGGCGCATCCGGATCGGCGTAGTCGAAATGGGTGAAGTCCGGCCCGTACTTCAGGTCGCCGTGCATGGCGATGCCGTGGGCCGGCTCCGGCTCCTCCGCGGCATCTGCCGCGCCGGCGAGCGTCGGAAGCAGGGCGAGGAGAGCGAGCGCTGCGCGGGCGGGTGTCATCGGCGGCATCCCCGGAACCGCGCGCAATAATGGGCCGTAACTTCGGGTTTTCCAACCCGCGGTCGCGCGGGCCGGAGAGCCGGGGCCTGCGGCCCCGGCCGGGCGATCCGGTCACTCGACCGGGCGGAACTCGACCCTGCGGTTGACGCCGTCGTAGGGATTGGTGCCGGGCAGCGGCTGGCTCTCGCCGTAGCCGACGATCCGCATGCGCTCCGGCGCCACACCCCAGCTCTCGTAGAGGTAGCGGGCGACCGACAGGGCGCGCTGCTCGGAGAGCTGCAGGTTGAGGCGCTCCGGCCCCGACGCGTCGGCGTGGCCGGCGATCTCGATCTTCGCATCCGGCCGCTCGTCCCTGAGCATGCGGCCGACGGCGTCGAGATAGGGAAGGGACTCGGGCAGCAGCTCGGCCGAACCGAGGGCGAAATTGATGTTGAAGCCGACGGACGCCCCTTCCGCTGCCGGCACGTCGGTGGCGCTTGTCGCGGCCGCGGCGGTCGCGGTGGTCTCCTGCGGCGGCGGAGGGGGGGCGGCCACGGTCGCGGGCGGTGGCGGCGCGGCCGCGGGCTGCTCCGTCGCCGGATCCGTGAAACGGATGCCGCGGGTGCGCAGGCTGCGCGTCCTCTGCCCCTGCTTCGGGAACATGATGTCGGCGAGTTCGGACGCCGAGGGCGCCTGCTCGCGGAACAGATAGACCTCGCCGGCCGTGGCCGGTCCGCCCAGGCACACCGGGGCGAGCAGCACCCCGGCGAGCAGCATCCGGGATCGCGGTCTGCGGGACATGGTCCTTCCTCCACTCCTGTTGCGGTGCTCCGACCGCGGCCAGCAGAGCACGCCTCCGGCCGGCGCGCGGTGACGGCGATCACGCCTCAGCGGGCGGTGACGAAGCAGACGGCATCGGCGAGCGGCACCATGATCACGGAGGCACCTCCGCTCCCGTCGCGGCTCAGCCGCACCGTGCTCTCGGCCAGCACCGTGCCGAGGTCGACGCCACGGAAGCCCGTGCCCTCGAAGATCTTCGTCCCCTTCTGGTAACAGGTGGCGGCGAGCTCCCTGGCCTCGACCGCGAGCTGGCCGCCGGGCTTCGGCGGCGGGCGGGTGTCGATCCCGGCGGCGGCGGCACCGCCGAGGACGGCGACGAGACCTGCGGCGAGGAGCGCCACCCGGGTCTTGCGGCGAAGGTCGGTCAACGTCGGTCTCCTGTCTCGTTCGTGGTGCCGGATCGCCGGGCGCCGTAGAATGTCCGGGTCCAACGGGAGGAACGGGACGTGGCCGGATTTTTCCGCACCCTTTCCGCGGGCCTGCTGCTCGCGGCGACGGCGGCCGCCGGCGCGGGCGGCGCCGAATACGGCCCTTTCCGGGTCGCGGCGGTCGAGATCCACGCCTTCGCGGGCGCGCTCGAGGTCCGCGTGCGGCCGGGCGAAAGCGTGCGGGTCACGCTCGATGCCACGCCGGAGGCCGTCGATACGTTCGAGGTCCGGGTCGAGGGCGACCGGCTGGTGCTGCGCGGTCCGCGCCGCAGCAGCTCCTCGACGGTGGTGGTCGGCGACGTGACGGTGTTCTCGGGCGGTGGCGACGCCTCGGTCGTCATCGGCGGCACGCCGGCCGGAACGCCCCCGGGCCCGCCGCCGAAGCTCGCCGTCGATGTTCCGCCCGGCACCGCACTCGTGATCGACAACGTGACCGGCGACGTTACGATCGGCGATCTCGCGGGGCCGCTCTCGCTCGCCATGGCCGCCGGCAGCGCCCACGTCGGCCGGGTCGGCGCAACGCGGATCGACGTGCGCGGCAGCGGCGAGGTGCGCGTCGCCGGCGTGTCGGACCGGCTCGAGGTCGCGATCGAAGGCTCCGGCCTCGTCGAGGTCGCCGGCGGGCGCGTCGACACCTTCACCGGAACGATCAGTGGCTCGGGCGACATCCGCTTCCGTGGCACGGCGCGCCGCGCCCGGGCCGAGATCCTGGGGGCCGGCACCATCGGCATCCGCGAGGTCCTCGAGGATCCCGAGATCTCGGTGGTCGGAGCGGGCAGCGTCGCCATCGACAGACGCCCCTGAGCGCGCGGCTTCAGCTGCCGACGGTGATCGGGATCCGGGTCTGCACGACCCGCACCCGGCCCTTGCCCGCCTCGCGGAAGGCCTCGACGATCTCGTCGAGCGATTTCACGGGCAGCGGCGCGAGATCCTGCGTCTTGAGCGCCGGCGGCAGCTGCAGGCCGAGTTCGACGTCGGAGGCGACGCACAGCACTTCCTCCTGCGCCATCGGCCGGTCGAACACGATCTCGAAGCCGGCACCCGGCCCGGGCACCTCGATCGTGGCGTTGGCGGCGACGAGGGCGTTGGGCTGGAAGCGGTTGGGGAAGATGCGCGCGATGGTGCCGGCGCCGTCGCGATAGTAGCAGTAGGCGAAGGCGTCGCGGCTGCTGCGCAGCGAGAACCTGAGCGCTTCGCCGACCCGGTAGCGGGGCTGGGTGCCGCGTTCGGTCGAAACGAGGAGTTCGACCGGGCGCGCGACCGGCGCCGCCGCCGGCGTGAAGCGGTTCGCACCCTTCTCGGTGTCGGGCTTGCGGGCGAGCGCGAGATCGCCCGAGATCAGCGAGGCGTAGAGGTCGAAGTCGATGCGGCCGTTGGCCTGCAGGCCGTTGGCGTCCTGGTACGCCCCGATGGCGTCGCGCAGCTCGGCGTTCATCCGGCCGTCGATCGGACCGGAATAATAGCCGGCCCCGGCGAGCGCCCGCTGCACGAACTTCACCCGCTCCTCCTCGCTCATGGCCTCGAACCAGTCGCGCGCCTGGGCCATGACGGCGGGGTTGGTCTGCTCGATCTGCAGGCAGCGCCAGTAGGGCACCTGGGTGAGCTTGCCGAGCGTCTCGATCAGGCTCAGCTCGACGAGGTTGCGCACCGCCTGGTGCATGCCCTCGTTGCGGTTGAACGAGAGGTTGAAATTGAGGCCGAGTTCGATCTTCTCGATCGTGCCGCCGGCGTCGTAGGACTCGCCGCTGCGGCGCACGACGATGGTGTTGCTCGAGGTGGTGCCCGGCAGGATCTGGCGCGTCAGCAGATCGCCGACGTTGAGGTCGACGGTCACGAGCGACGCGACCTGGTCGGCGCTGATGCCGGCGTCGACGAAGGGCAGCGACGCCCCGGCACCGACGTTCTCGGCGATGATGTTCTCGTCGAACTGGGTGATCGCCCCGCGCAGATAGTAGTTCGGGATCAGGAAATTGTCCGTGAAACCGACCAGCTGCTGCAGGGCGTTGATGTCGAACTGCGTCTGGTCGTAGTCGACGAAGCGGAACGCCTTGCTCTTGGTGGACATGCGGGAGATGGCGGAGATCATCATCTCCTTGGTGCCGGCGGAGATCTCGCCGGTGGCGTCGGGAATGCCCTGGCTGGTGACGACGATGTCGCGCACGCCGTACTGCGCGAACAGATCGTCCATGCAGCGCAGCGACTCGCTGAAGCTGGTCACGTTGCGCACCGGGCGCGTCTTGGGCGCCGCGATCTCGGGTGCCTTCTCCGGTGGCGTGAAGGCACACGCGGCCGCACCCAGGGCGATCGCGCAGGTGCGGAGGATGGTCACACCCTCGCGTCTCATTCCCGTCTCCTCCCCGTTACCGCCCGGCGCCGCGGATCAGCGGCAGTTGGCGACGTTGATCACGTCGCCGGTGACCACGACCGTCTGGTCGATCTTCTGGCCCGGCCTGACGCTGTCGACGTTGCCGACCTCGAGCTTGCCGCAGTCGGTGTTGACCACGTCGCCGCGGATCACGGTGGCGCCGGCCGTGGCGCGCTTCATGCGCTCCTTCGCCAGCACGCGGTCGATCTTGGCCCGCGTCTCCGGGGCGATGTGCGGCCGCTTGTTGTACTCCCTGGCGAGGGCGAGGGGCGCGAGCCAGACCGTCAGGGCGGCGGCTGCGACCAGGATCCTGAAGGGTGCCATCGTTCCAGCTCCTCGTGGGAAAGAGGCGGGGGGCGGGCCTCCCGGCCCGACCCGCGCCCGTGTCCGGCGGCGTCACTTGCAGTCGGGGTTCTCGCCGATGCCGCCGATGGTCGTGCAGGCCGTGGTGCCGAGGCCGAGCGCCGTGGTGTTGGTGGCACCGAGCACCGTGGTGTTCTGGTTGACGTTGCCGCCGACCTTGGCGCCCGCCACCACGCCGATGCCGGTCGCCGCCTTGGCGCCGAGACCGAGCGCCGTGGTGTTGGTGGTCCCGAGCACCGTCGTGTTCTGGTTCAGATTGCCACCGATGTCGGTGCCGGCACCGACCGAGCCGATCCGGGTCTTGGCTTCGCTGCCGAGACCGAGCGCCGTGGTGTTGGTGGTCCCGAGCACGGTGGTGTTCTGGTTGACGTTGCCGCCGATCTTGACCCCGCCCTGCTGCGCCTGGGCCAGCACCTCCGCGGAGCCGAGCGCCAGCATCAGAGCCGTCCCGGCGAACAGTGCGGTGAGCTTGCGTCGCATGGGTCTTCCTCCTCGGTTGGTCGGCCAGATGGCCCGTTCGGCCGCTGGCGGTCCCCTTCTGGATCTTCTGCCTTCGGCCGTCAGTGATGCATATCACATCACGGCCTCCGCGAGAAGCCTCCCGCCGTCTGCGCCGGGCTGGAGTCAAGAATTCACTTCCGAACCGCCCATGTCGAGGCGCCCGCACTGCTCGGGGTTGACAGCACCCGGAGGTGAGGTGCCGCGACATCTCCAAGGACAGCCGCGAGGAACTGGAAACGACTTTTCTCTGGGGCGGCCAGAATGGGGAGAGTCTTGCGCGTCGGGCTTCACATCCGCACGATCCGAAAGGACTTTCCACCCCGGCGCGACTATCCTTGCACCGTGAGCGGTTCGGGAGCGAACGGGAGATCGGACCATGCAGCTGTTCGGCCATCCGGAGTTCGACGGGCACGAGGAGGTGCGTTTCGTCCACGACCGGGACAGCGGTCTCCGGGCCATCGTCGCCATCCACGACACCGCCCTCGGTCCGGCCATCGGCGGCTGCCGGATGTGGGCGTACGCGAGCGAGGAGGATGCGCTCACCGACGTCCTGCGGCTCTCGAAGGGCATGACCTTCAAGGCCGCGATGGCCGGGCTCGCCTTCGGCGGCGGCAAGAGCGTGATCCTCGGGGATCCGAAGCGCGCGAAATCCCCGGCCCTGTTCCGCGCGTTCGGCCGCGCCATCGAGGCCATGGGCGGGCGCTACTTCACGGGCGAGGACGTCGGCACTTCGCCCGCCGACATGGACGAGGCCGGCAGCCAGACCCGCTACGTGCTCGGCCGCAGCGCGGGCGGCAGCGGCGATCCCTCGCCCTTCACCGCCCTCGGCGTGATGAAGGGAATCGAGGTCGCGGTGCGCCATGCCCTCGGGCGCGAGACGCTGGACGGCCTCGCCGTCGCCATCCAGGGGCTCGGTCACGTCGGCAGCGCGCTCGCCGCGCTTCTCGCCGAGCGCAGGGTGCGGCTGTTCGTGGCCGACATCGACCGGGACCGGGTGCAGGAAGCGGTGCGCCGCTTCGGTGCCGAGGCGGTGAGCGCGGACCGGATCCACGCCGTGGCGGCGGACGTCTTCGCGCCCTGCGCGCTCGGCGCGGTGCTGGACGATGCGACCGTCCCGCAGCTCCGTTGCCGGATCGTCGCCGGCTCCGCCAACAACCAGCTCGCCGCCGACCGCCACGGCGACATGCTGCACGCGCGCGGCATCCTCTACGCGCCGGACTACGTCGTGAACGCGGGCGGGCTGATCAACATCGCCCAGGAGCTCCACCCCAACGGCTATTCGCGCGAGCGGGCGCTCCAGGCGCTCGGCGTGATCGAGCGGCGGCTCCTGCAGGTGTTCGAACGCGCGCGCCGCGAGGACACCGCCCCCCACCGGGTCGCCGATGCCATGGCGCGCGAGATCGTCCAGGCCGCCCGGCACCGCCGCGCCGCCTGAGCGCCGCGGACGGGCGGGCGTTCCGGGAGGCGGGCGGCGCTTGACCGTCCGCCGGCCGGCACTAGAACGGCGAGCGGCGCGCCTGCGCCCGTCGCCTGCCCGGAAGCGTCCCGCTCATGTCGTATCCCGAGAAGCGCCGTCCCGACGCCGCGCTCGCGCTGGAGGACGGCACGGTGTTCCGCGGCTTCGGAGCCGGCCGCGCCGGCCTCGCCGTGGGCGAGCTGGTCTTCAACACGGCGATGACCGGCTATCAGGAGATCCTCACCGATCCGTCCTACGCCGGCCAGATCGTCACCTTCACCTTCCCGCACATCGGCATCGTCGGCGCCAACGACGAGGACGTCGAGGCGGAGCGGCCGGTCGCCCTCGGCATGGTCTGCCGGCAGCCGCTGCCCGAGCCTTCGAACTGGCGGGCGCGCGAGGACCTCGCGTCCTGGCTCGACCGCAACGGGCTCGTCGCGGTCACCGGCGTCGACACGCGGCGGCTGACCCGCATCCTGCGCGACCGCGGTTTCCAGAAGTGCGCCATCGCCTACCGGCCGGAGGGCGACATCGAAGACGAGGAGCTGGTCGCGGCGGCGCGGGCCTGGCCGGGGATGGAGGGGCTCGATCTGGTCCCCCAGGTCACCTGCCGCGAGGCCTACGAGTGGCACGAGGGCCGCTGGGAGTGGCCCGGGGGCTACCGCAGCGGTGGCGCCGGCGGCGCGCACTGCGTGGTGCTGGATTACGGCGTCAAGCGCAACATCCTGCGGTCGCTCGTCGATGTCGGGTTCCGGGTGACGGTGGTGCCGGGCACCACGCCCGCGGAGCGCGTGCTCGCCCTGTCGCCCGATGCCGTGCTGCTCTCGAACGGGCCGGGCGATCCGGCGGCGACGGGGCGCTGGGCGGTGCCGGAGATCCGCCGGCTGGTCGAGGCCGGCGTGCCGATGTTCGGCATCTGCCTCGGGCACCAGATGCTCGGCCTCGCGATGGGGGCGCGGACGGAGAAGATGCCCTTCGGCCACCACGGTGCCAATCATCCGGTCCAGGATCTCGACACCGGCCGGGTCGAGATCACGAGCCAGAACCACGGCTTCGCCGTGTCCGAAGAAGGGCTTCCGAACGCGCTTCGGGTCACCCACCGCTCGCTGTTCGACGGCACGGTGCAGGGCCTCGCCGTCGAAGGCGCCGCCTGCTTCTCCGTCCAGTTCCATCCGGAAGCGTCGCCCGGGCCGAAGGACAGCCACTATCTCTTCGAGCGCTTCGCCGCCCTCGTGCGCCGCCGCGGGAGCTGAGCCATGCCGAAGCGGACCGACATCCGCTCGATCCTCGTGATCGGAGCCGGGCCGATCGTCATCGGTCAGGCCTGCGAGTTCGACTATTCGGGCACCCAGGCCTGCAAGGCGCTGGTCGCCGAGGGCTACCGGGTGATCCTCGTCAATTCGAACCCGGCCACCATCATGACCGATCCCGAGGTGGCGCACGCCACCTACGTCGAGCCGGTCACGCCGGAGTTCGTCGAGAAGGTGATCGCGCGCGAACGCCCGGACGCGCTGCTGCCGACCATGGGCGGGCAGACCGCGCTCAACGTCGCCCGGGCCCTCGCCGTCTCGGGCGTGCTCGAACGCTACGGCGTCGAGCTGATCGGCGCGAAGCTCGAAGCGATCGAGAAGGCCGAGGACCGCGAGAAGTTCCGGGCCGCCATGGCGCGGATCGGGCTCGACATGCCGAAGAGTGCGGTCGCCCGCAACATGGACGAGGCCCGGGCGGCCCTGGAGGTGACCGGCCTGCCGGCGATCATCCGCCCTTCCTACACGCTTGGCGGCACGGGTGGCGGCGTCGCCTACAACCGCGAGGAGTTCGAGCAGATCGCGGCTGCCGGCCTCGATGCCTCGCCGATCTCGGAGATCCTCGTCGAGGAATCCGTCCTCGGCTGGAAGGAATTCGAGATGGAGGTGGTGCGGGACCGCAACGACAACTGCATCATCGTCTGCTCGATCGAGAACCTCGACCCGATGGGCGTGCACACCGGCGATTCGATCACGATCGCCCCGGCGCTGACGCTCACGGACAAGGAATACCAGCGCATGCGCAGCGCCTCGATCGCGGTGCTGCGCGAGATCGGCGTGGATACGGGCGGGTCGAACGTGCAGTTCGCCATCGACCCGGAGACCGGGCGGATGGTGGTGATCGAGATGAACCCGCGCGTCTCGCGCTCCTCCGCGCTCGCCTCCAAGGCGACGGGTTTCCCGATCGCCAAGGTCGCGGCCCGGCTCGCCGTCGGCTACACGCTCGACGAGATCCCGAACGACATCACGGGCGTCACACCGGCCTCCTTCGAGCCCTCGATCGACTACGTCGTCACCAAGATCCCGCGCTTCACCTTCGAGAAGTTCCCGGAGACCGAGCCCACGCTCACGACCTCGATGAAATCGGTCGGCGAGGCGATGGCGATCGGCCGCTGCTTCGAGGAGTCGCTGCAGAAGGCGCTGCGCTCGCTGGAGACCGGGCTCACCGGGCTCGACGAGATCGAGGTGCCGGGCGCGGCGGAAGCCGACAGCCCCGGGGAGGCGCTGCTCGCCGCCCTCGCCCGCCCGACGCCGGACCGGCTCCGCCAGATCGCCCAGGCGTTCCGCCTCGGCATCGACCTCGAGCGGATCCACGCCGTCTGCCGCTACGACCGCTGGTTCCTCGCCCGGATCCGCGATCTGGTGGCGATCGAGGAAGAGATCCGCGCCTCGGGCCTGCCTTCGGACCCGCAGGAACTGCGGCGGCTCAAGGGCCTCGGCTTCTCGGACGCGCGACTCGCGAAGCTCGCCGGGACCGAGGAGCGCGAGGTGCGCCGCCTGCGCGAGCGGCTCGGCGTGCAGCCGGTCTACAAGCGGGTCGACACCTGTGCCGCCGAGTTCGAGGCGCGCACGCCCTACATGTACAGCACCTACGAGCCGCCGGCGGTGGCGGGCGAGGAGCCCGAGGACGAGTGCCAGCCGTCGGCGCGGCGCAAGGTGGTGATCCTCGGCGGCGGGCCGAACCGCATCGGTCAGGGCATCGAGTTCGACTACTGCTGCGTGCACGCCGCCTTCGGCCTGCGCGAGGCGGGCATCGAGACGATCATGGTGAACTGCAATCCGGAGACGGTCTCGACCGATCCGGACACCTCCGACCGGCTCTATTTCGAGCCGCTCACGGCGGAGGACGTGCTCGCCATCTGTCGCGCCGAGATGCGGCGCGGCGAGTTCCTGGGCGTGATCGTGCAGCTCGGCGGGCAGACGCCGCTCAAGCTCTGCCACGAGCTGCAGCGCGCCGGCGTGCCCATCCTCGGCACGCCGCCCGACGCCATCGACCTCGCCGAGGACCGCGACCGTTTCCAGAAGCTGCTGCTGCGCCTCGGCCTGCGCCAGCCCGACAACGACATCTGCACGAGCCTCGACGAGGCGCGCGAGAAGGTGGCGCGGATCGGGCTGCCGGTCGTGATCCGCCCCTCCTACGTGCTCGGCGGCCGCGCCATGCGGATCGTCCACGGCATGGCCGAACTCGAGGAGTTCTTCCACGAGGCCGCCCGTGCCTCCGAACTCGGCCCGGTGCTGCTCGACCGCTATCTGCAGGATGCCGTCGAGGTCGATGTCGACGTCGTCGCCGATGCCGGGCAGGTCTTCGTCGCCGGGATCATGGAGCATATCGAGGAGGCCGGGATCCACTCCGGCGACAGCGCCTGCGCGCTGCCACCCTACAGTCTCGACCCGGCGATCCGGCGGACCATCGCCGCGCAGGCCGAGACGCTCGCCCGGGCGCTCGGGGTGCGCGGGCTCATGAACGTGCAGATGGCGGTCAAGGACGGCGAGGTGTTCGTCCTCGAGGTCAATCCGCGGGCGAGCCGTACGGTGCCCTTCGTCGCCAAGGCGATCGGCCGGCCGATCGCGAAGATCGCCGCCCGCGTCATGGCCGGCGAGCCGCTCGCCGGTTTCGGGCTGGAGGAGCGGCCGCTCCCGCACGTCGCCGTCAAGGAGGCCGTCTTCCCCTTCGCCCGCTTCCCGGGCGTCGACCTGCTGCTCGGTCCGGAGATGAAGTCGACGGGCGAGGTGATGGGCATCGACCGCGACTTCGGCACCGCCTTCCTGAAGTCGCAGATCGCCGCCGGCAACCGGCTGCCGGTCACGGGGCGCGTGTTCCTGTCGGTGCGCGACGCGGACAAGCCGGCACTCGTCGGCATCGCGCGCAGGCTCGCGGAGCTCGGGTTCGAGCTCGTGGCGACGCGCGGCACGCGCGAGTTCCTCGTCCGGCACGGGCTCGAGGTCGCGCACGTCAACAAGGCGCACGAGGGCCGCCCGCACATCGTCGACCGGCTCAAGGACCGCGACATCGCGCTCGTCATCAACACCACCGAGGGCCGCCAGGCGGTGCGCGACAGCTACGAGCTGCGGCGGACCGCGCTCACGAGCCAGATCCCCTACTACACGACGATTGCGGGTGCCCGGGCAGTGGTGCGGGCGCTCGAGCGGCTGCGGGCCGGCGAGGTCGGGGTGCGGCCGTTGCAATCCTATTTCGCGGATCTAGAATCGGCCGTGCGGCATCCGGCGTGATCGCCGCGATTTTTTCTGTCTTCTGCGGTCGGACGGCGGTCGAGGACGCATGGCGAAGAAGGTTCCGATGACGCCGGAAGGCTACGCCCGGCTTTCCGAGGAGCTGAAGCGGCTCAAGAGCGTGGAGCGGCCGGCGGTGATCCGGGCGATCGCGGCGGCGCGCGAGCACGGCGACCTCTCCGAGAACGCCGAGTACCACGCCGCCCGCGAGCGCCAGAGCTTCATCGAGGGTCGCGTGATGGAGCTCGAGGACCAGCTCGCCCGGGCCGAGGTGATCGACGCGTCCCAGCTCTCCGGCGACCGCGTGATGTTCGGCGCCACCGTCCGCCTCGTCGACGAGGAGACCGACGAGGAGGTCACCTACCGCATCGTCGGTCCGCTCGAGGCGGACATCCAGAAGGGCCTGCTGTCGATCGAATCGCCCCTCGCCCGGGCGCTCCTCGGCAAGGAGGCGGGCGACGAGGTCGAGGTGCAGACGCCGCGGGGCACCCGCTACTTCGAGATCCTCGAGGTCTCCTATACGCCGAGCCCGACCTCGCAGGAGGCCTGACGGCCGGGAGAGGGCAGTGGGAGAACGCCACGTCCGCGTGCTGATCCTGGGCTCCGGCCCCGCCGGCTGCACCGCCGCCATCTACGCCGCGCGCGCCAACCTCGGACCGGTGCTGATCGAGGGGCTCGAGCCCGGCGGCCAGCTCACGGTGACGACGGACGTCGAGAACTACCCCGGCTTCGCCGAGCCGGTGCAGGGCCCCTGGCTCATGGAGCAGATGCGCCGCCAGGCCGAGAACTGCGGCGCGGAGCTGATCCAGGACCTCGTGAGCCGAGTCGATCTCGGGATCCGCCCGTTCCGCGCCGAGACCGACGGCGGCCTCGTCTTCACCTGCGACGCCATGGTGATCGCCACCGGCGCCACGGCACGGTGGCTCGGGCTCGAGAGCGAGCGCCGCTTCCAGGGACACGGGGTCTCGGCCTGCGCCACCTGCGACGGCTTCTTCTTCCGCGGCCGGCCGGTGGCGGTGATCGGCGGCGGCAACACGGCGGTCGAGGAAGCCCTCTACCTCTCGCAGATGTGCGGGAAGGTGTGGCTCGTGCACCGGCGCGACGCGCTCCGTGCCGAGAAGGTCCTGCAGGAACGGCTGTTCCGCAATCCGAAGGTCGAGATCGTCTGGGATCACGTGGTGGACGAGATCCTCGGCGAGGTGGCGCCGGTGCCGCACGTCACGGGCGTGCGCCTGCGGCACGTGAGGACGGGCGAACTGCGGGAGCTGCGCGTCGACGGCGTCTTCGTCGCCATCGGCCACGACCCGGCCACCGCGCTCTTCCGCGGCCAGCTCGAGATGGACGCGCAGGGCTACATCGTCACGGCGCCGGACAGCACGCGCACGAGCGTGCCGGGCGTGTTCGCGGCCGGCGACGTGCAGGACCGGGTGTTCCGTCAGGCGGTCACGGCGGCCGGCACCGGCTGCATGGCCGCCCTCGAAGCCGAGAAATATCTGATGGCACTCGAAAGCTGAACGACGCCCGCCGGGGGCGGGCGCACGGCCGGGGACAGGGATGACCAACTGGGACCGGATACGCGTCTTCGTCGCGGTCGCCGAGGCTGGCAGCTTCACGCGTGCGGCGGAACGCCTGGGCTCGAGCCAGTCGGCCATCAGCCGCCAGATCGGCGCCCTCGAGGAGGACCTCGGGGTCACGCTGTTCCACCGGCACGCCCGCGGCCTCGTGCTCACCGAACAGGGCGAGCTTCTGTACCAGACGGCGCGCGAGATGGCCGAGAAGCTGGCGCGCGCCGAGACGCTGATCAGCGAGAGCCGCGACAAGCCGGCGGGCCATCTCCGCGTCAACACCACGGTCGGCGTCGGCACGGTCTGGCTCGCCTCGCACATCGCCGAGTTCTGCGAGCGTTATCCCGAGATCTCGGTCAGCATCGTCGTCAGCGACACCGATCTCGATCTCGTCATGCGCGAGGCGGACGTCGCCATCCGCCTGCAGCGGCCGCGCCAGCCGGATCTGGTGCAGCGCCGGCTGATGACCGTGCACACGCACATCTACGGCTCGCCCGCCTATCTCGACCGCCACGGCCGGCCGAAGACCGCCGACGATCTCGACGGCCACCGCCTGATCGCCTACGGCGACGACTACAGCCCGCCGGTCGCGAGCCTCAACTGGATTCTCGTGGCCGGTCGCGAGCCGGGAGACGACCGGCCGCCGCGCAAGGCCGCCGTCAAGGTCAACAACGTCTACGGCATGCTGCGGGCGGCCGAGCGCGGCGCCGGGCTCGCCTCGCTGCCGGACTATCTCGCGAGCACCAGCTTCCGCCTCGAGCAGGTGCTGCCCGAGCTCGAGGGGCCGAGCTTCACCGCCTATTTCGTGTATCCGGGCGAGCTGCGCTCGAGCCGTCGGGTGGCGGTGTTCCGCGACTTCCTGCTCGAGAAGGTCGCCCAGCAGCCGGTGTGGTAGCGGCCTTCGGCATGCGCGATGTCACGTATGCGTAAGGGGACTGGCCAAACCGGTCACCCCGGACTATCTTCGGGCTCGAAGCGGAATGGTGGCTCTGGGCCGTTCCGCCGGCCGCCCTCCGGGGCGGTCCCCCCGGGCGCGATGCCCGGGGCGAGGAAGGCCTCCCGGTCTTCCTCACTCCCAGACGTTTAGCCTCCCTGATCCACTTGGCCGGGTCCTCGGACCCGGCTTTTTTTCGCGCCGCCGGGTCCGGCGGTCGGCCTCACATGAACAGCCGCTCGCCGTCGAGTCCGCGGTAGAGATCGGCGACCCACTCGGCATAACCGTTGAAGAGCTGCGTCGGCACCATGTCGTTCGTGCCGAGGACGCGTTCGGTGGCCTGGCTCCAGCGCGGATGCGGCACTTCCGGGTTGACGTTGGCCCAGAAGCCGTACTCGTTCGGCGCGATCTCCTCCCAGAAGGTGCGCGGCCGTTCGTCCGTGAAGGTGAAGCGGACGATCGACTTGATCGACTTGAAGCCGTACTTCCACGGCAGGACCACCCTGATCGGGGCTCCGTTCTGCTTCGGCATCGGCTCGCCGTAGAGACCCGTGGCGACGAAGGCGAGCTCGTGCGTTGCCTCGGCCATGGTCAGCCCTTCGACATAGGGCCAGGGGTACCAGAACTGCCGTTGGCCCGGCGCGGTGTCCGGATCCATGAAGGTCTCCATGCGCAGATACTTCGCGGCCGCGAGCGGGCGCGCGAAGTCGACGAGCGCCGCGAGCGGAAAGCCCGTCCAGGGCACCACCATCGACCAGGCCTCGACGCAGCGGTGGCGGTAGATCCGCTCCTCGAGCGGCATGCGGCGGATCAGATCCTCGGCGTCGATCGTGAACGGCGTCTCGACGAGCCCGTCGAAGGTCACGGTCCAAGGCCGCAGCATCAGCTCCTGTGCGGCCTGCCAGATCTGCTTGTGCGAGCCGAACTCGTAGAAATTGTTGTAGCGCGTGGCCCATTCCCGCTCCGTGAGCGGCCGGTCGGCGGTGAAGCGGGGATTGCGGGCCGCCGGATAGCGGCCCGCCGCCACGCCTTCGTCCGCGCCCTGCGCCCGCGACGTGCCGAGGGCGAGCGCGAGCGGCGTCGCCGCCGCTGCGGCGAGCAGACGCCTGCGGCCGAGGACGGCGGCCGTCGGGGTCACCTGCGATTCGGGGATCTCCCAGCCCCTCGATCTAAGCACGCGCATCGCTCTCTCCCTCCACGCCCGGATGTGCGATTTCGGCGCCCTCGCGGATCGCGGCGACGACAGCGTCGAGATCGATCAGCTTCTCGCTGTCCTCGTAGTAGCGGACCAGCAGGAAGCGGATGTTGTTCGCGATGAAGTCGCGGTCCACCCGTTTCAGGTCCTCGTGAATCGGCATCACCTCGAAGACGCGCTGCGCCGAATGTCCGCCGATCAGCCGCACCGGTTTCGGCGGTGCGAGATTGGCCCGCTCGTAGCGCGCGCGCAGACTTTCCGTCACGTCTTCCCATCCGCTGCGGTAGGAGGGAAGGGGATGGCGCAGCAGGCCCACCTCGACGATCCGGGCGAGCAGCTCCGGCAGCGGCGGCTCGGGCGCCCCGGCGCGGCGCAGCAGCACCTGGGTGACCTCGGCGACGTCGGTCAGGGTCGCCGCGTAGGATTCCCAGCGGCAGTATTCGAGCGCGTCACGGAACTCCGGCAGGGCGAACAGCTTCTCCCAGGCGACCCCCGCCCGCGCGCGCACATAGTCCCAGGTCGCCTTCTGCGAGACGAAGGCGGCATGGTCCGCGACATGCCGCGCGAGGCCGCCGAGCGTCGTCACCCGCGGCCGCCGGTACGGGCGCAGACGTTCGATGACCGAAGACAGCAGGCTCACGACGGTCCTCCTCGGCGTGCCTGCGACAAGCTACCGCATCCCGGCGGCGCCCGACAGCCCCGATGCGGTGACGACGGATTGCCGCAGTCCGGCAGACGCGGGCGGCCGATCCTGACATCGGTTGCACGCTCGAAGCGGCCGGGCAGCGTCCGGCCGCCCGGGCCGAGGGGGCCGCTCCGCGTGGCGACCGGCGGGGGCGGGCCGCCCCCGGGTCTCGGGACCGCAACCTAGGGAGAGAGGGGTCATGGCTTCACCAGGGCAGTTGGAGGAGTACTGGGCGAAGACCCGCAACCTCATGACGGTCACGCTCGTCATCTGGTTCGTCTTCAGCTTCGTCGTCCACTTCTTCGTCAGTGCACTCAACCAGATCACCTTCCTCGGCTTCCCGCTCGGCTTCTACATGGCCGCGCAGGGTTCGCTGATCGTGTTCGTCGTGCTGATCTTCTGGTACGCGCACGCCCAGAACCGGCTCGACGAGCAGTACGGCGTGGCCGAGGACTGAGGGAGGCGAACCGATGCAGGAAAGAGATGTCTTCACCTCGAACCTCGGCAAGATCTACGGGATCTACACCGGCGGGTTCCTCGGGTTCGTGATCGTTCTGGCGATCCTCGAGCAGCTCGGGGTGCCGAACCGCATTCTCGGATACCTCTTCGTCTTCCTGACTCTGGCGGTGTACGCGGGGATCGGCATCCTCTCGCGGACGATGCAGATCTCCGAATACTATGTCGCCGGGCGGCGCGTGCCGGCGGTCTACAACGGCATGGCGACGGCGGCCGACTGGATGTCCGCCGCGTCCTTCATCGGCATGGCCGGCTCGCTCTACGTGCTGGGCTACGACGGCCTCGCCTTCGTGCTCGGCTGGACCGGCGGCTACGTGCTGGTGGCGGTGCTGATCGCACCCTATCTGCGGAAGTTCGGCGCCTACACGGTGCCGGACTTCCTCGCCGCGCGCTACGGCGGCAACTTCGCCCGCTTCATCGGCGTGATCATCCTGTTCACCTGCTCGCTGGTCTATCTCATGGGCCAGCTCAAGGGCACGGGCGTGATCGCCTCGCGGCTGCTCGACATTCCGGTCAACTTCGGTGTGTTCGTCGGCCTACTCGGCATCCTCCTCTGTTCGATGCTCGGCGGCATGCGGGCCGTCACCTGGACCCAGGTGGCGCAGTACATCGTGCTGATCATCGCCTACCTGATCCCGGTGGTGGTGCTCTCGAGCCAGAAGACGGGCGTGCCGCTGCCGCAGATCATGTACGGCGAGGTGCTGCAGCGCATCACCGAGCTCGAGCAGCAGTTCGGCGGCGAGGGCGGCTATCTCGCCGGCGTGAAGGCGCACATCGCGCCCTTCACCAACTACACGCCCGCCAACTTCTTCGCGCTGATCCTCTGCCTGATGGTCGGCACGGCGTCGCTGCCGCACGTCATCATGCGCTTCTTCACCACCCCTTCGGTGCGCGACGCGCGCAAGTCGGTGGGCTGGGCGCTGTTCTTCATTTTCCTGCTCTACTTCACCGCTCCGGCCTACGCCGCCTTCGCCAAGCTCGAGATCTTCGAGAACGTGCTCGGCAAGGACATCTCGACCATCGAGCTGGCGCAGCAGCTGCCGGCGTGGATCTACGTCTACGGCAAGCTCGGGCTCGTCACCATCTGCGGTGCGCCCGCGGAATCGGCGGAAGCGCTGTTCCAGGCCTGCCAGGCGAAGGGCGTGAGCGTGCTCGATCTCGCGAACTTCACGCTCGATCGTGACACGGTGGTCATCGCTACGCCGGAGATCGCCGGTCTGCCCTATGTGATCGCCGGTCTCGTCGCCGCCGGTGGCCTCGCCGCGGCGCTGTCGACCGCGGACGGGCTCCTGCTCGCCATGGCCAACGCGCTGAGCCACGACATCTACTACAAGATGATCGACCCGACCGCTTCGGCGGCGCGGCGTCTCGTCGTGGCGCGGGTGCTGCTCGTGGCGGTGGCCGTGCTCGCGGCCTGGCTCACCATCACGGCGCCGGCCGGAATCCTGACCTTCGTCGCCTGGGCCTTCTCGCTCGCGGCGGCGGGTCTGTTCCCGGCGCTCGTGCTCGGCGTGCTCTGGAAGCGGTGCAACGCGCCGGGTGCGATCGCCGGCATGATCGCGGGCTTCGGCGTGACGCTGTTCTACATCGTCATGACCCGCTTCTACGGCATGGAGCTCTGGTTCGGCATCGACAACATCTCGGCCGCCATCTTCGGCATGCCGGTGGGGTTCGTCGTCACCTACGTCGTGTCGATGATGACGCCCGAGCCCTCGCAGGAGATGCAGGAGTTCGTCGAACAGCTCCGCATCCCGCGCGGCGGCATCCTGATGGAGGACGCGCGCAAGGCCGAGTAGCGGCACCGCGCGTTCTTCGACCGCGAACCGGGGCGGGGCACCTTGTGCTCCGCCCCGACGTTTCCCGGAGCCCGTCGCATGCCGGAATCCGCTTCGCCGGCCCTCTGGGCCGTAGCGATCGCCAACTACGTGCTGGCGGCCGTCGGCTACACGCTGCTCGGCCGGCTGCTGCTCTCCTTCTTCGTCCCGCCGGACTGGGACAACTACATCTGGCGCTTCTTCCGCCTGATCACCGATCCGGCGCTGACGCTCACCCGGCGCATCACGCCCGCCTTCGTGCCCGACCCCATGCTGCCGCTCGTCGCCTTCTTCTGGACCATGGTGGCGCGCTGCACGATCCTGCACGGCGACGCCCTGTGGGTCGTCGTCAGCCACCCGTCCCCGGGCACGCTCGCGGTGTGGCTCTATCTGCTGAGCCGCTGCATCATGGACATCGTCTTCGTCGATCTCGGCATGCTCACCGGCTGAAGCGGGAGGCCACGGACGTTCCGGGCGCTTGTCGGCGGCATCCCCCGGTTGCTATAGTGCGGGTCGGGTTCGCCCCGCCGGTGCCGGTGGTACCTTGGGGCGTTGTACGGCCGGGGGAGCGCGTGAGCGATATCGAGCGGGCTGCCGAACTGTCGGTCGGCCGCGCCGTGGGGTTCGCGGCGCTGGCGATCGGGACCGCCATGCTGGGCTTCGCCTTCGAGCCGGCGCTGTCGTTCCTGGTCGGCTCGGCGGGTGCGCTCCTGACGGCGGTGGTGCTGGAGCTCAAGGCGCGGCTCGCGCCGCACCCTCCCTACCGGCGGACGGAAGTCTGGGCGCTCTTGGAGCCGCGGCCGGCGTGGAGCGCGGAAGTCGCCCAGCGCATCGTCGCCGCCACCCTCGCCGCCACCTTCCGCCGCTACGCCCGGCTCGCCTTCGCGACCGCGCTCGCGCTCTGGGTGACGAGCCTGCTGCTGCGCTTCCTCTCCTGAAACGGCGACGGCCGCGCGGTCGCCCGCACGGCCGCCACCCGGTCCGCAGAGCCGCGCTCAGCGGCGACGGATCTCGACCCGCCGGTTCCGCGGCTCCGGCGTGCCGTCCGGCGTCGGCACGGCGAGCTGCGTCTCGCCGAACGCGCGGACTTCCATGCGCTCCGGTGCCACGCCCTTCGAGGCGAGGTAGTCGGCCACCGCCTGCGCCCGGCGCTGGGAGAGCCGCACGTTGTAGGCGGCCGGTCCGGCGGTGTCGGTGTGGCCGTCGACGTAGACGCGCACATCCGGGTTGTCCCGCAGCAGTGCCGCGATCCTGTCGAGCTCGGGTTCGAACTCCGGCCGGATCTCCGCCCTGTCGAACTCGAACAGCACATCCGATTCGAGCACGATCACCGCCGGCACCGGCTCGGGCTTCAGCGCCTCCTCGGCCTCGGCGATCGCCTGCTCGAAGATCCTGCGGCAGCTGGCGATGTCGTCCGGCTGGAAGTTCTCCTCCTGCTGTTCGAGCCAGCAGTCGTAGGCCGCCTGGGCGCGGGCCGTGGCCTCGGGCGCCTTCTCGCGCCCGCCGCCGTCGAGCACCGCGGAGAGCCGGGCGTAGGCCGAAGCGAGTTCGCCCGCCTTCGTCGGCGGCAGCGTGCGCGAAGCCGGCTCCGCGGGCTCGACCTCCTCGCCGCGCGCCGCCGCCACCGCCTTGCGGGCGTGGAAGATGGCGTCGGGATAGTCCTGCATCGGGCCGAACTCGTACTCGGCATGGCGCAGATATTCGGCGTGCAGGGTCGTCCGGAACGGATCGCCCGCCGGTGTCGCCGCCCGCGCCTCGTCGACGGCCTGCTTCGCCGGCCAGTAGGCCGCGAGGTTGGTCGGCAGGTCGGTGAACTGCGGGCCGCCGGAGCAGGCGCCGAGCGCCAGCAGTCCGGTCCCGAGCAGCAGAGGTTTCGGAAACTGCATCGTCCCTCCCATGGGTTCGAGGGTTCGTCCCGCATCCGCGGTCGCGGATGCGCGACCGTCACCTGATCAACCTGCCGCAGACGGCAAGGTTCCGCCGCCCGGTTGTGCGGGACTGTGGCGACTTTGTCACCTGCGCGAATCTGCGCATGCCGGTGCCGCCGCGCGCTGCCGATCCGGGAGGCGATCCCCGCCGGGGCGATCGGTCGCGGTCGGGGCCTCTCGCCACGGGGCGCGCTCCGTGGCACAAGCTTCGCCGCGCCCGGAAGGGGACGCAAGGCAGGAATCCGATGGGAGTCTCGCACATGGCGGCTGCCGGGGGACATGTCGAAGAGGGTGACGCCGGTCTCGGCGCACCGGTCTGGGCGGCTCTGGCCGTCCTGCTGCTGCAGGTGGTGCTGTGGCTCGTCTTCGGCTTTTCGGCCATGTTCTGGCCGTCGCTGCTCCTGACACCGCTGGTGTTCGTGGCGCTCGTGCGCTTCTGCTCCGGCAGGATCTGAGCGGAGCGGGGCTGCCGCCCCCGCCGCGGCGCCCCCGTCGGGGCTAGCGGTCGGGCGCCGGTGCCCCGCGGTCCGTGGTCGTCTGCGAAGGCAGGACGGCCGTCGGCGACGCCGGCAGCATGGCGGCCTTCTGCATACAGGCGAGCCACGGGTTCCAGGCGAGCGCCACCTGCCACCAGAGCCACGGATCGAACAGCCGTGCCGCCGCCTCGAAGGAGGGAACGGCGCGCAGGCTCACCGTCATCCACTCGGCCCCGGCGTCTTCATCCCGGCCCGTACGGATCTCGAGGTCCAGCTGCGGCAGCCTGCCGGTGATGCGGGTCTCGGTCATCGGGTCATGGTCCCTCTGCCTTCGTCCCTGCTTCCGGAGAAGGTGCGGATCATCCGTCCGGAAGCAACCGTTCGAGATCGGCGAGGACCTGTCGGGCCATGCCGAGCATCCTTCTGGCTCCGGCACTCCAGCCACCGCCGGGCGCAGAATGAAGATCGTACTCGGCTTCGTTCCTGACCCTCCGCATGGCCTCGAGCTGTCTCGCCTCGAGACGCAGGCCCTGTCGCGACAGCCAGTCGACGAGATCCCGGTGATCGCGGCCTCTGCCAAGAGGCTTCCAGCGGCGCCGGAAGGCCTTCCCTTTGCTCAGGTTGAAGGCGGCGTAGTAAGCACGGCTCACGGCCGAACGGTGGCGCGCTTCGTCGAGCCCCAGAGCGGACTGCCGGCACAGCAGCTCTGCCAGGTCCGGGAAGTTCCGCCACCGGAAACCGGACATTCAGTTCCGCGCTTCGGGCCAGACCGGCGCGATGGTCACGTCGAACCATTCCTCCGCGCCCGCGTCCATCGCCTCCATGATCTCGACCGCGATGCCGGTGGTGATCCTGTCGGTCCGTTCCCGATCGGCGTCGGATGCGAATGGCGATGAGAGCGCGAGCAGCGGATAGGCCCAGTCCTCCTCCGGGTCGCGGTAGAGGCCGAGGACCAGCTTCGCGTCGGGAAACGCCTCGCGCAGACGCCGGACCGCGAGGCGCAGGGCCTCGACGACGCGGGGACGCGCGGAAATGCTCGAGAAGCTCTCGCCCGTGACCGGCGGTCACGACGACGCCGGGCGGAACCAGGACCTCCGCCGCATACGCAGCAGGCTGGGCCATGGCATCCTCCGGACCCGGACCCCCCCGGGTCGGACATCAGTGTGGGCGTACTTGGCCCACTGGGCAAGCGGGCGACGATGCCACCGCAGGGCATGCGGCGCTACGCGGCCGCCCCCTGCAGCGCCAGCGCCTGCTGGACGGCTTCCAACGCCTCCTCTGCCCGCGCGTCCTCGGGGCCGCCGCCCTGGGCGAAGTCGGGCCGGCCGCCGCCGCCCTTGCCGCCGAGCACCTCGACCGCCCGGCGGACGAGCTCGCGGGCGTCGATCCGGTCGGTGAGGCCCTTCGAGACCGAGACCACCACCGAGGCCTTGCCCTCGTTGACGGCCACCAGCGCCACCACGCCCTCGCCGAGCTTCTGCAGGAGCTGGTCGGCGGCACCGCGCAGCTCCTTGGGCGGTACGCCCTCGAGCACCCGGCCCGCGAACTTCACGCCGGCGACCTCGCGCACCTCCGGCGTCGCTCCGGCGCCGCCGGCAGCGAGGCGCTTCCGGAGTTCCGAGATCTCCCGCTCGAGCTGCCGGCGCTCCTCCTGGAGCTGTTCGATGCGCTCGGGGAGCCGGTCGGCGGGCACCTTGAGGGCGAAGGCGACGCTCTCGAGCAGGCCGTCGCGCTCGCGCGCGTGGGTCACGGCGAGGGCACCGGTGAAGGCGTCGATGCGGCGCACGCCCGCGGCGACAGCCGATTCCGAGGTGAGCCGCACATAGCCGATGTCGCCCGTGCGCGAAACGTGCGTGCCGCCGCAGAGCTCGATCGACCAGGGCCGGCCGTCCTCCGCCTCACCCATCGAGACGACGCGCACCTCCTCGCCGTACTTCTCGCCGAAGAGCGCCATGGCGCCGGCGGCGATGGCCTCGTCGCGCGCCATGATGCGCACGCCGACCTCACTGTTCTGGCGGACGAAGGCGTTGACCTCGTCCTCGATCGCCGCGAGCTCCTCGGCCGAGACCGCCTTCGGGTGGCTGAAGTCGAAGCGCAGCCGGTCGGGGGCGACGAGCGAGCCCTTCTGCGTCACGTGCGTGCCGAGATGGCGCCGCAGGGCGGCGTGCAGCAGGTGCGTCGCGGAATGGGCGCGGCGGAGCGCGAGGCGGCGCTCGTTGTCGATCTCGAGCTGGACGCTCCGGCCCACTTCCAGCGTGCCGGATTCGACGGTCCCGACGTGCACGTGGAGGTCACCCAGGAGCTTCCGGGTGTCGGTGACCCGCACCCGCAGATCGCCCGCGCGGATCACCCCCGTGTCGCCGATCTGGCCGCCCGATTCGCCGTAGAAGGGCGTCTGGTTGACGACGATCTGCACCTCCTCGCCGGCCTTCGCCCGTTCGACCCGCCGGCCGTCCTTCACGATGGCGACGACCTTCCCTTCGGCCTTCGGGCTCTGGTAGCCGACGAACTCGGTCGGGCCGAATTCCTCGCGGATCTCGTACCAGACGCGCTCGATCGCCTGCGCGCCCGAGCCCTTCCAGTGCCGGCGGGCCTCCTCGCGCTGGCGCTCCATCGCCCGCGCGAAGCCCTCCGTGTCGACCGTGCGGCCCTCCTGGCGCAGCACGTCCTGGGTGAGGTCGAGCGGGAAGCCGTAGGTGTCGTAGAGGCGGAAGGCGACCTCGCCCGGGAGCGGCGCTCCGGGCGGCAGCTTCGCCACCTCCTCGGCGAGGAGCTGCAGGCCGCGCTCGAGCGTGCGGCGGAAATTCGTCTCCTCGAGCTCGAGCACCTCGCGGATCAGCGCCTCGGCCCGCACGAGTTCGGGATAGGCGGTGCCCATCTCGGCGACCAGCACCGGCAGCAGCCGCCACATCAGGGGCTCGCGCGCGCCGAGCATGTGGGCGTGGCGCATGCCGCGGCGCATGATCCGCCTGAGCACGTAGCCGCGGCCCTCGTTCGCCGGCATCACCCCGTCGGCGATCAGGAAGGCGGAGGCGCGCAGGTGGTCCGCCACCACCTTGTGCGAGGGCCGCCACCGCCCCTCGAACGGCTTGCCGGTGAGCTCGACCGAATGGCGGATGATGTGCTGGAACAGATCGATCTCGTAGTTGTCGTGCCTGCCCTGGAGGACGGCGGCGATGCGCTCGAGCCCCATGCCGGTGTCGATCGAGGGCTTCGGCAGCGGCACCATCTCGCCGGACGGCAGCTTCTCGAACTGCATGAAGACGAGGTTCCAGATCTCGATGAAGCGGTCGCCGTCCTCGTCCGGGCTTCCGGGCGGGCCACCCGGCACCTCGGGGCCGTGGTCGTAGAAGATCTCCGAACACGGCCCGCAGGGGCCGGTGTCACCCATCGACCAGAAATTGTCGGAGGTCGGGATGCGGATGACGCGGCTCTCGGGCAGGCCCGCGATCTTCTTCCAGAGCTCGAAGGCCTCGTCGTCCTCGGCGTAGACCGTGGCGAGCAGCCGGTCCTCCGGCAGCCCGAACTCCTTCGTCACGAGCTTCCAGGCGAGCTCGATCGCCACGTCCTTGAAGTAGTCGCCGAATGAGAAGTTGCCCAGCATCTCGAAGAATGTGTGGTGCCGGGCGGTGAAGCCGACGTTGTCGAGATCGTTGTGCTTGCCGCCGGCGCGCACGCACTTCTGCGCCGTGACGGCCCGCTTGTACGGCCTGGTCTCGACGCCGGTGAAGACGTTCTTGAACTGCACCATGCCGGCGTTGGTGAACAGCAGCGTCGGATCGTTGTGCGGCACGAGCGGGCTCGACGGCACCACCTCGTGGCCGTGCCGGCGGAAATATTCGAGGAAGGCGGTACGGATGTCGTTGGTCAGCATGGTGCCGTTCCCGGTTGTTCGCTGCCGTGCTCAGTCCTCGAGGACCGGCTCCTCGTCGAGCAGGTCGAGGGCGGCGGTGCCGGCGGCGACGCCGGCGTGCTCGCGGATCGCGCGCTCGATCTCGGCCGCGATCTCCGGATGGTCCTTCAGGAACTGCTTGGCGTTCTCGCGGCCCTGGCCGATCCGCTGGGAATTGTAGGAGAACCAGGAGCCCGACTTCTCGACCACGCCGGCCTTGACGCCGAGGTCGACGAGTTCCCCGGTCTTCGAGATGCCCTCGCCGTAGACGATGTCGAACTCGACCACGCGGAAGGGCGGGGCCACCTTGTTCTTGACCACCTTGACCCGGGTCTGGTTGCCGACGGTCTGGTCGCGGTCCTTGACCTGGCCGATGCGGCGCACGTCGAGCCGCACGCTCGCGTAGAACTTGAGCGCGTTGCCGCCCGTCGTCGTCTCCGGGCTGCCGAACATGACGCCGATCTTGGAGCGGATCTGGTTCGTGAAGATCACGAGGCAGCGCGAGCGGCTGATCGAGGCGGTGAGCTTGCGGAGCGCCTGGCTCATCAGCCGCGCCTGCAGGCCGACGTGGCTGTCGCCCATCTCGCCCTCGAGCTCCGCCTTGGGCACGAGTGCCGCGACGCTGTCGACCACCACCACGTCGATGGCGCCGCTGCGGACCAGCGTGTCGGTGATCTCGAGCGCCTGTTCGCCGGTGTCGGGCTGGCTGATCAGCAGATCGTCGAGGTCGACGCCGAGCTTGCGGGCATAGCCCGGGTCGAGCGCGTGTTCGGCATCGACGAAGGCACAGACCCCGCCCTGCTTCTGCGCCTCGGCGATGACGTGCAGCGCGAGCGTCGTCTTGCCCGAGCTTTCGGGCCCGTAGATCTCGACGATGCGGCCACGCGGCAGGCCGCCGATGCCGAGCGCGATGTCGAGCCCGAGCGAGCCCGTGGAGATCGCTTCGATCTCGGCCACCTGCTGGCCGTGGCCGAGGCGCATCACCGAGCCCTTGCCGAACGCCCGCTCGATCTGGGCGATGGCGGCGTCGAGCGCGCGCTGGCGCTCGTCGGGTGTGCGGCGGCCGGGGGCGGGTTCTGCCATGGGTGTCTGACTCGTCCGGGAAAGGGTTTCTGGCGCCTTATATAGTGCGATCCCCGACCCGGAAAGGCGCGCCCTCGCCCGCGGCACCGCTGCGGCTGGCCCCCGCGGCGGCGTGCCCCTATATCTCCGGCACCAGAGCCCATGGGGACGCGCCGATGAGTGGATTCGAGGACCGCGAGAAGACCGAAGAGGCGAAGTTCCGCCACCAGCAGGAACTCGCCTTCAAGATCCGCAACCGCCGCAACAAGCTGTTCGGGCTGTGGATCGCCACCGAACATCTCGGGCTCGACGAGAAGGCGGCGCTCGACTACGCGAAGGACGTGGTCATGGCCGATTTCGAGGCGCCCGGCGACAGCGACATGCTGGAGAAGGTCAGAAAGGATCTGGCCGCGAAGGGCATCGAGCTCAGCGATCATCTCCTGAGGAAGCATCTCGACGAATGCGAACAGCGGGCCCGCGAACAGGTGATGGCGGAGTGACGGCGGCGGAGCCGGCGGTCCCGGAGCCCGCGGGCCCGGACACGGCTCCGGGCGGTCCGACGCAGGCGACGGCCCGGGCTTCAGAGGAGGTCGCCCGGGTCCCGGTGGTCCAGCCGCCCGGGGAGATCGGCGGGCCGAAAGGGCCCGAACCGACCCGCTACGGCGACTGGGAACGCGGCGGTCGCTGCATCGATTTCTGAGCCGCTGCGCCGGCGGCGCCCCGCCGGCAGGGGAGGCGACGGCATGGCAGGTGATGCGACCGCCCCGGCGAGCGCCGCCGACCGGCGTCTGCTGCTCGCCCTCGTCCTCGCCATCGGCGTCTTCTGGGGTGTCAACTGGCCGGCCATGAAACTCGCGGTCAGCCAGATGTCGCCCTGGTGGTTCCGGACCATCAGCATCGCCGTGTCGGGCTCGGGGCTGCTGCTGCTCGCGCGCCTCTCCGGGGAGCGGGTACGCTTCGCTGCCGCCGACCTCCGGCCGATGCTGGTGGTCTCGGTGTTCGCGATCACCGCCTGGCACCTGCTCACCGCCTTCGGCCTCACCATGATCGAGGGCGGGAGGGCTGCGATCGTCGCCTTCACCATGCCGGTCTGGGCCGCGCTCGTCTCCTCGCTGTGGCTGGGCGAGCGGCATTCCGCGCGGGTGGTGGTGGCGCTGCTGCTCGGGCTCGGCGCGGTCGTGGTCCTGATCGGCCCAGAGCTCGACCGGCTCGGCGAGCGGCCGTTCGGCGCAGCCCTCGTGCTCGCCGCCGCCGTCAGCTGGGCGATCGGCACCGTCGCCATCAAGGCGCGGCGCTGGTCGGTCGGCGTGCTGGCGCTCACCGGCAACCAGCTGCTGATCGGCGGCCTGCCGATCTTCGTGCTCACCTTGTGGTTCGAGCCGGTCCCCGACTTCTCGCGGGTGACCGCGGGCGGCCTCGTCGCCCTCGTCTACGCCTCGACCGTGGCGCTGATCTTCTGCTACGCGGCCTATGTGAAGATCGTCACACTGGTGCCGGCGACGGTCGCCGCCATCAGCACGCTTTTGATCCCGATCGTGGGTCTCTTCAGCTCGGCCTGGCTTCTGGGCGAGCCCGCGGGCCTGCGCGAGCTCCTCGCCCTGGCCCTGATCCTTCCCGCCCTCGGCCTCGTCCTGCTGCCGCCGGCGCGCCGGCGCGCGGCTTGACAGCCGCGGGTCGGCCGCTATCACCCGCAACGTTCCGCCACCCTCGCGCCTTGCGAGAGATCCCCGCATGTCCGTGATCGCCGTCTTCCCGGGCCAGGGCGCCCAGACCGTCGGCATGGGTCGCGCACTCGCCGACGCCTTTCCCGAAGCCCGCGCCGTCTTCGCCGCGGTCGACGAGGCCCTGGGCGAGCCGCTCTCGCGCCTGATCTTCGAAGGGCCGGCGGAGGAGCTGACCCTCACGCGCAACGCCCAGCCGGCGCTGATGGCGACCTCGATCGCCGCGGTCCGCGCGCTCGAGGCGCTCGCGGGCCGGCGGCTCGCGGAGCTCGTCCACGCCGTCGCCGGGCACAGTCTCGGGGAGTATTCGGCGCTCATCGCGGCCGGCGCGCTCGATGCGGCCGATGCGGCGCGGCTGCTGCGCCTGCGCGGCGAGGCGATGCAGGAGGCGGTGCCGGTCGGCGAGGGCGCCATGGCGGCGATCCTCGGGCTGGCGCCCGAAGCGGTCGAGGAGGTGGCGGCCGCGGCGGCAGAGGGCGAGGTCTGCGAGCTCGCCAACGACAATGCCGAGGGACAGGCCGTGGTCTCCGGCCATCGGGCGGCCGTGGAGCGGGCGGTCGCGCTCGCGAAGGCGCGAGGCGCCAGGCGGGCCATGCTGCTCGATGTGAGCGCGCCCTTCCACTGCGCGCTGATGGCACCCGCCGCGCGGCGCCTCGAAGCGGCCCTGCAGGAGGTCCCGCTGCGCGATCCGGCGGTGCCGCTCGTCGCCAACGTCACCGCGGACACGGTGCAGGATGCCGCGACCATCCGCGCGCTGCTCGTCCGCCAGGCGACGGCGCGGGTGCGCTGGCGCGAATCGATGGCGCGCATGGCGGCACTCGGCGTCGACCGGGTGGTGGAGTTCGGCGCGGGCAGGGTGCTCACCGGCCTCTGCCGGCGCGGCGTGCCGGGGGCGAAGCTTCTGAACGTGGCGGAGCCGGCCGACGTCGAGGCGGCGGCGCGCGAGCTCGCGGGCTGAAGGAGGAGGGCATGTTCGATCTCTCGGGTCGTCGCGCGCTCGTCACCGGGGCTTCGGGCGGCATCGGGGCCGCCATCGCCCGGGCGCTCCATGCGCGCGGCGCGGAGGTGATCCTGACCGGAAGGCGGGCGGATGCTCTCCGGGCGCTCGCGGACGAGCTCGGCGAGCGGGTCACGGTCGAGGTCGGCGACGTCACCGATCCCGCGTTCGCGGAAGCGCTCGTCGCAGCCGCCGAGAAGGCGGGCGGCCTCGACATCCTCGTCAACAATGCCGGCATCACGCGCGACGGGCTCGCGCTGCGGATGAAGGACGAGGACTGGCAGGCGGTGCTGGACACCAACCTCACCTCCGCCTTCCGCCTGTCGCGGGCCGCCCTCAGGGGCATGATGCGCCGCCGCTTCGGCCGCATCGTCAACATCGGCTCGGTCGTCGGCGCGACCGGCAATCCGGGGCAGGTCAACTACGCCGCCGCAAAGGCGGGGCTCGTCGGCATGACGAAGGCGCTCGCGGCCGAGGTCGCCTCCCGCGGCATCACCGTCAACTGCGTCGCGCCCGGCTTCATCGAGACGGCGATGACGGAAGCCCTCGGGGACAGGCAGCGGGCGGCGCTGGCCGAACGCATTCCGGCCGGCCGGCTCGGCCGGCCCGGGGACGTCGCGGCGGCCGTGGTCTATCTCGCGAGCGAAGAAGCGGCTTACGTCACCGGCCACACGCTGCACGTCAACGGCGGCATGGCGATGCTCTGAACGCGGCTGCAGGGCGCGGCGGTTGGACAGGCGGCCGCGGGCGGTGTAGACGTCCCGACGCTGCCCCAAGACCGGAGAGCCGGTCGCCACCGGCCCGTGGAGCCATGACCGAAGACGCCGCCGATCTCTTCTCGCCGGCCGCTGCCGCCCGTGACGCCTATACCGCCGAGGACATCGAGGTCCTCGAGGGGCTGGAGCCGGTGCGCCGTCGCCCCGGCATGTTCGTCGGCGGCACCGACGAGCGGGCGCTGCACCATCTCGTCGCCGAGCTGCTCGACAACGCCATGGACGAGGCGGTGGCCGGCTTCGCGACGCGCATCGAGCTGGAGCTCGACGCAGCGGGACGCGTGACGGTGCGCGACAACGGCCGCGGCATCCCCGTCGAGCCGCACCCGAAGTTTCCGGACCGGAGTGCGCTCGAGGTGATCCTGACGACGCTGCACTCGGGCGGCAAGTTCTCGGAGAAGGCCTACCGCACCGCCGGCGGCCTGCACGGTGTCGGCCTGTCGGTCGTGAACGCGCTCGCCGCCGAACTCGTCGTCGAGGTGGCGCGCGACCGCACGCTCTGGCGCCAGATCTGCCACCGCGGCGTCCCGGCCGGTCCGCCCGTGCGGGTCGGACCGGCACCGAACCGCCGCGGCACCTCGGTGAGCTTCCTGCCGGATCCGGAGATCTTCGGCGCCGGCGCGCGCTTCCGGCCGGCGCTCCTGCACCGCATGGCGCGCAGCAAGGCCTATCTCTTCCGCGGTGTCGAGATCCGCTGGAGCTGCGATCCGGCGCTCGCCGCCGCCGACGGAGTGCCCGAGCGCGAGACCTTCCACTTCCCGGCGGGGCTCGCCGATTTCCTCGCCTCGCTGCTCGAGGGCCGGGACACCGTCACGGCCGAAGCGTTCACGGGCGAGGCCGCGCTCGAGGACGGCGGGCGGGTCGAGTGGGCGGTCGCCTGGCCGGTCGACGAGGAGCCCTGGACCGGCTTCTACTGCAACACCGTGCCGACGCCCGAGGGCGGCACCCACGAAGCCGGCCTGCGGGCGGCGCTGCTGCGCGGGCTCCGGGCGCACGCCGAACGCGCGGGCTTCCGGCGGCTCGGCCAGCCCGTGGCCGAGGACGTCCTCGGCGGCGCCATCCTCCTGCTCTCGGTCTTCGTGCGGCAGCCCCAGTTCCAGGGTCAGACCAAGGAGCGGCTGGTCTCGCCCGGGGTGCAGCGCCTCGTCGAGAACGCGGTCCGCGACCGTTTCGAGCTCTGGCTCGGCGAGCACCCGGAGCTCGCGACCGCGCTGCTCGAACATGTCGCGACGCGGGTGGAAGAGCGGCTCGCCCGCCGCAGGAGCCGGGACGTGGCGCGCAAGTCGGCGACCCGCCGGCTGCGGCTTCCGGGCAAGCTCGCCGACTGCGGCCGGGCCGACCGGCGCGGCACCGAGATCTTCATCGTCGAGGGCGATTCGGCCGGCGGCTCGGCGAAGCAGGCGCGCGACCGCGAGACCCAGGCGATCCTGCCGCTCCGCGGCAAGATCCTGAACGTCGCCAACGCCACGAGCGACCGGCTCGCCGCCAACCGCGAGCTGCAGGACCTCGTCACCGCCCTCGGCTGCGGCACCGGCCGGCGCTTCCGGCTCGAGGACCTGCGCTACGAGCGTGTCGTCGTCATGACCGACGCCGATGTCGACGGGGCCCACATCGCCGCGCTGCTGATGACCTTCTTCTGGCGCGAGATGCGCGGGCTGATCGAGGCCGGCCGCCTCTTCCTCGCCCAGCCGCCGCTCTACCGCCTGCAGGCCGGCGGCATCACCGCCTACGCCCGTGACGAGGCCGAGCGCGAGGAGCTGCTGCGCACCCTCTTCGCCGGCAGGCGCCGGGTCGAGATCGGCCGCTTCAAGGGGCTCGGCGAGATGAATCCGAAGCAGCTGCGCGAGACGGCGATGGCGCCGGCCACACGACGGCTGCTCCAGGTGCGGATCGAGGACGTCGAGGGTCGCTCGGTCGCGGCCCTCGTCGAACAGCTCATGGGCCGGCGTCCCGAGGGCCGGCTCGCCTTCATCCAGGAGCACGCCCGCTTCGCCCGCGGACTGGTCGACGTCTGACGGGGTGCCGGGGCCTCAGCCGGCCACCGCGTCGACCACGTCCGTCGACACCGGTTCCAGGCCGAGACAGTGCAGCACCAGGTCGGCGATCGCGGCGGAGGCGGTGAGGCCCGGGCTCTCGATGCCGAACAGCGCCACCAGACCCGGCACGCCGTGGGTTTCGGGCCCCGAGACCATGAAGTCGGCGGCCGGTGCGCCGGGGGGCGCGATCTTCGGGCGGATCCCGGCGTAGCCCGGCTCGAGGGCGCCCTCCGGCAGATCCGGCCAGTAGCGGCGCACGGCCTCGTAGAACAGGGGAGCCCGGGCGGGATCGACGTCGTAGTCGATCCTTTCGACCCACTCGACATCGGGCCCGAAGCGGCAGGTGCCGGCGAGGTCGAGGGTGACGTGGATGCCGAGCCCCCCCGGTTCCGGCACGGGATAGATCAGCCGGCGGAAGGGCGAGCGGCCCGCGAGCACGAAATAGCTGCCCTTGCACAGCCAGCCGCGGGGCACGTGGCGCGCATCGAGGCCCCGGACCCGCCGCGCGAGCTCAGGCGCGTGCAGCCCCGCCGCGAGCACGAGGATACGGGTGCGGAAACGCCAGGGCCCGGGTGTCGCCGCCTCGACCACGAAGCCGCCTCCGTCGAGGGCTTCGGCGCCGAGGAAGGCGGTGTCGCAGACGAGGACGGCGCCGGCGTTGGTGGCATCGCCGAGCCAGGCGAGCATCAGCCCGTGGCTGTCGACGATGCCGGTGGTCGGCGAGTGGAGGGCGGCGGTCGCGCGCAGCGCCGGCTCTTCGGCGGCGACCCTTGCCGCGTCCCACCATTCGAGATGCGGCATGCCGGAGGCGATCGCGTTGCGCCGGATCGCCTCGAGCCGCTGGTGCTGGTCCGGCGCGGTCGCGACGATCAGCTTGCCGGTTCGGGCGATGCCGATCCCCCGCTCCGCGCAGTAGCGGTAGAGGAACGCCTTGCCGGCGATGCAGCAGCGGGCCTTGAGGCTGCCCGGAGGATAGTAGATGCCGGCATGGATCACCTCGCTGTTGCGCGAGCTGGTCTCGCTGCCGAAGGTCGACGCACGCTCGAGGATCAGCACCTCGCGCCCCGACAGCGCCAGCGCCCGGGCCACCGCGAGCCCGACCACGCCGGCTCCGACCACGACCGCCTCGATCTCGTCCAACGCGTCCTCCACCGTCGCCGCGCCCGGCTCTAGCACCGGGACCGGGGCGTGCAAGCCGGGCGGCGCCGCCCGAGGGCCGCAACCCGCCCGGCCCCGACGTTCCACCCCCGGCGCTCGCCCCGCCCGTCTTCCCGTTGCGCGAGAAGGGAACCTGGGACCTCCGGGCCTCACGTCCCGACGACCGGCGCGTCGGTGGCAGGCTCGAAGGGACGGCGGCGCGGCTTGCCCCAGCCGGTGGCACCGCGCAGGAAGCGCCAGTGGCCCACCACCCGCCAGATGTTGACGAGCTGGCGGTAGCCGAAGTTCTCGAGGATCGCGACCGCGAGCAGGAGCGCGAGGTCGCGGGCGCGGGGATAGCGCCGCAGTTCCAGCTCCTCGAGAACGAGCGAACCCACCGAGACGACGACACCGAAAACGAAGGTGAGCGCGAGCCAGGCGAGGATGAACTCCCACCAGACGATCCCCGCCCACCAGAAGACCGGCAGCAGCAGGTAGCCCGCGACCTCGACCACGGGGGCGAGGATGTCGATCACGAACATCGAGGCGAGCCCGATCAGGCCGAGGCCGCCGTAGCGCGGCCGGAAGGCCATGCGGGCGTGGGCGAAGAAGCTCTCGAGCGCACCCCTGTGCCAGCGGATGCGCTGGCGGGCGAGATCACCGAGCCGCTCCGGCACCTGCGTCCAGCAGACCGGTTCGGGCACGAAGCGGATGCCGTCCGGCAGGCCGTGATCGCGGGCGTAGTGGACCATGCGCAGCACGAGCTCGAGATCCTCGCCCACCGTCCAGGTGGCGTAGCCGCCCGCTGCGCGGGCGATCCGGGTGTCGAAGATGCCGAAGGCTCCGGAGACGATCGGCAGCGCCCCGAGCCGCTCCATCGCCAGCCGGGCCATGACGAAGGCCCGCAGATATTCGACGTTCTGGATCAGGGCGAGCCAGTTGCCGGACAGCCGCACGTCCTGCACCCGCCCGCCGCGCACCGGGCAGCCGTTCGCGACCCGGACCGTGCCGCCGACGGCGATCGTGCGCGGATCCTCGACGAACGGCCGCACCGCCCGCAGGAGGCTGTCGGCCTCGAGCAGGCTGTCGGCGTCGACGGAGCAGAAGAGATCGGTCTCGACCAGCCCGAGCCCGGCGTTGAGCGCATCCGCCTTGCCGCCGTTCGCCTTCTCGACGACGAGCAGGCGGTCGATGGTACGCGAGACCCAGAGGGCGCGGACCGGTGCGTGGGGGATCGGGCCGGCTCCGGGGGGCGGCCGGCGCTCGAGCGCGAAGGCCTCGACGAGGCGCGCGAGCGTGCGGTCGGTGGAGCCGTCGTCGATCACGATCACCCGGACGTCCGGATATTGCAGCGCGAGCAGGGCGCGCACGCATTCCACGATGGTGTGCTCCTCGTCGTGGGCGGGCACGAGGACGGTGAGCGGCGGGGCCACGTCGACGAGGCTCGACCAGAGCGCGCGCACGCCCTCGCGCGGCGGCCGCATCATCAGGCTCGCGAGGGCGATGGCGAGAAGCGAGAGGTAGAAGAGGTTCTGCGTCAGGCTGACGAGCAGGACGAGCAGCCCGACGAGCTGGCCCAGCGCCAGCAGCACGTTCCAGGACAGGAGGGCGGTCACGGCGCGGTCTCCGTTGCGGTCGGAAGGCGCTGCGAGCCGCCGCCTTCCGGGATGGGCAGGCCCATGCGCAGCGCGGCCTCGTGCGCGCGCGCCCGCACGAGCGGATCCGGGTCCTCGAGGCGGGCGAGCAGTTGTGGTGCGAACCGCCGCAGGCGCGACTGCGCCACGAGGGCCACGGCATGCGCGCGCAGCGTCGGTTCGGGGTCGAGCAGCAGGCGCTCGAGCGCGGCGAAGGCGGCGCGATGGCGCAGCGTGAGCAGGGCGCCCGTGGCGCTGCGACGGAGCTCCGGATCCCCGCTCACCGAAGCCTCGACCATGGCGTCGGCGAAGCGCACGAGGCCCGCCCGCGCCGCCGCCTCGATGCCGAGACGGCGCCGGCGCGGGTCCCGAGCCGCCTCGAACAGGACCGCGAACAGGTCCGGATCGCGCTGTGCGAGCAGGTTCCAGAAACGGGCGGCGGCGCCGCCCGCGAAGGCCGGATCGGCGAGGGCCGCCGCCCGCAGGCGCTCCCGCGCCGCCGGACGCCCGGCGAGACTCTCGGCGGCGGCGAGGCGCACGAGCGGGTCGCGGTCTCCGAGCGCCGCGAGCAGGGCCGCGTCGGTCGCAGGGTCCGCGAACAGCGCGAGCCGCGCGGCCGCCGCTGCCCGCACCCCGGCCCGGAGCGAGCGCAGCTCGCGGCGCAGATGGTCGTCGAGGCCGAGGCCGGCCGCGAGCGCCACGAGCCCGGCCCGCGCCTCGCCACGCACGACCTGGGCGAGCTCGTCGACGAGTGCCAGGAGCTCGCGCGGATCGCGGCCTTCGAGCAGGGCCGCGGCCTGCCGGCGGTCGTCCGCGGCGAGGGCGGCGAGCAGGGCCTGGCGCAGGCCGCGGGCCGTCTGCGGCGAGGTTGCGTCCCGGCGCTCCAGCCACCAGCGCCGCGCCACGAGGGCGAGCGCCACGGCGAGGCCGAGACCGACGCCCGACCAGGTGGCGGACCAGATCGCGGAAAGCAGGGGATCGAGGGTGGCGGCGATCGGCATGGTCGCTCAGAACCGGATCCGGACGCCGAGCCCGAGCGCCAGCCGGTCGGGCGCGTTGCGCCTTCCGACCTTCGCGAGATCGACGGACAGTTGCAGGGTCTCGGAGAGGTCGAACACGGCACCCGCGAACAGGGTGCGTTCGCCGACGGTGCCGTCGGCCGTACCGTCGCGGGCGAACGCCGAGCCGGCGAAGAGCCGCGTGCGCTCAGCGGCCATCACGTCCAGACGGCCGGAGAGCGTCCGGTCGAGGCGTCCGGCTTCGTCGCGGTCGATCGCGACGGAGAGCGTCGCCCGGATCCTCCCGTCCGCGAAAGACTGCGTGAGGCCCGGCGCCAGGCCCGCGACCGTGCCGGCGTCGTAGCGGGCGAGCCGGAGGTCGAGGCGGGCGGCGGTGCCGGCGAACGGTCCGAGGACTCCGATCACCGGCACCTCGGCCCCGAGCCGCAGCTCCAGCAGGGGCGAGAAGTCGGCGCCGGGGCTCGCGCGGACGGTCGCGCCGAACGCCGCGCCGCCGAGATCGAGGTCGAGGCCGAGCCCGAAGACCGGGTCGAACGCACCGAACCGGTGGCGCCCGGAGACCTCGAACCGGAAGGTGCGGCTGTCGGTCGCCTGCCAGGCGAGGGAGAGGTCGAGGTCGAACCAGGGATCGCGGGCGCCGCCCCGGAAGCGGCTGCCCGTGCCGGCCACGGTGAGGGCGAAGCGGTGCCGGCGGCTTCCGAGACCGCGCAGACGCTCGCGGGCGGCCGCGGCGCCGGCGCCGCCGGCCTCGAGGACGCGCTCGAAATAGACGCTCGCGAGCTCGATCCTGCCCTCGGACGCGAGACGGTCGCCCTCGGCGAGCAGCACCCCGGGGTCGTCGGGAGCGAGCTCGCGCGCGCGGGCGAGGAGCGACGCCGCCTGCTCCGGCCGTCCCGTGGCGAGCGCGAGGCGCGCGGCGAGCACGAGGACTTCGGGCGAATCGCCCACGACGAGCGGCGCCAGCACCCCGAGTGCCTCCTCCTCGCGTCCGAGGGCGGCGAGCGCGCGGGCGAGGGCGAGGCGGATGTCGGGATAGTCCGGCGCGAGCGCGAGCCCCTCCGCCAGCACACGGACAGCTCCCGCGGCATCGCCCGTGCGGAACAGGAGCTGGCCCTCGAACAGCGCCAGATCGGCGTCAAGCGGGGCCGCGGCCCGCGCGCGCCGCGCCTCGGCGAGCGCCTCCTCCGTCCGGCCCTCGTCTCTGAGCGCCCGGATCCGGTCGAGGGCCGGGGGTGCGGCCGGCGCGGCCTCCGCCCCCCGCCCGGCGCACAGCAGGGCCAGGGCGAGGACGAGCGCCGGCAGCACCGTCGCGAGGCGCGGACGCCGGGGGGCGGTCACGGCGGGCCTCAGTGCACCTGTGCGCGCTGCAGCGTCTTGTCGATCCGGACCGCGAGCTCCTCCGGGATGAAGGGTTTGACGAGATAGTCCTCGGCGCCGAGCGACAGTCCGCCGACCACGTCGCGCTCGTCCTTGCGGGCGCTCAGCATGATGACCGGCAGGCCGGCGGTCCGCGGCTCGCCGCGCAGCTGCCGCAGCACCTCGAGGCCGTCGAGCCCGGGCAGGATGCCGTCGAGCACGACGAGATCGACGGGCTCGCGCATGGCGAGATCGAGCCCCGTCTCGCCGTCCGCCGCGGTCGCCACCTCGTGGCCGTGGGCCTCGAGGGTGAAGCTCACGAGTTCGGTCAGAAGGTCGTCGTCGTCGATCACGAGAATGCGGGCCATGACGGGTCGCTCCTGTCTGCGGCCGGCGGCCCCCTGCCACCGGTGCCCCGCCGACAGAAAAGCAGGCTTTGGTTAAGAGGCCGTTAACGCTGACAGGGGGTTGCGAATCGGCGCCGAAAGGCGAATGCTGCCGGCGACGGAGGACACGGGGAGAGAACGCCATGGCGGCGACGCTGGAGCGTGCGGCTCTCGCCTGCCGCGGCTGCGCCATCGACGGCGGCTGGGTGGAGACGGCGGAACGGCTGCCGGTGCGCTGCCCGAGCGACGGCCGCATCGTCGGGGAGATCGCGCGGGGCACAGCATACGAGATCGATCTCGCGGTGGCGGCGGCCCGCCGGGCCTTCGAGGGCGAGTGGGGCCGCATGCCGGCGTTCGGGCGCGGCCGGCTGCTGCTGCGGCTCGCGGAGGCGATCCGGGCGCACGCGCCGGAACTCGCGCGGCTCGAATCCATGGACACCGGCAAGCCGCTCGCCCAGGGTCGCGCCGACATCGACGCCTGTGCGCGCTACTTCGAGTACTATGGCGGTGCGGCCGACAAGCTGCACGGCGAGACGGTGCCGTTCCTGCGTGGCTACACGGTGCTGACGCTGCGCGAGCCGCACGGTGTGACCGGTCACATCATTCCCTGGAACTATCCGGCGCAGATCTTCGGGCGCTCGGTGGGCGCCGCGCTCGCCGCTGGCAACGCCTGCGTCGTCAAGCCGGCCGAGGACGCGTCGCTCTCGATCCTGCGGCTCGCCGAGCTCGCCCACGAGGTCGGGTTCCCCGCCGGTGCGATCAATGTCGTCCCGGGGCTCGGCGAGGAGGCCGGTGCGGCGCTCGCCGCGCATCCCGACATCGACTTCCTCTCCTTCACCGGCTCGCGGGAGGTCGGGACGCTGGTGCAGGCGGCGGCCGCCCGAAACCATGTCGGCTGCACCCTCGAACTCGGCGGCAAGTCGCCGCAGATCCTCTTCGCCGACGCCGATCTCGAGGCCGCCATGCCGGTCGTCGTGCGGGCGATCGTCCAGAACGCCGGCCAGACCTGCTCGGCCGGCTCGCGGCTGCTCGTCGAGCGGCCGCTCTGGGAGCGCGTGTGCGAAGAACTGCGTGCGCGCTTCGCGGCCCTGCGGGTCGGTCCGCACGATTCGGACGCGGATCTCGGCGCGCTGATCAACCGCGACCAGTTCGAGCGGGTGCGCGGCTTCGTCGAACGGGCGAAGGCGGCGGGCATTCCCGTGGTCGCCGAGGCCTCCCTGCCCGCGGATCTGCCGCCGGGGGGCTTCTACGTGGCGCCGGTGGCGTTCGGACCGGTGCCGGAGGACCACGAACTCGCGCAGGAGGAGGTGTTCGGGCCGGTGCTCGCCTGCCTGCCCTTCGAGGGCGAGGAGGAGGCCCTGCGGATCGCGAACGGGACGCCCTACGGGCTCGTCGCCGGGGTCTGGACCCGCGACGGCGGGCGCCAGTTCCGCATGGCCCGGGCGATCCGGGCGGGCCAGGTGTTCCTGAACGGTTACGGGGCGGGCGGCGGCATCGAGCTGCCCTTCGGCGGTTTCCGCCATTCCGGCCATGGTCGGGAGAAGGGCTTCGAGGGGCTCCTGGAGTTCACGCGGCTCAAGACCGTCGTGCAGGCCCACGGCGAGATCGGGGCGTCCCGGGACTGACGGGCGGCGGGGACCGGCCCGCGCGCCGGGCCCGTCCCCGGAAAGGAAGAAGGGAGGAGCGTCCGATGTGGTACCGGCTGGTGGAGCGCGTCGTCCGCACCGGCAATCTCGTGATGGTGGATGCCGACGGCTCGGTGCACCGTTTCGGGGACGGTACCGGCGAGGAGGTCCGCGTCCGGCTGTGCCGTCCCGGGCTGATCCGCCGGCTCGTGCTGCGGCCCGATCCGCGCCTCGGCGAGGCCTGGATGGAGGGCGCGCTCGAGATCGAGGCGGGCGACCTCTACGCCTTCCTCGATGTGCTCGCGCGCAACTACGCCGAGGTCAGGAGGCGGGGCTGGCTGCGCTGGCTCGAGGCCGCGGAATGGCCGCTGCGTCGCCTGCAGCAGCTCAACTTCGCCCGCCGCGCGCAGCGCAACGTCGCCCACCACTACGATCTCGGCAACGCCCTCTACCGGCTCTTCCTCGACTCCGACCTGCAGTACTCCTGCGCCTATTTCGAGCATCCGCACCAGACCATCGACGGCGCCCAGCTCGCCAAGAAGCGCCACATCGCCGCCAAGCTCGCGCTCCGCCCGGGCATGCGGGTGCTGGATATCGGCAGCGGCTGGGGCGGGCTCGCCCTCTATCTGGCGAGCCGCTTCGACTGCGAGGTGACGGGCCTCACCCTGTCGCGGGAGCAGCACGAGCTGGCGACGCGGCGGGCGGAAGCGGCGGGCCTCGCGGACCGCGTCCGGTTCCTGCTGCAGGACTACCGCGAGCACCGCGGCAGCTACGACCGGATCGTCTCGGTCGGGATGTTCGAGCATGTCGGTCTCAACCACTACCGGACATACTTCGCCTGCGTGCGGAAACTCCTTGCGCCGGACGGCGTGATGCTGCTGCACTCGATCGGCCGCATGGCCGGTCCGGGCGTGACGAGCCCCTTCATCCGCAAGTACATCTTCCCGGGAGGCTACATCCCGGCGCTTTCGGAAGTCCTTCCCGCTGTCGAATCCGAAGGACTCTGGGCCAACGACATCGAGATCCTGCGCCTGCACTATGCCGAAACGCTCGCGGCGTGGCGGAGGAATTTCCTCGCCCGGCGCGAAGAAGCGAAGGAGATGTACGACGAGCGGTTCTGCCGGATGTGGGAGTACTATCTCGTGGCCTCGGAACTGTTCTTCCGGCGGCTCGACGGCATGGTCTTCCAGATGCAGCTGAGCCGCGACCGCGCGGCCCTGCCGATGACGCGCGACTGGATGTTCGAGACCGAACGGCGGCTGCGGGCGCTCGATGCCGGCGAGCCCGTGCGCTGGCGGACGGCGGCCGAGTGAGCGGCACCAGGGCCCCGGTCCCGGTCCGCCTCGTGCGGCAGAGCTTCGGCGCGGGGCCGCCGCTCCTCTTCCTGCACGGGCTGTTCGGCAGCGGCCGCAACTTCCGCACGCTCGCGCGCGGCTTCGCGGACAGATTCACCTGCTGCCTCGTGGATCTGCGCAACCACGGCGACTCGCCGCACGCCCGGCCCGCCGACTATCCGGCCATGGCCGCCGACGTCCTGGCCCTGATGGACGAAGAGGGCTGGCCGGACGTGGACCTCGTCGGCCACAGCATGGGCGGCAAGGTGGCGATGCATCTCGCGCTGCTGCGACCCGAACGGGTGCGCCGGATCGCCGTGCTCGACATCGCGCCGGTGCGTTACGGGCACAGCCACCGCGAACTGATCGGACGGCTGCTCGCCCTCGACCTCGCGGGCGTGCGGCGGCGGGCCGATGCCGACGCCGCGCTGGCGGCGGATGTGCCGGACCCGGCTCTGCGGGCGTTCCTCCTGCAGAACCTCGTGTTCGACGGAGACGGCAGGGCGCGCTGGCGGATCGCCCTCGGGATCCTGCGCGACGACATGGACCGGCTCGTGGACTTCCCGCTGCCGCGGGCCGGGGGATCCTTCGACGGGCCGACGCTGTTCCTTCGCGGCGGACGCTCGGACTATGTCCCGGACACGGCGGTCGCGGAGATCCGGCAGCTGTTTCCGCACGCGGTGATCGCGACGGTGCCGGAAGCCGGCCACTGGCTGCACGCCGAACGCCCGGAGGAGGTGCGCCGGCACCTCGAGGCGTTCCTTGCCGGCTGAGGGGAATTTCGGCGGCGCCACATCGGCCGTTGGCTGCAGACACCTCGTTCCTGGGACCTGCTCGGCAGGTGGGCGCCATGTGCCGTGGCCACGACCACGGCAGGGACAGCTCCCGTCGGAACGACTTGGCCCAGGCGCACGGTCGGAGCCTGACGCACCGCGCAGCGCCGCCTCGGATGCGAATTAGGCCTGTTCGAGTTCGGCGGCAAGCCGCTCCAGACGTTCGGCGACGCGTTCGACCACTTCCGCGGCCCGCGCCTCGCTCTCGCGCGCCTGCTCCCCCGCCGCCTGCCGCAGCCGCTTGATCTCGGCGTAGGCGTCGTCGAGCTCGTCGGCGATCAGCAGCGCCGCCAGGACCAGAAGCCGCGTGTCGCCGATCTGGCCGTACTGCTGCGCGAGTTCGCGCACCCGGCCGTCGACGTAGGCCGCGAGCCGCCGCAGGCGTCCCTCTTCGCCCTCGCCGCACTGCACGGTGTGTCGGCGGCCGTTGATGGTGACGTCGAGGGTGGGCATGGCTCAGCGCTCTCCGAGCAGTTCGTCGACCCCGGCGGCCGCACCCTCCATCCGTGCCACCGCCTCGGCGAGCGCGTCGCGCAGACGCTGGTTGTCGCGGCTCACCCGCTGCAGCTCGGCGTCGAGCGCGAGACAGCGGCGCCGCAGGCCGTCGACGTCCTCGCCGCCCGCTCCGCCTTCGGCGAAGTGCCGCGCCAGCGCCGCCTCGAGGCGGGACAGTGCCGCTTCCACCCGCTCACGGGCCTCGTCCAGTGTCGTCATCACTCTCCCCGCCGTCCGACGACGCGCGACAGGTCCCCCGAGCGTCTGTCACAGGTGCCGGCCGGCGTCAATGCGCCCGGCCCCGGGTCCGGCTTCCGGCGCTCAGGCATATCCCGTATTGCCCGGTCAGCCCGGTACGGAACATTCGGTGGCCAGGATGAAGACCGCTCCAGGACGCTTTGCCCCGATCCCGCTCGCCGCCGCGCTCGTCGCGGCGGCGCTCTCCGCTGCGCCGGCGGCCCGGCCGGCATCCGGCTCGCCGCCCGCGGCCGAGTGGGAATACGTCCTGCTGCCCGGCGAGAGCATCTGGCGGATCACCGAGGCGCATCTGACCGACATGCGCTACTGGCGCCCGCTCGCCCGCCGCAACGGGCTCCGCGACCCCGATCTGGTCCCGGCCGGAGGAGTGGTGCGTGTGCCCGAGGCGTGGCTGCGGCAGCGGGAAGCGACCGCCCGGATCCTCGGGGTCACGGGCTCCGCCACGCTGGCGCCGGCCGGCGACGGCGAGCCGCGCGCGGCCACGGCCGGGACCACGGTGCGCGACGGGGCGGTGCTCGAGACCGGTCCCGACGGCAGCCTCGTCCTCGGCTTCGCGGACGGCGCGCGTCTCCTGCTGGAGCCGGAGAGCCGGCTCGTGGTCGAGCGGCTGCGGCTGTTCGGCGACGGCTCGCTCGTGGACACGCGTCTGCGCCTCGAGCGGGGGCGCGCGCGCTCCACCGTCTCGCCGGAGAAGCCCGGACGCTCCCGCTTCGAGATCTGGACCCGGCCCGGGATCTCGGCGGTCCGCGGCACGGGCTTCCGCACCGCCCTCGACCCGGCCGGCGAGCGGCTCGCGAGCGAGGTCCTCGAAGGGCGCGTCGCGGTCTCGGGCAGCGGGGCCGCGGTCGAGGTTCCGGAAGGCTTCGGCACGCGCGTGCGGGCGGGCGAGCCGCCCGAGCCGCCGGTGCCGCTGCTGCCGGCGCCGCGGCTCGAACCCCTCCCCGGGCCGGTCGACCGGCTGCCGCTCCGGATCGCGGTCGAGCCGCCCGATGGGGCGGTGGCGTTCCGGGTCGAGCTCGCGGCGGCACCCGATTTCGAACCGGTGCTGCTGTCCCGCGTCGCCGAAAGCCCGAGCGTGACCGTGGGGGAACCGCCGGACGGCGAGTGGTACGTGCGGGTGCGGGCGATCGATGCGCGCGGCCTCGAGGGACTGGAGACGGTTGCGAAAGTGACCCTCGATGCCCGCCCGGAGCCGCCCGCCCTGCAGGCTCCGCGCCGCGAGGGCCGGGTGCGCGAGCCGCGACCCTCGTTCGTCTGGGCGGCCCCGGCGAACGCCCGCGCCTTCCGCTTCGAGCTCCGTCGCGAGGGCGAGGCGCAGCCGCTCGTCGATCGCGAGGTCGCGGATGCGGTGTTCGTGCCCGACACACCGCTGCCGCCCGGGCGCTACGTCTGGCGGGTGGCGACGATCGACGCGGCGGGCGAAGAGGGACCGATGAGCGATCCCGCCGTGTTCGAGCGGGTCGAGCCCCTCACCGTCGAAGGTCTCGCGGAGAAGGAGGAGGATGGCCGGCTGGTCCTCGAGTGGCGCGGGGGACCGCCCGGCACTCGCTACGAGGCGCAGCTCGCCCGCGATCCGGCGTTCACGGACCTCGTGCTCGACACGACGGTCGACGCACCGCGGGTCTCGCTGCCGCGGCCGTTCCCGCAGGACTACTGGCTGCGTGTCCGGGCCATCGAGGCCGACGGCTTCGTCGGCGCGTTCACGCCGCCGCAGAAGATCACGGTGGCGCCGACGACCCTGTGGCCCGCGGCCGCCGCGGTGCTGCTGGCGCTGCTCGCGGCGCTGCTGTGACAGGCTCGCGGATGAGCGCCGCCCGGTCCCCGTGGCGCCACCTGCCGGTGCCGGTCGGGGCCGCGTTCGCCGCCCTGCTCGTGCTCGCGGGCGCCGTGGAACGGCTCGATCTCGCGGCTTGGGATCTGGTGCTGCCGCTGTTCCGTTCGGAGCCGCCGGAGGACATCGTCGTCGTCGCCATCGACGAGCCGAGCCTGCGCGCCTTCGGACGCTGGCCGTGGCCGCGGCGGCTGCACGCCGAGATCCTCCGCCGGATCGACGCCGCCGGGGCGCGTGCGATCGGCTACGATGTCGTGTTCGCCGAGCCCGACCCGCGCGATCCCGAGGGTGACCGGGCGCTCGTGGTCGAGCTCCTGCGGCTCGACCGCGTCGTGCTGCCGGTCTTCCCGGACCAGCCGGTGGCCGGCGGGCCGCCGATCGAGATCCTGCCCATGCCGCCCCTGCGCGGAGCGGTGCGCCTCGGCCATGTCGACGTCGAGGTCGGCGCCGACGGGCTCGTGCGCGGCACGTTCCTGCGGGCCGGTCTCGGCGCCGCGGTCCGGCCGGGCTTCGCCGAAGCCGTGCTCGACGCGGCCGCCGGCCGTCCGCCGCCCGGGGAGGCCGCGGCCGGCAGCCGCAGCGGCTGGGTGCGGGCGGATCCCGTCCTGGTGCCCTTCGCCGGCCCGCCCGGCCACTTCCGCCGGATCCCGGCGTCCGCGCTGCTGCGGCAGCCCGAGGAGGCAGGGCAGGTCCTGCGGGGCGCTCTGGTGCTGGTGGGGGCCACCGCACCCGGCCTCGGCGACGTGCTGCCGACCCCGGTCTCGGCCGCCTCCCATCCCATGCCCGGGGTGGAGTTCAACGCCCATGTGCTCACCGGTCTTCGCGCCGGCGGTCTCGTGCGTCCGCTCCCGGCGGCGGCCTCGGCGGCGCTCGCCGCCACGCTCGCGGGCCTGCTGCTGCTCTCGGGCGGCGCGCGGCCGCTCGCCGCCTTTCTCGCGACACCGCCCGCGGCGGTCGCCGTGGCGCTCGTCCTGCTGTTCGGCGCACGGATCTGGTGGTCGCCGGTGGCGGTGCTGCTCGTGGTCCCGGTGGTGCTCGGTGCCCGCGATCTCGTCGGGCGGATCGCCGAGCGCCGGCGCATCCGGCTCGAGCACGCCCGCGCGCACGTGACGCTGCACGCCATCGACGAGGGCGTGATCACGCTGGACGAGGACGACCGCATCCTGCAGGTCAATCCGGCCGCGGTCCGGCTGCTCGGCCGGCCGGCCGGGCAACTGGCCGGACGGCGTTTCGGCGAAGTCGTGCGACTGCGCCCGCTCGCGGGCGGCGAGCAGCCGCAGCTCTTCGAGCTCGAAGCGTCCGACGGGCCGCCGAGAATCGTCGAGCTGCGCCGGCGGGCCCTGCCGGCGGCGGGGCGACGCCAGTGGGTGGTCACGCTCGCCGACCGCACGGAGGAGTTCCGGAGCCGGCGGGAGCTCGAGGCGGGCCGCAACCGGCTGCGGCAGCTCGAGCGCGAACTCGAGCGCGAGACGCGGCGCGGCGCCATGGCGCAGCTCGCCGCCGCCATCGCCCACGAGGTCAACCAGCCGCTCTCGGCGATCCTCACCTATGCGAACGCCGGCCGGCGGCTCGCCCGGCGCGAGGCCGGGGAGCTGAAGAGCGGCGTCGTCGAGAGCCTCGACAAGCTCGCGGAGCAGGCCGAGCGGGCGGGCGAGGTGGTGCGGCGGCTGCGCAGCCTGTTCGAGGGCGGCGGACCGCGGCCCGAGCCGTCGGATCCGAACCGGATCGTCGCCGAAGCGCTCGAACTCGTGCGGTCGGAATTCCCCGGTGCGGCGGTCGAGGCGGACTTCGATCTCGATCTGCCGGAGGTCCCGCTCGACCGCATCCAGATCCAGCAGCTCGTGCGCAACCTCGTCAAGAACGCGCTCGAAGCCCGGGGTGGCGGCGAGCCGCGCTGCGTGCGGGTGCGCACCGCCCGCGAGGGCGGCGGTCTCGTGCTCGAGGTCGTCGACAACGGTCCGGGCATCCCGCCCGAACTGCGCGGACGCCTGTTCGAGCCGTTCGCCACCGGCCGCGCCCGCGGGCTCGGCGTCGGGCTCGCGCTCTGCCGCCAGATCGCCGAAGCCCACGGCGGCAGCATCGAATATCGGGATGTCGCGGGCGGCGGTGCATGCTTCCGGGTGATCCTGCCGCTCGCGTCGGACGGGTCCAGTCACGGGGAAGGGAAGGATGGAGACGGCGGGTCTGGTCTTCGTGGTCGATGACGACGGCGCGGTGCGCGATTCCCTGCGCATGCTGCTCGCCGCGGAGGGGTACGAGGTGGTGACGCTCGAAGACGGCGAGGAGCTGGTCGCGGCGCTTTCGACGGACGATGCCGGCCTCGGGCCGGCGGCGGTGCTGCTCGATGTGCGGATGCCGGGGCGGGGCGGACTCGACCTGCTGCCGGAGCTGCGCCTGCGCTGGCCGGCGCTCGCCGTGGTCATGATCACCGGGCACGGCGACGTGCCGATGGCGGTGCGCGCCATGCGCGAGGGTGCCGTCGACTTCGTCGAGAAGCCGTTCCGCGACGACCGCGTGCTCGAGGCCGTCGGTCACGCGCTCGAGGTGGCGCACGCGCGCGAGCGCGGGCTGGACGAGGCCCGCCGCGGCCGCGAAATGCTCGAAAGGCTGACCGCCCGCGAACGCGACGTGCTGGTCCAGCTCGTGGCCGGCTTTCCGAACAAGGTGATCGCCTGGAACCTCGACATCAGTCCGCGGACCGTGGAGATCCACCGCCGGCGCGTGATGGAGAAATCGGGCGTGCGCTCGCTCTCGGAGCTCGTGCGCATCGCGCTCGCAGCCGGCGTCGATCCGGACACGGCCGTCCGCCGCTGAGACGCCGGCGGCCCGTCAGCGGAGATCGGGGAGCGGCCGCAGCTCGACCGTGTCGTCCGAGACCCGCGCCGCGAGCCAGCTTTCGCCCGGTGCGACCGCGACGAGGGCGCCATGGCCCTCGGTGACCCGGAACGGGAGCGGCGGCAGGTCGAGGGGGCGCAGCCCGCCCGTCGCCGGATCGAACCGCCAGAGTTCCGCTGTCCCCGAGGATCCGCCCGACCGCACGCCACGGCCCTGCTCCCGCCAGATGCCGGGATCGCGCAGCAGGAGAAGCGCATCCCCCACGGCCGCGACCGGCCCGCCCCAGAAGCCCTCGGCCGCGGGCAGTTCGTGGAGTCCGTCGACGACGATCCGCCCGCCGGCGTCGCGCACGGCCACCACCTGCCAGCGGTTCGAGAGGCCGGTGAAAAAGGCGCGTCCACCCGCGAGCCGGATGCCCGAGAGCGCGGCCATCCACGGGTTCCACGGGGTGACTTCGCTGCGGACCTGCCCGGACCGGCCGGTTTCGAGATCGAGCCAGGTGGCATCGAGCCGGTGGCCGAACAGCAGGAAGCGCGCGGCGCCGCCTCCCGGTGCCGGCAGCAGCACCGGGAAGGTCGGGCCGGAGCCGCTGCCGAAGACCGGTTCCGGAAACTCGCGCACGACCCGCGTGTCCACGCCATCGGACCCGGGCTCCACATCGACCAGCGCCGCGACCCGGCGGTCCCCCCGCGGAACGAGGGCGAGCAGCCGGTCGGGCCCGGTCCAGATCACCGGCCGGAGCTCTCCGGCGGGGCCGACCGGCTGCAGGCTGCTCCGGTCGACCAGCACGGCGGAGGGGCCGCGCGGTCCGTCCCGGGAGCCGCGTTCGGGCCAGCTCCAGAGCGCGATCCAGCGCTCGCCGGCGACTACCCCGACCTGCAGGTTCACCATCGCGGTGGTGCGCTCGATCGCACCGGCGCCGAGCCCGCCGAGGCTCGAAACCTGGTCCTGCACCCGCGCGAATCCCTGCCAGACGGGGAGGCGGCCGCGCACGGTGAGACCACCGGGCGTCACGTCGACGATCCGGACACCGGTCTCCGTCGCGTAGCGGACGCCGGTTTCGAGGGCGCGTCCGGGGTTCGCCTTGACGAATTCGACATAGGCTCGCGCCATCCAGCGACGGAACCGGTAGAGCCCCTCCGGCTCTCCCGGCTCGCGCTTCACGAGCTCGTCGACGATCTCCCCGGTCGGACGTGCGAGCCACGCCTCGCGCCGGGCCCGCTCGGCCGCGAGCTCCTCTGTCGTGGGCGTGCGGATCCGCGCGTAGGGAACGAGGAGCGTGTCCTGGTCCACGAAGTGGAGGTCACCCCAGGGCACAGGTTCGCCGGAAAGCCGCAGCGGTGCCGCCGCGACCGTGAGCGGCAGCAGCCAGAGGCACAGGAGCAGCAGCACGGCCCGCACCCTGCCGGTCGGATGTGCGCGACGGCATCGGTTCCCGACCATTGCGGACCTCTCCCGACCCTCCGCATGTGTCCCGGCCTCTCATTATCTGCGCCCACGGCACGGTCACCTTCAAGGCCGTGACCGCCCCGGCGTCGCTCTTGATCTGGATCATTGGCATGCGGCCCGAGGGCATCCATATGAGCGGGCGCTGAAACGGGAACGTGCCGTGTACTCCCCCTGCCGCAACCGTGGGCGCCTCCTGGTCGCGACCCTGATCTGGCTCCTCGCCGGGCTCGTGGTCGGTCCGGCCGCGGGCAGCGGCGTTACCTGCGGCGAGGATGGCATCGTGATGCCGGCGGTGGCCACGAGCGTCGCGGCTCCAGTCTGCGCCCCGTGCGCGGCTCCGTCCTGCCCTTCCGCCCTCTTCGCCTGCGGTGGCGCGCTCCCTGTCGATGCGGCAGCGGCCATCGCGCCGCAGCGGACGCTGCGCGTGGCCCACCGCCCGGAGCCGCGCAGACACGGTCTCGCTCCGGCGACCCCGACGCCGCCACCACGGACCGGCCGCGCCTGATCTGCCCACCGGCGGGGCGGCTCGCCGCTCCGTCTTTTCCCGCCTCCTGTAACGGTGCGCGGCCGGCATACCGGCCGGCCGACCAGCTTCGGGGACAGCAACCATGAGGAAGACACGTCGAATCGCCGCTTCCGCAGTCGCGACCGGTGCGCTGGCGCTCGCCCTGCTGGCGACGCCCGCGGGTGCCCACGGCACGGGTGGGCACCAGCAGGCTTACGGCGGCCCGGGCCCGATGATGGGCCAGCCCGGGATGATGGGCCCCGGGATGATGGGGCAGATGGGCCCCGGCATGATGATGGGCCCCATGATGGGTGGCCCGGGCGGCATGATGGGCCCCGGGATGATGGGGCAGATGGGGCCCGGCATGATGATGGGCCCCATGATGGGTGGCCAGGGCGGCATGATGGGGCCGATGATGGGCCAGCCCGGCGCAATGGCTCCGTGCCCCGGCATGCAGCAGGGCCAGCAGCAGGGCCGTGACCTGTCGGCCGACGACGTCCGCGGCTTTCTCGAACGCTGGATCGCCATGCAGGGCAATCCGCGCCTCGCGGTGGGTTCCGTCGAGGAGAAGGACGAGGACACCATCGTCGCCGACATCGTGACGAAGGAGGGCGGCGTGCTGGTCGACCGTTTCGAGATCGACCGGCACACCGGCGCGATGCGCCGCGCCGGCTGAACCCGTCGCCGGGAGGCGGTCCGCCGGGCCGCCTCCCGCTCCATCTCACGCAACGGAGGACAGTGCGTGGCCGCAGGTTCCGATCGGTCGTCCACGGGCCGCTGGCTCGTGGTGGCAGCCGCAGTCGCCGCAGTTGCCGGCATCTGGGGCTGGCAGCAGTGGTCGCGCGAAGCGCGTTCGGATGCCGTCGAGGTGCGCGTGCCGCAACTCTCGGAGCTGGCCCGGCGGGGCGAGCGGGCGTTCGCCGCCAACTGCGCCGCCTGCCACGGTGAGAATGCCGCCGGCGGCACCGGCAAGGGCCCGCCACTCGTGCACGACATCTACAATCCCGGGCATCATGCCGACATCGCCTTCGCCTCGGCAGTGCGTTTCGGCGTCCGCCAGCACCACTGGAGCTTCGGCAACATGCCGCCGAGGCCCGAAGTGAGCGATGCGGACCTGCTCGCGATCATTGCCTATGTGCGCGAGCTGCAGCGGGCGAACGGCATCTTCACCCGACCCCACGTCATGCAGTGACGGCAGAGGCAGAGGAGGAAAGCTCATGGGCTACAGCATCGACCGCGTCCTGGAGCAGAAGGACTTCGACCGCGTGGTCGCCCGTACCCGCGAGGAACTGCAGAAGGAAGGATTCGGGGTGCTCACCGAGATCGACGTGCAGGCGACGCTGAAGGCGAAGCTCGGCGCCGAGATGCCGCCCTATCTGATCCTCGGCGCCTGCAACCCGCCGCTCGCGCATCGCGTGCTGGAGCTCGAGCCGCGGATCGGCGTTCTGCTGCCCTGCAACGTCGTGGTGCGGCAGCGCGACGACGGGCGCATCGAGGTTTCGGCGATGGACCCCGAAGCCGCCATGCAGATGGTCGAGAACCCGGGCGTGCGCGAGGTGGCGCGGGAAGTGCGCGAGCGGCTCGCGCGCGTCGTCGCGGCGGTCTGATCCGATGCGCGTGCCGCCGCGTCCGCCCGGTGACTGCCCCTGGTACCTGCGTCCGTTCTTCTGGAACCAGAGGCGCAAGTACGGCGAGGTGCTGCAGGCGGCGTTGCTCTGGGCGCGGCGGCCGCGCCTCTTCCTCGCCGTCGCCTTCCTCTACGGCATGATCGACAGCCGCCGCTCGCCGATTCCGCCGGCCCTGCGTTCGCTCCTCACGGTCAGGGTCTCCCAGATCAACCACTGCCCCTTCTGCGTCGACATCAACGCACAGACGCTGCTGCGCCGCGGCGTTTCCGAGGAGAAGGTGCTGGCGCTCGCCGACTGGCGCACGAGCCCGCTCTTCGACGAGCGCGAGCGGGCGGCCCTCGCCTTCGCCGAAGCGATGACCGAAAGCGGTTCGGGCGTGACCGACGGGATCTTCGAGGAAGTGCGGCGCCATTTCGACGAGGACGCGATCGTCGAGCTCGCGGCGCTCGTCGCCTTCCAGAACATGTCGAGCAAATTCAACGCCGCGCTCGGCGTGCCGCCGCAGGGCTTCTGCCGGCTGCCGGTCGCGGGCAGGGAGCCGAAAGAAGCCGCGGAGCCGCGTTGAGCCTGCTGCTGCTCTTCCTCAGCGCCTTCGGCGCCGCGACGATCCTGCCGATGTCGTCGGAAGCCGTGCTCGCCGTGCTGGCGCACGCCGACGGTTCGCGGGCCGGACTGCTGCTCGCCGTCGCCACCCTCGGCAACACCCTGGGCGCGCTCGTCAACTGGGCGATCGGGCGGTTTCTGGGCCAGTTCCGCGGCCGCCGCTGGTTTCCGCTCGACGACCGGACGCATGCACGCGCGAGCCGCTGGTTCGCCCGCTTCGGCGTCTGGTCGCTGCTGTTCGCCTGGCTTCCGGTCGTGGGTGATCCGCTGACGGTGCTCGCCGGCCTGCTGCGCACGCCGCTCGTCCTGTTCCTGCCGCTCGTCGCACTCGGCAAGTTCGCCCGTTACGCGGCCGTGATGTGGCTCGTGGCCGGCTGAGTGGCCGTGCGTTGCTTGACCTTCCCCCTACTGGAAGCCCCAGCTTGCGACGGGAGAGCAGCGGAGCGGGACGATGCGACACGAGCACGACTACCGGCATCACGACGGCCATCGGGCGAAGGCGCAGGAGGGTCGGACCGGAGCCTCGAACGGACACGGCCACGCGGGCCACGACCACGCGGCGATGGTCGCCGACTTCCGCCGGCGGTTCTTCGTCTGCCTCGTGCTCACCGTGCCGGTCCTGCTGCTCTCGCCGATGATCCGCGCGTTTCTGGGCCTCGACGCGGCGCTCGCCTTTCCGGGCTCGGACCTGGTGCTGTTCGGCCTTTCGGCGGTCGTCTTCGCCTACGGCGGCGCGCCGTTTCTTCGGGGCATGGTGTCCGAGGTGGGCCGCGGCCAGCCCGGCATGATGACCCTGATCGCCCTCGCGATCACGGTGGCCTTCCTCTACTCCGGCGCCGTCGTCCTCGGGCTTCCGGGCAAGGTGTTCTTCTGGGAGCTCGTCACGCTGATCGACGTGATGCTGCTCGGCCACTGGATCGAGATGCGCTCGGTCATGGGTGCCTCGGGCGCCCTCGAAGCCCTCGTCCAGCTTCTGCCCGCCACCGCGGCGCGTCTGCGGCCGGACGGCTCGACCGAGGAGGTGCCGGTGGCGGAGCTGCGGCCGGGTGACCGGGTGCTGGTGCGGCCGGGCGAGAAGGTGCCCGTCGACGGCGTCGTCGTCGAAGGCCGCTCGAGCTTCGACGAATCGATGCTCACGGGCGAGTCGCGGCCGGTGGAGCACGGTGAGGGCGATACGGTGATCGGCGGTGCCGTGAACGGCGAGGGCGCCGTCGTGATCGAGGTGACGAAGACCGGCGAGGAGACCTATCTCGCCCAGGTGATCGAGCTCGTGCGCCGCGCCCGGGAGAGCCGATCGCGCACCCAGGACCTCGCCAACCGCGCGGCGCGGTGGCTCACCTGGATCGCCATCGGCGCCGGCAGCGCGACCCTGCTGGTCTGGCTCGCCGCCGGCTATCCCTTCGAATGGGCGCTCGAGCGCATGGTGACGGTGATGGTCATCACCTGCCCGCACGCGCTGGGGCTCGCCGTCCCGCTCGTGGTCGCCGTCAGCACCCGGCTCACCGCCCAGAACGGCCTGCTGATCCGTGACCGGGCCGCCTTCGAGCGCGCCCGCGAGCTCGATGCCGTGATCTTCGACAAGACCGGCACGCTCACCGAAGGCCGCTTCGGCGTCACCGACCTCGTGCCGCTCGCCGCGATCGGCGAGGACGAGCTGCTCGCGCTGGCGGCCGCGCTCGAGAGCCGCTCGGAGCATCCGATCGCGCGGGGTGTGGTGCGGACGGCAGAGGAACGAAGCCTGTCCCTGCCCGCGGTCGAGGACTTCCGGGCCATTCCCGGACGCGGCGTCGCCGGCCGCATCGACGGCCGGGAGGTGCTGGTGGTGAGCCCCGGCTGGCTCGACGAGCAGGGTCTCAGGGTCGAGGACGCGCAGATCACCGAAGTGCGCGAGCAGGGCAAGACCACCGTCTTCGTCGTGCGCGAGGGCGAGGTGCTCGGTGCGCTGGCGCTCGCCGACACGATCCGTGCCGAATCGGCCGAGGCCATCCGGAAGCTGAAGGCGATGGGGCTGCGCTGCATGATGCTCACCGGCGACGCCCGGCCGGTTGCCGCCTGGGTGGCACGCGAGCTCGGCCTCGACGACTGGTTCGCCGAAGTGCTGCCGCACCAGAAGGCGGAGAAGGTGCAGGAGGTGCAGGCGCGCGGCCTGCGCGTCGCCATGGTCGGGGACGGGGTCAACGACGCGCCGGCGCTGGTCGCAGCGGACCTCGGCATCGCCATCGGCGCCGGCACCGACGTCGCCGTCGAGAGCGCCGATGTGGTCCTCGTGCGCAACGATCCGCGCGACGTGGTCGCGATCCTGGAGCTCTCGCGCGCCACCTATGCGAAGATGCTGCAGAACCTGCTCTGGGCCACCGGCTACAATGCGGTCGCGATCCCGCTCGCAGCCGGCATCGCCTGGCCCTGGGGGATCGTGCTGTCGCCCGCCGTCGGCGCGGCGCTCATGTCGCTCTCGACCGTGATCGTCGCGATCAACGCCAGGCTGCTCGAGCGGGTCGGCGGCCGGCGGCCGTCCGGCGAGCGGTGAGGTTCCGCGCGAGCGTTTCCGCGCCATCCTGAACCGTGGCTGAGGGCCGCTTCCGGAAGGCGGGGTGCTGCGGGCTCTTGCCGCGGTTGCCCCGCGCGGCCATCTCCGGAGCGGCCCGCGTGCCCGCGCGCAGGGTTCGCCGCCGTTTCCGGAGACGTTTCCCTTGACCGTTCACGACCGCGCCGATCTCGCCGCCGAGGTCGCAAGAAGGCGCACGTTCGCCATCATCTCGCACCCCGACGCCGGCAAGACCACGCTCACCGAGAAGCTGCTCCTGCAGGGCGGTGCGATCCATCTCGCGGGGGAGGTCAAGGCGCGCGGCGAACGCCGCCGGGCCCGCTCGGACTGGCTCGCCATCGAGCAGAAGCGCGGCATTTCCGTCACCACCTCGGTGATGACCTTCGAGCACGCCGGCTGCGTCTTCAACCTGCTCGACACCCCGGGCCACGAGGACTTCTCGGAGGACACCTACCGCACGCTGACCGCCGTCGACAGCGCCGTGATGGTGATCGACGCCGCCAAGGGCATCGAGAGCCAGACCCTGAAGCTGTTCGAGGTCTGCCGGCTCAGGGACATCCCGATCACCACCTTCGTCAACAAGCTCGACCGCGAATCGCGCGATCCGCTGGAGCTTCTGGACGAGATCCACGACCGGCTCGCCCTCGATGCCGCGCCCGTCACCTGGCCGATCGGCAGCGGCCGCGACTTCCGCGGCGTCTTCGACCGCGAGCGTGGCCGCGTGCTGCTGTTCGACCCGGAGCGCGAGCCGCTTCCGGAGGTCGAAGCCGACCGCGCGGCGCTCCTCCGCCACGCGCCTGCCGACGTGGTGGCGAAGTTCGAGGACTCGCTGGATCTGGTGGAGGCGGCGCTGCCACGCTTCGATCCGCGGTCCTACCACGAGGGCCATCTGACGCCGGTCTTCTTCGGCAGCGCGCTCCGGAACTTCGGCGTGCGGGCGCTCGTCGACCATCTCGCGCGCCACGCCCCGCCGCCGCGCGAACAGCCGGCCGAGCCCGCGCCCGTCGCTCCCGAGGAGCCGCGCGTCACGGGCTTCGTGTTCAAGGTGCAGGCCAACATGGACCCGAAGCACCGGGATCGCGTCGCCTTCGTGCGCATCTGCTCGGGCCGTTTCGAGCGCGGCCTGAAGCTGCGGTCGGTGCGCGACGGCCGTCTGCTTTCGGTCGCCAACCCGATCTTCTTTTTCGCCCGCGAGCGCGAACTCGCCGAAGAGGCGTACGCCGGCGACATCGTCGGGCTGCCGAACCACGGCCAGCTGCGGGTCGGCGATTCGCTGACCGACGGCGAGCCGGTGCGCTTTCTCGGCATTCCCAACTTCGCTCCCGAGATCCTGATGCGGGTGCGTCTCGGCGATCCGATGCGCGCGAAGCATCTGCAGAAGGGCCTCGAGGACATGGCCGAGGAGGGGGTGACGCAGGTGTTCCGGCCGCTCGTCGGCAACGACTGGATCGTCGGTGTCGTGGGGCCCCTGCAGCTGGATGTGCTGAAGGCGCGGCTCGAGGCCGAATACCAGCTGCCGGTCGCCTTCGAGACCGCGCCCTATGTCACGGCGCGCTGGTGCCGGCCCGCCGACGAGGCCGAGCGCGAACGCTTCCTCGCCGCGAAACGGGCGAGCCTCGGCACCGACCGCGACGGTCACCTCGTCTACCTCGCCCGCAACATGTGGGACCTCGACCGCGCGCAGCGCGACTTCCCGAACGTGCGCTTCACCGCCACCTGCGAGCGCGGCTGAGCCGGCGGTTCAGCCGGAGACGAGAAGCGCCGCCGTCCAGGCGGCCGCGAACAGCAGCACCGCCGCCGCGCCGCAGAGCCTCTGGAAGCGGGCGTCGCCGGGAAGACGGGCGGGAAGGCGGGCGAGCGGCAGGGCGAGCAGGGCACCGGACGCGAAGCCGAGCACATGTGCGCCGATGTCCGTCCGCTCTCCCGAGAAGCCGAGCCAGGCCAAGAGCAGGATGCCGCCGCCGAGCGGCGCGAGCCGCCGCAGGCCGGAGAGATCGCGCCGGCCGAGCCAGCCGCGCACGGCAAGCAGGCCGAGCGCCGCGAAGACCGCGGTCGAGGCACCGACCGAGGCGTGCCCGGCACCGCGAAGGACGGCATTGGCGAGATTGCCCGCGGTCCCGCCGAGCAGCACCAAAAGAAACGCGAGCCCGCTTCCGGTCTCGCCGGCGAGCAGGCCGACGAACAGCGCCCCGAACAGCAGGTTGCCGCCGAGATGGTCGAAGCCCGAGTGCAGGCCGAGCGCGGTCACGGCCCGCCAGGGCTCGCCCCCGAGGATGGCGGCCGCATCGGCGATGCCCGCCCCCCACCAGTCGAGCCCGAAGAGCCCGCGGCCGGCCGCGGCATCGAGGAAGAAGAGGAAGGCAGCGGCCGCGAGCAGGCCCGTCGTCGGATCGGCCGCGGCGGGCCGGCCGGCGGGCGGCGGGGGCGGTGCGGGCGCCGCATCCTCGGCGGCATAGGCCTCGAGCTGGGCGCGGGCCGAATCCGCCTGTCCGGCCGGGACGAGCAGGACCCAGCCATCGGCCGCGAGCGCGATCATCGCCGGGATGCCGACGGCGGCGAGCACGAGGGACAGCCGGTCGGCCTCGGCGCGCTCCCCGCCGCGCCAGACAGGGGCGAGCAGCGGCCTTTCGGCCGGGTCCGCCGGAAGGGAGGGGCCGGGTTCCGGGCGCATGGCCCCGAGATCGGCCACACCGCGGCCCGCGGCAAGCGCCGCGCCGGGCTCAGCGGCGGCGCGCGTCGTTGACGAAGGGGCCGGTCTCGCCGCGGGAGATCGCCTGTTCGCGGTTGCGCGCCACCTCGTCGAGATCGCTGGCGCGCGCCAGCGTCTCCGGATCGTCGGGCTGCGGATAGAAGGTATACGAGAGCGTGATGTGGCGGACTTCCTTCGTCAGCGGATTTTCGAACAGCTCCGGATCGACGAAGAACTGCACCGGCATCTCCACCCGCTCGCCCGGATCGAGTTTCTGCTCGGTGAAGCAGAAGCACTCGGTCTTGAAGAAATAGGGGGCGGCCTTGAAGGGCGTGACGTTGAAGGTCGCCTGACCGACGACCGGCCGGTCGGAGAGGTTCTCGGCATAGTAGTGGACGAGCACGGGCTCGCCGGGCTTCACCTCGACGTTCCGCTGCACCGGCGCGAAGCGCCAGGGCAGCCCCTTGCCGACATTGGCGTCGAACGACACGGTGACGGTCGGCAGCGCCGCCGCATCGACCTCGCCCGTGTCGACCGGCGCCTCCGCCCGCTGCACCGTCCCGCCGTATCCCGTGACGGCGCAGAAGATGCGGTAGAGCGTGGGCGAAATCGCGACGAGGCCGATCATCACCGCGACCGGCACGGTCAGCAGCAGGAGCGTGCGCAGATTGCGTCGGACGAGCGCGTTCATCGTGGCGTGCGGCCCTCCGGTCCGTTCATCCCCGATCTCCTCCCGCCGCGCCCGCGGTCCATGCGACACAGGGGCGCGGCATAGGAGTGAGATCCTGGACTTTCGACCATCCCCCCTCGACGGAGGACGTGCCTGGGACAGGGGTCGGAACGCCGTGGTTCCCCCACGGCCTTCCCCCTGCTAAGCTCGCCGGCACAACCACAGCGTGCGCGGATTGGCCGTGGTTCCCCCACGGCCTTCCCCCTGCTAAGCTCGGTACGGCCGGCTGACGACGCCCTCAGGCGCCGTGGTTCCCCCACGGCCTTCCCCCTGCTAAGCTGGCGCCGTCGCCCGGGTCGCCGCCGGCATTGCCGTGGTTCCCCCACGGCCTTCCCCCTGCTAAGCTGCCGCCGAGGCGCAGCTCGATCAGATGCTCGCCGTGGTTCCCCCACGGCCTTCCCCCTGCTAAGCTTTGTTCGCGACCAGCACGTTGAGGATGCCGGCCGTGGTTCCCCCACGGCCTTCCCCCTGCTAAGCTCACGTGGACCCGCAGAGCGATTGGGTCCAAGCCGTGGTTCCCCCACGGCCTTCCCCCTGCTAAGCTGGCACGACGCGGTGGCGGCCGAGCACGATCGCCGTGGTTCCCCCACGGCCTTCCCCCTGCTAAGCTATGGCCGGAGAAGGGCGCCCACTCGTGCAAGCCGTGGTTCCCCCACGGCCTTCCCCCTGCTAAGCTCGAATATGACCTTGCCATCGTCCCCGGCCTGCCGTGGTTCCCCCACGGCCTTCCCCCTGCTAAGCTCAGGGTCGAAGTCCAGCGGCACGAGCGCCGGCCGTGGTTCCCCCACGGCCTTCCCCCTGCTAAGCTACTCATGACGCTCGCGATCTCTGTCGCGCGGCCGTGGTTCCCCCACGGCCTTCCCCCTGCTAAGCTCCGGGCCGCTGCCAGGGCGATCTTCGCTGCGCCGTGGTTCCCCCACGGCCTTCCCCCTGCTAAGCTTGTCCGCCGTCGCGTGCCGCGCCGCCATGGCCGTGGTTCCCCCACGGCCTTCCCCCTGCTAAGCTGCGCGCGGGCGAGCTGCGCGGCGAGCACGTGCCGTGGTTCCCCCACGGCCTTCCCCCTGCTAAGCTCCGGAAGCGGGACGTGCCGCGGCACGGTCCGCCGTGGTTCCCCCACGGCCTTCCCCCTGCTAAGCTTCTTCGCGGAAGCGCCCGCTCACGTCGCGGGCCGTGGTTCCCCCACGGCCTTCCCCCTGCTAAGCTGGCATCGTCGCTGAATGGCCAGCAGAGCTCGCCGTGGTTCCCCCACGGCCTTCCCCCTGCTAAGCTCATCCATGACATCGGTACCACAATCTGTCCGCCGTGGTTCCCCCACGGCCTTCCCCCTGCTAAGCTCGATGCGCGCGCCCTTCGTCTCGGAGATCCGCCGTGGTTCCCCCACGGCCTTCCCCCTGCTAAGCTAACCGGTCGCAGCTCGAGGCAGCGCTCGCCGCCGTGGTTCCCCCACGGCCTTCCCCCTGCTAAGCTTCGCGCGCCTGGCAAACGACATCCTGACAGGCCGTGGTTCCCCCACGGCCTTCCCCCTGCTAAGCTTCGCGCGCCTGGCAAACGACATCCTGACAGGCCGTGGTTCCCCCACGGCCTTCCCCCTGCTAAGCTGCGCCTGCGTGTCGTTGTAGCCGCCGTGGAGCCGTGGTTCCCCCACGGCCTTCCCCCTGCTAAGCTTCTGCGGCGTCGCGGTGCTCGAGTGCATGGGCCGTGGTTCCCCCACGGCCTTCCCCCTGCTAAGCTGCCGGTCGACGCCCTCGACGCCGACGTTGGGCCGTGGTTCCCCCACGGCCTTCCCCCTGCTAAGCTCGCGCGCCATCGACACGGGCGACCGTCCCAGCCGTGGTTCCCCCACGGCCTTCCCCCTGCTAAGCTAAGTACGAGCCGAGGCTGATGTCGCAGGTCGCCGTGGTTCCCCCACGGCCTTCCCCCTGCTAAGCTCCTGCCGGCCTCGGCGAGCTTCCGGCCCGAGCCGTGGTTCCCCCACGGCCTTCCCCCTGCTAAGCTCGACGGCGTTGAGGGCACACGCCTCCATCCGCCGTGGTTCCCCCACGGCCTTCCCCCTGCTAAGCTGCGCGGCCATCGGCGGACAGACGAGAGGTCGCCGTGGTTCCCCCACGGCCTTCCCCCTGCTAAGCTACGCCAGAGCTTCTGCAGCAGGGCCTCGAAGCCGTGGTTCCCCCACGGCCTTCCCCCTGCTAAGCTTCGTTTTCTACAACCCCTTGGCGGACCGGCCGAAACGGCCGGTCCGCCGCCCTTCAGAGCAGAAGCAGCTGATCGCCGACCGGCTTCTCGTGCGCGCGGCGCTCGCCCACGAGCGTGCGCATGCGCGCGTACTGCTGATCGGTGACGACCAGGGTGCGGACGCTGCCCTCGCGCGGCAGCCTGCGGCAGATCCGTGCCACATGCTTGTCGGCGCCGTCGCGGTCCTTGCACGGCCGGACGTAGACGGAGAGCTGCAGCATCTGAAAGCCGTCCTCGATCAGCATCTTGCGGAACTGCGTCGCGGTGCGACGCTGCGCTTTGGTCTTGACCGGCAGGTCGAAGAAGCAGAACAGCCACATGAAGCGCCGGTCTCCGAGGACCGCCGGCACGGCGTCAGACCGGCTCCGGCAGGAGCAGAAGGTCCGCTTTCCGCTGCCGGATCGCTTCGAGGAAACTGTCGACCGAGCGCTCGAGCGCCCAGGCGACGGTCGTCACCTGCCCGTCGAGGCGCAGCTCCGCGACCAGCAGGCGCGCCAGTTCCCGCCGGTCGGCGACGCTCAGCCCCTCCTCGGCTGCCTCCCGCTGTTCGAGATGTCGCGCGACGTGCAGGTCGGCGAGCGGCCGCCAGGGCTCGATCAGGTCGTCGGCGAGGTTGAACGGATTGTCGAGGCTGTCGTGCCAGATGCCGATCGAGGGATGGAAGCCCTGCGCCACGAGCGCCCGTGCGAGGCCCGCCCGCAGCAGCGCATAGGCATAGTTCAGCATGGCGTTGCGCAGGTCGCCGTCCTGCGGCCGGCGCCGGAAATCCGGGAACAGGCGCGCGAAATACTCGCGCGCGGCCCGCGCCTCGATCCCGTCGGGATCGCCGGGCGCCACGCGCTCCGCCATGACCGCGAACGCCCCGGCGCCTTCGCGGCCGAGCCGTTCCAGCACCCGTCCCTGATTCGCGACCTTGGCGGCGACGAGACGCTGCCAGAGGCGTTTCTTCAGGCCATCTGCGAGCGCGAGCTGGACGCGGAGCGTCCCGACCTGCCGGAAATGCCCCTGCAGCGGCAAGAGGCATCCGTTCGGCAGATGCTTCTCGTCGCAGGTGACGACCAGCACCTTCTCGCGCGCGAAGCGGGCGAGAAGCGCCGAGCTCAGGGACAGTTCCGGCGTGTCGAGGACGACGCCCGCGAGATCCTCGAAGGCGAGCCGGATCTCGCCCTCCTCCCGTTCGACGAGGCAGCACTGCCGGTCGAGGCGCAGACGCGCCCGCCCGGTCAGGAGCACGGCACGCCACGCCATGTCCGGGTCTCCCGCTCGATGCGGAAACGCCGCCCGAGCCTGTCCACGTGCCACTTTTCGAACGACGCGAGGGTGCGGGTCGTGAACCGCTGCTGCTTGCGGCTGTCCCAGTCTTCGGGCGGGCTGAAAGAAATCCGTCCGTTGCTGCGGTCCAAGGACCGGAAGTAGCCCTCGAAAACCTCACCCTTGCGCGACACGGCACGGACGAACGAGCCGGGGTACAGGCTCCACAGGAACTCGTGCCCGTCGTCCAGAACATACCAGTCCGCTTCTTCCACGCCTGCCTTGATGGCCCGCATCGGGGGCTGCGGCAGTTTGGCGAGCTGCCAGGCGTAGACCGGAACGAGCCAGTAGAGCCCGTCCTTCCGGAACACGTCGACCCGGACCATCGACTGCTGGTCGGCGTGCGCCTCGCCGTCGCCCCTCCTGAGCTTGATGCCGGCGGTGGTGCTGCGCACGAGCCGCACGCGCCGGATCGGCGGGCCGTTCTCGAGCCGCGGCGGGTTCTGCTCCCAGAATGCCCGGACTTTCTCGCGGCGGGTTCCCGCGACGTCGATGCCGGCTGCGCGGGCATGTTCGAGCCACTGTTCGAGCACTTCCCGAACCCTGCGGCCGCGACCGTCGCCGTCCTTGAGCCGGGAGAGGTCGGCCGGCTTCAGTTCCCAGACCGCCTTGCGTTCGTACTGGATCTCCGTGCCGTCCGGCCGGCGCTCGAACGCGTAGAGCGTGTCGCCGTGCAGCGGGCCGCGACTACGCCGCGTCTCGCCGCGCGAGACGAACACCGCCTCCACCTTCTCCCGAACGCGCTGCCGGAAGCGTTCGCGCGCCGCCGCATCGCCTCCGAGCGGGGTTTCCACGAGCGGCGTGAGACGGCCGCGCCCCAGGTCTTCGAGCTCCTGGTGCAGCCGGGTCATGCGGTTCAGAAGGTCCTCGCTCGTGCAGGCGACGACGATGGCATCGAGCGCATGGTCGCGGTCCCCGAGGCTGCCGCCACGCTTGAGTTCGTCGAGGCCCCAGGCCCGGCGCAGGATCGCCGTGATCTGCCCGGGCCGCGCGAACAGCCGCCGCCGGTCGAGCGTCGGCCACTTCTGGCGCAGGAGCGTGTGCAGGAGGCGGATCGCGTAACGTGTGTCGCTGAGATGTCGCGCACGATAGGCGGTCTCGCGGTCGGCGAAGCTGCGGGCCACGAGCTTGCGCTTCTTCTCCTTGTGCATCTCGGGAAACCAGAGCTGAACCCGGCGCTCGAAGGCCTCCCAGAACTCGGGCAGCTCCTGCTGGAACCATTCGAACGGCGTGCGCCGGCCCTTCCGCTGGTTCGCCGACGCTAGACAGAGCACCTTGTTGCGGAAGCTGTCGTCGCCGGAGCGCGAATAGGGGTAGATGTGATCCACCTGCACCCGGTTGTCGGTCGCGCGCAGGGCCTCGGGCGGGATGTACGCATCCTCATCGGGAAAGGTGTACGGGCAGCGGCCGTTCTGCTCCTTCCAGAGCTCGAAGCGCAGGAGCTCTTCGTCGTTCGGCTCGAACCCGAGGAGTTCCCGGAACTCCTGGCGGTTCCGGTCGCGCTCGGCGCGGCGTTCGTCCTGGGCGCGCTCGATCTCACGGCGATCCTGCGGGCTCTTGCCGACATCCCGCGCCATCTCGAGGTGCACGCGATCGGGCTCGCCGAATGCCTTCACCACCACCTCGATCTGCCGCAGGCTCTCGCGCAGGACCTTCTGCACCACGGGATTGCGGACGTCCTCGAGCCGGACGTCGCCGATCGCCTGCGCATCGAAGCCCGCTGCCTCACAGGCGGAAGTGTAGTCGCAGCCGGCGAGCAGATGCGGGATCAGCCGCCGGCAGGCCTCGGTCGAGATGTGCCCGGTGCCGGTGAAGCGCGAGAAGGTGGCGAGGGTATCGTCCGTGGTCAGGCGGTCGACCTCGTCCCGGGCGAAGCCGGCTTCCGCGAGCCGCTGGCGCACGCGCTCCACGTCTTCCTCGCGGATCAGGATCCCGGCGGCACGGTCGAGCCCCTCCGGCGCACGTTCGAGGAGTTCGAAGAAGCGCTGTTTTCCGAGCGCATCGCGCAGCGCGACCGATCCGGGGAAGTCTGCGAAGCGCTCGGCCTCGGGGTCCTTCTTCTTCGACGACAGCCCCTCGAAGCGCACGTTCTCCGCGAGCGCCAGCGCCCGCCGCAGCGTCTTCCAGCTCACCGTGGCCTGCGTCGCGAACAGGGCCGCGGCCTTCCGGCGCTCCTCCTCCGAGAGCGGCCGCGGACGGTCGAGTCCCTGCACCAGCCGCACGTTCGCGAGGCGCTGCAGGAAGCGGAAGCGTTCGAAGGAGGGGGCCTGTCGGGGAGCGCGCTTCTCGGCCGGGATCAGGCGGCAGGGGCCGATCAGATGCTCGATCCCCTGCAGGGGCCGCTGTTCGAAGGCGATGCGTCGGTAGTCTGCCTCGAACTCCGGTGTGGTCGCCGGATTGCCGAGGCGCCGCTGCGCCTCGAAGAGTTTCGACACCTCGCGCCCGAGCTCGTCGCGCAGCGGGGTGAGGGACCAGGTGGCATCCCGGTTCCGCCTGCGGTTCCCGAATTCCGGGCTGTTCAGAACGCCTTCCGCGAACGTCCGGAAACCCGCGAACTTCTGCGAGGTGGAGAGGATCTGCCCGAGCGCCTTGCCGGCCTCGCTGCGGTTGTCGCGGTCGCGTTTGCTGTTCGAGCGGAAGCCGCGATGGCGGGCGATGTGGATCAGCACCCGCGACCATTCGTCCGGCTGGAGGCGACGATCGAGACCTTCCACCCGGAGCCGCCACACGAAGTCGAACGGCGCGCCCTTCGGTGCGGGGCCGGGGTCGGCGGGCAGCCCCTGGGCCGCGAGCAGCCGGCGGATCTGCGCCATGCGCTGCCGGCGCCGGCGGATGACGCGTCGCTGGCCGCGCTTCTGCCGGCGGGCCTTGTTCTTGAGTTCCCGTGTGTCCGGCTCCTCGGGCACTTCGAAGCCGCGCACGCCGCAGCCGAGAATGTCGAACCCGCCGCGGATCTCGCCGGTTTCCTTGTCGATCTCCGGCAGCTCCACGACCGCCCAGCCGCACGATCCGATGCCGATGTCGAGACCGAGAACACGCATCCCTGCCGCTCCTCGCAATTCACCTCTTGCGATGGTCGCGAGGATGCCGCAAAATCACCGCGCTTAGCAAGGGGAAGGCCGTGGGCTGTTCCACGGCAAGGAACTTCGGTTCCGCAGGGTCTACCCGCCCCGGTCAACCGCCGGGGCGGGGATCCTCTTCGCGATCTTCGTCCAGCGTCGCAGCACCGTAGAAGTGCCAGAGGAAGATCGCGCCGGCGCCGCGGAGCGGCCGCCAGGGCTCGACGTGGGTGCGCAGGCTTTGCTCGTCGGGGCGCGAATCGAGCCCGGCGAGGCGCGCGAAGGCGACGCGCAGCGCCAGATCGCCCGCCGGAAAGACGTCGGCACGGCCGAGGGCGAACAGCAGGTAGATCTCGGCACTCCAGCGACCGAAGCCCGGCAGTTCGGCGAGCCGATGCACCGCCTCCTCTTCCGGCAGCCGTGCGAGCCCGTCCGGGTCGAGGCGGCCGGAGGCGACGGCTTCGGCGAGCGTTCGGGCGTAGGTCCACTTGCGGCGGCTGAAGCCGACCGCGCGCACCTCGTCTTCGCCGAGGCCGAGCACCGCTTCCGGTTCCACCTGCCCGCCGAGCCGTTCTTCGAGCCGCCGCCAGATGGCCGCCGCCGAGGCGGTCGAGAGCTGCTGGGCGACGATGATGCGAAGCAGCGTCGCGAACCCCGGCGGCCGCACCCGCGGTTCCGGGTAGCCGACGCGCGCGAGCGCCCGCGCGACCCGCGGATCCGCCGCCGCGATGCGGTCGAGAGCCGCCCGCAGCCCCTCCGAAGTACGGATGTCGCAGTCCTCCCGGATCATTCTGCGTCCACCCATAGGGATGATTCTGCGTCCACCCATGCGCGGGTCCCCCCGTTCTCACCCCCCCGACCCGCCGCACCGGGGCAATCCGCCGTCGCGCCGGCTCTTGCCTCGCGCCGGGCCGTGGGCCATGCCCTGCGGCGGATGCGGCGAATCCGGGGAACGGGCCATGGCGGAGATCGAACGCGAGAGCATGGATGTGGACGTCGTGATCGTCGGCGCCGGGCCGGCCGGGCTGACCGCGGCGATCCGCCTGAAGCAGCTCGCCGACGCGAAGGGGACGGATCTCTCGATCGTCGTGCTCGAGAAAGGCTCCGAGGTCGGCGCGCACATCCTCTCCGGCGCGGTCCTCGAGCCCAGGTCCCTGAACGAGCTCCTGCCCGACTGGAAGGAGCGCGGCGCGCCGCTCACGACCCCGGCGAAGGAGGACCGGTTCCTCTTCCTCACCGAAAAGCGCGCCTTCCGCCTGCCGACGCCGCCGCAGATGCACAACGAGGGCAACTTCATCATCAGCCTCTCGAACCTGTGCAGATGGCTCGGCGAGCAGGCCGGGGCGATGGGGATCGACATCTTCCCGGGCTTTCCGGCCGCCGATGTGCTGTTCGACGAGGAGGGGCGCGTTCACGGCGTCGTCACCCAGGACATGGGCGTGCAGAAGGACGGCACGCCCGGGCCGAACTTCCAGCCGGGCATGGAGCTGCGGGCACGGCTCACGCTCTTCGCCGAGGGCTGCCGCGGCCATCTGACGAAGCGGCTCGAACGGCGCTTCGGCCTGCGGGACGGCGTCGGCCCCCAGACCTACGCCATCGGCATCAAGGAACTCTGGGAGATCGAGCCCGGAAAGCACCGGCCGGGGACGATCGTCCACACCATCGGCTGGCCGCTCGATTCGCGGACCTACGGCGGCTCCTTCCTCTATCACTGGGGCGAGAATTTCCTGGCCTACGGTTTCGTCGTCGGCCTCGACTACCGGAACCCGCATCTCTCACCCTTCGGCGAGATGCAGCGCTTCAAGCTGCACCCGGAGTTCCGGCCGCTGTTCGAGGGCGGCAGGCGCATCGGCTACGGCGCGCGGGCGCTCGTCGAGGGCGGCTTCCAGGCGATCCCGAAGCTCGTCTTTCCGGGCGGGGCGCTGATCGGCGACTGCGCCGGCTTCCTCAACGTGCCCAAGATCAAGGGCACCCACACGGCGATGAAATCGGCGATGGTGGCGGCCGAATGCGCCTTCGAGGCGCTCGAGGCGGGTGCCGACCGGCCGGTGCTCGAAAGCTACCCCGAAAGGCTGCGGCAGAGCTGGCTCTGGGACGAGCTCTACCGGGCGCGCAACATCCGCCCCTCCTTCCGCTTCGGGCTCTGGGGCGGGCTCGCCTGGTCCGGCATCGACACCTATCTCTTCCGCGGCAGGGCGCCCTGGACCCTGCGTCACCACGAGGACCACAAGGCCCTCGTCGAGGCGTCGAAGGCGCCGAAGATCGAGTACCCGAAGCCCGACGGCGTGGTCACTTTCGACCGGCTGAGCTCGGTCTATCTCGCCAACGTCAACCACGAGGAAAACCAGCCCTGCCATCTGCGGCTGCGCGATCCCGAAATCCCGGTGAAGGTCAATCTCGCGAAGTACGACGGGCCGGAGGAGCGCTACTGTCCGGCGGCAGTGTACGAGTTCGTCGACGACGGGCAGGGCGGCAGGCGGCTGCAGATCAACTTTCAGAACTGCGTGCACTGCAAGACCTGCGACATCAAGGACCCGATGCAGAACATCGACTGGGTGACGCCGGAGGGCGGCGGCGGCCCGAATTACACGAACATGTGAGAAGAGCAGCGGCCGCCATTTTCCGCTCCGGACTTCGGTCCGCCAGGGTCGCCCGGCCGGGAGCCGCATGAGCACGGATCCCACCGTTACCATCGTCGTCTTCGTCGCGGTCTATCTCGGGATGGCGCTCGGGAGGTTCCCCGGGCTCGCCATCGACCGCACGGGCATCGCGCTGATCGGCGCGATCCTCCTCTATCTCGCCGGCATCGTCGAGGGCGAACAGGTGCTGCGGGCGATCGATTTCGAGACGCTCGTCGTCCTCTTCGGCCTCATGATCCTCTCGGCGCAGTACGCGGCCTGCAACTTCTACGCCTGGTGTTCTGCGCGCATCGCCGCCGCGGCGCTCTCGCCCGCGGCTCTCCTCGCGGTCACGGTGGCGGTCGCAGGAGGGCTCTCGGCGGTGCTCGCGAACGACGTCGTCGTCTTCGCCATGACGCCGATGCTCTGCGCGGGGCTCCTGCGCCGCGGCCTCGATCCGCGCCCGTTCGTGATCGCTCTGGCTTCCGCCGCCAACGCCGGCTCGGCCGCGACCGCGATCGGCAATCCGCAGAACATCCTGATCGCCCAGCACGGCGGCCTCGACTTCTGGCGCTTCCTCGCCGTCTGCGGCCCGCCCGCGCTCGCGGCGCTCGTGGTCGTGTTCCTCGTGATCCTGCTCCTCGCGCGCGACCGGCTCGTGGCCGCGCAGCCGGCCGTTGCCGGCGAACCGCTGCCGCGGCTCGACCGGGCGGGTCTCCTGAAGGCGGTCCTCGCCACGTTCGCGCTCCTGCTGCTGTTCGCGACGCCTCTGCCGCACGTCGAAGGCGTGCTCGTAGTCGCGGGCTTCCTGCTCGTGAGCCGGAGGCTCGCCACCCGCAGCATGCTCGGCCTCGTCGACTGGCACCTGCTCGTGCTGTTCGCGGCCCTGTTCGTGGTGACCGACGCCTTCGCCGCGACCGGGCTCGCCGGGCGGGCCCTCGAAGCGCTCGCGGCGGTCGGGCTCGGCTTCGACCGGCTGGCGCTGCTCGTGCCGCTGTCTGTCGCGGGCTCGAACACCATCGGCAACGTGCCGCTCGTCGTGCTGCTGCTGCAGCTCGCCGGCAGCCAGCCCGAGGGCGTGCTGCACGCGCTCGCCGTGACCACCACGCTCGCCGGCAACCTGCTGCTGACCGGCAGTCTCGCCAACATCATCGCGGTCGAGCGTGCGGCCATGGCGGGCGTGCGGGTGGGCTTCGCCGAACACGCCCGCTTCGGCGTGCCGCTCACGCTGCTCTCGATGGCGATCGCCGGCGTGTGGCTCTGGGCGGTCGGCGCCGTCCGGCCGTGAGGGCGCGGGTGCGTCGCGGGCCGCGCGGCTCGCGCCGTTTCCGGGCGCAGGATAGGATGCGTCCGGAGGGCACGGGAGGAGGCCGACGGCGATGCGGGACGACTGGAACCTGATCATGGTCCGGGCCCGCGAGGCCCGGGCGCTGCTGCCGCAGCTGCCGGGAGGCGGCGGAACCGACTGGGGCGATGTGCGGGTCGCCCATCTCGATACCGGCTACACACGCCATCCGGTGTTCGGCGACTGGTCGGGCGGCGGCAGCTGGATCCGGCCCGCCGCGGGCATCGATCTCGTCGACGGTGGCGATCCGCTCGATCCCTGCGACTACGACGGCAATCCCGGACACGGCACGCGCACGGCGAGCGTGCTCTGCGGGTTGCTGCGGGATCCTGCGGTCGGAAGCGAACTCGGGGTGGCGCCGGGCCTGCCGGTGGTGCCGTGCCGGGTCGTACGCTGGGTCGTGCTCGCACCGGAAAGCGCGCGCGAGCGGGTCGCGGCCGGCATCCGCTTCGCGGTCGAACAACACATTCCCGTCGTCAGCATGAGCCTCGGCGTGCCGTTCATGTGGCCCGGAGCGACGGGCGGCATGGGGCGCGCCGTCGACGAGGCGTACGAGGCGGGGACGATCCTCGTCGCGGCGGCCGGGCAGATCGTCGACAGCGTCACCTATCCGGGCAAATACGACCGGACGATCTGTGTCGGCGGGCTCACCTGGCAGCGGCGCATCTGGTTCGATTACGACGCCGGGCGCGACAGGGTGGACGTCTGGGCGCCGGCGCAGGAGGTGCTGCGGGCGGACCCGCTGCCGCCCGATCCGGCGGCTGCGCGCGCGCCGGTCGAGGGTGACGACCCGGGCGCCTTCGCCGGAAGCTCCGGCGGTTCCTCCCCGGGTGCGCTCGGCAAGGGCAGCGGCACCTCGTACGCGACCGTGCACGTCGCGGCGGCCGCGGCCATGTGGCTGCGGCTCAGGGGCGGGGAGATCGCCACCACCTACGCCGAGCCCTGGCAGCGGGTCGAGGCTTTCCGCCTGCTGCTCCGGACCACGGCGTCGAAGGTCAACGGCAGGCAGCCCGCGAACGGCACGGGCGTGCTCGACATCCGGGCGCTGCTCGAAGCCGGTCTGCCGGATCCGTCCACGCTCGTGAAACGTCCGCGCGACGCCGACAAATGGGCCTGAGAGCGGCGCCGCCCGCGGCCGGGCCCGCCCTTGCAAGGCCCGCGGCGGGTGGCCATGTTAGCTCCGCCCGGCGGGCTCGCGACGTTTTCCTTTCCGTTCTCCGAGAGGTCCGGATCCATGCAGATCATCGGCGGCCGCACGACCGGCAGCGCGCAGACTTCGGGACAGGACGACATCGTCAGGGACGGCAGCATCGAGACCTTCGCCCGCGACGTCCTCTACGCCTCGCAGCAGGTCCCCGTCCTCGTCGACTTCTGGGCTCCCTGGTGCGGACCCTGCAAGCAGCTCGCGCCCGTGCTCGAGAAGGTGGTCCGGGCGGCGAAGGGCCGGGTCCGGCTCGTCAAGATCAACGTCGACGAGAACCCGGAGATCGCCCAGCAGCTCCGCATCCAGTCCATCCCGACGGTCTACGCCTTCGTCGGCGGCCAGCCGGTCGCGGGCTTCGCCGGTGCCCAGCCCGAGAGCCAGATCCGCGCCCTCGTCGAGCGGCTGATCGGCGGCCCGCTCGCCGCCGACCTCGAGGGCGAGCTCGAGGCCGGGAAGCAGGCGCTCGCGCGGGGCGATGCCGAAGCGGCGGCTGCGCACTTCGGCCGCGTGCTCGAAGAGGACCCCGAGAACGCCGAGGCCTTCGGCGGGATGGTGCGGGCCCTGCTCGCCCTCGGGGAGCGGGACGAGGCGAAGCGGCTGCTCGACGACGCGCCGCCTGCGGTCGCGAACCATCCGGCGGTCGCCGGGGCACGCGCCGCCCTCGAGCTCGCCGAGGAGGTGCCGGCCGGCGTCGATCCGGCGCAGCTCGAACGGCGGATCGCCGCCGACCCGGACGATTTCGAGGCGCGCTTCCAGCTCGCGAACCTGCTCTTCCTGCGCGGGCAGTACGAGGCGGCGATGGACCATCTGCTGCACATCGTGAAGCGCGACCGCAAGTGGCGGGACGACGCGGCGCGCAGACAGCTGCTCAGGTTCTTCGACGCGCTCGGGCCGTCGCATCCGGAGACGGTGAAGGGACGCCGCAGGCTGTCGACCGTGCTGTTCGCCTGATGGCGGCGCACGGCACCAGCCTGCCGACGCGCTTTCCGGTCTTCCCGCTGCGCGGTGCCCTGCTGCTGCCGGGTGGCAGCCTGCCGCTCAACATCTTCGAGCCGCGCTACCTCGCCATGGTGCGGGATGCCGTGCGGACGGAGCGCTGCATCGGCATGATCCAGCCGCTGCACGAGGAGGAGGGGACGCCGCCGGAGCTCTACCGGACGGGCTGTCTCGGCAGGCTCGAGCGCTTCCGCGAGACCGGGGACGGCCGCATCCTGATCCTGCTCACCGGCGTCTGCCGCTTCGACGTGGCCGGGGAGCTCGCCACCACCACCCCGTACCGTCAGGTCGTCGCCGACTACGGCCGCTGGCTCGGCGATCTCGAGCCGGAAGAGCCGCCCGAGGCACTGCGCGGACAGCTCCTGCCGCTGCTCGTGCGCTACCTCGAACGGGTGCGGGTCGAGGGCCCGGTCGAGGAACTCGCGCGGGCGCCGCTCTCGGCGGTGGTCACGAGCCTCGCCATGGCGCTGCCGTTCCCGCCCGAGGAGAAGCAGGCGCTGCTCGAGGCACCCGACTTGAAACGCCAGACCGAGCTCCTAATCGCTCTTCTGGCGTTCGCCCTGCACGAGGGGCAGGGCTCCGGACGGCCCAACTGACTGCGGATCCGAGGAGGAAGGCGATGGCGAGCGAGACCGCGGAACCGGGCATCGATCCGAAGCTGCTCGAGATCCTCGTCTGCCCCCTGACCAAAGGGCCGCTGCGCTACGACCGCGAGCGCAACGAGCTGGTGAGCGAGCAGGCCGGCCTCGCCTATCCGATCCGCGACGGGATCCCGGTCATGCTGGTCGACGAGGCGCGCCGCCTCGACGGGGACGAGGCGATCCCGGACAGCGTCCGGCGCGGACGCTGAGGGCGGCGGGCATGGCCGAAGCCGATCCCTGGCCGCTCCGGATCACCGTCCACCGGGCCGAGAAAACGCTCGGCATCGAGTTCGACGACGGCAGCCGGTTCGAGATCCCGGCCGAACTGCTGCGCGTCGAGAGCCCGTCCGCCGAGGTCCAGGGACACGGGCCCGGGCAGAAGGTGACGGTTCCGGGCAAGCGGCACGTCGCCATCGTCGCCGTCGAGCCGGTCGGCAACTACGCCGTCCGCATCGTCTTCGACGACGGCCACGACACCGGCATCTACAGCTGGTCCTGGCTCTACCGCCTCGGCCGCGACCGTGACCGGCTGATGGCGGACTATCTCCGCGCGCTCGAAGAGAAGGGCCTGTCACGCGAACCATGAGCCTGCGCCTGCTGCACACCGCGGACTGGCAGCTCGGACGGACGTTCGGGCGCTTTCCGGCGGAGGTGGCGCGGGTGCTCGAAGAGGAGCGCTTCCGGGCGGTCGAGCGGATCGCCGCACTCGCCCGCGAGCGCGCGGTCGATGCCGTGCTCGTGGCGGGCGACGTGTTCGACCACTGGCTTTCGGGCGACCGTGTCGTCCACCGGCTGATCGAGGCGACTCGCGGCTTCGATGGTCCGTGGCTGCTGCTGCCCGGCAACCACGATCCGGCGGTGGCGGGCGGGGTCTGGGAACGGCTCGCCCGCGAGGGCGCCGCGCATCTGCGCATCCTCGCGACACCCGAGCCGGTGGAGATCGCGGGCGGTGCCGGCTTCGTGCTGCCGGCGCCGCTGTGCGAACGGCATGTCGCCGACGATCCTACGGAGTGGATGGATACGGCCGCGTCGCCCGCGGGTGCGGTCCGCATCGGGCTCGCCCACGGCTCGGTGCGCGAGCTGCTGCCGGCGGATGCCGGGAGCGCCAATCCGGTGGCGCAGGATCGGGCGGAGCGGGCCGGGCTCGACTGGCTCGCGCTCGGCGACTGGCACGGCACGCTCCGGATCGGTCCGCGGACCTGGTACGCCGGCACGCCGGAGCCCGACCGGTTCCGCGCGAACGAGCCCGGGAATGTGCTCCTGGTCGAGATCACGGCGCCCGGCGCCGAACCTCTGGTCGAGGTGCTGCCGGTCGGGCATTTCCTCTGGCGCGACATGCCGGTCTCCGTCCACGGCGGCGATGCCGTGGAAGCCTTCGCGGCCGCGCTCGCCGCCATCGAGCGTCCGGACCGCGTGCTCCTGCAGCTGCGCCTCGAAGGAACGGTCGATCTCGGGACCCGCGCCGCGATCGAGGCGGTCCTGGGCCGCCACCGCGAACGGCTGCGCCACCTCGAACTCGACGACGCGGGGCTCCTCGTGCTGCCGGCGGAGAGCGATCTGCAGCGGTTCGCCGCGGATCCCGTGCTGCAGGAGGTGGCGGAGGCGCTCGCAGGCGATGCCGCGGGCGAAGGCGAACGGGCGGAGGTGGCGCGGCTCGCGCTGCGGCTCCTGCACTTCGCCGTGGCCACCACGGAGCGGCGCTGATGCGGCTCCTCGAGCTCGACATCGCATCGTTCCGGAAGTTCCTCGGGCGGGTGTGCATTCGCCTTCAGCCGCACGGCCTCACCCTGCTCACGGGCGACAACGAGGAGGGCAAGTCGAGCGTGCTCGCCGCGCTCGAGGCGGTGCTGTTCGAATCGCACCGGGTCGGGGGGCAGGCGCTCGAAGGCATGCGGCCGTGGACCGGCGGTGATCCGGAGATTTCGGCGCGTTTCCTCCTCGATGGCCGGGAATGGCGGATCGCGAAGCGGTTCGGCCGCGGCGCGCAGGCACGGCTGTTCGAGGAGGGTCGCCCGGTTGCGCGGGACCTCGAAGCGGAGCGACGTCTGGTCGAGCTCCTGCGGTTCGAACCGCGGCAGGGCCGGGCCGAGGCCCGTGCCGAGCACCGCGGCCTGTTCGGCCTGTTCTGGCTGCGGCAGGGCACGAGCTTCCGGGGCTTCGAGGTACCGGAGGCGCTGCGCAGCCCGCTCGCCGCGGCGATCGCCGCCGAGATCGACGATGCCGCCGGCGGGGGAAGGCCGGGCGCCGTCCTCGATCTCGCCCGCAGGTCCGCCGGGGCCCTGCTGACGCCGGGACAGCGCCGGGAGACGGGCGAGCTGCGGGAGCTCGCGCAGACGCTCGATGCCGCGAGGCAGGCGGCCGACGAGCTCGATCGGCGGTGGCAGGACGTCGAGCAGAGGGTGGCCGAACTCGAACGCCTCCGCGAGGAGGCGCGCCTTGTCGCCCGCCGCGACGAGCCGGGCGAGGCGCGGCGGCAGCTCGCCGGACTCGAAGCGCGCAAGGCGGAGATCGACCGGCTCGTCCCCGAGGTCGAACGCGCGCAGGCGGTGGCAGCGCAACGCAGCAGCGAACTCCGGGCGCTCGAAGAGCGGAGCGAAACGCGCCGGCAGCTGCGCGCACGGCTCGACGCGACCGCCGGCGAGCACGCCCGGCTCGCGGGGGAGATCGCCGCGACGTCGCGGCGCTTCGAGCGGGTGCAGGCGGAGCTGGCGGCGGCGACGGATCGGCAGGCCGCGCTGGATGTGGAGCTGCGGGCTCTGGACGAGCGCATCGCGGCGCTGCGCCGCGCGGCCGAAAGGCAGCGGCTCCGCCATGCCCTCGCGCGGGCGAAGGCCGACCGGGCGCGGCTCGCGGAACTCGCGGGACAGCTTGCGGAGATCCGCGCGAAGCTCGGGGCGGTGCGGGTGACGCCGGAGCTGGTCGAGGCGCTGCGCCGGGCGACGACCGAGGCGGCGGTGGCGCGTGCCTCGCTCGAGGCCGTGGCAACACGGCTCGAGTTCCGCCCGGATCCGGGCCGACGGGTGCTGCGCGACGGCCGGGAGCTCGCGACCGACGGGCCAGAGCTCGTGACGGAGCCGGCCGAATTCCTGCTCGAAGGCTTCGGCCGTCTCGGCGTTCGACCCGGAGCCGCCGATCTCGCCGGACGGCAGCGGCAGCTCGCCGGCGCGGAAGCCCGCGTCGCGCAGCTTCTGGATGCGGCCGGTGTCGCCGGGCTCGCCGAAGCGGAGGCACTCCTGCGGCGGCGGGAGGAATGGACGCAGGAACGCCGGCGGCTCGACGACGAGCGCCGGCTGCTGCTCGAGCGCCACGAAGCGCGGAGCGAGGCCGAACTCGATGCCCGGATCGCAGGGGTCGTGGCCCGGCTCGAAGAACTGGGTGGAGAGGAGGCGGACGAGGACGCGGCGCCGGAGGTCGCGCTCGCCCGGCTCGGGGAGGAGCAGCGACAGAAGAGGGCGGATGCCGCCGCGCTCGCCTCGGAAGTGGCCCGGCTCGCCGGGGTGGCGCAGGACGCGCGCGTCGAGCTCGCGCGGCTCGAAGCCGAAGCCGGCCAGCTCGAACGCCGCACCGCCGCCCTCCGCGAAGAACTCGCCGCGCACGAAGCGGCACTCCCCGACGACGAGCTCCAAAGAAGGCTCGCCGCCGCGCGGGAGGCCGCGGAGCGCGCGGCCGCCGAACATCTGACCCTGCGCCGCGAGCTCGAACGGCACGATCCCGCGGCGCTGGCGGAGGCGCTGGACCGGCAGCGGCGGCGCATCCGCGAACTGGAGGCCGAGGAGAGCCGGCGTCGCGAACGCATCCGCACGCTCGAGGCCGAACTGCGCGCCACGGGCGGCACCGATCTCGCGGAGCGGCTCGCGCGGGCGCGGGGCGAGGTGGAACGGCTCGAGCGGACGTATCGGGCGAAGCGGCTGGAGGCCGAGGCCTGGTCGCTCCTGGTCGAGCGGCTCGAGGCGGCGCAGCGGAGCCGCCGGGAGGCCCTCACGCGCCCGGTCGTCGAGCGGACGCTCCCCTGGCTGCGGCGCCTGTTTCCGGATGCCGGGCTCGGGATGGACCCCGACGGGCTCGTGATCACCGGCCTCGACCGCGGTGGTGTGCGCGAACCGTTCCGGAGCCTGAGCGTCGGCACGCGCGAGCAGCTCGCCGTCCTCGTCCGCCTCGCGCTCGCCGGTCTCGTCGGCGAAGTGTGCGGCGAGCCGCCCTGCGTCGTGCTCGACGACGCGCTCGTCTACGCCGACGAGCACCGCTTCGAGGTGATGAAGGGCATCCTCGAACGCGCTGCGCGTGATGCCGGCATGCAGATCCTCGTGCTCACCTGCCGGCCGCGCGACTGGCTCGGCATCGAGGCGGCGTTCCTGCGCCTCGAGGACTGCGCCGCCCCGCTTTCCGGCTGAGGCTCAGGAGCCCTTCGCGCCGCGGACCCGGCGCACGGTCTCGGCACTCTGGCCGAAGAGGAACTTCTTCGCCTCCTCGTCCACTGTCGTCTCCCGCGCCGAGACCTCCCGACCCTTCGCGTACGCCCGTTCGGTCGCGGGCCGCGCCCGGATCTCCAGAAACCACCGCTTCAGATTGGGAAAGTCCTCGAGCCGCTGGTTCTGCCGCTCGTACGGCACGATCCACGGGTAGCAGGCCATGTCGGCGATGGTGTAGTCGTCGCCGGCGACGAAGCGGCGCCCCTCGAGGCGGGTGTCGAGCACGCCGTAGAGCCGGCCGACCTCGTTGACGTAGCGTTCGATCGCGTAGGGGATGCGCTCGGGCGCATAGTGCAGGAAGTGGTGCGCCTGGCCGGCCATCGGGCCGAGCCCGCCCACCTGCCAGAACAGCCATTCGAGGGTGGTCTTGCGGCGGCGCGGGTCGGCCGGCAGGAACTTCCCGGTCTTCTCGGCGAGGTAGAGAAGGATCGCGCCCGACTCGAAGACGGAGAGCGGCTCGCCGCCGTCCGCCGGATCGTGGTCGACGATCGCCGGGATGCGGTTGTTCGGCGAGATCGCGAGGAAGTGCGGCTCGAACTGCTGGCCGCGGCCGATGTCGACCGGTACGATGCGGTAGTCGAGCCCCGCCTCCTCGAGGAACAGGGTGATCTTGTGACCGTTCGGGGTGGGCCAGTAGTAGAGTTCGATCATGCGGGCCTCCGGGATGCCGACCGCGGCAGAGTGCGCGCCCCGGAAGGTCCCGGCAAGCGGGCCCGGCGGGTGGCAGCGATGCGCCCGATGCAGGGCGGCGACAAGGGGGAGGAACGCCGATGGACGCCAGCCGGCCGATCACGAAGCTCCGCCTTCGGGCGCTGGTCGTGGCGCTGCTCGCGATCCCGACGGTCGCGGCTGCGGGCGAATGGCGCCGTGGTGCGGGCATGCCGACGGCGCGCTCGGAGCTGACCTCGGCGGTGCTCGACGGACGGATCTGGGTCGCGGGCGGCATGGAGCAGTTCGGCACCAGCGACGCCTTCGAGGTCTACGACCCGGCGACCGACAGCTGGCAGCGTGCGTCGCCGCTGCCGGTGCCGGTCCACCATGCCGCAGCGGCCGCGGCCGCCAGCCGCGTCTGGATCTCGGGTGGTTACGGCGACCTGCGTTTCGGCGACATGCGGGCCGATCTGTGGAGCTACGAGCCCGCGGGCGACTTCTGGGAGCCGGCTCCGGCGATGCCCGCGCCGCGGGCCGCGCACGTGATGGTGGCGGTGGACGACCGGCTCTACGTGATCGGCGGGGTGGGGCCGCGGTCGGAGGAGACCTGGCGGTTCGATCCGGCGACCGGCCTGTGGGAAACCGGCCTCGCGCCGATGCCGACCCGGCGGGAGCACACATCGGCGGCCGTGATCGCGGGCGAGATTCACGTCGCCGGCGGGCGCTGGCGCGGCACGGGCAAACTCGCCACCCTCGAAATCTACGATCCGGTCGCCGACCTGTGGCGGCCCGGGCCGGACATGCCGACACCGCGGGGCGGGCTCGCCGCAGCCGCGATCGGGCCGCGGCTGCACGTGGTCGGCGGCGAAGCCTTCTCGCCTTCGCACGTGTTCGCCGAGCACGAAGTCTTCGAGTCCGGAGCCGGCCTCTGGAGCGCCGCCCCTCCCCTGCCGACGCCGCGCCACGGGCTGACCGCGCAGGCGGTGGCCGGCCGGCTGTACGTCATCGGCGGCGGCACGCGGGCGGGTGCGCTCACCCTCGTCTCGCTCTCGGACATGGTCGAGATCTGGGAGGAGTGATCCGACGGGCCGTCGGGCATGGCGGCCGCCACCTTACGGAACGAGGGGGCGCGTGCCCCCTCACCCCGACGTCGCAGGCCTTCCGGCCCCGGCGCAAGCCTCCCCACCACTCGGCCGGCAGCCGCCACCCCGAATGCCGTGGCGATCGGACAACCCGCCGCGCTGCTCTCCAGCGTCGGTCCGTTCCGGACGTGCGTCAGACTAGCGCACTGGTATGCCCGGTGGAACGGGGATTGTGCGCAACGCACAGGGCGCTGCGGCGTGCTCCGCGGGTCACGGTCGCGGGCAGCGGCTCACTCCGTGAGCAGACGCCGGGCGATCACCTGCGCTTGGATCTCGGCAGCTCCCTCGAAGATGTTGAGGATGCGCGCGTCGCACAGCACGCGGCTGATCGGGAACTCGAGCGCGTAGCCGTTGCCGCCGTGGATCTGCACGGCATTGTCGGCCGCCGCCCAGGCGACCTGCGCGGCGAGCAGCTTGGCGAGTCCGGCCTCGAGGTCGCAGCGCCGCTCCGCGTCCTTCTCGCGCGCAGCGTAGAGCGTCAGCTGGCGGGCGATCATGGTCTCGACCGCCATCCAGGCGAGCTTGCCGTGCACCCGCGGGAAGGCGAAGATCGGCTTGCCGAACTGCCGCCGCTCGCGGGCGTAGGCGAGGCCGAGCTCGAGCGCCGCACGCGCGACGCCGACCGCCCGCGCCGCGGTCTGGATGCGTGCGCTCTCGAAGGTCGCCATGAGCTGCTTGAAGCCGCGACCCTCGACGCCGCCGAGCAGGTTCTCCGCCGGCACCCGGAAGCCGTCGAAGGAGAGGGTGTACTCCTTCATGCCGCGATAGCCGAGCACCGGGATCTCCGAGCCCGAGAGCCCCTCGACCGGGAACGGGTCGGCATCGGTTCCGCGCGGCTTCTCGGCGATCAGCATGGAGAGCCCGCGGTAGCCCGGCTCGGACGGATCGGTGCGCACGAGCAGGGTCATGAGATCGGCGCGGGCGGCATGCGTGATCCAGGTCTTGGATCCGTACACCTCCCAGACGCCGTCGCGCCGCACCGCCCGAGTCTTCAGCGAAGCGAGGTCGGAGCCGGTGTCGGGCTCGGTGAAGACCGCGGTCGGGATGATCTCGCCCGAGGCGATCTTCGGCAGCCAGCGCTGGCGCTGCTCCTCGGTGCCGCCGAGGCGCACGAGCTCGGCCGCGATCTCGGAGCGGGTCGAAAGCGAGCCGACCCCGATCCAGCCGCGCGACAGCTCCTCGGTGACGACGCACATCGCCTCCTTGCCCATGCCGAGCCCGCCCCACCTTTCCGGCACGGTGAGGCCGAACACGCCGAGGGCCGCGAGCTCGGAGATCAGCTCCCCGGGCACGAGCCGGTCCTCGAGGTGCCAGCGGTGGGCGAAGGGGAGGATGCGCTCGTCGGTGAAGCGGCGGAACTGGTCGCGGACGAGCCCGAGCTCCTCGGCACCGTCCCCCGGATCGCCGAAGTCGCCGTCGGCGATCAGTTCGGCGAGGGCGCGGATGCGGGCCGGGTCGGCGGCGAGCCGCCGGAACGCGCGCACCTCGGTCGAGAGGAAGGTGTCGACGTCGGTGCCGTCGAGGCCGATCACATGCGGCCGCGCGTACTCGACCTGGCTCATCGGCACGCCGCCGGCCATGCGCGCGAGATACTCGCCCGTGCCGAGCTCGAAGATCAGCCGTTCGCGCGTGCCGAATCGGCCGGCCCCTTCGAGCCGGCCGGCCCAGGCACGCATCTGCAGGAGCGCGCTCCGGTAGACTTCGTACCAGGCGAGCCCGTGCGCGGCCGTCTGTTCCTCCTCGAAGCGGGCGGTGTCGAGCACGCCGCCCGGAGCCAGCCGTCGGGCGAGGCGCTGGCGGGCCCGCTCCACCAGGGTCTGCGCCCGCTCGAGGGCCCGATCCGCCGCCGCGAGCAGTTCCCGCGTCTGCTGGCGGTCCATGGTCGCCACCGTCACGGCTCAGTCCTCGAGCGCTTCTTCGAGGGTGCGCATGCCGGGTCGCCGCGCCTGCACCAGCACCGCCATGTTGCCCGGCTTGTGCTCGTTCTTCAGCATCTTCTGATGCGCACGGGGAATGTCGGTCCAGGCGAACACTTCGCTCATGCAGGGGTCGACCTGGCGGTTGATGACGAAGCGGTTCGCCGCCATCGCCTGCTTGAGATGGGCGAAATGGCTGCCCTGCACCCGCTTCTGCCGCATCCAGAGGTAGCGCGCGTCGAGGGTCAGCTTGTAGCCGCTCGTGCCGGCGCAGATCACCACCATGCCGCCGCGCTTCACCACCAGCACCGACACCGGGAAGGTGGCGGCTCCAGGATGTTCGAAGACGATGTCGACGTCGTTGCCCTTGCCGGTGATGTCCCAGATCGCCTTGCCGAAGCGCCGCGCCTCCTTGATCCAGGCGCCGTAGGCCTCGCGGTCCATGGGATCGGGCATCTCGCCCCAGCAGCTGAATTCCTTGCGGTTGATCGCGCCCCTGGCGCCGAGCGAGAGCACGAAGTCGCGCTTCTCCTCGTCGGAGATCACGGCGATGGCGTTGGCCCCGCTTGCCGCGATCAGCTGGATCGCCATCGAGCCGAGACCGCCGGCCCCGCCCCACACGAGCACGTTGTCGCCGGGCTTCAGGGTGTGCGGCGGATGGCCGAAGAGCATGCGATACGCGGTCGCCAGCACCAGCACGTAGCACCCCGACTCCTCCCAGGTCAGGTGCTTGGGCCGCGGCATCAGCTGGCGCGACTGCACCCGGCAGAACTGGGCGAAGCTGCCGTCGCCCGTCTCGTAGCCCCAGATCCGCTGCGAGGGCGAGAACATCGGGTCGCCGCCGTTGCACTCTTCGTCGTCGCCATCGTCCTGGTTGCAGTGGACGACGACCTCGTCGCCGACCTTCCACCGCTTCACCTTGGAGCCGACCGCCCAGACGATTCCCGAGGCGTCCGAGCCGGCGATATGATAGGGGTTCTTGTGCACGTCGATCGGCGAGATCGGCTTGCCGAGCGACGCCCAGACGCCGTTGTAGTTGACGCCGGCGGCCATCACCATGACGAGGCACTCGTCCTCGCCGATCTCCCAGGTCGGCACCACCTCCTGCTGCATGGCGTGGATCGGCTCGCCATGGCGGTCCTGGCGGATCACCCAGGCGTACATGTTCTTCGGCACATGGCCGAGCGGCGGAATCTCGCCGATCTCGTAGAGATCCTTGGTCGGGCGGATGGCGGCCGGCGCGCGGCCCTGGGGAAAGGCGACGATGTTGTCGGCGGTGCTGGGCATGGTGCTGCTGCTTCCCGGGCTCGAGGCGTTGGCGACGGGACGGGGGCGGGATCCGGCGTCGGCATCGGTGCCGGTCACGGCGAGCGCATCCTCGAAGAAGTCCTCCGGGCGGAGGTCGATGCCCTCGCGCCGTGCCACGGCGAGCAGTTCGGCCTGACGGCGGGCCGGGATGGCGCCCCTGCGGATCCATCCGGAGACCGCCGTCTGCCAGATGCCGAGCAGCTCGGCGACCCGCTGCTGCGAGCCGAACTTGCGGATGATCCTTTCGACGTGCTGTCGCGACATCGGTCCGTCTCCCGTCCTTGCGCGGCGAGCCTGACACGGCGCGTGTTGGCCGTCAACACCAAAATTCATTTGACGCGCCGCAAAAGTGTTGTTATCGCCGATGCGAAAACACGTGGAGGCGTCGCCCATGGCCGACGAACCGACCCGCGACCGTCCCTGGCTGTTCCGCACCTATGCCGGGCACAGTTCGGCCGCCGACAGCAACGCCCTGTTCCGGGCCAATCTGGCGCGCGGTCAGACCGGGCTTTCGGTGGCCTTCGACCTGCCGACGCAGACCGGCTACGACGCCGACCATCCGCTCGCGCGCGGCGAGGTCGGCAAGGTCGGCGTTCCCGTCGGCTCGATCCGCGACATGGAGACGCTGTTCGAGGGCATCCCCCTCGAGCGGATGAACACCTCGATGACCATCAACGCCACGGCGGCCTGGCTGCTCGCCCTCTACGTCGCCGTGGCGAAGCGGCAGGGCGCCGATCCCGCGAAGCTGCAGGGGACGGTGCAGAACGACATCGTCAAGGAGTACCTGTCGCGCGGCACCTACATCTTCCCGCCGCGGCCGTCGATGAAGCTCGCGACCGACATCGTCGTCTGGACCGCGCGCGAGATGCCGAAGTGGAACCCGACCAACGTCTGCAGCTACCATCTGCAGGAAGCGGGCGCGACCCCGGCGCAGGAGCTCGCCTACGCGCTCGCGACGGCGATCGGGCTGCTCGACGCGGTGCGCGCCTCGGGTGCGGTCGCCGACGACGCCTTCCCGCAGATCTTCGGCCGCATCAGCTTCTTCGTGAACGCGGGCATCCGCTTCGTCACAGAACTCTGCAAGATGCGCGCCTTCGTCCGCCTCTGGGACGAGATCGGCCGCGAGCGCTACGGCGTCGAAGACCCGAAGCTGCGCCGCTTCCGCTACGGCGTGCAGGTGAACTCGCTCGGCCTCACCGAACAGCAGCCCGAGAACAACGTCTACCGCATCCTGCTCGAGATGCTGGCGGTGACACTGTCGAAGAACGCGCGCGCCCGGGCGGTGCAGCTGCCGGCCTGGAACGAGGCCCTCGGCCTGCCGCGCCCCTGGGACCAGCAGTGGTCGCTCCGGGCCCAGCAGATCCTCGCCTTCGAGACCGATCTCCTCGAATACGGCGACATCTTCGACGGCTCGCACCTGATCGAGGCGAAGGTCGAGGAGCTCGTCGCCGAGGCGCGGGAGGAACTGGCCCGGGTCGAGGCGATGGGCGGCGTGCTGGCGGCGGTCGAGAGCGGCTACATCAAGAGCCAGCTCGTGGTCTCCAACACCAAACGTGTTGCCGACATCGCCGCCGGCCGCATCAAGGTGGTGGGCGTCAACTGCTACACCGAGAGCGAGCCTTCGCCGCTGCTCACCGACGGCGGCGCCGCCTTCCTGACGGTCGATCCGGCGGCCGAGGCGCGGCAGATCGAACGGCTGCAGGCGCACCGGCAGAGCCGCGACGCGGCGGCGGTCCGGCACGCGCTCGCGGAGCTGCGCGCCGCGGCACAGGAGGGGCGGAACGTGATGCCCGCCTCGATCCTCTGTGCCGAGGCCGGGGTCACGACCGGCGAATGGGCGCAGGTGCTGCGCGAGATCTGGGGCGAATACCGGGCACCGACCGGGATCGGCGCGGTGCGCTCGCCGGCCGCCGATCTGCTCGCACCGGTGCGGGCGCGGGTCGAGGAGGCGGCGCGGCTGCTCGGCCGGCGGCCCAAGATCCTCGTCGGCAAGCCCGGCCTCGACGGCCATTCCAACGGCGCCGAGCAGATCGCCGTCGCCGCGCGCGATGCCGGCATGGAGGTGGTCTACGAGGGCATCCGCCTGTCGCCGGCGCGGATCGCCAATGCCGCGCTCGAGGAGAGCGTACACCTCGTCGGCCTGTCGATCCTCTCCGGCTCGCACCTGCCGCTCGTGCGCGAGGTGCTGGAGCGCATGCGCCAGCTCGGCATCGGCGACGTGCCGGTGGTGGTCGGCGGCATCGTGCCGCCCGAGGACGCGCGCGCCCTCGAGGCGATGGGCGTCGCCCGCGTCTACACGCCCAAGGACTTCCGCATCGACCGGATCATGGCGGATCTCGTCGAGATCCTGCTCGCCGCGGGCAGACGCGCCGCCTGAACCGCCGCTTCAGGGTTCGCCCGGATGGCGCGGCACCCTGAGCACGCGGTGGACGTCGGCCGAGAGCATGAAGCCGAAGCCCAGAAGCGTCGCCAGCATGGCGGTGCCGCCGTAGGAGACGAGCGGCAGCGGCACGCCGACGACCGGCAGGAGCCCGGTCACCATGCCGACGTTGACGAGGACGTAGAGGCTGAAGTTGAGCCCGACGCCCATGGCGACGAGGCGGCCGAAATCGCTCGAGCTGCGGAGCGAGATCCGGAGCGCCACGAGCACGATCAGCAGGCACAGCAGCAGCACGCCGGCCGCGCCCGCGAAACCGGCTTCCTCGGCGAGCAGGGTGAAGGCGAAGTCGGTCTGCTTCTCCGGCAGGAAGTCGAGCCGGGCCTGGGTGCCGGCGAGGAAGCCGCGGCCGAAGAGGCCGCCCGAGCCGAGGGCGATCTTCGACTGGATGATGTGGTAGCCGGCCCCGAGCGGATCGCGTTCGGGGTCGAGGAAGGTCAGCACCCGCTGCTTCTGGTAGTCGTGCAGCCGCGACCAGGCGAGCGGCAGCGCCGCCGCCACGAGACCGCCCGCGAGCAGGAACTTCCAGATCCGCACACCGGCGAGGAACAGCATGCCGCCGCCGACCGCCGCCACGAGGACGGCCGTGCCGAGATCGGGCTGCACGACGACGAGGGCCGCCGGGACCGCGATCATCGCGAGCGGGGCGAGGAGGAAGGTCGGCCGGCCGATGTCCTCGAGCCGGGCGCTGTGGAAGAAACGCGCAAGGGCGAGGATCAGGGCCACCTTGGCGAGTTCCGACGGCTGCAGCTGGAAGATGCCGAGATCGAGCCAGCGCTGCGCCCCCTTGCTGAAGCTGCCGGCGATGTCGACGGCGACCAGCAGGACGAGGGCACCGGCGAAGATCGCATAGCTCCAGCGGTACCAGAAGCGGATGTCGACGAGCGCCACCGCGACCATCACCGCATAGCCGGCGACAAAGCGCACGGCGTGCCGCCACGCCCAGGGCTCGGGCGAGCCGCCGGCCGCCGAATAGAGGACGAGATAGCCGACCAGCGCGAGGGCCGGCACCAGCAGCAGGAAGGGCCAGTGCAGCTGGCGCAGCTTCTCGCCGAAGGCGAGCTCGGCCGGACGCAGACCGGCGGGGCGGGCGGTCGCCATCAGCCGGGGACCCCGCTCTGCAGGTCGGCGAGCCGGCGCCCGGCCGGATCGATCTCGAGCGTCCGCATCATGATGTCGCGCGCGATCGGTGCCGCCGCCCTGGCACCGCTGCCGCCGTGCTCCACCACCACCGCGACGGCGTAGCGCGGTTCCTCGTAGGGAGCGAAGCAGACGAAGAGCGCGTGGTCGCGCTCCTCCCAGGGGATGTCCTTGCGCTTGTGGGCACCGGTGAGCCGCTCGGCGCGGGTGATGCGGCGCACCTGCGAGGTCCCGGTCTTGCCGGCGAGCTGCACGCCTTCGAGTTCGAGCCGGGCCCCGCGCGCCGTGCCGCGGCGGCCGTTCACCACCTCGAGCATGCCCCGCAGCACCGGGCGCAGCGAGGCCTCCGAGATGCCGAGCGACGGCCAGGCCGCTCCGGAGGGATCGTTCGCTTCGGGCCGGGCCCGGCGGACGAGCCAGGGCACGACGGCGCGGCCGCCGTTGCAGAGCCGTGCCGTCATCACGGCGAGCTGCAGCGGGGTCGCCAGCACGTAGCCCTGGCCGATGCCGGCCACGAGGGTCTCGCCCTTCTGCCACGGTGTGCCGAAGCGCCGCTTCTTCCATTCGCGCGTCGGGATGTTGCCGGGCTTCTCGCCGGGCAGGTCGATGCCGAGCCGTTCGCCGAGGCCGAAGCGGTTCGCCATGGCGGCGATCGCATCGACACCGACGCGGCGCGCGAGATCGTAGAAATAGACGTCGCAGCTCTGCTCGATCGCCTCGACCAGTGACAGGGTGCCGTGTCCGCCCTCCTTCCAGCAGTGGAACCGCGTGTTGCCGAGTTCGACGAAACCCGGGCAGTAGACCTCGTAGTTCGGACCGGTGACTCCCGCCTCGAGGGCGGCGAGGGCCGTGATCATCTTGAAGGTCGAGCCGGGCGGGTACTGGCCGCGGATGCATTTGTCGACGAGCGGGTGCAGCGGATTGGCGAGCAGCGAGCGCCAGGTGCGGGAGTCGATGCCGTTCGCGAACGGCCGCGGGTCGAAGCTCGGCACCGAGACCGCGGCGAGCACGCCACCCGTGTGCACGTCCAGCACCACGGCGGCGGCCGCCTTCTCGCCCGCGAGCCGGTCGAAGCACCAGGACTGCAGCTCGAGATCGATGGCGAGCTCGATGTCCTCGCCCGGTTCGCCTTCCTCCCGGTAGAGTTCGCGAATCTTGCGGCCGAGGGCGTTGACCTCGACCCGGCTGCGTCCGGCGCGGCCGCGCAGCACCCGGTCGTAGGCGCGCTCGATGCCGCTCTTGCCGATGCGGAACTCGGGCAGCTGCAGAAGGGGATCCGGGTCGTTCGCGAGCTCCTGCTCGCTCACCGGACCCACGTAACCGAGGATGTGGGCGAGCAGCGGTCCGTGCGGATAGCGGCGCACGAGACCCGAATCCAGCACCACGCCCGGAAGTTCCGGGGTGTGGACGGCGATCCGTGCCACCTCGTCCCAGCTCAGGTCGTCGCGCACCACCACCGGCACGAACGGCCGCAGCGACAGGGCGGTGCGTTCCACATCCTCGAGCGTGTGGTCGGGAATCGGCACGAGCCGGGCGAGCCGTTCCAGCGTGCCGCGCAGGTCCGGGGTCTGCTCGCGCACGATTTTGAGCCGGTAGGTCGGTGCGTTGAGCGCGAGCGGCCGGCCGCGCCGGTCGAACACCCGGCCGCGCGGCGGAACGGTGAGCTCGAGATTGACGCGGTTGTCCTCGGCGAGGTCGGCGTACTTCGCGCCCTCCTCCACCTGCAGCTGCCAGAGCCGCGCCGCGAGCACGCCGAACAGGCCGATCTGCACCCCGCCCACCACGAGGGCACGCCGGGTCAGCAGGCGCTGACGGTCAGTTTCGATCTCCATAGCGCGGCCTCGGCAGACGTGCGCGGACCCGGGAGAGCAGATAGGAAACCGCGGGCCAGCTTGCGAGCGTGAGCAGATACTCGTCGAGCACCGGCGTCGGCGCGAAGAGGTGCTGCCACCACAGGCAGGCGAGCAGCCAGCGCAGGCCCTCGACGAGCGCGGCCGCGAGTCCGAAGCAGAACCAGATCACGGCGAAGGGCTGGGCGCGCAGATAGGGCTGCCCCGGGCCGAGCAGCAGCCGGGCGCCGAGGAAGGCGGTCGCCGAGTGCCCGGGCGGCATGCCCGAGACCAGGTCGAACAGCAGGCCGGTGGCGAAGGTGCCGGCCGGCGTCAGCAGCGCCGGCTCCCAGAGCGCCCAGTAGAACAGCACCGCGAGGGTGAAGAGCGGTGCGACGCTGCCGGGAGCGGCCGTCGGCAGGGGGAGGGCGTCGAGGGTGACGGCGAAGAGGGCCGTGAGGAGCGGCAGATGGCGCTTCGGCGAATGTTCGGCGGTGCGCGCCGAGGGCGCGAGCCCGACGCTCACGGCACCGCCCTCCCGGCCTCCGTCCCGCCGGCCGCCGGCGGCATCGGTGCCTCCGGCGGGTCTTCCGCTCCGGGCGGCCGCACCGGCGCATACTGCAGCACGACGACGTAATCGAGCCGGTCCCAGTCGGCGAACGGCCGGACCGTCACGGCGTGCTCGCTCACCTCCTCGATCTCGCCCACCGGAAGGCCGGGCGGCAGCAGGCCGTCGCGCCCGGAGGTCACGACCCGGTCGCCCGGGGCGAGCGAGGGATCGAGCGGCAGGAAGCCGAGCCGCGGCCGCCGCGAATTGTCGCCTTCGAGGATGGCGTGATCGCCGGAGGGTGCCACGACCACGGGGATGCGCGAGTTGAGGTCGGTCAGCAGCAGGACCCGCGCACTGCGCCGTCCGGCCCCGAGCACGCGGCCGACGAGCCCGTGTTCGTCCATCACCGGCATGCCGGCGGTAATCCCGCGGTCGGCTCCGGCGTCGAGCAGCCGGGCGTGGCGGAAGGGGCCGCCGCTGTCGCCGACCACCCGCGCCACCGTCTGGCGGGCGGTGCCGGGGACGACCGGCATCGCCAGCATCCGGCGCAGCGCCCGGTTCTCGACCTCGAGTCGCACGGCCTCGTCCCGCCAGCGGCGCAGCTCCGCGAGCTCGGCCCGCAGGCGGGCGTTCTCGCTCCTGAGTGCGAGCAGCGCCCCGACCTCTTCGCCGATGCTGCGGGTGAGGCGGACCGGCTGCTGCAGCACCGACAGCGCCGGCGCGTAGAGATCGGAGACGATGCCGCCGAGCCAGTGGACGAGGCGGAGATCGGCCTTCGAGACGACCAGCAGGAGCGCTGCGAGCAGCAGGTAGAGGCGCGGCGCGAGGCGGTCGAGGCTGCGCCGCAGCTGCCGCGCCCGCCGCTGCCAGCCGGCGCGCAGGCGTTCGATCCGCGAACGTGTGGTGGCGAATTCGACCCAGGTCGCCATCGGCCTCCGGTCCGGCCCCGGCAGGCGCGGCCGCGCGCGGCCGCCGGGCTCAGTACGCCGGCTGCAGCAGATGCTGCAGCCGCTTCATGTCCTCGAGGCAGCGGCCGGTGCCGAGTGCCACGCAGGTGAGCGGCTCGTCGGCGAGGCTCACCGGCAGCCCGGTGGCGTAGCGCAGCACGTGGTCGAGGTTCTTGAGCAGTGCGCCGCCGCCGGTCAGCAGGATCCCCTTGTCGACGATGTCCGCGGAGAGTTCGGGGGCGGTGTGCTCGAGGGCGATCTTGACCGCCTCGATGATGGCGTTGACGGGCTCGGCGAGGGCTTCGGCCACCTGCCGCTGGCTGATGGTGATCTCCTTCGGCACGCCGTTCATCAGATCGCGGCCGCGGATCTCCATGAGCGCGCCGGTGCCGTCCTCGGGCAGGCAGGCCGAGCCGATCCTGATCTTGATCTGCTCCGCCGTGGCCTCGCCGATCAGCAGATTGTGGTTGCGGCGGATGTAGTTGACGATCGCCTCGTCCATCTTGTTGCCGCCGACGCGGATCGACCGCGCGTAGACGATGCCGCCGAGCGACAGCACGGCGACTTCCGTCGTCCCGCCGCCGATGTCGACGACCATCGAACCCGTCGGTTCCGTCACCGGCAGGCCGGCGCCGATCGCCGCCGCCATCGGTTCCTCGATCAGGAACACGCGCCGCGCACCGGCCGCCTCGGCGCTCTCCTGGATCGCCCGGCGCTCGACCGCCGTCGAGCCCGAGGGCACGCAGATGATCACCCTCGGGCTCGCGAAGCCGCGGCGCGCGTGCACCCGCCGGATGAACTGCTTGATCATCTCCTCGGCGACCTCGAAGTCGGCGATGACGCCGTCGCGCAGCGGCCGCACCGCCTCGATGTTGCCGGGCGTGCGACCGACCATGCGCTTCGCCTCGTTGCCCACCGCCAGCACCTGCTTGCGGCCGCGGTTGTGGGCGATCGCCACCACCGACGGCTCGTTCAGGACGATCCCCCGCTTCTTCATGTAGACGAGGGTGTTGGCGGTCCCGAGATCGATCGCGAGATCCGTGGAGAAGAGGCCGAACAGGCGCCCGAACATCGACCCTCGATCCGTGTAGCCAAGTACGCGCAGCAGCGGGAAGGCACGCCCTCCCGCTGCTGCCCCGTGGTTTCTACCATGACGCGCAGGACTCCGCCAGTGGCGGAGCCGCGGTTGCGGTCGGCCTGCGGTCTCAGACGGCGATCGCCGCCGGTTGTCCCTTCTCGCGCTTGACGAGCAGCTTGTTGAGGGCCGCCAGATAGGCGCGGGCCGAGGCCACCAGCGTGTCGGTGTCGGCCCCCTGGCCGTGCACCGTCCGTCCGTTCTCGGCGAGCCGCACGCTGACCTGCGCCTGCGCGTCGGTCCCTTCGGTGACGGCATGGATCTGGAACAGCTGCAGCTCGCACTCGTGCGGCACGATGGCGCGGATCGCGCGGAAGGTGGCATCGACCGGCCCGTCGCCGGTCTCCGTCGCCGTGCGTTCCTCGCCGTCGACCTCGAGCGTCATCTCGGCCGTGGGCACGACGTCGGTGCCGCACTCGACGTGCAGACGCACGAGCCTGATGCGCGGCTCGAAACCCTGCGCCTCCTCGTCGACGAGCGCGACGATGTCCTCGTCGAAGATCTCCTTCTTGCGGTCGGCGAGCTGCTTGAAGCGCACGAACAGCTCGTTCAGCGCGTTGTCGCCGATCTCGTAGCCGAGTTCCTGCAGCTTGCGGCGGAAGGCGTGGCGGCCCGAATGCTTGCCGAGGACGAGGCTCGACTTCACCAGTCCGACATCCTCGGGGCGCATGATCTCGTAGGTCTGGGCGTGCTTGAGGACGCCGTCCTGGTGGATGCCGCTCTCGTGGGCGAAGGCGTTGGCGCCGACGATCGCCTTGTTCGGCTGCACCGGGAAGTTGGTGACCGCACTCACGAGCCGCGAGGCGCGCATGATCTCCTGGGTGCGGATGCCGGTGCGGTAGGGCAGGAGATCGTTGCGGGTGCGGATCGCCATGACGATCTCTTCGAGCGCCGCGTTGCCCGCGCGCTCACCGATGCCGTTGATCGTGCACTCGACCTGCCGGGCACCCGCCTGCACCGCCCTGAGGCTGTTCGCCACCGCGAGGCCGAGATCGTTGTGGCAGTGCACCGAGAGCACCGCCCGGTCGATGTCCGGCACGTTCTCCCGGATGTAACGGATCAGGTCGGCGAACTCCTCGGGATAGGCGTAGCCGACGGTATCCGGGATGTTGATCGTCGTCGCGCCGGCGCGGATCGCCGTCTCGATGCAGCGGCAGAGGAAATCGCGTTCACTCCGCGAGGCGTCCTCGCCGCTCCATTCGACGTCGTCGGTCCACCGGCGGGCGCGCTTCACGCTCTCCTCGACGCGTTCGAGCACCTGCTCCGGCGTCATCTGGAGCTTGTAGCGCATGTGCAGCGGGCTCGTGGCGATGAAGGTGTGGATGCGCCTGCGCTCCGCCGCCTGCAGCGCCTCGCCGGCGCGGTCGATGTCGGCGGCATTGGCGCGCGCGAGCCCGCACACCACGCTCTTCTTCACCTTCTGCGCGATCAAGCGCACCGCCTCGAAATCGCCCTCGGAGGCGATCGGGAAACCGGCCTCGATGACATCGACCCCCATGTCCTCGAGGACCTCGGCGACGCGGAGCTTTTCCTCGATGGTCATGGAGGCGCCCGGCGACTGCTCGCCGTCGCGCAGGGTGGTGTCGAAGATGACGACGTAATCGGAAGAGGGGCTGGTCATGGCTCTGTCCTCGGCGTCTGCGTCACGGTTGCGATCGCCACCTCGCCCTGCGAGGCGCGGGTCCCGTCCCCTGAACACGCCGTTCTCCGGCGGGCTCAGGGGCCCGTAAGTCGCAGAAGCAGGAGCAGAGCCGGTGCGAGCCTGGACGTGGCCGGGCGGACGGGCGTACCCCGGTCGGAAACTTGCATGTCGGCCCGGCGCGTCATCGTCTCGCCCGAAGTGCCCGAATCACGAGTCGCGCGGCTTGGAACCGCGACCGCAATATGGGCGCGGTCGGCGGGCGATGTAAAGAGGGGACGAGCGGCGAGGCTCCTCAGACGTTTCCTCCGCCGGCCACCGCGTCTCCGTCCGGCGGTTCGCCCGCCTCCTCGAAATGCCGGTAGAGGGCGTTCGCGCGCAGCAGATGCGCCTGCATCGCCGCCGCCGCCCGTTCGCCGTCGCCGGCCTCGATCGCGTCGACGATGGCGCGGTGTTCGGCGAGAGTAAGGAACTCCGCGCCGCGCACCCGCACGAGGCCGAGATGGTAACGCGACAGCCAGCCGAACACCGCCTCGACCACCGCCGGGAAGATCGGGTTGCCCGAGATCGCCGCGATCTCGCGGTGCAGCGCGCCGTCGAGGGCGAGGAAGGTCGCGGGATCGGCACGCGCCGCCTCCTGCTGCCCGAGGATCGCGCGCAGCCGCGCGACGTCCTCCGGCCGGCGCCGCCCGGCGGCGATGCGGGCCGTCTCCTTCTCGAAGGTGGCGCGCGCCTCCTTGAGGTGTTCGAGGCTCGCCGGAGAATGCTCGAGCAGATGGCGCATGGTCTCGCCCACCTGCTCGATGGCCTGGCCCACCGAGGGCCGCGCGACCCGCGCCCGCTCGCCGTGGCGGATTTCCACGAGCCCCATCCGCTCGAGCCGCTGCATCGCCTCGCGGATGGCCGGCCGTCCGACGCGGTAGCGCGTCATGAGCTCGCGCTCGGAAGGGAGGGCGTCGCCCGGCCGCAGGCGCTGTGTCCGGATCAGCGCGAGGAGCCGCTCCTCCACCTCGTCCGCGAGCTTGCGGCGGCGCACGGGGACCTCGCCGCCATCCGGGATCACGTTCGGTGTCGACATGGCGTACCGAACCTAGCGCGGCCCGCCGCGGCGGGCGAGACCGGCGGCGGCCGGGCGGATCCGGCGAGGGTTGAGCGGCGGCTTCCGGCGCGCCACATTGTCGCCGTGGCACGGCCGAACGCGGGAGACGACCCATGCGTCTGTTCGTCGCGGCTCTGGCCCTCGTGGCCTTCGCATCGGGCGGTGTCGCCGCTGCCTGTCCGGGCATGATGAACGCCGGCAAGCAGTCGGTGATCGCCAGTACCGACGGCACGGCGCTGCCGCAGACGCCGAAGCCGGTGCGGCTGCCGTCCGACAGCAAGAGCTGAGAGCGCGGACCTGCGTCCGTTCCGGGGCCGGCCGCTGCCGGCCCCTTTTTCTGCCGTGGGGAGGAGCCGTTGCAGATCGCGGTGATCGGAGGTGCCTCGGGGTTCGCCGCCCGCGCGCGGGACGCCGGGCTCGCGGTGTTCGTCTTCGCGACCGACGACGCCCCGGTACCCGGCCTCGACGGGCCCGGGATTTCGCGCCTCTCCGCGTGGAGCGATGCCTTCGGGGCGATGGAAGCGCCCCGCGTCTGGCTTCTCGACCTGCCGCCCGGCGGGGAGCTCGACCGCATCCTCGACGAGGCTTCGGCCGCGATCGAGCCGGGCGATGCGATCGTCGACGCGAGCGGCAGCTGGTGGTGCGACACGCTCCGCCGCTGGCGACGCCTCCGGCACCGCGCGCTCTGGTTCCTCGATCTCGCCGAGGTCCCGGCGGGCGGCGGGGCGACCTGGATCGTCGGTGGCGATCCGGGCGGTTTCGCGATCGCCCGGCCGGTGCTCGAACGGCTCGTCGCACCACACCCCGTGCGGCGTGTCGGCTCGGCCGGTTCCGCCCATTTCCTGCGCGCCATCCAGGACGCCGTGGAGGCGGCCGTGGCCCAGGCGCAGGGCGAGGCGGTGCAGCTCGCCGAAGCCTGGCCGGGCGAGTCCGACTGCGATTTCGCGCGCGCGCTGTGGCCGGCCGCGGCCGGAGGCATCGGCCGCGAGGCGTGGATCCCGGACGATGCGCTGCGGCTCGAGGCCTCGGTCCCCCTGCTTGCCCAGGCGGCCATGCTGCGGCTCGCGGAACGCCTCGAGGAGCACCGCTCCGAGCCGCCGCCACCGCGCTGCGGCCCGTTCGTCACGCCCGAAGACCTCGACTGAACAGCGGAAGGGGAGGCATCCGTGCAGTACGTCCAGCTCGGCCGTTCCGGCCCGCGCGTCTCGCCGCTCTGCCTCGGCACCATGATGTTCGGCGGCCGCACCGACGAACCCGAAGCGCGCGAGATCCTCGCCGTGGCGCGCGATGCCGGCATCAACTTCGTCGATACCGCCGACGTCTACAACGACGGCCGTTCGGAAGAGATCGTCGGCCGGGCGATCCGCGGCGAACGCGACCGCTGGATCCTCGCGACCAAGGTCGGCAACGCCATGGGCGACGACCCGAACCGGCGCGGCCTGTCGCGCCGCTGGCTGTGGCTTGCCTGCGAGGCGAGCCTCAGGCGTCTCGGCACCGACTGGATCGACATCTGGTATCTGCACCGCGAGGACCCCACCACGCCGCTCGAAGAGACCGTCTCGGCCGTGGGCGATCTGATCCGGAGCGGCCGGATCCGCTATTTCGGCCTCTCCAACTTCCGCAGCTGGCGGATCGCCGAGATCGTCCGGCTCTGCGACCGGCTCGGCGTCGACCGTCCGGTGGTGCTGCAACCCTACTACAACATGATGAACCGGCAGCCCGAGGTGGAACTGCTGCCGGCCTGCGGTCACTACGGTCTCGCGGTCTGTCCCTACAGCCCGCTCGCGCGCGGCGTGCTGACGGCGAAATACGATCCCGACGCCCCGCCGCCGCCGGACAGTCGCGCCGCGATCCGCGACCGGCGGATGATGGAGACGGAGTGGCGGAGGGAGAGCCTCGTGATCGCGCAGAAGGTGCGCGAGCGGGCTGAGGCCCTCGGCATCACCCCGGGCCAGTTCGCGGTCGCCTGGCTCCTCAACAACGCGCTCGTCACCTCACCGGTCGTCGGCCCCCGGACGGTGGAGCAGATGCGCGATTACCTGGGCGCGCTCGACTACCGGTTCACGGCCGAAGACGAGGCCTTCGTCGATTCGCTCGTGCCCATCGGCCATCCCTCGACCCACGGCTACAACGATCCGGCCTATCCGGTCGAGGGCCGGGTGCCGCGTTCCGGCCGGACAGCGGAAGCCTAGGCCGGAAAATCGGGGTCGATCTCGCGCGCGAGGCAGGGCGGCGAGGCGCACTCGGCGTCCGCGGTATCGTCGCCGAACCGCTCGATGCCCTCCTCCGTCACCAGCAGGTCGAGCCGCTGGTCGTGCGGCTGCGGGCGGATGCTGTCGACGCGCGCGAAGGCGTAACCGATGCCGATCACGAGCGGCCGCGGGCGGACCGTCGGCAGGGTGCGGTCGAAATAGCCGCCGCCGTAGCCGAGCCGGTAGCCTTCCCGGTCGACGGCCACGACCGGCAGCAGCACCACCCGGGGCACGATCCGTTCGTCGGGTTCGGGGATCGGAATGTCCCACACGCCGGTCGTCATCGGGGTCTCCGGCGTCCAGCGCCGGAACACCATGGGCGCCTTCTTCCGGACGATCACCGGCAGCGCCGCGATGCCGCCCCGCCCCACGAGGCCGGCCGCGAACGGGCGCAGGTCGATCTCGTCGCGGATCGGCCAGGTGAACGAGACCGGACCCGGCGGCAGCACCGGCACGAGCGCTTCGAGGTGCCGGAGCACCGCCGTCTCCGCAGCTCTGCGCGTGGCTTCGTCGAGGGCGGCCCGCCGCGCCAGCATCGTCTCCCGCAGCGACCGGCGCCAGGCCCGAAGATCGTCCGTCGTCATCCGCTCTCCCCCGACCGCCCCGCACCGCGGCCGAAGCGCAGCAGCACGAGCGGCCCGACCAGCGCGCCGGCACCGGTGACGGCGAAGGCGGCGAGCCATCCGGTGGCCGGATCGTCGGCGAACAGGTCGAGCGCGAGGCCCGTCAGCATCGGGCTCGCCATCGCCATCAGCGACCCGAGCAGCGTCTGCACGGCGATCGTGGTGCCGCGCCGCACGGCCGGAGTGGCGGCGAGCGTGCCGACCGTGATCGCCGCGCTGTCCGCCATCACGAGGCAGGCGTAGAGGATGGCGACCGGGACCAGCAGGGGCAACGGCCCGCCGGCGAGTGCCGCGAGCGCGAGACCGGAGGCCGCGGATGCCGTCATGATGGCGGCGAGCGTGCGGCGCCGGTCGAAGCGGGTCGCGAGCTCGTTGCCGAGGATGCTCGCGGGCAGCCCGAGCAGGACGAGGACGGTCGCGAGCGAGGCCACCGCGGCCGGTTCGAGGCCGCTTCCGGTCGCGGTGGCGGCGAAGGCGAGGAAGGCCACGACCCAGGTGCGGAAGGCGAAGAGCTCGAAGGTGTGGGCGGCGTAGGCGAAGACGAAGGCCATCACCTGCCGGTCGCGCAGCACGGGGCGCGGATCGGGCAGCCACCGCGCCCCGTCCGCACCGGCCGGCGCCTCGCGCGGCACGGCCGCCGCCACGAGGACCGCGCCCGCGAGGGCGAGGACGCCGGTTGCGACGAACGCTCCGCGCCACCCGAGAAGCGCCGCGGTCGTGCCGCTCACGAACAGCGAGAGGGCCGAGCCGAGCGAGAAGCTCGCCGTGTAGAAGGACTGGAAACGCCCGGCCTTCGGGCCGCGCAGCCGGTCGGTCAGGGCCTTGAGGCCCGGCATGTAGCTGCCGGCGATGCCGATGCCGGCGAGCGCCCGCCACACGAGTGCGCTCCAGAAGCCCGAGGCCGAGAGGGCGAAGCCGAAGCCGGCCGCGGCCGAGAGCAGGCAGGAGGCGAGGACGATGCCACGGGCGTCGATCCGGTCGGTGAGCCCGACGAGAAGCGGTGCCGCGAAGGCGTAGGCGACGTAGCTCACGCCCGCGATCCAGCCGGCCTCGGTCGCCGAGAGCTGCCAGATCGCGCGGAACTCCGGGATCAGCGCCTGGAAGGCGAGGGTGCCCGAAAGTGCCAGCACCTGCATCGCGCAGAGGACGAAGGTGAGACGCAGGTCGGCGCGCGTCGCCTGCGCCGCGGACATGCCGCCCCATGCACCGCCTTCCGGCGTCACCGTCACCGGGCCCCGGGCGATGGCGCGAAAAGCCGCTCCGGGCGGAGCGCCGGCAGGACTCCGGCGAGCGCCGGCTCCGGCGTCTCGCCCCGGATCACCGCGGCGGCGAGCCGCGCCATCGCCGGCGCCGTCTGGATGCCGTAGCCGCCCTGGCCGGCGAGCCAGAAGAAACCCGGCGCCCGCGGATCGAAGCCGAGGACCGGCGTGCGGTCCGGGGCGAAGGTGCGGAGCCCCGCCCATTTCCGCCCGATCCGCCGCACCCCGAGGTCGAAGGCGCGCTGGATGCGGTCGACCGCGACCGCGATGTCGAGTTCGTCCGGCGCCGCGTCGCAGGGCGGCGAGGGCGTCTCGTCGGCCGGCGAACAGAGGAGCTGCCCGGCTTCGGGCTTCACGTAGAACTGTTCGTCGACGTCGGCGACGAGCGGCATCGATGCCGTGTCGATGTCCGCGGGGGCGGCGACGGTGAACGCCGTGCGCCGCTTCGGCACGAGGCCGAGCGGTGCGAGACCGGCGAGCCCGGCGAGGGCATCCGCCCAGGCGCCGGCGGCATCGACGACGACGGCGCAGGCCACCGTCTCGTGCCGGGTCTGCACCTGCCAGGCGTCGCCCTCGCGGCGGAGCCCGAGGACCTCGCGATCGGTGCGGACTTCGCCGCCCGCCCGGCGGAACAGGCGAAGAAAGCCCTGGAGGATGGCGCCGACGTCCATGTCCGCCGCCTCGGGATCGAGGAAGCCGGCGACGGCGTAATCCGGGCGCAGGAGCGGCACGCGCAGCCCCAACTCCTCCGGCCCGACCATGCGCACGGTCGGAACGAAGCGGCGGGCGAACAGCGCCTCCCTTTCGAGCCTCGCGCGCTGGTCGGCCCGGGCGATCGCGACGAAGCCGCGGCGTGCCAGCAGCGGGCGGTCGGCGAAGCCGTCGGGCGGCTCGCGATAGAAGGGCTCGGAGGCGAGGGTGAGGGTGCGGATCGCCTCGTTGCCGTAGGACTTCAAAAAGACGGCGGCGGACCGCCCGGTCGCGTGCCATCCGGGCTGGCTCTCGCGCTCGAGCAGGAGCGTGCGCGCACCCGACCGCTGCAGCGCACAGGCGACGCTCGCCCCGGCGATGCCGGCACCCACCACAACGACATCGAACCTGTTTTCCATCCGGCGGCCCTAGGCGATGCCGAGATCGGCGAAGCCCGCGAACGGCACCGGATCGCCGGGTGCCACCCGCTCCACCGCATCGCCGAGGAAGACGAGCCCGTCGGCCCCGGTCATGGAGGTGAGGATGCCGGATCCCTCGCGCTCGATCCGCGCGACCGCGGTCCGGCCGGCTTCCGTCGACACGAGCCGCGCCCGCAGGAACTCGCTGCGTCCGGCGCGCTTCTTCAGGGCGAACGCGGCGGGGAGTTCGACGAAGCGTGGCGGCCGGAAGCCGGCACCGGCGAGAGCGAGCAGGAACGGGCGCGCGAAGAGGGCGAACCCCACCATCGCCGCGACCGGGTTGCCCGGAAGGGTGACGACCGCCGCATCGCCGAGCTCGCCGAGCGCGAGGGGGCGTCCGGGCTTCATCGCCACGCGCCAGAAGTGCAGCCGGCCGAGGGCCCCGAGGGTGCGGGAAAGATGATCCTCGTCGCCGCGCGAGGCGCCGCCCGAGGTCAGCACCACGTCGTGCGCCGAAGCGGCACCCAGCACCGCGTTCCGGACCACCTCCTCGCGATCCGGCAGGATGCCGAGATCGGTGAGCGTGACGGGAAGCTGGCGCAGGAGCGCGCGCAGCACCGTGCGGTTGACGTCGAAGATGCCTCCCGCGGCGAGCGGCGCGCCGGGCTCGGCGAGCTCGTCGCCGCTCGAGAAGATCGCGACCCGAAGCGGCCGGAAGACCTCGAGCTCCGCCTCGCCGAGCGAGGCGGCGACGCCCAGATGCTGCGGCCGCAGCACGGTCCCTGCGGCGATCACCGTCTCACCACGCCGGATGTCCTCGCCCGCCGGCCGCACGCCGCGCCCCTCCGGATAATCGGCCGGCAGACGGACGTGCCCGCCCTCGACCCGCGCCTCCTCCTCCATCACCACCGTGTCGGCGCCCCCGGGAAGCGGGGCGCCGGTGAGCACGCGGACGGCCGTGCCCGGCGCGAGCGGTGCGCCGTGGGGATGGCCGGCGGCGGCCCGCCCCGGCGCGATCCGGAGGATCCCGCCCGTGGCTTCGAGATCGGCCCGGCGGCAGGCCCAGCCGTCGACCGCGACATTGGTGAAGGCGGGGACGTCGCGTCCGGCCACGAGATCCCTCGCGAGCACACGGCCGGCGGCGGCCGCGAGCGGCACCCGTTCGGCCGCGACCCGGACACGGGCGGCCGCGGCGAGCCGTTCCCACGCGGCGGTGACCGAGACCTGGTCCGGATCGAGATCGGTGCACTCGGGCAGACGCCGGCTCACGGCCAGGCGCTCGCGTGGGCGAGGGCGAAAGCGGCGATGCCCTCGACGTCGTCGAGATCGAAGACCGGCCGGTCGAGATCGGCGATCGGCTCGTCCGAGGCGACGGCGAGCACCGTCGGATCGTCCCGCGCGATCAGCGGCGTGCCGCGCTCGGCGCGATGCACCTCGATCTTGGGATGGGGGAAGGCCTTGAAGCCTTCGACGATCACGAGATCGACCGGGCTCATGCGGGCGAGCAGCTCCTCGAGCGGCGGCTCCGGCTCGTCCACGAGTTCGTGGATCAGCGCCCAGCGTCGCGAGGTCGCGAGCACCACCTCGCGCGCCCCCGCCTCGCGGTGCCGCCAGCTGTCCTTGCCGGGCTGGTCGATGTCCACCGTGTGATGGGCGTGCTTGATGGTCGAAACGCGGTAGCCCCGCTCCGTCAGATGGCGGACCAGCCGGACGACGAGCGTGGTCTTGCCGTTGTTCTTGTAGCCGACGATGCCGATCACCGGGCTCGACTGCGCGCTGGGCATGACTCTTCCGACCGTTCGCGGGCGCTTGCCGCCGCCCGCCCGCGCGCTAAGAGCTAGCGCATCCGCGAGGGAGGACAAAGTGGAACCGGCCGAGCTCGATGCCCGCGGCCTGATCTGTCCGCTGCCCGTGCTCAAGGCGCAGAAGCGGCTGCGCGCCCTCGCACCGGGAGAGCGCCTCGTCGTGCTCGCCACGGACCCGAAGGCGCCGGCCGATTTCGCCCATTTCTGCGAGGCCGGCGGCCACCGTCTGGTCGAGAGTTCGGAGGCGGACGGCGTCTACCGCTTCGTGATCGAGCGGGCCGGCTGAAGGGCTCAGCGCAGCACGAACGCGAGCTCGCGGGCGGCGGCGACGGCACCGTTGCGCAGGAGCTCGACCCGCGCCCGGTAGTCGCCCGGCGGGAATCCACCGGGTGGCGCGCGCCGGCCGGCGAAGCGGAAGAAGCGCGCCTTGGCCGCCTCCGCCCGGCTTTCGGCCGCGAAGAGCGGCGCCCGGCCGTCCGCTCCTGACACCTCGAACCGCACGAGGTCGCCGGCCTCGAGCCCGTAGCCTTCGACCCAGACGACGAGCGCCGGGATCGCCGCGGAGAGCTCCCTCTCCGCGAGGCCGCCCTCCCGGACCACCGCCCAGTCCGGCCGGTCGGAGGCGATCCCCACCTTCGTGAGGACCACGGGCTCGTAAGGGATCGCGGCAAGCGCGCCGGGGGACCAGAGGGGATCTTCGCCCGGCCCGCACTCCGGCCCGCCCGCGAGGCCGCGGAACGGGTCGACGGTGCGGCCGTTCCGGCGGACGAGGAACTCCACGTGCGGGAAGTTGGTGTTGCCGGAGAGGCCGACGAGGCCGAGCGGCGTTCCGGCTTCGACCCGGTCGCCCGGCCGCACCCGGACGCTGCCGTTGCGCAGGTGGCAGTACTGGGTCTCGAAGCCGTCGCCGTGATCGACCAGCACGCCGTTGCCACACTCCCGGCCGGCGATGCGGCTCCGGTCGATCGCGTCGACGCGCACATCCTCCATGCCGTCGCGCACCGCCTTCACCACGCCCGGCGCCGCAGCGAGCACGGGAATGCCGCGGCGCATGGCGGCGAGGTCCGGGATCGCGATGTCGGTGCCGTCGTGGCCGTCGTAGGTGCGGCTGCCGCACATCCAGTCGCGCACGCCCGGTCCGGGATCGAGGTCGGGGAAGTGGATCGCCCAGCAGTCGCGGCCGGGCCGGCAGGCGACCGGCAGCTCCAGCACCGGGCCCGCCGCGGCGGCCTCCGTCGCGACGAGCGCCACCAGCAGGACGGCGAGATTCCACACGGTCCGTTCCTCCCTATCCGGCCGGGTCGGCGATGGCTCCTGCCGCCACCGCCGGAGCCCCTCGCCGGTCGGGCTCCCCGGGCCATATATCGCGCTTCGTGGCATGCTTCGACCCGGACGCGCGTGTGAACCCGACGAGGATCCCGCTCTACCGCACGCACACCGCCCCCTGCCCCTATCTGCCGGGACGCGAGGAGGCGCGGGTCGTGGCGATCCTCGACGAACTCGCGCCCGAGAGCTTCGATCTCCTGACCGCCGCGGGCTTCCGGCGCACCCAGCGCTATCTCTACCGGCCGGACTGTCCGGGCTGCAACGCCTGCGTGCCGGTGCGCATCCCCGTCGCGGACTTCCGCTGGACCCGCGGCTTCCGCAAGGTCTGGCACCGCAACGCCGGGCTGCGGGCCGTGGAGCGTCCGCCGGTCGCGACCGCCGAGCAGTACGACCTCTTCAGCCGCTATCTCGCGAGCCGTCACGCCGGCGGCGGCATGGCCGGCATGACCTTCGAAGACTACCGCGAGATGGTCGAGGAGGCGGCGCCCGGCACCATGCTGGTCGAGTTCCGCGAGCCCGACGGCACGCTCTTCGGAGCGACGCTCACGGACCGGGTGGAGAGCGGCCTCTCCGGCGTCTACAAGTTCTTCGAGCCCGGAGCCGAACGCCGCAGCCCGGGGACGTTCATCGTCCTCTGGCACGTGGTGCGGGCCGGCCAGCTCGGCCTGCCCTATGTCTACCTCGGCTACTGGATCGCCGGCTGCCGCAAGATGGCCTACAAGAGCCGGTTCCGCCCGCTCGAGCGGCTGGAGGGCGCCCGCTGGGTCGCCTTCGCCGACGGCGAGGGACGCGGCGGCGCTTGATTCCTCCCGGGTTTTCGTAGAAACGTGCCGCCGCGACCGGGGCGGGCCGCGGGCCGTCGCGTCCCACGACCCGGCCATCGGAACCCTGGAGGGAGAGCGTTCGATGAGCATGAAGCGTCGCGAGTTCGTATCGAAGGCGACCGCGGCCGGTGTCGCCGCCGGCACCGTCGCCGCCGCATCGAGCTTCCCGAAGCCGGCCGTGGCCCAGGCGCGCAAGGAGATGGTGATCGTCTCGACCTGGCCGCGCGACTTCCCGGGCCTCGGCATCTCGGCGCAGCGGCACGCCGCCCGGATCACCGAGCTCAGCGAGGGCCAGATCGTCACCCAGTATTTCGCCGCCGGCGAACGGGTCGGCGCCTTCGACGCCTTCGACGAGGTCGCCTCGGGCAACGCGCAGGCCTACAACGCCGCCGACTACTACTGGAAGGGCAAGCATCCGGGCTGGGCCTACTTCACGAGCGTGCCCTTCGGCATGACCACCTACGAGTGGACGGCCTGGATCAAGTTCAAGGGCGGTCAGGCTCTCTGGGACGAGCTCGCCGACCAGTTCGGCCTCAAGTGCTGGCCGGTCGGCGCCACCGGCACGCAGATGGGCGGCTGGTTCCGCAAGGAGATCGAGACCGCGGACGACCTCAAGGGCCTCAAGTTCCGCATCCCCGGCATCGGCGGCGACGTCATGGCCAAGCTCGGCGCCTCGCCGGTGTCGCTGCCGGGCGGACAGATCTACGAAAATCTGGTGTCCGGCGCGATCGACGGCACCGAGTGGGTCGGTCCGTACAACGACTACTTCCTGAAGTTCTACGAAGCCGCCAAGTACTACTACTACCCGGGCTTCCACGAGCCGGGCGGCGGCCTCTCCTTCGGCATCAACAAGTCGTTCTGGGGCAGCCTCACCAAGTGGCAGCAGGAAGTCGTCAAGGCCGCCTGCTACGAGGAGCATGCCAACCAGTACGAAGAGACGATGGCCAACAACGGCATCTATCTCAGGAAGATGGTCGAGGAGCACGGCGTCGAGCTGCGCCGCTTCTCGGACGAAATCTACGACGCCTTCGGCGAGGCGGCGATGGAGGTGTTCGAGGAGGTGCGGCAGCACAGCGAGCTCGCCGCCAGGATCCACGACGAGTTCATGGACAACCTGCGCGAGCTGGCGGGCTGGACGGCGATCGCCGAGGTCGCCTACTCGGTGCAGCGCAACCGGGTGCTCGGCATCCGCGGCTGAGCCGGTTCGCGTCCGGTCGCGGTGCCGCGACGGCGCCGTGACCGGACTGCCGCGGAGGGGGCCGCCGGCCCGGGTGCGGGCGCATCTCCGGCCGGGGTGGGGGAAGCATGACGCAGGCGATCTCCATCGAGACGGCGGAAGGCCGCCCGGCGGTGGCGGTGCGCCTGTTCGGCTGGTTCGTGGTCGCGGCCCTCGCCGCCTTCCTCGTCAACAGCTGGCTCACCTTCGTCTCCGGCTGGCCGGGCGCGGCGGAAGCCTTCGCCGGCGGCGACGGACGTGCGTGGCTGCAGCTCCTGCTCTATCCGGCGGCCACCGCCGTAGGCGCAGCCTACGTCCTCGCGACCCGCGCGCTCACGCTCCGTCGCGACTGCGCGCGCCTCACGCACTTCGTCATCTGGCTCGTGCGCTGCGGCTTCTGGTCGGTGCTGCTGGTCGGTATCGCCGATGCCGCGATCTCCTTCCTGCGCGTCGAGGGCCTGCTGCCGGCCGTCGCCGGCGAGCAGCTCGCGACCGAACTCGGCCGGCCGCACTACCGCGGGATGGTGGTACACGTCCCGCTGCTGCTGTCCGGCTTCGTCCTCGGCTCGCTGACGCGCCGCACGCTCGGCTTCCACTGGCTCGCGCTGCTCGTCGTCGTGACGGAACTCGCGATCGTCTTCTCGCGCTTCGTCTTCTCCTACGAGCAGGCGTTCATGGGCGATCTCGTGCGCTTCTGGTACGCGGCGCTGTTCCTGTTCGCGAGCGCCTACACGCTGCTCGACGAGGGCCACGTGCGCGTCGACGTGCTGTATGCCGGGTTCGACGACCGCACCCGTGGTGCCGTCAACGCGATCGGGTCGATCCTGCTCGGCATGACCTTCTGCTGGACGATCCTGCTCGTCGGCTTCGCCAACAGGTCGGCGGTGATCGCCTCGCCGCTCTTCAACTTCGAGATCTCGCAGTCCGGCTTCGGCATGTACGTGAAGTATCTGATGGCCGGCTATCTCGCCTTCTTCGCCGTCACCATGCTGCTGCAGTTCGTCGCCTATCTCTTCGAATCCGTGGCCGACTGGCGGGGCGAGCCCGGCGGACGGCCGCACGAAGCCGCGCACGCGGCCTGACGCCGGGGACCCCGGATGGAACTCTTCTTCCTCGCCGTCCTGATCCTGCTGATGGCGGCGGCCCTCGGCTCCGGCTTTCCCGTCGCCTTCGCCCTGCCCGGCTCGGCGATCCTCACGGTCGTCGCCGCGGCCGCGTCCGGCTGGCTGTTCACCGGCGACCCTGCGGCCTTCTTCGCCGAGGGCGGCGCCGACCAGTGGCTGTCGGCCGGTGTCACCAATCTCCGCAGCGTCTACTGGGAGGTCGAGCGCGACACGCTGATCGCGATCCCGCTCTTCGTCTTCATGGGGATCATGCTGCAGCGCTCGAAGATCGCCGAGGACCTGCTGATCACCATGGCCCGGCTGTTCGGGCCGGTCCGGGGCGGGCTCGGCATCTCGGTCGTGTTCGTGGGCGCGCTGCTCGCCGCCACCACCGGCATCGTCGGCGCCACGGTCGTGGCCATGGGCCTGATCTCGCTGCCAGCGATGCTCAAGCACAACTATTCGAAGACGCTCGCCACCGGCACCATCGCCGCCTCCGGCACGCTCGGCCAGATCATCCCGCCCTCGATCGTGCTCATCATCCTCGCCGACCAGCTCGCGAGCGCGGTCGACCAGGCGAACACCGCGCGCAAGGCGCTCTACAAGGCGGCGACCGGCGAGCTCACCATGCCGTCCGAGTTCGACATCGCCTCGACGAGCGCGGGCGAGATGTTCCTCGGCGCCATCGTGCCCGGCCTCGTGCTCGTCGCCCTCTACATGATCTGGATCTTCGTCGTGGCCCTGCTGCGCCCGCGCGCGGCACCGGCGGTGCACGAGGGCGGCTTCGACCGGTCCTTCCTCGTCCACGTGTTCGTCTCGCTGATCCCGCCGCTCGCCCTGATCCTGCTGGTGCTGGGCTCGATCCTGATGGGGATCGCCACCGTCAACCAGGCGGGGGCCATCGGTGCCGCCGGCGCCACCATCATGGCCGGCTACCGGCTCTGGGAGGGACGGCGCGGCGCCTTCGCGCCGGCCCTTCTCGCGCTCGCCTCGATCGTCCTGATCGGCGTCGTGCTCTGGAACGTGCCGCTCAATGTCAAGAACGTCGCCACACGCACCGAAATGGTGGCGCTCGTCGTCGCCGGTATCGGCGTCGCCGGCCTGCTCGTGGCGCTGCTCTGGAGCGGCTGGCGCACCCTCGTCGTCGGCAACACGCTCCAGGGCGTCATGCTCGAGACGGCGAAGACCTCGGCGCTGGTCTTCGTCATCCTCATGGGCGCGGCCATGCTGACGGCCGCCTTCCGCGCCTTTGGCGGCGAGGATCTCGTCCGGCACTTCCTGCAGTCGCTGCCGGGCGGCTTCTGGACCCAGTTGGTCATCGTCATGGCGGTGATCTTCATTCTCGGATTCTTCCTCGACTTCATCGAGATCGCCGTCGTCGTCGTGCCGATCGTCACCCCGATCCTGCTCGCCGATCCCGCCGCCAACGTCATGGCGGTCTGGCTCGGCGTCATGATCGGTCTCAACATCCAGACCTCGTTCCTCACCCCGCCCTTCGGCTTCGCCCTCTTCTACCTGCGCGGCGTGGCGCCGCCGGAGGTCACCACCCTCGACATCTACAGAGGCGTGGTGCCGTTCATCTGCCTGCAGCTCCTCGCCCTCGTCATCGTCGGCTTCTGGCCGCAGCTCGCGAACTATCTCCCGACCCGCACCTCGCTCACCGCCGAGACCGCGCCGCCGCCGGTCAACCCGCGCCTGCAGTACTGCATCGAGCAGGTGGTCTTCCGCGAGCTCGACGATCGCCGCGGTGAACTCGAAGCCGCGATCACGCGCGCGGAGACACTCGACCTCTCGGTGCTGCCGGACCGGCTCGCGAAGGACCTGCGCGAGGGCATCGGCAAGGCGAAGGCCACCTTCGCGCTCGCCGCAGAGGTGCGGGCGGCCCGGCGCGCCATCGACGAAGCGGCCGCCGCCTACCGGCCGCTGCTCTCGACCGTGCGCGACATCGAACGCCGCGTGTTGCGGCTCGATCGCGAGATCGCGGATCTCGAGCGCGAGCTGGCCCGGCTCGATCCCGGAAGGCCGGAGAACGCCGACACCATCCGCCGCCTCGAAGCGCGGCTCGCCGCGGCGAAGGGCGAGCGCGAGGCGCTGCTCGCGCAGAAACCCGCGGAATGGGAGCAGGTAAAGGGGCAGTTCGCGAAGCTGCTCGACGCCGAGAAGCGCGCGACCCTGGCCTACCGGCGCAATGTCGACGAGGCCTGGCAGCCGGTCGGCGAGCTGCTCGCGCTCCTGCGCGACACCGACCGGCTGCGCGGGCTCGCGCCCGCCATCGCCGGGCTCGAAGAGGTGATCGCGGGCGAGCCGGAGGCGGTGGCCGAACGCGTCCAGGAGGTGCGGGATCTGGTGGGCGGCGTCGAGGGCACGGGCGCCATCCGCAGCGCTCTCGGCAAGGTGCGCAGCGCGCTCCGCGGCCGCACGTCCGATCCGGAACAGGCGCGGGCGGAGCTCTCCGAGGCGCTCCGGGAGTTCGGGGAGGAGCTCGCCTGGCGCCAGCAGGCGGTCGCGGCGCTGCTGCCCGCACTCGAGGCCTACGCCGACGCGATCCGCGACACCATCGGCCTGCGCCAGCAGCCCCGGCTGCCGAAGGCGGTCGCGACCGAGGTGGCGAGCTGCATGTCCCGTCACCGCGACGTGTCGCTCTGGTTCTAGGCCTCAGCGGAACAGCAGGGCCGGCAGCCAGGTGGCGAGGGGCGGGAAGGCCGCGACCAGGGCGAGACCGAGGAGCTGCAGACCGACGAAGGGGACGATGCCGCGGTAGAGATCCGCCGTCGTCACCTCCTCCGGCAGCACGCCGCGCAGATAGAAGAGGGCGAAGCCGAAGGGCGGGGTGAGGAAGCTCGTCTGCAGATTGACGGCGATCATCACGCCGAGCCAGACGGGGTCGATCCCCATGCCGATCAGCACCGGGCCCACGACCGGCACGACGACGAACACGATCTCGACGAAGTCGAGGAAGAAGCCGAGCACGAACAGCGTGCCCATGACGAGCGCGAGCGCCCCGAAGGTGCCGCCCGGCGTCGCGTGCAGCACGGCGCGCACCAGATGGTCGCCGCCGAAGCCGCGGAAGACCAGCGAGAAGATCGAGGCGCCGATCAGGATCAGGAAGATCATCGAGGTGATGGCGGTCGCGCGGCCGAGGCAGCCGGCGAGCACGGCAGGATCCAGCCGGCCGCGGGCGAGCGCGAGCGCAAGCGCACCGACCGCGCCGAAGGCGGCGGACTCGGTCGGGGTCGCGAGGCCCGCGAGGATCGAGCCCATCACCGCGACGATCAGCAGGACCGGGGCGACGAGCGCCCGCAGCACCTTCGCGGGCCGCGGTCGCGGGCCGGCATCGGCGACGGCCGGCGCGAGATCGGGGCGCAGCCGCACGCGGAGCAGGATCCAGGCCAGGTAGAGGCCTACGAGTACGAGCCCCGGCAGCAGCGCGCCCGCGAACAGGTCGACCACCGACACCGGCTCGGGGGCGAAATTGCCGAGCGCGAGCTGGGCTTCCGCATTGGCGCCCTGCAGCACGTCGGCGAGGATCACGAGCACGATCGAGGGCGGGACGATCTGCCCGAGCGTGCCGGCGGCGCAGACCACTCCGCAGGCGAGCCGCGGATCGTAGCCCGCCCGCAGCATGGACGGCACCGCCAGCAGGCCCATGGTGACGACGGTGGCGCCGACGATGCCGGTCGCCGCGGCGAGCAGCATGCCGACCACGGTGACCGCGCAGGCGAGACCGCCGCGCACGCGCCCGAACAGACGCGCGGCGACGGTGAGGAGCTCCTCGGCGATCCCCGAGCGCTCCAGCACCACGCCCATCAGCACGAAGAGCGGCACGGCGACCAGCACCTCGTTGGTCATGACGCCGAAGACGCGCGAGGGCAGCCCGGCGAGCAGCCAGACGTCGAACAGACCCAGCGCCGAGCCGGCGAAGGCGAAGGCGAGCGGCACGCCCGCGAGCACGAACGCCACCGGATAGCCCGTGACCAGCACGGCGCAGGTCGCGAGCACGGTGGCGACGGCGAAGGTCTCCGGGCTCACGGGCGCTCCTCCGGCCCGGGATCCGGGACGCCGCGCAGCACCGAAAGGGCCCGGATCGCCTGCGCGAGGCCGGCGAGGGCGAGGAGCAGGAAGGCGGCTGGGATCACGGTCTTGAGCAGAAAGAGACCGGGGAGACCACCCGCTTCGCGCGAGCCCTCGAGCCTGCGCCAGGATTCGAGCGCGTAGGGCAGCGACAGCCAGAACAGCGTCAAACTCGCCGGCAGCAGGAGGAACAGCGCGCCGAGAAGGTCGACGACGGCCCGCCGCCGCGGCGGTGCGGTCCGGTACCAGATGTCGAGCCGCACGTGGCCGTCGTGCCGCAGGGTCCAGCCGGCGGCGAGCAGGAACAGGCTGCCGTGCAGCCAGAGCTGCGCTTCCTGCAGCCGGACGGCGCCGATGCCGAAGGCGTAGCGCAGCACCGCGACGACGACACCCGTGAGCGCGACGGCGAGCAGGAACCAGCGGACCGTGCGGCCGACACGCTCCTGCACGGTGTCGATCAGGGCTGCGACGCGCCGCAGCTTGTCCATGCTCCGACCCTGCTCTATGCCGCCCGGGGAGATGTCCGGCCGGCGCGGACCGCATAGCGCGCACGACCCGCGGCCGCCAGCCGGGCCGGCTGCGACGCCGGGAGGAACGCCGTGGCGGAGACCTTCGAGGCTCTGGTTCTGGATCGCGAGGACGGCAGGACCGTCTGGCGCTTCGAGCAGCTGCCGGTGGACCGGCTGCCCCCGGGCGAGGTGCTGGTCGAGGTCGACTGGTCCTGCCTGAACTACAAGGACGCGCTGGCGATCACCGGCGCGGGCAAGATCGTTCGGGACTTCCCCTTCGTCCCCGGGATCGACTTCGCCGGTCGGGTGCGGGAATCCTCCGATCCGCGCTTCGCGCCGGGCGACCGGGTGGTGCTCACCGGCTGGGGTGTGGGCGAGCGGCACTGGGGCGGGCTCGCCGAACTCGCACGCGTCAGGGGCGACTGGCTCGTCCGGCTGCCGGAAGGTCTGGACACGCGCCACGCCATGAGCATCGGCACGGCCGGTTTCACGGCCATGCTGTCGGTGATGGCGCTCGAAGAGCAGGGCGTGAAGCCGGATGCCGGCGACATCGTCGTCTCCGGCGCCGCGGGCGGGGTCGGCTCGATCGCCACCGCACTGCTCGCCCGGCGGGGTTACCGTGTCGTCGCCTCGACCGGGCGGCCGGAACTCGAAGGCTGGCTGCGGGAGCTCGGGGCGGCCGAAATCCTCGAGCGCAAGGCGCTCTCCGAACCGAGCCGGGCGCCGCTCGAATCCCAGCGCTGGGCGGGCGCGGTCGACACCGTGGGCGGCAACACGCTCTCGAACATCCTCAAGGCGACGAAGTATCACGGCGTGGTCACGGCCTGCGGGCTCGCCGGCGGTGCCGAGTTCACCTGCACGGTCTATCCGTTCATCCTCCGCGGCGTGCGGCTCGTCGGCATTGATTCGGTCTACTGCCCGAGGGAGACGCGCGAACAGGCCTGGCAGGCGCTCGCGCGCGAGCTGCCGCCCGAGGTGCTGGACCGGGTCACGACCGAGGTGCCGCTGCACGAAGCCCCGAAGCTCGCGCCGGATTTCCTCGAAGGCAGGGTGCGCGGGCGCATCGTCGTCCGGGTGCGCGGCGGCGGGTGACCCGCCGGAGACAACGGTCGGGACGGCGCCGGCAGGGCTGACGCGAACCGGCGGGCGGACGCCGCTCGCGGATGCGTCACCTGAATTGAATTCATGCAGCGCTACGGCATGCAGTCCTCCGGAGTGGCATGCCGTGCAGCGACGTCGGCTTCCCTCCTTGACCGCGCTTCGGGCCTTCGAGGCGGCCGCCCGTCACGGCAGCTTCAGGCTCGCGGCCGAGGAGCTCGCGGTCACCGATTCGGCGATCAGCCACCAGATCCGCAGTCTCGAGGAGAGCCTCGGGGTGACGCTGTTCGTCCGCCAGGGCCGGGCGGTCGCCTTGAGCGAGGCCGGGCGCACCCTCTACCCGATCCTCGCGGATGCCTTCGACCGCATGGCTTACGGCACCGATCTCGTGCGCCGGGCGGGGTTCGCGGGTGAGCTCGTGCTGCAGGTCTACGTGACGGTCGCGGCGCGATGGCTGCTGCCGCGCCTGCACCGCTTCCAGGAGGCGCATCCGGAACTCGTGCTGCGGCTCGCCACGGGCCATCGCGGCTGGGACTTCGACCCCGGGCAGGCGGATGTCGGCCTCGTCTACCACGAGCCGCCGTTCGAGGCGGACCTGCACTACCGTCCGCTGTTCCGTGCGCCGGTGTTCCCGGTGCTGGCGCCGTCCCTGCTGCCGCCCGGCGGGCTCGCGCCCGCAGATCTGCTGCGTCTGCCGCTCGTGCGGGTGAGCGGTGTGGAAGACGACTGGCGGTGCTGGTTCGAGGCGGCCGGTCTGGCGTGGCACGGGCCACCCGCGGGGCCCGTCTTCGACACCTATCTGCTCGCCTTCGAGGCGGCAGCCGCCGGTCGCGGGGTGGCGATCGGTCCGGAGTTCGTGCTGCGCGGCGAGCTCGCGACCGGCCGTCTCGTGCGGCCCTTCGCGCTCGCGGCGCTGCAGCCCGGCGGCTGGTATCTCGTCTGCCGCCGCGAGCGGCGGCACGATCCGCGCATCGCCACGCTCGCCCGCTGGTTCGCGTCCGAGATCGCGGCCGACCCGTCCTTCGCGCCGGTCTCAGCCGCCGCTGCCGGCTGAAGCCGCTCCCGCGCGCGGTTCCTCCCCCTCGCGCGCGAGCCGCACCGCCTCCCGCAGCACATCCGCGTCGCCGATGTGGTTCGCGAGCAGCAGCACGAGACGGGCGCAGAAGCGCAGGCTCGCCTCGGCGTCCATGCCCCGGACCGCATCCATGACGGTGGCGTAGAACTCGTCCGGTTCGCCGATCCGGGGCGAGGTGAGGAGGCCGCTCATCGTTCCGTCTCCCGTCCGATGGCCCGCAGCACCGCCGCCCGGACCGCCTCCGGCCGCGGCGAGCGCCAGCGCGCGACGACGTGCTGGTCGGGGCGGAAGAGATAGGCCGTGCCCGGCCAGAGATCGTAGCGCCGGGTGACGAGGCCGTCGCGGTCGTAGAGGTCGGCGTCGTGGCCGAGGCCGACGGTGCGGATCGCGACCGGCACCGGCAGATCGGCGAGCGCCGGCGCGAGCCCGTCGCGGCGCGTCTCGCCGCCGGCTGCGAGCAGGAGCGTGAAGCCCGGGCCGATCCGGTGCAGCAGCCAGGATGGCCTGCCGTCGACCTCGACCGGGGCGTCGACCGCCGGTGAGCCCGGGCGCATGGCCGGCGGAAACGCCGGCTCGTCGTGGGCGTTCAGGGCCGATCCGTCGTAAACCGCGGGGACCGACAGCCGGCCGCTGTTGACGAAGCGCCGGGCGAAGTCGAACCGCCCGGCGAGGCCGAGCACGGCATCGCGGAAGGCGATCGCCGCCGGCCCCTTGGGGGCGATGAAGTCGGTCGAGCGGGTGGAATTCAGGATGTTCTCGTCGGCCGCGAGCCCGCGCTCGACATCGTAGCTGTCGAGCAGGCTCTCCGGTGCCGTTCCTTCCAGAACGAGCGCCAGCTTCCAGGCGAGATTGTCGGCGTCCTGGATGCCGCCGTTGCCGCCGCGGGCGCCGAAGGGCGACACCTGGTGCGCCGAATCGCCGGCGAAGATCACCCGCCCGTGGCGGAACCGTTCGAGCCTGCGGCACTGGAAGGTGTAGACGCTGACCCATTCGATCCCGAACGGCCGGTCGTCGCCGAGCATGGCGCGAAGCCGCGGCACGACGCGTTCGGGCCGCTTCTCCTGCTCGGGGTCGGCATCCGGGCCGAGCTGCAGATCGATGCGCCAGATGTCGTCGGCCTGGCGGTGCAGGAGCGCGGAATGCCCGGAGTGGAAGGGCGGTTCGAACCAGAACCAGCGCTCCGCCGGAAACTCGGCCTGCATGCGGACGTCGGTGATGAGGAAGCGGTCCTCGAACACCTTGCCGCGGAAATCGAGCCCCATCATGCGCCGGATCGCACTCTTCGCGCCGTCGCAGGCGACGAGGTACTGCGCGTGGATGCGGTAGGGTCCTTGCGGTGATTCGAGCGAGACGAGCACACCGTCGTTCCGCGGCTCGACGGCCGTGACCCGGGTCTTCCAGCGCAGTTCGACATTCGCGTGCGCCGCGGCCGCCTCGACCGCGAACTGTTCGAACCAGTACTGCTGCAGGTTGACGAAGGCCGGCATGCGGTGGCCGGGCTCGGGCAGCAGGTCGAAGCGGTAGACCTCGCGGTCGCGGAAGAAGACGCGCCCCGTGTTCCAGGTGACTCCCTTGCCGAGCAGACGGTCGCCGAGACCGAGCCGGTCCATGATCTCGAGGGTGCGCTTCGACCAGCAGATCGCCCGCGAGCCGACGCTCACCGTGTCGTCCTCGTCGACCAGCAGCACCCGGCGGCCGCGCGAGGCGAGATCGAGGGCGAAGGCGAGACCGACCGGCCCCGCGCCCACCACCACCGTCTCGTGCGCGGCGGGCGTCGGTGCCGTCGCGTCCGGCGTCGGACGCCAGGCGAAATGCGGATGGACGTAGCTGCCCACGGCTCCCTCCCGATGGTCCGGGGCGGCCGGCGTCAGTCCGGCGGCCCCGCGTAGCGGACCACTCTCTGGTCGATGGCACCGAAGATCGAGCGGCCGGCACCGTCCAGCATCTCGATCCGCACCCGGTCGCCGAAGCGCAGGAACGGCGTCTTCGGCGCGCCGTGGCGGATCGTCTCCACCGTACGCTGTTCGGCGATGCAGGAATAGCCGCGCCCGCCCTCGGCGACGGGAAGCCCGGGGCCGCCGTCGAGATCGCGGTTGGAGACCGTACCCGAACCGACGATCGAGCCGGCGCCGAGCGGCCGCGTCCGCGCCGCGTGCGCAATCAGCTCGGCGAAGGAGAAGGTCATGTCCACCCCGGCATCGGGCCAGCCGAAGAGCTCGCCGTTGAGCCAGGAGCGCAGCGGCAGATGCACCTTCCCCTCCCGCCAGGCGTCGCCGAGCTCGTCCGGCGTGACGGCGACCGGCGAGAAGGCGGAGGAGGGCTTCGACTGGAAGAAGCCGAAGCCCTTGGCGAGCTCCTGCGGGATCAGGTTCCTGAGGCTCACGTCGTTCACGAGCATCAGGAGCCGCACGTAGCCGAGCGCGCGGTCCGCCGGCGTTCCCATCGGCACGTCGCCCGTGACCACCGCGATCTCCGCCTCGAAGTCGATGCCCCAGCTTTCGTCCGCAAGCGCGATGTCCTCGGTGGGCCCGAGGAAACTGTCCGACCCGCCCTGGTACATGAGCGGGTCGGTCCAGAAGGAGGGCGGCATCTCCGCCCCCCGCGCGCGGCGGACGAGCTCGACGTGGTTCACGTAGGCCGAGCCGTCGGCCCACTGGTAGGCGCGCGGCAGCGGCGACCGGCAGCGGGCGGGATCGAAGGCGAACTCGCCCCCGACCGGCCCCGCCTCGAGCCGCTCCGAGACTTCCCGCAGGCGCGGCTCGGTGACCTCCCAGTCGTCGAGCGCCTTCTGCAGGGTGGGCGCGATCTCCGGCACCCGGACGGCGCGGGAGAGATCGCGGGAGACCACGACCAGCGTGCCGTCGCGGCCTCCCTCCCTCAGGGTCGCGAGTCTCACGGGATCAGCGCGCCTCCGGTTCCTTCCAGCTGTCCCTGTAGCCCTCGAACTCCACACCCTCGGGCAGTTCGCCGACCTCGAGCGGGTCGCGGGTGTCGACCATCACCGCGTATTCGTCGGTCATGGGCTTCCTCGGCTCCCAGGCCGCCCGGATCGCCTTCGGGTGCGGCCCGTGGGTGAAGCCGCAGGGATGGAAGGTCACCATCGCCGGCTCGACATGGTCCCGCGAGAAGAACTCGCCGGCGTGGTAGAAGATCACTTCGTCGTAATCGTCGTTGTTGTGGTAGAAGGGCACCTTCAGCGCATCCGGATCGGTCTCGAACGGCCGCGGCACGAAGGTGCACACCACGAAGCGGTTCGCGACCCAGGTGGTGTGCGCCGAGGGCGGCAGGTGGTAGCGGTGGCTCGCGAGCGGGCGAATGTCCTTCACATTCAGCCGCACCGGCGCGAGGTCGCCCTTCCAGCCGACGGCATCGAGCGGATTGAACGGGTAGGTGATGGTGGTGAGCGCATCCTGCCGCTTGACGACCACCCGCCAGTTGCCGTCCGGCCCCTTCGCCTCGTACTGCGCCCGGAACATCTCGTCGATGCGCGGCGTCTCCAGGACCGCCGGATCGAAGATCGCGTGCTGGCCGACGATGCCGCGGTCGGGCAGCATGTAGGAGGAGTTGGTCGCCTCGATCAGAAGCGCGGTGACCGGCTCTTCGGCCTCGATTCGCCACATGGTGCTGCGCGGCAGGATCACATAGTCGCCCTGCGCGATCGCCATGTGGCCGTAATCGCAGTAGAGGTGCCCCTTGCCGCGATGGACGAACAGCAGCTCGTCGCCGTCGGCGTTGCGGACGAGATGGTCCATCTTCGCGGGCGCCCGCCAGAAGCGCATCTTGCAGTGGGCGTTGTACAGGAAGCGCGTCGCGTCCCAGGGCGAAGGCTGCTCGCCCTCGATGCGGTCGAGATAGAAGGCGCGTGGCCGCAACGGCCCCTCGAAACCGATCCAGCCGGTGGGTTTGTGGGTGTGGTAGATGTGGCTCGCGGGCCCGAAGAAGCCCTCCTTGCCCATCTCGCGCTCGTAGAGCTCGCGCGGGAAGGCGGCGTGCGCCTGCCGCGATGCCAGGCCCTCGATGCGCGGGAAGGAGATGTACTTGCGCATGGTCGCCTCCTCCGGTCGGATGTCGCGGAGCGACGCTTGTCCCGGGACGGCCGGAAGGTAGTTTCATCTGAAACCATGTCAAGCGGAGGACCAGGGTGACTCTCCCCGCCGACCATGCGCCTGCGGAGCGGGATGCAGGGCCCGCAGCCCTCGATCTCGAGCGCTTCCTTCCCTACCGGCTTTCGGTGCTCGCGAACCGGGTGAGCCGGGCGCTGGCGGCGCAGTACCGCGACCGGTTCGGCCTCTCGATCCCGGAGTGGCGCGTGCTCGCCGTGCTCGGCCGCGACGGCCGGCTGTCGGCGGTCGAGATCGCGGCGCGCACCAGCATGGACAAGGTGAAGGTGAGCCGGGCGATCGCGGCGCTCCTGCACAAGGGGCTGGTCCGCCGCCAGCGCGACCCGCACGACCGGCGGGTGACGCGGATCGAGGCGACGCCACGGGGCCGCGAGGTGTACGGCGCCATCGCCCGGCTCGCCCTCGACTGGCAGGCGCGCTGGCTCGGGGGGTGCGACGACGCCACCGTCCGCAGCGTCTGGCGGGCCCTCGATCGGCTCGAGGCGCGGCTCGATGCCCTCGGCGAGGAGGCGTCGTGCGATCGTGCGGCCGGGAGGCTGGCGGAACGGGAGGAGGTGCGGTGATCGATCTCAGGAGCGACACGGTGACAAGGCCGACGCCCGCGATGCGCGAGGCCATGGCGCGAGCGGAAGTGGGCGACGACGTCTACGGCGAGGATCCGACGGTGCGCGCGCTCGAGGAGCGGGTCGCGGCGATCCTCGGCAAGGAGGCGGCGCTCTTCGTCGCCTCGGGGACGATGGCCAATCAGGTCGCGATCCGCACCCACACCGAGCCCGGCGACGAGATCGTCGCCGATGCCCGGGCGCATGTGCTGCTCTACGAGCGGGCAGCACCCGCCGCGCTCGCGGGCGTGCTGCCGCGGCCGGTCGAGACCGCGACCGGCGTCTTCGATGCCTCTGCGGTGCGGGCGCGGGTCCGGGTGCCGGTGCCGGGCATGCCGGCCGGGCTGTTCCCGAGGACCCGCCTGCTCTGGCTCGAGAACACGCACAACGCGGGCGGCGGCACGGTGTGGCCGTTCGCGACCTTCCGCGAGGTGGTACAGGAAGCACGCCGTTTCGGCCTCGCCGTGCATCTCGACGGGGCGCGGCTCTGGAACGCCGCCGTCGCCTCCGGCATCCCGGAAGCGCGCTGGGCGGAGCCGTGCGACAGCGTCGCCGTCTGCTTCTCCAAGGGTCTCGGCGCGCCGGTCGGCTCGGCGATCGCCGGCAGCCGCGCCTTCGTGGACCGGGCGCGCTTCTTCCGCGGCATGTACGGCGGCGGCATGCGGCAGGCCGGCATCCTGGCGGCCGGAGCGCTGCACGCCCTCGAACACCATCGCGAGCGGCTCGCCGAAGACCATGCGAACGCCCGCAGGCTCGCCGAAGGCCTCGCGAGCCTGCCGGGGGTCGAGATCGCGCCGGAGCGCGTGGAGACGAACATTCTCTACTTCCGCCTGCGTGGACTGCCGGCCGGCGTCTTCGCCGAACGGGCGGAAGCCGCGGGCGTGCGGGTGCTGCCGGTCGCGGCCGACACGATCCGCCTCGTCACCCACCTCGACGTGTCGGCGCAGGATGTGGAACGGGCCCTGTCCGTCTTCGCCGGCATCCTGCGCGGGTGAAAAAGGGGCGGGCCGCAGCCCGCCCAGGGGAGGTGGTGGCCGGGCGCCCTGCCGGGTCACCTCGTTGCGATCCGGTACTCCTCGGGCATGAAGAAGAGGCTGTCGGTGTCGGATGCGGACATGTGGCAGTCGGCGCAGAACTGCGTCTGTCCGCCGGCCATCACCTGGCCGTTCGGCATCACCATGGTGTACTTCCAGTCGCCGGTGCCCGTACTGCTGCCCGCCGGCAGCTTCTCCATGACGAACAGCGGTCCGAGCGCCAGCGTGCCGTCCGGCTGCACGACGAAACTGTCCTTGGCGGCGATGGCGCCGGCCGGCATCCGGCCGACCTGTTCGAACCTGCCGTAGGCCGCGGCACCGTCCGGGCTCGCGTAGTTCTGCACATAGCGGCTGCCATGCGTCGCCGACTGGTAGGCGACACGCGAGAAGCGCGGCCAGCCCTGGTACTTCGTCGCCACGTCGAGGCCCGAAGCGCCGTAGGCCTTCTTCATCGCCTCCATCAGGCAGTCGTAGGCCTCGGCGAGCTCGGCCTCGGTGAGCTCGACCGAAACGGCGGCGGGTCCGCAGGGATTGCACGGGTTGCAGGCCGCGGCGGCGCAGGGATTGCAGGGATTCTTCGCCGCGCAGGGATTGCACGGATTCTTCGCCGCGCACGGATTGCAGGGGTTGCAGGCCGCAGCCTTGACCGCACAGGGGTTGCAGGGATTGCAGGCGGCTGCCTTGGCCGCGGCGCAGGGATTCTTCGCCGCGCAGGGGTTGGCCGCGGCCTGGCGCAGCCGCGGGATCACGCAGCCCGTGCCACCACCCGCCGCGGCGGCGCACGGATTGCACGGGTTGCAGGCGGCGGCCGCACACGGATCGCACGGATTTCTGGCGGCGCAGGGGTTGCAGGGGTTCTTCGCCGCGCACGGATTACAGGGGTTGCAGGCCGCAGCCTTCACCGCACAGGGGTTGCACGCGGCCGCCTTCGCCGCGGCGCACGGGTTGGCGGCGGCGCAGGGATTGGTTGCGGCACAGGGATTGGCAGCCGCCACCACCGTGCCGCCGCCCCCGAACTGGGAGCAGGCGGAGAGCAGACCGGCCGTGCCGAGCACGAGGCCGGTCCCGACGAACAGGCGTATGGCCGTACCCGACAGCAGGCCGGAGCGGAGCGATGGCATTCTGGGCTTCTCCTCGAGCGACTGACCGGATCCCGTCGCCGTCCCCGGGCCGGACCCGGACGGGGCGCGGGATCGTCCCGGGGCCGAGGCTACCCGGCACGGGCCAGAGCTCCAGTCACGTCTGCTCACGAACGGTCGAGCCTGTTGCAACACGGCGTGTCGCCGGGCGCCGCCCCCTTCAGGCGGCCCGCAGTCGCGGCCATATCGGGTCCGGGCCACGACCTGCCTCCCGCGCCCGGCGCGGGCACGCGCGGGAGGCTCTGGACCGGCCGTCGCGGATCTTCCGGCTGGTCACTCCGGAGGAGGACGAGACATGAGCGCGGGCGCCATCGATCCGGCCGAACTGCGGCTCGACGATCCGCTCGAGGGTTGGGCGCGCGAGGACCTCGAACTGATGCTCGCTGCAGGTTACGAGGTCCGCGAGTGTTTCCGCGTCCTCGGCAAGGTCGGCCTCAACGTGGTCGGCGAGATCCTGAAGGATCAGGGCACGTTCTACGAAATGCAGCACTATCCCAGAGGGGACGTGTTCGATCCGGAGACGCATTCGCAGTACTACTATCACGCGCACCGGCCGGAATCCGGTGAGCACGGCCACTTCCACACCTTCCTGCGGGCCGGCGGCATTCCGAAGGGCATCCGCCCTGCACCCTATGCCGGCAGCGCGCCGCGACCCCTCGGCAGGGAGGCGCTCTCGCACATCGTCGCCATCTCCATGGACCGGCACGGCTTCCCGACCCATCTCTTCACCACGAACCGCTGGGTGACGGGCGAGACCTGGTACCGTGCCGAGGACGTGATCGCGATGATCGACCGGTTCGCCATCGATCACGCCTGGCCGTCCTGGCCGACCAACCGCTGGATCACGGCGATGCTGCAGCTCTTCCGGCCGCAGATCGCCCACCTCCTGCGGGAGCGGGACCGGGTGGTGGCGGAATGGGCGGCGCGGCATCCGGACCGCGACGTCTACGAGGACCGCGCGCTCGAGATCACCTCGATCCTGCCGATCTCGGTCGAGCGGCAGATCGCGGCGCTCGAACGGCGTCTCGCGACCGTCACCTGAGTACGGTCCGGACCCGGGTCCCGTTGTCCGGCCGCCGGATTCGCCTTACTGCTGCGAAGGTCGGAACCGGTTCCCGGGACCCTGCGCTGTTGTGGAGGAGCGGACGCCCATGCGACGACTGATCGGTGCCACGCTCGTGGCGGCATCGATGGCCATCGCCGCCGAGGCGGCGCCGGTGGCGGCCGTCCTCGGCATCGGCGAGCGGGCCGTGATCGACGTCTCGCCCGGCACCCGCGTCAATGTGCGGGCGCGCCCCGAGATCGCGCCGGACAACATCGTCGGCAAGGCGCCGGGCGGCGCGCTGGTCGCGGTGCTCGGCAGCGAATCGCGCGGCAGCCACGTCTGGTACCGGGTGCGCGCCCTCGACGGTGCGTTCGAGGGCTGGATCCGCGGTGATCTGCTCGAACCGCGGCCCGGGGAGCCGGCGTTGCCCGAGACCCCGGCCGTCGCCGCCGTCGAGCCGGCCGCCGCGCCCGCGGCCCGACCACGGCCGTCGAACGACTGGTCGGTCAGGCTGCGGGAGTTCCTGCCGGCCATCGACAGCTGCAGCAGGCAGAGCAGCGCGCCGCCGGTCGTCGTGCTGAAGGCGCGCGAGCTTCCGCTCGCGCTGGTCGAGGTCCTGCTCGAGGACGCGTCCGGCCGCTACTGGTCGTGCATCGTCGAGCGCACCGGGACCACGCCGATCGCCTGGAACCCGGTGCCGGGTCCGGCGGCACTGGGCACCGAACGGCCGAACCCGGTCTTCTACCGGCACGCCGGCGCGCCCGCGCCCGACCGCTGCCACGATGTCGAGCCGGTCCGCGACGAGCGCGACGGGACGGTGATCGGCAACCTCGTCTACGACGTCTGCGGCTGAGGCGCTCCGGCCCCGGCCGCACCCTCTCGCCACAGCCGGCAACATGCCCCAGTTCGGGGGCGTATCCTGCGTCGCCAGGGGTTTGCGGCCGATGTGCACCCTCGTCCTGCTGCGCCGCCCCGGCCACCGCTGGCCGCTCGTCGTCGCCGCCAACCGCGACGAGCTGCGCACGCGCCCGTCGCGGCCGCCGGCGGAGCACTGGCCCGACCGGCCCGGGGTCGTCGCCGGGCTCGACCTCGGGGCGGGCGGCACATGGCTCGGCCTCAACGCGGACGGTGTGCTCGCAGCCGTCCTCAACCGCCGCGGCTGTCTCGGGCCCGCCGCCGGCAAGCGTTCACGCGGCGAGCTCGTGCTCGAGGCCCTCGACCACGCGCGTGCGGAAGACGCGGCGGCGGCACTGGCCGACATCGACCCGGACGCGTACAGGCCGTTCAATCTGGTCGTCGCCGACACCGAACGGGCCTTCTGGCTGCGGCACGCCGGAGACGGCGGGATGATCTGCCGGCCGCTGCCCGAAGGCCTGTCGATGCTGACGGCGGACGAGGCCGACGATCCCGCCTGCCCGCGCATCGCCCGCTACCGGCCGCTCTTCGCGCAGGTGCCGCCACCGGATCCGGACCGCGACGACTTCGCCGCCTGGCAGGCGCTGCTCGCCGACCGCGGTTCCACGACCGGAGATCCGCGCGATGCCATGTGCATCCGCACCGAGGGCGACTACGGCACGGTCAGTGCGAGCCTGATCGCCGTTGCCGCCGACCCGTCGCGCCCGCCCGTCTGGCTGTATGCGGACGGTCCGCCCGATCGCGTGCCCTTCCGGCCGGTGCCCACCGCAGGCCTCAGGGGATGTCCTCGGGCGAGCCCGTGAACTCGGCGGAACAGAAGCCCCCGCCCTCGAACCGGTCGCCCACCGGGTCGGGAGCGAGCTGCCTCTGCCGCTCGAGCGCCAGCGCGGCGTGATCCTCGGCCCGGTGCCGCGGCCGGTAGCCGAAGCGGTACGCCGGCTCGTTGTCCCACCAGGACCGCTCGTTGTCGGAAGCGCCGAAGAAGATCTCGTTTCGGATGTCGGGGTGCTCGAAGGCGATCCGGACGAGCTGCGCCAGATCCTCGGGATGCAGCCAGATCGACAGCCGGCGGTGGTCGACCGGCACCGAATCGACGTTGCCGATCCGGATCGAGACCACCCTGAGGCCGTATTTGTCGGCGTAGAGGGAGCCGAGTGCCTCGCCGAAGGCCTTGGAGACGCCGTAGCGGCTGTCGGGCCGCACCCGGTGGTCGACACCGATGCGCCGCCGTCGCCGGTAGAAGCCGACGGCGTGGTTCGAGGAGGCGAACACGACCCGCTCGACCCCTTCGAGCCGCGTCGCCTCGAACAGGTTGAAGCAGCCTTCGATGTTCGCCCGGAGGATCTGCTCCCAGCTCCCCTCGACGGAATGGCCGCCGAGATGCAGCACGTACCGCACGCCGCGGCAGGCCGCCCGCAGCGCTTCGAGATCGCCGAGATCGGCCGGAACGAAGCGCTCCCCTTCCGCGAGCGGTCCCGGATCGACCCGGTCGGAGAGGCGCAGCCGACCGTAGGCTTCGCGCAGATACGGCCGGATCTGGCGCGCGACCCCGCCGGCGGCGCCGGTCACGAGGACCGTCTCCTCCATGGTCTTCCTCCCCTCCTGCGTTCGCGTCAGTTTTCGGTGTCCGCACCGGCCGGCGTCGCGGGCGCGTCCGTCCGTCCGCCTTCGCCGATCTCGATCCGGAACCGCCAGGGCGAGCGCACGCCGCCCGCGATCACGAGATGCCCGCCGGGTCCGAGCCGCTGGCGGGTGCGGGCGAACACCTCGCCGAGCGGCACGTCGTCGACGATGGTGCCGAGCCGGCTCCCCGTGTCCACGAGATGGACCCCCGCGGTGTCGGCCATGATCGCGAAATGGCTGCGCGAGAGCCGGTAGGGACGCCCGTCCGGCAGGGCGAGATCGACGCCCGCGGCCGGCTCGCGCTCGCCGGGGGAGGGCCTCCGGCCGACCGTGAAGGGAAGGTGGCGCACCGGCAGCCCCTCGGCGGGAATCCAGCGTTCGAGCTCGCGCGCCGCGGGGAACAGGCGGATGGCGGGCAGATCTTCGGCCGGCTGCCGCCCGGCGCGGGCCGCCGCCAGCGCCGCAAGCCGGTCGTCGGCGCGGCGCAGCCGCTCGCTCAGGCGCAGCAGCAGCTCGCGGGCGAGCTCGGGATCGCGCGAGACCCGGGCGACGAATTCCTCCCGGCCGAGGAACCGGATCCGGAGCCGTGTTCGCGCGCGCACGCTCGCGGCGCGCCGGCGCCCTTCGAGGACGCCCATCTCGCCGACCACCTCGCCGGCGCCGACGACGCCGAGCACGACCTCGCGGCCGCCGAGGTCGCGGAACACCTCGACCTCGCCCTCGAGCAGGAGCGCCACGCGCTCGCTCGGCTCGCCCTCGGAGAAGACGAGCTGCCCCGGCTCGAGCGTGAGCTCCCGTGGTGTCATCCGGCATCCCCGTGTCGCTTCCGTAGCGCGCCGGACCATAACCGCTGCGGCGCGGGCTGACAAAGGCGTCGGCGCGCGGTATCGACGGCCGGAGGCTCGGGACCGGTCGGCTGGAGGGCCTGCGTCGTGACCGTCGAGCGCCATCCGATCGGGCGGCTGCCCGATGCCCGCACGCTGCTCGACGGACTCGCGTGCGCCTGCCGGGCCGGCCGCCTCGTGCTGCTGTTCGACTACGACGGCACGCTCACGCCGATCGTGCCGCGTCCCGAACAGGCGCTCCTGTCCGCGGCGGTGCGCGCCGCCCTCGAACGGCTGCGCCGGCGTGTGCCCGTCGCGATCGTGAGCGGCCGCGATCTCGCCGATGTGCGGGCGCGGGTCGGCCTCGAAGGAGTCTGGTACGCCGGCAGCCACGGCTTCGAGATCGAGGGCCCGGACGGCGAACGGGTCGACCGCGGCGCCGGCTGTGCCGGGGAGCTCGAACGGGCGACGGCCGACCTCCGCCGTCTCGCCCACGACTTCCCCGGCGCCTGGGTGGACCGCAAGCGCTATGCCGTGGCGCTGCACTGGCGGGTGGTGCCGGACCGCCACGCCGCAGCACTCGAAGAACGCATCCGGGCGCTGCTCCCGGCGCACCCGGACCTCGAGCTCAGGAGCGGCAAGCGGGTCTTCGAGCTGCGGCCGGCCACCGGCTGGCACAAGGGCAAGGCCGCGCGCTGGCTGCTCGAACGGCTGGGCGTGCGCGATGCCACCGTGGTCTTCTGCGGCGACGACGTGACCGACGAGGACGCCTTCGAGGAGCTGGCGGGCGAGGCGGTGACCGTCGTCGTCGGGGAGGGCGATCGCGGGACGGCGGCGCGCTGGCGCCTGCCGGACACGACGGCGGTGGAGGAGTTCCTCTGCCGGCTCGCCGACGCCTGCTGCGACACCGGGGCGGCCGGCGGCGGGTGCGAAACGGCGGCTCAGACGAAGGAGCGGTCGGCGCGGTAGGGCGAGAGGTCGAGCCCGGGATCGCGGCCCGCCACCAGATCGGCGACGATCCTGCCGGTGAGCGGCCCGAGGGTGAGGCCGATGTGCTGGTGGCCGAAGGCGAGCCAGGCGTTTTCCGTACCCGGCGCGGGCCCGATCACCGGCAGGCTGTCGGGCAGGGACGGGCGGAAGCCGAGCCATTCGCTGCGGATTTCGGGCGCGAGCGAGGGGACGAGCCGCGGCGCCCGCGCGACCAGCCGGTGCAGCCAGTGGAAGTCCGGCGGTGCCGTCTTCCGGGCGAGCTCCACCCCGCTCGTGAGCCGGATGCCGTCGCGCATCGGCGCCAGCACGAAGCCTTCCTCGAGTCCGAACACCGGATGCGAAAGCGGGGGTTCGCCGGTCGGCAGCATGGCATGGTAGCCGCGCTCCGCCTCGAGCGGGATGCGCAGTCCGAGCATGCGGCAGATGCGGTCGGAGAAGGCGCCGGCGGCGACGACGAGAGCGTCGGCCTCGATCTCGCCCTCGGAGGTGCGGACGGCGCGGACCCGGTCCCGCTCGCGGCGCACGTCCTCGACCGTCGCCTGCCGCCAGCTCCCGCCGTGCTTCTCGAAATCGGCGAAGATGCCGCGGCTGTAGTCGTAGGGATCGGCGAGCTGGCGGTTGCGGACGAGCCAGAGGGCGCGGCCGAGGTCGGGGGCGAGCGCGGGCTCGAGCGCGTGCAGCTCGTCGCGTTCGAGGATCCGGTACTCGAGGCCGAAGCGGTCGAGACAGCGCCGCTCGACGGCGATGGCCGCCTCGAAGCCGGCGGGGTCGCGCCCGACCTTGAGCCATCCCGTGCGGCGGATCAGCCCGCCGAGCCCGCATTCCTGGATGATCACGTCGTGGGCGGTCTCCGCCCGGCCGACGAGGGCGACGATGTGCGCGGAGATCTCGTCCGCCCGCCTGCGGCGCGACGCCAGCAGGAACCGCACGAGCCAGGGAGCGAGAAAGGGCAGATCGCGCCAGCGCAGCCGCAGGGGCCCGTCCCGGTCCGCGAGCAGGCGCGGCAATTTCCGCAGCAGCTCGGGGTAGCCGACCGGCAGACAGCTCGCGAGGCTGAGGATGCCGGCGTTGCCGAAGGAGGTGCCGGCACCCGGCGGCAGCGGGTCGACGAGCGTCACCTCGTGACCGTCGCGGGCGAGAAACCAGCCGCAGGAGAGGCCGACGATGCCGGCTCCCGCGATCACGATGCGCATGCCGTTTCCTCCTCCGCGCCGACCGCGTCCGCCTCCGTCCCGCCGCCCAGGGTCTCGATCAGGAAACGGAGAAGGGCGGCGAGGGCCGGGTTCGTCCCGCGATGCGGCGGATACACGACGTGGATGTCGACCTCGCCGCCGCTCCAGTCCTCCAGCAGCGCCTCGAGCCGCCCGGCGCGCAGGTCGGGATCGACGATGAAGGAGGGCAGGCGGGCGACGCCGAGGCCGGCCACCGCCGCATCCCGCAGCACCTCGCCGTTGTTCGCGGCGAACCGGCCTCGCACCGGTACGAGGATCCGCTCGCCCGCCTTCTCGAACACCCAGCCCTGCGGGTCGTGGCCGTAGAGATAGCGCAGGCACTCGTGGCCACCGAGCTCGCGCGGATGCCGCGGGCGGCCGCGGCGGGCGAGGTAGGCCGGGCTCGCCACGCAGCGGCTGCGGGCGCCGCCGAGCCGGCGGGCGATGAGGCTGCTGTCCGGCAGCCGGCCGATCCGCACCGCCATGTCGTAACCCTCGGCCAGGAGGTCGACCCGGCGGTCGTCGAGCACGAGTTCGATCCCGATCTGCGGATGGGCGGCGGAGAAGCGCGGCAGCAGGGGCGAGAGATGCAGGAGCCCGAACGTCATCGGGGCGCTCACCCGGAGCTTCCCGCGCGGCTCGCCGGTGTGCGCCGACAGGCGGCCCTCCGCCTCCTCGAGCTCGGCGAGCACGCGCCGGCAGGCGGCGAGCCACTCCTCGCCCGCGGCCGTGAGCGCGAGTCTGCGCGAATCGCGGTTGACGAGGCGCAGGCCGAGCCGGTCCTCGAGCGCCCGGATCTGCTTGCTGACGGTCGACTTGGCGAGGCCGAGCCGGCGCCCGGCGGCGGCGAAGCCGCCTTCCTCGGCGACCAGCACGAAGAGCTGCATGGCATCGAGCCTGTCCAAGCGCGCCTTCCGCCGATTGCCCGCGACCACGGATCGCTTACCTTCGCCCGCGGACCCGGTCCCGCGCCCTTCTAGCGCGGGCAGGCGCGAAAGGAAGCCGTCCCTTGGCAACCGCCTTCACCCTCGCGCTGGCGCAGATCGACACGCTCGTGGGCGACCTCGACGGCAATCTCGAACGGGTGCGCAGCTGGCGCGCACGCGCCGCCGGGGCCGGGGCGCGGATCGTCGCCTTTCCCGAACTCGCGCTCTGCGGCTATCCGCCCGAGGATCTCGTGCTCAAGCGCGCGCTCACGGACTATGCCGCCGAGCTGGTCCAGAGGTTCGCGCCCGAGACGGCGGACGGCGGCCCCGCGGTCGTGCTGGGCGTGCCCTGGCGGGAGCCGGGCTGGGCGAAGCCGCGCAACAGCGCGGTGGTGATCGACGGCGGCCGCGTGGTGGCGCGGATCGACAAGCACGCGCTCCCCAACTACGGCGTGTTCGACGAGGTCCGCGTGTTCGAGGCGGGGCCCGTGCCCGGCCCGGTGCGCCTGCCGCTCGACGGCGGCGATGCGGTGCGCCTCGGCGTCATGATCTGCGAGGACATGTGGGTCGAGGACGTGGCCGAGGGGCTCGGCGAGACGGGGGCGGAGCTGCTGCTCGTGATCAACGGCTCGCCCTACGAGGTCGACAAGTCGGACGTGCGGTTGCAGATCGCGGTCGCCCGCGTCACCGAGACCGGCCTGCCGCTCGCCTATGTGAACCAGGTGGGCGGGCAGGACGAGCTCGTGTTCGACGGTGGCTCGTTCGTGCTCGGAAGCAGCCGCCGGATGGCGGCGCAGGCGCCCTTCTTCGAGGAGCATCTGCTGCTCGTGCGCTTCGAGCGCGATGCAGATTCCGGCGTCTTCGAGCCGGTCGCCGGGGAGATCGCGGGACCGCCTCCCGACCACTGCGAATCGATCTACCGCGCGATGATGCTCGGGCTCCGGGACTATGTCGACAAGAACCGCTTTCCCGGCATCGTCCTCGGTCTTTCGGGCGGCATCGACTCCGCCCTCTCGGCGGTGGTGGCGGTGGACGCGCTCGGCGCCGACCGGGTGCGAGCGCTCTTCATGCCGTCGCGGTTCAGCTCGCCGGAGAGCCGCGAGGACGCCGAAGCCGTCGCCCGCGCTCTCGGGATCCGCCTCGACATCGTGCCGATCGAGGGACCGTTCTCCGCCTTCCTCGACCTGCTCGGCCCGATCTTCGAGGGCCGCCCGTTCGACGTCACCGAGGAGAACATCCAGGCCCGCATCCGCGGCGTGCTGCTGATGGCGGTCTCGAACAAGTTCGGGCCGATGCTGCTCACGACCGGCAACAAGTCCGAGATGTCCGTGGGCTACGCCACCCTCTACGGCGACATGTGCGGCGGCTTCTCCGTCCTCAAGGATGTCTACAAGACGACGGTGTTCGAGCTCGCCCGCTGGCGCAACGCGCATCGGCCGAAGGGCGCGCTCGGTCCGGCCGGTGCGCCGATCCCGGAGCGGGTGATCGTGAAGCCGCCGTCCGCCGAACTGCGCCCGGGCCAGAAGGACGAGGACAGCCTGCCGCCCTATCCGGTGCTGGACGCCATCCTCAAGGGGCTGATCGAGGAGGATCTGGCGCCGCGCGATCTCGTCGCCCGCGGCTTCGATCCGGAGACGGTGCGGCGGGTCTCGATCCTTTTGGACACGGCAGAATACAAGCGCCGCCAGGCGCCGCCCGGGGTCAAGATCACGCGCCGCGCCTTCGGCCGCGATCGCCGCTACCCGATCACCAACGCCTTCCGCCGGACGGGCATCGTGCAGGGCCCCTGAGCACCGCGGCGGTGCCGGCCGATCGGGCGGTTCCGCCGGTGCACGACCCGGTTTTCGCGGGCCTCCCGCTGTGGTAGCCAACCGCTGCCGCCCGCCCCGGCCGAGCCGGCGGGAGCGGTCACCAGCGGCCGAGGTTCGGGAGAGGAGATCAGCCATGAACGTGTCGCGCAAGCGTCTCGCCTGCAGTGTGGCCGGTGTGGTCTTCGCCGTCACCGCGGCGGCGGGAGAAGCGTCCGCCTTCGATCTCTCCGGCAAGACGGTGGATTACGTCATTCCGTTTTCCGAGTCCGGCGGCTCCGCCCGCTGGGCGAACTTCTATGCGCCGCTGCTCTCGGAGGCGCTGCCGGGTCGGCCCACGGTGGTGGTGCGCTACCGGCCGGGCGGCGGTTCGACGGTCGGGGCCAACTGGTTCCAGGACAACCAGGACAGGAGGGACGGAACGCTGATCTTCGGCGATTCCGGTTCGACCAAGTTCCCCTATCTGCTCGGCGATCCGCGGGTCCGTTACGAATACAGGGACTGGCAGCCGGTGCTGGCCTCGCCCACGGGCGGCGTCGTCTATCTGCCGCCGGATCTGGGCCGGAAGTTCGACGGCGACATGGACGCCCTGCAGGACGAAGTCTTCATCTACGGTTCCCAGGGTGCCACCACCCTTGACCTCGTGCCGCTCCTCGCCTTCAAGATGCTGGGTCTGCAGGTCGAGCCCGTGTTCGGCATCGAGGGCCGGGGCGACGGCCGGCTGATGTTCGAGCGCGGCGAGGCCAACATCGACTACCAGACCTCGGCCGCCTATCTCGCGAACGTGGTTCCCCTGGTCGAGCAGGGTCTCGCGGTGCCGGTCTTCACTTGGGGCGTGCTGGACGAGCAGGGCACCATCGTGCGTGATCCGACCTTCCCGGATCTGCCGACCTTCAAGGAAGTGTGCGAGGCCACGGCGGGCTGCGAGACCTCGGGCACCGCCTGGGATGCGTGGAAAGCCTTCTTCGTCGCCGGCTTCGCCAACCAGAAGACCATATTCCTGCCGAAGAGCGCCCCGCAGGAGGTGGTCGACGCCTATGTCGCGGCATTCCGCAGCATCCTGAGCCGGCCCGATTTCGCCGAGCTCGCCGCGACCGAGCTCGGGAAATATCCGCAGCTCACCGGAGCCGCGGCGGTCGAGGCCACACGCCAGGCGATCACCATCTCGCCCGAGGCCAAGCAGTTCGTGCTCGACTGGCTGAAGGCGGACTACGGCATCACGATCGAGTGATTCCGAGCCGCCTGCCGTAATCCGCCCGAAGCCGGCCGCCGGCGCTCCCGGTGCCGGCGGCCCACCGCACGGGGCCTGCCATGGATCTGCTCGCGACCGCGCCGGCGGCGCTCGCTTCCGCCCTGGCAATGCTGCTGAGCCCGGAGCATCTCGGCTTTCTTCTCGCCGGCGTGCTGCTCGGCCTTTCGGTGGGCGTGCTGCCCGGCCTCGGCGGCATCGCCGGCCTCTCCATGGTGCTGCCGTTCATGTACGGCATGGACCCGACGAGCGGGCTCGCGCTCATGGTCGCGCTCGTCGCGGTCATCCCCACCTCGGACACCTTCTCCTCGGTGCTGCTCGGCATTCCGGGCTCGTCGGCGAGCCAGGCCACCGTCCTCGACGGGTTCCCGCTCGCGCGCCAGGGACAGGCGGCGCGGGCGCTCTCGGCAGCCTTCGTGTCCTCGCTGTTCGGCGGGCTGTTCGGCGCGCTCGTCCTGACCGCGCTGATCTTCGTCGCCCGGCCTCTGATCCTCCTCTTCCAGCTGCCCGAGATGCTGATGATCACGCTGCTCGGGCTGTCGATGGTGGCGATCCTCGCCGGACGGGTGCCGCTCAAGGGGCTGATCGCGGCCGGGCTCGGCCTGCTCGTCGGCACCGTCGGCGCCGCACCCGCAGGCGGCAGTCTCAGGATGTCGACCTACGACGTCCCCTATCTGGTCGACGGGTTCCAGCTCGTCGTCGTCGGCCTCGGCATCTACGCCATCCCCGAAATCGTGTCGCTGCTGCGGCAGGACCGCTCGATCGCCGCGGCCGGAGGGCTCGGCGCCGGCTGGCTGCAGGGGATCGTCGACTGGTGGCGCAACCGGTGGCTGTCGCTGCGCTGCGCCGTGATCGGCGTGATCATCGGGGTGATCCCCGGTCTCGGCGGTTCGGTCGTCGACTGGGTGGCCTACGGGCACGCGGTGCAGACGGTCCGCCGCGAGCCCCGGTTCGGACAGGGCGACATCCGCGGCGTGATCGCGCCCGAGAGTTCGAACAACGCCAAGGAAGGCGGAGCGCTGGTTCCGACCCTGCTGTTCGGGATTCCGGGCTCCGGTTCGATGGCCGTGTTCCTCGGCGGTCTCGCGCTGCTCAACATGACGCCCGGGCCGCAGATGGTGAGCACCTATCTGGACCGGACCTATGCCATCGTCTGGAGCCTCGCGCTCGCCAACGTCTTCGGTGCCGGCCTCTGCATCCTCCTGTCGGGCTGGATCGCGCGGCTCACCACCATCCGCTTCGCGCTCCTCGCTCCGCATCTCTTCACCCTCGTGGCGTTCGCCGCCTACCAGTCGCGCCAGACGCTCGCCGACCTCGCCGCACTGCTCGGCTTCGGGCTCCTCGGCATCCTGCTGCGCCGGTTCGACTATTCGAGGCCCGCGTTCCTCATCGGCTTCGTGCTCTCGACGCAGACCGAGATCTTCCTCAATCAGGCGGTGCAGATCGCTGCCGCCCGCTTCCGCCGCAGCTTCGAGGCCGGCATCGACTACATCGTCTCGCCCCTGTCGATCGCCATCCTGCTGCTCACGGTCGTGTCGATCTGGGTCGGCATCCGTCAGGCGCGCAACATCCGCGAGAACATCGAGGCGCCCACGGGCGCGAAGACGGCACCGCTGCTGTTCCTCGCCGCCATCGCGCTCTATGCCGCGGTCTCGACCGTCGACGCCTGGATGGTGACCCGCCTGCAGGACAGGATCTTCCCCCTGGCGGTCGGCCTCGCGACCCTCCTCGCCTGTGCCTTGCTGCTGGTCCGGATGGCGCAGGCTCCCGCTTCCGACGAGGTCTTCGTCGATCTGGAGCGGGGCAGCGAGGGCGAGGCCGCGCACGGGCTGCGGCGCACGCTCGCCTGGTTCCTCGGGCTTCTCGGCCTGAGCCTGCTCACCGGCCTGATGATCGCCCTCGTCGTCTTCCTGCTCCTGTTCTTCCGGGTACGCGCACGCCTGTCCTGGGCACGGGCGGCGTTGCACACGACGGGCGGCGCCGGCTTCGTCCTGTTGCTCGCGTGGTACCTCGGGCGCGATTTCCCGCCCGGGCTGCTGCAGTGGGTGACGGACCTGCCCTGGCCGCTGCGGTGAGGATGGCGGAGCGTCGGGCGGACGTGCGGGTGCGAGGGGGAGGAGACGCCATGCGTGCAGGCGGCAAGGAGGCGGTCTACGACCGGCTCGCCCGGGTGGTGCGCAACGAGGGCGTGGCCACCGCCTTCGCCCTTCTGGGCGATGCCAACATGCACTTCGCGACCCGGCTCGGCCAGTCCGGCTGCCGTCTCGTCCTCGTGCGCCACGAGCACTGCGCGGTCGCCGCGGCCATGGCCTTCGCGCGCAAGACCGGCGAGGTGGGGTTCGCCACCGTCACCTGCGGGCCCGGCCTCACCCAGCTCGCGACGGCCCTGCCCGCGGCGGTCCGCGCCCGCATCCCGCTCGTGGTCTTCGCCGGCGAGGCGCCCGTCGGCCGGCTCTGGTACAATCAGGCGATCGACCAGGCGCCGCTCGTCGTCGCCACCGGCGCGGCCTACGCGAGCCTGCATCACGTGCCGACCATGCCCGAAGCGCTCCGCAACGCCTTCCTGCAGGCGCGGCGCGAACGGCGGCCGGTGGTGGTCGGCGTGCCCTTCGACCTGCAGGAACAGGCCTGGAGCGGCGGGCCCGATCTGCCGGAACCCTCCCGTGACCTCCTGCCCGCGGTGTCGCCGCTGCCGCCGCATCCGGACGATGTCGCGCGTGCGGCCGCGCTGGTCGAAGCCTCCGGGCGGATCGTGCTGATGGCCGGGCTCGGGGCCGTCGAGGCCGGGGCCGGTCCGGCCTGCCGCGCCTTCGCGGAGCGTGTCGACGCCCTGCTCGCGACGACCCTGCCGGCGCGCGGCCTGTTCCACGACGATCCCTTCGACCTCGGCGTCGCCGGCGGTTTCGCCTCGAAGCTCGCACGGGAATGCTTCGCCGAAGCGGATCTGGTGGTGGCCGTCGGCTGTTCGCTCGCCTGGCACGCTGCCGACGGCGGGGCGCTGTGGCCGAGGGCGCGTGTGTTGCAGATCGACACCGAGCCCGTCGCCGTGAACCAGGGGCGGATCGCCGCGCGGCACCATCTCAGGGCCGATGCGCGGCTGGGTGTCGAGGCGCTCGCGCGGGCGGTGCGCGCTCGGCCGGTCCGCTGGCGCAGCGCGGATCTGGCCCGGCGCATCGCCACCGAGCCCGCGGACGACGCGGTGTTCGAGCTGGAGCCCGGGACCCTCGATCCGCGGCAGCTGGTGGCGGCGCTCGATGCGGCCGTTCCGCGCGACTGGGAGCTCGTCAACTCCTCCGGCCACTGTTCCTGGTTCACCGCCCACATGCGCGGGCGACCGCAGGCGCGCTTCCTCACCATCCGCGAGTTCGGCGCCATCGGCAACGGCATCTCCTTCGCCATGGGTGTGGCGGCGGCGCGGCCGGACCGTCCGGTCGTCCTGTTCGACGGCGACGGCAGCCTGCTGATGCACGTCCAGGAGCTCGAGACCATCCGGCGGCACGGGCTGCGGGTGCTCGTCGTGGTGCTGAACGACGGCGCCTACGGCTCGGAGATCCACAAGCTGCGTGCCGACGGCCTCCCCGACGACGCCGCCCGCTTCGGGCGTCCGGACTTCGCCGCCATCGCCCGGGCGTTCGGCCTCGATGGCGTGCGGGTCGACGATCCCGGTGCGATTCCGGATCTGGTCCGGCGCTTCGCGGAAGGCCGCACCGGCGCGGTCTGGGACGTCCCGGTCTCGGCTTCCGTGCTCTCACCCGTCATGCGCCGGATCACCGGCGCACGCCCGCACGCGCCCTGAGCCGCCTCACGCCCCCCTGCCGCTCTCCGGCTCCCTCTCCTCCGGTGCCCGCGCGGTGATCTGCAGCGCGTGCACCGGATGGCCCATCAGATCGCCGACGGCGGCGTAGACCCGGCGCTGGCGCTCGATGCGGGAAAGGCCGCGGAACGCTTCCGACACGATCGTCACGGCGAAATGCGTGCCGCCACCCTCGCGCCAGCCGGCATGGCCGCGGTGGCGCTCGGAGTCGTCGCGGATCAGGAGATGCCGTGGAGCGAAGGCCGCACGCAGCCGCCGTTCGAGCTCGGCGGCGACGGCAGCGCCGGGCAGGTCGCGGTCGCTCGTGCTCATGGCCTTCCTCACGGAACCCAGGCGAGACGGAGGAGATTGGTGGCTCCGGGCGTGCCGAAGGGCATGCCGGCCGTGATCACGATCGCCGAGCCGGGTGCCGCGAGCCCCTCGCGCAGGGCGGCCGCGCGGGCTTTCTCGACCATGTCGTCGACATTGTCGGCATCGCCGCTCAGCACCGGATGCACCCCCCAGGCGACGGTGAGCTTGCGCGCGGTCGAGGCGCGGGTCACGAGCCCGAGGATCGGCCGGTCCGGCCGCTCGCGCGAGGCCCGGAGCGCCGTCGCGCCCGAGGTGGTGTAGGTGACGATGGCGGCCGCGTTCATGGTGTGCGCCACCTGCGCCGCGGCGAGGGTGATGGCGTCCGCCGCCCGGGCCTCGACGGCCGCCACATAGGCCTCGAGATAGGACCGGTAGAGCTCGTCCTGCTCCACCCGCAGGATGATCCGCCGCATCATGTCGACGGCCTCGACCGGATAGTCGCCGGAGGCGGTCTCGGCCGAGAGCATCACCGCGTCGGCGCCGTCGTAGACGGCGGTCGCGACGTCCGACGCCTCGGCCCGGGTCGGCCAGGGCGAGTGCACCATGTTCTCGAGCATCTGCGTCGCCACCACGACCGGCTTGCCGGCGTCGCGGCAGCGGCGGACGATCCGTTTCTGCAGACCCGGCACCGTCTCCGGCGGCAGTTCCACGCCGAGATCGCCGCGCGCCACCATGATCCCGTCGGCGAGCTCGACGATCCGCTCGAGCCGCTCGACCGCCGAAGGCTTTTCGATCTTCGCCATGACCGCGGCCCGTCCCGAGATCAGCTTGCGGGCATCGGCGACATCCTGCGGCCGCTGCACGAAGGAGAGGCCGATCCAGTCGGCGCCGAGCTCGAGGGCGTGGGCGAGGTCGCGGGTGTCCTTGCGGGTGAGCGCCGGAATCGGCAGCTCGACGTTCGGCAGATTGACGCCCTTGCGCGGCAGGAGTTCTCCGGGGGCGGCGGCGCGCACCTGCATGCGCTCCGATGTCACCTCTTCGACCACGAGCCGGATCCGCCCGTCGTCGAGGAGGAGTGCCGCACCGGGCGCGACGGCGGCGAAGATCTCCGGATGCGGCAGGGGCAGGCGCTTCGGATCCTGCGACGTCTCGGCGAGGATCAGCTCGAGCCGGTCGTCGCGGTCGAACCGCACGGACCCGAAACCCTCGAACGTGCCGAGCCGCAGCTTCGGGCCCTGGAGATCGAACAGGATGCCGATCGGCCGCTCCAGCCGACGTTCGACCGTGCGCACGTTGTCGACGAGCGCCTCCCAGACCTTCCGGTCGCCGTGGCTGCAGTTGATGCGGAACACGTTCGCACCCGCCCGGGCGAGGGCCTCGATGGTCTCGACGGTGCTGCTGCTCGGCCCGAGGGTGGCGACGATCTTGGTGCTGCGGTGTTCGCCCATCGGTGATGCGTCCCGCGCGTCTCGATCCGCCTTGGCATTAGGCCGGTTTCGGGTGATTGTCACCGCGTCGCTGCACGAACGGGGCTCCGACGGATCGGGGGAAGGGACGGATGCGGGCGAAACGGCTCGTCGTGACGATCGTCGCGCTGCTGTGGCCCCTCGCGGCGGTGGCCGCGGAGGATCCGCGCACGCTCGTGATCGGCATCACCCAAGACCCGGCGACCCTCCACCCGAACATCGATTCCATGGCCGCCAAGAGCTACGTGCTCGGCGCCGTCCACCGGCCGTTCACGGCCTACGGGCCGGACTGGCAGCCGCGTTGCCATCTGTGCGTGGAACTGCCGACCTTCGAGAACGGCCTCGCGGTCGCGGAGACGACGCCCGAGGGCGGACGCGGCGTCGCCGTCACCTACGAGATCCACCCGGGTGCCACCTGGGGCGACGGCACGCCCGTCACGACGGACGACGTGATCTTCACCTGGGAGGTGGGACGGCATCCGCTCTCGGGCGTGGTCAGCGCCGAGACCTACCGCCGCATCTGGAAGATCGACCGCATCGACGACAGGCGCTTCACCCTGCACAGCAACAAACTCACCTACCAGTACAATCTGATCGCGCCGGACCTGCTGCCGGCGCATCTCGAGCGCGAAGTGTTCGAGGCGGACCCCGCCACCTACAGGAACCGCACCCTCTACGACACCGACCCGACCAATCCCGGGCTCTGGTTCGGGCCCTATCGCATCGCGGAGGTTGCGTCGGGCAGCCACGTGGTGCTGGAGCGCAACCCGACCTGGTACGGCGATCCGCCCTGGTTCGACCGCGTGGTGATCCGGGCGATCGAGAACACCGCCGCCCTCGAGGCGAACCTGCTCTCGGGCAGCATCGACATGATCGAGGGCAGTCTCGGCATGAGCCTCGACCAGGCGCTCGCCTTCGAGAAGCGCGAGGGCGACCGCTTCCGGGTGCATTACCAGCCGGGCCTCGTCTACGAGCACATCGACCTGATGCTCGACAACCCGATCCTCGCCGACCGCCGCGTGCGGCAGGCCCTGCTCCATGCCATCGACCGCGAGACGCTGGTGCAGCAGCTGTTCGCCGGCCGCCAGCCGGTGGCGCACGGCAGCGTGCATCCCCTCGACTGGGTGTACGAGCCGGATCTGCCGAAATACCCCTACGACCTGCAGAAGGCGGCGGCGCTCTTCGCGGAGGCCGGCTTCCGCCCCGGTCCGGACGGCATCCTCGTCGACGGCGAGGGGCGGCGCATGCGTCTCGAACTCATGACCACCGCCGGCAACCGCACGCGCGAGCTGGTCGAACAGGTGCTGCAGGCGATGTGGCGCAGGGCGGGGGTCGAGATCGTCATCCGCAACGAGCCCGCCCGCGTCTTCTTCGGCGAGACGGTGTCGAAGCGGAAGTTCACGGGGCTCGCGATGTTCGCCTGGATCAGCTCGCCCGAGAGCGTGCCGCGGACGACGCTGCACAGCGCGGAAATCCCGACCGCGGAGAACGGCTGGTCCGGTCAGAACTATACCGGCTACCGCAACCCGCGGATGGACGAGCTGATCGATGCCATCGAGGTCGAGCTCGACCGGGAGAAGCGGAAGGCGCTGTGGTCCGAACTGCAGCGCCTCTACGCCACCGACCTGCCGGCGCTGCCGCTCTACTTCCGGGCCGAGCCGCACATCTGGCCGAAGTGGCTCGAGGGGCCGGAGCCCACGGGGCACCAGGCGCCGACCACGTTCGGCATCGAATACTGGCGCCGCGTCGACGGCTGAACGGAGAAGGGGAGGTTCCGATGGACGAGGTGCGTGTCGCGATCTTCGCGGGGCCGGGCGCGCGGCCCGAGATCCGCCGGGTGCCGCGGCCGGAGGTGCCGAAGAAGGCGGCGCTGATCCGGATCGCCTGCTGCGGCGTCTGCGGCACCGATCTGCACATCCTCAAGGGGCACTGGCCGAAGCCGCTGCCCTGGCCCTTCACCCTCGGCCACGAGCTCTCGGGGGAGATCGTGGAGATCGGCGAGGAGCTGACGCGGGACTGGGTCGGAAAGCCGCTCGAAGTCGGGGCACGCGTCATGCTGCCGCCGCTCCAGCCCTGCCACATGTGCGACTGGTGCAACCGCTATCCCGAGCACGCCAACAAGTGCCCGAACCCGGTCTACTACGGGCGCTATCTCGGCTTCGAGAAGCCGCCGCACCTCTGGGGCGGCTTCGCCGAGATGGTCTACGTCGACCTCGACATGCTGCCGGGGACCAAGATCTACCGGCTGCCCGACGACCTGCCGCACCGGCTCGGGTCGCTGTCGGAGCCGCTCACCTCGGTGATCCGCGCCTTCGAGCGGGCGAAGAAGGTGGGAGGCTTTCCGTGGGGCGCCTCGGTCGTGGTCCAGGGGACCGGCCCCATCGGCATCCTCGCGGTCGCGGCGGCGCAGGAGATGGGCGCCGGCAAGGTCGTCGCGGCCGGCGCGCCCGAGAAACCGCGGCTCGAGCTCGCCCGCCGGTTCGGTGCCGATGCCACGATCGACATCGAGGCGCTCACCCGGCCGCAGGACCGGATCGCGGCGGTGCGCGAGGCGGTCGGCGGCTTCGGGGCGGATCTGGCGATCGACTGCAGCGGCCATCCGTCGGCCGGCCCGGAAGGCATCGAGTTCCTCAGGGACGGTGGTACCTATGTCGAGATGGGCCAGTTCACCGATGCCGGGTCCATCGACACCAGCTGGCACCGCATCTGCGCGAAGGACCTGACCATCGTCGGATCGTGGGGGTTCACGGCGAACGACCTGCCGCTTGGCATCGCCATGCTGGATCGCGCCCGCGACCGCTATCCCTGGTCCGAGATGCAGACCCTGTTTCCCTTCGACGAGGAGGGGCTCGGGCGCGCCATCGACGAGGCGATGGCGATGCGCACGGTCAAATCGACCGTGGTGATCGATCCGGAGCTCGCGGCGAGGTGAGATCTGGCGGCCCCAACGGGACTCGAACCCGTGTTTCAGCCTTGAGAGGGCTGCGTCCTAACCGCTAGACGATGGGGCCGCGGTACCGGCGACGAACGCCGCGCGCACATGTAGAGGCGGGCTTCCGCCGAATCAAGCCTGCATCGGTGCACGCCGTGCCGCACCCCGCATGGCGCGCGACGGGTGGATCCGGCCGCCCGTGCCGCCGTCAGTCTCCGGGGCGCCCGGTCTCCGCCGCTGCCGCGATGGCGGCAACAGCCTGTTCGAAGACCTCCGGATCGCAGGCGGCGAGCACATGGCCATCCGAGTCGAGCCCGAGCGGCCGGCCCTGCCAGTCGCCGATGCGGGCGCCGGCCTCCTCGAGCAGCGGCACGAGCGGCAGATAGTCGTAGACCTCGAGACCCGCCTCCAGCACGAGATCGGAGAAGCCGCTCGCCATCAGCGCATAGCCGATGCAGTCGCCGCCCCAGACCCAGAAGGCGGCGTGCGCCCTGAGCGCCGACCAGGCCGCCCTGTCGGCCTCGTTCGCGAACATCTCCGGGCTCGTCGTCGAGCCGACGATGCCCGCGAGCGCGCCGCGACGGCGCGCACGGATGCGGCGGCCGTTGAAGAAGGCGCCGAGGCCGCGGCAGCCGACCCACCGGTCGCCGGTGACGGGCTGGTCGACGACCGAGAGCACCGGCCGGCCGTCGAGGAGGAGACCGACCAGGGTCCCGAACATCGGCCGGCCGGTGACGAACATCTTCGTGCCGTCGATCGGATCCAGCACCCAGACCGGCCCGTCGCGACCCTCGTCGCGCCCGTGCTCCTCGCCGATGATGCGATGATTAGGCACCTCGCGCGCGAGGATCTCGCGCATGGCCGCTTCCGCCTCGCGGTCGGCGACCGTGACCGGGCTCAGGTCGCTCTTGGTCTCGATCGCGAAGGGTGTGCGGAAATGCCGCCGCACCACCTCGCCCGCGGCATCGGCGAGGCGGCAGGCGAGATCGAGCCAGACGGCAGGGTCCGCGTCAGCCACCGGGCGGCGCCACCGGCTGGTCGGCGAGCGTGCCGAGATAGGCGAGGAGCGCGGCGAGCTTCTCCGGGTCCGTGACGCCCGCGTAGCTCATCTTCGTGCCCGGCGCGAAGTCCTTCGGCTTTTCGAGGAAGGCGGCGAGGCGCTCCCAGGTCCACTCTCCGCCGAGCTCCTGGAGTGCCTTCGAATAGCTGAACCCTTCGTGCGCGGCGACCGGGCGGCCGACGATACCCCAGAGGCCCGGGCCGACCTTGTTCGGACCGCCCTTCTCGAAGCTGTGGCAGGCCTTGCAGGCGCGCGCGACCCTTTCGCCTTCGGCGGGATCGGCGGAAGCGACGAGCGCCAGGGCGGGATGGCCGGAAGCCTCCGTGGCCGGGGCAGCGCCTGCATCTGCGGCCTCTCCGGCGGCGGTCGCCGGTTCTGCCGGTGCCGCGGTCTCCTGCGTCGCCGGCTCCGCGGCCGCGGCCTCCTGCCCGGACGATTCCGCGTCCGCGGCTGCGGTCTCTTCGGCGGCCGGCGGGCTCTCGGCTGCGGCGACCTCGGGGAGCGGCACCGGGCTGTCGGCCTGTTCGCGCATCCACACCAGCAGCGCCGCCCGGTCCTCGGGCTTCGCGAGGCCGGCGAAGGCCATCTTCGTGCCCGGGGCGTAGCCCTTGGGATCGGCGAGGAAAGCGTCGAGCCGTTCGAAGGTCCATTCGCCGCCGAGCGACTTCAGGGCGTCGGAATAGGCGAAGCCCTCGTGCGAGGCGACGGGCCGGCCGACGACACCCCAGAGGTTGGGCCCGACCTTGTTCGGCCCGCCCTGCTCGAAGCTGTGGCAGGAGGTGCACTTCTTCGCCACCTGCGCGCCGGCGGCGGGGTCGGCTTCGGCCAGCAGGACGGGAAGCGGCTTCGCCTCCCCGGGCGCTTCGGCGGGGGCTTCGGCCTCCGCGACCTCGACCCGGTAGACGGGTTCCTCGAGCTCGTGCGGGACGTAGATGAAGCGGGCGAGGTTGCCGGACAGCGACGCGATCAGCGCGCCCGTGAGGATGGCGCCCACGATCTTGTTGGTCTCGAGAGATGCTGCCATAGGATGCCTCGCTCACGGAATGAGACGGGATCGTCGTGGCGGCCGGAGCCCGGGACCACCCGCGGGGCGGGGCCGGTCCTTCGCGCGACGCCGGCACAATGACCAGCTGCCCGGAGACGTCAATAGGTGCGGGGACACAGCGAATCCATCGACAAAAGGTCGCGCACGGCGGTGTTCGTGCCGGCGCGCCTCGCGAGCGTGCGCCTGCCGGGCAAGCCGCTCCTGCCGATCGCCGGCGAGCCCATGATCGTCCACGTCTGGCGGCGTGCGGTGGCGGCGGACATCGGCCCGGTCTGGGTCGCCTGCGCCGACCGCGAGATCGCCGAGGCGATCGAACGCGCCGGCGGCCGGGCGATCCTGACGGATCCGGAGCTCGCCTCGGGGACCGACCGGATCCACGCGGCGCTCGAGAGTGTCGATCCCGACGGCCGGTTCACCCACGTGGTCAACGTGCAGGGCGACATGCCGACGCTCGATCCTTCCTGTCTCGCCGCCGTGCTGGAGCCGTTCGCGGTGCTGGACTGCGACATCGCCACGCTCGCCGCCGCGACGACGGATCCGCAGGAGCGCGAGGACCCGAACGTCGTCAAGGCGATCGTGAGCTTCCGCGAGCCGGTCGCCGTGACCGGCCGGGCGCTCTACTTCACCCGTGCACCGGCCCCCACCGGGCCCGGGCCGGTCTGGCACCACATCGGCATCTACGCCTTCCGCCGCGAGGCGCTCGAACGGTTCGCCGCACTGCCGCCGAGCCCGCTCGAACGGCGCGAGCGGCTCGAGCAGCTGCGGGCCCTCGAGGACGGCATGACGATCGGCGTCCGCCTCGTCGACGTCGTCCCCTTCGGCGTCGACACGCCGGCCGATCTCGAACGCGCGCGGGCGCTGCTCGAAGGCGCCGCCGGGGAGACGGCGCGGTGAGCGGGACCGCGACAGACCTCTCCGACCCCGCCCGGATCGTGGCGTTCCAGGGGCAGCCGGGCGCCTACTCCCATCTCGCCTGCCGGCAGATCTTTCCGGATTTCGGGGTGCTGCCCTGCGAGTCCTTCGAGGACGCCTTCCAGGCGGTACGCGAGAAGCGCGCGCGCTTCGCCGTGATCCCGGTCGACAACACGGTCGCGGGCCGGGTCGCGGACGTCCACCATCTGCTGCCGCGCGGCGGCCTGCACATCGTCGGCGAGCATTTTTTGCGGGTGAACCACCATCTGCTCGCGGTCCGCGGCGCCACGCTCGCGACCGTTCGCACCGTGCTCTCGCACACCCACGCCCTCGGCCAGTGCCGGAGCTTCATCCGCCGTCACGGCTACCGGCCGCGGGTGGTCGCGGACACGGCGGGCGCCGCAGCGGAGGTGGCGGCGGCCGGCGATCCCACCCAGGCGGCGATCGCCTCGCGGCTCGCGGCCGAGATCCACGGGCTCGAGGTCCTCGCCTCCGACCTCGAGGACGCCGAGCACAACACGACGCGTTTCCTCGTCCTCGCCCGCGAACCGAAGCTGCCACCGCCCGACGCCGGGCCGGTGATCACCACCTTCGTCTTCACGGTGCGCAACGTGCCGGCGGCGCTCTACAAGGCGCTCGGCGGCTTCGCCACCAACGGCGTCAACATGCTCAAGCTCGAGAGCTATATCGACGGCAGTTTCGCTCAGGCGCAGTTCTACGCCGACATCCTCGGACACCCCGAGGAGGAGCGGGTGCGTTTCGCCTTCGAGGAGCTGCGCTTCTTCGCCCACCGCGTCGAGCTCCTCGGCGTCTATCCCGCTTCGCCGTTCCGCTCCCGCTTCGCCTGAGCGGCGCCCGTCCGGCGGCGGACCGGGGTGCGACCACACGCCGCGGCCCGGTAGGCCGCGAGTGCGCCACATGACGCGTGCGTCAAGCTTCGACCGTCCGCGATACGTATACGCACGTATGGCGGATACACACCCGAACGAACAGCTTGCGGTTCACCGAACCCGGCGACGACCCGGGTCGCAGGTGCCAGCCCTCGGCCACCGTCACACAACCGCAAGGAAAGCGAACGACATGACCGTCCGCACCAGCGAGGGCGGGTTCGACGACGACGCCCGCCGCGAACTGCGCGAGATCGCCGCACGCCTGCGCCGGCTCGCGGAGCGCGCCCGACCGCTCGAGCTCGTCTGTCACGATCCCGCGCGGATCATGGAGCGTCTCGCCGGGGCGAGCTCCCCGGAGGAGGTCGAGGCGACCACGGTCTACTGCCTGATCGCCGACCGTCTCCCACCCACGATCTGGCGTCCGGGAGCCGCGCCCGGTGCTGCCGCGCGTCCGCCCGGCCTCGCCGAGGACGGCGACGGCGGGGAGCAATCGGGCTGAGTGCCTGCCGCCTCAGGTGCCGTGGAACCGCTGCCAGTCGACCGGCGCGTTGCGGTCGAGCGGGATGCCGGCTCGCGGCAGCGGGTATTTGAGGCCGCTCGCGCAGTTGAAGAGCACGACCCGCTCGTCGGCACCGATCCTTCCCTCGTCCCGCGCACGCAGGTAGGCGGCCCAGGTGGCGGCGCCTTCCGGGCACAGCAGCAGCCCTTCCTCGCGGGCGACCTCGTCGCGCGCGGCTAGGATCGCCTCGTCGTCGACGGCGATCGCGAAGCCGCCGCTCTCGCGCACCGCGTCGAGGATCAGGAAGTCGCCGATGGCCGCGGGGACGCGGATGCCGCTCGCGATCGTGTGCGCGTCGTCGACCCGCTTCGCGTGGCGTTCGCCGGCCTCGAAGGCGTGCACGATGGGCGCGCAGCCCGACGCCTGGACGGCGACCATGCGCGGCCGGCGGCTGCCGAGCAGCCCGATCGCTTCGAGCTCGGCGAAGCCTTTCCACATGCCGATGAGCCCGGTGCCGCCGCCCGTAGGGTAAAGGATCACGTCCGGGACGTCGAAGCCGAGCTGCAGCGCAAGCTCGAGCCCCATCGTCTTCTTGCCCTCGATGCGGTAGGGTTCCTTGAGGGTGGAGACGTCGAACCATCCGACCGCCTCGCGGCCGGCGCCGACGATCTTCCCGCAGTCGTCGATGAGGCCGTTGACGCGGTACACCTCGGCGCCCTGGATCGCCATCTCGGCGATGTTGGTCTCGGGCGTGTCCTCCGGACAGAAGATGGTCGCCCGCATGCCGGCCTTCGCGCAGTAGGCGGAAAGGGCGGCGCCGGCATTGCCGTTGGTCGGCATGGCGAGATGGCGGAGTCCGAGCTCCTTTGCCATCGACACCGCCATGACGAGACCGCGGGCCTTGAAGGAGCCGGTCGGCAGGCGTCCCTCGTCCTTGACGAGCGGCAACGCCTTCGCGCCGTAGCGCGCCGCGAGCTTCGGCAGCGGCACGAGCGGCGTCTCGATCTCGCCGAGGCTGACGATGTTCTCCGCGCGGCGCACCGGCAGCAGCTCCCGCCAGCGCCACATGTCGGCGGGCCGCCGCAGCAGCGTCTCGCGGTCGAGTGCAGCCCGCACGCCGTCGAGATCGTATCGCACCAGAAGCGGCTTCCCGGCCGGCGAGAGGTTGTACACCCCGCCGGGCGGGAACCGCTCGCCCGTCCCGCTGCATTCGAGATGCGTGACGAAATTCGGTCGCTCTTCGACCAGCTTGGCATCCCGGCTCATCGTCCGCCCTCCTCCGCCGCGCGCACCGCGGCGACGAACGCCCGCAGTCGTGCCGGCGCCAGCTGTCCGTTCTCGCGCACGCCGGTGCAGACGTCGACGCCCCAGGGACGGACCGCAGCGATAGCTTCCGCCACGTTCTCGGGCCGCAGGCCGCCCGCGAGGAACACCGGCACGCGTGCCTCTTCGACGATGCGGCGGCTCGTCGTCCAGTCGTGCGTGCGGCCGGTGCCGCCGAGTTCGGGCGTGGCGGCGTCCGGGCGGCCGCTGTCGAGCAGCAGGGCGTCCGACGCCTCCGCCGCGGCCCGCGCCTCCTCCACGCTTCGCGGGCCCCGCACGTGCACCACCTGCAGGATCCGCAGCGGGCGGAACTCGCGTTTCAGCCGTGCGCGCTCGGCCGCCTGCGTGGCGTCGACCAGCTGGACCGCGAGCGGCGCCACCAGCCGGATTTCTTCGGCGATCTCCGCGTAGTCCGTCGCGCGGGTGAGCAGCACCGGGACCACCGGCGGCGGCACCCGTCCGGCGATCGCGGCGGCCCGCTCCAGCGGGATCACCCCGGGGCCGCTCGGCATCGGCCCGACGAGCCCGAGCGCGTCGGCACCGACGCCGACGGCGAGCGCGGCCTCCTCCGGACTGCCGATGCAGCAGATCTTGACGCGGATGCGCACCCCGACTTCCCTGCGGCCACGGATCCGCTACCTGCCCGAGGGTGCCCGGCGGTGCAAGCCCTGGCCCGCATCCGGCGCCCCGGGATTCCGGGAGACCCGACCGTGCCGACCGTGACCGTCGTCGACCACCCGCTGGTCCAGCACAAGCTGACGCTGATGCGCCGGCGCGAGACGCCGACCGCCGAGTTCCGCCGGCTCGTGCGCGAGGTGGCGATGCTGCTCGGCTACGAGATCACCCGCGACCTGCCGCTCACCACCGTCACGGTCGAGACCCCGCTCGAGGAGACCGAAGCGAGCGTGCTGGCCGGCAAGAAGCTCTGCATCGTCTCGATCCTGCGCGCCGGCAACGGCCTGCTCGACGGCATGCTGGATCTGCTGCCGAGCGCGCGCGTCGGCCATGTCGGCATCTACCGCGATCCGGAGACGCTCGAAGCGGTCGAATACTATTTCAAGGTGCCGCAGGACATCGCCGAACGGCCGGTGATCGTGGTCGATCCCATGCTGGCGACCGCCAATTCGGCGGTGGCCGCGGTCGCCCGGCTCAAGCAGGTGGGGGCCACGGATCTGCGTTTCGCCTGTCTGCTCGCCGCCCCCGAAGGGATCCGCCGCTTCCACGGCGCGCATCCCGACTGCCCGATCTTCACCGCCGCCATCGACCGCTGCCTGAACGACCACGGCTACATCCTTCCCGGTCTCGGCGACGCCGGCGACCGGATCTACGGCACGCGCTGAAACGCAACGGGCGGCACCCGCGCGGGTCCCGCCCGTCTCCGCTGCGCCCGGAGGGCGCGTCAGATCATGTACTGGCCGCCGTTGACGGTGACCGTCGAGCCGGTGATCCAGCCCGCGTCCTCGGCCACGAGGAAGAGCACGCAGCGCGCCACCTCCTCGGGCTCGCCGAGCCGGCCGACCGGGATCTGCGGCAGGATCTTCTTCTCGAGCACGTCCTGCGGCACGGCGCGCACCATCTCGGTGCCGATGTAGCCGGGCGCCACCGCGTTGACGGTAATTCCCTTCGTCGCGTTCTCCTGCGCGAGTGCCTTCGTGAAGCCGAGCACCCCGGCCTTGGCCGCCGAATAGTTGGTCTGGCCGAACTGGCCCTTCTGGCCGTTCACCGAGGAGATGTTGACGATGCGACCGAAGCCGCGCTCGCGCATGCCCTCGATCACCTGGCGCGTGACGTTGAAGAGCGAGTCGAGGTTGGTCGAGATCACCGCCCGCCACTGTTCGGGTGTCATCCGGTGGAAGGTGGTGTCGCGGGTGATGCCGGCGTTGTTGACGAGGATGTCGATCGGCCCGACCGCCTTCTCGACCCGGGCCACCCCCTCGCGGCAGGATTCGAAATCCGAGACGTCGAACTTGAAGACCGGGATGCCGGTCTCCTCGTGGAACTTGCGGGCCGCCTCGTCGTTGCCGCCGTAGTTGGCCGCCACCCGGTAGCCGGCGTCCCGGAGCGCCACGGAGATGGCGGCGCCGATGCCCCGGGTGCCGCCCGTCACCAGAGCCACGCGTGCGGTCATGGGAATCCCCCCTGCGGTATGGTGTTGCGCCGAAAGGGACGGGCGGCGGCCGGGCCGCCCGTCCTCCGGGTCATCTCACGCCCGTTCGACGCACATGGCAATACCCATGCCGCCGCCGATGCAAAGCGTGGCGAGCCCGCGCTTCGCGCCGCGCCGCTTCATCTCGTGGAGCAGGGTCGTCAGGATGCGCGCGCCCGAGGCGCCGATCGGATGGCCGAGGGCGATGGCGCCGCCGTTGACGTTCACGATCGAGGGATCCCAGCCCATGTCGCGGTTGACGGCGATCGCCTGGGCGGCGAAGGCCTCGTTGGCCTCCACCAGATCGAGATCGTCGACCTTCCAGCCGGCCTTCTCGAGGGCGGCGCGGGAGGCCGGGATCGGGCCCGTGCCCATGATCGCCGGGTCGACGCCCGCCTGGGCCCAGCTGACGATGCGGGCGAGCGGCTCGATGCCGCGCCTTTCCGCCTCTTCCGCCGACATCACCACGAGCGCGGCGGCACCGTCGTTGATGCCGCTCGCATTGCCGGCCGTGACCGTGCCGTTCGGATCGAAGGCGGGGCGCAGCTTGGCGAGCGCGTCGAGAGTGGTGCCGAAGCGGGGATACTCGTCGGTATCGACGGTGACGTCGCCCTTGCGGGTGCGGATCGTCACCGGCACGATCTCGTCCCTGAACTTCCCCGCCTTGATCGCGGCTTCCGCCTTGTTCTGGGATTCGCAGGCGAAGCGGTCCTGGTCCTCGCGGGTGATCTGCCACTTCTGGGCGACGTTCTCCGCCGTGTTGCCCATGTGGTAGCCGTGGAACGCGTCCATCAGGCCGTCCTTGAGCATGGTGTCGACCAGCTCGAGGCCGCCCATCTTGGTGCCGTTCCGGAGATGCGCCGCGTGCGGGGCGCGGCTCATGCTCTCCTGGCCGCCGGCGACGACGATGCGGCTGTCGCCGTTCTGGATCGCCTGGCAGGCCATGGCCACCGACTTCAGGCCCGAGCCGCACAGCATGTTGACGTTGTAGGCGGGGACCTCGACCGGAATGCCGGCGTTGACCGAGGCCTGACGCGCGGGGTTCTGGCCCTGGGCGGCGGTCAGGATCTGGCCGACGATCACCTCCGACACTTCGGCCGGCTCGATGCCGGCCCGCTCGAGCGCGGCAGCGATCGCCGTCTTGCCGAGATCGTGGGCGGGAAGGCCCGAGAGGGCACCGTTGAACGACCCGATCGGGGTGCGGGCCGCGGCGACGATGACGACGCCGGTCTGCATGGTTGCGTCCTCCGCTGGGAGTTGTGCTGTCGTCCGGATGTCGAGGCCGCACGACCGGGCTGGGGCGCGCCCGGCATCCGTTGCCGATATAGGCCGGCCGCTGCCGGCGCACCAACCCGCGCCGCTTTGCTGCATTGCAGCAATTCGTCGCACGGGCTTCGCCCCGCCCTGCGTACCCGAATGCTGCGAAAGCGCGTCGGTGCGCCTCGCGGCCGTTCTTTAACTCTTTCTTAAGATCTGGCCGTCACACTCGCCGCCGATGGGGTCAGCCAAGGGAGACGAGCCCATGAACACCCTGCGCAAGCTCTGGCGGGACGAGGACGGCGCCACCGCCATCGAATACGGCCTGATCGCCGCGCTCGTGGCGGTCGTGATCATCGGCGCCCTGACGACGCTCGGAGGCAATCTCGACGCTATGTTCGAAGCGATCGCCGGGAGAGTGCCGACTCAGATCCCGGAGTAATATCTGACCGTTGGCTGATCGCCAACGACACTCTTTCTGTTCCGAAGGGGCGGGACGTTAAGCGTCCCGCCCCTGCACACTTTGTCGATGTGGAACCTTGCACATCTTTTGGGCATTGCGAGGCTGATCGGTGGCGCTGGAGACATGGACGTCGGACACATCTCGCGGATCCTGCTGATGGTTTTATTGCTCGCGGCCGCATGGTCGGATCTGAGGTCGCGTCGGATCCCGAACGCGCTGGTCCTCGGCGTCGCGCTGTTCGCGATCCTGTCCCGGATTCCCGTCCTCGCCTCGGAACGGTTCTGGGAGCCGCCCGCCGCCGCTCTCCTCTCGTTCTTCGTGTTGCTGCCGCTCTGGCAGAGGCGGCTGCTCGGCGGCGGCGATCTCAAGCTGTTCGTCGCGACCAGCGTCTGGGCCGGCCTCGGGAGGCTGCCAGAACTCGCGCTCGCCGTCGCCCTCGCCGGCGGGGCGCTGGCAATCGTGGTGCTCGCGGTCGAAACCGCCCGCACGCGGCTGCTGCCGCTGCTCGCGACCATGCCCTGGGTCTGCGTGTTCGTGCCTTCGCGGGCGTTAACCGAATCTTCGGAAAGTCGTGCCAGTCTGCCCTACGGAGTGGCCATCGCGGCGGGTGCCATCTGGCTGTGGCTCGCCGGGTGACGCCGCCCGAGAGGCAGCCATGCCCGAGGTGCGGACATGAACGTACGGCGCATCCTCCTCCTCCTCGCGGCCGCGGGTGCGGCGGTCTCCAGTGCCCAGGCGGTCCGGACCTGGCTCGAGGGCCGTGAGCGGCAGCTGACCGCCCCGGCGACGGCCGCGCCAGTCGAGACCCGCAAGGCGGTCCTGGTCGCCGCGGGGCCGATTCCGGCCGGAAGCTTCGTCGGGCCGCGCAGCCTCACCTGGCAGGACTGGCCGGATGTCGCGGTGCCGGACTCCTACATCGAACGCGGCGAGGCGGCGATCGCCGATTTCGAAGGAGCGGTCGCCCGCCGCGACCTGCTGCCGGGAGAGCCGGTCACGGCCGAGATCCTGGTGCGCCCCGGCGAGCGCGGTTTCCTCGCGGCCGTGCTGGAGCCCGGCATGCGGGCGGTCTCGGTCCCGATCGACGAGGCCACCGGCAACGCGGGCCTCGTGTTCCCGGGCGACCGCGTCGACCTCGTCCTCGCCCAGCGGCTCGACCGGGGCGCCGGCAGCGGGTCGGCGAGTGAGGTCGTGGTGCGGAACGTCCGTGTCCTCGCCGTCGGCCGCAGGCTGTCGGCGGCGGGCGAGGAGGGGGAGCTGCCCTCGGCGAAGGAGCGCACCGTGACGCTCGAGGTCACCCCCGAGGGCGCGAAGCGCGTGGCGCTCGCGCAGGAGCTCGGCCGGCTGGTGCTCAGTCTCCGCAGCCTCGCGCGCGACGCCTCGGAGCCGGCCGCTGAAGCCGTCGCCGCAGCCGATGCCCCGCTCTGGGACACGGAGCTGAGCCGGGCCCGCGGGGCCCGCCGCGGCGTGCTCGTGCTGCGTGGCAGCGAGGCCGGGACGGTCGCCGTCGTCGACAGCGCGCCGGCTCCGGAGGCGGAGCAATGATCCCGGACCGGGTCCGCCGGAGGGTGGGGATCGCGGCCGTCCTGAGAGCTCTCCTCGCATTCCCGATGTGCGCGCTGCCCGTACTGGCCGCAGCCGGGGTCGTGGCGCCCGACTCCGCGGTGGTCCTCGAGGTGGGCAGCGGACGGCTGCTGCACCTCGGGGAGCCGGCTGCCGGTGTCTTCGTCGCCGATCCCGGCATCGCGGACATCCAGGTCCATTCCCCGACGGTCGTCTACGTCTTCGGACGCCGGGCCGGACGCACGACGGTCTTCGCGGTCGACGGGCAGGACAGGCCGCTCGCGCGGCTCTCCGTCGAGGTGCGCCATGCCCTCTCTGCCCTCCGCGAGCTGGTTGCGCGGGCCGCGCCGGACGGCGAGGTACGGGTCTCCTCGTTCCCGGGCGGGCTGCTCCTCGAGGGCAGGGTCGACTCGCCGACGGCCGCCGCCGACGTGCGCGCCATCGCGCAGCGTTTCCTCGGGCAGGACGAGCAGCTGATCGACCGCATGCAGGTCGCGGCCCCGACCCAGGTGAGCCTGCATGTCCGGGTCGCGGAAGTGAGCCGCGAGGTGACCCGTCTCTTCGGCATCAACTGGGACAACGTCCTGTCGCCAGGCGACTTCGTCTTCGGTTTCGCCTCCGGCCGGCCCTTCGGGGTCGCGGCGACCGGCCTCTCGCGGCTCTCCGATGCCAGCGGTCTCGCGGGCGCGGTCGGGGGGCGCTACGTCAGCGGCGACGTCGACATCAACGGCATTCTCGACGCGCTCGAGGCCGAGGGGCTGGTGACCGTCCTCGCCCAGCCGAACCTCACGGCGCTGTCGGGGGAGACGGCGGCCTTCCTCGCCGGCGGCGAGTTCCCGGTGCCGGTCGGAACCGACAACGGTGACATCCAGATCGAGTTCAAGCAGTTCGGTGTCAGTCTCTCCTTCACCCCGACCGTGCTCGCGCCGGGGCGCATCAGCCTGCGCGTGCGCCCCGAGGTCAGCGAACTCAGCGACAACGGGGCGATCGTCCTCCAGAACATCACCATCCCGGCGCTCGCCACGCGGAGGGCGGAGACCACGGTCGAGCTCGCGAGCGGGCAGAGCTTCGCGATCGGCGGTCTGATCTCGAGCTCGACGCGGCACAGTCTGGAGAAGTTCCCGGGCCTCGGCGATCTGCCCGTGCTCGGGCCGCTGTTCCGCTCGACGCGCTTCCGGCGCGACGAGACCGAGCTCGTCATCATCGTCACGCCCTACCTGGTCCGGCCCGTCGCGGCCTCGGAGCTTGCGACGCCGACGGACGGGTTCCGCCCGCCGAACGAGATCCAGCGACTGCTCGAAGGCCGGATCGCGGCGCGTCTCGGGGAGCTTCCGGACGGCCCCGGGGAGCGGCCGCGCTTCGTCGGCCCCGCGGGCTTCGTGCTGGACTGAGGAGGACCCGAATGGCTGCAAGAACCCCACATCTCCGTCGGTCCGCGCGGCTGGGTGCTCCGGTCGGAGCCGTCCGGTGCCTGCTCGCCTGCGTTCCTCTCCTTCTGTCCTCCTGCGTTCCGGCGTCGCCTCCGCCGCCGGCCTTCGACTGGCCGGCCGCGCCGCGGGCGGAACATGTCGAACTGCGTCATATCGTCCGTTTCGCGACCGACAGCGACCGGCTGGCACCCGACGAACGCGCACGCCTCGCGTCCTTTCTCGAAGGCCTGCCGGGCCGGCCGGTCGGCCGCATCCGGGTCGCCGGACATGCCGACGAACGGGCTTCGGACGTCTACAATCTCGACCTCGCCGCGCGCAGGGCCCGTGCCGTGGCGGAGTTCCTCCGCTCGCGGACGGGTCTCGAGGTCGACGTCGACACGCGCAGTTTCGGCGAGAGCCGGCCGGTCGATCCCGGACACGGTCCGGAGGCCTGGGCCCGCAATCGCCGCGCGGAAATCGAAGTGGCCGTGCCTCTGGTCGTCGTCGAAGGGTGCGACGCGGTCGCCGTTTCGGGCAGCCATCGGCTCGACAACGGGCCGTTCCGGGGACTGGGCTGCGCCACGGCGCGCAATCTCGCGGCCATGCTGGCCGATCCGGCGGACCTCGGAGCGCCCCGCGAGCTCGCGCCGGCACCGGCGCAGGCGGCGGCCGCGGCGGTCGAACGCTACCGCGAGGGCAAGGTGACACCGCTCCTCGACGCCCGGGATCCGACCAGATGAGCGCGCGCAGCCTGATCGCCCATCGGGCCGACGCCGGCGAGGAGGGCAGCCTCGCGAGCGCGCTCGCCTTCGTCGCCGACGCGGAGACGCGGGCCGCGGTGGAAGGGGCGTTCCTGCGCGTGGAGCTGGGGAACGCCCGGATCGAGGACGGCAACATCCGGACCGCCATCGAACGTCTCGGTCTCGAACGTTCGCCGCGCCTTCTGATCGTCGACCTCGAGGGCTCCGCGATGCCCCTGTCGGACGTCGACGAGCTCGCCGAGGTCTGCGAGCCCGGGGTCTCGGTGATCGCGCTCGGACGTCGCGACGAGGTGGCGCTGTTCCGCGGGCTCCTCGAGCGTGGCGTGGCCGATTACATCGTCAAACCCGTGCCGGCCGAGCTGCTCGCGGCGAGCCTGAAGCGCGCGATCGAGGGCAGTGGTGCGACGCGGCGCACCTCCCGCCTCGGGCGGACCGTCGTGGTCCTCGGTGTGCGCGGCGGCGTGGGCGCGACCACGCTCGCCTGCGGTCTCGCCCACATCGTGGCCAACCGGCACCGCCGGCGCGTGGCGATCCTCGACCTCGACCTGCATTTCGGGACCGTCGCGCTCGCCATGGACCTCGACCCGGTGAACGGCCTCCGCGAGGCCCTGGAGCAGGTCGACGGCCTCGACCCGCTGCTCGTCGAACGGCTCGGCAATCCGGCGGGGGATGCGCTCGCGGTTTTCGCCGCCGAGGTGCCGCCCGGCGAGAATGCGTCTCCCGATCCGCTCGCGGTCGAAGGTGTGCTCGATTCGCTGCGGCACCGCTTCCACTATGTGGTGGTGGACCTGCCCCGGTCGCCCGCCGGGCTCTGCCTCCAGCTCCTCGAACGGGCGGATGTCGTCGTTCTGGTCGCAGATCTGTCGCTCGCCGCCATGCGCGACACGCTGCGGCTGAGCCAGCTCGTGACCCGGCTCAATCCGGCGGCACGCAGCCTCGTGGTGGTGAACCGGGTCGGATGGGCGAAGGGGGGAGAAATCGGGCAGAGCGAGTTCGAGCGCGGGATCGGCCGGCCGATCGATCATCTCGTGCCCTTCGATCCCGCGAGCGTCGTGGCGGCGGTGAACACGGGCCAGCTCGACTATGCGGAGAAGGGCCGCGTCGCTTCCGCTCTCGCGGCCGTCGCGGAACATGTGAGTGGCCGCGTCCCGGCGGATCGCGGCAGCCTGCTGCGCCGGCTCTTCCGTCGGACGGGGTGAGCCGTGTTCGGGCGGCGTGCGACCGGTCCGGCGTCGATGTCCCCGGGATCCCGGCCCCCGGCGCCGGTGAGCGGGCAGGTGGCGAAGCCCCTGCCGCCCCCCGGGCGCGACGGCAACGCGGTCCGCGACGACCGGCGACGCGTCGATCGCGCCTACGAGCTCGTGCAGAGCCAGCTCTACGACCGCATCGACGCGTCGGCCGCGGCACGGCTTCCGCGGGACGAGCTGGCGCGGCAGCTGTCCGAGTTCATCACGGAAATCGTCGCCGAGAACCGTCTTTCCCTCGGGGCCCGCGAACAGCAGGAGCTCACCGAGCGGCTGGTCGACGACATGCTCGGCCTCGGACCGCTCGAACCACTGCTGCGCGACGAGACCGTCACCGACATCATGGTGAACGGACCGTACAGCGTCTATGTCGAGCGGCGCGGCAAGCTCGAACGGACCGACGTCCGCTTCCGCGACGACCAGCACGTCCTGAACATCGCCCAGCGGATCGTGGCCCGCGTCGGCCGGCGGGTCGACGAGACCAGTCCGGTCTGCGATGCGCGCCTCGCCGACGGCAGCCGCGTCAACATCGTCATCCCGCCTCTCGCGCTCGACGGCTGCGCCATCTCGATCCGCAAGTTCGCGAAGCAGAAGATCACGCTCGACATCATGGTGCGCCAGCGCAACGTCAGCGACGCCCTGGCGCGGGTGCTCAAGATCGCGGCCGCGTGCCGCCTCAACATCGTCGTCTCGGGTGGCACCGGCTCCGGCAAGACGACGCTGCTGAACGCGCTCTCCCAGCTGATCGATCCCGGCGAGCGGATCGTCACCATCGAGGATGCGGCCGAGCTGCAGCTCCAGCAGCCGCACGTGGTGCGACTCGAGACCCGCCCGCCCAACCTCGAGGGCGTCGGCGAGGTGACCATGCGCGATCTCGTCCGCAATGCGCTGCGCATGCGGCCCGACCGGATCATCTGCGGCGAGGTGCGCGGCGCCGAGGCGCTCGACATGCTGCAGGCCATGAACACGGGGCACGACGGCTCCATGTGCACGCTGCACGCGAACAGCCCGCGCGAGGCGATCACGCGCCTCGAGAACATGGTGACCATGGCCACGGCGAATCTGCCCACCCGCGCCATCCGCCAGCAGATCGTCGGTGCCGTGAACCTGATCATCCAGGTTGCGCGCATGCGCGACGGCATACGGCGGGTGACGCACGTGACCGAGATCGTCGGCATGGAGGGGGAGGTGGTCACACTTCAGGACCTCTTCACCTACGAGTACCACAGCGAGGCCCCCGACGGCACCCTCGTCGGCGAGTTCCGGGCCGCCCCCGTGCGTCCGCATTTCACGCCGCGCGCCGCCTACTACGGTCTCGATCGCGCCCTCCTCGCCGCCATGAAGGGGGTCGCCACGTGACGCCGCCCGGTCCCGACATGGCTGTCGTGTGGCTCGCGGCCTCACTCGCCGCGCTGCTGGCCGTGCTGCTCGCCGTGGGGGCCGGCGGTTCCTCCCGCAAGATGCTGGCGCGACGCATCGAGCGGATCCGCCACGGCGCCTTCGAGACGGACCCGAGCTCACGTGCTCCGGCCCGTCTCGCACGGCGACAGCGGGGTGCCCGCTTCGGGAGCGTGGCGGCGACGCTGCAGCGGCTCGTGCCGAGCCCCGACACTCTGAGGGAACGGCTCGACCAGGCCGGGCTGCGGCTCGCTCCCGGGGACGCACTGCTGCTCGGCCTTCTGGGCGCGCTCGCGATGGCGGTCGTGTTCCGGGCCGCCGGCCTGCCGCTCGCGGCCGCGGCACCGGCAGGCTTCTCGGCCGCTTTCGGCGGCGGAGCCGTTCTGGTCGCCCGGATGCGGCGACGGCGGGCGACGCGGTTCCTCGCGCTCCTTCCCGAAGCCATCGATCTCGTCGTGCGGGCCGTCAAGTCCGGCCTGCCGGTCTCGGAAGCGATCGCCCTCATCGGCGAAGAGGTCGACGACCCGGTCGGAGAAGTGTTCCGCGAGGTCGCGAGCAACATGCGTATCGGCATGAGCCTCGAGGAAGCACTGTGGGCGGCGGTGCGCCGCGTCGACGTGCCGGAATTCCGATTCCTCGTGGTGAGCATCACCCTGCAGCGCGAGACCGGCGGCAATCTGGCCGGGATCCTGGCCAATCTCGGAACCATGGTCCGCCGGCGCGAACAGATGAGACTCAAGGTCCGGGCGATGTCGTCGGAAGCCCGCGCGGCGGCCATGATCATCGGCTCGCTGCCGTTTCTGGTCGGACTCGTGATTTTTTTCGTCAATCCGGAGTATGTCATGAAACTGTTCGTCGATCCACGCGGTCAGCTGCTGGCGCTCGGCGGAATGACGAGCATGAGCATCGGCATCTTCGTGATCGCCCGCCTGGTGAAGTTCGACATATGATCCGGCACGCGCAGCGCGCTTCGTCCGGGGAGCGGAACGGGCGGACCCCGGCCACCCGCGACGTCGCGGGGAGCCGTCGGTGATGCCAACCGCGCTCGGGCCGTTTTCCGGCGAAGGCGGCATCGTCGGCCTGACGGCGTTGACCGCGTTTCTCACGGTCGCGGCACTCTGGTACGCGCTGTTCGAGCGGGACTCCGCGGAGGTTCGGGCGCGGATGCTGGAGCGGCGGCGCGCCGAGCTCGAGGGTCGGACCGCCGGCCGGCAGCGGGGCAGGCGCCGGCGCCAGCTGACGGCGATCGCGACCTCTCTGGTCGACCGCCTCAGGCTCGCCCAGGCCAACGGCATCGAGGGCATCCGCGAACAGCTCTCGGCGGCAGGGCTGCGCGGCAAGGAGGCGGTGGCGCTCTATCTCTTCGCGAGCCTGTGTTCTCCCGTCGTTGCGGTCGTGATCGCCCTCGTCCTCACGTCCGGGACGCATGCGGGGTTCGCGTCGGGCATGATGTACCTCGCCATCGCCGGGCTGTTGGGCCTGCTGGCGCCCCGCTGGTACGTGCGATGGCGGCTTTCGCGCCGGCTTTCGCGGTTGCGCCGCGTCCTGCCCGACGCCCTCGACCTCCTGGTCATCTGTGCGGAGGCCGGCCTCTCGCTCGATGCCGCCCTGCACCGTGTCGCGCGCGAGCTTGGACGGGCCTCTCCCGAGCTCGCCGACGAGCTGGCGCTGACGGCCGTGGAGCTGACGTTCCTGCCCGAGCGACGGCAGGCACTCCGCAACTTCGCCCGGCGCGTGCCGCTGCCCGCCGCCAATGCGCTGGTCGGGACGCTCGTGCAGACCGAGCGCTACGGCACGCCGCTCGCCCCCTCGCTGCGGGTGCTCGCGAACGAGCTCCGGGAACAGCGCCTCATCCGGGCAGAAGAGAAGGCCGCCCGCCTGCCGGCGATCCTGACCGTTCCCCTGATCGTGTTCATCCTGCCGACGCTCTTCGTCGTTCTCGCCGGACCGGCCTTCATCGACATCTACGACCAGCTCGTGAACCGCTGAGGATGTCCGATCGGGCGGTCGACGTGCCGCCCGGGGACGTGCGCACATCCTCCCGCACGGCCCCGGCCGACGCACGACGGCGGCCCGGGATCGGTGCGGCCGGCGGGAGCCGTGGCCCCTGCGCCGGTCGGGGACGATACCCTCCGGCACCCCGGTCCCGGCCGGTGGCCGACAGGGCGGCACCGACGGTGGTCCGGGAGGCCGGCGGGCCCGACCCCGGTTCAGGGCACGGGACCGCGCGTCCCGGTCCGACGTGCCCTCGGCATCCTCCATCGGGCGAGCGGACCGTGACGTCGACGACCCGGGGCGACGTGCCGCGCCTTCGCGACCGACCGTGAACCGCTCCCTGCGCTGCGATCGTGATGCGCCGGTGCCACCGTGTCCCTTCGCCTGGAAGCGAGCCGTGCACCGCGAGGTCGTCTCGGGCCGGCTGCGTTGCGGGGGAGGACGGGGCGCTGGTCCCGGTGTGGACCCGCCGGACGGGCACCTCCCGGGCGGCGCCGGAAAACCGCCGAGCCGGGAGCGGACGGGTGCGCCGGTGGGAGCGGCGCGGCGTCCCGCTGTCCCGGGCGGCCGGCGCGGTGACGCACGATCAGGGGACCGGCACTGCGTCTCCGAAACACCGGGCACTGTGCAGGCGACCCCGTATATTGCCTGTGTTATGGCGCGGAAGACGGGGATCCGCCGACAGGTTCGGGCCCCACCCGTTCCCGGCCTTGCTTCCTTCCATGGAGTGCCCGGTGGGCTACCGCGGATCCTGCAGCAGGGTGCGATAAGCCCACCTGTTTCCCTGATTTCGGCAGCGAAGGCGTAACCGCGACCGCGTTGCCGGGGTCCCTTTGTTCCGCGGTGATCCGGCGGGGGTACCGCCCAGTTCGGCAGCGGGATGTGGTCACGCCGCGCGTACCCTGATCCGGCGAGGGCGGCGTGGCGGCGTCCGCGTTGCCCGGCCGGAGCTTTCGCACCCGGGTCCGCATCATGCGCCGTGACGGGCGCCGCATGACGATGCCAGCCGGTATCGGGCTCTTCCCTGTCGGCCGGTGACCGGAGCTGGTCCAACGCACGGAGATCGACCGGGACCGGGGCCGGCACCCGCAGGAGCTCCCCGGCGGCGCGGCGAGCTTCTGCACCGGTTTCGCGCAGGGCAGCCCGGCCTTGGCCCGCATCGTGCCCCACGGTGCGGGGTCGGTGCCGGGGACCGGGCAAGCGGCCATACGTGGCTCCTCCTGCGGGGACTCGCGGTCCGGGCATGTGCGTCGTGGGACCGGCCCCGCACACCGGGAAGCGATGCCCGTCTGCCGGGCTGTGGCCCGGTGACCCGGCGGGCGAGTGCGGGCCGGGCGTCGGTCCGGGCGGTGCGCTCTCCTGTGCACGGCGTCGACCCGCGACGCCGGGCGCGCCTGCGAATTGCCGCCAAGGATCCCCCCGACGCCCGGATCCCCCAGCGCCGCGGCGATCGTGCCGGCCCCGGGAAGTCCGTCCGGGTCTCCGAGGACCGTGTCCTGTCCCGCTCGCGACGGGCCTCGGCGGGAGTCGTGGCGGCCGAACCGATGCGCCTTCGAGGCTTCTCGCGGCAGCGTGACGGGGTGCCACCGGGCGCGCGAGTCGCGGACACGGAGGCCCGATCCCGGGATCACCGGCGGATCTGCGGCACGAGTGGAACGGCGGCCGACGGGTGTCGGCCGTGCCCCCCTGCCGTCGCCTGTTCGCCCTCGGTGCCGCCACGTCCTATCGTTCGCCGGGGTGTGTCACGACCTGTGGCAACGGGCCCACCGATCAGGGTGCGGATCCGCTCCCGTCCGGTGCAGCGGCAGGGGCGCCATCGCCCTGTCCCGCTGCGCGCGGCTGGCCTGCCGGCGCGCGTCGCCTCCTGCAGACGAAACCTGTGCCCCTACCGGCTCTGGGCCCGCGCCGGCCCGCATGGCCGGCCACGGGCCCACGACCGGTGTCCGGAGCATGGGCGCCTTGCCCGATATGGCACGCCACGGCGACCCGGTGTGGCTTCCGGGTCGGCGTCGTGGCCTGAGACCGGATCGGCCGCGGAGCCGGCCTCTCCCGGGCGACGGATGCGGGCACAGGGGCGGAAGCGGGGACACGACGGCAGGGCCGTGATGCCGGAAGGTGATCGGAAGGTGCTGCACGGAGGCCGCGTATGCGGACCGTGTGCAGGCCGGCCCGGTCGGACCGCGCCGGGACATGGGTCCGCGTGCAGGGCCGCCGCCAGGGGTTCCGGTCACGCCCGATGCGCGGGCGGGATCACCGGCCATGGCGATGTCGGACGCCGCGCTGCCGGATCCGAAGGAAAGGTGTTCCGGCCTCTTGCGAGCCGACTCGCAGGACCGGTTCTCCGACCCGGTCACTGCCGCTGTCGGGGCGATCCCCGGGGCCCGGGCACGTGTCTGCGGTGCACCTCTCCCGTCGATCGCTTCGCCTCGGGTTCCCGGCTCCGGAACCGCGATCGGGCCCGACGGCAGCGATTCGGCACGGGCGAACCCGGGCCCGCGCGCGTGGCCCCCGGCACAGCCGGGGACCGAGCCCCGTTCCGCGGCAGAAGGGTCGCCGCGGCCCGGCGGCCCGGGGCTCCACCCGGGCACGGCGCCTCACGGCCGGATTCACCTGCCCCGGACGGAGGAGACGCGGATTCGGGATCAGAAGCCGCGGCCCTCCAGCCCCCTGCGTGTCAGGGGAACCGGACTTCGACCAGCGAACCGAGCAGCTCGAAGTCGAGCGGCCGGTCGGGGCGCAGATAGACCTGCGCCTTGCGCGTGGCCGCAACCGCATCGAGCCCCTCCCGGGTGAGGCTCGTCAGATCCGGCTTGAAGTCGATCCGCTCGATCTGCGCGACGACCGGCTCCTGCCGGCCGGGCAGCCAGACCTCCGCCCGCTGTCCGACCTCGAGGTGACGGGCCCGGTCGATCGGCAGCTGCGCGCGGACCACGAGCGGCTTGTCCGCGGAGGCCAGCGTCAGCACCGGTTCGCCCGTCTGCACATAGGCGCCGGGCACGGCGGCCCACTGAAGCAGCACGCAGTCGCAGGGCGATTCGATCGTCGCCGCCGTGCCGTCGGCGGCGACGACGCGTGCCACCGGGTCACCCGGAGCGAAGATCGGCTTGCGCGGCATCGCCTCGATCCGGCCGGCGAGCGGGCTGCGCAGATCGAGCATCGGCACCCAGACGACGGCGTCGGTCGTCCGGATCACGAAGTATTTTTCGCGGACGCCGAGGTAGATCACGAACAGAAGGGCGAAAGTGGCGAGCAGCAGCAGACCGTGGCCGATCCAGCGGCGGAGCCGGGCCGCGAAGCCGGGTTCGTCGGCCTCGGGCGGCAGCGGCCGGAGCTGGGCGCCGGCGCGACGGCCCGCCGCCAGCAGCACGTCCCCGGCACTGACGATCTCGCCCGACAGATAGGCTTCCACGAGGTAGCGGAAGAGCTCCGACTGCCCGGGAGTCAGGCCGAGAAAGCGGCAGCCGAAACGGTCGCCCTCGGGCGTGATGTAGACCATCTGGCAGTCGAGGTGGAGGACGATCTCGAAGTCCTCGAAGGGAAAGAACAGGCGGACCGGAAACCGGTCGCCCGGCTGGCGCGAAGCGATCCCGCTCTGGACTCCGAAGCCGCCGAGCGACCAGTCGTCGGCGACATATCGCGTGCCGTCGATCTCGACCGCGATCGGGATGCGGAGCCGGACGTGCTGGCGATGGATCTCGGTGTCGTGCGCGATCTGGGTGGTCATCCTGTCGTCTCAGGAAAGGAGTGCGGGACCGAGCCGCTGCGGCCAGGCCAGCAGACCCGTGGCGAACGCCACCGCGGTGGCGAGACAGGCGAGCGCGAGCCCGTGGACGAAGACGGAGCTGGCCCGGCGCCAGGTCTCGCCGAGGCTCGCGGCCGGGAGTGCGATGTTCTGGCGCGTCCAGCGCTGCCGGTCGAGCCGGAACAGGACGAAGGTCTTCACGAGCGCCCCGTACACCTGGTTGTAGTAGAGGAGCAGGGGCCAGAGGCCGCCGATCCGCGGCCGGACACCGAGAAGACCGAGGGCGAGCACGAGGCGCGTGATCATGACCCAGAGAGCGTAGGTGTAGAGGAAGGCCGGCGACACGGCGAGGGCGAACCCCAGCGCGGCGAGCGGACCGACGAGCGGCGTCCACATCGACAGCCGCTGGTCGATCAGGCACCACCAGAGAAACGGTCCGACCCGCCGCGGTCCGAGTTCGATCGCCCGCCCGCTGCCGCGCAGCATGTTGCCGAACCAGCGCAGCATCAGCTGCGTCGTCGCCGGCACGAAGCGGCGCGCGGGCGGCTCCTCGATGGTGGTGACCCGGACGTCGGGAACGTAGAGCATGTCGTGGCCGCGTTCGAGCAGCCAGAACCAGGTCGACTTGTCCTCACCGGTGAGGAAGCGGATGCGCCCGAGGCGCCAGTGCCAGGTGCCGTCGTGCTCGACGATGCGCACGAAGTCGGGCCGCGTGGCGAGCCCGGCGCGGAACATCGACATGCGGCCGGTCATGGCGAGCAGCCGCCGGGACAGGCCGATCGAGGACATCAGCAGATGGCGCTGGGCGAAACGCAGGGCGTGCCACTCGCGGAACAGCACGCCCTCGCGCACGAGCGAATCCTCGTCCGTCGTGAGCCCGCCGACACGCGGGAAGAGATCGAAGAAGGGGACGCAGCGTCGCAGCGTGTCGGGCGCCAGCAGCGTATCGCCGTCCATCACGACGACGATGTCGTCGGGCCGCGGCATCCGCCGCGCCACCGCCCGCAGCCCCGTGGCGAGCGCCTCGCGCTTGCCGCGCGCGGGAAGGGTGACGAGCACGAGCCGGACGCGGTCGGGTGGCTGCATCTTCCGGAACAGGAGTTTGACCAGCCGTTCGTCACCGGGCTCGACGAGCGAGGCGACGATCGTGACCGGACCCGGCCAGCGCGCGGCCTCGCGGATCGCCGCGCGGTAGACGGCGACGGTGGTCTCGCTGCGGATGCGGTAGCTCGTGACGACGAGGAAAACGTGCGGCGGCGGGGCGGCCTGGTCCGGCTCGACGACGGTATTGCCGTCCAGCCCGGCGGCGAGGCGGTCGGCGCGCCGGCGCCAGCGCGGGAAGACGATGCGGCGGTAGATCAGCGAACGCACGTAGTGCACGGCACCCCAGCCGTAGCGCCACACGCCGACGGCACCGACGATCAGCAGGAACTCCGGGGCCGCCGGGTGCCACAGGCTGTCCGGGGCGTGCACGGCCAGGGCGAGCAGCGTCAGGGTGTAGAGCAGGATCGACATGCCATTCCGTTGCGGCGTGCGTCCGGACCGCGGCCCATCCCGCCGCGGCCCCGTCGTCACTCTCGCACCCCTTCCCCAAGATTCGGTTAACGACCGCACACGCGCTTAACGGTGCCGTCCGGCATCCGCAAGGGCGCCGACCGCGCGGCTTCGTGAACATCGCGCAGGTTTCCCGGAGCGCCGCAGATGCCTATCATGCCGGAGAGACCGGGCCCTCCGCGCCCGGGCGGCGGACCGCGACAGCCGGGTGAGCCGAGATGCCGAGCAGCAAGCGCATCCTTCTCGTCGACGACGAGGACGAGTTCCGCCGGGAGCTGGCGGAGCAGCTGCGCCTGCACGAGGGCTTCGAGGTGGACGAGGCCGCCTCGGCCCGCGAAGCGCTGCAACAGGTCGAACGGCACACCTACGACGCGCTCGTGCTCGACGTCGGGCTTCCGGACGAGGACGGCCGCGATCTCTGCCGCCTGCTCAGAAAGCGCGGCATCAAGGCGCCGGTCCTCATGCTCACCGCGCACGCCGGCGACGCCGACACCATTCTCGGGCTCGACAGCGGCGCCAACGACTACGTGGCCAAGCCGGTCCGGCTCGGGGTGCTGCTCGCGCGGCTGCGCGCCCAGCTGCGCCAGTTCGAGCTCAGCGACGACGCGGTGTTCCAGATCGGGCCCTACCGGTTTCGCCCGGCCTCGAAGATGCTGGTGATGCAGAACGGCCGGAAAATTCACTTGACGGAAAAGGAAACGGCCATTCTCAAGTACCTCTACCGGGTGGGCGACAGGCCGGTCCCGAGGGAGGTGCTGCTCGACGAGGTCTGGGGGTACAATGCCGGGGTGACCACCCACACGCTCGAGACGCACATCTACCGCCTGCGGCAGAAGATCGAACCGGTGCCGGGCGAGACCACGCTCCTCGTCACCGAGCCCGGGGGCTACCGGCTGGTGCGCTGACGCCCGGACGCGCGCCGGAGACGAACGCAGGGAGGATGGAGCATGTGCCGGATCTACGCGGCGACCGACCCGGCCGCCTGCGAGGCGGTGACGCGTTCGGTCCGCATCCACGGCATGGTCACGAGCGTGCGGCTCGAAGCCCGCTTCTGGGAGATCCTCGACGAGATCGCCGCCGCCGAGGGGACGAGCACGCCGCATTTCCTGGGCGTGCTGTACGACGAGGTGCTGGAGCTGCGGGGCGAGGTGCGCAATTTCGCCTCGCTGCTCAGGGTGGTGTGCACCACCTGGCTGGCGCACCGCACCGCCGCCACCGGGGCCGACGCTCCGGCGCGGCGTCCGGCCGAACTTCCGGCTCACTGACGGGGACGGATAGTCTGGGCGAGATAGAGGGCGGCCGCGACCGCGGTCGCGAGGTTGAGGCTCGAGACACCTTCGCGCATCGGAAGCCGGACGCGCGCAGCGGCGTGCGAGCGGAGACCGTCGCCGAGCCCGTGCCGCTCCGAGCCGAAGGCGAGGACGGCACCGGCGGGCAGAGCACCGGGATCGAACGGTTCGCCCTCCGGATCGAATGCGACGAGCGGCCCGGGCACACCCGCGAGGTCCGCGAGCCGCACGACCGGCAGCGCGAAATGGAGGCCGGCCGCGGTCCGCACCGCCCGCGGATGCCACGGATCGAGGGGACCGGTGACGAGCACGGCCGCCGCCCCGGCCGCCGCCGCCACCCGCACGACCGCGCCGAGGTTGCCGAGATGGGCCGGACGATCGAGCAGCACCGCCGGGGCCGGCGTACCCTCGGGCAGGACCGAGGGCGCGGGCGGACGCCGGGCGATGGCGAGCACGCCCGTCGCCGGCGGCTCCGGGGCGAGTTCGCGGAAGAGCGCCGCATCGACCGGTCGCAGCAGGGCGCGCAGGCCCGGCAGGATGTCGGGCGCGAGCGCTTCGGCGAGGGCGAGGGCCGCCGGCGGATCCTCCGCCACCGCCTCCTCGATCACGGCGCCGAAGCGCAGGGCGTGCTTGAGCGCGTGCAGCCCTTCGAGCACGACGAGGTGCGGATCGGTCCGCGCCGTGCGGAAGCGCCGCACCGTGGCGAGCCGCTCTCGACCGCGGCCGGTGGACGCGGCATCACGGGGCGGCACGGCACACCCCCGGAGCGGCCGGCGGACAGGCGGGACCGGCGCGGAGGAGAGCGGAGATGGTGCGACGGGGTCGCGAGTTCGTCCAGCTGCCCGGGCCGACCAACATTCCCGAACGCGTGCTGCGCGTCCTCGGCACGCCGGCGACCGACTTCTCGGCTCCCGAATTCACGGAGCTCGTGCGGAGCTGTCTCGTCGATCTGAAACGCATCTTCCGCACCTCGGGCGAGGTGTTCGCCTTCGCGGCGCTCGGCCACGGCGCCTGGGAAGCGGCGCTCGTCAACCTCTTCGCCCCCGGCGAGACGGTGCTGATCCCGCGCACCGGCAGGTTCTCGGAGAGCTGGCGCGACATGGCGGAGGGCCTCGGCCTCCGGACCCTCGCGGTCGAGGGCGACATGCGCCGGGCGGTGGACCCGGAGGCGGTCGAGGCCGCGCTGCGCGCCGACGGCGGACGCGGGATCGCGGGCGTGCTCGTCGTCCACATCGAGACCTCGACCGGCGTCGTCAACGATCTCCGGGCGCTGCGCGCGGCCATCGACGCCGCCGGCCATCCGGCGCTCCTCGTGGTCGACGCGGTCGCCTCGCTCGCGGTCTCGGATCTGCGCATGGACGAATGGGGCATCGATGCGGCGCTCACGGCCTCGCAGAAGGGGCTGATGGGCCCGCCCGGGCTGTCCTTCCTCGCCCTCGGCGAGCGGGCGCTGGCGCGCGCCGCGAGAAATCCGGCGCCGCGCCGCTACTGGGACGTGGGTCGGCGGCGCGGTGCCGTCGAGAGCTACGCGCACTTCTACGGGACGCCTCCGGTCCAGCTCGTCCGGGCGCTGCGCGAAGCTCTCGACATGATCTTCGAGGAGGGGCTCGCCGAAGTCCTGCGGCGCCACCACCGGCTGGCCTCGGCGGTGCGTGCGGCGGTCGCCCGCTGGGCGGAAGCCGGGGTCCTCGACATCTTCGCGCGGGATCCCGGGGCGCGTTCCGATGCCGTGACGGCGATCGACTTTCCGGCCGGATACGCGCCCGACGCCGTCCGCGCCTTCTGTCGCGACCGGCTCGGCGTCGCCTTCGGCGCCGGTCTGCCGCCCTTTTCCGGACGGATGCTGCGGATCGGCCATCTGGGCGATCTCAACGAGCCCACCATTCTCGGCGCGCTGGCGGCGCTGGAGCTGGCCCTCCGCCTGCACGGCGTGCCCCATGCGCCGGGCGGGGTCGAAGCGGCGATCGCGGCGCTCGCGGCGGAGCGATCCGGAGCGCCGGCGGGCGCGTAAGATCCGGTGCGACATGGACGCAGTGGCGCGATGCTTGACAGGGCCGCGGCCCGGGGTGTTCTTTCGCGCTTGCGAAAAAGCACGGGACGCAGCCGCGTCGGGGAGACCGCACATGGCCGATCGGGCGGTACGACCGCTTTCGCCGCATCTGCAGATCTACCGCTGGTATCTGACGATGGCGAGCTCGATCCTGCACCGCATCAGCGGCATCGGCCTCGCCCTCGGCCTCGTGCTGCTCACCTGGTGGCTGACGGCACTCGCCCGCGGGCCCGGATCCTTCGGCACGGTGCAGGCGGCGATCGACAACCCGCTCGGTGGTCTCGTCCTGTTCGGTTTCACGCTGGCCCTCTGGTACCATCTCGTGAACGGCATCCGTCATCTGCTCTGGGACGCCGGATACGGTTTCGGGAAGGAAATCGCGGAACGGGCGAGCCTCGTCGTCTTCGGCGCCACCGTCGCGCTGACCCTCCTCACCTGGATCGTCCTCCTCGCGGTCGCCTAGGAGATCTCCATGGCCAAGGCTACGCTCCCGCGCCCGCTCGGCTCCGCCCACCACGGCGTCGGGCACTGGATCGTCCAGCGCGCCACCGCGATCGCGCTCGTGCCGCTCGGACTGTGGTTCGTCGTGTCGATGGTCGGCCTGTCGGGCGCCTCCTACGAAGAGGTGCGGGCCTGGCTCGCGGGCCAGTTCAACGCCACGATGATGATCCTGCTCGTGGTCGCCGCCTTCTGGCACGCGAAGCTCGGGCTCGAGGTGGTGATCCAGGACTATGTCCACGGCCGGCTCGCGAAGCCCGCGTCGCTGCTCGCCGTCAACTTCCTCGTCTGGCTGTTCGCCGTGTCCTGCATCGTCGCGATCCTCCAGGTCGCGACCGGGAGCTGATCCGATGTCGAAGGCCTATCCGGTCACCGAACACAGCTACGACTGCATCGTGGTGGGCGCCGGCGGCGCCGGGCTCAGGGCGGCCGTCGGCATGGTCGAGGCGGGGCTCAGCGTCGCCTGCATCTCCAAGGTCTACCCGACCCGCTCGCACACGGTCGCGGCCCAGGGCGGCATCAACGCCGCGCTCGGCAACATCGTCGAGGACGACTGGCGCTTCCACATGTACGACACCGTCAAGGGGTCGGACTGGCTCGGCGATCAGGACGCCATCGAATACATGACCCGCAACGCGCCGGCCGCCGTCTACGAGCTCGAGCACTACGGCGTGCCGTTCTCGCGGACGGAGGACGGGCGGATCTACCAGCGGGCCTTCGGCGGCCAGTCGATCCACTACGGCAAGGCCCAGGCCTACCGGACCTGCGCTGCCGCCGACCGCACCGGCCACGCGCTGCTGCACACCCTCTTCCAGCAGGCGCTGCGGCGCAAGGTGCAGTTCTTCAACGAATATTTCGCCCTCGACCTGCTGATGGACGAGGAAGGGGCGTGTCGTGGCGTGATCGCCATGTGCATCGAGGACGGCTCGATCCACCGGTTCCGCGGGCACGTCACCTGCCTCGCCACCGGTGGCTACGGCCGCGTCTATCTCTCCTGCACCTCGGCCCACACCTGCACCGGCGACGGCAACGCCATGGTGCTGCGCGCCGGTCTGCCGCTGCAGGACATGGAGTTCGTGCAGTTCCACCCGACCGGCATCTACGGTGCCGGCTGCCTGATCTCCGAGGGCGTGCGCGGCGAGGGCGGCTATCTCACCAACGCGCTCGGCGAGCGGTTCATGGAGCGCTACGCGCCCACGGCCAAGGATCTCGCCTCGCGCGACGTGGTCAGCCGGGCCATCACCATCGAGATCAACGAGGGGCGGGGCTGCGGACCGAACAAGGACTATGTCGAGCTTCACATCGAGCATCTCGATCCGAAGATCATCCACGAGCGGCTGCCCGGCATCGCCGAGACGGCGCGGATCTTCGCGGGCGTCGACGTGACGAAGGAACCGATCCCGGTGGTGCCGACCTGTCACTACAACATGGGCGGCATCCCGACCGACTGGCGCACCGAGGTGGTGGCGCCGAAGAACGGCGATCCCGATGCGACGGTGCCCGGCCTGTTCGCGGTCGGCGAGGCGGCCTGCACCTCCGTCCACGGGGCCAACCGCCTCGGCGGCAACTCGCTCATCGATCTCGTCGTGTTCGGCCGCGCCGCTGCGAACGAGGCGGCCTCGCGGGTGCGTCCGGGAAGTCCGCACAAGGAGCTCCCGAAGGATGCCGGCGAACAGGCGATCGCGCGGGTTGACCGCCTGCTGAACGGCGGCGGCAGCCTGCGACCGGGCGAAGTGCGGCTCGCCATGCAGCGTACCATGCAGCGGCATGCGACGGTGTTCCGCGACGGGCCGACGCTCGAGGAGGGCTGCCGGAAGCTCGCCGAAGTGGCGGACAGCCTCGCCGAGATCCGGCTCGACGACCGCTCGCGGGTGTGGAACAGCGACCTCGTGGAGGCGCTCGAGCTGCAGAACCTGATGCTGCAGGCGGTGGCGACCATGCATTCGGCGCTGTTCCGCACCGAGAGCCGGGGCGCCCATGCGCGGGAAGACTATCCGGAGCGCGACGACCGGAACTGGCTCGTGCACACGCTGTGCTGGGTCGACGAGAACTTCCGGCCGCGGCTCGATACCCGACCGGTGCACCTGCGCACGCTCAGCAACGACGTCGAACCGATCCCGCCGCAGAAGCGCGTCTACTGACCTCCCTCGCTACCGGAGAGAGCGCCATGGTGGAATTCTCGCTGCCCAGGAACTCGCGGGTCGAGGCGGGCCGGACCTGGCCGGCGCCGACCGGCGCGAAGAAGCCGAAGACGATCCGCGTCTACCGCTGGGATCCGGAGGGGGGCGGCAACCCGCGGCTCGACACCTACACGATCGATCTCGCCGAATGCGGACCGATGGTCCTCGACGCGCTGATCAAGATCAAGACCGAGATCGACGGCACGCTCACCTTCCGCCGCTCCTGCCGCGAGGGCGTGTGCGGCTCCTGTGCCATGAACATCGGCGGCGAGAACACGCTCGCCTGCACGCGCGCCATCGCGGACGTGCCGGGCGATGCGGTCACCGTCTATCCGCTGCCGCACATGTCGGTGATCAAGGACCTCGTCGTCGATCTCGAACCGTTCTGGCGCCAGTACGAGTCGATCCGGCCGTGGCTGATCGCGCAGTCGCGACCGCCGGAGAAGGAGCGCCGCCAGTCGCCCGGGGAGCGGGCGAAGCTCGACGGGCTCTGGGAGTGCATTCTCTGCGCCAGCTGCTCGACCGCCTGTCCGTCCTACTGGTGGAACGGCGACCGGTATCTCGGGCCCGCGGTCCTGTTGCAGGCCTATCGCTGGATCGCCGACAGCCGCGACGAGGCGACCGGCGAACGGCTCGACGATCTCGAGGATCCGTTCCGCCTGTACCGCTGCCACACCATCATGAACTGCACCAATACCTGCCCCAAGGGGCTCGATCCGGCGAAGGCGATCGCCGAGATCAAGAAACTCATGGTTGAGCGCTCGCTCTAGACGTTCGCCATATCGTGACTTGGCTGGCGCTCCGGTTTACGCTAGAGAGGTGTGCATAAGAGGCGTAAGCCCACACACGCAGGTCCGATCTCGAGGGGAGGCGCCTCGGCGCCTCCTGTTTTTTGCGGGGCGGGACCGGCGGTGGGGAGCGACGGCGGGCGGGCGCCGGTTCAGCGCTCGCGGTAACTCTTCTCGCGGCGTTCGTGGCGTTCCTGCGCCTCGATGCTCAGCGTCGCGATCGGGCGCGCCTCGAGACGGCGGATGCCGATCGGCTCGCCGGTCTCCTCGCAGTAGCCGTAGGTCCCGTCCTCGATCCGCCGCAGCGCGGCATCGATCTTGGCGAGCAGCTTGCGCTCGCGGTCGCGGGTGCGGAGCTCGTAGTAGCGGTGCGTCTCGCTCGACGCCCAGTCGGTGGCATCGGCCGGGCGCGCCTCGCCTTCCGCGAGCTGGCGGAGCGTGACGTCCGACCCGCGCAGGATCTCTTCGCGCCAGCGCAGCAGCCTGCGTCGGAAATATTCGAGCTGGCGGGGATTCATGTAGGGTTCGTCCTCGGAAGGACGATAGTCTTCGTCGATCTCGGCGATCACCCGTTCACCCGGGGCCCGAACCTCGTTCGTGCCGCCCATTCGACCCCCACCACGCCGGTCCTGGTTCATCCGTCGCGCGCGCCTTAGCGCATCCCGCCGGCAGCGCGCAACCGCACTGTGCGTGCGCGCGTCAGGAAGATGCCGGCGGCACGCACCCGGCGGCACCGGCAGCCCCGGGCGCGACCCCGCAGAAGCCGCAGTCGGGGCGCCGCGCCACCCGCAGACTGCGCAGCTCGGCCGTGCGGGCGTCGTAGAGCAGCAGGCGTCCGGAGAGGCTCGGGAACCCCCCGACCAGCTCCTTCACCACCTCGACCGCCTGCAGACAGCCGACCACGCCGGCCGCCGGGCCGAGCACGCCGCCCTGCGCGCAGCTCGGGAGCGCCCCCCGCCCCGGCTCCTCCGGGAACAGGCAGTGGAAGCAGGGGTGCGGCGCACCTCTGAAGGCGAGGAACGTCGTGAGCTGCCCGTCCATGCCCTGGACCGAGGCGCTCACGAGCGGGATGCGCATTTCGTGGCAGGCGTCGTGCACGGCGCGCCGGGTCGCGAAATTGTCGCTGCCGTCGGCGACGAGGTCGAAACCGCGGACGATCGCCCGGGCGTTGCCGGCATCGATCCGCGCCCGGATCGGCTGCAGCGCCACCTCCGGGGCCAGGGACGCGAGCCGGCGGGCCGCCGCCTCGACCTTGGGCCGGCCGACGTCTCCGGTATCGAACAGGATCTGGCGGTGCAGGTTCGAGGCATCGACGGTGTCGTCGTCGACGAAGCCGAGACAGCCGATGCCGGCCGCCGCCAGATAGAGGAGCAGGGGGGAGCCGAGCCCGCCGGCGCCGACCACGAGCACGCGGGCCGCGAGCAGCCGCCTCTGCCCCTCGCCGCCGATCTCGGGAAGGACGATCTGGCGCGCGAAGCGCCGGATCGCCGCCTCGTCGAGCGTGCGCGACATCACCTCCTCCACGCTGTGCCTCCGCCGCGCGGAGCGTCCCGCCCCGCGGATGCCGGCGGACATTCGTTCGCGACGGCGGCACGTCAACGCAAAATTAACCTTCGTGCGCGAACATCCACACGGTTGGCGATGCACGCGGAGACCTCCGTTGGACCCGCAGCCGGTTGCCGTCGCACTGCGCTACGATCCGGAGAAGGGTGAGCTGCCGCGCGTGACGGCGCGGGGCCGCGGCCGGATCGCCCGGCGGATCGTCGAACTCGCCCGGCGCGCCGGGGTGCCGGTGCGGGAAGATCCCGACCTCGCCCAGCTCCTCGTGCGGCTCGAAGCCGGCAGCGACATCCCGGTCGAGGCCTTCGCCGCGGTCGCCGAGATCCTGGCGCTGCTCTACCGCGAGAACGCGCGGCTTGCCGCCGCGCGCCCGGGAGGTGCGACATGACGCGCGAGATCGAGGTGGCCATGGCCGAGCTCACGACGCTGGCGGCGGCGGCGCGCCGCGCGCTCGAACGGGGCGAAGTCCCCGATCTCGCGCCCGTCGCACGCGGAGTCGAACGGCTCGGCTCGCTCACCCGGGAAGCCGCGCCGGGCGAACTCGCCGCCCTGCGGCTGCGGTTCGTCGCGCTCACCGACGAGCTCGGCCGGCTCGCCGAAGCGGCGGCCGCGAGCCTCGCCCGCACGGCTGCCGCGATCGAAGCCTCGGAGGCGCACCGGAGCGCCGCCGCCGCCTACCGCCGCACGGGGAAGGGCCGATGAGCGGACCCGACTTCGCGACCGCCGGTCTCGTGCTGCTCGCCGTCCTCGCGCTCGTGGTCCTGCTCGCGCTGCTCCTGCGCCGTCTCGCTCCCGGCCTCGTCCAGCCCGGCGATGCCCGGAGCGAGATCCGCACGCTCGCCGTGCGCGTGCTCGATGCGCGCCACCGGGCGGTGCTCCTGCACTGCCGGGGACGCGACTATCTCCTCGTGCTGTCGCCGGACGGCGCCTGCCTCGTCGACCGCCTCGGGGAGAGCGGCGGATGACGGGCCGACCGCACATCCGCCGGGCCGAAGCTTCGAACCGCCGGCGACGCGACCCGCTGGCGCGTCCGTGGTGCCGCCTGCTGCCCGCCGTCGTCGCCGCCCTGACCCCTGTCGCCGCGGCCGCGCAGGAGATCACGCTCGATCTCGGCGGGGGTTCCACCACCGGGCAGATCGTGCGGCTCGGCCTGCTGGTCGCGGTCCTGGGCTTCCTGCCCTCGCTGCTCGTGATGGTGACCTCGTTCACCCGCATCGTCATCGCGCTCTCGCTGCTGCGCACCGCCCTCGGCCTGCAGCAGTCGCCGCCCAACATGGTGCTGGTCGGGCTCGCGCTGTTCCTGACGCTCTTCGTCATGCAGCCGACGCTGGAGCGGGCCTGGCGGGAGGGGGTGGAGCCGCTCGTCGCCGAGCGCATCGACGAGCGTACGGCCTTCGAGCGCACGGTGGCGCCGTTCCGCGAGTTCATGCTGCGCCAGACACGCGAGAAGGATCTCGCGCTCTTCTACGACATCGCCCAGCTCGAGCCGCCGGAGGATCCTGCCGCCACGCCGATGCGCCTGCTCGTCCCGGCCTTCGTCATCGGCGAGCTCCGCCGCGCCTTCGAGATCGGTTTCCTGCTCTATCTGCCCTTTCTCGTGATCGACCTCGTCGTCGCCTCGGTGCTGATGTCGATGGGCATGATGATGCTGCCGCCGGTCATGATCTCGCTGCCCTTCAAGCTGATCTTCTTCGTCCTGGTCGACGGCTGGTATCTGACCGTGGGCAGCCTCGTGCAGGGCTTCGTCCAGGTATGAGGGGCGCGGTCGCCGGCGGGCCTCCGGGCCGGAAGACGCCATCGGCCGGAAGACGCGGGTCGGAACGCGGAGGCTGCCGTCCGCCGCGCGCGCCGTGTCACGGGCCGGCCGCCGTGCGGGATCCGGCCGCCGCAGGGGTTCCGGCAGGCGGGACGGCGCCGCCGGGGGCGCGGGGCACGCGGCACCACCTCCGGCATGCGCCCGGCCACCGGCGCTGCCGCGACGGCCTTTCCTCTTCCGCAGGGACCTCCGTTCGGCAGCGCGTCCTATTCCGCCGCCTTCGGCCAGACCGGACGCCGCTTCTCGACGAAGGCCCGGAGCCCCTCTTCGAAGCTCTCGCCGAGAGCGTTCTGCACGATCACCTCGGTCGTGAAGCGGTAGGCGTCTTCGAGCCCCATCTCGAGCTGGCGGTAGAAGGCCCGCTTGCCGAGCGCCAGCACGTCCGCGGGCTTGTCGAGCAGCCGCGCACAGAGCGCGTCGACCGCCGCATCGAGGCCCTCCCGCGGCACGACATGGTTGACGAGGCCGAGCCGGAGCGCCGTGTGCGCATCGACGAAATCGCCGGTGAGCAGCATCTCCATGGCCGGCTTGCGCGGCAGGTTGCGGGAGAGGGCGACCATCGGCGTCGAGCAGAACAGGCCGTATTTGACACCCGAGGTGGCGAAGCGCGCATCGTCGCTCGCCACCGCCAGGTCGCAGGCGGCGACCAGCTGGCAGCCGGCCGCGGTGGCGATGCCGTGCACCCGCGCGATCACCGGCTGCGGCAGGCGCGTGAGCGCGAGCATCACCTCGGAGCAGCGGGCGAACAGCGCGCCGAGCGCCTCGCGCGTGCGTTCCGCCCCCATCTCCTTGAGGTCGTGGCCGGCGCAGAAGGCCTTCTCGCCGGCGCCGCGGATCACCAGCACCCGCACCCGCGGGTCGGCGGCGATCGCCTCCAGCATGGCCGAGAGCTCGTCGAGCATGGCGCGCGACAGGCTGTTGTAGGCCGCGGGACGGTTCAGGGTGACGAAGGTGACGCCGTCCGCGCGGTCCTCGCGCAGGAGTTCAGGTTCGCTCTGCACGTCGGATTCCTCCTCTGCGGGCGGGGCCTGTCAGCCGGTGAGCGGCCGGCGACGCTGGACGATGCGGAAACGCGGCGTGACGAAGGCGAGATCGGTCAGCGTCGCGTTGCCGGACGGGTTGAGGCCGCTCACGTGATAGTCGCTGTAGGCCGCCGACTGGTTGATGTAGATGCCGCCGGTGAGGTTCTCGGAGAGAGCCACGCCGGCTTCCAGCATCGCCGCCTCCATGCCGCGCCGCGCCGCCTCGTCGGTGGTGTGGACGAGCGCCGTGATCGCCCCCTTCTCGCGCGCGACCCGCGCCGCCCGGTCGATCGCATCCATGGTGCTGTCCGCTTCGACGAGGAAGGAGATGGGGCCGAAGAGCTCCTGCATGTAGAGATCCTCGTCGCCGCTCTCGGCATGGACGAGGAGCGGCGTGCGGATGCGCGCATCCGGGAAGTCGGGGTGGACGAGCGCCTTCGAGGCGCGCAGCACGGCGTTGCCGGCGGCACGCTCGACCCGCTCGATGCGCTCGAGCGTGGCCGGGTCCTGGATGCAGCCGAGGATCTCGGCGCCGCGGGCGGGATCGGCGAGCAGCCCGTCGATGGCGGCGACGAGGGCGGCCGCCACCTCGTCGAAACTCTTCCGTCCGCTCTCCGTGGCGATGCCGCCCGCGGGCACGAACATGCTGCGCGGGCTCGTGCACATCTGTCCCGAATAGAGGCAGAGCGAGAAGGCGAGATTGCGCACCATGCCCTCGAAATCGGCGGTGGAGTCGATCACGACCGGATTGACGCCGGACTTCTCCGTGAACACCACCGCCTGGCGGGCGTGTTCCTCGAGCCAGTTGCCGAAAGCGGTCGAGCCCGTGTAGTCGACGAGCGCCACGTCGGGGTGGGTGGCGAGGCGGGCGGCGAGCGGCTCCTCCGGCGTGTCGACGGCGAGCTGGACGATGTTCGGGTCGTAGCCGTGTTCGGCGAGCACCGCCCGGGCCGTCTCGACGGTGATGGCGAGCGGCAGGACCGCGCGCGGATGCGGCTTGACGATCACCGGATTGCCGCAGGCGAGATCGGCGAAGATCGCCGGATAGGCGTTCCAGGTGGGGAAGGTCGAACAGGCGACGACGAGGCCGACGCCGCGCGGCTGGACGGTGTAGAACCTGCGCAGCCGCTCGACCCGGTCGCGCCCCACCGGCTTCTCGAAGTCCGCCTCACCGGGATGGAACCGCATCGCTTCCCAGGCGAGGGCGAGCGCCTCGAGGGCACGGTCCTGGGCGTGCGGACCGCCGGCCTGGAAGGCCATGACGAAACCCTGGCCGGTGGTGTGCATCACCGCATGCGCGAGCTCGAAGCTCTGCCGGTTGAGCCGGTCCAGGATCTCGAGGCAGATCCCGAGCCGCCCCTCGACCCCCGCATCCCGCCAGCCCATCACGGCACCCTTGGCGGCCCGCAGCATGCCGGTCGGGTCCGGCGCCGGATAGTGGATGCCGAGCCGGAGACCCCAGGGGCTCTCCTCCGATCCGACCCGGGTTCCCGTCGTCGGCTGGCCGGGAAGCTCGAACGGCCGGTCGAGGCGGGCCTCGAACGCGGCGCGGCCGGCCGCCGGAGCGTCCTCGCCGTAGACCCTGCCGCTCGGCATCTCCGGGAAGGCCGCGAACCATCCACGCCTCCGGCAGGCCTCGGCCGCCGCCCGCAGACGCCCGACGTGCTTCTCGAACAGATGGACCGCCATGGCACCCCCCTCGGCCTCGCGGCACTCGCGACCGCTCGCCACGGCTCTACCAAAGCGCGCCGCAGCGGTCTATCGTCCGCAAGCGGCGGCACGGCTGCGGCCGGGAGGAGATCGTGAGCGGACCCCTCGTTCTGTTCGAGTGCGCGGACGGCGTGGCGGAGCTGACCCTGAACCGGCCGGAGCGGCTCAACGCCTTCACCGAGGCGATGCACCGCGAGCTCGCCGCGCATCTCGACCGCATCGAGGCCGATCCCGCGGTGCGCGCGGTGCTGCTGACGGGTGCCGGGCGCGGCTTCTGCGCCGGCCAGGATCTGGGCGACCGCGTGATGGGCGAGGGCGACCGACCGCCCGATCTCGGCGATACGCTCGAGCGCCTCTACAATCCGCTGGTGCGCCGCATCCGCGCGCTCGACCGGCCGGTGGTCTGCGCCGTCAACGGCGTCGCCGCCGGGGCCGGCGCCAACATCGCGCTCGCCTGCGACATCGTCCTCGCCGCGCGCTCGGCGGTCTTCATCCAGGCGTTCTGCCGGATCGGCCTCGTGCCGGACTCGGGCGGGACGTGGTTCCTGCCGCGGCTCGTGGGCGAAGCGCGCGCCCGGGCGCTCGCGCTGCTCGGGGAGAAGGTGAGCGCGGAGCAGGCGGAGGCCTGGGGCCTGATCTGGAAAGCGGTGGACGACGGGCGGCTGATGGAGGAAGCGCGCGGCCTCGCGCGGGAGCTCGCCTCCGGGCCGACGCGCGGGCTCGGGTCGATCAAGCGTGCGCTGGCGGCGAGCTGGGCCAACGATCTGGACGCCCAGCTCGATCTCGAGCGCGACCTGCAGCGCGAGGCCGGACGCACGGCCGACTATCGCGAGGGGGTGCGGGCGTTTCTGGAAAAGCGCCCGCCGCGCTTCGAGGGGCGCTAGCCGACGGGGCCGTTGACATATGACAAAAGTCCTATTATTGCTGCCGACGGAGCGGTACGATGGCCGCATACCAGCATAATCGTTTCGAAGGCGGGACCGTAGAGCTCGACGGAAATGTTTTCGAACACAATACGTTCGTTCGATGTACCATCGTGTATCGGGGCGGCGTGCCGCCAGTCCTCAGACGCAATAGTTTCGAACAGTGTGTTTTTGCCCTGGATGGTTCTGCCGCGAATACGGTCGTATTTTCGAGACACGTGTTGGAAGAGGAAGGTCTGAGGCCGATTGCCTTGGCGTGGCTGGGATTGAGAAACGGCCAATACGAGCTCGCGCTCGAGTCGAGGGCCGAGGCGAAGGGATCGGACGAGAAGGCCGATGTCTGACGGGCGAGAGGTCGTCGTCGGCGACGTCAGAGTGCGCCTGCCGCAGACTCCCGAGCCCGTTGCCTCGACGACCGGACGGACCAACGGCTTGGGTGGAGGATCGGGAGGCGGGATGCCACCGGACGACTTGGCGGAACGGGTCCGGAATCTGGAGTCCGGAATGTTCGAAGTCCGCCAGGAACTGAAACGGATCGCCGACAGGCTGGACGACCTCCCTCGCGCCCGCGAGTTGGGCGAGATCCGGGAGCGTCTGAAGCATGTGGCGACGAAGGAGGACCTCGCGAGCCTCGATCGGCGGATCGAGAAGCTCGACGGCAAGGTTTCGCAAATCCCGACGTGGTGGCAGTTTTTCCTCGGGCTTTTTGGAATTCCCGGCGGTCTGTTCGCCATCGTCCGATGGGGGATCCAGCCGTGAACACCGACGGGCCCCCCTCCGCCGGTCCCGACCCGCAGGCGCTCGCGGAGCGGGTGGCGCGCGGCATGTTCGAAAAGGACCGCGCCTCGCAGGCGATGGGCATGGAGCTGCTCGAGGTCGGGCCCGGCCGGGCGAGGCTCGCCATGCGGGTGCGGCCCGACATGCTGAACGGCCACGCCATATGCCACGGCGGGCACATCTTCACCCTCGCCGATTCGGCCTTCGCCTTCGCCTGCAACTGGGACAATGTCGCGACGGTGGCGCTCGCCTGCCACATCACCTTCGTCGCACCGGCCTATGAGAACGACCGGCTGATCGCGGACGCGCGCGAAGTGAGCCGGGCAGGGCGCACGGGCGTCTACGACATCACGGTGACGCGCGAGGATGGCACGCTGATCGCGGTCTTCCGCGGCAACAGCTACCGCACCCGCGGGCAGGTGATCGACCTCGCCTCCGGTGAAGGCAGCGGCTAGAAGGGCACATTCCGGAACGGCAAGGAGGAGGGAAGGCAGATGACCGACCGCAGCCGAGGATCGCTCCGCGGGCCCGGCCTCGGGGCCCTGCTCGCGGCATCGCTCGCGTTCGCCGCCGTCGCGCGCGCGGAGCCGGTCACGGTGACGTTCCTGCACGTCAACGACGTCTACGAGATCTCGCCGAAGGGCGGCAGGGGCGGGCTCGCCGGACTGGCGACGCTCCTCGAACGGGAGCGGGCCGCGGCCGCCCACAGCATCACCACCTTCGGCGGCGATCTCCTGAGCCCCTCGGTGCTCTCGGGCCTCGTGCAGGGCGAACAGATGATCGAGCTCACGAACGCGCTCGGCGTCGACCTCGCCGTGCCGGGCAATCACGAGTTCGACTTCGGGCCGGATGTGGCGCGTGTCCGCTTCGCCGCCTCGGACTATCCGTGGCTCGCGGCCAACATGGTCGGACCGGACGGCGAGCCGGCCGTGGGCACGGTCGAGAGCCGGGTGATCGAAGTCGGCGGCTTCCGCATCGCCTTCTTCGGCCTCGTCGACCCCGACACCGCCACCCTGTCCTCGCCCGGCCCCGGGATCCGCTTCGAGGATCCAGTCGCCACCGCCGGGAGGGTGGTCGCGGAGCTGCGCGAGGGGGGCGCCGATCTCGTGGTCGCGCTCACACACCAGGATCTCGCCGAGGACCGCGAGCTGCTGCGCCAGGTGGAAGGCGTCGACATCGTGCTCGGCGGCCACGACCACGACCCGATCACCTTCTACGAGAGCGGCGGGCTGATCGTGAAGGCGGGCTACGACGCCCATTATCTCGCCGCCGTCGACATCCACCTCGACCGGGTCGAGAAGCGCGGCAAACAGGTCGTGGTGTGGACGCCGGAGTGGCGCTACCTCAGCACGGCGGGTGTCGAACCGCAGCCGGAGATCGCGGCGATCGTCGCGCGCTGGGAGGAGAAGCTCGACGCCGAGCTCGGCGTGCCGGTCGGGCGCACGCTGGTCGAGCTCGACACGCGCCGCGACGCTGTGCGCACCGGCGAGAGCAATTTCGGCAATCTCGTCGCCGACGCCATGCGGCTCTCGACCGGGGCCGACGTCGCCATCACCAACGGCGGCGGCATCCGCGGCGATCGCACCTATCCGCCCGGCACCGAGCTCACCCGCAAGGACATCCTGACCGAACTGCCCTTCGGCAACGTCACCGTCGTCGTCGAGCTGAGCGGGGCGGATCTGCTCGGGGTGCTCGAGAACGGCGTCTCGCAGGTCGAGGACAAGGCCGGACGCTTCCCGCAGGTCTCCGGCCTGCGCTTCACCTACGACCCCGCGAAGCCGGCCGGGGCGCGCGTGGTCTCGGTCGAGGTCGGCGGCGAACCGCTCGATCCGGCCCGCACCTACCGGGTCGCGACCAACGACTACATGCTCGGCGGCGGCGACGGTTACGCGGCGTTCGGGCGCGGGCGGGTGATCGTCGACGCCTCGGGCGGCACGTTGATGGCCACCACCGTCATGAACTACATCACGGCGCTGGGCGGCGAGATCTCGCCCGCGGTCGAGGGGCGCATCACACGCGTCGAGTAGCACCGGCGGGCGGGGCCGGCCTCTGCGGACGGCGGCAGGGAAGGGAGGACGCATGCGGAGCAGCCGGGCGGGACTGCTGATCGCACTCCTGGCGGCGGCCCCGGCCGTGGCCCAGGAGACCGCGACGACGGGGGCGCAGGCACCGGCGCCCGGCGCTGCCGCACCCGCGGCGCCTTCCGCTCCGGGCGGGGCCGCGGGCGAGCCGGCCGCGGGGATCGACGAGGTCCAGGCGCTGATCGAGCGCATGCAGGAGAAGGTGCGGCGGATGAACGAAGCCGCGGCCGAGCGCGACCGGGCGCTCGAGTTCCTGCAGAAGCAGGTCGAGGAAGCGGCGGCGCTCATCGGTGAGACCTCGGAGACGGCGCAGTCCATGAAGGAGCGCGCGGCCGCGCTGCAGAGCGAGCTCCGGGACATCAGCAAGGACCGCGACGTGCTCTCCGGTGAGGTGAGCGAACGCGAGCAGCTGCTGCGGGCGCTCGAACAGCGGGTGGCGGCGCTGACCGATCTGCTCGGCCTCGAAAAGCCCGACCGCTACGCCCTCGGCGACAGTCTCGACGCGCTGAAGACCCGCCTCGAGCAGGCTCTGGCCGAGCGCGACGCGCTGGCGGCGAAGCTCGACGAGAGCGAGCGGGCGCGGGCGGAGCTCGGGGAGCGGGTTGCCGCCCTCGGCCGGGAGCTCGAAGCGGAGAAGCAGGCGAAGGCGGAGCAGGTCGCGGCGCTCGAACGCCAGCTCGGCGAGGAGCGGCAGGCGAAGGAGAAGGAGCTCGGGGCACTGCGCGGGGAGGTGCAGGCGCGCGAGCAGCAGATCGCCGGCCTCCGACAGGCGGTGGATGCGGAACGGGGGCGGGTGCGGGCGCTGGACCGGGAGATCGCACGTCTCAATCTCCAGCTCGCGCGCATGAAGGACCTGCTCGCCTCGGTCGACGCGGAACTCGTGAGGTACGGGGATCGCGACCGCGACCATCGCGCGCGGATCGCCGATCTCGAGGCGCAGCTCACGGCCGCGCTCGCGCGCAAGGTCGAGGAGCTGCAGCAGTACCGCTCCGAGTTCCTCGGCCGTCTGAAGAAGGCGCTCGCCGACCGCTCCGACGTCAAGATCGTCGGCGACCGCTTCGTGCTGCCGGCGGAGCTCCTGTTCCCGTCGGGCTCGGCCGACCTCGAACCGGAGGGGCGGCGGGAACTCGAGAAGCTCGCGCAGACGCTGAAGGAGCTGGCGGCGACGATCCCGCCGGACATCGACTGGGTGTTCCGGGTCGACGGGCACACCGACCGGCGCCCGCTGCGGCCCGATTCGCCCTATCGTTCGAACTGGGAACTCTCGACCGCCCGGGCGCTCACGGTCGTCCAGTTCCTGATCGACCACGGCATTCCGCCCGGGCGGCTGATGGCGGCCGGGTTCGGCGAATTCCAGCCGGCCGATCCGGGTGACAGCGAAGAGGCCTACCGCCGCAACCGGCGGATCGAGTTCCGACTGACGCAGCGCTGAACCATGTCGCGGCGCACCATCATCCTCGACTGCGACCCGGGCCAGGACGACGCCGTCGCGATCCTTCTGGCACTCGCCTCGCCGGACGAGCTCGACCTGCTGGCGGTCACCACGGTCGCGGGCAACGTCCCGCTCGCGCTCACCGCCGCCAACGCGCGACGCATCGTCGAGCTCGCCGATGCCGACGTGCCGGTCTACGCGGGCGCCCCGAAGCCGCTGCTGCGGCCGCTCGCGACCGCCGAACAGGTGCACGGCGCCACCGGTCTCGACGGCTCGGGCCTGCCGCCGCCGAAGCGGCCGCTGGCCCCGGGCCACGCCGCCCGGGCGATCGTCGATCTGGTCCGCACACGACCCGAAGGGTCCGTCACGCTCGTCGCGACCGGTCCGCTCACCAATGTCGCGCTGGCGCTCGCCGGGGCCCCCGACCTCGCCGGCAGGCTCGGGGAGATCGTGCTCATGGGCGGGGCGATCGGGCTCGGCAACGTGACCCCGGCCGCCGAGTTCAACATCTGGGTCGACCCGCACGCGGCCGCGATCGTCTTCGGCGCCGGGGTGCCGATCACCATGTTCCCGCTCGACGTCACCCACCAGGTGCCGGTGACGGCGGACCGCCTCGCGCGCATCGAGGCGATCGGCACGCCCGTGGCCCGCGCGGTCGCCGGCATGCTCGGCTTCTACCGCGGCCGCGGGCGCACCGGCGGCGCTGCCGAAGGGCCGCTGCACGACCCCTGCACGATCGCCTGGCTGCTGCGGCCGGAGCTGTTCTCGGGCCGCGCCTGCGCGGTCGCGATCGAGACGGAAAGCGCGCGCGGGCTCGGCCGGACCTGGGTCGACTGGTGGGGGACGACGGGCGAGCCCGCCAACGCCACGGTGATGCGCGAAGCCGACGCCGACGGCTTCTTCGACCTGCTCGTGGAGCGGCTCGCGCGCTTTCCGGGCTAGCCGGCCTTCGGCTGGTCGAGCGTGATGCAGTGGATGCCGCCGCCGCCCATGACGATCTCGCGGGCGTCGATCTGCACCACCTGCCGGTCCGGGAAGGCCTGGCCCAGGAGCTTCGCCGCCGTCGCGTCGCGCGGATCGTCGAAGCCCGGCACGATCACGGCACCGTTCGCGAGGTAGAAGTTCACGTAGCTCTGGGTGAGCAGCCGGCCCGGCGAGCGCTCGCGCGGCTTCGGCAGCGGCAGCTCCAGCACCTCGAGCCGGCGCCCGCGCGCGTCCTGCAAATCCCTGAGGACACCGAGATTGACCGCGAGGCGCTGGTGGTTCGGCTGGCCCTCGGCGTCGACGGCCGCCACCACGACGCCCGGCCGCACGAAGCGGGCGACATTGTCGACATGCCCGCCGGTCTCGTCGTCGACCAGTCCGTACGGCAGCCAGATCACCCGCTCGACCCCGAGGCAGGCGGCGAGTTCGGCCTCGATCTCGGCACGCGAACGGCCGGGATTGCGGGCCGGGTCGAGCACCGACGGTTCGCACGCGAGACAGGTACCCTCGCCGTCGACGCACAGGCCCCCGCCCTCGACGACGAGATCGGACTCGAAGATCTCCGCACCGATGTGCTCGAGCAGCCGGCGGGCGAGGCGCGCGTCCTGGTCGTAGTCCGGCCACTGCTCGCCCCAGGCGTTGAAGCGGAAGGCGACCCCGCCGAGCCGGCCTTCGGCACCGAGCAGGAAACCCGGGCCGACGTCGCGCATCCAGCTGTCGTCGTGCGGCATCGGCAGCAGCGTGATGCCGGGGCCGAGCTCGAGCGAGGCCGAGGCCAGCAGATCCGGCCGGCAGATCATGGTCACCGGCTCGAATTCGGCGATCGTGCGGGCGACTTCGGCGAACGCCCGCCGGGCCGCTTCGAGGTGGCCGCCCCAGGCTTCCTCGCGGCACGGCCAGGCCATCCAGCAACGGGCGTGCGGCACCCACTCGGGCGGCATGCTGTAGCCGAGATCGCGCGGTCTCGCCGGCACGGAGGTGTCTCCCGGAGGTTCCCTGCGGGCGCAGGTTGCACGAGCCCGCGCGGCGTGGCAACCGTGCCGCGCAGGCGCCACCCCTGCCGGCGAAGCTGCGGAGGAGCGAACCGATGACCAGCAGAGTCGAAGCCCGCCTGGCCGAACTCGGCCTGACCCTGCCGGCTGCCGCGGCACCCGTGGCCAACTACGTGCCCTGGGTGCTGAGCGGCAGTCTCCTCTTCGTCTCCGGCCAGCTGCCGATGCGCGACGGGCGGGTGGCGGTCACGGGCAAGCTCGGCGCCGGGCTCGACATCGCGCAGGGGCAGGAAGCGGCCCGGCTCTGCGCCCTCATGATCCTCGCCCAGGCGCGCTCGGCGACGGGCGATCTCGACCGCATCGTGCGCTGCGTCGAGCTCGGCGGCTTCGTCGCCTGCACGCCCGACTTCACCGACCATCCCAGGGTCGTGAACGGTGCTTCGGATCTGATGGTCAAGGTGCTCGGCGACGCGGGCCGGCACAGCCGGTTCGCGGTCGGCGTGCCGAGCCTGCCGCTCGATGCCGCGGTCGAGATCCGGGCCACCTTCGAGATTGCCTGAAACGACACCCGCCCGGGGCTTCCGGCTGCTCGAAGGGATCGGCAGCGTCCCGCCTGCGGTGTGGGACGCGCTCCGGCCCGAGGCCGATCCCTTCACGGCCCACGCCTTCCTCGACGCCCTCGAGGCGAGCGGTTCGGCGACGGCGGAGCGCGGCTGGCAGCCGCTGCACCTCCTCTCCGGCGACCCGGACCGGCCCGAAGGTGCGGTCCCGCTCTACGCCAAGGGCCACTCCTGGGGCGAGTACGTCTTCGATCACCGCTGGGCGGAGGCGTACGAGCGCGCGGGCGGCCGCTACTATCCGAAGCTCCAGGCGGCGGTGCCGTTCACGCCCGTGCCGGGACCGCGCCTTCTGGCCCCGGACGAAGCCCGGCGCCAGCGGCTGATTTCCGCTCTCGAAGCGACGCTGGCCTCGCTCGATGTCTCGTCCCTGCACGTCACCTTCTGCACCGCGGAAGAGGCCGAGTGGTTCCGCGCGCGCGGCTGGCTCGTCCGCCACGGCATCCAGTACCACTGGCACAACCGCGGCTACGGCAGCTTCGGGGACTTCCTCGCCGCACTCTCGAGCAGCCGGCGCAAGACCATCCGCCGCGAGCGGCGCGAGGTGGCGCAATCCGGGATCACGATCCGCACGCTCTCGGGCGAGGAGCTCTCGCCCCGCGACCTCGAGGCGTTCTGGCCATTCTATCTCGCGACCGTCGACCGGCGCTGGGGCGCGGCGTATCTGACGCGGGAGTTCTTCCGGCTGCTCGGGACGCGGCTGCGCGAGCGGGTGGTGCTGGTCGGGGCCTGGAACGAAGGGCGGATGGTCGCGGGGGCGCTCAACCTGCTCGGATCCGACACGCTCTACGGGCGCCTCTGGGGCGCGCTCGAAGAGTGGCGGTTCCTGCATTTCGAATGCTGCTACTACCGCGCCATCGAGTTTGCGATCGCGCGCGGTCTCGCGAGGGTCGAGGCCGGAGCGCAGGGCACGCACAAGCTGCTGCGCGGCTACGAGCCGGTCTGGACCTTCAGCGCGCACAGCTTCCGCGATGCCGGTTTCGCCGCTGCCGTCGCCCGCTTTCTCGTCCGCGAGGAGCGGCAGCTGCGGCAGCAGTTCGAGGAACTCCGGGCCCTTTTGCCCTACGCCCGGGGACGGAGCTGAGCCGCCTCGCGCTCCGGGGCTCGCACACCTGGCCCGCCGCCGCTAGAGGAGCGTCGAAGAGCGGAGCGGACATCGGGCAATCGGGGGAGACCATGGGACGTTTCGGGATCGGACAGGCGGTGACGCGCAAGGAGGACAGCCGGCTCGTCACAGGACGCGGCTGCTTCACCGACGATCTGCAGCCGGAGGGCTGTCTGTTCGCGGCCTTCGTGCGCTCGCCGCACGCGCACGCCGAGATCCGCTCGGTGGACCTGTCGGCGGCCCGCGCGGTGCCGGGCGTGCGCGCCGTCTTCACCATCGACGATCTCGATGCCGCCGGCATCGGGCCCCTTCCCTGCATGACCCCGTACCGGAACCGGGACGGCACGCCCATGGCCGAACCGGAACGGCCCGTGCTCGCGCGCGGGCGCGTGCGCTTCGTCGGCGATCCGGTGGTGGCGGTGATCGCCGAGACCCGGCACGCGGCGAAGGACGCAGCCGAGGCCGTGGTGGTGGAATACGAGCCGCTTCCGGCCGTGGTCGAGCTCGCGCGGGCGTTCGACCCGGACGTGCCGCAGATCTGGCCGGAAGCGCCGGGCAACCTCGCGCTCGACTGGGAGATCGGCGATCCGGACGCGGTCGACCGGCACTTCGCGCAGGCGGACCGGGTGATCGAGCTCACGCTCGTGAACAACCGCATCGTCGTCAACCCGATGGAAACACGCGCCTGCCTCGCGGAATACGATCCGGAGGCGGACCGGCTCACCCTCACCGTCGGCAGCCAGGGCGTGCACTCCATGCACACCATCCTCTGCGACCGGGTCCTGAAGATTCCGAGGGAGAAACTCCGCGTCGTCACGCGCGACGTCGGCGGCGCCTTCGGCATGAAGATCTTCGTCTTCCCGGAATATCCCGTCTGTCTGCACGCGGCGCGGCTGCTCGGGCGGCCGGTCAAATGGGTCGCCGAGCGCGGCGAATCCTTCGTCTGCGACACGCACGGCCGCGATCACCTGACGACCGTCTCGATCGCGCTCGGTGCCGACCGCCGCATGACCGCGATCCGCGCCGAGGTCCGGGCGAATCTGGGCGCCTATCTCTCGCAGTTCGGGCCCTTCATCCCGACCGACTGCGGCGCGCAGATGTACACGGGCGTCTACCGCTTCGAAGCGGCGCACTTCCGGGTGCGCTGCGCCTTCACCAACACCCAGCCCGTGGACGCCTACCGCGGCGCGGGCCGGCCGGAGGCGGCCTATGCCGTCGAGCGCGCGGTGGACTATGTCGCGCGGGTGCTGGGCGAGGATCCGGTCGCCTTCCGCAAGCGCAACTACATCCCGGCATCGGCGATGCCGTACCCCACCGCCCTCGGCTACACCTACGATTCGGGCGATTTCGCACGCCTCACCGACATGGCGCTCGAGCGCGCCGACGCCGCGGGCTTTCCCGAACGCCGTCGGCGGTCGCAGGCGCGCGGCGAGCTCAGAGGGCTCGGTGTCGCCTACTACATCGAGCGCTGCGCGAGCGGTGCCGACGAGAGCGCGCGCGTCCAGGTCCTGCCCGAGGGACGGGTGCGGGTCTACATCGGCACCATGAACAACGGACAGGGGCACGAGACCGCCTATTCGCAGATCGTGTCGGACGCGCTTGGGGTCCCATTCGAAGCGGTCGAGGTGATCCAGGGCGACACCGATCGCGTCGCGACCGGCCGCGGCACCGGCGGCTCGCGCTCGGTTCCCGTCGGCGGTTCGGCGGTGAAGGCGACCTCGGATCGGATCGTCGAGCGGGCGAAAGCGATCGCGGCCGACATGCTGGAGGCGGCCGAGGCCGACATCGTCTTCGAGGAAGGCCGGTTCCGCGTCGTCGGCACGGACCGGACGGTGATGCTCTTCGAGGTCGCTGCCCGGGCGGGCGAAAACGGGCTCGACGAGACGGGGAGCTGGAAGCCCGACGCGCCCACCTTCCCGAACGGCTGCCACGTCTGCGAGGTCGTCGTCGACCGCGAGACCGGCCGGGTGCGCATCGAGCGCTACACGGTCGTGGACGATTTCGGGGTGGTGGTGAACCCGCTCCTGCTCGCGGGTCAGGTGCACGGCGGCATCGCCCAGGGGGTCGGTCAGGCGCTGCTCGAGGAGGTGGTGTTCGACCCGGAGTCGGGCCAGCTGCTGTCCGGTTCGTTCATGGACTATACGCTGCCGCGCGCCGACGATCTGCCGTCGATCGACTTCACCTTCGTCGAGATCCCCTGCACCACCAACCTGCTCGGCATCAAGGGCGCCGGCGAAGCGGGGGCGATCGGCGCACCGCCTGCGGTGATCAACGCGGTGGTCGACGCGCTCTCGGATCTCGGTGTGCTGCACGTCGACATGCCGGCGACGCAGAAGCGGCTGTTCGGCCTGCTGCGGGAGCGGTCGAAGCACCCGGGGGCGGACTGAGGTGCGCATTGCCGTACGGTTGCGGGCCCTCGTCCGACGTCCCGGAATGCATTAGTGTCGCCGGGCCAGCACGGGGCCCGGGCATGATCCGCCGCATCCTCGTCGTCGCCGCCTGTCCGTTCCCTTCGCGGCGGGGAACGCCGCTTCGCGTGCAGCGCCTCGCGGAAGCGCTGGTCGCGCGTGGTCACCGGGTCGAGGTCGCCGCCTACGAGGTGGCCGAGGTCGCCGAGGAGACCGGGCTCTCCGTCCGGCGCACGGGCGAGTTGCGGGTCGTGTCGATGCCGCCGGGGCCCAATCTCGCGAAGCTCTGGCTCGATCCGAAGCTCGCGCGTCTGGTCGGGCGGATGCTCGCCGAAGGCGCCTTCGACATCGTCCATGCCCATCATGTCGAGGGGGTTCTGGCGAGCGCGCGTGCCTGCCGCAGGCGGCGGGTCCCGCTCGTCTACGATGCCCACACGGTCGTGGGCTCCGAGCTCCCCACCTTCGCACGCCGCCTCGCCCGCCCGCTCGCGGCGGCGGGCGGACTGGTGGACCGGCTCGCCTGCGCGCTCTCGGACGGCGTCGTTGCCGTCACGCCCGACATCCGCGACGATCTCGTCGCGCACGGGATGGTGGCGCCGGAGCGCGTCGTGGTGGCGATGAACGGGGTCGAGATCGGCCTCTTCGACGCTGCCTGCGACAGTCCCGGCGAACCGGGGACGGTCTTCTACAGCGGCACCACGGCCGCCTACCAGGACCTCGATCTGCTGCTCCGTGCCTTTGCCCGCGCCCGGGAACGGATGCCGAGGCTCCGCCTCGTGCTGTCGCTCTCGGGGGACGATGGCGGGTGCCGGAGGCTCGCCGCCGAACTCGGCATCGCGGAATGTGTGGAGATCCTGCCCGACTCCTTCGCCGCCCTGCCGGAACGTCTCGCGCGTGCGGCGGTCGCCGTCCTGCCGCGGACCAACTGCAACGGCATTCCGCAGAAGCTCCTGAACTACATGGCTGCCGCCCGGGCGGTGGTGGCGAGCGCCGGCTCGGCCAAGGTCGGGCGCGACGGCGAGCATCTGCTCGTGGTGCCGAACGGCGACGAGGAAGCCTTCGGCCGGGCCATCCTGCGCTTCTGCCGCGATCCGGATTTCGCGCGGCGCGTCGGCCGCGAGGCGCGGGCGTATGTCGCGGCATTCTGCACCTGGGATGCGACGGCGGCGCGCGTCGAGGAGCTCTACGGCCGGATCGCCGGCATGGCGGCCGAAGCGGCGCCGGCTCTCAGGGAAGCGTGAAGAGCTCCGGTTCGAGCCCGAGGCGTGCGAGGTCGGCCGCCACCTCCTCGCGGTAGATGGCGTTGACCACGACGACCACGTCCGGGCGGATCTCGCGGAGCCGGTCGGGCGCCACGATTCCGTGGCCGGTGCCGGCGAGCCAGCGACCCCACTTGTGCGGGTTGATGTCGACGACGGCCTGCACCTCTTCGCCGAGGCCGAGGGTCGTGAGCAGCGACACCGCCTTGGACCCCGAACCCCAGAGCACGACCCGGCGGCCGGCAGCGTGCCAGGCGCGGATTCGTCGGTCGAGCCCGGCGAGCGTGTCCCGCACGCCGGCTGCGAAATCGCGCACGAGCGCGTGCATGCCTGCGACATCCCCGCGGTCCGCGACGGCGGCCGGATCGTCGGGAACCGCGGCGGGCCGGGCCTCGAGCATCAGATACTGGCCGTCGTAGGCCTTGTAGAGGCGGAGGATCTCGAAGCCGCAGCGGCGGAACAGGGAGGCGAGGGAGCCGGCGGTGAAATAGCTGCAGTGCTCGTAGTAGATGTCCCAGAAGGCACGCTCCCGCAGGACGCGTTCCATGTCGGGCAGTTCGAAGAAGACGATGGTGTCGCGGCGATCGCCGATCGTCCGGCGGACCAGCGAGACGAAGTCGCGCACCGGCTGGATGTGCTCGAGCGTGTGCCGGCAGCAGATGTAGTCCGCCTGCAGACCGGCGTGCTGCGGTCCGTAGAAGTCGCGGATGAAGGTGATGCGGTCGAGGGCCGGCGAGGCGATGCGCTCGGGACGGACGCCCGGATCGATGCCGATGCCGCGCGCCCCCGTTTGCTCGCAGAGGAGCACGAGGAATTCGCCCTTGCCGCAGCCGATCTCGAGGACGGTGCGGCCGGCGAGATCGTAGCGCGCGGCGTGATCGGCGACGATCTCTTCGAGGAAGCGGCGGAAGCGCGGCGAGAACGCCTGGGTCTCCTCGTAGTCGGGGGAATAGCGTTCGAGCGCCGGGTCGAACAGCCGGTTCTGGACGAAGCCGCAGTCGTGGCAGAAGACGAGCTCCAGATCGCCCTTCGGGAAGGCGAGCGCCTCGTCGCGGCTCTTCACCATGAGACAGCTGTGCACGGGGATGCCGCGGACCTCGTAGAACGGTTCGAGATTGGCTCCGCCGCAGGACTGGCAGGTGTCGACAGGCACGCAGGTGCCTCCGTTCAGACGATGCGGGGCTCGGGGACGGGGACGAGGAACCTCCCGCCGGCCTCGCGGAAGGCCCGCTGCTGGCGCGCGATCTCGTCGGTGATGTTCCAGGGCAGGATCAGGAGGACATCGGGAGGGTCGGACGCCAGAACGTCGGGCGGGCGGATCGGCAGCCGCACGCCCGGAACCAGCCGCCCCTGCTTGTGCGGGTTGCGGTCGACCACGCAGTCGAGGAACCGGCCGTCGATGCCGCAGACATTGAGCAGGATCGTGCCCTTGGCGGCAGCGCCGTAGCCGACGATCCGGGCGCCCTCTTCCTTGAGGCGTGCGAGCAGCGCGAGCAGCCTTTCCCGCAGCGCCTCCACCCGTTCGCCGAACCGGGCGTAGAAATCGAAGCGGTCGAGGCCCACGGCCCGCTCTTCGGCGAGCAGGTCCCGGACGGACGCGTCGGGCTCTCCCGCCTTCGCCGCGAACAGCCGCAGCGAGCCGCCGTGGATGGGGATGCGCTCGACCCGCACGAGGACGAGGCCGTGGCGGGCGAAGAGTGCCGCCACCGAACCGACCGAGAAGTAGCAGAGATGCTCGTGGTAGATCGTGTCGAAGGCGACCTTCTCGACCAGATCGCGCACGTAGGGCACCTCGATCACGGCGACGCCGTCGGGCTTCAGCAGGGTGGCGATGCCGCGCACGAAGCCGCCCGTGTCGGCCACGTGGGCGAGCACGTTGTTGGCGTGCAGGATGTCGGCCTGCCGGCCTTCGGCCGCGAGGCGCCGGGCGAGCTCCAGCCCGAAGAAGGCGACGAGCGTGTCGACGCCGCGCTTGCGGGCTTCGGCCGCCGGCCCGGGCGCGGGGTCGATGCCGAGCACCGGCACGCCGCGTTCGCGGTAGAACTGCAGCAGATAGCCGTCGTTGCTCGCGAGCTCGACGACGAGCGAGGAGGGGCCGAGGGGCCGCTCGGCCAGCCGCGCTTCGACGTTCTCGCGGGCGTTCTCGACCACCGTCTCGGACACCGAGGAGAAATAGGGGTATTCGGCGTCGAACAGGATTTCCGGCGCCACCGTGTGCTCGATCTGCACGAGCGTGCAGTCCTCGCAGAAGGCGACATCCAGCGGGAAGCGCGGCTCCGGGCGGTCGAGCTGGTCGGGGCGCAGGAAGCCGTCGGAGAGCGGCATGTCGCCGAGCGAGAGGAACCGGCGCAGCCGCGCCGACCCGCAGGCGCGGCAGCCCGTGATGCGGGTGACCGTGCTCACGCCGCGCGCTGCCAGCGCAGATCGCGCCCGAGGCGCCCCGAAGCCTGCAGCGCCAGGATGTGGTCGAGGCGGATGAAGCGCGGCCCGGGGAAGCTGGACCGGTCGATGCCGTGTTCGAGGAAGGCCTCGTAGACCTGCTCGATGCCGCGGCGCACGGTCCACTGCGGCCGGAAGGCGGGGACCCGCGACGGCAGCCTGTCGCAGTCGACGCGGTAGTTGCGGATGTCGGCGCTGGCGCCCGGTGCGTAGGTGACGCGCGCACCCGGGACCACCTCCGCGACCATCTCCGCGACTTCGCGCACCCGGTAGTTCTCCGAGGTGGCGCCGACATTGAACGCTTCGCTCCAGACCGCTTCGCGCGGCGCCTCGAGCACGGCGACGAAGGCGCGGGCGATGTCCTCGATGTGGACGAGCGGCCGCCACGGCATGCCGTCGCTCTTGATCAGCACCTCGCCGGTGGTGACGGCGTAGCCCACGAGATTGTTGACGACGAGATCGCCGCGCAGCCGGGTCGAGACCCCGTAGGCCGTGGCACTCCTGAGGAACACGGGGGTGAACGAACCGTCCGCGAGCTGCGCGATGTCGCGCTCGGCCCACACCTTGCTCTCGGCGTAGGGCGTGACGGGATTGAACGATGCCGTCTCGTCGAGGATGTCGTCGCCGGCCGCGCCGTAGTTGCTGCAGGACGAGGAGAACACGAAGCGCTCCACACCCGCGCGCTTCGCGAGCTCGGCGAGCCGGACCGACGCCCGCCAGTTGACGGCGTAGGTGACCTCGGGGTCGAGATTGCCATGCGGATCGTTGGAGATGCCGGCGAGGTGCAGCACCGCATCGAAGCCGCGCAGATCCTGCAGCTCCACCTCGCGCACGTCGCGGCGGAGCGCCGGGACGTCGAGCGGGCTCGGGCCGAAGCCGCAGTCCTCGAACAGGAAGCTGTCGAGGCCGGTCACCTCGTGCCCGCGCTCCTGCAGCATCGGCACCAGCACGTGGCCGATGTAACCGTCGTGACCCGTCACCAGAACCCGCATGGGGCGTTCACTCCCAGATCTTCCATGGCGCCTCGCCGCTCTCCCAGAGCTTCTCGAGGCGCACCTTGTCGCGCAGCGTGTCCATGCACTGCCAGAAGCCCTCGTGCCGGAAGGCCATCAGCTGGCCGTCGCGGGCGAGGTTCTCGAGCGGCTCCCTCTCGAACTGGGTGTGGTCGCCCTCGATGTAGTCGAAGACGCCGGGCTCCAGGACGAAGAAGGCGCCGTTGATCCAGCCTTCGCTCATCTGCGGCTTCTCTTCGAAGGACACCACCTGGTCGCCCTCGATCTCGAGCCGCCCGAAGCGCGCCGGCGGGCGCACGGCGGTCACGGTGGCGAGCCGGCCGTGGCGGCGGTGGAAGGCGAGGAGCTCGCGCAGGTTCACGGTCGAGACCCCGTCGCCCCAGGTCAGCATGAAGGTCTCGTTGCCGAGCCACGGCGCGAGCCGCTTGATGCGGCCGCCGGTATTGGTCTGCATGCCCGTATCCACCAGCTCGACCACCCAGTCCTGGGCGTGACGGCCGTTGGTGGAGACCTGACCGGTGCGCAGATCCACGGTCAGGTTGCTGTTCAGGGCGCAGTAATCGACCATGTATTTTTTGATATACTCGCCCTTGTAGCCGAGCGCGATGACGAAATGCTTGAATCCGTAATGCGAATAGTGCATCATGATGTGCCAGAGAATCGGCCGTCCGCCGATCTCCACCATCGGCTTCGGCTTGAGGACCGTCTCTTCCGAGAGACGCGATCCTTGTCCGCCCGCAAGTATCGCGACTTTCACGCGTTTCTCCTCGCGCGTTGGTGCGGCAGGGGTCTCCCGACACACGATAGTCGTCTATCCGGACGCGCGTGGACTCTCAAGGGCGAGGCGTTCGGCGGGCCGCTGCCCGGTACGCTGGCGCGCGATCACCGTTGCTGGGCGGCAACGGCGTCGGCGATGTCCCGTGCCAGAAAGGCCACGGCCTCGCTCAGGGCCGCCGCCAGGGCTCCGGCGTCCCCGCCGGCGAGCGGCCGCTCGATCCGGCTGCGTCGCACAAGCAGGACGCGGCCGTCGCGGTCCCGCAGCAGCGTCCAGCGGGCATCCAGCAGCGCCCGGTCGTCGCCGACCCCTTCGAACGCGTTCACCTGCACCTCGACCCGATAGTCGAGATCCGGCACGGTGCGGGCGGGCAGCGGATGGACGCGCGCCCCCGGCAGCATCGCCGCGAGATCGTCCGTGAGCACCCGGGCGATCAGGCTCGCGAGCGGCTCCGGCCAGTTGTCGTTCTCCGCGAGCACGAGGCGGTTGTCGCCGGCGCGGCGGACGATCTGCGGCCGGTCCAGATATTCGGCGACCGTGACCGGCCCGACGCCGAGTTCGACCGGCTTTTCGCGCCGGGCTTCGGACGTCGTCGGCGGGGCGACCACGGACAGCGTCCAGTACCGTGTCGGGCTCTGCGGCGGCACGCAGGCGGCGAGCAGGGCCGCGAGCAGCGTCCAGAGTGCGGCAGGCGACGGGATGCGGCGGGTCATTGTCCTCTCCCGCGGATCAGGGCCTGCGGGTTGCGCTCGAGATAGTCGGCGAACAGCCGGATCGAGCGCGCGGCGCTGGTCAGCTCCTTGAGCATCTGCGCGATATCGTAGCGCAGGCGGGAGTCCGGCCCGAGAAATTCGCGCGTCGCCGCGAAGGTCGCTTCCGCCTCGCGGGCGGCGCGGGCCGTGCGCGTGGCCACCTCGCGGAGCTCAACGAGGAGCGGCCCGATGTCCCCCTCGAGCCGTGATGCGGTGCGCGACAGGCTGGTCGCCGCCGCGTCGACGGCCGCGAGCGATTCGCCGATCCGCGGGTCGCGCACGAGCGTGCGGATGTCCGCCACCGCCTGCCGCAGATCCGCGACCAGAGCGTCGAGCGGCAGCGAGGCGAAGCGCTCGAGCGCCTGCTGCACCGAGGCGGTGAGCGCCTCGAGCTCGGTCGGGACCGTCGGCAGTACCGGAGTGTCGCCGCTGCGCCCGAGCTCGGCGGGCGCGGCATCGGGGAAGAAGTCGAGCGCGACCACGAGCTCGCCCGTGAGCAGGTTACCGGATTCGAGCCGCGCGCGCAGGCCGCGGCGCACGAGCTCGGCCATCGCCGCCACATCCAGCGTCCGGTCGGTGTCGGTGCCGGCGAAGGTGAACCGCTGCGGCTGGATCTCGATCACCACCGGGACGCGGACCTCCGCGGTCGCGGGATCGAATTCGAGATCGACGCTGACCACGCGGCCGATCGGCATGCCGCGGAATTCGACCCGCGAGCCCGGCGCGAGCCCGCGCACGGAAGTGTCGAAGAACACGAGATAGGGCTCGCCGCGACCGAAATCCGCCTCCTCGAGGCTGCGCCGGCTGTCGAACAGGGTGAAACGGCTGCCCTCGGGCGCCGGCTCGGCACGTCCCGCTGAAGGCGGACTGTCGAAGGCGATGCCGCCCGTGAGCAGGGCCTGGACCGACTGCAGGCGCAGGTAGAGCCCGGCGCCGCCGGTCCCGAACTCGACCCCGCTCGCGTTCCAGAACCGCGAGTGCGTCGTCACCAGCCGGTCGTAGGGCGCGCGCACGAACACGAGCAGTTCGACCGAGCGCCGGTCGGCGAGCAGTTCGACGCCGAGCACCCGTCCGACCTCGATGTCCCGGTAGTAGACGGGCGAGCCGCGACCGACCCCGCCGAGCTCGGCCGCCTCGAGGACGAAGCGGGTGCCGGGCTCGTCGAGACGGATCGGCGGCGGTTCCTCGAGCCCGGTGAAGCTGTAGGCGATCTCCTCCGAGCGGCCCGGGTCGACCTCGAGATAGGCGCCCGAGACGAGGGTGCCGAGACCGCTGACGCCGCCGATGCCGATCCGCGGCCGCACCACCCAGAAGCGCGAGTCGGCGGCGAGCAGCCGTTCCGCGCCGCGCACGAGCCGGGCGGTGACGATCACACCCGAGAGATCGGCGGCGATCTGCACCCGCTCGACCGTCCCGACCTCGACCTCGCGGTACTTGACCCGCGTCTTGCCGGGCTCGAGGCCCTCGCCGGTGCGGAAGGTGACGGTGATCTCCGGCCCGCGCTGGGCGAGGGTGGTCCAGACCAGCCAGCCGGCGACGAGGCCGGCGACGATCGGGATCGCCCAGACCAGCGACAGCCGCGCGACGCGGCCGGTCTTCGCTTCCGGCACCCAGTCCGGGGCGTCGGGTTCAGTGGCGGGCGGCGGAGTGGCCATGATCGTCCCCGGATGCGTCCCAGATCGCGCGCGGGTCGAAGCTGTGCGACGCCAGCATGGTGAGGATGACGACGAGGGCGAAGGCGGTGGCTCCGGGACCGGGCTCGATGGTCGCGACCTGCCCGACGCTGACGAGGGCGGTCAGGATCGCGATCATGAACACGTCCACCATCGACCAGCGTCCGACCGCCTCGACGATGCGGTAGATCCTGGCGCGGTCCCGCGGCCGGAACCGGCTCCGCAGCTGCACCGAGACGAGCAGGAAGGCGAGACCCATGATCTTGAGCACCGGCACGACGATGCTCGCGAAGAAGACGACGGCGGCGAGCGGCCACATGCCGGCGAGCAGCAGCTGCTGCACGCCGCTCAGGATGGTGTCGGGTTCGCCGCGTCCGAACCAGGTGACGCGCATGATCGGCAGCACATTCGCCGGCACGTAGAGGGCGGTGGCGGCGAGCAGCAGCGCCCAGGAGCGGGCGACGGCATCGGGCTTGCGACGGTGCAGCACCGCCTCGCAGCGCGGACAGTGCAGCCGCAGGCCGCGCACCGCAGTCGGCAGGCGCACGAGCTGGTGGCAGTGCTCGCAGGCGAGCCAGTCGCGCCGCCGTGCGAGCCGTGCGGGATCGCCGCGCGCCTGCGGCCCGAGCCGCTCCCAGACCTCGAACGGCTCGAGCACCGCTTCGGCGGCGGCGAGCAGCACGATCAGGCCGACGAAGGCGAAGAGCGCCGGCCCGAGGTGCACCTCGGCGACGTCGCGCAGCTTCACCCAGGCCACCAGCACGCCGAGCAGGTAGACTTCCATCATCGACCAGGGATGCAGCCGCTCGACCTCGCGGAAGATGCGGGCGGCTCCCGGCCGCGGCCGGCCGCGCGCGAGCGGATCCAGCACGTAGAGGGAGGCGAGGAGCTTCGAGGTCGGGATCAGGAACATGACGAGGAAGACGAGCGCCGCGAGCAGCCACTGGTCGGCCCGCCACAGCGCAAAGGCGCCGGACAGCAGCGTGCTCGGCTGCTCCCGCCCCTCGATCTCGAGGGTCATGAAGGGGAGGAGGTTGGCGGCCAGCAGCAGCGGCAGGGCGCCGTACAGGAACCCGCGGGCGCGTTCGACCGTGCCGCGCCGGGTGCGGTAGAGCACCGCCTCGCAGCGCCGGCAGCGCGCGACCGCCCGCTCCGGCAGGCGGACCATGACGTAGAGGGCGTCGCATTCCGGGCAGGCGACGAGCGGCGGAGGGCCGCGCCGCGGCAGCACGACGGAACCGTTCACGCGCGGAACGCCGCCCGGGTCATCGCTCGCGCCGCAGCAGCGTGGCTGCCTCGATTGCGGCATAGGTGAGGATGGCGTCCGCTCCCGCCCGCCGGAAGGCGAGCAGGCACTCCATCATGCAGGCCTCGGCATCGAGCCAGCCGCGCTCGCCCGCCGCCTTCACCATCGCGTACTCGCCCGAGACGTGGTAGACGAAGGTCGGGCAGCCGAACGTCTCCTTCACGGCGCGCACCACGTCGAGATAGGGCAGGCCGGGTTTGACCATCACGATGTCGGCCGCCTCGAGCAGATCGAGCGCCACTTCGCGTCCCGCCTCGGCGACGTTCGCCGGATCCATCTGGTAGGTGCGCTTGTCGGCCGCTCCGAGCGCCGCCTTCGACCCCACCGCGTCGCGGAACGGGCCGTAGAAGGCCGAGGCATATTTGGCGGAATAGGCGAGGATCACCGTGTCCTCGTGACCGGCCTCGTCGAGCGCCTCGCGCACCGCGGCGATGCGACCGTCCATCATGTCCGAGGGTGCGACCACGTCGCAGCCCGCGGCCGCGAGGCAGACGGCCTGCCTGCGCAGCGCCCCGAGCGTTTCGTCGTTGAGGATCACCCCGTCGCGGACGATGCCGTCCTGACCGTGGGTGGTGTAGGGGTCGAGGGCGACGTCGCCGATCACCCCGATCTCCGGCAGCCGCGCCTTGATGGCGCGGATCGCGCGGCACATCAGATTGTCGGGGTTCCACGCCTCCTCGCCGCCGGGCGTCTTGCGTTCCGGCGGGGTCACCGGGAACAGGGCCACGGCCGGAATGCCGAGCTCGAGGCAGTGTTCGACCGCGGGCAGCAGCAGGTCGACCGACAGCCGGTCGATGCCCGGGAGCGACGGCACCGGCTCGCGCACCCTGTGCCCGTCGCACACGAAGAACGGCTGGATGAGGTCGCTCGGATGCAGCCGGTGTTCGGCGACGAGGGACCTGAGCCACGGTGTGCGGCGCAGCCGGCGCATGCGGCGTCGGGGAAAGGAGGCGACGGGGCCGCCGCTGCCGGGAAGCATGATCCGTTCTCCGGATGCCACGTACGAAAGAGGTTTAGGCGCGGGCGAGGCGGGCGACAATGCCGGGACGGCCGGCTGCACCGCCGCCGTGCGCGCTGCGTGGCGGATGTCACAGACAGGGAAGTCGCGCGGCGGCAGCATGCGGCATCGGCCGACCGCGGCGGGCGGGATTGGCCCGCCACCGCAGGTCGGCTATGCTCGGATGTCGGGCGGCGGCCCCGGGCCGCCGGGAGGTCGTATCATGTGGTGGCCGAGCCTGCTCCGGATCCTTCTGCTGGCGGTCGCGCTGTCTTGGCCGGCGGCGGCGGAAGCGGCGAAGCGCGCCGCGCTCGTGATCGGCAATTCCGCCTACCGGCACGCGCCCGAACTCCCGAACCCGCGCAACGACGCGCGAGCGCTCGCCCCCATGCTCGAACGGATCGGTTTCGAGGTGATGCTCGGGCTCGACCTCGACCGTGCCGGCTTCGATGCGCTGCTGCGCGATTTCGCGCGGACGGCCCGCGACGCCGAGACGGTGACGTTCTTCTACGCCGGGCACGGCCTGCAGGTCGCGGGCGAGAACTATCTGGTGCCGGTCGACGCGAGACTTCAGAGCGAGGCCGACCTGCTGTTCGAGGCCGTCAAGCTCTCGTTCGTCATGCAGATCCTCGAGAGCCGGCCGCGCACCTCGATCGTCTTCCTCGACGCCTGCCGCGACAATCCGCTCGCCGAGAACCTCGCGAGAAGCCTCGGGCGGACGCGCTCGGCGCTGATCGGCCGGGGGCTCGCCGAAGTCTCTGCCGGTGCCGGAACCCTCGTCGCCTACGCCACCGACCCGGGCAACGTCGCCCTCGACGGCGAGGGCGAGCACAGCCCGTTCACCGAAGCCCTTCTGCGTCACATCGCCGAGCCGGGCGTGGAGGTCCGCAGCATGCTCACGCGCGTGCGCCGCGACGTCTACGAGGCGACCGGCGGCCGCCAGCGCCCGTGGGACAACAGCTCGCTCCTGCGCGAGTTCTACTTCGTCGAGAAGCCGGTCGAGACGGCCGCCGCGGAGCCGGAACCCGAACCGCGGACGGCGACGACGCAGCAGACCGATCCCGCGGCGCAGGCGCGCGATCTCGGCGCCCTCGAACGCGAGCGCATCTTCTGGCAGGGCATCCAGAACAGCCTGGTCCCGGGCGACTTCGAGGCGTACCTCCAGCTCTATCCCGAGGGCATGTTCGCGCCGCTCGCGCGCGCCCGCCTCGAGCGGCTGAAGGCCATGTCGGCGGGAGAACGCGTCGCCCTGCTGCCGCCTGCTCCCGAGGAGCCGCCGCGCGCCGAGCGCGTGATCCGCATGAAGCAGCCCGAGGAGCGGGAACCCGCGCCGGAGCCCGGGGTCGAAGCCGCCGGACCGCCCCCTGCCGCTGAGCGGCCGACGACCGGGACGGCTCCGGAGACGCCGGCTCCGGCCGGAGTCGAGGTCGCGGCGCTGCCGCCCGGGCCGGCACCGGAACCGGCGAAGCCGCGCCCGCCCGAGGGGCTCGTCGGCATCCTTCCGGTGCCGAAACCGCCGCTTCCGGAGCCCGCGGAAGCGGCCCCGCCCGAGCGCGTGGCGGCACGGACTCCCGAGGCGGCGGCCGCGCCCGCCAGCTCCCCGCCGCGCCCGGTGTTCACGGCGCGCGAACTGCTCGCGCGCGCGGCCGATCTCGAACTCGTGGCCATGAGCCGCGTGCCCGGTGAGCACATCTGCACCTACGACGGCACGTTCCGGCACTGGGAGGAGACGCGGGACGTCCCCGACCTGGGTTCGCCCCTCTCGCAGGAGGCCGCGGACCGCGCGGCGCTGCGGCTCGCGGAGCCGGGCGCCGAAGGCGGCATGGTCGCCGAAGTCGCGGCCAACGGCCGGCTCGCGGTCACCGCTCACATCCGGGTCGACAATCCGTCCCGCGTGTTCTCCGGCGTCGCCGCCGGCAGCGCGGTGATCTGCGATCCGGGCACCGCGCGCTGGAAGGACTGGCGGTTCCTCGGCGAGCGCGGCGAAGCGCTGGACCGCAGCTACGTCTCGACCGGCGGCTTCCGGGTCCGTTACGTCGCGCTCCGGCTCGGCGCGCCCCAACCTCTCACCTGTCTCGCCTTCGAGGGGACGGGGCGGCGCACGCAGTGGCTCGGCGGCTTCTTCTGCGAGCCGGGCGAGCGGCCGCTGGGTGCCGCCGAGCTCATGGCCTGGCTCGGCCGCACGCGCTTTGCCGGCGCGCTCGGCAACTGAGCGGTCGGGCTATTCCTGGACGACGACGTAGCCGCGTCCGCGCAGGCAGTTGGCGACGGCACGATTCTGCTCGTCCCAGCTGTTGTAGAGACCGTAGCCGAGACCGGCGAGGCCGCCGAGGGCCGCACCGCGCCACAGCCCGTGCGCCGGCCGGCCGGTGATCACGCCGATGACGGTGCCGGTCGCGGCGCCCGCCGCAGCCCCGACGACGGTGCTGCCGGCGATCTGCTGCTGGGGAGCGCGCCGGGAGGCGAGCGCCTGGCACTGGCGCAGATCGAAGGCGTATTCCTCGGGCGTGCGGCCCGACGCCTGCAGGTCCACGAGTGGTTCGTAGTTGCGGTCCTGGGCGGTGCAGCCCGCGAGCAGCAGCAGGGCGACGACCAACGACTTGCGCATGGCGGGTCTCCGAGCGGAGCCGGCGCTTCGCCGGCACCGGAGATTTCGGATCCGCCGTCGCGCGCGGCAAGGGCAGGAGGTACGTTCGCCCTCAGCTGCCGGCCGGATAGTTCGGCGCCTCGCGGGTGATGGCGACGTCGTGGACGTGGCTCTCGCGCACCCCGGCGCTGGTGATGCGCACGAACCGGCGGCGGGTCTGGAGCGAGGGTATGTCGCGGTTGCCGGTGTACCCCATGGCCGCGCGCAGCCCGCCCACGAGCTGGTGGATCACGGTGGCGACGGGGCCCCGGTACGGCACCCGGCCCTCCACACCTTCCGGGACGAACTTCAGGGTGTCGGCGACTTCCTGCTGGAAGTAGCGGTCGGCGGAGCCCCGCGCCATGGCGCCGAGGGACCCCATGCCGCGGTAGGCCTTGTAGGACCGGCCCTGGTAGAAGAACACCTCGCCCGGCGCCTCGTCGGTGCCGGCGAACATGGAGCCGATCATCGCGCAGTCGGCGCCGGCGGCGATGGCCTTGGCGAGATCGCCCGAACTCCGGATGCCGCCATCGGCGATCACCGGCACGCCGCGCGGCCGGCAGACCCGGGCCACCTCGAGGATGGCCGAGAACTGCGGCACGCCGACGCCGGCGACGATCCGGGTGGTGCAGATCGAACCGGGGCCGATCCCCACCTTGACCGCGTCGGCACCCGCCTCGATCAGGGCCAGCGCGGCCTCCGGCGTGGCGATGTTGCCGCCGACGATCTGCGCCCGGTTCGCGTTGCGGCGGATGGCAGCGACCGTCTCGAGCACGCCCTTCGAATGGCCGTGGGCGGTGTCGACGACGATCACGTCGGCGCCGGCCTCGAGCAGGGCCATGGCCCGTTCCACCCCCTGCCGGCCGGTGCCGGTCGCGGCACCCACCCGCAGCCGGCCGCGGTCGTCCTTGACGGCGTTCGGATAGCGCTGCGCCTTCTCGATGTCCTTGACCGTGATGAGTCCGATCAGCCGGTCGCGGTCGTCGACCACGAGCAGCTTCTCGATCCGGTGCTGGTGCAGGAGGTGCATCGCCTCCGCCCGCGACACGTCCTCGCGCACGGTGACGAGACGCTCGGAGGTCATGAGCTCGCGCACCGGCACCGAGGTGTCGGTGACGAAGCGGACGTCGCGGTTCGTGAGGATGCCGACGAGCCGTCCGGTTCCGGGCTCGACGACCGGCAGGCCGGAGATGTTGGACTCGGCCATGATGCGGAGCGCCTCGGCGACCGGCACGTCGGGGGCGACCGTCTTCGGGTTCACCACCATGCCGGCCTCGAAGGTCTTGACCTGTTCGATCTGCCGCGCCTGTTCCTCGACGGTCATGTTCTTGTGGACGATGCCGAGGCCGCCGTTCTGCGCCATGGCGATCGCCATCGGCGCCTCGGTCACGGTGTCCATGGCCGCAGACAACAGCGGAATGCCGAGCTCGATCGCGGGCGTGAGCCGCGTGCGCACGTCGGTCTGGGCCGGCAGCACCTCGGAATAGGCCGGAACCAGCAGGATGTCGTCGAAGGTCAGCGCCTCGACGGGGGCGGCTTCGTCGCGCGGCTGCATGTCGTCCTCGAAGGCAGGGGCGCCGGGTGGCCCTGTTCTGGTGCGCGCCGGCGGCGGGGGCAAGCGCGGCCGGCACGACACGGGCGATTGACAGCCGTGGAGCCGCCTCTATATGTGCGCGTGCGCCGGCCGGGGCCGCCCGGGCCGCGGGCACGGCGCGCCGACATGTTTCCCGTTCCCAACCGCGGCGTGTTCCCATGTACGCAGTCATTCGCACGGGCGGCAAGCAGTACCGTGTCGCCGAGAACGACGTGCTGTTCGTCGAGAAGCTCGATGCCGAGGTCGGCGCGACCGTGGAGCTCGGCGAAGTGCTGATGATCGGCGGCGACGAACCGAAGATCGGCCGGCCGCTGGTCGAGGGGGCCAAGGTCGAGGCCACGGTGCTCGACCAGACCCGCGGCCCGAAGATCGTCATCTTCAAGAAGAAGCGGCGCAAGAACTACCGGCGCAAGCGCGGTCACCGGCAGCACCAGACGGTGCTGCGCGTGACCCGGATCGTCGCCGGCTGAGCGAGGAGACGGGGCCATGGCGCACAAGAAGGCAGGCGGCAGTTCCCGCAACGGCCGCGACTCTCCCGGGCAGAGGCTGGGGGTCAAGAAGTTCGGCGGCGAGCGCGTCGTTCCCGGCAACATCATCGTCCGCCAGCGCGGCACGAAGTGGCACCCGGGCAACGGCGTCGGCATGGGCCGCGACTTCACCATCTTCGCCACCGTGCCGGGACAGGTGGCCTTTCGCAGGCGTCGTGGCCGCACCTATATCCATGTGCTGCCGGAGGCCCAGGCGGCCGAGTGAGCGGCGCCGCGAACCCGAGCCCGGAGGAGGGAAGGCCGCGGCCTTCCCTTTTCGTTTGTCATGCGTTTTCTCGATTCGGCCAAGATCTGGATCAAGAGTGGCGACGGCGGCGCCGGCTGCGTGAGCTTCCGCCGCGAGAAGTTCCTGCCCAAAGGCGGGCCCGACGGCGGTGACGGCGGCCGCGGCGGCCACGTCTGGGCCGAAGCCGACGCCTCGCTCAACACCCTGATCGATTTCCGCTACCGCCAGCACTTCCGCGCCGGCCGCGGCGGCCACGGCATGGGCGCGAACCGCACCGGCCGCTCGGGGCGGGACGTGGTACTCAAGGTGCCGGTCGGCACGCGCATCTATGCCGAGGACCGCACCACCCTGCTCGCCGATCTCGTGGAGCCCGGCCAGCGCGCCCTGCTCGCCCGCGGCGGCGACGGCGGCTTCGGCAATGCCCGCTACAAGACCTCCACGAACCGTGCCCCCCGCCGCGCCGATCCTGGCCATCCGGGCGAGGAACGCTGGATCTGGCTGGAGCTGCGGCTCATTGCGGACATCGGCCTCGTCGGACTGCCGAACGCGGGCAAGTCCACGCTGCTCGCGGCGCTGACGCGGGCGCGGCCGAAGATCGCGGACTACCCCTTCACCACCCTCCACCCGCAGCTCGGCACCGTGGATCGCGACGGCGACCGCTTCGTGCTCGCCGACATCCCCGGTCTGATCGAGGGCGCGCATGCCGGTGTCGGCCTCGGCGACCGCTTCCTCGGTCACGTCGAGCGCTGTGCCCTGCTGCTGCATCTGGTCGATGCCTCGCTCGACGATCCGGTCGCCGCCTGGCGGACGGTGCGGGCGGAGATCGAAGCCTACGGCCGGGGTGTACCGGAGAAGCCCGAGGTGGTGTGCCTCACCAAGGCGGATCTCGTCGCCGGCGACGAGCTCGTGGCAAAGCGCCGGGCGCTCGCCGCTGCCACGGGTGCGCCCGTGGAGGCGATCTCGGCGGCGGCACGGACCGGGCTCGACGCCCTGCTCGCCCGGCTCGGCCGGGAGCTCGCGCGCGGGCGGGCTCCGGAAGCGGAGGCGGTGGCGCTGTCGTGAGCGACATCGGGCGGGCGCTTTCGGCGAAGCGCGTGGTCGTCAAGATCGGTTCGTCGCTGCTCGTCGACGAGCACGGCCGGGTGCGGCGCGCCTGGCTCGATGCCCTCGCCGCAGACCTCGCGGAGCTGCGCCGGCAGGGGTCCTCGCCGATCGTCGTCACCTCGGGTGCGATCGCCCTCGGCCGGCGCGCGCTCGGCCTGCCGCCCGGACCGCTCGAGCTCGAGAAGAAGCAGGCGGCGGCCGCGGTCGGCCAGATCCGCCTCGCCCACGCCTGGGCCGAGAGTCTGGCGCGCGCCGGCCTCGAGACGGCGCAGATCCTCCTCACCCTCGGCGACACCGAGGCACGCCGCCGCTATCTCAACGCCCGCGCCACCATCGAGACCCTGCTCGGGCTCGGCGTGGTGCCGGTCGTCAACGAGAACGACACGGTCGCGACCTCCGAGATCCGCTTCGGCGACAACGACCGCCTGTCGGCCCGGGTCGCGATCATGGCCTCGGCGTCGACCCTCGTGCTGCTGTCCGATGTGGACGGCCTCTACACGGCCGATCCGTCCCGCGATCCGGGTGCCGTGCACATTCCGCACGTCGAGCGGATCACCCCGGAGATCGAGGCCATGGCCGGCGGCAGCATCTCGGGTGTGGGCACCGGCGGCATGGCGAGCAAGCTCGTCGCGGCCCGGCTCGCGACCGAGGCCGGCTGCACGGTCGTGCTCGCGCTCGGGACCCGCCCGCATCCGCTCCGGGCGCTCGCGCAGGGGGCGCGGCACACGCTCTTCGAGGCGCGCGGCAATCCGCGGCGGGCCCGCAAGGAATGGATCGCGGCGAGCCTCGCGCCTGCCGGCCGCATCCTCGTCGACGAAGGGGCGGTGCGGGCGCTCGAGCGCGGCTCGAGCCTGCTCCCGGCCGGGGTGCGCGCGGTCGAGGGCCGTTTCGAACGCGGCGACGCGGTCCTCGTGGTGGGGCCGGACGGGCGCCCCGTGGCCAAGGGGCTGTCGGCCTACGATGCCGAAGACGCGCGCCGGATCGCCGGCCGGCGGACGCAGGAGATCGAGGCGATCCTCGGCTGGCGCGGCCGCGACGAGATGATCCACCGCGACGATTTGGTGCTGCTGCGCGACTAGGGGGTGCCGCGACCCGGCGCCGGCGCGCCGGAGCCGAGCGGTGCCTGCGCGAGCGGGCCGAGCAGTTCTCCGACCGGCTTCGGCCCGGCGGCGAGGTGCAGCACGCCGTCGGCGAGGCGCACGTCGCCGCGCACCCGGTTTCCCTCGATGGTCGCCAGTCCGAGCGCGACCGGCAGGACGAGGATCTGCTGCATGTCCGGCGTGCGTGCCAACTCCAGTCCGACGTCGAGCTCGAGACGTCCCGAGGCGCGCCGGGCGAGCTCGCCGAGCGTCGCCGGCCACGGGCCGCCGGGCCAGGTGATCTCCGCCGCGAGACGATGGGGCGTGCCGTCTCCTTCCCCGACCACGATGCCGGCACGCAGGCCGGCGGGCCCGTCGGCCAGCGCCGCGAAGAACGCCGACGCCGCTTCCTCCTGCTCCCGCGGGGGCGCGTCCGGACGGTTCGCGACCGCGGCGAGCGCGCACATCCCGACGGCCGCGTCGCGGCTCAGGGGTTCGAGTGTCAGAAACGCGGAGAGATCGAGCCCGCCGAGCGTGACCGCACCATGTTCGAAGCGCCGGAGCCCGGCCGCGAATTCGAGGGCGGTGCGTCCGGGGCGGTCGGGCGGGGCCTCGGCCAGGGCGTCGAGCCGGGCCGTGCCGACCCCGAGCACCAGCCTCTGGTCGCCGTCGCGCGCTTCGAGCTCGAGGCCGGAGACCGTCGTCTCGCTCCGGCCGGAAAGCCAGCCGCCGGGACAGGGTTCGGCGAGGTCGAAGCGGACCCCGATGTCGAAGGGTGCGAGCCGGAGACCCGCGCGCGTGTCGGCCGGCGTGAAGGCGAGACCTGCGAACCTGCCCTGCGCCTCTCCGGAGATCCTGCCGTCCGCATCGGCCGTCAGGGTGAAATCGAGGGTCGCGCCATGCAGCCCGAGCGGCGCGCCGTCCACATCCAGCCGGCCCGCGGCGAGGACCAGGCGGCCCGCGAAGCTCCGCCCGTCGGCCGTGGCGAGTTCGAACACCACCGGGTCGGCAGCGCCGAAAGCCCGCCCGAGCCCCTCCCTGTCCTCGGGGCGCAGGCGGTCGCGGTCGATGCGCGTCTCGACGCGCCACACGCCGAACCCGCGCTCCGGCGACCAGTCGGGCCCGTGGAAGATGTCGTGGCGCAGCGGCAGCGGGTGGGCGCCCGGGCCGTGCCCGACCGTCCAGCTCGTCCGCGCGCGGCTCGACAGCGTGCCTTCCTCGAAGGATTCGAGCCGGGCGCGGATCTCCGTGCCGGGGGCGAGACGCCGCAGCAGGGCCTCGCTGCGCCCCAGCCCCTCCTCGAACCAGGCGCGACTGTTGGCGGCGACGGCCCATGTCGCGACCGTCCAGACCGACAGCGCGGTCACCAGCAGGACAGTCACCGCGAGCGCGAGACGACGCATCGGCCCTGCCTCCCGGCACGCACGGAAACCCGGACGACGATAGCACCGTCGCCGGGCCGGACCAACCCGGGTCCCAGGGGGCCGTGCGGCTGCGCTGCCGTGGTACCGGAGCCTGCGGGAAAGCGCCCCGGACGGCGGAGCGTCCGGGGCGTCGCGGCCGGGCAGGTGGCGGCGCTGCCGCTCAGCCGCGAAGGGCGGAAAGGTCGAATTCGATGGAGGAGACGGTAGCGTGTACCCGGCCGGCATCGACGACCGGTTCCGCGGGCGGCAGGACGTCCGGAAAAGCGGCTTCGAGCTCGCCGAGCTTCGCCGCCACCGCGGCGACGGCCTCCGCATGGCCGCCTTCCGCCGCGACCTTCGACAAGATCTCCCGGGCGACCTGCAGGAAGCCCCAGGCGTCCTGATACTCCTCGACGTTCACGAAACGCCCGTCCTCGACGGACTCGTCGTATTCCTCCGCGACGGATTCGAGCAGCACCCCGAGCACCGCGGCGGCGAAAGCCGGGTCCGACAGACGGCCGGCGGCCACGGCCGCGACCGTGTCGTCGATGGCGGAAAGCGCCGCCTCTGCCGCCTCGCGCATCGTGGCCGCGTCGGCTTCGGCGGCGGTGTGCGCGCCGGCGAGCGCCATCTCGAGCGCTTCCTCCCGCTCCCGGTGCCGCTCCTCGAGCGGCTCGTGCACCGGCGCGAACAGCTCTTCGAGGGGGTGGGTGAGGTGCGGCTTCGCCTGCTCCACCTCTCCCTTCGCGACCAGACCCGTGGCGGCGAGCAGGTGGCCGCGCATCAGCAGCAGCTGGGCGACGATGCCGTCGTCGCTCTGGATCGCGGCGGCGTGGCCGCCCCGCTCGCCACCCTCGCCGCCTTCACCGCCCTCGCCACCTTCGCCGCCCGCGGCCCAGGCAGGCGCGAAGAGCTTCCCGGGCATGTCCGGGATCGCGAGCTTGCCGTCCGTGGCACCGGCCGCGAGTGCGAAGGCACCGATGCCGAGCCAGATGCGTGGCGTGCGGCGTCGCATGGAATTTCCTCCCTTCATGATGATGCTCCGGATGTTCAGTCTTCCGCCCAGAGCCGGAGCAGGTTGGCGAAGCATTTCGACAGGAGATCGAAGGTTTCGGACTTGCCGTTCCGGTCGAACTCCTGCTTCCGTGCGGTTTCGAGATCGAACAGGATCTCGCGCCGCCCCGGATCGCGCACGAAGCTCCTGACCCAGCCGACAGCCGCGAGGCGTGTGCCGGAACGCACCGGCTCGACGCGGTGCAGGGTGGTCGAGGGGTAGAGGTAGAGGGAACCGGCGGGCAGCCGGATCGCGTTCTCGCCCTCGCTGTCCTCGATCACCAGCTCCCCGCCCTCGTAGGTCTCCGGATCGGAGAGGAAGAGGGTGAAAGAGACGTCGGTCCGGATGCCGCCCATGAGGGCGTCGTCGACGTGCCGGCCGTACTCCATCCCGGGTTCGTAGCGGGACAGCAGGAGCGATCCGAAGGTCTTCGGCCGGGTGGCGGCGACGAACAGCGGATGGGCGAGGAGCTTCGCCCGCAGCTCGTCGCAGATCGCGGCCGCGGTGCGGTCGGCCCGGTCGGCCTGCAGGTTGTGCTTGACCAGCCGCGCATGCCATCCGGCGGTCCGCCTGCCGTCGACGAAGGTGGAGGCTTCGAGCCGTTCGCGGAGCCGACGGCACTCTTCGGCGGAGAGGACTTCGGCGATCGCGAGACGCATGGGGCGACCCTCTTCAGCCGGTGAACGGGAGGTCGCGGACGAGCCGCGCGAGCAGGAGACCGATGGCAAGGCCGGCGGCCGCGAGCGCACGGCAGAGACCGGCGGGCGCGTCGCGGTAGCGGCCGCGGGCGTTTTCGAGCCGTGCCGCGACGGCGACGGAGAGCAGGGCCGCGGCGCGCATCAGTGCAGGACCCGCTTCGGCCCCGTGGAGAACGGCGCGCTCCCCGCGGACTGCGCGATTCCGGCCGTGGCGACACGCTGGCGGAAACCGGCGCACGCTTCGAGAAGCGACGGCACGACGTCCGGCGCCGCCAGCGAGGCCGCCGCGTTGCGCCGGGCGGACGCCGCGTGCCCGTCGGCGGGCTGGGGCGCGAGCAGCAGCAGCATCAGCTCCTCGTCGACGCTGATGCAGCCGCAGGCGACAGGGCAGAGCAGGATGTCGCGGCGCGGCCGCGTCGCGAGCAGGTTGAAACAGGCCTCGAACTCGCGCAGCGCCGCTTCGCACGCGGCGAGACCGAACGCGAGAAGGAAGCCCCGCGCCAGCACCGGGTCGGCCGGTGCGGGACGGCCGGAGGCGAGGCGCTGTCTGAGCGCCCAGAGCACGAACTGTTCCGGAAGGGAGAGCCAGGGCACGACGCGGCCCGAAAGCTGCCGCCTTCCGGAATCGGGCGCGTTCTCCGCCGGGACGTCGCGGGTTTCGAAGTCGTCGGACATGGTCTGCGCTTTCGGCAACGATGACCCGGAAGCCGGATAGCGCCGTCCCGACCTTTCCGTAAACTTCCTGAATTCCGAAAAGACTTTCGAATGATTCGAGACTTCAGGATCGCGCGCGGTGCGGCGCGGACGCGGCCGCATCGCGCCGGCCACTCTCCGCGCACCAGATGCCGATCCCGACGAGTGCCGCAGCCGTCAGATGGTAGGTCGCGACCGGCTCGCCGAGGAAGAGGACGCCGAACAGGCCGCCGAACACCGGCACCAGATTGTTGACCGGGGCTACACGGCGCGGGCCGAGGGCGGCGATGCCGGCGTTCCAGCAGAGATAGGCGAGCACCGAGGGGAACAGCCCGACGTAGAGGGCGCTCGCGAGGGCGAGCGGCCCCGGCTGCAGCACCGGCTCGAAGACGAGATAGAAGGGCAGGGTGAGGATCACCCCCAGCACGGCCGTGACGGCGACCAGCGACAGGCCGGGCAGCTCCGGCGGGCGGCGCACCAGCAGCACGCAGTAGAGGGCCCAGAACGGCACGGCCGCGAGTTCCAGAATGTCACCGCTCGCGAACCGCAGCCGCAGCAGCACCTCCAGCTCGCCGCGGGCGACCACCACCACCGCACCCGCGACCGAGGCCAGAGCGCCCACGATCTGCCGGCGCGAGAGTGCGCCGCCCTCGATCAGGCGGCTCGCGACGAGCACGAGCAGGGGAATGGTGGCGAGGTAGAGCGCGACATTGATGGCCTCGGTGCGGGCGAGCGCCGCGTACTGCAGCGTGTGGAAACCCGCGGCTCCGGTTGCGGCGAGGGCCAGGAGAACGCGCCACTCGCGCAGCAGCACCGCCCGTCGACGCAGCAGGTCGGGCAGGGCGAAGGGCAGCAGCACCGCGGCCGCGACGCTCCAGCGCACGAGGTTGAGGCTCACCGGGTCGAAGGCTTCCGCCGCGACCCGGCCGACCACGAGATTGCCGCCCCACAGCAGGGTCGCCAGCACCGCCTGCAGCCACGCCATCCGTTTCCCCTAGCGTCCGTGCCGCGCCTAGCAGCGGTGTGCGGCGGGCGCAAACGGGGGGCAATTTGCACACTGTAAGAACGTAGATGAAAATGCAATCTTGACTTTTAATGTAGAATACGCATCATTCCGCGCGTCGGATGGAAATTGGACCGCCGTCCCCGGAGGCGCCCGTCATGCGCTATGTCCCGCTGTTCCTCGCGGTCGAAGGCGCGAGGATCGTCGTCGCCGGCGCGGGCGAAGCCGCGCGTGCCAAGCTCCGGCTGTTCGCGAAGACGCGCGCCCGCCTCGCCCTGATCGCGCCGGCGATCCCGGCGGTGCTCGCCCGCGAGGCGGAAGGCCTCGGCGCCGCCGTCCATCGCCGCGAGCTCGCCGCTTCCGATCTCGTCGGCTGCCGGCTGCTGGTCGTGGCCGAGGAGGACGCGGAGCGGCGGCGGGTCTGCGCGGAGCTCGCGCGGAGGGCCGGCGTGCCCGTCAACGCCGTCGACGATCCTGCGCTCTCGGACGTGATCGTGCCCGCGATCGTCGACCGCGATCCGGTGGTGGTGGCCATTGGCAGCGAGGGCGAGGCGCCCGTCCTCGCCCGGCGCATCCGTGCCCGCATCGAGGCACTGCTTCCGGAAGGGACCGGTCGACTCGCGCGCTTCGCCGGACGGCTGCGGCCGCGGGTGACGGCGCGGTTCGTGTCGGCGACGGCGCGGCGCGAGTTCTTCGAGCGCCTGTTCGACGGGCCGGTGGCGGGGCTCGTGCTGTCCGGCCGCGAGGGCGAGGCGCAGGTGCTGGCCGAGCGGATGCTCGAAGCGACGGAGGATCTCCCGGGTGGCGTCGTGCTGCTCGCGATCGCATCCGACGACCCGGATCTGCTCACGCTCGGTGCGCTCGACGCCTTGCAGCGGGCCGACCTGCTGGTTGCGGACGAGGGCGTCGGGCCCCGTCTTCTGGAGCGTGCCCGGCGCGACGCGGAGCGGGTCGTCCGCTGTGCGGTGCCCGACTGCCCCGGGACCGACCATGCCGGGACCGTCCGGCTCGTGATCGCCGCCGCGCGATCCGGCCGGCGGGTGGTGCGGCTCGTGACCTCGCGCGCCCGCCTCGAGACCGAACGCCGGGCGCTCGCGGCCTCGGGCCTGCCGGCCCGGGTCCTGCCGGGGACCGCCACACCGCTTTGGGCCCCTTCGGCCGGAGACGGCGCCTTCCCCGTGCCGTTCCGGGAGCAGGAGGAGGTGCACGCATGACCCGCTGGATCCTGACCGCCAACCGGCTCGGCGACGGCCGGGTCGTGTTCCTCGGCGCCCACGGCTGGAGCGAGCGCCTGCGCGAGGCGACGGTGGCGGAGAGTGATGCCGAAAAGCGCGCCCTCGAGGCGCTCGGGGCCCAGAGTGTGGCCGCCTGCGAGGTCGTCGGCCCGTATCTGGTCGAGGTCGAACCCGAGGACGGCATTCCCGTGCCCGTGCACTACCGCGAGCGCATCCGCGCCTTCGGGCCCACCATCCGCCCGCAGCTCGGCCGCAGCAACAATCTGCCGGAGAACCGCCGTGTACCGCTATGACCAGTACGACGAGGCGTTCGTGCGTGCCCGCGTGGCGCAGTTCCGGGACCAGGTCCGCCGGCGCCTCTCGGGGCAGCTCACAGAGGAAGAATTCCGCCCGCACCGGCTCATGAACGGGCTCTACCTGCAGCTCCACGCCTACATGCTGCGGGTGGCGATCCCCTACGGCACGCTGAGTTCGGCGCAGCTGCGCCGGCTCGCCGACATCGCCGACCGCTACGACCGCGGCTACGGCCACTTCACCACGCGCCAGAACATCCAGTTCAACTGGCCACGGCTCGAGGACGCGCCGGACATTCTGGAGGCCCTCGCCGAGGTCGGCATGCACGCGATCCAGACCTCCGGCAACTGCATCCGCAACATCACGACCGACCAGTTCGCCGGTGTCGCCGCCGACGAGGTCGAGGATCCGAGGCCGTGGTGCGAACTGCTGCGCCAGTGGTCGAGCCTGCACCCGGAGTTCAGCTTCCTGCCGCGCAAGTTCAAGATCGCCGTCACCGCCTCGGCGCACGACCGGGCGGCGGTGAAGGCGCACGACATCGGGCTCAGGCTATGGCGTGACGAGGACGGCGAGCTCGCCTTCGAGGTGCTGGCAGGAGGCGGTCTCGGGCGCACGCCGATGATCGGCAGGACGGTGCGCGCGCACCTGCCGGCTCCGGAACTCCTCCCCTACGTCGGCGCCATCATGCGCGTCTACAACCGCTTCGGCCGCCGCGACCACAAGTTCAAGTCGCGCATCAAGATCCTCGTCCACGAGATAGGCATCGACGCCTTCCGCGAGGCGGTCGAGGAGGAATACGCCCGCTCGCGCGATCCGGAGGAGGTCGAGCTCGCCGCCCTCGAGCTCGACCGCATCCGCAGCTTCTTCCGTCCGCCGGCTTACGAGGATCTGCCGGCGCGCGATCCGGAGCACGACCGGCTGGTCTTCGAAGACAGGGCGTTCGCCCGCTGGGCGCGCACCAACGTCGTGCCCCACAGGGTGCCGGGCTACGCCATCGCGAACATCAGCCTGAAGCCCGTGGGTGGCGTGCCCGGCGATGTCGATTCGGCGCAGATGCGGCTCGTGGCCGATCTCGCCGACCGCTTCTCCTTCGGCGAGATCCGCACCACCCACACCCAGAACCTGGCACTCCCGCACGTCCGGCTGCGCGACCTGCACGCGCTCTGGGAACGGCTCGAGGAGGCCGGGCTCGGCACGCCCAACCTCGGGCTCGTCTCCGACATCGTCTGCTGCCCGGGGCTCGACTACTGCGCGCTCGCCACCGCCCGTTCGATCCCGATCGCGCAGGCGATCGCCCGCCGGTTCGCCGATCTCGACACCCAGGAGCGGATCGGACCCGTGTCGATCCGCATGTCGGGCTGCATCAACGCCTGCGGCCAGCACCACATCGGCCACATCGGCATCCTCGGCCTCGAGAAGAAGGGGGTCGAATCCTACCAGATCACCATCGGCGGCAGGCCCGACGAGAGGGCGGCGATCGGGAAGATCCTCGGCCCCGGCTTCGCCACGGACGAGGTGGTGGACGCGATCGACACCATTCTCCGGGTCTATCTCGAAGGCCGCCGCGACGCATCCGAGACCTTCGCCGACTTCGTCGAACGGGTCGGCCACGAACCCTTCCGGGAGGCGCTCTATGCCCCTGTTCGCGCACGGTAGCTGGACCGAAGATCCCTGGCTGCATCTCGACGACGGCGATCCCGTGCCCGCGGTCGGCATGGTGACGGTGACGCTCGCGCGGCTCCGCGGGCCCGAGGGCCCGGCGCTTCTGGACCGCGACGACTGGCTCGGTGTGCGGCTCTCGGGCGGGGACCGCGCCGAGAGCGTGGCACCCTTCCTCGACCGGCTCGGCCTCGTCGTTTTCGTCTTCGAGCCGTTCACCGACGGCCGCGCCTTCAGCGAAGCGCGCATCCTGCGCGAGCGCTTCGGCTTCCGGGGCGGGATCCGGGCGGCGGGGGAGATCTTCGTCGACCAGTACGCCTTCCTCCTCCGCTGCGGCTTCGACAGTTTCGACGTCCCGCCCGCCAGGGTGGCGAGCTTCCAGCCGGAACGCGTCGCCATGCCGCTCGTCTACCAGCCCGACCGCCGCGGCGGCGCGCTCGCCATCTGGCGCGCCCGCCACGGGCGCGTGACCGGATCCGCCGCCGAGCCGCAACCCGCCTGAGCCGCACGCCCTTCGTCCGCCTCCGCGCTTCCCGGTACCGCCGTTTCGCGCTACGCTCGGGCAAACCCGGGAGCGACGGGGAAACGCCGGTGGCGCAGGGGTGGTGGACGATCCCGCGGGCACCGTCGGCGCGGCGGTGGGCCGCGGCCGTGCGGGTGCTCGCGCGCGGCTTCGTCGACTGGATCACCGGTGGATGGTTTTCGAGCGGCCTCGCGGCGCTGAAGGAGCTGGGCGGGCAGGAGCTGCTCGTCGATCCCTCGCTGCCGCTTCCGCGCGAGCTTCCCTCCGACAGCCTGCTGCTGCGGCCACAGTACCGCGTCGTGCCGTTCCACCCGGCGCGCGAGGCGGAGCTCGAGGCGCTGCGCCGCTGGTGCGAAAGCGGTCCGGACCGTTCGGTGCGGCTGCTGCACGGCCCCGGCGGCATGGGCAAGACGCGGCTCGCCATGGAGCTCGTCGCCCGGCTGCGCGAGCGAGGCTGGCAGGCGGGCTTCCTGCGCAGCGACGACGAAGCTCGGGCACGGAAGGACGATGCCCTGCGCGAGCTGCTCGCGACCCGGAACACCCTGGTCGTCCTCGACTATGCCGAGACGCGCATCGGCTTCGTGCGGGAGTTGCTGGCCGCACTCGCGGCTTCGAACGCCGCTCCGGTTCGCCTGCTGCTGCTCGCCCGGGGTCCGGGCGACTGGTGGCCCGGGCTCTCCGCCGCCGGAACGAACGTGCAGGCGCTGCTACTGGGTGCGCAGCAGGTCGCGCTCGGCCCCCTGCCGGACGGTCCGGACGAGCGCCGCAGGCTGTTCGACGAGGCCCTCGCCGCGTTCCGGAAGGCGTTGCGGGCGGCGCGCTCCGTTCCCGCGCCCCCGCCGCATCTGACAGAACCGGACTACGGTCGGCCGCTCTTTCTGCACCTCGCGGCCCTCGCCGCGCTCCAGGGCGAGCGCCCGAAGGATGCCCGGCACCTGCTCGACTGGATCCTCGTGCGCGAACGTGGCGCCTGGCAGCGGGCGCTGGAGGCTGCGGGGGAGCCGCCCCGTCATCTGCCGGTCCTCGCCCAGGCGGCGGCGCTCGCCGTGCTCGCCGGCGGTGCGACGGACGGCGCCGGGCTGCGCCGGCTCGTGGAGGCCGTGCCGCTCGCCCGCGGGCTCGATGCCGCCTCGGCCGAGGCTATCGCCCGTATCCTCACGACGCTCTACCCCGAGCGTCCCGGGCTCGGGGTGTTGAAGCCGGACATCCTGGGCGAGGAGCTGGTGGCCGGGGAGCTGGACCGGGACCACGGCCTGCTCGCCGCGGCGCTGACGGAGGAGCGGAGCGAGGCGGAGCTCGTGAACGCCTTCACCGTCCTCGCCCGGCTGGCGGCGCGGCGGCCGGAGCAGGCGCCCTGGCTCGATGCGGCGCTGGCGCTCGACCCCGCCCGCCTGCTCGCGCCGGCGCTCGAAGCGGCGAAGCAGTTCCCGGAGCAGCTCGCCGGCCCGCTCGGGCGGGCGTGGGCCGGACTCCCCGAGACCGAACGGGCTGCTTTGGCGCCGGTATTGGAAAGCCGGCTGCCGGAGCACACGGTGGCACTCCGGTCGTTCGCGGTGGCAGTGACGCAGGCCCTGCTCGCAGGCCCGGCGTCCGTGCCCGAAGAACCCGAGCGAGCCCGGATCCTCAACAATCTCTCGGTCCGTCTCGCCGCCCTCGGCCGGCGGGAGGAGGCGCTTCCGGCGATCGAGGAGGCGGTGGCGCTGTACCGTCGCCTCGCGGCGCGCAACCCGGACGCCTTCGAGCCGGATCTGGCGACGAGCCTGAACACTCTCTCGGTCCGTCTCGCCGCCCTCGGCCGGCGCGCCGAGGCGCTCGCGGCGATCGAGGAGGCGGTGGCGCTGTACCGCCGCCTCGCGGCCCGCAACTCCGCCGCCTTCGAACCGGATCTGGCCCGCTCGCTTTCGGTGCTGGCCGACCGGCTGGAAGAGCTCGGCCGGACGGAGGAAGCCATCCCCTGCGACGAAGAGGCCCTGCGCACCCTGCTGCCGCACTTCCTGAAGCTGCCGCAGGCCCACGCGGAGCTGATGCGGGCCATCGCCGGCGACTACCTCCGCCGCTGCCGTGCCCTCGGCCGCGCGCCGGACGCGGAGCTGCTGGCACCCGTCGACGAGGTCCTCGCCCGCCTCGGACTGGACGAAGAAGGCGACTGACCGGTCGGTCCGGACCCGTTCCGCTCCTCCCGGCCCCCCGGGAGCTTCCCGCTCCGCCGCACCTCCGGCCCGGCGTCAACGAAATCTTCACATCCTCCCGCTACTCCGTGCGAGGCTGGGACTGCGTGCCGGCGCCGGATCCTCGCGCGGCCGCTTCTCCACCGTCCGGGAATATGGCGGGGGAGGGGTGAAGGCTTCGTTAACGGCCGCGGGTCTACTGGTCCGAGGTAGCCCAACCTCGGGTCTCGCGCTGGTAACGAACGTTCAACCTCTTCCCGCTACACCGTGCCACGCTGGGACTCCGTGCCGCCGACAGACTCCTGCGCGGCCTCTTCTCCACCGTTCGGGAATATGGCGGGGGAGGGGTGAAGACTTCGTTAACGGCTGCAGGGCCCCCGGTCCCCCCGGTCCGATGCGGCCCGACATCCGGTGTCGCGCTGGTAAGGAATTTTCAACCCTTTCCCGCTACACCGTGCTAGGCGGGGACTCCGTGCCGGCGCCGGATCCCTGCGCGGCACCTTCTCCACCGTCCGGGAGTGTAGCGCGGGAGGGGTTAAGACTTCGCTAACGGCCGTGGGTCTCCCGCTTCTAGGCGGCCCAACCTCGGGTCTCGCGCTGGTAACGAATTTTCAACCGTTTTCCGCTACATCGTGCAGGGCTGGGACTGCGTGCCGGCGCCGGATCCGTGCGCGGCACCTTCTCTACCGTCCGGGAATATGGCGGGGGAGGGGTTAAGACTTCGTTAGCGGGGCGCGAAAAGCTGATGGGGCCGCGGGCGCGGTGCCCACAATTCGCCATTGTCGATCAGCGGGCGGAAGTGCTGCAGCGTTCGGAGGAAGCCTTCCGCCGGCTGGCCGCTCTCGTCGCCGCCTGTCCCGCCGGTCTCGCGCGCTCGCTGCCCGTGTTCCGCCGGCCACACCTCGACCGCTGCCGTGCCCTCGGCCGCGCGCCGGACGCGGAGCTGCTGGCACCCGTCGACGAGGTCCTCGCCCGCCTCGGACTGGACGAAGAAGGCGACTGACCGGTCGGTCCGGACCCGTTCCGCTCCTCCCGGCCCCCCGGGAGCTCTCCGCTCCGCCGCACCTCCGGCCCGGCGTCAACGAAATCTTCACATCCTCCCGCTACACCGTGCCAGGCTGCGACCCCGTGCCGGCGCCGGATTCCTGCGCCGCTCCTTTTCCACCGTCCGGGAATATGGCGGAAGAGGGGTGAAGACTTCGTTGACGGAACGGGGAAGACTGGAAGGGGCAGGGCGGGGGAGTGCGGAACCTCGCCGCTGCCGGCCGGCGGGAGGAGGTCCTTGCGGCGGCCGAACAGGCGGTGGGCATCTCCCGCTTTCTCGCGGCGCGCGAGGCTTCCTCCGGGGCAGCGGTCGGGACTGCTGCCGGCGTGCCGGACGGGAGCACCTCGCCAGCAGGGGCCGGCGCGAACGGGACACCTGTTTCGGGGCGCCGGCGGGCAGGGGCCGAGGGTCGCAGTCTGCATCCGGCATGTTGCGGTGCAGCAGGTTTCCTTCTAGGAAGCGGCACGCATTTTCCCCGACGCGTCGAACCGCGAGGAGCCGCGCATGCAACCACCCGGACGGCGACCGGCCAATCCCTGCTTCGGTTCCGGCCCCACCGCCAAACGGCCCGGCTGGTCGCCGTCGGTGCTGGAGGGAGCGCTCGTCGGCCGCTCGCACCGTTCGGCGCCGGCGCGCGCGCGGCTCGCCGAGGTGATCGAACGCCACAGGCGGCTGCTCGGCATCCCCGACGGCTGGCGGCTCGGCATCCTGCCCGGCTCCGACACCGGTGCCTTCGAGGCGGCGATGTGGTCGCTGCTCGGGCCGCGTGGCGTCGACGTCGTGGCCTTCGAGAGCTTCGGCTTCGGCTGGCTCGCCGACATCGAGAAGGAACTGCGGCTCGCGGACGTGCGGGCGCTCACGGCCCCGTACGGTGAGCTCCCCGATCTCGCGCAGGTGGACCCGGCGCGCGACGTCGTCCTCACCTGGAACGGCACCACCTCGGGCGTGATCGTGCCGGATGGCGGGTGGATCGCCGCCGATCGCGAGGGGCTCGTGCTGTGCGACGCGACTTCGGCCGTGTTCGCCGTGCCGCTGCCCTGGGAGAAGCTCGACGTCGTCACCTGGTCCTGGCAGAAGGTGCTCGGCGGCGAGGCGCAGCACGGCATGCTGGCGCTCGGCCCGCGGGCGGTCGAACGGCTCCAGAGCTTCCGCCCCGACCGGCCGCTTCCGAAGCTCTTCCGGCTGACGAAGGGCGGGAAGCTGAACGAGGCGATCTTCCGCGGCGACACCATCAACACGCCTTCGATGCTCGCCGTCGAGGACGCGCTCGACGCGCTCGGCTGGATCGGGACGATCGGCGGGCTCGAAGGCACGATCGCCCGCTCGCGCGCCAGTCTCGAAGCGGTCGCGCGCTGGGTCGCGCGCACCCCCTGGGTCGACTTCCTCGCGGCGCGCCCCGAGATCCGCTCGCCCACCTCGATCTGCCTGCGGATCGTGGACGAGGGCTTCCGGGCGCTCGACGAGGAGGGACAGCGGGCGTTCGTGCGGCGCATGACCCGCCGCCTCGACGAGCTCGGGGTGGCGCACGATATCGAGGCCTACCGCGACGCCCCGCCGGGTCTTCGGATCTGGGGTGGCGCCACGGTGGAGACCGCCGACATCGAGGCGCTGCTGCCCTGGCTCGACTGGGCCTTCGCCACGACCCGTGCCGAAGCGGGCGCCGCCTCTTCGTGATGTCTCACCCTCGCGAACGGGACACACCCATGCCCAAGGTGCTGATCGCCGATGCACTGAGCCCGGCCGCGCTCGAAATCTTCGAGCGGCGCGGAATCGTCGCCGAACAGCGGACCGGGCTCGGCGAGGACGAGCTGGTGCGGGTCGTCGGCGGCTACGAGGGCCTCGCCGTGCGCTCGGCGACGAAGGTGACGCGCCGCATCCTCGAGGCCGGTGCGCCGCGCCTCCGGGTGGTGGGCCGGGCCGGCATCGGCGTCGACAACATCGACGTCGAGGCCGCCACCGAGTTCGGCGTCGTCGTCATGAACACGCCGTTCGGCAATGCGGTGACCACCGCCGAACACACGATCGCCATGATGATGGCGCTCGCCCGCCGCATTCCCGCCGCCGACCGCTCGACCCGGGCCGGGAAATGGGAGAAGTCGAAGTTCACCGGCATCGAGCTCGCGGGCAAGACGCTCGGGCTGATCGGCTGCGGCAACATCGGCTCGATCGTCGCCGACCGCGCCCACGGTCTGAAGATGAAGGTGATCGCCTACGATCCCTATCTTTCGGACGAGAGGGCGCGGGCGATCGGGGTCGAGCCCGTCGGGCTCGACGAACTCCTGGAGCGTGCCGACATCGTCTCGCTGCACACGCCGCTCACCGAGCAGACCCGCAACATCCTCTCGCGCGAGGCGCTGGCGCGCACCCGCCCCGGCGTACGCATCGTCAACTGCGCCCGCGGCGGGCTCGTGGACGAACAGGCGCTGCACGACCTCATCGTCGCCGGTCACATCGCCGGGGCCGCCCTCGACGTGTTCGCCGAGGAGCCGGCGCGGCACTCGCCGCTGTTCGGGCTCGAGGAGGTGGTGGTGACCCCGCACCTCGGCGCCTCGACCACCGAGGCGCAGGAGAAGGTGGCGGTCCAGATCGCCGAACAGATCGCAGACTATCTGCTCGAGGGCGCGATCGTCAACGCCCTCAACATGCCGTCCGTGAGCGCCGAGGAGGCGCCGCGGCTCAGACCCTACTTCCGGCTCGCGGAACAGCTCGGCTCGTTCGCGGGCCAGCTCACCGAGACGGGGATCCGCGCGGTGAGCATCACCTACGGTGGCGAGGTGGCCGAGCTCAACGTGCGCCCGCTCACCCAGCTCGTCCTGCAGGGCCTGCTGCGGCCGCAGCTCGAGAGCGTCAACATGGTCAACGCGCCCGCGGTGGCGCGCGCCCGCGGCATCGAGGTGACGACCGTCGAGCGCGTGCAGGTGCCGGGCTACCGGACTCTGATGAGCGTCGAAGTCACGACCGAACGCGGCCCGCGCGAGGTGTCGGGCACGCTCTTCCAGGGGGCCGAGCCGCGTGTCGTCTCGATCCGGGGCATCCCCATGGAGGCCCGGCTCGGTCCGCACATGCTCTATGTGCGCAACTGCGACCGGCCGGGGCTGATCGGCCGGCTCGGCACCCTGCTCGGCGATGCCGGCGTCAACATCGCCACCTTCCATCTCGGCCGCGAACGGCCGGGCGGCAACGCCGTCGCGCTGGTCGAGGTCGACCAGCCGATCCCGGAGGAGCTGCTCGAAGCCGTGCGTCGGCTGCCGGACGTCCTGCAGGCGAAGGCGCTCCGCTTCGCCTGAGCGTCGGTCGGCGGACGCGCCCCCGGACACCATCGCGTGAGGTTCGCCATGCGGCGCAGACGTTTTCTCGGGACGGCGGCGGCGCTCGCGGGACTGCCGTTCCTGCGGCGTGCCGCGATCGCCGCGGAAGGTTTCTCCTTTGACCGGCTCGTGGAACGGGCCCGGTCGCATGCACACGCGCCCTACGTGCCGCGCGGCGACGAACGACCGCCGCAGCTCGCGGCCCTTTCCTGGGACGCCTACCAGCGCATCCGCTTCCGTCCGGACCACGCGCTGTGGGCCGGGCTCGATCTGCCGTTCCGGGTGCAGTTCGCGCACCTCGGCATCTTCTTCACCAAAGCGGTCAGACTGCACGAAGTCGTCGACGATACCGAGCGGCTGATCGAGTATGATGCGGAACTTTTCGACTACGGCGGTCATCATTTCGATCCGCCATTGCCGCACGATCTCGGATTCTCTGGCTTCCGCATCCACCACCACACCGACTTCGAGCCGGATGTCGCGGTCTTCCAGGGGGCGTCCTACTTCCGCGCCGTCGATTCCCGCAACCAGTACGGCATGTCGGCGCGCGGCATCGCCATCGGCACCGGTCTCGACCGGCCCGAGGAGTTCCCGGACTTCACCGACTTCTGGCTGGTGCGGCCGAAGGCGGAGGACACCTCGCTGCGCGTCTTCGCGTTGCTCGACGGTCCGAGCGTGACCGGCGCCTATCGCTTCGATGTGGCGCCCGGTGCGACGACCCTGTTCGACGTCGAGGCGCGTCTCTTCTTCCGCCGGGGGGTAGAACGTCTCGGCATCGCGCCGCTCACCGCCATGTACCAGTGCGGCGAGAACGACCGGAGGGTCTGCAACGACTGGCGGCCGGAGATCCACGACACGGACGGCCTCGCGATCCTGACCGGAAGCGGCGAGCGGATCTGGCGGCCGGTCGCCAACCCGACGCGGGTCAGGGTGACGAGCTATCTCGACGACAGCCCGAAGCTTTTCGCCCTCGAACAGCGCGACCGCGATTTCGCCCACTATCTCGACGACGGGGCGCGCTACCACCTGCGACCCTCGGTCTGGGTCGAGCCGCTCGACGCGTGGGGGCCGGGGCAGGTGATGCTGGTCGAGATCCCCACGCCCGACGAGACCTTCGACAACATCGTCGCCTTCTGGAACCCGGCCACGCCGCCCGGGCCGGGAACGGAGATGCGGCTCCGCTACCGTCTGCACTGGGGCGAGGTGGCTCCGTTCCCCGAACCCCTCGCGAAGGTGGTGGCGACGCGGACCGGCCGCGCCGGCGTGGTCGGTCACCCGGAGCCGCCGCGGGCGCGCAAGTTTGTCGTCGACTTCGCGGGCGGCAAGCTGCCGCTTCTGGGCCGCGACGTCCGGCCGGAAGTGGAGATCTCCACGTCGCACGGCCGGACCACGGCGCCCGTGCTGGATCCCGGGCCGTCGGGGCCGGCCGCCGGCGTGTGGCGGGTGCGGGACACGGATGTCTTCCGGGTCGCGTTCGATCTCTACTGGGAGGAGGCGAAGCCGGTCGACCTGCGGCTGCGGCTGCGCCTCGGCCGCGAGGTGCTGAGCGAGACCTGGGTCTATCTCTTCGATCCGCCGGCCGGCTGACGCGGTCCGTCGCCGCCGCCGGCGCCTTGGCCGTGCGCCGGGTCTCGTCTAGAAGCCGCCCTGGCTCGAAAGGAGGGGCACCGGTCATGGCCACACCCGAGGAACTGACCCGGCGGATCCGCGACGAGCAGGTGAAGATCGTCGATTTCCGCTTCACCGATCTCGCCGGCCGGCTGCGCCACACCGCAGTCGACGCGGCGAGCGTCGACGAGCTGATCCTCGGGCACGGGCTCTTCATCGACGGCTCCTCGGTGCCCGGCTGGCGGGACGTCTCGGAATCGGACCTGCTGCTGCGTCCCGACCTCGACACCGCCTTCACCGACCCCTTCACCGCCCAGCCGACCCTCGTCTTCCTCTGCGAGGCGTCCGACCCGACGAGCGAGACCGGTTACGAGCGCGATCCGCGGACCGTGGCGCGGCGCGCCTCGGAGCATCTCGCCCGCTCCGGCGTCGCGGAGACGGCGCGCTTCGCGCCGGAGATCGATTTCTTCGTGTTCGACGACGTGCGGATCGAGCTCGATGCCACCGGATGCGGGGTGCGGCTGCAGGCGAGCGAGAGCCGCACGGCCGCGGGACAGAGCTATCACGGCGGCAATCCCGGGCACCGGCCGGCGCCCGGTGCCGCCTATCTGGCCATGCCGCCGGCCGATCACCTGGCCGACATGCGCGGCGAGATGGCGAGCATCCTGCGCCAGCTCGGCTTCGCCCGCATCCTGCACCGCCACGGCCGCGCCACCTCGCAGTGCGAGCTGGGATTCGAGGCGCGGCCGCTGCTCGAGGCGGCGGACCGCACCCAGATCGCCAAATACGTCGCCCAGCAGGTCGCCGCGTCCTACGGCAAATCCGCGACCTTCCTGCCGAAGCCGCTCGTCGACGAGCCGGGCTCGGCGCTTCGCATCAACCTGTCACTCTGGCGCGAGTCGAACCTGTTCGCGGGCGGCGGCTACGCCGATCTGAGCCGTACCTGCCTCCACTTCATCGCAGGCGTGCTCACCCACATGCGGGCGCTCAACGCCTTCACCAACCCGACCACCAACAGCTACAGGCGCCTGCGCCCGGGCTCGGACGAGCCGGTGCTCGGCACCTACGCCGCCTTCAACCGTTCGGCGGCGGTGCGCATCCCCTTCGCCGCCGGCGGCCGCTACAAGCGCATCGAGGTCCGCTTCCCCGATCCGAGCGCCAACCCCTATCTCGCCTTCGCCGCCATCCTCATGGCCGGGCTCGACGGGATCGCGCGCAAGCTCGAGCCAGGTGACGCCATGGACCGCAATCTCTACGACCTGCGCCCCGAGGAGACCGCAGAGCTGCCGCAGGCGGCCGGCAGCCTCGGGGAGGCGCTCGCCGCCCTCGAGGCGGACCATGCGTTCCTGCTCGAAGGCGACGTCTTCTCCGCCGGACTGATCGAGGGCTATCTCGAGGTCAAGCGACGCGAGATCGAGCTCGTGGCGCGGACCCCGCATCCGGTCGAGTTCCAGCTCTACTACGGTCATTGAGCCCGCGCCGGCCCGGAGCGCCGCCGGCCCGCGCCGGCCTCGCTCCCGATTCCGTGCTGTTCGTCCTGCTGATCGCCGGTCTCATGACGGTCTCGGCGATGAGCACCGACATCAATCTGCCGGCGATCCCCGTCATCGCCGAAACCTTCGCCACACCGACCGCCCGCGCCCAGCTCACCGTCACCACCTTCTTCGCCGGCTTCGGCGCCGGACAACTGTTCGTCGGACCGCTCTCGGACCGTTTCGGCCGCAGGCCGGTGATGCTCGGGGGCCTCGCCCTCTACGTGCTCGCCACGGTCGGCTGCACCTTCGCCGGCAGCATGGAGAGCCTGCTGCTCTGGCGCACGCTCCAGGGCCTGCTCGCGGCGTCGGGGCCGGTGCTGTCGCGGGCGATCGTGCGCGACCTCTTCGAGGGGCCGCAGATGGCGCGGGTGCTCTCGCTCGCCACCGCCGCCTTCGTCACCGCCCCGATCGTCGCCCCCTCGATCGGCGCCCTTCTGCTCGAGGCCGGCAGCTGGCGCTGGATCTTCGGTTTCCTCGCCCTCTACGGCCTGCTGCTGCTGGCGCTCGGCTGGCGCTGGCTCGCCGAGACCCTGCCCGAGCCGGATCCGACGGCGCTCTCGCCGCGCCGCTTCGCGGGCGCGTGGGTGGCGGTGCTGGGCCATCCGCGCTCGCGGCGCTACGGGGCCGTGTCGGTCGCGAACTTCGTCGTGCTGATCGTCTATCTCACGAACAGTCCCACCCTGTTCATGCGGGGCTACGGCCTCGACGCGCGCGGCTTCGGGGCGGTCTTCGCGATCGTGGCGCTGGCTTCGGCGGCCGGCAATCTCGCCAATGCCCGCCTCGTGCGCCGCGTGCCGCTCGAACGTCTCGTGCCGCTCGCACTCGCCGGCGGTGCGGCCGCGACCGCTGCGGCGTCGCTGGCCCTGCTGGCGGGCGCGGCACCGCTCGCCCTCCTTGTCCCGCTCTTAGGCGTCGCGTTCTTCTGTTTCAGCACGGTGATGGCCAATGCGACGGCGCTCGCGATGCAGCCGCACGGCACCATCGTCGGGTCGGCGAGTTCCGTCCTCGGTGTGGTGCAGACGGTGCTGCCGGCGGGCGTCGCGAGCCTGCTCGCCGCGACCGTGGGCGGCGGGCCGCTCGCCACGACGACGGCGATGAGCCTCGCCTTCCTTCTGGCACTCGCCCTGTCGGCGCCGGAAGCGTGGCTCCGGGGCAGCCCGGGCGCCCCCTCTTGAATCCCGCGCGGGGCCTTCCTTCATGAAAGTTGCGGTTGCCGCGAGGGGCCGCAGCGAACGGCATGGGTATCGCTCGAAGGAGGGTAGCTATGACCGCGCTCGATCTCACTCCTCTGTTCCGTTCGACGATCGGGTTCGATCATCTGTCGAAGCTGCTCGAGACCGCGCTGCAGCTCGACGAGAACGCGTCCTATCCGCCCTACAACATCGAGAAGCTGGGCGAGGACCGGTACCGCATCGTGATGGCGGTGGCGGGCTTCGGTCCCGAGGATCTCGAGATCGTGGCCGAGCCCAACCTGCTCACCATCCGCGGCCGGCGGAAGGAGCAGGAAGGCGTGACCTACCTCCATCGCGGCATCGCCGGCCGGGCGTTCGAGCGGCGCTTCCAGCTCGCGGACTATGTGCGGGTCCAGGACGCGCGGCTCGAGAACGGCCTCCTGACCGTCGAGCTGGTGCGCGAGGTGCCCGAGGCCCTGCGTCCGCGGAAGATCGAGATCCGCGGCGCGAAGGGCGAGCGGGTGATCGAGCACCGCGAGCAGCCGCAGATGGAGACCGCCGAAGCCGGGCAGACCCGGCAGGCGGCCTGACGGACACCGCTTCCCGGGGACTCCCCGGGGGCGGCACCGCGTCGCCCTTTCGGGGCCGGGCGCGGACGAGGCTTCGAGAGCTGTCGATCGTTCAGCGAGGAGGAGGTGGAGCCATGTTCGGAGTGCGCAGCCTCGTTCCCTGGACGGAGATCACGGTTCCGGCGAACCGTGACGTCTACGACCCGTTCGTGAGCTTCCGTCGGGAGATGGACCGGCTGTTCGACGAGTTCTTCCGCAGCACCGGTCTGCCGGCGGTGACCACGGGCGGGACGTGGATGGTCGCTCCGCAGCTCGACTTCGTCGAGACGGACACCGACTACCGGGTGATCGTCGAGCTGCCCGGTGTCGATCCGGACGACGTCTCGATCGAGCTGCGCGGTGACATGCTGACCATCCGCGGCGAGAAGAAGGCCGGGCACGAGGAGAAGGCCGAGAACCGGTATCTGGTCGAGCGTCGCTTCGGTCGCTTCGAGCGGCAGATCCGTCTGCCGGCGGAGATCGACCTCGACAAGGCCGAGGCGGTCTACGACAAGGGTGTTCTGACGATCCGCCTGCCGAAGCCGGCGGCGGCGCAGAAGCCCGTGAAGAAGATCGAAGTGAAGGCGGCCTGATGCCGGTCGCAGTTCCGCCGCGGGCGTGGCTCCTCGCATCGCTCGCGGCGGCTCCCTGGCTGTTCTGGGCCTGTCCGCCGTGCTGGGTCCTGGCGCTCCTGTCGCCGGCGGACGGTCCGGAGCAGCCGCAGGCATCGGCACTCGGTGGAACGGACACGGGCCGTTCCACCGCTTTTTGTATCGGCTGACCACCGGGTTGCACGCGACCGGCCGGCGTCGCACCCTCGCGCCGTCCCGCGAAACACCGCAGAACGGAGATCGCGCCATGGCCCGACGGGCCCGTTTCCGGCTTCTCGTCCTCCTCGCACTGTGCTCCGTCGTGGTTGCGGCGGAGCCCGCCCCGGCCCAGCTCGGTCTGCTCGACCAGAAGCGCGGCGTGCTCACGCTCGCACCGGTGCTGGAGAAGGCGACGCCGGCCGTGGTCAACATCGCCGTCCGTTCGCTCCGTCCCGGCGTCACCAATCCCCTGTTCGCCGATCCCTTCTTCCGGCGTTTCTTCGGTCTTCCCGACGTGCCGCCGCAGCGCGAGGTGCTGAGCGCCGGCTCGGGCGTCATCGTGGATGCGCGTCGTGGCTATGTGCTCACCAACAACCACGTGGTGGAGAACGCCGAGGAGATCCGCGTCACCCTCAAGGACCGTCGCACCTTCCGCGCGGAGCTCGTCGGCACCGATCCGGCCACCGACATCGCCGTGCTGCGGATCCCGGCCGAGGATCTCACCGAGCTGCCGTTCGGCAATTCCGACGAACTGCAGGTGGGTGACGTCGTCATCGCCATCGGCAACCCGTTCGGCCTCGGCCAGACGGTCACCTCGGGGATCGTCAGTGCCCTCGGCCGAAGCGGCCTCGCCGCCGAGAAGTACGAGGACTTCATCCAGACCGACGCGCCCATCAATCCCGGCAACTCCGGCGGCGCGCTGATCGACACGAAGGGCCGTCTCGTCGGCATCAACACCGCCATCGTCTCGCCCGCGGGCGGCAATGTCGGCATCGGCTTCGCCGTGCCCGTGAACATGGCGCGGGCGGTGATGGAGCAGCTCGTTCGCTACGGCGAGTCCGGCGCGGACGCATCGGCGTGGTGATCCAGGATCTGACGCCCGATCTCGCCGAGGCGATGGGCCTCTCGGGGCGGCAGGGCGCCGTCGTGAGCCAGGTCGAGCCGGGCTCGCCCGCGGAGCGGGCGGGACTGCGGCCGGGCGACGTCGTCGTCGCGGTCGACGGCGAGCCGGTCAGGAGCTCGGCGGAGCTCAGGAACCGCATCGGCCTCGTCGAGCGCGGCAGCCGGATCGATCTCACGATCCTGCGCGACGGCCGGGAGCGGCACGTGCGGGTCGAGGTCGGTGCGCCCGCCGAGATCGGCCTCGAGCTCGAGGAAAAGGCACCGCAGCTCGCCGGGGCCCGCTTCACCGAGATCCCGACCGATCATCCCGCCTACGGCCGCGTCGAAGGCGTGTTCGTGGCGGACGTGGCGCAGGGCAGCCCGGCCTGGCTGTTCGGCCTCAGGCCGGGCGACATCGTCACGGCGGTGAACCGCAGGCCGGTGCGCTCGCTCGCGGAGTTCGAGGAAGCGGTGTCCTCCGCGCGGCGGGTCCTGGCCCTGAACCTCCTGCGCGGCAACACGCAGGTCTTCCTGCTCTTGCGGTGAGCTGCCCGCGGCGCGGAAGCGCCGCGGCATTCACCGCGAGCGGATTCAGTCCCGGGCTCCGCCGGACGGGTCGTCGCTCCAGTCCTCGCGTGCGTGCCGGACCCGGAGCACGACTACACGGGGGGCCTTCTGTCCGATAGACGACGATGTGCGCGCGATGGCGGAAGATGCGCACGGGCGGGGTGATCTCGTCCCGCTCGCGCGCGATTCGCGGATTGGCAGCGAGGAGCGCGAACGTGCGCTCGAGACCGGTCACGTAGGCGTCGGCCTGCTCCACCGACCAGTTTCGAGCGGTCCAGCTCCAGATCGCCTCGAGGTCGGCGATGGCCGAGGGGGTGAGCCGGTAGCGCTCACTCGGTTTCGCCATACCGCTGCCGCATGCGCGCGAGAAAGGTGTCCAGATCGAAGTTTTCGGGTGCGCCGCTCGCCAGACTCTCGTCGACGAGCTTCTGCATGGCGGCGATTTTCGCCGTCCGCTCGCAATCACGCCGGACGAGTTGCGAGAGATAGTCGTCCGCGTTGCGGAAACGCCCGGACCTGACCTGCTCTTCGATCCAGGCCAGGGCGTCGTCGGGCAGAGACACATTCACTCGCGGCACGGCCGCTTCTCCGGCACAGGGTTGCCGGTCGGAAGATGGCGCCGGGCGGCGGCCCTGGCGAGAGCCTCGTTGCAGCTTCTCCCGCCCGTGCACCATCGCCCGCCAGTCTGGAGCAGCCTCCATTCTCCCGCCTTGCCGGGGCGGGCCGCGCGGGGCATCTCCCGGACGGCACCGGAAGGATCTCGCAGGAGCAGGGCATGCGGGTACTCGTGGTCGGAGGCGGCGGGCGCGAGCACGCGCTCTGCTGGGCGCTCGCCGCATCGCCGCTCGTGGACGAGGTGATCTGCGCCCCCGGCAACGCCGGGATCGCCGCGGAAGCGGAATGCGTGCCGGTCGCGGCGGACGACGTCGACGGCCTCGTGGCGCTCGCCCGCGAGCGCGCGGTCGACCTCGTGGTCGTCGGCCCGGAACAGCCGCTCGTGCTCGGACTCGTCGACCGGCTCGAAGCGACGGGCATCCGCGCCTTCGGACCGACCGCCGCGGCCGCCCGGCTCGAGGGCTCCAAGGCCTTCACCAAGGCCTTCTGCGGGCGGCACGGCATTCCGACCGCGCGGGCGCGGATCTTCACCGCCGACGAGCGCGCGGCGGCGCATGCGCATATCGAGGCCGAGGGCGCGCCGATCGTGGTCAAGGCGGACGGGCTCGCGGCCGGCAAGGGCGTGGTGGTGGCGCAGTCGGTGGAGGAAGCGCACGCGGCCGTCGAGGATGCCTTTTCCGGACGGTTCGGCGAGGCCGGCCGGCGCCTGGTGATCGAGGAGTGCCTCGCGGGCGAGGAGGCGAGCCTCTTTGCGATCTGCGACGGCGAGACGGCGCTCGAAATCGGTACCGCGCAGGACCACAAGCGCGCCTTCGACGGCGACCGCGGGCCGAACACCGGCGGCATGGGGGCCTACTCTCCGACCCCCTTGCTCGACGATGCGACGCGCGGGCGCGCCTGGCGGGAGATCGTCCTTCCGGCGCTCGCCGGCATGCGGGCCGAGGGGATGCCGTTCCGGGGCATCCTCTACGCCGGCCTGATGCTCACGGCCGACGGGCCGAAGCTGCTCGAGTTCAACGTCCGCTTCGGTGATCCGGAGGCGCAGGTGATCCTGCCGCGGCTCATGACCGACTTCGGCCAGCTCGTCCTCGGCGCGGTCGAGGGTGCGCTCGCGCACATGGACCTCCGCTTCTGGCCGAAGCACGCGCTGACCGTGGTGCTGGCGAGCCGCGGCTACCCCGGCCCGTACGCGAAGGGGACGGAGATCCGCGGGCTCGAGCGGCTCTCGGACGAGCCCGATGTCGTCGTGTTCCACGCCGGGACCGCGCGGGTCGACGGCCGGATCGTCGCGACCGGCGGGCGGGTGCTGAACGTGACGGGACTCGGTGCCACGCTCGCGGAGGCCCGCGAACGGGCCTATGCGGCGGTCGCGAAGATCGACTGGCCGGACGGCTTCTGGCGCTCCGACATCGGCGCCCGTGCGCTCGCGCGCGAAGGGGCCGCAGACGCCCGTCCCTAGGCGTCGGGACGCCTTGACGCCGGGGCCCCCGGCTCCATCATGCCGGCCGCGGCCTGTGCTCCGCCCGACCCTAAGTCTCTCCGCGAGGATACCCGCCATGCCGACCGCTTCGACTCCGGTGCCGATCGAACGTCTGTGGCCGAGGCAGGAAGGACTTGCCGAAGGCCTGCGGCAGCTCGTGCTGGTGCTCGCCGGCACCCTGCTGCTCTGGGCTTCGGCGAAGATCCAGGTGCCGTTCTGGCCGGTGCCGATGACGCTCCAGACGGGCATGCTGCTCCTCGTCGGCGTCTGCTACGGTTCGCGGCTCGGGTTCCTCACCGCTCTCGCCTACCTCGCGGAAGGGGCCGCGGGCCTTCCGGTCTTCGCCGGCACACCCGAACGCGGCATCGGTCTCGCCTACATGCTGGGGCCGACCGGCGGCTATCTCGCCGCGTTCCCGATCATGGCGTGGATGGCGGGCGTGGCGGCGGAACGGGGTGTGCGCTGGATCGGCATGGCCGCGACCCTGCTGGTCGCGACCGTCGTCAACTACACGCTGGGCGTGAGCTGGCTTTCGACCTTCGTCGGGGCCGGCAAGGCCGTCGAACTCGGCCTTCTGCCGTTCGTCTTCGGTGACCTCGTCAAGGCGGCGCTGGTGGTGGCCGCCTGGGAACTGGGGCTCGGGAGGCGCGGGCCCGGGGGCGGATGAGCCGGATCCTGCCCGCCGACAGCGAAGGGATCGCGCGCGCGGCGGCCGTCCTCACCGAGGGCGGCGTGGTCGCGTTTCCGACCGAGACGGTCTACGGGCTGGGTGCGGTCGTCACCAGCGACCGCGCCGTCGCCCGCGTCTTCGCCATCAAGGGCCGGCCTCTCGCCAACCCGCTCATCGCCCATGTCGCGGATGCCGCGGTGGCGCGGCCCATCGTGATCTTCGACGCGCGTGCCGAGCGTCTCGCCGAAGCCTTCTGGCCGGGGCCACTCACGCTCGTGCTGCCGCTCAAAGTCGCGGGCATCGTCTCGCCGCTCGTGACCGCCCGGCTGCCGACGCTGGCCGTTCGCCTGCCGTCCCACCCGGTGGCCCGCGCCCTGCTCGATCGGGTCGGCCTGCCCGTGGCGGCGCCGAGTGCCAACCGCTCGGGGCGCCCGAGCCCGACCCGGGCGGAGCATGTGGCGGCCGATCTGGGCGATGCGGTCGACCTGATCCTGGACGCCGGTCCGTGCCCGGTCGGGGTCGAGAGCACGGTGGTCGATCTGAGCGAGCCGGACCGGGCGCTGCTGCTGCGCCCGGGCGGGGTGCCGCGCGAGGCGATCGAGGCGCTGATCGGCCCGCTCGCGGAGCGGCAGCCGGACGAACCGGTCCGCTCGCCGGGACTGATCGGCCGGCACTATGCGCCCTCGAAGCCGCTCCGGCTGGAGGCCACCGAGGTGGCTCCGGACGAAGCCCTGCTCGCCTTCGGGCCGGAACCGCTCCAGGGCGCCCGGCGGACCCTCAATCTCAGCCCGAAGGGCGATCTCGCCGAGGCGGCGGCGCAGCTCTTCGCCATGCTGCGCGAACTCGACCAGTCCGACGTTCGGGCGATCGCGGTGATGCCGATCCCGCCACACGGCCTCGGCGAAGCCATCAACGACCGGCTGCGCCGCGCCGCCGTGCCGCCCGAACCGGCGGGCGTCTCCTAGGCGCCTTCGGCCAGAGTCACGTCGAGGTCGATGAGGAGCGGCGTGTAGCCGAGCGCGTCCATGAACTTCAAAAGATCGGTGCTGGCGATCGTCGTGGTCGCGGCATTGTCGACCGGGTGGAAGTTCACTTCCGCATGGCGCAGCAGCTTCTCGTCGACGACGGGCCGGACGCGCCGGTCGACGTCGTTGATCAGGGCGAACGGCGTCACCGCACCGGGAATCACCCCGAGCACTTCCTGCAGCCTCTCCGGCTTCGCGAAGGACATGCGCGGCGCACCGAGCAGCCGGGCGAGGGCGTTCACCCGCACCTGCTGGTCGGCGGCGCAGGAGACGAGCCAGAGGCCGCCCGTGCGGTCCTCGAGGAACAGGTTCTTGGTGTGCGCACCGGGCAGGTGACCGGTGTGCCGTTCGGCTTCCTCGACCGTGAACACCGGCGGGTGTTCGACCGTGCGGTGGCGGATGCCGAGCTCGTCGAAGATGGCGAAGAGACGCTCGCGGGCGCTGTCCACGCGTCCTCCCCCGGGCGGAACCGGGATCGAGGCTGCACGGCCGGCGCTTTCGCGACAAGCCCTTGCCTGGCGCGGCGCGCGGACGCAGCATGCCGCCCGGGGTTCCGGAGGGATGCCATGCTGCTTGAGCGCGACCGCTCGCTGCTGCTGCTGATCGACTTCCAGGAGCGGCTCGTTCCCGCGATCGAGGAGGGCGAAGCCCGCGTGGCGCGCGCCGGGCTCCTGCTCGAGGTGGCCCGCATCCTCGGCGTGCCCGTGCTCGCCTCCGAGCAGTATCCGAAGGGGCTCGGGCCGACGGTCGCGGCGCTGCGCACGCGGCTCGGGCCCTCGGAGATCCGCGACAAGCTTACCTTCTCCTGCGGGCGCGACGAAGGCCTCGCCGCGGCGGTGCGCGACAGCGGCCGCGACCAGCTCGTGATCGCCGGCGTCGAGACCCATGTCTGCGTGCTGCAGACCGCGCTCGACTTCTGCGCCCGCGGTCTCGACGTCTTCGTCGTCGCCGATGCCACCGGATCCCGCGACGAGGAGCGCCGCCGGCTCGGTCTCGAACGGATGCGCGAGGAGGGCGTGCGCATCCTGCATTCGGAGATGGCCGCCTTCGAATGGCTGCAGCAGGCCGGCACCGACCTTTTCCGCAAGGTGGCCCCCCTGCTCCGCTGAAGGGACCTGCGATGGCCCGCGAACCGCTCGTGCTGCTGCCGGGACTGCTGCTCGACGAACGTCTGTTCGCAGCGCAGATCGAAGCGCTCGCCGACATCGCCGCACCGCTGCCGGTGGTGCTCGACCGGGAGGATTCGATCGACGCCATGGCCGCGCGGGTGCTGGCCGAAGCACCGGAGCGGTTCGCCCTCTGCGGCCTGTCGATGGGCGGCTATGTGGCGCTCGGGATCGTGCGCCGCGCACCGGAGCGGGTCACGCGCCTCGCGCTGCTCGACACCCGCGCGGAGCCCGACGACGAAGCCGGCCGCGCGCGGCGCCTCGCTCTGATCGAACGGGCGGAACGCGAGGGGCTCGATGCCGTCCTCGACGATCTCCTGCCGCTCTTCGTCCACGCGGACGCGTTCGCGCGGCTCGAACCGGAGTTGCGGCGGATGGCGCACAGGATCGGCCCGGAAGCCTTCGTCCGCCAGCAGCGGGCGATCATGGGACGCCCGGACCAGAGGCCGCATCTCGGCGCGATCCGCTGCCCGACGCTCGTGCTCTGCGGCCGGCAGGACGCGCTCACGCCCGTCGCCTGCCACGAGGCGATGGCGGCCGCGATTCCGGACGCCACGCTCGTGGTCCTGCCGCGCTGCGGCCATCTCGCGCCGCTCGAACGGCCGGAGCTCACGACACCGCAGCTGCGGCTGTGGCTGGAACGGCCCGCGGCGGACTGACCCGCCTGCGGTCTTGCGCCCGGGGCCCTCGCGTCCGACCTATCGGGCGCCACGACAGCGAACGGAGGAGGAGAGCATGCGCATCACCTGGCTCGGCCACTCTGCCGTCCATCTCGAGCTCGCCGGAAAGCACATCCTCATCGACCCGTTCTGGACGGGCAATCCGAAGTTCCCGCAGGGCTACGAGGATCGCGTCGCGAAGGTGGATGCCATCGTCGTCACCCACGGCCACGACGACCATTTCGGCGACACGGTGCGGCTCGCGAAGAAATACGGCGCCACGGTCGTCGGCCAGTGGGAGATCTGCATGGAGGCGGCGAACGCCGGGGTGCAGAAGATCCAGCCCATGAACACCGGCGGTTCGATCGAGATGGACGGCATCCGCTACGCCATGGTGCCGGCCTTCCACAGCTCGGCCACGGTGCGCGACGGCACGCTCGAGACCCGCGGCGATCCGGCCGGCTTCGTGCTCGTGGGCGAGGGCAGGAGCGTCTACCACGCCGGTGACACCTGCCTCTTCTCCGACATGGCGCTGATCCACAGGCTCTACCAGCCGAAGATCGGCTTCCTGCCGGTGGGCGACCGGTTCACCATGGGCCCGGAGCAGGCGGCGATCGCCTGCAACGAGTTCCTGCACCTCGATCTGGTCGTGCCGATCCACTGGGGCACCTTCGATCTGCTGCACGGGGACCCGCACGACTTCGCGAAGCGGGTGACCCGCGGGCGCGTACACGTCGCCACGCCCGGCGAGAGCTTCGAGGCCTGACCCGCTTTCCGTGCGCGCCCGCCTTCAGCGCTGGCGGGTGCGCCACTCCGGGTGGATCCAGGGCACGAGATCCGATGCCGGAAGCGGCGGCCGGCCGAGGATGTGGTCGGCCGCCTTTTCGCCGATCATGATCGACGGCGCGTTGAGGTTGCCGTTGGTGATCCGCGGGATGATCGAGCTGTCGGCGACCCTGAGCCCTTCGAGGCCGATCACCCGGCATTGCGGATCGACCACGGCGAGCGGGTCGGCCGGATCGCCCATGCGGCAGGTGCCGCAGGGGTGGTAGGCGCTCTCGACATGCTCCCGGACGAACTCGTCGAGGGCCTCGTCGCTCTGCACATGTTCGCCGGGGGCGATCTCGCGGCCGCGGAACGGCGCGAAGGCCGGCTGTGCGAAGATCTCTCGGGTGTGCCGGATGCAGAGACGGAACTCGAGCCAGTCGTCCGGATGCGACATGTAGTTGAAGCGGATTTCCGGGCTGTCGTGCGGGTCCGCCGAACGCAGACGGACATGGCCGCGTGACTTCGAGCGCATGGGCCCGACGTGGACCTGGAAGCCGTGACCGGGAGCGGCCGAGCGGCCGTCGTAGCGGATCGCCCCCGGCAGGAAGTGGAACTGGATGTCGGGGTATTCGATTCCGGCGCGGGAGCGGATGAAGCCGCAGGATTCGAAGTGGTTGGTGGCACCGGGGCCGCTGTGGAAGAGCAGCCATTCGAGGCCGACGCGTGCCTTCGCGAGCGGGTTCAGGAGCCCGTTCAGGGTGATCGGCTGCGTGCACTCCATCTGTACGTAGAGCTCGAGATGGTCCTGCAGGTTGCCGCCGACACCGCGAAGCGCGTGCAGGGGCTCGATGCCGATGCCCCGGAGATGCTCCGGATCGCCCACGCCGGAGCGCTGCAGCAGGAGCGGTGAGGCGATCGCCCCGGCGGCGAGGATCACCTCGCGCCGCGCGCGCACCGTGTGTACCCGGCCGCCCCGCTCGATCTCGACACCGACCGCTTTCCGCCCTTCGAACAGGACCCGGCGGACGAAGGTGCGCGCGAGCAGGTCCACGTTCGCCCGCTTCAGCGCCGGGCGCAGATAGGCGTTGGCCGCCGACCAGCGCCGGCCCTGCCAGACCGTCATCTCCATCGGCCCGAAGCCCTCCTGCTTCGAGCCGTTGTAGTCCTCGGTGCGCTGGTAGCCGGCCTGCACGCCCGCCTCGACGAAGGCGCGGTAGAGCGGGTTCTTCATCGCCCCGCGCGTCACGTGCAGGGGCCCCTCGGTGCCGCGCCAGCCGGGTTCGCCGCCGTGGGCGCACTCCATCCGCTGGAAATACGGCAGGACGTGGCGGAAGGCCCAGCCCCGCGCCCCCATCTCCTCCCAGGTGTCGTAGTCCCGCGCGTGGCCGCGCACATAGACCATGCCGTTGATCGAGGAGGAGCCGCCGATCACCCGCCCGCGCGGGCACTGCAGCCGGCGCCCGCCGAGATGCGGCTCCGGTTCGCTCCAGTAGCCCCAGTCGTAACGGCGCATGTTCATCGGATAGGAGAGGGCCGCCGGCATCTGGATGAAGGGGCCGAAGTCGGAGCCACCGGCCTCGATCACGAGGACCCGGTCGCGGCCGGCCTCCGAAAGCCGGTAGGCGAGCGCGCAGCCGGCGCTGCCGGCCCCGACCACGAGGAAGTCGGTTTCGGCGGGTACGGACATCGGGGTTCAGTCTCCGCTGCGGTCGATCAGATGCACGAACGAGCCGGCGACGGTGCCCGCGCGACAGCCGGCCGGGCCGAGCTCGCGGTCGCGCGCGTCGCGGGCCGAGGCGAAGAGGGGTGGTCCTTCGCGCAGCGTCTCGGTGGCGAAGTGGAATTCGTGGCCGCGCAGCCGCGTGCCGCCGGCCCCGAGCGGAATGTCGGCGGCGAGCGTCACTTCGCGGTAACCGAGATGCAGACGCGGTGCGGCGAAGCTGGTCTCGACCGGCAGCAGGCCGGCCATGGCACAGCGTTCGCCCTCGCGGGTCACGAGCCCGCGCCCGAGCACCATGTAGCCGCCACACTCGCCGAACACGAACGCGCCCCGCGCCGCGGCCGCCCGCAGCCCGTCGAGGAAGCGGTGGTTCAGGGCGAGCCTGCCGGCATGCAGCTCGGGATAGCCGCCCGGAAGCCACACGGCGTCCGCCGCCGGGTCCGGTGCCTCGTCGGCGAGCGGCGAGAAGAGAGACATCTCCGCCCCCTGCCGCCGCCAGCCGGCGAGGACCGCTTCGTAGAGGAAGGCGAAGGCCCGGTCGCGGGCGATGGCGATGCGCTGCCCCGGTGGTGGAAGCGGCACAGGCCGCGTCGGCAGCACCGTGACCGAAGGGGGCCGCGCGATCCTGAGGAGCCGGTCGAGATCGACGTGCTCTACGACCAGATCCGCGGCACGTTCGAGCACGCTTTCGAGGTCGGGGTGCTCGGAGGCCTGGACGAGTCCGAGGTGGCGCTCCGGCAGGACGAGCGCCGGATCGCGGGGCAGGCAGCCGACCACCGGTGTCGAAAGCCGCGCCGCGAGCGCCTCGCGCAGGAGCGCCGCGTGCGCGGGGCTGCCGGTGCGGTTGAACAGCACGGCCACCACCTCGACATCCTCGCGGAAGCGCACGAAACCCTCGACGATGGCGGCGGCCGACTGGCCGAGCCTCTGCACCTCGACCACGAGCAGCACCGGCAGGTCGAGGAGCGCCGCGAGGTCGGCGGTCGAGCCCGAACCGTCGGGCGCGCCGTCGAACAGGCCCATCACCCCTTCGCCGACGACGATGTCGGCGTCGCGGCCGGCGGCCTCGAGCAGCCCGACCAGGGTCGGAATCCGCATCGCCCAGCTGTCGAGATTGCAGCAGGGCCGGCCGGTGGCACGCTCGTGGAAGGCCGGGTCGATGTAGTCGGGTCCGACCTTGAAGGAGGCGACGCGCAGGCCGCGCCGCCGCAGGGCACGGAGGATGCCGAGGGTGACGACCGTCTTGCCGGAGCCCGAGGACGGGGCACCGACCAGCAGGACCGGCGCGCTCACCCTGTCGCTCCCGCTAGAAAAGGTCTATGCAACCGGCTCGACATGACGGCCGACCACCTCTCCGCTCCGCCATCGCCCGCGGAAACCGGGCCACGGCCCGGCCTGCGCCGCGGCTTCACCACCGGCGCCTGCGCCACCGCGGCTGCGCGGGCGGCATACAGCGCGCTCTTGGGCTTCGGCTTTCCGGATCCCGTCACGATCCGTCTGCCGCGAGGCGAGATGGCGGCTTTCGCCCTCGCCGAAAAGGGCTTCGAGGAAGGGGCGGCGTTCGCCGGGGTGATCAAGGATGCGGGTGACGACCCGGACGTGACCCACGGCTGCCTCGTGCGGGCGACGGTCCGTCGCGGCCCCGCAGGCAGCGGCGTGCGCTTCTTCGCCGGTCCGGGGGTCGGGACCGTGACGCTTCCGGGCCTGCCCGTGCCGCCCGGCGAGCCCGCGATCAACCCGGTGCCGCGGCGGATGATGAGCGAAGCCGTGGAGGAACTCGCGCGGCAGGCGGAGGTGGCGCCGGATGTCGCGATCGAGATCTCGATCCCGGGTGGCGAGGAGATCGCGAAGCGCACCTGGAACCCGCGCCTCGGCATCGTCGGCGGGCTCTCGATCCTCGGCACCACCGGCATCGTCGTCCCCTACAGCTGCAGCGCCTGGATCCACTCCATCCACCGCGGCATCGACGTCGCGCGCGCGGCCGGGCTGCACCACCTCGCGGGTGCCACGGGCAGCACCTCCGAGCGCGTCGTGCGCGAGCGCTACGGTCTGCCCGAGATCGCGCTCGTCGACATGGGGGATTTCGTCGGCGCCGCCCTCAAATATCTGCGCCGCCACCCGGTGCCGCGATTCACCATCGCAGGCGGCTTCGGCAAGCTCGCGAAGCTCGCCCAGGGCGCCATGGACCTGCACTCCGGCCGCTCGCAGGTGGACATGCCGAGGCTCGCCGCACTCGTGGAGCGGGCGGGCGGCGATGCCGCGCTCGTGCGCGAGGCGGCGGCCTCCCACAGTGCGGGCCGGGTGCTGCAGCTCTGCCGGGCGGCCGGCGTTCCGGTCGGCGAGCGGGTCGCGGAGGAGGCGCGCAGGGTCGCCCAGGCCGTTGTCGGCGATGCCGTGCGGATCGATGTCCTCGTGGTCGATCGTTCGGGCGAGGTCGTCGGTGTCGCGGAATGAACCGCGGCCGCTGCGCCTGCTGCTGCTCGGCGGCACCGGCGAGGCGCGGGAGCTCGCGGAACGCCTCTCGGAGGATTCGCGGGTCGAGGTCGTGACCTCGCTCGCGGGCCGCACCCGCGCTCCGGCCCTGCCGCCCGGGCCGGTGCGCATCGGCGGCTTCGGCGGCGAAGAAGGTCTCGCCCGGTTCCTGCGCGAGGGGCGCATCGGCGCCGTGCTCGACGCCACCCATCCCTTCGCCCGCCGCATCACCCGCACGGCGCACGGCGTCTGCGCGCGGCTCGGGCTGCCGTATCTCCGCCTCGAACGGCCGCCCTGGCAGCCGGTGGACGGTGACCTGTGGACCGTCGTCCCGGATCTCGAAGCCGGGCTCGCCGCCGCCTGCCGCGAGGGAGCGACGGTCTTCGTCAACATCGGCCGTGCGGACTGGCCGCGGCTTCTCGCCCGCCGGCAGTGCCGCTTCGTGATCCGCACCGTCGAGCCCTGCCACCCGCCCGCGCCACACGTCGCGGTGGTGGCCGGCCGCCCGCCCTACACGGTGGAGGGCGACAGGCAGCTTCTCCTGCGGTTCCGGGTCGACCGGCTGCTGGTGCGCAACGCCGGCGGGGCGGGAGCCTATCCCAAGCTCGTGGCCGCGCGCGAGCTCGGCCTGCCGGTGGTGATGATCGAACGGCCCGTGCTCGACGTCGCGCCGTCGGTCCCGGACGTCGGTGCGGCTCAGCTCTGGCTCGACGGGCTCCTTCGCGGCCTGAGCAGGTGATGGTGGTCGGGGGCGTAGAGGCGGCTTTCGGCGAAATCGCGCTCCGCCAGCACGCGACCGACCAGGATGAGCGCGGTGCGGGTGATGCCGGCCGCCTTCACCTTCTCGCGGATGTCGGCGAGGGTGCCGCGGATCACGCGTTCGTCGGGCCAGCTCGCGCGATGGACCACGGCGACCGGCATGTCGGGTCCGAGGGTGGGCAGGAGCTCGCGCACCACGCGTGCGAGATTGGTGATCGAGAGGTGGATCGCGAGGGTGGCGCCGGTGCGGGCGAAGGCTTCGAGCGTCTCGTCCGGCGGCATGGCCGAGGCGCGCACGGAGGTGCGGGTGAGCACGACCGACTGGGCGACCTCGGGGAGGGTGAGTTCGATGCCGAGGGTCGCGGCCGCGGCGGCGAAGGCCGGCACGCCCGGGGTGATGTCCCACGGGATGCCGAGCGCGTCGAGCCTGCGGATCTGTTCGGCGATCGCCCCGTAGATCGAGGGGTCGCCCGAATGCACGCGGGCGACATCCATTCCCCCGGCATGCGCCCGCTCCATCTCGGCGACGATCTCGTCGAGCGTCATCGACGCGGTATCGAGCACCCGGGCGCCTTGGGGCGCCTCCGCCACCACCTCGGGCGGGACCAGCGATCCCGCGTAGAGGACGACCGGGCAGCGGCGGATCAGCGCGAGCCCGCGCACGGTGATCAGGTCCGGTGCTCCAGGCCCGGCGCCGATGAAATGGACGGTCACGGCAGGCGGTATCCGCGCGGGGTGAAGACGAAGCGGCGCCCGTCCGGCAGATCGAGGCCGCGGCTCGCGGGCGCGCCGACGATCACGGTCGTCAGCATGTCGAGACCTTCCGGCGACAACGCGCCGAGCGTGGTGATGCGCACTTCCTCGCCCGCACGGCCGAGGGCGCGCGCGACGACGACCGGTGTCCCGGCGGGCCTCGAGGCGAGCAGGATCTCCCGCGCGCGATCGAGGAGCTGCCGCCGCTTCGAGGAGACGGGGTTGTAGAAGGCGACGACGAAACCGGCTTCCGCCGCCGCCCGGATCCGCCGTTCGATCACCTCCGAAGGCGTCAGCAGATCCGAAAGGGAGATTGCGCAGAAGTCGTGGCCGAGCACCGCACCGCTTCGCGCCGCGGCGAGCTGCATGGCGGAGATGCCCGGGACCACCTCGATGGCGACCCGCCGCCACTCCGGCCGGTCCTCGCCCTCGTTCGCGAGCAGCTCGAAGACCGGCGAGGCCATGGCGTAGATGCCGGGATCGCCGGAACAGACGAGCGCCACCGCGCGGCCCTCCGCGGCGAGATCGAGCGCCCGCCGGCAGCGTGCCTCCTCTTCCCCGAGCGCGAAGGCGTGCAGCGTCTTCCCGGCCGCGAGATCGCCCGCGAGATCGAGGTAGAGCCGGTAGCCGACGAGGTCGGTCGCGCGTCTCAGGGCGTCCTCGGCCGCACGCGTGCGATGCGCGTCATCTCCCGGTCCGAGCCCGACGATGGCGAGCCGGCCGCGCGGCCGTCCGATTGTCTCCGGGTCGACAGGCTGCGGGGCGAGGGCGATCGCGACGGTGGCATGCGGGCCCTTGCGCTTCGGGACGAGGATGCGGCCGCCCGGCCCGGTGGCCGCGAGGGCCGCCGCCTCGGCCACGGACGGGATGCCGATCTCCCGCTCGACGGCTTCGGAAGGCGAGGGCACGCGCTCCGCTTCCGCCGCGAGCCGCCCGCGCGGGAAGAACCGCGCGGGCACGCCGAGATCTTCCGCGAGGGCGTGCACCGCGGGCTCGTCCGCCTTCAGATCCACCGAGACCACGCAGGCGACGGCATCGGCAGCGAGCCCGGCGGCATCGAGCGCCTCGCGGGCGAGGGCCACGAGCTCGTCCGCGGGTGCCCCGCGCGAGGCGCCGGCGCCCACCGCGAGCACGGGCGGCAGAAGGACGAGCCGGTCCGGTCCCGCCGGCACGTCGCGGAAGGTGACGAGGATCTCCCGCGGGGCGTCGTCGGCGAAGGCGAGGGCACCCGCACGCAGCCAGCCCCCACAGCCCGTCTCGTCGACGAGGCGGACGGGGGCGCCGTCGAGAAGGGCCGAGACGAAACCCGGAAAGTCCGGCGGCAGCCGCATCCGCCAGCCTGGAGGCGGCTCGTCGAGGGCGACGCCGAGCACGGTATCGCTCGCCGTCGTGACGGCGGCGAACGCGCCGAGGGCAGCTGCGATCCGGCGGGCGAGGCGGTTCGCGCCGCGGTGGCCGCCGAGCAGCGGCACGGCGCAGGACCCGTCGGGTGCGACCGCCACGACCGGCGGGTCCGTGTTTTTGTCGGCGAGGAGCGGAGCGAGGATGCGCACGAGGATGCCGGTCGCGGCAATGGCAACCACCGGGCGGCCGCTCCGGAACAGCTCGGGCAGCGCGCGGGAGACGGGCGCTTCGACCGCTTCCGCCCCGCCGTCGAGGGCGGCGACGATGCGGCGGGCGAGGGGAAGGTCGCGCGCGGCCGGGGCGAGGACGGCGACGGTCACGGCGTCGCGGTCTGCCGGCGGACGATCAGGAGCGACATGTAGGGGGCCGCCTCGTGCCGCCAGTCGGCGAGGCGCGCGACCCGCTCGCGCTCGCTGCCGAGCTCGCTCGCGATCCAGGCGCAGCCGAGAAGACCCTGGCGTTCGAGCAGGCGCCGCAGGCGCGGCAGATGCTGGCCGAGCTTGAGGAACACCGCCACCTCGAAACCGTCGAGCCGGCGCGCGAGCTCCTCGTCCGGCAGGGTTCCGGGCAGGATCGCGACGCTCTCGGAGCCCCGCGCCAGAGGCACCCCGAGGGCGGCGGCCGCCGCCGTCATCGAGGTGATCCCCGGCACCACGCCGCAGGGATGGCGCTCGCCGAGGCGCAGCAGCAGGGCGGTGAAGCTGCCGTAGAAGAGCGGGTCGCCGAGGCAGAGGAAGCCGACGGAGAGACCGGCGTCGAGCTGGTCGGAGAGCTTCTGCGCGACTTCGTCGTAGAAGACGGATTTCGTCCCGGCATCGGCCCGCATCGGCGCCGCGAACACGAGCTCGTGGCAGCCCTGCGGCAGGTGCGGTGCGGCGATCGCCCGCGCGATGCGGTCGCGGCCGTCGGCGGCGAGGCTCGCGACGATGTCGACCTCGCGCAGGAGCCGCACCGCCTTGAGCGTCAGCAGCTCGGGATCGCCCGGGCCGACGCCGATGCCCCAGAGCTTCCCGGTCACGGCTTCTCCCAGACGAGTTGGGTGACGGGCGCGAGCGGCCGCCAGAGGGTGGCGCCGCCGCGCGCTTCGGCGCGGTCGACGGCGATGCGGCGGAGCAGGCCGCCGTGACGCTCGAAGAAGGCGTGCAGGGCGCGTTCTCCCTCGACGGTGACGGCGTGGGCGACGAGGCGCCCGCCGGGGCGGAGCCGGCTTCGAAGATAGTCGAGCAGCCCGGGCCCGGCCACGCCGCCGCCGAGGAAGATGCGGTCCGGGTCGGGCAGGGAGGCGAGCGCCGCCGGGGCCGCTCCCTCGACCGTCTCGAGGCCGGGCACGCCCAGAGCGAGCGCATTCCCGCGCAACGCTGCCGCCCGCTCCGGCCGCTGCTCGATGGCGAAGGCGCGGGCCCGGGGTTCGAGCCGCAGCACCTCAATGGCGACGCTGCCGCTGCCGGCCCCGACATCCCACAGCACGCAGCCGGGAACGGGCGCGAGGGCGGCGACGGCGACCGCCCGCACTTCGGCCTTGGTGATGTTGCCGTCGTGACGGAACGCGTCTTCGGGAAGCCCCGGCGCGAGCGGCAGGATCGGCGTACCGGCCACGGCCTCGAGCTCGAGGGCGAGGAGATTGAGCTCCGGAAACTCCCCGGCTCCGGCGAGGGAGGATGCGGTCCCCCGCCAGAGGCTCTCGCGCGGGCCGCCCATGTGGCCGAGCACGGCGGCCCGGGAAGCCCCGAAACCGCGGTCCTCGAGGAAGCGTCCGATCTCGCGCGGGGCGGCGCCGTCGGCTGTCAGGAGCAGCAGCCGCCGTCCCGGCTGCAGCAGCCGCGCGAGCAGGGCGAGCGGCCGCCCGTGCAGGGACAGCGTCGTGACCTCCTCCATCGGCCAGCCGAGCCGCGCACAGGCGAGCTGGAAGGCCGAGACGTGCGGGTGGATGCGCACCGCCTCCGCTCCGAAGCGCTCGCGCAGGACCCGGCCGATGCCGTACCAGAGCGGATCGCCGGTCGCGAGGACCACGACCCGCTTTCCCGCGTGCGCTTCGAGCTCGGCGAAGGTGTCGGCGAGCGGCGAGCGCCACACGATCCGCCAGGCTCCGGTTTGGGGGAGGAGTGCGAGGTGACGGCGGCCGCCGACCAGAACTTCGGCCTCGAGGACGAGGCGGCGCTGCACCTCGCCGAGCCCCGCGAGCCCGTCCTCGCCGATGCCGACGACCTCGAGCCGGGGGCCGGTCAAGCGGCGCCGTCCCCGACGAGGGCGGCGTTCACGGCGGCGGCGGCGAGCGCGCTGCCGCCGCGGCGGCCGAGGAGGGTCACGTAGGGGATGCCGAGCCCCGCTTCGGTCAGCACCCGCTTGCTCTCGGCGGCGCCGACGAAGCCCACCGGGAAGGCGAAGATCGCGGCGGGCTTCGGCCAGCCTTCGGAAAGCCGTTCGAGCAGATGGAAGAGCGCCGTCGGCGCGTTGCCGATCGCCACCACCGCCCCCCCGAGATGCGGTCGCCACAGCCCGACCGCCGCCGCCGAGCGCGTCGTGCCGAGCCGCTGCGCGAGCTCCGGCACGGAAGGGTCGTGCAAGGTGCAGAGGATGCGGTTTCCGGCCGGCAGGCGGCGGGCGACGATGCCGGCCCGGACCATCGCACAGTCGCAGAGCACCGGAGCCCCGGCCGCGAGGGCGTGGCGCGCCGCGCCCGCCGGATCGCCCGCGAAGCGGAGGTCGGCGACGATGTCCGGCATGCCGCAGGCATGCACGAGGCGCAGCACCAGCGGCACGAGCGCCTCCGGGACGGCCGAGAGATCGGTCTCCGCCCGGATGCGTGCGAAGGATTCCCGGTAGATCGCGGCCGGATCGCGCAGGTACCCGGAAGGGTCCGCGCTCGCCTCAGCCGCGTCCGCCGCCGTCATCGCCCGTTCCGCCGGCAGCCGTCCCGGCGACCGCCGGCTGCCGCGCACCGTCCTCGCCGTGGGGGTGCGGATGGTCGTGGGCGTGATGCCGGTGGCCGTGGTGACGGTGATGGTGGTGATGGTGCCCGTGACCGTGGTGGTGGTGATGATGGTGATGATGGTGGTCGGCGTCGGTGCCGATGCCCTCGACGTGATGGTGGTGGCTCTCCTGCGGCAGGCCCACGTCCCTCTCGTAGCCGACGATCTGCACGCGGTACTTGCACAGGCTGCAGTTCATCGCCGTGTCGCCTTCGAGGATGCCGGTGATGCGGTCGACGAAGGCCTGAACGACGTTCGGGTGGTCGTCGAGATAGTGCGCGCGCACGAACCCGACGTCCGGGAACCGCTCCGCCGCGGCGCGGGTGGCGTCGTAGATGCGGCGGACCAGCACGCCCGTGAACAGGAAGTAGGGGAACACGACGATGCGGCGGAAACCGAGCCGGACGGCGCGCTCCAGCGCCACGTCGGTGCGCGGATGGGCGACCCCGGAATAGGCGACTTCGCCGTGCGCGAACCCCATCCCTTCCCACAGCATGCGCATCACCTTGGCGACGTTGCCGTTGGCGTCGCTGTCGGAGGTGCCGCGGCCGACGACGAGCAGCAGCGTCTCCTCCCGCGGCGGACCGTCCGGCGCGGCCGCGAGCGCCGCCTCGATGCGGTCGGCGGAAGCGCGCAGCAGCAGCGGATCGATGCCGAGGTCGCGCCCCATCTCGATCCGCAGGCCGTGCTCCGCGGCGTAGGCGTTCAATACCGACGGCACGTCGTTCTTGACGTGCCCGGCGGCGAACAGCATGCCCGGCACCGCGAGCACCCGCCCGACGCCGCGCGCGCGGAGCCTGTCGAGCCCCTCGCGGATGATCGGCCGCGCGAACTCGAGATAGCCCATCTCGACGGGCCACTGCGGCAGCCGTTCGCGGATGCGCTCCACCACCCGCGCGAACTGCGCACAGGCCTCCGGATCGCGGCTGCCGTGGCCGCAGATCATCACACCGGTCGGTTCCATCGGACATGCGCCCCGGGCGGGATCGCGCGACGGCCTAGCAGCATGCCCGGCCGGAGACAAGGCGCGGACCGGCGCCGGCCCGGCTCAGGCGAGCCGGCTCGCGAGCGTGCGGACGGCGTCGGGAAGCTCGGCGAAGCCGTCCACGACGAGATCGGCGCCGAGATCGTCGGCCCTGTCCTCGCCATAGCCGTGCCGGACGAGGATGCAGGGGATGCCGGCGCCGCGGGCGGCGAGCAGGTCGTTGCGCGAATCGCCGATCATGATCGCCGCTGCCTCCCCGGCCGGGGAGAGAGCTTCGAGCACGGCGCGCAGATGGCGCGGATCGGGCTTGCGGAAGGGCAGCCGGTCGCCACCGACGACCGCGTCGAAGAAGCGGTCGAGGCCGAGGGCGAGGAGCAGCGCCTGCGTCGAGCCGTGCGGCTTGTTGGTGCAGACGCCGAGCGGGTGGCCGGCGCCGCGGAAGGTCGCGAGCGCCTCGGGGACGTGCGGGAAGGGTGCGCTCGCCACGCAGGCGTGCGCCTCGTAATCCACGAGGAATTCCCGGTAGAGGGCATCGATCCGCGCCTCGCCGTCGTCCTCGCCCGCCGCCGCCAGCGCCTTCGCGATCAGCATGCGCGCCCCGTCGCCGATCATCCGCCGCACGGCCGGCAGATCCGGCGCCGGGATGCCGTGCGCGTCGAACACCCGCGCGAGCGCGGCCGCGATGTCCGGCAGCGTGTGCACCAGGGTCCCGTCGAGATCGAACACGAGCGGCACCGCCCGTCCCGCCATGTCCGGCTGCTCCTTTGGCCGTTGTCGTCCGGGCCGATCTCGGTAAAGTGCGGCCGGAAGTCCAGAGCGCGCATGCCACCGTCGCCCGGGAGACGACCGATCCCATGACGTCGCTCGCCGTCGCCGTTCTCGCTGCCGGTCGCGGCACGCGCATGAAGAACGCCCTGCCCAAGGTGCTGCACCCCCTGGGCGGCGCGCCGCTGATCGTGCACGTGCTGCGCACGGTGGCCAGCCTCGCGCCGCGCCGGATCGTGCTCGTGCTCGCCGCCGACGGCGATGCCGTGGCGGCAGCCGCCCGCAGGGTGGTGCCGGAGGTGCGGGTCGCGATCCAGGATCCGCCGCTCGGCACCGGCCATGCGGTGCTGCAGGCCCTGCCCGAGCTGCCGGCCGAAGGCACGCTGCTCGTCGTCTACGGCGACACGCCGCTGCTGCGGCCCGAGACCCTCTCCGGGCTCGCCGCCGCCCGCGAGCGCGAGGGGGCGGCCGTCGCCGTGCTCGGCATCGAACCCGAAGACCGCACCGGCTACGGCAGGCTGCAGCTCGATCCGGCGGGCAGGCTCGTCGCCATCGTCGAGGAGCGGCACGCCGGTCCGGAGCTGCTGCGCGACGCCCCCTGCAATTCCGGGGTGATGGCGCTCGACCTCGCGGTCGCCGGCGAGCTGCTCGCCGGACTGCCGCTGCGGCCGGATAAGGGCGAATACTATCTGACCGACATCGTCGCGCTCGCGCGCCGGCGCGGCCTCGTCTGCACCTGGCTGCCGGGCGCCGCCGAGGAGGGTCTCGGGGTCAACAGCCAGGCGGAGCTCGCGGCGCTCGAAGCGCGCTTCCAGGCGCGTGCCCGGGCCCGGGCGCTGGATTCCGGGGTGGTGCTGACGAGCCCCGAGACCGTGCACTTCGCCTTCGACACCGATCTCGCGCCCGGCGTGCAGGTCGAGCCCTACGTCGTCTTCGGGCCGGGGGTGCGGGCCGAGGCCGGTGCGGTGGTGCGCAGCTTCAGCCATCTCGAGGGCGTGCATCTCGCGGCCGGCGCCGTGGTCGGGCCGTTCGCGCGGCTGCGGCCCGGCACCCGCGTCGGCGAGGGTGCGCGCATCGGCAATTTCGTCGAGACCAAGAATGCCGTCCTCGGGCCCGGTGCCAAGGCCAACCATCTGACGTATCTGGGTGACGCCGATGTCGGGGCGGGCGCCAACGTCGGGGCCGGCACCATCACCTGCAACTACGACGGCTTCGGCAAGTACCGCACCCGCATCGGCGAGGGCGCCTTCATCGGCTCCAACACCGCACTGGTGGCGCCGGTCGAGATCGGCGACGGGGCGATCGTCGGCGCCGGCAGCACGGTGACGACCGACGTGCCCGGGCAGGCGGTCGCGGTCGCGCGGGCGCGCGAGCGCATCCTCCCGGGGCGCGCGACGGAATTGCGGGAGCGGTTCCGCCGTCGCAGGGAAGAACGGTCCCGCTCGGGCGGGACGTGAAGAAGGCGGCGACCGACGCCGCCCGGACAGGAGAACGCCATGTCGCGATGGATCGCAGCCCTCGCCCTCTCCCTGCTGCTGGCGACTCCGGCCGTCGCCGGCGGCATCGACGACATCCGCGCCGGTAACGAGGCCTTCGCCGAGCAGCGCTACGATGCCGCCCTCGAGGCCTACACGCGTGCCATCGTGTCGGGGGAGCTCGACACGGAGGCGCTGGCGCTCGCCTACAACAACCGCGGCGTCGTCTACAACGAGGTCGGCGACTACGACCGGGCGATCGCCGACTACCGCGAGGCGCTGGCGCTCGTGCCGGGTGATCCGACGGCGCTCAGGAACCTGCGCGTCGCCTACACCCGGCGCGGCGTCGCCTTCGCCAATTTCGGCGAATTCGACCGGGCCCTCGACGATCTTGGCCGGGCGATCGAGCTCGAACCGTCGCACCACCTCGCCTGGCTCCGGCGGGGGGAGGTGCGCATGGAGCTCGGCGATCTCGAAGGTGCGGCGCGCGATCTCGCCGAGGCCGAGACACGCCGGCCGGGTGACGCCGAAATCGAGGCGGCCCGCAAGCGCCTCGCCGCGCTCGAACAGCAGAGCCGCAGCGCCGCGGTGGCGGCGGCGCCCCCGCCCGGGGAGCCGGCGCCGACGGCGACGGTGGTGCGGCCGGTCGCGGGCGAGGCCGGCCCCGCCGCGGCGTCGGGCGTGGAACCGGCCGGGTCCGGCGGTGCCGCTTCCGGCGCGACCGTCGCGGCACCAGAGCCGGCGACCGGAGCGTCCCTGGAGACGCCAGCCGTCGCCCGGGCGGCCGCGACGGAACCGGGAGGCGGGCTCTGGCGGATCCGCGCCGACGTCAACGTGCGCGCCGGACCCGGCAACGACCACCCGGTGGTCCGCGTCGCCCGCCGCGGTCTGACCCTGCAGGTGCTGGGGACGACACGCGGCTGGAAGGAAGTGATGTTCGAGGACGGCGTTAAAGGATTTGTTTACGAAAGGTGGCTAGAACCCGTTGCGGAAACCGGAGAACGGGGTTAACGGAAGGCCGTCCCCCGTCGTTCCGCAGCCGACCGCGGTCCCGCGGAACCGCACGGGGTGACGCAGACCGGCCGGAGGCCGGGCGCATCATGGTCCGAGGGAGCGAGGCCGGACACGATCGGAGGGTTCGTGAAGGCTCATCTGCGTCTCGTCGTCCCGCTCCTGATCCTCCTCTGTGGCTTCGCCGCGCCGGCTGCCGCGCGCACCGAGGCGGCGATCGTGGTCGATGCCGGAAGCGGCCGCATGCTCTACGCGCGGCGCGCCGACACCGGCATCTATCCCGCCTCGCTCACCAAGATGATGACCCTCTACATGCTGTTCGAGGCGGTCGAACGGGGCCGGCTGCGGCTGGACGACCCGCTCCCGGTGTCGAAACGGGCCGCCGGCATGCCCGCCTCCCGCCTCGGGCTGCGCGCCGGCGAGTCGATCCGGGTGGAGGACGCCATCCGGGCACTGATCGTCAAATCGGCCAACGACGTCGCCGTCGTCGTCGCCGAGGCTCTCGGTGGCACCGAAGCGGAATTTGCCCGCCTGATGACCGAGAAGGCGCGCGCCCTCGGGATGAGCCAGACCACCTTCGTCAACGCCTCGGGCCTGCCCGACGGGCGCCAGCGGACGACGGTGCGCGATCTCGCCACCCTGGCGCGACGCCTGATCTCCGACTTCCCGCAGTTCTACGACCATTTCTCGGCCGAGCGTTTCCGCTGGAAGGGGCGCGAGTACCGCACCCACAACGGGCTGATCGGGCGTTACGCGGGCGCCGACGGGCTCAAGACCGGGTACATCCGCGCTTCCGGCTACAATCTCGCTGCCTCGGCGGTGCGCGACGGGCGGCGCGTGATCGCCGTCTACGTCGGCGGACGGACGGCGGCGCGGCGGGACCGGGAGGTGGTGCGGCTTCTGGATCTCGGCTTCGATCGGCTCGGTACGGCGCCGCTCGTCGCCCTCGGGCCACCGGAGCCGCGCCCCGAATCTGCGCCCGCCGTCGCGGAGCCGGCTCTCGCCGAAGCCGCGGGCGTGGAGGCACCCGCCCTGCCCGTCGCCCGGCCGGTGTCCGCGTCCGCCGCGGATCTCGGAGAGATCGCGCCGCAGCGCGGGCCCGCCCGCGAGCGGCAGGTCGCCGCCGCTGCCGTCGAGAAGCTCTACGGCGTCCAGGTCGGTGCCTTCCTGCGCCCGGACGATGCCTACCGGGCGGCGCGCACGGCGATCCGCCGGTTTCCTGACCAGCTGCTCGACGGTACGATCGAGGTCAGTCCGCGTCAGGGGCGGCGCAAGGTCTACTACCGGGCCCGCATCGCCGGCTTCGGACGCGAGGAGGCCGAACGGATCTGCGTCGCCATGAAGCGTCAGCGGCAGGACTGCATGGTGGTCCGCTACGACGAGCCGGTCACCGTCGCCGCGCGCTGAGGCGGCGGCTGGGCCGCGGGGAGCACGGAGGGGGGCATGGAGCGCACCGTTCTGGTGCTGAACGCCGGCTCGTCCAGCGTCAAGTTCCAGCTCTTCGCGCTCGACCGCGGCCGTCCGCGCCGGCGCTTCCAGGGGCTCCTCGAAGGGGTCGGTGCGACGCCGCGGCTGCGCGTGCGCGACGGCGAGGGGGCCCTCCTCGAGGATTCCGCGCCCGATCCCGCCCGGATCCGCAACGTCGGCGACGCCCTCGAGCGGACCATGGGCTGGCTCGAAGGCCGCCTCGGCGGCAGGGCTCCGGACGCCGTGGGTCACCGGGTCGTCCATGGCGGGCCCGACTTCGCCGAACCGGTGCGGGTCGATGCGGCCGTGCTCGGGAAGCTGCGCTCCTTCGTGCCGCTCGCGCCGCTGCACCAGCCGGCCAATCTCGCGGCGATCGAGGCGGTGGCGCGGCGCTGGCCGGATGTCGCGCAGATCGCCTGCTTCGATACCGCCTTCCACCGGCACCACCCGCCGGTCGCCGACGTCTTCGCCGTGCCGTGGTGGCTGCACGAGGAGGGGGTGCGTCGCTACGGGTTCCACGGACTGTCCTACGAATACGTCGCCGGCCGGCTGCGCGAGGTGGATCCGGCGCTCGCGGCGGGCCGGGTCGTCGTCGCCCATCTCGGCAGTGGCTGTTCGATGTGCGCGCTCGTGGACGGGCGCAGCGTCGCCTGCACCATGGCCTTCACGCCGCTCGACGGACTGCCGATGTCGACGCGGCCGGGCAGCATCGATCCGGGCGTGCTGCTGTGGCTGCTGCGGGAAAAGGGCTTCGACGCGGAGAAGCTGCAGCGCTTCCTCTATCACGAATGTGGCCTCGCCGCGCTCTCCGAGGTCGGCCGCGACCTGCGCGACATCCTCGCCGCCGGCACGCCCCGGGCGCGGCTCGCCGTCGACTATTTCGTCCACCGCATCGTCGCCGAAACGGGCGCGCTCGCGGCCCAGATGGACGGCATCGACGGTCTCGTCTTCACCGCCGGCATCGGCGAGAACGCGCCCGTGATCCGGGAACGGGTGCTGCGGCGGCTCGCGTGGCTTGGCTTCGAGCCCGATCCCGGGGCGAATGCGGCCAACGCCCTGCGGATCACACGGCAGGACTCGCCGCGGCCGGCGCTCGTCGTCCCGACCGACGAGGAGGCCGTGATCGTCCGCCACGTGCTGGCCCTGCTCGACGGCGGAGGACGCGATGAAGCTCTATCGTGACTTCGAGACCCAGGAAGAGCTGGATCGCGAGTACAATGCCGCGGCGGCGGTGCCGGACAGCGACCAGGTGATCCGGAGCTGGATCGAACGCAGCGCCGTCGTGCTCGACCGCGAACAGGCGCATCTCGGCCTCCGCTACGGCCCGACCCGCGCGGAATATCTCGACGTCTTCCCGGCCGGCCCCGACAGCCCGGTCCACATCTTCGTGCACGGCGGCTATTGGCGTCGCTTCTCGGCCCGCGACTTCGCCTTCCTCGCACCCGCCTTCGTCGGCTCCGGGATCACGCTCGTCAATGTCAACTACGCCCTGTGCCCCGAGGTCTCCATCGAGGAGATCGTGCGACAGGTCCGCGCCGCCGTGGCCTGGGTCGCGCGCAACGCCGCATCCTTCGGCGGGGATCCGGAGCGGATCACCATCTCGGGCCATTCCGCGGGCGGTCACCTGGTGGCGACCACCGCCTTCACCGACTGGCCCGGCGTGTACGACCTCCCGGCCACGGTCCTGAAGGGCGGCCTCGCCATCAGCGGGCTCTTCGATCTCCGGCCCTTTCCCTTCACCTGGCTGCAGCCGACGCTGCAGCTCGACTGGGGCCAGGTGCTGCGGGCGAGCCCGATCCTCCGAATTCCCGAGTGCGCTCCGCCGCTCGTGGTCGCCGTCGGCGGCGGCGAGACCGCCGAGTTCCGCCGCCAGAGCCGCGACTTCCACGAGGCCTGCGTCGCCCGCGGGCTGGTCTGCGGCCATATCGAGGTCCCCGGCCTCGACCACTTCCGCGTCCTCGGCGAGCTCGAACGCCCGGACAGCGAACTCTTCCGCGCTCTCCTCGATCTCGTCCACGGCGCGTGAGCGCGTGCCGCCCCCGGTCCGGCGTCCCCGGTCTTCGCGGGTCGCGCGATTCCCGGACTTGAGGGGACGGGGACCCGCGCGCATAGTGGCGGACGGCCCCGGAGCGATCGAGCCGGAGGCGGGAGAGAACGCATGGCCCATGCCGTCGAATACATCGAAGGAATCGGCGACAGCTACGGTGCCCGTCTGCGCAGGGCGGGGATCCGGACGACGCTGCAGCTGCTCCGGGCCTGCGCCGACCGGCAGGGCCGGCGGGAGGTCGCGGAGAAGACCGGGATCGACGAGGCGCGACTCCTGAAGTGGGCCAACATGGCCGACCTCATGCGGATCAGGGGAATCGGCCGGCAGTATGCCGGACTGCTCGAAGCCGCCGGGGTCGACACGGTGAAGGCGCTGCAGGTCCACGATCCCGCCGACCTCGCGGCGAAGATGCGGCAGGTGAACGGGCAGCGGCGGCTGTGTCGCGCCCTGCCGCCCGAGTCGCTGCTGCGCCGCTGGATCGAGCAGGCGAAAGCGCTACCTCCCGTGATGGACCACTGACACCGACCGCGGCGAGAGGTGCGGCATGGCGATCGGAAGCTGGCTGCGCAGGGTGTTCGCCGGCGACCGGCAGCAGGAAGAGCGCGAGGCCGTCGCCTACGGGGAATACACGATCACGCCGACACCGATGGCCCAGGGCGGACAGTACGTGACCGCCGGGATCATCCGCAAGCAGACGGCCGAGGGTGTGCGGGAGCACCGGTTCGTGCGCGCGGACACGCACGCCACCGCGGACGATGCGGCGGAGTTCGCGGTGCGCAAGGGGCGGCAGATCATCGACCAGCTGGGCGATCGCATTTTCGAGGACTGATCCGGCGGACGCGGTCGGGCCGACCGGGTGTGCATCCGGTTGGCCGGCCCCCGGGGCGTGGTCCCGCCATCGGGCCGGATCCGGCCGCACGTCGCCATCGACGGGAACCATCCGGTTGGCCAAGCATTTTCTGGGTCGCAGCTTCGACGCCTGGGCGCGGCGCCGGCCGGCGCTGCGCGAGGCCCTGTGGCGGTCCGAAGCGGGGCTCGCGGGGCTCGTGCTCGCCTGCTGTCGCGGGCTGCCGCCCGATGCCGCTTCGGGTGCGGGCGAGCGCCTCGGCCGCCTGATCGGACCGCGCACGCACAAGCACCGCCACGTGCTCGCCAATCTCTCGGTGGCATTCCCCGATGCCGACGAGGCCTGGCGCGAGCGCACGGCGCGGGAGATCTGGGGCAATCTCGGCCGGGTGCTGGCAGAGTTCGCCTTCCTCGGGGATTTCGTGGCGGGGCCGCTCTGGGAGCGGGTGGAGCTGGTCGACCGGGGTGGTCTCGCCGCCGTCGTCCGCGGTCGCCGGCCCGGCATCTTCGTCGGCGCGCACCTCGCCAACTGGGAACTCACGCTCGGCATCCCGAAGCGCTTCGGTTTCGCGATGACCGCGGTCCACGCCGAGCAGAGCAACCCGCATCTCGACCGCCTGCTCCAGCGCCACCGGCAGGTGCTGCCGGTGCGTTTCGTGTCGGTGTCGGATGCCGCACGCGAGCTGCCACGCGCGCTGGCGCGCGGCGACAGCCTCGGGCTGCTGGTCGACCAGCGCTTCGACGAGGGCGAACTCGTGCCCTTCTTCGGCGTGCCGGCGCCGACGGCGGTGGCGCCGGCGCGCCTCGCCGTGCGCTCCGGCGTGCCCTTCGTTCCGGCCCGCATCGAGCGGCTGGGCGGCATCCGCTTCCGCATCACCGTGCACGAGCCGCTGGAGCCGGCGGCGGGCCTGCGGGACCGTCGGGAGGCCGCGTTCGAGCTCACCGAGCGTCTCAACCGGCTGTTCGAGGACTGGATCCGCGAGCGGCCCGGGCAGTGGCTGTGCGCGAAGCGCCGCTGGCCGAAGGGGCCGGACGATCGCAAGCTGCGGCGGCGCGCCCCGCCGGCACCGGCGGTCGGCGCCTGAGGTCGCGGCACCGGCAAGGGGGCAGGATGCAGGACGACACCGCGCTGGCGGCGACGGCCGCGGCCCCGGCGGACGCCGGGTTCCGGCCGCCCCGCACCTGGTTGATGATGGGCCACAAGGCCGGTGACAACACCCAGATCCTGGCGCTCGCCGAGGCGCTGGGGTGGCCGTTCGAGATCAAGCGGCTCGTGTACCGCAGGACCGAGCTCCTGACCAATCTCCTCGCCGGTCCCACGCTGAAGGGGCTCGTGCGCGAGAAGTCGAGCCCGCTCGAGCCGCCCTGGCCGGAGCTCGTGATTTCCGCCGGCCGGCGCAACGAGCCGCTCGTGCGCTGGATCCAGCGGCAGGCGGGCGGCCGCCGCCGCATCAAGCTCGTGCACGTCGGGCGCCCCTGGGCGCTGCACGAATGTTTCGATCTCATCGTCACCACGCCGCAGTACCGTCTGCCCGACAAGCCGCACATCCTGCAGAACGAGCTGCCGCTGCACCGGGTCACGCCGGAGCGCCTCGCCGACGCGGCGGACCGCTGGCGCGGGCGGCTCGCCCATCTGCCTCGCCCGTATGTCTCCGTGCTGCTCGGCGGGCAGGCCGGGCCCTACAATTTCGACCGCGAGAACGGCGCCCTGCTCGGCTTCTGGGCGAGCCGCATGGCGCAGGAACTCGGTGGCTCGGTGCTCGCGACGACGAGCGCCCGCACCCCGCCCAAGGCCGCGGACGCCTTCGCGGAACAGCTCGAAGCCCCGCACTTCCTCTACCGCTACCGGCGCGACGATCCGGACAATCCCTATTTCGCCCTCCTCGGGCTCGCCGACCGCGTGATCGTCACCTGTGATTCCATGTCGATGCTGGCCGAGGCCTGCGCCACCGGAAAGCCTGTGTTCATCTTCGACCTGCTGCGCGGTCCCGGTTCGAACCGCCCGCCGGTCCCGCGGGAGGCCCGCATCCGCGGGCGGTCGCTGCTCGAACGCCTCGCCGACTGGCACCCGCGCCCGACGATCTACAGGATCGGCATGCGGATCGGACCGCGCCGGCTGACCCGGGACGTCACCCTGATCCACCGGCGGCAGGTGGAAGCCGGTCGCGCCGTATGGCTCGGCCAGCCCTGGCCCGGCGACCGCTCACCGCCGCCGCCGCGCGACCTCGAGCGCGCCGTTGCGCGCGTGCGGGCGCTGTTCGGGCCGGACGGCCGGCCGCTGCCGCCGCCGCCCGAGCTCGACGTCATGCCGGCGGGCGGTTCGCTGCTGCCGGAACTCTTCGCGCGCCTCTTCCAGTAGCGGAAACGGAAGGGGCGGCCGGAGCCGCCCCTTTTCGCGCAGCCCGCGGGCGGCTCACTCCGCGACGATGTCGACCGGATAGAAGACGTGGCCGCCCAGAGGATCCATGATGTAGCCCTTCACCTCCTTGCGCATCGGCATGAAGACGATGGAGTGGGCGATGGTGATCCACGGCGCCTCGCGCTTGAAGACTTCCTGGGCCTTGCGGTAGAGCTCCGTCCGCCTGGCGGGATCGGTGGTGCGCTTGGCCTCGACCACCAGCCGGTCGAACTCCTCATGGCACCAGCGGGCGCGGTTGGTGCCGTCCTTCGCCGCCTCGCAGCCCAGCAGCACGTGCAGGAAGTTGTCGGGATCGCCGTTGTCACCGGTCCAGCCCAGGAGCAGCGTCTGGTGCTCGCCGGCCTTGGAGCGCTTCAGATACTCGCCCCACTCGAAGGAGACGATCTCGGCCTCGACCCCGACCGCCTTCCAGTCGGCCTGGATCAGCTCGGCCATGCGCCGGGCGTTCGGATTGTACGGCCGCTGCACCGGCATCGCCCAGATGTCGGTGCGGAAACCGTCGCCGAGACCGGCCTCGGCGAGCAGCTTCTTCGCCCCGTCGGGATCGTAAGCGTAGTCCTCGATGTCGTCGTTGTAGGACCACATCGTGGGCGGGATCGGGTTCTTCGCCGCCCGGGCGTAACCCTGGAAGACGACGTCGATGATCGCCTGCTTGTTGACCGCCATGTTCAGCGCCCGGCGCACCCGGACGTCGTCGAACGGCTTCTTCTCGGTGTTGAAGGCGAGATAGCCGATGTTGAGCCCTTCCTGCTCCATCACCACGATGTCCGGATCCGCCTTCATCGCCGGGATGTCGGCCGGGTTCGGATAGGGCATGACGTGGCATTCGCCGGACTTGAGCTTCTGGTAGCGTACCGACGGGTCGACGGTGATCGCGAACACCAGATCGTCGATCTTCGCCCGCCCGCGCCAGTAGTCAGGATGTGCCTTGTAGCGGATCACCGCGTCCTTCTGGAAGGCGACGAGCTGGAACGGCCCGGTCCCCACCGGCTCGAAGTCCACCTTCTCGGGCGTCCCCGCCGCCATCATCCTGTCGGCGTATTCGGCGGAGAAGATCGATGCGAAATCCATGCCGAGATTGGCGAGGAACGGCGCCTCGGGCTGCTTCAGCGTGAAGCGCACGGTGTGGTCGTCGATCTTCTCGATGTTCGCGAGCAGCGACGACATGCCCATGCTCTCGAAATACTCGTAGGAGGGCTCGTTCACCCGATGGTAGGGGTGATCCGCCTTCCACTGCCGCTCGAAGCTGAACAGCACGTCGTCGGCGTTGAACTCGCGGGTCGGCGTGAAGTCCGCCGTCGTCTGCCACTTCACGCCCCGGCGCAGGTGGAAGGTGTAGACGAGGCCGTCGTCGGAGACTTCCCAGCTCTCCGCCAGAGCCGGTTCGATCTCGGTGGTGCCGAGCCGGAACTCGACGAGCCGGTTGAAGATCTGCCGCGAGGAGGCGTCGAAGGTGGTGCCGGCGGTGTAGAAGGCGGGGTTGAACCCCTCCGGATTGCCCTCCGAACAGTAGACCAGCGTCTTCGCGGCGGCGGCCGACGCCGTCGCCATCGCGACCAGCGCCAGGGCCGAGACCGTGCCCAGCATCCGTTTCATGAGCTGCTCCCTCCGTCTGCCTCGTCGCTTCGGGTCGAAGCCGCCTGCCCCGACCGCCGCACCAGCCTTACCGCACCTCGCTCCCGCCCGGAAGAGCGAACGCACGTCCGCACCGGCCGCGGCTCCGGTCGCCACGGCGCGGAGCGGTCCTCTGTCGCGGCAGGTTCTGTCGGCGGCAGGGCGTGCGGGGGATGCGAAGGGACGATCTGCACGCTCCCGTCGGCCCGGGCCACGGCCGTCCGGTTGCGTCCGGCCGCCTTGGCGGCGTAGAGGGCGCGGTCGGCCCGACGCAGCAGCGTCTCGAACTCGCGGTCGCCTTCGAACGAGGCGAGACCGATGCTGACGCTCACCGGGATCTCGCGGCCTGCCGCGCGCACAGGGGTGTCGGCGACGAGCCGGCGGGTCCGTTCGGCGTAGTCGACGGCGGCGAAGAGATCCGTGTCGCGCAAAAGGATCACGAATTCCTCGCCGCCGAAGCGGCTCACGATGTCCGAGCGCCGGGTCCGCGCGCAGAGGCGGCGCGCCACCTCGACGAGCGCCCGGTCGCCGGTCTCGTGGCCGAACCGGTCGTTCAGCTGCTTGAAATGGTCGATGTCGACGAAGGCGACGACGAGACGCCGGTCGGAACGGCGGCCGAGGGCGAGCTCGGCGGCCGCGAGCCGGACCGCGGCACCGCGATTGTAGACGCCCGTGAGCGGATCGCGCTCGGCGCTGCGCTCGAGGGCGGCGATGGTCGAGGCCGCGCGGCGCGCGGCGAGCCCGTAGCCGATCACGAAGGCGAATGCTGCCGCAGCCAGCGTCACGGCCCAGGACGTCGCCCCGGCGAAGCCGAGGGCGACGGCGACGGCAGCGAGGCCGGCGGCCCGGAGCAGCAGCGGACGGGCAAATTCGGGAAAGCGCAGCGGAAACGTCATGATACCGGTCCCTGCAGCGAAACATCCGCACGGCGTTCGCACCGACACCGCAGGCCCGGTGTGCCCGGCACCTGTATCACCTTTCGATGTCGGTGCCAACCCGATCGAGACAATCTCCGATAGTGTCCCGCGTTCCGTTTACCCGCCGTTAACCCGCCGCCGGCATGCTCGCCCGCGGACAGGGCAGCAGCGGGGCCGACATGCACGACCGAGCCGTGGGCCGAGTGGGGCGGTGGTGGGTCGCGGTGGCGACGTTCCTGATCCTCGGCGTCGCCGGCTGGGGCGGCGGGGCGGCCTCGGCGACGGTGCCGGCCCTCCTCGGCACGGTCTCGATCCGCGCGTCGGAGGCGGTCCGTCTGCCGCGCTGGGAGGAGGCCCGGCGCCGCATCGCCGGAGACGTCGCACTGGTGGTCGCCTGCCGGGAACGGCCCGCGGCCTGCGACGGCCCGGCCGTGCGCCGGTGGGCGGCGCTGCTGCGTCGTGCCGCAACCCTCGCGCCGCGCGACCGGCTGCGCGCCGTCAACCTCCACGCCAACCGCCAGCCCTACGTGCTGGACCGGCGCAACTGGGGAATGCGGGACTACTGGGCCTCGCCGATCGAGTTCCTTGAGCGTTCGGGCGACTGCGAGGACTATGCGATCTTCAAGTATGCGAGCCTCCGCCTGCTCGGCTTTTCCGCCGACGATCTGCGCATCGTCGTGCTGCACGACGCGCGCCGCGGCATCGATCACGCGGTGCTGGCGGTGCATCTCGACGGGGAGATCCTCCTGCTCGACAATGTCGAGGACCGCATCCGCACCGATCGGGAGGTGCCGCACTATCTCCCCTACTATTCGGTGAACGAGCGGGCCCGCTGGGTGCAGCTTCCGTTGAGCGACCCGGCGCCCGGCGGGGGACGCACGATCGAACTCCGCCCGCGCACGCGCGCCGTACCCGTCCCCGTCCGTCGTCCGCAGCCGGCCGGATGACGGCGCGTGGGAGTCGACCGTCGGCGGCAGGTCCGGCCGCTCGCCGGTCTCAGATCTCCTCCGCGATCGCCCGCCCGAGTTCGGCGGTGGTGGCGGTGCCGCCCATGTCCGGCGTGCGGACCCGGCCGGAGGCGAGCACGCGCTCGATCGCCCCGACGATGGCGGCGGCGGCTGCGGTCTCGCCGAGATGCTCGCACATCATCGCCCCCGACCAGATCTGGCCGATCGGATTGGCGATCCCGCGCCCGGCGATGTCAGGGGCCGAGCCGTGCACGGGCTCGAACATCGAGGGGAAGCGCCGCTCCGGGTTCAGGTTGGCGGAGGGGGCGATGCCGATGGTTCCCGCCACGGCGGGGCCCAGATCCGAGAGGATGTCGCCGAACAGGTTGGATCCGACGACGACGTCGAAGCTCTCCGGCCGGCGCACGAAATGCGCGGTCAGGATGTCGATGTGGTACTTCTCCACCTCGACATCGGGATAATCGGCGGCGATCGCCGCCACGCGCTCGTCCCAGAAGGGCATGGTGTGGATGATGCCGTTGGATTTAGTGGCGGACGTCAGCCGGCGGCGCGGACGCGAGCGCGCGAGCCCGAACGCGAAGCGCAGGATGCGGTCGACGCCGTGGCGGGTGAAGATGCTCTCTTGGACCACCGTCTCCCGGTCGGTGCCGGCATAGAGCCGCCCGCCGATCTCCGAATATTCGCCCTCGCAGTTCTCGCGCACGATCAGCATGTCGATGTCGCCGGGCCGCTTGCCGGCGAGCGGACAGGGCACGCCCTCGAACAGCCGCACCGGCCGGAGGTTGACGTACTGGTCGAAGCGCCGTCGGATCGGGATCAGCAGCCCCCAGAGCGAGACGTGGTCGGGCACGCTCGGCCAGCCCACCGCGCCGAGGAAGATGGCGTCGTGACGGACGATCGAATCGAGCCCGTCCTCGGGCATGAAGCGGCCCGTGCGCTCGTAGCGGGCGGTGCTCCAGTCGAGCTCCTCGAACTGCCAGTCGATGCCGAACCGGCGGCCGGCGGCCTCGAGCACGCGCAGCCCCTCCGGCACCACTTCGCGTCCGATACCGTCTCCCGGGATGACGGCGATCCTGTAGCTTGCCACCGATGCTCTCCTGCCCGACGATGCCGCCCGGTCGGCGGCGGTGCGGCCGCCCCGGGCGCGGTGACGGCCATAGACCATGCGACGCGGAGGCGAAAGCCGGATCGGACCGTTCGCGGTGATGCGCGAACCCGGTGCCGCGCGCCTGTGGCTCGCGGGCTTCGCGGTGAGTGTGATGCGCTGGCTCGAGATGCTCGCCTACAGCCTCTTCGCCCTCGGCGCCACCGGCTCGCCGCTGGTCGTCGCCCTCACCGTCGTCTGCCGGATGGCGCCGCTGCTCGTCGCCACCCCGCTGCTCACCACGCTCGCCGAGCGCATCGGGCGCAGGACCGCACTCGTCGCCGCCTTCGCCGCCATGACCGGACTGTTCGCGCTCCTCCTCCTCGTCGAGGCCAGCTCCGGGGTCGGCATCGGTGCGGTGCTCCTGGCTTCGCTCGCCGCCGGGATCTTCTGGTCGCTCGAATTCCCGCTGCGGCGGACCATGCTCGCCGAGCTCGGCGGCCTCGCCCGGATCGGCGCCAGCATGGGCCTCGAGATCACCTCGAACCAGATCACGCGGGTCGCCGGCGCGGTGCTCGGCGGGGCCAGCGTCGCCTGGCTCGGGCTCGGCGGTGTCTTCGCGATCGGTCTCGTTCTCTACGGCATCGGCACCTTTCTGGTCGCCACTGCCGACGCCGGGCACCGACCGCCTTCCGGACCGGTCGGGGCCGCGGCGCTGCTCGCCGGCATCCGCGACGGCTGGCGGACGGTGCGGGGCAACGGCCTGCTCGAAGGCACGATCGCCGTCTCGGCGGTCTTCAATCTCTTCGCCTTCCCCTATGTGGCGCTGGCGCCGGTGATCGCCGAACGCCGCCACGGCCTCGGGGCCGACGCTACCGGGCTCCTGATGGCCGGCGAGCCTCTGGCCGCCGCCCTCGGCGCCCTGCTGTTCGCCGCCCTCGTGCCGGACCGTCTGTTCCGCGTGGTCTACGCCGCCGGTCCGGTGCTGTTCGTCTGTGGTACCGGGCTCTTCGCCCTCGCGGCTTCGCTGCCCATGGCCGTCCTCGCCCTCGCCGTCGCCGGCCTCGGCATGGCGGGTTTCGCGACCGGCCAGATGGTGCTGCCGATGCGCGCGGCGCGCCCGGACCTGAGGGTGCGGGTGGTGGGCCTCGTCGCCACCTCGATCGGAGTGGCCCCCATTGGCCTCTTCCAGGCCGGCCTGCTCGCCGAATGGCTCGGCGCCGTCGCCGCCCAGCGTGTCGTCAGCCTCGCGGGCCTGGTCGCGATGGCCCTCGTGCTGGTCCGCTGGCCCGAGCTCCTGCGCCGCGCCCCGCCCGAGGCCGCCGCAGGGGGCATCTGAGCCCGGCGACGTCGACGGGCGACGGGTGCCGCCCGGCCGCGCCGGGTCAGTGCAGCTTCGCCCAGAGCCGGCGCTTGTAGGCGTAGAAGATGCCGGTCATCGCCAGCACGAACAGCATGAACTTGAGGCCGACCGCCTTGCGCTCCTCCATGGTCGGCTCGGACAGCCAGGCGAGGAACTGGGTGACGTCCTCGGCCATCTGCGGCACCGTGGCGGGCGTGCCGTCGGCGTATTCGACGAGGCCCTCCGACAGCGGCGGCGGCATGGCGATCAGATGGCCGGCGAAATAGCGGTTGTAGTACTGCCCGGCGGGCACCTCGAAGCCGGCCGGCGGTTCCTCGTAGCCGACGAGGAGGCTGTAGATGTAGTCCTCGTGGCCGGGGCGGGCCTTGACGATCAGCGACAGATCCGGCGGCAGCGCGCCATTGTTGGCGGCACGTGCCGCCTGCTCGTTGGGGAACGGCGCCGGGAACCGGTCGGACGGCCGCGCCGGCCGCTCGAACATCTCGCCGTTGTCGTCCGGCCCGTCGGTCACCGTGTGCTGCGCGGCGATCGCCTTGATGTCCTCCTCGCCGTAGCCGAGGCCGGCGAGGTGCCGGAAGGCCAGATACTTCGCCGAATGGCAGCTCGCGCACACCTGCTCGAACACCTGGTAGCCGCGCTGCAGGGCGGCCTTGTCGTAGCTGCCGAAGAAGCCCTCGTGCGGCCATGTCATGTCGATCGGCGTCTCGCCCTCGGCGGCCTCGAGGCCGGCGGGCAGCAGGGCGAGGACGGCCGCGGCGGCGAGAAGGGCTCTGCGCATGGTCGCTCTCCTCACTCGGCCGGCTGCGGACGCGCGGCCAGCACGGGCTCGCTCAGGCTCGTGGGCAGCGGCAGCGGCCGTTCGAGCTTGCCGACGAGCGGCACCAGGATCAGGAAGTGGACGAAATAGTAGAGCGTGCCGATCTGCGCCGCGACCAGATACCAGCCCTCGGGCGGCTTGGCGCCGCAGTAGCCCAGCACGATCACGTCGAGCACCAGCACCCAGAACAGCCACTTGTAGACCGGGCGGAAGCGGGCGCTCCTGACCTTCGAGGTGTCGAGCCAGGGCAGGAAGAACAGCACGAAGATCGAGGCGAACATGGCCAGCACACCACCCAGCTTCGCCGGCACGATCCACAGGATGTCGAAGGTGATGGCGCGCAGGATGGCGTAGAACGGCAGGAAGTACCATTCGGGTACGATGTGCGCCGGGGTCTGCAGCGGGTTCGCGGGCTCGAAGTTGACCGGCTCGATGAAGGCGTTCGGTGCGTAGAAGACGAAGAAGCCGTAGACCAGCAGGAACACCGACAGGCCGAACATGTCCTTGACGGTGTAGTAGGGGTGGAACGGGATCTTGTCCTTGCTGGTCAAGTCGATCCCGAGCGGATTGTTCGAACCGAACTGGTGCAGGGCCAGCATGTGCAGGAAGACGACGGCGAAGATCACGAACGGCAGCAGATAGTGCAGGGAGAAGAACCGCTGCAGCGTCGGATTGTCGACGGTGAAGCCGCCCCACAGCCAGGTGACGATGGTGTCGCCGAAGATCGGGATCGCCGAGAACAGGTTGGTGATCACCGTCGCCGCCCAGTAGCTCATGTTGCCCCAGGGCAGCACGTAGCCCATGAAGGCGGTCGCCATCATCAGCAGCAGGATGACGACGCCCAGCATCCACAGCAGTTCCCGCGGCGCCTTGTACGACCCGTAGTACAGGCCGCGGAAGATGTGGATGTAGACGAGGGCGAAGAACATCGAGGCGCCGTTGGCGTGCAGGTAGCGCAGCAGCCAGCCCCAGTTCACGTCGCGCATGATGTGACCCTCGACACTGTCGAAGGCCATCGACGCGTGCGGCGTGTAGTGCATGACGAGCACGATGCCGGTGACGATCTGCACCACCAGCATGATGCCGGCGAGCGAACCGAAATTCCACCAGTAGTTCAGGTTGCGCGGCGCCGGATAGATCACGAGCTCGTTGTAGGCCCAGCTGATCACCGGAAGCCGGTCGTCGATCCAGCGCAGCATCCCGTTCTGCAGTGGCGCCTTGACGAATTCGCCGCTCATCTTGCCGAACCTTTCGGTGTTCGTGCGGTCAACGATACGCGGTCCTCAGCCGATGCGGATCAGCGTATCGCCGAGGAAGGTGTAGGGCGGGACCGCCAGGTTGCGCGGCGCCGGTCCCTTGCGGATGCGGCCGGAGGTGTCGTAGTGCGAACCGTGGCACGGGCAGAACCAGCCGCCGAACTCGCCGCGCGGCTCGCCCTGGCGGTTGCCGAGCGGCACACAGCCGAGATGCGTGCAGATGCCGACGACGACGAGCCACTCGGGCCGCTGCACGCGGGCGTCGTCGGGCTCCGGATCGCGCAGCTCTTCGAGCGGCACCGAGCGCGCCGCCTCGATCTCCTCCTGCGGCCGGTGATCGACGAACACCGGCTTGCCGCGCCACTTCACCGTCACCCGCTGCCCCACCTCGATCGGCGACAGGTCGAGTTCGGTCGAGGCGAGCGCCAGAACGTCGGCCGACGGATTGAGGCTGTCGACGAACGGCCAGAGCGTCACCAGCGTGCCGACGCCGAGCGTCGACCACGCCACGAGTTCGAGGAAGTCGCGTCGCGTGGCGCCGGCACCCTCTCCGGTTCCGACGGATGCGTCTGCCATCTGATGCCAACCCCTTCGCTGGACGAGCCCGGCGCAACGGCCGCGGCGACTGTATGGACGGTCCGGAACGCTGGCAAGCGACCGATAGTCGCATAAATCGGCGCTGTCGCAGCCGAACCCGCGAGCCCGCATGGCCGGTCCGCCGCTGCCCGCGATCGCCCTGTTCGAACCGGAGCTGGCGCCGAACTTCGGGGCCATGCTGCGGCTCGCCGCCTGCTTCGGGGCCGTGGTCGAGGTCGTCGAGCCGGCGGGCTTTCCCCTCGACGACCGCCGCATCCGTCGCGCCGGCATGGACTACATCGGCCACGTCCGCTGGCACCGCCACCCGGACTTCGCCGCGTTCGAGCGCTGGCGCAGGGCGTCCGCGCGGCGTCTCGTCCTGTTGAGCACGAGGGGCGATCTCGCGTATCACCGCTTCGCGTTCCGGCCGGAGGACGTGCTGCTCTTCGGGCGCGAGAGCAGCGGCGTTCCGGAGACCGTCCGCCGCGCGGCCGATGCCGTGCTGCGGATCCCGATCCGGCCGGAGACGCGCTCGCTCAATGTCGTCACCGCGGCGGCCCTGGTGCTCGGGGAGGCCGCCCGCCAGCTCGGAGTGCTCGATGAGCTCGACCGCCGCCGGTCCGCAGGATGCCTCGGCCGAACAGCAGAAGGCCCGGGCGCGTGAGTGGTTCGAACATCTGCGCGACCGGATCTGTGCCGCCTTCGAGGCGATCGAGCGCGAGGCCGCGGGCGGGGAGGAGCCCGCGCGCTTCGAGCGCCGGGCGTGGGAACGGCCCGGCGGCGGCGGCGGCGTCATGGCGCTGATGCGCGGCCGGGTGTTCGAGAAGGTGGGCGTGAACGTCTCCACCGTCTTCGGCGCGTTCCCGGGACCGTTCGCGAAGCAGATCCCGGGCGCCGAGGAGGATCCGACTTTCTGGGCGAGCGGCATCTCGCTGGTGGCGCATCCGCGCAACCCGCACGTGCCGCCCGCACACATGAACACCCGGCACATCCGCACCACGCGCGTCTGGTTCGGCGGCGGCGCCGATCTCAACCCGATCTACCCGGTCGAGGAGGACACCCGCGACTTCCACGCCGCCCTGCGCGCCGCCTGCGACGCCTTCGACCCGGACTGGTACTCCAGGTTCTCGGCTTGGGCCGACGAGTATTTCTTCATCCGCCACCGCAACGAACCGCGGGGTGTCGGGGGCATCTTCTACGACTATCTCGAGGGCGACTTCGAGCGTCTGTTCGCCTTCACGAGGGCGGTGGGCGAGGCGTTCGAACGCGTCTATCCGGAACTGGTGCGCCGGCGCATGCACCAGCCGTGGACCGAGGAGGAGCGGCAGTACCAGCTCGTCCGCCGCGGCCGCTACGTCGAATTCAACCTGGTCTACGACCGCGGCACCCGCTTCGGTCTCGAGACCGGCGGCAATCCCGAGGCGGTGCTGATGTCGCTGCCGCCGCTCGCCGCCTGGCCCTGATCCCCGACCTCCGGAGACCTTCCGTGGACGTCAGCCGCATTCCTCCCGGACGCAAGCCGCCCGAAGAGATCAATGTGCTGATCGAGGTGCCGCTGCGCGCCGATCCGATCAAATACGAGTTCGACAAGGAGACGGGTGCGATCTTCGTCGACCGCTATCTCTACACGACGATGTTCTACCCCTGCAATTACGGCTTCGTGCCGAACACGCTGGCCGAGGACGGCGATCCGGTCGACGTCATGGTCGTCGGGCGGATGCCGGTGCTGCCGGGGGCGGTGCTGCGGGTGCGACCGATCGGCGTCCTCGAGATGGAGGACGAGGCCGGCATGGACGAGAAGATCCTCGGCGTGCCGATCGCCCGCATCACGCCGGTCTATTCGAACGTGCGCACCTATCGGGACCTGCCGGAGCTGGATCTCGCGCGCATCGCCCATTTCTTCGAGCACTACAAGGACCTCGAGCCCGACAAGTGGGTCCGGGTGATCGGCTGGGAGGGCCCGGAGCGGGCCCACGAGCTGATCATGGCGGCGATCGCGCGTGCCGCGGCGAAGGAGAGTGGCGCGTGAGCCCGGCCGCCGCACCCGTGCCGGACCCGGTCGGGCATCATCGGACGCAACCCATCGACGGGCAGGAACCGAGCAGATGAGCGAAGCGAAACGGACCGTGCGCGAGGCCGTCGCGGTCTTCGAGGACATCGCCGATCTCGACGAGGCCGTGCGCGAACTCCGTGCCGCCGGCTTCGCGAAGGAGGACATCAACATCCTCGCCGGGGTGGAAACGGTCGAGAAGAAGCTCGGCCGCCGCTTCCGGCGGGTCGAGGACCTCGAGGACGAGCCGTCCGCGCCGCGGGTGGTGTTCGAGCCTCTGACCGAGCTCGAGGAGCGCGAGAAGACGGTGGCGAACTCGCTCACCATCCTTCCGACCCTCCTCGCCGCCGGCACGGTCGTCGCCTCGGGCGGGGCGCTCGCCGCCGCCATCGTCGGCACCGCCGTCGCGGGCGCCCTGCTCGCCACGGTGCTGACCCGCTGGATGGACGAGCGGCGCGCACGCTGGCTGCAGGAGCAGCTCGAGCGCGGTGGGATCCTGCTCTGGGTGCGCACCCGGGACGAGGCGGCCGAGCGCAGGGCGGTCGGGATCCTGACGCGCCACTCGACGCACGACGTGCACGTGCACGAGATCCCGGCGCCGGAGTGAGGCGCTCTAGTCGTCCGGCAGCACCGCGCCGGGGTTCATGATGCCGCGGGGGTCGAGGGCGCGCTTCAGGGTGCGCATCAGATCCCGTTCGACCGGCGACCTGAAGCGTCGCATCTCGTCGAGCTTGAGGCGGCCGACGCCGTGTTCGGCGCTGAACGAACCGCCGAGCGCCGCGACCCGGGCCACGAGCTCTGCGAGGAGCTGCGGCCGCAGCTCTTCGATCCGGTCCGGCGGGACCACGAAGTTGAAGTGCAGGTTGCCGTCGCCGACGTGGCCGAAGGGGATCGGCACCACCTCCGGCCAGCGCTCGCGCACCGCCGCCCCGACCGCGTGCACGAGCTCGGCGAGGCGGCCAGGGGCGACCGAGACGTCGCTGCGCACGATCGTGCCGTAGTGGCGGGTCGCCTCGCTCTGCCCTTCCCGGATGCGCCACATGTCGGCCCGCTGCGCCTCGCTCCCGGCGATGCTGCCGTCGAGGACGCGGCCGCGGGTCGCGAGCTCCTCGAGCCAGTCCTCGACGGCCGCGCGCAGGCCCTCGCGGAGACTCCAGCCGAGTTCGACCAGAAGATGCCAGTCGCAGCGAGTGCCGACCGGACGACGCACGCCCGCGAGCTTCGCCACCGCCGCCTCGACGCCGAAGCCCGAGAGCAGCTCGAAGCTCGAGATCAGCTCGCCGAAGCGGTCGCGGGCGCGGGCGAAGAGGTCGACCGCGGTGTCGGCCGAATCGATGCCGAGCCAGAAGGTCACCTGTTCGCGCGGCAGCGGGAAGAGCCGCAGGACGGCGGCGGTGACGACCCCGAGCGTGCCCTCCGCACCGATGAAGAGCTGCTTCAGGTCGTAGCCGGTGTTGTCCTTCCTGAGCGCCCGCAGCCCGTCCCAGACCCGTCCGTCGGGCAGCACCACCTCGAGGCCGAGCACCAGATCGCGGGTCATGCCGTAGCGCAGCACGGTGACGCCGCCGGCATTGGTCGAGATGTTGCCGCCGATGCGGCAGGATCCCTGCGCACCGAGCGACAGCGGGAACAGCCGGCCGTGGGCACGCGCCGCCTCGTGCAGATCGGCGAGCACGCAGCCGGCCTCGACCACCATGTGCTCGCCGGCCGGGTCGATCTCGCGGATGCGGTCGAGGCGCTTCAGGCTCAGCACCACCTGCCGGCCGCTGTCGTCGGGGATGCCGCCGCGCACGAGCCCGGTGTTGCCGCCCTGGGGCACGAGCGGCACGCCGTATTCCCCGGCCTCGCGGACCACGGCCGCGACCTCTTCCGTGTCGGCGGGCCGCAGCACGAAGGGTGTGCGGCCCCGGTACTGCCGCCAGAAGTCGACGACATGGGGCTCGAGCGCGGCCGGATCGTCGATCACGCCCGCGGGGCCGAGCAGTTCCCGGCAGCGTGCGGCGAAGGCTTCGAGCCGGTCCATCCGCGATCCTCCGCAATCCGGCGGCCGCAGCGGCCGGCCTCCGGCCATCCGCGCGCCTCGCCCCGACGGCGCGAAGCTACCACCGCCGCGTCCGCGTGCAATCGCGGGCGGGAGGAGGGCGTTCAGGCGGCGTCCGGGCGATCCGCCCCGCCGGGCTCCCCGAGGGCGGCGAGCGGGCGGATGCGGGCATCGAGCGGCCGCGGCGCCGCGAGCCGCTCCTCCTCGCCGGTCACCGCGCACGCCTCGAACTTGCGGAGCGTCGGGACGACGCGGCCCTCGAAGCTCGCGACGCTCTCGTTGTAGCGGTCGACCGCCTGCTGCAGCGCGCCTCCGACCCGCCCCAGATGGTCGACGAAGCGGCACATGCGGCCGTGCAGCTCGCGGGCGAGGGCGGCCACCCGGCCGACGTTCTCGGCGAGCTTCTCCTGCTGCCAGCCGTAGGCGATCGCCTTGACGAGGGCGACGAAGGTGGTCGGCGTGGCGATCAGCACGCGGCGGGCGAGCGCGTCCTCGAGCAGGGCCGGATCCTGCTCGATGGCAGCGGCGAAGAAGGCCTCGCCGGGCACGAACATGACGACGAAATCCGGCGTGCAGCGGAAGCTTTCCTGCAGCGCCCGCCAGTACTCCTTCGAGCCGAGCTGGCGGGCGTGCGCCCGCATCTGGCGGGAGTGGCGCAGCAGCGCATCGCTGCGCGCCGCCTCGTCGGCCGCCTCGAGCGCCTCGAGATAGGCGTCGAGCGGGGTCTTGGCGTCGACGGCGAGCGCCTTGCCGCCCGGAAGGCGGAGGATGACATCCGGCCTCAGGGAGGCGCTGCCGGCCGCGGGCAGCCCGTGTTCGCGCACATAGTCGACATGCTCGGTGAGCCCCGCGAGCTCGAGCACGTTCTGGAGCTGGAACTCGCCCCAGCGCCCGCGGGTCTTCGGCCGTCTCAGGGCGTCCACCAGCCGTCGGGTCTCGCCGGTCAGCATCTGCTGGCCCTCCGCGAGCATCCGCACCTGTTCGCCGATGGCGCGATACGCCCCCTCGCGGGCCTTCTCGAGTTCCGCCACCCGCTCCTCGAAGCGGCTCAGCGCCTCGGCGACCGGCCGCATCATCTCGGCGATCGCCTGCTCGCGGGCGCCGACGCGGCTCTCCGCCTCCTGCCGGTGCGCCTCGAAACGCTCGCTGACGAGGCGCAGGAAGTCCTCGCTGTTGCGCCCGAGAACCTCGCGGGCGAGCCCGGCGAAGCGCGCCTCGAGGTCGCGGCCGGCCTTCTCGAGTTCCTCCAGCCGCGCCGCGTGCGCCTTCGCTTCCGCTTCGAGCCGTTCCTCGAGCCGCGCGCGTTCGAGCTCGAGCCGGTCGCGCTCGTCGAGCAGGGCGCCGAGCTGCTCCTGGGCGGGTGCAGCGACGACGAAATGGACGAACGCCGCCCCGAGCGCGAAGCCGCCGAGGGCGAAGAGCAGGGTCCAGATCGAGAAGACCGCGTCCATGCCGGGCTCCCTGCCGCGACCGGCGATGCCACCGCGACGCAGGATCGGGCCAGAGGTGTTTCGCTCCTAGCGCGAAGCGGGGCCGCGGTCGAGCCCGGCCGGTCGCGGCGCCGCCGCGGCTGCCTGTGCCTCTTGAAGGCCGTCCGGCATCCGGCCAGATGGAGACCGGGCGTCCGGCGGCCGGACGCACCGGCGGGATGCGGTGGACTGCGGCGGTCATGGCAAGGTCGCTCTACGACATTCTGGGTGTGTCGCGCGGCGCGAGCGAGCAGGAGATCCGCGCCGCCTACCGCCGGCTCGCCAAGACCTACCATCCCGACTTCAACGCCGGCGACCGCACCGCCGAAGCGCGCTTCAAGGAGATCAGTGCGGCCTACGAGATCCTCGGCGACCCCGAGAAGCGCGCCCGCTACGACCGCGGCGAGATCGACGAGCAGGGCCGGGAGCGCGCACCTTTCGGCGCCGGCTTCGGCGGCGACGGCGGGTTCGGCGCCGGCAGCCGGCACTTCCGGTTCCGCAGCGGCGCGGGCTTCGGCGGCTTCGAGGACATTGTCGAGGAGATCTTCGGCGGCGGGCGGCGCGCCGGTGCCGGCGGCTTCCGGACCGGCGGGGCGTTCGGGGGTGACGACATCCGCACCACGCTCCGCCTCGACTTCCTCGAGGCCGTGCGCGGCGGCAAGAAGCGGGTGACCCTGCCGGACGGTGCCACGGTCGAGGTCGATATCCCCCCCGGCATCGACAGCGGGAAAGTGCTCCGGCTGCGCGGCCGGGGCGTGCGCAGCTTCGGCGGGCTCGCGGGCGATCTGCTGATCGAGGTGCAGGTCGATCCGCATCCCGTCTTCGCGCGTGACGGCCTCGACATCCGGGTGCGTCAGCGGGTGCCGCTCGAGGTGGCGGTGCTGGGCGGGAAGGTCAGGGTCCCGACCATCGACGGCGACGTCGCGCTCAAGGTGCCGCGCGGCAGCACGAGCGGCCGGGTGCTGCGGCTGCGCGGCCGGGGTGTGCACGACGCCTCGGGCCGGCGGGGTGACCAGCTCGTGGAGCTCCTGGTCGATCTGCCGGATCCGCCCGATCCGGAGCTCGAAGCCGCCATCCGCCGCTGGGCGGAGCAGAGGGCGCGTGTCTCGGCCTGAAGCGCGGCCGCCGGGCGGGCCACGGCTCCGGCGGCGGGCCCTGTTCGCGCTCGCCGCGAGCCTCGCATCCGCGGGCCGTGCGCGGGCCGGAGCCGCACCGCTCGTCGCCGCCGCCTCGGACCTGAAGTTCGCGCTCGAGGAGATCGCCGCCGACTTCCTCGCCGCCACCGGGCACGAGATCCGTCTCGCCTTCGGATCCTCGGGCAACTTCGCGCGCCAGATCCGGCAGGGTGCCCCGTTCGAGCTCTATCTCTCCGCGGACGAGGACTATGTGCTCGCGCTCGCGCGCGACGGTCTCGCCCGCGACGAGGGCGAGCTCTACGCCATCGGCCGGATCGTGGTCATGGTGCCGGCCGGATCCGCGATCGGCGTCGATCCCCGCCTCGACGGCATCGAACAGGCGCTCGCCTCCGGGCGCCTCGGACGCTTCGCCATCGCCAGTCCGGAGCACGCCCCCTACGGTGCGCGGGCGATGGAGGCGCTCGAACACCGCGGCCTGTGGCAGCCGCTGCAGCCGCATCTGGTGTTCGGGGAGAATATCGCCCAGACCGTGCAGTTCGTCGTCTCCGGTGCGGCCTCGGCCGGCATCGGCGCGCTCTCGCTGGCCCTCGTCCCGACCCTCGCCGGCCGCCAGCATCACGCCATCATCCCCGCCGACTGGCACGCGCCGCTGCGCCAGCGTATGGTCCGGCTCGCCGGTGCCGGCGCGGTGGCGGAGCGGTTCTACGACTGGCTGCGGGGCGATCGGGCGCGGGCGGTGTTCCGCCGCTTCGGCTTCCGCCTGCCCGGCGAGGAAGGCTGAAGTCCGGAGGGACCGCCCTGGACTGGACGGCGCTGCGTCTCTCGCTCGGGCTCGCCGGCTGGACCGTGCTCCTGCTGCTGCCGGCGGGCGTGCTGCTCGCGCGCTTTCTCGCCCGCACGCGGATGCGGGGGCGGGCGCTGGTCGAGGCGGCGGTGGCGCTGCCGCTCGTCCTGCCGCCGACCGTCCTCGGCTTCTACCTGCTGCAGCTCCTCGGTGCCGGCTCGCCCTTCGCCGCGATCTTCGGGCATCTGTTCGGTGGCCCGCTCGCCTTCACCTTCACCGGCCTCGTGATCGCCTCGCTGATCGTCAATCTCCCCTTCGCCGTGCAGCCGGTGCAGCGGGCCTTCGAGGCGATCGACCCGGAGCTCCGCGATGCCGCCGCGAGCTGCGGCATGAGCCCGCTCTCCGCCTTCCTGCGCGTCGAGCTGCCGCTCGCCCTGCCGGGCGTACTGACGGCTGCCGTCCTCACCTTCGCCCACACGCTCGGCGAGTTCGGCGTGGTGCTGATGGTGGGCGGTGCCATCCCCGGGGAGACCCGGACCATCGCGATTGCCATCTACGACCGCGTGCAGGCCTTCGACGAGGCGGCCGCCGGCCGCATGGCGCTGTTCCTGCTCGCGGTCTCGGTCGCCGCCATGACGGCGGCCCTCGTCTTCGGCCGACGGATCGGGACACGCCGCTGATGCGACCGCCGGCGGACAGCGGCCTCGAGGCCGTGCTCGCCCAGGAACAGCCGATCCCGCTCGACGCCGAGCTCGCCTGCGCTCCGGGCGAACTGCTCGCGCTCGTCGGCCCCTCCGGCAGCGGCAAGACGACGATGCTGCGGGCCATCGCCGGCACGCTGCGGGTCCGCACGGGACGGGTCGCGGTGAATGGCGCCGTCTGGTTCGACAGCGAGAGGCGCCTCTTCGTGCCGGCCCACGCCCGCCGCGTCGGCATCGTCTTCCAGAGCTACGCCCTGTTCCCGCACATGACGGCCGAGGGCAATGTCGTGGCCGCCCTCGGCCATCTGCCGCGCGCGCGGCGCCGGGCGCGGGCCCGCGAGCTGCTCGCGCGGGTGCATCTCGCCGGGCTCGAGGAGCGACGCCCGCACGAGCTCTCGGGCGGGCAGAAGCAGCGGGTCGCGCTCGCCCGGGCGCTCGCCCGCGAACCCGCGGTGCTGCTGCTCGACGAGCCGTTCTCCGCCGTCGACCGGTCGACGCGGCTGCGCCTCTACCGCGAGGTGGCGCTGCTGCGCCGCGAGCTCGGCATGCCGATCGTGCTGGTCACGCACGATCTCGACGAGGCGCGCATGCTCGCCGACCGCATGACCATCCTGCATCGCGGCCGCACGCTGCAGACCGGCACCCCGGCGGAGGTCACGACCCGGCCAGTCTCGGCCGAGGTGGCGCGTCTCGTCGATCTGCGCAACCTCTTCCCGGGCCGCGTGTTGCGCCACGAGCCCGATCGCGGCCGGACCATCCTCGGATTCGCCGGGCTCGAACTCGAGGCACGCTTCGATCCCCGCTTCGCGCCCGGCGAGGAGGTCACCTGGGTGATCCCGGACGGCCACGTGATCCTGCACCGGCGCGACCGCCCGTCGCGGGGCGAGCGGGAGAACCCGGTCTCGGGAAGGATCGTCGAGCTGGTCGAGCTCGGGCCCGATGCGCGCATCACGCTCGTGGCCGACGGCCTCGTCGAGCATCCGATCCACTTCTCGGTGCCGGCGCACGTCGCACGTCGCAACCACCTCGCCGTCGGGGTGCGGGCGCGGGTGTCGCTGCTCGCCGACGGCATCCACCTGATGCCGAAGGAGGCGTGAGGTCTCAGAGCGGCCGGACGGCGACGAAACCGGGCTCGTTGCCGACCACGAGACGGTTCCTGAGCGGCCGGCCGAAATGCGCCGCCTCGATCTCGAACACATCACCGGGCTCGGTGCGGAAGCCGTCCGCGAAGCTCAGCGTCGCCGTGCCGAAATAGTGCACGTGCACGTCGCCGGGCCGGCGGAACGGCCCGTACTTGAAGTGGTGGTGTTCGAGATTGGCGATGCTGTGGCTCATGTTGGCCTCGCCGCTCGAAAACGGTTTGCGCCACACCACCTCGCCGTTCCGGCGGATGCGGCTCTCGCCTTCGACCGAGGCCGGAAGCTCGCCGGTGACGAGTTCCGGGCCGAAGGAGGACATCCTGAGCTTGGAATGGGCGAGCCACAGATAGTTCTGCCGCTCCGTCACATGGTCGGAGAACTCGTTGCCGAGGGCGAAGCCGAGGCGGCAGGGCGTGCCGTCGGGCGCGATCCAGTAGAGACCGGCGATCTCCGGCTCCTCGCCCGCGTCCATCGCGAAGCCGGGTGAGACCAGGTCGCCCTCGGGCGGCGCGATCCAGGAACCGTCACCCTTGTAGAACCACTCGGGCTGCACGCCCGCCGTGCCGAGGGGCGGCCTGCCGCCCTCGAGGCCCATGCGGAACATGCGGATGCTGTCGGTGAGCTCCTCCTCCTTCGCCTTGTGCATGCTGTCGCGCGTCGCGGCACTGCCGAGATGGGTGAGGCCGGTCCCGGTCACCAGCATGTGCGCCGGATCCGGATGATCGACCGGCGGCAGCAGGCGCCGCTCTCCGATCACCTGCTCGTAGTCCTCGCTGCGCGCGCCTGCGAGCCCTGCGGCCGTCTCCCCGAGCGAACGGCCGGACGCGAACGCTCGGGACGCGAGCTCCACGACCGAAGCGATGCCGTCGAGCAGGCGCAGGCGCGCGCCATCGACGATCGCCACCGCGCGATCGCCTGCGGACAGACGAAGCTGGACGAGATGCATGCCTCCTCCCCCGATCACCCGGCCGCGGACGCTCAGCCGCCGTCCGCGGGTTCGAGCCGCCAGATACCGCCGTCGTCGGCATCCGTCAGCAGATAGACGAGCCCGTCCGGCCCCTGCCGGACGTCGCGGATGCGGCCGATCAGGCCACGGACCAGCCGTTCCTCGGCGACGACGCGGTCGCCCTCGAGCTCGAGGCGGACGAGCATCTGGGCGCGAAGCGCCCCGACGAAGAGATCGCCCCGCCACTCCGGGAACGCGTCGCCGGTGTAGAACGCCATGCCGGAGGGCGCGATCGACGGCACCCAGGTCCAGAGCGGCTGCTCCATGGCCTCCTTGTGCGTGCCCTCGCCGATCGGCGCACCGGTGCCGTACTCGCGGCCGTAGGTGATCACCGGCCAGCCGTAGTTGCGGCCGGCGCGGACGATGTTGACCTCGTCGCCACCCTGAGGCCCGTGCTCGTGCGCCCAGAGCTCGCCGGTCGCCGGATGCAGGGCCGCACCCTGCACGTTGCGGTGGCCGAGGCTCCAGATCTCCGGCAGCACGTCCGGCCGGCCGACGAAGGGATTGTCGGGCGGGACCGAGCCGTCGTCGCGGATCCGCACGATCTTGCCGCCGTGACTGTCGGGCCGCTGGGCGAGATCCCGCTCGCCGCGGTCGCCGAGCGTGACGAAGAGCGTGCCGTCGCGGGCGAACACGAGCCTCGAGCCGAAATGCACCCCGGCCCCGGTGCGCGCGTTCGAGACGAAGATCTCTTCGAGCCCCTCGAGCCGGTGACCTTCGAGCCGGGCCCGGGCCACCCGGGTGCCCGCACGCCCGTCCTCGCCGGCTGCGGCATAGCTCAGATAGACGAGCCGGTTGGTCCCGAACTGTGGATGCAGGGCGACGTCGAGCAGGCCGCCCTGGCCCCGCGCCCACACCTCCGGAACGCCCGCGACCGGCTCGGGGTCGAGCGTCCCGTCGGCCGCCACGAGCCGGAGCCGGCCCGGCCGTTCGGTCACGAGCATCCGCCCGTCGGGCAGGAAGGCGAGGCCCCAGGGATGGTCGAGCCCTCGTGCGAACTCGCGCAGGACGAAGGTCGCCTGCTCCGATTCGACGCGCACCGGTTCGCGATCGGCGGCTTCCGCCACGCCGCCGATCCGGATGTGGGCGCAGGTCGTCTGCATCGCGACGGCGACACCGAGGACGGGGAGCAGGCGCAGGAGCGAAGGCCGCACGGCGGTTCCTCCGGGGATGCCGGGTCGAAGATAGCCTGCCGGCGGGAGGGCGGAAACCGCTTGCCTTGCCTGTGCGGCGGGGCAATCTCCGCCGCACCGCTGCTTTTCGAAGGGGGAGAACGACGTGGCGGAGACGATCCGGGCACTGCTCGAGGACAAGCCGGCCGGCGCCCCGGCCATCCTCGCGCCGGAGCGCGGGACCCTGAGCTATGGCGGCCTGCGCGAGCTCTGCGACCGCACGGTCGAGCGGCTGAACGCGCTCGGCATCGGGCGCGGCGACCGGGTGGCGATCGTGCTGCCGAACGGCCCCGAGATGGCCGCGGCCTTCGTCGCCATCTCCGGCGCGGCCACCACGGCGCCGCTCAATCCCGCCTACCGCGAGGAAGAGTTCGAATTCTACATCTCGGACCTCGGCGCGCGGGCGCTGGTCGTCGCCGAAGGTGCCGACACGCCGGCGGTCGCCGTCGCCCGCCGCCACGGCGCCCGGATCCTGCGGCTCCGCGTGCCCGACGCTGCGCCCGCCGGAGTGTTCGATCTGGAGCCGGAGGAGCCGGCGGACGGGCGGGCCGAGCGTCCCGGGGCGGCCGGAGCGGACGACGTGGCGCTCGTGCTGCACACCTCGGGCACCACCTCGCGGCCCAAGATCGTGCCCCTCCTGCACCGCAACATCACCGCCTCGACCCGGCACATCGCGGAGATCCTGGAGCTCTCGCCCGAGGACCGGGTGCTCAACATCATGCCGCTCTTCCACATCCACGGGCTCGTGGCGGCGGTGGCGAGCTCCCTCTTCGCCGGAGGCTCGATCTGCGCCACTCCGGGGTTCGACGCGATCCGCTTCTTCCGCTGGCTCCAGGACGCGCAGCCGAGCTGGTACACGGCGGTGCCGACCATGCACCAGGCGATCCTCGCCCGCGCCGCCCGCAACCGCGAGATCGTCGAGCGCACGAAGCTGCGGCTGATCCGCTCGAGTTCGGCCTCGCTGCCGCCGCAGGTGATGCGCGAGCTCGAGGACACCTTCCGCTGCCCGGTGATCGAGTCCTACGGCATGACCGAGGCGTCCCACCAGATGACCAGCAACCCCCTGCCGCCGCGGCCGCGCAAGCCCGGTTCGGTCGGCATCCCGGCAGGCCCGCTCGTCCGTCTCGCCGATGCCGAGGGGCGCTTCGTGCCCGCGGGCGGCGAGGGCGAGGTGGTGATCTCCGGGCCGAACGTGACGCCTGGCTACGAGAACAACCCGAAGGCCAACGCCGAGTCCTTCTTCGAGGCGGAGGGCCGGCGCTGGTTCCGCACGGGTGACCAGGGCCGCTTCGACGAAGACGGCTATCTGACGCTCACGGGCCGCATCAAGGAGATCATCAACCGCGGTGGCGAGAAGGTGTCGCCGCTCGAGGTGGACAACGTCCTCATGGAACATCCGGCGGTGCGGCAGGTGGTGACCTTCGCGCTGCCGCACCCGAAGCTCGGCGAGGAGGTGGCGGCGGCGGTCGTGCTCGCCGAAGGAGCCGAGGCGGGCGAACAGGAACTCCGGGCCTTCGCCGCGGAACGGCTCGCGGACTTCAAGGTGCCGCGGAAGTTCGTCTTCGTCGACGAGATCCCGAAGGGCGCCACCGGCAAGCTGCAGCGCATCGGGCTCGCGCAGCGGCTGGGGCTCGCGGAATGAGGATCGCCATCTACGGCGCCGGCGCCATCGGCGGGCTGCTCGGGGCCCGGCTTGCGCGGGCCGACCTGGGCGAGGTGTCGCTGATAGCCCGCGGGCCGCATCTCGCGGCGATGCGGGAGAAGGGCCTGACGCTCGAGACGCCGGAGGAGACCTTCACCGTGCCGGTGCGGGCGACCGACGATCCGCGCGAGCTCGGGCCGCAGGACTATGTGATCGTCACCCTCAAGGCCAACGCCGTGCCGCGCGTGGTGGACGCCATGCAGCCGCTGCTCGGGCCCGAAACGGCCGTGGTCATGGCCGTGAACGGTGTGCCCTGGTGGTACTTCTACGGCCTCGACAGCCCGTACGGCGAACGGCGCCTCGAGACGGTCGACCCCGGAGGCGTGCAGTGGGAGAAGATCGGACCGCAGCGCGTGATCGGCTGCGTCGTCTACCCGGCGGCGGAGGTGCGCGAGCCGGGCGTGATCACGCTGGTCGCGGGTGACCGCTTCGTGCTCGGCGAGCCCACGGGCGAGCGCACGGAACGGGTCGAGCGGCTGTCGAAGGCGCTGATCGCCGCCGGCTTCAAGGCGCCCGTGCGGCCGCGCATCCGCGACGAGATCTGGGTCAAGCTCTGGGGCAATCTGAGCTTCAACCCGATCAGCGCGCTCACCATGGCGACCCTGGACGTCATCTGCGCCGATCCCGGCACCCGGGACGTGGCGCGGGCGATGATGCTCGAGGCGCAGGCGATCGGCGAGAGGCTCGGCGTGCGTTTCGGGGTGGATGTCGAGAAGCGCATCGACGGTGCCGCGGCGGTCGGGGCCCACAGGACCTCGATGCTGCAGGATCTGGAGCGCGGCCGGCCGATGGAGATCGACGCGCTGGTGGGTGCGGTGCAGGAGCTCGGCCGCATCGTCGAAGTGCCGACGCCGACCATCGACACCGTGCTGGCGCTCGTCCGGCTGCGCGCCCGCGTCGCCGGCTGCTATCCCTGAGGCGCGACCGGCTCACTCCTCCCCGGCTTCGAGCTCCTCGACCCAGCGCCGCAGCCGGGCCACGTCCTCGACCACGAGTGCCCCGGGACGGCGCACCACCAGCCCCTCGCGCTGGAGCTGGGCGAGCGTGCGCGAGACGGCCTCGCGGTGGGTGCTCACGCGGCTCGCGATGTCGGCGTGGCGCGGCGGCGGTGACAGCAGGACGCGGCCTTCGCCGCCACCCGCCTGCACGCACAGCCGCAGCATCTCGTGCACGACCCGCGCCGCCACGGGCAGGCTGAACTCGTAGACCCGCTCGGAGAGCGCGCGCACGAGGGCCGCGAGCCTCTTCAGCAGATTGTCTGTCACCTGCGGGTCCGCCCGCAGCATCTCGACGAAGCCGGCATGGTCGAGGACACCGACGTCCGCGGGCAAGAGCGCCACCACGTTCGCCGAGCGCGGCCCGCCGTCGATGGCCGCGATCTCGCCGAAGGTCTCGCCCGGACCGAGATCGCGGAACGCCACTTCCCGGCCGCTCGCCGAATAGAGGGTGACCCGCACGCGGCCGGACAGCACGAAGAAGAGCTTGCGGCCCGGGTCGCGCTCGCCCACCACCACCTGACCGGGCTCGAAATGGCGGACCTGCAGCCGCTCGCAGAGCCGGTCGAGCGTGGTCCCGGCTGCACCCCCGAGAAGTTCCGATCGGGCGAGGACGCCCCGGACGTCGATGCCAGCGGTCACGGCTCCGGCCTCCCCCTCCGGTCTCCGTTGACGCTTCCATCCAAGCGCGCGGCGCCGCGCACCGCAAGATCCCGCCTTGCCACGCTCTTCGGAGTCTGGACGAAGTGCCGGCGGGCGGAGACGATGCCGGCGCCTTCGGGAGAGACCGCGTGCCGCCGCAGACGAACCGGGCCCGCGAGGTCGGGCCGCGCGCCCTCGAGGTGCTGCTCGCCTTCGCCGCCCTCGGCCTGCGCTCGTTCGGCGGCCCGGTCGCGCACATCGGCTATTTCCACGAGGCCTTCGTGCGCCGCAGGCGGTGGCTCGACGGTGACACCTTCGCGCATCTCGTGGCGCTCGCGCAGATGCTGCCCGGGCCCGCGAGCAGCCAGGTGGGCATGGCGATCGGCCTGCTGCGCGCCGGCCCGCCCGGTGCGATCTGCGCCTGGATCGGCTTCACCCTGCCCTCCGCACTCGCCATGCTGCTCCTCGGCCTCGGCGCCGCGCGGCTCGATCCCGAGCGCATCGGACCGTTCCTCGACGGCTTCGAGATCGCGGCTCTCGCCATCGTCGCCGAGGCGGTCTGGCTCATGGCCCGCGCGGGCTGCCCCGACCGTCCGCGCATCGCCCTCGCGCTCGCGGCCCTCGGCTGTGTGCTGCTGGTCCAGGGTGTGGCGGGACAGCTCGCGGCGATCGCGCTCGGTGCGCTCGCCGGCCCGATGCTCGTGGACGTGGCGACGGCCGGGCCGGGCGACGGCCTGCGTTCGCCGCTCGCTCGCCGGATCGCGGTCGCCCTGCTCGCGCTGTTCGCGCTGCTGCTCGTCGCGCTTCCGGTCGCCGCCCGGGCCACCGGGCTTCCGGCGCTGGCCCTGTTCGACGCCTTCTACCGCGCGGGATCGCTGATCTTCGGCGGTGGCCACGTGGTGCTGCCGCTGCTGCGCGGCGAGGTGGTCGGTCCCGGCTGGGTGGCGCCCGATCTCTTCGTCGCCGGCTACGGTGCCGCGCAGGCGGTGCCCGGCCCGCTGCTCTCCTTCGCCGCCTATCTCGGGGCGGTGGCATCCCCGGGCGGTGGTGTCGGCGGCGGGCTCGTCGCGCTCGTCGCGATCTTCCTGCCCTCCTTCCTGCTCGTGCTCGGCACGGTCCCCTTCCTCGCGGCGCTGCGCGCCCGGCCGCTGGTCGGCCGGGCCCTCGCCGGCGTCAACGCGGCCGTCGTCGGCCTGCTGCTCGCGGCGCTCTACGATCCGGTGTGGCTGCACGCGGTCGAAGGCCGGGACGATTTCCTGCTCGCCGCGCTGGCCTTCGCCGCGCGACGCTTCTGGAACGCGCCGGTCTGGGCGGTGGTGGGGAGCTGTGCCGGCCTCGCTGCCCTGCGCGCCGTGCTCTGAGGTCAGACCCCGCGGCGGCGCCGGCTCGCCGCCTTCTTCTTCGCTTCCGCGAGGCGGCGTTTCTTCTCGCGCAGATTGCGCTCCTGCGGCTTCTCGGCAGGCGCGGCGCGGACGGGCAGCCCCGGTGCGTCGAGGCCCAGCGCGTGCGCTTCGAGGCGGCGGATCTCGTCCCTGAGCCGTGCCGCCTCCTCGAACTCGAGATTGGCGGCATGCTCGCGCATGCGTTTCTCGAGCTCGCCGATGTGCGCCTCGAGGTCGAGGCCGGTGAGGTGCACGGGGCCCTCGGCGCCGAGATCCACGGTCACATAGTCGCGCTCGAAGACACCCTGCAGGATGTCGCCGATGCGCTTCGCGACCGTCTGCGGCGTGATGCCGTGCGCCTCGTTCCAGGCGATCTGCTTCCTGCGCCGCCGCTCGGTCTCGCGGATCGCGGCTTCGAGTGATTTCGTCATGCTGTCGGCATAGAGAATCGCGCGCCCTTCGACGTTGCGCGCCGCCCGGCCGATGGTCTGGATGAGCGAGGTCTCGGAGCGCAGGTATCCCTCCTTGTCGGCGTCGAGGATGGCGACGAGGCCGCACTCCGGGATGTCGAGGCCCTCGCGCAGCAGGTTGATGCCGACGAGCACGTCGAACTTCCCGAGCCGGAGATCGCGGACGATCTCGATGCGCTCGAGCGTGTCGACATCCGAGTGCATGTAGCGTACCCGCACGCCGTTGTCGTGCAGGTACTCGGCGAGGTCTTCGGCCATGCGCTTGGTCAGAGTAGTGACGAGCACCCGGAGCCCCCTGGCGGCGCAGGCGCGGCATTCGGCGAGGAGATCGTCGACCTGCGTGGCGGCCGGGCGCACGATCACCTCGGGATCGACGAGGCCCGTGGGGCGGATCACCTGCTCGACGAAGACGCCGCCCGTCCGCTCCAGCTCCCACGGGCCCGGCGTCGCCGAGACGAAGATCGTCTGCGGCCGCATCGCATCCCATTCCTCGAACTTGAGCGGCCGGTTGTCGACACACGACGGCAGGCGGAAGCCGAACTCGGCGAGTGTCGACTTGCGCTGGTAGTCGCCGCGGTACATGCCACCGAGCTGCGGCACCGTCACGTGGCTCTCGTCGACGAACAGGATCGCGTGTTCGGGCAGGTATTCGAACAGCGTCGGCGGCGGCTCGCCGGGGTTGCGGCCCGTGAGATATCGCGAATAGTTCTCGATGCCCGGACACGACCCGGTGGTCATGAGCATTTCGAGGTCGGCGATGGTGCGCTGTTCGAGCCGCTCGGCCTCGAGGTTGCGGCCCTGCTGGCGGAACCAGGCGACGCGTTCGGCGAGCTCGGCCTTGATGCCCTCGATCGCCTGCTGCAGCGTCGGCCGCGGGGTCACGTAGTGGCTCGAGGGATAGACGCGGATCTGGTCGAGCTTCGCCGTCTTCTCGCCGGTGAGCGGGTCGAACTCGAGGATCTGCTCGACCTCGTCGCCGAACATCGAGATCCGCCAGGCGCGGTCCTCGAGGTGCGCCGGGAACACCTCGATCACGTCGCCGCGCACGCGGAAGGCGCCGCGCGCGAAGTCGAGATCGTTCCTGCGGTACTGCAGCTCGACCAGCGCCCGCAGCAGCTGCTGGCGGTCGACCCGCTGGCCGCGGCGCAGCGACAGGGTCATCCGCGCGTAGACCTCGGGCGAGCCGATGCCGTAGATGCAGGAGACGCTCGCCACGATGATCACGTCGTCGCGCTCGAGCAGCGCCCGCGTCGCCGAGTGGCGCATGCGGTCGATCTGCTCGTTGATGCTCGCCGTCTTCTCGATGTAGGTATCGGTGCGCGGAACGTAGGCTTCGGGCTGGTAGTAGTCGTAGTAGCTGACGAAATATTCTACGGCGTTGTTGGGGAAGAAGGACTTCATCTCGCCGTAGAGCTGGGCGGCGAGGACCTTGTTGGGCGCGAGGATCAGGGTCGGCCGCTGCATGCGGGCGATGACCTGCGCCATGGTGAAGGTCTTGCCGGAGCCGGTCACGCCGAGCAGCACCTGGTCGCGCTCGCCCGCTTCGAGCCCGGCGACGAGCTCGGCGATCGCCTGCGGCTGGTCGCCGGCGGGCTCGAACTCCGACACCAGCTCGAACGGCCGGCCGGCCTCGGGGCGGGCCACCATCTGCGGATGTTCCGCGAGCGCCTTCAGGAGATCGAGCGAATCGAGCGTCTCGCTGCGACGCATGCCACCCTCGCGCCGTCTCTCGCCGTCACCTGACATGGCGCCGGTCGCCGGCACCGCAAGGGGCACCACCCGGGGCCGCGACTGGGTCCGGCCGGGACGACCGGCCTCCCTTCCCGCGACCCGCGCGTTGTGGTTCAATGGCTGTAGCCGGAACGGAAGCGGAGGTTCGTGGCATGGCTCCCCGCGTCGACGAGCGCAGGCCCGAGATCGTCGAGCGTCTCGCGGGCCTCGTCGCGGAACGGGTGCCGGCGGCCGAGGCGCCGCTGCTCGCCCGCTTCATCCGCCTGTTCTACGCGCACGTCGCGCCCTTCGACCTCGCCGAGCGGCAGATCGACGATCTCTACGGCGCGGCCCTCGCCCAGTTCCGCTTCGGCTATGTGCGGCCGCCCGGTCGTCCGCGCCTCCGTGTCTACAACCCGAAGATCGAACAGCACGGCTGGCAGTCGACGCACAGCATCGTCGAGGTCGTCAACGACGACATGCCGTTTCTGGTCGACAGCTCCAGCATCGCCCTGACGCGGGCCGGTGTCGCGATCCACCTCGTGATCCACCCCGTGCTGCACGTGCTGCGCGACGGCGACGGGCGGCTCCTCGACGTGCGCGAAGCGCCGGGCGAGGGCACGCTGGCCGAGAGCTGGATGCACATCGAGATCGACCGGCACACCGATCCGGCGGTCCTCGAACGGATCGAGACCGGGCTCTCGCGGGCGCTCGGCGATGTCCGGCGCGCCGTCGACGACTGGCTCGCCATGCGGGGACAGGTGGCGGATGCGATCGGCGAGGCGGCCGCCGGCCGCGTCCACGTCGCCGAGGAGGACTTCGAGGAGGTCCGCGCCTTCCTCGAATGGCTCGCGGACGACCATTTCACCTTCCTCGGCTATGCCCGCTACGCGCTCGAGGAGGACCCGGAGCGCGGGTTGCGGCTCAGGCGCGAGGAAGGCAGCGGCCTCGGCATCCTGCGCGACTGGGGCGAGAGCCCCTATTCGCGCAGTTTCGACGCCATGCCGGCGGAGCTGCGGCAGGCCGCCGCCGCGCCGCTGCCGCTCCTGCTCGTCACCAAGGCCAACACGCGCAGCACGGTGCACCGCGACGCCTGGCTCGACTACATCGGCGTCAAGCGCTACGACGGCGACGGGCGGGTGATCGGCGAGAACCGCTTCCTCGGTCTCTTCACCTCCGCCGCCTACAACCGCAGCCCGCTCTCGATCCCGCTCCTCCGCCGCAAGATCGCCCGGATCGTCGCACGCGCCGGCTTCGACCGGCGCAGCCACGCCGGCAAGGCGCTCCTCAACATCCTCGAGACCTATCCGCGCGACGAACTCTTCCAGGCGAGCGAGGACGAGCTCTACGAGATCGCCCTCGAGATCCTGCACCTGCAGGACCGTCTCCGCATCCGCCTGTTCGCGCGGCGCGATCCCTGGGGGCGGTTCGTGTCCTTCCTCGTCTACGTGCCCCGCGACCGCTACAACACGGCGCTCAGGGAGCGGTTCCAGGCGATCCTGGCCGAGGCGGTCGGCAGCTCCGACATCGAATACCAGGTCCAGCTCTCGGAATCGCTCCTCGCCCGCATCCTGTTCGTCGCCCGCACGCCCGGCGGCATCCCGGCCGACCTCGATCCCGCGGCGCTCGAGGCCGCGCTCGTCGAAGCGGCCCGGGACTGGAGCGACCAGCTCTACGCCGCGCTGCTCGAGGTCTGCGGCGAGGAAACCGGCAACCGCCTGTTCCGTGCCTACGGCAGGGCGTTCCCGCTGACCTATCGCGAGCGCGTGCCGGCGCGGGTGGCGGTGGCCGACATCGCCGCCCTCGACGCCCTCGCGCGCGGCGAAGGGCCGCCGCTCGCGCTCCGGCTCTACCGCGTGCTCGAGGAGCCGGTCGATCTCGTCCATTTCCGGCTCGTGCGGCCGGACCGCCCGGTCCATCTCTCCGAGGCGCTGCCGATCCTCGAGAACCTCGGCCTCGACGTGCTGAGCGAGCAGCCCTTCGAGATCCGCGCCGGCGACCGCGTGTTCTGGATCTACGACTTCACCCTGCGCCATCCGCAGGGGGCGCTGGTCGAGGTCGACGAGCTGCGCGAGGTCTTCGACGACGCCTTCCTGCAGGTCTGGTCCGGCCGTGTCGAGAACGACGGCTTCGGCCGTCTGGTGCTAGCCGCCGGCCTGCCGGCCCGCGACATCGTCGTGCTGCGCGCCTACTGCAAGTATCTCCTCCAGCTCGGCACGCCCTTTTCCCAGAGCTACATCGAGCAGACGCTGGTCCACAACAGCGGTCTCGCCCGGGCGCTGGTCGAGCTGTTCCGGGCCCGCTTCGACCCGGACCGGGAGGAGGCGGAGCGGGCGGCGGAGGCGGCCCGCGCGCGCGATGCCATCCTCGGTGGTCTGGACCGGGTCGCGAGCCTCGACGAGGACCGCATCCTGCGAACATATCTCGGCCTCGTGCTGGCGACGCTGCGCACCAACTTCTTCCAGACCGGCGCGGACGGCGCGCCGAAGGACTGTCTGTCGCTGAAGTTCGACCCGGCGCAGGTGCCGGGCATGCCGCTGCCGAAGCCGGCCTTCGAGATCTTCGTCTACGCGCCGCACGTCGAGGCGGTGCATCTGCGCGGCGGCAAGGTGGCGAGAGGCGGCATCCGCTGGTCGGACCGGCGCGAGGACTTCCGCACCGAGATCCTGGGCCTCATGAAGGCGCAGATGGTCAAGAACGCCGTGATCGTGCCGGTCGGGGCCAAGGGCGGCTTCGTCGTCAAGCGCCCGCCCGCCGGCGGCGACCGCCAGGCGCTGCTCGAAGAGGGCATCCGCTGCTACCGCACTTTCCTCTGCGGCATGCTGGATATCACCGACAACCAGACCCGGACGGGCGTCGTGCCGCCACCGCGGGTGGTGCGCTACGACGACGACGATCCCTATCTCGTGGTCGCGGCCGACAAGGGCACCGCCACCTTCTCCGATATCGCCAACGAGATCAGCCGCGCCTACGGCTTCTGGCTCGACGACGCCTTCGCCTCCGGCGGCTCCGCCGGCTACGACCACAAGAAGATGGGGATCACCGCGCGCGGCGCCTGGGAGTCGGTCAAGCGCCACTTCCGCGAGCTCGGCCTCGATCCGCAGACCGACACCTTCACCGTCGTCGGCATCGGCGACATGTCGGGGGACGTGTTCGGCAACGGCATGCTGCTCTCGGACAGGATCCGCCTGATCGCCGCCTTCGATCACCGGCACGTGTTCGTCGATCCGGATCCCGACCCGGCGGTGTCGTTCGAGGAGCGCAGGCGGCTGTTCGCTCTGCCCCGTTCGAGCTGGGACGACTACGACCGCACGAAGATCAGCCCAGGGGGCGGTGTCTGGCCGCGGAGCGCGAAGCGCATCGAGCTGTCGCCCGAGGCGCGGCGGGCGCTCGCGGTCGAGGCCGAGGTCGTGACGCCGAACGAGCTCGTGAGTGCCATCCTCAGAGCCCCCGTCGACCTGCTGTGGAACGGCGGCATCGGCACCTTCGTCAAGGCCCGTGCCGAGAGCCACGCCGACGCCCAGGACCGGACCAACGACGCGGTGCGCGTCGATGCCGAAGACCTGCGCTGCCGGGTGGTGGCCGAAGGCGGCAATCTCGGCTTCACCCAGCGCGCCCGCATCGCCTACGCGCTCAAAGGCGGCCGCATCAACACCGACTTCATCGACAATTCCGCCGGCGTCGACTGCTCCGACCACGAAGTCAACATCAAGATCCTGCTCGGCCACGTGATGGAGGCGGGCGAGCTCACCCGCCAGCAGCGCGACCGCCTGCTCGCCGGGATGACCGACGAGGTAGCGGAACTCGTGCTGCGCGACAACGTGCTGCAGAATCTCGCGCTCAGCATCGGCCAGCGGCGCGCCGTCGAGCGCCTCGATGCCCAGCTCCGCCTGATGCGCAAGCTCGAGGCGCGCGGCCGTCTCGACCGGGCGCTGGAGTTCCTCCCGGGCGACGAAGAGATCGCGGAGCGGCGTCGGCGCGGCGTCGGCCTGACCCGGCCGGAGGCGGCGGTGCTGCTCGCCTATGCCAAGATGGTGCTCTACGACGATCTGCTCGAAAGCGGCCTGCCGGCGCGCACCTATTTCGCCGCCGATCTGCGCAAGTACTTCCCGCGGCCGTTGCGCCGCCGGTTTCCCGAATACATCGAGCAGCATCCGCTGCGTCGCGAGATCGTCGCCACGTGGCTCGCGAACAGCATGGTGAACCGCGGTCTCGAGGTGTTCGTGAGCGAGCTCGAGGACGACACCGGCGCGGAGCTCGCGGACATCGCGCTCGGCTTCGTGGTCGCCCGCGACGCTCTCGGACTGATTCCGATCTGGACGGCGGTCGAGGCGCTCGGCCGCGAAGTCGGCGCCGACCACCAGCTCGCGCTGCTCGACGAGCTGCGCGCCACGCTGGTGCGCGGCACGCGCTGGTTCGTGGCGCACGGGCCGAAGCCGCTCGTGATCCGCGATGCGGTCGCGAGCTACAGGCCGGGCATCCTCGCCGTCGCCGGCGAGCTCGAGGATCTTCTCGCCCGCGACCAGGCGGTGGCCTTCGCCGGGATCGCGGCCGGCTGGCGGGAGGCGGGCCTCGGTGCGGATCTGGCGCGCGAGGTGGCGACACTGCCCTACCGGCTCGATGCCTGCGACATCGTGGCGGCGGCGAGGCAGCTCGGCTCCGGCAACGGGCCGGACAGCGGGGATCTCGCCGCGCTCGCGCGGATCTATTTCGCGCTCGCGGCGGAGCTGCACATCGCCTGGCTCAGGAGCCGGCTTCTGGGCGCGCCCGTCGCGAGCCGCTGGGACCGCCTCGCGCTCACCGGGCTCGAGGACGAGCTCTCGGGCGTGTTGCGACGCCTCGCGCTCGCCGCCGTCGGCGCGATCGGCCGCGACGTCCCGCGCGAGTCCCTGCCAGAGGAGGTACGGCGCTGGCTCGATGCCGCCGTCCACGGCACGGCCCGCTACCGCCGCGTGCTCGCCGAACTCGAAGCCGGAAGGACGCCCGATCTGGCCATGCTGACGGTGGCCGTCAGGGCGCTTTCCGCGCTCGACGCGTCACACTGACGCAACAGCTGTCCCGACGGTGGAAAGCCCGCGTTTGCACGGCAGCCGGATCGGCCCTATGTTGCAGCCGCCGGGCGCGTCGCGCGCCGCCGGCCCCACGGGACATGCAAATCGCCACGACACCCGGCCCTGCCGCGGCGCCGGGCGGAGGCGGGGGACACGCGAATGGAACAGGCCAGAGCCGTCAAAGAGAGCGAGCTGTTTTTCCGCCAGTGGCTGCGGTCGCCGAAGTCGATGGGCTCGATCATCCCGTCGTCGCGGGCGCTCGCCCGGGCCGTCGCGCGCGAGGTCGCATGGCAGCCCGGATGCCACGTGGTCGAGCTCGGCGGGGGCACGGGGGCCATCACCAACGGCCTGATCGAGGCCGGCATCCCGCGCGACCGGCTCGTCGTGATCGAGCTCGACCGGGCGCTCTACGAGTATCTGCGCGACCGTCTCGAAGGCGTGCAGGTGGTCCAGGGCGACGCCACACGGCTCGACGAGATCCTGGAGCGCCTCGGCGTCGGCGAGGTGTCGACGGTGATCTCCGGCCTGCCGATGGTCGGCATGCCTCTCGGGTTCAAGCGGGCGATCATCGGCCAGGGCTTCGCGGCGCTCGGCGGCCGCGGCCACATGCTGCAGTACAGCTACTCGCCGATCTGTCCGGTGCCGGCGCGCGAGCTCGGCATCCGGGCGCGGCTCGTGCGGCCGGTGCCGTGGAACGTGCCGCCGGCCTACGTCTGGCGCTACGACCGGCTCGAAGGCTGACGGACCGCCGGACGGACACACGTCTTCGCGCGCTCCGGTTTCCGGCCTGCGCCGGAGCGGCCGGCCGCGACCTCACGGATCTTCACGGACGGAGAATGCACCCGATGGCGGATGTCGGCGGGATCGCCGGTGACCGGCTCAGGAGCTTCGTCGAGCGCATCGAGCGCCTCGAGGACGAGAAGCGCGAGCTCATGGAGCAGATCAAGGAGGTCTACGCCGAGGCCCGGAGCGAGGGCTTCGACGTCAAGGTGATGCGCCAGCTCATCCGCCTGCGCCGCATGAAGCCGCACGAACGCGGCGAACAGGAGGAGCTGCTCGAGCTCTACAAGGCCGCGATCGGCATGGCCTGAGCGGCGTCAGACCGGCCAGCGCTCGAGCCGGTACGCGGCGTCCCAGAACATCCATTCGAGCCGCGTCGCCATCAGGTAATTTGCGGCCATCGCCTCCCGTTCCGCCGGCGATGCCGCGTCGTGCGCGGCGTCGGTGAGCGCCGCCACCTCGCGCACCGTGCGGGCGAAGGCCTCGTCGGCGTAGGTGTCGATCCACTTGCGGTAGGGGTTGGGGTCGGCGGCGATGCCGTGCAAGTGCCGGCCGACCTCGTGGTAGATCCAGAAGCAGGGAAGCAGGGCGCCGAGGGCCGCCGGATAGGGCTCGACGTGTGCTGCCGACACCAGCCAGTGACCGTAGGCGAAGCAGGTGGGCGAGGGCGGCGAGGCCTGCCATTCGGCCTCGCCGATGCCGAAATCGGCGAAGAAGCTCTCGTGCAGCGCCCGCTCGACGACGATGGCGTCGTGGGCGCAGTGCGACAGCAGCACCTGCCCTCTCGCGTCCGGCGCGCGGGCGGCGGTGGCGGCGAGCGCGCGCGAGAAGAAGGCGAGATAGTGCGCGTCCTGGATCACGTAGTGGACGAAGCGCTCGCGCGAGAGCGTCCCCGCCGCCAGCTCGCGGTTGAACGGCAGCTCGAGGATGCGCCGGTAGAGACCGCTCACCTCCGTCCACATGCGCTCCGAGAACGACATCGTCCCCGCCCTCAGGCGCGTTCGAAATACCGCAGGCGCTCCCAGTCGGTGACCGCCTGGTCGAACACCGAGACCTCCCAGCGCGCCGCGTGCACATAGTGGTCGACCACGAGATCGCCGAGCAGCTCGCGCAGCACCTGCGAGCGGTCGAGGAGTTCGGCTGCCTCCCGCAGCGTGCGCGGCAGCGACGGCACCTCGCCGGAGGCGTAGGCGTCGCCGCGGAACTCCGGGCCCGGGTCGATGCGGTGGTCGATGCCGTGGAGGCCCGCCGCCAGCATCGCCGCATAGGCGAGATAGGGGTTCACGTCGGCCCCGGGCATGCGGCACTCGACCCGGGTCGAGGGGCCGTGGCCGAGCACGCGGAAGCCGGCGGTGCGGTTGTCGCGGCTCCAGACGATGTTGGTCGGGGCGAAGGAGCCCTTCACGAAGCGCTTGTAGGAATTCACGTAGGGGGCGAGGAAGACGCAGTACTCGCGCGCGAGCGCCAGATTGCCGCCGAGGAACCAGCGGAAGGTGTCGTTCTCGTGGCCGTCCCCGTCGACGAAGGCCGGCCGGTCGTCCTCGGCGTGCCACAGGCTCGCGTGGATGTGGCAGGAGCTGCCGGCGAGATCCTGGCGCCACTTAGCCATGAAGGTCACGGCCTTGCCCTGCTGGTGCGCGATCTCCTTGACGCCGTTCTTGTAGATCACGTGCCGGTCGGCCATCTCGAGCGCCTCGGCGTAGACGAGGTTGAGCTCCTCCTGCCCCGGCCCCCACTCGCCCTTGGAGAACTCGACCGGCACGCCGGCATTGTCCATGCCGTTGCGGATCGCCCGCATCAGCGGCTCGCGCTTGGTGGTCTCGAAGATGTGGTAGTCCTCGATGTACCAGCCGGCCGTCCTGAGGTCCCGGTAGTCCTTGTCGCGGCAGGTGCGGTAGTCCTCGTCGAAGACGTAGAATTCGAGCTCGGAGGCCATCTTGGCGACGAGGCCGCGCTCGCGCAGCCGGGCCAGCTGGCGCTTGAGGATGGCGCGCGGACTGTGGGCGAGCTCGTTGCCCTCGTGGTCGCAGACGTCACCGAGCACGAGGGCCGTGCCCGGAAGCCAGGGGATCCGCCGCAGCGTCGAGAGATCGGGACGGACGGCGAAATCGCCGTAGCCGCGCTCCCAGGAGGCGACCGCGAAGCCGGGCACCGGCTCCATCTCCATGTCGAGCGCCAGCAGATAGTCGCAGGCGTGCCATTCGTGCCGCACCGCCTCGAGGAAGTAGTGGCCCGTCACCCGCTTGCCGATCAGCCGCCCCTGCATGTCGGTGAAGGCGGCGACCACGGTGTCGATCTCTCCGGCACCCACGAGCTCCTCGAGCTCGTCCAGCGTCATCTTCCCGCGCATGATCGTCCCCGAACGTGTTTGGCGGCGGCATCCTGCCCGCCCGCTCCGGGGTCGTAAAGGGGGCGGACGCCCGGCTCACCCGGCGAACGCGAAGTGGACGTGGCGGTTCTGCCGGCCCTTGTTCTCGACCTTGCCCACGAGCACGCGGCCGATCTCGCCGGTGCGCTCCCCCGCCGGCTCGCGCCGACACGCCGCTTGACGCAGGAAAGCAGGTGGGATATATAGCCAGAAAACGATAACAGGTGCGCGGCAGAAGGGGGTTCGAAAGATGCGGCTTGCGTGGGCAACCGGGTTAGGAGCCGGGTTAGGAGCTGAAAGCGGTGTCGAATACCGTTCCCGTCCTCATCGCACTCGGCGAGACGAGCGAGGACGAGATCCGTGACTATCTGCTCGCGCTGGCGCGACGTGGTCCGGGTCCGGCGCACGAGGCCGTGGCCCTCTTCGAGCTCGTGCGGCAGCTCGAGGAGAACGACCCGCCGCCGCTCGAGGCCGTCGGAGAAGACCGGGAGCTGCTGCTGTTGCGTTACGAGACACATGCGGTGGCGGTGACCCGCGAGGTCGGAGGAGAAGGTGGAGTGCGGTTCGTTTTGCTCACCGCTTTCCACGAGACCCATCGGGATTCCGGGATCGCGCGCGCCGGCAGGATCCTCGCCAGATGGCGGGGCGGCGCGGCGGGACCCGGCGAAGGAGGAACGTGAAGCACAACCCCGAGACGAATGAGGCGCGGCCGCGCACCCTGCGCGATCTGGAGCGGGATCTGCTCGCCGATCCGGCCTTCCGGCTCGCCTGGGAGGAGCGCGAGATGGCGCGCGAGATCGCCGCACTTCTGCGCGCGATGCGCAGACACGCCGGTCTCACCCAGGTCCAGCTCGCCGAGAAGGTCGGCGTGCCGCAGTCCGTCGTGGCCCGGCTCGAAAGCCGCAGCGCCCGGCGTCTGCCGCGGCTCGATACCCTCGCGCGGGTCGCCGAAGCCCTCGGGCGGCGGCTCGTGCTGCAGTTCGAGCCCGAAGACGAGGCCGGCGGCGGCCGGCGCGTGCGGGCGGCGTGACGGTGCCGTTCGAGGCGGCGCGACGGCTCTATCTGCTCGGTCTTCTCGTCGTCCTCGCGGCATCGGCGATCCTGGCCGCGGCCTTCTCGGCGCAGTGGACGGCGATCGTGACGGGTCTCGCCGGCTCGCTGCTGCTGACGCTTCCCGCGATGCGCATCGAGCTCTTGAAGATGGCACGCGACCGTGTCGCCGGAACGGAGCCGCGCAGTCCGGGCCTGCGGACGCTGCGGGCGCAGCTCGCGGAAGCGCTCGACCGGCAGGTCGCGGGCTGGAACCTGCGCGACACGCTGTGCCTGTTCGCGGGCGCCGCACTTCTCGCGGCTTCGTTCGTGGCGCAGATGGTCGGCGCTCTCCGCGCGCCCTGAGGCTTCAGAGCACCCCCGCCTCGGAGAGCACCTTGCGGGCCGAGCGGAAGCATTCGAGCGCGCAGGGCACGCCGGCGTAGATGCCGACGATGTGGATCACGGCCCGGATCTCCTCCTTGGTCGCCCCGTTGCGGAGCGCGCCGCGGCAGTGGGTCTCCCATTCGTGCATGCGCCCGAGGGCGCCGAGCATGGCGAGGTTGACGAGCGATCGCGTCTTGCGGTCGATCGCCGGATCGCCCCAGCCGAAGCCCCAGCACCATTCGGTCATCGCCTCCTGGAAGGGGCGGGCGAAGTCGTCGGCCTCGTCGAGGGCACGCCGCACATAGGCCTCGCCGACGACCGCCTTCCGGATCTCGAGACCCTTCCGGAACCGTTCCTCGTCCATCTCCGCCTCCTCGCCCGCCGGAACGCCGGACCTGTCCGTCCAGCGCCGCATGCATGGCCGGCCGGCGCGTCTGCACCTTCCCTCCGCGACCGGCAGGGTCCATGTTGCACTGCAGCAAAAACCGGCGCGGCCGTCCTGCGTCGGCATCCGTCGGAGTGTGTAGCATGTCGGTTCGCAACCTCGATGCCGTCTTCCGCCCGCAGTCGGTGGCCGTGATCGGCGCGAGCCGCGAGTCGCGCTCGGTCGGCAACGTCATTGTCGCCAATCTCGTGCGCGGCGGCTTCGACGGGCCGATCCTGCCGGTCAACCCGCACGCCCGCGCCGTCCACGGCGTGCTCACCTATCCGTCGGTGAAGGATCTGCCCGTCACGCCCGATCTCGCCGTGGTGGCGACACCGGCGCCGAGCGTGCCGGGCATCGTCGACGAGCTCGGGCGGCGCGGCACGCGTGGCGTGATCGTGGTCAGCGCCGGCTTCGGCGAGCTCGGCGGGGAGGGGCGGGCGCTGCAGCAGGCGATGCTCGATGCCGCGAAGCCGCATCTGCTCAGGATCGTCGGCCCCAACTGCATCGGCGCCGTCGTCCCGCGTCACGGGCTCAATGCGAGCTTTCTGCACTGCAGCCCGCTCGCGGGCGATCTCGCCTTCGTCTCGCAGTCGGGGGCGGTGCTCTCGACCGTCCTCGACTGGGCGAGCGCGCGGCGGATCGGCTTCTCCTGCATGGTCTCGCTTGGGGGCATGGCGGACGTCGATTTCGGCGACATGCTCGACTTCCTGCTCGCCGACCCGCACACCCGCGCAATCCTGCTCTACGTCGAGGCCATCACCCATGCGCGCAAGTTCATGTCGGCCGCGCGTGCGGCATCGCGCACCAAGCCCGTGGTCGTGATCAAGGCCGGCCGCACCGGCGAGGCGGCGCGGGCTGCTGCGTCCCACACGGGAGCCCTCGCCGGCGAGGACGAGATCTACGAGGCGGCCTTCGAGCGCGCCGGCATGCTGCGGGTGTTCGACCTCGACGAGCTCTTCGCCGCGGTCGAGACGCTGGGCACGGGGCTCCGGGTCGGCAGTGACCGGCTCGCGATCGTCTCGAACGGCGGCGGGCTCGCCGTGCTCGCCACCGACACGCTCGTGGAACTGGGTGGCCGTCTCGCCGCGCTGCGCCCCGAGACCCTCGAACGCCTCTCGAAGGTGCTGCCGCCCACCTGGAACCGCGCCAACCCGGTCGACATCATCGGCGATGCCGACGGAGCCCGCTACCGTGCTGCGGTCGAGACGGTGCTCGAGGATCCCGAGGCCGACGCGCTCCTCGTCATGAACTGCCCGACCGCGGTCGCCGATGCGGTGGAGTGCGCCGAGGCGGTCGTCGAAGTCGGGCGGCAGGCGAAGAAGCCGCTTCTGACCTCGTGGCTCGGCGAGGCGACCGCGCGGGAGGCGCGCCGGCGCTTCGTCGAGGCCGGGATCGCCACCTACGGGACGCCGCGCGAGGCGGTCCAGGGCTTCGTGCACCTCGTGCGCTGGCACCGCAACCAGCAGCTGCTGCTCGAAGTGCCGAGTGCGGTCGACCTCGACCATCGCATCGACCGCGCCCGCGCCCGGGAGACCCTCTCCCGCGTGCTCGCCGCCGGCCGCGAGTGGCTGACCGAACCCGAGGCGAAGGAGGTGCTCGAGGCCTACGCCATCCCGACAGTGCGCACGGTCGAGGCGCCCGATGTCGAGGCCGCCGTCCGCGCGGCGCAGCGCTTCGGCGTTCCGGTCGCGCTCAAGATCGTCTCCCCCGACATCGTCCACAAATCCGACGTCGGCGGCGTCGAGCTCGGCCTCGAGACCCCGGAGGCGGTGCGCGAGGCGGCGCGTCGCATGCTCCGGAACGTGCAGCGCATCCGCCCGGAGGCCCGCATCCAGGGCTTCTCCGTGCAGGAAATGGCGAGCATGCCCGACAGCATCGAGCTCGTCCTCGGCGCGAAGACGGATCCGCTGTTCGGTCCGGTGCTGCTGTTCGGCGCCGGCGGCATCGCCGTCGAGGTGCTGCGCGACCGCGCCGTCGCCCTGCCACCCCTCAATCCCGAGCTCGCCCGCAGGACCATGGCGAAGACCCGCATCTGGCGCCTCTTGCAGGGCTGGCGCCACCGGCCGCCGGCGGCGATCGACGCGATCGCGCTCACCTTCGTCAAGCTCGGCCAGCTCGTGGTCGATCAGGACCTGATCGACGAGATGGACATCAACCCGCTGCTCGCGAACGCGAACGGCGTGCTGGCGCTGGATGCCCGCATCCGCGTGCGCGAACCGGAACGCCGCGGTACCGCCCGGCTCGCCATCGTGCCTTATCCGCGCGAGCTCGAACGTCTCGTCACGCTGCGGGACGGCACGCCCGTGCGGCTGCGGCCGATCCGGCCCGAGGACGCGCCGGCGCTGCAGGAGATGATCGCGAAGAGCGACCTCGAGGACCTGCGCATGCGCTTCTTCATGCCCATGAAGCAGCTGCCGCCGGCCCTCGCCGCGCGCCTCACCCAGATCGACTACGACCGCGAGATGGCCTTCGTCGCCTTTCCGGACGGCCGCGAGGACGGCATGTGGGGCGTGGGCCGGCTCGCCGCCGATCCCGACCGGGCGCGCGCGGAGTTCGCGCTCCTCGTGCGCAGCGACGTCAAGGACCGCGGCCTCGGTCTCAGGCTGCTGCAGACGCTGATCGAACACGCCCAGCGCATGGGCGTGCGCGAGCTCTGGGGCGAAGTGCTGGCCGAGAACCACCGCATGCTGGCGCTCGCCGACCACTTCGGCTTCCGTCGCCGGGCGGTGGAGGGGCGGCACGATGTGGTCGAGGTGGTGCTCGAACTGGGCTGAGCAACGCGCTCAGGCGGCCCGGTTCGCGAGGCAGGCATCGAGGGCGTCGACGAGCGGCGCCCCGGCGAGGAGGTTCGCCGGCACGGCATAGGCGATGCCGAGGGTGCGCGGCGTTCCGCCCTCGAAGTCCATGGCGAAGCCGGCGAGGATGCCGACGAGGCGACCTTGCGTGTCGATGACCGGGCCGCCGGAATAGCCGGGTGCGATCTCGAGCTCGAGCTCGATCGGCCGGTCGATGCCGAAGCTGCCGTAGCGCACGCTGTCCCCGGCATCGGCGCGCCGGATCCGGCCCGCCGCGACCGAGACGCGGGCGCGATCGGGGAAGCCGAAACCCAGCACCGGCCCGGCCTCCGCCGGCGGCCCGGGGGCGGGCACGGCGCCGCGCACACCCCTGAGCCCCGGAACGCAGACGAGCGCGAGATCGCGGTCCGGATCGAAGCGGACGGTGAAACCCTCGTGGGTGGTCCCGTCGGGCCTGCGCACGAGCACCCGGTAGTGCGGGTCGGTCGCGACGTGCGCGGCGGTGGCGACGATGCCGGAGGTGCCGAGCAGCGTGCCGCTGCCTCCGGCGACGATCTCGCGTCGCGGGCCGCGTCGTGGATCGGCCGGGGCGTAGACGAGGAGCCGGACGAGCCCCGCCCGCGTCGCGAGCTCCGTGACCGTGGGATCGGCGGGCAGGGCATAGGTCCTGGCAGCCTGTACGGCGGGTGTGGCTGTGCAGCCGGCGAGCAGCCAGCCGAGCAGGATCACGAGGACGGATCGGCGTGGCACGGCGGCACGATCCCCGCGAACAGCTGCGTGAAGCCCGGAAGCTGGGGCGCGAAGCGGCGCCAGCGCCCGACAGCGTGGCGGTAGACCGGCTGGCGGACCTGCCAGACGCTCGGCGTGCGCACGTCTCCCTCCTGCTCGAAGAAGCGTAGACAGGCCGGATCCGGCCGCAAGTCCAGAAACCGCAGGAGCCGCCCGGTCTGGCCTTCGGGATCGTCGACCAGCCGCTCATAGTCGACGACCAGAAGCGGGTTCGGCAGCACCTGCTGCCAGTGGGCGAGGAGCCGGGCGTGCGCCCGCCACACCCGCGCGCAGTCGGCCGGATCGGTGGCGAACCGGAGGCCACGGGCGAAGTCGGTGGCGAAGCAGGAGATGCAGACATCGCGGGGGTCGCGGCGGCACCAGACGATCCGTGCCCGGGGCAGGGCGAGGCCGACCATGGCGAGCCGGACATAGTTGCCCGGCAGCTTGTCGGTGACGTGGCGGACCCCGGCGCCGGCCAGGGGCGTCAGCGCCTCCAGATACGCTGTCGCGAGGCGCTGCACGCCGTCACGGTCGAGGTCCACGACACCTTCGGGAAACGGCCGGACGCCGGGTCCGAACTCCGGCAGGCGCGCGGCCAGCGCCCTCAGATCGTCGCGCTCGCCGCCGGCCGTCACGTCGGGATGGGCGGCGAGGATGCGCTCCACGAGCGTCGTTCCCGAACGCGGCATGCCGACGACCAGCACCGGCAGGTCCGAAGGCGCGCCCCAGCCCTCCCGCTCGTGGAAGAAGGCCGCATCGCAGAGGGCGATCAGCCGGTCGACGAAGGCCTCGTGGGCCGCGGCGTCGAACGGGGCCCGCGCCCGTTTGAGCCTGGTGGCTTCGCGGAGGGCGGCGACGGCAGCCCCGTAATCGCCCGCGCGCTCGTGCAGCCGGCCGAGCGCGTAGAGCCCGCGGATGCGGGCGTCTTCGTCCGTGGTCGCGGCGAGCGCGTCCGCGAGTGCTGCGATCTCCGTTTGCTGCGCCGGCCGGTCGGCGATCAGCGCGAGGTTCTGGCGCGCGACCATTAGGCCCGGGTCGAGCGCGAGCGCCCGGCGGAAAGCGTCCTCCGCCTCCGCGAAGCGTCCGAGGCGTTGCAGCACGAGGCCGAAGTCGTTCCAGCGCCGGGCGCGCCCGGAATCCAGGCGGAGCGCCTCGCGCCACCACGCGACGGCGGCCTCCGGCGGTCCCGCTTCCGCGATCGCGGCGGCGATGGCGGCGAGCGTGTCGGCGAGGCGCGCGGCCGGCACACCCTCCGCTTCGAGCTCCTGCAGGAGCGCGCGTGCCCACGCCTCTTCGCCCGCCATGGCGAGAGCGTGCAGCGCTTCGAGCCGCAGCTTCACGTCTCCGGAGGAGAGACGGAGCGCTTCCCCGAAGGCGGCAGCCGCCTCCTTCCAGCGCCCGAGCGCGCCGAGCGCGAGCCCGAGCGCGCGGCGTGGTGCCGCGATCCCCGGCGCCAGCCGGGCGGCACGCCGGTAGAAGGGAACGGCTGCGGCCGGATCGCCGACCGCGCGGCAGGCCTCGCCGCAGTGGTAGAGGCACTGCGGGTCGCAGGGCCGAAGCGCGCTCGCACGTTCGAGGAGCGTCCGCGCCGTCGCCGTGTCGCCGCGCAGGAGATGCAGCGCTCCGAGCCAGTGCAGGGCGTCGCCGTCGGCCGGATCGGCGGCAACGAGCGCCCGGTACAGCCGTTCCGCCAGGTCCGTCCGGCCCGATTCGCGTGCCCGCGCGGCACGCCGCCGGAGGGCCTCGCGGGCGGCAGGCGTCGTCGGCCGCGGCGTCATGCACCGTCTCCGCGGGCAGAAGAAGGGTGGCCGCCGCCGGCCGCGGCGGCCACCAGACCGGGAGGTCGAGGAGGAAACGCAGATGCCTCAGAAGAAGAACTGGCCGGCGAACTGGATCCGGTGCGCCTCATTGTCGAGACTGCCGTCGTCGAAGCCGCGATGGCCGAAAATGTATTCGATGCCGTAGCGGAAGCGATCGCTCGGCTGCCAGATCAGGTTCACATGGACGGTATCGAGGGTCTCGGTATCGGTGGGCAGGAAGGTGTCGAGGGCCTCGTAGCGGCCGTAGACGATGTTCGACTGCCAGTGCTCGCTCCACTGGCGGGTGTAGCCGACGGCGATACCGTACGCTTCGATGGTGTCCAGCCGCCCGTTCGCATCGACGAAGGCGTCGTTGCCGACACCGTTGATGATGTAGCGGCCGATGCCGTCGCCGTAGGTGAAGTTGAGTTGCAGCGAGTCCTTGCCGAAGGTGGGGATCACGGCACTCGCGTGCACGCCCCAGCCGAACTCGCTCTCCGAGTTGGTCCCCGCACCCTCGAGCTCGAGCAGGCGGGCCACGCCGGAGAGCTTCGCGTTCCAGCCGTCCTTGCCGTACTCGACCGCTGCGACGAAGTCCGGCAGCGTGTCGATGCCGATCTTCACGTCACCGCCGTCCGAGCCGACCAGCTGTCCGGCGGCATTGTGGGCCGCGAGCTCGGAATTCTCGACCGATCCGGCGATGGTGAGGCCGTTCCCCGCGTCGAAAGTGTAGCGCAGCTGGCCCTGCCGCACGAATGGCATGCCGGCCGGTCCGAAGAAGTCGATGGTGGTCGGGTAGGAGGCGAGCGGCATGAACAGCGACCAGGTCTGCCCGATCAGCACGGGGCCCACCTGCCCGTAGGCGTGGCGCAGGCGGAAGCTCGTCGAATTCGAGAGCCGCTCGTTGCCACCGCCACCGAAGAAGTCGCCCTCGACGAAGGTCTTGACCTCGCCGTAGTCGGTCGGCGTCCAGGTCGTGAGGTTGATCCGCGTCTGCCGGGCATGGGCGCGGAAACTGCCGTCGCGCTTGTCCTCCGGGCTGCCGTCGGCCGGGATCGCGCTGGCGGCGAAGCTGTCGCCGGTGTCGGGGCCGATGTCGTAGATCAGATCACCCTTCACATAGCCGCCGATCTTGATCGAGGTGTCGGAGCCCGGCAGCTTGAACGAGCCGGGCTTGTCGCCACCGGTGACGACATCGGCGGGAACGGCGGTACCGTGGCCGGGCGGCGGCGGCAGTGGTTCGCGCAGCAGCCGCTGCGCCTCGATCTGCTTCTTCTGTTCCTCGATGATCCGCTTTCGGGCCTCGATCTCCGCCGCCTGCTCGGCCTGACGGCGCTCGAGCTGTTCGAGGCGCTCGAGAAGCTGGCGCATCTCCGGTGACGTGGGCTGCTCGCCGGCCACGGCCGGCAGGGCGAGGCCGATGGCGGCGCCGGCGAGAAGGACCGGCCGCACGGCCGCGACGACTTTGCTGGATCCCCATGGCATGCGCGGGACTCCCCTCGTTGCATCACGCTGTTCCGCGTGCTGGCGGGGACACTGTCGGCTGCCGTGCGGGCGGAGGGAAAACAAGCCGGTTCACAGGTTCCGGCAGGGGTCGTGAGCGGTCCCGGACGGCACGCCGTCGGCGGCCGGGGGTAGCGCCCGGGGGCGGCGCGATCGGGAGCACGCCGGAGCCCGGAGGGCTTTTGCACCGCTCACGCCCGCTCGCGTAAAGGCGAGCGGCCGTTAACCGGATGTTCAGAATGGGCTGCTAGAGCGGGGGCAGATCGTCCTTCCCGTGACGGGTGAGCAGATGCAGCGGATACGCCCGGGCTGCCCCTCGATCCAGAACATCGACCGCAACGTCGTGCTGCCGTTCACGACGCCGCTCCTCGTCGGTACGCGCGCGCGGCCGAGACGCGGCTCCGGCATCGAGCTGCTCGTGCCCAATCCCGCGGGCGGGCGCGGCTTCTACGTGATGGATCCGGCGTCGTTGCCGCACTTCTGCCGCCTGACCCTGCACGACGAGCTGCTGCTCGAGGAGCTCCTGACGCTCGAGATCCCGACGCCGACGGCCATCCGGCGGGCGGCCCGCAAGGTGGCGCTCACCGGTGCGGCCGGGCGGGAGGCGGCGGAGGCGGCGGCCAAAGCGGTCAGGAAGGAGGATGCCGTGGTCCAGCTCGCCCACGTGCTGCTGCTCCTGCGAACGCTCGACGCGGCCGGCGTGCACGACTTCGATCCGAAGAAGCTCGACCCGTCGAACGGCGGCGTCCGCAGCTACCTCAAGTCGAGACTCGCGGATTTCGCCCCGAAAGTGGGCATGCACATCGAGGACCTGTTCGACACGCTCGAGGACATCGCGCTGCACGCGGCCGCCATCGGCTTCCCGAGCGGCGAGTTCGAGAGCCGGCACCGGCACACGCTGCAGCGGGTCGCCGACCTCGCGGGCAGCCTCAGGCGCTGGGCCGCCGTGGAAGGCGAGGAAATCGCCGACGTCGCGCGCCGCGTGGCCGACACCGCGCTCTGGACGTACGAGACGGCGAAGCCGCTGCTCGACGAGGCCCAGGCGCTGCTCGACGACATCCCGAGGTTGCTGCGGCTCTGGCGGGCCGAGGCCGAACAGGTGAAGGAGCGGCTCGCCTTCTGCGACTGGCTGCTCGACGGCTGGGTCGAGGTCTGCAGCCTCTGGGAGGCGGCGGGCCGCGAGAGCCGTTCCATGCAGCGCGCGACCCTGCATCAGATCGAGAAGCTGCTGCCGTTGAGCAGGGAGGAGATCGCCAGCCAGGACCGCAAGATCGCGGAGGAGCAGAAGCTGCAGCGCGGCCGCTACGTCAAACTCCTGGAAGACTGGCGCACGGGCGTGGTGATCGCCGACTGGCTGGAGCGACGGGAAGCCCTGAAGGCGGGAGCCCTGGCATGAGTGGCGGCGACAGCGTCCGGCAGCTCGTTCACGCATTGGAGTGCGCAGACGACGACAAGCTGCTCGCGGTCGTCCAGATGGTCGACCGGCTGGCCAACCGCGGAGCTCTCGACGTCGTCCTCGATCACTTCCGGCCGCGCCTCGCCGTCGTCCGGCCGCCGCGGCCGCTGACCCTGCGGCGGGTCCTCACCTATCCGCTGGAACCTGCCCTGGTTCCCACCCGCGAATGGATGGCCGGCAGCTACCGCATCCCGCGGCACCATCTGCCGGACATCCACAAGGTCGTGCTGGACGGTCTCGGCGGGGAGACGGCCCGGACGCTCGGCGCCCGGCTCGCGGGCGGCACCAGTCGCGATGCGGATCTGGTCATGGAGACGGGGCGCGAGCTCTGGCCAGCGGCCGCGGCGCTCCTCGAGGCGGCCGGAGCCGACCGTCGTGGCGCGGACTCGCACCTGCGCATCAGCTTCCGCCTCGCGGTCCATCTCCTCGCCATGGGGGAGTGGCTCGTGCCGGCCATCTGGCGGCTGCCGCCCAAACCCATCGTCGAGCTCGAGCCCTGGGCGAGGCGGACGGTGGGCGAGCTTCTCGGCCGCGCCGCCGGGCGTGGGCGCGAGGCCTTCATGCTGGTGACCGAGCTGCTGGTCGGTCTCTGCGAATCACCGATGGTGATCCTGCGGCCGGCCCTAGACGGCGATTACGCCCTGCCGTTCCGCGAGCGGGCGCAGTGTGTCGCGGCGATCGTCGACAACACGCTCGGGGAGCTCGCCCGCGCTGTCGACGAAGCGCGGGCGGCCGGCCACCCCGAGCCCGCGGCCGTGGCCGCACTGGTGCTGCGGGTGGTGAGCATCACCGAGTCGCTGCAGGGCGCTCCGCCCAACGTCCGATTCGACCGCTACACGATCCGCAGGCTGCTCGCGGCCACGGCGGAGCTCGCTGAACGGACGGTGGTGGCGCTCCTCGGCGGCCCGCTGCTCGGCGAGTTCGCGGGCGAAGGCGAGGGCGGGGAAGCGGTGCAGCTCGGCCCCGCCGAGGATGCGGCGCGCGCCATCTTCCGCATCCGCCTCGTGGCCCGGCAACTCGGGCTGGTGAGCAAGCTCGACTATGTCTTCCGGCGCGCCGAGCGCGAGTTCGCCGAGGCCTTCGACCGGTTCGTCGAGCGCCGCCGGGCACGGCAGGGCGGTCTGTCGCTGGTCGACCTCGACGTGATGGACCGCATCCGCATCCTCGAGATCCTCTTCGGCAGCAGCAAGGCGGTCGAGATCTGGCGGGCCTACGGGGCCAGGGCGCGGGGAGCGGAGGAACGGGTCGCGGCCGGTTGAACCGGTGAGAGGGCGAGGCAACGGGCGGCCGCGCCGATCACCTTGCGCCGCGAGGCTTCCGGGGCCTCGCGCTGCCCCTTTCGCGCCGGTGCGGTGCCCGCACCGCGACCCGCGAGGTGTTCGTCCGGAGACTCACCCGCGGGCCCGGAACGTCCGGTAGCGCAGCAAGGGCGGCGGCGGACCGGCTCCGTGTCGCCCCGGCCGCAGGCGGTGCCACGCAGCTTCGCCGGCGAGCGCGTGGCGAGCCGCAAGTTGCGGCTGGCGCGTTTGGCGCGACGGATCCAGCGCAGCGATCGACCCGGCCGGGGCGGTGCGGTGCCCACAACGCATGGGGCGCACAATGGCACCACGTCGGCACGTCCCCGACGTGGGGCGGCGGGCGCGGCTGTCCGGACCGCTGCCCGAGCGGCCGGTGCCGGCTCGGCCGCTGCTCAGGCGGCGAGCACCCGCGTCAATGCCTGGTCGTACAGGCTCTCGATCTCCTCGCCCTTGTACACCGACACCTCGCACTTCTCGAGCACCTCGCGCGGCGGATAGATCGCCGGATTCTCGAGATCCTCCTTCGGCAGGAACTGCAGCGCGGTGCGGTTCGGGCAGGCGTATTTGATGAACTCGGCGATCGAGGCGTGCACCTCCGGTGTCAGGATATAGTTGATGAAGGCGTGGGCATTTTCGGGATGCGGTGCACCCTTCGGGATGCACATCGTGTCCTCCCAGCGGATGCTGCCCTCTTCCGGAACGACGTAGGAGATGTCGTCGTCCTCCTCCATCACCTGGAGGATGTCGCCGTTCCACTCGGTGACGAGATCCACCTCGCCCGCGAGCAGCAGGTCCTGGCCGGTGTCGGGCGCGAAAGTCTTGATGTAGGGCTTGGCGCGGATCAGCAGCTCCGCCGCCCGGTCGATCTCGGCCGGATCACGGCTGTTGGCCGAATAGCCCATGTATTTGAGCACCATCTGGATGATGCTGGTGTCGTTCAGCCAGGCGATCCGGCCGCGGAACTGCTCCTCCGGCTCGAACACGGCTTTCCAGCTCTTCGGCGAGGCGACCGACGTGCGGTAGCCGATGCCCATCGTGCCCCACATGTAGGGCATGCTGTAGCGCCGGCCGGGATCGAACTCAGGATCGGCGAACAGCGGATCGATGTGCTCGTGGTTCGGGATCTTCGCATGGTCGAGCGGGATCAGCATGTCCGCCGCGATCATCCGCTCGACGTAATCGTTCGAGGGGAAGATCACGTCGTAGCCGGGATTGCCCTCGCGCAGCTTGGCGAAGAGTTCGTCGTTGCTGGCGAAGAGATCGTAGCGGACCTGGATACCCGTGGCGGCGGTGAAGTCCTCGAGCGTCGTCTCGCCGATGTAGGTGTCCCAGTTGTAGACGTTGACGACCTTCTCCTCCGCCGCGCGGGCGAAGCGCGGCAGACCGGTCAGGGTCGCGGCGAGCGCGACCCCGCCGCCGAGGATCTGCCTCCGGGTGGCGCCGGCCGGGCGGCGCGAGCGGGCAACTGCCATGATCGACCCTCCCTCGCTGGCGAGCGGAAGACCGATCTACCCGGCCGGGAGGCGGTGTCAATCGCGCCCGCCCGATCGCCTTCGGACCGGGCGGGGCCAGCGGCGTTCAGGCCCGGCCCGCGGGTTCCGAAGCCTCCAGCAGCCGGCGCAGCACATAGTGCAGGATGCCGCCGTGCCGGTAGTACTCCACCTCGTCCTCGGTATCGATGCGGCAGGTGACCGGAACCTCCTCCGTGCTGCCGTCGGCACGGTGCACGACGAGCCGCAGCGGCATGCGCGGGCGCAGGCCCTCTTCGAGGCCGAGCACGTCGATGGTCTCGCTGCCGTCGAGGCCGAGGGTCTTGCGGGTGACGCCTTCGGGGAAGGTGAGGGGCAGCACGCCCATGCCGACGAGATTGGCGCGGTGGATGCGCTCGAAGCTCTCGGCCACGACCGCCCGCACACCGAGAAGGAGCGGGCCCTTCGCCGCCCAGTCGCGCGACGAGCCGGCGCCGTACTCGCGGCCGCCGACGACGACGAGTGGCACACCGCGCTCGCGGTAGGCCATGGCCGCCTCGAAGATGGTCGTCTCCGTGCCCTCGGGCATGATTTTCGTGAAGCCGCCCTCGCGGCCGGGCACCATCTCGTTCCGGAGGCGGATGTTGGCGAAGGTGCCGCGCATCATCACCTCGTGATTGCCGCGCCGGGCGCCGTAGGAGTTGAACTCCGCGGGCTCGACACCGTGTTCGATCAGATACCGCCCGGCCGGACTGTCGACGGGAATCGAGCCCGCGGGCGAGATGTGGTCGGTGGTGATGCTGTCGCCGAGGAGCGCGAGGATGCGCGCCCCACGGATGTCGGCGACGCCGGCCGGGGCCTCCCGCGGCATGCCGTCGAAATAGGGCGGCCGGCGGACGTAGGTGCTGGCCGGATCCCAGTCGTAGACGAGCCCGGCGCGCTCGCTCGCGATCGCCGCCCAGTGCTCGTCGCCGCGGAAGACGTCGGCGTAGGACGTGCGGAACATCTCCGGCAGCACCGCTTCCCGCACCGCCTGCGCCACCTCCTCCGGGCTCGGCCAGATGTCGCGGAGATACACGGGTTCGCCGTCCCTGCCCCGGCCGAGCGGTTCGCTGGCGAGGTCGCGGCGGAGCGAGCCCGCGAGCGCGTAGGCGACGACGAGCGGCGGCGAGGCCAGATAGTTGGCCCGCACCTGCGGATGCACGCGGCCCTCGAAGTTGCGGTTGCCGGAGAGCACCGCACCGACCACGAGCCGGCCGCGGTCGACAGCCGCGGCGATCGGCTCGGGCAGCGGGCCGGAGTTGCCGATGCAGGTGGTGCAGCCGTAGCCGACGAGTTCGAAGCCGAGCTCGTCGAGGTAGCGCTGCAGGCCGGAGCGCGCGAGATACTCGCTCACCACGCGCGAGCCCGGGGCGAGGGAGGTCTTGACCCAGGGCTTGGCCCGGAGCCCCTTCTCGACCGCCTTCTTCGCGAGCAGCCCGGCGCCGATCATCACGCTCGGGTTCGACGTGTTGGTGCAGCTCGTGATGGCGGCGATCACCACATCGCCGTGCCGGAGCGCGTAGTCGGTTCCCTCGACCGGCACCTCGGCGTCGAGCGGCGCGCCCCGGGCGAGGTCCGGCAGCACCTCGCCGAAGTTCTTCGCCACCTGCGAGAGCGGGACGCGATCCTGCGGCCGGCGCGGCCCCGCGAGGCTCGGCTCCACGGTGCCGAGATCGAGCTCGAGCACGTCCGTGAACTCGGGCTCCGGCGTGTCGTCCTCGCGCCACAGACCCTGGTGCCTGGCATAGGCCTCGACCAGCGCGATCCGCTCCGGATCGCGGCCGGTGAGCCGCAGATAGTCGAGGGTGATCCGGTCGATCGGGAAGAAGCCGCAGGTGGCGCCGTATTCCGGCGCCATGTTGGCGATGGTGGCGCGGTCGGCGAGCGGCAGGCCGGAGAGCCCGGGGCCGAAGAACTCGACGAACTTGCCGACCACCCCCTTCTTCCGCAGCATCTGGGTGACGGTGAGCACGAGGTCGGTCGCCGTGGCGCCCTCCGGCAGCCGGCCGGTGAGCCGGAAGCCGATCACCTCCGGGATCACCATCGAGATCGGCTGGCCCAGCATCGCCGCCTCGGCCTCGATGCCGCCCACGCCCCACCCGAGCACGGCGAGGCCGTTGATCATCGTCGTGTGGCTGTCGGTGCCGACGAGCGTGTCCGGGAAGGCCACCTCGCGGTTGCCGTCGCGCGCGGTCCAGACCACCTGCGCCAGATATTCGAGATTGACCTGGTGGCAGATGCCGGTTCCGGGCGGCACCACGCGGAAGTTGTCGAAGGCCTCCGCACCCCAGCGCAGGAAGGCGTAGCGCTCGCGGTTGCGCGCGTATTCCTGCTCGACGTTGCGGCGGAAGGCGTCGGGGGTGCCGTAGACGTCGACCTGGACCGAATGGTCGATGACGAGATCGACCGGCGAGAGAGGGTTGATGCGGCGCGGATCGCCGCCGAGCGCGGCCATGGCGTCGCGCATGGCGGCGAGGTCGACGACCGCCGGTACGCCCGTGAAGTCCTGCATCAGCACCCGCGCCGGCCGGTAGGCGATCTCCCGGTCGGACCGCCGTTCCCGCAGCCAGTCGACCATCGCCTCGATCTGGTCGGCGGTGACCGTGCGGCCGTCCTCGTAGCGCAGCAGATTCTCGAGCAGCACCCGCAGCGAGACCGGCAGGCGCGAGAGATCGCCGAGCTGGCGTTCCGCCTCCTGCAGATCGAAGATGTCGTAGCTGCGGTCCCCGACCACGAGCTGGCGGCGGACTCCGAGACGGTCGTGACCGAACAGGCTCACGGCAGTTCCTCCGGTTGGAATGGCGTGCGGCCCCGGGCCGGGCGGCGTCCCGTTCCTAGCCGCTCGCCCGCGGTCGTGCCAGCGACGGCATGTCCCGGCCGGCGCCGGGCAGGCCGGCGCGCAGCGCGTGCAGGCGGCGCTCGGCGAGATGCGCGCGGATCCTGAGGATCGCGACGGTGACGAAGTAGAGCTTGAAGACCAGCACCATGACCAGGAGCGGCCAGAGCATCGAGGGATCGATCGTCGGGCCGTCGAGGCGCAGGATGCTCGAGGGCTGGTGCAGCGTGTTCCACCAGTCCACGGAGAACTTGACGATCGGCAGGTTGACGACGCCGACCAGCGCCAGGATCGAGGCGGCACGGGCGCCGCGGGCGGGATCGTCGAAGGCGTCGTGCAGCGCCATGTAGCCGAGGTAGAGGAAGAACAGGATCAGCACCGAGGTCAGCCGCGCGTCCCAGACCCACCAGGTGCCCCACATCGGCTTGCCCCAGATCGAGCCCGTGACGAGCGCGATCGCGGTGAAGACGGCACCGATCGGGGCGATCGCCCGCGCCGCCACCTCGGCGAGCGGGTGGCGCCAGACGATGGCGATGGCGCTCGCGACGGCGATCGCGGCGTAGACGAAGGTCGCCATCCAGGCCGCCGGCACGTGCACGTACATGATGCGCGCCGCATCGCCCTGCTGGTAGTCCGGGGGTGCCGCGACCAGCGCCAGATAGAGCCCGACCGGCGTGAGCGCGACGGCCGCCCCCGCGACCCAGGGCAGGACCGCATCGGCGATGCGCTGGAAGCGCAGGGGATTGGCGTAAGCGTGCACGGTGCGGCTCCCGGCGACGACCCGGCGGCGGGCGGCCCCGCCGCGCCGCGGTCAGGTGTCGAGAAAGCTCCTGAGCTTGCGCGAGCGCGAGGGATGCTTGAGCTTCCTGAGCGCCTTGGCCTCGATCTGCCGGATCCGCTCGCGCGTCACGCTGAACTGCTGGCCCACTTCCTCGAGCGTGTGATCGGTGTTCATGCCGATGCCGAAGCGCATGCGCAACACCCGCTCCTCGCGCGGCGTCAGGGTGGCGAGCACCCGCGTCGTCGCCTCGCGCAGGTTCGAGAGCGTGGCGGCGTCGAGCGGCTGGACGGCGTTCTTGTCCTCGATGAAATCGCCGAGGTGCGAATCCTCCTCGTCGCCGATCGGGGTCTCGAGCGAGATCGGCTCCTTGGCGATCTTGAGGACCTTGCGCACCTTGTCGAGCGGCATGTTGAGCTTGTGCGCGAGCTCCTCCGGCGTCGGCTCGCGGCCCTGCTCGTGCAGCATCTGCCGCGAGGCGCGCACCAGCTTGTTGATGGTCTCGATCATGTGGACGGGGATGCGGATGGTGCGCGCCTGATCGGCGATCGAGCGGGTGATCGCCTGGCGGATCCACCAGGTCGCATAGGTCGAGAACTTGTAGCCGCGCCGGTACTCGAACTTGTCCACGGCCTTCATCAGGCCGATGTTGCCTTCCTGGATCAGGTCGAGGAACTGCAGCCCGCGGTTCGTGTACTTCTTGGCGATGGAGATCACGAGCCGCAGGTTGGCCTCGATCATCTCCGTCTTGGCCTGCCGCGCCTCGCGCTCGCCCTTCTGCACCGTCTGCACGATGCGGCGGAACTCGGAGATCCTGAGCCCCGTCTCCTCGGCGATGGCGGCGATGTCGGCGCGGATCGTCTCGATCTCCTCGCGGTGCCGCTCGACGAACTCGCGCCAGCCCTTCTCCGGCAGCGCCGCCACGCGGTCGATCCAGTCGGGATCCAGCTCGTGGCCCATGTAGTGCTGCAGGAAGCTCTCGCGCGGCACCCGGCAGCCGGTGGCGAGCCGCAGCAGCTTGCCTTCGAGCCCCTGCAGGAGCCGGTTCATGTCGAACAGCTGCTCGACCAGCGCCTCGACGCGTCCCTGATTGAGCTGCACCTGCTTCATCAGCTCGACCACCGCCGTCCGGGCGCGCTGGTAGCGCTCCTCGAACGCCGGTGGCACTTCCTCGCTCGCCTGGATGTAGGCGAGGCGCTCTTCCTGCAGGTCGCGCAGGATCTCGTAGTTCTCGGCGATCCGGTCGAAGGTCTCGAGGACGCTGTCCCTGAGCTTCGCCTCGAGCGCGGCCAGCGACATGGTGTCCTCGTCGAAGTCGTCCTCCGACTCGCCGAGCCCGGTCTCGGCCGGACCGTTGCCGCCGGCCTGCTCCGCCGTCTGCCCGTCGCCGCCGGCTTCGCCATTCGCGGCGGCGCCGTCGCCGCGGGCCGCGCCGTTCTCGGCACCGGGGCCGCCCGCGTGCATCGCCTCGAGATCGACGATGTCGCGCAGCAGCACGCGCCCCTCGCGGATGGCGTCGCGCCAGCCGATCACCGCCCGCATGGTGAGCGGGCTCTCGCACAGCGTCTCGAGGACCAGATTGCGACCGGCTTCGATGCGCTTCGCGATCTCGATCTCGCCCTCGCGCGAGAGCAGCTCGATCGAACCCATCTCGCGCAGATACATGCGCACCGGATCGTCGGTGCGGCCGAGATCCTCCTCGTCGATGCCGCCCGAGTCCTCCTCCTCTTCGTCCTTCTCGGCCCGGGCGACGGCCGGACCGGTCCCGGCCTCCGGATCGGCAGCCCCGTCGCCGGCCGCGGCGTCGCGCTCGACGCTGATGCCGCGCGCCTCGAGCCCTACGATCAGATCCTCGATCTGCTCCGGCGCGAAATCCGGCGGCAGCGCCGCGTTGAGCTCGTCGAGGGTGATCGAGCCGCGGGAACGGGCCTGCAGCAGGACCCGCTTCAGGGAGGGAGCCGCTCCGACGATGGCCTCGAATCCGTCCGCGCTCCTGTCGGCACCATTGCGCTTCGACCTGCCCGACGATGCGCCCGAATGAGCCTGCGCGGAGTTGGCCATGCAATCGTCCTCCTTCTTCGCCGACGGACGGTCCGCAGCCGGCGGACCGGACCGGCGGGCGAAACCCGAACCCCGTACCGGGATGTCACGAACCGGCGGGCGGATCGCCGCCCGGATCCCGCGCGCCCAGGAGACGCCCGAGGCTCGCGAGACGCGGCGAGACCGCATCCGTATCGCGGTTGCGCAACATCTCGGCGATTTCTCTGGCCTCGCGCCGTTTCGCGGCGATCCGTTCGAGGCGCTCCAGGACCGACGTCCAGCTCTCCGGTCCACCGTCGTCCGGTTGGGTACCGCGCGCGTCGGCGAGCATGCCCTCGATCAACCCGTCGAAGCCGTGTGCGCTCAGGTGGTTGCGCAGTTCCACCGGGTCAAGGCTGGCGCTTTCCGCGTACCAGGCGAGGATCTCCCGCCGCAGCCGCTCGCCTTCCGGATGGTCGAGCTCGACGGCGGCGAAGGCCTCCTCGTGCGTGTGCAGCAGCGACGGGTCGCGCAGCACCGGCAGCAGCAGGCGCAGCGCCGTCTCCCGCTCGAAACCGGCCATCTCGGCGCGCAGCCGGGCGGGATCCGTCGCCGCCGGAGCGAGCTCGCGCCGCCGGCCGCGGCGGCCGCCGCCCGCGGGCTGCAGCGCCGCGAGCCGGCCGAACCATTCACGGGCGTACTGGTCGCGGACCGCGGCGTCCTCGATCGCGCGCACCCGTTCGCGGATGCGGCGGGCCAGCATCGCCCGCCGTTCCGGCGTGTCCGGCGGCGTCCGGCCGATCTCGGCCCGCCACAGCAGATCGGACAGCGCGACCGGCGCTTCCCGCAGCCGGGCCGCCGCCTCCGCACCCATGCGGCGCACGAGGCTGTCGGGATCCTCGCCCTCGGGCAGGAAGACGAAGCGCAGGGAGCGTCCCGGACGCAGGCGCGGCAGCGCCCGTTCGGCCGCCCGCAGCGCCGCCGCGCGTCCGGCGGCATCGCCGTCGAGGCAGAGCAGGGGCTCGTCGGCGAGCCGCCAGGCGAGTTCGAGCTGCGCCTCGCCGATCGCCGTCCCGAGCGGCGCCACGACCTGCTGCAGGCCGATACCGGCGAGCGCGACGACGTCCATGTAGCCCTCGACCACGAACAGTTCGCCGGTCCGGCGGGCCGCCGTGCGCGCCCGGTGCAGGTTGAAGAGCAGCTCGCCCTTGCGGAACAGTTCCGTCTCGGGCGTGTTCAGATATTTGGCCCGCGCCTCGCCGAGCGCGCGGCCGCCGAAGCCGACGACGCGCCCGCGGGCGTCGTGGATCGGGAACATCAGCCGGTCGCGGAAGCGGTCGTAGACTTCGCCCGTGGCCTCGTCGCGGGCGGCGAGCCCGGCGCGGACCAGGAGATCGCGGTCGAACCCGCGGCCCGTGAGCGCCTGCACGAGCCCGTCGCGGCCGGCCGGCGCGTAGCCGATGGCGAACTCGGCGGCGAGCTCCGGAGACACGCCGCGCCGGCGCAGGTATTCGCGCGCTCCGCGTCCCGCCCCGGCGCGCAGCCACGCCGTGAACTGGCCCTGGGCCGCGGCATTGGCCTCGTAGAGCCGCTCGTCGACCGGGGGAGCTGGGGCGGCGCGGCGGCCGCGCGGTGCCGGGATGCCGGTGAGCTCGGAGAGACGCTGGAGTGCTGTCGGGAAGTCGAGCCCCTCGATCGCCATCACGAAGTCGATGGCGTTGCCGTGCGCGCCGCAGCCGAAACAGTGGTAGAAGCCGCGGTCCTCGACGACGTGGAAGGAGGGGGTCTTCTCGCTGTGGAACGGGCAGCAGCCCCAGAGCTCGCGCCCGCGCCGCCGCAGCGGCACGTAGCGCGCGACGATCTCGGCGAGCGGCAGCCGCGCCTTGAACGCCTCGAGCTCGCCGTCGTCAGCCGCCATCGCCCGGCTCCCGCGCCGCGCGGCCGGTGCCCGGACCGTTCACGCCCCGAGCCGCGCGCACACCAGCTTCTTCGCGGCCGCGGTGTCGATCCGGCCGTTGTAGCGCTCCTTCAGCAGCGCCATGACCCGTCCGGCGTCCTTGAGCGAATGGGCGTCGAGCTCGTCGATCGCCGCGCTCACCGCCGCACCGAGTTCGCCCTCGCTCAGCATCGCCGGCAGGAACCGTTCGAGCACGCGGATCTCCTCGGCCTCGCGCTCCGCCTCGTCCACCCGCGCGCACGCCTCGCAGCGCCGGATGTCGTCCCGGCGCTGGGCGATCATGTCGCGCAGCAGTTCCCGGATGGCTTCGTCGTCGAGGGCCGCCGCCGCTCCCGCCGCCCTGGCCTCGCGCTCGCGCTGTTCGAGCGCGGTGAGCACCAGCCGCAGCGTCGCCACCGACCGGCTGTCGCCCGTTTCCGCGGCACGTTTCAGTGCCGTCTGCAGTTCTTCCCGAAGCACGTTCGCCCTCTGCCGGAAGTCCGGTCGACGTGCCCCCGACGCTCCGCGGGCGTCGTAACACAGATCGCGTCGACCGGCGGCGATGCAAGGTGAACGGCCGTTCACCCCTCGGCCGTCGCATCGCCGCGACGGCCCCGGACCTCGACCCTGGCCAGCGTCTCGAACACCCTGACCACCGCCGAGTCGTCGTGGCGGCCGAGCCCCATCGCCGCCGCGGCGAGATATTGCTGGTGGGCGGCTGCAGCAAGGGGCAGGGGGAAGCGCCACTCGCGCGCGCTGTCGAGGACGATGCCGAGGTCCTTGACGAAGATCTCGACCGCCGACAGCGGCGTGAAGTCGCGCGCGAGGATGTGCGGCACCCGGTTCTCGAACATCCACGAATTGCCGGCGCTGCGGGTGATCACCTCGTAGACCGTGTCCGGATCGGCGCCGGCGCGCGCGGCGAGCGCCATCGCCTCGCAGGCGGCGACGATGTGCACGCCGGCGAGGTGCTGGTTGATCATCTTGACCGTCGAGCCGATGCCGGGCTCGGCGCCGAGCCGGAACACGGTCTCCGCCACGGCGTCGAGCACCTTCTCCGCCGCCGCGAAGGCTTCGGCGGAGCCGGACGCCATGACGGTCAGGGTCCCGGCTTCGGCCCGCACCCGGCCGCCGCTGATCGGCGCATCGAGGAGCCGGTGCCCGCTCTCCGCGAGACGTGCCGCGAGCTCGCGGGCAAATCGCGGCGGCACGGTGCTGTGCAGCAGCACCGTCGCCCCGGCCGGAAGCGCCGGGACCGCCCCGCCCTCGCCGAAGAGGGCGGCCTCGACCTGTTCGGCGGTGGCGACCACCACGAGCAGGAGCGCCGCGCCTTCGGCCGCGCCGGCCGCACTGTCGAGCGCCTCGCCGCCGGCATCCGCGAGCGCGCGGCGCGCGTCTTCCGAGAGGTCGAACCCGCGCACGCGGAAGCCCGCGCGCACGAGGTTCACGGCCATCGGGCCGCCCATGGCCCCGAGGCCGATGACGCCGACGGTCGGCGCTGTGCCGGTCATGCCGCTCTCCCGGGCGGGGCGGGGTGCCCGCACCTCACATGACGATGTTCGCGAACTTCACGTTCAGATAGTCGAGGATGCCCTGGCGTCCGTTCTCGCGGCCGAAACCGGAGTGCTTGACGCCGCCGAACGGCATCTCGGCGGTCGCGGCGACGAAAGTGTTGACGCCGACGATGCCGACCTCGAGCGCCTCCACCGTCTTCTGCGCGACGCGCAGGGAATTGGTGAAGGTGTAGGCGGCGAGGCCGTAGGGCAGGGCATTCGCCCGGGCGATCACCTCGTCGAAGCTCTCGAACGCCGAGACCAGCGCGATCGGCCCGAAGGGCTCCTCGCGCATGGCCCGGGCCCCGTCGGGCACCTCGTCGAACACCGTCGGCTCGAAGAAGAAACCGCGGTTCATCCCGGCGGGCCGGCCGCCGCCGAGCACGAGCCTCGCCCCGTCGCGCTTGGTGTCCTCGACCATCTGCTCGATGAAGGCGAGCCGCCGGCGGTTGATCAGCGGCCCGACGTCCGTCTCCGGATCGAGCCCGTGGCCGAGCTTCAGCTTCTTCGCCTCCTCGACGAAGCGCGCGACGAAGGCGTCCTTGTGGCGCCGGTGCACGAAGAAGCGGGTCGGCGACACGCAGACCTGGCCGGCGTTGCGGAACTTGCCCGCGACCGAGGCCTTCGCCACCTGGTCGATGTCGACGTCCTCGTGAACGATCACCGGCGCGTGGCCGCCGAGCTCCATCGACATGCGCTTCACGGTGTCGGCGGAGCGGCGGATCAGATGCTGGCCGACCGGGATCGAGCCCGTGAACGAGACCTTGCGCACGAGGTCCGAGTCCATGACGGTCTCGGAGATCTCCTCGGGCAGGCCGGTGAGCATGTTCACCGTGCCCGCGGGCGCGCCGGCATCGAGGAAGCACTGCACGAGCATCGCCACAGCACCCGTGCCCTCCTCGGCCGGACGGCAGACGATGGTGCAGCCGGCGGCGAGCGCCGGCGCGATCTTGCGGGCCTGCAGCACCACCGGGAAGTTCCAGGCGGTGAAGGCGCCGACCACGCCGACCGGCTCGTAGCGGGTCTCGAAGCGCTGGTTGCCGGTGCGGCCCGGGAGGCTCTCGCCGTAGATGCGCCGCGCCTCGTCGGCGAACCAGTCGATGCACTCGACCGCGGCCTGCACTTCGCCGCGGCTCTGGGCGATGGGCTTGCCGACCTCGAGGGTGAGCTGGCGCGCCACCGTCTCGGCCCGCTCGGCGAGCAGCCGTGCGGCCTCGCGCAGCAGCTTCGCGCGGTCCCAGGGAGCCACCCGGCGCCACTTCTGGAAAGCCGCGTGCGCGGCGTCGATGGCGCGCAGCGTGTCTTCGCGGCCGGCCTGCGGTGCCACCGTCACCGGCTCCTCGGTCGCCGGATCGACGATCGTGATGGTCCGCCCCGAGGCGGCGTCGCACCACTCGCCCCCGATCAGCAGCTGGACACGGTTGGTCTCGGCCATGGATGCTCCCCGTCCTGTGTCGCCGCGGATGCACGGCGCATCCGCCTTCCTTTCCGGGCGGCCAATTGGAGCGCGGGCGGGGGCGGGTAAAGGGCCGGCGACGGGACCCGCGTCAGGCCGGATCGCTGCGGCGGCCGGCGATTTCGGCCGCGATCCGGTCGAACAGGCCGGCGTTCGGGCAGAACAGCCGTGCGGCATCGCGTCCTTCGGGCCGTGCGAAGAAGCGATGGCAGCGGCCGGCCTCGAGACAGTGGGCGCAGACCCGCCCGGCATCCCTGAGCGCTGCCAGATACTGCGGCGGCACGAGCGCCGGATCGATGCCGAAGCGGGCCATCATGCGCCGGATGTCGTCCTCGCTGCCGGCACGCGCCGAGGCGATGTCGGCCTCGCTCAGGCCGAGCTCGACGAGGCTGCGGGCGATCGCCGCATCCTCTTCCGGCCCCGTGTGCCGTCGCTGCCACCGCCGCAGCCGTTCGACGATCCGCCGGAACCAGGCTTCACCCGCGTCCACCCGGACCTTCCGAGGCTTGCCGTACGGCTGTCACGGAACGCCGCGCGACACTTCCCGTCGTTGATCTGGATCAAGCCGGACCGCCGGCCGGCCCCGCCTCCGCCGCTGTCATCCCTGCACCGAATAGCCGCCGTCGACCGGGATCGCCGCGCCGGTGACGAAGTCGGAAGCCGGAGCCGCGAGGAACACCGCCGTGCCGGCCAGATCCGCCGGTACGCCCCAGCGGCCGGCCGGCGTGCGCTGCACCACCCGCTCCTCGAGCCCGGGGACGTCGCGCCGCGCCTGGCGGGTGAGATCGGTGTCGATCCAGCCCGGCAGGATCGCGTTGACCTGGATGTTGTCCTTCGCCCAGGCGGTGGCGAGGGCCTTGGTCATCTGCACGATGCCGCCCTTGCTCGCCGCGTAGGGGCCGGCGAAGGGCGCGCCGAAAATCGACATCATCGAGCCGATCGTGACGATCTTGCCGCCTCCGCGCTTCTTCATCTCGGGCCGGGCGGCGAGGCAGGAGAACCAGGCGCCCGACAGGTTGGTGTCGAGGATCGTGCGCCATTCCCCGGGCGTGTAGTCCTGCGGCGGTTTGCGGATGTTGGTGCCGGCGTTGCAGACGAGGATGTCGAGGCCGCCGAGCGTGGCCACGGTCTCGCGCACCATGGCCTCGCAGGCCTCGGGCTGCGACACGTCGGCGACGATCGCGTGCGCGCGCACTCCGAGCCCGCCGAGCCGGGCGAGCGCGTCGGCATTCTTTTCGCGATTGCGTCCGGTGATGGCCACGTCCGCCCCGGCCCCGGCGAGCGCTTCGGCGATGGCGAGCCCGATGCCGCCGTTGCCGCCCGTCACCAGTGCCACCCGTCCCGAAAGATCGAACAGTCGCACGGCACCTCTCCCCCCGGGTGCGTCCGCCCGACCCTCTAGACCGCGGCGGCGGGCCGGGGAAGCCGCCCGCGTGGACGCAGGCCAGAAGCGTCCTTAAGTTCCGCCCGTCCGGGCCGATCCGACGCACGACATTCGGACGGGGGAAACCGCATGTTCACGCTCAGCTGGTCGCCGCGCAAACGCTTCACGGAACTCGGCGAGCGCGAGATCCTCGCCCTCGCGATCTCGCTCGAGGAGGAGGACGGCCGGATCTACCGCGATTTCGCCGATGCGCTCAGGGACGAGTTTCCGCACTCGGCGAAGGTGTTCGAGGAGATGGCGGAAGAGGAGAGCGAGCACCGCCGCCGGCTCACCGAGCTCTACCGCGAGAAGTTCGGCGACCACATCCCGCTGATCCGGCGCGACGACGTGCGCGGCTTCATCCGCCGGCGGCCGGTGTGGCTGATGCGGCATCGGGATCTGAAGACGATCCGGCGGATCGCCGAGGACATGGAGGAGGAGACCCGCAACTTCTACCTCAAGGCGGCAGGGCAGGTGAGCGATCTCGCCATCCGCCAGCTGCTGGTCGATCTCGCCGAGACGGAGGCGGAGCACGCCTCGCTCGCCCGCCGGCTGCGGGCGGCGCATCTGACGGAGGAGGCCGAGGAGACCGAGGCGGAGACGGCGCATCGCCGCTTCGTGCTGCAGATCGTGCAGCCCGGTCTCGCGGGCCTGATGGACGGCTCGGTCTCGACGCTCGCGCCCCTGTTCGCGGCCGCCTTCGCCACCGGCAACAGCTGGGACGCCTTCCTGGTCGGCACCGCCGCTTCGGTCGGCGCCGGGATCTCGATGGGCTTCGCCGAGGCCCTCTCCGACGACGGCGCGCTCACCGGCCGCGGGCATCCGGCGCTGCGCGGCACGGTCTGCGGCCTCATGACCACGCTCGGCGGCATCGGCCACACGCTTCCCTATCTGATCCCGAACTTCCACGTGGCGACGACCATCGCCGTGATCATCGTGCTGATCGAACTCTGGGCGATCGCCTGGATCCGCGCCCGCTACATGGACACGCCCTTCCTGCAGGCGACCTGGCAGGTGGTGATCGGGGGGCTCCTCGTCTTCTTCACGGGCGTGCTGATCGGGCACGCCTGAACGGGGAAGGCCGGTGAGGCCTCCGACCTCCGCGACCGGTCGCCCGGTCCCGCCGCGGCCGGCGCCGGCCCGTGCCGTGCTGCCCCTGCCGCTGCTGCTCTGGGCGATCCGCCGCAACGTGCTCGCGACCTGGGGGGCTCCGGCCTACGAGCTCGACATCGTCTCCCGACCGTTCCTCGGCCGGCGCAGTTTCCTCGTCAACGATCCGGCCGCGATCCGCCGGATCCTCGTCGAGGAGCCGGAGAGCTGGGGCAGGCCCGCGAGCGTGCGGCGGCTGCTCGCGCCGATGCTGGGCGAGGGCCTGTTCCTCGCCGAGGGCGACCTCTGGCGGCGGCAGCGGCGCCTGCTGCAGCCGGCCTTCTCGGGCCGGCACCTCGACCGCCTCGCGGTGGTGGCGGCACGGGCCACCGATGCCGCGCTCGACCGTGTGGCGCCGCACGGCCGCCACGCCGTCGATCTCCTCGCCGTCGTCCAGGAGCTGACGCTCACGGTCGCCTGCCGCGTGCTGTTCGATCTCGACATCGGCCCCTGGGCGCACCGGCTCAGGGTCCTGATCACGGCCTACGGCGCGACGCACGCCCGCCCGGCGCCGGGCGACTTCCTGCTGCCCGCGGGCGTGTCCGGTCCCGCCGATCTCGGACGCGCACGGACGGCGCGGCGCTTCCGGGCGCTCGTCCGCGAGATCGTCGATGCTCTCCTGCAGCGGGCACCCCCGGCGGATGCGGCCGACGTCGTCACGCTGCTGCGGTCCGCGGCCGATGGCGCCGATCTCCGGCCCCCGGCGCGGCGGCAGCTCGAGGACGAGGTGGCGACGCTCCTGGTCGCCGGCCACGAGACCACCGCCCTCGCGCTCTTCTGGGCGCTCTATCTGCTCGCGCTCGATCCCGACGCGCAGGAGCGCGCCGCCGCCGAAGCCGCCGCCATGCCGGAGGCGCCCGAAGCCGCAGGGGCGTCGACCGCCTCCCTGCGGTTCCTGCGCGCGGTGCTCGACGAGACACTCAGGCTCTATCCACCCGCACTCTCGATCAGCCGCGAGGCGCGCGTGCCCGGCCGTCTCGGCCGGGAACCGGTGGCACCGGGCGACCTCGTGCTGGTCGCACCCTGGGTCCTGCACCGGCACCGCCGCTTCTGGCACGAGCCCGACGCCTTCCGGCCGGAGCGTTTCCTCGACGGAGGCGAGCCGGTCGACCGCTTCGTCTACCTGCCCTTCGGCGCCGGGCCGCGGGTCTGCATCGGCGCGCGCTTCGCGGTCGTCGAGGCACTCGTCGTCCTCGCCCGCATGCTGCGGCGTTTCCGCATCGGGCTCGTCGGGCCGCGACCGGTCGTGCCGGTCGGCATCGTCACGATCCATCCCGACCGGGCCCCGCCCTTCCGCCTGCGCCCGCGCGACGCCCGGGTCGCGGTCCGGATCGGGTGAGGCGTGTACCGTGCCGCCGCAGCGGGATCAGGACCGCTGCGGTTCGGGCGCATCCGCAGCCGCGGCGATCCGGGCCCGCTCGCGTTCGAGCTGTCCCGGCGGGGTGACGATGCCGCCCGAGATCACGAGCTTCATGCCCTCCTCGATGGTCATGTCGAGGTGGACGAGATCGCGCGCCGGCACGAACAGCAGGAAGCCCGAGGTGGGGTTCGGCGTCGTCGGCAGGAAGACATTGACGAGGCTTTCGGGCGAGCGTTCCCGGATCTCGCCACGGGTGGGGCCCGTGACGAAGGCGATCGCCCAGAGGCCCCGCCTCGGATACTCGATCAGGACCACCTCGCGGAAAGAGCGCGAGGACTGGGCGAGGACGGTCTCGAAGATCTGCTTGAGCGTACCGTAGATGCTGCGCACCACCGGCATGCGCTGCAGGATCCGCTCTCCTGCACGCATCACCGTCCGCCCGACGAAGCCGGCGGTGAACCAGCCGATCAGCGTCAGCAGGCCCAGCATGAACAGGAAGCCGAGCCCCGGCAGGCTGAACGGCAGGTATGTCTCGGGATTGTAACGGGCCGGGATGAGCTGGCTCACCGTGTCGTCGAAGAAATCGACGATCTGCCAGATGATGAAGAAGGTGATGAGCACCGGGGCCGTGACGATGATGCCGGCGAGCAGATAGTTGCGCAGACGGGCGAGCAGCGGATGCCGCGACCGTTCGCCCTCCACCACGTCCTGCACCAGGGCGAGGGGATCGCCTCCCCGACCGTGACCTTCCGTTTCCGACACCGGCCGTGCCCTCCGCTCCCGACCCGGTCGGCCCGGGTTCCGCGACGACCGCCATCAGCTAACCGCAGCCGGGGGCCTTCGTCCAGTCCGCCGCGCGAGCGCTCCCGCGCGGGGCGTCGTCCGGCCGGCACCCCGCAGCGGCCGACGTGCGCAATCATTGGCGTGCATGTTTTCCGTTATCGGATCAACCGCTACGTGATAGATTAAATTTTATCCATTTTTTCGCAAACGTTCGACTGTTTCTGTTGCGATCGTCATTGACCAATGCTGGTCGCACCCACAGACTAACGTTCGGTTAACGCGAGCGGGGTCCGCGACAGGCGGAACGCGGCGGGTCAGCGAAGGAGACCAGCATGACGGTGATCGCCAACACCATTCTCGTGGTGCGCCGGATCGGCGAACTGCGCCGGCGTCGCCGCGCGCTTCTCGAGCGTCAGGATCGCCTCCGGCGCTCGCTCCCCGAGTGGACCTTCGCGCCGCTGCAGCTCGTCGGGCTCTCGGCCGAAGAGATCCGCTCCATGATCGACGATCTCGACAAGGCCGAGAGCGAGGCCGGTCTGACCCAGATCGACGCCGAGATCGAGGCCATCGACCGCCAGCTGGAGCAGCTCGAATCGCAGATCCTGACCTCGCCGGCGCGCTCGCTGGACGCCATCCAGGCGGTGCTGGAGCTCGCGATTGCCCGCCTGCGCGAACAGACGGCGACCGATCCGGACGACCTGTTCTACGACTACGGTGATGCCCGCATCCTCTTCCTGCTCGAGCGGGCGGCCGACGATCTGCGCGCCTATCTCGCCGAGGAGCACCGGCAGGCGAGCTGAGGCCCGCCGGCATTGCCCCCGGAGACGGCCGCCGTCAGGCGGCCGTTTCGCTTTCCGGAGCCGGTGCCGCGCCCGCAGCGGCGGCAGCTTCCGCTTCCTCGCGCAGCTTCTGCTTCGCCTCCGGTGCGAGGCGGATGTGCAGTTCGCGGAGCTGCTTCTCGCTCACCGGGGACGGAGCCCCGAGCAGCAGCTCGCGGGCCCGCTGGTCGAGCGGGAAGGGGGTGACTTCGCGGATGTTGGGGGTACGCGCGAGCAGCATCACCATGCGGTCGATGCCCGGGGCGAGACCCCCGTGCGGCGGGGCGCCATAGTGCAGCGCCCGGAACATGCCGCCGAAGCGCCGCTCCAGCTCCTCGCGGCTGTAGCCGGCGATCTCGAACGCCTTCACCATGATGTCGGGCCGGTGGTTGCGGATCGCGCCCGAGGACAGCTCGACGCCGTTGCAGACGATGTCGTACTGGAAGGCGAGGATGTCGAGCGGATCCTTCGTCTCGAGCGCCTCGAGCCCGCCCTGCGGCATCGAGAACGGGTTGTGCGAGAACACCACCCGCTTCTCCTCCTCGTCCCACTCGTACATCGGGAAATCGACGATCCAGCAGAAGCGGTAGGTGTGCTCGGCGACGAGCCCGAGCCGCTGGCCGAGCTCGACCCGCACCTTTCCGGCGAGCGCGGCTGCTGCATCCGGCCGGTCGCAGACGAAGAAGACGGCATCGCCGGGATCGAGTTCGGCCACCTCCCGCAGCTGCTCGAGGCGGCTGGCGTCGAGAAACCGTGCGACCGGACCCTTCGGGTCGCCCTCGCCCAAGACGATGTAGCCGAGGCCGGGCGCGCCCTGCTCCTGGGCGAAGGCGACCATGCGGTCGAAGAAACTCCTCGGCTGCGCCGCCGCCCCGGGGGCCGGGACCGCCCGCACCACCGCGCCCTTGTCGATCGCCTGTGCGAACACGCGGAAGTCGGTGCCGCGGAAGACGTGGGTGACATCGGCGATGCGGATCGGGATCCGCAGATCCGGCTTGTCCGTCCCGTAGCGCAGCATCGCCTCGCGCCAGGCGATGCGCGGGAACGGCGGCTCGGTGACCGCGAAGTCGCTGAATTCGGTGAACACGCCGTGCAGCACCGGCTCCACGGCGGCGAAGACGTCGTCCTGCGTCACATAGGCCATCTCGAGGTCGAGCTGGTAGAATTCGCCCGGGCTGCGGTCGGCACGGGCGTCCTCGTCGCGGAAGCAGGGCGCGATCTGGAAATAGCGGTCGAAGCCCGAGATCATCAGAAGCTGCTTGTACTGCTGCGGTGCCTGCGGCAGCGCGTAGAATTTGCCGGGGTGCAGGCGCGAGGGCACGAGGAAGTCGCGCGCGCCCTCGGGCGAGCTCGCGGTCAGGATCGGCGTCTGGATCTCGACGAAGCCCTGCTCCTGCATCCGCCGCCTTATGCTGGCGATCACCGCCGCGCGCAGGCGGATGCGCTGTTGCATGGTCTCGCGCCGCAGGTCGAGGAAGCGGTAGCGCAGCCGCAGGTCCTCGGGATAGTCGCGCTCGACGTTGACCTGCATCGGCAGCGGATCGGCCTGCGACTCGACATGGAAGTCCTCGGCCACCAGTTCGACCTCGCCGGTCGCGAGCGCGGGGTTGACGGTGTCGGGCGTGCGCGCCACCACCCTGCCGGTGACGGTGACGACGCTCTCGAGGCGCACCCGCTCCGCCTCCGCGAAGAAGGGGCGGTCGGGCTGGAAGACGATCTGCGTGATGCCGGTATGGTCGCGCAGGTCGAAGAACAGCAGCTGACCGTGGTCGCGCTTGCGGTGCACCCAGCCCGAAAGGCGGACGGTCGAGCCGACGTCGGACTTGCGGAGCTCGCCGCAGCGGTGCGTTCTGTAGGGATGCATGTCGGGACCCGTCTGGTGGACCGGAGTGCGGGTGCGGGGCGCCGCCTGAGATCGCTCCGCCCGGCCGGCTGTCAAGCGGCGTCCGGCCACAGGATTTCGGCCTGTCCCCGATCCGTTCCGAAGGAGCCCATGACTCTTCTCACCCGTACCGAAGACGTCGCGGATTTCGTCGCCGGCGCGCTGCGCGAGCCCTGGGTGACGGTCGACACCGAATTCATGCGCGACCGCACCTACTGGCCGCAGCTCTGCCTCGTCCAGGTGGCGACGGCGGAACGCGCCGTGGCGATCGACCCGCTCGCTTCCGGCATCGACCTCTCGCCCCTGTCCGCGCTGCTGCTGGCGCCCGGTGTCACCAAGGTGTTCCACGCCTGCCGGCAGGACCTCGAGATCTTCTGGCGGCTCATGGGCGGGCGTCTGCCGGAGCCGGTCTTCGACACCCAGATCGCCGCCATGGTCTGCGGCCTCGGCGAGGAGATCTCCTACGACAGCCTCGTGGCGCAGCTCGCGGGTGTGCGCATCGAGAAATCGTCCCGTTTCGCCGACTGGTCCCGGCGGCCGCTGGGCGAAGCCCAGCTGCGCTACGCCCTCGCCGACGTGATCCACCTGCGCACCGTCTACGAGAAGCTGCGCGCCCGCGTGCTCGCCATGGGGCGGCTCGAATGGGTGCACGAGGAGCAGGCCGGCCTGCTCGATCCGGCCCTCTACGCCCAGCCGCCCGAAGAGGCGTGGAAGCGCCTGAAGTTCCGCTCGCGCGAGCCGCGCTTCGTGGCCCTCGTCCAGGAGCTCGCCGCCTGGCGGGAGCGGAAGGCGCAGGCGCGCGACGTGCCGCGCAACCGCGTGCTGCGCGACGACCTGCTGCTCGAACTCGCCGCCGCCCGGCCGGCCAGCGTCGAGGATCTGAGGCGGCTGTCGCGCATCCAGCTCGACCGCGAGAGTGCCGCCGAGGTGGTCGCCATCGTCCGCGAGGTGCTGACGCGGCCGGAGAGCGCGCTGCCGCGGCTGCCGAAGCCGGCGCGGCCGACGCCCGGGGTGGCGGCGGTGGTCGATCTCCTGCGGGTGCTGCTCAAGGCCTGCGCCGACGAGCACGAGGTGGCGGCCCGGCTGATCGCCTCGACGGGCGACCTCGAGGCGCTGGCGGCGAACGGCGAAGCCGACGTGCCGGCGCTGCGCGGCTGGCGGCGGCAGCTCTTCGGCGAACGGGCGCTCGCGCTGAGACGCGGGCGGATCGCGCTCGCGGTCGCCGGCCGCCGGGTGCGGGTGCTCGAACTCGACGAGGCCGGGCGGGCGCCGTGAGCGGGGGCTTCTGCGGCATGCCGCGGCGCGACGCCTGGCGGCTGTGCGTGGCGCCGATGATGGACTGGACCGATCGGCACTGCCGGTTCTTCCACCGCATCCTGGCACCCCACGCCCGGCTCTACACCGAGATGGTCCACGCCGGCGCCGTGCTCCACGGCGACCGCGAGCGACACCTCGCCTTCGACCCCTTCGAGCGGCCGCTCGCGCTCCAGCTCGGCGGGTCGGATCCGGACGATCTCGCGCGCGCGGCGGAGATCGCGGCCGGCTTCGGCTACGACGAGATCGACCTCAACTGCGGCTGTCCCTCCGAACGGGTGCAGCGCGGTGCCTTCGGTGTCGTGCTGATGCGCGAGCCCGATCTGGTCGCGCGCTGCGTGCGGGCGATGGCCGCGGCGTCGGGTCTCCCCGTCACCGTCAAGTGCCGGATCGGCGTCGATCACGACGACGGCGAGGACTTCCTGTTCCGTTTCGTCGAGCGGGTCGCCGCGGCGGGCTGCCGGGTGTTCCACGTGCATGCCCGCAAGGCCTGGCTCTCGGGCCTGAGCCCGAAGGAGAACCGCGAGATCCCGCCGCTCGTCCACGAGCGCGCCTTCGCCCTCGCCGCGCGGTTCCCGGAGCTCGTCGTCGTGCTCAACGGCGGGCTCGCCGACCCCGCCCGCGACCTCGCCCATCTCGCGCGCGTCGACGGGCTCATGATCGGGCGTGCCGCCTACCGCGACCCCTGGGTGCTGACGGAGTACGAGCGGCTGCTGTTCGGCGAGACCCCCGTGACCGACCGGGCGGCCGTGGTGCGGAGCATGGCCGCCTATGCGGAAGAGCGGTGCCGCGAAGGCGTTCCGGTCGGCGCCGTCGCGCGGCACATGCTCGGGCTCTTCAACGGTCTGCCCGGCGCCCGCCGCTGGCGGCGGATCCTGAGCGAGGGCATGCACCGGCCCGATGCCGGTCCCGGGCTCCTGCTCGAGGCGCTCGCCGCGGTGACCGACGCCGCCCGGTACCGCCCGGAACCCGTGGCCGCCTGCAGTTAACGATTTCGCAGCCTTCGCGTGGCACCTTCCTGCCGGCCAGCGGGTGGAGGACGCCTTGTCGGGTGACGCGGTCGGGCGGCGGCTGTGGCGGGACGCGGACGCGTCGGTGGCCACCGAATATGCGCTGGTGGCGGCCATCGTCGCGATCCTCGCGATCACCGGTCTCCTCGCCTTCTCGGATGCCGTCGGCGGTCTCTGGGGGGAGGTGGGCGGGGAGGCCGGTGACGCCATGGCCGCCCCCCGACCCGCGCCTCCCGGCTAGCCGGCGCGCAGCAGCGCGCGCGCCTCGCTGCGCCCGAACAGGTCGAGGAGCAGCCGTGCGGCCCGGCCGCGCGGCCCCGAGAGTTCCGGATCCTCGCGCAGCACGCGCTCCGCCTGCCCGGCCGCGACCGGGATGAGCGGCGCGTGGACGGCGAGATCGGCGAAGCGGAAGCGCGGCATGCCGCTCTGCTGCACGCCCAGCACCTCCCCCGGCCCCCTGAGCCGCAGATCCTCCTCGGCGATGCGGAAGCCGTCGTCGCATTCGCGCAGCAGCGCGAGCCGGGCCCGCGCCGTGGCGGAGAGCGGCGGGCGGTAGAGCAGCAGGCAGGTCCCCGGGCGGCCGCCGCGTCCGACCCGGCCGCGGAGCTGGTGCAGCTGCGCGAGCCCGAACCGTTCCGCCTGCTCGATCACGACGAGCGTCGCCTCGGGCACGTCGACCCCGACCTCGATCACCGTGGTCGCCACGAGAAGCCGCGTGCGGCCGCGCGCGAAGGCCTCCATCGCCGCCGCCTTCTCGCGTGTGCCGAGCCCGCCGTGCACGAGCCCCACCCTCTCCCCGAAGCGGGCCCGCAGCATCGCGAAGCGCTCCTCCGCGGCGGCGATGTCGGAGGCGTCGGCGGCGGCGATCGCCGGGCACACCCAGTAGCCGCGCTCGCCCCGCGCGAGCGCCCGGCCGACCGCCTCGACCACCTCGCCGAGGCGGGCGAGCGAGGCGACCCGTGTGACGACCGGGGCGCGGCCCGCCGGCTTCCCGTCGAGCCGGGAGGTGGCGATGTCGCCGTACCAGGACAGCAGCAGCGAGCGCGGGATCGGCGTCGCGCTCATCAGCAGCAGATCGACGCCGCCGCCCTTGGCGACGAGCGCGAGGCGCTGGCCGACGCCGAAGCGGTGCTGTTCGTCGACCACTGCGAGCCCGAGGCGCCGGTAGCGCACCTCGGCCTGGAACAGGGCATGGGTGCCGACGCAGAGCGGGAGGCTGCCTTCGGCGAGCGCTCCGAGCACGCGGCCGCGCTCCTTCGCCCCCTCGCGGCCCGTCAGAAGGCCGACGGGAAGGCCGAGCGGCGCACACAGCCCTCCTAGGGTCGCGGCATGCTGGCGGGCGAGCACCTCGGTCGGTGCCAGCAGCACCGACTGCAGCCCGGCCTCGGCCGCGGTCAGCATGGCGAGGAGTGCGACGAGCGTCTTGCCGCTGCCGACGTCGCCGAGCAGGAGCCGCATCATCGGCGCCGGCCGGGCGAGGTCTTCGCGGATCTCGGCGAATGCGCGCAGCTGGGCCTCGGTCGGCGCGAACGGCAGCGAGGCGAGCAGCCGGCCGGTGAGCTCGCCGGTGCCGCGCACGGGCCTGCCGCCGCGCTGCTCGCGTTCGCGGCGGACGAGGGCGAGCGCGAGCTGGTTCGCGAAGAGTTCGTCGAGGGCGAGCCGCAGCCGCGCGGGCGAGGCGGGATCGGCCGGATCGGTCGCGCCGAGATGGAGCGCGTGCAGGGCGTCGGTGAAGGTCGGCGGCCGCGGCCCCGGCAGGCCCGCGGGATCCAGCCATTCCGGCAGGTCGGGCAGGCGCCCGAGCGCTTCCCCGACGAGGCGGCGCAGCAGCCCGGCGGGCAGATCGGCCGCCAGCGGATAGACCGGCAGCCCCCCGTGCCCGAGCCGCGCACCGTCGATCCGCTCCGGATGGACCATCTGCAGCCGGTCGCGGAACCGCTGCAGCCGGCCCACGAGGACGAGGCGGGCGCCCGCCGGAAAGCGCCGCTCCAGCCATTCCGCCCGGGCGTTGAAGAAGACGAGGTCGACGGGTCCGAGCTCCGAGGCTGCCGCCACCCGCGAGGGCGCGCGCCCGCGCCCCGGCGTGTGTCGCAGGACCTCGACCCCGAGCGCGAGCGTGCGTCCGATCGCCCCTTCGGGACCGCCCTCGGGCGCCTCGGGCACGATCCGCGCCCGCGGAAGGTGGAAGAGCAGGTCGAGCACCCGCGGGTTCTCGGTGCCGAGCAGGCGGGCGAGGCGGGCTGCGACCTTCGGGCCGACGCCGGGCAGCGTGTCGATGCCGGCGAAGAGCGGCTGGAGGAGCGGATCGCGCGCCGCCGGGCGTGCGGCCCCACCCTCGACCGGCCGTGACCCGCGACCTACACTCTCCGCCGGCGGCCGTTGCCTGTCCGTCATCCGGAGCCGAAAGCCCGCATCGATGTCCGACGATCCGATCGCCCTGCGCCGCAAGCGGCTTCTGCACCGCAGCCGCTACCGCGGCTGCCTCGAGTGCGACATCCTGCTCGGCCGCTTCGCCGAGCGATATGTGCCGCGGTTCGGCGAAGCCCAGCTCGACCGGCTCGAACGGCTGCTCGACGAACCGGACGCCGACATCCTCGCCTGGGTGACCGGCCGCCGCCACGTTCCCGCCCGCCACGACAACGACGTCTTCCGCCTGCTCGCGAGTTTCGAACCCGTCGCGTGACCACGACCGCCGTCTCCCCGGAAGAGCCGCAGGCGCGCACGCGCGCCGCGCACCGCCTCGTCGCCCGTGCCCGCGAGGGCGCGGATGCCCGCTGGCTCGCCGCCCGTGTGCAGGCGTCGCGGGTGCCGGTGCTGCACGTCGCCCGCGATGCCACCCGCGCCGAGGCCCTCGCCGCCTGGCTGCGGTTCTTCGCACCGGACCTGCGCGTCCTGCAGTTCCCGGCCTGGGACTGCATGCCGTACGACCGCGTCTCGCCGCAGCGCGAGATCATGGCGCGGCGGCTCGCCACCCTGGGCGAGCTGGCTTGCGGCATCAGCGCGCCCTTCGTGCTGATCGCCACCGCCAACGCCCTCGTCCAGCGCGTGCCGCCGCCCGAGGTGGTGGTCGATGCCCACCTGCGCATCGCGCCCGGCGCGCGGATCGGCCGCGACGCGCTGGTGGCGCATCTCGAACGCAACGGCTTCCGCCGCACCGGCACCGTGGTCGAGCCCGGCGAGTACGCCGTCCGCGGCAGCCTCGTCGACATCTGGCCGAGCGACCGCGAGGAGCCGGTCCGGGTCGACTTCTTCGGCGAGACGGTGGAAACATTGCGGGGCTTCGACCCCGCGAGCCAGCGCAGCCTCGCCCGCCTCGAGGCCGTCGAGCTCGGCCCGGTCAGCGAAGTCGTGCTCTCGGCCGAGGCGATCGCGCGCTTCCGCGACGGCTATCTGCAGGAGTTCGGCGCCGTCACCGGCGATCCGCTGTACGAGGCGGTCGGCGCCGGCCGGCCGCAGCCGGGCATGGAGCACTGGCTGCCGCTGTTCTACGACGAGCTGCCGACCCTCTTCGACTATCTGCCGGAAGAGACCCGGATCGGTTTCGACCACCAGGCGGCCGAGGCGATCGCCTCGCGCCAGCAGCAGGTGGGCGAGCACTACGAGGCGAGAGCGCATCCCGAAGCGGCCGGTGCCGCCTTCGGTTCGGTGCCCTACCGGCCGCTGCCGCCGCACCGGCTCTATCTCGACGAACAGGAGCTGGCCCGCCGGCTCGCGCGCCACGAGCGCTACACCTTCTCGCCCTTCGCGGCACCACCCGTGCCGCCGGCGGGCTTCACGGGCGTCGAGGACGCCGGGGCGGAGCCGGCACGCGACTTCGCCCCCGAGCGCGCCGATCCCGCGAAGAACCTGTTCGATGCGGTGGTGGCCCACCTCGATGCCGAACGGCACCGGCGCACGGTGGTGATCGCCGCCTCCGGCGAGGGCGCGCGCGACCGTCTGAGACAGGTCCTCGCGGACCACGGGCTCGAGAGCGGCTATCTCCTGGACCAGGCCGCCGCGGCCGTCGCCGGCGGGGTGGGCTTCGCCGTGCTGCCGCTCGGCCACGGCTTCGTCGCCGACGATCTGCTCTGCCTCGGCGAAGAGGACATCCTCGGTGACCGCATCGGCCGGCCGGCGCGTCGCCGGCGCCGCGGCCGCGATCAGCTCCCGGACCTGTCGGCGCTCTCCGAGGGCGATCTCGTGGTGCACGCCGAACACGGCATCGGGCGCTTCGAAGGGCTCGTCACGCTCGAGGTGGGCGGTGCGCCGCACGACTGTCTGAAGATCGTCTACCACGGCGGCGACAGGCTCTTCGTCCCGGTCGAGAACCTCGATCTGCTGACCCGCTACGGCAGCCCCGACCGCGAGGTGCAGCTCGACCGGCTCGGCGGCGCCGCCTGGCAGCAGCGCAAGGCGCGGGTGAAGAAGCGCATCCGCGAGATGGCGGAGGAGCTGATCCGGCTCGCCGCCGCCCGCGCGCTCCGGCAGGCGCCGGGCATGCTGCTGCCGGTCGGTCTCTACGACGAGTTCGCGGCCCGCTTCCCGTACGAGGAGACCGAGGACCAGCTGCGCGCCATCGAGGCGGTGATCGAGGACCTCGCCTCCGGCCGGCCGATGGACCGGCTGATCTGCGGCGACGTCGGCTTCGGCAAGACCGAGGTGGCGCTGAGGGCGGCCTTCGTCGTCGCCATGTGCGGCCGCCAGGTGGCGGTGCTGTGCCCGACGACCCTGCTCGCCCGCCAGCACTGGCATGTCTTCCGCGAGCGGTTCGCGGGCCTGCCGGTCGAGATCCGCCAGCTCTCGCGCTTCGTGACCGCCAAGGAGGCGCGCGAGACGAAACGGCTCCTCGCCGAGGGCAAGGTCGACATCGTCATCGGCACCCACGCGCTGCTCGCCGAGGATGTGCGCTTCCGCGACCTCGGCCTCGTGGTGATCGACGAGGAGCAGCACTTCGGCGTCGCCCACAAGGAGAAGCTCAAGAAGCTGCGGGCCGAGGTGCACGTGCTGACGATGACCGCGACGCCGATCCCGCGCACGCTGCACATGGCGCTCGGCGGTCTCAAGGAGCTCTCGATCATCGCCACGCCGCCCGTCGACCGGCTCGCGGTGCGCACCTTCGTCATGCCCGTGGATCCGGTGGTGATCCGCGAGGCGATCCTGCGCGAGCACTGGCGCGGCGGCCAGACCTTCTACGTCTGCCCGCACGTCTCCGACCAGCCGCGGCTTCTGAAGCAGCTGCAGGATCTCGTGCCCGAGGTGCGGATCGCCGCCGCGCACGGGCGGATGCCGGTGCGGGAGCTCGAGGAGGTGATGAGCGCCTTCTACGACCGCCGCATCGACGTCCTCCTTTCCACCAACATCGTCGAGAGCGGCCTCGACATCCCGAACGCCAACACGCTGATCGTCCATCGCGCCGACCGCTTCGGCCTCGCCCAGCTCTACCAGCTCAGGGGCCGGATCGGCCGCTCCAAGGTGCGCGGCTACGCCTACTTCACCTATCCCGCCGACGCCCCCCTCGGCGAGCTCGCGGAGCGCCGGCTGCAGGTGCTGCAGTCGCTCGACGGGCTCGGCGCCGGCTTCCAGCTCGCGAACCACGATCTCGACATCCGCGGCGCCGGCAATCTCCTCGGCGAGGAGCAGTCCGGGCAGATCCGCGAGGTCGGCTTCGAGCTCTACAACCAGATGCTCGAGGAAGCGGTGGCCGAGATCCGCGCCCGGGAGCAGGCGCAGGAGGTCCCCGCCGGAGAGGCCGGCGACTGGACCCCGCAGATCACGGTCGATGCCGCGGCCCTGCTGCCCGAAAGCTACATCGCCGATCTCGACGTCCGGCTCGCGACATACCGCCGCCTCGCCGCCCTGCGCGAGCCCCAGGAGCTCGACGCCTTCGCCGCCGAACTGGTCGACCGCTTCGGCCCGCTGCCGCCCGAGACGTCGCAGCTCCTCGAGATCGTGCGCATCAAGCAGCTCTGCCGCCGCGCCAACGTCGAGAAGCTCGATGCCGGGCCGAAGGGCGTCGTGCTGGTGTTCCGGGAGAACCGGTTCCCGCGCCCCGAGCGTCTCGTCGAGGAGATCGCGAAGAGCGGCGGACGCATGAAGGTGCGGCCCGACCACCGGCTCGTGGTGCTCGGGGAGACGGGCTCTCCGGTGGAACGGCTCGCGCTCGCCCGCCGCGTCGTCGACCGGCTCGCGCGCCTCGCCGCCTGACCGGTCACCCGGCGGCGTCGCGCTCCGCCGGCGCGGCCGGTGCTGCGAAGGCCGGATCGACAGGTACCCGGAGAGCCTGGGCGAGGCGGTTGGTCTCCGCGGCCATCCCGATCACGGCGAGCAGCTCGCCGTACATCGCGTCCGTCATGCCCTTCGCCCGCGCCGCTGCGGTGTGGCTCGCGATGCAGTACTCGCAGCCCTGGGCGACACTCACGGCGATGTAGACCAGTTCCTTGGTCAGCGGGTCGAGCGCGCCCGGAGCCATCACCTGCTTCAGGCTGTGCCATGTGCGCGCGAGCGTCGGCGGATGGACCGCGAGCGCCTTCCAGAAGTTGTTGACGTCCGCCACACCACGCGTCGCCATGATGTCGTCGTAGACCGCCCGCACTTCGGGCGGTGCCTCCGCGTACTGGACGAGCCTCGTCATGCCCATAACCCGCCTCGCTCCTGCATCCGCGGGCAGACTAGCGCTCACGCGACCGTGAAGGGAAGCCCGCGGCGGGCCGCGCCCGGAACGGGGATCGCGCGGGCGCACTTGCCGGAGCGGTGATGCGGGCCTAATTCGGTCGTGGATCTCAACGGGGTGCCCCTCGCGGGGCTGAGAGCCGCAGGCGCGGCAACCCGTCGAACCTGATCCGGGTCGTACCGGCGGAGGGATTTGAGATGTCGGCACCAGTGCTGCGCGTTCCGCTTCCCCCGGCCGGAAGGTGTCGGGGGGGCCATGTCGGCGGCAGCTGAACCACCGGACATCGCGGCATCGGCGGCACGGCTTCTGGAGCGGATCCGCTCCGCGCGCCCGCGCGTGCACGTGCTGACCAATCCCGTGGCCATGAACATCTCGGCGAACGTGCTGCTCGCCGTCGGCGCGGTGCCGAGCATGACCTTCCGCGCCGATGCGGTGCAGGAGTTCGTCGCCGGCGCACGGGCGCTCGTCGTCAATCTCGGCATGCTCGACGCCGAACGCGAGGCGGCGATCCCGCGGGCGGTGGAGACGGCGGGCGAGGAAGGGCTGCCCTGGCTTCTGGATCCGGTGAAGGTCGAGCGGAGCGCGATCCGCCGGCGGTTCGCGACCGGGCTCCTCGGCGAGGGGCCGGCGGTGCTGCGTGCGAACCGAGAGGAGACCGCGGTGCTCGCGGGCTCCACCCCCGATCCCGCAGGCGAGCTCGCCCGACGCTTCGGCTGCGTGGTCGCGGCCACGGGCGACGTCGATCTCGTCACCGACGGCAGCCGGGCGGTGCGGATCGCGAACGGCAGCCCGCTCATGGACCGGGTCACGGCCATGGGCTGTTCGCTCTCGGCGCTGCTCGGCGCCTTCCTGGCCGTGGCGGAAGACCGGTTCGAAGCGACCTGCGCGGGCGTGCTCGCCTTCGACGTCGCGGGCGAGCTCGCGGCGGAACGGGCACAGGGGCCGGGATCGTTCCAGGTCGCTCTGCTCGATGCGCTCTTCGCCCTCGACGGTGACAGCCTGCGCCAGAGGGCGCGGACGACATGAGACCGAAGCCCGATCTCCGCCTCTACGCGATCCTCGATCCCGCCCTGCTGCCCGCCGGGCGCGATCCGGTCGAGGCGGCGCTGGCGGCCGTGCGCGGCGGTGCCACCGCCGTCCAGCTCCGGGACAAGCGCTACGAGGCGCGGCCGGTCGTCGATCTGGCCCGGAGCCTCGTCGAAGCGCTCCGGCCGACGGGCGTGCCGCTTCTGGTGGACGACCGGGTCGATGTCGCCATGGCCGCCGGTGCCGCGGGCGTGCATCTCGGCAAGGACGACATGCGGCCCGAGGACGCGCGGCGGCTGCTCGGGTCCGATGCCGTGATCGGCGTCACCGTGCACCGTCCGCACGAGGCCGATGCAGTCGACCCGACGGTCGCCGACTATGCCGGCATCGGGCCCGTCTACGCGACGGCCAGCAAGGATCCGGGCGATCCGCCGCTCGGCCCGGACGGCCTCGCACGCCTGATCGGCCATCTGCGGGCGCGGCTTCCGGACTTTCCGGTGGTCGCGATCGCCGGCATCGGGCCGGACAATGCCGCACCCGTGATCGCCGCGGGGGCCGACGGCGTCGCCGTCATCTCGGCGCTGTTCGCGGCCGAGGATGTGGAGGCGGCGGCACGACGGCTGCGCGCCGTCGTCGATGCTGCGCTCGCGGAGAGGGGAGGGACACCGTGACGCCGATCGCACTCACCATCGCCGGCTCCGATTCGGGCGGGGGCGCCGGCATCCAGGCCGATCTCAAGACGTTCTCCGCCCTCGGTGTCTACGGCTGTTCGGTGATCACCGCGCTCACCGCCCAGAACACCCGGGCCGTGACCGCGATCCACGACGTGCCGCCGGACTTCGTGCGGGCGCAGATCGACGCCGTCTTCGACGACATCCGGGTCGACGCCGTCAAGATCGGCATGCTGGGCCGGCCCGAGGTGATCGTCGCGGTGGCGGAAGGGCTCCGCCGCTGGCGGCCGCGCTGGATCGTGCTCGATCCGGTGATGGTGGCGAAGAGCGGCGATGCGCTTCTGCGTGAAGAGGCGGTGAGCGCGCTTCGCGAGGAACTGCTGCCGCTCGCCGATCTGATCACGCCGAACCTGCCGGAGGCCGCGGTCCTGCTCGGCGAGGAGCCGGTCCGGGAGCGCGCGGCCATGGGCCGGGTGGCGGCCCGCCTGCAGGGCCTCGGGGCGAAAAACGTGCTGCTCAAGGGCGGTCATCTCGGCGGGCCGACGAGCCCCGACCTGCTGCTCTTCGGCGGCGAGCTGCACTGGCTCGAAGGACGGCGGGTCGAGACCCGCAACACCCACGGCACGGGCTGCACGCTGAGCTCGGCGATCGCCGCGTGGCTCGCCCGCGGCCGGCCGCTGCCGGAGGCGGTGGCCCGGGCCAAGGCCTGGCTCACGGAGGCGCTCGCGGCGGCCGACAGTCTCGGGGTCGGACACGGGCACGGCCCCGTGCACCACTTCCACGCCCTCTGGCCGCATCTGGACGAGATCGAACGGGAGGCCGGACGATGACGACCGTTTCACGTCGCAGCGCTCTCGGTGCCATCGCCGCGGGTGCCGTCGCCGCACCCGCCGTGGCCCGGGCCGACGTGCCGGCACGCTGGCGCATGGTCACCTCCTGGCCGCGCAACCTGCCCGGCCCGGGAGTGACCGCACAGCGCCTCGCCGACCGCATCACCCGCGCGAGCGGTGGCCGCATCCGGGTCGAGGTGTTCGCGGCCGGCGAGATCGTGCCCGCCTTCGAGGTCATGGACGCGGTCGGCCGCGGCGTCGCCGAACTCGGCCACACGGCCGCGGTCTTCTGGATGGGCAAGATCCCCGCGGCGGCGTTCTTCCTCGCCATCCCCTTCGGGCTCACGCCGCCCGAACACATGGCCTGGATCGAGCACGGCGGCGGCCAGGAGCTCTGGGACGAACTCTACGCCGATCTCGGCGTCAAGCCGTTCATGGCCGGGAATACCGGCATGTCCATGGGCGGCTGGTTCCGCAGGGAGATCCACAGCCTCGCGGACCTCCGGGGACTCCGGTTCCGGATGCCCGGGCTCGGCGGCGAGATGTACCGCCCCTTCGGCATCGTGCAGGTGTCACTGCCGCCCGGCGACACGCTGCCGGCGCTGCAGACCGGCGCCATCGACGCGGCCGAATTCGCGGGCCCGTCGAGCGACCTCGCGCTCGGGTTCTACAAGGTCGCCCCCTACTACTACTGGCCCGGCATCCACGAGCCGAACGGCACCGGCGAGTGCATCGTCAACCGGGAGATCTGGGAAGGGCTCGACGACGAACTCAGGGCCGTCGTCGCCCATGCCTGCGCCGCCGAGAACGCCTTCGCGCTCGCCGAGAGCGAACGCGCCAACGCCGAGGCGCTGCGCGTGCTCGTGCGCGACCACGGCGTGAAGCTGCGGCGGTTCCCGGACGACGTGATCGCCGCGGCGCGCGAGAGTGCGCGCGACGTGGTCGCGACGTTCGAGGCCGCGGGCGGCATCGACGCGCGCATCTACCGTTCCTACACGGCCATGCTCGACAGCCTCGGCGACTGGCCGCGGGTGTCGATGCAGGGCTTCCTCGAGGCGCGCCACGGTGCCTGAACCGCCTTCCGTCTCGGTCGGCGTTCCGCGCCTCGCGCTCGGCGGCACGCTCCTTTTCGAATCGTTCCGCTTCCGCCTCGAGGGCGGGCGGTGGACCTGCCTCCTCGGTCCCTCGGGCGTCGGCAAGACCACCCTTCTGCGGCTGATCGCCGGCAGCCTCGAAGGGGCGCTCGTCGCTACCGACGACGGCGCCGGTCTCGCCGGCCGGGTCGCACTCATGGCGCAGCAGGACCTTCTGCTGCCGTGGCTGTCGGTGCTCGAGAACGCGCTCCTCGGCTACCGGCTGCGCGGCGAGCGACGGCGGCGGGCGGGCGAGCTCGAAGGTCGCGCGCGTGCACTCCTCGCCGAGCTCGGTCTCGGCGACCGGCTCGCGGCACTGCCGGCCGAGCTCTCGGGCGGCATGCGGCAGCGGGTGGCGCTCGCCCGGACGCTGCTCGAGGAACGGCCGGTCGTGCTCATGGACGAACCCTTCTCGGCGCTCGATGCCATCACGCGCCACCGGCTGCAGGAGCTCGCGGCGCGCCTGCTCGACCGGCACACGGTCCTGCTCGTCACCCACAGCCCGACCGAAGCGCTCAGGCTCGGCCACCGGATCTTCGTCATGGGCGGCAGGCCGGTCCGCCTGCGGCAGGTGGAAGTGCCGGCGACCCCGACGCCGCGCGATCTCGCCGACCCGCAGCTGCTGCGGCTCGAAGCGGAACTGCTGCGCGAGCTCGCGCAGTCGGATGCGGCGATGGAGCAGGCATGCGCCTCCTCCGCCCGCTGATCACCGCCCTCGGCCTGATCGCCGGCTGGGAGCTGCTGGTGCGGCTCACCGGCACACCGCCCTTCATCCTTCCGGGACCGCTGCAGGTGGCCGAGGCGCTGGTGGCACGGGCGGATCTCGTCCTCTTCCACGCCCGGATCACGCTGGTCGAGATCGTCCTCGGCATCCTGCTCGGAAGCCTCGTCGGCATGGCGAGCGCCGTCGCGATCGCCGCCTTCGCACCGCTGCGCCGCTGGCTCCTGCCGGTGCTGGTGGTGAGCCAGGCGCTGCCGGTCTTCGCGCTGGCACCGCTGCTCGTGCTCTGGTTCGGCTACGGCCTCGGCTCCAAGGTCGCGATGGCGGTGCTGATCATCTACTTCCCCGTCACCGCGGCTTTCTTCGATGGCCTCAGGCGCACCGAGCCGGGCTGGCTCGAACTCGCCCGGGTCATGGGGGCTCGTCGCAGCCGGGTGCTGTTCGAGATCCGCGTGCCGGCGGCGCTGCCGGCGCTCGCCTCGGGGCTCAGGGTCGCGGCTTCCGTGGCGCCGATCGGGGCGGTCGTCGGCGAATGGGTCGGCTCCAGCGCCGGCCTCGGCTATCTGATGCTGCACGCCAACGCCCGCATGCAGGTCGATCTGCTCTTCGCCGCCCTGTTCGTGCTCGCGGCGCTCGCGCTCGCGCTCTGGTACGGGCTCGACCGGGCGCTCGCGCGGCTCGTCTTCTGGCAGAAGGAAACCCTGCCCGCCAACTGAGGGAGTGTGCCCATGCTGAAGGCGCTCGTCGTCGGCCTCGCCATCCTCGTCGCGACCCCGGCTGCCGCGGCCGAGAAGCTGACCCTGATCCTCGACTGGTTCGTCAACCCCGATCACGGGCCGCTGGTGATCGCCCGCGAGAAGGGCTTCTTCGCCGAACAGGATCTGGAGGTGGAGCTCGTCGCCCCGGCCGATCCCAACGATCCGCCGAAGCTCGTCGCCGCCGGCAGGGCCGACCTCGCCGTCTCCTACCAGCCGCAGCTGCATCTGCAGGTCCAGGAGGGGCTGCCGCTCGTGCGTATCGGCACGCTCGTCGCGACGCCGCTCAACTGCCTCGTCGTGCTCGAATCGAGCGACATCCGCAGCCCGGCCGATCTCCGCGGCCGCAAGGTCGGCTTCTCGGTGGGTGGGTTCGAGGACGCCCTTCTCGGCGCCATGCTCGCGAAATACGGCCTGTCGCTGTCCGACATCGAGCTCGTCAACGTCAATTTCTCGCTGTCGCCTTCGATCATCGCCGGCCAGGTCGACGCGGTGATCGGCGCCTTCCGCAATTTCGAGCTCAACCAGATGGACATCGCCGGCCATCCCGGCCGCGCCTTCTACCCCGAGGAAGAGGGGGTGCCGGCCTACGACGAGCTGATCTACGTGGCGCACCGCGACCGGCTGGACGATCCGCGCTTCGCACGCTTCCTCCTCGCGGTCGAGAAGGCCACCCACTGGCTCGTCAACCACCCGCAGGAAGCCTGGGACGTCTTCCGCGGCACGAGCCCCGAGCTCGACGACGAGCTCAACGCCCGCGCCTGGCGGGACACGCTGCCGCGTTTCGCGCTGCGCCCCGCCGCCCTCGACGACGGTCGCTACGCCCGCTTCGCCGCGTTCCTCGAGAAGCAGGGGCTCGTGAGCGCACCGCCGCCGGTGGCGACATACGCCGTCGACCCGTTCCGCCGCTGATCAGGCTGTCGCGGCGAACGGCGCGCATGTCGCGCCGAGGCTTGACCGGCCTGCGGCTTTCCCCGACTGTCGCGGCGACGGCGGTGCCCACGGGCCCCGAGGGAATCCGGTGCGCGCGAGCAAAGCCGGAGCTGCCCCCGCAACTGTAGGCGGCGAGCCGCACCGATCGTGCCACTGGGCGGATGCCCGGGAAGGCCGGTGGCGGCGTTCGAGCCGCGAGCCAGGAGACCTGCCGCCGTCGACAACGGACGGGGTGAGCCGTGACAGGAGGAACATCCATGCGTACTGCCGTGATCGGGGGGCTCTCGGCCCTTCTGCTGTCGACGGGTGCGCTCGCGACCGGCTTCGCCGACGCGTCGCGCTACGTCTTCGTGCCCAACCGGGCGTCCGCCGACGTGGCGGTGATCGACACCCGCGAGGACCGTGTGGTCGCGCGCCTTCCGGTCGGCAACGTGCCGCACCAGGTGGCCGTGTCCGACACGCTGGGGCTGCTCGTGGCGAGCAACACCGCCGACCACACCATCTCGGTGATCGACCTCGCGACCCGCCAGCTTCGGGCGACCCTGCCGCTCGACCGCGAACCGGAGCACATGGAGCTGTCCCCCGCGGGCGATCTGCTCGCCGTCGGCAACATCGGCGCCGGCACGCTGTCGCTCGTGTCGCTGCGCGAGCTGCGCGAGGTCGCCCGCGTCGAGGGGCTGCACGAGCCGCACAACATGACCTTCTCGCCCGATGGCGCGCGCATCTACGTCGGCAATCTCGGCGCCGACTTCGTGAGCGTGGTGGACGTGGCCTCGGCGCGGGTCGTGGACGAGATCCCGGTCGGCGAGCCCAAGTCCGTCGCCTATGCCGGCGAGGGCAACGAATATCAGGGTGTGATCAACGTCACCCGCACCCCCGACGGGCGGCTCGGCTTTGCGGCCTACGGCGAGGGCAACCGGCTCGCCGTGCTCGATCTGCGCACGGGCGAACGGCTCGGGACCATCGCGCTCGGCGAACTGCCCTGGCGCGCCTACACCACGGCCGACGGCCGCTACATGATCGTGCCCAACAACGGCGACGAGACGGTCTCGATCATCTCTGTGCCGGAGCGGCGGGAGGTGGCACGCCTGCCGGGTGCGGCCGACATGACCGGCGTCAATACCGGCTGGTTCGAGACCACCGCTTTCGTCATCAGCCGCGGCGAGAACAAGCTCGTGGTGCTGGACCTCGTGGAGATGAAGAAGGCGGGCGAGATCGCGCTTCCGGGCACGCCCGAGACCGGTGTCACCACTCCGGACGGCACCCGGCTCTACGTCGCCCTCTCGGACGTCGACCAGGTCGCGGTGATCGATGCGCGCACCCGCACGCTGCTGCGGACCATCGACGGCGTCGGCGACGAGCCCTGGGGCACCCACATGGTCGGAGCCCTCAACTACTGCCATTGAACCGGGTCCGCTCGGGGCTGCGGCCGCTGCTTCCGGCCGCGGCCCTGCTGCTCCTCGTCCCCTCGTCCGCCCCGGCGGCGGACTCCTTCCTCGCACGTCTCGGCCTCGCGCCGGCCGAACGCGCCCGGGTCGAACACGCCTGCGGGGCGGACCGGGAGTGCGCCGCACGTCTGCTCGCGCGAACCGATCCGGCCCGCTTCCGGCTGCTGCCGGTGGACCACCCGACCACCGACGAGATCCGCTGGGTCACCGGCACGCCCTCGCTCGGGCGCGTCTTCGAGCTCGCGGACGGCCGGCTCCTCGTGGAGCTGCGCCGTTTCGGCCGCACGCTCTTCGGGGAATGGCGGGCGCGGGTCCCGCGGGGGGCCACCCTCGTGCTCGATCTGCGCGACCACCCGGGCGGCGACTTCGAACGCATGCTGCGGCTCGCGGGCCGTCTGGTCGGGACCGGTGTCGGGGTGGTGCTGGAGACCGGGCAGGGAAAGCAGCTCCGGACGGCGGGCACGGCGGCGGCGCCGGTCGCGCGGGTGGACGCCGTCCTGATCGGCCCGGGCACGGCGAGCAGCGCCGAGGTGCTCGCGGCCCTGCTCGTGCGGGCCGGCGCCCGGCTCTGCGGTGCGCGCAGCCGCGGCAAGGACTGGCTCGAGGCGGTCGTCCCGGTGAGCCACGATCTGCGCCTCGGGGCACGCGTCGCCACGCTCGGGGTCGAGGGCGTCCGCCTCGCGGGCGGGCTCGTGCCGGCGCTTCCGGCCGCGGCCTGTCTCGACGGCGCCGGGGCCTCCGGCTGAGCGGCCGCCTCAGGAGTCGCGCTTCGGCCCGCTCATGTCGACGACGCGCATGCCGTCCTGCCGGTCGATCGTGAAGACGCGCTCGGCGAAGCCGTTGCAGCGCTGCAGCATCACGCCCGTGCCTTCGGCATCCTGCTCGCCGTAGACGCTGTCGACCCAGTTGTAGCGGACCCGCACGACCAGCCGGTCGGGCGTGTCCTCGACCACCTCCATGCGCGTGATGCCGCGGATCTCGGGGGCGAGGCACATGTAGTTCTTCTCGGCCGCGTGCCGCGCGTAGTAGCGGACGATCTCGTACCGGAGGCTGCTGTCGGCCGGGCCGCCGGCCGACGTACAGCCTGCGGCGGCCGCGATCAGGGTGGCGGCGGCGAAGTGACGGATGCGGATCATGGGGCGTACCTCCTGAAGAGGTGCCGGCGCTCGGAAGCGGCCGGCAGGATCAGACGGAAGGTGGTGCCCTCTGGGCCCGTGGCGAGCAGCTCGATGTCGCCACCGTGGGCCCGCAGGATCTCCCGGCAGATGGCGAGGCCGAGGCCGCTGCCGCGCCCCGCGGCGGTGGCGAACGGTTCGAACAGCCGCTCGCGTACCTTCTCCGGCACTCCCGGCCCGCTGTCGGTGACGTCGATCACCACCCGGCCGTCGCGGCTCCCGCCACGCACCGAAAGCGTGCCGCGGCCTTCCATCGCCTGTTCGGCGTTGCGGAACAGGTTGAGGAAGACACGGTAGAGCTGGTCGGGGTCGCCGAGGACGGTGAGATCGGGCGGGACTTCCACCCGGCACGCGATGCCGTCGCCCAGCACCGTGCCGGCCTCCCGGATCGTCGCGCGCAGCCGCACCGGCTCGAAGCGCAGCGTGCCCGGCCGGCTCTTCGCGAACTCGAGTGTCTCGGTGCAGAAACGGGACGCGCGCTCGAGCGTGGCGAGGAGACGGCGTGCGAGCTCCTGCACGCGCGGGTCCTCGACGGTCTCGAGCCGGTCCGAGATCAGCATCGCGCTCGCCAGCATGTTCCTGAGATCGTGGTTGACCCGGGCGACCGCGGCGCCGAGCGCGGCGAGGCGGGTCCGCTCCACGAGCGCCGCCCGCACCGCCCGCTGCATGCCGGCGACCTCCCATTCGACGATGCCGATCTCGTCCGTGCGGCCGCTCGGGACGAGATCGTGGAGCGCGTCCTCGGGCCGTTCGCGGAAGCTCGCGAGGTGCAGGGTGATGCGCTGCAGTGGCCGGACGATGAGCCGTCGCAGCGCGAAGAACAGGAAGCCCGCGAGGATCGCCGAGAGGACCAGCGAGAGGCCGAGGATCCGCCAGGAATAGTCGGCCATGGCGGCGAACAGCGGCGCCTCCGGCAGGGTGACCTCGATCTCGGCACCGTATTCGGTGGCCGCGGGGCCGCGCACCCGGATCAGCCGCAGACCGCGGGCGGCGAGGGTGTCGAGCGCGTCGAGGACGAGGCGCGAGGGGTCGCGCTCGGCGAGATCGAAGGCCCGGTCGACGGGGACCGGGCGGCCGAGCCGCACCACGCCCTCGACACGGATGACGCGGACGTGCAGCGCCTCGACGCTGGTGAGCAGCGCATCCTCGATCTCCATCGCCACCGGGACCGTGCCGGAGCGGTCGAGCGGCAGGGTGGCGAGATGCGCGCGGGCGAGCCGCTCCTCGAGCCAGACGAGGCGGAAGCGCGCGATCGAGGGGAAGTAGATCAGCGCCTCGCCGAGCAGCAGGACGGCGATCGACAGCAGCAGGATGCGGGCCGAGAGCCCGCGCCCGAACGGCGGCCTGTGGCTGGGCCGCGTGACCGCCTGTCCGCTCCCGTCTCCACCGCCGGCGTGCGGGACATCCGGCTCCCGCGGTTCGTTTGACAGCCCCGGACCCCTTCCCTATATGGCCGTGCGCTTTCGCCGTTGCCGTGCATTCGAAGGATCCGATCCCGTGAAACGTACCTATCAGCCGAGCCGCCTCGTGCGCAAGCGCCGCCACGGCTTCCGGGCCCGGATGGCGACCGTCGGAGGCCGTCGCGTGATCAAGGCACGTCGGGCGAGGGGGCGCAAGCGTCTCACCGCGTGACGTCGTCGGGCACGCCTCCGCCCCGCCTGTGCGTCCTGAAGCGGCGGGCGGAATTCGTGGATGCGGCCCGGGGGCGGAAGGTGGTGACCCCGGCCTTCGTCCTCCAGGCGCGGGCCCGGCCGGGGCCGGATCCGGAGCCGACCATCGGGGTCGGCTTCACCGCCACCCGGCGCTTGGGCAGGGCGGTGGTGCGCAACCGGGCGAAGCGTCGGCTGCGCGAGCTCGCCCGGCGCGTTCTGCCGCAGCACGGCGAGCCCGGAACGAACTATGTGCTGATCGCACGACAGGCGGTGACGACATGGCCCTACCGGCAGCTCGAGACGGACCTCGTGCGGGCACTCGCGCGCCTGCATCGCCGTCCCGCGGCCGCCGCTTCGCCGCCGCCGCTCTGATCCTGCCGATCCGGCTCTACCGCCGGCTCGTATCGCCGCTGCTGCCGCCGCGCTGCCGCTATCTCCCGACCTGCTCCGAATACGCCATCGAGGCGATCGCCGTGCACGGTCCGCTGCGCGGCAGCTGGCTCGCGCTGCGGCGCCTCGGCCGCTGTCACCCGTGGGGCGGCTTTGGGTACGACCCGGTGCCGCCGGCCGGCGGGCCGTCCCCGGCCGACGCTCCGTCCTCCTCCCCGTTCGCCGAGCGAGTGCGATGACCGAACAGAGAAATCTCATCCTCGCGATCGTGCTGTCGGTCGGGATCATTCTGGCTTTCCAGTACTTCTACGAGATCCCGCGCGTCCGCGAGGCGCAGAAGACCGCCCCGCAGCAGACGACCGAACAGCCGGTCGGCGAGGTGCCGCAGCCGCGCGCGCCGGGCGAGGCGCCGGCTCCGCCCGGGGCCGGCCTCGGCGAGATGCTGCTCGAGACCGCCCTGAAGCAGGTGCCACGCCTGCCGGTCGACAACGGTCGCCTGCACGGCTCGATGTCGCTCGAGGGGGCGCGTCTCGACGATCTCACCCTCGCCGACTACCGGGTCTCGCTCGCGCCCGACTCGCCGGAGATCCGCCTGCTGCGTCCCTACGGGACGTCGGACGCCTATTTCGCCGAGTTCGGCTGGGTGGCGGCGGACGAGGCGACGAAGGTGCCGGACCGCGGTACCCGCTGGCAGGCGAGCGGCTCGCGCATCGGTCGCGGCGAACCGGTGGTCCTCGAGTGGGACAACGGCGAGGGTCTGGTCTTCCGCCAGAAGATCACGCTCGACTCCGATTACATGTTCACCATCGAGCGGGAGGTGGTGAACAACGGCTCCGCGCCGGTGACGCTGCACCCCTGGGCGCTGGTGAGCCGCTGGACGACCCCCGAGACGCTCGGCTTCTACATCCTGCACGAAGGGCCGATCGGCGTCCTCGACGGCGTCCTGCACGAGATCGACTACGACGACCTGCAGGACGACGGGAGGGTCGAGTACAGCACGACCGGCGGCTGGCTCGGTTTCACCGACAAGTACTGGCTGGTGGCGCTCGTGCCGGACCAGACGCGCCGTATCGACGTCACCTTCCGCCACACCGCACCCGACGGCCGCGACCGCTACCAGGCGGACTTCATTTCCGATCCCGTGACCGTCGCCCCGGGCGCCACCGTCACGCTCACCGACCGCATGTTCGCGGGTGCGAAGGAAGTGGAGCTGCTCGACCGCTACGAGGCCGAACTCGGCATTCCGCTCTTCGATCGTGCTGTCGATTTCGGCTGGTTCTACTTCCTGACCAAGCCGATCTTCAAGCTCCTCCACTGGCTCTACAAGTGGACCGGGAACTACGGTGTCGCCATCCTCGTCCTCACTTTGCTGATCCGGCTCGCGCTCTTCCCGCTCGCGAACAAGTCGTTCGTGGCGATGAGCCGCATGAAGCAGCTGCAGCCGGAGATGATGCAGATCCGGGAGCGCTTCGAGCACGACAAGGCCCGCATGAACCAGGAGCTCATGGAGCTCTACCGGCGCGAGAAGGTCAACCCGATGGCCGGCTGCCTGCCGATCGTCGTGCAGATCCCGATCTTCTTCGCGCTCTACAAGGTGCTGTTCGTCAGCATCGAGATGCGGCATGCGCCGTTCTTCGGCTGGATCCGCGACCTGTCGGCACCCGACCCGAGCAACCTGTTCACCCTGTTCGGGCTGCTGCCCTGGGATCCGCCGGCGTTCCTGCATCTCGGGGCCCTGCCGCTGCTGATGGGCTTCACCATGTGGCTGCAGCAGAAGCTCAATCCGCAGCCGGCGGATCCGGTGCAGGCGCGGGTGATGATGCTGCTGCCGATCATGTTCACCTTCCTGTTCGCGAGCTTCCCGGCCGGGCTCGTGCTCTACTGGACGTGGAGCAACATCCTGTCGATCGGGCAGCAGTGGGTGATCATGCGGCGCATGGGCGTCCGGGCCTCGTGACCTCCGGGAGCGGGGCCGCGCCTCACGGCCGGTTCAACTGCCGCGTGACATGTGGCGCGATCGGGTCTCTTCAGGGGCTGCCCGACCCGCCGGAAAACACCCTCTGCCGCGCAGGTTACCCACAAGCTGTTGATCGGTCTGGGGACAGCCCCGGGGCTGTGGACATATCTGCGGATCGCCGCGGGGAAGCCCGGGGACCGTTCCGGACCGCTTCCGCGGTGGACGACCTTGCGGCAAAAGGTCTTGCGAGGGTTGCGATCCCCCCGGTCGCGGGACCAGATTGCTCGCAGGCCGCGCCATCCGAGTCGCGTCACGTCAGCTGGGAGGGTGTCCATGCAGGTCGAGGTCTATCCCGTCCGCCCCGAATGGGCCGAACGCGCCTGGATCGACAGGGCCAGGTACGAGGAGATGTACCGGCGCTCGGTCGAGGATCCCGAGGGCTTCTGGGCCGAGATGGCGGACATCGTCGACTGGTACCGAAAGCCGACGAAGATCAGGGACGTTTCCTACACGGGCGACGTGCACATCCGCTGGTACGAGGACGGCGAGCTCAACGTCTGCTACAACTGCGTCGACCGGCATCTCGACAAGCGCCGTGATCAGGTCGCCATCCTCTGGGAGGGCGACGATCCGGCGAAGGACCGGAAGATCACCTACCGCGAACTGCACGAGCAGGTCTGCCGTTACGCCAACGTCCTCAAGCATATGGGCGTGAAGAAGGGCGACCGGGTGACGATCTACCTGCCGATGATCCCCGAGGTCGCCTACACCATGCTCGCCTGCGCCCGGATCGGCGCCATCCACTCGGTGGTGTTCGCCGGTTTCTCGGCGGAGAGCCTCGCCGACCGCATCAACGACGCGAAGGCGAAGCTCGTGGTCACCGCCGACGAGGGTGTGCGCGGCGGTCGCCGCGTGCCGCTCAAGGCCAATACCGATGCGGCGCTCGCGAAGTGCGATCCGGACATCAAGGTGCTGTGCCTGCGCTACACGGGCGCCGACGTGAACTGGGTCGAGGGCCGCGACTTCGATCTCGGCAGGCTCGTCGCCGAAGCCTCGACCGACTGTCCGCCCGAGCGCATGAACGCCGAGGACCCGCTCTTCATCCTCTACACCTCGGGCTCGACCGGCAAGCCGAAGGGCGTGCTGCACACCTCCGGCGGCTATCTCGTCTACGTCGCCCTGACCCACAAATACGTGTTCGACTATCACGACGGTGACATCTACTGGTGCACCGCCGACGTCGGCTGGGTCACGGGCCACAGCTACATCGTCTACGGTCCGCTCGCGAACGGTGCCACGACCCTGATGTTCGAGGGCGTACCGAACTATCCGGACTTCTCGCGCTTCTGGCAGGTGGTCGACAAACACAAGGTCAACATCTTCTACACCGCGCCGACCGCGATCCGCGCGCTCATGCGCGAGGGCGACGAGTGGGTGAAGAAGACCTCGCGCAGGACCCTCAAGCTGCTCGGCACGGTGGGCGAACCGATCAACCCCGAGGCCTGGCGCTGGTACTACAGGGTCGTCGGCGAGGAGCGCTGCCCGATCGTCGACACCTGGTGGCAGACCGAGACCGGCGGCATCCTGATCACGCCGCTGCCGGGTGCCATCGACCTCAAGCCGGGTTCGGCGACGAAGCCCTTCTTCGGCGTCAGGCCTGCGATCGTCGACGGCGAGGGGAAGATCCTCGAAGGGGCCTGCGAGGGCAATCTCGTCCTGCTCGACTCCTGGCCCGGCCAGATGCGCACCGTGTTCGGCGACCACGAGCGCTTCGTGCAGACCTATTTCTCGACGTTCAAGGGGATGTACTTCACGGGCGACGGCGCGCGGCGGGACGAGGACGGCTACTACTGGATCACCGGCCGCGTCGACGACGTGCTCAACGTCTCCGGCCACCGGCTCGGCACCGCCGAGATCGAAAGCGCGCTCGTCGCCCATCCCGCGGTGGCGGAAGCGGCGGTGGTCGGTTTCCCGCACGAGATCAAGGGTCAGGGCATCTACTGCTACGTGATCCTGGTCGAGGGCGTGCAGCCCTCCGAGGAGCTCAGGAAGGAGCTCGTGCAGCAGGTGCGGAAGGAGATCGGCCCGATCGCCACGCCGGACGTGATCCAGTTCGTCCCCGGCCTGCCCAAGACCCGCTCGGGCAAGATCATGCGCCGGATCCTGCGCAAGATCGCCGAGAACGAGTACCAGAACCTCGGCGACACGACGACGCTCGCCGATCCCTCGATCGTGCCGGTGCTGGTCGAGGAGCACAAGCGGCTCGTGCACGCCTGAGGGGCGTGTCCGTCGGACCCGGCGGGGGGCTCCGGCCCCCCGTCGCATCTCGGAGGTGGGTGGTGAAGGAACTCTTCGAGCGCAACCGGCAGTGGGCCGCGCGCATGCGCGAGCGCGATCCCGAATTCTTCTCCCGTCTCGCGCACCAGCAGGCGCCCCGATACCTCTGGATCGGCTGCGCGGACAGCCGCGTGCCGGCGACCCAGATCACCGACCTCGATCCGGGCGCCATTTTCGTCCACCGCAACATCGCCAACCTGGTCGTGCACACCGACATCAACATGCTGTCGGTGCTGCAGTTCGCGGTCGAGGTGCTGCGGGTCGAACACGTCGTCGTCTGCGGCCACTACGGCTGCGGCGGCGTGCGGGCGGCGATGACGGACCGGCAGTACGGGCTGATCGACAACTGGCTCCGGCACATCAGGGACGTCGTCGACCGGCACGCCGGCGAGCTCGCGGGCATCGGGGATCCCGAGCAGCGCGAGCGGCGCACGGTCGAGCTCAATGTCCGCGCGCAGGTGGCCAATGTGGCGCGCACCACCATCGTCCAGAACGCCTGGGCGCGCGGCCAGCCGCTCGCGCTGCACGGCTGGGTCTACGACGTGGCGGACGGCCTGCTGCGCGATCTCGACACGACCATCACCGGGCCGGACGGCCTCGGCTTGGCGTGGCGGACGCATCCGCCGGAAGGCTGAGCGCTTCCGCGCTTCCGAGCGCCCGCTCCTCGACGCGGATCCGCCAGGCGAGCAGCAACGCGTTCGCGAGCGAGAAGCCGAGCGCGACCCGGATCGCGCCGTAGGCGAGCGGCAGGAGCGCGATCTCGAGGGCGACGATCAGATAGTTCGGATGCCGCAGCCAGCGGTAGGGGCCGCGGCGGATGCGGGGTGATCCGGGCAGCACCAGCACGCGGGTGGTCCAGCGCCCGCCGAGGCTCCGGATGCACCAGTAGCGGAGTGGCTGCAGCGCGAAGAAGGCTCCGAGCAGCCAGGGATGGCCCGGCCGGTCCCAGGGGACGGCCAGGAGCAGGGCGAGGAGCCAGGCGGCGTGCAGCAGCACGAACAGCGGGTAGTGCGCGGCGCCGAACTCCACGGCGCCGGCCGCGCGCAGCCGCACCTCGTTGGCGCGCGACAGCTGCAGCTCGAGGAGCCGCTGCACGGCGACCAGCAGCACGATCCAGACGATGCTCACGGTTCGACGAGCGCGAAGCCAGCGGTGAATCCCGGACCGAGCGCGAGCGCCAGAAGCCGCCGCCAGGGCGCCCGCCGCAGGCGACGTTCCAGGACCAGCAGCACCGAGACCGCCGATACGTTGCCGTAGTCCCGGAGCGTCTCTTCCGCCAGCGCCCGGTCGCCCGCGGGCAGGCCCAGCACGTCGTCGAGGGCGGCCACCACCTTCGCGCCGCCTGGATGGATGGCGAAGGCGTCGATCTCCGCCCGGCCGAGGGCGTGGCGGGCGAGGAAGGCGTCGACGGCGGGCCCGAGGCGGCTACGGATCAGCTCCGGGATGCGCGGCGAGAACAGCACGCCGAGGCCGTCGTCCTCGACCCGCCAGCCCATCACATCGAGGCTCTCCGGCCAGCGGTGTTCGCCCGTCGCGACCAGCGCCGGACCGGCGCCCCCGGTCGAGACCAGGGCCGCGGCCGCGCCGTCGCCGAAGAGCGCGCAGGCGACGAGATTGGCCTTGCCGGCGTCGCTGCGGCGGAGCGCGAGGCTGCAGAGCTCGACCACGAGCAGCAGCACGCGGCTTCCCGGTGCGGCACGGGCGAGGGCGGCGGCGCGCGCGAGACCCAGAACGCCGCCGGCGCAACCCAGGCCGAACACCGGCAGCCGGCAGACGTCGGCGCGAAGGCCGAGCCGGTCGGCGAGGCGCGCCTCGAGGCTCGGCACGGCGATCCCGGTCGAGGTCACGCAGACGACCGCATCCACGGCCGCGGGCGGGATCCCGGCCCGGTCGAGGACCCGGCACGCCGCCCGCTCGAGCAGCGTCTCCGCGACTTCGACGAAGCGGCGGTTGCGTTCGCCGAAGCCGTGGTCTTCGAGATACCAGCCGACCGGCATGGCGAGCCGGCGGGTGGCGATGCCGCAGTTGTCGAACAGCGGCAGGAGCCGGTCGAGTTCGGCGAGCCTCCCCTCGAACAGCCGGCGCGCGCCCGCTTTCGCCTCTTCCTGCGTCAGGACATGGGGCGGAAAGGCGGTGGCGAGTGCGAGCAGGCGGGCCGCTCTATCCGTTGCCGTCCCCTCCTCGGATCCCTTCCAGCCGGTCGGCGAGCACCGCCCCCCGCGAGGCCATGAAATAGAGCCCCATGTGGTGCGCGAGCTCGCGCGGATGCGCGGCGGTCGGCGGCAGACCGAGCGCGTCGACGGAAGGCCGGGGCAGATCGTAGGTGGCACAGGCCGGCTCGTACACCACGATGTCGCGCAGGTGGTTCAGCAGTCCGTGATTGCGCGCCGAAAGCGCCGTCAGCACGAAGTCCATCACGCAGATGTCGGTGCAGATGCCGACGGTGACGATGGCTTCGAGCTTGTTGACGTTGGCCCAGTCGACGAAGCGGTTGACCCAGAGGCCGTGGGCACCTCTCACGGTCGCGGGTTCCATGGCGCCGACGAAGGTGTTGATGCAGTCCTTGCGCAAAAGCGTCGCACCCGGCTCGTTCTCGAGGAAGGCGAGCGCCGGCACGAGATTCTCTTCGCCGGTGCCGCGGATGCAGTGCGGCGGATAGGGCGGCTCCGGACGGTCCGGCTCGTGGGTATCGAGTGTGGCGAACACCGGCCGGCGGCTGTCGAGGAAGGCCCGGGCGAGGCGCGCCGTCTCCTCGACCATGGCGTCGATCCTGGCATCCGGCTTCGGCGGCGCCAGATTGCCCGCACCCGGCGTGCAGAAGCCGTTCACCTCGTCGATGACCACGAGCCCCGCCGATTCGGGCACCCGGTAGGCGGCGAGCGCCACCGGCATCTCGTGCCGCAGTGCGGCGAGCAGCTGTTCCCGGTCGGCCATGGCCGTCTCCTCCCTCCGGCTCTGCCGCTGAGTTGACACCGCCACCGCCCGCCTTCAAGGGCGGCCGGCGCGCCCGCCGACGGCACCGCCCGCCATCTGGCGACAACGGGCCGTATCCGGCCGTATCTTCGCCGATCTTGCCGTATCGCGGCCTTCCCGGGGCCGCCGGAGCCGCGTTTTTCCCTTTCCTGCCAAAAGGTTGCCGGCCGGGCCGCGGGCCCCGGAAGCGACCCGAGCCGAGTATCCGTCCGACACCAGCCACGATCAGGACTGTAGTCCTTGCCGTCTGTCGCGGCAAGTGTCGGGAAGGGAGTGGAGGGCCGTCGCTTGACAGCCGGAAATGCTCCGGGCAATGTCGACGTTAATCGAGACAAGGCGGTCGAGGGCGCGCGCCGCCACGAGACAGGGAGCACCAGGATGCAGAGCGACTCCGGTATCCGCAGCGACCGCATCGCCCGTCGCGAACTCCTCGGAGGTGGTCTCGCGCTCGGTGCCGGTGCCGCCGTCGCCGCGCCGGCGGTGGCGCAGGGCGCCTCGGTCTCCTGGACGATGCAGACCTCGTGGCCCACCGCCATCCACCTCCACCACATGGCGGAATACTGGGCCCGCAAGGTCGGCGAGATGAGCGGTGGCCGCTTCACCGTCGACGTCCAGCCCTCCGGCTCGATGGTCGGTGCCTTCGAGGTGCTGGATGCCGCGAGCAGCGGCGTGCTGCAGGTGGCGCACAGCTGGAGCGGCTACTGGATCGGCCGCAACACCGCGGCGGCGTTCTTCGCCTCGGTCCCGTTCCATTTCACGCCGGTCTCCCATCTCGCCTGGATCTACGAGGGCGGCGGGCTCGAACTCTGGCAGCGCATGTACGACGAGCTCGGCCTGCAGGTGAAGGTGCTGCCCTGCGGCATCACCCACGCCGAGATCGTCGCCTGGTCGCACCGGCCGCTCGTCAAGCTCGAGGACTGGCAGGGGCTGAAATACCGCGCGCCGGGCTACTGGGGCGAGATCCTGCGCGAGCAGGGTGTGGCGGTCGTGACGCTGCCGGCCGCCGAGCTCTACCAGGCGATGGAACGGCGGGTGCTGGATGCCACCGAGTTCAACACGCCCTACACCGACTTCCTGCTGCGCTTCCACGAAGTGGCCGAGTATTTCACCGGCCCGGGCATGCACCAGCCGACCGTCCTCTTCGAGCTGCTGATCAACCGCGCCGAATGGGACGCCCTGCCCGAGGAGTTCCGGGTGATGGCCGAGGAGGCGGCGCGGGCGACGACGCTCTGGGCCCTCCTCGTCGATCTGCACAAGAGCATGGGCTACATCGACCGCTTCCGCGACGAGTTCAAACGCGAACAGGTGCAGGTCGCGCCCGAGACTCAGTGGGAGATCTACAAGACGGCGATGAACTTCCTCGAGCGAAAGGCCGAAGAGAACCCGTTCTTCGCCGAAGTCTTCGCCTCCGCGAGCGCCTACCACAGGCGGTACGCCGCGTACGACGAGTTCATGACGCCGGTCCCGGTGCGCGAGGCCCATCGCGTGCCGGAAGCCTACCGCGTCGAGTAGCACCGTGGCGGAACCGTCGGATGCCGCTCCGGTGACTGCGCCGGAGCGGCTGCTCCGGGGTATCGACCTGCTCGACGCCTGGATCTGCCGGGCGAGCTCGGTCCTCGTCCTGCTGCTGGTCGGCACGCTGACCTACGAGGTCGTGATGCGCTACCTCTTCGGCGCGCCGACGCAGTGGAGCTACGACATGAGCTACATGCTCACGAGTGTCGCACTGGTGCTGGCGATGGGGCACGTGCTGCAGCTCGACGAGCACGTCCGGGTCGATCTGCTGCTGCAGAAGCTGCCGCCGAGGGCGGCGGCCGCCCTCGAGGCGACCCTCTACGTGCTGCTTTTCTTTCCGTTCATCTGGGTCCTGTTCGCGGTGCTGCCGGCGCACGTCGCCAATTCCTGGCGGATGGGCGAGCGCTACACGGCGGGGACGTGGCTGCCGCCGATCTATCCGTTCAAGACCTGGATCACCGTCGGCATGGCCCTGCTCGCGCTCCAGGGAGCGGCGCAGTTCCTGAGGGCGCTGCGCCGCGCCCTCGGCGCCGGGGCGCGATGATCGCGGTCGAGCCGCGCCGCCTGCCGGCTCCGGCGCCGGTCCTGGCGGCCCTGCTGTTCGCCGTCGCCTTCGGCCTGCCGCTGTGGCTCTGGCTGCAGCCGGGTCTCTTCGGCCGCGAGGCGGTGGTGGGCTTCATGATCCTCTCGGCGGTCGGCGCCATCGTCCTCGGCTTCCCGATCGCCTTCGCGCTCGCCGGCGTCGCCACGCTCTACGGGCTCGTCGTCGTCGGTCCCGCGGTCGGCCACATCTTCATGCTGCGGCTGTTCGGCGTGTTCCAGGACTACATCCTGATCGCCGTGCCGCTGTTCGTGTTCATGGGCGTGATGATCGAGCGCGCCGGCCTCGCCGCCGACATCTACCGGGCGATGCTCGAGTGGGTCGGGCGCGTGCACGGGGGGCTCGCCATCGCCACCGTCGCCGCCGCCACCATCTTCGCCGCCGCCACCGGGGTGGTCGGCGCCTCCGTGGTCGCGATCGGACTCCTGGCGCTGCCCGAGATGCTGCGCTACGGCTACAGCCGTCCGCTCGCTTCGGGCGTGGTCTGCGCCGGTGGCGCGCTCGGCATCCTGATCCCGCCCTCGATCATGCTGGTCGTCTGGGGTCCGACCGCCGGCATTTCGGTCGGCGCCCTGTTCCTCGCGGCGATCCCGGCCGGCCTGCTGCTCGCCGGCCTCTACATCCTCTACACCTGGCTCCTGTGCGTCTTCGATCCGCGTCAGGGTCCGGTCTGGACCGGCGCGCCGGTGCCGCTCTCGAGGCGCGTTCTCGATCTGCTGGTGTCGGTGGTGCCGGTGGCGCTGCTCGTGCTGGCGGTGCTCGGCACGATCTTCTTCGGCCTCGCCGCACCGACCGAAGCCGCCGCTCTCGGCGCCTCGGGCTCGCTCCTCCTCGCGCTCGCCTACCGGCGGCTGGATCTGCGGGGCCTGTTCGAGGCCTGCTACGCCACCGCCCGCATCAGCGCGATGGTCTACATGGTCCTGATCGGCGCCGGTTTTCTCAGCGCCATGTTCATCCGGCTGCAGGGCGCCCAGGTGGTGACGGAGCTCGTGCTGGGCCTCGATCTGCCGTCGGCGCTCGTCCTCGTCGTGATGCTGGCGATCGTCTTCGTGCTCGGGATGTTCATCGACTGGATCGGCATCGTCATGATCACCGTGCCGATCTTCATGCCGATCGCCCAGACGCTGGGCTACGATCCGCTCTGGTTCTCGATGCTGGTGATCGTGACCATGCAGACCTCTTTCCTCACCCCGCCCTTCGCCTACACGATCTTCTATCTCAAGGGGATCGCACCGCCGGAGGTGACGACCCTCGACATCTACCGCGGCGTGGTGCCGTTCATCGTCCTGCAGGTCATCGGTGTCGCGCTGATCGCCCTGTTCCCCGGGCTGATCCTGTTCCTGCCCCACAGTTTCGGTCTCACCGGCTGACCCCCCTACTCCCCCACCTGGAGGATCAGGCCGCGGCGGCGGGCGGAGGCGAAGAGCAGAAGGAAGGCGGTGGCGGCGACCGCCATCCAGAAGGCATCGAGCGCGAAGGCGATCGCGAGCTCGCGGCCGTCGAAGCGGTTCTCGAGCAGGAGCGCCCGCATGCCCTCGAAGACGTGCGCGGGCGGCAGGGCGGCGCCGATGGCCTGCAGCCATCCGGGCAGCACGTCGAGCGGATAGTATACCGCACTCACCGGCTGGATCAGGAAGACGAGGGCCCAGGCGAGGCTCTCCGCCCCGAGCCCGAGCCTGAGGACGAGCCCCGAGACCACGAGCCCGAGCGCCCAGCCGAACAGCAGGTTGCCGGCGAAGAACAGCACCAGCAGCGGGCCGAACGCCTGCGTGATGTCGAAGCCGTGGATCGGGATCGCGAGCAGGGCGGCACCGCCGACGCCGATCATGGTGCGCACGAGGCTCATGGCGAACATGGCGACGACCAGCTCCCACGGCCTGAGCGGGCTCACGAACAGATGCCCGAGATTGCGCGCCCACATCTCCTCGAGGAAGCTCACCGAGACCCCGAGCTGGCTCCTGAAGAACGTGTCCCAGAGCAGCACCGCCGAGAGGAACAGCCCGCCGGCATGGGCGAGCACGGTGTCCTCGCGGGTGAGCCAGAGCGTGATGAAGCCCCAGAGCACGACCTGCACCGTCGGCCAGTAGACGAGCTCGAGCACGCGCGGCCAGGAGCTCGTCATCAGGTAGAAGTGCCGCAGGAAGACGGCGGCGACGCGGCCGAGCGAGGCCCGCGCGCCGGCGGGCGCCGGGAAGGCCTCCGGGTCACGCATCGGCATCGGCACCCCTGCGCGCGATGGCGAGGAACACCTCCTCGAGGTTGCGGCGCCCGTAGCGACGGATCAGCCCGGCGGGCGTGCCGCGTTCGACCAGCCGGCCGGAGCGGATCAGCAGGACCTCGTCGCACAGGCGTTCGACCTCGTGCATGTTGTGCGAGGCCATCAGGATGGTGGCCCCGGCCTCCCGGGCGTAGCGGGCGAGATGGCCGCGGATCCGGTCGGCGGTGTCGGGGTCGAGGGAGGCCGTGGGCTCGTCGAGGATCAGCAGTTCGGGCCGGTTGACGAGCGCCTTGGCGAGCGCGAGCCGCGTCTTCTGGCCCGCCGAGAGCCGGTTGGTCGGGCGGTCGAGCAATCCTTCGAGATCGAGGTCGCGGGCGAGGTCGCGAAGCCGCGAACGGCGGTCGGGCACGCCGTAGAGACGGGCGTAGACCTCGAGGTTCTGCCGCACCGTCAGCCGGCCGGGGAGATCGACATAGGGGCTCGAGAAGTTCATCCGGTGCAGCACCCGGTAGCGGTGCTGCGGGACCCGCTCGCCGAACACCTCGATCTCGCCCTCGCTCGGCTCGAGCAGCCCGAGGATCATGGCGATGGTGGTGGTCTTCCCCGCGCCGTTGGCTCCGAGCAGCCCCACCACCCCTCCCGCGCGGACCGCGAAGTCGAGCCCGCGCACGGCCCAGGTCCCGCCGTAGCGCTTGCCGAGGCCGCGCACACGGATCGCGTCCATGTCAGGGCAGAAGCCCCTGTTCGCGGTACCAGCGCTCCGCGCCCGGGTGGAACGGAACGCTCACGCCGTCGACCGCGCTCTCGGGGGCGATCTCGCGCGCCTTGGGGTGACCGGCGGCCAGCAGGGTCCGCGACACCGGATGGAACAGGGCACGGGTGATGCCGTAGACGAGATCCTCCTCGAGATCCGCGCGCACCAGCCAGAGGGCGCCGACCCCGATGGTCTCGACCGCGGCATGGCCGCCATAGGCCTCGAAAGGGATCAGATCGTAGGTGAAGAAGGGATAGCGGGCGACGAGGCCCGCCGCTTCCGGCCCGCGGATCGGAAGGATGCGCGCGCCGAGATCCCGCACCGCCTCCGTCACCGCGGCCGCCGGATATCCGGCGACGAGGAAGAAGGCGTCGAGCTCGCCGCGGCGCATCAGCGACACGGCTTCGTCGGCGCGGACGTGGACCGCTGCGAGGTCGGCCTCGGAGAGGCCGTAGGCGTCGAGCACGAGCCGGGCATCGACGAGCGTGCCCGAGCCCTCCTCGTCGAGCGACACCCGCCGTCCGCGCAGATCCGCGACGCTCCCGATGCCGCTGTTGGCAGCGATCACGACGTGCATGCTTTCGGTGAAGAGTTTGGCGATGGCCCGCAGTTCGGCAGCCGGTGGCCGGTCCGCGAACGGCCCCTCGCCGTGGAAGGCCCAGAATGCGACATCCGCCTGGGCGAAGCCGCTCTCGATCTCGCCCGCGCGGACCGCCTCGATGTTGGCGACCGAGCCGTTCGAGGACTGGACCACGGCGAGCAGGCCGGGGACGCCGCAGCTGCCGCCGCGCTCGCAGGGGCGTGCGCCCGGGGGCTGACCGATGACCGCCGCGATCAGCGTCCCGACCGGGTAGTAGGTGCCGGCGACCCCACCCGTGCCGATGCGGAACAGGCGCATCTGCTGGGCCGCGGACGGTCCGGCGCGCCACGCCAGCACGGCCGCCGCCGCCGTTCCGAGAAAGCCCCGGCGTCCGATCCTCACCGTCCGCGTTCCCCGTCCCGTTCGACCCTGATCGCCCGGCCCTCGATCCGACGCACGACCTCCCCGTCCTCGATCCGTTCGAAGACGAGCCGCAGGCCGTCGCCGTCGGGTGCCCGGAGATAGCTCTGCAGCTCGTAGCGTCCGTCGTCGAGGACGACGAAGGAATGCACCCACAGCCCGTCGGCATCCAGCACGGCCCAGCGCAGCGGACGGCCGGCGACCACCGGCACTTCCTCTCGCTCGCGGAAGGGGTCGTAGTCCGGCGCCTCGACGAAATAGTCGCCGGTCGTGGAGGGGACGAAGGCGACCGCGAGTTCGCGGCGGCGCACGCCGGGCCGGTCGCGGCGGCCGTCGACCAGAGAGACGTTGACCCAGCGGATGCGGAACCCGTGGCGCCGGAACGGGTCGATCAGGATGTCCATCTCCCGCTCCTCGACCACCGTGCCGTCCGGGTCGAGCACGCGGGCGTAACCCGTGTATACGCCGAACAGCTCGTCGAGGGCTGTGGCAGCCGCGGCCGGGGCGGGGAGGAGGAGCAGGGTCAGGAGGAGGAGCCGCGCCCGCATCATCGCGCACTTCCGACGCGCGCGAGCCGGTCCTCGTGGCGCAGCAGCAGGGTGGGGTGCCGGTGCTCGACCGTACGCACGAGGAGGGTGCCATCCGCGGGGGTGAGGGCGATCCTGAGCAGCTCGAAACGGCCCGAGGCAAGGATGTCGAGGCGGTAGACGACGAGCCCGTCGGCCGCCGCTCTGGCCCAGTCGACGGGCGCACCCTCGAGCGGCTGGCCGCTGCGGCGGCGCGAGAACCAGTCGAGGATTCCCCCTCCTTCCTCGGACACGCCGAAGAGTCCGGGTTTCGGTCCGGGCTCGAACCGTCCCTGCCACTCGCGGCCGCCGGCGAGCGCGACGCGCAGGCGAAAGCCCCTGTCGTCGCCGCCGAGTTCGATCACGCGCACGAAACTATCTTCGCCCGCGGCTTGCCACACACCGGCCAGCCGGTCGAAAATACCCGCGGCCCGGGGCACCGTTGCGAACAGGAGCACGAGCAGGGCGATCAGGGGCGCCGGATGCCGGAGCCGGGAGAGGGACGGCCTGCAGGCGGGGGTGGACGGCACGGCGGATTCCGGCTTGTCGGACGACGACGGATCGCTCCCGCGGGCGTCGGGCGCGGGAACAGAGGAGATCGAAGCCATGCTGATCGGTGTTCCGAAGGAAATCAAGACGCACGAGTACCGTGTCGGCCTCGTGCCGTCGAGCGTGCGCGAGCTCGTCCACCACGGCCACGCGGTTCTGGTCGAGACCGGCGCCGGTGCCGGCATCGGCTGCGACGACGAGGCCTACCGCCGGGCGGGCGCGGAGATCGCCGCTTCGGCCGAGGAGGTGTTCGCGCGGGCCGAGATGATCGTCAAGGTCAAGGAGCCGCAGCCGCGCGAAGTGGAGATGCTGCGCGAGGGCCAGGTGCTGTTCACCTACCTGCATCTGGCCGCCGACCGGGCGCTGACCGAAGGCCTGATGAAGAGCGGCTGCATCGCCATCGCCTACGAGACGGTGACCGACCGGCTCGGCCGGCTGCCGCTGCTCGCGCCGATGAGCGAGGTGGCGGGCCGCATGAGCGTGCAGGTCGGCGCCCACTATCTCGAGAAGATGAACGGCGGCGCCGGCATCCTGCTCGGCGGGGTGCCGGGCGTGCACGCGGCGAGGGTGGTGGTGATCGGCGGGGGCGTCGCGGGCACCAACGCCATCCGCATGGCCATGGGCATGGAGGCGCAGGTCTACGTCATCGACAAATCGCTGCAGCGTCTCTACGAGCTCGACATGCAGTTCGGGCCGATGCTCAATACGATCTATTCGACGGTCGATGCCATCGAGACCCATGTCGCCGACGCCGATCTCGTGATCGGCGCCGTGCTGGTGCCCGGACGCGCCGCACCCAAGCTGGTCTCGCGCGAGATGATCCGCGCCATGCGCCCGGGCTCGGTGTTCGTCGACATCGCCATCGACCAGGGCGGCTGCGCCGAGACCTCGCGCCCGACGACACACGCCGATCCGGTCTATGTCGAGGAGGGCGTGATCCACTACTGCGTCACCAACATGCCGGGGGCGGTGCCCCGCACCTCCACCTTCGCCCTCAACAACGCCACCCTGCCGTTCACCCTGGCCCTCGCCGACAAGGGCTGGAAGCGGGCGCTCCTGGACGACCCGCATCTCGCGGACGGCCTCAACGTCTGCGAGGGCCGGCTCGTCTACCGGCCGGTCGCGGACGATCTCGGGCTGCCCTTCACGCCGCGGGAGGAGGTGCTCGGCGGCTGAACTCCGAAGGCCGGCGGATCGGCCCGGCCCCGACCGGCGCTTCCCGCCCCGGAGCCCGGCCCCCGGCGAAGCAGGAGCACGCGACGGTATCCGTGCCCTTCGGTCGCGGCCCGCGCTCGTGCCCTGCAGCCGGGCGGCTCCACTTCTGCCAGCCGGCGCGCCCTGTTCCGACCCTCGCCTCGCATTCCGGGGACCCGGCCCGGCGGGACAGGTCCGCGCCGGCCGCTTCTCCGCCGTCCGGCGTTGTAGCACGGAAGGGGGGTGAAAATTCCGTTGATGCCGGGGGCGGTCGTTGGCGCGCCCGGCAAGCTTCCGTTAATGCTTTCGTGGTATAGCTCCGCGCCAGGGTGGGACTCGGGTCGCCGGGACAGGTCCAGGCGACACCTTTCCCACCGTTCGGGGATGTAGCACGGAAGGAGTGAAGAATCCGTTAAGAAAGGTTGGACGATTTTCCGTGCGCCGGCAGTGGCTTGTTGACCATTGGCTCGTATTCTCCCGCCGAAAGGTGGGACCCGACCGGCCGAAACAGGCCGGCGCGGCCCCTTCTCGACCGTCCGTGGGTGTAACGGCGGACGAGCGAAAATCCCGTTGCCGGGCGCGCATTCTGCGCATCGGGACCAGCCGGCGACCGCGAAGGTCGGGGTGCGACCGATGCTCCGGATCCCGTACCCGCTCCGCAGCGGCCCTGGAACCTTCGGCCAGGCTGATGGTGCCGACCACCGTGCGCGGTCGACGGAACCGGTTGCTCGACCTCGCCGCCCCCATCGAGCCGTCGCTCGCGAGCCCGCGGCTCACCGATGCCGGCCGCGCCCTGTTCGCGGCGCTGGGCCGTCTGGCGCAGGGCCTCGCCGAAGCTGACGCCGAAGCGCTGTCCGGCGAAGGCGCTTTCGAAGCGGTGCGCGAAGGCCGGGTGGAGGCAGACCGGAAGGCGAGCCCGGCGCCATCTTTTCCGGCTACCCTTTTTGCCAGCTCCCGATAAACGCACCGAAAAATCTTCGCCCCGCCAGCAGCGGCACGTTAAGGTTTGCCCCGTGTCCTCCCGCCCCAAGGTGGGACTCGTGCCTGCGGGACAGGTCTGCGCGGCGCCTTTTCCACCGTCCGTGGGTGTAACGCCGAAGGGTTGAGAGTCGGGTTGGCGGATGGACATTTTCCGTCATCGGGGCCAGCAGGACCGACGCCGTTGCGCCACTGCCTCCGGCCGGTCGCCCGGACGGGCCACCGGCCGGGAAAGTGACCTGCCGTTGAGCTGGAACAGGGTGGGCGACCTGCGGCGGGCGCGGGGCGATATCGGAGGGCACCGGCGGCGTACGAAGCGGCGCTCGCCATCCTGAAGCGCCTCGCCGCGGGCGGATCCGCAGAAGGCGGAATGGCAGCGGGACCTGCCGGTGAGCTGGGAGAGCATCGGCGACCTGCGGCGGGCGCGGGGCGATCTCGAAGGTGCCGAGGAGAGGTACGAGGCAGCGCTCGTCATCATGCAGAAGCTCGCCGCGGCGGATCCGCAGAACGCACGCTGGCAGTGGGACCTCGTCGTCTCGCTCTGGAACCTGGCCGATCTGGCGGAACGGCGAAACGATCCGGTGACGGCACTCGGCCAGTGGCAGCAGCCCGCCCGCATCGCCCGCGAGCTCGCCAGCACCGGCCGCCTCGCGCCCGCCGACGCGGAGTGGCTCCCCGAGCTCGACCGCCGCCTCGCCACGGCGCAGGCGAAGGCCGGGCGGGGAGGGCAAGGGGAGTGAGCCCCCCTTCCTGTCCCCGGCTCTTTTCCGGCGACCGGCGTCCGCAGACGGGGCGGGCACATGGAAGGCACGCCCGGGTTGCTTTCTCGCCGACTGGCAACTCCTCGTTAACGCTTTCGTGGCACGTTTCCGCCCCAGGGTGGGACCCGGCCCACCGAAACGGCTCCGCGTCGCCCCTTCTCCACCGTCCGGGGATGTAGCAGGGAACGTGTGAAGATTTCGTTGACGGCGGGGGGGGGGGAATTTTCCTCGCGATCGTCAACCCTTCGTCAACCTTTCGCCCATACTCTCCCGCTTCAGCGTGGGACCCGGGCCGCCGCCCCGGGCCCACGCGACACCTTTCCCACTGTCCGCGGATTGAGCACGGAAAGGGTGAAGGTCCGCTTAACAAAGAGCATTTTTCCGATGCCCGGACGATCGGCTGCCACGAGGTTCGGAGTATTGGGCCGACCGCAGTCGGACCTCCGGGCGCGAACGAGTGCGCGGCCACTCCCGAGGGGACCCGCGCCGCTCCACCTCGCCCCTTGGGCCCGCCGCGACGGATCCGCAGAACGTGCAGTGGCAGCGGGATCTGATCGTGTCGCACGTGAAGCTGGCCGAGCTCGCCGAAGCACGGAGACGGCACCGGGACGCGGTGGACCACTACATCGAGGCGCTGGGCATCGCCCGCGAGCTCGCTTCCACCGACCGCCTCGCGCCCGCCGACGCGGAGCGGCTCCCCGAGCTCGACCGCCGCCTCGCCACGGCGCAGGCGAAGGCCGGGCGGGGAGGGGAAGGGGAGTGAGCCGGGCACCACTCCTTCCCGGCACCCTCTTCCGCCAGTCCCGGACGACAGCACCGCCGGCTTTTGACCCGCCGGCAACGATCTGTTAACATTTCTCTCGTATCCTTTCGGCCCAAGGTGGGACTCGGGTCGCCGGCGGAGGATCGGGTGGCCGCTTCTCCACCGTCCGACGTTGTGGCTCGGAAGGGTGAAGATTTCGTTGACGGCCGCGTCCTTTCTGCGCCCGGTCCAACCGGACGCCCCCGAAGGTCGGGATGCCAGCAGGGTTCCGACTTCGGCCCCGTCGCGGGACGACCGTACGGCTGTCGGGCAGGGCCGGTGAGGACAAGGACGGGAGCGGCGGCGCGAGCTGGCCGTCCTCCGTGTCACCGAAACCGATTCGACCGCATCGCCCGCGAGCTCGCTTCCACCGACCGCCGTCTCGCCGCGGCGCAGGCGAAGGCCGGACGGGGAGGGGGCGGAGACCGAGCCCGGCCCACCTTATTCCACTCGATTCCCGACACTCGCACCGCGAAATCTACCTGCCGGCGACGATCCGTTAACCGTTTGCTCGCATCCTCCCGCCCCGGGGTGGGACTCGACCGGCGGAAACAGGCCGGCGCGGTCCCTTCTCCACCGTCCGGAAGCGTGGCGCCGAAGGGGTGAAAATTCCGTTGATGCCGGGGGCGGTCGTTGGCGCGCCCGGCAAGCTTCCGTTAATGCTTTCGTGGTATAGCTCCGCCCCAGCGTGGGACCCGACCGGCCGAACCGTATGTGCGGCGCCCCTTCTCCACCGTCCGGGAGCGTAGCGCCGGAGGGCGAAAATTCCGTTGATGCCGGGGCTGGCTTCTTGGTGCGCCCGGCAACGGTCCGTTAACGTTTCCTCCATATCCTCCCGCGCCAAGGTGGGACTCGGGCCGCCGGGACAGGTCCGCGCGGCCCCTTCTCGACCGTCCGGAACCGTCGCGCCGAAGAGGTGAAAAATCTGTTAATGGAGGGGGCCGGATTTCCCCTGCACGGGCAACGGTCCGTTAACCCTTCCTCCGTATCCTCGGTTGCCAAGGTGGGAGTCGAGCGGCCGAAAGAGCTCGGGGCGGCCGCTTCTCCGCCGTCCGGCGTTGTGGCACGGAAGGGGGGTGAAAATTCCGTTGATGCCGGGGGCGGTCGTTGGCCCGCCCGGCAAGCTTCTATTAATGCTTTCGTGGTATAGCTCCGCCCCAGGGTGGGACTCGGGCGAGCGGCACAAGTCCGCGCGGCGCCTTGTCCACCGTCCGTGAGTGTGGCACGGAATGTGTAAACCGCAGGTTAACAACGGCGCGGATTTTGCCTCCGGAGAGAAACGGTTCGTCAACGGTTCCCTCGCATCCTCCCGCTCCCGGGTGGAACCCGGCTAGACCACCAGCCGGTCGTGCGGGCGCGCGCCCCTCGCATCCTCCGGCTCCAGGGTGGGACCCGGCGTGGACCAAGGGCAAGAGCCACGCACCTTTCCCTCGCATCCTCCCGCCCCGGGGCGGGACCCGGGCCGCGGGATCAGGTCCTCCCGGCCCCTTCTCCGCCGCCCGCAGATATGCCGCGGACAGGGTGGACAGCGCGCTCGCGCCGGGGGAAATTCTTTCCTGGGGGTGACAACCCTCCGTCGACTGTTTGCCCATGTTCTTCCGGTTCGAGGTGGGACCCGTTCTGCCGCAGCCGGGTCCGCGCAGGCTCTCGTCCGCCGTCCGCGCCGACACCGCCGGAGACGTGGAGCTTCCGTCGACGGACGCGGACGCTCCGGCGTCGAAGCTGGCCGACGAACATGTGGGGTCGGCCGAACTTCGGCTCCCGTGCCGGTGCTGCGCTGACCGGACGGACGTCCGGCAGGCGGATCCTGCGGACAGGGGCGGGAAGGGCAGGCGGTACCGGTCGGGGTTCCGCGTCCCCGGCACGGGCCGCAGCGGCTGGCCCTCCCGATCTGCGCAGCGGTGTCGGGGAGCGCCCGCCGCTCTCGGACCGGGTCCGCGAGGCGGACGGCGCGCGGGAGAAGCGGCGCAATACGAAGCGTGCCGGCGTTCGACCATCCCCGGGCCGCCCGTCGCGATCGCCGGCGTCACAGCAGCCTTCCGGACGGTTCCCGACCGATCCCGACCCGGGCGTCATCCGGGCGCGGTCTGCGCCCGGTTCGGAACGTCCCGGGAAACAGGAGCCCGGGGTCACGGGCCGGAGCCCGGCGCGGGACGGAGTCCCTGCTCACCGCCTTCCGGCTGGTGTCAGCCGTCGCGCGCCCCGTGCCTTCCGCCCGGCACGGCCCGCCCGGCCACGTCCGCCGCGCGGTCGCGGGCGCGGACGAGGGCGTCCAGCGTGTAGACGGCGAGGGCCAGCCAGACGAGAGCGAAGGCGACGAGCCGCAGCCCCGGCAGCGGCTCGCCGAACAGCCACACGGCCTCGAGGAAGATCAGGCTCGGCGGCACATACAGGAGAATGCCCACGGTGACGTAGGGCAGGCCCTTCGCGCCGATGTGGAAGAGCCAGAGGGGCGCCACCGTGACCACACCCGCGAGCAGCACGAGGACCGTCCCCGTCGGCCCGGCGCGGGTGAAGGCGAGGCCGGGACCGGCGGCGAGCAGGGCGAGGACCGCGAGCGCGAAGGGCAGGCCCAGCAGGCATTCGATCGCGAGCCCGGTGAGCGGCGGCACCGGCAGGCGCTTGCGCAGGGCACCGTAGAGGCTGAAGCCGGTGGCGAGGGCGAGCGAGGTGAACGGCAGGCTGCCGCTCCGCACGATCTCGACCGCCACCGCACCGGCGGCGAGCGCGACCGCGGCCTTCTGCCGGCCGTTCAGGCGCTCGCGCAGCATCGCCACGCCGAGACCGACGGCGGTGATCGGCGCGAGGAAATAGCCGAGGCTCGCGTCCTGGACCCGGCCCGAGGCGACGGCGAAGACGTAGGCGACCCAGGTCCCGACGATGAGCGCGCCCGTGAGGGCGAGGCCGGCGAGGAGCCGGGGCTCGCGCAGCGCCCGGCGCAGCGGTTCCGTGCCCTCGCCGAGCGGGGCCCAGACCAGCAGCAGCAGCGCCGACCAGACGATGCGGTGCGCCGTGATCTCGGCGAGCGGCACGAAGTCGAGCGCGCGGAAGTAGAAGGGGTAGAGCGACCACAGCAGCAGCGCCGCGAGCATGGCCGCGACCGCGCCGCCCGTGGAGCGCGGGCCGGACACGGCGCGGAGCGCCGGCTCAGGTCTCGACCGGCGTGTCGGGCCGCGAGCCCCACTCCACCCACGAGCCGTCGTAGAGTGCGGCGTCGGCGAGGCCGATGCGGGCGAGCGCGAGGTTGAGGACCGCCGCCGACACGCCCGAGCCGCAGGAGGTGACCACGGGCCGCGTGAGATCCACGCCCGCCTGCGCGAAGATCGTCTTTACTTCGTCGGGACTCGCGAGCGTGCCGTCTTCCCGGATCAGACGGACGTAGGGCACATTGAGGCTTCCCGGGATGTGTCCACCCCTGAGGCCGGGTCGCGGCTCCGGCTCGGTGGCGTGGAACCGTCCCGGCGAACGGGCGTCCACGATCTGCTCGCGACGTGCGGTGAGATTGGCGCGGATCTGGTCGAGCTCGCGCACGAGCAGATTGTTCTGCCGCGGCGTGAAATGCCGCTCGCGCGGGCGAGGCTCCTCGTCCGTCACCGGCCTCCCCTCGGCGAGCCATTTCTTCAGGCCGCCGTCGAGCACGGACACCTCGAGATGGCCGAAGACACGGAACAGCCACCAGACCCGCGCGCTCGCGCAGTAACTGTTGTCGTCGTAGAGCACGATCCGCACGCCGTCGCCGAGCCCGAGCCTGCGCACGCGGCTCGAGAAGCGCACGGGATCGGGCAGGGGATGCGGATGCACGCCCCGCGCCGGGCAGATCTCGTCGAGGTCGAAGAACACGGCCCCGGGGATGTGCCGCTCGCGGTATTCCGCCCGGGCGTCGCGGCCGACCGTCGGCAGGAACCAGGTGGCGTCCACCACCCGGATGTCGGGATCTTCGAGATGCCGTTGGAGCCAGTCGGTCGTGACCAGCGGATCGGTGTCGCGGGTGGCCATGGCTGCGGCGGTGCCTCCGGAGTTCAGTCGAGCCAGGGAGGTGTCGGCAGCCCTCTCTCGCGCAGAAAGGCCGGGTTGTACAGCTTGCTCTGGTAACGCTGACCGTAGTCGCAGAGCACCGTGACGATGGTGTGGCCGGGACCGAGCATCTCCGCGACGCGGATCGCGCCGGTGATGTTGATGGCCGAACTGCCGCCGAGCACGAGCCCCTCCTCGACCACGAGGCGGAAGAGGTGCGGCAGCGCCTCCTCGTCGGTGATCTGCACCGCGTCGTCGACGGGAGCGCCTTCGAGGTTCTTCGTCACGCGGCTCTGGCCGATGCCTTCGGTGATCGAGGACCCTTCCGCCTTGAGCTCGCCGTGCTTGTACCAGTGGTAGAGGGCCGCTCCCATCGGGTCGGCGAGCACGATTTTGATGTCCGGGTTGCGCTCCTTGAGGAACATGCCGACGCCGGCGAGCGTGCCGCCCGTGCCGACGGCGCAGGTGAAGGCGTCGATCCGGCCGCCGGTCTGCTCCCAGATCTCGCGGCCGGTGGTGCGGTAGTGGCCCTCGCGGTTCGCCACATTGTCGAACTGGTTGGCCCAGATGGCGCCGTTCGGCTCCGTCTTCGCCCGCTCCTCGGCGAGCCTGCGTGAATAGTGTACGTAGTTGTTCGGATCCCGGTAAGGCACGGCCGGCACCAGCACGAGCTCCGCGCCGAGGAGCCGGATCATGTCCTTCTTCTCCTGGCTCTGGTTCTCGGGCATGACGATGACGGTGCGGTAGCCCTTGGCATTGCCGACCACCGCGAGCCCGATGCCGGTATTCCCGGCCGTGCCCTCGACCACCACCCCGCCCGGACGCAGCAGGCCCTTCTTCTCCGCATCCTCGATGATGGCGAGCGCGGCGCGGTCCTTGATGCTGCCGCCGGGGTTGAGGAACTCGCACTTGCCCCAGATCTCGCAGCCCGTCATCTCGGACGCCCGACGCAGGCGCAGGAGCGGTGTGTTGCCGATGAGGTCGACGACGCTGCGGGGAATTGCCATTTCTGTTCTGTCCATCGTGGCAAAGGACGCGATCGTGCGCCCATCTAGCTTCGCCCTCAGGGCCGGACAAGCCGGAGGGGAAATGCGCCCGTGAGCGGGGACGTGCGCGGCCTCGACCCGCTCCAGGCCGAGGTCCTGACGTATCTCGAGGCGAGCTCGCCGGCGCCGGTCGAGCGGGTGGACACCCACGCCGCCGTCGTCCTCCTGAGCGGCGACCGCGCGTTCAAGATGAAGCGGGCCGTCCGGTACAGTTTTCTCGACTTCTCCACCCTCGAACTGCGCCGCCGCGCCCTCGAGCGGGAACTGGAACTCAACCGGCGCACGGCACCGGAGCTCTATCTGCGGGTGGTGCCGGTGGTGCGGCGCGCCGACGGAAGCCTCGCTCTCGGCGGCGAGGGCGAGCCGCTCGAATGGCTGCTCGAGATGCGCCGCTTCCCGGACGGGGCACGGCTCGACCGGATCGCCGAACGGGGCGGCCTGACGCCGGAGCTGGTCGAAGCCCTCGCCCGTGAGATCGTGCGCTTCCACCGCGAGGCACCGGTGCGGCCGGCCTCCGGCGGTGCCGCCGGGATGCGCGCGGTGGTGGACGGCAACGCCTCCGACCTGCGCTCTCTGGTGCCGGCCGTCTTCTCCGCAGACGCGGTCGAGGAACTGGTCGCCGCGACCGACCGGGCCTTCGAGGAGGTGCGATCGCTGCTCGAGGTCCGGCGCGAGACCGGGCGGGTGCGCCACTGCCACGGCGACCTCCATCTCGGCAACATCGTGCTGCTCGACGGCCGGCCGGTACTGTTCGACTGCATCGAGTTCGACGACGCGCTCGCCTGCATCGACGTGCTCTACGATCTCGCGTTCCTGGTGATGGACCTTCTGGAACGCGGCCTTCGCGAGCCCGCCTGGCGGCTCCTGCAGGCCTGGAACGACGAGGTCGTGGACGACGCCGGGCTCGCCACCCTGCCGCTCTTCCTTTCCGTTCGCGCCACCATCCGCGCCAAGGTGGAGGGTTTCGCCGCGGGGGTCGAAGAGAGACCGGAACGCGCGGCGGCGCACGTGCGGACGGCCCGGACATATCTCGGGCTCGCGGCAGATCTCCTGCGCCCGGAACCGCCGCGGCTCGTGGCGATCGGCGGTCCTTCGGGGACCGGCAAGTCGTCTGTGGCGCGCGCCCTCGCCCCGGGCCTCGGCGCGGCACCGGGTGCGGTGGTGCTCAGAAGCGACGTGATCCGCAAGCGCCTCTTCGGCAGATGGCCGACGGAGCCGCTGCCGGAGACGGCCTACCGGCCGGAGATATCGGCGAAAGTGTTCGCCATCATCGCGCGCCGTGCGACGCGCCTGCTCCGCGCGGGGCGGAGCGTGATCTGCGATGCGGTCTACGGCGAACCGGCGCAGCGGGAGCGGATCGAACGGGTGGCGCGGGAAGCCGGCGTGCCGTTCGGCGGCTTCTGGCTCGAGGCTCCGGCGGAGGTGCTGGAGCGGCGGGTGGCGGCCCGCACGAACGATGCGTCGGATGCCGACGTCGCCGTCCTGCGCCGGCAGCTCGCGCACATCGACGCCGCCGCGCTGAGCTGGGAGCGTGTCGACGCCGCTCGGCCCGTGGACGCGATCGCCGCCGGGATCCGCGGCCGCCTCCGCTGAGGCCACGACTCGCGGCTCTCAGGCCCGCGCGGGTGCTTCGAGCAGGGCACCAATGCGCCGTTCGAGTTCGTCCGCCACCGCCTCGAAGGCGGCGCGCACCTCCTCCTCCGATCCTTCGACGGCGGCGGGATCGGGCAGGCTCCAGTGCAGCCGGCGGGCGGGGCCCGGAAACACCGGACAGGGTTCCGCCGCAGCCGAGTCGCACACCGTCACGACGAGGTCGAGCGCCGGTGCGTCCGGCCCCGCGAACAGGTCCCAGCTCTTGGACGCGAGCCCCTCCGTCGGCAGACCGCGGTCGCGCAGCACGGCGAGCGCCATCGGGTGCGGCGCTCCGCGGGGCTTCGAGCCCGCGGAGAACACCTCGACCCGGTCGCCGCCGCGGGCGCGGCAGATCGCCTCGGCGAGGATGCTGCGTGCCGAATTGCCGGTGCACAGGAAGAGGATGCGAAGCGGGCGCTGCATGCCATCCTCCGGCTTCGTCTCCGCCGTCAGCGCGTCGTCAGCTTGATCTCGATACGGCGGTTGCGGCGGTAGGCTTCCTCCGTGTCGCCGGGATCGAGCGGCTGGAACTCGGCGAAGCCGCGCGCCGCCACGCGTTCGGGCGGAATGCCCTGCGAGATCAGGAAGTTCGCGACCGCGATCGCGCGCGCCGTCGACAGCTCCCAGTTCGAGGGGAAGCGCGGCGTGTTAATGGGCCGCTTGTCGGTGTGGCCGTCCACCTGCAGCACCCAGGGCAGGTCCGGCGGGATCCGGTCCATGATCTCCCGGAACGCCTGCGCGAACTGCCCGAGCTGGCGGCGGCCCTCCGGGCCGATCTCGGCCTCGCCGGTGCCGAACAGCACCTCCGACTGGAACACGAAGCGGTCCCCGACCACCCGCACGTCCGGGCGGTCGCCCAGCACTTCCCTGAGCTTGCCGAAGAAGTCGGAGCGGTAGCGCGCGAGCTCCTCGACCTTGCTCGCGAGCGCGACATTGAGCCGCAGGCCGAGGTCGGCGATGATCTCCGCCTGGCGGTCGATCTCGGCCTGACGCGCATCGAGCGCCTCGCTCACCACCCGCAGCTGCTCGCTCAGGGCGGCGATCTGGCCCGAGAGGGTGCGGATGCGCTCCGCCTGCTGCTCGACGGTCGCCACAGCCTGCTCCCGCTCACCGCCCAGCTGCTCGACGAGGGCGGCGAGTTCGGCGAGGCGCTGCTCGCGCTCGCGGATCTGCGCCTCGAGCTCGGCGAGCCGGCGCTCCTGCTCCTCGCGGCTGCGGGCGAGCTCGGTCTCGAGCTGCTGCGCCCGGCGCGCCGCCTGCTCGCGCTCCGCCCGCGCCTCGGCCATGGCCTGCTCGAGCATCTCGCGTTCGCCCGAGAGCTGCAGCACCCGCCGGTCCAGCTCGTCGCGCGCCGCCTCGCTCTCGGACAGCCGCGCCTCCGCGTCCTGCCGCGCGGCGAGCGCGGCCTGCAGATCGGAGGCGGCCCGGGCCAGGCTGCGGCGCAGATCGTCCGCGGTGTCGCGCTCGCTCGCGAGCTCCCGTTCGAGGCTCGCGACCCGCGCCTCGAGCCGCTCCATCGCCACGTCGCGGCCCTGCAGCATGCGGCTCAGGAAGAACTGCGCCAGGACGAACACGACGAGCAGGAAGATGATGACCATGAGCAGCGTCGACAGGGCGTCGACGAAGCCCGGCCAGATGTCCGTCCGCTCGCGGGAGACGCGGCCGCGGGCCATGCGCCTATTCCGCGAGGAGCTGCGGTTCGCCGGCGGCGACGGCGATGGTGCGGGCGACGATGCGCATCTCGTTCCTGAGCTCGCGGGTCATCGCCTCGCGGCCGCGCACCGTCTCCTCGAGCAGGCGCTGGAGCTGGACGTCGATGTTGCGCAGATGGTTGCGGGTCGCCTCGTCGAGCACCGGGGTCGTCCCCCTGCCGCGCTCGGCGATCTGCTGGGCGAGGCTGCGCTGCGCCTCGGCGAGCTTCGTCAGCACGTCCTGGTCGCGGCGCATGCGGTCCTCGAGCGCCGCCAGCGCCTGGGAGATCTGCCCGAGATGGACCGCGAGCTGCTCGCGCGCCGCCTCGCCGCGCTGGAAGGTCTGCTGCATGCGGTCGAGGTTCTCCGCGGTCTGTTCGAGCAGCGCCTGGACGTAGGCCGGCACCGGTTCGGCGGCGGGAGCGCGGCGGCGCGCCGGGCCCGCGGCCTCGGGCACCTCGTCGCGGGCGAGTGTGGTGAGCCATTCCTCGACGTCGTTGTAGAAAGCGTGCTGGGCCTGGGTCGCCTGCAGGTCGACGAAGCCGAGGACGAGCGAGCCCGCGAGGCCGAACAGCGAGGAGCTGAAGGCGGTGCCCATGCCCGAGAGCGGGGCGGTGAGGCCGGCCTTGAGCTCGCCGAAGACGTCGGCGAGGTCGCTCGAGGTGAGCTCCAGTTCGGCGATCACGCCGGCGACGGCGTCGATGGTCTCGAGCAGCCCCCAGAAGGTGCCGAGCAGGCCGAGGAAGATCAGAAGGCCGGTCTGGTAGCGCGAGATGTCGCGGCTCTCGTCGAGCCTCGAGCTCAGGCTGTCGAGCATGTGCCGCACCGACAGCGTGCTGAGCCAGGCGCCGCCGCGGGCGCCGTGGGCGGCGAGGGCGTTGGCGACCGGCCCGAGCAGCCGCGGCGGCTCCTCGCCGGGGGCCGGCCCGAGGCCCTCCTGCACCGTCTCGACCCAGGCGACCTCCGCCTTCAGCACGAGGATGCGGCGCACGGTGTAGGCGAGGCCGACGAACAGGACGCCGAGGATCAGCCCGTTCAGCACGGGGTTGTGCATGAAGGAGCGCCAGACCACCTCGTAGACTGCCGCGACGACGAGCAGGGTGACGACCAGGAAGACGATCACCCGGTTGAGGAATCGCTGGGGATTGGTCATGGGCGACGCGGACCTCGGCGGCGGTGCGGCGACGGAGCAGCCATGGCGCGGTTATCATATCGGTGCGGCGACGTCGATTCGAGACCCGGGCTTGCACTTGCCGCCGCGCCGCGCGATTCCCACACACGACGACCGGGGACGGAGGAGGACCGGCGATGCTGACCATCGATCCCGACAAGGTGTGCCAGATCATCGTCGAGGCGCGGGCGCTCGATGCGCGCGAGGATGCGCTCGACGAGGAGGAAGGCTCCAATCCCGTCGACGGCAACATGATGGAAGCGCTCGAGGAGCCCGAGGGCGAGGACGCCGTCTACGAGGAGCTGAAGCAGTTCATCGAATCCCTGAACGAGGACGAGCAGATCGAGCTCGTGGCGCTGGCCTGGGTCGGCCGCGGCAGCTTCTCGGTCGAGGAGTGGGAGGACGCCAAGGCCGAGGCGCAGCGCGCCCACAACGACCGCACCGCCGACTATCTGCTCGGCATGCCGCTGCTCGCGGACTATCTGGCCGAGGGGCTCGCGGCCTTCGGCAAGAGCTGCGAGGAGTAGACGGCGGGGGCTGCCGCCACGGCGTCGCCGCCGCCTGCGGGCGGCAGCACGCGGATCTCCGGATCCGGAGCGGCAGCCGGCCGCGCGGGAAAGGGCAGGCATGGATCTCGGTTCCTGGATCGAGCGGCACGCGGCCTTCACGCCCGACCGTCCGGTCCTGCATTTCGCGGGTTCGAGCCTCGACTGGGCGACCTTCGCCGGGCGCGTGCGCGGTCTCGCGCGCGGGCTCAAGCACGGCCTCGAGGTCGGTCGCGGCGACCGCGTCGCCTTCCTCGGCTGGAACCACCCCGACTTCCTCGCTCTGCTCTTCGCCTGCGCGCGCCTCGGGGCGATGCTGGTGCCGCTCAACTGGCGCCTCGCTCCGGCGGAACATCTCTACATCCTGAAGCATGCCGGCGTCCGCGCCCTCTTCCTCGGTCCGGGCTTCGCCGAGGCCGGTGCGGCACTCGCCCGCGAGCTCGGCGATCTCGCGACCGTGTTCGCAGACGGAGCGGGCTGGGGCCGCCACATCGACGAGCTCGCCGAGGTCCGCGGCGACGACCGCAACCCGCACGTCGACCTGCAGAGCCCGCTTCTCGTCGTCTACACCTCGGGCACGACCGGGCGGCCCAAGGGTGCCGTTCTGCGTCAGGAGGCGCTGTTCTGGAACGCCGTCAATTCGGCGCACATGCACGATCTGACGAGCCGCGACCGGGTGCTGACGGTGCTGCCGCTGTTCCACGTCGGCGGCCTCAACATCCAGACCACGCCGGCCCTGCACGCCGGCGCCGAGGTGATGCTGCTCGACCGTTTCGACGCCGGCCGCACGCTCGAGGCGATCCGCAACTGGCGGCCGACGCTCACCGTCCTCGTGCCGGCGACGATGCAGGCGCTCGTCGAGCACCCGGAATGGGAGACGACCGACATCTCCTGCCTGCGCATGATCGCCTGCGGCTCGCAGGTGGTGCCGCTGCCGCTGCTGCGCGCCTTCAACGCCCGCGGCGTGCCGGCGGCCCAGGTCTACGGCGCGACCGAGACCGCTCCGATCGCCGCCTACCAGCGCGCCGACGACGCCCTGCGCAAGGAGGGGTCGACCGGCAAGCCGGCGCTGCACGCGGAACTTCGCCTCGTCGACGGCGAGGGGCGCGACGTGCCGCCCGGGGAGCCCGGCCGTGTGCTCGTGCGCGGCCCGAACGTGATGTACGAGTACTGGGCGGACGAGGCGGCGACCCGCGAGGCGCTCGTCGACGGCTGGTTCCGCACCGGCGACATCGGCCGGCTCGATGCCGACGGCGATCTCTGGATCGTCGACCGCGAGAAGGACGTGATCATCTCCGGCGGCGAGAACATCTATCCCGCCGAGCTCGAGGCGGTGCTGCACGCGGAGCCCGCGATCCGCGACGCGGTCGTCGTCGCCCGGCCGCATCCGCGCTGGGGGGAGGTGCCGGTCGCCGTGGTGGTGCGGGCCGATCCGGAACTCGACGCCGCGCGCGTGCTGGCATTGTTCGAAGGGCGGCTTGCGCGCTACAAGCACCCGCGCGCGGTCGTGTTCATGGACGAGCTGCCGCGCAACGCCATGGGCAAGGTGCTCCGCTACCGGGTGCGCGACTGGCTGGCGGCGCGGGCAACGCGCGGCGGTGATGGACGTTAAGGCGACGTTCACCTTTCCGTGCGAACAGAGGGGCGGTGACGCCGCGGGGTCCAGAGCGCCACGGGCGCGTCCGGCGAGCCGCGAGGAGGGATCTTGATCGGCGGAGCGGAAGCGGACGTGAAGGCCGAAAGGGCCCACGGGGTGGAAGCGTCGGGCGGAGCCGGTCCGCGCGTCCGGGCGTCGGAGGCGGCCCGCGCGGTCGCCCCGAAGCCGGCGCCCTTTCGGAAGTTCCTCTCGGTCCTCACCGGCACTGCGCTGCTGCTGCTCGCCCTCTGGGTGCTGCGCCGCTGGGCGGCGCACGTCACGCTCGCCGATCTCGCCCGGGAGCTGTCCGAGATCGGACCGACGCAGGTGGGACTCGCCGTCGGCTTCACGGCGCTCAGCTTCGTGGCGCTCATCGGCTACGAATACTACGCCGTGCGCTTCGCCCGGCGCCGCCTGCCGCTCGCCACGGTCGCCCTCTACTCCTTCATCACCCAGTCGATCTCGCACGCCGCCGGCTTCGCCATTTTCGTGGGCGCCACGATCCGCTACAAGCTCTACGGCGGGCGCCGCTTCACCTTCGTGGATGTCGCCAAGATCCAGCTCTACTTCACGACGACCTTCGGGCTCGGGGTCTTCGCCCTGAGCGGCATCGCGCTGACCGTCGATCCGGAGCCGCTCGCGCTCGCCACCGGCACCAGCCTCGCGCTCTGGCGCTGGATCGGGACCGCGCTGCTGCTCGCCGTCGCCGCCGTCGTGTTCACCGGCGCCGTCATGCACCGCCGCTACCGCATCTTCGGTCACGTGATCGATCTGCCCGACACCCCGGCGACCCTGCTGCTGATCGCGCTCGGGATCGGCGATCTCCTCGGCGTCGCGGCGACCCTTCACGTGCTGATGCCGGCGGAACTCGGCCTCGGGTTCTTCGAGACCCTCGCGATCTTCGTCGCCGCCATCGTCCTCGGGCTCGCGAGCCACGTCCCGGGCAGCCTCGGGGTGTTCGAGGGGGCGGTGGTGCTGCTCGTGGCACCGGCGCCGGAGCTCGCCGCGCCGCTGATCGGGGCGCTCGTCGCCTTCCGGGCCATCTACTACATGCTGCCCCTCGTGCTCGGGGCGCTCGCCTTCGCGGTCGTGGAACTGGCGCGCTGGCGTGCCGCGGCGCGGCCCCGGGTGCCCGGGCTCGCCCGGACGCGCGCGGCCGACGGCTGAGGGCGGGGGCGCGGACGGCCGGTCCGGGCGGCCACGGTCCGGCTACGGCTTGCGGCCGGGGGCCGCCTGCGCCTAGAGAGGCGGCACGGAACCTCGGGGGAGGCCCGGATGACGATCGCCGTCGAACCGCTCCGCCAGCTGGTGGCGGAGATCTTCCTGCACGCGGGCTGTCCGCCGGACGAGGCGGAACGTGTCGCGCACTATCTGGTGGAGGCCAATCTCACCGGGCACGACAGCCACGGCGTGATCCGGGTGCCGCGCTACGTGGCCTGGATCGAGGAGGGCCGGCTCGTGCCCGGCCGGCACGTCGAGGTGGTGCTCGAGACGCCCGTAATCGCGGTGCTCGACGGCGGCCACGGCATGGGCCAGACGGTCGGGCCGGAAGCGACCCGGATCGGCATCGCCAAGGCGAAGGAGCACGGCCTTGCCGCCGTGGCGCTGAGGAACGCCGGTCACCTCGGGCGGATCGGCGACTTCGCCGAGATGGCGATCGCGGCCGGGCTGGTCTCGATCCACTTCGTCAACGTCTACAATTCGCTGCTCGTGGCCCCGTTCGGCGGGGCGAGCCGGCGGTTTTCGACCAATCCGGTGGCGATCGGCGTACCGACCGGAGACGACGCGCCCTTCGTGCTGGACTTCGCGACCGCGCTCGTCGCCGAGGGCAAGGTGCTGGTGGCCCACCAGGGCGGCAAACCGGTCCCGCCCGACGCGCTCGTCGACGAGGAGGGCCGGCTCACCGGCGACCCGCGGGCGCTCTACGGCGACACCGAGGGTCGGTATCCCGATCCGACGCTGGGCAGGGGGGCGCTGCGGCCGTTCGGCGAGCACAAGGGCTCGGGCCTCGCGCTCGCCTGCGAGCTGCTCGCCGGCGCGCTCACGGGCTCGGGGATCAATGCCGGCGGACAGGGGACCGTGCACAACGGCATGCTGTCGATCTATCTCGACCCGGGACGGTTCGGCGTCGGCGACAGCTTCCTCGAAGACGTGCGCCGTTTCGTCGCCTGGGTGAAATCGGCGAAGCCGGTCGATCCGGTGGAAGGCGTTCTGATCCCCGGCGACAAGGAGCGGCGGACGCGGGCGGAACGGCTCGCCCACGGCATCCCGCTGAGCGACGACACCTGGCAGGCGATCCTCGCGACCGCGCGCCGCGTCGGCCTCGACGACGCGCGCATCGCCGCCATTCTCGAAGGCCGCCCACAGGGGGAGCAGGCATGAGCATCGATCCGGGGATCCTCGAGCATCTGCGCGGTTTCGACACGCCGACCATCTGCAACGCGCTCGAGATCGTCGCACCCGAACGCCGCGGCCACGGCTACACGGTGCGGCCGTTCGTCTGCGCCCTGCCCGATCTGCGGCCGGTGTGCGGCTTCGCGCGCACCGCGACCATCCGTGCCCGGCACCCCTCCTCGCTGCCGGCGGCCGAAGCGAAGGCGCTCAGGCTCCGCTACTACGAATATGTCGCGGCCGAGCCGCGCCCGACCGTGGTGGTGATCCAGGACCTCGACGACCAGCCCGGCTACGGCGCCTTCTGGGGCGAGGTCAACACCGCCATCCATCGGGGCCTCGGCTGCCTCGGCTGTGTCACCAACGGCTCGATCCGCGATCTCGACGCCATCGCGCCGGAGTTCCAGCTGCTCGCCGGCAGCGTCGGTCCGAGTCACGCGTATGTGCATGTCGAGGCCTTCGGCGTCGAAGTGGACGTGCACGGCATGCTGGTCCGCCACGGCGACATCGTCCACGCCGACCGGCACGGCGCGGTGGTGATCCCCGAAGGCGCGCTCGAACGCCTGCCCGACGCGATCGAGCTCTGCATCCGCCGCGAAGCTCCGATCCTCGCCGCGGCGCGCAGCGCCGACTTCGACATCGCGAGACTGCGCGCGGCGCTGGCGGCGGCCGAGGAGATCCACTGACCGGAACGAGGGGAGGGCGCGCCCCGTGCCCGAACTGCCCGACGTCGAGCTGTTCCGCCGCATCTTCGAGGAGCACGGGCTCGGGCGCCCGGTGGCCGGGGTCGAGGTGGCCGATCCGCGCATTCTCGAGGATGTGGAGCCGCACCGCTTCATTGCGGAGCTGACGGGCGACCGGTTCCGCGCCACCCGCCGGCACGGCAAGAACCTGTTCGCGGCGCGCGCGAAGGGCGGCCATCTGCACATGCACTTCGGCATGACGGGCGCCCTCGAATGGTTCGCGGACGAGCCCCCGCCCTACACGCGCGTGCTCTGGCGGTTCCGGGAACCGCCGCACCTGGCCTATGTGAACGTGCGGATGCTCGGCGGCGTCGGGCTGGTCGACGACATCGAGGCGTTTCTGGCGGAACGGCGGATCGGCCCGGACGCCCTCGATCCGGCGCTCGACTTCGAGGCCTTCTCGGCCGCCCTCGGCAGCGGCCGGCGGCCGGTCAAGGCCGCGCTCGTGGACCAGGGCGTCGTCGCGGGGATCGGCAATGTCTACGCGGACGAGATCCTGTTCCAGGCCGGACTTCGGCCGGAGGTTCCGGTCTCGGCGCTGGACGAGGACTGGCGCCGACGGCTCTTCGCCGCGATGCGCGAGGTGCTGGCGGAGGCGGTGCGTCGCGGCGCCGCGGCGGAGCGCTTCACCGAGCGTCTGCCGGAGACCTGGCTGACGCGCGTACGCGGCCCTGGCGCCGCCTGCCCGAGGTGCGGCACGCCGCTCGCGACCGTGAAGATGAGCGCACGGACCGGCTACTACTGCCCGCGCTGTCAGGTCGATCCGCGCCGCGAGGAGGCTGCGGGATGAACGCGGCGGGCGGCGGTCCGTCCGGCCTGCGGCCGGCGGTGAAGGCCGTGATCGACGCGCGCGGGCTCGCCTGCCCCCTGCCGCTCGTGAAGGCCCGGCAGGCGATGATGGTGGTCGAGGCAGGCGAGAGGATCTGCGTGCTCGCCACCGACCCCGCCGCGCCGCGCGACTTCGCCGAATACTGCGAAGTGAGCGGGCATCTGCTGGTCGAGGAGCGTGCGGAGGGGGGCGTCTTCGTCTTCCTGCTCGAGAAGGTCGCGCCCTCTTCCCGCTGACGACGTGCCGGCGACGCCGGCGGGCGCATTTTGCGGCAGATCAAGGTCGAGTCTTCGGGTTTCGGGCACAGGCGTCGGCATCGGTGCGGAACGGGTGTGCGGTGCAGCCCCGGAGGAGACGATTGATCGAGGTCCGCATCCACGGCCGCGGCGGGCAGGGCAACGTCGTCGCCGCCTATCTGCTGGCGGCGGCCGCGATCGAAGGCGGACGTCACGCCCAGGCCTTCCCCGCCTTCGGCGCCGAACGTCGGGGTGCCCCGGTGGCCGCTTTCGTGCGTGTCGACGGGCGCCCGATCCGGCGACGGGACCGGGTGCGGAACCCCGGCTTCGTGATCGTACAGGACGCGACGCTGCTCGCAGATCCCGCGACACTGGAAGGTCTGGCGCCGCAGGGACGGGTACTGGTGAACAGCGTCCGGGCACGGGAGATGCCGCCGGCGGCCGGCATCCCGGCGTGCCGTTGGGCGGCGGTGCCGGCGACGCGGATCGCCGAGACGCAGCTCGGCCGGCCGATCCCCAACACCGCCCTGCTCGGGGCCTTTCTTTCGCTCACCGGTCTCGTGCCGCTCGAGGCGCTCGAACGCGCCCTCCGCGCACGCTTCCCGGAGGACACGGCGAGACGCAACGTGCTGGCCGCCCGCGCCGCGGCGGAGGCGGTGCCGGCCGGAGCCTGGCAGGAGGTGGAGGAAGATGCGGCTCGCGCTCGAGGGCTCTGAGGCGATCGCACGCGCCGTGGCGATGTGCCGGCCGCAGGTGATCGCCGCCTACCCCATCACCCCGCAGACCCACATCGTCGAGACGCTGGCGCGGCTGGTGGCGGACGGCGAACTCGATGCCGAACTCGTGAGCGTCGAGAGCGAGTTCTCGGCCGCCTCGGTGGTGCTCGGCGCCGCCGCCGCGGGCTCGCGCGCCTACACCGCCTCCGCCTCGCAGGGCATCCTGCTGATGGCCGAGGTGCTCTACAACATCGCCGGCCTGCGCGTGCCGGTGGTCATGACCTGCGCGAACCGCGCGGTCAGCGCGCCGATCAACATCTGGAACGATCATCAGGACGCCATGGCGGTGCGGGATGCCGGCTGGATCCAGCTCTGGTGCACCGACAACCAGCAGGCGGTCGACACCACCATCCAGGCGTTCCGGATCGCGCAGAACACCGAGCTTCCGGTGATGGTCTGCGTCGACGGCTTCATCCTCACCCATCTCTTCGAGGCCATCGATCTGCCGACCCGGGAGCAGGTCGACGCCTTCCTGCCGCCCTACCGGTTCGCGCGGGCGCTCGATCCCCGAAAGCCCCTGAGCCTCGGCATGCTCGTCGGCCCCGAGCACTACACCGAAGTCCGCGCCCAGCTCGCGGCGGATCTCGAGGATTCCGTGCGCGAAATCCTCTCCGCCGCACGCGACTGGGCCGACATCACCGGCCGCTGGTCCGGCGGGCTCGTGCAGGTCGACGGGCCGCACAGCGCGAAGATCGGCGTGCTGACCATGGGATCGGTGTTCGGGACGTTGCAGGAGGCCCGCGACCTGCGCGGAGGCGAGCCGGTGCGTCTGATCGCGCTCCGCTGCTTCCGGCCGTTCCCGGTCGAGGCGCTGCGGGAGGCGGTGGACGGGCTCGACGAACTCGTCGTTCTGGAACGGGCGCTCGGGCCGGGGACCGGCGGCATCCTCGCCGACGAGGTGCGTGCCGCGCTCTACGAAATGCCCGCGGCGCCACGGGTGCACGGCGCCATCGTCGGGCTGGGTGGCCGCGACGTACCGCTCTCCATCCTCGATGCGCTGCTGGAGCTGACACGCGCCGCAGCGCCCGTCCGCTCGCGGATCGTCGACCTCGCGACCGGAATGCCGGTGACGGCGGGAGGACCCGCATGACGACCGTTCACGAGCACCCGGCCTTGCTGGAGCTGCGCCGCCGGCAGCCGCGCTTCGACGGCCTCGAGGCGGGACACCGGGCGTGTCAGGGCTGCGGCGAGGCGCTCGCTGCGCGGCTGGTGACGGAAGCCGCCGGTCCCGACGTGGTGGTCGTCAACGCCACCGGCTGTCTCGAGGTGTTCACGACGCCCTGGCCGCAGAGCGCCTGGCGCGTCCCCTGGCTCCATTCGCTGTTCGAAAACGCGGCCGCGGTCGCCGCCGGTGTCGAGGCGGCCTTCGCGAAGCAGAAGCGGACGACCAAAGTGCTCGCCTTCGCCGGTGACGGCGGCACCTTCGACATCGGCTTCCAGGCGCTCTCCGGCATGATCGAGCGCGGCCACGACGTGCTGTTCGTGTGCTTCGACAACGAAGCCTACATGAACACCGGCATCCAGCGCTCGGGTTCGACCCCGCACGCGGCGCAGACCACGACCTCGCCCGCGGGCCGCCTGCGGCCGGGCAAGCGGCACCTCAAGAAGGACCTGCTCGCCATCGTCGCGGCCCATCACCTGCCCTATGCCGCGACCGCCAGCGTCGCCTTCCCGGGCGACGTGATGGCCAAGGTGCGCCGCGGCATGGCGGCGGAAGGCCCCGCGTTCCTGCTCGTCTACTCGCCCTGCCCGCTCGGCTGGGCGCACGACCCGGCGAAGACCATCGAGGTGGCGCGCCTCGCGGTCGAGACCGGCGTGTTTCCGGTGGTGGAGTTCGAACGCGGGCAGCTCGTCTCGGTGCTGCCGATCCGCGAGGTGCGGCCGATCGAGGAGTTTCTCGCGCTGCAGGGCCGCTTCGCGCACCTTCTGGGCGACGACCCGCGGGCGCGCGAGGAGCGCGAACATCTGCGGGCGCTCGCGCAGGCCAACATCGAGCGTTTCGGCCTTCTCGCGCGCGACGGCGAGGAGACCGACACGCGCCGTGCGGTCACCGTCCGGCGCGGCGGGAGGATCCGATGACCATGGACACCGACGCCTTCGCGCGCGAGCGGGGCGCCGCCGGGCTGCCGGGCAGCTCGCTCGCCTACCGCACCGGCAGCTGGCGCGATCACCGGCCCGTCCATCTGCACGGACGCGCGCCCTGCCACACCCATTGTCCCGCGGGCGAGGACGGGCAGGCCTGGATCCAGAAGCTGCAGGAGCGCGATCCGCGAGGCGCCTTCGAGACCATCCTGCGCGCCAACCCGCTGCCGGCGACGACAGGGAGGATCTGCCCCCACCCCTGTGAGGACGGCTGCAACCGCGGCCGCTTCGACCAGCCGGTGGCGATCCACGCCCTCGAACGGCACGTCGGCGATCTCGCGATCGAAAATGGCTGGCGGATCGACCTGCCGGAGCTCACCGGGGACGGGCCGGTGGTCGGCATCCTCGGCGCCGGTCCCGCGGGGCTTTCCGCCGCCTGGCGGCTGCGGCGCGCCGGCATCCGCAGCGTGATCTACGACCGGAGCCCGCTCGCGGGCGGCCTGCTGCGGACGGCCATTCCGCTCTACCGGCTGCCGCGGGAGGTGCTGGACGCCGAGCTCGTACGTCTGTTCGAGGCCGGCATCGAATTCCGTCCCCATGTGCAACTGGGCCGCGACATCCATCTGGACGATCTCGAGCGGACCTACGATGCCGTGATCCTGACGCCGGGCCTGCACGCCCCGCGGCCGTGGTCCGTGATCGGCGCGGTGCCGGGCGACCTGCACACCGGCCTCGCGCTGCTCGAGGAGTGGATCGACGTCGGCGCCGCACCGCTCGACGGCAGGGTCGTCGTCGTTCACGGTGGCGGCAACACCGCGGTCGACGTCGCCCGCATGGCGATCCGCGCGGGCGCGCGCGAGGTCCATCTGGTGACGACCCGCGCGCTGCCGGGCTCGCCCGACGCCGTGGGCCCCGAGGACGTGATGCAGGCCTTCCCGCGGGAGATCGCCCAGGCGGTCGAGGAGGGTGTGATCGTGCATCCCCACACGACGGTCTCGCGGCTGGTGATCCGCGGCGGTCGCGTCGAAGCGGTCGAACTGGCTTCGGTGCGCGCCTTCCGCGACGCCGACGGCCGCACCCGGCGGGTGGCGTTCGAGGGTACGGAGCGCGTGCTCCTGGCCGACGTGGTGGTGCCGGCCACGGGCGAGGTGGTCGACCGTACGGGGCTCGAGGCGCTGCCGCGCGCAGGCGACCATCTCGCGAGCGGGCCCGACGGAAGCGTGCCGGGCCGGCCGAAGCTGTTCCTCGCGGGCGACGCGGCCGGCCGCGGTGGCAGCATCAGCGCCGCCGTGGGTGACGGCGCGCGGGCGGCGGAGGCGGTGCTGCGCCTGCTCGCACGGCCCGTGGAGACGGACCCGCGGGCACCGGAGCCCGTGGAGATCGCGCGGCTGAACCTGCGCTACTTCGACCACCGGCCGCGCAACGAGCCACCCGTGCTGCCGGTGCCCGAGCGGCTCGCGGGCGAGCGCGAGATCGAGCAGGGGCTCGAGCCGGCTGCGGCGGCCGACGAGGCGGCGCGCTGCCTTTCCTGCGGCAACTGTCTCGCCTGTGACAACTGCTGGGTGTTCTGCCCGGATTTCGCCGTCCTCAAGACTCAGGAGCTTGCGAGCGACGGTTCGCACTACGTCTTCGATTACGATTTCTGCAAGGGCTGCGGTGTCTGCGCGGCCGAATGCCCTACGGGCTACATCGCCATGGTGGAGGAGCGCCCGAGCGCCTCGCCCGCGGCCTCCGGCGGGTCGCGTTGACGACAGTCGCGTCGCTCCTTACATAGGCTGTGGCGCGTCAACGCAGCCACCCGTGAAGGTGCATGATCGTCGAGCTCAACGCCCGCTCGCGAGAGATCTTCCGGCACATCGTCGACGCCTACGTGGAGAGCGGTGAGCCCGTCGGCTCCCGGACCGTGGCGCGGCGCCTGCAGGATCGGCTGTCACCGGCGACGGTGCGCAATGTCATGGCCGACCTCGAAGACGCCGGACTGCTCTACTCGCCCCACACCTCGGCCGGCCGTCTGCCGACCGATGCGGGGCTGCGCTTCTACGTCGACGGGCTGCTCGAACTCGGCTCGCTGACCGAGGAGGAGCGGCGTCAGATCCAGGCCCGCTGTGCCGCTGCCGGTCGCAGCATGGAAGCGGTGCTCGCGGACGCTTCGGACGTGCTCTCCGGGCTCTCCCACCATGCCGGGATCGTCGTCGCCCCGACGGTCGAGCGGCCGTTCCGGCACATCGAGTTCGTGCCGCTGTCGCCGGGCCGCGCGCTCGTCGTCGTCGTCGCCGACAACGGCCTCGTCGAGAACCGGGTGATCGACGTGCCGCTCGGCATGTCGGCCTCGACCCTGATCGAGGCCGGCAACTATCTGACCGCGCGGCTCGCCGGACGCAGCCTCGACGAGGCGCTCGCCGCGATCCGGGAGGAGATCGAGCAGCAGCGGGTCGAACTCGACGCGCTGGCGCGGCAGGTGGTCGAGGCCGGGCTCGCGATCTGGGCGAAGGACGGCCAGCAGCAGGACAGCGGGGTCCTGATCGTGCGCGGCCAGGCGCATCTGCTCGAGGACGTCACGAGCCTCGCCCAGCTCGAGCGCATCCGCACCCTGCTCGACATGCTGGAACGCAAGAAAAGCTTCCTCAGGCTTCTGGAGCTCACCCAGAACGCGGGCGGCGTGCAGATCTTCATCGGCGCCGAGAACGAGCTGTTCGGCCTCACCGACTGCTCGCTGATCGTCGCCCCCTACCACGCCGGCGAGGCGGGGGCAGGCCGGCGCGTCGTCGGGGCGATCGGCGTGATCGGCCCGACCCGGATGAACTATGCGCGCATCATTCCGATGGTGGACTACACGGCACGTGTCGTGAGCCGCATGCTCGGAGCCATGCAACCGGAGACCGGGAACGAACGATGAGCGAGAGGACCGAGAACGGACGTCCGGCGGCGCCGGCGAACGACGAGCAGGCCGCGCAGGCGCAGACCGCGACGCCCGCGGAGGCGGCCGAAACCGAAAACGACGTGATCGCCCGGCTCGAGGCCGAGCTCGCGGAGCTGCGCGAGCGGCATCTGCGGGCGCTCGCCGATCTCGACAACGTCCACAAGCGGCACGCGCGCGAGCTCGAGGAGATGAAGCGCCGGGCGGTCGGCGACTTCGCCCGCGAACTCCTGGAGGTGGCTGACAATCTGCGGCGTGCGATCGACAGCGTGCCGCGCGACGAGCTCGAGCGCAACGAGCTGCTGCTGAATTTGCTGACCGGTGTCGAGATGACCGAGCGGCAGTTGCTCGCGGTGTTCCAGAAGTACGACATCGCGAAGATCGAGCCGAAGCCGGGCGAGCCGTTCCGTCACGAGCTGCACCACGCGATGTACGAGGTGGAGAGCGCGGAGCACCGGCCGGGTGCCATTGCCGAGGTGATGCAGGTCGGCTATCGCATGGGCGACCGGCTGCTGCGGCCGGCGAGGGTCGGCATCGCCAAACTGCCCGCCCCGGTCGCGGAGCCCGGGGAGGCGGACGCGGACGGGGACGCCGCGCCCGGCCGCAGGGTCGACACCAGAGCCTGAGATCCGGGGGCGCCGGCGCGGGGCCGGCCGCCCGCAATCCTTGGCGGAGACGGGAAGCATGCGCCAGAGCGTGCGCAAGGTCGTGCTCGCCTATTCGGGCGGCCTCGACACGTCGGTCATTCTGCGCTGGCTCCAGGAGACCTACGGCTGCGAGGTGGTCACCTTCACCGCCGACCTCGGCCAGGGCGAGGAGCTGGAGCCGGCCCGGGCCAAGGCGCAGATGCTCGGCGCCAAAGAGATCTTCGTCGAGGACCTCAGGGAGGAGTTCGTCCGCGACTACGTCTTCCCGATGTTCCGGGCGAATGCCCTCTACGAGGGGGTCTATCTGCTCGGCACCTCGATCGCGCGGCCCCTAATCGCGAAGCGTCTGATCGAGATCGCGCACGCCACCGGCGCCGACGCCGTCGCGCACGGCGCCACCGGCAAGGGCAACGACCAGGTGCGCTTCGAGCTCACCTGCTACGCGCTGGATCCGCACATCCGCATCATCGCCCCCTGGCGCGAATGGGACCTCGGCTCGCGCGAAAAGCTGATCGAATACGCCGAGAGCCGGCAGATCCCGATCCCGCGCGGCAAGCGCGGCGAGCCGCCCTATTCGACGGACGCGAACCTCCTGCACATCTCCTACGAGGGCCGCGCGCTCGAGGATCCGTGGGTGGAGCCCGAGGAGGAGATGTTCACCCGCACCGTCGATCCGCGCAAGGCGCCGGACGAGCCGGAATACGTCGAGATCGACTTCGAGCGCGGCGATCCGGTGGCGGTGAACGGCGAACGGCTCACGCCCGCGAACCTGCTCGCGCGCCTCAACGAGATCGCTGGCCGCCACGGCGTCGGCCGGGTGGATCTGGTCGAGAACCGCTACGTCGGGATGAAGTCGCGGGGTGTCTACGAGACCCCGGGCGGCACCGTGCTGCTCGCGGCGCATCGTGCCATCGAGAGCATCACTCTCGACCGCGGGGCGGCGCATCTCAAGGACGAGCTGATGCCGCGCTACGCCGAGCTGATCTACAACGGCTACTGGTTCGCACCCGAGCGCGAGATGCTGCAGGCGCTGATCGACAGGAGCCAGGAGAAGGTCGAAGGCACGGTGCGCCTCAGGCTTTACAAGGGCGGCGTGCAGGTGGTCGGGCGCCGCAGCCCCTACAGCCTCTACCGGCAGGAATATGCCACCTTCGAGCAGGACACGGTCTACGACCAGCGGGACGCCGCGGGCTTCATCCGGCTCAACGCGCTCCGGCTCAGGATCCGCGGCCTCGTCCAGCACCCCTACGGCTGAGCTGCTCGATCCCGGCTTCCTGCTGGAGCGCGTGCTCTGGCGCGACGGGCTCGTGCTGGTGATCGACAAGCCCGCGGGGCTGCCGGTGCATGCCGGCCCGGGCGGCGGGCCCAATCTCGAGATGTTCCTCGACGCGCTCCGCTTCGGTCTGCCGAAGCCGCCCGGCCTCGCCCACCGGCTCGACCGGGACACCTCGGGATGTCTCGTGCTCGGCCGGCACCGGAAGGCCCTCGCGCGGCTCGGCCGGCTGTTCGCCTCGGGCCGGGTGGAGAAGGTCTACTGGGCGGTCGTGCACGGCAGGCCGCCCCTGGACGAAGGCCGGATCGATCTGCCGCTCGCCAAGGTCTCCCGCGACCGGCGGAGCTGGTGGATGAAGGTGTCGCCGGAGGGGCGGCCGGCGGTGACCGACTGGCGGCTGCGCGGCGAAGCCGGCGGGTTCTCCTGGCTCGAGCTGCGGCCGCGCACCGGCCGCACGCACCAGCTGCGGGTGCATCTCGCCGAGCTCGGCTGTCCGATCGTCGGGGATACCGTCTACGGCCGGCCGGACGAGGAGGGGCTCGTGCCGCTGCATCTGCACGCGCGGGCCGTCACCCTGCCTCTCTACCCCAAGAGACCATCCGTCCACGTCGAGGCGCCGCCGCCCGTACACATGCTGGAGCGCCTCCGGTCCTGTGGTTTCCGGTCCACGGAAACCGCGCCGCCGGCCGGGTAATAGCCCGCTACTACCCGCGCCGCTTCCGGCCGGTCTAGAATCACCGTGTTCGCGAACCGGGGGAGGTGCCGGTGGCCAAGCCCATCCACATGATGATCCGGGTGCTCGATCTCGACCGGTCGATCGACTTCTACCGCAAGGCGTTCGGACTCGAGGTCGCCGACCGCTTCGATTTCGACGATTTCGTGCTGGTCTATCTGCGCGGGCCGGAATCGGAGTTCGAGATCGAACTGACGCTCAACAAGGGGCGGAGCGAGCCCTACACGCACGGGGACGGCTACGGGCACGTCGCCTTCTGCGTCGACGATCTCGACGCCGAACACCGCCGGTTCACGGAGCTCGGGCTGAACCCCAATCCCGTCAAGGAGTTCTTCCGCGAGGGAGCGCTGATGGCGCGCTTCTTCTTCGTGCAGGACCCGGACGGCTACAAGATCGAGGTCCTGCAGCGCCACGGCCGCTACCGCTGAAGGGTCGCGCGGCGCCGTTCCGGCCCGGCGGCGCCGCCCACCACCTCCGGGCCGCACGAGCGACAGGGAGGCTCTCATGCCCAAGTACATCCTGGATCGCAGGCGCTTTCTCCGGCGCACGGGAGAAGCGCTGCTCGTGGTGACGGCCGCCGGGCGGGTGATGTTCACCGATCCGGCGCGTTCCTGGGCGATCACCATGGAGGTGCTCGACGAGCACGGCGCGCGCACGCTGCTCGCCATGACCCGGGCACTCTACCCGCATCCCGCCCTGGGTGACGAATACTACGCTGTCGTGGTCGAGGCCCTCGACGCGGAGGCCAGGGGAGACGAAGGCATCGCGGTGCAGCTCAAGGACGGCATCACGAAGCTCGACGGCGCCACCGGCGTCCCCTTCGCCGAGCTCTCCCCGGGCACGCAGGAAGAGGTCCTCGCGGCGATGCAGGACGACCCGTTCTTCCAGAAGGTGCGCGGCGCCACCGTCTACCATTTCTACAACAACAAGCTGGTCTGGCGCCATTTCGGTTACGAGGGCAGCAGCTTCGAGTTCGGCGGCTATCTGCAGCGCGGTTTCCAGGATCTCGGCTGGCTGCCCGAGCCGCCGCCGGACGTGAGCCCGCCGGCGTACTTCGGCTGATCGCGGACAGGGAGGCGGAGAGATGGCACGTTACGAACTCGACGACGACAGCGTGGTGGTGGTGATCGGCAGCGGCGCCGGCGGCGGCACGCTCGCCAACGAGCTCTGCCAGAAGGGCGTGAAGGTCGTCCTGCTGGAGGCCGGCAAACGCCAGTCGCCGGAGACCTTCGTCAACGACGAGTGGGCGAGCTTCTTCCAGCTCGCCTGGCTCGACAAACGGACCACCTCGGGAAGCTGGCGGATCGCGAGGGATTTTCCGAACCTGCCGGCCTGGGTCTGCAAGACCGTGGGCGGCACGACGACCCACTGGGCGGGTGCGAGCCTCCGGTTCCAGCCGCACGAGTTCAAGGCGAAGTCGGTCTACGGCGACGTTCCGGGCGCCAATCTGCTCGACTGGCCGATCGACTACGACGAGATGGCGCCCTGGTACGAGAAGGCCGAGGACAGGATGGGTGTGACGCGCACCCACGACATTCCCGGCCTTCCCGGCAACAACAACTTCAAGGTGTTCTACAACGGGGCGGTCAGGGTCGGCTATGGCAGGTGCCACACCGGTCGCATGGCGATCAACAGCCGGCCGCGGGCGGACCGGACCTTCTGTCACCAGCTCGGCTTCTGTTTCCAGGGGTGCAAGACGGGCGCCAAATGGTCGACCCTCTACACCGAGATCCCGGCCGCCGAGGAGACGGGCCGGCTCGACCTGCGCACCGAGGCCTTCGCGCTGCGCATCGAGCACGACGCGTCGGGCAAGGTGACGGGCGTGCTCTACGCCGACGCCGAGGGCAACCAGCATTTCCAGAAGGCGCGCATCGTCTGCGTCGCCTGCAACTCGATCGAGAGCCCGAGGCTGCTGCTCAACTCGGCATCGTCGATGTTCCCGGACGGCCTCGCGAACAGCTCGGGGCAGGTCGGGCGCAACTACATGCGGCACACCACGGGCTCGGTCTACGCCGTGTTCGACGAGCCGGTGCGCATGTATCGCGGCACGACCATGGCCGGGATCATCCAGGACGAGGCGGAGAACCGCCCGGAGCGCGGCTTCGTCGGCGGCTACGAGCTCGAGACCCTGTCCCTCGGCCTGCCGTTCATGGCGGCCTTCCTCGACCCCGGCGCCTGGGGCCGCGACTTCACCCGCAAGCTCGAGGCCTACGACCACATGGCCGGCATGTGGATCGTCGGCGAGGACATGCCGCAGGAGACCAATGCCGTCACCCTGCATCCGACCGAGAAGGACCAGCACGGCCTGCCGGTGCCGAACGTGCACTTCGACGACCACGTCAACGACATCGCCATGCGCGAGCACGCCTATCGCGCCGGACGGGCGGTCTACGATGCGGCGGGGGCCCGCGAGGTCTACGAGGTGCCGCCCTATCCCTCGACGCACAATCTCGGCACCAACCGCATGAGCGAGAACCCGCGCGACGGGGTCGTGAACCGCTGGGGCCAGACGCACGACATCCCGAACCTGTTCATCTCCGACGGCAGCCAGTTCACGACGGGTGCCGCCGAGAACCCGACGCTCACCATCGTGGCGCTGGCGATCCGGCAGGCGGACGCGATCGTGCGGATGATGGGCCGCGGCGAGATCTGAGCGGACGAGGGCGAAAAACCCGGCCGGGTGGACCGGGGAGGCAGGGACGGGGCGCTGCGGCACCCCGTCCGTCTTTCGTCCCGCGGGAGTTCAGTGTGCGGACCGACCGGCCCGCAGCCAGCGCCGGTGTTCGGTGTCCGGGATCGTCGAGCCGATCGGATGGCGGGGCCGCGCCCGGAAAGCGCGTACGCCGGACACGACGAGTGTCAGTGCGACGACGCCGATCACGGACGGGTGCGCCCCATCGGGCAGGACACCCAGCCGGTGCAGGAGCCAGGACAGCAACGCCACCCACGGCAGGGCCAGGGCGGCCGCGTGCACGGCGCGCGGCAGCGGACAGTCCTCCGATTCGCCCTCGAGGAACATCGCACCGAAATCGGGACCGGAACGGAGCCGTCGCGGCGCCCGGGACAGGGCGTACTCACCGTCGAAAATCGCTCCGTAGAGGATCTGCAGCACGCGCCGGTCGTCGAAACAGGCGAGATGGCTCGCGCCCGGCGCGGGAAAGTCCAAGAGGCAGAGCTGGAGGTTGTCCACCCGGTGTTCGGCGCAGCGGCTGCTCACCGGCGACTGGACGCTGCCGCTGATGACATCGGCCGGGTCGAAGATGTTGATCCAGTGGAGATGCGGGCGGGTCCTGCCGCAGCGGCAGCCGGCGGGGTCGGGCACCGAGAAGGGCGGATCGTCCAGATCACCCCTGAGTTCCTCGAGCACCCGCTCGAACCGGTGCGCGGTCCGGACGTCGTAGGTGAAGAAATACTGGATCTTGTCGACGGGGCAGCCGAGCGTGACGAAGTGGTCGATGCGTTCGAGCCGGGCGGGCTTGCCGAAGGCATCGCGGTGCCGGCGCAGGGCGAGGAGCGCCTCGAAGGCGATGCTCGTGCCCAGACTGTGGCCCACCACCACGATCCGGTCGCACTGGTCGTCGTCGAGAACGTGAAGGAAGAGATCGCGCACATCGTCGAGGATCTGGCGGCGGACACGGTAGTCCTGCTCGGTCTCCTGATAGGTGGTCCACACCTGCACGTCGCCGAGATAGCGCGAGAGAAACCAGCCGCCTCCCGCCGCCGCCGCGCCGAACACCACGGCTTCGAGCGCCTGCACGAGACCGAATGCGCCGGGCTCGTAGCCGAGCCAGGCGAGCAGATCCCGGGCCTGCGCGGGCAGCAGATCGAACAGCCGGCCGACACTGCCGGCGAGGAGCAGCAGCAGGCCGGCAGCGGCGAGCAGCAGCAGCGCGATCGCGAGGATGATGGTCGTGAGGATCCCGAGGATGCCGAGCTCGCGACGGACGGCGTAGCGGACCCAGGCTTTCGCGAGAGGGTGAATATGACGATACTTGGACGCGCAGTGGTCGACGAAAGCCTGCGGGCTGCCGTCGACGAACCCGTCGTAGGCCTCGAGCAGCCGGCTCACGAGCCGCACCGGGTACCGGCCGCGGCGGTTGCGGCGTTTGCTCACGCACTCGCAGAGCATGGCGATGCGGTGGCGGCGGTGGAGATCCCAGCGCTTGTCCCACAGCAGACCCTTCAGACCGCGGACGGGCGCCCGCCACTGCCGCAGGATCCAGCGCACGACCTGCGGTGCCGAGCGCCCGCCGGCGGTGAACGGCGCCCAGTAGCCCTCGTAGGCGCGGATCTCGGTCTGTCTGCGCTGCAACTGCAGGTACGTCCGGACCTGGCCCGAGCGGCGGCGGTCGGGCTCCAGCCGGACCTGTACCGAGTCGACCCGGCCGCGGCCGCCGGGACCGGTCTCGTGCGCTCCGGCGTAGCGTTCGAGCCGCTCCACGAGCCGCGAGAGCTCGAAGAGACGCTGCTGCTCGCCGATGCCGTGGACGTAGACGAGGGCCGTGTAGCCCATGGCGCCTCCTCCCGGAGCCTTGACTGCGACAGTATCGGAGTGTGAGGGGCGGGGCAACGCCGGCCGTCGCTGATGTGCGGGCGATCCGCCGCTACATACGGCGGGGATGCGGCGGAGGATCGACGCGGTGGGACAGGAATGGGACGCGGGCCGCTACGCCCGCGACGCGGCTTTCGTGCCGGCGCTGGCGGGGGCGGTACTGGAGTGGCTGGATCCGCGACCGGGCGAGCGCATCCTCGATCTCGGCTGCGGCGACGGCAGCCTGACGTCGCGCCTGATGGCGGCGGGCGCCGAAGTCGTGGCGGTCGATGCGTCGGCGGACATGGTGCGGGCGGCACGGGCCCGCGGCATCGACGCGCGCTGCACGGACGCGCGCGCGCTCGCGTTCGAGGCGGAGTTCGATGCGGTGTTCACGAACGCCGTGCTGCACTGGATCCGCGACGGCATGGACCGGGTGCTCGCCGGCGTGCTGCGGGCGCTGCGGCCGGGAGGGCGCTTCGTCGGCGAGATGGGCGGGTTCGGCAATGTGGCGGCGATCACGGTGGCGATCCTCGCCGTGCTCGAACGCCGCGGCATCGACGGGCGGGGGCTGCTGCCCTGGACGTTCCCGACCGCCGAAGCCTGGGCCACCCGGCTGCGGCGCGCCGGGTTCCTCGTCGAGCGCATCGCGCTCGTGCCGCGGCCGACCCGGCTCGATGCCGGCATGGAAGCCTGGCTCGAACTGTTCGCGGGGCCGTTCTTCGCGGCGCTCCCCGAGGGGGAGCGCGCCGCGTCGCGGCGCGAGGTGGCGCGTCTGCTCGAACCGGTGCTGCGGGACGAAGCCGGGGTCTGGCACGCCGACTACGTGCGGCTGCGGTTTCTGGCGCGGCGGCCGGAAGCGTCGGCAGGGGATGCGTGATTTTCCGGACCGCCGCCCTTGATGCGCGCAGCCGTGCGCATATCTGCCATGCACGCGGCGCGGGGCCGGAAGACCCCCGGTGCAAAGCCGCTTTTCGGGCGCACGTCACGAAGGAGTGACGGGGTGCGTCCTTTTGCGCACATTTGCGTCTGGACTCCCGTCGCCCCACGGGTGTAGAACACCCGTCGAGCGGGCGACGCGACGGTCGGTTCACCATCGCACATCGTGAACGCGGGACGGACGACACGGGGCTTCGGCATGGCCCCGTCGGCCCGTCCGTGCCGCGTCGGCCGGACCGGCTCGCGCGGACGTGAGAGCGTATGGCGGGATGTGACGGAAAATTAATGGAAAAGGCGACGAAGCTTTAACCGGCCGGTGCGATACCGGCGATGTCTCGGGAAGGCGGCGTGCGGTGGATGTGAACCGCAGGACCGCCGTTCCCGTATAAGGGAGTGCCGGGTTCCGACCCGGTGGATGGCGCGGCCGGCGGGCCGGTCATCGAGGAGTTTCGGAGGCAGGATGAGCAGCAACACCCAGGATCGGCAGAGCCTCGACCGGCGCTTCATCAGCGAGTCGATGAATGCTCCGCTGCTGTCGCGGGAGCACGAGCTCGAACTCGCGCGCCGCTGGCGGGAGCAGGGTGACGAGGAGGCGCTGCACGAGCTGGTCGGCGCCTACGTCCGGCTCGTGGTCAGCATGGCCCACAAGTTCCGCAACTACGGCCTGCCTATGAACGATCTCGTGCAGGAGGGCATGGTCGGGCTGATGCAGGCCGCGGCCCGGTTCGAGCCGGAGCGCGAGGTCCGCTTCTCGACCTACGCGGCCTGGTGGATCCGCTCGGCCATGCAGGACTACATCCTGCGCAACTGGTCGGTGGTGCGGACCGGCACGACCGCGGCCCAGAAGTCGCTGTTCTTCAATCTGCGCCGCCTGCGCGCGCAGATCGAGGGCGGCTCGGGCGGCCGGCTGAGCGAGGAGGGCAAGGCCAAGATCGCCGAGGCGCTGGACGTGCACGTCAGCGACGTCGAGGCGATGGAAGGCCGGCTCTCCGGCAGCGACCAGTCGCTCAACGCGACGCTCACGGCCGATGGCGAGGACACCTGGCAGGATTTCCTCGCCGACGACCGGCCGACGCCGGACCAGGTGGTCGAGGAACACCGCGACTCGAAGGTGCGTTCGCAGTGGCTTCTCGCCTCGCTGCAGGAGCTCAACGAGCGCGAGCAGATCATCATCCGCGAGCGCCGGCTGCGCGAGGACGGCCGCACCCTCGAAGAGCTCGGTCGTCGCTTCGGCATCAGCAAGGAGCGCGTCCGGCAGATCGAGGCGCGCGCGCTGCAGAAGCTGCGGGCGGCCCTTCTGAAGCGCGTCAAGGACCCGGCGGAGCTGGCCCTGCTCGAGGCCATGCCGGCGTAAGGTCCGGCACGGCGCGCAGGGCGGTCCGCCGCCCGCGACAGGGGGCGCCCTTCACCGGGCGCCCTTTTCGCGTTTCAACTCGCCGCGGCAGCCGGCAGGAGGGCGGCATGGACTGCGACATCGCCATCGTCGGCGGCGGGCACACGGGGCTCCTGCTGGCGGCGAGCCTCGCGGGCACCGGCTTCGATCTGCGCGTGATCGAGCCGGCGCCGTTCGAAAGCCCGCCGGGGCCGCGCGACGGCCGCAACCTCGCGCTCCTGCGCGGCAGCGCCGAGATCGCCGAACGGCTGGGCGTCTGGCGGGAGATCGCGGCGGTGGCCGAGCCCGTCTTCCGCGTCCGGCTCGAGGAGCGGCCGGGGGGCGTGCAGCTCGCCTGGGATGCCGCCGACCACGGCGGTACGCCCTTCGCCTGGGGCGTCGAGCACGCCCGGCTGCGCGAGGCGCTGGTCTCTGCCTTCCGCGTCCGCTTCGGGGCCGGATCGCTCGTCCGGGACCGGGTGGTCGCACTGAGGCGAGCCCCGGGACGGGTCGAGCTCGGGCTCGCGGGCGGGGGCCGGCTGCGGGCCCGTCTCGTCGTCGGAGCCGACGGTCGCGGCTCCGGGATCCGCCGGCTCGCCGGCATGGGCCTCGACCGCTGGGCATACGGCCAGGCGGCGCTCGCCTTCGTGATCGCGCAGCGTGTGCCGCACGAGGGCACGATCCGCGAGTGGCTGCGGCCGGCCGGCCCGCTCGCCCTGCTGCCGCTGCCGGAGCGCCATCTCGGCGTCACCTGGGTCGAGCCGGAGGCGGAGGCGCGCAGGCTCGCCGCACTGCCTCCGGCACGACTGCTCGAACGTCTCGGTCGCGAGACGGACGGCGCGGCCGTCCCGGACGCCCTCGTGAGCCGCGTCGGTGTCTGGCCGCTTTCGGCCCAGCACGCGCGGCGCTACGTGGCGCCCCGCGTCGTGCTGGTCGGCGATGCCGCGCACGGCGTGCATCCGATCCACGCCCAGGGCTTCAACATGGCGGTCGCCGACGTCGCCGTGCTGCACGACCTGCTGCGCGAGGCCGGCCGGGGCCGGCGCGATCCCGGAAGCGCCGGACTGCTGCTCGCCTACGAGCGCGCGCGCCGCGGGGCGAACCTGCAGCGCATCTGGATGACCGACGGTCTCGTGCGTATCTTCTCGAACGAACGGCCGGCGCTCGTGGCCGCGCGCGGCGCGGCGTTGCGGCTCGTCGGCACGGTCCCGCCGCTCGCCCGGCTCGCGGTCGCGCACGGAACCCGTCTGATCTGAAAGCATGGACTCCGCCTCCGGGACCATCTCCGAACCCGCCGCAGCCGGGCAGGCGCCGACCGCGCCCCGGCCGCAGGGGGCCGCGCTGATCCAGAGCCTGCTGCCGACGCTGCCGAACGAGCCCGGCGTCTACCGCATGCTGGGTGCGCGCGGCGAGGTGCTCTACGTCGGCAAGGCGAAGTCGCTCAGGAAGCGGGTCGCCGCCTATACGCGGCCCGAGACGCTCGGCGCGCGGCTCGGGCGCATGGTGGCGCTCACCCGCGACATGGAGTTCGTGACGACCGGCAGCGAGGTCGAGGCGCTGCTGCTCGAGGCCAATCTGATCAAGCGCTGGCGGCCGCCCTTCAACATCGTCCTGCGCGACGACAAGAGCTTCCCTTACATCGTCCTCGATCACAACCACCCGTTCCCCTCGATCGGCAAGCACCGCGGCGCGAAGAAGCCGGGCTGCGAGTATTTCGGGCCGTTCGCCTCGGCGGGGGCGGTGAACGAGACCCTGAAATCGCTGCTCAAGGCGTTCCCGCTGCGCAACTGTTCCGACACGGTGTTCCAGAACCGCACCCGGCCGTGCCTGCAGTACCAGATCAAGCGCTGCTCGGCGCCCTGTGTGGGCTACATCGACGCCGAAGCTTACGGGCGGATCGTCGAGGAGGTGCGTCTCTTCCTCTCCGGCCGTTCGCGCGAACTGCAGGAACGGCTCGCCGACGAGATGCACGAGGCGGCGGAAGCCCTCGAGTTCGAACGGGCGGCGGTGCTGCGCGACCGGCTGCGGGCGCTCGCGCACGTCCAGAGCCGTCAGGGCATCAACACGACACGGCTCGGTGACGCCGACGTGGTCGGGATCTGGTGCGAGGGCGGGCAGGCCTGCGTGCAGGTCTTCTTCTACCGCGACGGCCGCAACTACGGCAACCGCGCCTTCCACCCGGCGCATGCCGCCGACCGCGAGCCGGGCGAAGTGCTGACGGCCTTCGTCGCCCAGTTCTATGCCGAACGCACGCCGCCGCCGCTCGTGCTCACCTCCGACGCGCCGGTCGATGCGGCGCTGCTCGCGGCAGCCCTCTCGCAGCGCGCCGGCCGGAGGGTGGAGATCGCGCAGGGGCGGCGGGGGACCCGGCGGCAGCTCGTCGAGATCGCCGTCGCCAACGCCCGCCAGGCCCTCGCCCGGCGGATCGCCGACCACGCCCGCCAGGGCGAGCTCCTCGCCGGCCTCGCGCAGCGGCTCGGCCTGCCCCGCGTGCCGCGGCGCATCGAGATCTACGACAACTCGCACATCCGCGGCACCCACGCGGTCGGCGCCTTCGTCGTGGCAACCCCGGAAGGCTTCGACCGCAAGGCGTATCGCAGCTACGACATCCGCAGCGCCGATCTCGCGCCCGGGGACGACTACGCCATGATGCGCGAGGTGCTGCAGCGTCGCTTCGCCCGGCTCGCGCGCGAGGACCCCGACCGCAGTCAGGGCCAGTGGCCGGACCTCGTGATCCTCGACGGCGGCGCCGGCCAGCTCGCCGCGGCGCGGGCGGTGCTCGGGGAGCTCGGCATCGCCGACCTGCCGCTCCTCGCCGTCGCCAAGGGCCCCGAGCGCGACGCCGGCCGCGAGCGGCTGTTCGTGCCCGGCCGCGAGCCCTTCGTGCTGGACCCGCGCGACCCGGTTTTGTACTTTCTGCAGCGGTTGCGGGACGAGGCGCACCGCTACGTGCTCGCGGCGCATCGCGGCAAGCGGTCGCGCAGCGTGGGGCGTTCGGTCCTCGACCGCATTCCGGGCGTGGGTGCGAAGCGCAAGCGGGCGCTTCTCGGCCATTTCGGGTCGGCGCGCGCCGTCGGGGAGGCCGGCATCGCCGATCTCGAGCAGGTTCCGGGAATCAGCCGTTCGGTGGCGCGGGCGATCTACGACCATTTCCACGAGAGCGGGTGAAAGCGGAAGGCGCATGCTCACCACCGCCCCCAACATGCTGACGCTGAGCCGGGTCCTCCTGGTCCCGCTCATCGTGGCGATCCTCTACATCGACGCCGCCTGGGCGCGTTATCTGGCCTGCGCGCTGTTCGTCGCCGCGGCCACCACCGACTATGTCGACGGCTGGCTCGCGCGCAGCTGGCAGCTGCAGTCGCCCTTCGGCCGCTGGCTCGACCCGGTGGCCGACAAGCTGCTGGTGGCGGCGACCGTGCTCGTCCTCGTCGGCTTCCACCGGGCGCCGCTGCTGCCGGCGGTGGTGATCGTGCTGCGCGAGATCACCGTCTCGGGGCTCAGGGAGTACATGGCCGAAGTCAGCGTCGGCCTGCCGGTGAGCCGGCTCGCCAAATGGAAGACGGCGGTGCAGATGACGGCGATCGGCTTTCTCATCGTCGGCGACGCCGGGCCGGCCTGGCTGCCGGTGCTGCAGATCGGCTGGTGGGGGCTCTGGATCGCGGCGATCCTCACGCTCGTGACCGGCTGGGACTATCTGCGCGCCGGCATGGCGCACATGCTGGGCTCGGCCCCGGCGTCCGCCCCGGGCGCCGGGACGGCTGCGCGCCCGGTCGGCCCCAACCGGTAGGATGGCGATGAAGATCCGCTATTTCGCCTGGCTCAGGCAGCGCACCGGCTGCCCGGAAGAGGAGATCGAGCTGCCGGCCGACGTGCGGACCCTCTCGGACCTGCAGCGCTTCCTCGCGCAGCGTCATCCGCGCTTCGGCGAGGCGCTGGCGGCGCCCGGGGTGGTGCGCTGCGCCGTCAATCAGGAGTATGTCGCGGGCGACGTCGAGCTCGCGCCGGGCGACGAGGTCGCCTTCTTCCCGCCGGTCACGGGCGGCTGAGATGATCCGGGTCCAGGCCGAACCGTTCGATCCCGGGGCGGAGCTCTCCCGCTTCGCCGCCGAGCGCACCGACATCGGCGGGGTCGCGGTGTTCCTCGGCCGGGTGCGCGACCGCGCGGGTGAGGTGCCGATCCTCGCCATGACGCTCGAGCACTATCCCGGCATGACCGAGCGCAAGCTCGCCGAGATCGAGGCGGAAGCCCGCCGGCGCTGGCCGCTCGACGACACCCTCGTGATCCACCGCTACGGGCGGATGCTGCCGGGCGAGCCGATCGTGATGGTGGCGGTGGCGAGCGCTCACCGGCAGGCCGCGCTCGAGGCCTGCAGTTTCCTGATCGACTGGCTGAAGACGAAGGCGCCCTTCTGGAAGTGCGAGGAGACGCCGGAGGGCGAGCGCTGGGTCGAGGCCCGGGAGAGCGACGATCTCGCGGCGGCGCGCTGGGAGCGCGCCGCCGCGGACTGAGAGGCCGGGGCGTTCCCGGCGTCAACCGGTCTTCTCGTAGTAGACGTAGCCGTAGAGCCGCTGGAAGCCGGCCTGCGCGTAGAGGCCGCGGGCCGGTTCGTTGTCGTCGCGCACCTGCAGCACGGCGGTGCGGGCATCCATGGCGCGCGCCCATTCGAGCAGCCGGTCGAGCACGGCGCGGCCGTGGCCCATGCGGCGGAACGGGTAGTGGGTGTGCATGCTGTGGATGACGGCGATCTCGCCGTCGATCACGCAGCAGCCCGCCGCCACCGGTTCCTCGCCGAAGAAGCGGACGGCGAAGCCGACCGGGCGCTTGATGCGGTCGTAGACCTCGGTGCGGGCGACCCGCTCCTCCTCGCTGGTCTGCGGATCGAAGAGGGCGTTGGCGACCGCCTGGCGGACGCGGGTCTCGACGTCGATCGCCGGGTCGGCCGGGCGCAGATTGTCGAGCGGCCGCCACATCACGCTGGTCGGCGTCACCCGCCGGTAGCCGCGGGCTTCGAGCAGACCGGCGAGCCCGGCCGGTTCGGCGCGGTCGGTGAGCTGGAAGCGCGGCGGCAGATCGCGCTCGAGATACCAGGCCTCGGTGCGGTGGATCGCCTTGCCGACGTCCGCGCCGGCCTCGAAGCGCAGGGTCTGGGCCGAATTCAGCCGCCGGCTGTTGGTGCCGCTCGCGCGCAGCAGCCAGCCCGACACGTAGAACAGTTCCCTGGGCGGCCACGCCCACAGGCTCGCCCGCTCGATCCGTTCGATGTCCACAACCGAGGCGTCGTTCATTCCTCACTCCAGCCCTCGTGGGCGCCGAGCGCGGCGGCGAAGCCGGCACCGATGGCGAGACAGGCCACGCCCGCCAGAACGAACAGCGGAACGTAGCCGAACCGGTCCACCGCCGGGCCGGCGAGCCCCACGCCGAGCCCCTGGGCCACGAAATAGCAGCTCGCGAACACCGACACGCCCAGACCGCGTGCCTCGGGCAGCATCTGCGTCGCGTGCGTCTGCAGGGTGTTGTGCAGCATGTAGAGCCCGAGGCCGAGCAGGAAAAGGAGGAAGGGGACGAGGGGCACCACCGGCTGCAGTGCGGCTCCGCCGAAGGCGATCGCGATCACCGTCCCGCCGCCGACCGCGAGCCCGCGTTCGCCGAGCCGCGGCAGCAGCCGGTGCACGGTCAGGGTGAAGGTGAGGCCGCCGAGGCCGAAAGCCAGCAGGAGGCCGCCGACGGCGGCGTAGTCGAGGCCGTAGGCGAAACGCAGCCAGGCGCCGACGTAGGCGAGCGCGCCGAAGAACACCGCACCCTCGAAGGCGACCGCGACCAGCACGACGCGGGCGCGCCGCCGCCGCAGGAGCGCGGGAAGCAGGATCGCGAGGCTCGGCCGGGGGCCCGGCGGGGGCGCGGCCGAAGCGCGGAGATGGCGGAGCAGCGCCGAACCGGCGAGCAGGAAGGCGAGCCCGACGAAGACGAACAGCGCGCGCCAGCCGAACAGCCCGCCGAGCACGCCGCCCGCGAGCTGTCCCGCGAGGATGCCGAGCACGTGGCCGGCGAGATAGCGGGCGAGCACCACCTGCCGGCGCCCGTAGTCGACGGCATCGCCGATCCAGGCCATCGACAGCGGGATGATCCCGGCGGCGGTGGCGCCGGCGAGCAGCCGCGCGGCCGCGAGCATGGCGAGGCTATCGGCGAGCGCAGCGAGGGCCGCGGTGAAGCCCGTGGCGAGCGTCAGGGCGGCGATCACCCGGAGCTTGCCGAGCCGGTCGCCGACCGTGCCCCAGAGCAGCTGGCAGAGGCCGTAGCCGACCGTGAAGGCGCTCACCACCACCGAGGCGCTGCCGGGGGTGGTGGCGAAGGCCTCGCTCACGAGCGGCAGCAGCGGCTCGGTGATGCGCATGTTGGCGGCGGACGCGAACCCTGCCGCCGACAGCAGCACGACGATCCGTGTCGACGCTCCGGCCGCCGCCGTCGGCTGCGCGGCTTCTCCGCTCCGTGCAGAATCCATCCTCGGTCTCCGAAGGCCCGCGGTGCGCCCGGCCCGTTGACCCGCGGCCCCTCCGGTCGCACTCTGGGAGCGGGGATAACACCACCCGGCCGAGGAAGGGGAGAGACGCGCGCATGCGCAACATCCTCGCACACGTCGAGCCCGGTCCGGGGCTCGATTCGGTGCTGCAGTGCGCCCGCCTCGTGGCGGAGCGATTCGGCAGCTACGTCGAGGGCTACCACATGCGTCCGGGCCAGCCGGACATCGTCGCCGCCGGCGCCGACGGCTTCGTCGCCGCCGCGCCCGATCTGATCGCGGGCTTCGAGCGCGAGACGCGGGAGCGGGCGAACGAGGCCGCCGCCCGTTTCGAGGCGTTCCGCGAGGCCTGGGGGGTGCCGCGGCGCAGCCGCGCCCGGCCCGGCGAGCCGTGCGCCGACTGGCGGGTCGAGGACACGAGCGGTCAGGGGGCGATCGGCAGCCGTGGCCGGATCTTCGATCTGATCGTCGTCGGACGCCCGGTCGAAGGCTCGGCGACGCCGAGCATGGCCGCCCTCGAGACCGCCCTGTTCGAGACCGGGCGGCCGATCCTGATCGCACCGCCCGAACCGCCCGCCGCGCTCGGCGAGCGGATCGCCATCGCCTGGAACGGCAGCACCGAGACGGCCCGCGCGGTGGCGCTCGGCATGCCGCTCCTGAAGCGGGCGTCGGCGGTGCTGGTGCTCGCCGTCGAGGGCGGCATGGTGCCCGGCCCGTCGGTCGGCGAGCTCGCGGCGATGCTGCGCTGGCACGATCTCGAGGTCGAGGAGCGGCAGGCGGCGCGCGGCGATCGCAGCGTCGGCCAGGCGATGCTCGACGAAGCGGCGGACTGGGGTGCGGATCTCCTCTTCAAGGGCGCCTACACCCAAAGCCGTCTGCGGCAGTTGATCTTCGGCGGCGCCACCAGCTACATCTTCGCGAACGCCCGGCTCCCGGTCCTCGCCGCCAACTGAAGCCGCTGCGCGCGGCCCTGCCGGTCCGGCGATCCTTTCCGTTCCTTGCCGGACGTTGTGGCACACGCCGCATGGACTGGCGAAGCTTTTCGCGCCGCAGGCGAGCATTGGCGGCGTCTGCTCCCGTCCGGACCTGTTCGATTTGCCGACAGCGTGCGCGTGATTGCGGACCCGTGCGGGGGGCGCTAAAAGCGCGGTATCGGCAGCCTGCTCCGGTGAACGGAACACCGGGCCCCGGGAGGACGCGCATGACGACGCCCAGGACACGTGCATCTGCGGCAGGCGTGCTGCCGGCCATCGCGCTCTCGGCCCTCGCGCTGGCACCGGCGCCCGCCTTCGCCCTGCCGCCGGCCCTCGACCTGCATCCTTCGGGGCGGATTCGGCTCGTGCAGCAGAGCGAGGCGCCGGGTTCGGCGGCCGATCTCAAGGCGGCGATCGCCGCGATCCGCGAGAAGCTGGCGCAGCAGAAGGCGCAGTCGGCCGAGGCCGAGCCGCCGGGCGAGATCGCCGAGGAGCTGCGGGCGACCCGCGAACGCATCACCTCCCTGACCGAGGCCCTCGTCGGCCTCCGCGAGGAGCGTGACCGGCTGCGGGAGCGGGTGCGCCTGCTCGAGGAGGAGAGCCGGGGGCTGCAGGGCCAGCTCGAGGCGGCAGCGAAGCGGCTCGACGAGGCCCGGACCGCGGCCGAGGCCGAGCAACGGCAGCTCGCGGCCGAACTGGAACAGGTGCGGGCCGCGGGGCGGGAGGCGGAGGCGCGGGCCGGGCAGCTCGAGGCGAAGGTCGGCGAGCTCGAACAGAAGCTGGCGCAGCTCGGCGACCGCCTCGCCGCGCTCGAGAACGAGCGGCGGCAGCTCGTGGAGGAGCGCGCCCAGCTGCGCGCCAGCCTCGAGGACGCCAACAGCCAGATCGGCGAGCTGACGAAGAGCCTGCAGCAGGCGTGGGGCGAGCGCGACGCGGCCGACCGTGCCCGGCTCGAGACCGAGCAGCGTCTCGGCGGCGAGCTCGAGCAGGCCCGGGCGGCGCTCGCGGAACTGCAGGCGCGCGAGCAGGAGGTCGCGAAGCGTCTCGAAGCCGCGAACGCCGAGCGCGACTCGGTGCGCGCGCGGACGGACCAGCTCGGCCAGCGTGTGGCCGAGCTCGAGAAGGCGGTGGACGCGGTGCGCCAGGAGAACGCGTCGCTCGAGGGGCAGCTCCGGGCGGCGCGGGAACGCGTCGTGGCGCTGGAGACCGAGAACCGGGGACTGCAGGAGGTCGCGCGCGAATCGGTGAGCGAACTGCAGAATCTCGGCGAGCAGATGATCACGCTGATCGCCCGCAACCAGCAGCTCGAGGGGGCGGTCGCCGAGCTCAGGGCGAGCAAGGATGCGCTCGAAGACGAGCTCGTTGCGGCGCACCGTCAGGCGGAGGCCTACGCCGCCGAGATCCAGGAGCTGCGGCGCCGGCTCCCGGCGGACGGCACCGCACCGGCGGCCGGCGAGGGCGAGCGCCGTGCGGAAGCGCCGCCGGCCGCGGCGTCCGGGACACAGGCGGCCCCGGTCGGGGAGGCACGGGCGGCCGAGCCCGGGCCGGCGGCTGCGCCGCTCACGGCCGGTGGAACGGACAACGGCGCTGCGGCCGCGGAGGCGGGCGCGGAGAGCGGTGGCGCGACGCAGCTCGCCGCCCTCGGCGCGTCCGAGAGCCCCGGGGCGGCGCAGCCGCAGCCCGTGGCCGGGACGCCGGCGACACGGACGGCGGCGCTCGGGTCGCAGGCGCAGGAGGGCGACGGTCTCGAGCGGACCCCGGACGGCTGGCTCAGGGCGGTCCTCACCGGTGTCACCTTCGAGATCGGCAGCGATCAGGTGACGGCCGAGTCCCGTCCCGAGATCGAAAGGGCGGCAGCGCTGATCGCCAGCTACCCGGGCGCGCGCGTGCGCATCGCCGGGCACACCGACTCCATGGGCGACGAGGCCCTCAACCGCGTGCTGTCGCTGCGTCGGGCGCAGCGTCTGCGCGAGATCCTTGTCACCGAGTACGGTGTCGACCCCGAGCGGATCGAGGCGGAGGGCTACGGCGAGGACCAGCCGATCGCTTCGAACGACACGCCCGAGGGGCGGCGGCTGAACCGGCGCGTCGAGGTCTATATTCTCCCGACGGCGCAGCAATAGGTTGACATTCCTATAGGCCCCGCCTAGCATCGCACCCCGGGATCCATTCTCGGGAAGCGCAGAGATGCACGACATCGACACCGGCCCCGGCCTCCCGCCGGTGCGCATCCATCGCGTGCTGCGCTCGCGCGCCGGTCTCGTGCGGACGACCGGCTCCGAACGCGAGCAGCTCCGCTGGGGCGAGACGCTCCTGCGGCTGCCGCTGGTCTGGCGCCAGACCAGCGGCGCCGGGGTACGGGTGGCGATCCTTGACACCGGGATCGACACCGACCACCCCGATCTGCGCGACGCCATCGACGAGACCCGCGATTTCACCGGCGACGGCATCGAGGACCGCAACGGTCACGGCACCCACACCGCCGGCATCGTCGGCGCCCGCCGCAACGACATCGGCTTCGTCGGCGTCGCGCCCGAATGCCGGCTTCTGATCGGCAAGGTGCTGCCGGACTCCGGCGCCGGCAGCCTCGACGTTCTCGCCCAGGGCATCGAGTGGGCGGTGGAACGGGGCGCGCACATCGTCTCCATGTCGCTCGGCAGCCCCGCCGGCAGCCCGCGGCTCTACGAGGCCGTGCACACCGCTCTCGCGCGCGGCGTCGTGCTGATCTGCGCGGCCGGCAACAGCGGCGCGCTCGGGCGGCAGAACGTCGGCTATCCGGCGCGCTACGGCAGCGTCATCGCGGTCGCCGCCCACGACCGAAACGGCATCCCCTCGGGGTTCAGCTCGCGCGGCGCCGAGATCGACTTCATGGCACCCGGCGAGGAGATCTGGTCGACCTGGAAGGACGGCGGCTACGCCAAGCTCTCCGGCACCTCGATGGCCACCCCCTTCGTCGCCGGGGTCGCCGCCCTCGTGCTCGCGAAGCACCTCGGGCCGGGCTTCCACCGCACGCCGATCGCCAACTGCGACGACATGCGCGAGCATCTGCTGCGCATGGCGGCGCATCCGGGCTACCACGACATGGCCGCGGGCTACGGGCCGCTGCTGCCGTTCCTGACGCTGTCCGAGCCCGTCTGAGACCCGCCGGCCGCCCCTTTGCCGGCTTCGAGGCGCGCGAACAGTTCCGCGAAGGCGCGGGCGGCCGCGGGCGGGTGGCTCACCCGCCGCGCCGCCCCGAGGTTCGGGGCCGGGTCCCCGACCACGATCAGCCCGACCATGCCCATGCCGTAGTGGGACGGGCACTTGAAGCCGTAGACACCGGGGACCTCGAAGCGGACCACCGTCGGCTCGCCCATCCGGCTCCACCAGGGGCTCGCACCTTCGGGCAGCATGCCCGGGATGGCCTTGGTGGCGTGCAGATGGTTGTCCGGCTCGAAGCGGACCGTGTCGCCCGGCGCGATCCACAGGAGCGACGGCTCGAACCGGAAGCGTCCCTGCGCGTCCTCCGTCACGGTCGAGACGCGGAATTCGGCCGCCGGCGGGGCGGCCGCCGGGACGCACGCGAGCAGGACGTACAGAAGGACGGCCGGCAGTCGTCGCAAGGGGCGCGGTCTCCGGTTCGGGAAACGGCATCTAGCATGGACCGCGCCGTCCCGGCACCGCCCGCCGGCATCACGAGCGCGTGCGCGCATCACCGGACGCCTCGCGGATGCGGTCGTCGAGACGCTCGTCCTCGATCCCGGCGGGCTCCTGGTGGAGGTTGATCTCGGCGCCCGGGACCAGCTCGCGGATCTCGCGCTCGATCGCCTCGCACACCGCGTGCGCCTGCCGCACGGTCATCGCCGGCGGCAGTTCGACGTGCATTTCGACGAACACCGTGTCACCCGACCGGCGGGTCCGCAGGTCGTGCAGGTCGACCACTTCGGGATGGGCCCGCACCGCCGCCGCGATACTCGCCCGTTCGCTGTCCGGCAGTTCGCGGTCCATGAGCGTGTCGATCGCCCGGCGGCCGATCTGCGCCGCACCCCGCACGAGCCAGAAGGCGATCGCGACTCCGGTCGCGACGTCGAGCCACCAGAGCCCGAAGGGGCCCGCCACCAGCAGCGACAGCACCACCGCCAGGTTGGTCGCGAGGTCGGAGCGGTAGTGCAGCGAGTCGGCGGCGATCGCCTGCGAGCCCGTGCGCGCGACGACGTGTCGCTGGTAGGCGAGGAGGGCGGCCGTCAGCACGATCGCCACGAGCATCACCGCGACGCCGACGGCCTCGGCCCGGACCGGCCGCGGATCGAACACCCGCTGCAGCGCTTCGGCGAGCACGAACAGCGCCGATCCCGTGACGAGCGCGCTCTGGGCGAGGGCGCTCAGCGCTTCGGCCTTGCCGTGGCCGAAGCGGTGTTTGTGGTCCGGCGGCTGACGGGCGACCCGCACGCTCAGGAAGGTGATCGCCGAGGCGACGATGTCGGCGAGGCTGTCGACCAGCGAGGAGAGCACGGCGAGCGAGCCGGTGACGGTCGCCGCCGCGAGCTTGAGCAGCACGAGCGTCACGGCGAGGGCGACGCTCGCCGCCGCCGCGAGGCGGACGGGATCGCGTCCGATCGGGTCCCGGGTTCCGGGCATGGTCGCTCCACCGGCCTGCGCTAGATCAAGGCTCGGTCGGGAAGGCCGGAAGAAAAGGGGGTCGGAACGCGGTTGCCGTTCTCCATATGAGATTTGTCGTTTTCTTCGGCTTACAGATTCCCTATGTGGAGTTCGCACCGCGCGGCCCGCGGCCGCGAGCTGGAGGATGCCATGAGCGTCGCCGAGGTAACCGGACCCGTCGCAGGGACGCGGCCCGCGCGCGAGGAGCGGGAGACCGCGGTCGTCCGTTTCGCGGGTGACAGCGGTGACGGGGTGCAGCTCGCGGGCAGCCTCTTCACCCTGTCGACGGCGAAGGCCGGCCACGATCTCGCGACCTTTCCGGATTTCCCGGCCGAGATCCGCGCCCCGGCCGGAACCACCTACGGCGTGTCCGCCTTCCAGATCCACTTCGGCGGCCGCGAGATCCTGACCGTCGGCGACCGCCCCGACGTGCTGGTGGCGCTCAACCCCGCGGCGCTGGCGGTCAATCTCCGCGAGCTGCGGCCGGGCGCCGTGGTGGTGCTCGACAGCGGCTCCTTCACCGAGCGCAACCTCCGCAAGGCCGGGTTCGCCGGCGACCCGCGCGAGGACGGCACCCTCGACCGGTTCCGCGTCGTGGCGCTCGACATTTCCGCCCTGACCCTGCGGGCGGTCGAGCCGACCGGCCTCGGCAAGCGCGAGGCGCTGCGGGCCAAGAACTTCTTCGCCCTCGGCTTCGTCTTCTGGATGTTCGGCCGCGAGCTCGGACCGGTCGAGGACTGGACCCGGCAGCGGTTCGCGAAGGATCCGGTCCTGTGCGAGGCCAATCTGCGGGCGCTGCGCGCCGGCCACGCGCTCGCCGAGACGGCGGAGATGCCGCAGCTTCCGGCCTTCCACGTGCCGCGGGCAGAGATCGCGCCGGGCCTCTACCGCGCGGTCACCGGGCACGAGGCGATGGCGTTCGGGCTCGTCGACGGCGCCATGCGGGCGGGGCTGCATCTGACCTTCTGCTCCTATCCGATCACGCCCGCCTCGACGCTGCTGCACGATCTCGCCCGCATGCGGCGGTTCGGCGTCACCGTCTTCCAGGCCGAGGACGAGATCGCCGCCGTCTGCGCGGCGATCGGCGCGAGCTATGCGGGCGGCATCGGCGTCACCTCGAGCTCCGGTCCGGGCATCGCGCTCAAGACCGAGGCGATCGGGCTCGCGGTCATGACCGAGCTGCCGCTCGTGGTGATCGACTCGCAGCGCGCCGGCCCCTCGACCGGCATGCCCACCAAGACCGAGCAGTCGGACCTGCTGCAGGCGGTCTGGGGCCGCAACGGCGACGCGCCGGTGGTGGTGCTCGCCGCCGCGAGCCCGGCCGACTGCTTCGAGGTCGCGCGCGAGGCGATCCGGCTCGCGGTGCACCACATGACGCCCGTGTTCGTGCTCAGCGACGGCTTCATCGCCAACGCCTCGGAGCCGTGGCGGCTTCCCGATCTCGACGCCGGCCCCGACTTCCCGGCCGTCTTCCGCACCGACCCGGAAGGCTTCGCGCCCTATGCGCGCGACGAGCGGCTGGTGCGTCCCTGGGCGGTTCCCGGCACGCCCGGGCTCGCGCACCGGATCGGCGGGCTCGAGAAGCGGCATCCGACCGGCGAGGTCTCCTACGATCCGGAGAACCACCGGCGGATGACCGAATTCCGCTGGAACAAGGTGCTGAAGGTCGCGGACGACATCCCGGAACAGACCTTCGAGCAGGGCGGTGTCGGAGACGCGCTCTGCGTCGTCGGCTGGGGCAGCACCCATGGCCCGATCGCGCGCGCGGTCCGCGAATGCCGCGCGGCCGGCATGCCCGTGGCGCACATCCACCTGCGCCATCTCTGGCCGCTGCCGCGCAATCTCGGCGATCTGCTCGCGGGGTTCCGGCGCATCCTCGTGCCGGAGATGAACAAGGGCCAGCTCGTCCGCCTGCTCAGGAGCGAGTACCTCGTGCCGGCCGAAGGACTTTCGAAGGTCACCGGACGCCCCTTCGCAGTGGCTGAGTTACGCGAGGCGATCTGCGGTCTCGTGGAGGATGTGGCATGAACGCACCCGACCGGCGGCTCGCACCGAAGGACTACGCCTCCGGCCAGGAGGTCCGCTGGTGCCCGGGCTGCGGCGATTATGCGATCCTGCGCGCGATCGAGCGCACGCTCGCCGATCTCGGCGCCGATCCGGCACGCACCGTGTTCGTCTCCGGCATCGGCTGCGCCGCCCGGCTGCCCTACTATCTCGCGACCTACGGTTTCCACGGCATCCACGGCCGGGCCCCGGCGATCGCCACCGGCATCAAGCTCGCCAATCCCGATCTCGACGTCTGGGTGGCGGGCGGCGACGGCGACATGCTGTCGATCGGCGGCAACCACCTCGCCCATCTGCTGCGCCGCGACCTCGACGTCACCCTGCTGCTGTTCAACAACGAGGTCTACGGGCTCACCAAGGGCCAGCTGTCGCCGACCGCTCCGGTGGGCACGCGCACCCCGAGCTCGCCGCTCGGTTCGGTCGAGCGGCCGCTCTCCGCCTGTCTCTTCGCCCTCGGCGCCGGCGCGCGCTTCGTCGCCCGGGCGATCGACACCGACCGCGACGTGCCCGCCGTGCTGCGCCGGGCGCACGACCATCCCGGTACGGGCTTCGTCGAGATCCTGCAGAACTGCATCGTCTACAACGACGGGGCCTTCGCCGACATCACCGACCGGGAGGTCGCTGCCGACCGCCAGCTGCGGCTGGTGCCGGGCGAACCGCTGCGCTTCGGCCGCGACAACGCCAAGGGGCTCGCGCTGCGCGCGGACGGTGTCGGGCTCGAGGTGATCACGATCGACGGTCCCGAAGCCGAGGCCCGCCTGCTGCGGCACGATCCGACGGATCCGAACCTCGCCTGGATGCTCGCGGCGCTGGAGCCGCCGATGCCGGTGGCGCTCGGGGTGATCTACGAGAACCCCGGTGCTGCGCCCTACGAGCGGGCGCTCCGGGCGCAGGAGGGTGCGGACGCCGGGCACGCGGGACGGGCCGGGCTCGCGGAACTGCTGCGCCGCGGCCCGGTCTGGTACGTGCCCGGCTGACGCGCCGCCCGGACGCAACGGATTCTTAACCCGGCGGTGCGAGAAAGGGTGCGACCAGCGACGGAGGTCGCCCGGTGCGTGCCCTTCCGCCCGTCCTCTCCGCGGCTCTCGCCGTCCTTCTCCTGCTCGGCGTGCCGCTGCCGGCTGCCGGCGGTCCGCCGGTCCCGGCGCCGCTCCTGAAGAAGCTCGAACGCGACATCGCCGGCGCGCTCACCCATGTCGCGGAGCTGCGCCGCGCCGCCGAGACGCCCGGGGCGGTGCCGGCGGTCGCCGGGGGCGTGGACATCGCCGCCGGTGCCGGGATCGTCGATCTCGCCCCGCTGCGCAGCACCCTGGCCCGCCTCCGCGGGCGCCTCGGCGAGCTCGCCGTCGAGGTCCGCAGCCGCGGCGACCCGCGCCTCGAATACGTGGTCCACATCATGCGGGAAGAGCTCGGACGCATGCAGGAGGAGGTGGACGGGCTCGAGGCGGTGCGCGACCCCGAGGCGCGGGCGCGGACAGTGGCCCGGCTGGAGCGTGGGCTCGTCCAGCTCGACGGGGCCACGGCGGCACTCTGGACGTTCGATCCCTGAGGTGTCTGCCCGCCTCCGGGGCGCGCCAGTCCCCGTGCGGTCCTCAGGCGAACAGGCGATGCTTCTCGAAGCTCGTCTCCTCGAAGCAGAGGCCAAGCCGGCGGGCATGGTCGAAGGCGGCCGCGAGCTCGCCGGCCGTCGGGCGCCGCGCGATTTCGCGGTACTCCTCCCGGAAGAGCGGGCTTCCGGGCTCGGCGAACATGTCGGGATGGTACTGATCCATGAGGTTGACCGGGACGTCGGGCATGTGCGCGGCGAGCCAGTCCAGCACCGGCTTCGTGCAGCATTCGACGTGGGCCGGCATGACGAGATGGCGGACCAGCACGTCCTCCCCCCACTCCGCGAGCATCCCGAGGGCCCGGGTGACGGTCTCGAAGTAGTGCGGCGTGCGCGCGAGGCGGATGGCGCAGCGGCCCGGGCCGAACTTGAAGTCGGGGAGCCAGACGTCGACGAGGATGCGCAAGAGCCGCATCGGCCGCTCGCCGAGATACATGTTGCTGTTCCACAGAACGGGTGCGTTGAAGCCGCCGGCGTGAAGTCCCCGGCCGGGCTGGGCGCGCTCGGGCCAGTGCTGCCAGCGGTCGGCCAGGAGCGGTTCGATCCGCGCGCGATCCGCGGCGTCGGGCTCGAAGCCGCGGCCGAGAAGCGCGATCGCCCCGACGATCGCGTGCAGATGCACCGCGGGTTCACCACCGACCCAGTTGATGTTGTGGCATCCCTCGCGCCTGAGGCGGAAGGCGAGGGTGGCGAGATCGCGGGCGTCCACCGCACGGCCGTTGCGGGAATCGGTCGAAATGTCGCCGTTCTGGCAGAACGCGCAGCGCATGTTGCAGGAGGTGAAAAAGATCGTGCCGGAGCCTTCGAGGCCGCGGAACACGAGCTCCTCGCCCGGGTGATGGAAGGCGCAGGAGACGCGGCTCGCGGCTTCGAGCCGGCAGGCTCCCGTCCGGCCGCCGCGCCTCCGGTCGATCCGGCACTCCCAGCGGCAGAAGGTACAGCGCTCGAGCATCCGCTCCGCGAGCGCCGCGCAGACGTCGAGCAGCGAAGCTCCTGGCGCGGGCGGTCCGAGGGCCTCCCGGTGCTCGCGGATCGCCTGCCGGCGCGCGAGGAAGGCGGGCGTCAGCCGGTCGAGTTCGCTGGCGAGTTCCTCTTCGGTGGCGGCCTCGGGGTCGATTCCGGCCGGCACCGTTGCGGCGATCCGGAACTTCGCCGGCATGCGGTCGGTCGCGACCGCCCGGTACCAGGCGAGCGCCCGGGCGATCCGCGGCTCCCGCCAGATCCACAGGCGGTCGAAGTCGGACACGGTGACCCCCGCTGTCGATGTCGGTTCCGACCGCGAATCTGGTGAGCGGGGATCGCTGCTTCACCCCGTCGCGGGGCCGGCGATCCGTTCGCGCACGACCGGGGCGGGCGGCGGCGGGGCGTCGCCGATACCGATCGCGGCCCGGACGGCGGCGACGGCCTCGCGGGCAGCCTCCGCGTCGGCTGCGTGGACGAAGGCGAGCGGATCCCCGGCTTCGACCCGGGCGCCGCGGCCGAGGCAGTCCGCGAGGCCGACGCGATGGTCGATCCCGGCCTCGGGTCGCGTGCGGCCGCCGCCGAGCCGGACGATCGCGAGCCCGAGCGCCCGCACGTCGAGTGCCACCACGAAACCTGCCCGCGGCGCCGGCACGGGCAGCACCACGGGCGCCCGGGGCAGATGCCGCTCCGGCCGTTCGAGGAGATCCGCGGGTCCGCCCAGGGCGTGGACCATGCGGGCGAAGCTGTCGGCCGCCGCACCCGAGGCGAGGGCGGCCGCGGCCCGCGCCCGGCCGTCCCCGGCGTCGCGCGCGAGACCGCCGAGCACCAGCGCTTCGGCCGCGAGCGCCAGCACGACCTCCTGCAGACGCGGCTCGCCGCTTCCGTCCCGGAGCATCCGGACGGCCTCCTCGACCTCGAGGGCGTTGCCGGCATGGCGCCCGAGCACCTCGTCCATGTCGGTCAGCAGGGCGGCGCAGCGGGTGCCGGCCCCCTCGCACACGCCGACGATGCTCCGGGCGAGCTCCGCGGCGGCAGCCGGGTCGGGAAGGAAGGCGCCGCTGCCGCATTTGACGTCCATGACCAGGGCATCGAGACCGGCCGCGAGCTTCTTCGAGAGGATCGAGGCGGTGATCAGCGGGATGCTCTCGACCGTCGCGGTGACGTCGCGGATCGCGTAGAGGCGGCCGTCGGCCGGGGCGAGCTCGCCGGTCTGGCCGACGATGGCACAGCCGACCTCGTCCACCACGCGCCGGAAGCGCTCGCTGTCCGGGCGGGTGTCGTAGCCCGGAATGCTCTCGAGCTTGTCGAGCGTGCCCCCGGTGTGGCCGAGACCGCGGCCGGAGATCATCGGCACGCGGGCGCCGCAGGCGGCGAGCAGGGGCGCGAGGATCAGGCTCACCTTGTCGCCGACGCCGCCCGTCGAGTGCTTGTCGAGGACCGGCCGGCCGTCGTCGGGCCACCCGAGCACACGCCCGGAATCGCGCATGGCGAGCGTCAGCGCCACCGTCTCGGCGACCGACATGCCCCGCAGGCAGACGGCCATGGCGAAGGCCGCCGCCTGCGCGTCGCTCACTTCTCCCGTCGCGAGCCCGCCGACGAAGCGGCGGATCTCGTCCTCCCCGAGCTCGCCACCGTCCCGCTTCCTGCGGATGGTCTCCTGCGGCAGATACACAGGCACCTCCCGGGCTCAGAGCCACCGTTCGAGATCGTCGAGCAGCCGGCTCGCACCGAAGCGCAGATGCACGGGCGTCACCCACCCGGGGCCCATGACGGCATCGACGAGCGCCAGATAGGGCGCGGCGTCCGCGAGCGTGCGGATGCCGCCCGAGAGCTTGAGGCCGACGCGTCCGCCGGCTTCCTGCACGACGGCAAGCAGCAGGGCCGCGGCTTCGAGGGTCGCGCCGGGCTCGCGCATGCCGGTCGAGGTCTTGAGGAAGTCGGCACCCGCCATCACCGCGGCCCGCGCCGCCGCGGTGATCGTGGCCGGGGCCGCGAGCAGGCCGGTCTCGAGGATGATCTTGAGCGTCGGCTCCGGGCCGGCGGCCTCGCGGCAGACGCGCACGAGATCGCCGACGAGCTCGACGTCGCCCTCGATCGCCGCTTCGAGCGGGGCCACCGCGTCGATCTCGTCGGCCCCGAGCGCCACCGCCTCGCGGGTCTCCTCCCGCACGCGGGCGAGATCGTCGCCGCCATCGGGAAAATTGACGACTGCCGCGAGCCGGACGGGGCTTCCGACGAGGATGTCGCGCGCCGCCGGCAGCCGGTCCGGGTACAGGCAGACGGCCGCACAGCGCGACGCGAGCGCGCGCCGGGCGAGTGCGGCGATCTCCTCCGGCGTCTCGTCGCCGCGCAGGCTCGTGAGGTCGAGGAGCGGCAGGATGCGCCGCGCCGCGGCCGCATCCGCCGGCGCCCGGCGCGCCTCTTCGATCGCCGTGAAGGGATCCGTCGGCACGGCCCTCTCTCCCGGAACGGCAGCCCACTGCCGGGATAGCGCGGATCGGCGCGCCCCGCGAGGACCAGGTGACGGTGCGACCGAGGTCGTCGGCCACCGTTCGAGCGAAACGCTTGCGGCCGGCGGCCGGACGGGCTTTGCTACGGCCATCGCCGCCCGCAGGAGCGAGCCCATGTCCTACCGCACCCTGATGGTCGTCGTCGACGACGATCCCGGCCTCGGCAAGCGCCTCGAATGCGCGCGCCTCCTGGCCCGGCGCTTCGACGCCCTGGTCCGCGGCCTGCACGTCCTGCCGCTGCCGATCGTGCCGGTCGGTTACGGCGAGGCGGCGGCCTATGTCGGGCCGGAACTGATCGAAGCGCAGCGCGAGGCGAACCGGCAGATCGCCGCCCGGCTCGAGGCGCGCTTCACCGAGGAGCTGCGCGAGCTCGCACCGGAGGTCGAATGGCGGGCGCTCGAGGGCGAGCCTTCGATCGTCGCGGTCGAGCAGGCGCGCACCGTCGATCTCACCATCGCGCCGCGCAGCGCGGTCTCCGGGCTCGGGATGCTGGAGCCCGACGTCGCCGAACATCTCGCCATGGGTGCCGGCGGGCCGGTGCTGGTGCTGCCGCCGGACCTGCGGGATGCCGATGTCGGCCGGCAGATCGTCGTCGGCTGGAACGGTTCGCGGCAGGCCTGCCGCGCACTCCACGATGCGCTGCCGTTCCTCGGGGTCGCCGACCGCGTCACGCTGCTCGCCATCGGCGGCGAGGAGGACACGCCCGGCTACGAGGACGCCCTCGCCATGCTGCGCCGGCACGGTGTCGAGGCGGAGCCGGTGCGGGTCCCGGCCGAGGGGCCGGTCGGCCGGCAGCTCCTGTCCGAGGTCGAACGGCGCGGCGCGGACCTCCTGGTCATGGGCGCCTACGGCCATTCGCGGCTGCGCGAACTGGTGCTCGGCGGGGCGACCCGGCAGGTGCTGGCGGAATCCGCCTGCGCGCTGCTACTCGCGAGCTGAGCCGTCGGCCGTCTCCACCTCCGGAGCCGTGCGCGCGGCCGCAGCGGCATCGAGGACGGAGCGGTAGAGGCGAAGGCGCGCGGCGATGGCGCGCTCCGGCCGGTGATGTGCGGCGACGAAGTCCCGGCAGCGCTCCGCGAGGCGCGCGCGGGCGTCCGGCCCGAGCGAGAGGGCCGCAGCCATCGCCGCGGCGAGCGCGTCGCGATCGCCGGTCGGGACCAGCCAGCCGGTCACCGCCGGCAGGAGGAACTCCTCGAGCCCGGAACCGCTGGCCGTCACCACCGGCACGCCCGCGGCCTGCGCTTCGAGCAGCGGCAGAGGTTCGAGCTCCTCCGGGGCCGGAAAGTGCAGCACCAGATCGGCGAGGGCGAAGGCGGCCGGGCGGTCGTCGACGGCGGCGGCGAACCGCACCCGTTCGGCGAGCCCGGTCGCGCGCAGCACCGCCTGCAGTTCCCGCCCGAAGGCCGGATCGGCCCGCTCGTCACCGAGGAACAGGAGGTCGAAGTCGTCGCGGTCGCAGGCCGCCATCGCCCGGAGCGCCAGCAGATGGCCGCGCCCGCGGCGGATCGGCCCGGGCAGCAGGACGATCCGTCTGGCGGCATCGAGATGCCAGCGCTCCACGAGGGCGGCGATCCGTCGTCCACCCACCCGTTCGGGGCTGCGCGGTTCGACGTCGAGGCCCGGCGGGACGACACGGATGCGCCCGGCGAGCTCCGGCACGGCCGCCTGCAGCCGTTCGGCGGCCGACTGCGAGGGGAGCTCGACGGCATCGAATCCGGCGAGCAGGCGGCGGAGGCGCGCTCCGGCTCGGCCGGCCTGCGGTCGGTCCGGTTCCGGCAGCCGGTCCGGCGCCAGCACCGTGTGCGCGCCCGCGCGCCGTGCGGCGGCGAGCAGGATGCCCGCACCGTCGAGGCCGAAGACGTGGACCAGACCGGCTCCGGCGGCGGCGAGGCGCCGGGCGAGGCGTGGTGCCCTTATCAGGCGCGCGGTCGGTCCGTCCGTGGGCCAGTGCAGCCGCGCGACCCGGGTGCCTTCGTGCTCGAGCCGGCGCACGAAGGCCGGCGTCGCGGTCTCGGCCCAGAGCGTCACGACGGCCCCTTCCCCGACCAGCGCGGCGACCAGATCGGTCCAGAACGCCTCGTCCGCGAAGGTCGCGGGCTCTCGCGCCGCGAGGAGGATGTGGGTATCGTGCCGCGCAACGCTCATCGGAGGTGAGTCCGCCGATCGCTGGTCCGGCCGGGCCCCGGTCGCGCGACCGGCGCGCCGCGGTCCGCGGGGTTCGCCCGCGACGCGCGTAGCACGCCCGGCGCATCGCGGCAAAACCGGGGGCGCCGGCGCAGCCGCACGGCACCTCCGCACTTCGCGGGGAGGTTGCAGATGAGCCGCATCGAACGGGTCGAGACGGGGCTCTTCCGGATCCCGCTGCCGGTGGCCCTGTCGGACAGCACGCACGGCACCATGACCCACTTCCAGCACGTCACCGTGCGGTTGCGCGATGCCGACGGCGTCGAGGGGGTGGGCTGGACCTTCACCGTCGGCACCAATGGCGCCGCGATCCGCGCCTCGCTCGCGCGCGATCTCGCGCCACTCCTCGAAGGCGCCGATCCGGACCGGCACGAGGCCCTGCGGCAGCGCCTCGAACGGGCGACGCACTACGGCGGTCGCGGTGGTCCGCTCACCCTCGCGCTCTCGGCCGTCGACATCGCCCTCTGGGATCTGCGCGCGCGCCGCCTCGGCGTGCCGCTGTGGCGGCTGCTCGGCGGTTTCGACCCGAGAGTCCCCTGCTATGCCGGCGGCATCGACCTCGATTTCCCCCTGGAGCAGCTCCTCGCGCAGACCGACCGCAACCTCGAAGCCGGATTCCGCGCCATCAAGATGAAGGTCGGCCGGCCGCGGCTCTCGGAGGACATCGCACGGGTGCGGGCGATGCGCGACCATCTCGGCGCCGGTTTCCCGCTCATGCTCGATGCCAACATGCGCTGGACGGCCGACGAGGCGGTGCGGGCAGCGCGGGCGCTCGCCGTATTCGATCCGGTCTGGCTCGAGGAGCCGGTGGTGCCGGAGGACGTGCGCGGCCACGTGCGGGTCGTGCGCGAGGGCGGGCTGCCGGTGGCGGCCGGCGAGAACCTGCGGTCCCTCGCCGAGTTCCGCACCCTGATCGAGGCGGGCGGCGTCACCTTCCCCGAACCCGATGTCACCAACTGCGGCGGGATCTCGGCCTTCCTCAGGATCGCCCATCTCGCCGAGGCCTTCTGTCTCCCGGTCACCTCGCACGGGGCGCACGACCTCACCGTCCATCTGCTCGCCGCCCTGCCCAACCGGTCGTATCTCGAAGTGCACGGCTTCGGCCTCGACCGCTTCGTCGCCGAGCCGCTGCGGATCGAGGACGGTTTCGCGATCGCGCCGGACCGGCCGGGGCACGGGGTGGAGTTCGACTGGCAGGCGCTCGCCGCCCACCGCGAGGACTGATCCGGCCGTCCCCTCAGCTCCCGACCACGAGCGGGTCGACCAGCCGGCGCAGCAGGGCCACCACCGAAAGCGCGGTGATGCGTCCCGTGCGCGGATTCTCCGCGGTCGGGACGTTCTCGATCGTCATGGTGAAGCGCGCACTGTCCGCGTCGACCGTGATGGTGTGGGTGTTGCGGTCGACGTGCGGATCGGCCCAGACCTCGAGGCGCGTGCGGTCCGGTCCGATGCCGGCGAGCGCCAGTGCCGCGGCGACGTTGACGTTCGCCGGAAAGGCACGCGCCCCCTCGCGGGCGCTGCCCTCGAACAGCTTCACCGGCTCCCGCACGGCATCGGGATCGATGCCGAGCTCGAGGAACCGGGGCGCCCCCGCGAGCCCGGCCGGCGGCTTGCGGGTCACCATGCGGACCTCGCGGATCTCGCCTCCGGCGGCGGCCCGTACCGCGTCGAGGCCGAGCAGGGCGCCCGTGGGGACGAGGATGCGGGCCCCCGTTTCCCGGGCCCGCGGGGCGAGCTCCGGATGGTCGAGCAGCCGGCCGACCGAGAGCGGCACGAAGATGCGTCCGAGATCGACGGTCGGGCGGGCGACGCGCGCGAACTCGCCGGGCGGCAGTCCCTCGACGACGATGTCGGCGTAAAGTGCGAGGAGCTCGACATCGACCACAGGCACGTCCGCCGCCCCGACGGCGGCGAGCCGCTCGCGGGCGCGTCCGCGATCGCGGGCGGACACGCAGGCGAGGGCGAGTCCTTCGATCCCGGCGGCGAGCCGGCGGGCGACGGTGAGCCCGACCGCACCGAGCCCGGCGAGACCGACGCGGAACGGGCGGGACACGGGAGGCCCGGCATCCTCTGCCTCGTCGAGCACCAGGAGTTCGAGATCCTCGCGCCCGGCGGCGGCATCGGCGAGCACCGTCCGGAGCGCCTCGAAATCGCGGCCGAGGGCGGCCCGGGTCGCCGGCAGGGTCCGCCAGAGGATGCGCACCGGACCGGCGACGTCGCCCGAGAGCAGGTCGTAGAGGGCATCGAGATTGCCGCCGAACCAGTCGGGGAACTGCAGGTCGCGGGCGAGTTTCGCGAGGAGACGTTCGCGGCTCGATTCCGCCGGGCCGAGGAAGGCGGATGTCACGACTGCGGACATGGCACGGGCTCGAAGCTCCGGTAGTGGTCGAGGGTGACGAAGATCAGGCGGTCGTTCGAGAAGACGAGGCGATAAGGGCCGCGGCGGCCGCAGGCGTAGTCGAGGTCGGCCTCGAACCAGACCCGCCCGGGGCGGTCCGGCAGGAGCCCTTCACGATTGCCGAAACGGTCGCCACCGAGGGCCCGCCCCGGCGCCACCTCGCACAGATCCCGGCCCGGACGCCAGCCCATGGCACGCGCCTCGTCCTTCGTCAGATACCGCTCGGGCAGGCGTCCGTGCCGGCAGATGTGGAGCACGGTGGCGGCGAAGCCCTCGGGGTCGGCGAGACCGAGCCAGCGCCCGAGCTCTCCGGGTCCGGGCGCACGCGAGAAGGCGAGGACCGGCAGGGCGATCGCGAGCAGCAGGAAGGCGCGGCGCCACATCGGGGATCTCCGGACGGCGGAGGCGGCTGCGGCCTCTCTAGCGGTCCGGCCGGGGACGCGCTACGGCAGGATGCCGCACGAGGGCGGCCCGGCTTGACACCCTCATGGCCCCCCCATAGGTTCGCGCCGCCTTCGCCGGGCCGGAGGGGGTTCTCTCCGCGCGGGCAGGGAGCGATGGCGCCGGACGACCAGCCGCCTTCCTTCGAGGATTTCGATGCGAGGCTGGCGCGCGCACGAGGAACGGAATCTCCGCCGACGCCGCCGGGAGGCGACGGACGGCGGCGTCCGCTCGGCGATGGCGTGCAGGCCGGGGTGGAGGTGGTCGCGGGCGTCGTCGGCGGTGTCGCCATCGGCTGGGCCCTCGATTCCTGGACCGGCTGGCGACCGCTGTTCGTGATCGTGTTCTTCCTGCTCGGCGCCGCCGCCGGCCTTCTCAATGCCTACCGGCACCTGCGGCGGATGGGTGCGAACGAGGGGGAAACGGCCGACCGCGACCGGGCCGGATGACGGCGGGTCGCGTGCCGGAGGAACGGAGAGAGAGACGGTGGCGAGCCCGCTCGAACAGTTCCGGATCGAACCGATCGTGCCGATCACGGTCGGCAATCTCGATTTCAGTTTCACCAATTCCTCGCTGTGGATGGCCGTCTCGGTCGGTGCCGTCTACGCGCTCGTGATGGCCGGCACCCGGCAGCGGGCGCTCGTTCCCGGACGCCTGCAGGCGGTCGTCGAGCTCGCGCACGAATTCGTCGCCGACATGCTGCGCGAGAACGCCGGCAAGGAAGCGATGCGCTTCTTCCCGGCGGTCTTCACCCTGTTCATGTTCATTCTCGCCGGCAACAGCCTCGGCATGATCCCGGGCGCCTTCACCTTCACGAGCCACATCATCGTCACCTTCTTCATGGCGATCTGCGTCTGGGTCGGCGTGACGATTCTCGGCTTCTGGCTGCACGGTGCGCGTTTCTTCGGTTTCTTCGTGCCCCACGGCGCCCCGAAGCTGATGCTGCCGCTGCTGGTGCCGATCGAGATCATGTCCTACTGCGTGCGGCCGATCAGCCTTTCGGTCCGGCTGTTCGTCAACATGATGGCCGGGCACACGATGCTGAAGGTGTTCGCGGGTTTCATCGTCGCGCTCGGCATCTTCGGCGTCGGACCGCTGGCGATCACCGTGGCGCTGACCGGCTTCGAATTCGTCGTCGCCTTCCTGCAGGCGTACATCTTCACGGTGCTGACCTGCCTCTACCTGCACGATGCCATCCACATGCACTGAGGCGGTAGATCGCGGACTCCGGTAACTCCAGAACGGGAGCATGGCCATGGAACTCGACGCGGCTCGCATGATCGGCGCTGGTCTCGCGACCATCGCCCTGTTCGGTGTCGGCATCGGCATCGGCAACATCTTCTCGAACCTGATCGCCACGGTCGGGCGCAATCCTTCCGTCCAGCAGCGGGTGTTTCCCTTCGCGATCATCGGCTTCGCCCTCGTCGAGGCGGTGGGCCTGTTCGCGCTGCTGATCGCCTTCCTCGTCCTGTTCGTCTGAGCGGTACGGCACCGGCAGGTGCCGGCGCCGGCCGTTGCGGCCGGCGCTTCCGCCGACGGGAGACCGCAAGGATGCGTCTTTCGACCCTGCTCGCCATGCTGCCACTGGCCTCGGTGGCGCGGGCGGCGGAGACCGCCGGAGAGGCCGCGCACGAGGCCTCGGGCGGGCTGCCGCAGCTCGATGCCGGCAGCTACCCGAGCCAGATCTTCTGGCTCGTGGTCTTCTTCGTGCTGCTCTACTACCTGCTGAGCCGCAAGGCACTGCCGCGCCTGAACGACATCCTCGAGGCCCGGCAGGACCGGATCACGGCCGATCTCGACCGTGCGGCGAAGCTGCGGGAGGAGGCCGAGGACGCGCTGCGGCGCTACGAGGCCATGCTCGCCGAGGCCCAGGAGCGTGCGCACGCACTGCTGCGCGAGACGGAGGAGCGGCTCTCGGCCGAGTACGCGCAGCGTCGCGCGGAGCTCGATCGGGAGCTCGAGCAGCGCATCGCCGATGCCGAGCGCCAGATCGCGGCGGCGACGGAACGGGCCCTCGCGGGCGTCCGGGACGTGGCGGCAGAACTCGTCCAGCTCGCGGTCGGCCGGCTCGCCGGCTTCGAGATCGGGCTCGACGAGGCGCGGAGGGCGGTGGCGGAGACGGCCGGAGGGGCCGCGCGATGATCGAATTCTGGCTGCTCGTCGCCCTCGTCATCCTGGCCGCTGCCGTCTGGCGGCCGGTGCGCGACCGCGTGCTGCCGGCGCTCGATGCCCGGGCCGCCAAGATCCGCGCCGACCTCGAGGAGGCGCAGCGGCTGCACGAGGAAGCGAAGGCGCTGCTCGCGAAATACCAGCGGCAGCTGCACGAGGGCGAGAGACTCGCGGCCGACATCGTCCGCCGGGCCGAAGGCGAGCAGCGCCGGCTCGAGGAGAGGATGAAGGCCGATTTCGAGGCCCTCGTGGCGCGCCGGACCCGGCAGGCCGAGGAACGGATCCAGCAGGAGGAGGCGCGCGCGCTCGCACGCGTGCGGGCCACGACGGCCGAGCTCGCCGTCGGCGCGACGCGGCGGGTGCTCGCCGAACGCGTCGGCCCGGAGGAGGGCCGCGCGATCCTCGCCCGTGCCCTCGAGGACGTGCAGAAGAAGCTGCACTGAGGGTCCGCGACCAGAACCGACCGTCCACCGCCCGCGCCTCGCGGGCCGTGGCGCTTGCGGAGGCCCGGTCATGAAGCTCGATGGAGAAGTCGCCGTCGTCACCGGTGGCGGTTCCGGGCTCGGGGCGGCGACCGCCCGGGCTGTCGCGGCCCGAGGCGCGAGGGTCGTGGTCGTCGACCGGGATGCCGCCGCGGCCGAGGCCGTCGCGGGCGAGACCGGCGGCATCGCGGCCCCGCTGGATGTCGCCGACGCTGCCGCCGCCGAAGCGCTGTTCGGGCGCCTGCGGAGCGGGCCGGGAGTGCCGCGGCTTCTCGTCAACTGCGCCGGGATCGCGCCCGCGGCCCGGGTCGTCGGCCGGTCGGGACCGATGCCGCTCGACGCCTTCGCCGAGGTGGTCCGGGTCAATCTGATCGGCACCTTCAACATGATGCGCCTCGCGGCTGCGGCGATGAGCGGGCTCGCGCCGCTCGCGGACGGTGAGCGCGGCGTGATCGTCAACACCGCTTCGGTCGCGGCCTTCGAAGGCCAGATCGGACAGGCCGCCTACAGCGCGTCCAAGGGTGGCATCGTCTCGCTGACCCTGCCGGTGGCGCGCGAGCTCGCGGACCTCGGCATCCGGGTGGTCGCCATCGCGCCGGGACTGTTCGCGACTCCGCTCCTGCTGAACATGACCGAGAAGGTCCGGGAATCGCTCGCCGCGACGGTGCCCTTCCCGCGGCGCTTCGGCGCCCCGGAGGAATATGCCGCGCTGGTCCTGCACATCTGCGACAATCCGATGCTGAACGGCTGCACGATCCGTCTCGACGGCGCGCTCCGGATGCAGGCCCGCTGAACGGGCGGGGCGCCGCGTCGCGGCGGAGGCGTCGTTGACAAGACAGTGACCGCCGCCTACTGGTTTTGCGTCGCACAAATTCCGGCTCATACGGCGCCCGGTCGCTTCGTCCGCAGCCGAGGGAGCATCTCCGCCCCATGAAAGTGCTCGTGCCCGTCAAGCGGGTGGTCGACGCCTACGTCAGGGTCCGCGTCAGGGCCGACGGCAGCGGCGTCGACACCGCCAACGTCAAGATGGCCATGAACCCCTTCGACGAGATCGCCGTCGAGGAAGCGATCCGGCTCGCGGAGCGCGGCCTCGCCGAGGAAGTCGTCGCGGTCACGGTCGGCGACGCCAAGGCCGTCGAGACGCTGCGCACCGCGCTCGCCATGGGGGCCGATCGCGCCATTCACGTGCTCACCGACCAGCCCGTGCAGCCGCTCGGTGTCGCCAGGGTCCTGAAGGCGTTGGTCGAGCGCGAGCAGCCGAAGCTCGTCCTTCTCGGCAAGCAGGCGATCGACGACGACAGCAACCAGACGGGTCAGATGCTCGCGGGCCTGCTCGGCTGGCCGCAGGCCACCTTCGTCTCGCGCCTGAAGATCGAGGGCGAGGAGGTGGAGGCCGGACGCGAGGTCGACGAGGGCATCGAGATCGTGCGGTTCCGTCTGCCGGCGGTGGTCACGGTCGATCTCCGTCTCAACGAGCCGCGTTACGCCTCGCTGCCGAACATCATGAAGGCGAAGCGCAAGCCGGTCGACCAGACGACGCCGGAGGAGCTCGGCGTCGACGTGGCACCGCGGCTGGTCTACTCGCATTTCGAGGAGCCCCCGAAGCGCAAGGCGGGCGTCCGGGTCGCGAGCGTGCAGGAACTGGTGGACAGACTCGTCAACGAAGCGAAGGTCATCTGATGGCGGCTCTGGTTCTGGCGCAGCACGACAACCGCTCCCTCGATCCGGCGACCCGGCACGCGGTCACCGCCGCCCGGCAGATCGACGGGGAGGTCGACCTCCTGGTCGCGGGGCACGAGGCGCGGCCGGCGGCCGAGGCGGCGGCGGCGATCCCGGGCGTACGCCGGGTCCTGCTCGCGGAGCATCCGGCCTATGCCAGTCCGGTGGCCGAGGATCTGGCGCCGCTGCTCGTGCGGCTGATGGCCGACTACGACACGCTCGTCGCGGCATCGACCACCTTCGGCCGCAACGTGCTGCCGCGGGTCGCAGCACTTCTCGACGTCGCCCAGATCAGCGACATCGTCGAGGTGCTCTCGCCGACCGCCTTCCGCCGCTATCTCTACGCCGGCAACGTGCTGGCGACGGTGGAGAGCCGGGATCCGAAGCGCGTCGTCACGGTCCGGACGACGGCCTTCGAGGCGGCGCCGGGCGCGGGCGGGCAGGCCGAAATCGTCGGCGTCGAGCCGGCCGAGCCCGCGGGTCTGACGCAGTTCGTGGGCCGCGAGGTGCATCGCAGCGAGCGTCCCGAGCTGACTTCGGCGCGGATCGTCGTCTCCGGCGGCCGCGGCCTCGGCTCGGCCGAGAATTTCCGGCTGCTCGAGGACCTCGCCGATGTCCTCGGCGCTGCGATCGGGGCGTCGCGGGCAGCCGTCGACGCCGGTTACGCGCCCAACGACTGGCAGGTCGGGCAGACCGGCAAGGTGGTGGCGCCCGATCTCTACATCGCCGTCGGCATTTCCGGTGCGATCCAGCATCTCGCCGGCATGAAGGACAGCAAGGTGATCGTCGCCATCAACAAGGACGAGGAAGCGCCGATCTTCCAGGTGGCCGACTACGGCATCGTCGGCGACCTGTTCCAGATCGTGCCCGAGCTCAGGAAGGAGCTCGAGCGGGTGAAGGCCGGCTGAACGGCGCGGAGAATGGCGACCATGCACGCCGACTACGTCGAACGCGACTATCCGCCGATCCCCGAGATCCGCACCATCGGCGTGATCGGTGCCGGCCAGATGGGGAGCGGCATCGCGCAGGTGGCGGCGGAGGCGGGCTTCGGCGTCAGGCTGGTCGACATCTCCCGCGAGCAGCTGGATGCCGCGCTCGCCAACATCGAGTTCCGCCTCGAACGGCACGTCGCGAAGGGGAAGCTGACCGCGGAGGAGAAGCGCGCGGCGCTGGCACGGATCGGGACGGGCACCGATCTGTCGCTGGTCGCCGACTGCGAGCTCGTGATCGAGGCGGCGACCGAGGACGAGGCGGTCAAGACCGAGATCCTGCGGAAGCTGTGCCCGATCCTGCGGCCGGACGCGATCATCGCCACCAACACCTCGTCGATCTCCGTCACCCGGCTCGCCGCCCGCACCGACCGGCCCGAGCGCTTCATCGGCATGCACTTCATGAACCCGGTGCCGGCGATGCGACTGGTCGAGCTGATCCGCGGCATCGCCACGAGCCAGGAGACCTACGAGGCGGTGCGCGACCTCGCGCACCGGCTCGGCAAGGTGACGGTGATGGCGGAGGACTTCCCGGCCTTCATCGTGAACCGCATCCTGCTGCCGATGATCAACGAGGCCGTCTATACCCTCTACGAGGGGGTCGGCAATGTCGAGAGCATCGACACCGCCATGCGGCTCGGCGCCAACCACCCGATGGGACCGCTCGAGCTCGCCGACTTCATCGGCCTCGACACCTGCCTGTCGGTCATGCAGGTGCTCTACGACGGCCTCGCCGACAGCAAGTACCGGCCCTGCCCGCTGCTCGTGAAGTACGTCGAGGCCGGCTGGCTCGGCCGCAAGACCAAACGCGGCTTCTACGACTACCGGGGCGAGAAGCCGGTCCCGACGCGGTGACCCCCGGGCCGGCCGGGCCCGCACCGCCACCCTCCGGAAGTCCGCCCGCCCTCTCACGGTCGGCCTGCCATCCGCGGGCCCGTGCGCTTCTCGGCCTCGCGGATCTGCTGCGGCGTCATCTGCCGGCGAAGCCGCAGGAGCAGGTCCCGCGCGAGCGGATCACCCTCGCTGATCGCCTGTGACAGCAGGACGTAGGCGAGCACGGGATCGCGCCGCACGCCGCGGCCCACCGAGTGGAGGTAGGCGAGGCTGGTCCGTGCCCGGGCATGCCCCTTGCGGGCCGCCTGGTGGAACCAGCGCGCGGCGAGCGCGTCGTCCCGCGGCACGCCCTTTCCCTGGGCATAGGCGGTGCCGAGAAGGAACATCGACTCGACGTGGCCGTCCTCCGCGGCGAACCGCAACCGTTCGATCCGACGCTCCAGAGTCTCGTCCGTCTGCATTCCGTCCGTCCGCCGGGGCCCGTGGGGCCGGTCCGTCCGACCGGACGGCAGTCTGACACCCAACCGTTGAGATCCGGTTAACGCCGCGCGACCTGCGCGAAGCGCGCGCACGGCACGATTTTCTGTTCATTTTATCAATCCAAGGTAGAAATCCGCGGGCCCGACGGCTACAGTCCGGTGCCGGAAAGGTGACGCGGCGTTAACCCTGTGTTCACGAATCCGTGTCACGCTTCCGGCCGAAGCGTGGGGGAGTGGGCCACCCTGACCGACCGCGGCAGGCCGAGGTCGGCCCCGCGCCCGACCGGCAACGGAGTTGTGGCCATGTCCTTCTCGATCGCCCAGCCATTCGTCGACATCGCATCCCGGGACGACGGCGCCCGGGCGAGCCGGCTCGCCGGTCTCGGACCGGCGGCCGTCTTCCGCTGGCTGCTCCTGCTGCGGTTCGTCCTCGCCAACACGGTCGGCCTCGCCCTCGTCGGGGTGGCCTGGACGAACGGCTGGATCGACCGGCTCCTCGCCGCCGACAGCACCCGTCTCGTCACGGTCATCGTCGCCGTGTTCCTCGCGGGCTTCGCACTGTGTATGCGCCGGCTGGTCGCGACCAGCCGCGAACTCAACGGGCTCCGCGACGGCAGACCGCCGGAAGGCGGCCGGGTCGCCGAGTATCTGCGCGCCATCGAGGGCCGCGACGGCGCCACCCGCGCGCAGCTCGCCGGCGTGCTGCGCCTCAAGCTCGCGGCCCGGATCGCTCCCGTCCGGCACATCGCCGGAAGCCTCGTGATCCTCGGCCTCGTCGGCACGGTCGTCGGCTTCGTGATCGCGCTCGGAGGTGTGGATCCCGCGGCCGCTTCCGACGTGTCCGCCGTCGGGCCGATGATCGCCAAGCTCATCGAGGGCATGTCGGTGGCCCTGCACACCACCCTCGTCGGTGCGGTCCTGAACATCTGGCTGATGGTCGACTACCGCATGCTGGAGAGCGGGACCGTCCGCCTCTTCACCCAGGCCGTGGAATACGGTGAGCGCCATGCTCGATCCTGAACGCTTCGAGGCGGACGACTCGGACACGGTGTTCCGGGACGTCATCATGCTGGCGCTCGCCGGTTTCGTGGCCCTCGTCATCCTCATGCTGCCGCACCTGAACCCGCCCGGGGCGAAGCAGGCCGAGGACACCGAGCCGCCCGGCAATGTCATCGTCGAGATCCGCTGGCCGGACGACATCGATGCCGACGTCGATCTCTGGGTCAAGGCTCCGGGTGATGTCCCTGTCGGCTACTCCAACAAGGGTGGTCTGATCTTCAATCTGCTGCGCGACGATCTCGGAAAGCGGGCCGATGCCACGGGAATGAACTACGAAGTGTCGTATTCGCGGGGAATTCCTCCCGGCGAATACACGGTCAATCTGCACCTCTACCGCAACGTTTCCGGGGTCTACCCGGTGCCGGTCACGGTGGTGACCAGCGTCAAGCGCGATGCGCGGGAATCCGCGCGCCAGATCCTCGCGAGCAAGGTCGAACTCGGTCGTGAAGGGCAGGAGCTCACCGTCTACCGTTTCTCGCTCGACAGCCAGGGCCAGCTCGAGCGGGGCAGCGTCCACAGCCTGCAGCAGCCGCTGCGCAGCTGGAGAAACAAGTCGTGATCGAGCTCTCGCAGATCTTCGTGGCCGCGACGGTCCTCGCCGTCGGCCTCGGCTTCGTGGCGATCTGGGCGCCGAGGCGCCTGCCGGTCAAGTTCGCGGCGACGGCACTCGCCCTCGCCTTCGTGCCCCTCGGCTACGTCGCGCTCGCCGATCTCCTGAGCCGGCCGAAACCGGTGACGCTCGAATGGTGGGCCGCCCGCGCCGACGAGGCGACGGTGCTCGGCAGCACCATGCGCGAAGGGCAGGGAATCTACCTCTGGCTGCAGCTCGCCGGCTTCGACGAGCCGCGTGCCTATGTGCTGCCCTGGAGCCGCGAGCTCGCGGAGCAGCTGCAGAAGGCGCTGGCCGAAGCCGAGGAGAACGACACCCAGGTGCGGATGCGCCTTCCCTTCGAGCCCTCCTGGGACGACCGGGAGCCGAAGTTCTACGCTCTGCCGCAGCCGGCGCTGCCGCCCAAGGACGAGACGCCGCACAATCCCCAGTTCTATGCCGGCCCCGGGAGCGAGGCCTGAGCGGAATGGAGCGGTCCGGCCCGGGTCCGGTCGGCAGGACCGGGCCGGGTGTCACCTTCCGCGGGTCGGCCGCGGCGGGCACGAGCGGTCCGCGGGCCGGCCCGGCTCCGGCGGGCGGCGGCATCCGGTCGCGGCCGCGACAGGGTGATGCGCGGCCGGCCGTCTGCCGCCCGCGGCCAGCCGGGGAGGGCACGGACGGCGCCGTGTCGGGCTGCCGCCCGCTCCCCGGGAAGCTCACGGCCCGGGCCCTGGCGGCGCGCCGACCCGTGCGGCGCGGGCGGACCGGTCGACGCGGCGGCATGCGGCGGTTTCGACGAGCCTCCGGGCCGCCGACAGCGGGAGGTGCGGAGGAAAAGACGGGTTCCGGTCGTCTCCGGGCGGATGTGCGCTGCGCAGGCCCGGGGGCCGGGTGAAGGCCGGGGGGCGTCGAGGCTCGTGGATCGATGGCATGGGCCAAGCCGCCGACAGCCGGAGGTGCGGAGGGAAAGACAGGTTCCGGTCGTCTCCGGGCGGATATGGGCCGCGCAGGCGCGGGGCCTAGTGAAGGCCAGAGGGCCGTCGCGGCTCGTGGATCGAAGGCATGGCCGGGTCGCCGACGGGCGGGCGTGCTCTTCGGCCGTGTGACGAAGGCGGTCACGCGCGGCAGCGGGGCCCGGGTGCGCCGATGAACCTCCGAACGGGATCCGCCTGCCTCCGGCGCCGGTCGCGGGGCGGATGTGCGGCGGCTCGCCCCTGCCGTCCGTTCCTTCCGCCGGACCGCCTCGGCGACGGTCGGGACGGAGGCCAGCCGCACCCCGGGGAGGGTCCACGCCCGGGACGGATCGAGCGCCGGCGGCCTCGTTGCGGGCGACCCCCGGTCCCGTCTATGACAGCCGCGTGACGCGGAGAGTCCCCGCGTCGGGGGAGAGGAGCACCGGCCGGACGATGTCCGTGCACCGCGCCGTGCCGCGCCTTCTGCGCGGCCTCGTCACCGTCTGCCTGTTCGCCGGGCTCGCCGCCTGCGCGCGCGAGGGCCCGGCGACCGGCTGGGAGCATCCGTTCGGGGCCGCGCATCCCGACGTTGGGCGGATCTACGACGTCGCGCAGGGCCGTTTCGTCGACGAAGAGGCGGTGGTCGCGGAGCTGGCCGCGGCGGACTTCGTGCTGCTCGGCGAAACCCACGACAACCGCGATCATCACCGTCTGCAGGCGCGGCTCGTGCAGGCGCTCGCCGCGCGCGGCGACAGGCGGATGGTGGTCGCCTTCGAGATGCTGGATTCCGACCTGCAGGAGCGGATCGCGGAGGTGCTCGCCGACAGACCGGCGGATCCGCGCGCGCTCGCGGACGCGGTCGGCTGGGCCGACAGCGGCTGGCCACCCTTCGAAGTCTACGAACCGCTGTTCCGCTCCGTCCTCGACGTCGGCGCGACGATGGTGGCGGCCGGCCTGCCGGCCGCCCGCGTGCGCGAGGTCTCCGCCCGGGGCGTGCACGCCCTGCCCGACGGCCTCGTCCGGCGCACCGGGCTCGACCTGCCGCTGCCGGACGATCTCCTGCGGGCGCTCGAGCAGGAGCTGTTCGAGAGCCACTGCGGCCGGCTCGCCCGCGACTTCGTGCCGCGGATGGTGGCGGTCCAGCGTGCGCGGGACGCCTTCATGGCGGACCGCCTCGCGCGCACCAGCGGCAGCGGCATCGGCGTGCTGATCACCGGCCGCGGCCATGCCCGGCTCGACCGCGGCGTGCCGCTCTATCTGCGGCGTCTCGCTCCCGGAAAGCGCATCCGGTCGCTCGCGTTCCTCGAAGTCGGCAGCGTGCCCCGCGAGGCCTGGCCGCAGCAGCCCTACGACTGGTTGTGGATCACGCCGCGGGCGCATCCCGAGACCTGGGATCCCTGCGCCACCATCGCACCGCGCGCGAGCGAGACCCGAGCCGGCCCCGCACCCCGGCCGCCCCGCCTTTTCCGCACATCCGCCGCATTTATCTGAGCGTAGCGACGTGCGGGACGCGCGTTTGCGGGGGATTTCGTGGTGCGCCAGGACCGCGGCCGGCTGCGGCCGCTGCGTTTCGTCCTTCCGGTGCTGGTGCTGGCCGCGGCGGCCGCCGGCGCGGCCGTGCTCGTGCTCACGCGACCCGCTCCGGAAGCCGCGCCCGTCGCGGAGCGCCGCTTCGCGGTGCGCACGGTCACGGCTGCGCGCAGCGACTTCGCGCCGGTGATCCGGCACTTCGGCCGGCTCGTCGCGAGCCGCGAGGTGCAGCTCGAAGCCGCCGTCGCCGGACGGGTGATCGAGATCTCCGACCGCCTGCGCCCGGGAGGCCAGCTGCGGGCCGGGGACATCGTCGCGCGGCTCGATCCGGCCTTCTACGAGAGCCAGCTCCGCCAGCTCCGGGCCGCACGCGCCGAGGCGGAGGCCGCGCTCGCCGAGCTCGAAGTCGAGCGCGCGGCCGCCCGCCGGGCCGTGGAAGTGGCGCAGCAGCAGCTCGCGCTCGCGGAACGCGAACTCGAACGGCAGCGCAGTCTCGTCGCCCGCAGGGTCACCTCCGAGAAGACGGTGGAGGAGGCCGAGCAGGCGGTGCTGCAGCGTCGCGAGGCGCTGATCGAGGCCGAGCGCCGGCGCGACGGGCTCGAACAGCGCATCGCCCGGCAGCGGGCCACCCTCGAGGGGCTCGGAGCGCAGATCGCCTGGGCCGAACGCCAGCTCGCCGACACGGTGGTGCGCGTGCCCTTCGACGCCGTGGTGGCGGAGGTGCAGGTGGTGGTCGGCCGGGAGCTGCGCGCGCACGATCCGATCGCCCGCATCTACGCCCGGGACGACCTCGAGATCGCATTCTCGCTCGCCGATTCGGAGTTCGGCCGGTTGTGGCGCGACGGGCTGCCCGGCCGCGACATCGTCGCCGCGTGGAAGCTCGGCGACGTCGTCTACGAGCTCCGCGGGCGGGTCACGCGGATCGACGACCGCGTCGACCGCACGGCGGCCGGCATCGGCGTCTACGCCGCGATCACCGCCAATCCGGACGGCGCACCGCTGCGGCCGGACGCCTTCCTCGAGGTCGGCGTGCCGGACGTCACCTACCGGGACGTCTTCGTCCTGCCACGCACGGCCCTCTACGGCGGCGACACCGTCTATGTCGTCGAGGACGACCGGCTGGTGGCGCGCGAGGTCGAGCCCGTCGCGCGCGCCGACGGCATGGTCGCGGTCCGCGGCGGCCTCGCCGACGGCGAACGGGTGCTCGTGACCCGGCTCGCGGAAGCGGGGCCGGGTCTGCGCGTGCGACTCGTGCCGTGAGCCCGCGCGCTCCCGCCCGCGGGCCGATCGCGCTCTTCGCGCGGCATCCGACGGCCGGCAATCTGCTGATGATCCTGATGCTGCTCGCCGGCCTCGTCGGCATCCTCCAGCTCAACCGCCAGTTCTTCCCCGATTTCGGCATCGACGCGATCACGGTCAGCGTCGCCTGGCCCGGGGCCACGGCGGAGGACGTCGAGGCCAACATCGTCGAAGCGATCGAACCCGAGGTGCGCTTTCTCGACGGCGTCGACCGGGTGATCGCCACCGCCCGCGAGAACCTCGGCACCGTGGTGATCGAGTTCGTCGAGGGCACCGACATGCAGAAGGCCCTCGCCGAGGTCGAGCAGGCGGTGGCCCAGATCACGACCTTCCCCGAGGATGCCGAGGAGCCGCGCGTGCGCCGCGTCGTCCGCTACGACACCATCGCCCGGCTCGTGCTCTCCGGTCCCTATTCCGAGCGGTCGCTGCGCGCCATCGCCGAGGACATCCGCGACCGGCTGCTCGCCGCCGGCATCGACCGGGTGACGCTGTTCGGCGTGCGCGACCAGCGCATCCTCGTCGAGCTCGGGCCGGCCCGCCTCCACCAGCTCGGCCTCTCGATCGGCGAGATCGCCGGGCGGCTCGAAAGCGCCGCGGTCGACGTGCCCGGCGGCGACGTGCGCGGCACGCTCGAACGGCGCCCGCGCACTCTCGGCCTCGCCCGTGACGCGGGCGAAGTGGGCGCGCTCGGGATCACGACGGGCGCCGACGGCCGCCGGGTGACCGTCGCCGACGTCGCGCGCGTGCACGAGGGCTTCGACGAGGACCAGCCCGAGGCGCGGCGCGGGGCGTACCGTGCGATCGAGCTGCACGTCCAGCGGGCGGTAACGGCGGACGCGCTCGAGGTCTCGGACACCGTCGACCGCCTGCTCGCCGAGCTCGGGACGACGCTGCCGCCGGAGCTCTCGCTCGAACGCTACGACGTGCTCGCGAACCTCGTGCGCGACCGCATCGCGCTCCTGCTCGAGAACGGCTTCTCGGGCTTCCTTCTGGTGCTGCTCATGCTCTTCCTCTTCCTGAACGGGCGGGTCGCCTTCTGGGTGGCGGTCGGCATCCCCGTGAGCCTCGGCGCCATGCTCGGCGTCATGTGGCTCACCGGCCAGACCATCAACATGATCAGCCTGTTCGCCATGATCCTCGCGATCGGCATCGTCGTCGACGACGCCATCGTCGTCGGCGAGCACGCCGTGAGCCTGCGCGAGAGCGGCCTGCCGCCGGAGCTCGCCGCCGAGAACGGGGCGCGGCGGATGGTGGCGCCGGTCACGAGCGCCACCCTCACCACCATCGTCGCCTTCCTGCCGCTGCTCGTGATCGGCGGCATCATCGGCCAGGTGATCCGCGACATCCCGCTCGTGGTCGCGATCGTGCTCGTCGCGAGCCTCGTCGAATGCATGCTGGTGCTGCCGAGCCATCTCCGCCACGCGCTCGCCCGCCCCGATCCGCTGCCGCGCTTCCGCGAGCGTTTCGACCGCGCCTTCGCGCGGCTGCGCGACGGCCCGGTGCGCCGCCTCGTCACGCTCGCGGTCGAGTGGCGCTACACCACGCTCGCGCTCGCCCTCGGCGCGCTCCTCCTGGTCGGCGGACTGCTCGCGGGCGGCCGGGTCGGCTTCGTCTTCTTCAAGGGGCCCGAGTCCGACCGGATCGAGGTCGGCGTGCGGATGATGCCCGGCACGTCGCGCGAGGAGACCGAAGCCGCACTCCGTGCCATCGAGGGGGCGCTGCGCCAGGCGGTCGCCGATCTCGGCGGCCGCACCGACGAGCTCGTGGTCATGGTGCTCGCGCGCCTCGGCGACCAGCCGCAGCTCGAGCCGGGCGTGTCCGGGGTCACAGGCGACAATGTCGGCGGCCTCGAGATCGAGCTCGTCCCCTCCGACACCCGGCCGATCCGCACCGACGAGCTGATCGCCGCCTGGACGGCGCGGCTGCCGCCGATCGCCGGTCTCGACGACATCACGATCCGCGAGCGCTCGGGCGGGCCGCCCGGACGCGAAGTCGACATCCGGCTCCGGGGCGGGGACGGCGTCGAGGCGCTGAAGCAGGCGGCGCAGGAGACCCGGGCGCTCCTCGAAAGCCTGCCCGGCGTGTCGCAGGTGGCGGACGATCTGCCCTGGGGCACGCCCGAGATCGTCGTGGAACCGACGGCGGCCGGTCTCGCGCTGGGCTACGATGCCGGCACCATCGGCCGCCAGCTGCGCGACGCCTTCGAGGGCCGTATCGCCTACCGCTTCGCCCGGCCGAACGGCGAGGTCGAGGTCGTCGTCCGGCTCGATCCCGCCGCGGTGCGCGACCTCGATCCCGCCGACTTTCCGCTGCTCGGGCCGGACGGGCGCGAGGTGCGGCTCGGCGAGGTGGCCGAACTGCGCGAGCGCAGCGGCTTCGCCCTGATCCGCCGCGAGGACGCGGCGCGCGAGGTCGCGGTCACGGCCGAACTCGACGAGGCGCAGATCCGGCTCGGCCAGGTGCAGGAGCTGCTCGCCGGCGATCTCGACCGGATCGCGCGGACCTACGGGCTCGAAGTGCGCTATGCCGGCCGCGCCGAGGAACAGGCCGAGACGCTCGCCGACATGCGGCTCGGCACGCTGATCGCGCTCGGGCTCATCTACGTCGTGCTGGCCTGGGTGTTCGGCAGTTTCACGCGTCCGGTCGCGGTGATGTCGGTCATTCCCTTCGGCGTCATCGGTGCCGTCGTCGGCCACCTGCTGATGGGCTACGACCTCACCATCATGAGCCTGATCTCGCTCCTCGGACTGTCGGGCGTGCTCGTGAACGACAGCATCATCCTGGTCCGCACCATCGACGACAATCTGCAGGCGGGAGGCGAGCCCTTCGCGGCCATCGTCGAGGGCACCTGTTCGCGCCTGCGGGCGGTGCTGCTTACCTCGCTCACCACCATCGGCGGGCTCGCGCCGCTCCTGTTCGAGACGAGCTTCCAGGCGCAGTTCCTCATCCCGATGGCGGTCACGCTCGTCTTCGGGCTGGCGGTGAACACGCTTCTCGTGCTTCTGATCGTGCCGGCGTTCGTCGCCATCCAGACGGATTTCCGGCGCGGCGGCCTCGGCGGACGGGCGGCGCCACGGCGCGTCCTCGAGCCCGCGGCCTGAGGCTCCGGACCGGGGGAGGCGCGGAGATGGGCGAAGACGCCGGCGGCTCCCGGCCGCCGCGTGAAGAGATCGTCCGCAGGGTGTGCGACATCGTCCGCGATGTCGCGGTCGAGCTGCGACCCTCGCTTGCGGACCGGCTGACCGTCGGTCCCGACAGCCGGCTCGACCGCGATCTCGGGATCGACAGCCTCGGGCGTGCCGAGCTCGCGCTCAGGATCGAGAAGGAGCTCGCTGCCGTGCCGACCGGCGAGGCGTTGCAGCGGGCGGACACGGTGGCGGATCTCGTCGCGGCGGTGCTGGCGGCGGCGGGGCAGCCCGCGGGGTTCGAGCTCACCCTGCAGGACGCGCTTCCGGAGGCCGATCTGCCCCTCGCCTGCGGCACCCTCGGCGAGGTGCTTGACTGGCACGCCCGCCGCCATCCCGACCGCATCCACGTCCAGCTCCTGCACGAGCGCGCGCCCGCCGAACCGCTCACCTACGGCGGGCTTGCCCGCCGCGCCGGGGAGATCGCGGCCGGCCTCGCGCGGCACGGGGTGGAGCCCGGTGACCGGGTCGTGCTGATGATGCCGACCTCGCTCGCCTTCCTTTCGTCCTTTCTCGGCGTGCTGCGCGCGGGCGGGGTGGCGGTGCCGGTCTACCCGCCGTTCCGGATCGACCAGCTCGCCGACCATCTGCTCCGCCAGAGGCGGATCGTCGCGAATGCGGAGCCGCGGCTGCTGCTGGTCACCCCGGAGCTCGCCCGCGCGAGTGCGCTCCTGCGCGGCATCGTCCCCGGGCTCCGTGTGGTCGTCGTCGATGCCGCCTTCGGCGAAGACGCGCTCCCGGTCGCCGTGACCCGCCGGCCCGACGATCTGGCGATGCTGCAGTACACCTCGGGGAGCACGGGCGACCCCAAGGGGGTGATGCTGAGCCACGCCAACCTGATCGCCAACATCCGCGCCATGAGCGAGGCGCTGCGCGCCTCCTCCGCCGACGTGTGCGTGAGCTGGCTGCCGCTCTACCACGACATGGGCCTGATCGGGGCCTGGCTCGGCTCGCTCTGGCACGCGGCGACGCTCGTGCTCATGGCGCCGCAGCACTTCCTCGCCCGTCCGGGCGACTGGCTCAGGGCGATCCACGAGGCCCGCGGCACCATCACCGCCGCGCCCAATTTCGCCTACGAACTCTGCAACCGGCGGGTTCCGGACAGTCTGATCGACACGCTGGATCTCTCCTGCGTGCGGGTGTTCGCGAACGGGGCGGAGCCGGTTCGCGCTCCGACGATCCGCCGTTTCCTCGAACGCTTCTCCCGCTGCGGCCTGCGTCCCGAAGCCGTGAAGCCGGTCTACGGCCTCGCCGAGAACAGCGTCGGTCTCGCCTTTCCGCCGCTGGAGCGGCCGCCGCGGATCGAACGGGTCGACGCCCGGGCGCTCCGGGACCGGGGCGAGGTGCGGCCGGCGGACGAGGGTGCCCCCGGGGCCGAATACGTCGCCTGCGGCGTGCCGCTTCCCGGCCACGAGATCCGCATCGTCGACGAGGCCGGCCGCGAGCTGCCCGAACGGCGCCAGGGGCGGATCCAGTTCCGCGGGCCCTCGGCGACCCGCGGCTATTTCCGCAACGAGGCCGCGACCCGGGCGCTGTTTTGCGGCGACTGGCTCGAGACCGGGGATCTGGGCTGGATCGCGGAGGGCGAGCTGTTCGTCGGCGGCCGGGTCAAGGACCTCATCATCCGGGCCGGCCGCAACATCCATCCGCAGGACATCGAGGCGGCGGCCGAGGAGGTCGAGGGAGTGCGGCGCGGCTGCGTGGCGGCGATCGCCGTGCCGGCGGAGGAACAGGGCGAGCGGATCGTGCTGCTCGCCGAGACCCGCGAGCGGGACGAGGCGAAGCGGGAGGCGCTGCGGGCGGCGATCGCGGAACGGGTGCTCGCCGCCGTCGGCGAGCCGGTCGACGAGGTGGTGCTGCTGCCGCCGCACACCCTGCCCAAGACCTCGAGCGGCAAGCTGCGGCGCTCGGCGGCGCGCGAGCTGTTCCTTTCGGGACACCTCCGCCCCGGCCGGGCGACGGTCGCACGTCAGCTCCTCGTCCTCCTCCGCCCGGCCGTCGCAGGAAGGCTCGCCCGGCTGCGCGGGCAGCTCGCGGCTTTCGGTTTCGCAATGCGCTTCTGGCTCGCGATCGGTCTCGTCGCGCCGGTCGCCTGGCTCGCCGGTCTCCTGCTCCGGGACGGCCCGAGGCTGCGCGCGACACTGCGCGCCCTCGCCCGCACCGCCCTCGCCCTCGCGGGCCTGCGGCTCCGGATCGTCGGCGCGGAGCGTCTCCCGGATCCCCCCTTCGTCCTGATCGCCAATCACGCGAGCTATCTCGACGGTCCGGTGTGCATCGCGGCGCTGCCCTGCGCGCCGGCCTTTCTCGCCAAGGCGGAGCTCGCCCGCCATCCGCTCGCGGGTCCCTTCCTGCGCCGGATCGGCACGATCTTCGTCGAGCGCTGGCGGCGCGGCGAGCCTTCGATCGACGTGGACGCGGTGCGGCGCGCGATCGCCGCGGGGCGCACGCCTCTCGTCTTCCCGGAGGGAACCTTCACCCGCCGGGCGGGCCTGCTGCCCTTCCACCTCGGGGCCTTCCGGCTCGCGGCGGAGCTCGGCCTCCCGGTCGTGCCGGTCGCGATCCGTGGCACGCGCTCGGTGCTGCGCTCCGACCAGTGGTTCCCGTTCCGGGCCGACATCGAGGTCGAGATCCTGGAGCCGCAGCGGCCCTCCGCGAGCGGCTTCGAGGCCGCGCGCGAGCTCCGCGACCGGGTGCGCGCCGCCCTGCTCGCGGCGGTGCGGGAGCCGGATCTCGAGGGCGAGGTGGTGATCCCGGAATGAGGGCGGGGCGACGCCCGGCCGCTTCACACGGCGGCGCAGCGGTGCCAAGGTGTGGCCGATCGCCTGCGGAGACGCCCGATGAGCGACGCGCCGACGCGCATTCCCGACGAGGAGCTGCTGCGGCTCGCGGAATTCCTCGATTCCGACGAGGCGGGCGAGGAGGCGCTCGACATCTCGCAGCTCGACGGCTTTCTCACGGCACTCGCCGTCGGGCCTGTCGAGGTGCCGGAAGAGGAGTGGTGGCCGCACATCTGGGGCGGGAAGGCGCGGTTCCGCGACGCCGCCGAGCGCGAACGGCTCGAGAGCGTGGTGCGGCAGCGCTACCGCGAGGTGTCGGAGCTGCTCGCCGGGGATCCCGAGGACTGGGCACCGATCTTCTACGAGACCGAGGAGGGCGAGGTGCTGGCGGATGCCTGGTGCGGCGGTTTCGTCCTCGGGATGGAGATCGATCGCGAGGCCTGGCTGCCGCTGTTCGAGGACGAGGAAGGCTTCGTGCTCGTGCTGCCGGTGCTGCTCACCGCCAGCGAGGGCGAGCTCGGGGAGGAGCTCGAGATCGACCCGGAGGAGGTGCGCAACGTCCTCGAACAGGCTCCGGAGCTGGTCCCGGGCTGCGTCGTCGGGATCCGCGAGTTCTTCGCGCGGCGTGCCAGGGGCGGCGAGGGAGCGGTGAACGGCTACGGGCGCTGATCGGGCGTCCGCGCGTCGAACAGGCTCTTCGTCACCTGCCGGAGGCTCGGCGGCTTCTCGACGACGAAGGGGAGCGGCCGGGTCAGACGGACCGCCTCGAGGCCGAGGCGGGCCGCGAGCACGGCGTTGCCGGCGCCCTGTCCGGCCCGCGCCGAGAGCAGGGCCGCGAGCCCGGCGCCCATGTGCTCGAGCGCGGCGTGGGTCGCCATGTCGGCGACGCCGGCGAGAATGGCATTCCGCAGCGAGCGGCGGAACAAAGCGAGACTCGCCACCGCGCCCGGCGCCATGCCGTAGACGCCGGCGACCGCCCGCAGCAGCAGGAGCGTGCGCCACAGCACGAGCACGCCCGCGAACAGCCCCGCCGGGCTCAGCGCCGTGAGCACGCCGATGTCGCGGCTCGCCTCGAGCACGAGCCGGTAGGCGCGCCGGTCGAGCGGCGCCAGCACCTGCCGCTCGAACAGTTCGAGCTGCTCGCCGTCGGCGAGGGTGGGGCGGGCGATCTCGCGGCAGACGGCGAGCGGGGCCCGACCGTCCGGAAGCTCCGGCAGCTCCCCGGCGATGCGCGGCAGGAGGGTGGCCGCTTCGCCGTGGAAGTCGGAGCCGACGAGCCGCGCCGCCTGCTCGCGCAGGCCGGCACGCCCCTGCAGGCGACGGAGCGCCCGCCACTCGCGGAATGCGAGGGCGCCCGTCCCGCCGAGGAACAGGAGGCCGAACAGGGCGAGCGGCAGGCCGAGGAGCGGGCTCTCGGCGACCAGTCCGCCGATCCGGAGCGTGGCGTCGCCGAGGAGCAGGCCGAAAAGGCCGGTCGCCGCCGCGATGCCCGCGAGACGGCGGCCGCGCCCGCCCGATCCGGACCCCGTCGCGGCCGGCGGCGCAGGCGGGCGGGGCTGCGGCTCGGGCTCCGGCACGGCGGCGATCCCGGCGGGATCGCGCTCGAAGGGTTCGACGGGACGGCGGGGCTTGCTCAGAGCCGGTCTCCGATCAGCCAGTCGAGGGCGCGGTCGAGGCGGATGTGGCTCTCCGGTCCGGCTCCGGCGAGGCGCTTCGGAGCGAAGCGGCGGAAGCGGAAGCGCTTCTCGTTCCAGTCGCGCTCCTCCGGCAGCTCGTGCGGGATCTCGCCCGGGAACAGCACGGTCTCCCGGTCCTCCTCGGCGAGACGGCCGCGCACGCAGGAGAGCACCTGCCCCTGGTGCTCGGTGCGCACGACTTCGGTCGAGCGCAGCGCCGCGAGCACCACGACCTCGTGCGGCACCGCCTCGAGACGGGCGTTCCTGGCACCGTCGGCGATCAGCAGCCCGAGCAGCTCCTTCGCGTTGGCGTGCTGGTTGGGCGCCACGTGATCGGCCTTGCTCATGGCGAACAGCACGCGGTCGATGCGTGGCGCGAAGAGCCGGGAGAGCAGGCCGCCGCGGCCGTAGCGGAAGTTCTCGAGCACGAGGGCGAGGGCGCGGCGCGTGTCCTCGAAATGGGCGGGGCCGCGATCGAGCACCGAGAGCAGGTCGACGAGCACGATCTGGCGGTCGAAACGCGCGAACCAGCGCTCGTAGAAGGGCCGGACGATCTCCTCGCGATAGCGCGTGTAGCGCTCGCGCATGATCCGGCCCGCGGGACCCGCGGCGAGCCCGGGCGGCAGCGGCGCGAAGGGGGCGAAGGGCGTCCCGCTCTCCTCCTCGACCATGCGGCCCGGCAGCAGCAGGGCGAAGCCCGCCTCCTGGGTGCGACGCAGATGCTCGCGGAAGGCGCGCGCGAGCCGGTCGGCGACGGCCGGGTCGGCCGCTTCCGCCCCGGTCTCTTCGAGCAGCGCGAGGAACGGGGCCGCGAGCGGGGCCCGCCCGGGCGCACGGGCGAGCCCGAGGGCGAGCGCCGAGAAGGCGTCATAGTCCCGGTCGAGCAGGGCGAGGTCCAGAAGCCACTCGCCGGGATAGTCGACGATGTCGAGGACGAGGCGGCGGATCGGCTGCAGCCAGGCGGCATAACCGGTGGCGGCGGCGCGGAGCTCGAGGCGCAGGGTCGAGAGATCACGGGTGGGCTCGGGCCAGCGCGGTGGGTCGGCCCGGAGTGCCGAGAGCGTGCGGTCGAGCGGGAAGGGGGGTCCCGGCGGGTCGAGGGTGCGGGCGCCGAGATAGCGGCCCTGGTGCACCGGGCGGAAGAAGGGCAGACCCCGGCCGTCCAGGAGATGATGGATGATGGCGGTCGTGAAGACGGTCTTGCCGCTGCGGCGCAGCCCGGTGACGGCGAGGCGCAGATGGCCGTCGACGAGACGCCGGCCGAGCGCCCAGGCCTCTTCGCGGGCGTCGTCGAGGAACTCCGCGAGGGCGGTGACGAGTGGTGCCTGCGCCATTCAGGGCAGGCCGGCGAGCCGGCCGGCGAGGAGGGCCGCGAGAACGGCGAGGCCGACGTCGCGGTGGAAGCGGAAGTGCCGCAGGCAGGACGCGCGGTCGTCGAAATCGACGGTGGCGACCTGCCAGGCGAGCATGGCGGCGGGCACCAGCAGCAGCGGCCAGACCGGCCAGGCGAGGCCGGCGGTCCAGGCGGCCGCGGCGAGCAGCAGCACGGTCGCCGTGTAGAATGCGCCGATCCACGCACGGCTGCGGTCGCCGAGCCGGAGGGCCGTGGATTTCACGCCGACGAGGAGGTCGTCGTCCTTGTCCTGATGCGCGTAGACCGTGTCGTAACCGAGGGTCCAGAAGAATCCCGCGGCGTAGAGCAGGACCGCCGGCGCGGCGAGCGAGCCGGTGACCGCCGCCCAGCCAACGAGCGCCCCCCAGTTGAAGGTGATGCCGAGGAACGCCTGCGGCCACCAGGTGACCCGCTTCATGAACGGATAGACGAAGATCAGCGGGATGCTGAGGAGGGCCACGATGGCCGCCTCGACGCGCAGCTGCGTCAGCACCCAGATGCCGACCAGCGACTGGGCGAGGAAGAACGCCACTGCGCCTGCGGTGCCGATGCGGCCGGCCGCGAGCGGCCGGTTGCGGGTGCGCTCGACCATGCGGTCGAACTCGCGGTCGGCGAGATCGTTGACGGTGCAGCCAGCACCGCGCATGGCGACGGCGCCGATCGCGAACAGCAGGAACAGCCACGGGTCGGGAACGGCGGGGGCGAGCGCCACGCCCCACCAGCAGGGCAGCAGCAGGAGCCAGGTGCCGATCGGCCGGTCCCAGCGGGCGAGCAGGGCGAGGTCGCGCAACCTCGGCGGCAGCCGGCCGATCCAGCCGAGCTGCTGGTCGAGGACGATCGGCGGCCCGGCTTGTCGCTGCATCGGCGATCCTCTAGCGTCCGCGCGGCTCCGGGAACGCCAGCGATATGCGATCACCCCGCCTGCATGTCGAGACGCCGCTCGCCGCCGGCACCCGGGTCGAGCCCGGAGCCGCGGCGGCCCACTATCTGCTCCGGGTGCTGCGCCTCGGGGCGGGTGCCGCGGTCCGGCTCTTCAACGCCCGCGACGGCGAATGGGCGGCCCGGATCGAGCAGGCCGACCGGCGGACGGTCCGGCTCCTCGTCGGCGAACGGCTGCGCGCGCCCGTGGCGGCAGAGGGCCCGGTGCTGTTCGTCGCACCGCCGCGGCGCGGCCGTTTCGAGTGGCTGGTCGAGAAGGCGACCGAGCTCGGCGTCGGCCGCATCGTCCCGGTCGCCACCCGGCGGACGGTGGCGAAGCCGGAGCGGGCCGACCGTCTGCGGGCTCTCGCCGTCGAAGCGGCGGAACAGTGCGAGCGTCTCGACGTGCCGGAGATCGAGCCGCTCTGCGGCTGGGAGGCGTTTCTGGGACGACTCGGGGGGAGGCCGCTCCTCTTCGCCGACGAGAGCGGGGGGCAGCCGCTCCTGCCGGCGCTCGCCGCGCACCCCGACGCCATGTTCCTGGTCGGTCCGGAGGGCGGTTTCGATCCGGCCGAGCGGGAGGCGCTCCGGGCCCGCTCGGGCGTCGTGCCGGTGACGCTCGGCCCGCGCGTCCTTCGGGTCGAGACGGCCGCCGTCGCCATGCTCGCCTGTCGGCAGGCGAGCCTCGATGCGGAGGGTCGGGTGTGCTGAAGGACACGGACGCCGGCGGCGGGCCGCTGCGTTTCCACGCCCAGTTCGGGCGGCTCGCGGACGAGCTGCACAGCCGGCCGGCGCCGCTGCTCGATCTGCCGGTGTCGATCTCGCACGTGGCGCTGCTGCTCGCCCCGGACGAACAGGAGCGGGCGACGCAACAGATCGCCGCACTCTGCCGCAGCTACGGTGCGCCGCCGCCCTTCCGCGAACACCACCACGAGGCGGTGCTCGGCGGTTTCGAGCTGCGGTACGAACGGCACACCGAATTCGTCGGCCTGACCTTCCTGCGACCCGCGGCGGGGCTCGAACCCTTCGCCGACACCGCACTCGACCTCCTGCCCGCGGACTGGCTCGCGGCCCTGCCCGGCGAGGTGATCGCGGCCTGCCATCTGTTCGTCGAGCGGAACGGGGAGCTCCCCGACCCGCGCTTCGTCGAGCGTCTGTTCGAGGGGCAGCGGGTGCGGGCGAGCGAGGTGATGGACGGCGGTGCCCGGGTGTGGACCGACTGGCGGCCGCACGGCGACGGCTTCACGCGGTTCTACGCCCGGGCCACGGCGCTCGATCCGCCGCGCGCCGGCCGGCTCGCGCAGCGCCTGATCGAGCTCGACACCTACCGCATGCTGGCGCTCCTGGCACTCCCGGTCGGCCGCGCCCTCGGGCCACAGCTTTCGCGTCTCGAGGAGCGGCTGACCGCGCTCACCGGGCGCATCGCGGCGGCGCACGACATCGGCGAAGAGCGGGCGATCCTCGCCGAACTCTTCGAACTCGCGGCCGAGGGCGAACGCCTCGCCGCCGGCAGCGCCTTCCGCTTCGCCGCCACCCGCGCCTACCGCCAGCTCGTCGCCGATCGGCTCGCCGAACTTCGCGAGCGCCGGCTCGAACCCTGGCAGCCGCTCGGACAGTTCCTCGCCCGCCGCTTCGAGCCGGCGATGCGGACCTGCGAGGCGGCCGCGAACCGGCTCGGGGAAGTCAACGCCCGGGTGGCGCGGGCCGCGGACCTCGTGCGCACGCGGGTCGACGTCGAGCTGCAGGCGCAGAACCAGAAGCTGCTCGCCTCGATGGAACGGCGGGCCGCCCTGCAGCTGCGCCTGCAGGAGATGGTCGAGGGGCTCTCGGTCGTGGTGCTGAGCTACTATACGCTCGGTCTGCTCGGCTATCTGCTCAAGGGCGGAAAGCTTCTCGGCCTGCCGGAAGAGACCGTGCCGGTGCTTCTCGCCGGGGCGGTGCCCGCGGTCGTCGCCGGAGTCTGGTTCGGGCTGCGGCGCCTGCGCCGTCGGCTGCGGGCGCGCTTCGGCGAGTGAACGGCCCCGGGCGAGGACCCAGGTCCTTCGCTGCGACAACGCGTCACTCGCGAGTCCAGGGGCCGCGCGGATATCAGGTGACGCAGATCAAGGCGGCGGTGCGGTGCCACTGTCCCCTTGTCCCTTCGGACGGGACCGTGCCCGTCGAGCGATGGAGGTCGATCGGTCGATGACGTGGCGTACTCTCGCGGCCGCCCTCGCGGTCGCCGGGCTGTTCTCGGCGCCGGCGGCGGCGCAGACCGGCCAGCCCCATCCCTGGCAGATGAACCTGCAGGCACCCGCGACCCCGATCGCGGAGCAGGTGTACAGCTTCCACGACCTGCTTCTGGTCATCATCACCCTGATCACGCTCTTCGTTCTCGCCCTCATCGGTTATGTCGTCTGGCGGTTCCGCGAGGACCGCAATCCGACCCCCTCGCGCCGCTCGCACAACACCGTGCTCGAGGTGGTCTGGACGGCCGTGCCGGTGCTGATCCTCGTGATCATCGCCATCCCGTCCTTCAAGCTTCTCTACGCGATCGAGCAGGTGCCGGAGACGGACCTGCGCATCAAGGCGATCGGCCACCAGTGGTACTGGTCGTACGTCTATCCCGACCACGGCAACTTCACCTTCGATGCCTTCATCAAGGACGAGGCGGATCTGGAGCCTGGTGAACCGCGTCTGCTCGCGACCGACAACTACATCGTGCTGCCGGTGAAGAAGAAGATCCTCGTCCAGGTCACCGCGGACGATGTGCTGCACGCCTGGACGGTTCCCGCCTTCGGGGTGAAGGTCGACGCCATACCCGGGCGGCTCAACGAGGTCTGGTTCGAGATCGAAGAGCCGGGCGTCTACTACGGTCAGTGCTCGGAACTGTGCGGCGTCAACCACGGCTTCATGCCGATCGCCGTCCGGGCTGTCACGCAGGAAGAGTTCGACGCCTGGGTCGAGCAGGCGAAGCAGGAGTTCGCGCGCGCGGACGAGGGCGGCCTCAACGTCGCCAGCGCCCGCTGAGGTTTCCGGCCCCGGATCGCAGACGAGGCAGGCAGAGGGAATCATGGCACACGAAGCAGTGCACGGGCATCACGACCACGCGCCGACCGGCTGGCGGCGCTGGGCCTATTCGACGAACCACAAGGACATCGGCACGATGTACCTGGTGTTCGCCTTCGTGGGCGGCATCATCGGTCTGATCATGTCGGTGTGGTTCCGTGCCGAGCTGATGACGCCCGGCACGCAACTGATCGAGGACCATCATTTCTTCAACGTGCTGGTGTCGGCGCACGGCCTGATCATGGTCTTCTTCTTCGTCATGCCGGCGCTGATCGGCGGGTTCGGCAACTGGATGGTGCCGATGATGATCGGCGCGCCGGACATGGCCTTCCCGCGCATGAACAACATCAGCTTCTGGCTGCTGGTGCCGGCGTTCCTGCTGCTCCTCGGTTCCGCGGTGGTGGGCGGCGGCGCGGGGACGGGCTGGACCATCTACCCGCCCCTCTCGTCCGCGATCGGGCATCCGGGTGCTGCCGTCGACATGGCGATCTTCAGCCTGCATCTCGCCGGTGCCAGCTCGCTCCTGGGCGCGATCAACTTCATCACCACGATCTTCAACATGCGCGCCCCGGGCATGACCCTGCACAAGATGCCGCTCTTCGTGTGGTCGATCCTGGTCACCGCCTTCCTGCTGCTGCTGGCCGTGCCGGTGCTGGCGGGCGCCATCACCATGCTGCTCACCGACCGCAACTTCGGCACGCACTTCTTCGATCCGGCGGGCGGCGGCGATCCGGTGCTGTTCCAGCATCTCTTCTGGTTCTTCGGCCATCCCGAAGTCTACATCATGATCCTGCCGTCCTTCGGCATCATCAGCCATGTGGTGGCCACCTTCTCGAGGAAGCCGGTGTTCGGCTATCTCGGCATGGCCTACGCCATGGTGGCGATCGGCTTCATCGGCTTCATCGTCTGGGCGCACCACATGTACACGGTGGGCATGGGCGTCGACGTGCAGGCCTACTTCACGGCGGCGACCATGGTCATCGCGGTGCCGACCGGCATCAAGATCTTCAGCTGGATCGCCACCATGTGGGGCGGGTCGCTCCGCTTCACGACGCCGATGCTGTTCGCGATCGGCATGATCATCCTGTTCACCATCGGCGGTGTGACCGGCGTGGTGCTGGCGAACGCCGGCATGGACAAGGTGGTGCACGACACCTACTACGTTGTCGCGCACTTCCATTACACCCTGTCGATGGGCGCGCTGTTCGGCATCTTCGCCGGCATCTACTACTGGTTCGGCAAGATGACGGGCCGGCAGTACGACGAGACGCTGGGGAAGATCCACTTCTGGCTGACCTTCATCGCGGTCAACCTGACCTTCTTCCCGATGCACTTCTCCGGTCTCGCCGGCATGCCGCGCCGCATCCCCGACTATCCGGACGCCTTCGCCGGCTGGAACATGATGTCGTCGATCGGCGCCTTCATGGGTGCGGCGAGTGCGCTGCTGTTCGTCTACGTGATGTACCGCGCCTTCACGGCGGGCGAGAAGTGCCCGGCCAACCCGTGGGGCGAGGGTGCCACCACGCTCGAGTGGACCGTGCCGTCGCCGGCGCCGTTCCACACCTTCGAGCAGCTGCCGCAGGTGCGCTGAGGGCGTGATGACGACAGGCGGGCCGGCGGGAGGCAGTGTCCCGGCGATGCGCGATGCGGAAGCCGCCCTCGGGGCGGCTTCCCTGCGCGACTGGTGGGTGCTGCTCAAGCCCAACGTGATGCAGCTCGTGGTCTTCACGGGGGCGGTGGGCATGTACCTCGCCCCCGGCAGCCTGCACCCGCTGCTCGCCTCTGTCGGCATCCTCTGCATCGCGCTCGGAGCCGGCGCCTCGGCCGCCCTCAACAATGCGTGGGACGCCGACATCGACGCGGTGATGGCGCGCACGCGCCTGCGCCCCACCGCCGCGGGGCGGATCGATCCGGCGGAAGCCGCCACCTTCGGCGTCACTCTGGCACTCGTTTCGGTGATGGTGCTCGGGCTCGCCACCAACTGGCTGGCGGCGGGCCTGCTCGCCTTCACCATCCTGTTCTACGTCGTCGTCTACACGATGGTCCTGAAGCGGCGGACACCGCAGAACATCGTCATCGGCGGAGCGGCGGGGGCGCTGCCGCCGGTGATCGGCTGGGCCGCGGTGACCGGCGATGTCGACGTGGTGCCGCTGCTGCTGTTCGCGCTCATCTTCCTGTGGACGCCGGCGCATTTCTGGGCGCTGGCGCTCTACCGGAGGCAGGACTACGGCCGCGCCGGCGTGCCGATGCTGCCGGTGGTGGCGGGCGAAGAGACGACGCGACGGCAGATCGTGGTCTACACCCTGGCGTCGGTGGTCGTGTCGCTGCTGCTGGTGCCGGCGGGCGGTTTCGGGCCGGTCTATGGCATGGTCGCGGTGCTCGCGGGGGCCCTGTTCGTCGCGCGGGCGGTCCATCTGCTGCGGCGGTCCGGTGATCGCGCGGCGATGCGTCTCTTCCGCCTGTCGATCCTGTGGCTGTTCGTGATCCATCTGGCGCTGGTGATCGACCGTGTCGTCCGTGACCTGGTCTGGAGCTGAATTCGTGGAGTCCGAGGAGGAACGCCGCAGGCGGCAGCGCAGCCGCAACGTCGTGGTGGCGCTGCTGCTCGTGGCTCTCGCGGTCGTGTTCTACCTGATCACCCTCGTGCGGCTGGGCGGCCTTTGAGGCGTCCGCGGCGGGGACGTTCGGAGTTCGGGAAAGACCCGGGAAGAGAGGAGTAGGTGGCGATGGCGACAGCTGGCGGCGCGCACCAGGCGACGCACCCTTACCACATGGTGGAACCGAGCCCCTGGCCGATCGTCGGTTCGGTCGCCGGGTTCGTGCTCACCTCCGGGGCCGTGATGTGGATGCACGATCACGCCCTCGGTCCGTGGACCACACTGGCCGGTTTCGTGCTCGTCGCGATCACCATGATCGGCTGGTGGCGGGACGTGCTGAAGGAAGGCCGGAGCGGCGCGCACACCGAGGTGGTCTCGCGTGGCCTCCGGCTCGGCATGGCCCTCTTCATCACATCCGAAGTGTTCTTCTTCTTCGCCTTCTTCTGGGCGTTCTTCTGGGGGGCGCTGGTCCCGCCCGAGACCGTTCCGGTGTCCTGGCCGCCGGAAGGCGTCCACCCGGTCCCGACCTGGGAGATCCCCTTCCTCAACACGCTCATTCTTCTGACTTCTGGTGCCACGGTCACCTGGGCGCATCACGCCATCAAGCACAACGACAACCAGACCGCCTTCAGGGCACTGGTGCTGACCGTCGTGCTGGGCCTCACCTTCACCGGCTTCCAGGGCTACGAGTACTGGCACGCCATCGTGAAGGAGGGCTTCGACCTGACCGACGGAATCTTCGGTTCGGCCTTCTACATGGCGACCGGCTTCCACGGCCTGCACGTGCAGATCGGTACCGTCTTCCTGATCGTCTGCGCCTACCGGGCGTGGAAGGGGGATTTCACCCCGCAGCAGCACGTCGGTTTCGAGGCGGCGGCCTGGTACTGGCATTTCGTCGACGTCGTCTGGCTGTTCCTGTTCACCTGGGTCTACTGGTGGGGCGGGAGCCTGCACTTCACCGTGACGCCGGTGGAGTGAGCGTGGCCGCCGGATCCCCGGTCGCTTCGGCACTGGCCGGCCGCTGCCCGCGCTGCGGGCAGGGCCGGCTGTTCCGCGGCTTCCTCGCCGTCGAGACGCGCTGCGCGAGCTGCGGCCTCGACCTCTCGGCCCAGGATGCGGGCGACGGGCCGGTGGCCTTCATCATCCTCCTGGTGGGCTTCCTCGTCGTCGGCGCGGCGCTGGTCGTCGAGGTGAAGTACGGCTGGCCGGTCTGGCTGCATCTCGCCGTCTGGCTGCCGCTCGCGGCCGTCCTGAGCCTGGCCCTGATGCGGCCGCTCAAGGCGTTGCTCATCGGTCTGCAGTTCAAGCATCGGGCCCAAGACTTCGACCATGCCTGAGCCGGCGCGCGGCCGCTTCCGCCCGGGGGCGGCGGCGACCCTCGCCACCTTCTGCGCGCTCGCCGTCCTCGTCTCCCTCGGGATCTGGCAGCTCCGGCGCATGGACTGGAAGCATGCGCTGATCGCGCGCGTCGACCGGCAGCTCGCGGCACCACCTGTCGAGCTCGTCCGTGTCCCCGCGGAGCCGGCGGATCTGGACTGGCGCCGCGTGCGTATCCGGGCCGTGATGCTGGAGGACCGTTCCTTCGCCCGGGGTCTGGAAGCGGTTGCCGGCGAGCCCGGTGCGCGTCTGGTGACGCCCGCGCGGCTCCCCGACGGCGGGCTCGTCCTCGTCGACCGCGGCTTCGTGGCCGAGCGGGATCTGCCACCGCACACGCCACCGTCCATGCGGGCGGACGGGCCGGTCGTGGTCGAGGGCGTGGCGCGGTCACTCGCCGACATGCGGCCGGGCTGGTTCACGCCCGCGGACGATCCCGCGCACCTGCGCTTCTGGCGTCTCGATCCCGAACCGCTGCGGGCGCTCCTCGGCGAGGACCCGCCCGCGCTCCTGATCGTCGCCGAGCGCGCCGAGCCGCCGCACATCCTGGGCCGGGTGCAGCCCGTGCGGCCGCAGTTCCGCGATCCGCATCTCGGCTATGCGGCGACCTGGTTCGGGCTGGCGGGTGCGCTGCTCGTGATCTATGTGCTCTTCGGCGCCGCGCGCGGGCGCCGGGTTGCGGAGGAATCGTGACATGAAGGCCGTTCGCGGTCTCGCGGCGACGACCGCCGCGCTCACCGTCGTGCTGATCGTGCTCGGGGCCGCCGTCCGCGCCACCAACTCGGGTCTGTCCTGCCCGGACTGGCCGACCTGCTACGGTCACTGGGTGCCGCTTCCGGGCGACATCCCGCCCGATGCCGGCTACGCCTACTATCAGGTAATGCTGGAGTGGGTGCACCGGCTGCTCGCCGGGGTGATCATCGGCCCGCTCGTCCTGGTTCTGGCCCTTCTGGGCCTTCGTCACCGCGACCGGGCTCCCGGGCTCGGCGCCGGTGCTGCCGCCCTCCTGCTGCTGCTCGTCGTCCAGGCGGGGCTCGGCGGGGTGACGGTGCTCGACCGCAACAGCCCCTGGTCGGTCGCACTGCATCTCGGCACGGCACTCCTCGTGCTCACCTCCATGCTGTTCCTGTTCGTGCGCGCGCGGCCCGCCGGGGGCGAGGCCCCCTCCGGCCTCGCGCCCTTCGCCTGGTTCGCCTGGCTCACCGCCTTCCTCGCCATGGTCTCGGCGGCGATGGTCGCCAAGATGGGCGCGAACCTCGCCTGCTCGACCTGGCCCGACTGTGACGGGGTCTGGATCCCCGACCTCTCCGACCCCCAGATCCACGCGCACTTCGTGCACCGCGCGCTCGCCGGAATCGCCGTGATCGCGACCCTCGTCCTGTTCCTCAGGGCCCGCGCCGCCGGGCGGCCGTTCCGGGGCCTCGCGACGGGCGCCCTCGTGCTCGTTCTGCTCGCCGCAGGCCTCGGCGGCCACGGTGTCATGAGCGAGTGGCCGGTCTGGGCGGCGGTCGTGCATCAGGCGCTCGCCGTCCTCACCTTCGTCCACCTCGCGCTGATCGCGCTCCGGGCCCTTCCGGCGCCGGTCGCGGAGCGGGCGGGTCTCGCGGAGGCCGCGCGGTGAGGGAGGCCTGTCGGGCGCTCGAGGCGCGTTTCGCCCGGCTCTCCGACATCGAGGGCGCGCTCGCCGTCCTCTCCTGGGATCAGGCCGTGTGGATGCCGCTGGGCGGGGCGGAGGCCCGCGGCCGCCAGCTCGCCACCCTGAAGCGTCTCGCCCACGAGCTGCTGACGGCACCCGAGATCGGGCCGCTGCTCGCCGACGCCGAGGTGCTCGCGGGCGATCTCGATCCGTGGCAGCGCGCGAATCTGCGCGAGATGAAGCGCCTCTGGCTCGGAGCCACGGCGGTCGACCCGGCGCTCGTCGAGCGCGCGGCGCGCGCCACCACCCGCGCCGAACTGGTCTGGCGGGAGGCCCGGGCGAAGAGCGATTTCGCCCTGCTCGCGCCGCATCTCGCCGAGGTGGTCGCGCTCGAGCGGGAGCGCGCGCAACAGCTCGCTTCGGCTTCGGGGCTCGCCCCCTACGACGCCCTCGTCGCCCTCTACCAGCCGGGGCTGACGACGGTGGAGATCGACCGCCTGTTCGCGCCGCTCGAACGCATGCTGCCGCACGCCGTCGAGGATGCGCTCTGCCGGCAGAAGCCCGCCGCGTCACCGCGCGGTCCGTTCCCGGCGGCCCGGCAGCGCGCGCTCGCCCTCGACTGCATGCGCCGGCTCGGCTTCGATTTCGACCACGGGCGGCTCGACGAGAGCACCCATCCCTTCTGCGGCGGCACTCCGGACGACGTCCGCGTCACCACCCGCTGGGACGAGAAGGACGCCGTCACCGGTCTGATGGCCGTCCTGCACGAGACGGGGCACGCGCTCTACGAGATGGGGCTGCCGCGCGAATGGATCGCCCAGCCGGTCGGGCAGGCGCGCGGCATCGCCGTGCACGAGAGCCAGTCGCTCGCGGTCGAGATGCAGCTCTGCCGGTCGCCGGCCTTCGTGCGTTTCCTCGCCGGCGCGTTCCGCGACGCCTTCGGTGACGATCCGGCGTTCGCCCCCGACAACCTGCTCCGTCTCTACCACCGCGTCGAACGCGGTCCGATCCGCGTGGATGCCGACGAGCTCACCTATCCGCTGCACGTCGTCCTGCGCTACCGGCTCGAGAAGGCGCTGATCGCGGGCGAGCTCGAGGTCGCGGACCTTCCCGTCGCCTGGAACGCCGGGATGCGCGAGCTCCTCGGCATCACCCCGCCGGACGACCGGCGCGGGGTGCTGCAGGACATCCACTGGCCGCTCGGTGCGATCGGCTATTTCCCCTGCTACACCGTCGGGGCGCTGCTCGCGGCACAGCTCGTCCGCCGCATGCGCGAGGAGGTCGGGGACCTCGATGCCGCGCTCGCCGCCGGCGATTTCGCACCCGCGGTCGCATGGCTGCGCGAGCGCGTGCACGCCCGGGCGAGCCTGCCGCTCTTCGACGAACTCGTCGAGGAGGCGACCGGGAGCCCGCTCTCGGCCGACGCCTTCCTCGCGCATGTCGCCGGACGCTACGGCGTGCACCTGCCGGTCGCGGAGGCCGCGGCGTGAGATACGTCAGCACGCGCGGCGGGGCCGGCCGGCGCAGCTTCGAGGAGGTGCTGCTCGCCGGGCTCGCCGAGGACGGCGGGCTGTTCGTCCCGGAGAGCTGGCCGCGGCTCGAACCGGAGGTGTTCGGGGCGCTCGCGGGCCGGGACTATCCCGAGACCGCCGCGCGCATTCTCGAACCCTTCACCGCCGACACCTTCACCGCGGACGAGCTGCGGCGGCTCTGCCGCGAGGCCTACGCCGGCTTCGCGCATGCCGCGACGGCGCCGCTCGTGCAGTTCGGGCCGGACGACTGGCTGCTCGAGCTGTTCCACGGACCGACGCTCGCCTTCAAGGACTTCGCGCTGCAGGTGCTCGGACGCATGTTCGAGCTCGTCCTGCAGCGGCGCGACCGTTCGATCACCATCGTCGGCGCCACCTCGGGCGATACCGGCTCGGCGGCGATCCATGCGGTGGCCGGGCGCGAACGCATGGCCATCGTCGTCCTGCATCCGCACGAGCGCGTCTCGTCCGTCCAGCGGCGGCAGATGACGACGGTCGAAGCCGCGAACGTCCTCAACCTCGCCGTGCGCGGCACCTTCGACGACTGCCAGGCACTGGTGAAGGCGCTGTTCGGCGATGCGGCGCTGCGCGAGGAGCTGCAGCTCGCCGCCATCAACTCCATCAACTGGGCGCGCATCGTCGCCCAGGCCGCCTACTATGTGTACGCCGCGCTCCGGCTCGGCGGAGGCGGCCGCGCGCCGACCTTCGCCGTGCCGACCGGCAACTTCGGCGACGTCTACGCCGGCCATGTGGCGCGGCGCATGGGGCTTCCGGTGCGCCGCCTGATCGTCGCCACGAACCGCAACGACATCCTCGCCCGCTTCTTCGAGACGGGTGTCTACGAGCGCGGCGAAGTGGTGCCGACCCGCTCGCCGAGCATGGACATCCAGGTCGCGAGCAATTTCGAGCGGCTGCTGTTCGAGATCGAGGACGGGGACGCGGCCCGGGTGCGGACGCACATGGCGGCATTCGCCGAAACCGGCCGCATCGCCGTCGACGCCGGCCGCCATGCCCGCCTCGGGGGCGCGTTCGCGGGCGGCCGGGCCGACGAGGAGACGGTGCTGCGGACGATCCGCGAGGTCCGGGACCAGACCGGAGAGATCGTCGATCCGCACACCGCGGTCGGGATCGCGGTCGCGCGCCGGCTGCGCGAGAGCGGCGAGGGCCCGCTCGTCTGCCTCGCCACCGCCCATCCGGCCAAGTTCCCGGATGCCGTCCGCGAGGCGACCGGCAGCCCGCCGCCGGTGCCGCCGCAGCTCCGGGACCTCGACGCGCGCCGCGAACGGTTCGAGGTGGTGCCGGCCGACCGCGAGATGATCGCGGCGCGCATCCGCAGCTTCGTCCGCGACCGCCGATGAGCGACATCGAACATGCCGTGACCCGGCTCGACAACGGGCTCCGGGTGGCGAGCGCGCGCCTGCCGCACGTCGGTACGGTGGCCGTCGGCATCTGGATCGGCGCCGGGACCCGCGACGAGCGCCCGGAGGAATGCGGCGTCGCGCATCTGCTCGAACACATGGCCTTCAAGGGCACGGAGCGGCGCGACGCGCGGCGCATCGCCGAGGAGATCGAGAGCGTCGGCGGCAGTCTCGATGCGCACACCTCGCGCGACCACACCGCCTACTACGCGCGCCTGCTCGCCGACGACCTGCCGCTCGCCCTCGACATCGTCGCCGACATCGTCCAGCACGCGACGCTCGACGCGACGGAGCTCGACCGCGAGCGTCAGGTGGTGCTGCAGGAGATCGCCGAAGTCGCCGACACGCCGGACGATCTGGTGTTCGACCTGTTCCAGGAGACGGCGTTCCCCGACCAGCCGCTCGGCTGGCCGATCCTCGGCCGGCGCGAGAGCGTGGCGCGGATGCCGCGGGAACGGCTGTGCGCCTTCATGGGCGACTGCTACGAAGCGGGCCGGGCGGTGGTGGCCGCGGCCGGCAGGGTCGATCACGCGCGGCTCGAGGCTCTGGCGGCGGAGCTGTTCGCGGCGCTGCCGGCGACGGGCCGCGGACCCGCGGCCGAGGCTCGCTACCGCGGCGGCGAGTGCCGGGTCGTAAGGGATCTGGACCAGGTCCACATTGTCCTCGGCGGCTGTTCGGTCGGGCGCGACCATCCCGATCACTACGCCTGTCACCTGCTCTCGAACATCGTGGGCGGCGGCATGGCCTCGCGGCTGTTCCAGGAAGTCCGCGAGAAACGAGGGCTCGCCTATTCGGTCTTCAGTTTCGTCAACGCCTGGCGCGAGACCGGCCTGTTCGGCGTCTATTCCAGCACCGGACCGGAGCGGGTGCGCGAACTGGTCGAGGTGATCTGCGGCGAGCTGCACCGCATGGCGGCGGAGGGGCCGGCGCCGGACGAGCTGCAGCGGGCGAAGCGGCAGCTCGAGGCGAGCCTGCTCATGAGCCTCGAGAGCTGCGGCGCGGTGTGCGAGGACATGGCACGCCAGCTGCTCTTCTTCGGCCGGAGGCTGCCGCTCGCCGAGCTGCTGGCGCGGATCGAAGCGGTCGGGCCGGCGGACGTCGAGCGGGCGGCCCGGCGGATCCTCACGGACGCGCCGCCCACACTCGCCGCCGTGGGCCCGCTCGCGAACCTGCCCGATCTCGACACCGTGCGGCGCTGGCTCGGCTGAACGCGCCCGGGCGCCGCCACGGCCCTCAGGAGGTGAGCGGGACGGCGTCGGCGGGATCGAACCAGACCCGCACCCGCTCGCCCGGCCGCGGCGGCGGCGTGTCGGCGCGGCGGTGATAGTGGTAGCAGAGGAGGCGGGTCCCGGCGACGTCGACGAAGAGCCGGCTGTAGTCGCCGAAATAGGCGGTGTGCGCGACCCGTCCGAAGGCGGCGACGGCCCCCTGCGGCAGCGCACCGGACCCGAAGTCGTGTCCCAGCTTTTCGGGGCGCAGGGCGAGCGCGACGGGCGGGTCGGCCGCCCCGGCGACCGCAAATCGGCCGAAACCCGCGACCTCGACCCGGAAGCCGCCCGCGACCGGCTCGGCGTCGACCACATCGAGCAGGTTGGTCGCACCGATGAAGTCGGCGACGAAGCGCGTGCGCGGGCGCTCGTAGAGCTCCGCGGGCGGCGCCACCTGCAGCACGCGGCCACGGTCCATCACCGCGATCGCGGTCGCCATGGAGAGCGCCTCGTCCTGGTCGTGGGTGACGATCAGGAAGGTGATGCCGACCTCGTGCTGCAGGCGCACGAGCTCGAGCTGCATCTCCTCCCTGAGCTTGCGGTCGAGCGCCGACAGCGGCTCGTCGAGAAGGAGCACCCGCGGCCGCTTGACGAGCGCCCGGGCGAGCGCGACGCGCTGCTTCTGGCCGCCGGAGAGCTGGTCCGGCATGCGGTCCTCGAAGCCCTCGAGCCGCACCATCGCCACCGCTTCGGCGACGCGGCGGGCGATCTCGGCCTTCGGCGTGCCCACGACCTCGAGGCCGTAGGCGATGTTCTTCGCCACGCTCATGTGCGGGAACACGGCGTAGGACTGGAACACCATGTTGACCGGCCGGCGGTTCGGCGGCACGCCGGCCATGTCCTCGCCGCCGATCACGACCCGGCCACCGTCGGGGTGCTCGAAGCCGGCGAGGATGCGCAGGAGCGTGGTCTTGCCGCAGCCGGAAGGGCCGAGCAGGGCGAAGAAGGCGTTCTCCGGGATGTCGAGATCGACCCGGTCGACCGCGGCGACGGCGCCGAAGCGCTTGCTCACCCCCCGGATCTCGACGATCGGCCGTCCGCTCACGGCAGGGCTTCCGCACGCGAGGGGCTCTGCAGGCGCATGGCGACCACCGTCATCACCAGCGTGATGGCGATCAGCACCGTCGATGCGGCATTGACCTCGGGCGTCGCGCCGAAACGCACCATCGAATAGATCTTGACGGGGAAGGTCAGGGTCTCGGGGCCGCTCGTGAAGAAGGTGATGACGAAGTCGTCGAGGGAAAGGGTGGTGGCGAGCAGGGCTCCGGCGACGAGCCCGGGAGCGAGATAGGGGACCAGCACCCGCCAGAAGGTCTGCCACTCGCTCGCGCCGAGATCGAGCGAGGCTTCCTCGAGCGAGCGGTCGAAGCCGGCGAGGCGGGCGCGGACCACGACCGCGACGAAGGGAAAGCTGAAGGTGACGTGGCCGATGATCACCGGCAGGAGACCGAGCGGCCAGCCGAGGCTCCCGAACAGGCCGATGCGCGAGAAGAAGACGAGCAGCGCCACGCCCATGCAGATCTCCGGGATGACGATGGGCAGCGCGTTGGCGCCCTCGAGCAGGGGCCTTCCCGGGAAGCGGAAGCGCCACAGCGCGATCGCGAGCATGGTGCCGAGCACGGTGCTGATCGCGGTCGAGACGCCGGCGACGATCAGGCTGTTGAGAAACGCCTCGCGCAGCGAATCGTTGGCCAGGGCCCTGCCGTAGTACTCGGTCGTGAACCCGCGCCAGACGATGTTCCGCCTGCTGTCGTTGAAGCTGAACACCACGAGGATGACGATCGGAGCGTAGAGAAAGACGAAGGTGAGCGCGAGCCACAGCCGCAGCCACAGCCGGCGCGTGTAGTCGAGCGGGCCCGACCCTTCACGCCGCCGCATGGCGGGGACGCCTGCCGGAAAGCCAGCCCCAGAGGGCGAGGGCGGCGAAGGTGGCATAGAGCAGCAGGAAGGACAGGGCGGCGCCCAGCGGCACGTTGTTCGCCGCCTTGAACTGGCGCTCGATGACATTGCCGATGAGCTGGCTGTCGGGTCCGCCGAGCAGGTCCGAGATCAGGAAGGTCCCGAGCGCCGGTACGAAGACGAGGATGATCGCGGAGACGATGCCGGGGGTGGCGAGCGGCACGACGATGCGGAAGAAGGTGCGGGCCTGCGAGGCGCCGAGATCGAGGCTCGCCTCGAGGAAGGAGCGGTCGAGACGCTCGAGGGTGGCGTAGAGCGGCAGCACCGCGAACGGCAGGTAGACGTAGACGATGCCGAAGATCACCGCCGTGTCGTTGTAGAGCAGTTCGAGGGGGCGGAAACGCTCGCCGAACAGGCCGGCGAGACCGAAAGGTGTCGCGAGGTATTTACCGGCCAGCCACACATACTCGATGGCGTAATTGAGATAGCCGTTCTGCCGCAGCACCGCGATCATCGAGTAGGTGCGGATCAGGAGGTTGGTCCAGAACGGCAGGACCACCAGCACGAGCAGCAGCGGCTTGGCGCGGGGCGGCGCGAAACTGACCGCGAAAGCGACCGGAAAGGCGACGACGAGACAGATCGCCGTGGCCACCGCGGCGATCCAGAACGACTTCCAGAACAGGCCGAGGTAGAGCGGATCGAGCGCCGCGCGGTAGTTGTCGAGCGTCCAGGTGAGCACGATCTCCGCCGGCCCGGCCCGCTCGCCGAACGCGAGCAGCCAGACGAGGCCGAGCGGCAGGAAGAAGAAGACGGCGAGCCAGAGGGTGCCGGGCAGAAGGAAGATCCAGAACACCGCCGGCGCCGACCGCCAGTCGTCCAATCCCGACCCTCCGCGATCCGTCCGGGCGCGACAGTGCCGCGGCGAAGCGATGTGTCAATCGCTTCCGCGCGGGCCGGGGGCCGGACGGGCGGCATCGTGACACGCCTCTCCCGCCGTCCTGCCCGCGGCGGCCGGTCGGCGCCGGGCCTTTTCGCGGCTGCGTTCGACCTCGGGAAGGCGAGGGAGGCAATGCGGTGGATCGCGGGAGGCGGCGGACCCGCGATTCCCTGACGTCGGCGGTCCCCGCCTTCGCGGCCAGCGCTGTTGGGGTGCGCCGGATCCGGAGACGGGATGCCCCGGCCGTGGCGGGAAACGGAACGGCACGGCCTCTCGCCCGCGGAGAAGTGGGCCTCGCGGCGCGATGCCGTCGCGACCCGTCGTTCGCGCGGTGCGCCTCCCGCACCCGCGGCGCGGCCGGGCCCGGCGGCGCGGCCCCGCGGGAGCGGCGGCCCGGCGCGCGGGCCCGCCTGCGGTCTTCCTGGTCTGCTTCGCGTCCGGGCGGGGCCGGCCGCGGCGGATGTCGTCCCCTCTGCCCCCGTCGCCGCCGCCGCCGGTCCCGCGCCCGGCGCGGTCTCAGGCGTGGGTCTCTTCGAGCCGACGGACGGCGCGCACCAGCTCGCGCAGCGCCGCCACCAGCGCGTCCTCGTCGCGCAGGCGGAAGGCGGTGGCGACCAGTATGGCGGCACCCGTCACCGCCTCGCCCGCCCGATCGGCGGCGGCCGCCTCGAGCGGCACCGGCGTCGGTACATCGTGGTCCAGAAGCCTCGCGACAGCGCTCATGAACGATCCTCCGGCACGCAGGTCCTCGATCGGGGCTTCCCAAAAAAAGACCCCCGCAGAGCCAGGGCTCGGCGGGGGCACAGTGAGGGAGGGAGGCACCGTCTGACTTGACGCTTCGGAGAATAACCTTAAGCGAAGTTCATGTCAAGAAGGTCGTGGCCGCCGATCGCATAGAAACCGATCGGAATTTGTGGAGAACATCGGAAGACATTCCGCAGCAATTTTGCTACAAGTTTAGGGATTGTGCGCCACTGCGGCGTGCGGCGAAGCCGGCCGACCGGAGCGCCGTTCGCGCGGTTTCCTCGCGTGAGCCTTCACCTCAGCCGGAGCGCCGGCGCGGCTCCTCCGGGAGATCCGTGTCCGGAGGCAAAATGCCATGAAACACAGGATGTTGCAACCCTCTGATGATCTGTCGCGTGAGAAGCGTCCGCGCTCTCGACCTCAGGGCACCGCGGCGGTCAGCAGGAACATGGTCAGCGCCGACTCGCTGTCCTCGTCCAGATCGAAGGTGAGATGCGTGCGCGCGGCGGTGGTGCGCACGACGGTCGCCGGCAGGCCGTCCGGCAGGTCGAGTCCCTCCCACAGCAGCCGCACCCCCTGGCCCTCGAATTCGGGCAACGCCGGCGCGAGCCCGGCACCACCCAGCGACAGGTCGTGGATCGTACACGGGATCACCCGGTCACCGGCCCGCACCTTCGCCTCGAGATCGATGTCGTAGCGGCGGAAGAGGCGTCGCTCGCGCAGCGGCGCGCCCGCCGCCCCGACCGTCGCGTCCCCGTGTTCCGGCATGCCCTGGTCTCCCGCATCCTGCGGTCCCCCTTCTGCCACCTCCGGCTTAAGAACGGGTTAACGGCGGCCCCCTGTCGAAAGCCGGCAGCGGCCGCTCTATCTCCCCGACCGTCCCCACCACCTCTGCGGCAACCGACGGATCCGATCATGGCGGGTCATTCGCAGTTCAAGAACATCATGCACCGCAAGAGCCGCCAGGACGCGGCTCGCGCACGCCTGTTCACGCGGCTTCTGCGCGAGGTCCAGGTGGCCTCGCGCGGCGGCCTGCCCGATCCCGCCCACAATCCGCGGCTGCGGGCGGCGGTGCAGGCGGCGAAGGCGGCGAACGTGCCGAAGGAGAACATCGAGCGGGCGATCCGCAAGGGCCAGGGCGAAGAGGGGGCCAGCCTCGAGGAGGTGCGCTACGAGGGTTACGGGCCCGGCGGTGTCGCCATCATCGTCGAGGCCATGACCGACAACCGCAACCGCACCGCCGCCGAGGTGCGGGCCGCGTTCGGCAAGCACGGCGGCGCGCTGGGCGAGACCAACAGCGTGAGCTTCCAGTTCGAGCGGATCGGTGTGATCCGCTATCCGGCCGCGGTGGCGAGCGCCGAGGAGATGCTGGAAGCGGCGATCGAGGCCGGCGCCGAGGACTGCGAGAGCGGCGAGGAGGGCCACGAGGTGCGCTGCGCCCCGGAGGACTTCGCCGCCGTGCGCGACGCGCTCGAGGCCCGTTTCGGCACGCCCGAGGAGGCGTCCCTCGGCTGGCGGCCGAAGGTCACCGTGCCGGTCGCCGACGACCAGGCCCCGACCCTGTTCCGCCTGCTCGAGGCGCTCGACGAGATCGACGACGTGCAGCGCGTGGTCGCGAACTTCGAGGTCTCCGACGCGGCGCTCGCGCAGCTCGCATGACGCTGATCCTCGGCCTCGACCCGGGCCTGCGCCGGACCGGCTGGGGCGTGGTCGAATCCGCTCGGGGCACGTTGCGTTTCCTCGCCTGCGGGGTGGTCGTGATCCACGAACAGGGCAGCACCGCCGACCGGCTCGCGCGGCTCTACGACGGGCTCCTCGAGGTCGGCCGGCGCTTCCGTCCGGACGAGGCCGCGGTCGAGGAGACGGTCCTGAACCGCAACGCCGGCTCCTCGCTCCGCCTCGGGCACGCCCGCGGCGTGGTGCTGCTGGCGGCGGCGCATCTCGGCGTGCCGGTTGCGGAGTATGCGGCGAAGCGGGTAAAACGCGCGGTGACGGGGACGGGGGGCGCCACCAAGGAACAGGTGGCGGCCATGGTGCGAGTGCTCCTGCCGAACAGCGGAACGCCTCCGGCCGACGCGACGGACGCGCTGGCGGTCGCGATCTGCCACGCCCACGAGCGGGAGACGCTGCGGCGCATCGGTGTGGCGGCCCTGCCATGATCGCCTGGCTGCGCGGCCGCGTGCACGCGATCGACGCCGACTCGGTGGTGCTCGACGTCGCCGGCGTCGGCTACCGGGTGTACGCGACCACGCGCACGCTGCAGCGGCTTCCCGAAGCGGGCGAGGCGGCGGAGCTCTGGATCGAGACGGCGCTGCGCGAGGACGCGATCGTGCTGTACGGCTTCGAGAGCCCGGCCGAACAGCGCTGGTTCCGCACGCTCCGGGCGATTCAGGGGGTCGGGGCCCGGCTCGCCCTGTCGCTGCTCTCCGCCCTGTCGCCGGACGAGCTGGCCCAGGCGATCGCCGCCGGCGACCGGGCCGCGCTCACCCGCGCGAGCGGGGTCGGACCGAGGCTCGCCGGGCGCATCGTCGCCGAACTCCGTGAGCGGCTCGGCGCCCTCGTCGTCGCACCGGCTGCGGCCGGCGCCGCAGGTGCGGTGCCGGATGCGGTCGCCGATGCGGTCTCGGCCCTCGTCCACCTCGGCTACGGCCGGAGCGAAGCTTTTGCTGCCGTGACCCGTGCCCGCGCGGCGGTCGGCGAGGATGCCGGCGTCGACCGGCTGATCCGCGAAGCGCTCAGGGAGCTCGCCCCGTGACGGACCGCCTCGTGCGCCCGGAAGCGGTCGAGGACGACATCGACCAGAGCCTGCGCCCGCGCCGGCTCTCGGCCTTCATCGGCCAGAGCCAGCTCAAGGCCAATCTGTCGGTCTTCATCGAGGCCGCCCGCAGCCGCGGCGAGCCGCTCGATCACGTGCTGTTCGCCGGTCCGCCCGGGCTCGGCAAGACGACGCTCGCGCAGATCCTGGCGGCCGAGCTCGGGGTCGGCTTCCGCATGACCTCGGGGCCGATCGTCGCGCGTGCCGGCGATCTCGCCGCGCTGCTCACCAACCTGCAGCCGCGGGACGTGCTGTTCATCGACGAGATCCACAGGCTGAACCCGGCGGTCGAGGAGGTCCTCTACCCGGCGATGGAGGACTTCAAGCTCGATCTGATGATCGGCGAGGGGCCGGCGGCGCGCAGCGTGCGCATCGACCTGCCGCCCTTCACCCTCGTCGGCGCCACGACCCGCACCGGCCTGCTGACGACGCCGCTGCGCGACCGCTTCGGCATCCTCTCGCGGCTCGGCTTCTATTCGGTGGCCGAGCTCGAGGAGATCGTCCGCCGCGGTGCCCGCCTGCTCGGGCTCGAACTCACGGACGAAGGCGCGACCGAGATCGCCCGCCGCGCCCGCGGCACGCCGCGCGTCGCCACCCGGCTGCTGCGGCGCGTGCGCGACTTCGCCACCGTGCGCGGCGGTGCCGTGGTCGACCGTGCGCTCGCCGACGAGGCCCTGACCCAGCTCGAGGTCGACCATCTCGGCCTCGATGCGCTCGACCGGCGCTATCTCCGGGCGATCGCCCACAACTACGGGGGCGGTCCGGTCGGCATCGACACGGTGGCCGCGGCCCTCTCCGAACAGCGCGACACGCTCGAGGAGACGGTCGAGCCCTTCCTCCTGCAGCAGGGCCTGCTGCAGCGTACGCCGCGCGGACGCGTGCTGACCCGTCTCGCCTTCGAGCACCTCGGCCTGACGCCGCCGCGCGTCGCCGACCAGCCCGGCCTGTTCGACGGGGACGCGCCGTGACCGCCGCCGTGCACCGCTTCGAGGTCCGGGTCTACTACGAGGACACGGACGCCGCGGGCATCGTCTATCACGCGAACTATCTGCGCTTCGCCGAGCGGGCACGGACCGAATGGCTGCGGTCCCTCGGCCTCGACCACGACCGCCTGCGGCGCGAGCACGGCGTCCGCTTCGCGGTGCGGCGCTGCATCGTCGACTATCTGCGGCCGGCGCGCCTCGACGATCTGCTGTCGGTCGAGACCCGGGTCACGGGCGCCTCCGGGGCCCGGCTCGAACTCCTCCAGGACATCTCGCTTCGCGACGGGCCCGCGGTGCAGATCCGCGTCACGCTCGTCGCGCTCGACGACGCGCTGCGCCCGGTGCGGATCGCGCGCGCCCTGCCGCGCGGACTGCTCGCGCGGATTCCCGTGGCCGCGCCCGCCGCCGGCGCTTCCCTTCCCGACGAACCCGAACGCGAGGGACCCTCATGGACGAACTGATCGGTGCCACCGGAGCGGCCGACGTCACCGCGGGCGCCGGGATCGTCGATCTGGTCCTGCAGGCGGATCCCGTGGTGCAGGGCGTGATGCTCGTCCTGCTCGCGGCGTCCGTCTGGTGCTGGGCGGTGATCCTAGACAAGGGCATCCGCCTCGCCCGGCTCGGCCGCAAGGCCGACCGCTTCGAATCCGGCTTCTGGTCCGGCACGTCGCTCGACGAGCTCTACCGGCGCCTCGCGAAGCGCCCCGACCATCCCATGGCGCTCGTCTTCACGAATGCCATGGCCGAGTGGAAGGAGGCGCCCGCGAGCCTCGACCCGGAGCTGCAGCGCAATCTGCTCGAGCGCGTGGTGCGGGTGATGGAGCTCACGATCGACCGCGAACTCTCGGCGCTCGGCCGCAGCCTGCAGTCGCTCGCGACGATCGGCTCGACCGCGCCCTTCGTCGGTCTGTTCGGCACGGTCTGGGGGATCATGAACAGCTTCCAGTCGATCGCCGTCACCAAGAACACGACCCTCGCCGTGGTGGCGCCGGGCATCGCCGAGGCGCTGTTCGCCACCGCCATGGGCCTCGCCGCCGCGATCCCGGCCGTGGTCGCCTACAACAAGCTCGCCGACGCCCTCGACCGCTACGAGGCGCGGCTCTCGACCTTCGCCGACGAGCTCGCCGTCGTCCTCGGCCGCGAGGCCGACGGCCTGCGGGTGGCCTGAGATGGCGGGGGCGCTGCATGTGCGCCGGGCGCGCGGCCGCGGGCGGGGCCGCGGCGGGCACCGGCTCGCCGAGATCAACGTCACGCCCTTCGTCGATGTCATGCTGGTGCTGCTGATCGTGTTCATGATCACCGCACCGCTGCTCACGACCGGCGTCACGGTCGATCTGCCGCGGGCCGAGACGGGGCCGCTGCCCGGTCAGGACGAGCCGCTCGCCGTCACGGTGGCGGCGGACGGGACCATCCATCTGCAGGACAGCCCCGTCGATCCCGAACAGCTCGTGCCGCGCCTCGAGGCCATCGCCGGCCGCAACCGCGAGGTCCGGATCTTCGTGCGCGGCGATCGCCGGGTCGAGTACGGGACGGTGATGGAGGTGATCGGCCGGATCAACCGGGCGGGCTTCACGCGGGTGGCGCTGGTGACGGAGGCGCCCTCGGCCCGGCGGGCCGAGGCTTCGGGGCCGGCACCGGGGGCGACCCGCTGAAGGTCGGCGGCTCCATCGGACGACGGGAGCGACCGTGCGCAGGGCCCTGATCGCGTCGGCGGCGCTGCATCTGCTCGCAGCTCTCCTGCTCTGGGCGGGGATCGGCGGCACCGGCCGGCCGCTGCCGGAGCCGGCCGTGGTCGCGGTCGAGGTGGTGAGCGAACCCGTGGAGGTGGCGCCGGAGTCCGAGCCGACGCCGCCCGCGCCCGAGCCGGCCGAGACCGCACCGCTGCCCGAACGCGAGGCCGCCGCGCCGCCGCCGCCACCTCCACCGCCCCCGGCTCCCCGGGATGTCGCGACGCCCGAGCCGGCCGCGGAACCGCCTGCTCCGCCGGAGCCCGCGCCGGAGCCCGCACCGACCGTCGCCGAGGCGCCGTCACCGGAACCCGAGCCCGCACCCCCACAGGCCGAGCCACCGCCCGTCCCACCGCCGGCGCCACGGCCAGAGCCGGCGGTCACGGAACCGGAGCCCCCGAAAGCCCCCGACTTCGTGCCCCGTCCACGCCTGCGCCCGAAACCGCCGGTCGAGGTCGCGGAAGCGGAACCCCCGGCCCCGACACCGCCCGCCCCGCCGGCGGAGCGGCCCGCGCCGAAGCCCGAGGCGCCGGCGCCGAAGCCCGGGGAGAAGGCGGATGTGGTGAAGGAGGATCCGCTCGATGCGCTCCTGCGCAGCGTCGAGGAGGTGGCGGAGCGGCGGCGGGCGGAGCAGCGGCGCGAGGGCCGCGGCCGGGTCGACGCCGCCGACGGCGGCGTGGCGCGGGTCGAGGACGGGGCCGCGCGGCAGGCGATGCTCGCAGCCCTGCAGCGCATGGTCGAGGACCAGATCTACCGCTGCTGGATCGTGCCGATCGGCGCCGAGGGCCTGCGCGGGGCGCAGGTGGTGCTGCGCTTCGCGCTCGCGCCGGACGGCAGCCTGCAGGGCATGGAGGTCGTCGACCGGGAACGTTTCGCGCGTGATCCCGTCTTCCGTACGGTCGCGGAAAGTGCCATTCGGGCGGTGTACCGCTGCGCGCCGCTCCAGCTCCCGGGCGAGCAGTACGCGCTCTGGCGGGAGATCGAGATGAACTTCGATCCAGCGAGGGCTCTCGGCGGGTGAACGGGATCCGGACGACACGCAGGTGGTTCCTCGGTGGCGCCGGGGCGGCGGTCCTGCTCGGGCCGACGGGAGGCGCCCGGGCGCAGCTCAGGGTGGACATCACGCGCGGGCTGGTCGAGCCGATCGCCATCGCCGTGAGCCCCTTCGCCGGCGACACCTCTGCCGGCAGCGCGCTCGGCGCCGACATCGCCGCCGTGGTCGCGGCCGACCTCGAGCGGTCCGGCCTGTTCCGGCGGATCGACCCGCGCGCCTACATCCAGTCGCCGGACGAGCTGCGGGGTGTGCCGCGCTTCGCCGACTGGCGGCAGATCGACGCCCAGGCGCTGGTGACGGGCGTCGTCGGCGCCAGCGGTGCCGACGGGCTCGTCGTCGAGTTCCGCCTGTTCGACGTCTTCGGCGGTGTGCAGATGACGGGCTTCCGCTACGAGCTGCCGCGCGATCTGTGGCGCCGGGTCGCGCACCGCATCGCCGACACCGTCTACGAGCGGATGACCGGCGAGAAGGGCTATTTCGACACCCGCATCGCCTACATCGCCGAGAGCGGACCGCCGACGAGGCGCGTCAAGCGGCTCGCGATCATGGACCAGGACGGCGCCAACCACCGCTTCCTGACCGACGGCCGCCATCTCGTGCTGACGCCGCGTTTCACGCGGGACGCGCGGCAGGTCGCGTTCGTCGCCTACCGCGGGCGCACGCCCGGCATCTTCCTGCACGATCTGGCGAGCGGCCGCGAGGAGCGCCTCGCCAGCTTCGAGGGCATGAACTTCAGCCCCCGCTTCGCGCCGGACGGCCGCAGTCTGCTGCTCACGATCGCCCGCAACGGCAACTCCGACATCTTCGAATACGGGCTGGTGACGAGACAGCTGCGCCGCCTCACCGACCATCCGGCGATCGACACCTCGCCCGACTTCTCGCCCGCGGGCGACCGCATCGTCTTCAACTCCGACCGCGGCGGCCGGCCGCACCTCTACGTCATGCGCCGCGACGGCGGCGACGTGCAGCGGATCAGCTTCGGCGAAGGACGGTACGGCAGTCCGGCCTGGTCGCCGCGCGGCGACCTCGTCGCCTTCACCAATATCAAGGAGCGCATGTTCCATATCGGCGTGATGCGGCCGGACGGCGGCGGCGAGCGGCTGATCACCCGGAGCTACTACGACGAGGGGCCGGTGTTCGCGCCGAACGGGCGGGTGATCCTGTTCGCCCGGCAGGATCCGACGACCGACAGCCGGCGGCTCATGAGCATCGACGTGACCGGCTACAATCTGCGCGAGGTGCCGACCCCGCTCGATGCCAGCGACCCCGACTGGTCGCCGCCGCTGCCATGAAGACCGGACGTATGCCCGGCACCGTGGCGAGCCGATCTCTGTGACGAACCCTCAGCCAGCGAGGACCGACCATGCTCCACTTCTTCGCCTCCCTCCTTCTCCTGTTCGCCCTTGCCGCCTGCAGCTCGACGCCCGAGGACGTGGCCGGCGCCACGAGCCAGGGCGGCGCCGGTGCCGTCACCGGCGGTCCGGGCGACGGCGGGATCTCCGGCACGGCCCTCGGCGGCGAAAGCACGGGGGCCGGCTCCGGCATCGTGCCCGGAAGCCAGGAAGACCTCGAGATCAACGTCGGCGACCGGGTCTTCTTCGCCTTCGACAGCGCCGTGCTCGACCAGGCGGCGCAGGAGACGCTCGACCGCCAGGCGCTGTGGCTGCAGCAGCATCCCGGGCTCACGGTGACGGTCGAGGGCCACGCCGACGAACGCGGCACCCGCGAATACAACCTCGCGCTCGGCGAGCGGCGTGCGTCCGCGGTCAAGAACTATCTGGTCGCCAGGGGCATCGACCCGCAGCGCATCCTCACCATCTCCTACGGCGAGGAACGGCCGGTCGATCCGGGCCACAACGAAGCGGCCTGGGCCCTCAACCGGCGCGCCGTGACGGTGGTCAATGTCACCAACTGAACCTGCCTTCCGTCCCGTCCTGCGTGGCCTCGCGCTGCTCGCCGTGCTGCTGCCGGCGGGGGCGACGGCGGCACCGGCCGATCTGCTGGGGCCGGCTGCGGAACTCGGCCGCGAGGCGGCGCGGCTTCGGGCCGAGCTCGCCCAGGCGCAGCCCGCGGACCGCTCGCGGTTCGCGTCCTTCGAGACGCGGCTCCTGCGGCTCGAAGAGGAGCTGCGGACGCTCACCGGCCGCGTCGAGGAACTGGAATACCGCCAGCGGCAGCTCGAGCAGCGGCTCGACGCGCTGCAGGTCCCGGCACCGGGTCCGGCCGCGGAATCCGCGCCGGTCCCCCCTGTCGCGGGCGCCGTTCCGCCCGCGTCGACCGCCGGCGTGCCGGCAACGCCGTCTGCAACCCCGGATCTGCCCGCCGCGGCCTCGGGCGGCACCGCGCCCGCCACCACGACCGGAGTTCCGACGCCCGGCGTCGCCGCGACCTCTCCGCCGGCGCCGCCGGTCGAGCCGGACGAGGCGGCGCGCCGCGGCTATGTGCTCGGGACCATCCCGGCCGATGTCCTGCGCGGGGCGCAGGGCGGCGAGCAGCCAGCCGCGGGCGGTGGAGCCCCGCCCACCGGCGCCGGCGGTCCCGATCCGCGGCTCTCGGCGGCACTCGGGGGAACGGCCGACCAGCGCTACCGCGCCGCGCTCGATCTGCTCGAGGCGGGCGAGTTCGCTCTCGCCGGGCAGGCGCTCTCGCGCTTCCTCGACGATTTCCCGGACGATCCGCGCGCCCCGACCGCCGCCTTCTGGCTGGGCGAGACGCATTTCTTCCGGCAGGATTTCGCCACCGCCGCCACCGTGTATGCCCGCAACTACCGCAAGTACGGGCCGGATGCGCCGCGCGCGGCGGAGACCCTCCTCAAGCTCGGCATGTCGCTCGCCGCGCTCGGCGATCGCGAGCGGGCCTGCCAGACCTTCGCGGAGCTCGAGCGGCGCCACCCGGACGCGCCGGCGCCGGTGCGGCAGATGCTGGTCCGTGAGCGCACCGCCGCGGGCTGCAGCTGAGCCGGACGAGGCGCAACCGGTCGGGCCCGCCGAATTCGCGGCGGCGATGGCCCGCTTCGCCCCGTTCGAGCCGCGGCCACAGATCGCGGTCGCGGTCTCGGGCGGCCCTGACAGCACCGCGCTCGCGCTGCTCGCCCGCGACTGGGTGCGGCAGCAGCGCGGCTCGCTCCTCGCGCTGATCGTCGACCACGGTCTGCGCCCCGGCTCGGCGGAAGAGGCGCGCCGCGTCCGGGAGCGGCTCGCCGCAGCCGGCATCCCGGCGGAGGTGCTGACCTGGCAGCCGGGCACCGGCACGGCGGGGATCGAGGAGCGCGCCCGCGAGGCGCGCTACGCGCTTTTGCGCGAGGCCTGCCGCAGCCACGGCATCCTGCACCTGCTGACCGCCCATCACCTCGACGACCAGCTCGAGACCGTGGCGATGCGCGAAGCCCGCGGCAGCGGACGGGTGGGCCTCGCCGGCATGCCGGCGGAGCGCTTCTTCGAGGAGGTGCGGCTGCTCAGGCCGCTGCTCGGCTTTCCCCGCGCGCGGCTGGAGGCGACGGTGCGGCGCGCCGGCCTCGCGGTCGAATCCGACCCGCTCAACCTCGACCCGCGCTTCGCCCGCGCCCGGCTGCGCGCGGCCGGGCTCGATCGCGCTCGGCTCTCGGCGGTTCACGAACAGGCGGCAGCGGTCCGACTCGGGCTCGAGGAGGCCGCCGCCCGTCTCGCCTGCCGCGCCGTGGCGCTGCAGCCTCTGGGCTGGGCGGAACTCGCCCGCGCCCCGTTCGACGAGGCGGACGAGGAGGTGGCGACGCTTCTGCTCGCCCGGCTCGTGACCACGATCGCCGGTCGCGACCACCCGCCGCGCGGCGAGCGGACGCAGCGGGCCGTCGCCCGGCTGCGCGAGGGTGCGGAGACGGCCCTCACCCTCGGCGGCTGCGTGCTGCGACGGCGCGCCCGGACCTGGACGGTGTGCCGCGAACCGGCAGCGGTGCCGCGTCGTGTCGCGTTCGACGGCCCCGCGACCGTGCAGTTCGACGGCCGCTTCCGGGTGCGCGTCGGGGAGGAGGGGAGGTTCGAGCTGCTTTCGCTCGCCGAAGCGCGTCGCCGCGGCATCCTGCCGCCGCGGGGCGGGGAGCCGGCCGGGCTACCGGCGGCCGCGCGTCTTTCGCTGCCGGTGCTGCTGCGCGACGGGGTCGTGCTCGCCGCTCCGCCGGCGTATCGCGTGGCACCGGCCCTGCGTATCGAGGTGGGCTTCGTGCCACGCCGGCGGTTCCTCGAAGCGTCATTCCCGTGAACGTTGTTTCGCGCCGGGGAAGCCTTATACTAGGTTCGTGCCCCCGACGGTTCCGCGCCGGCGCGGAGGGTGCGGGGGCGGGAACGTGCGAGGTCCGCAGGTGAACAATTTCAGCAAGAATCTGGCCCTCTGGGTGATCATCGGCCTGCTGCTGATCGCCCTCGTCAACCTCTTCCAGGGTTCGCAGCCGAGAAGCCCCCAGACGAGCCTCGCCTATTCGGACTTCCTCGCGGATGTCCAGAGCGGGCGCGTCGCCGATGTCACCATCCAGGGCAACACCATCACTGGCCGCTTCGGCGACGGACGGCCCTTCCAGACCTTCGCCCCGGCCGATCCGAAGCTCGTGGACCGTCTGACCGAGGCCGGCGTGCGCATCAACGTTGTGCCGGTCGACAAGGACGTTCCCTCGCTGCTCGGCGTGCTCGTCTCCTGGTTCCCGATGCTGCTGCTGATCGGCGTCTGGATCTTCTTCATGCGCCAGATGCAGTCGGGCGGCGGCAAGGCCATGGGCTTCGGCAAGTCGCGGGCGCGGCTGCTCACCGAGAAGCACGGCCGTGTCACCTTCGACGACGTCGCCGGGGTCGACGAGGCCAAGGAAGAACTCCAGGAAATCGTCGAGTATCTGAAGAACCCGCAGAAGTTCCAGCAGGTCGGCGGTCGCATCCCCAAGGGCTGCCTGCTCGTCGGCCCGCCCGGAACCGGCAAGACGCTGCTCGCGCGGGCCATCGCCGGCGAGGCCAACGTGCCCTTCTTCACGATCTCGGGCTCGGACTTCGTCGAGATGTTCGTCGGCGTCGGCGCCTCGCGCGTGCGCGACATGTTCGAACAGGCGAAGAAGCACGCGCCCTGCATCGTCTTCATCGACGAGATCGACGCCGTCGGCCGGCACCGCGGCGCCGGGCTCGGCGGCGGCAACGACGAGCGCGAGCAGACCCTGAACCAGCTGCTCGTCGAGATGGACGGCTTCGAGGCGAACGAGGGCGTGATCCTGATCGCCGCCACCAACCGGCCGGACGTGCTGGATCCGGCGCTGCTGCGTCCGGGCCGCTTCGACCGGCAGATCGTCGTGCCCTATCCCGATATCGTCGGCCGCGAGAAGATCCTGCGCGTGCACCTCAAGAAGGTGCGCACCGGCCCCGACGTCGATCCCAAGGTGCTCGCCCGCGGCACGCCCGGCTTCTCGGGTGCGGACCTCGCCAACCTCGTCAACGAGGCCGCCCTGCTCGCCGCCCGGCGCAGCAAGCGCGTCGTCACCATGGCCGAGCTCGAGGCGGCCAAGGACCGGGTGATGATGGGCGCCGAGCGCCGCTCGATGGTGATGAGCGAGGAGGAGAAGCGCCTCACCGCCTACCACGAGGCCGGCCACGCGGTGGTCGCCTGGTGCACGCCCGCCTCCGACCCGATCCACAAGGCGACGATCATCCCGCGCGGCCGTGCGCTCGGCATGGTCATGCGCCTGCCCGAGAGCGACCGCATCTCGGTGAGCCGCGAGAAGCTCGAGGCCGACATCGCCGTGGCGATGGGCGGGCGGGTCGCGGAAGAGCTGATCTTCGGCCGCGAGAAGGTCACCGCCGGCGCCGCCTCCGACATCGAGCAGGCGACGAAGATCGCCCGCCACATGGTCACCCAGTGGGGCATGAGCGACGAGCTCGGGCCGGTCGGCTATGCCGAGAACACGCAGGAAGTGTTCCTCGGGCACGCCATCACCCAGAGCAAGAACATCTCCGAGGCGACGGCGCAGCAGATCGACCGCGAGATCCGCAACTTCGTCGAGCGCGGCTACGCGCGGGCGCGGGAGATCCTGCAGACCCACATGGACCAGCTGCACGCGCTCGCCCGCGCGCTGCTCGAGTTCGAGACCCTGACGGGCGACGAGATCGACCGCCTCATGCGCGGCCTGCCGGTCGAGCGCCCGGAGCGGCCCGAGGAACCGCCCGCCGCTGCGGCGACCGCCGGCAGCGAAGGCAAGCGCAGCTCGGTGCCGCCCACCGTGCGCCCGATCGGCGACGAGGGCGGGGGCATGGCGCCGCAGCCCGGCACCTGACCGCGGCCCGTCCTTTCCGGAGTCCGTGGACGCCGCCCTCAGGGGCGGCGTTCCGTTTCCCGCCCCTGCTCCTGCCAGCGCCGCCAGAGGGGAAAGAGCAGCGGCGCGAGGAAGACGACGAGCGCGATGCGGATCAGGTGGTGGGCGGTGACGAAGGCCGGATCGACGCCGAGCGCGAGCGCGATCGTCCCCATCTCGACCACGCCGCCGGGCACGTAGGCGAGCACGAGGGCGACGAAGGGAAGCCCCGTCCAGAGGTGCAGGACGAGCGCGAACAGCGCCGTTATGGCGAACATCAGCAGCGTCAGCCCGAGACCCGCGAGCAGCTGCAGCAGCACGCGCTTCGCCCCGAGCCCGCGGAAGCGGCTGCCGATGGCGGCACCGATCGTGATCTGCGCGAAGATCACCACCTCGCGGGGGACCTGCGCGGTGACGGCCTCGGAGAGATGCAGCCCCGCGCTCAGCAGCATCGGGCCCATGAGTTCCGGCGCCGGCAGCGCGAGACGCCTGGCCACCACGGCACCGGCGACGCCGGCGAGGGCGAGGATCAGGAGATCGCGGAGCTCGGGTGTGCCAGCCGGCACCGCGGGCCGGGGTGCGCCGCCGAGGAGCTCGACGAGGATCGGCGCGAAGGTGACGATCAAGAGCACCCGCGTCGCGTGCACGAGGGCGACGCTGCGCATGTCGGCGCCCATCCGGTCGGAGAGCATGACCATCTCCGACAGCCCGCCGGGTGTTGCGGCGAAGAAGGCGGTGTGCGGCCCGAGCCGCGCGAACCGCCGCAGATAGACGAGACTGATCGCACCCACGAGCAGGACGTAGACGACGAGCAGCCCGACGCTCGGCAGCCACTTTCCGATCAGGGCGAGCCGTCCGGGCTCGAAGCTGCCGCCGATCAGAAGCCCGAGGATGGCGATCACGGTCGAGCGGAGGAGCGGCGGCACGCCGGGTGCGATCCCGGCGAAGGTCGCGGCCGCGGTCGCGAACATGGCACCGAGCAGCCAGCCGAGCGGCACGCCGAGCCAGGTGAACAGCAGGCCGCCCGCACATCCGCTCGCGAGGGCCGTCGCCGGCTCGCGCAGCCGGGCGAACCAGGGAGGTGTGCGCACCGTCTCAGCCGGGAATGTCGTCGAGGCCGGCCATGCGGCAGAGGATCGCCCACTGGTCCGGCGTCACCGGCAGCACCGAGAGCCGCGGCTGGCGGACGAGGGCGAGATCGGCGAGGCGCGGCTCGGCCCTGATCTCCGCGAGCGGCACCTCGCGCGGCAGCTTCGCGACCGGCTCGATGTCGACCCGCACGAAGCGCGGGTCGTCAGGGTCCGGCCAGGCCTCGCGCACCACCCGGACGAGGCCGACGAGCGCCGGATCCTTCACCGAACGGTAGAAGAAGGCGAGGTCGCCGACCTTCATCGCCCGCATGTTGTTCGCCGCCTGGTGGTTCCTGACGCCGTCCCAGTCGGCGCGACCGTCGGCGACCAGCTGGTCCCAGCTGTAATCCCCGGGCTCGGTCTTGAAGATCCAGTACGCCAAGACTCTGCTCCCCCGTCCACGCCCCGCTTGCCCAAGGGCGCGCAGCGCGTCAACATGCCGGCCGCATGCTTCGGGGGAGGATCGGCATGGCCATGCTGGCGCGGCCCGACGGTGCGGCCATATGGCACCATTGCGAGGGCCCGACACGCCCGCACGGGCTCACCTTCGTGTTCTTCAATCCGCTGACGGGCGACTCCTCGGGATGGGAAGCGCGCGTCGCCCCGGCGCTGCGGGAGCGCGGGCACGGCACGCTGCTGTTCGACTACCGCGGTCAGCGGCAGAGCCCGGTCGGGCCGCAGGTGCCGATCGACGCACGGCACATCGTCGGCGACGCGGTCGCGGTGATCGAGGCCGAGGAGCCGGTGCGGCCGGTCTACGTGGGTCTGTCGATCGGCGGCCTGTTCGCGGCGCAGGCGCATCTCGCAGGCGCCCGCGCCCGCGGCATCCTGTTCGTCAACACGTTGCGCGAGGACGGCCCGCGGCTGCGCTGGCTCAACGACGCGCTCTACCGCTGCGCGCTCACGGGCGGCCTCAGGCTGCTGCGCGATCTCTACCTGCCGCTCCTGTTCGGCGAGGAGTGGCTCGCGGCCAACCGCCACGCGTTCCTCTCCGAGCCACCCTACGAGCCCCTGCCGCCGGACCATCCGGATGTCAGGCTTCTCGCGAGCGCGGCCACGGCCGACTGGGATCTCCCCTGGGAGAAGCTGGACGTGCCGACCCTCGTGCTCACCGGGCTCGAGGACCACGTGTTCTACGACGAGACGGTGGTGCGGCGCCTCGCCGCGCGCCTGCCGAACACGCTCCGGGTGGATCTGCCCGGGGTCGGGCATCTGGTTCCGGCCGAGGCGCCCGGGGCGATGGTGGAGGCCTGTCTGGCGCTCGCCGGCCGCATCGCGGAGAGCGCGCCGTGAGCAGAACGGCGCTCTGGCACCGCCACGCCTCGCTCGCCTATCTCGCGGTCTTCGTCGGCGTGATCGGGCACGCGTCTTCGGAGTTCGTCTCGGTCCTCACGGGTCTGCGCGGTCCGGAGGTCTCGGTCTGGCGGTTTTCGATCGGTGCCGCCGGGCTCGTGATCCTGTGCCTGTTCCGGCGCGACACGCGGGATCTGATCGGGCCGCTGCGGCAGGACTTCTGGCCGATCGCGGGCCTCTCGGTGCTCGGATTCGCGGTCGCGTATCTCTTCTTCCACTGGGCGCTCGACTTCGCGACGGTGCCGCAGGTGGCGATCACCGTCACCACCATGCCGATCTTCCTCGCCATCGTGAACCAGTGGCGCACCGGCGAGCGGGTCACGCCGATCAAGTGGGTCACCGGCATCGCCGCCGTGCTCGCCATCGCGGTGCTGATCACCGATGGAGCGCTCGAACAGCTCGCCGGCACCGGCGACGATCTGATCGGCATCCTCATGGCGCTCGGCTGTGCGGTCTTCGGCGGCGCCTTCATGGTCTTCGCGCGGCCCTTCTTCGCGAAGTACGGCGCCCTGCGAATGACCACGCTGTCGATCTCGATCGCGGCGGTGGCGCTGTGGATCGGGGTCGGCCTTTTCTTCGGCATCTGGGTCGACTTCTCGACCCTTTTCGCGCGCACGCCGGGCGAGGCCGCGGCGATCCTCGCGATCGGCCTCTACAACACCACGATCACCCAGTGGCTGTGGCTCGGCGGGCTGGCGGCGGCACCCGACATCGCCCGTGCGGGATATCTCTTCTTCCTCAAGCCGGTGATCGCGGCGCTGCTCGCCCTCGTCTTCCTCGCCCAGCCGGTGACCGCGGTCGACTGGGTGGCGATCGTGGTGATCTGCGGTGCGGTCGCGGTCGAGTTCTTCTGGACCCAGGTGCGCGCCCGCGTGGGGCGCCCCGAAAGGAAGCCCGCATGATCCATTTCACCCCTGCGGAGTTCGCCCGCCGCGGCCGCGCCACGCTCGCCGCCATGGCCGAGGCGGAGCTCGACGCGCTGCTGCTGTTCGACCCGGCGAGCCACTACTGGCTCACCGGCTACGACACCTTCGGCTGGTGTTTCTTCCAGTGCATGGTGCTGCGCTCGGACGGCGAGCTCGTGCTGCTGACGCGGGCGCCCGACCGGCTGCAGGCGCTGCAGACCTCGATCGTCCGCGACGTGAGCATCTGGGTGGACGGCGCCGATGCCGATCCGGTCCGCGAGCTGCGGGCGCTGCTGCGCGAGAAGGGGCTCGCCGGCCGCCGCCTCGGCGTCGAATGGGATACCCACGGCCTCACCTTCGCGAACGGCGAGCGGCTCCGGGCCGGCCTCGCCGGCTTCGCGGAGCTGGCCGACGCCTCGGGGCTCGTGCGGCGGCTGCGCCTCGTCAAGAGCGAGGCCGAGCTCGCCTGCGTGCGCCGGGCGGCGGAACTCGCGGATGCCGCGCTCGATGCGGCGATTGCCCACGCCCGGCCGGGAGCGGACGAGGGTGTGATCCTCGCCCGCATGCACGATGCGATCTTCGAGGGCGACGGCGACTATCCGGCCAACCCCTTCATCATCGGCTCGGGCGAGAAGGCGCTCTTGTGCCGCTACGCCTCGGGGCGGCGCCGGCTGGATGCACGCGACCAGCTCACCCTCGAGTTCGCGGGCGTATTCCGCCAGTATCACGCCTGTCTGATGCGCACGCTCCTCGTCGGTGCCGCGACGGACGCCCACCGGCGCATGTTCGATGCCTGCCTCGAGGCTCTCCTCGCCTGCGAGGAGCGGCTCGTTCCCGGCAACACCATGGGCGATGTCTACGCCGCCCACGCCGCGACCTTCGATCGCCTCGGCTACGGCGACTGCCGCCTCAATGCCTGCGGCTACTCGCTCGGGGCCGTCTACCCGCCCTCCTGGATGGACTGGCCGATGTTCTACGAGGGCAACCCCGAGCCGATCGGGCCGGGCATGGTGTTCTTCCTGCACATGATCCTGTTCGATGCCGCAGGCGGAAACGCGATGACGCTCGGCCGCACCAGCATCGTCGGGCCCCGGGGCGCGGAGCCTTTGTCCCGCCGCCCGCTGGAGCTTGTCGTCCTCTGAACCGGCCACCTTGCCCGGCCCCGCCGGTGTCGGCATATGCGCCGCGAACCGGGCCGGACGGAGGGCGGGCAGTGGCGACGACGGAAGCGCTGCGGGAGGAGGTGGCGGCAGCGGCGGCAGAAGGCGCGCCGGAACCCGGCGAACCGCTCGAGGCGCTTATCGCGACGCTCTCGCAGTGGCTGGCCGAAGCCCGCGAGCGGGCGGCCGAAGAACCCGTGCACAACCCGATCGAGAACGCCTCGATCCGGATCTTCCGGGCGATCCGCGACGGCACCATCGACGATGCGCTGCTCGCCCGCCTCGTGCAGCGGCTGACCGCCGAGGCCTTCCGGGCCCGCGCCGCCCGCATCGCGGCCTATCTCGGCGAACTCGATCCCGAGGCCAACGCCGAGCGGCTGCGCCGCCTGTTCGCGCGTCTGCTCGTCGACGGGGAGGGGAACCCGCTCGGCTTCGAGGAGGTGCGCGCGCGCCTCGCTTCGCCGACCTTCGGCTTCGTCTTCACCGCCCACCCGACGTTTTCACTGGCCGAACGGCTGCAGGAGCTGCTGCTCGCCCTCGCCCTCGGGCGCGACGAAGAGGGCAGGCCGCTCGATGCGGCGAAGCGCGCGGCGCTCCTCGCCGAGATCGAGACCGTGCCGCACCGGCCGGACGCGGATCTGTCGCTCGAAGCGGAACAGGCGCGCGCGCTGCGCGCGGTGGCCCGCCTCGCGTCCGCGATCCGCCGCGCGCACGGCATCCTCGCCGATCTGCTCGCCGAGGCCTTTCCCGACCGCTGGACCGGGATCCGCCCGCGGCTCGTCACGGTGGCGAGCTGGGTCGGCTACGACATCGACGGCCGCGCCGACATCGGCTGGGCGCGCACGCTCGCGCGGCGACTCTCGGCGCGCCTCGTCCAGCTCGTCCACTACCGCGACACGCTCGCGGCACTGCGCGGCCGCCTCGGACCCGACGACCCGGCTTCCGCCCTGCTCGATCTCGCCGTCGCGCGCCTCACGCTCGCGGTCCGCACTACCCGCGAGCGGATCGGGTTCTTCGAGAACCTCGGCACGGCGGTCGGGCGCGAGCGCGAAGCCGAGCTCGCCGCGGTCTCGCGCGACATGGTCGAGCACCGCGCCGTGGCCCTCGCCGACCGGCGCGAACTGCTGGATTTGCTCGGGCGGGCGCTCGCCGCCGTGCGCGACGGCACGGTGCGGCGCGAGCTCTGGGTGCTCGCGGCCGAGGTGGAGGGTGCCGGGCTCGCCGCCGCCGGCACGCATCTGCGGATCAACGCCCTGCAGCTGCACAACGCCGTCCGCCATCTCGTCGGTCTCAGGCACGCGCCGGACGATCCGACCTGGCGGCTCACCTATCTCGAGGCGATCGCCGACCGCTGCCGCGAGGTCGAGCCGGCGAACGTCCACTTCGGCTCGCTCCTGCACGAGAAGGCGACCGCGCGCCGGATGCTGATGCTGTGCGCGCAGATGCTGAAATTCGTGGATGCCGGCGAGCCGATCCGCCTCTTGATCGCCGAGTGCGAGACGGCCTTCACCATCCTCTCCGCCCTCTACCTCGCGCGCCTGTTCGGCATCGACGACCGGATCGACATCTCCCCCCTGTTCGAGACCCGCAAGGCGCTGGAGCGGGGTGCGGCGATCCTCGACGAGGCGCTCGCCTGCGCCCCCTTCGCCGAATACGTGCGGCGGCGGGGGCGGCTCTGCATCGAGACCGGTTTCTCGGATGCCGGCCGCTACATGGGCCAGACCGCGGCCTCGGTGGCGATCGAGCGCATCCGCATCGGCGTCGCCGAGGTGCTGGCGAAGCACGGGCTCACGGATGTCGAGCTCGTCGTCTTCGACACGCACGGCGAGAGCATCGGCCGCGGCGCCCATCCGGACAGTCTCGCCGACCGCCTGCTCTACTACGACACGCCCTGGAGCCGCAGCATCTTCGCCCGCCACGGCATCCGCCAGCGCGAGGAGGTGAGCTTCCAGGGCGGCGACGGCTATCTCTTCTTCCTGCGCGACGAGACCGCCTTCGCCGTGCTCTGCCGGTGCCTCGAACACCGGCTCGAACCTCTGCCGGCGGAGCCCGATCCCTTCTACGACGAGCGCGGCTACGTCGACGAATTCTTCGCCGCGATCCGCCAGTTCAACCGGCGCCTGCTCGACGATCCCTGCTACGCCACCTTCCTCGGCACATGGGGCACGGGCATGCTCTATCCCACGGGCTCGCGCGCGGTGCGGCGGCAGCACGAGCGCTCGGGGCCGGCCAATCTCGAGCACCCGTCGCAGCTGCGGGCGATCCCGCACAATGCGATCCTCCACCAGCTCGGCATCCTCGTCCACGTCACGGGCGGCGTCGGCCAGGCGATCGCCAAGGATCCCGCGGCCTTCGCCCGCATGTACCGGGAGAGCCCGCGCTTCCGCCGGCTGATGACGATGGTCGAGCATGCCTTCAAGTTCACCGACCCGCAGGTGACGCGGGCCTACATCGACCTCTGGGACGCGGAGGCGTGGCTGCATCTCTCGGCCTGTCGCCCCGATGCCGCCCACGCGGCCGCCTCGCGTCGGGTCGCCGACCTGCTCGAGCTCGCCGACCGCCACGACCGCCTCGCCCGCGTCTTCCGCTTCATGCTCCGCGACCATCTCGATCTCGCGAGCGCCCTGCGCGAGCACCGCCGGCGCGCCCGCCGGGCCGGCGAGGAGCCGATCGCGGTCGATCCGGCGACGCGCGACAATCTGCACCTGCTGCACGCCACCCGCCTCGCCGTGCTGCGGGCGATGATGTCGCGGGCGGTCGAGATCCCCGACTTCAGCGACCGCCACGCGGTGACCCACGACGAACTCGTGCTCCGCATCTTCCGCCTCGACGTCGAGGCGACGCTGGAGCTGCTGGCCGAGATCTTCCCGATCGAGGAAGGGGAGGGGGAGACCTTCGACTATGGCGAGCCGGCGACCTATGGCGAGGCCGGTCCGACCTCCTACGACCGCGAGCACGCGCTGTTCCTGCGGCCGCTCGCGCGCTGGTACGAGCTGGTCCGCCGCATCGGCACCGGCATCGTCCACCACGTCGGCGCGGTCGGCTGAGGAGGCCGCCGCGACATCCCACCGCGCCGCCGCTCTCCGCGTGCCGGACGGACGGCGCGGAGGACGGTGTGTCCCCCGGGCCGCATCGGTGTGTGCCGTGACCGGCCTCCCGGACGCTTGCGGTTGAGACCGCGCACCGGCTGTGGGAAAGTTGCCGCACGTGGCCCGTGGCCCGGCGTCGACGGGGTACGCGGCGTCGACAGGCCGCGCGAGGATATCGGAAACGCTTCATGGCGCGTCTGCTGCTGGCACGACCGCTGCGACGGCTCGCGGCACCGGGCTCGCCGGTCGACCGGCTGCTGCGAGGGATCGAGACTGCTTCCGTGGCCGCCGTGTTCGCGCTCGCGCAGCGGCTTTCTCCAGAACAGGCCTCCGCGCTCGGCGGCGCGCTGGTCGCGCGCATCGGCCCGCGCCTGCGCAAACACCGGCTGATCGAGCGCAATCTGGCGATCGCCTTTCCCGACCGCGACGCCGCCTGGCGGCGGGCGACGGCGCGCGAGGTCTGGCGGCACATCGGCCGCACGCTCGGCGAATATCCGCACATCCCGCGGATCACGGGACGCGAACGCGCGGACCGCTTCGAGTTCCGGGCGACCTTCCCGCTTTCGGAGATCCGGAGCTCGCGGCGCGGCTTCGTGCTCGTCGGCATGCACGCCGCCAACTGGAACCTGCACGCGGTGGCGGGCGCGCTCGCCGGCTTTCCGCTCGACGTCGTCTACGCGACGCAGAAGAACGCCTCGCTCGAGCGCCTCGTCGCGCGCTATCGGGACACCATGCCCTGCGGCTTCGTACACGTGCGCGACACGGTCCGCCGCGGTCTCGCCGGGCTCGCGGCCGGCCGGTCGCTCGGGCTCTTCGTCGATCACCGCATCGACACGGGCGAGCCCGTGACCTTCTTCGGCCATCCCGCACCGACCACGATCGTGCCGGCCCGCCTCGCCGACCGTGTCGACACGGGGCTGGTCCCGGTGCGCCTCGAGCGGCTCGAAGGCGTGCGCTTCCGCCTCACCCTCGAGGATCCGGTCCGACCCGACCGGGCGTTGCGCGATCCCCGCGATCGCGCCGTCGAGATGATGGAACGGGTCCACCGCGCGTTCGAACGCTGGGTCCGCGAGCGGCCCGACGAGTGGTTCTGCGTCAAGCGGCGCTGGCCGAAACCGCTGTTCCGGGCGACGGACGGGGTCGTGGCGGCAGCGCGTGTCGCCGCAGCCGGCGCCTGAGCGGTCCGTGGCCTCCCCGCATCTGCGCCGTTACGGTTTCGCGGCCTTCGGGCTCGCCGTTGCCGCCGTGCTCTGGGTCTGGCACGCGACGGCACCCCTCTTCGTGATCCACCACGCGCCTTCGACCTTCGGCGCCCGCGCCGGAGCCTTCACGCTCAACGTCACGGGCCGCCTCGCCTGGCGTGCGACGGCCGCCTCCTGGCGCCTCGACGACGGTCCGTCGCACCCCCTGCGGCACTCCCCGCCGCGAGTGCCGGTGCCGGAGTTCGTCGTCGAGATCCCGCCCGACGGGCTCGAGCCGGGCGTCCACCGGCTGGTGATCGAGGCGACCGCTCCGCTCCGCCCCGCCGAGCGCAGGGAGCTCGTCTTCCGCTACGACCCGACACCGCCCGCCGCGACCGTGGTCCGGCGCTGGGAACCTGCGGAGGAGCTCGACGTGCAGGACGGGTCGTTCCAGCGCCTGCGCGGCGCGGACGGCCGGTGGTGGGTGCGGCCGGTGCCGGGCTCCGAGGGCTGGGACCGGACCATTGTCGCGAGCGGCGCCTTCGCCGGCGCCCGGCGGGTCACGACCCGTCTCGTCTTCCGCTACGCCGTGGCGGAGCGCGGCCGCTTCGGCTTCGGAGTGTTCCCGCTCTGGGGTGGCCGCCCGGAGGCGGGCGACGTCCGCCCGGCCCGCGGCTGGCGCTTCGGGCTTCTCTGGTACTACGGCGTGCTGCGCGCTGTCGGCACCGGCTTTTCCGAGCGCATCGGCGACGGGCCGGACGTCTGGGTCACGAACTATCGCAATTTCGCGCTCGAGCCGGGGCGCGTCTACCTGCTTCGCACGGAAGCCTGGCCGGAGCCGGCCGCCCGCGGCCGCACCCGCTGGTGGGTGCGGGCGAAGTGGTGGCCCGAGGGTTCCCCGGAGCCGGACGTCTGGCTCGCCGTCAGTGACGACCAGGGTGCGCCGCTCGCCGATCTCCCCTATGGCGTCGCTCTTTTCGCGCACTACAGTCAGGTGGAGTTCGGCGAGACCGTGGTCGAGCCGCTCGCCCCGCCCTGGCCGCGCGGGCCGCTCGACCCCTGGCCCGGGGGCTGACCGCGCTTGCGGATCGCGCAGATCTACCCGCACGCCCGCATCGGCGGCGATCCGCCGACGGCCTCCGACGCCATCTCCATCGTCCAGCTCGCGCTCTGCCGGGAACTCGCGGACCGGCACGCGGTGCTGGCCGTCGTCCGCCGCTTCCCCGGCGAAGCGGAGCGCGAACGCGCCGGCGGCTTCGAACTCGCGCGGATCGCGCCGGGTCCGGACCGGCTCCTGAACCTCGGCCGCCTGCTCGACGGCCGCCTGTTCTCCTGGCAGCGGCCGTTCCGCACCCGCGGCCTCTACGGCCGCTTCTTCGCCCGCCACACGGTCCGGCTGCTGCGCGAGTGGCGGCCGGATGTCGTCCATCTGCATGGGACCGCGGCGATCGCACCGGTGCTCGCGCGCCGGCTGCCGGACGTTCCGCTCCTGCTGCACGTCCACGACCATTCGCTCGCCGAACTCGATCGCGACTGGGCCAGGCACTGTCTCGGCTGTTGTGATCTGGTGCTCTGCTGCAGCGCTTGCGTCGCGGACCGCCTGCGCGCGCGCTTTCCGGATCTCGCTCCCCGCATCCAGGTGCTCTGGAACGGCGTCGACGAGGTCTTCCTCGGCCGCGCGGCCGATACCGGAGGCTCGCGCGACGTGCTGTTCGCCGGCAGGCTCGCGCCCGAGAAGGGCGTGCACCTGTTGATCGAGGCCTTCGCCCGCCTCTCGCCCTCTTTCCCGGAAAGCCGGCTCCGGCTCGTCGGCCCGGACAGCTACTCGCCGCCGGAATTCGTCGACCCCGAAGCGGGGGAGGCGGTGACCGCGGCGCTCCGCCGCTGGACCACCGATCCGAAGGCCTACGCCCGCCATCTACGCGCGCTCGCCGCTCCGCTCGGGGACCGGGTGCGCTTCGAGGGGCCGACCGACTACCGCGGCGTTGCGGCGGCGATGCGCGAGGCGGCGGTGTTCGCCTTTCCCTCGCTCTGGCACGAGCCTTTCGGCATGCCGGTCGTGGAGGCCATGGCAGCCGGTCTGCCGGTGGTCGCCACCCGGGCCGGCGCGTTTGCCGAGACGGTCGAGGACGGGCGGACCGGGCTGCTGGTCGAGCGCGGAGACGTCGACGAACTGGCGGGCGCGCTGGCGCGCCTGCTCGCGAACCCGGAACTGCGGCGGCGCATGGCCGCGGCGGGTCGCGAGCGCGCGTTCCGCCTGTTCACCTGGCCCGCGATCACGCGGCAGCTCGAGGAGGCCTATGCCAGCGCCCGCCAGGCCTCGGCGAAGGCACGGGCCCGCTCCGCCACCTCCGAAGCCGGCGCACCGGGCCGGTAGAGGGCGGAGCCGAGCCCGAACCCGTCCGCGCCGGCCTCGCGGTACGGGCGCAGCTTTTCCGGCGTGATCCCGCCGACCGGGAACAGCAGCACCTCCTTCGGCAGGACGGCGCGGATCGCGCGGACCGCCGCCGGCGAGACGATCTCGGCCGGGAACAGCTTGAGCCCGTGCGCGCCCGCGTGCAGCGCCTCGAAACATTCGCTCGGCGTCGTCGCGCCGGGGACGACGATCATCCCCTCGGCGACGGCGTGCCGGATCACCGTCGTGCTCGTGTGCGGCATCACCACGATCCGGCCGCCGGCGCGCCGCACCTCGTCCACCTCGGCGGTGCGACTCACCGTGCCCGCGCCGACCAGCGCATCGTCGCCGAACCGGCGCGCCAGCGCGGCGATGCTGTCGAGCGGTCGGGGCGAGTTCAGCGGCACCTCGAGGATCCGGAAGCCGACCTCGAACAGCGCCTCGCCGACGGCGAGCGCGTCGCCGGGCGGAAGCCCGCGCAGGACGGCGAAGAAGGGCAGGGGGCCGAGCCAGGGACGCAGATCGGTCATTCGATGGCACTCTCTTCGAGATCGGCAATGGCCATGCGGTGCAGTCTCGCGGACTCGCTGCCGAAGCAGCAGAAGATCACGGTCTTCGGCCGTTCGTTCCGTTCGAGGAACTCCGCCACCGTGCGCACCGCGACGCGTGCCGCCCGGTCCGGCGGAAAGCCGTAGACGCCGGTGGAGATCGCGGGGAAGGCGATGCTGTCGATGTCCCCGTGATCGCGGGCGACTTCGAGCGAACGGCGATAGGCCGAGGCGAGCAGCTGGTCTTCGCCCCGGTCGCCGCCGTGCCACACCGGCCCGACGGCGTGGATCACGTACTTCGCCCTGAGCCGGTAGCCCCTCGTGAGCTTCGCATCGCCGGTCGGGCAGCCGCCGAGCTTCCGGCATTCCTCCTCGAGCTCGGGTCCCGCCGTGCGGTGGATCGCGCCGCACACCCCGCCGCCGCGCCGCAGCTCCGGATTGGCCGCGTTCACGATCGCGTCGACGTCGAGCTGGGTGATGTCGCCCTCGACGACCCGCATGCGCTTCAGCGTCGACAGATGGATCTGCGGCACGACGCACCTCCCGGCTGTCTTCGCCCTTGCCCGGGCCTGTCCCACATGCAGATGATGGGGTCCGACGGCTCGAAGCACAAGCGCCCGAAGGAGTGATGCAGCTGCCTCCCCTCGTGGTCCGGGTGAGCGCCGGGCAGCGCCGGCGTCACAAGATCCGCAACATCCTCCACTCGCTGCTGCTGCTCGCCGGCATGGTCGCGATCCTCGGCGTCAGCGCCTTCGCGATCTGGGGCGGGGAGGGCGTCGTCTGGGCCGTTCTCGGCGGCGCTCTCGGCTTCCTCCTGAGCCCGACCGTACCGCCCGAGTGGGTGATGCGCATGTACGATGCCGAGCCGATCCGGCCCCGCGACGCGCCGGAGCTGCACGAGCTCGTCGCCATGCTGTCGCGACGGGCGGAGCTGCCCCGCCCGCCGGCCGTCTGGTGGATCCCGAGCCCGATCCTCAACGCCTTCGCCGTCGGCAGCCCCGACCGGGCAGCGATCGCGTTGACCGACGCGCTCCTGCGCACGCTCACGCTGCGCGAGCTCGCCGGCGTCCTCGCCCACGAGATCAGTCACATACGCAACAACGATCTGTGGATCATGCAGCTCGCCGACGTCATGAGCCGGTTCACGAGCCTGCTGTCCTGGATGGGGCAGTTCCTGCTGATCCTGAATGTCCCGCTGATGCTCACCGGCCATGCGACGGTGTCGTGGCTCGCCGTGCTGGTGCTGATCTTCGCGCCCACCATCATGGCGCTGCTCCAGCTCGCGCTGTCGCGGGCGCGCGAGTTCGACGCCGATCTCGACGCCGCGGGCCTCACCGGCGATCCCGCCGGCCTCGCTTCGGCGCTCGAAAAGCTCGAACGCTACCAGGGGCGGTTCTGGGAGGAGATCTTCCTGCCCGGCCGTCGGATTCCCGAGCCGTCGCTGCTGCGCACCCATCCGCCGACGGAGGAACGGATCCGGCGGCTGCTGTCGCTCTACGAGGCGACCCCGGTGGAGGAGATCGAGCGGCAGCTCAGCTTGCCGGAGCGGCTCGCGCTGCCCGGGCATTTCGTGCCCGCCGGCGGGCGGCCGCGCTTCCGGCGCATGGGCGTCTGGTACTGATCAGCCGGCCGTCGCGGTGCCGAACATCACGTCCCGCCCGGGAGCCGCCCCGAGCAGTGCCCGGGTGTAGGGGTGCTTCGGCCTGCGGAACACCTCGTGGGTCGGCCCCTGTTCGACGATCTCGCCGCGCTGCATGACGAGGATCCGGTCGCAGATCTTCGCCGCCACCCGGAGATCGTGGGTGATGAACAGGAGCGCGAGATCGAAGCGGCGCTTCACCTCGTCGAGCAGTTCGAGCACCTGCGCCTGCACGGAGACGTCGAGGGCCGAGACGGCTTCGTCGGCGATCAGCACCTTCGGCTCGAGGGCGAGCGCGCGCGCGATGCACAGGCGCTGCCGCTGACCGCCCGAGAACTGGTGCGGATAGCGGTCGAGGGCGTCGGGTGACATGCGCACGACGCGCAGCAGCTCGCGCGCGCGGGCGAGCGCCTCGGCCCTCGGGACGCCGAAGTTCATCGGCCCCTCGACGATGGACTGGCCGACCGTCCGCCGGGGATTGAGCGAGCGGTAGGGATCCTGGAAGACGATCTGCACGTCGCGGCGCAGCTGCCGGTCGACGCGGCGAGAGCCGGCCGCAAACCGGTGGCCGACGATCTCGACCTCGCCGGCGGTGGGCTCGAGCAGCCGCACGATGCAGCGCGCGAGCGTGCTCTTCCCCGAGCCGGATTCGCCGACCACCCCGACGGTCTCGCCGTGCCGGACCTCGAAGCTCGCACCCCTGACCGCCTCCACCCGCCGCCGCACGCCGAACCAGCCGCGTTCCTCGAACACCTTGCGGAGATCGCGCACGATCAGGGCCGCAGGCTTGCCGACCGGCGGACGCTCGGGCGGGGTGAGGCTCGGCACCGAGGCGATCAGCATGCGCGTGTAGGGATGCTGCGGGCGGAAGAGCACGTCGCGCACGGGGCCCTGCTCGACGACCCGGCCCTCCTGCATCACCACGACCCGGTCGGCGATCTCCGCCACCACGCCGAAGTCGTGGGTGATGAACAGGACGGCCGTGCCGTGGCGGCGCTGCAGGTCGCGGATCAGCTGCAGGATCTGCGCCTGGGTGGTGACGTCGAGCGCGGTCGTCGGCTCGTCGGCCACGAGCAGCGCAGGCTCGAGAATGAGCGCCATGGCGATCATCACCCGCTGGCGCTGCCCGCCGGAGAGCTGGTGCGGAAAGGCGTCGTAGAGGTGCTCGGGGTCCGGAAGCGCCACCTCGCGCATCGCCTCGATCACCTTCGCCCGGCGTGCGGCGGCATCGAGATCGGTGTGGATCTCCAGCACTTCGGCGATCTGCGCGCCCACGGTGAGCACCGGGTTGAGGGCCGTCATGGGCTCCTGGAAGATCATCGCCATGCGGCGGGCCCGAAGCCGCCGCAGCTCGCGCTCGGGCCGGCCGAGCAGGTTCTCGCCCTCGAGCCGCACTTCGCCGGCGACGGGCACGAGGGCCTCCGGCAGCAGCCCGAGGACGGTGTAGGCCGTGACGGACTTCCCCGAGCCGGATTCGCCGACGACGCACACGATCTCGCCAGAAGCGACGTCGAAACTGACGTCCTCGACGGCGAACGGCCGGTCGGCCCGCTCCGGCAGCCGGACGGTGAGGCCGCGGACTTCGAGGACGTTGCCGCGGGTCCCGTTCATCGCATCTGCCGCGCGATGCGCGGATCGAGGGTGTCGCGCAGACCATCGCCGACGGTGTTGACGGCGAGCACGGTGAGCGCGAGGCAGAGGCCGGGAAAGAAGATGATCCAGGGGGTGAGCTGGAAATAGGTGCGGCCTTCCGACATGATGTTGCCCCAGCTCGGGATCTCCGGCGGGATGCCGGCGCCGAGGAAGCCGAGGATCGCCTCGGTCAGCATCGCCGAGCCGCAGATGTAGGTGGCCTGGACGATCAGCGGAGCGACGGTGTTCGGCAGCACGTGGCGGGTCAGGATCAGCGGCACGGGCGTACCGACGGCGATCGCCGCCTCGACATAGGGCTCCTCGCGCACGCTCAGCACCACCGAACGCACGAGGCGGACGACGCGCGGGATCTCCGGGACGACGATGGCGACGATCACGGTGACGAGGGTGGCACCCGAAACCGAGACGAGCGCGATCGCGAGCAGGATGCCGGGGATCGCCATCAGTCCGTCCATGGCCCGCATCACCGGCTGATCGAGGGCCCGCACATAGCCGGCCAGGAGCCCGATGACGAGGCCCAGGACGACGGCGCAGACGGCGACCGCGAGCCCGACCACGAGCGAGACGCGGGCGCCCCAGACCACCCGGGCGAACACGTCGCGACCGAGGAAGTCGGTGCCGAACCAGTACTCGCCTCCGGGCGGCCGCAGGCGGGCGGTGGGCGTGATGGCGAACGGGTCGGGCACGAACCAGGGGGCGAACACGGCGAGCACCGCCATGGCCAGCAGCAGGCCGCCACCGAGCAGGATCGACGGATGGGAAAAGACGAGGCTCGCGAGCGACGGTTCGCCCCCGCGGACCGCGGGTTCTTCGAGCCGTGGAACGGTCGGCGTGCTCAATAGCGGATCCTCGGATCGAACACCGTGTAGAGCAGGTCGATGGCGAGGTTGATCAGGATGTAGACGAAGCTGAAGAGCAGGATCAGCCCCTGGATGATGGGATAGTCGCGTTTGAGGACCGCATCCAGCACGAGACGGCCGAGGCCCGGAATGTTGTAGACGCTCTCGGTGACGACGACGCCGCCGATCAGCAGCGCGACGCCGAGACCGACGACCGTGACGATCGGCACGGCGGCGTTCCGGAGCACGTGGCGGGTCATGACGAGGAGCTCGCGCTGGCCCTTGGCGCGGGCCGTCCGCACATAGTCCTCGTGCAGGACGTCCATGACCGTGGCCCGGGTGATGCGCGCGATCAGGGCGATGAAGATCACGCTGAGGGTGAGTGTCGGCAGGGTGATGTGGCGCAGGAACGGCCAGAGCCCGTCCGTGAACGGGCTCCTGTAGCCCTGGACGGGAAGCGCCCCGATCCGCATGGCGAAGACATAGATCAGGATGTAGCCGAGGACGAAGACCGGCACGCTGAAGCCCGCGACCGAGAACAGCATGACGAAGCGGTCGAGGGCCCGGCCGGCGCGCCAGGCAGCGAGCGTGCCGAGGGGAACCGCGACCAGCACCGAGAACAGGATCGTCGTCAGCGAGAGCAGCAGCGTCGGCTCGAGGCGCTGGCCGATCAGCGTCGTGACGGGGAGGTTGGTGAAGATCGAGGTGCCGAGGTCACCCGAAAGGATCTGCGCGAGCCAGCGCGCGAACTGCACGTGGATCGGGGCATCGAGGCCGAGCTGCGCGCGGATCCGGGCGATCTCCTCGGCGGTCGCGTAGTCCCCGGCGATCACCGCCGCCGGATCGCCCGGCGTCAGCCGCAGGACGAGGAAGACGACGAGCACCACCACCGCCATGACCGGGATGGTGGCGAGCAGCCGGCGGAGGACGTAGGCCCACATGAGCACTTACCGCAGCGCTCCCGCGACGTCCGCGGACGCCGCGGGAGCCACGGGCTTCACTGCTTGTCGACGTTCCACAGGAAGAACACCGGCGAGCGGATCAGGCCCGTGACATTGCTGCGGTAGGCCACGGGCGTGAAGAACTGGCCGATGTGCCCGGAGGCGGCGATCGCCAGGAGACGCTCCTGCGCCTTCGTCGCCCACATCTTCCGTTCCTCCGGCGTCTGGGCGCGGGCGAAGGCGGCACGCGCCGCCTCGAGCTCCGCGTCCGAGGGCCAGCCGAACCAGCCCTTGTCCGGGTTGCCGGAAAACGCGATGGCGGTCGGATCGATGACATCGGCGCCGATCCACCAGGTGTGGAACATGTTCCAGCCACCCTCGGACGGTGCCTCGCGCTTGGCGCGTCGCGAGGTCAGTGTCGACCAGTCCATGGCCTGCACGTCTACATTCATGCCGATGCGGCGCAGCCGGTCGGCCGTCACCTGGGTGAAGGCCGAGAGCAGCGGGATGTCGGTCGGGTGCAGGATCACGACCGGGGTGCCGTCGTACCCCGCCGCCTGCAGCGCCGCCTTCGCCTTTTCGAGGTCCCCGACCTGCAGGATCTCCGAACCCGCGTCGTTCTCGTACGGCGTGCCGCAGGGATAGACGCTGTAGCAGGTGCGCCAGTACTTCGGATCCCCCACCGCCGCCGTCATGTACTCTTCCTGCCGGATCGACATCATGACGGCCCGCCGGATATCGACGTTGTCGAATGGCGGATGCAGGTGATTGAAGCGCATGAAGCCGATGTTGCCGATCGGGTTGACGACATCGACGACGACTTCGGGATTGCCCTCCAGCAGCGGCACCAGATCGTTGGCCGGCTGTTCGAAGATGTCGACCTCGCCGGCGAGCAGCGCATTCAGCGCCGTGGTCTGGTCGGGGAAGTAGAGCCATTCGACCCGGTCGACCTTCGCCAGCTTGCCGCCGGCCGCAGCCGACGGAGGTTCGTCACGCGGCACGTAATCGGCGAACCTCTCGTAGACGACCTTCGCACCCGGCACCCATTCGTCGGCCTTGAACACATAGGGCCCCGAGCCGACGTAGTCCTGGATCTGCTCGAACGGATCGGTTTCGGCGACCCGCTTCGGCATCATGAAGGGCACGTTCGAGCTGATCTTGCCGATCGACTCCAGCACGAGGCCGTAGGGCTCGGAGAGCTTCATGACGATGGTGCGATCGTCCGGAGCCTCGAGGCTCGCGACCACGCCCATCAGCAGCTGGCCCATGCCGTCCCGTGCGCCCCAGCGCTTCAGGGACGCGATGCAGTCTTCGGCGGTGACGGGTGTACCGTCGTGCCACTTCAGCCCGTCGCGCAGCACGAAGGTCCAGGTCAGACGATCCTCCGACACCGACCATTCGCCGACCATCTGCGGCTGCGGCTCGAACTGCTCGTTCATGGCGAACAGCGTGTCGTAGATCATGTAGCCGTGGTTGCGGCTGATGTACGCCGTGGTCCAGATCGGATCGAGATTCTTGAGATCGGCGTGCGGGATCACCCGCAGCACCTTCTCCGCCTGCGCCGGCCCCGCACCGGCCAGGGCGACGGCAGCGGCGACGCCGGTTGCGAACAGACGGGCGATCCCGCCCGGAGCCAGTCTCATCTTCGCCTCCCTCCTCGAGGACGCCCAAGCACTGCCCGCGGCCGCGGCCGCTGTCAACCGGCGGCACCTCCCCGCGCGCGCCTCCCGACCCCCGGCTTCGCGCTGGCACGACGGGGATCCGCCGCGCGGCGGCGGGCTGCCGGCAGCGTCTGCGCGAGACCCGGCAACGGCGCCGTCCCGGGTGCCGGCCCGACCGCGCCGAGGGGCAGCCGGTCGCTGCGGTCCGGCTGGAACAGCCACGACACCGCGCCTTCCTGCAGACGCGGGGCGAACCAGGAATCGACGATCGGGCTCAGCGGGGACACCCCGGCGCCGACCGCGCGCGGCAGCACCGGCGCGAAGAGCCGCCGCAACCGGCCGTCGAACCGCGGCCTCCATGGCCGCAGCGCGAACCCCGCCCGTACCGCCGCCACGAGCAGGAGCCCGAACTGCGCCACCCCCGCTGCGAACACCCTCCGGGCGAGGACACGCGCCGCGCCGGCGGTGAACCTCGCGGGCCCGGAGCGACCCGCCGAGCGACACGGGCGCGCGCGTGTCTTCTGCGGTCCGCAGCCGTCGTTCACTGCAGGAGGCGCAGGAGGTTCTGCGGCATCTGATTGGCCTGGGCGAGCATCGCCACGCCCGCCTGGGTGAGGACCTGGAGCGAGGTGAATTTCGTCATCTCCGCCGCCATGTCGACATCGAGGAGGGTGGAGCGCGCCGCGTCGAGATTCTCGATCGAGGTCGCGAGATTGGCCGAGGCGAACTCGAAGCGCGACATCAGCGCGCCGAGGTTGGCCCGCGCCTCGTTCACCGTCTCGATCGCGGTGTCGATGGCGTTGCCGGCGGCAACCGCGCTGGTGGCCGTCGTCACGTCGGTGCCCGAGAGCGAAAGGGCGCTCGCAGAGATGTCGGCGATGTTCACCGCGATGGTATCGGACGCGGCGACGCCGACCTGGAAGGTGAGGGTGCCGCTGCCGGCCACGGCGAAGGTGCCGAAGCCGGAGGTGCCGTTCGTGTTCGAGAAGTCGAAGTTCGAGGCCGAAATCTCGATCCCGAGATTGTCGAAGCGGAAGGACTTGTCGATCACCCTGTCGCTGGCGCCGTGGGTGAAGGTCACCGTGTCGGAGAGGGTGCCGTTGGAGATGGTGAAGGTGCCGAGGCTGGCCGAAGAATTGTAGCTGTAGCTGAGCGTGTAGGTGGTGGTGCCGCTGGTGCCGGCCGGCTGCGGCGCGTCGCCCACCAGCCGCACGTCGAGGCCGAGGGAGGTGATGCCGGCGGCGACCGAATCGATCGACTTGCCGGCCGAGCCGTCGAGGAGGACGGCCCCGTTGAACTTGGTCTGGGTAGCGATGTCGTCGATCTGCTGGCGCAGCTGCTGGTATTCCTGGTCGAGGAAGGCGCGCTCGCTGTCCGTCACCGAGCCGGACTGGGCCTGCACCGCCAGCGCCTTCATGCGCTGCAGGATGTCGGCGACCTTCGCCATGCCGCCATCCGCCACCTGCAGCAGGCTCGAGCCCTGGGCCGCGTTCTGCGCAGCCTGCCGGAGAGCGGTCACATCGGCCTTGACCTTGGTGCCAACGGCGAGCGAGGCGGCGTCGTCGGAGGCCTTGACGATGCGGGAGCCGCTCGAGAGCTTGGCGAGCGAGCTCGAGGCGGCGGACTGGTTCGCGGCGAGATAGCGGAGCGCCGTGTTGGCCGCGGTGTTGGTCGTGCCGGTGAGTGCCATGGTTCATACCTCCGTGTCGAAGACTGGATCTCTCATGCCGGGTGTTTGGACGCTGCGGCACGGCGCCCGGATGGGGCTTCCCTCGCTCCGCTTCCGCGCATGCCCGGACGCAGGCGTGGCCGGTCGCGCGCGCCCCCGCTGCCGCCGGGCACTGCATGCGACGGCGACCTCATGGCCCGGTTCTCTCACCTGCGCGGCGAGTCGGCCGCCGGGCCGGTCGTGGCCAGTGAGGGGTCGGCCTCGCGGGATCGTCACGTCCATGTCCTTTCCGCATGCGCGGCTGCGGGGTCCGGCCCGGCGGCGCAGCGTCGGGCGAGGTCGGAGAGTGCATCCTCGAACGCCCGTGCGAGGCCGGCCGCATCCATGAGGGGAGAAGCGACCAGTTCGTGCCGCAGGCGCCAGCGCAGGTGTTCGAGCAGCTGCGGCAGGCCGGCGAGCTGGACCGCGGTGGCCACATAGTCGTCCGGATCGCGGGCGATTCCGGCGACGAAACCGGCCGCGTGGAGCAGGCTGGTCCCGACTCGGGCCGCGTGACGTTCGCCCGTCAGGGTGACGACCGGGACGCCCATCCAGAGAGCTTCGCAGGTCGTCGTCGTGCCGTTGTAGGGGAACGTATCGAGAGCGATGTCGACCTCCCGGTAGGTCTCCAGATGCGGGACCAGCCCCGGGGCGCGGTCGAGGAAGACAATGCGCCCGGGATCGACGCCACGCTCCTTGAACCAGCCGCGGATCCGCTCCTGCACCGACACGAGTCCCGTGACGTCGTGCTTGAGGACGAGGCGGGAGCCCGGGACGGCCCGGAGGATCCGCGCCCAGAGGTCCGCGACCCGCGGGTTCAGCTTGGCCACATTGTTGAACGAACCGAACGAAATGCCGCCGCGTGCGAGGCACGGGGGCGGAGCGACGGGCGGCCAGGCGTCCGGCTCGTAGGTCAGAAAGCAGCGATCCAGCCGGACGAGGCGCTCGACCGCGTGGCTCTCGGCGCCCTCCGGATCGGTGATCCGATCGACGATGCGGGCATCCATGGAGGTGAGGCCGGTGGTGTTGGGGTAACCCAGATAGGTGACCTGGACGGGCGCCACGCGGCTCGTGAAGAGCGGCAGCCGGTTGTCCGAGGTGTGGCCGGCGAGATCGACGAGCACGTCGATTCCGTCCTCGGCCACCCAGGCCGCCACCTCGCTGTCGCGCGCGCGCGCGATGTCGCGCCAGCGTTCGGCGACCTCGCGGAACTGCTCGGTGACCCGGTCCGGATTCCGGACATTGCTGTAGCAGGTGACCTCGAAACGGCTCCGGTCGAGTGCACGGAGCAGGGGCAGGAGGAAGAAGGAGACCGAGTGGGCCCGGAAATCCGGAGAAACCAGCCCGAGCCGCAGCCGGGGGCCCGGGCGGCGTCGGACCACAGCCGCGTTCCGGGTCCGTCCGCCGAACCTGAGATCCCATTCCCGATGGGCGTGACAGAGCGTTTCGCCATCGAGGTCGGGGTCGTAGTTCAGGTCGAAGAGATAGGTGGAGTACTCCGCAGGCCCGGCATCGGCCCTTCCGACTGCTCGCCGGAGATCGCGAAGACCTTCGAGGCGGCAGGAAACGACACGAAGATGCCCGAGCATGCCGAGGGCCAGCGAGGGCCCCGGACGCTTCCCGACGAATTCGAGCAGATGCAGCTCGGCCTCCTCGAGATCGCGCCCGAGGGTGAGCGCGACGCCGAGGCCCTGCCGCGCCTCGAGCTCAGCGGGCCGCTCGCGGAGCACCTCGCGGTAGGCGGCGGCCGCCTCCGTGAGCCGGCCTTCGGCGAGCGCGACGTGGCCGCGGGTCAGGGCCACATCGGCGGCCGCCTCCGCGGGCACCGTGCCGAGCCCGTCGAGAACGGCCGCTGCCTCGGTGACACGGCCGCGTTGGGCGAGGCTGCCGGCGAGGTTGGCCTTCGCGATCGGATGCTCCGGGTCGAGCGCGAGGGCGCGACGGGCCATCTCCTCGGCCTCTGCGTACCGTCCCGTCCGGACGAGCAGCCCGGCGTAGTTCGCGAGGGCGTCGGGAAAGTCCGGGTCCAGAGCGAGCGCGGCTTCGTACGCCGCGGCACTCTCTTCGAAGCGGCCGAGCCGGCTCAGGAGGTTGCCGAAATTGCTCCGGAGTGCCGCGGACTGCGGAGCGAGCGGGAGCGCCTTGCGGAACAGCCGCTCCGCTTCGGTCGTGCGCCCCTTCTTGCCGAGCAGCACCGCGAGCAGGTGGAGCGCGTCGCACTGGTCGGGAACCCGGGCGACGACCCGGCGATAGAGCGCCTCCGCGGCCTCGAGTTCGCCACGGCGATGGCGTGCCACCGCGGCCGCCAGCAGCGCCTGAACCGTAGCGCGGCTGGACGCCGGTCCGGCCGGTGGTCCGGACAGAGGTACGGCCACGGGAGGATCGTGCAGGACCGGCGCAGTCTTCATTCGGCGGGCCGCTTCGCGAGCGGGTGGCGGAACGGGTAGGCCGGATCGGACAGCACGACCTGGACGGCCAGTGCGCGTTCGGTGTCGAGAAAGATGGGAGCGCGCAGGTTCACGAAGGCATCGAGACCCGTGACACCCGCGGCCAGGGTGACGACGAACAGCAGGGCCACGCTCTCGCGGCTCCAGCCGAGCGCCGCACAGGCCTCGCGCACGTGGCGTTCGGCGACGATCGGCTGGCCCGAGGGCGCCGGCATCACCACGAGACGGAGCTCGGGATCCTCGAGCGAACGCAGCAGGAGGAATCTCCCCTCGCAGCCCTCGAGCGCTTCGAGCTCGAAAGCGGTGGCATCCGGGAAGCCCGGCAGGCCGTAGGGGAAACGGACACCGACCCCGGGCACCGAGCCGGCAACTTTCTCCGGCTGCGCCGGAACCGGCGACCCGGAACCTGCCTCGCGCACCGTCTCCGTCCGTTCGATCGCGGTCGTCACGACACGATCCTCCTCGCTGTCCGCGTCGGGTCGGACGCCATTGTTCCGCCCGAAGGTAAATTTTTCGCTAACGTCACCGGCCTCATCGCAGGAAATCGGTGAGCGAGAGACGGGCGAGACGGGCGATGGTCAGGTACGAAGCCTCGAGCGCCGCCTGGTCTTCGGCCAGTCTCGAGACCACCGCCGGCAGATCCACATCCTCGATGCCCTGGAGCAGTTCGCCGAGATAGACCCGCATGCTCTCCTGGCTCTCGACGACCGATTCGAGACGCGCCGCCCTCGCGCCGTATTCGCCGCGCAGGTCGGCGAGCCCGCCGATCGCCCTGCCGAGCGCATCGAGGGCCGCTTCGAGACCGGCGCGATCGCCTGCGAGATGCGCCTCCCGGGCCGCCCCGAGCGCTCCGATCAGAGAGGCGAACGCGTCATCCGCAGCGGTCGGCAGATAGACGATCTCCGTCCCTTCTTCGGCCCGCACGCGCGGGGCGAGACGGTCGCCGGAAAAGTAGGCCGCGGGATCCGCCGAGGTCGGTGGCGGATCCGGGATCGAGACGGGTCGGGTGTCGGTCTTCGAGCCCGCGAAGAGATAGCGGTCGTCGAAACGCAGGTTGAGGCGGCTCTCGATCTCGGTCAGCATGCCGTCGATCTCGGCGACGAACGGCACGCTCGCGCCGGTGGCGGCATCGAGGCGCTGGACGAGGAGGTTGCGGGCGCGTTCGGCGACGTCGGAGATGGCCGCCATGGCGCCTTCCGCGACCTGCATCCGCCCGAGCGCACGACGGTTCTCGCCGATGCGCGCCTCGACCAGCCGGAGATCGTGTCCGAGCGACAGACCCAGTGCCGCCTTGTCGGGGATGTCGGCGAAGCGACGTGCCGCCCGGCCCGTCGCGGCGGCGATCTGCCCGTCCTGGATGCGCGCCTGCAGATCGCGCACGGCGAGCATCATTCTCGCATACTGCGCGGCATCACCGATGCGCGAGACCATGGCACGACTCCGTCAGCGCAGGGTTCGCATCAGCTCGTCCAGCATCTCGTCGACCACGGCCAGAATCCGCGCCGACGCGGCATAGGACTGCTGATAGAGGGTCAGCCGCGAGAGCTCCTCGTCGAGATTCACGCCCGAGACCGCCGACCGGCGCGCCGAGAGATCGTCGACGAGCACGCTCCGGTTGTCGGCGGCCCTCTCCGCATCGGCCGCGGCACGGGCGGCGACCGCGGCGATGTCGGCGGCATAGGTCCGCAGATCGACGCTGCGGCCCGTGAGCTCGCCGCGGGTCACGGTCGCGTGGGGCGTCGCGAGCGCCGATCCGAGCCCCAGTGCTCCCCGGTTGTCGCCCACCCCGCCGAGCGTCGCTTCGGGTGGGGCGGCGCCCGCGTCGACGTCGACCCGGGCGTGCCCGAGACGCGAGCCGTCGGCCGCGAGCGCCGGGGCCAGCGAGATGGCGGTGGCGCGCGCGGGCGAGCGCACGAGCAGGTCGTTGAGCCCGAAGTAATGGGCGAAACCGTAGCTGCGCGTGCGCCCTTCGGTATCGGTCTCGGTGATCGTGCCGTCGCCGGAGGCGAAGGCGATGCCGTAGCCCGAGGCGAGGGTCACCGAGAGCGCGCCGTCGGCATCGAACGCAGCCGTCCCGTAGCTGCCGAGGCCCGCATCGAGGGCGGCGACGAGCGAGCCGGCGTCGAGCGACAGATCGAGGGCGACGGTCGCGACCGTCTGGCCGGTGGACCGGTCGACCACCGCCGCCCAGGCCGTCCCGGACCGTGTGGCCGCGTCGTAGGCACTCGCGGCAGCGGTGCGGGTCCCCGCGACCTCTCCGGGCGGCGGCACCGGCCAGGCTTCGTTGTGCGCGGCGTTGAGGGCGAAGCGGGCGAGCTCGGCGAGCTCGTCGTACTGGCCGGCGAGCGTCGGCAGGATGCGGTCGCGCAGCTCGAGGAGACCGGCGAGCCGGCCCTCGCGGATCGCGGTTTCGGCGACCTGTCCCCCTTCGACCAGCACGATCGCGCTGGCCCCGGGTTCCGGCTGGCCGGTTTGCGGATCGAGGTCGCTCGCCTCGTAGACGGCGATCGGGCCGAACACCGTGTCCGCCGTCACCGACGCCGCGGCGCTGTAGACGAGCTGCCTGGCGCCGTATTCGACGAGGGGGGTGCCGCCACGGGCGTAGACGGCGATGGTGCCGCGGTCGAGCCCGGCGACCGTGATGTCGAGCTTCTCGGCGAGGCCGTCGAGCAGGCGGTCGCGCTGGTCGAGGACGTCCGGGGTCGCGCCGTGGCGCGCCACTTCGAGATTGAGCTCGTGCAGGGCGAGGAGATCGCGGTTGACCGAGCCCACGAGCTCGGCGATGCGCGCGTCGATCTCGGTGCGCAGATCCTGGATGGTGCGGCCCGCGGTGTCCACGGAGCGCGCGAAATCCTCGATCGCGGCGAGGGCGGCCGTCCGGGTCGCGGCCGCCTCGGGCTGGTTCGCGAAACTCTCGAGCGAGGCTGCGAGGGCCGCGATCTTCTGGGCCACACCGTGGCCGTCCTGTCCGGGCGGACCGAAGAGGACGGTCTGCAGGCGATCGTGCATGTCGGCGATCGTGCGGTCGGACGCCAGCGCACTCTTCTGGGCCCGAAGCTCACGGGTCAGATAGTCGTCGGCCATCCGCTGCACGGTCGAGGCATCGACGCCCATGCCGTTGCCGTCGACCACGATCTGGGCCTGGTCGACCTTCTTGCGGGAGTAGCCGTCGGTGTGGACGTTCGCGGCGTTGTGCGCCGCGAGCTGGACGTTGCGCTTGGCGGCGTCGAGGCCGGTGAGCGAGGCGGAGAGGGCGGCGAGCAGCGACACGGGACGACCTCACACCTGTCGATCGAGGGCGAGCGGGACCACTTCCGCACGGCGCGGCCGGGAAGGATCGAAGGCGCGCCCGGCACCGGCCTCGGAGAGCGAGACGGCGATGTGGCGGGCCAGCCGTTCGACCACTCCCCTCGCCACGAGGAGGGCATTCAGATTGGCGCGCATGCTCGCCTGCAGGTCGCGGAGCGCCTGTTCGAGACGGCTGCGCACCTCGGGCGCGAGTTCGGCGACGAGTTCGGGCCGTGCGCGCAGCCGGCGCAGTTCGATCTCGTAGGCGTCGGCGAGGGCGGTCTTGTGTTCGAGGACATCCCTGAGCGCGTCGACGTCCATGCTGCGCAGCAGACGGTTCTCGCGCTCGATGGTCGCGCGCAGCTCCTCGATCCGGGTGAGGAGCAGGGTGACCGTCTCCAGCGCACCCATCACGGCATCTCCTGTGCGCGCACGAGCTCGCGCATCACCGCGTCGGCGATCCCGATTCCGCCCGCCCGGGCGACGAGCCGGGCGTAGGCATCGCCGAGCATGTCGCGGAACGGGTCCGAATCCCCGCCGCCGAGCGGGCCCTCGCCCCCGAGGCCGGCGGCGAGGCCGCGCAGCACCTGGGCGAGGAACAGGGCCTCGAAATCCCGGGCCGCGGCTTCGGGTCCGGCCGGATCGCCGGACCGGCCCGGAGCAGCCGGAGGGGTGGGGACGGAAGCCGCGATCGACGTCGTCATGTCACATCACCTCGATCTCGGCCTGCAGCGCACCGGCGGCGCGGATCGCGCGGATGATGGCGATCATGTCGCGGGGGCCGACGCCGAGCGCGTTCAGCCCGTCGACCAGCTGGTCGAGGGTGACGTTGGGTTCGAGCACGCCGACGCGACGCTCCTTCTGCTCGTCGACGGCGACCTCGGTGCGCGGCAGGACCTCGGTGGTGCCGCGCGAGAACGGCTCGGGCTGGGAGACCACGGGCGTCTCGGTGACCCGGATCGTGAGATTGCCCTGGGCGATGGCGACACGGCTGATGCGGACCCGGTCGCCCAGCACGATGGTGCCCGTCGCCTCGTCGATGACGATCCGCGCCGGCTGGTCCGGCTCGACCTCGACCTGTTCCAGCTCCGCCAGCAGCGGCGCGACCCGGCCGCGATGCGACGGCGGGATGCGCAGCAGCACGGTCGCCGGATCGAGGGCCTCGGCGGCGTCGCTGCCGAGCCGGGCGTCGAGGGCGTCGGCGACACGCCGGGCGGTGGTGAAGTCGGGGTTGCGCAGCGCGAGCCGCACCTCGCGCATGCCGGCGAGTTCGAAGCCGACCTCGCGCTCGACGATGGCTCCGGCGGGAATGCGTGCCACCGTCGGCACGCCCTTGACCACGGATTCCGCCTCTCCTCCGGCGCTGAAGCCGCCGACCGCAAGGGCTCCCTGGGCGACGGCGTAGACCTCGCCGTCGGCCCCGAGCAGGGGCGTCACCAGAAGAGTCCCGCCGAGGAGCGACTTCGCGTCGCCGAGGGCGCTCACGGTGACGTCGATGCGGCTGCCCCGCCGGGCGAAGGGTGGCAGCGTCGCCGTCACCATCACCGCCGCCACGTTCTTCGTGTTGGGGCTGCTGCCGCGCGTGCCGACGCCGAGCCGCTCGAGCATGGCGATCAGGCTCTCCTGCGTGAAGACGGCGTTGCGCAGCGAATCGCCCGTGCCGTTGAGGCCGACCACGAGGCCGTAGCCGACCAGCATGTTGTCCCGCACGCCTTCGAAGTCGGCGATGTCCTTGATCCGCGGCGCCGCGGCCGCCGGCACGGCGAGCAGCCCGCCGAGAGCGAGCGCGGCGACGAGGCGCGGGGCGGAAAGCATGTCGACGTCCACTCCCGGAACACTGTCCGCCACGCCACATGCCAGTTCCGTGCCACACCGTCGGATCCGGGCCCGGAGCGCCGGCCCGCCCCGGGCCCGGACACTTCCTGCCGCCCCGGGCGGCAACTTCTTCCCGCGCGTTTACGATGTCTTTACCCCTGACCGGCAGGATCGTCCGCACCGGGCAGAGGGGTTTCGCCATGAGAGTGTTCGCAGTGCCGACCGCGCCGCCCCGCCCCGCGGCCGCGGCTTTGCGCTCCGGCGGCGGGCGGGCGGCCGCTTTCGCCGACGCCCTGCGTCGGACGCCGGAGGGCGCCGCACCGCCGGCCGTGGCTCCCACAGCGGCCACCGCGGCCCTGCTCGCCGTCCAGGAGGTGGAGGACCCGGAGGAGCGGCGGAAGCGGACGCTCGCCCGCGCCCACGACCTGCTCGACGACCTCGAGGAGATCCGGAACGGTCTGGTCGAGGGGCGCATTCCCGCCGCCACGCTGCGGCGGCTCGGCGGGCGGCTCGCCGAAGAGGCGGAGGACGCCGGGGATCCGGCGCTGCGGTCGCTGTTGCGCGAGGTGGAACTGCGGGCCGCCGTCGAACTCGCGAAGCTCGAGCGCGACGCGGAGGGCGGCGGATGAACGGTTGCTTCGGCCCGGCGCCGCGGGCGGGCGTCCGCATCGCCGGAGGGAGGGGACCGACGTTCCGTCGGCCGGACGGCGCGATCACTCGCGACCACACCTCGACGGAACGGCGCCGGCGCGCCGCTCCCGCCCGTCGGCGATGTGGGGCGGTCGAAACGCACGGCCCCCCTGCCGCGGTCGGGACGGCGCGATCACTCCGGTCGCGAGGAGGGAAGGTGCGGCGGCCTCGACCTCGCGCCGGACGCGTGGTCCGTGCGCCGGGTCTAGAGGGTCATGCCGCCATCAATGATGTGGATCGCGCCCGTGGTGTAGGCGCTCTCGTCGGACGCCAGGTAGAGCACGAGCCAGGCGATCTCTTCGGGACGCCCGAGGCGTCCCATCGGCTGCCGCGCGACGAAGGCCCGGTAGGCCTCCTCGTAATTGCCGAGCGCCCGCATCCGTTCGTGCAGCGACGGCGTGTCGACCGTTCCCGGACAGACCGCGTTGCAGCGGATGCCGCGGTCGACGAAGTCGCGGGCCACCGACTTGGTGAGCCCGATCACGGCCGCCTTCGTGGTGCCGTAGGCGAAGCGGTCCGGCACGCCTTTGACGCTCGATGCGACCGAGCTCATGTTGACGATCGAGCCGCCGCCGCGCTCCAGCATCGCCGGCAGGAAGGCGCGGATCATGCGGTACATCGACCGGACGTTGATGTCGAAGGACGCGTCGAAGGCGGCTTCGTCGCAGTCGAGGACGGTGCCGTGGTGCACCCAGCCGGCGCAGTTGAAGAGCACGTCGATGCCGCCGGTGCGCGTGGCGAAGTCCCGGATCGCCTCGCCGTCGGTGACGTCCAGCACCTCGGTCCGGCAGCCGGCGAGACCGGCGAGCTTCTCGCCGTCGCGATCCGTGGCGATCACTTCGGCGCCTTCGGCGACGAACAGTTCGGCCGTCGCCCGGCCGATCCCCTGGCCCGCCGCCGTCACCACGGCCCGCTTTCCGACAAGACGTCCCGGCATCGGCACCTCCCCCGAAGGTCCATCGCGCGGGGGCTCCCTGCCACGTCCGCGCCGTCCCGTCGAGCCCCGGAGCGCCCCCGGGCGACCACCGTTGCGCCGGGTGCGGCCGTCAGGAAGGCGGAGGCAGGGGCGGCGCGCTCCGCGCCGCCTCCAGTTCCCGCCGCGCCTCGAGCCGCTTCATCTCCTTCTGCAGCTTCTCGAACGCCCGGACCTCGATCTGCCGCACCCGCTCGCGCGAGATGCCGTACTGGCCGGAGAGTTCCTCGAGGGTCGTGGGCGGTTCCTTGAGCCGCCGCTCGTACAGGATGTGGCGCTCGCGGTCGTTCAGGACCTTCATCGCCTCCTCGAGCAGCTGCCGGCGATATTCGAGCTCCTCCTCCTCGGCGATCACCTCTTCCTGGGTCTCGCTGTCGTCGGTCAGCCAGTCCTGCCACTCGGTGTCGCCGTCCTCGCGCAGAAGCGCGTTCAGGGAGTGGTCCGGACCGCCGAGCCGGCGGTTCATCTCGATCACCTCGTGCTCGGCGACGTCGAGCGCCTCGGCGATCTCCCGCACCGACTCCGGCCGCAGATCGCCCTCTTCCAGTTCCTGCAGCTGGCTCTTGAGGCGACGCAGATTGAAGAACAGTTTCTTCTGCGCCGCGGTCGTGCCCATTTTCACGAGAGACCAATTGTGCAGAATGTATTCCTGAATGGCGGCACGTATCCACCACATCGCATAGGTGGCGAGACGGTATCCGCGGTCGGGATCGAAGCGCTTGACGGCCTGCATCAGACCGACGTTGCCTTCCGAGATGATCTCGCTCATCGGCAGACCGTAGCCGCGGTAGCCCATGGCGATCTTGGCGACCAGACGCAGATGGCTCGTTACCAGCCTGTGCGCGGCGTCGACGTCCCCGTGCTCCTTCCAGCGCTTGGCGAGGATGTACTCCTCTTCCGGATCGAGCATCGGAAACTTGCGGATTTCTTCGAGGTAGCGTGCAAGACCGCTGCCCTCGGTCGGTACGGTCGGCAGATTCGCCATCGTGCAGGGCTCCCCCGGTTTCCTGCCGCGTGACCCGGTCGGGCCATTCGATTAACGTGCCCCGCCGGCCGGTCAATGGATTTGGATCAAATTTCGCCGGCCGCCTGCCGGAGGCGCTCCATCGCCTCCGCGAACAGCGCCGGTGGCGGCACCTCGAAGCGGAGCCGCTCTCCCGTCACCGGATGGTCGAAGGCGAGCACCCGCGCGTGCAGGAGGATCCGGTCGAGCTCGCGCCCGAGCGCGGCGATCACCCGGTCGGCCGGACGCCCGCGGGCCGGACCGTAGAGCCGGTCACCGACCAGCGGATGGCCGATCGAGGCGAGATGCACGCGGATCTGATGCGTCCGCCCGGTCTCCAGCCGGACCTCGAGGCGGGCCGCGCGCCGGCCCGCCGCCTCGAGCAGCCGCCAGCGGCTCACCGCCCGCTTGCCCCCCTCGACCACGGCCATCCGACGGCGATCGCGCGGATGGCGTCCGATCGGCCGGTCGACGACACCCTCGGCCCGCCCCGGCACGCCGCACACGATCCCCTCGTAGACGCGCTCGACGCTGTGCACCGTGAACTGACCGGCGAGGCCGACGTGCGCGCGATCGTGCTTGGCGACGACCAGCACGCCGCTGACCTCGCGGTCGAGGCGATGCACGATCCCCGGCCGTGCGACGCCGCCGATCCCGGAGAGGCTGTCGCCGCAGTGCGCGAGCAGCGCGTTGACGAGCGTGCCGCCCGCGTGTCCCGGCGCCGGATGGACCACCACGCCGGCGGGCTTGACCAGCACGATCAGATGCTCGTCCTCGAAGAGGATGTCGAGGGCGCGCGCCTCCGGCTGCGGGGCCGCCGGTTCCGGTGGCGGCACGAGGAGTTCGAAGCGCTCGCCGCGTTTGACGCGGAACGCCGGGTCGGCTATCGGCTGCTGCCGCGAACGCAGATGCCCCCCGCGCACCAGCGCCTGCAGACGGGCGCGCGAGAGATCCGGCAGACGGCGGGCGAGGAAGACGTCGAGACGGCTGCCGTCCAACGCCTCGTCGACCTCGACGGTGATCGTGCGCGGCTGTTCCAGCATGGAGACCGAGGTGGAAGGCTGGCTGCGGCTGGTCAAGATCTTCGTGGTCGTGGCGGGCATCGTGCTGGTTGCCGGCACGGCGCTCTTGGTCGTCCTGCTGGTGCAGCGCAGCGGACGTCCGCCAGTGGACCTGACGCGGCCGCGGACGCTCGCCCTGCCGGCCGGCATGCGGCTCGTCGACGTCGGCGCGGGCGGCGATGCCCTGGTCCTGCGGCTCGAGGATGCGGGCGGCGTGCCGCACCTTCTCGTCGTCGAGCGCGACCGCGGGCGCGTGCTCGCCTTCTTTCGGATCGAAGCGGCTCCGTGACGGAAGTTTCCGGGCAGGTCGGCGACCTCGTCGAGGTGACGATCGAGGACCTTGGTGCCGACGGCGACGGTGTGGCGCGGCTCGGCCGCAGGCCGCTCTACGTCCCGTTCACGCTGCCGGGCGAACGGGTGCGGGTGCGCATCCTCGAGAGCCGCCGCGACTTCGCGCGCGGCCGGCTCGAAGCCCGCCAAGGGCCGTTGCCCGGCGCGTCTCCGGCCTGCCGGCACTTCGGCATCTGCGGCGGCTGCCGGCTGCAGCACCTGCCGGACGATCTCTACCGGCGGTTCCGCATCCGCCGGGTCGCGGACGAGCTCGCCCGCCATCGCCTTTCCTTCCCCGAACCGCGTCTCGTCGTGGTGCCGCCCGGATCCCGCCGCCGCGTGCGGCTCGCGTGGCACCGTGGACGGCGGGTCCAGCTCGGCTACCGGGCCCTGCGCTCGCACGCCGTCGTCGACCTGGCCGAATGTCCGGTCGCGGATCCGGCGATCGTCGGGCTGCTGCCCGCACTCCGGGAGCTGCTCGCCGGGCTCGCGGATGCGGATCGCGAGGGCGAGGCGGTGGTGACGCGCCTTCCCGGCGGGCTCGATCTGCTGCTCCGGTTCGGCCGGCCGCCCGGACTCCGGGACCGCGAGCGCCTCGCCGCCTTCGCCGCCGCGCACGCTCTGCTGCGACTGTCCTTCGCCGCAGGCGACGGTCCGCCCGAGCCGCTCGTGGTCCGCCACCCGCCGGAGCTGCAGTTCGGGCCGCTGCGGGTCGTCGTCCCGGCCGATTCCTTCCTGCAGGCCACGGAAGAGGGTGAGCGGGCGATTCGCGAGTTCGTCGCCCGGGCCGTCCCGGAGGGCGCACGGCTCGTCGACCTCTACGCCGGCCTCGGTGCGCTGTCGCTGCCGCTTTTCGACCGTCTGCGCGCGCTGCTGCTGGTCGAAGGGTCAGCCGCCGCCGTGGACGCGGTGCGCGAGGCCGCGGTGCGGAGCGGGCTCGTGGGCCTGCGCGTCGAACGGCGCGATCTCGCGAAGCGACCGCTCGCGGCGGACGAGCTCGCGGGTTTCGACCGCGTGCTGCTCGATCCGCCGCGGGCGGGTGCCGCGGCGCAGGTGCGGGAGATCGCGGCGAGTGCGCTCGGCGAGGTCGTCTACGTCTCCTGCAACCCGGCAAGCTTCGCCCGCGACGCGCGCATCCTCGCCGACGCCGGCTTCGCGATCCGCGAGCTGCTCGTGGTCGATCAGTTCCTCTGGTCGTCGGAGGTCGAGCTGGCGGCGCGGCTCGGGCGCGCGCCTTCGGACAGGTGATCCGCCGCCGGTCCGGGCTCGACCACCAGCACCCGCGGCAGGCCGGCGAGGTCGCGCTCGATCGAGGCGGCCCGCAGCCCCGCGGCCTCGAACACCGCCGCCGTCGCCTCGGCGCGCATCGCCGCGAGTTCGACGAGCGCGATGCCGTCGGGTGCGAGGATGCGCGGAAGGTCGGCGGCGATCGCACGATAGACGTCGAGGCCGTCGGCACCGCCCGCGAGCGCGAGCCGCGGCTCGGCCCGAAGTTCGCTCTGCGCGAAGGCGAGCTCGTCCCCGGTCAGATAGGGCGGGTTGGAGACGACGAGATCGAAGGGGCCCGCGAGCGCCGCGGCGCAGTCCGTGCAGACGAAGCCGGCGCGATCTTCGACCCCGTGCGTGCGGGCGTTGCGGCGCGCGACCAGGAGTGCCGGAAACGACAGGTCGGTGCCGACGCCGAAGGCGGCCGGAAGTTCCGCCAGCAGCGAGACGAGGAGACAGCCCGATCCCGTGCCGATGTCGAGGATCCGCAGCCCTTGCCGCCGCCTGTCGGCGAGCCGCGCGAGGGCGAGATCGACGAGGAGCTCGCTCTCCGGGCGCGGCACGAGGACTTCGGGCCCGACCTCGAACATGCGGCCGTGGAACTCGCGGCGGCCGGCGATGTAGGCGAAGGGCTCGCCTGCGAGCCTTCGTTCGAGCAGACGGGCGAGACGTTCCTCTTCCCGCGGGTGGACGGGGCGATCGGGGGCCGCGATCTGCGCCGTGCGCGAGAGGCCGGTCGCGAGCTCCAGCAGCAGGCGGGCCTCGAGACGGGGGTCCGGGACGCCCGCCGCCTCGAGCCGGCGCTCCGTCTCGCGCAGCGCCGCCCGCAGGCTCCGGCTCACGGTTCGCCGGTCTCGGCCGCGGCGAGCCGTGCCGCCCGGTCCTCGGCGATCAGCGCGTCGACGATCTCGTCGAGGGCCTCGCCCGAGAGCACCTCGTCGAGCCTGTGGAGCGTGAGGCCGATGCGGTGGTCGGTCACCCGCGACTGCGGAAAGTTGTAGGTGCGGATGCGCTCCGAACGGTCGCCGCTGCCGACCTGCACGCGCCGGTCGGCGGCACGGGCGCGCTCCTGCTCCGAGCGCTCGAGCTCGAGCAGCCGGGAGCGCAGGATCTGCAGGGCGCGCGCACGGTTGCGGTGCTGCGACTTCTCGTCCTGGATCGAAACGGTGATGCCCGTCGGCAGATGCGTCACCCGGACCGCGCTCTCGGTCCGGTTGACGTGCTGGCCGCCGGCCCCGGAGGCGCGGAACACGTCGATCCTGAGATCCTTCTCGTCGAGCCGGACGTCCACCTCCTCGGCCTCGGGCAGCACCGCGACGGTGGCGGCGGAGGTGTGGATGCGGCCTCCCGCCTCGGTCACCGGCACCCGCTGCACCCGGTGCACGCCCGCCTCGAACTTCAGCCGGGCATAGGCGCCGCGGCCCGAGACCAGCGCCACCACCTCCCGCACACCGCCGAGTTCGGTCTCGCTCGCGCTCAGGATCTCGAACCGCCAGCCGTGCCGCTGCGCATAGCGCTGGTACATGCGCAGCAGATCGGCGGCGAACAGCGCAGCTTCCTCGCCGCCGGTGCCGGCGCGGATCTCGAGGATGGCGCTCTTCTCGTCGAACGCGTCCTTCGGCACGAGAGCGAGGCGGATCTCGCGGTCGAGGTCCTCGATGCGCGCCTCGACCGCGCGGAGCTCCTCAGCGGCGAGGGCGCGCATCTCGGGCTCGGCGGTGGCGTCCTCCGCGAGCTTCCGCAGCTCCACGCGTTCCGCGCGCAGCCGCTGCCACTCCTCGATCCGGCCGGCGACCGGAGCGAGTTCGGCGTATTCGCGCGCGAGATCGGCATACGCCTCGGGCGCCGCCCGGCTCATCAGCGCCTCGAGCTCCTCCCTTCGGGCCAGGATGGCGCCGAGGCGGGCCTCGAAACCCCGCTCGCTCATGCCACGGTCGCACCGAGACGGCGGAGCGTCTCGGGAAGCGAACCGCGCGCCACCTCGCGCTCCTCGCCGGAGTCGAGATCGCGCAGGCGCACGATGCCGCGCTCCAGCTCCACCTCGCCGATCGAGATCGCGAAGCGGCAGTTGCGGCGGTCGGCGCGTTTCATGCGCTGGCCGGGACGGCCGCGATAGGCGAGGTCGACGACGAACCCCTCCCGCCGCAGGGTGAAGGCGAGGAGCCAGGCCTCGCGTTCGGCGCGCTCGCCGATCGGCACGATCGCCGTCGGGCGCGGCGCCGCCGGCGCCACCGGCAGCAGCATGGCGAGCCGCTCGACGCCGGCGGCCCAGCCGATGCCCGCGACATCGGGTCCGCGCATCTGCTTCATGAGGCCGTCGTAGCGGCCGCCCGCGATCACCGCTCCCTGGGCCCCGAGCTCGCCCGTCACGAACTCGAAGGCGGTGTGGGTGTAGTAGTCGAGACCCCGGACCAGCTTCGGATCGATCCGGTAGGGGATGCCGAGCAGATCGAGGCCCTCGCGCACCCGTGCGAAGAAGGCGCGGCTCTCGTCGTCGAGATAGTCGGAGAAGACCGGCGCACCCTCGAGGATCGCGCGGTCGCCCGGATCCTTGCTGTCGAGGATGCGCAGCGGATTGCGTTCGAGCCGGAGCCGGCTCTCGGGCGAAAGCCGGTCCTCGCGCCCGCGCAGGAAGGCGACGAGGGCCTCGCGGTAGGCGGCGCGGCTCGCGGCGTTGCCGAGGCTGTTGAGCAGCAGTTCGGTGCGGTCGGCGATGCCGAGCTCCTCGAGCAGGTGCCGGCCGATGGCGATGGTCTCGATGTCGGCTTCCGGTTCCGGGGCGCCGATGATCTCGATGCCGATCTGGTGGAACTGGCGCAGGCGGCCCTTCTGCGGCCGCTCGTAGCGGAACATCGGCCCGTGGTAGAAGAACTTGACCGGAAGGTCCTGCAGCAGGCCGCAGCTCACCACGGCCCGCACGATGCTCGCCGTGTTCTCGGGCCTGAGCGTGATGCTGTCGCCGCCGCGGTCCTCGAAGGTGTACATTTCCTTCGTGACCACGTCCGAGGTCTCGCCGAGGGTGCGCGAGAACACTTCGGTGAACTCGAAGATCGGCGTCTCGATCTCGTCGAAGGCGTAGCGCGCGGCCACCCGGCGGCCGGTCTCGGCGACGAGGCGGTGGCGACGCAGCGTCTCGCCGAAGAGGTCGTGGGTGCCGCGGACCGGACGCAGACGGCTCATGCGGTCACCTTCCGTGCGGAGGGCGCGGTGCGCGCACCCCCGAAGCGCCGCTCCACATAGGCCTCGACCATCGCCTGGAACTCTTCGGCGATCCGCTCGCCCCTGAGGGTTGCCACCTTCTCGCCGTCGACGAAGACCGGGGCCACCGGCCGCTCGCCGCTCCCCGGCAGGCTGATGCCGATGTCGGCGTGCCGGCTCTCGCCCGGGCCGTTGACGATGCAGCCCATGACCGCGACGTTCAGCGCCTCCACCCCCGGATAGCGGCTCCGCCATTCCGGCATGCGCGCATCCAGCCAGGACTGGATCCGGCCGGCGAGCTCCTGGAAGAAGGTGCTGGTGGTGCGGCCGCAGCCCGGACAGGCGGACACGCGCGGCGCGAAGCGGCGCAGGCCGAGCGCCTGCAGCACGTCGCGGCAGACCAGCACCTCGGTGCTCCGCGCCTCGCCGGGCCGCGGCGTCAGGGACACGCGGATCGTGTCGCCGATCCCTTCGGCGAGCAGGATCGACAGTGCCGCGGTGCTCGCGACGATGCCTTCGCGGCCCATGCCCGCCTCGGTGAGGCCCAGATGCAGGGCGTAGTGCGAGCGACGGGCCAGCTCGCGATAGACGGCCACGAGTTCGGGGACCCGCGACACCTTGGCCGAGAGCACGATCCGGTCCGGAGGGAGGCCGATCCGTTCGGCGAAGGTGGCGCTTTCGAGCGCGCTCCTGACGAGGGCCTCGCGCAGCACCGCTTCCGGGGGCTGCGGATCCGGGCGCGCGGCGTTCTCGTCCATCAGACGTGCGGCGAGGTCCTGGTCGAGACTGCCCCAGTTGACCCCGATCCGGACCGGGCGGTCGTGGCGCAGCGCCACCTCGATCATCGCCTCGAACTGCCGGTCACGCTTCTCCCCGAAACCGACATTGCCGGGGTTGATGCGCAGCTTGTCGAGGGCGGGTGCGAGTTCCGGCACCTCGGCGAGCAGGCGGTGGCCGTTGTAGTGGAAGTCGCCGACCAGCGGCACGGTCACGCCCCGGCGCAGCAGTTCGTCGCGGATGCGCGGCACCGCGCGCGCCGCTTCGCTGCGGTCGACCGTGACGCGGACGATCTCCGATCCCGCCTCGACGAGCTCGACGATCTGCCGCACCGTCGCCCCGATGTCGGCGGTATCGGTGTTGGTCATCGACTGGACGACGATCGGGGCGTCACCGCCGATCGTCACCTGGCCGACGCGGACGGCATGGGTCGGGTGCCGCGCGCCGAAATCCGGGCGGTTCATCGCTGTGTCCACAGAGCAGGGTCCGGCCCGTGGCGGATATGGCCCGGGCCCCGGGCGAGGGCAACCGGGACCGGTCTAGCGCTCCGCGAGCTGCCGGCGGAGGCTCCGCGGATCGAGCGGATAGTCGCGTATCACCGCCCCGGCCTCGCCGAGCGGGCCGAGCCTGCGGCCATCGACCACGAGCTCGACGGCGCCGGCGTCGCCGACCCAGAGCAGCAGGTCGTCGCGGTCCGGAACCGCGTAGCTCTCGCCCGGCTGGAGCGCGCGGGTCCGTACGTAGCTGCCGTCGCGGCTGCGGATCTGCACCCAGCCCGCGTCGCGCGCGACGATGCGGACACCGTTCCCCGACTGCGCCGTACGCGCGCCATCGCTCCCCTGCGGGCCGGTGCGGCCGGCGAGGTCCGGCGCAGCTCCGGTCGCGGCCCCGTCACGGACCTGCGGCACTTCGGCGGCGAGCGCGCTCGTACCGTCTCCGGGCAGCGCCGCGTCGATGGTGCGACCGGCCGGTGCCGGCGGCGCGGATCGGCCGGCGCGCACGCTCACCGGCGGCACGCGCTCGCTCGCCCGGAGCTTCTCGGGCAGCACGACGGGTGTCGGGGCCGCTCCGGGCGTCGCCCCGGGCGCCGGCGCGGCGACGCGGGTTATGTCCTGCCCGCCGACCGTCTGCTCCGGTACCGGACCCGGCGAGCCAGCCTGGCGGATGCTGCCGCGGTCGGTCGTCGGGTCGCCCTGCGCGACCGGAGCGCCGGGATCGCGGAACACGGCGTCGCCGCCGTCCCGGCCCTGCCAGAGGAGGAAGGCGGCCGCAGCCGCCACGGCGATGCCGGAGGCGGCGAAGCCCAGCCGCCGGCGGAAGCGGGCAGGCGGCACCGCGCGGGCCTGCGGTTGCGCCTGCGGTTCGGTCACCTGCTTGACGCGACGCACCACCTCGGCGCCGTCGAAGCCGAGATAGTCGGCGTAACTGCGCAGGAAGCCGTAGGCGTAGGCGCGTCCCGGGAAGGCGTCGTACTGGGCATCCTCGAGTGCGTAGAGGAACGCCGGCTTGATCCGCAGGAAGGCAGCGATCTCGTGGAGATCCTCGCCGCGTTGCTGACGGGCTTCGCGCAAGGCGCGTCCGACACCCTCGACGAACGCCCTGGCCTCTGGCGTGAGCGGGCCGAATTTGCTCTGGAAGTTCGCGTTCATCGGTCGTTTCAACCCCGGGTTTTCTACGCGTGTACGGGGAGCTTCGGATCACGCCCACCCTAGCAAAGCTCACGGCCCGCGCCAAAGGGATTCCCGGCGCCGCCGGTCCGAAGCTCGCTCAAAAAACTTTCGAATGGCTTAACGGCAACGCGATGCCGTGATCCCGCGCGTACGCTTCGAGGTCGCGGCGCAGGCTGCGGCGCGGTGCCCGCAGCATCCGGCCGAGGTAGCGGGAGAGCCTGCCGAGATGCGCACTCCTGAGCGTCGCCTTGACCGCGAGCAGTTCGGAGGGCGCAACCGAAAGGTGACGGAGTCCGACCGCCACCAGGGCCAGGGCCTCGAGCGGCCGGCTCGCCATCTCGCCGCAGACCGACAGGCGGACACCCGCTGCCTCGCAGCGGGCCGCGAGCGCGCGCAGGAAGGCGAGGGCCGCGGGCGACAGCACGTCGTAGCGGTCGACCAGCAGCGGATTGCCGCGGTCGCAGGCGAACAGGAACTGGATCAGGTCGTTGCTGCCGACGGAAACGAAGTCGACCTCCGGGAGGAGCCCGTCGAGCTGCCAGAACAGCGCCGGCACCTCGAACATCGCCCCGACCTCGAGCCGTGTCGGCGGCATCCAGCCCGCGGTCTCGGCGCGCTTCCGTTCGAGATCGAGAATGCGCCGGGCGCTGCGGAACTCGTGCACGTCCGAGATCATCGGGAACATCACCGACAGCGGCCGGCCCTGGGCCGCCCAGAGCAGGGCGCGGAGCTGGGCACGCAGGATCGCCGGCCGGTCGAGGGTGGTCCGGACGCCGCGCCAGCCCATGGCCGGATTGTCCTCGGGCGGCATGCGGAGATAGGTGAGCGGCTTGTCGCTGCCGATGTCGAGCGTGCGGAAGAGGACCGGAAGCGGTCCGGCGCGGTCCAGCACCTGGGCGTAGGTGCGCGCCTGGTCGCGCCAGTGCGGCCAGCCGCCCTGGGTCATGAAGGCGTATTCGGTGCGGAAGAGGCCGCAGCCGTCGGCGCCGAGGTGCGGCAGCTCGGCGAGTTCCACGACGAAGGCGGCGTTGACGTGCAGGTGGATGCGGACGCCGTCACGGGTGACGCACGGCTCCCGGCGGAGCGCGTCGAGTGCGTGGGAGCGCTCGCGGCGCACCCTGTCGGCCTCGGCGAAGGCCTCGAGGACATCCTCGTCGGGGCGCGCCACGATCTGGCCGTGATCGGCGTCGACCGCCACGAGATCGCCGGGCTCGATCCGTGTCATGGCCCCCTCGACGCGGCCCACCATCGGCAGGCCGAAGGAGCGGGCCACGAGCGTCGCGTGCGCCGTCGGCGAGCCTTCCTCGAGCACGATCGCGCGCAGCTTCTTTCGGTCGAAGGCGACGAGTTCGGTCGCGGTGATGGTGCGGGCGACCAGCACGGAACCGTCGGGCACCGCCTGCGCCTCCGCGACCGGATCGCGGCCGGCGAGGTGGAACAGCAGCCGGTTGGCGAAATCGTCGAGGTCCTGAAGCCGCTCGCGCAGATAGGGGTCGCTCGCATGCTCGAGCTGCAGGCGGTTCTCCTCCTGGATGCGCCGGACCGCGGCCTCGGCGCTGAGCCCCGTCGCCACCGCCTCGCGCATCCGGCGCAGCCAGCCCGAATCGTCCGCGAACATCCGGTAGACCTCGAGCACCTCGCGATGCTCGGCGCTCGAGCGCTCGGCCTCGGCGATCGCCGCATCCAGGGACCGGCGCAGGGCGGCGAGCGCCCGGTCGAGGCGGCGGGCCTCCTCCTCCGGATCGTCGGCGACGAGGCGGCTCACCTCGATCCGCGGCGCGTGCAGCCAGGCCCGGCCGACGCCGATGCCGTCGACGAGACGCACCCCTTCGAGCCGGACCGGCCCCACGGGCCGCATCCCGACGTCGGCGAAGCGTGCCGGATCGAGGATGGTGCCAGCCGCGAGGATCTCGGCGAGCAGCGAGGCGATGATCTGCAGCGCCTCCACTTCCTCCTCGTCGTAGCGCCGGGCCGTGCGGTTCTGAACGACCAGCACGCCGAGCACGCGGCCGCCGCGGATGATCGGCACGCCGAGGAACGACCGGTAGGCCTCCTCCCGGGTCTCGGGCAGATAGACGAAAGCCGGGTGCGAGGGGGCGTCGTCGGTGTTCACCACCTCGCCGCGGGCGGCGATGGTGCCCACCAGCCCCTGACCGACCCTGAGCCGGCTGACGTGGACCGCTTCGGGCGCCAGACCCTCGGTCGCGAACAGTTCCAGCTCCTCGCCCGCGCGCATGATGTAGAGGGAACAGACATCGGCCACGAGGTTCGCGGCGATGCTGCGCACGATGTGATCGAGGCGCTGCTGCGGATCGCCGCGCTCCCGGACCACCTCGACGAGCTGGCGCAGCAGCCGGCGGGCCCCGGCGACGTCCGTGCGAAGCGCCTCCGGACCACGCCCGTCGCGGGGATCCGTCCGTCCGGCAACGGCGTTCACGCTCCGGCCTCCTCCGGCATCGCGCCGCATCGGCGTGCGAGCGCCGCCTCGGCCTGCTCCACGAGCCCGGCGAGGATCTCCGCAACCGGCTTCTCCTCGCGCACGAAACCGACGCTCTGGCCCGCCATCAGCGAGCCGTTGGCGACGTCGCCCTCGACGACCGCCCGCCGCAGCGCCCCCGCCCAGAAGTGCTCGATCGCGAGCGAGGCTTCCTCGTACCCGATCTCGCCGGCACGGTAACGGGCGATCGTCTCCTGCTGGAAGCGCAGGAAGCGCTCGGTCGCCTCGTTGCGCAGCGCCCGCACCGGCACCACGCGGAAGTCCGGATCGAGCTGCACCGAGGCGACGGCGTCGCGCGCGGTGGCGCGGATGTAGGCGCGCTTGGAGGCGGGGTGGACGATCGATTCGCGCGCGCAGACGAAGATCGTGCCCATCTGCACGCCGGCCGCACCCATGCCGAGGAAGGCGGCGATCGCCTCGCCGTGGCCGATGCCGCCGGCGACGAACACCGGAACCTCGCGGATCTCCGGCAGCACCTCCTGGGCGAGCACCGAGGTCGAGACCGGTCCGATGTGCCCGCCCGCCTCGGAGCCCTCGACGACGAGGCCGTCGATGCCGGAGCGGACGAGCCGGCGCGCGACCGCGACACTCGGGGCGAACGCGAGCACCTTCACTCCGGCGGCCGACAGCGCCGCCACCGCCGCCCGTGGCGGGATGGCCCCGGCGAGCACCACGTGCGAGACGCGCCGGTCGACGCAGACGCGGACCAGTTCGTCGAGCCGGGGGTGCAGCACGATCAGATTGACGCCGAACGGGCGGTCGGTGAGCTGCCGCGTCCCGTCGATCTCCTCGGCCAGGGCCTCGGGCGGCATCGAGCCGCAGGCGAGCACACCGAAGGCGCCGGCGTTCGAGAGCGCTGCGACCAGCCGGCGCTCCGACACCCAGGTCATGGCACCGCCCATGATCGCGAGGTCGGTCCCGAGGAAGGCCCGTCCCCGGGCCCAGAGGCGGGCGAGGCGGGGATGTCGGGGCAGCGGCGCCATGGGCGCTCCCGTTTCAGGTCCGGTCGAGCCCGTAGGCGGTGTGCAGCGCGCGCAGCGCCAGTTCCGTGTATTCCTCGGCGATCAGCACGCTGATCTTGATCTCGGAGGTCGAGATCGCCTGGATGTTGATGCCCTTCTCCGCGAGCGTGGCGAACATGCGGTGGGCGATGCCGGCGTGGCTGCGCATGCCGACGCCGATCACCGACACCTTGACCACATTGTCGTCGGCGTCGACCCGTTCGAAGCCGACCGCGTCGCGCAGGCCCTCGAGGATGGCCACGGCCCGCGGCAGGTCGGCGCGGGCGACGGTGAAGGTCATGTTGGTGTGCACGCCGTCCCGCGACACCGACTGCACGATCATGTCGACGTTGATGTTGGCCTCGGCGAGGGGCCCGAAGATGGCGGCGGCGACGCCGGGCCGGTCCATCACCCGCACCACCGACACCTTGGCCTCGTCGCGGGTGTAGGCGATGCCGCTCACGAGCTGCGATTCCACGATCTCGTCCTCGTCCACGACCAGGGTTCCGGGAGTGTCCTCGAAGCTGGAGAGCACCTGCACCCGCACCTTGTAGCGCATGGCGAGCGCGACCGAACGGGTCTGCAGGACCTTGGCACCGACCGAGGCCATCTCCAGCATCTCTTCGTAGGTGACGCGGTCGAGCTTGCGGGCCTTCGGCACGATGCGCGGATCGGTGGTGTAGACGCCGTCGACGTCGGTGAAGATGTCGCAGCGGTCGGCGCCGAGGGCGGCGGCGAGCGCGACGGCGGAGGTGTCGGAACCGCCGCGCCCGAGCGTGGTCACCCGGCCGTCCGGCCCGATGCCCTGGAAGCCCGCGACCACCGGCACGATGCCCGCGTCGAGGCAGCGGCGCAGAGGCGTCGGATCGATCTCGAGGATGCGGGCCTTGCCGTGCGCACCGTCCGTGCGGATGCCCGCCTGCCAGCCGAGGAACGAGCGGGCGCGGATGCCGAGCCTACCGAGGGCGACGGCGAGCAGCCCGATCGTCACCTGTTCACCGCTGGAGACCACCTGGTCGTATTCGGCCGGGTCGTAATGGGCGGGGTCGAGGCCCGTCACCCACTCGACCAGCCGGTTGGTGTGCCCGGCCATGGCCGAGAGCACGACGCAGACCTGTTCACCCGCTTCGACGTGGCGCGCGACACGCGCCGCGACGTTGCGGATGCGGTCGAGATCGGCGACCGACGTGCCACCATACTTCTGGACGACCAGAGTCACCTGCGGGCTCTTCTCGATGCGGGGGAAGGAACCGCCGCGGGCGGAGCGCGGGCACCCGACGTGAAGCGCGCCCTAGATATGACGCGCTCCGGCGCTGGGCAAGCGGCGCCCCGGCCCGCCCCTCTTGCCCGGAAGGCCGCCGACGTGCATATTCGAAGCATCTGATAAAGGCGAGCGGAGGCCGGAGCCGTGCACATCGGGGTCGAGTCGTTCTACGATCCGGCGACGCACACCATCTCGCACGTGGTCGTCGAGCCCAACGGCCGCGCCTGCGCCATCGTCGACGCGGTGCTCGACTACGATGCCGCCTCCGGGCGCACGCGGACGGAGTCCGCGGACAGGATCGTGGCGCATGTGCGCGAACGCGGCCTCGAGGTGCAGTGGATCCTCGAGACCCACGCGCACGCGGATCACCTGAGCGCCGCGCGCTACCTCAAGCGGCAGCTCGGCGGCCGGATCGCCATCGGCGCTCGGATCACGGAAGTGCAGCGCATCTTCCGCGAGGTCTTCAATCTCGAGCGCACCTTCAACACCGACGGCCGTCAGTTCGACCACCTCTTCGAGGACGGGGAGATCTTCCACATCGGCCGTCTCGAGGCCCGGGTCATGTACACGCCGGGCCACACACCCGCCTGCTGCACTTACGTCGTGGGCGATGTCGCCTTCGTCGGCGACACGCTCTTCATGCCGGACGGCGGCACGGCACGGGCCGACTTCCCGGGCGGCGACGCCCGCACCCTCTACCGGTCGATCATGAAGATCCTGTCGCTGCCGCCCGAGACCCGGCTCTACATGTGCCACGACTACCAGCCGGGCGGCCGCGAGCCGCGCTGGGTGACGACGGTGGCCGAGGAGCGCGAACACAACATCCACGTGGGCGGGGGACGCAGCGAGGAAGAGTTCGTGCGGCTGCGGACCGAGCGCGACCGGACACTCGGCACGCCACAGCTCCTGATCCCGTCGATCCAGGTGAACATCCGCGCGGGCGATCTGCCGCCGCCCGAGGACAACGGGGTCCGCTATCTGAAGGTGCCTCTGAACCGGCTCTGATCCGGGGGCCATCCCGCGACCCCGCGGCCGTCTGCACGCACTCCCCGCCCATCCGCCTCCGCGTCCGGAACCGGCCAGCGGTCGTCCCGACGGGGGCGTGCCTCGTGGCGGCCGCCCGCGGGCCGCGCATTCCGGTGGGCGCCGGATCCGGCCGGCCCGGGGCCGGCGCCGAGCCCTCCCGGCCGGGACGGGCGCGGCGCCCTGCTCCGTGGGGCGCCTCGACGGAGCCGGAACGCGCGCCGGAGGCCCGCTGCAGCGCAAGTCCAGCCGAGCGATTCCGCGTGCCCGGGGATGGCGCATGTCCCCCGTACGATCACCGGTCGGCCGAGCCGGGCGCTCCCGTGCGCCCGGGTCCGGTGTTCGGCACCGGTGGGCGGCCGCGCCGGAGGGGCGGGTGTCCTCGCGCGCCCGGGTCTCGTGTCGGCACGCAACCGCGTGGCGGGCGTTTCGGCCGGATGTGCTCGCGCGCCCGGTTGTCGTGCCCGGGGGAAGGGCGCAGCCTCCGGTTGCGGACCACCCGTGCCGCGGACCCGTGCGCGCAACGCCCGCCGGCTTCGTCGGGGCCGCGGCCACGGCCGGAGCCGCCGGGGCGCTTCGAGGTGCCGTGCTGCCCGCGGCCCGTGGTCCCGCTCCCCGCGAGGGGCTCAGCCGATTTCGAGCTCGATCTCCTCTTCGCCCTGGGCGGCGCGTCCCTTCTGGGTCTTGCGCATGATGCGGCGCTGGCGGATCTTCTTCTCGCAGCGCGCGATCTGTTCGGCGTGCAGACGCTGGGCGACCCGCTCGGCCAGCTCGAAGGCGTCGCGATCCCCGGCGTCGGCGGCTTCCCGCAGGAGGATGTAGGCCACCTCGAGGTCGCGCTTCACGCCCTTGCCGGCCGCGTAACAGTAGCCGAGGCTGAGCTTGGCCTTGAGATGGCCGAAGACGGTCGCCTTCTTGAACCATTCGACGGCGGCGGCATTGTCGACGGCGACACCCTTGCCGCGGGCGTAGCAGACCCCGAGGAGGTACATCGCCTCGCGATCACCCGCCTCGGCGCGTTCGCGGAGCTTGCGGAAGCACGCCGCGTCGCGGGCGGCGAGCTCTTCGGGCGACGGCGTCGGGGCCGCCGCGGACCCGCCGCCCGCTTCCGCCTGCGGCGCGTCGGCCGTGTCCTCCCGGGCCGCGGGCCCGGGGTTGCCGGGCGCGTGCCCTGCGGTCTCCCCCGCTCCGTCCTTCCGTTCCGCCTGTTCCGCCATCGCTCAGCTCCGCGCAACCATGGACCGCCTGGTCGGTCCCCCGGCCCGACGCGCGCATTCTGCACCCGAGACCTTAAGATCGGGTTAATCGGCCCGAACTCTCCGGGCGGTCCCTGCCGCCTGCCACGGGATGGCCGCCCTTGACCGAAAGAGACCCGGGATCTACCGCTGCCGGCGGCCATTGCGGTGAGGAGGAGCTTGACGCTCGCGGTCGATCTTTCGGGACGGGTGGCGCTCGTGACCGGTGCCTCCGGTGGACTCGGCTCCCACTTCGCGCGCACGCTCGCGGCGAACGGTGCCGCGGTGGCGCTCGCCGCCCGAAGGAGCGACCGGCTGCGGACGCTCGAGGGTGAGATCGCGGGCGCCGGCGGTCGGGCCCTCGCGGTCGAAATGGACGTGACGGACGCAGAGAGCGTCCGGCGCGCGTTCGAGGCCGTGGAGGCCGCTCTCGGCACGGTCGACATCCTCGTCGCCGGCTCCGGCATCGCCGGTCGCGGCGGCCGGCTGCTGGACATCGGCGAGCGCGATTTCACGGAGGTGATCGAGGTCAACCTGCACGGTGTCTTCCGCACCGCGTGCGAGGCCGCGCGCCGGATGGTCGCGGCCGGACGTCCCGGCAGCATCGTCGTCGTCGCCTCGATCATCGCCTTCGGAACGGCGCCCGGGGTCGCCGCCTACGGCGCCTCGAAGGCCGGCGTCGTGCACCTCGTCCGCAGCATGGCGATCGAGTGGGCGCGCTTTTCGATCCGCGTCAACGCCATCGCGCCCGGCTACATCCCGACCGACCTCAACCGCGAATTCCTCGCGAGCCCGGCCGGCCAGCGCATCCGCGAGCGGATCCCGATGCGCCGCTTCGGCGAGCCCGCCGACCTCGACGGGGCGCTGCTGCTTCTCGCCTCGGATGCCTCGCGCTACATGACCGGCACCGTCGTCACCGTCGACGGCGGACATCTCGTCGCACCGCTCTGAACCGACGTGGGGAGGCAGCCATGATCGTCGACCACCGCACCTACACGCTCCATCCCGGCAACATGAAGAAGCTGCTCGAACTCTACGAGCGCGAGGGCTATCCGGTGCAGACGAAGCATCTGGGCGAGCCGATCGGCTGGTACGTTTCGATGGACATCGGCCAGCTCAACCAGATCGTGCACATGTGGGCCTACGAGGATCTCGCCGACCGCGCCCGCAGGCGTGCGGCGATGCAGGCGGATCCGGCCTGGAACGCCTATCTCGAGAAGGCCTCGCCGCTGATTGCGCACATGGAGAACAAGATCCTCCATCCGGCGCCCTTCTTCCGCCCGAAGGGCTGAGCCCGTGGACTTCCGCCTGTCGCCGGAGCTCGAAGAGCTGCGCCAGCGCGTGGCCGATTTCGTCGCCGCGCGCATCCTGCCGCTCGAGGAGGACCCAGCGAGCTTCGGCGAGGGCGAGAACATCCGCGAGGATCTGCTCGCGGAGCTCCGGGAGGAGGTGAAGCGGGCCGGCCTCTGGGCACCGCAGGTGTCCCGCGAGCGCGGCGGGCTCGGCCGGTCCATGGCCGACTGCGCCGTGCTCTACGAGGAGATGGCGCGCTCGCGCTTCGGCCCTGCCGCCTTCAACTGCGCCGCACCCGACGACGGCAACATGCTGTGCCTCGAACGCTGCGCGAGCGAGGCACAGAAGGACCGCTGGCTCGATCCGATCGTGCGCGGCGAGGTGCGCTCGGCCATCGTCATGACCGAGCCGCACCCGGGCGCCGGCTCCGATCCGGCCGGCATGATGCGGACCACCGCCGAGCGGCGGAACGGCCACTACCTCGTCCGCGGCCGCAAATGGTTCATCACAGGGGCCGAAGGCGCGAAGCACTTCATCCTGCTCGCCCGCACCTCCGACGACCCGCGCCGCGGCCTCACCGCCATGATGTACCACGCCGACCAGCCCGGCTGGCGCATCCTCCGGCGCATCCCGATCATGGGGCCGGAAGAGCACGGCGGTCACTGCGAGCTCGAATTCGACGGGCTCGAGGTGCCGTTCGAGAACGTGCTCATGGGCGAGGGCCTCGGCATGAAGGTGGTGCAGATCCGCCTCGGCCGCGCGCGGCTCACCCACTGCATGCGCTGGCTCGGCATGGCGCGTCGCGCGCTCGAGATCTGCGAGCCCTACGTCCGCGAGCGCGAGGCGTTCGGGCAGAAGCTCGTCGAGCGCGAGAGCGTGCGCGGCCTGCTCGCGCGCGCGGCGATGCAGATCGAGATCGGCCGCCTGCTGGTGGCCCGCGCCGCCTGCAAGCTCGATCTCGGTGACCAGGCCCGCAAGGAGGTGTCGATGGCCAAGATCCAGGTCGCCGACGCGCTCCATCTCGCCGTCGACACGGCGATCCAGCTCATGGGTGCGAAGGGCTACTCGAAGGACACGCCGCTCGAATGGATGTACCGCTACGCCCGGCAGGCGCGCCTCGTCGACGGCGCCTCGGAAGTCCACCAGATGGTCGTCACCCGTGAGCTGCTCGCGCGCGGCCGCGCGTTCTTCTCCTGGCCGTGAGCCGGCGATCCCTATGATCGCGGAGCGGCGCGAGGCCGTCGAAGCCTTCCTCGCCCGCGCGACCGGAGCACGCTCGGCGCGCATCCTCCGCGAGGAGCGGCTCTCGGGCGGCGCGATCCAGGACAACCGCCTGCTCGTGGCCGAGTTCGACGGCGGCCGCTTCGACGGCCGCCACGAGCTGGTGCTGCGCACGGACGCGCCGAGCCGGGTGGCGGCGAGCTGGGACCGGGAGCACGAGTTCCGCATCCTCGGGGTCGCCCACCGCGCGGGCGTCGCCGTGCCGGAGCCGGTGGCCCTCTGCACCGACCCGGCCGTCCTCGGCCGCCCGTTCTACGTCATGCGCAGGGTCCCGGGCGAAGCGCGCGGGGTTCGCCTCGTGCGCGATCCGGAGGTGGTCCGGCACGGTGAAGCCATCGTCCGGCAGGTGGCGCGCGAGATGGCGAAACTCCACGGCATCCGCCCGCCGCATCCGGACCTCGATTTCCTGCCGCTGCCCGAGCCGGACCCGGCGCGTGCCCGGATCACCCTCTACCGGCGCTGGCTCGACGATCTCGGCGCGGCCGAGCCCGTGGTCGAGTACGCGCTGCGGCGGATGGAACTGGCCCCGCCGGCACGGCAGGAGGTGGTCCTCGTTCACGCCGATCTGCGCACGGGCAACATCCTCGTCGCCGACGGCGAGCTGCGCGCCATTCTCGACTGGGAGTTCGCGACCTGGTCGGATCCGCACGAGGATCTCGCCTGGTTCTGCGCCCGCTACTGGCGCTTCGGCGCCGACGACCGCGAGGCCGGAGGTCTCGCCGCGCGGGACGTGCTGGTGCGGGCGTACGAGGAGGCGTCCGGGCGGCGGGTCGATCCGCAGGCCCTCGCGTTCTGGGAGGTGATGGCGAACGTGCGCTGGGCGGTGATCGCGCTGCAGCAGGCGGAGCGCCACCGCAGCGGCGCGGAACGCTCGCTGGAACTGGCGCTCACGGGTTCCGTCGTGCCGCGGCTCGAGCGCGACATCCTCGACAGCCTGCGCACCCGGGAGAGGACATGAGCGGCCTGCCGGAGATGGCGGACCTTCTGGAAACCGCCCGCGAGGACCTGCTGCACCGGATCCGGCCGCGGCTCGAAGCCGAGGAGCGCTACATCGCCGCGATGATCGCCCGCGCGATGCAGCTCGCGGTGCGCGAGCTCACCATCGGAGCTGCGATGCGCGAGCGCGAGCGGCGCGCACTGGCGGCCCTGCCCGGCGCACCCGACGGAGATCTGGACGCGCTGCGCCGCTGGCTCGCCGCCGCCGTCCGCCGCGGCGATTTCGACGGGTTGCGGTCGGAACTCGAAGCGGCACTCGAGGAACGGGTGGCGGCCCGCCTCGCGATCACCGATCCGGACTACCGCTGAGCGCCCGCACGCCGGCTTCAGGCCGTGCCGGCGCGGGCCGTGCCGAGTTCGTGGCGGACCCAGGCGACGAGCGGCAGGGCGAGCAGGTTCGCCTCGAGCTTGCCGACCACCTGCCCGAGCGTGTGCTGCAGTCCTTCGAAGCCGAAGGCGAGGGAGAGGAAGGCGACGCTGTCGACGGTCGCGCCCACGACGCCCGAGGCGATCACCGCGAGATAGAGCCGGCGGCGGGCGAGCGGCGTGTAGACGGCGGCATCGAGGCTCTCGCTCAGGAGGAAGGCCACGCCCGAGGCGAGGGCGAGGGCGGGCGGCGCGATCAGCACCGAGAGGGCGGCACCGAGGACGATCGCGACGACGACGGCGCGCAACCCGAAGAGCATCTGCACGATGTCGCGCAGCACGAGGGCGAGCCCGATCATCGCCACCCCACTCGGCGCCATCAGACCGGGCAGCACGGGGATCAGGCAGGGCCCGTCGGGGACGCAGACGGTGCCGACGTTGCCGACCATCCAGTTGGCCGCCGGGATGGTGGCGAGAAAGGCGAGGATCGCGAGGTAGCGGCTCATGCGACGGGTCGCTGCGCGCGCCCGCGAACGCCCGTGCGGGCGGACGGTCGGGCCGACATTTGCGGGAATTGGTCGGAGTGGGGCGATTCGAACGCCCGACCCCTGCCTCCCGAAGGCAGTGCTCTACCAGGCTGAGCTACACTCCGGCCGCGCGTGGTATAGTGTCGCCCGTGCGACCCGACAAGGGGCCGGGCAGGGGGCGGCGGGCCGTCGCAGGCGCACGGACGCCCGGCCGGTTCCGCCGCGCAGTCGCAGGCGCGGACACGGCCAGCCGTCCCCGCCGCTCAGCCGCCGCCGAGGCGCTGCGAGAGGCGGCGCAGGGTGGTCCCCGGCTCGCGTCGGTGACGTTTGGCGTCGATCACGCTCCAGGCGCGTCCGAGGGGCGAGAGGGTGTGCGCACCATCGGGGAGGGCCGCGGGCGGCGGCAGGCGCAGGACGATCCGCTGCACGAAGGCGGTTTCGTCGAGCCGGTCGATGCGGCAGAGGGTAAGCGCACCGCCGTAGCGTTCCGAACAGTCCTGGGCCGGCCGGAAGAGGGCGCCGCCGGCGGTGAAGAGCGGGCCCGCCGGCCGGGCCGCACGGATGTCGCAGACCACCGGATTGGCCGGGTGCGGCCGCCACGGTCCGCCGAGGGCGCGGGCGTGGAACAGATGCAGGCGGGTCACGTCCTCCTCCCGCCGGTCGGTGGCGAACAGCCAGATCCGGTCGCGGGCGACATGGAGGGTCGGGTCGACCGCCGGGAAATCCGGCAGGAGCTCGGCCGCCGTACGCCACCTGTCGGGAAAGCGGACGCATTCGAGCAGCACCGTGTGGCCGCCGGCACTGTGTTCCGGCAGCATCCACAGCCGCCCGTCGTGTTCGAACAGGAAGGGATAGCTCAGATGTCCGGCGAGGTCGGTCTCGACCGGTACGATGCCGGCGGGCCGGTTCGCGGCGTCGAGCCGCAGGACGGCGAGCCCGGCGGTGTCGGTCCCGGGCGGGCAGTCCTCGACGAAGACGAAGCGACCCTCCGCCGTCTCGATGCCGAACGGATCGGCGAAGAAACCGCCGCCCGGCCGCGGCGGCAGCCACAGCGCATCGTCGAGGGTCGGCCGGTCGGGCAGGCCCGAGGGCGGCCGCGGCACCACGCCGATCCGCCAGTCCTCGGCGAGCGTCTCCTCGCGCAGCCGGCGCCAGAGATTGCGCAGCGCGAAGAGGAGATCGGGCAGGCCTCCCTGGCGCTGCGGAGCCGGGCCGAGGGACAGCCGCGGCAACGCGTCCCCGGCCGCGGGCGGAGCCGCGAGGACCCGCGCCGGCCAGTCGGCGACGGCGGGCCAGATCCGCGCGAGCGTGCGCGACGGCCCGAGGGGATGCGCCTTGAAGGCCCCCTCGTGCAGGACCCGCGCCACCCCGGGCCGCTCCGGCGCGAGAGCGACGAGCCGCACCCGGAGCCAGCGGCGGCCGCGCCGGTGGGCCTCGAGCGGATCCTCCCGAGGTTCGCCGAAGAACCAGGTCCAGAGCGGCAGACCCAGGGCGGCCGCGCGCGCGACCAGGGCCGGTTCCGGCAGCGGAGCCACCACGAGCGCCGCGTCCGGGGCGAGGTCCGCCGGACCGGCGAGCACGCGCACCTCGTCGAGCCTCCCGAGCGGGGCACGGATGCGGGCGAGCAGATCCGAATCCAGGCCTCCCGGGACGACAACGATCATGGCCGCGGGTTCGCCGGGTGCGTGGCCGGGGGGCTCTGCGCGAGGCCGGAGACCAGCTCCCGGAGACGCGCTCCGGCGCGCGACCAGTCGAACAGCGCCGCCCGTTCCCGGCCATATCGGCCCATCTCCTGCCGCCGCGCGGGATCGGCAAGCAGGGCCAGCAGCGCCTCCGCGAGCGCCCGGTCGTCGCCCGCCGGAACCAGAAGGCCGCTCGCGCCGTGTTCCACGCACTCCGGAATGCCGCCGCGGTCGCTCGCCACCACCGCCCGGGCGGCGGCCATGCCCTCGACCGCCGGCAGACCGAACGGCTCCTCGATCACCGAGGGTACGGCGACGAGGTCGGCCTCCGCGTAGAGTGCGGCGAGCCGGTCGTGCGGCACGGGCGGCCGGAATTCGAGCCGGTCGCGCGCCCCGGGCGGAAGCAGGCGTTGCAGATCCTCCAGATAGGCGTGCTGCGGGCGGAGGATCTGGCGATGCACGCGCCCGAGAAGGGTCTCGCCCCAGAAGGGCAGGGCCGCGCGCATCGGCGCATCGTCGGCGAGCAGACGGGCGTAGCCCCAGGGGAAGAAGCCCGGCCGGCCGACGAGGACGAGCCGCGCCCGAGGGAAGCGGGTGCAGATGCGCGCGAAGGCGCGGACCAGCACGTGATGGCCCTTCTCGGGCGAAATCCGTCCCACCTGAAGGATCTGGGCGCCCTCGGGGCTGCCCGCTCCGGCCGTCGCCGGAAAGCGCGGCAGGTCGACGCCGTTCGGCACGCTGGCGATGCGGGCGGCGAGTTCGGGAAAAGCCGTGCGCAGGCGGTCGCGCAGGAAGGCGGAGACGGCGAGGATGCGGTCCGCGAGTGCCATGGCCGGCCCGAGACAGTGGCGCGGCAGCAGCGCCGGATGCGGATCGTGCAGGTGCAGGAGGAAGCGGGCGCGTGCGAGCGCCTCGCGCAGCACCGGCAGGCCCTGGGCATAGGCGTGCAGGTGGACGATGTCGGGCGCGAAGCCGACGAGCGCTGCCGCCGCGCCGCGCCAGTACCCGAGGTGGTAGTCGGGCCGCGCGAAAGGCGGCAGGTCCGCGGGCCGGAGGATGTCGAGGAGGGTGCGCAGATGCTCGCGCCGGGCATCCGGGACCGGCACCGGCAGCAGCCGGATGCCGTCCGGCCCGCTCGCCGGCAGGGCACGGCGCGCCGGGGCGACGACCGCGATCTCGAAGTCGGTGGCGAGCGTGCGCGCCAGCGCCATGGCGACGATCGCGACCGAGCTCTCCGGTACACCTCGCGCGTCGAGACGGTCACCCGGGTGCAGCACGACCGCGAGCCGCGGCCGGTCGCGCCGGAGGATCCGGCTCATCGGCGACGGCTTCCCGGCGATGCCACGCTTTGCCGCCGCGGCCGGATCGCGCTAGGGTCGCGGCGAGGCGGGAGCGCATCCTGTCCGCGGGTCCAGCCGGGAGTAGCGAAGATGCCGAAGTTCGCCGCCAATCTCAGCATGATGTTCCACGAGGTGGGCTTCCTCGAGCGCTTCGCGCGTGCCGCCGCCTGCGGCTTCCGCGGCGTTGAGTTCCTGTTTCCCTACGCCTTCGACGCCGCCGCGATCCGCGTCAAGCTCGAAGAATCCGGCCTCGAACAGGTGCTCTTCAACCTGCCGCCCGGCAACTGGGACGCGGGCGAGCGCGGGCTCGCGGCACTGCCCGGCCGCGAGGAGGAGTTCGCGAAGGGCCTCGACCTCGCGCTCGAATATGCCGCCGAGCTCGACTGCCGGCTGCTGCACGCCATGGCCGGGATCGTGCCCGCCGATGCCGACCGGAAGGCCTGCGAGGACGTCTATGTGCGGAACCTCGCGCTCGCGGCGAAGAAGGCGGCAGAGGATGGCCGCACGGTGCTGATCGAACCGATCAACACCCGCGACATACCGGGCTATTTCCTCAACTACCAGCGCGACGCCCGACGCATCCTCGAACGGGTCGGCGCCGACAATCTGAAGCTGCAGCTCGATCTCTACCACTGCCAGATCATGGAGGGCGATCTGGCGATGCACATCCGCGAGTACCTGCCGGTCGTCGGCCACATCCAGATCGCGGGCGTGCCGGAGCGCCACGAGCCGGACATCGGCGAGGTCAACTACGTCTATCTGTTCGAGCTGCTCGACGCACTCGGCTATGATGGCTGGGTGGGCTGCGAGTACCGGCCCGCGCATGCCACCGAGGACGGCCTCGGCTGGTACGCGCGCTGGCGCCCCGAAGCCGGCTGAGACCGGGAACGGGGTGCCTTCGGAGTGCCCGCGCGCCTTCAGAGGGTGCGGGCACGATAGCTCGTGCCGCCGCCCTGCCACGCCGGACGGCGCGTGCCACGCGCCACATTGCCGAGGCGCACCGGTTCCGAGGCGATGCAGCCCGCGACCGCGTCGAGGCCGTCGTCGCGACCGCGGCCGCCCGGGCGCCAGTCGCGCATCTCGGCGACGAACGGGGTGCGCGCGACGCGGCGGTGGACGTGCAGCCTGCGGGCCGCCAGCACCGGATCGAGCGCTTCGAGGATGCGGCGGTCCTTGGGTTTCGTGCTCGCGTGCTCGAGCACCGGCACGGCGAGGCCGCGGGCGGCGAGCTCGCGCCGCAGCAGCGCCGGCAGGAACCGGCCGATGCCGTTGGTCTCGACCGTGATCGAGGGCAGGCAGTGCTCCTCGACGAAGGCCGCGACCTGCCGGCACATCACCGTCGCCTCGTCCTCGCCCGGGCGACGTCCGCGCGCGTCCAGGTAGCGGATGTCGTGCAGGTGGTAGCGGCCCTCGGCGTCGACGAAGACGCAGGCGACGACGCTCGAATCGCCCTTCTCGGGACGGCCGAAGGCGGGATCCCAGAAGGCGCTGGCCGAGACCATCCGCCGGCCGCCGATCGACAGCAGACGCTGGCCGTTGCCCTCGCGCAGCTCGATCTCCGACTCGTAGAAGACGAGGAGGTCGGGGTCGAGGCGGGTGTCCTCGGGCGGCAGCGGCTCGAGCATCATCTGGCTTCTGAACCGCGTGGGCCCCGTCTCGAGCGCGATGCGGTCGATCTCCTCTTCCGGGAAGCGCTCGGGCCAGCGGCTCCGGCCTTCGGCGTCGCGGATCGGCAGCACGAGACGCTCGAAGCCGGCGAGGAAGGGCTGGTCCTCGCCGTATTCGGGCCGCGGCTCGGCGGCGTAGATGCTGTGGTGATGGTGCGGCGTGCCGATGTAGAGCATCGTGCCGCCCGGGCTGAGCACGAAGGAGAGCTCGGAGAGCCGTGCCCGCAGCTCGCGCCGTGCCGCCTCGGTGTCGCAGGTGTTCGGCACCTCGACGTCGTCACAGACGACGACATCGGCGCGCGCGCCGGTGATGTTGGCGCCGAGCCCGCGGGCGAGCAGCGAAGGATCCCGCCAGGCCGCCCGGCGGGCGACGGTGAACCGGTCGGCCGCCCACTCGCCGCGGCGCTTCGGCCGGATCGCCTCGGCGGCGGGATGCGTCTCGATGATGCGCCGGACGTTGCGGGTCATGCGCTCGGCGAGGCCGTGCTCGGCCGCGACCACGAGGATGCGCAGGTCCGGCCAGCGGGTCAGGAGGAAGGCGCAGTAGAGCCCGACCAGCGTCGACTTGCCGGCGTTGCGGAAGACCATGAGGAGGAGCCGCCGGCGGCCCTCGGCCCGGCAGCCGTCGAGCCATCCGGCGATCTGCCGGTGCAGCGCCGGCGTCTCGAGCCCCTGGATCAGGTTCCACTGCTCGAGGAAGGCACGGAAACTGCGCGGTCGGATGTCGCGACGCCTCGGAGCGTGCCAGGTGTGCGGACGCGGGAAGAGTGGCCGCCACGGTGGCGGAAGATCGTCCTCCACCGTCCGGCTCCTAACCGAGCAGGTCCTGCCGGAAGCCCGGAAAGCGCCGGAAACCGCTCTCGACCGAGCCGAGCAGCCGGTCGCCGGTCTCGAGCAGATTGCGCCTGCGCGCGAGCGCCGTCCTCTCGCGCAGCCGGTCGAGACCGGCGGCGAACTCCGCCGCGGCGGCCTTCCGGTCGGCCTCGGCCTCTTCGCGCAGGCCCCTCAGGATGGCGTCGAAGGACGCGCCGGTCGCCACGCCCGCGGCGCCAGCGCGTGCCCGCGCGCGTGCGAGCTGTTCGCGCAGCAGCTCCTCGGTGCGACGCTGCTGTTCGGCGAAGCGGGCCGCGAGCTCCTGCCGCTGCGCCTTCTCTTCCCGGGCGATGCGCGAGGCCCTGCGCTGCTGCGCCTGCTGCTGCAGGGCGATGTTGAGCCCGAGGGTCGCGAGATTGGAGAGTCCACCCATCAGCCGTTCACCCTCGTGTCGGTGGTTGCGGAAAGGAGCGTGAAGGGAAGCGGGACGTCCTGCTCGACCCGCCAGGCGGGGGCGGCCGGCCCCCGGCGCCAGCCGAGGGCGCGGAGCTCGACGTCGCCGGTGAAGGGAATGTCCGGCAGCGCGACCTCGTGCAGACCGAGGCCGACGTCGATCCGGAGCGCTTCGGTCGCGTGCAGGCGCAGCGACACCCGCACCGGGCGGTGCGGTGCGTCGGGCGCGATGCCGCCCGCGGTCGGCACCGTGTCCGGCTCGACGATGTGCGCGTAAGCGTGGCCCACGACCAGTTCGGAGGCAGGCCCGGCGAGGGCCACGGTCGACGTCGCGATGTCGAAGAACCCGACGAACCGGCCGTCGGCCAGGATCCCGACCCGGCTCCCGACGTAAGCGTCGAGCCCGGACCAGGTCGTGCTCGGCTCGGGGCTCGTGTAGCGCCGCGCGCCGTCCAGCAGCACGCCGTCGTCCCACACCTCGATCTGCGTCCGGCCGTCGCGCAGCACGAGGAACCAGGTGGCGTCCCCGCCGCGTTCGACGGCCCGGACGAAGCCGGCGGTCTCGTGTTCGGCCCAGGCCACGACGTTGGCGTTGCGGTCGACGGTGCAGCTCGCGAGACTGCCGTCGGCGCGCAGGACGAGGAGCTGCCGACGGGTGCCGTCGAACGCGATGTCGACGACATCGCGGACGAGATGGCGGGCGAGAAGGGCGATGTCGGCCGCCTGCCAGGCCTGCTCGCTGTCGACGTAGACGAACTCGCGGATCTCCCGGCCACCGGCGCCGACGAACATCATGGCGCCGTCGACTTCGGCCACCCGCGGGGCGCGCGTCGAGGGCGAGCCGATCCGGGTCTGCAGCTCGACGGCGACCGTCGCCGGCGTCACCGGCCGGCCGTGCACGACCCATTCGCCGCGGTCGGTGAAGACCGCGAGCCGGCGTCCCGGCCAGAGCCGGCGGATCGTGTGCGGCAGGTCGGCGGTGAGGCGGAAGGCGATCGCTTCGTCGTCGAGCCCGGTGCCGACGTCGAAATCGAAGGGGACACCGCTCCTCGACATCCACACCCGGTCGGGCGCGTCGCGCGAGCCGCCGATCACGAGCCGGTTCTGGTACCAGGCGACGCTGCGCGGCCATCCCCGGGCCGGCGAGAAGGCAGGTTCGGCGAAATCGCGGGTCGGACCGCCGTCGGGCTGGGCGTCCCGCAACATGGCCTGGGCCCGGTTCGCGGCGGACCCGACGCCGGTGATCAGGGCGTAGCCGTCGCGGATGCGGAACCATGTGCCCGGGTGGGCGGCGGTGAAGAGAGGCTCGGTGACGAGCAGCTCGACGAACGTTCCGGCGGCGATCGGCTGGGTCGTCGGGGCACCGCCGACCAGGATCTGGAGTTCCGCGGTCTCGCTCGCGAATTTGAGGAAAGGCAGGCGTGTCGGGCCGGTCGGGTCGCCGGCGTCGACCGGCTCCGGCTGCCAGGGGCCGAGCGTCCAGGAACCCGACGTGGTGCGCCCGAGGATCTGCGGTTCGACATCCGGATGACAGAACAGCAGCCGCTCGCCCACCGTCGTCCAGGCGAGGCCATCGAGGACGGTCGCGTTCCAGGCGGCGGGAAGCGGAAGACTCACGGGGGGCGCGCCGGATCCCGGGTCCTCGAACAGGTCGAGCCGCGCGGGGGCGAGCGCGATCAGGACCTGCACGCCCGCGGTCGCGAAGGAGACGAGGCGGCGGGCGTCGGCCGCCTCGGCGACGAAACGCGTTCCCGGCCGACGGACGAGCCCGCCCGTGGGCAGCGGCAGGACATTGAGCAGCTTGCGGGCCCCCTCGGCACGGGCGCGCAGGTCGATGCGGCCGGCGAGCAGGGGGTCGAGCGCACCCGCGGCGAAACTCGTCTGGACACGGACGATCCGGCTCATCGCATGCGGGCCCGGATCAGGGTGAAGTCCTCGACCCGCATCGGCGTCGCCTGCTGGGCGTCGAGCAGGCGGGCGAGACGGATCTCCTCGTTCGCGAGCCGCTGCAGGCTCTCGGCCCGGGCCGAATTCTCCGTGAGCGGGATGGCGAACTCGGCGGCGAGCCTCGCGACGAGGGCCGAGACGAAGGGCGCCGTGAACAGGCTTTCGGGGACGCGGCGCTGGTAGGTGAGCGTGACCTCGGCGGCATCGGTCACGAGGCGGTCACCGCGGATCCGGAACACGAGCCCGCGCCCGCGGCCGCCGACTCCGGCCGAGATCGTCCGCAGCATGTCGGCGGGAAGATGGTAGGCGTAGGCGAAATCGCCCGGCGTCGCGGTATCGTCGCGGACGAGCTCGGTCTGGGCGACCGTGAACGACCAGGGGTAGGAGGCGAGCAGGGCATCGCGCACCGGTGCGTAGAGTTCGCGCGCCACCTGCGCCTCGACCGTGGGATCGTCGAACGAGGCGATCGGCGAGGCGCCGAGCTTGACGAGCGCCTTCGCGCAGATGCTGACATCGGTGTACATGAGGGTCCATCCGTGGCCGGTGCCGGCCGGCGACCGGGCACGGAGCCCGGTCGCGCGGCACGGGGCGGGAGAGCCGGAGCGGCGCGTCAGTCGGCGTTCACCGATCCGAAGGCGGTGATGTTGCTGACGTCGACGACCCCGCCGCTGTTCGCGACCACCACCATGACACCGCTTTCGGGGGCGGTGCCGAGGCCGGCGTTGACGAGGATGAAGTCGCCCTCGCGCAGCATGCGCGAGGCCTCGTTGAAGTAGCCGGCATCGTCGACCGTGGCGGCCGGATCCTCGGTCCGGTAGTGCCACAGCGTGAAGCCGTTGGCGTAGGACAGGGCGCTCAGGTTGCGGGCATCGTAGGCCATGATCACGCCTCCAGGCAGGGCATCTTGACGACGCCGGTGGGATCGATGAGCACGGCGCCCTGCGACATCATGTTGGACACGAAGTGCGCGGCGCGGTCGCCGTGCCAGGTGATGTCGGTGACGACGTCCTGACCGATGGCGTGACCCACGGCACTGCGGTGGTACCAGAAGCAGGTCCGCACGCCCGAGGCGAGCGGCAGGCCTGAATGCGGGATCCACAGCGTGCCGAGCCAGAACTTGGCCTGGCTGCCGCGCCACGGCAGCTGGTCGTCACCGACGAACTCGGCGTTCGCGAACTCCGGCAGGCTCAGCAGTTCCGACCACTGCTTCCAGCCGATGACGGCGTAGCGCTGGCCGTCGTCGGGGACGTCGTTCTCGCCGAGCAGCTCGAAGGCCTCGAGCACCTTCTCCTTGGTGAGCCCGCTGCTGGCGGAGCCCGCCACGGTGGTGCTGCTGTCGAGGGCCTCGATGATCAGCTCGTCGGTCTTGCGGCCGAGCGCGTAGGCACCGGCGTTCGCCAGCACCTGACGCTCGTCGATGTTGGTCTTGAGCTCGTCGAGCCGGTCGACCCACTCGCCGGCGTAGTAGTCGACGAGGAAGGCCTCCACGGTCGAGAAGTCGACGTTCATGACCGGCACCATGCCGTGCCGCGCCTTGGTGGTGGCGGCACCCTTGCCGACCCGCTGGAAGACCGTCGAGCTGCCGCGCACGCCGTTCTTGACGCGCACGGTGTTGCGCAGCTTCGAGCCCTGGCGCTGGTAGGCCTCGTGCACCTCGCGCTCGAACTGCTTCACGAACGCCTGATCGATGGTCGTGGTCATGGGGTGATGTCACTCCGTTCCGGGGTTGGGTGGGAACGCACGGGTTGTCCCGGAGGGGCCCGGCTCGGGGGAAAGGGCGCGGACCGTGGTGGCGGTTGCCCGCGCCGTCGCGCCTCACGTGCCGTAGAGCTGCTCGAAGCCCCGGGTCACGCGGGCGACGAATTCGGGGTCGCGATCGCGCCAGTAGCGGGGATCGCGCATCATCTCCTGGAGCGCTTCGGCGGTGAGCGGCTCGGCGGTCTCGCCCGCATCCAGGATCTCGGGTTCGTCCGAGCGCATCATCGCGTGCATGGCGAGCACCCCGCGTGCCGTCGCCGCGAGCGCCGCATATTCCTCGGGATCGAGATGCCGCTCGGCCCAGGCGCGGATCTGCCGCGCCACCCGGTCGAAGGCTTCGCGGCCGCCGAAATGCGCCTCGAGCTCGGCCCTGGCCCGCGCCGCCTCGAGCTCGCCCACGGCCTCGGCCACGGCCGGCAGGATCCGTTCGGCGGCGAGATCGTAGACGAGCTGCGCCTGCTCGCGCGTGAAGCCGGCTGCGTGCAGCCGCCGCTCGAGCTCCGGGTCGCGCCCGATCATCGGGTCGGACGGGCGGATGTCGTAGTCCTCGGGCCGTTCCGGCCAGCCGAGGGCGCGGCGCAGACGGGCGATGGCGGCCGTGTCCCCGGGATCCTTCGGCAGCGCCACCATGCGGCCGAGCTTGCTCTCGAGCTCGCGGTAGGAGCGGGCGAGCGCCTCGATGCGCACTTCGCCGCGCTCGGCGTCCCAGAACTTCTCGGGCACGAACTCGGGTCGCACCGGACGTGCCGCCGCGGGAGCGGCCGCAGCGGCGGCCGGGGTGTCCTCTCCCGGGGCCGGGGTGTCTTCCGAGGGGGCAGGAGCGTCGGGCTCCGGACCCTCCGCCGGGCCGGGGACGGCCACGTCCGCGGCCGGCTCCGGTCCGGTCTCCGGGAGCAGGGCGTCGGGGGCGAAAGTGTCCGCGGCGGTCGTTTCGGCCTGCCCGTCGGCGGGCGACGGATCCATTCCGGGTACGAACTCGTTCATGACGATCCTCGGCGCTTGCGGATGAGGGAACCCTGCTCGACGAGCGAGCGGATGTGGCAGACGACGCTGCGCTGGCCTTCGACGTGGCGCAGCACGGAATCGGAGGCGGTCGGCGGCACCCGCCGCTCGAGAAAGGTCCGGCAGAGGTAGCCGAGCACCTGCTGGCCGGCGCCCGAGCCGAAGCAGCGGGCGAAGGCCTCGGCGAGCTCGCGCGACGGCGGCTCGCGGGCGGGGTCCGGCTCGAACCAGGCCCAGCCCTCGCGGTCACGCTCACGCGCCATGGCCGGTCTCCGCGACGGCGGCGAGCAGCGCCGCGGCATCGGCCGGCAGCGGGTCGCGCACGAGCTCCGGCGGCACGCCCAGGATCTCGGCGAGGCGGCGCACCGCCGCCGGCATGTCGGCGACGGCCTGCGCGGCCGGGCCGAGACGGCCCACGGTCTCGAGCCAGAGGACGAGGTTCTGGACGTCCTCGCGGGCCTGGGCACGGGCGAGCGGCGAGCGGTAGCCGATGGCGACCCGGCGGCCGTCGAGCGGCAGGTCCGGGATCTCGCCGCGGCGGCGCAGGATGGCGACGGCGCGCTCGACCAGCGGCACGAGCAGCTCGCTCTTGAGCCGGCCGTAGATGGCACCGAGCAGGCGGTTCATCTCGGCGCTGCGCTCGAGCACCTCGGTCGCGGTCATGCGCCGGCCCGCGACCGGCCCGAGCTTGTCGACGAGCATGGTGTGGCGGATGCGGGCACGTAGGTCGTCGAGGACGAGCTGCGAAACGTCGAACCGTCCGGGCGCCTGGAGCGGCGTCAGCCCGGCGGAGCCCGGCGCCTTCGGGATGATGCTGCCGGGGGTGAGGTCGATGTTCGCCGGGTTGAGGACGCCGTCGTCGTCGGCGAGCCAGATGCCGGTGACCGCGATCGAGGCGTTCTTGAGGATCAGCTCGACCACCTTGTTCGCGGTCTTGATGTCCGGCAGGGCGGTCATCACCGGCGAACGCCCGTACACCTCGCCCGCCGCCTTGAGCCAGCGGAAGGTGAGGAAGGGCGAGTGGGCGAAGCGGCCCTCGGCGAGCAGCACCGGCGCGCCGCCCGTGGCCTCGGAGGTCAGGAATGCGGCATAGTGGGCGCCGCAGCCCTCGCACTCGACCGCTTCCACAAGCTCCACCCGGCTCTCGGGTTCGCGGGCGAGGCGCTCGTCGAGCGGCGGTGGCAGGGTGCAGCCGGGATAGCGGCCGTGGATCTGGGCGAGGGTCGGGGTGGTGGTGCGGAACTGGCGGGTGACGCGGCCGTCGCGGTCACCGAGGATGCGCATCTCGGCGGCGGGCACGGCGGCGAAGCGGAAGGCCGACCGGCTGCCGGCCGGCGCCTCCTGGAAGAGCAGGGTGGCGGTGCCGACGGTGACCAGGTCGAGAAAGCACTGATGGATCTCGACGGCGAAGTTGGACGCCTCGAAATGGTCGTGCAGCGTGCGGCTGGCCTGCTCGAGCAGCGGCGCCAGCAGCGCACGTTCCTCGGGGCCGGGCTCGGTTCCGGGCACAAGTTCGAACCAGCGGGACCAGGGCGGCGTGAGCTCCGCGAGCAGGCTCGCGGCCAGCTGCTCGACCGCGTCGGCCGCGGTGCCGTCGAACAGCCGCTCGGCGACCCGGTTCGCCGGCGCGAAATCGGCGTGCAGGCTGCCGCCGCGCACCGGGGCGGCGTAGGTGAAACATTCGCGCCAGAGCGGCTCCCACGGTTCGCGGCGGCGTTTCGCCGTCCGGTAGGCCTTCTCCAGTGCGACGGGCACGGCCGATGACATGTCGGTCTACTCCGCTGCAATCTCGGTGGCGTGATAGGTATAGGATCCTATCACCCCTGTCAACAAACGATCTGCGCCCGAATGGACCAGGAATACCGTCCTGACATGCCCGCGCAGGAACCGGTACAGCGCGTAGGGCGTGAAGACCGTCCGCCGGTCGCAGCCGATCAGCCGCTTGACGACCTCGACGCAGGTGAAGGGTGCGAGCCACCTCGGGCGCCGTCCCGCTCCTGACGGCAGGGGCCCGCGCAGCGCCACCACCGTGGCGCCGAGTGCGGCATAGCTGCGCGCGAGCGTCAGGGCCGGCAGAGCCGGTGCGCGCCGCAGCACGAGACGGTCGCTCCGCGGATCGCACAGGAGCCAACCGTGGTGGTCGCGGAACAGACAGAAGCAGTGGCGGAAACCGGGCCGCAGGAGGCGGAACCCGCCGCGCGGCGGACGGTTCTCGAAAACGACGAGAAACGTGGTAGGATGAGGTGGCTCGAAGGGTGCGTCGATGGTCACGGTGGGCGACTCCGGCGCAGGCGTCTAGGATATATATCCTTTGTCAGGACTTCGAGCCTGTCAAGCCCGGATGGCCGGGTGGTCGCGCGCGACGCGAGGGGGGATCGTCTCGATGCTGACGCATGCCGACATCTGGAAGGGCATCGACCGGCTGGCGGAACGGCACGGCCTGTCGCCCTCGGGGCTGGCGCGCAAGGCCGGTCTCGACCCGACCACCTTCAACCGCAGCAAGCGGGCCACCCGCGAGGGCAAGCAGCGCTGGCCGAGCACCGAGAGCCTCGCCAAGATCCTCGAGGCCACGGGCACGAGCATGGCCGAGTTCGTCGCCCTGATCGAAGACGGGACGCCCGGCGGCCGCGTCGGCGGCGGCCGGCTCAGGGCCATCCGCCTGAGCGAGCTGCTCACCGGCGGGCATCTCGACCCGTCGGGGTTTCCGACCGGTCCCGCCTGGGACGAGATCGAATTCCCGCAGATCGAGGATCCGCACGCCTACATCGTCGAACTCGACCGGGATCTCGCACCGCCCTGCTACCGCGAGGGCGATCTGATCGTGGTCGCTCCGGAGAGCACCGTGCGGCGCGGCGACCGCGTGCTCTACCGCACGCGGCGGGGCGGTCTCGCCGCCGGTCTGCTCGAGCGGCGCACGGCGACGCGGACGGTGCTGCGTGCGTTCGGTGCCGCCGAGGAGCAGGCGTTCGACAATCACGAGCTCGAATGGCTCGCGCGCATCGTCTGGGTCAGCCAGTAGCGGAAAAAAGAGCCGCCGGTCGGGACCGGCGGCAGTTCGCAGGGAGGCATTCCAACGTCAGGGAGGACGGAGGCTGGTCCGACCCCGGGTCCGGCTCGCGGTCCCGGGGAGGTCCCGTGCACGGCCTTTCTCGCACGTAAGAGTTGACGATTCGTTACCGGTCGCGGGTTTCCTGCAGTCGGACACGCCGCACCGCACGATCGCGCACCGGAATACGCGTCCGGCCCGCCCCCGCGCGCGCCCGCCGCGGCTATGCGGGCGCCGCCGGAGCGGCTAAGAGGGCGGGCGGAGAGCAGCGGGGAGAGGCGGATGGAGGATCGCCCGGAGGGCGCGCTCGCCGGTCTGCGCGTCGTCGATCTCACGCGCGTGCTCGGCGGGCCCTACTGCACGCAGTGGCTCGCCGACCACGGCGCCGACGTGATCAAGGTGGAGCCGCCGCAGGGCGACGAGACGCGCGGCTGGGGCCCGCCCTTCCGGGGTGACGCCGCCTCCTATTTCATCGGCGTCAACCGCAACAAGCGGGCGCTCGCGCTCGACCTCTCGAAGCCGGCCGGCCGCGATGTGCTGCTGCGTCTCCTCGAGGGGGCGGACGTGCTGGTCGAGAACTTCCGGCCCGGGACGCTCGAGAAATGGGGGCTGGGCTACGAGGAGGTGCTCGCACCGCGGTTCCCGCGTCTCGTCCACTGCCGGGTCTCGGGTTTCGGCGCGGACGGACCGCTCGGCGGCCTTCCGGGCTACGACGCGGCGATCCAGGCCTGCGCCGGGCTCATGAGCGTCAACGGCGATCCGTCCACCGGGCCGATGCGGATCGGCATCCCGCTCGTCGATCTCGGCACCGGGCTCGCGGCCGCGATCGGCATCCTGCTGGCGCTGGTCGAGCGGGTCCGTTCGGGACGCGGCCAGTTCGTCGACGCCACTCTCTACGACACCGCCGTGGCGCTCCTGCACCCGCAGGCGGCGAACTGGTTCCTCTCGGGCGAACCGCCGAAGCTGATCGGCAACGCCCACCCGAACATCAGCCCGTACGACAAGTTCCCGACCGCGAGCTGCGAGATCTTCCTCGCCGTCGGCAACGACCGCCAGTTCCAGCGCCTCTGCGCGCTGCTCGAGGCGCCGGAGCTCGCCTCCGATCCGCGCTTCCGCACCAACGCCGACCGCAACCGCAACCGCGCGGCGCTGCGCGAGGCGCTCGAAGGTCTGCTGCTGCGGCACGAGGGGCGCGCGCTCTGCGACCGGCTGCTGCGCGAGGGGATCCCGGCCGGTCCGGTGCTGACGGTTCCCGAGGTGCTCGACCACCCGCACACCCGTCATCGCGGCATGGTGGCCGAACTCGGCGACTATCGCGGCACCGGCATCGCCCTCAAGCTGTCGCGCACGCCCGGCTCGGTGCGCCGGCCGCCGCCGCGGTTCTCGCAGGATTCGCGGGACATCCTGCGCGAGGCGGGCTACACCGAGGACGAGATCTCGAAGCTCGTGGCGGAGGGGGTCGTCCCCGACCGGCCGCGACCGCTCGGCGACTGAAGCATCCGGGAGACGCGCGTGGACACCACCCTGGCTCGGGCCCGGCGGCTCGCCGCGGCCGAGGCGATCGCGCGCGAGGCGGGCGCGCGTGCGCTCGCGCTCTACCGCGCCTTCGACCGTCGCACGATCGAGCGCAAGGGGCTGCAGGACGTGGTCAGCGCCGCCGACCGCGAGGTCGAGACGCTGATCCGTGCCCGCATCGCCGCCCTCTACCCCGAAGACGGCGTGCTCGGCGAGGAACATGGGCGCACACCCGCCCGGTCGGGAGCGCTCTGGGTCGTCGATCCGATCGACGGCACCTGGTGCTTCGTCAACGGCATCGGATCCTGGTGCGTCTCGATCGCCTGCGTCGAGGACGGCCAGATCACGATCGGCGTGATCTTCGATCCCGTGAGCGGCGAGCTGTTTTCGGCCGCCGAGGGGGCCGGCGCGCGGCTCGACGGCGTGCCGATCCGGGTTTCGGGCGCTTCTTCGCTCGCCGAGGGGACCGTGAGCACCGGCTTCTCACCGCGCTCCGACGGTTCCGAGATCGCGCCGCTGATCGGCGAGCTGCTGGCCCAGGGCGGCATGTTCCACCGCCACGGATCGGGTGCGCTCGCGCTCGCCTGGACCGCCTGCGGCCGGCTGATCGGCTATCTCGAGCCGCACATGAACAGCTGGGACTGCCTCGCCGGCCTGCTGCTGGTGCGCGAGGCGGGCGGCTTCACCAACGACTTCCTCGAGGGCGGCGGGCTCGAGGCGGGCAACTGCGTGGTGGCCGGGCCGAAGCAGCTCGAAGCCGCGCTCGGGGCGCTGGCGGGCCGCTGGTTCAGGAAGTTCCCGCCCCGGAAAGCAGCCGCGCCCTGAGCTCGCGCTTGAGGATCTTGCCGTAGCTGTTCTTCGGCAGCGCGTCGAGGAACACCCAGCGCCGCGGCCGCTTGTAGCGCGCCATCCGTTCGAGGCAGTGACGCTCGAGGGCAGCCGCATCGGTACCGGGCTCGGCCACCACGCAGGCGACCACGATCTCGCCCCATTCCGGATCGGGCAGCCCGACGACCGAGACTTCCCGCACCGCCGGATGCTGCAGCAGCACCTCCTCCACCTCGCGCGGGTAGATGTTGGCGCCGCCCGAGATCACGAGATCCTTGGAGCGGTCCTTGAGGTAGAGGAAGCCGTCGGCGTCGAAGCAGCCGACATCGCCCGTGTGCAGCCAGCCGCCCCGCAGGGTCTGCGCCGTCGCCTCGGGGTTGCGCCAGTAGCCCGGAACGACACTGTCGCCACGCACGACGATCTCGCCGATCTCGCCCGGCGGCAGCGGGCGGTCGTCGGCGTCCCGCACCTCGACCTCGCACACGATCTGCGGCGTGCCGGCCGAGGTCAGCCGCTCGCGCCAGCGCGGATGGGCGGTGTCGGCGTGGGCGTGGCGGTCGAGGGCGGTGATCGTCATCGGGCTCTCGCCCTGGCCGTAGATCTGGGCGAGGCGGAAGCCGAAGACCTCGTGCGCGGCGTCGAGATCGGCGAGATACATCGGCGCCCCGCCGTAGACGATGGTGGCGAAGCCCTCCGGGACCACGGCCTTCTCGCGGGCGTGGCGCACGAGCCGCTTCACCATGGTCGGGGCCGCGAACATGGTGACGTTCCGCCAGTGCGCGGCGAGCGTGAAGATTTCGGCCTCGTCGAAGCCGCCGCTCTCCGGGACCACCTGCACGGCGCCGATCGCCGCCTGCGGCAGGATGTAGAGCCCGGAGCCGTGCGACATCGGCGCCGCGTGCAGGATGCGACCGTCCGGGCGGCGTTCGTCGACGTCGACGAAATAGGCGTACGTCATCGCCCGGATGTTGCGGTGGGTGATCATCGCCCCCTTGGGGCGCCCCGTGGTGCCCGAGGTGTAGAAGAGCCAGGCGAGGGAGTCGGCCGGGACCTCGCGGAGCGGCATTGGATCGGCCGTGAACAGGGCCTCGCAGGCGGCGGATCCGATGGTCACGGTCTCGCGCAGGGACGGTGCCGTGCAGGCGCCGGCCGCGGCCTCGAGATCGGCGCTCACGAACAGCAGGGTCGCTTCCGCATTGTCCACGATCCAGGCGAGCTCCGAGGGATGCAGCCGCGCGTTCACCGGCACCGCCACGAACCCGCCCCACCAGCAGCCGAGCAGCAGTTCGACGTATTGCGGGCAGTTGCGCGCGAAGATCGCGACGCGGTCGCCGGGTCCGAGCCCGTGACGGGCCGAGAGCGCTCCGGCGAGCCGGGCGGCGCGTTCGCAGAGCTGCCGCCAGTCCTGCACCGGACGCGTGCCGCACGCCACCGCCGGCGCATCGCCGCGGCAGAGGGCGTTGCGATGGAACAGACGGGCGATGTTCACGGCTGCACGGCCTCCCCCTCGAGCTCACCCCCCGGCGGCGGCCGCGACGAAGAGTGCGCGGGTCTCCCCGATCGGGGCGATCTTCCGGCCCAGAAGCCGCAGCCCCGCGACCAGGGCCTCCACCTTCGCCGCATTGTCCCGCGCGACTTCGCCGCTGCCGTGCCAGAGGCTGTTCTCGAAACCGACCCGCACGTGCCCGCCGAGGGCGGCAGCCGACAGCAGGCAGGCGGTCTCCTCGCGGCCGAAGGCGCAGACGGCCCAGGGACAGGCCGGGTCGTGCCGCTCGAGGAAGGGGAGGAGGGCGCGCGGCTCGACGCTCTCGCCCTCGGCCAGATACCGGCCGAGCACGAACAGGACGAAGGGTTTCGCCTGCGGAATCAGGCCGCGCTGCCGCCATTCGTGGAAGCGCGCCACCTCCCCGGGGGTGTAGAGGATGAACTGCGGCGAGATCGCCTCTTCCGCGAGCCAGTCGAGAAAAGTGCGCACCTCGGACGGGGGGTCTTCGGCTTCACCCACCAGCTCTCGCGGCGCGAGCGAGACGGCATCCGGCCGCAGCTCGCGCACGAGCCGCATCTGCTCTCCGGCCCCGTAGCGGCCCACGGCCTCGGTCGTGAGCTGCACGACCATCCGGTCCCCGACCGTCTCCCGCACCGCCTCGAGGAAGCGCCGGCAGATCGAGGGATCGAGCGTGTGCGCGCCCTGTTCGTCACGGGCGTGGAGGTGGATCGCGGTGGCGCCCGCCTGCGCACAGGCGACCGCGTCCGCGGCGAGCTCTTCCGGGGTCGTCGGGATGGCGGGATGGTCGGACTTCCGGCGCCTCGCACCGTTCGGCGCCACCATCACGACACACGGCCGCGCGAGATCGGCGCTCACGCCGCGGCCCCCGCGATCGCCGCATCGACGGCCGCGCCGAGGCGTTCGACGATGAGCCCGATCTCCTCTTCCGAGACAACGAAGGGCGGTGCCAGCAGCACATGGTCGCCGCGCCGGCCGTCGATCGTGCCACCCATCGGATAGCAGATCAGGCCCCGCCGCATCGCTTCGGCCTTGATGCGGCCGTTGAGGCGCAGGGCGGGATCGAAGGGCTCGCGGGTCGTGCGGTCGCGCACGAGCTCGATGCCGCGGAACAGGCCACGGCCGCGGATGTCGCCGACGTGCGGATGGTTGCCGAAGCGTTCGAGGAGCGCCGCTTCGAGCCGCCCGCCCATCTCCCGCACGCGCCCGAGCAGGCCGTCGCGCTCGATCACGCGCTGGACCGCGAGCGCCGCGGCACAGGCGGTCGGATGGCCCATGTAGGTGTGGCCGTGCTGGAAGAAGCCCGAGCCCCGGGCGATGGCGCGAACGATCCGCTCGTGCACGACGACCGCCCCGATCGGCTGGTAGCCGCCGCCCAGCCCCTTGGCGATGGTGACGAGATCCGGCACCACGCCCTCCTGCTCGCAGGCGAAGAGGGTGCCGGTGCGGCCCATGCCGCACATCACCTCGTCGAGGATCAGCAGGATGCCGTGCCGGTCGAGCACCTCGCGGATGCGCCGGAAATAGCCGGGGAGCGCCGGCACGGCGCCGAGCGTGGCGCCGACCACCGGCTCGGCCACGAAGGCGATCACCGTCTCCGGGCCGACCCGCGCGAGATGCTCCTCGAGCTCGGCCACGAGCCGGTCGACGAATGCCTCGTCGCTCTCGCCCTCGCGCTTCTCCCGGTAGGGATAGCAGGGCGTGAGATGGTCGACCTCGATCAGGAGCGGCTCGAACATCTGCCGCCGCCAGAGATTGCCGCCGACCGAGAGCGCCCCGAGGGTGTTGCCGTGGTAGGACTGCCGGCGCGCGATGAAGCGGCGGCGCTGTGGCTCGCCGCTCTCGACGAAGTACTGGCGGGCCAGTTTGAGAGCCGCCTCCACCGCCTCGGAGCCGCCGCAGACGAAATAGACCCGGTCCATGCCGGCCGGCCCGCGCGAGACCAGGAACTCCGCCAGTTCCTCGGCCGGTTCGCTCGTGAAGAAGGCGGTGTGGGCGTAGGCGACGGCATCGAGCTGGCGGTGGATCGCCGCCAGCACCTCGGGATGCCCGTGGCCGAGGCAGGAAACGGCGGCACCGCCACTCGCATCGAGATAGCGGCGGCCGTCACGGTCGACGAGCCAGCAGCCCTCGCCGCCGGCGACGACGGGATAGGTCTGGTGCAGGTGACGGTGGAAGACCCGGCTCATGCGCGACACTCCCTGCGCTGACCATCCCCGACCGTCGCGACCGCCCCGGGGTCAGAAGGCGAGAAAGGCCGCGAGGTTCTCTTCGACGCTCTTCTGCAGCGCATCGTCCAGCTGCGCCATCAGGTCCTCGACGAGCCGGCGCGCTTCGGCGTCGCGCGAGGCGACATCGGTGTTCTCTAGGACCGGCCGCATCCGCGCCACCTCGGCGCGGGCGAAGCCGCGCTCGACCCCGCCCCAGTCCTCGACCGAAATGCGCACCGCCACCACCCCGTCGAGGACGCGGTCGGCCTCGCGCACGAACGGTCCGAGGACGCCTCCGGTCTTCTCCTTCGGCCGTTCGACGAGCTCGGCACGCTCGACGACGACGCGCGCGACCCCGGGCCCGCCGCCGGCCTGGACCCGGGTGCGCAGAAAGCCGAGCGTGCGCTCGGCGAGCTCCTGCGAGCGCCTCCGGTCGAGGAAGTTGCCGGTCGCCGGCGGCGCCGCGCGGTTCTCGAACTGCAGCTCCTCGACCGAGAGGACGAACGGCCCGCGGTTGCTCTCGTAGGGGTGTTCCGGCGGCTCCACGCCGACGGTGCAGGCCCCGGGCAGGAACAGGAGCGCAAGAAGCAGACTGCGTCGCATCATCGGCGTTCTCCGCCTCTCCGGGCATCGGATTCGTCCTGCAGCGCCGAGACCGCGTCGGGTGCGAAGCGGTAGCGCCGGCTGCAGAACTGGCAGACCACCTCGATGGTGCCGTCCGCGAGCCGCATCGCCTCGATCTCGTGGCGCGGAAAGCGCAGCAGCATCTCCCGCACCCGTTCCTCGTCGCAGGAGCAGCCGGGCTCGATCCGCAGCGGCTCGAAGACCCGTACCCCCTCTTCGTGGAACAGCCGCCAGAGCACGTCGTCGGCCGAAAGGGTCTCGGAGAGAAGCTCCTCCTCCGTCACCGTCTGCAGCAGCATCACGACCCGCCGCCAGTGTTCGGCGCGCTCCTCCGGATCCCCGCTGCCCTCGCCCGGCATCGCCTGCACGACGATCCCGGCGGCCCGCCACTCTCCGGACACGGGCTCGCGCCCCACCGCGGTGCGGATCGCGGTCGGGATCTGCTCGGACTGGTGGAAATAGACGAGCACCGCGTCGGTGAGGCGGCGTCCGCCGAGCTCCACGATCCCCTGCTGCATGGTGCCGCCGGCCGGCCGCTGGTCGATGGTCAGCGCCAGTACGCCGCTGCCGTAGGGTGAGCCCTTTGCGGTCTGCGCCTCGATGCCCTCGCGGTCGAAGCCTGCGTAACCGCGCATCACGCCGTCGTTGGTGACATCGACCACGAGCAGGCGGATCGGGCCCTCGGCCCGCACCTGCAGGCTGAAGATGCCCTCGAACTTGAGGGCACCGACGAAGGCCCCGGCGAGCACCATGAGTTCGGCGAGCTCGCGCGAGACCGCTTCGGGGTAGGCATGGGCGCCGAGCACCCAGTTCACGGTGCGGACGAGCCGGACGAACCGGCCGCGGATCGCCGGCCGCTCGAGCAGGAAGGGGCGGACGAAGTCGGTCTCCAGCGGAGCGCGCGCGCTCGCGGAAAGGCTCATGCCGCAAGACACCATTCGAGAACCGCCTTCTGCACGTGGAGACGGTTCTCGGCCTCGTCGAACACGACCGACTGCGGCCCGTCGATGACCTCGTCGGTGACCTCCTCGCCGCGGTGCGCCGGCAGGCAGTGCAGGAAGAGCGCATCGGGTGCGGCGAGGCGCATGAGCGGCGCATCGACCCGGTAGGGCGCGAGCAGCGCCCGCTTGCGGTCGCCGTCCGGGTCGCCCATCGACACCCAGGTGTCGGTGAAGACCGCATCGGCACCGCGCACCGCCTCCCCGGGATCGTGGTGCACCGTCGCCGGGCCGCCCGGCCGGAGCGCCCGCGCGAGCGTCGGGTCGTCGACGGGCAGGATCTCGGGCGGTGTGGCGATGGCGATCGCGAAGCCGAGCCGCTCCGCCGCCTGGACCAGCGACCGGCAGACGTTGTTGTAGTCGCCGACCCAGGCGAAGCGCCGGCCCGTGACCGGGCCGCGTCGCTCCTCGAAGGTGAAGACGTCGGCGAGGATCTGGCAGGGGTGCGTCAGGTCGGTGAGGCCGTTCACGACCGGCACGCTCGCGTGGGCCGCGAGCTCGAGCAGCTTCGCGTGCGCGTCGGTGCGCAGCACGATGGCGTGCACGTAGCGGGAGAGCACACGGGCGGTATCGGCGATGGTCTCGCCGCGGCCGAGCTGCATGTCGCGGGAGTTGAGCGCGAGAGCGTGGCCGCCGAGCTGCTGCGCCGCGACCTCGAAGCTGACCCGCGTGCGGGTCGAGGGCTTCTCGAACAGGAGTGCCAGCGCGCGACCGGCGAGCGCCGTCGAGACCGCACCGGCCTTGAGCTCCGCGGCCCGGGCGAGCAGCGCCCGGAGCGTCGCCGCATCCAGCGCGTCGATGTCGAGGAAGTGCCGCGGTCCGCTCACGCCGCCGCCTCCCGGCAGGTCTCCTCGAGAATGCCGAGCGCGTGGTCGATCTCGGCGGGGCCGGCGATCAGCGGCGGCAGCAGGCGCACGACATTGTCCGCGGCCGGGACCGACAGCATGCCCTTCTCGCGCAGCCGTTCGGCGAAGCGTGCCACCTCCTCGCGCGGCTTCAGCCCGAGCATGAAGCCGAGGCCGCGCACTTCGGCGACGGCACCCGGATAGCGCTCCTGCAGATCGGCGAGGCCGCGCCGCAGCCTTTCGCCGTTCTCGCGCACGGCCTCGAGGAAACCGGGCTCGAGGAGCACGTCGAGCACGGCGTTGGCGACCGCGCAGGCGAGCGGGTTGCCGCCGAAGGTGGAACCGTGGCTGCCCGCCGTCATGCCGGCCGCGGCGCGCGCGGTGGCGAGGCAGGCACCGATCGGGAAGCCGCCGCCGAGACCCTTGGCGAGGGCCATGATGTCGGGGGCCGTGCCCGACCATTCGTGGGCGAACAGCCGCCCCGTGCGGCCCATGCCGCACTGCACCTCGTCGTAGACGAGGAGCAGGTCGTGACGGTCGCAGAGCTCGCGCAGGCCGGCGAGGCACTGCGGCGGCACCGGGCGGATGCCGCCTTCGCCCTGGACCGGTTCGACGAGGATGGCGGCGGTCTCGGGACCGATCGCCCGTTCCAGAGCCTCGTGGTCGCCGAACGGTACCTGGTCGAAGCCGTCGAGCAGGGGCTCGAAGCCTTCGGTCAGCTTCTTCGCGCCGGCGGCCGAGATCGTCGCCATGGTGCGGCCGTGGAAGCTGCCTTCGAAGGTGACGATGCGGTAGCGGTGCGGCTCGCCGCGGTGCCAGAAATGCCGCCGCACCATCTTGATGCAGGCCTCGACCGCCTCGGCGCCGGAATTGCAGACGAACACGGTTTCGGCGAAGCTGTGCGCCACGAGCCGGTCGGCGAGGCGTTCGAGCTCGGCGATGCGGAACAGGTTCGAGACGTGCCAGAGCTTCCGGGCCTGTTCCGTCAGGGCCGCGACCAGATGCGGGTGGGCGTGGCCCAGCGCGTCGACCGCGATGCCGCTCGCGAAATCGAGGAATCGTCGCCCCCGGCTGTCGAACAGCCAGCAGCCCTCGCCGCGCTCGAACACCAGATCGATCCGCCGGTAGACGGGAAGCAGCGTCGGGAAGGAGGCGTTTCTCGGCATCTTGCGGGACTTCGCACAGGGTTCCGGGGCAAGGCGCGGCGGCGCTGGCGTTCAGGCTTTGAGCTTGTAGCCGGTCCGCACGAGGTGCAACGCCGCCCACCAGAGGCCGGCGACCACGAGGGCGAGCAGCGGGACGCCGATCCAGATGGCACCGTCGGCATGGCCCGTCAACGCGTAGCGGAAGCCGTCGATCATGTAGAAGAAGGGATTGGCCAGCGCCACCGCGTGGACCGCCGGCGGCAGGTCGGCGATGGAGTAGAAGGTGCCCGAGAGGAACGAGAGCGGCGTCACGACGAAATTGGTCACCGCCGCCATGTGGTCGAACTTCTCGGCCCAGAGCCCGGCGAGCACGCCGAGAAGCGACAGCATCGCCGAGGCTGCGACCAGCACGAAGGCGGCGAGCCAGGGATGGTCGAGCGGCAGCGGCACGAACAGCGCCATGGTGGCTCCGACCGCGAGCCCGACCGCGATTCCCCGCGTCACGCCGCCCGCGACGAGCCCGAAGAGCAGCTCCCCCGCGGACAGCGGCGGCATCAGATAGTCGACGATGTTGCCCTGGATCTTGGCGATCATCAGCGAGGAGGAGGTGTTGGCGAAGGCGTTCTGCGCCACCGCCATCATGACGAGCCCCGGCGCGAGGAAGACGAGGAAGGGAAGATCGCCGATCGTGCGGCCGGTGCGGCCGAGGGCGAGGGCGAAGATGGCGAGGAAGACGAGGGTCGTCACCACCGGTGCCAGCACCGTCTGCGTCCACACCTTCACGAAGCGGCGCACCTCCTTGACGTAGAGGGTCCACACGCCGAGCAGGTTGATGTCGGCGAAGGTGCCGAAGGTGGTTTCGGCATCCGGCAGACGGAAGGGAAGATGGGCGCCGTCGGCGGCCGGCACGGTCCGCTCTTTCTGCGGTTCGCTCAGTAGTCGTACCGCCATTCGACCTCGACCCCGTTCGTGCTGTCGCCGGCCTCGGTGACGACGTTGATGTTGTCGGTCAGTTCGACTTCCACCCGTGCCTTCGTCTCGCCGGTCGCGAGTCCCTGCTGGACCTCGACGAAGACGTTCTCGGCCACGTACTTGCCGGCACTGACATACGCCTCGGACGGGCTCTCGCCGCCGACATCGAGCGTGTCGACGCCGACCGTCTCGCGCAGGCCCGCGAGCACGTCGAGCCCGCCACCCCCCTCGAGCTGCCGCACCGCGGCCGCGAGGCGGATGCCCTGCACGGGCGTGATGCGCGAGACATCTCGACCGAACAGCAGGCGCGCGAGGATCTCGTCCTTGGGCAGCGCCGGATCGCTGTCGAGCTCCACCTCCGGATCGGTCGCCGGTCCGTCGAGCCGCACGATCGCCGTCATGCCGTCGCCCTCGGCCGCCGCGACGAGGGTGATCAGGGGTGTCGGGGGGCTGGAGCCGACGAAGCGGATCCGGCCTTCGCGGATGACGAACCGCCGGTCGAGCAGGTCCATGTAGCCGCGGCGGAAATCGATCGTGCCTTCGACGACCGGGGCCGAGGCGGTTCCGGCGATCTGCAGGCTGCCGCCCCATTCGGACTGCAGCCCGCGGCCGCGCACGAAGATGCGGGCCGGCATGTCGACCCGGACATCGAGCGCGAGCTCGTAGCCGGGACCGCCTTCGGGACGGCGGAAGACGGCGAAATCCGGCTGCCAGGGCGGTGCTCCGTCGCCCACCTCGATCACCTCGAGCTGCGGGATGTCGACGCCACCACCCGAGGGAATGCCGATCTCGGCCCGGTCCACCTCGATGCGCCCCGCCACCCGGCCACGGCGGGCGTCGCCCGCGGCCTCGAGCCGCGCATCCGCCACCGCCCACACCAGCGGATTGTCGGACACCACGAAGTCGTCGAGCTCGAGCCGGGCCTCGTAGACGAGACCGGAAGCCCCGCCGAGGGCGAGCTCGCCCGTCGCTTCGAGCCGTCCCTCCCGGCCGTCGCCCGCGCGCAGCTCGACGAGCCGCAGCCGTTCGCCCTCGGCCTCGAGCCGCAGCACGAGGCCCGTGAGCGTGACGCCGGTGAGGCTGTCCTGCACGCGCGCCCCGTCGATGTGCGCCGTCCCCGAGAGCTCCGGTGCCGCCGGCGTGCCCGAAATCCGCAGCGCGACCGCGAGCGGCCCCTCGAGCTTCTGCCCGTCGAGCCCGGCGATCGCGGCGAGGGACGCCAGCTCGAGACGCGCATCGACGCTGCCGGAGAGCGGCCCCGCCGGGTCGAGCGCGAGCGCGAACGGCTCGAGGCGCAGCGTCAGCGGCCCCTCGATGCGCCCTTTCGCGGTCGTGCCTTCGAGCTTCGCCACCTCGAATGCGAGTGCGAACCGGCCGTCGGCGGCATCGCCACGGAACAGGAGATCGGCCGCCGGAAGCGTCCCGTAGAGATCGTCCGCGGGACGGAGCCCGGCGAGCCGTCCCTCGACGGTGAGCCGCGGCGCGCGCACCGGTCCCGCGAGCTCGAGGTCGAGGTTGGCCTCACCCGCCACCGCCGGGCCGCCCAGGTCGGCGAGCGTCCCGAGCGGCAGCCGGTCGACCTTCGCGAAACCGCGGACCTGCCGCCCGTCGAGGCGCAGTCCGCCCCGGACCTCGCCCTCGCCGAGCAGCAGGTCGAGCTCGTCGATCTGCAGCACGCCGTTCTCGAGCACGGCGGTGGCGGGCTTGCGCAGCCGCAGCTGCCGCTCGCCGAGCGAGCCCTCCACCTTCCGCAGCACGAGCCGCTTCCGCGCATCGAGCGCGGCGATCGCGGCCTCGGCGCGCAGCTCGAAGGGCTGGGCCTGCTGCTCGCCCTCGGCGGCGGCGGCGAGGACGAGATCGGAGACCGGGCCGGAGAGTTCGGCCGACGCGGTCTTCACACGGAGACCGGGCTGGGTGAACTCGCGGGCGTCGAGCTTCGCCTGCACGCGCGGGGTGCCGAGAGCGTCCTCGACCCGTGCCGCGAGCGAGGCCTCGTAGAGCCCGCCGAAACTTCCGGCGAGCTTCGACAGCTCCGCCTCGAGCGCGACGCCCTGGGCGCCGTCGCGCGTCTCGAAGCGCGCATCGAGCCGCACGGCGCCGGCGAGCTTCTGGCCGGTCCAGGGCTCGAGGGCGGCGAGGTCCTCGACGGCACCGGCGAGCTGCCCGTCGACCCGCGGGCCCTCGAAGCGGACCCGCACGTCACCCGAAAGCCGTGTCGCCGGTGCGTCGAGTGCGAGCCCGGAAAGCTCCAGCGCGTCGGGCGCGAGCCGCCAGGCCGAGGCGAGCTGCGCCTCCTGCCCGCCGCGCACGGCGACGAGCGAGAGATCACCCGAGAGCGAGTCGACGGGCCCCGCCGCCGTCGCCGCGAGCTCGACCCGGTCGAACGCCTGTCCCGCGACCCCGAAGGGCGTCGCCCCGAGCCGCGCCTTCACCTCCGGCGCCGCGACCGTGCCGCCGAGATCCACCTCCAGGGTGGCGGCACCCGAAAGCGGCTGGCCGGCCACCGGTTCGAGGGCGGCGAGCCGCGGCAGCGACAGGGAGAGGCTGCCGCCGAGAGCGCCGTCGGCGAGCCCGTAGGTCACCGCGCCCGAGAGCTTCGCCTCCGCACCGGCGAGCGCGAGCTCGCGGACCGCGAGCGGCTCGCCTTCCGCATAGCGCACCTCTGCGGCGAGCGTCGGATCGCTGCCGAGAAGCTCGGCCGCGCCCGGCGGCAGGCCCGAGAGATCCCGCGTCGCGAGCTCGAGGTCCGCCTCCACGGCCGAGAACCCTTCCCCGATCCGCGCATCGGCCGAGAGCTTCGCTCCGCCCGCGAGATCGAGCCCCTCCGGGCGCATCGGCCCGAGGGCGTCGAGCAGTCCCGCCAGATCCGGCGCGTCGAGGGCGAGATCGAGCGAGCCCGCGAGCGCGGCGGGATCGAAGCTGCCGCTGCCCACGAGCGCCAGATGGTCGCCCGAGGCTTCGAGCTCGCGGATCGCAATCGCACCCTCGGCGGGCACGCCGAGATCGAGCGTGATGTCGAGATCGGGCACGGGCCGCAGCGGTTCGCCGCCGAGCGCGGCCTGCCGCAGCCGGACCGTCCCCGCGACATCGGCCCCCTGCCAGCCCCCGGCGAGCGGTGCGGAGGGCACGAGCGTCAGATCGGCACCGAGACCGCCGAGGCCGAAGGTGTCGAACACGAGCCTCTGGCCCTGGAGGCGGACGCTCACCGCCGGGCGCCCTTCACCCTGCCGCGCTTCCGCGACGAGGTCGAGCGAGCCTGCGAGCGGCATGCCCGCGATCTTCGAGGCCCGCGACAGGTCGGCGATCGTCGCGCTGACGCGGCCGTCGATGGTCCCGGCATCGACCGCGATCCGCCCGGAACCTCCGGCCTCGATGGCGGCGGCCTTCACCGAGAAGCGGTCGAGCGCGAAGACCCCCGGTGCGGTCTCGCCGGCCGCGAGTTCGACGGTCGCCCGCTGCCCCAGAAGCTCCGCGTAGGCCTCCGGCAGCGCTCCGGGTGCGGCATCGAGCGACGCCGCGAGCTCCACCGTCGGGGTGTCGGTCCAGGCGAGTGCGAGATCGGCATCGAGGCGCGCGAGCCGTTCGATCTCGCCGCGCAGCCGGGCGCGGAAGTCCGTGAGCGGTCCGCCGCCGGTGAGCGAAAGGCGGGTCGCACCGGCCTCGGGGCGGCCGAGTGCGGCGCCGACGAGGCCGCCGGTCTCGCTCGCCGAGAAATCGACGCGCAGCGTCCGCGCCGCGAGATCGGCGCCCGCCGACAGCGAGACCTCTGCCGTCCCTTCGTCGGTCCGGCGCAGCTGCAGCGACGCGTCGACGGCGGTGCCGGCCTCGTTCGTGCCCGCCCGGCCCTCGATCGCGAAGGTCGCGGCCTTCCCGAGCACCGCCTCGCCGAGTTCGAGCGCGTCGAAGTAGAGCCGGTCGACGGCGAACACCGGAAGTTCCGCCGGCAGCTCCGGCGGCGCCGGCAGGCCCGCCGTCTCCTCCTGTGCGGCCGGTTCCGTCCCGCCGGGCGGCAGCCGTTCGATCCTCACCCGTCGCGCGCCGGCCTGTTGGATGTGGACCCGTCCGGCGAGCAGCGCCGTGGGCTGCACCTTCACCCGGGCGTCCTCGACCTCGAGCCAGGTCCCCCCGCCGTCGGCGAGGGCGAACCGGCCGATCCGTACGTCGAACGGCAAGAGCCCGCCGAGCTGCTCGACCTCGGCCTTCTGCGTCTCCGAACTCAGCTGGCTCTCGATGAGCCCGCCGATCCGATCCTTGGCCATGCGCGTCTGGGCATAGCCGAAGGCGGCGACGAAGAGCAGCAGCACGGCGCCGAGGAGCCAAGCGGAGACGATGGCGAAGCGGCGGAGCATGCGATCTCTCCCGCAGGGGGCGACGGCACGGGAAACGCGCTCAGAAGGCCTGGCCGAGGCTTATGTAGAACTGCAGCGGGTCGTCCACATCCCTGCGCGGATCGACCGGCACGCCGACATCGAAGCGGAGCGGCCCGATCGGCGTCACGTAGCGGAGACCAAGGCCGGTGCCGAAGCGGAGGGTCTCCTCGCGCGGATCGGGGAGCACGGAGGTGAAGACGCCGCCGGCGTCGAAGAAGGCGACCACGCCCCACTCGGGCTGCGGGCGCAGGCGCAGCTCGACGCTGCCCTCGAGCAGCGACCGGCCGCCCAGCGGATCGCGGCCGGCATCGAGCGGGCCCGCCTTCCGGAACGGGATGCCGCGCACCGATCCGCCGCCGCCGGCATAGAAGCGCTCGTCGGCAGGGACCTGGTCGCGCTCCACCCCGAAGATCGTTCCCGCCGAGCCGCGGAGCGCGATCACGAAGCGCGGCTCGTTCCAGATCCGGAAATAGCGTGTGTGGGTGACCCGGCTCCTGAAGAACCTGCGCGAAGGGCCGAGCGTGTCGAGAAACGGTGCCGCCTCGAGCGAAAGCCGCCAGCCGGTCGAGGGATCGAGCAGGCTGTCGCTGCGGTCCACGCGCAGCGAGCCCGGGACGGAGAGCAGCGCGAAGAGGTTCTGTTCGTCGCCTTCGCGCACGTCCGAAAGCCGCCACGCGACGCCGAGAGCGCCGGTCACCCCGGGCGCGGGCCGCCGCTCGATGCCCGCTCCGGCCCGGACCGACCGGCTCTCGAACGTGTCCGTGTTCTCGAAGCGGACCGCGCCGTCGGCGATCAGATCCTGGCGGCGTGACAGGAAATGGGGCTTGCGGAACTGCGCGCGGGTCTCGTGCAGGACGGGCGAGATCTGGGTGTCGAGCCGCAGCCTCTCGGCGGCGCCGAAGAGATTGCGGTGCTCCCAGAAGCCCCGCACGCGCGGGCCCTCGTCGGTCGTGAAGCCCGCGGCGCCGCCGACCGAGCGGTGCGGCCGCTGCTCGACCCGGACCTCGACCGGAAGCCGGTTCCCGTCCACGGGCTCGGCCGTCTCCACCCGCACGACCGAGAACAGCTGGCTTTCGAGCAGGGCCCGCCGGGCCGCATCGAGTTTCGCGGGATCGAAACGCTCTCCGGGGCGGATCGCGACCAGATCGCGCAGGAAACCGGGGTCGATGCCCTCGATCCCTTCGAACCGGATCTCGCCGAAGGAGCAGACCGGCCCCGGCTCGATCGCGAGCGTCACGTCCATGCGTCGGGTGCGATGATCGACGACGAGCCGTCGCTTGCCGGGGGCGGCGCGTGCGTGGCCGGACCGCAGCGCCGCGTCGAGGAGCTGCCGCTCGGCTTCGAGGATGCGCGCGGCCTCGGCCGGAAGGTCCTGCTTGAGCCCGAGATCGGCCGGGCCCGGCGGTTCGAAGCCGTCGGCGGGGCCGACGATCTCGATCCGCCGTTCACCGATCCGGTAGAGCGGCCCGGGCCGCACCTCGAAGATCACCCTCCAGTCGGGAGGTGCGGGGAGCAGCGCTGCCCCGGGCTCCGAAACGCTCCCGTCCGCCGCCGGGGGCGCGCCCGGAGACGGCTGTGCCACCCGCTCGAGCCGCAGGCGGACCGTGGCATCGTAGTAGCCGCGTGCCCGCAGCGCCGCTTCGAGACGCGGGATGTCGGCTTCGGCGCGGCGCCGCAGGATCAATTCGTTGGCGGGCGGCTGGTCGGTCGACCGGGCCGCCGCGGACGCTTCGAGCAGATGGTCGCGGAGCCCGCCGTCGAGACCCTCGCCGACAACCGTCACCTCGTAGCGCAGCCCTTCACGCGGGCGGCCGGGGCCGAGCTCCTCGAGCCCCGGAAGGCTGCGCCCGCCACAGCCGCCGAGGGCGAAGAGGACGATCAGGACGAGGAGGGGCCGCGGCCGGCTCACCCGCGCGGCTCCGCATCCGCGGTGCGCGCAGCCTCGACCGGTGGGTTCCCGGGCTCGCGCCCGGCCCGCGCCTCGTCCCCGATCATGCGCACGAACGCCGGCGGCGCGGTGCCGTTCCTGTCGACGCCGAAGTAGAGCGTGCGGTGCGGGAACGGGATCTCGATCCCGAGCTCGTCGAAACGCTTCTTGAGCCTCCGGTTGAACTCGCGGCCGACCCGCCACTGCTCGCCCGGCCGGGTCCGGATGCGCGCCTTGATCACCACCGCCGAATCGTCGAACCGGTCGAGCCCGGCGATCTCGATCGGCTGCAGCACGATCCGGCGGAACGGCCATTCGCGGCGCATCTGCGCGTCGATCTCTTCGAGCACCCGGATCACCTGGTCGACGTCCTCGCGGTAGGCGACGCCGATCTCCGCCACCCAGAAGGAGAAATCCTTGGTCATGTTGGTGACGGTGTCGATCGAGCTGTAGGGGATCGTGTGCACGTTGCCGTCGTAACTGCGCAGCGTCACGGTCCGCATCGACATGCCCTCGACCACGCCGGCCTTGCCGCCGAGGTCGACGACATCGCCTACGCGGATCGTGTCGCCGAGGAGGATGAAGAGGCCGGTGATCAGGTCCTGGACGAGCTTCTGCGAACCGAAACCGACGGCGAGGCCGACGACACCGGCACCGGCGAGCAGCGGCCCGGCCTCGACCCCGATCTCGGAGAGGAAGAGCAGCAGGAAGGTGATGCTCGTGAGCAGGATGACGCCGTTTCGCGCGATGCTCGCGAGCGTGCGCGTGCGGTTGCCGTAGAGCGGCCGCCCGTCGGACGTGGTCGCGTCCATGTAGCGCCGCGCCACGGCGTTCGCGATCTCGATCACCGCGATCGCGACGAGGAACGCCACGCCGAGCCGGGTGGCGCCGGCGAGCAGCATCCGGCCGTCGCCCGCGGTGAGCCAGCCGAGGACGTCGAAGCCCCACACCTCGAGCACCAGCACGAGGGCGAGCACGACCACGAGGAAGCGCAGAAGCGCCCGGGTCCACTGCAGATAGCGCCGGCGCACCCGCTCACCCGGCGTCGGCGGCTCTTCCTCGGCCGGGGGCGTCCCGAGCTGTCCGAACAGCGCGTCGACGGCCATCACCGCGAGACGCGCCAGAACGAGCAGAAGGAGCGTCAGCACGGTCACCCGGAACAGGAAGAACAGGCCACCCGGGATCTGCAGGGCGAACACGAGATAGTGGGCGAAGATCACGCCGATGGCGACGAGATGCCAGGCGTGGGCGAGCCGCTCCCAGGGGAGGAAGCGGGCGAACAGGCCGGCGGTGCGGGCGGCCTGGCCGGCGAGCCAGTTCCCGACCGGCTCGCGGTAGCGGACGCAGAGCGTGGCCAGCACCACCGCCGCCCAGAAGTAGAGCACCCGCTCGACGAAGCCGCGGATCGTCCAGGGCAGACCGACCACCTCGGCGAACCAGAGCAGGGCGGTCGCATAGACGAGGAGCGCGTTCAGGAGCGTCGCCGAACGCATGAGGCTACGCGCATCCGTGTCGTCGACCGGAAGGATCCGCCGTTCCGGCGCATGCGGCGCGAGAAGGGCCTTGGCGATGGCGGCGAACAGGCGCCCGACGAGGGCACCGGTGATCACCGGCTTCGCGGCCGCGAGCACGATCGCACTCACCCCCGAAAGCGTCAGGGTCGCGACGACCGTCAGCGCGAACAGGCTCACCGCCAGGATGTCGATCACGAAGGCGGCGGCGACCGCCGGCGCCTTCGGACCTCCCGCGCGCACCCGTTCTTCGGCCGCGCGCAGCCGGCCGCGCATGGCGAGGCGGAACATGAGACCCGCCGCCGCACCGAGCAGGATCGCGCCACCGAGCTGCCCGAGCAGACCGAGCCAGAGCTGGCGCCGCGCGGGGTCGGCGAACTCGAGCCGCAGCCAGGTGACGAGAAAACCGACCTGACGCGACGAGGCGGCGAGGTCGCCGAAGGCGCGCCGCACGGCCCCGATACGGGCATCCACGGCCTCCCCGAGCTGCGCGAGCAGGCCGAGCGCTTCCTGCGCCGGCGTCTCCGTCCGCTCCTGTGCCGCGAGCAGGGTCTCGAGGCGCTGCAGGAAGAGCTCGCGTTCCTTCTCGTCGCGGATCGTGGAGATCAGATCGCGCAGGGCCTGCGGATCGATCGCCGGCGCTGCGCTTGCCGCCTCGCGGCCGGTGTCGGCCAGCGGGCCGTCCGGTGTCGGCGCGGTCGCGGTGCCGCCGCCTCCACCGGCAGCGGACGGCGATCCGGCACCGGGCCCGGAAGTCGGAGGCGGTGCTTCCGCCGCAGGCGCCGGCGCCCCGTTCGCCCCGGGCGCAGACGGCGCCGGCGTGACGACGGCCGCGTCGCCCGTCTGCGCCCGCGCGGCGAGCGGGGCGAGGAGCAGGGTCAGAGCCAGCAGAATGCGCGTGATCGGAACCGGCATCGGCGAAACGGACTCTCTCTTCGCATCCGGGACGAAGCGGAACGGCTGGCGTGACTAACGCATGCGCTGCAGGCGCCGTTCCCAGTTCCATGCCGTTTCGACGATGAATTCGAGATCCTCGTGGCGCGGTTCCCAGCCGAGCAGCGCGCGGATGCGGCGGTTGTCGGCGACGAGCGCCGCCGCGTCTCCGGCCCGCCGTGGCGCCTCGCGCACCGGAAAATCGACGCCCGTCACCCGCTTCACCGTGGCGATCACCTCGCGGACACTGGCCCCGCGCCCGTAACCGCAGTTGGCGACGAAGGAATCGCCTCCTTCGAGCAGATGTTCGACGGCGCGGCGGTGGGCGGCGGCGAGATCCGAGACGTGGATGTAGTCGCGGATGCAGGTCCCGTCGGGCGTGGGCCAGTCGGTCCCGAAGATGGCGAGCTCGGGCCTGAGCCCGAGAGCGGTCTCGCAGGCGACCTTGATCAGATGGGTCGCCTGCGGCGTCGCCTGACCGGTGCGCCCCGCGGGATCGGCCCCGGCGACGTTGAAATAGCGCAGCATGCCGTAGCGCAGGCCGGTCGCGGCGGCGATGTCGACGAGCGCGCGCTCGGCCATCGCTTTCGAGGCGCCGTAGGGATTGATCGGCGCGAGGGGCGTGTCCTCGTCGATCGGCGATCGCTCCGGCTGGCCGTAGACGGCGGCGGTCGAAGACTGCAGCACGCAGCGGACGCCCGTGCGCGCGCAGAGATCGAACAGCACGACCGCCGCAGCCGCGTTGTTGCGATAGTATCTGGCCGGCTCGCGGACCGATTCGTCGACGATCACCTTCGCCGCGCAGTGGACGACCGCGTCGAAACGTCGGGTCGCCAGCAGATCGGCGAGTTCGTCTTCGCGCGCGAGATCGAACACGACGAGCTCCGCGTCGGCGACGGCCCAGGCGTGGCCGGTCGAGAGATCGTCGACGACGGTGACCTGCCAGCCGGCGTCGAGGAACTCGTGGACGATATGACTGCCGACATAGCCGGCGCCACCTGTGACCAGAACTCTCGCAGTCGCGGGCATCGGGGATCCGTCCGCTCGGAGGCCGCGACCAAGGTAGGGGCGGCAGGGCCCGCTGGCCAGCCACGGCGGCGCGGGGCCGGCGGTCATCCCGCACCCTGCCCATGTGCCTCGCCCACCGACGGCGCTCAGGCCGGATGCAGCAGCTGGTCGAGGTCGACCGGCGGAGCCGCGAACGGGGCGCTGCTCTCGACGAGGTTCGGCCGGCTCCCGGTGAGATCGACCAGCGCGTCGTCGAACTGCAGGTATTCGACATCGCGGACGGTGTCGCGTCCGAGGTCTCCGTCCGAGGGCTCGAGGTCGACGAGCCGGTAACGGCCGTTGGCGCCCTTGATCCGGAAGTCCTCGAGAAGACCGGAGACGTGCAGGATGTCGACGCCGGGCCCGCCGACGATCGTGTCGTTGCCGGGATCCGCCACGAAGATGTCGTCCCCCGCACGGCCGTCGAGCCGGTCGTTGCCGTCGCCACCGTGGAGGACATCGTTCCCTGCGCCGCCGTCGAGCCGGTCGTTGCCGTCGCCTCCGTGGAGGACATCGTTCCCTGCGCCGCCGTCGAGCCGGTCGTTGCCGTCGCCACCGTCGAGGACGTCGTCTCCCGCGCCGCCGATGAGACGGTCGTTGCCGCCGAGACCGGAGAGCTCGTCGTCGCCGCCCCCGCCGCGCAGCGTGTCGCTTCCCCCGCTGCCGGCGAGCCGCAGGCCGGGCGGGCCGGGGTCCGGTGGCGGTGGGCCCCCGGGATCGTCCGCACTCCAGATCCCGCCGTTGACGACCAGGGTGCGGGCGACCCGGTGGAATCCCTCGATCACCACCCGGTCCGGACCGTGGCGGACGACGAGGTCGTCTCCCGACCGCAGGAACGCGAGCTCCGCCCGATCGATCCCCTCGAACAGCAGGATCTCGCCGTCCTCGATGTCGAGGATCCGATCGACGCCGAACCGTCCCGAGAACACGAAGGTGTCCCTTCCGGGGCCGCCTCGCAGCACGTCGTCCCCGCCTCCGCCCTCGAGCCGGTTGTCCGCGTCATTGCCGATCAGCCTGTCGTCGCCGGCGCCACCGATGGCGTTCTCGATCACCGTTCCGAAGGCGATCCGGACATTGTCGTCGGCGACGCGGTTCCAGTCGCGACCGGCGCCGCGACGGCCGATGTCGCTCGCCGCCCCTTCGCCGAGATCGATCACGACGGGCAGGATCTGGCCGCTCGCGTCGATCGTGTCGTTCCCGCCCGAATCCCAGATGGTGCGGATCTGCGCGAGCCCGTCGCCGAACAGGTACGTGTCGTCGCCACCCGCGCTGCCGGCAGCACCATAGAGGAACTGGAGGGCGGCGATGTCGTAGAGCATGGGCGTTCGGGGGGCGAGCGGCAGCCCCGCGCCGTCGCGGCCGGTTCCGGGATGGTCCTCGTAGGACATCACCGTGTAGCCGGCATGATCGAACGCCTTGCCGAGCGAAGGGTCGTGACCGAAGGGATGGCCGAGCCCGAGCGCGTGGCCGATCTCGTGGATGGCGACGAAATGACCGAAGCTCCCGGGCGACATGTCACCCATGTAGTCGTAGCCGGTGTCGAGCCAGATCTCCGCGCGCTGCAGCGCGCCGCTTCCCGAATACTGGACATGCGTGGCCCCGAGCCGCGCCCCCGGCAGGTCGCCGTAGACGATGCGGAGAGCGGTGCCGGCACTGTCGGGACGCTCGACGAAATCCACGTTCGCCACCTGCTCGAAGGCCTCGAGGGCGCGCAGGATCCCGGCCCGCTGGGCGTCGGTCGGCGCGCGCGCGCCACCGTAGCCGCCGAGCCCGGGCGTGGGCTGTCCGTTCTCGTAGAACGAGAACTCGATGCGCACCGGTCCGCCGCCGCGACCCTGCCAGCGCAGGGGCAGGCCGCCGGGCTTCCAGAGCAGCGCTTCGATGTGGTTCGGATCGTGTCCCGCAGCGACCATGGTCCGTCCGCCCTCCGTCCGTCTTCGGGGCCGGGAGCAGGACACCACATGCGGGTTAAGAAAGAGTTGACGGCGACGCTGCCCGCCTGCCGCTTGCCTGCGGCCGTTTCCGATCCAGCTTCGCGGCGGGTGCAGGTGCGGTGGCGAAGGTGGACCGTCCGCTGCGTGGCCGCGGGGTTTCGGCCAATCCGCCGGGGCGTTTCGAGACCACCGTGCGCGAGCCGTTCGACGACGGCTGGGGCACGCTCGACGCGCTGGCCGGAGAGGAGCCGCCGCCGGAAACCGAGCTCCTCGAGGACCGCTCCCGCTCGGTGCTCGCCCGCAACAGCTCGCCCGACATCCCCTTCGACCGGTCGGTCAACCCGTATCGCGGCTGCGAGCACGGCTGCGTCTACTGCTACGCGCGGCCGACCCACAACTGGCTGGGCTTTTCCTCCGGCCTCGATTTCGAGACGAAGATCCTCGTCAAGCCCGACGCCGCGGAGCTGCTGCGGCGGGAACTGGCGCGGCCCGGCTACCGCTGCGCGCCGATCGCGCTCGGCACCAACACCGACCCCTACCAGCCGGTCGAGCGCCGGCTGCGCATCACCCGCGGCATCCTCGAGCTCCTGTCCGAATGCCGCCACCCGGTCTCGATCGTGACCAAATCGGCCGGCGTGCTGCGCGATCTCGACCTGCTCGCGCCGATGGCGGCGCAGGGGCTCGCGAGCGTGTATCTCTCCGTCACCACTCTCGACCGCGATCTCGCCCGGCGGCTCGAGCCACGGGCCGCGGCGCCGCACCGGCGGCTCGAGGCGATCCGCGGGCTGGCCGCGGCCGGCGTTCCGACGGGTGTGATGGTGGCACCGGTGATCCCGGCGCTCACCGACCACGAGCTCGAGCGCATCCTCGAAGCCGCGGCGGCGGCCGGTGCCGGACGTGCCGGCTGGATCCTCCTGCGCCTTCCGCACGACGTGAAGGAGCTGTTCGACAGCTGGCTCGCCCGCCATCGGCCGGAGCGGCGGGAGCGGGTGCTCGCGCGGCTGCGCGAGTGCCGCGGGGGTGCCCTGAACGATCCGCGCTTCGGATCGCGGCTGCGCGGCTCGGGCGTCCACGTCGAGCTGCTCGCGCAGCGCTTCCGGCGCGCCTGTGCCCGGCTCGGGCTCGACCGCCGCGAGTTCCCGGCCCGCACCGACCTGTTCCGTCCGCCGCGCGCGTCGCCGCAGCTCGACCTGTTCGGCTGAGTGCCACCCACGGGCCGCGGGGCCGCGCACCGGGGCTTGCCTGCGCGCGGCGGCCGCAGCAGGATGCCGGCGGGAGGAAGGATCCGTGTCGCGTCTCGTGGACCGGCTCTGGCGCCGCTTGCGGTTGCGGAACAGGCGGAAGTCCGCGCCGCCGGCCGCGGTGGACGGCGTCCGCGACCGCCCCGGTCGCCCGGTGCCGCTCGTGCCGATGCGCGAGAGCCGCGGCGTGCGCCCGGTGACGCTGGCGGTGGCTTGGGGCTTCGCGGGCGGGGAGCTCGTGCGCCTCGTCGAGACCGTGGCCGCCCGCGACGATCTGCCGGCGATCCCGCTCGTGCTCGTCGATACCCCGGATTTCGAGCCGTTGCGCCGGCACCGGCTGCCGTTCGAATATCTGCCGTTCGACACGCTCGCGGACTGGCCCGGCGACGCCGAGAGCTACCTCGTGCGCCGATTCGAACTCTACCTCGCCAAATACCGGCCCGCGGCGGTCGTCGCCTTCGGCGCCGAAGCGAAGAGACGGCTCCGGATGATCGCCGGCTCGCCGGCCGCGGGTCGGAGGCTCGTCGCCTTCCTCGAAGCCGCCGGCTACGGCGCGGAACGGACGGGGTGACGCGGAGGGGCGCTTCCGGGCCGGCCACGCGCTCTCACCCGGCGTGGCGCAGCGGCGCAAGAACCTGTCCGCTGGCGGCGAGCTCCGACGGCGCCGGCGGGCACTTTGCGGGCACGGAACGCGCTCGTGCGGAAGGGAGACGGCAGCGATGAGGACTCATGCGCGGGTGGTGGTGGTCGGCGGCGGCGTGGTGGGGGTGAGCACCCTCTACCACCTCGCGAAGCGCGGCTGGACCGACGTGGTGCTGCTGGAGCGCACCGAGCTCACGGCCGGATCCACCTGGCACGCCGCGGGCCTGCTGCCGCTCTTCAACATGAGCTATTCGGTCGGCCAGCTGCACAAGTACTCGGTCGAGCTGTACAAGTCACTCGAGGCGGAAACCGGCCAGGACGTGAGTTTCCACCCCACCGGCAACCTGCGGCTGGCCACGAACCGCGACCGGCTGGACGAGTACCGCAACTACCAGTGCACAGCCGAGACCATCGGCGTCGAGTGCCACATCATCGGCGTGGACGAGATCGTGAAGCTCTGGCCGCTGCTCGACCCGGAGGGCCTCGTCGGTGCCCTCTGGCATCCGACCGACGGCCACATCGCGCCCGCCGACGTCACCATGGCGCTCGCCAGGGGTGCGCGCATGCGGGGTGCGGAAATCCACCAGCACACGCCGGTGACCGGGATCGAGCGCACCCACTCCTTCGAGTGGATCGTGAAGACGCCGAAGGGCGAGATCCGCTGCGAGCACCTGGTCTTCGCCACCGGCAACCACGCCCGCCAGACCGCCCGCATGGTCGGCCTCGAGATCCCGGTGATCCCGGTCGAACACCAGTACATCGTCTTCGACGTCGACCCGGTGCTGAAGGAATACCGCGAGGCGGGCAACCGCGAGCTGCCGATCCTGCGCGAGCCCGATGCGTCCTGGTATTTCCGCGAGGAACGCATGGGCTGGATCCTCGGGCCCTACGAGAAGGGGGCACCGCCCTGCTTCGTCGACGGCGTGCCGCCGGACTTCGACAGGAGCCTCTTCCCGGGCGACCTCGAGCGGCTGATGCCGCACGTCGAGGCCTGCATGAAGCGGGTGCCGTCGCTCGGGCGGGTCGGCATGAAGGACATCGTCAACGGCCCCATCCCCTACACGCCGGACGGCAATCCGATGGTCGGGCCCGCCTTCGGCATCACCAACCTCTGGATCAACGAGGGCCACAGCTTCGGCATCACGGCGGCCGGCGGCGCCGGCTGGCAGCTCGCGAACTGGATCGTCGACGGCCAGCCCTCGGTCGACATGCTAGGCGTCGACCCGCGGCGCTTCGGCTGCGTGACGAAGGACTATGCCCGCATCAAGAACGCCGAGGCCTACGAGCACGTCTTCTTCAACCACTATCCGATGGAATACGAGAACCGGCCCGCGGCGCGCCCGGCGAAGACGTCGCCCGTCTACGACCGGCTGAAGGCGCGCGGTGCGGTGTTCGGCATGCGCTTCGGCTGGGAACGGCCGAACTGGTTCGCGCCCGCGGGTGTCGAGCCGCGCGACGTCTATTCCTTCCGCCGCTCGAACTGGTTCGCGCACGTCGGCGAGGAAGTGCGGGCGATGCGCGAACGCGTCGGCATCATCGAGATGAGCTCGTTCGCCAAGTACGAGGTCGAGGGGCCCGGCGCGCGCGCCTGGCTCGATTCCATGGTCGCGAACGCGCTGCCGCAGAAGGTCGGCACCATCCGCCTCTGCCACGTCCTGCATCCCTCGGGCTCGGTGCGCTCCGAGTTCACGATCTGCCGGCTGCCGGACGGGCTCTACGGCGAACGTTTCTATCTCGTCGGCCCCGGTGCCGCCCACGACATCGACTGGGACTGTCTCGTGAAGGCGCTGCCGCGGGACGGGTCGGTCGTGCTCACCGACGTCACGACCCGCTACGGCGTCTTCCTCCTCGCCGGACCGAAGGCGCGCGAGGTGCTGCAGAAGCTCGCCGACGCCGACGTCTCGAACGCCGCCTTCCCCTGGCTCACGGGGCGCGAGATCCCGGTCGGCTTCTGCGCCAGCGTGCGGGCGCTCCGGGTCAATTTCGTGGGCTCGCTCGGCTTCGAGCTGCACCATCCGGTCGAGTACCAGATCCACCTCTACGAGGAACTCCTGAAGGCCGGCGCGGAGTTCGGCATCGCCGACGTCGGCCTGCGCGCGATGGATTCGATGCGGCTCGAGAAGAGCTACCGGCTCTGGGGCACCGATCTCAACGCCGAGAACACGCTGCTCGAGGCCGGGATGGAGCGCTTCGTGCGCTTCGACAAGGGGGAGTTCCCGGGCCGCGCCGCACTCCTGAAACAGAAGCACGAAGGCGTGCCCTGGACCTTCCGGACCATCGAGATCGAGGCCGAGGACGCCGATCCGTTCGGCAACGAGCCGGTGTTCGTGGACGGCGAGGTGGTCGGCCGCGGCACGGCCGGCGGCTACGGCCACTACGTCGGCAAGTCGCTGATGCTCGGTTACGTGCGCAGCGACATGGCGGCGATCGGCCAGGAATGCCGGGTGCGGATCCTCGACCGGATGCTGCCCGCGCGGATCGTCGCCGACAGCCCCTACGACCCGGAGAACACGGCGCTGCGCGCCTGATCGCCTCCGGCGGCCACCGCCCGCCACTCCTCGCGCACGGAGGGGTCGCCCTCCTGCGCGAGGTGGTGCGCCGCGAGCGCCGCGCACTCCCGCGCCGGCAGCAGGCGCCCGAGGGCCCAGACGGCCGCTCCGCGCACGAGGGGCGAGGGGTCGGCGAGCCTCGCGCGGGCCGCGTCCGCGAGCTCCGGCAGGCCGGAATTGCCGATGGCGATCAGCACGTTTCTGAGGAACCGCGCGAGGCCGATGCGCTTCACCGGGCTGCCGCGGAACAGTGAGCGGAAGCGCGCGTCGTCGAGGCGGACGAGCTCCGCGAGCGGAGGCGCTTCGAGCTCCGGCCGCGCCCGCAGTTTCGCGTCGTGGGCCGCTTTCGCGAACCTGTTCCACGGGCAGACCGCGAGGCAGTCGTCGCAGCCGTAGATCCGGTTGCCGAGTGCGGGCCGCAGGTGCCGCGGGATCGGCCCCTTGTGCTCGATCGTCAGATACGAGATGCAGAGCGTTGGATCGAGCCTGTAGGGTGCCGTGATCGCCCCGGTCGGACAGGCGTCGAGGCAGCGCCGGCAGGAGCCGCAGTGGTCCGTCTCCGGCGCGTCGGCTTCGAGCTCGAGCGTCGTCAGGATCTCGCCGAGGAACAGCCACGAGCCGAACCGCCGCGAGACGAGATTCGTGTGCTTGCCCTGCCAGCCGACGCCCGCCTGCTGCGCGAGTGGCTTCTCGAGCAGGGGTGCGGTGTCGACGAACACCTTCACCTGCGCCCCGCTGCGGGCGGCGAGCCAGCCGGCGAGCTGCTTCAGGCGGCCCTTGAGCACGTCGTGATAGTCGCGGCCGCGCGCGTAGACCGAGATGTTGCCGACCGCAGGATGCCCGAGGTTCGCGAGCGCGTCGCATTCCGGCCCGTAGTTCGTGCCGCAGACAATGGCCGTGCGCGCCTCCGGCCAGAGCCTGCGCGGATCCTCGCGGCGGTCCGCGGTCTCCACGAGCCAGCGCATGTCGCCCGCCGGATCCGCGGCCACGAACGCCCGGTACTCCTGCCGCACGCGCTCCGGCAGCGCCGCCCGGGTGATCCGGACGACGTCGAAGCCGAGCTCGCGTGCCCGGACCCGCATCTGCTCCACGAGCGTCATGCGGGCGAGATCTCGCGGGCGGCTCAGAAGTCCAGATCGTCGTAGTGGGGCGGCGGCTTGAGCGCCACCACCCGGTCGCCGAGGAGCGGCCGGAAGCTCGGCCGCGACTTCACCCGCGCGTACCAGTTGCGGGCACTTTCGAACTCCGCCCAGGGCACGTCGCCGAGATAGTCGAGGACGGACAGGTGCGCGGCGGCCGCGAGATCCGCCATGGTCAGCTCGTCGCCGGCGAGCCAGCGGCGCTGGTCGTAGAGGTGGGCGATGTAGGCGAGATGGAAGCGGATGTTGGCGGCACCCTGCCGCAGCGCCTCGGAATTGGGGGTGCCGCTGCGCTTCAGCCGCTTGAGCAGCTTCTCGCCCCAGAGCAGGTCGGTGACTTCGCGGCGGAACTTGACGTCGAACCAGCCGACGAGACGGCGGGTCTCGGCGCGCTGCTCGAGGGTGCGGCCGTAGAGGGTGGCATCCGGATAGGCCTCCTCGAGATATTCGGCGATCGCGTTGCTGTCAGCCACCACGAGATCGCCGTCGAGCAGCACCGGCACCTCGCGGGCCGGGTTGAGGAGCGCGAACTCCGAGCCCTCGTCCTGATCCCACGGCGCGACCTCGACGAGTTCTGCCGGCAGTCCTTTTTCCCTGAGCGCGATGCGGATCTTGCGGCTGAACGGACAAAGGGGCAGATGATAGAGGCGGAGCATCGGAAGCGTCTCCCGGCCGTCGCGGCTCGTGGCGGCGCGAGAGAAACGCGATCGCCCGCCTGCGCGCAAGGGGAACCCGGATCCGCCCGGCTGCCGCGACACGACAGGAAGCCGCCGGCGGCGGGCGAGGGGACCACGGGCAGGGAGCCGGAGCCATGCAGTTCGCGGATCGACGGGAAGCGGGGCGCAAGCTCGCGGAGGAGCTGCGGCGGATCGTGCGGCCGCCTGCGAGCGTCTTCGCCCTGCCGCGCGGCGGGGTGCCGGTCGGGCTCGAGATCGCGAAGGCGCTCGGGGCACCGCTCGATCTCGTCATGGTGCGCAAGATCGGCGCGCCCGGGCAACCGGAGCTGGCGCTCGCCGCGATCGCCGACGGGGCGCATCCCGAACTCGTCGTCAACGAGGACGTGATGCGCACGACCGGCGCGACCCGGGACTATCTGGCACGCGAGGCGGAGCGGGAGCTGCGCGAGATCGAGCGTCGCCGGCAGCGCTACCTCGCCGGCCGCAGGCGCGCACCGGTGGCCGGACGGACGGTGATCGTCGTCGACGACGGCATCGCCACCGGTGCCACCATGCGCGCGGCCCTGCGTTCGCTGCGGCGCGCCGGCCCACGCGAGCTGATCCTCGCCGTGCCGGTCGCCCCGCCGGATACCGTCGAGCGGCTGCGTCCCGAGGTCGACCGGCTGGTCTGCCTGTCCACGCCCGAGTGGTTCGCCGCGGTCGGACAGTTCTACGACGATTTCAGCCAGACGACGGACGAGGAGGTGATCCGCGCGCTGGCCGAGGCCCCCGCGCCGGAGGACGGGGAGGAGGACGCATGAGCGCCGGCCGCGGGGACGGGGCGAAGGACGGCATCGACATCCTGCGCACGCCGCTTCTGACCGATCTCTACGAGCTCACCATGTACGACGCCTATCTGGATGCCGGCATGGTCGAGCCCGCGAGCTTCGAGTTCTTCGTGCGCAAGCTGCCGCCCTGCCGCAATTTCCTCCTCGCCTGCGGCCTCGAACAGGCGGTCCGGTTCCTGCGCGACGCCCGCTTCGGCGAGGCCGAACTCGACTGGCTCGCGCGAAGCAACCGCTTTTCCACGAAGACGATCGACCGGCTCGCGGCGTTCCGCTTCACGGGCGACGTGGACGCGGTGCCGGAGGGAACGGTGGTCTTCGCGGGCGAGCCGCTCCTGCGCGTCACGGCACCCCTGCCGGAAGCGCAGTTCCTGGAGACACGGCTCATCAACATCCTGCACTTCGAGACGCTGATCGCCTCCAAGGCGGCGCGCATGCGGCTCGCCGCGGGCGAGGGGAAGCTCCTGCTCGATTTCGGGCTCAGGCGGGCGCACGGGGCCGAGGCCGGCCTGCTCGCGGCGCGCGCGAGTTACGTCGCCGGCTTCGACGGTACCGCCACCGTGCCGGCCGAGCCGCTCTTCGGCATCCCGATCTACGGCACCATGGCGCACTCCTTCGTCCAGGCGCACGAGGACGAAGTCCTCGCCTTCCTGAACTTCGCCCGCGCCCGGCCGCAGAGCGTGATCCTGCTGATCGACACCTACGACACCGAGCGCGCGGCCCGACGCGTCGTCGACCTCGCGCCCCGGCTCGCGGCGGAGGGCATTCCGCTGCGGGGGGTGCGGATCGATTCGGGGGATCTCGCCGACCACGCCCGCAGGGTGCGACGCATCCTCGACGAGGGCGGGCTCGGGGATGTCCGGATCTTCGCGAGCGGCGGTCTCGACGAACATCTGATCGCCCGCCACGTCGCCGAGGGCGTGCCGATCGACGGCTACGGCATCGGCACGAGCCTCACCACCTCGAACGACTGGGCGTCCCTCGACTGCGCCTACAAGCTCGTCGAATACGCCGGCCGGCCGCGGCGCAAGCGCAGTGAAGGCAAGGCCACGCTTCCCGGTCGCAAGCAGGTCTGGCGCCGCAGGGACGGCTTGGGACGGATGCTCGGCGACACGATCGCGCTCGAGGGCGAGATGCTCGAAGGCGAGCCGCTCCTCGTGCCGGTCCTGAGGCAGGGCGAGCCCGTGGCCGATCTGCCGTCGCTCGCGGAGATCCGCGCGCGGGTGCGGCAGCAGTACGCGGCGCTGCCGCCTGCACTCCGCGGCCTCGACACGGCGCACGGCTATCCGGTCGATCTGTCCCCGGGCCTGCGCGCGCTGGTCGACAGCCTCGACCGGGCCGGCCGGGACTGAGCGACCGTGTCCGGTCTCGATGCCGATACCGCGGAAAAGCTCCGCTGCCTCTGCGATCCCGCGAGCTGGGAACTCGAGCGGCCGACCGCGGTCGAGTGCGTCGAGACCCACATGTCCTGGGTCTTCCTGACCGATCACTACGCCTACAAGCTCAAGAAACCGGTGCGCTGGCCGTTTCTCGACCTCTCCACGCTCGAAGCGCGCGAGCGGCTGTGCGCGACCGAACTCCGCCTCAACCGGCGGCTCGCGGAGCAGGTCTATCTCGACGTCACGGCGCTCGTGCGCCGGGCCGACGGCAGGCTGCGTCCCGGCGGCGAAGGACGGATCGTCGACTGGCTTCTGGAGATGCGGCGGCTGCCGCGCGAGCAGATGCTGGACCGCCGTCTCGCGGAGGATCCGCCCTCGGCACGGGCGCTCGCCCCGGTGGTCCGCCATCTCGTCCGCTTCTTCCGCACGGCCCCGCCCGCGCCGCGCGATGCCGGAGCCCATCTCGCCATCCTCGCCCGCGAACTCGCGCTCGATCTGGCGGCGCTGTCGCAGCCGGCGGACGGGATCGAGGATGCGCTGGTGGCGAGGGTGATCGGCGGCCTGCTCGACGCGCTTCCCGCCCTCGCCGGGCCGCTCGAAGCGCGGGTCGCTTCGGGCCGCGTGATCGACGCCCACGGCGATCTGCGGCCCGAGCACGTGTTCCTCGGGGATCCGCCGGCGGTCATCGACTGCCTCGAATTCTCGGACGAGCTGCGCGTCCGGGACACTGCGGACGAGATGGCCTATCTCGCGCTCGAATGCGAGCGGCTCGGCCGGCCCGAGGTCGGCGAGGCCCTGCTCGCCCTCTACGAGCAGGAGAGCGGCGATCGGCCCGGTCCGCAGCTTTACGCCTTCTACCGGGCGCTCCGGGCCGCCCAGCGGGCGCGGCTCGCGGTCTGGCACGCGGCGGATCCCGGGAACCGCCCGGTCCGCTACTGGCTGGAGCGGGCCCGGGACTATCTGCGGCTCGCCGAATTCTACCTGGTCGTGGTCGCGGGCAGCACGCCCGGCCGGCGTCCGGCGGCGCCGAGCGTGCGGCGGTAGCGCAGGAAGACGGCGGCCGAATCGTCGGCCGTGCCGTCCCGCACGGCCGTGACGTCGAGGGCGAGCGTCGCATCGTCCGCGAGCGCGAGGCTGGCATCCGGTCGCGAGCGCGCGTCCGGCATCCGCTATTGCTCCGGAGCGTCAGCGCAGCTCGATCAGCGGCCGCCGGCGGAACCGCTCAGGAACGAAGAACAGCCCGTCCGTCGCCCCGGCGGTGGCGTGACAGTCGGCGCAGAAGCGCACGGCTTCCGGTGCGTCGCCCCGGCTGTCGCCGAAGATGCTGCCGTCGGGCATCACCATCACGTAGCGCCAGTCGCCCCAGTCCGGCGCCGTCCCGGGTGGCAGCTTCTCCATGAGGAAGAGCGGGCCCGAGAACACGCCGCCGTCGGCGGTGACGGTGAACGAATCCTTCGCGAGCACGGCGCCGGGCGGCATCGGCCCCGCCGCCTCGAAACGCCCGTAGGCGCGGGCCGCCGGACTGGCGTAGTTGTTCACGTAGCGCTCGCCGTGGGTCGCCGAACGGTAGGGCGCCGTGTTGTATCGTGTCCATTTCCGATAGTCGCGGGCCTCGGCGAGACCGGAGAGCGCGTAGCCGGCCAGCATCTTGTCGACGATGCGTTCGTAGACCGACAGCGCCCGGTCCGCGTCGAGCCCGGCCGGGTTGGCGACCCGGAAATGCCGCTTCGGCCGTTCGAGATCCTCGGGCGACTGTGCCGCGGCGGCCGACACGAGGAGCAGCACGAGGGTCAAGGCGAGGGAGCTGGGCATCGGCTCGCGCCTCCGGGGGACGCCGTCCACCATAGCACGACCCGGGCCCGCGACACCCGCCCCGCATGTCCTCAAATCCCTGCGAGACTTCCTTTCCCGGTGAGGGCCGGGTCAGGGCGCGCGGGCGGCGGTCCGCGTCCGACCGTCCTTCGGCCGCACGCGCACAAGCGTCAGCCGGTGACGCTGGCGGCGCACCACCTCGAGCGTCCAACCGTCGACCGTGAAGCTCTGCCCCGCTTCGGGGATGCGTTCGGCGACGGCGAGCACGAGCCCCGCCACCGTCGCCGCTTCCTCCTCGGGCAGATCCCAGTCCATGTGGCGGTTGAGATCCCGCACGGTGACGTGGCCCTCGACCAGGACGCTGCCGTCCTCCTCGATCCGGATGCCGGGGACCTCGATGTCCTTCTCGTCGACGATGTCGCCGACGATCTCCTCGAGGATGTCCTCGAGCGTGACGAGGCCGAGGATGCTGCCGTACTCGTCGACGACGATCGCGAGGTGCGCCCGCTTCTGCCGGAAGGCGAGCAGCTGATGGATCAGCGAGGTCGTCTCGGGAACGAACCAGGGCGGGCTCGCGAGCTCCTCGAGGCGTGGCGTCCGGCCGCTCCTGCGGGCCTCGTAGCCGGCCCCGAGCACGTCCTTGGCGTGGACCACGCCGACGATGTGGTCGGGATCGTCCTTCCACAGCGGAAACCGGGTGTAGGGGCTTTCGAGGACGATGCGGATCGCTTCGTCGATCGGCAGGCGGGCGTCGATCGTGACCATGTTGCGGCGGTGGGTCATGACCTCGCCGACCTCGACCTCGGCGAGTTCGAGGATCGCCGCCAGCATGTCCCGCTCCTGGCGGCGCATGCTGCCGTGACGGTGCGAGATCGCGATCAGGCTCTTGAGCTCGTCCGCCGAATAGACCTCGCCGTGCCCTGCCTCGCCGACACCGAGCAGCGCGAGCGTGCCGCGCGAAGCCCGGTCGAGCGCCCAGGTCAGCGGGTAGAGCAGCAGGTAGAAGGCGTGCAGCGGGATCGCGACCCAGAGCGAGACCGGCTCGGGACGGCGGATGGCGTAGGTCTTCGGGACCTGCTCGCCGATCACGATGTGCAGCGAGGAGAACAGGAGGAAGCCGAGCAGGAAGGAGATCACGTGGACGACGTCGCCCTCCATGCCGAGGGCGTGGAAGACGGGCGCGAGCAGGGCCGCCACGAACGGTTCGCCGACCCAGCCGAGGCCGAGCGAGGCCATGGTGATGCCGAGCTGGCAGGCGGCGAGGTAGGATTCGATCCGGTCGAGGATGCGCAGCGTCAGCCGCGCCCCGAGTGCGCCCGTGCGCGCCCGTTCCTCGAAACGGAAGCGGCGCGCCTTGACGATCGCGAACTCGGCGGCGACGAAGAAGCCGTTGGCGGCGAGCAGCAGGACGACGAGGAGCAGCGTCAGCCAGGCGGGCACGGCCCGTCACCTCGTCATGCGGCGCTCGCGTGCGACTCGCCGTCGGCACCGCCGTCGCGCGCGCGTCGCACCCGCAGTCGGGCGAGCCGGTGACGCTGGCGGCGGACCACCTCGAACGCATAGTCGCCGATCCGGAAGGTCTCGCCCGTTTCCGGGATGCGCCCGAGCGTCTCGATGACCAGCCCGGCGAGCGTCGCCGCCTCGTCCTCGGGCAGCTCCCAGTCCATCTGCCGGTTCAGGATCCGCACCGGCACGCTGCCGTCGACCAGCACGCCGCCGTCGGCCTCGGGAACGATCTCCACGGCCTTCGCGTCCTTCTCGTCGACGATGTCGCCGACGACCTCCTCGACGATGTCCTCGAGCGTGACGAGGCCGAGCAGCGAACCGTATTCGTCGACCACGAGCGCCATGTGCAGCCCGCGCTCGCGGAAGGCGAAGAGCTGGGCGGACAGCGGCGTCGTCGCCGGCACGAACCACGGTTCGCGCATGATCTCCCGGACCGTGATGTCGTCGCGCAGCCTGCCTTCCTCGTCCACGCACTGCAGGATGTCGCGGATGTGGACGATGCCCACGATCTCGTCGGGATGTCCGGCATGCACCGGGAACCGGCTGAACGCCTTCTCGCGGAGCACCGGCAGCAGCGCGCGCGGGCTCGCGTCCGCGGGCAGGGTCGCCATGCGGCTGCGGTGGGTGAGGACGTGCCGCACCTCGAGCTCGAGAAGATCGACGACACCTTCGAGCATCTCCCGCTCGGCCCGGCGCAGCAGGCCGCGCTCGACCCAGAGCGCGATCGCCGCGCGCAGATAGGCGGTCCGCGAACCCGCAGCGGAGCGTTCCGACGCGGCGGATGCGGCCGGCAGAACGGTCAGCAGCGCCCGCAGCAGGGCGGTCGCCGGTGCGAACAGCACGACCAGGGCGCGCAGGACCGGTGCCAGCGTCAGGGCGAAGCGCTCGGCGTGCCGCATCGCGAGCGTCTTCGGCAGCACCTCGCCGAACACCACGAGGGCCACGGTCATCACCCCCGTCGCGAGGAAGACGCCGGCCTCGCCCGCATAGTGGACGAGGAGCTCGGTCGCCAGGGCGGTCCCGAGGATGTTGACGAGATTGTTCGCGATCAGCAGCGTCGCGATCAGACGTTCGCGGTCGCCGAGCAGATGCTCGAGCACGCGGGCACGGCCGTCGCCTTCACGGACCGCCTGCCGGACGACGACGCGTGAAGCTGCGGTGGTCGCGGTCTCGCTGCCCGAGGCGAGGGCCGAAAGCCCGAGCAGCACCACGATCAGCGCGATCGTGACGGGTTCGCTCGCGAACATGCGCATTTCCGGAGGTTGCGCGGACGGCGGGCGGCCGGGCGCGCCGGTGCCTGTCCGATGGTCCGCGGGGCCGCGGGATCGTCCTCAGGCGAGGGCATGGTGCAGGAGCCGACGTACGGCCTCCTCCTCCACCGCTCCGGCGAGGAACGCCCGCCCGGGGCCCCGCCACAGCACGAAACGGATCCGGCCGCCCTCGACCTTCTTGTCGTGGCGCATGGCGGCCAAGAGCCGGTCGACCTCGAGATCGAGGCCGAGGTCGCGCGGCCGGGTCGGCAGCCCCACGGCGGCGAGATGGCGGGCGAGGCGGTCGGTGTCGGCGGGGTCGGCACAGCCGAGCTCGGCCGAGAGCAAGGCCGCGCAGACCATGCCCATCGCCACCGCCTCGCCGTGCAGCAGCGCGTCGCCGTAACCGGCACAGGCCTCGAACGCGTGCGCGAAGGTGTGGCCGAAGTTGAGGAGCGCGCGCCGGCCCGAGGTCTCCCGTTCGTCGGCGGCCACGACTTCGGCCTTGATCTCGAGCGAGCGGCGGATCGCGGACCGGCAGGCCTCCGGATCGCCCGCGACCACGCGCCGGCCCTCCGCTTCGAGCCGCGCGAAGAAGGCGGCGTCGAGGATGCAGCCGTATTTCACGACTTCGGCGTAACCGGCCCGGAGCTCGCGCGGCGGCAGGGTGGCGAGCGTCCTGGTATCGACGACCACCGCCCGCGGCTGGTGGAAGGCGCCGACGAGGTTCTTGCCGCGCGGCGTGTCGATCCCGGTCTTGCCGCCGACCGCGCTGTCGACCTGGGCGAGGAGCGTCGTCGGGATCTGCACATAGTCGACCCCGCGCAGCAGGATCGCGGCGGCGAAGCCCGCGAGATCGCCGATCACCCCGCCGCCGAGGGCGATCACCACCGAGCGCCGTTCGGCTCCCCGGGCGATCATCGCGTCGAGCAGCCGCGCGAGCCAGTCGAAGCTCTTCGTGGCCTCGCCCGGCGGCAGGACGATGCGTTCCGCCCCGATGCCGGCGGCGGCGAGCGCGGCATCGAGCCGGTCGGCGTGGCCGGCGGCCGCGACGCGCTCGTCGGTGACGACGAAGACCCGCCGTCCGGCGAGAAGGGGTCCCAGAATTTCGCCCGCGCGGCCGAGCAGGCCCTCGCCGATGTGGATCGGATAGGCGCGCTCGCCGAGCCCGACCTCGAGAATGTCGTGCTTCAATGGTCCCGTTCCGCTTCCACGCGGCGCACGATCCGAAGCACCCGGTCGACCACCTCCTCGACCGGTCCGTCGCCGCTCTTCACCCGGAAATCCGCCTCGGCGTAGATCGGATGGCGGATCTCCATGAGCCTCGAAAGGATCTCGCGCGGATCGCCCTTCGCCAGCAGCGGCCGCCTTCCCGGCTTGCGCGACGTCCGTTCGACCAGCGTGTCGAGATCCGCCTCGATCCAGATGGAGACCGCACGGCGCTTGACCAGTGCCCGGGTCTCGGGGTCGACGAAGGCGCCGCCGCCGAGCGCGATGACGGATCCGGGCTCGCCGATCAGCCGGGCGACCACCCGGCGCTCGAGGTCGCGGAAGGCGGGCTCGCCGTAGAGTTCGAAGATGTCGGGAATCGACATGCCCGCGGCTTCGACGATGGCTTCGTCGGCGTCCCGGAACGGCCGTCCGAGGGCCGCGGCCAGACGCCGCCCGACGGCGCTCTTGCCGGCACCCATGAGGCCGACGAGGACGATCGGACGGTGGTCGTGCGCGAGTGCGGACTCCGCCTCCGATCTCTCTGCGGAAGATTCGCTCATCGGCCCCGATTGCGTGTGCTGCCGGCCGCCGATATAAACCGCGGCCGCAACGTCCGCGCAAGCGCTGCCGCCGGTCGGCGGACCGGCCTCTGCCCGTGTTCCCGGGAGACACATGGGACGGTTCGGCCGTTATCTGGTGCTGGCCCTGACGATCGTCGTGCTGGGCGGCCTCGTCTTCGTCCTCACCTGGGACATCCCGCCGCCGACCCGCGAGGTCGAGGTGGTGATCCCGAACGAACGGCTGCCGCGTTGACCCGAACCGGAGCGGCCGCTGTGGCGCTCGCCGCCTGTCTCGCCGCCGCGGTCCCGGCGGCCGGCGAGGCGCCGCGGCCGCTCGTCCCCGAGATCGGAACGCCGGCACCGGAACCGGCGCCCCCCGTCGCGACCCCGCAGATCGCCGTGACGCCGCTCGCCCCGCCCGATGCCGCGTCGCTGGGCTCCGGCGTTCCGGTCCCCCTGTCGTTCGCCGGATCGGATCCGGCGCGGCTCCTCGCCCTGCTCGGGCGGCTGGACGTCCCCGCACCTGCGGACGCGGTCCGCGAGCGGCTCGTCGCCCTGCTCGCGGCTCCCTGGCCGGGTGCCTCGGGCGGACCCGCGGTGCTGCTGGCCCGGGCGCGCGCGCTCGCATCCGCCGGGGCCGGAGAGGAAGCGGCGGGGCTCGCCCTGCTCCCCGCCGGCGATGCCGGTTCCGCCGAAGCCCGTCTGCTGGCCGCGGCGGCGCTCGCGCAGGAAGGAGCGGTGGACCGGGCCTGCGCCGTCGCCGAACCGCTCGCCTCCGACACGCCGGCCGCGGTCGCGCTCCACTTCGCCTGCGCCTTTCTGCGCGGCGATCCCGACCGGGCGACGCTCGTTCTGGAGCTCGCGAACGAGCGCGGCATCGGACTGCCCGAGAGCTTTGCGATGCTCGCCGAGGCCGTACGGACCGGCGCTCCGCTCCCGCCGGATGCGGCAGACGACGACACGCGCGCGACGCGGCTCCTGTTCTTCGGTCGCCTGCCGCTCGCGCTCGACGGACCGCTTCCGGCGAGTGCCGCTCCGGCCGTGCTCCGGGTCGTCGCCGGCAACGGGGAGGTGGCGGCTGCGATCCGTCTCGATGCCGCCGAGCGTGCCGCCGCCGCGGGCGTGCTCCCGGTCGGGGAGCTGCGCAGCCTGATGCAGGCGCTCGCGCCGGCGGACATCCCCGAAGGCGTGCCGCGGGATCCGCCGGGGCGCGCGGCCCTCGTGCGGGCGATCTTCGTCGAGGAGCTGCCGGCCGCCCGGGCCACCCTGCTGCAGCGCGCCGTGCCGGCCGTGCCGGCGGGGATCGAGCGGGTGCGGTGGCTCGAGCTGCTCGGGCCCGCGGCCGCGGCCCTGCCGGTCGACCCCTCCCTGCTCTGGGCGCTCGACGGCATCCTGCCACCCCTGCTCGCTGCCGGGGACTTCGCCCGGGCGGGCGAATGGCTCGGCCTCGCCCGAAGCCGCGGTGCGGCGGAGACGGCCGTGCGGGCAGCCGGTGGTGCCGCGGTGCTGGCGGGCCTCCTGCCGCTGCCGGCGGACACCGACGGGCCGGCCCTGCAGCGTGCCCTGCTCGCGGCCCTCGCCCGCGGCCTCGGCCTCGCGGTTCCCGAGGCGCTGTGGACGCGACTTGTGGCCGACGAGCCTCCGGCCGCGCCGGTGCCGCCCCCCGCGGTCTCGCTCTGGACCATCGCCGCGGATGCGCTTGCCGCCGGCAGGACGGGGGAGGCGGTGCTCGCGGCCCTTGCGCTCCTCGGGCCGGCACCGGAAGCGGCGTCGCCGCAGGCGCTCGGCCACAGCCTCGCGGTGCTGCGACAGGCGGGTGAGGGGGAGCTCGCGCGTCGGCTCGCGGTCGCCGTCGCGCTCGCCCTGCGGCTCTGAGGCGGGCCCGTGGACGCCGCCGTCGGGCGCTTCCTCGAGATGCTGCTCGTCGAGCGCGGCGCCTCGCCGCACACGATCGCCGCCTACCGGCGCGACCTCGGGGACTTCGCGGCGTTCCTCGCGCCGCGCGGCCGCGATCCGTCGGAAGCTTCGGAGGCCGATCTGCTCGCCTGGCTCTCCGACCTCGACCGGCGCGGACTCGCGGTCGCCACGGTGCGCCGGCGCCTCTCGGCCCTGCGTCACTTCTACCGCTTCCTGTTCCTCGACGGCGTGCGGCGGGACGACCCGACGGCCCGGCTCGACCGGCCGCGGGGTGGCCGCCGCCTTCCGCGCACCCTCGGGGAGGAGGAGGTGACGGCCCTGCTCGAGGCCGCACGTCGGCGACCCGGCGCAGAGGGCGTGCGCCTCGTCGCCCTGCTGGAGCTGCTCTACGCGACCGGCGCGCGGATCAGCGAGGTCGTGGGGCTCGAACTGTCGGCACTGGCGCCGGCGCTCGATGCCGTCCGGCTCTACGGCAAGGGCCGCAAGGAGCGGCTGGTGCCGGTCGGACGCGTCGCCCGCGAGGCGCTGCGCGCATGGCTCGCGGTCCGGCCGTCGCGGGATGCCGCCGGCCGTCCGGTGCGCTGGCTCTTCCCCTCGCGCGGGCGGAGCGGACATCTCACCCGCCAGCGCGCGTTGCAGCTCCTCAAGGAGCTCGCCGTCGAGGCGGGGATCGACCCCGCCCGGGTGTCGCCGCACGTGCTGCGCCACGCCTTCGCCACCCATCTGCTCGCGCACGGCGCCGATCTGCGGGCGGTGCAGACGCTGCTCGGCCATGCCGACATCTCGACCACCGAGATCTACACCCACCTCGAGGCGGCGCGGCTCACGAATGTCGTGACCGCCCACCATCCCCTTGCTAGAGAGCGGCCGGCGGTGCCGCGGCCGGAGGCGGCCGGAGGCGCCTCGAAATCCGGACGCAAGCGGGGAGACCAGCCATGAGCTTCAGAATCGTCGAGGAGGCGACGCCGCGCCTCAACCGCTCGGAACTCGCCGTGCCGGGCTCGAGCCCGCAGATGTTCGAGAAGGCGGCGAAGAGCGCGGCCGACGTGATCTTCCTCGACCTCGAGGACGCGGTGGCGCCGGACAGGAAGGAAGAAGCCCGCCGCAACGTGATCGAGGCCCTGAACGACATCGACTGGGGCGACAAGACCGTCAGCGTGCGCATCAACGGCCTCGACACCCACTACATGTACCGGGACGTGGTCGACGTGCTGGAGCAGACCGGCGACCGCCTCGATCTCATCATGATCCCGAAGGTGGGGACGGCCGCCGACGTCTATGCGGTCGACATGCTGGTGACGCAGATCGAGCAGGCCAAGGGGCGGAAGAAGCGGATCGGCTTCGAGCTCATCATCGAGACCGCGCTCGGCATGCAGAACGTGCACGAGATCGCCGCCGCGAGCCGACGCAACGAATCGCTCCATTTCGGCGTCGCCGACTATGCCGCCTCGATCCGGGCGCGGACCATGAAGATCGGCGGCGTGCACCCGGACTATGGCGTGCTCACCGACCCGGACGACAGCGGCGAGCGGGCCTACTTCTGGGGCGATCCCTGGCACTATGCGATCGCGCGCATGGTCGTGGCGGCGCGCGCGAACGGGCTCAGGCCGGTCGACGGGCCGTTCGGTGACATCAGGGATCCCGACGGCTACCGGGCGGCGGCACGCCGTGCAGCCGTGCTCGGCTGCGAAGGCAAGTGGGCGATCCACCCCTCGCAGATCGATCTCGCCAACGAGATCTTCAGCCCGTCGGAGGCCGAGGTCGAGCGCGCCCGCCGCATCCTGCAGGCGATGGAGGAGGCGGAGCGCGAGGGCCGCGGGGCGGTGAGCCTCGACGGCCGGCTGATCGACATCGCCTCGATCCGTCAGGCGCGCGGCCTCGTCGCCAAGGCCGACATCATCGCCCGCAAGGCGTCACGCGCCGGCTGAAGCGCCCGGGTCGGGGGCAGGGGGGCGCTCCCGCCCGGTCCCCGCTTCCCCGCCCGCCTCCGGGATCCGGGCGGGCGGCGGCTCTGTGGGAGTCGAGGGTCGGATCTCGCGGATGTGGACCACCCGGCCGCGGCCGGCGCGTTTGGCGGCGAGCATCGCCCGGTCGGCGAGACGCACCAGCTCTTCGGGATCGCTGCTGTCTTCGGGCAGGAGGGCGACCCCGACCGAACAGCCGACCTCCGCCGTCCGTCCGGCGACTTCGACCGGCGTCGAGAGGTGATCTGCGATCCGCTGTGCGAGCTGGCGGGCGCGCTCGGGACCGACACTTTCGACCACGAGCACGAACTCGTCGCCGCCGACCCGGGCGACGAGATCGCTGTCGCGCACGCAGGCCCTGAGCCGTTCCGCGCAGGCGAGGAGGACGAGATCGCCGGCGTCGTGGCCGAGGGTGTCGTTGACGCGCTTGAAGCCGTCGAGATCGACATAGAAGACGGCCGCCCGCGCGCCCTCGAGAATCGCGCGTGTGGCGACGTCTTCGAGCCGTTCGGCCATCAGCCTGCGGTTGGGAAGGCCGGTCAGCGGTTCGTGTCGGGCGTGGTACTCGGCTTCCGCCCGCGCGCGGAAACTCTCGGTGACGTCGGTCGCGGCACCGTGATAGCCGCGGAAGCGGCCGGCGGCATCCTGCCAGGGACGCGCCGCGATGCGGACCCGCCGTTCACCTTCCGGGGTGCGGACGCGGGCGACGAGGTCGCGGAAGGGCATCCGGCGCGCGAGCCAGGAACGCACTTCGTCGAGCGCGCGGTCGGAGACGGGCTCGCAGAGCTCGAGCAGATGCTCGCGCCCGGCGACCGGATCGCGGCCGGGGCACCAGCGGCGGAAACCCTCCGACACGTAGACGATGCGCCCCTCGGCGTCGGTCTCGAAGAGCCAGTCGGACATGGCGGTCGCCATGTCGACGAAGCGCTCCTGGCTCGCGGCGGCGGCATCGAGCGCGCGGCGCACCGCGCGGGCGGTGGCGAGCGCGAAGGCGAGGACGAGGGCGCCCGCGAGCAGGACCGGGGGTGCGACGAGGGTGCGCAGCAGGCCGCCGGGCGTCGCGGGCTCCCACACGAGCCAGCCGGTGGGGTGTTCCCGGGCGTCCGGGAGTGCGATCGCCGGCCCCTCCGCAGGCGGCTCCGGGCTCCAGCGCAGGCCCGGCAGATCGACGATCGGCACCACCGTCGTGGCGAGCCAGCGGTCGAGACGGACGCCGAAGAGGAGAAAGGACGGGGGGCCGGCGACCGGGATCGCCGGATCGTCCGGCAGGATCGGCGACACCGCGACCAGCACGGGGTGCCCGTCGGCATCGCGCAGGAATGCGGTCGCGACCTCGGGGCCATCCTCCGGATTGCCACCGGTGCGGGCGAGCAGGGCGGCGACACCGGGGAGGCGGTCGCCGACACCGTCCCCGGCGGGCTCACCGTCGATTTCGGCGACACGGGTGCGCAGACCGGAATCGAAGACGTAGACCAGATCCAGCCCGAGGTCGTCGTGGGCGTAAGCGCCCAGCTGGTCCGCGACCCATGCCGGATCCGGATCCGGAACGAGATTGCGCCACGCTTCGGTCCACCACGCATAGTCGCGCACCTCGCGCAGCAGGCTCTGGCGGAGCTGCTCCAGCGCGTAGCGGAGCACGCGTTCCTCGCTGGCGCGCGCGGCCGCGTCCTGACGGTTCGCGGCATGGAGCAGGGTGGCGACGACGAGCAGAAGCGCGAGCAACGCCGTGATGCCGAGCCAGACGGTCCAGCCGATGTCGCGGTGCTGTTCGGGCTTCGGGCGCGCATAAACGGCGCCACCGGGCGTCCCGGCGTCCGGCATGAAAATTCTCCCTGTCCCCCATGCCTGGGAGGGGCATGGTCGGACGACCGCAAAGTGTCAATAACGGATAAGACGTACAACCTCAGCTCGTGCCCGCCGGGTCGTCCGGCGCGAGCAGGGAGAAGCCTCGCCCCGGCACGCAACCGAGGAGATCGCGGGCGCTGCCGCCGTTGACGGCGATTTCGACGAGGCCGGCGCTGTTCTCGTACCAGAAGGCTTCGCCCGGAGGGACGTCGCCGAAGGTGCGGGCCCGCCGCAGCTCGCGCCCGTCGAGCCGGAGCCGCGTGCCGGCCGGCAGGGTGGCGGCGCGCAGCCCGGTGACCGCGTTGCCGTAGGCATCGACGTAGATCACTTCGGCGAGATCGTCGGGCCAGTCGGGAAAGCGCCTGAGCGCCGCCGCCTCGAGACCGCGCCGGTCGCCCCGGGCGAGCCGGGCCGCGACCGGTGCGAACAGGTCGCGGCCGTGGAACGAGGCCGAGAGCTCCTGCGGCCGCCAGACGATCGCGAAGCCGGCGGTGTCCCGCGCCTGCCGCAGCACGAACTCGAAGAGCCCGTTGTCGGGGCCGACGTACCAGACGCCGTCGGCCAAGAGCGCGACCGGCAGGCGGTCGGTGCCGACCCCGGGATCGACCACCGCGAGGCACACGTCGCCGGCGACGAAGCGGCGGGCGAGCGCCGCGAGCAGCCGGCCGGCGCGCGCGGGATCGAACGCCGGCGCATCCGACATCAGGCGTACGCGCGGCACCTCGGGCGCGAGCCGGGCGAGGACCGCCTCCATCTCGCCGACATAGGGGCCGCGTTCGCCGAAATCGGTGAAGATCAGGATCAGGGCGGAGTCTCCACCACACCGGAGGCGACCCACCAGCCGTGGCGGGCACGGAGCCGTCCGGCGGCCGCCGCCGCCTGCTCCGGGGTCGCGAACAGGGCCCAGCAGGTGCCGCCGCTTCCCGACATGCGGGCCGCGAGGCAGTCCGGCTCGGCGCGCAGCGTGTCCAGCACGAGACCGACCTCGGGGACGAGTTCGCGGGCCGCGGCCTCGAGATCGTTGCGGCCCGCGGCGAGCCAGGCGCCGAAGATCGGCAGGGTCGGCCGGGCCGGCAGCGGCGCGCGCGGCTTGTCTTCGAAACGCCCGGCGAGTGCCCGGAAGACGCGCGCGGTCTCGACCGGCAGGCCGCAGTTGACGAGCAGGAGCGGCAGCGGCGGCAGGGCGCGGACCGGATCGACGCGCTCCCCGACCCCTCGCATGCGTGCCGTGCGGGCGTAGAGGCAGACCGGCACGTCGGCACCGAGACCGGCCGCGAGGTCGAGCAGGTCGGCGAGCTCGCAGTCGACGGCGGAGAGGGCGAGGAGCCCGCGCAGGCAGGCGGCGGCGTCGGCCGAACCGCCGCCGAGGCCGGCCGCGACCGGGATGTTCTTGACGAGCGTGATGCGTGCCGCGGTGCTCGTGCCGAAGCTGCGCGCGAAGTCGCGGGCGGCGCGCAGCACGAGGTTGGTCTCGCCCCGGGGCACCGCGTCCGCGAACGGACCCTCGATCCGGAGCTCGAAGTCCGGAGCGGGTTCGAGGATCAGCTCGTCGCCGACGACACCGAAGACCACGAGGCTGTCGAGCTCGTGGTAGCCGTCGGACCGGCGGCCGGTGACCAGCAGATCGAGGTTGATCTTGGCCGGTGCCGGCTCGCGGTGGATGCGCTCAGCCACGGTCCGCCGGGCCGCCGTCGCCGAGCCCGGCCCGGAGCTTGTCCTCGATCTTCGCGACGAGGTCCTCCTCGGGCTTGAGCGACAGGGCCCGCTCCCACTGGAAGCGCGCTTCGCGATGGCGGCCGACGCGCCAGTAGGCATCGCCCAGATGGTCGTTGATCACGGGATCGCCCGGCTCCAGTTCGACCGCACGCTCGAGATACTCGACCGCCTTGTCGTATTCGCCGAGCTGGTAGTAGGCCCAGCCGAGGCTGTCGACGATGAACCCGTCGCGGGGGCGGAGTTCGACCGCGCGGTGCAGCATCTCCTTGGCGCGGTCGAGGTGCATGCCCTTCTCGACCCAGCTGTAGCCGAGATAGTTGAGCACGAAGGGCTGGTCGGGCTCGAATTCGAGCGCCTTCAGGAACTGCCGCTCCGCTTCTTCCCAGCGGCCCGTGCGCTCGAGCGTGATGCCGTGGACGTAGAGCAGGCGCCAGTGGGCCGAGGTGAGCTCGGGCACCCGGCGCAGGGCTTCGGCATAGGCCTTCTCCGCCTCCTCGTACTCCTGGTCGCGCCGGTGGAGATCCCCGAGCGCCACGAGGGCGTCGATGCGGTCCGGGCGCTCCGCGGCCATGCGGCGCAGGAGCGCGATCGCCTCGTCGCGCCGCCCGGCCTCGACCAGCGCGTCGGCACGCAGCAGCCGCGCCTCCCAGCCGAACGGCGAATCCTCGCGCACGCGTGCGAGGGCGTCGATGGCATCGCGGGTGTCGTGGCGCTGCAGCGCGAGGCGCGCGATCAGCAGCCAGGCATCGTCGTGGTCCGGTCTCAGGAAGGTGGCGAGCCGGGCGAAGAGCAGACTCTGGTCCTCGACGTTCTGGTCGGCGAGCGCCTGGGCGAGACCGCTCAGCGCTTCCGCCATGCCGCCCGCCGGATCCGCGAACGGCGGCGGAACCGGGGCGTCGCCGAGGAGCTGCTGTTCGAGCCAGCGCAGGAGCGCGTTCTCGGGCACGTAACGGAGCTGGGCGCGGACGATGCCGAGCGCCCGCTCGCGGTCGCCGGCGCGATCCAGGATGTGGGCGGCGGCGAAGACGAGACGCGTCGGCGCCGCCTCGCTCTGGCCGACGGAATTCGCCACGAGGCGTCGCGCCGCCTCGACGTCGCCGGCGAGCGCGTGGACCATGGCGCGGTGGTAGTCGTAGAGGCGGGCAAGGCCTTCCGAGGCGTTCTCGCGGACGATGCGCCGGATCGCCGCCTGCGGTCCCTCGAGCGCATGGAGCGCCCAGGCGTCGAGCAGCGGCACGGCGAGATCGACGGCACCGCGCGAGCGGATCTCGCGCAGATGCTGCCGGGCCGCGGCGAAATCGCCGGAAGCGGCGGCATCGACGGCGAGCAGCAGCCGGGCCTCGGCGAGATCGGCGCCGAGATCGAGGAGTTCCCGCGCCGAGCGCACGGCGTCCTCGCGGGCCCCGGTCGAGACCTGGAGGCGGAACAGTTGCCGGCGCAGCTCGACGTCCTCGGGATCGGCCTCGAGCGCGCGGGCGAGCAGCTCCGTGGCCGTGCGGTAGTCGCCCGCGCGCATCGCGTGCAGGCCGGCGAGATAGTTGCCGGCAGGCCCGCCACCCGGCCCCGCGCCCGGCTCCGGTGTCGTGCCGCCGGCGGCGCAGCCGGCGAGCACGGCGATACCGACGAGGAACGCGAACAGGGGGTGCACGGCCCGGCGGCGGAGACGCTGTCGCATAAGGATCATCCGCGACTTGCAGAAGGTGGGACGGGGGGCGAGAAGGTCGCAGGCGGGCAGCGCCCCTTGACGCGGCGGCGGGGGTCCGCCATTGAAGCCGCAGCGAACAGTCGAGCCGTGCGCGCCGAACCGGCTCGCCCGATTTCTCGACAGGGAGAACACCCGATGCTGAAGACCTCGAAGAGCAAGAACGATCCTTCCGCGCGCGGTCCGGCGCAACAGTACAAGACCTACGAGGGCAGGAAGGTCAAGCCGACCCTCTACGTCGGAACCGCGGTCGGCCACGGGCGCTACATAGCGGCGCAGGACGAGAGCGGCAAGCTGGTCTACGGCCCGGACGGCCGTCCTGTGCCCTACCGTGAGATCTGAGGCGGAGCCGGAACACCCGCCCGAAGAAATGGACCCGAACAGGGAGGACCAGCACCCCGGAATGCGCTGACACCGCCGGTGTCACCGCCGACTGGCGTGCGCCGTTATGACGATCGCCGGAGGGACCGAGACGGCGGCGGATGCCGCCGGCATACGGGCGGCTGTCGCCGCCTGGATCGAGTGGCAGATGGCGGCCGGGGTGGATTGCACCCTCGGGCCGTCGTCCAGCGCGGTCGCGACTCCGGGCCTGCGCGCGCCGTCGCCGGCGGCCGTGCCGTCGCCGCGACCGGATCCGGCACCCGTCCGCGGGGCAACACGCGTGTCCGGTGCGGCCGCGCCCGCCGCCGCCGACGCGAGGGCTCTCGCCCGCTCCTGCCGCACCGTCGAGGAACTCCGCGCCGCGCTCGAAAGCTTCGACGGCTGCGCGCTCGCCGAGACGGCGACTCAGCTCTGCTTCGCGGACGGAGCGCCGGACGCGCCGCTCTTCCTCGTCGGCGAGGCCCCCGGCGCCGAGGAGGATCGCATCGGGCGTCCGTTCGTCGGCCAGAGCGGCCAGCTGCTCGACCGGATGCTGGCCTGGATCGGCCGGGACCGCACCAATACCTGGATCACCAACGCGATCTTCTGGCGGCCGCCCGGCAACCGCACCCCGACACCGGCCGAGATCGCCATCTGCCAGCCCTTTCTCGAGCGGCAGATCGAGCTGCTGCGGCCGCGGCTCCTGCTGTTCCTCGGCGGCATCGCCGCGCGAGCCCTGCTCGGCGTGAGCGAGGGCGTGTCGCGGCTGCGCGGGCGGGTCTTCTCCTATCGCAACGAAGCCCTGCCGGAACCGATCCCGGCGCTCGTGACTTTCCACCCGGCCTATCTGCTGCGCCAGCCGGCGCAGAAGCGGCTCGTCTGGCGGGACCTGCTGCAGGTGGCGGAGATGCTCGGCAAGGCGGACGCGACCGCCCGACGCCTGCAGCCGATCACGATGGAGACAGCGAAGTCATGACGTGCAGGGACACGGTCGTCGGACCGCGTGAGGATTCGGGCCGTTGCGGCCGCGCACCCTGCGCGGCGGCCTTCGCCTTCGTCGTCCTGGTGCTGGCCCTGGTGCAGCCCGCTCTCGGCGCGGGGGAGACGGCGCCGGGGGAGGTACGGGTGGCGAGGCTGACGCCCGGCCCCGAACCCGAGATCGTCGACCGACGCCTGCCGCAGCCGCTCTCCTACGCCGACACCGTCACCTACCGTCGCATCTTCGCACTGCAGGAAGAAGGGCAGATGGCCGAGGCGGACCGGCTGATCCGGCGCCTCTCGAATCCGCTGCTCATGGGCCATGTGCTGGCGCAGCGCTACCTGCACCCGACCGCCTGGCGCTCGCGTTACGAGGAGCTGCGCGCCTGGCTCGAGCAGTACGGCGATCATCCCGATGCGGACCGGATCTACCGGCTGGCCCTGAAGCGGCGACCGGAAGGGGCGCCGCCCCCGAAGCAGCCGGTCGCGGGCTATCTCGGCGGCGCCGGGCAGAACGCGTCTTCCGTCGTCGACGCGCTCGAGGACATCAGTTCGAGCCCTCCCGCTCCCGAAGCACAACCGCTCCTCGAACGCATCGGCAGGCTGGTCGCGGCCGGAGAGATCCGCGAGGCGGAGCGGTTCCTGCGCGACCCCGCGCTGCGCGGCCTCGGGCCCGTCGACCGGGACCGGGCACGCCTGCTCGTGGCGCGCGGCGCCTTCGCCTCCGGCCTCGACCAGCGGGCCCTCGAGCTCGCGAGCGAAGTGGCGGCACAGCACGGCGAAGAGCTCGCGCTCGCACACTGGATCGCCGGCCTCGCATCCTGGCGGCTCGGCCGGCACGAGGATGCGGCGCGCCATTTCGCGACCCTCTCGCGTCACCCGCGCGCGCCCGAAGACGTCCGGGCCGGTGCCGCCTTCTGGGCCGCGCGGGCCAACATGGTGACCGGCCGCCCGCGCATCGCCGCCCGCTTCTTCCGTCTCGCGGCGGAAGCGAGCCAGGGCTTCTACGGGCTCCTTGCGCGCGCGACCCTCGGCGATCCGGTCGGCTTCGACTGGCGACCCACGGTGGTCGAGGACGAGGTGGTCTCGCTGCTCGTGCGGTTCCCGAGTTCGCGCCGCGCGCTCGCCCTCGCGCAGGTCGGTGAGTGGGAGCGGGCCGAGGCGGAAATCCGCAAGCTCGCCGCGCGCTCGCGCCCGCGCCTGCTGCTCGCGCTCGCCGCACTCGCCGAGAGCTTCGATCTGCCCTCGGCCCAGATGCGGGTCGCGCAGCGTCTCGCCGCCCTCGACGGCTCGCGCCACGATCTCGCCCTCTATCCGGCCCCGCAGTGGGAGCCCGAAGGCGGCTTCCGGCTCGACCGCGCCCTTGTCTTCGCCTTCGTGCGTGCCGAGAGCGGCTTCGACATCTCGGCCCGTTCGCACCGCGAGGCGCGCGGTCCGATGCAGCTTCTGCCGGAGACCGCCGCCCGGATCGCCAGGGAGGCCGGCATCGCCTACCGCGGGCCCGCGGATCTCGAGGATCCCGCGAAGAATCTCGCCCTCGGTCAGGCCTACCTCGAAAAGCTCCTCGCCCACCCGCTCGCCGGCCGCAGCCTCGTCCACCTCGCGATCGCCTGGAACGCCGGTCTCTCGCGTCTCGAACAGTGGCAGGAGCGGTTCGCCCGTTTCGCGGACGATCCGCTGATGTTCGTCGAGAGCATCCCGATCGAGGAGACGCGGGTGTTCGTCCGCAAGGTGCTCGCCAACCTCTGGGCCTACCGCATCCGCTTCGGGCAGCCGGCGCCCTCGCTCGAGCTTCTGGCCGCCAACGAATGGCCGCGCTATGTGGCGGTCGACGGAGCGGAGGGCGAGCGCCATGCCCGGACGGATCGATGAGAGCATCCCCTTCCGACCCCTGCGCATCGCGATCCTGACGGTCTCGGACAGCCGCGACCTCTCGACCGACCGCTCGGGCGCGGTGCTCGAAGAGCTCGTGCGCGCCGCCGGCCACGAGGTGGCCGCCCGCGACATCGTCCGCGACGATCTCGAGGCCATCGTCGCGAAGCTCCGCGCCTTCGTCGCCGATCCCGGCGTCGAGGTGGTGCTGACCACCGGCGGCACCGGCGTCACCGGGCGCGACGTGACACCCGAGGCGCTGGCGGCCGTGGCGGAGAAGCGGATCCCGGGCTTCGGCGAACTGTTCCGCTGGCTGTCCTACGCCAAAATCGGCACATCCACCGTGCAGTCGCGCGCCGATGCCGGGGTCGCGGGCGGCACCTACATCTTCTGCCTGCCCGGCTCGCCCGGCGCCTGCCGTGATGCCTGGGAGGGCATCCTGAAAGAGCAGCTCGACATCCGCCACCGGCCCTGCAACTTCGCCGAGCTGCTGCCGCGCCTGCGCGAACACGAGCGCGCCGCGGGCTGAGCGTGGCGCCGGCGCGGGTCGCCCTCGTCGTCGCCGCGGGCCGCGGCGAGCGGGCGGGTGGCGGAGTCCCGAAGCAGTACCGCAAACTCGCGGGCGAGCCCGTGCTGCGGCGCACCATCCGGGCCCTTCTGGACCGTTTCCGGGCCGCCGACATCCGCGTCGTGATCGACCCGTCGCATCGCGCGCTCTACGAGGCCGCGGTCGCCGGTCTCGGCCTGCCGGAGCCCGTGGCCGGCGGTCCGACGCGGCGGGCGAGTGTGCGGGCCGGGCTCGAAGCGCTCGCGGCCGACCCGCCGCGCGAGATCTGGGTGCACGATGCCGCCCGGCCGTTCGCCTCCGTGGCCCTGCTCGACCGGCTCGCGGCAGCGCTCGTCGCGGCCCCGGCCGTGGTTCCCGTGGTCCCCGTGGCCGACAGCCTCGTGCGGGTCGAAGACGGTCGGGTCGGGCGCTATGTCCCGAGGGAAGGCCTCGCGCGCGTGCAGACGCCGCAGGCCTTCCGCTTCGATCTGCTGCTGCGCGCGCACCGGTCGGCCGGAGACGACACGTTTACGGACGACGCGTCGCTCGTGCGGGCGATCGGCGAGGAGGTGGCCGTGGTCGCGGGCGAGGAGGAGAACATCAAGCTCACCACCCCGGAGGATTTCGCGAACGCCGGGCGCATGCTCCGGGCCGCGCTCCAGACCCGCACCGGCTACGGCTACGACGTCCACGCCTTCGCCGAAGGGCGTCCGCTCGTGCTGTGCGGGGTCCGCATCCCGCATCCCCGCGGGCTCGCGGGCCATTCGGATGCCGACGTGGGGCTCCACGCGCTCACCGATGCGGTGCTCGCCACCATCGCCGCCGGCGACATCGGCAGCCACTTCCCGCCCTCGGATGCGCGCTGGCGCGATGCCGATTCCGCCCTCTTCCTGCGGCACGCGCTCGCCCTTCTGGCGGAGAAGGGGGGGCGGCTGGTCCATGCCGACCTCACCATCGTCTGCGAGGAGCCGAAGATCGGGCCCCACCGCGAGGCCATGCGGGCGCGGCTTTCGGAGCTGACGGGCCTGCCGCCGGCGCGGATCTCGCTCAAGGCGACGACGACCGAGGGGCTCGGGTTCACCGGGCGGGGCGAGGGGATCGCCGCCACGGCGCTCGTGACCGCCACCTTCGCGGAGGAGTGCGGATGACACCGGAGCTCGTGCGCGAGGCGGCGGCGCTGCTCGATCTCTGTCGTGGTCTCGGCTTCCGGCTCGCGACCGCGGAATCCTGCACGGGCGGGCTCGTCGCCGCCACCCTCACCGAGGTCGCGGGGTCGTCGGATGTCGTCGACCGCGGCTTCGTGGTCTACGCCAACCGCGCCAAGGTGGAGATGCTGGGCGTCCGGGAGGAGAGCCTCGCGCGGTTCGGCGCGGTGAGCGAGCTCGTCGCCCGCGAGATGGCGGAGGGAGCCCTCGAGCGCAGCGGCTGCGACCTCGCGGTCGCGATCACGGGCATCGCCGGGCCCGGCGGCGGCACCCCGGAGAAGCCCGTCGGCCTCGTCCATTTCGCCGCCGCCCGCCGCGGTCTGCCGACCCGCCACGAACGGCACGTGCTTCCGGGCGACCGGCACGCGGTGCGTATCGCCAGCGTCGGCGTGGCGCTGCGGATGCTGCGGGAGATCGCGCAGGCGCCGGTCGCCGTCTGACGTTCAGGAGCTCGCCGCGCGCTCCGCTTCGGCGGTCTCGCGGCCGGCGGACACACCCTCGCCGTAGAGCGCGCGGGCCCGGGCCTCGAAGGCACGGACCATGCGCTGCACCGCCTCGTTGAACAAGAGCCCGATCAGCTGCTGCAGGATCTTCGACCGGAACTCGAAATCGACGTAGAAGTCGACGATGCAGCCGCCGTCCGGAGCTTCCTCGAAGCGCCAGTGATTGTTGAGATAGCGGAACGGGCCGTCGATGTATTCGACGTCGATGCCGCGCGGCGGATCGAGGGTCACCCGGGAGCGGAAGCGCTCGCGGAAGACCTTGAACGCCACGACGAGATCAGCCCAGAAGACGTTGCCCTCGCGCCGGACGATCCGGGCCGCCTTGCACCAGGGCAGGAACTCGGGATACTTGTCGACCTCCGCCACCAGCCGGAACAGCTGGTCCGGCCGCCACGGCAGGTGGCGCTTCTCGGCGTGCGTCGGCATCAGGCGATCGCTGGCGCTTCGCCGCGCAATTGCGCCTCGCGTGCCGCGCGCAGCCGCCGGAAGTCGTCTCCGGCGTGGTAGGAGGAACGCGTGAGCGGCGAGGCGGAGACCATCAGAAAGCCCTTCGCGCGCGCCATGCGGGCGTAACCCTCGAACTCCTCGGGTGTCACGAAGCGCACCACCTCGTGGTGCCGCGGCGTCGGCTGCAGGTACTGGCCGATGGTGAGGAAATCGACATCGGCGCAGCGCAGGTCGTCCATGACCTGGTGCACCTCGCGCTTCTCCTCGCCGAGGCCGACCATGATTCCCGATTTGGTGAAGATCGAGGGATCGAGCTCCTTGACCCGCTGCAAGAGGCGAAGCGAGTGGAAGTACCGTGCACCCGGCCGGATGGTCCGGTAGAGCCGCGGCACGGTTTCGAGATTGTGATTGTAGACGTCGGGGCGCGCCTCGACGATCGCTTCGACCGCGCCGGGCTTGCGAAGGAAGTCCGGGGTCAGGATCTCGACCGTGGTCTCGGGTGAGCGCTTCCTGATCTCTTCGATGCAGCGCACGAACTGCGAAGCGCCGCCATCCGGGAGATCGTCGCGGTCGACCGAGGTGATCACCACGTGTGCGAGGCCCATGGCGGCCACCGCCTCGGCGACCCGGCGCGGCTCGCCGGGATCGACCGGTCCGGGCAGGCCGGTCTTGACGTTGCAGAAGGCGCAGGCCCGCGTGCAGGTGTCGCCCAGGATCATGAAGGTGGCGTGCGCGTGCTGCCAGCACTCGCCGATGTTGGGGCAGGCCGCTTCCTCGCAGACCGTATGCAGCCGCTTCTCGCGCACGATCCGTCGCGTCGCGTGATATTCGGGCGAGGTCGGTGCCTTCACCCGGATCCAGGGCGGCTTTCTCGCGATCCTGCGGTCGAGAACGGTGACGGTCGCCATGCGCTGCTCCGGGGCTTCGCGCTCAGATATGGATCGCCCGCCCGTAAGCGTCGAGCACGGCTTCGTGCATGGCCTCCGAGATGGTCGGATGCGGGAACACGGTGTGCATCAGGTCGAGCTCGGTCGCCTCGAGCTGGCGGGCGACGACGAAGCCCTGGATCATCTCGGTGACTTCCGATCCGACCATGTGCGCGCCGAGCAGTTCCCCGGTCTTCGCGTCGAACACCGTCTTCACCATGCCCGAAGGCTCACCCATGGCGATCGCCTTGCCGTTGCCGATGAACGGAAACCGGCCGACCTTCACCTCGTGGCCCTTCTCCTTCGCCGCCTTCTCGGTGAGGCCGACGCTCGCGACCTGCGGATGGCAGTAGGTGCAGCCCGGGATCTTCGTGACATCCAGCGGGTGGACGCCTTCCACGCCGGCGATCTTCTCGACGCACACCACACCCTCGTGGCTCGCCTTGTGCGCGAGCCAGGGCGGCCCCGTGAGATCGCCGATGGCGTAGATGCCGGGCTCGTCGGTACGGCCGTACGGGTCCGTCACGACATGCGTCTTCTCGACCCGCACCCTGGTGGTCTCGAGGCCGATGTCCTCGACGTTGCCGACGATGCCGACCGCCATGATCACCCGCTCGACGGTGAGCTTCGAGGTCTTGCCGCCGCCCTCGAGGGTCGCCTCGACGCTGTCGCTCCCGCGCGCGAGCGCCTTCACCGTGGTGCCGACATGGATGCGGATGCCGCGCTTCTCGAAGGCCTTGTGGACGAAGGCCGAGATCTCCTCGTCCTCGACCGGCAGCACGCGGTCGAGGACTTCGACCACCGTGACCTCGGAGCCAAGCGAACGGTAGAAGCTCGCGAACTCCATGCCGATGGCGCCGCTGCCGACGACCAGGAGCGACTTCGGCAGGCGCTCGGGAACCATCGCCTCCCTGTAGGTCCAGACCAGCTTTCCATCCGCCTCGAGGCCGGGGAGCTGACGGGCACGGGCGCCGGTGGCGAGGACGATGTGCGGCGCCTCGAGGGTCTCCTCGCCGGCCTTGGTCTTCACGGAAAGCGTGTGCTTCGCGGAGATGCGACCGTGCCCCTCGAAGACCGTGACCCTGTTCTTCTTCAGGAGATGGCCGACACCGCGGTTGAGCTGGGCCGCCACCTTGCGCGAGCGCTGGACCACCGCCTTCAGGTCGAACGACGGCTTTTCCACCGCGAGGCCGAAGGACTTCGCGTCCAGCATGTTGTCGAAGACCTCGGCCGAGCGCAGCAGCGCCTTGGTCGGGATGCAGCCCCAGTTGAGGCAGATGCCGCCCAGATGCTCGCGCTCGACGAGCGCCGTCTTCATGCCGAGCTGGGCCGCGCGGATCGCCGCGACGTAGCCGCCCGGGCCGCCGCCGAGCACGACGAGATCGAAGGAATGACGGGCCATCTCCGGGCTCCCGGTGAATGTCGGCGCGAAGAACGCTTCAGACGAGAAGCGCCAGCGGATCCTCGATCAGCTTCCTGAACTCCTGCAGGAACTCGGCGCCGAGGGCACCGTCGACGACGCGGTGGTCGACCGAGAGCGTGCAGGTCATCACGGTGGCGATGGCGAGCTCGTCGTTCTTCACCACCGCCCGCTTCTCGCCGGCGCCGACGGCGAGGATGCAGGCCTGCGGCGGGTTGATGACGGCCGCGAACTCGCGGATCCCGTACATGCCGAGATTGGAGATCGAGAACCCGCCGCCCTGGAACTCCTCGGGCTTCAGTTTGCCTTCCCGGGCGCGGGCGGCGAGGTCGCGCATCTCGTTCGAGATGGTCGACAGGCCCTTGCGGTCGGCCTCGCGCACGATCGGCGTGATGAGACCGCCCGGCGTTGCCACCGCCACAGAGATGTCGATGCTCCGGTAGCGGTAGATGCGGTCGCCGCCGAAGGAGGCGTTGACATCCGGCTTCCGGCGGATCGCGAGCGCCACCGCCTTGATCACGAAATCGTTGACCGAGAGCTTGTAGTCGGCACCCGGCCGGGCGTTGAGCCGGCTCCTGAGCTCGAGCAGGGCATCGAGCTCGCAGTCGATCGTCAGATAGAAGTGGGGGATCTGCTGCTTGGATTCGGTGAGCCGCCGCGCGATCACCTTGCGCATGTTGCTGAGCGGCAGCTCATCGTACTCCATGTTCGGAATCGGCTGCAGCAGCGCCGGAGACGGAGCCGCGGGTGCCGCCGCAGCGACGGGAGCCGCGGCCGGGGCGGCGGGCCGTTCCGCTGCGGCCGGCTTCGCTTCCCGCTCCGCGAGCGCGCGCTCGATGTCCGCCTTGACGATCCGCCCGTGCGGGCCGGAACCGCGGATCGTGCGCAGGTCGAGACCGGCCTGTTCGGCCATGCGGCGGGCGAGGGGCGAGGCGAAGATGCGCTCGCCGTCGGCGCGCGGTGCCGCCGGAGCGGCGGCTGCCGGCGCCGGCGAAGCGGGCGCGGCGGGTGCCGCCTCTGCGGCGGTGGCGGCAGGAGCGGGCGAGGGAGCTGATCCGGCGGCGGCCGCGGCCTTCGCCGGTGCCGCTTCGAGCGCCGAAGCGTCCTCGCCCTCTTCGAGCAGGATCGCGATCGGCTCGCCGACCTTCACGCCCTCCGTGCCTTCGGGCACGAGGATCTTCGCGAGCACGCCCTCGTCGGCAGTCTCGAACTCCATCGTCGCCTTGTCGGTCTCGATCTCGGCGATCACCTCGCCGGGTTCGACCTTTTCACCCTCCTTCTTGAGCCAGCGGGCGAGCGTGCCCTCGCTCATGGTGGGCGAGAGGGCCGGCATGCGGATCTCGATCGGCATCGTCGCGTCTCCCCGGCCCTCAGCTGCGGTAGCAGACCGCCTTCACGGCGGCGACGACTTCCTCGACCTGCGGCAGCGCCATACGCTCGAGATTGGCGGCATAGGGCATCGGCACGTCCTTGCCGGTGACCCGCACGACCGGCGCATCGAGCCAGTCGAAGGCGTCCTCCATGGCGATCGCCGCGAGCTCGGCGCCCACACCGCACTGCGGCCAGCCCTCCTCGACCGACACGAGCCTGTTGGTCTTCTTCAGGGAGGCGACGACGGTGGCGCGGTCGAGCGGCCGCAACGTCCGCAGATCGATCACTTCCGCCTCGATCCCCTCGCCGGCGAGCGCTTCGGCGGCGGCGAGCGCCACGTCCATCATCCGCGAAAACGCGGTGATCGTCACGTCGCGGCCGGGCCGCACGATCTTCGCCTTGCCGATCGGCAGGACGAAATCGTCGAGCTTCGGCACGTCGAAGCTGTGGCCGTAGAGGATCTCGTTCTCGAGGAACACGACCGGGTTCGGATCGCGGATCGCGGCCTTGAGCAGCCCCTTGGCGTCCGCCGCACTCCAGGGCGCGATCACCTTGAGTCCCGGGCAGTGCGAATACCAGGAGGAGAATTCCTGGCTGTGCTGGGCGGCGACGCGGGCGGCGGCACCGTTCGGGCCCCGGAAGACGATCGGACAGCCGAGCTGCCCGCCCGACATGTAGAGGGTCTTCGCGGCCGAGTTCACGATGTGGTCGATCGCCTGCATGGCGAAGTTCCAGGTCATGAACTCGAGGATCGGCCGCAGCCCGCCGAAAGCGGCACCGACCGCGAGGCCGGTGAAGCCGTATTCGGTGATCGGCGTGTCGATCACCCGCTTCTCGCCGAACTCCTCGAGCAGACCCTGGCTCACCTTGTAGGCGCCCTGATAGTGGCCGACCTCCTCGCCCATGAGGAACACGTTCGGGTCGCGCCGCATCTCCTCGGCCATGGCGTCCCTGAGCGCCTCGCGCACCGTCATGCGGACCATCTCGGTGCCGGGCGGGATCTCGGGTTCGGCTTCGGGTTCGGGCGCGCCGCGCCGAACCGCGGGTGCCGCCGGTGCCGGCGCGGCTTCGGCCGCCTTCGCCGGCGCCCCGGTCCCGGCGGTCGCGGCCCCGCCCTGCGTCGGGGCGGCAGCATCCCCGACCGCGGAGAGATCCTCGCCGTCCTCGAGCAGCACCGCGATCGGCGTGTTGACGGCGACGTTCTCGGTCCCCTCCGGCACGAGGATCTTGCCGAGGATTCCCTCGTCCACCGCCTCGAACTCCATGGTCGCCTTGTCGGTCTCGATCTCGGCGATGACGTCACCGGGCTCGACCCGTTCCCCCTCCTTCTTGAGCCAGCGGACGATCGTCCCTTCCGTCATGGTCGGCGACAGAGCGGGCATCAGAATCTGCGTGGCCATCGGTCGCGTTCTCCTCGCCTGCGCCTCGCGCGCCTCCCGGTTCTTCAGGCTTCCACGTAGACGTCGGTCCAGAGCTCTTCCGGTTCGGGCTCGGGGCTGTCCTGGGCGAAGCGCGCCGCGTCGTTGACGATCTCCCGGATCTCGCGGTCGACCGCCTTCAGCTCGTCCTCCCCGGCCATCTCCCTTTCGAGCATCAGGCGCCGCAGCTGCTCGATCGGATCGTGGTGCTTGCGGTATTCCTCGACCTCCTCCTTCGTCCGGTACTTGGCCGGATCGGACATCGAGTGGCCGCGGTAGCGGTAGGTGAGCGCCTCGAGGATGAACGGGCCGTTCTCGCGCACGTAACGGGTCACCTCGAGGGCCTTGTTGTAGACGGCGATCACGTCCATGCCGTCGACCTGGTCACCCGGGATCGCGAAGGCCTCGCCGCGCTTGTACAGTTCCGTTTTCGCCGTGGCGCGGGCGAGCGGCGTGCCCATGGCGTAGCGGTTGTTCTCGATCACGTAGAGCACCGGCAGCTTCCAGAGCGCGGCCATGTTGAAGGCCTCGTAGACCTGCCCCTGGTTCGCCGCGCCCTCGCCGAAATATGTCGCGCAGATGCCGCCGTCGCCGCGGTATTTGTGGGCGAAGGCGAGGCCGGTGCCGAGCGGCACCTGGGCGCCGACGATGCCGTGTCCGCCGTAGAAGCCCCGGTCGCGCGCGAACATGTGCATCGAGCCGCCCTTGCCCTTGGAATAGCCGGTGGCGCGGCCCGTGAGCTCGGCCATCACCCGGCGCGGGTCCATGCCGCAGACCAGCATGTGACCGTGGTCTCGGTAGCTGGTGATGACCGAATCGCCTTCCCGGAGCGCGTGCTGGATGCCGGTCGCCACCGCCTCCTGCCCGATGTACAGGTGGCAGAAGCCGCCGATCAGCCCCATGCCGTAGAGCTGGCCGGCCTTCTCCTCGAAGCGCCGGATCAGCAGCATGTCGCGGTAGAAGGCGAGCAGCTTCTCGCGCGGCGGCAGACCACCTTCGACGGCAGTCTCGCCGGTGGTGTCCCCGCTCTTGCGGCTCTTCTTCGCAGCAGCGCACATCTGGCCGACCCTCCCGTCGGTCTGCGGTCGCTCGCCCGGGCGCAGGCTCCGCCGACCCGCGATATCGGGCCCTTCCTAGAACAAAGCGACGCCGCCGGCCAGCACGCTTCGCGCATGGGAAACCTGCACGAAGCGCACGGCCCGGCCGCTCAACGGGCCGGTTCCCCGGCCTCTTCCTCCGGCGGATCGACGAGGATCACGAGCTCGTCGGGCTCGACGTAACCGAGCCGCCGCAGCTCGCCCTCGAGCAGATCGGCGTCGACACCGCTCGGCTCGAGCGCCCGCACCCGCGCCTCGAGCGCCGCCCGCTTCGCCTCGAGCCCCTCGAGTTCGGCCCGGGCGGCGGCGACTTCGCGGCGCAGGTCCATCCAGGCCACGAGACCGCGCCGGCCGTGGATGGCGTGGTACACGAACCAGGCGAGCAGCAGTGCCAGCGGCAGCACCAGCCAGTGGCCGCGGACCAGCCTCCTGAACCGGTGCGCCGCCTCCGCGAGATGGTCCGCGAACCCCACCGGGCTCAGATCCCGGACTGCGCGAAGGCGTGACGGCCGGCGTAGAGCGCGCCGCGCCCGAGCTCCTCCTCGATCCGCAGGAGCTGGTTGTACTTGGCGACCCGGTCGGTGCGCGACAGCGAGCCGGTCTTGATCTGGCCGCAGCCGCAGGCGACGGCGAGATCGGCGATGGTCACATCCTCGGTCTCGCCGGAGCGGTGCGAGACGATGGCGCGGTAGCCGTGGCGCGCGGCGAGCCGGATCGCGTCCATGGTCTCGGTGAGGGTGCCGATCTGGTTCACCTTGATCAGGATGGCGTTGGCCACCCCGCGGCGGATGCCCTCGCGCAGGATCTCGGAGTTGGTGACGAAGAGGTCGTCGCCGACGAGCTGCACCCGGCCGCCGAGCGCGCGCGTCAGTTTCTCCCAGCCGTCCCAGTCGCCCTCGGCCATGCCGTCCTCGATCGAGACGATCGGGAAGGCGTCGCACAGCTCCGCGAGGCAGGCGACCATGCCGTCGGCATCGAGCTCGCGGCCCTCGCCCTCGAGCACGTAGCGCCCGTCGCGATGGAACTCGCTCGCCGCCACATCGAGCGCGAAGGCGACGTCCTCGCCCGGTTCGTAACCGGCGGCGCGGACCGCCAGGACGAGGAAGTCGAGCGCCTCGCGGGCGCTCGCGAGCGCCGGCGCGAACCCCCCTTCGTCACCGACGTTGGTGTTGTGGCCCGCGTCCCGCAGCGCCTTCTTCAGCGCCTGGAAGATCTCGGCGCCCATCCTGAGCGCTTCCGAGAAGCGCGGCGCGCCGAGGGGCACGATCATGAACTCCTGGAAGTCGATCGGATTGTCGGCATGGGCGCCGCCGTTCACGACGTTCATGAGCGGCACCGGCAGGACGCGCGCGTCCGCACCGCCGAGATAGCGGTAGAGCGGCTGGCCGGCGCAGGCGGCGGCGGCCTTCGCCACGGCGAGGCTCGTGCCGAGGATGGCGTTGGCGCCGAGCCGGCTCTTGTTGTCGGTGCCGTCGAGCTCGCAGAGCGTGGCGTCGAGCCCGGCCTGATCGAAGGCGTCGCGCCCGAGGATGGCATCGGCGATCTCGGCGTTGACGGCCTCGACCGCCTGCAGCACGCCCTTGCCGCCGTAGCGCTTCGGATCGCCGTCACGCTTCTCGATCGCCTCGCGCGATCCCGTCGAGGCGCCGGAGGGCACGGCCGCGCGGCCGGTGCTGCCGTCACCCAGCACCACGTCCACCTCGACCGTCGGATTGCCGCGGCTGTCGAGGATCTCGCGGCCACGGACGGCGACGATTTCGCTTCGGGCATCGTAGGGCATCGGCAGGGGCTCCCTGCTGGGGATCAGTTCGCGAGACGCGGCATCGGCCGGCTGCGGGCGAGCGCGTCGAAGGCGCGCCAGTCGAGGAGCAGCTCGCGCATCGCCGCGAGCGGCACCATGTTGGGGCCGTCGCTCGGCGCCCGGTCCGGATCCTCGTGGGTCTCGACGAAGAGCGCGTCGACGCCGACCGCGACCGCGGCGCGCGCCAGCACCGGCACGAAGCCGCGCTGGCCGCCGCTACGGCCGCCGAGCCCGCCGGGCTGCTGCACCGAATGGGTGGCGTCGAAGACCACGGGCCAGCCGGTCCGGCGCAGTTCGGGCAGGGCGCGCAGATCGGTCACCAGCGTGTTGTAGCCGAAGCTCACGCCGCGTTCGGTGACGAGGATGCGGCTGCAGCCGAAGGCCTCGAGCTTGGCGGTGACGTTGCGCATGTCCCAGGGCGCGAGGAACTGCCCCTTCTTGACGTTCACCGCCCGTCCGGTCTCCGCCGCCGCGCGCAGGAGATCGGTCTGCCGGCAGAGGAAGGCGGGGATCTGCAGGATGTCGACGGCTTCCGCGACCGGAGCGCACTGCCAGCTCTCGTGCACGTCCGTGAGCACGGGGCAGCCGTAGCGCTCGCGCACCTCGGCGAGGATCGCGATCCCGGCCTCGAGGCCGACGCCGCGCGGGCTCGACGCACTCGTGCGGTTCGCCTTGTCGTAACTCGACTTGAAGACGAAGGGGATGCCGAGCTCGCGGGTGATCCCGACGAGCGTGCCGGCGACCTCGAGCGCGTGTTCCCGGCTCTCGATGGCGCAGGGTCCGGCGATCAGGACGAAGGTGTCGCCCGCGCCGAAGCGGACCGGACCGACCTCGACGGGACGCGTGGCAGGGGCTTCGCTCACACCAGCCTCGACTGTTCCAGCGCCGCCCCGACGAAGGCGGCGAAGAGCGGATGCGGCGCGAACGGCCGCGACCTGAGTTCGGGATGGAACTGCACCCCGACGAACCAGGGGTGCGAGGGCAGCTCGACGATCTCGGGAAGCCGGCCGTCCGGCGACATGCCGGAGAAACGCAGCCCCGCCCGCTCGAGCACGCCCCGGTAGTTGATGTTGACCTCGTAGCGGTGCCGGTGGCGCTCGCTGATCTCGCGCGCACCGTAGATCCGGTGCGCGAGACTGCCGGGCTCGAGGACACAGGGATAGGCGCCGAGGCGCATGGTGCCGCCCTTGGCGTCGTCCTCGCGGCGCCGCTCGATGCGGTCACCCCGCTCCCACTCGGTCAGGAGGCCCACGACGGGATGCTCGCACGGGCCGAACTCGGTCGAACTCGCGCCCGCGAGCCCGGCGAGATTGCGGGCCGCCTCGATGCAGGCGAGCTGCATGCCGAAGCAGATGCCGAGGAACGGCAGCCCCTTCTCGCGGGCGTAGGTGACGGCGGCGAGCTTGCCCTCGACGCCGCGTTCGCCGAAGCCGCCCGGCACCAGCACCGCGTTCGCCCCCTGCAGCCGCTCGTCCGGGATCTCGCGCGCGAACGCCTCGGCGTCCACCCATTCGATGTCGACGGCGACACGGTTGGCGATGCCGCCGTGGACGAGCGCCTCGTGGAGCGACTTGTAGGCATCCGCGAGGCCCGTGTACTTGCCGACGATCGCGACCGACACGCGGCCCTCGGGGTGCCACAGCCGTTCGACGATGCCGTGCCAGGCGGAGAGATCGGGCTCGTCGCCGGCCGGCAGGCCGAGCGCTTCGAGCACCACCCGGTCGAGGCCGGCCTCGTGGTAGCGGATCGGCACCTCGTAGATCGAGCGGCAGTCGATCGCCGGGATCACCGCCTCGTCGCGCACGCTGCACTGCAGCGCGATCTTGCGCCGGGCCTCGGGCGGGATCGGCCGGTCGCAGCGGCAGAGCAGCACGTCCGGCTGGATGCCGATGGCCCTGAGCTCGCGCACCGAATGCTGCGTCGGCTTGGTCTTGAGCTCGCCGGCCGAAGGGATCCACGGCACGAGCGTGACGTGGATGTAGGCGCAGTGGCCGCGCGGCAGCTCGTTGCCGAGCTGGCGGATGGCCTCGAGGAAGGGCAGGCCCTCGATGTCGCCGACCGTACCGCCGATCTCGCAGATGACGATGTCGGCGTCGCCGACATCGGCGCGGATCGTCTCCTTGATGGCGTTGGTGACGTGCGGGATCACCTGCACCGTCGCGCCGAGATAGTCGCCGCGGCGTTCGCGGGTGACGACATCCCAGTAGATCCGCCCTGCGGACGCACTGTCCGAACGGCGCGCGTCGACCCCGGTGAAGCGCTCGTAGTGCCCGAGGTCGAGATCGGTCTCGGCGCCGTCCTCGGTGACGAACACCTCGCCGTGCTGGTAGGGGGACATCGTCCCCGGATCGACGTTGAGATAGGGATCGAGCTTCCTGAGCCGCACGCTGTAGCCGCGTGCCTGCAGGACGGCGCCCAGCGCCGCGGCGGCGAGCCCCTTGCCGAGGGAGCTGACGACACCGCCGGTTATGAACACGTAGCGCGTCATCGACCTGGAGTGTCCCGTCGGCTCGTTCTCCGCCCGGGCGTCGCGGCGACCCGTCTCACTCGGCGACGGGCGGCTGCGGCTTCGCGGGCTCTCCGGCTTCGGGTGCGGCCGCGGGCGCCGCCGGCTGCGGTGCGCGTTCGATGATGTCGCGCGCCCGGTTGGCGTTGCCCGCGAGGATGGCGAGCAGCAGGCTCGTGCCGATGAAGGCGGTGGCGAGGATCGCCGTCGTGCGGGTGAGCAGGTTGGCGGTGCCGCGGGTGGTCATGAGACCGCCCATGCTGCCGCCGCCGATGCCGAGGCCGCCGCCCTCGCTGCGCTGGATCAGGATCACGCCCACGAGCGCGAGCGCGATCAGCAGATGGACGACGAGGACGACCGTGGCCATGCGATGGATCCGGAACTGGTGGGCGATCAGCTTCCGCCGCCGGCGAGATAGATACGCCAGAACTGGTCGGGATCCAGACTGGCGCCGCCGACGAGCACGCCGTCGACGTCGGGCTGTGCCATGATGTCGCCGGCATTGTCCGCCTTGACCGAGCCGCCGTAGAGCAGGGGGACATCCCCGGCCTGCGGATGGAGCTCGCGGATGCGGCTCCTGAGCCAGGCATGGGTGTCGCGGATGTCGTCGAGGGTGGGCGTGCGCCCGGTGCCGATCGCCCAGACCGGCTCGTAGGCGATCACGAGCTTCTCCCCGTCTACCCCGGACGGCAGCGAGTCGCGGAGCTGCCGCTCCAGCACCTCGTGCCGGCGGCCGGCGAGCCACTCCTCCTCCGTCTCGCCGATGCACAGCACCACGAGAAGCCCGCTCGCCCGGGCCGCTTCGACCTTGCGGCGGATCCAGTCGTCGGTTTCGCCGAGACCGTGGCGGCGTTCGGAGTGGCCGAGGATGACGGCCGTGGCGCCGGCATCGGCCAGCATCGGCGCGCCGATGCAGCCGGTGAAGGGGCCCTCGGGCCGGTCGTGGCAGTCCTGACCGCCGACGATCATCGGCGTGCCGGAAACCCGCCGTGCCACCTCGGCGAGCACGGTGAAGGGCGGGAAGATGCCCATGGTCGCGGAAGGGCGCACGTAGCGGTCGGCGAGCGCGCCGGCGAGCGCCAGCGCGTCGCGACGCAGCCCGTGCATCTTCCAGTTGCCGAAGACGATCGGGCGCGGCAGCGCCATGCGGTCCGTCCCTGTCCGAAGCCCGCGCGACAGGTATCACGCGCGCCGGAGCTGTCAAACCCGCAGACCTCCGCCTCCGGCCCGGTCAGCCGGCGGACCGGGAGGCGAGGCGGGAGCGCACCGCGGGATCTTCCGCCAGAAGCGCGCGGAGCCCTTCCCGGTAGGTCGGGTAACGGAGCTCGACGCCGAGTTCGCGGCGGATGCGGTCGTTCCGCACGCGGCGGTTGTCGGCGTAGAAGCTGCGCGCCATGGGCGACAGTTCCGCGGTCGCGAACGGCTGTTCCGGCGGTGGTTCGATGCCGAGCAGTTCCGCGGCGAAGGTCACCACGTCCTGCGGCGGGGCCGGTTCGTCGTCGCAGACATTGTAGATCCGTCCCGGGTCCGGCCGGTCGATCGAGGCTTCGAGGACGCGCGCGATGTCCTCGACGTGGATGCGCGAGAACACCTGCCCCGGCTTGACGATGCGGTGGGCGGTCCCGTCGAGCAGGGCGAGCAGGCTGTTGCGCCCGGGCCCGTAGACGCCTGCGAGGCGGAAGATGTGGACGGGCAGGCCCGAGGCGAGCCAGGCGCGTTCGGCTTCGAGCCGGCGGACGGCACGGGGCATGCGCGGCGCCGGCTCGTCGTCTTCCGAAACCCAGGCGCCGCCACGGTCGCCGTAGACGGCGGTGGTGCCGAGATAGCCGACCCAGCGGAGATCCGGCAGCGCGCGCAGGTCCGCGAGGTGCCGGTCGAGCACCGGATCCCCTTCTTCGTCCGGCGGGATCGAGACGAGGACGTGCGTCACCCCGGCGAGCGCCCGGGCCGGCTCCGCGAGGGGATGGTCACGCGAGAAGCGGAACAGTTCGACCCCTTCCGCCCCGCGACCCTCCGGTTCGCGCACCGTGCCACGCACGGGAAAGCCGCGTGCCCGCAGGCGTCCGGCGAGGTGCCGCGCCGTGTAGCCGTAGCCGAAGCAGAACAGGACCGCCACGCGCCGTCTCCCCATCTCCGCCGCGGACGCAGATGGAAAGCGGCCGTACTTCGGCAAGCGCGAAGGGGTGGTGCCGGCCTCAGTCCGCGTAACGGTGGCGCACGTGGTGCCACCACGCCAGCACCGCCCGGTGCGGCAGCCAGACCGCGGCCGCGACGAGAAGAAGCGACAGCAGGTAGAAGCGGACCCCGGGCGGATGGGGGGAACCGGCGGCAGCGACCCAGAGCATGCCGACGAGGGCGAGGGCGACGGCGCCGCCCGTGGCACCGGCCACTTTCGCCAGCCGGTGGTAGCGCTGGCGCATCCGCCACACGGTCCGGACCCTGCGCTCTTCGCTCATCAGGGCGCGCCAGGATACAATTCACCGTTGCAGAACCGGTACGCCTGAACACGCCCGCGTGCAAGCAGAATCGGCGCGAGACGGCTGCCTGACCGTTCGCCTCGCGCTCGCGTCGGATTTCACGACGGTGCCGGTCGCCGGCCGGGTCACGGGGCGGTGCGGATTGTCCCGCGATGCGCTGTCGCCATATCCCGGCCATGAGGCGCGGGCAGGCAGATCGTGCGGGCGGGAGCGGATCCGGCGTCGCGATCCCGCCCGAGGGTTTCCGCCACTGGCCCCGAGCCCTCGACCCCGAGACCCAGCGGTCGCTGCTGCGCGACGTTCTGGACCGGGTGGAGCGGGCGGGCTGGTTCACGCCGACCATGCCGCGCAGCGGCCGGCCGTTCTCGGTGCGGATGTGCAACCTCGGGCCGCTCGGCTGGGTGAGCGACCGGGCCGGCTACCGCTACCAGCCGCACCATCCCGACACGGGTGAACCCTGGCCAGAGATGCCGGAGCTGCTCTACCGGCTGTGGGAGCGTTACGCCGGCTGGCCCGACCCGCCCGAGGCCTGTCTCGTCAACCTCTACCGCCCGGGGGCGCGGATGGGCCTGCACCGGGACGAGGACGAGGAGGCGCTCGAAGCGCCCGTGCTCTCGATCTCGCTCGGCGATACCGCGATCTTCCGCATCGGTGGTCCGGAACGCCGCGGTCCGACGCGGCGGATCGAGCTCGCGAGCGGTGATGTCGTCGCCCTCGCGGGTGCGGCGCGTCTCGCCTACCACGGCGTCGACCGGATCCTGCCGGGGACCGGCCCGCTCGTCCCCGGAGGCGGACGCATCAATCTGACGCTGCGCCGTGTGACACGGCCGGACGGGGTTCAGAGCTCCCGGCCGAGCTTCGCATCCAGCGACCAGCGTCCGCCGCCGCGCACCATGCAGAACAGCGCCATGGCCGCCCAGAACAGCGGGTACTCGTAGCCGCCCCTGTTCCAGAAGAAGCCGTTCGGCATGTGGAAGGCGACCGCGTTCGCCATGAAGATGAAGACCAGCAGCGCCACCGGCCGGGTGAAGAGCCCGAGCACGAGGGCGAGGCCGCCGAAGGTCTCGAGCAGCGCCAGGGCCCAGGCCCAGAACAGTCCCGGCGTGTAGCCGACACTCTCGAGGAACTGCGCCGTGCCGGAGATCCCCCCTCCACCGAAGGCTCCGAACAGCTTCTGCATGCCGTGCGGGATCAGCATCAGGCCGGTGAACACGCGCACGAGCGTGTCCATGTACGGGTCGAGCGCCCGGTAGACGCTGCCGAGCGCCGGGATCACGAGCCGGGTGTCGCCGGTGGTCCTGTCCGTCATGCCGCCTCCGTCGGGTCGGGGTGTCCGGCGAAGGCATGGTCCGGGGAGCGATGCGGCGCAACCGGCCGCGGCGTGGACGCTGCGTTCACGCCCCGTGGACGACGCTGGAAGGCGGAGAGGCGGTGGCCGTGGTCCGGATCGGCCCCCGCCGGCAGAGGCGCCGCCGGCGGGAGACCCGAGGCCGGAACATGCGAAGCATCGGACCAATGGCGGCGCGAGGAATGCGGGCGGATGCGTAGCGCGCGTCGGCGGCCGACGCTGTGAGTTTTGCCACACGCCCCGTCGATCGCGGCATCCGGCACGCAGCCGCGTGGCCGGCGCCGGTCGCAGCCCGTACGCGACGGCAGAGCGCCACTTCCGTTCCTGCGCGAAATGTCCGAAACTCGGCGCGGACCGAGGGGGAGGAGCCGATGATCGCCGCCTCTGCCGGCGGCGCACCCGGGCCCGCCGCCGGGCTTCCGGACTTCGCGCGGCGTCTCGGGCTCGATGCCGGCGACGCCGCGCTGCTGCACCGGACGCCGCTGTTCCACGGCCTCGACGACCGCCAGCTCGGGCGGCTGCTCGCCCACGCCACGGTGCGCCGTTTCCCGCGCGGCAGCGTGCTGTTCGTGCAGGGCGATCCGGCCGACCGGATGTTCGTGGTCCTCGACGGCTGGGTCCGGCTCGTGCGCACGACGCGCGAGGGCCAGGAGGTGACGATCCACATCTTCGGTCGCGGCGAGAGCCTCGCCGAGGCGGCCGTGTTCCAGATGGGCACCTATCCCGTCACGGGGATCACGGTCGAGGAGTCGCGCCTGCTCGCGATCCCGGCCGAGAGCCTGCTCGCCTGCCTGCGCGAGCATTCCGAGCTGTGCTTCAACATGATGGCGTCGCTGTCGCGGCGGCTGCACGGCTTCGTCCAGCAGATCGAGCAGCTCTCGAGCCGTTCCTCGGCCGAGCGCCTCGCCCTGTTCCTCTGCCGCCTGTGCGTGGGCGAGAGGGGCAGCTGCACCATCCGCCTGCCGCTCGACAAGACGCTGATCGCCGCGCGTCTCGGCATGCAGCCCGAGACCCTCTCGCGCAACCTCGCGAAGCTGCGCGAGGTCGGCGTCGAGACCCGCGGTGCGGTCGTCGTCGTCCACGACATCGCGGCGCTGCGCCGCTTCGCCCGCCTCGACGAGGAGTGACCATGGCCAGAACCCGCAAGGTGATCGTCACCTGTGCCGTCACCGGTTCCATCCACACGCCCAGCATGTCGCCGTACCTTCCGGTCACGCCGCAGCAGATCGCCGACGAGGCGGTGGCGGCCGCCGAAGCGGGCGCGGCGATCGTGCACCTGCACGCGCGCGATCCCGAGACCGGCCGGCCCGACCAGTCGCCGGAGGCCTTCGCCCGGTTCCTTCCGCTCATCAAGCAGCGGTCGGATGTGGTGATCAACATCACGACTGGCGGCGCGCCGGGGATGACGGTCGAGGAGCGCCTGCGGCCCGCAGCCACCTTCGCGCCCGAGGTCGCCTCCCTCAACATGGGCTCGATGAACTTCGGGCTCTATCCCATGCTCGGGCGCTACACGGAGTTCCGGCACGACTGGGAACGCCGGCATCTCGAAGCGACCCGCGACATGGTCTTCAAAAACACCTTCGCCGACATCGAGAAGATCCTCGAGACCTGCCGCGGCAACGGAACCCGCTTCGAATTCGAATGCTACGACATCGGACACCTCTACAACCTCGCCCACATGCTCGACCGCAAGCTGGTCGAGCCGCCGCTGTTCGTGCAGTCGGTGTTCGGGATCCTCGGCGGCATCGGCACCCATCCCGAGGACGTCCTGCACATGAAGCGCACCGCCGACCGGCTGTTCGGCGACGACTACCGCTGGTCGGTCCTGGGCGCCGGCCGCAACCAGATGCCGATCGCGGCCATGGCGGCCGCCATGGGCGGCAATGTCCGTGTCGGCCTCGAGGACAGCCTGTGGATCGGCCCGGGCGAGCTCGCGAAAAGCAACGCCGACCAGGTCCGCAAGGTGCGCCAGATCGTCGAAGGGCTCGGGCTCGAGGTGGCGACCCCGGCCGAGGCGCGGGAGATCCTGCAGCTCAAGGGCGGCGACCGGGTGAACTTCTGATCCTCCGGTGGTGACCGCGACAGGATCCGGGGCGCCGCCGGAGCGGACGTTCGCCGGCATGGCGACGATGGCCATCGGCGTCGGCCTCCTCACGCTCATGGACGGCACGGGCAAGGTGCTGTTGCGCGAGCTGCCGCTCGCCGAGGTGGTCTGGGGGCGCTACGCCTGCAACCTGCTCGCGCTGTGGCTGCTCCTGCGGCTGCGCAGCCGGAGCCTCGTGCCGAGCCGTCGCCTGCCCCTGCAGCTTGCCCGCGGAGTGGCGATGGTGCTGGCGACGGCCGCGATGTTCCTCTCGCTGTCGCTGCTGCCGATGGCCGAGACCTACGCCGTCGGGTTCACCTCGCCGCTGCTCGTCGCCCTGCTCGCCGGCCCGGTGCTGGGCGAGCGTGTGGACCGCTGGCGCTGGGCGGCGGCGGTCGGCGGGTTCCTCGGCGTGCTGGTGGTGCTGCGTCCGGGCAGCGGGGTGTTCGGGGCGGCGGCTGCGGCACCCCTGGCGATGGCCTTCTGCTTCGCCCTCTACCAGCTCGCCACGCGCGTGCTCGGCCGTTTCGACCCGCCCGAGACCACCATGTTCCATTCCGCCTGGATCGGCACCGTCGTCGTCCTGCCGCTGCTGCCGGCCGTCTGGCAGATGCCGGATCTCCGCCAGCTCGCGCTCATGCTCCTCATGGGCGTGCTCGGCCTCGCGAGCCATCTCTGCATGATCCGCGCCTTCGCCCTCGCGCCCGCGTCGCTCGTCTCGCCGCTGATCTACACCCAGATGGTCTGGGCCGTCGGCTTCGGCTGGCTCGTGTTCGGCGATCTGCCCGACATCTGGACGCTGACGGGATCGCTGGTGGTCGCCGCGGCGGGCCTGCTGCTCCTTCGTTCCGCTCCGGAGAACCGTCGATGACTGCGCTGTTCACGCCGCTCCGCCTGCGCGGCCTCGAGCTCGCGAACCGGATCGTGGTCTCGCCCATGTGCCAGTACATCGCGAGCGACGGCCGGGCCGGGGCGTGGCATCACGTGCACTACGGTTCGCTCTCGATGGGTGGTGCCGCACTGCTGATGTTCGAAGCGACCGCGGTCACGCCCGGGGGACGCATCACGCCCTTCTGTCTCGGTCTCTGGAACGATGGCTGTGCCGCAGCGCTCGAACCTGTCCTCGCCTTCTGCCGGCGCCACGGCACCGCGAAGCTCGGCATCCAGCTCGGTCACGCCGGACGCAAGGGCTCGGCGCACCGTCCCCTCGAGGGCGGCCATCCGCTGCGGCCGGAGGAAGGGGCCTGGACGACACTGGCGCCGTCACCGGTACCCTTCGACGCCGGCTGGCCGACGCCGCGGGAAGCCACCGCGGCCGACCTCGAAGCCCTCGTCGAGGCCTACGCCGCGGCCGCGGAGCGGGCGGCCCATCTCGGCTTCGACCTGCTCGAGCTGCACATGGCCCACGGCTATCTGCTGCACCAGTTCCTCTCACCGCTCTCGAACCTGCGCACCGACGCCTTCGGCGGCAGTTTCGAGAACCGCATCCGCTTCCCGGTCCGGGTGTTCGAGGCCGTGCGGGCGGTCTGGCCCGGGGACCGGCCGCTCGGGGTGCGGGTCTCGGCCACCGACTGGGTCGATGGCGGCTGGACCCCCGAAGAGACCGTCGGGCTCGTGCGCCGGCTGCGCGAGCGCGGCTGCGATTTCGCCGATGTCTCTTCGGGCGGCCTGCATCCGGCGCAGCGGATCCCGCTGGCACCCGGCTATCAGGTGCCCTTCGCCGCGCGGGTGCGACGCGAGGCGGAGATTCCGACGATCGCCGTCGGGCTGATCACCGGGCCGCGGCAGGCCGAAAGCGTCGTCGCGGAGGGCCGGGCCGACCTCGTCGCCCTCGCCCGCGGCTTCCTGGACGATCCGCACTGGGGCTGGCACGCCGCGCGGGCGCTCGGGGCGGAGATCGAATATCCGCTCCAGTACGTCCGGGCCCATCCCCGCAACTGGCCGGGCGCCGGGCCGATGCGGCAACCCTGAGCCGACGTTCCGGGACGGGCGGCACGCTTCAGAACGCGGCAGGCTCCGGGGCCGGCACGCCGGTCGCGACGAAGCGCTGGTCCGTGCCCTCGAGCACGAGGCAGGTGAGGCGCCCCGTGAGATAGGCGCCGGTGTCGATGCCGATGCGGTTCGGGCGCACGACCGGTTCCTCGGTCACGGTGTGGCCGTGCACGATCACCTTGCCGGGATCGCCGCGCCAGCTCAGGAACGGCTCGCGGATCCACAGCAGATCCTCGGGCGACTGCCGGTCGAGCGGCACCCCCGGGCGAATTCCTGCGTGGCAGAAGTAGTAGTCACCGCAGGACCAGGCGAGCTCCAGCCCGTGGAGCAGCTCCCGGTGTGCGGGCGGAAAGCGCTCGACGAGCTGCTTCTGCGCCTGGGCGATGCGCTGCGGCTCGGGCAGGGTGACGTCGAGCCGCACGCCGTAGCTCGCGAGCGTCGCGTCGCCGCCGAACTGGACCCAGCTGGTGCCGACGGGCTGGCCACGGAGGAATTCGCGCAGCCACAGGTCGTGGTTGCCGATCAGGAGCACGCGCGACAGGCCGGTCAGGAGCGGATTGTCGATCAGCCACTGGAGCACGCCGCGGCTGTCGACGCCGCGGTCGACATAGTCGCCGAGGTAGACGACGAACGGTTCGACCACACGGGCCGATGCCGCCAGATCGGCGACGATCCGCTCCTCGATCTCCCGCAGCAGATCGAGCCGCCCGTGCACGTCGCCGATCGCGTACACCCGGACCCCGTCGGGGACGCGGGGCAGGCGGCGATCGTTCCGGGGCTCGGGGCCCGGAGCGGGGCGCGGACGCTGGATCAGCCTTCCGAACAGGGCCGGTCTCCCGGGACAGGTGGGCCGGCCGGTGTGGCCGGGGAGCGACACCGGACGGCAAGTTGCAGGTCCATATAGGGACGCGGGCTGCCTCCGGCCACGAACGGTTGCGTTTACGGCCGGTTCGGAGCTATCAACCCGACGGTGATCCGCAGGACGGCGGACACATGGGTCGGCGGCCGCGTCGGAGCGGTTGGTCCGGCGAGATTAGCCTGAGGGTTGGGGTTCCGGAGCGAGCGCCGGGGCGGTTTCGTCCGGATCCGCGTCCCGGGGCCCGTGGCTCGCGCCCGCGCAACCGGATCGAGAGGGAGAGTTGGAAGTGAGACTGGCTCGACTGACTGCCTCATTCCTGGCGGCGACCTGCCTCGGGACTCTGGCCGGGGAAGTGCTGGCGCAGCAGCAGGCGCCGAACCCGAACGTCACCGTGCGGGAGAGGGAGCGTCCCGAATACGAACCCCTCGGCATCCGCGCCGGTGCCTTCCTGATCCATCCGCGCCTCACTGTTGGCGGCGAGTACGACAGCAACGTCTTCGCCAGCGACAACAACGAGAAGGACGACTTCGGCCTCGTCGTGTCGCCGCGTGTCAACGTCGACTCGCAATGGTCCCGCCACGCCCTGAACCTCACGGCCGGTGCATCCGCTGCCTACTTCGCCGATTTCGACGACAACAACTACCTCGATTTCGATGTCGGTGCGGCGGGCCGGCTGGACGTCACCAGGGAGAACAGCATCCGCGGCGCCCTCAGCTTCGCCCGTGACCACGAGGATCGGGCGAACCCGGATCAGGGCGGCTCGCAGGACGTTACCAAGTTCTATGTCGGCGATGCCAGTCTCGGTTACCGGCACAATTTCAATCGCCTGTTCTTCCAGATCGACGGTCGGGTGCGTCGGTACGATTTTCTCGACGATCCCGGTAACATCAACAACGACGACCGCGACCGCAACCGCTACTCTGCCCGGTTGCGCGGCGGTTACGCGATCTCGCCCCGCATCCGTCTCTTCGGTGAAGGCGAATACCGCATCGTCCGTTACGACGAGACACCCGACGACAGCGGCGTCGATCGCGATTCCGACGGCTTCGCGCTGCGCGTCGGTTCCGAAGTCGACATCACCGGACTGCTGTTCGGCGAGGTGGCGGTCGGCTACACCCGGCAGGACTACGACGACAGCACCCTCGACACCGCCCAGGGCATCAACGCGCTCGGCCAGCTGACCTGGAACCCGACGCCGCTCACAACCGTCGTCGGCACGGTCGAGCTCGACGTCAAGGAAACGACGGTCGTCTTCAACGGTGACCAGGCGTCGGCGAACTTCCAGAAGGCCTTCACCCTCGAGGTCACGCACGAGCTGTTGCGCAACCTGCTGCTCGACGGCACGCTCGCCTACGTGCGTGACGACTTCGAGGGAACCGCGCGTTCCGACAACACCTATTCGGTCGGTGCCGGCATCACCTATCTCGTGAACCGGAACATCGGTGTGGACGTCGGCTACACCTTCACGACCCGTGACTCGGACGCCACGGGGGCCGACTACGACCGCCACATCGTGCGCGTCGGTGTCACCGGACGTCTCTGAGCGCGAAGGCGGCGGGACCGCGGTGCGTCGGGCGCGCGGAACGCTCTTGTTCCGCGCGCAGCTCTCTTCTAGTCAGGTGGCAGCCCGGCGGCGGGTCTGCCGGGGCGGTTCGCGACCTCCGGTGACGATGGGCGGACGACCGATGAGGCGATGGCTGCACGGTATCTGGGCGGTGTTCGGTCTCGTGATCTGGCTCGCCGGCTGCGGCGGCGGTCCGGAACTCGGCGAGGTCGGCAGTCTGCCGGAAGTCGGGTCACCCGAAGCTGCCGTCGAGCTTCCCGAAGTGCCGTATCGCCTCGGGCCGGGCGACAAGATCCGCGTCGTCGTCTTTCGCCACGAGGATCTCTCGGGCGAGTTCTCGCTCGACGGTTCGGGCAGTTTCTCCATGCCGCTGATCGGCGAGGTCCGCGCCAACGGCATGACCGCGCGCGAACTCGAACAGCATCTCGAGCAGCGCTTTGCCGACGGCTACCTTGTCGAGCCCCGGGTCAGCGTCGAGATCCTGACCTACCGGCCCTTCTACATTCTGGGCGAGGTCAACCGGCCCGGGGCCTACGAATACGAGAGCGGCATGACGGTGCTGAACGCCGTGGCGCTCGCCGGCGGCTTCACCTACCGCGCCAAGCAGGACGTGTTCCTGCTGCAGCGCGGCGGCGCCAACGCGAAACCCGTGCCCGTCACCGGCAACACGCGGATCGCGCCGGGTGACGTGATCACGGTCCAGGAGCGCTTCTTCTGAGCACGCGCGGCCGGCGGCGGGCGACCGTCCGGCGCCCGCCGCACATGCCGGTCCGGGAGGCGGCTTGACGATCGCGGACCGGGCGAAGGGCTGGATCGAGGCGGTACGGATCTACACCGATCCGCGGGTGATCGCCGTCTTCGCCCTCGGGTTCTCGAGCGGCCTGCCGATCATGCTGGTCGCGACGACGCTTAGCACCTGGCTCGCCGAAGCGGGTGTCTCGAAGTCGTCGATCGGTCTCTTCGCCTACGTCTTCGCCCCCTACACCTTCAAGTTCGCCTGGGCGCCGGTCATGGACCGGCTGCCGCTGCCGCCGCTCACGACGCTGCTCGGCCGGCGCCGCGGCTGGATCCTCGCCACCCAGATCGGTCTCCTCGTGTCGATCTGGGCGCTCGGCCGGACCGATCCCGGCACCGACCTCTACTGGACCGCTGTGTTCGCCGTGCTCGTCGCCTTCTTGTCGGCGAGCCAGGACATCGTCGTCGACGCCCTGCGCATCGAGATCCTGCCGAAAGAGGAGCTGGGTGCCGGCGCCGGGGTGGTGGTGCTCGGCTACCGCATCGCCATGTGGGTGGCGACCGCCGGTGCGCTGCTGATCGCCGACGCCGCCGGCTGGTCGGCTGCCTACACCACCATGGCGCTTCTCGTGCTCGTGGGTGTGGCGACGGTGCTCCTCGTGCGCGAGCCCGAGGGTTCGTCGACGGCGCTCGTGGAGCCGGACGTCGCCAGGGAGGAAGACCTGCTCGCGCGCGAGATCGCACTGGCCCGCGCCGCATCCGGCACGCCCGCGGGGACCGCCCTGCGCTTCGCCATCGTCTGGCTGCTCGCGATCGAGCCGCTCTCGGCCCTCGCGGCGCTCGCTGCCGGGCTCTCCGGCGGTGCCGGCCCGCTGCTGGCCGGGGTCTTCGCGGCCGAGCTGGTGCTCCTAGGCTTAGGGGTGCGCGCCGGCCTCGCGCTGCTGCGTCGCCGCGCCGGGGCACAGCACCTCGTCAAGGACTGGGCGCTGCTGACGCTCGCTCTCGCGATCCTGCAGGTGCTGCTCTGGGCCTTCGTGGCCGACGGACCCTATCTCGCCGAGGCCTGCGGCTGGCTCGTCATGTGGGGGCTGTGGCTGGTCGCGAATGCCATTGTGCTGCTCGCCGGCGGAGGCCGGCTCGATCCCATGGCCTTCACGAGCCCCGTCTGGCTCGTGATCGTCTCGTTCTGGCTGCGCTTCGCCGCCGCCGTGTTCCTCTACGGTGTCGTCTACTTCGACCGTACGACGGTGGCGATCTTCGGCCTCACGCCGCTGCGCGAGGAGTCGCGCCTGCACCTCTGGGTGCGCCGCGCCGTGGTCGAGCCCTTCTACGATTTCTTCCGCCGCCACGGTGTCGCCATCGCCGTCGCCATCCTCGCGCTGATTTCGGTCTTCAAGGCGAGCGACGTGATGCTCACCCTGATGGCCAACCCCTTCTACATCGAGCTGGGTTTCACCAAGGCGCAGATCGCCTGGGTGTCGAAGACCTTCGGCCTGTGGATGACGCTCCTCGGTGGTCTCGTCGGCGGTGTCGTCGTCTACCGCTTCGGCCTGATGCGTTCGCTCGCGCTCGGCGTGGTCGTGATGGCGGTCTCCAATCTCGCCTTCCTGCTGCTCGCCTGGAGCCACGATGCCGGCATCGGTGCCCCGCCCGCGGGCGAGGAGGGGCCGGGCGTCTGGATGCTCGGCCTCTTCCACCTCGTCATCCTGATCGAGAACCTCTCGGGCGGCCTCGGCACCGCGGTCTTCGTCGCCTATCTCTCCTCGCTCTGCAACGTCCACTACACGGCGGTGCAGTACGCGCTGCTGACCTCCTTCATGCAGCTCTTCGGCAAGTTCGTGATCGTGCCGTCCTCGGGCTTCTTCGTCGACGCCCTCGGCTGGCAGGCCTTCTTCCTGGCCTCGGCCCTGTTCGCGCTGCCGGCGCTCGTGCTGATCCGGTGGCTGCAGCGGCGCGGGATCGAGGCCGAAGCGCCGGAGGGCGGCGCCCGGGGCGTGCGCGTTCCGTGAGCCTTCGTGCGGTTCAGCGGCCGGCCGGGGGATCGCGGCGGATCTGGGTGCCGATGCCGTGCTCGGTGAACACCTCGAGCAGGACCGCGTGCGGCACGCGGCCGTCGAGGATGGTCGCCGCACCGACGCCGTGCTCGACCGCGGCGAGGCAGGTCTCGACCTTGGGGATCATGCCGCCGCGGATGGTGCCGTCGGCGATCATGGCGCGCGCCTCGTGGACGCCGAGCCACGGGACGAGCCGCCCCTCGCGATCGAGCACGCCGGCGACGTCCGTGAGCATGAGGAGCCGCCGGGCACGGACCGCCGCCGCGATCGCACCCGCCGCCGTGTCGGCGTTGATGTTGTAGGTCTCGCCCTCGGGCCCGGTGCCGATCGGCGCCACCACGGGGATGATCTCGCTGCCGGCGAGCACGTCGAGGATGGTCCGGTCGATCTCCTCGGGCTCGCCGACGAAGCCGAGGTCGACCGCTTCCTCGATCGCCGAATCCGGATGCTTCCGCGTGCGCCGCACCGGGCGCGCCCGGATCAGCCGCGCGTCCTTGCCGCAGATCCCGACCGCCTTGCCGCCCGCCGCCTGGATCGCCGTGACGATTTCCTTGTTGATGCGGCCGGCGAGCACCATCTCGACCACCTCGACCGTGGCCGCGTCCGTCACCCGCAACCCGTCGACGAAACGGCTCTCGATCTGCAGCCGGTCGAGCATCGCCTTGATCTGCGGCCCGCCGCCGTGCACCACCACCGGGTTGATGCCGACCTGCTTCAGGAGCACGATGTCGCGCGCGAAATCGCGGGCGAGATGTTCCTCGCCCATGGCGTGGCCGCCGTATTTGACGACGAAGGTGGCGCCGCTGTAGCGCCGCATGTAGGGCAGCGCCTCGATCAGCGTCCGCGCGACGCGGTGGATGTCGTCGGTGTCGCCCGTGTCCGTCATGCTCCGCTCCGGCCCGCGTCCGGGCTTCGTGCGATCCCGGCGAGCGTGGCGCGCAGCTCCGCGATGCCGGTGCCGTCGCGGGCGCTCGTCACGAGGACCAGCGGGTGCGCGCCCTGCTGCCGCGCGGCGAACTTCTCCGCCTCCGCGATCCGCCGCAAGAGTTCGTCGCGCCGCGGCAGATCGCATTTCGTCAGCACGAGCTGGAAAGCCACGGCCGACTCGCCGAGCAGTTGCATGATCTCGCGGTCGGAGGCCTTCGGGCCGTGGCGGGCATCGATCAGCACCAGCACCCGCGCGAGGTTGGGGCGGCCGCGCAGATAGTCGCGGATTAGCCGGTTCCACGCCTCGACCTTCGCCTTCGGCGCCTCGGCGTAGCCGTAGCCGGGGAGGTCGACGAGCACGAGCCCGCCGCCGATGCGGAAGAAGTTGAGCTCCTGCGTGCGCCCCGGCGTCTTCGAGGTGCGCGCGAGCCCGTGCCGGCCGGCGAGCGCATTGAGGAGGCTCGACTTGCCGACGTTCGACCGTCCGGCCACAGCCACTTCCGGAAGCTCCGGCTCCGGCAGCCGGGCGTAGTCGGCGACACCGAGCACGAACTCCGCCGGCCCCGCGAACAGGCGCCGGCCCTGCTCCAGGGCCTCCTTGTCGAAGGCCGGTGGCGGCGCCACTCCGATCTCCGCTGTCGACACCCCGGGACCCCGTCCCCCTGTTCCGTCCGGGGCGAGCATATATGGCTCCCGGCCTCTCGCACCAGACGCCGGGCAGGCGTCCGCGCTCGCGCGGGTCCGGACCCCAACGTCCGCATGGTCCGGAGGCTCGAAGGAAGCGCGGCTGGCGGCGCCATCTCAATGCGCCGCAGGAAGGACGACCCTCGCGCAAAGCCCGCCCTCCTCGGCCTCGTCGAGGACGAGCCGTCCGCCATAGGCCGAGATCCGGTCGGCGGCGATGGCCAGTCCCATCCCGTGGCCCGGGGTCGACCGGTCGAGACGGACGCCACGCGCCAGCAGCCGGTCGCGTTCGGGCGCGGGAATGCCGGGGCCGTCGTCGAAGATCGCGATCTCGAGACCCTCACGGCAGGCGCGCGCCGAGATCCTGACCCGTCTTGCAGCCCATTTCACCGCGTTTTCGGCCAGTGCGGAGAGAATCTCGGCAAGATCCTCGGCATCACCCCTGAATGCCGGCGCATCGGTGGCGGCTGTCTCGATCGTGACACCTCGTCGCCGCGCCTCGGCGCCGAGGACCAGCTCGAGGTCCTTCAACACTTGCGAGACATCGGTGCGGGCAGCCGGGTCGAGGCCCGCGCCGGCCGCCCGCGCCCGACGCAGATGCCAGTCCAGCATCCGGTTCATCCGCGCGATCAGGGCCGCGTCTTCGGGGCCGGCACGGTTCGCGAGCACGGCGAGCGGCGTCTTGAGTGCGTGAGCGAGGTCCGCGGCCGCGGCGCGGGCGCGTTCGAGCTGGGCCGTATTGGCGGCGACGAGGCGCGACAGCTCCTCGGCCAGTGGCCGGAGCTCCGCCGACCGGACCTCCGGCAGGACCACCGCGCGGCCATCGCGCATGGCCGCCACGCTGCGGGCGAAGCGGGTGAGGTCGGCGAGCCCCGCCCGTACGGCGAGACCCTGCGCGAGCAGGACCGCGACCCCGAGCACCGCGAGCGAAAGGGCCAGCGGCCATCGGACCGCCGAGAGCTCCGCCGCTGCCTCGGCCGCGGGCAAGGTCACGGTCACCGAGAGGCGCCGCGCGTCGCCGGGAGCGGTGAAGTCTTCCGAATGGACAACGAGTTCGGCGCCATCGGGTCCGAGATACGTCGCGCCCCGTGTCTCCACACGCCCGCCCAGCAGCGATGCGGCGCGCGCCAGCACGCCGTTCTCGTCCGTGACCTGCCAGTACCACCCCGACATCGGCCGCTCGAACCGCGGATCGGCAGGGGGCGGGACGACCGAGAATGCACCGGTTTCGTCCCAGCCGGACGCGGCCATGACGGCACGCGCCGCGGCCTCGAGTTCCCGGTCGAGCCGGCGCGTGACGAAATCCTCGAGAAGGACGGAAAGCGCGAACCAGGCAAAAACGAGCGCGCCCAGGGTCAGCCCCGCGGACCACGCCAGAAGTCGCCCGGTGATCGACCCTGGCCTCACGTCGGATCTCGCGGCAGGAGCCTGTAGCCCTCGCCACGGCGCGTCTCGATACGCTGCTCGCCGATCTTGCGCCGAAGGCGCCCGATCAGCACCTCGAGAGAGCGGAAGTCGCGGTCGGTATCCCGATCGTACATGTGTTCCGAGAGTTCCGACCGACTGACGACGCGCCCCTTGTTCAGCATAAGATATCGCAGGAGCTTGGTCTCGAAGGCCGTGAGTCTGATCGGCAGCCCGTCGAGCGTGGCGAGCCCCGTCGCCGTGTCGAACCGCAGCGCGCCGGCCTCCAGTTCCGCCCTGGCGTGACCGGCCGCCCGCCGGATCAGGCCCGACAGGCGCAGCAGGATCTCCTCCATGCGAAAGGGTTTGAGCACATAGTCATCTGCTCCGGCGCGAAATCCCGCCACCTTGTCCGACCAGGAATCCCGGGCCGTGAGAATGAGGACCGGAAAGTCGTGGCCCTGCGAGCGCCAGCGCCGCAGCACCTCGATCCCGTCGAGGTCGGGCAAGCCCAGATCGAGCACTGCCGCGCCGATCGTTTCGGTTGCACCGACGAATTCACCGGTCTCGCCATCGTGGGCCAGCTCGACCGTGTACCCCGCTTCGGTGAGTGCCTGCCCGATCTGCTCGGCGAGTGTACGATCGTCCTCGACGACGAGGACCTTCACGGACGTCCCTCCGGCAGAATGCGCGCCTCGATCTGACCGACACCCCTGACCTCCAGAAAACGGCACCCCGGCCCGGTGACACGGATATCCAGCACGTTGCGTCGCGGAGTCAACCAGCGCACCTCTTGGACCAGTCCCGCGTCCCTCGGCTCGATCCTGAGCGGTTCGCCGACATAGCGTCGAGCCACACAGGCAAGCGCCGTCTCCGTCGTGATGGGAGCGGCGTCCCAGGGCGGGTCCGCTGCGGCGCTGGCGGCGGCGCAGCAGAGGAGGACGAGCATCGGCGGACTGCGCATGGCGGCATTCTGCACTCTGCGACCTCAACGGAAACCAAACGGCGTCGTTTCGGTCCGGTTGCGGCGGGTTCGGGTAAGCCGGGATCGCTGCGAAACGAAAGGAGACGGAAATGAAACGCACAGCAACCGCATTGATTCTGACCGCGGCGCTGTCCGCTCCGCTCACCGCGCAGGAGGCGCGTCTGTCCGGCACGGTGGCCGAGGTCTATGGATCGCAGGTTGTGCTTGCCACACCCGAGGGACGCCTGCTGGTTACGCTGCCGCAGGGCTTCGAGGCGCCGGTTCCGGGAACGCGCCTCGATCTCACAGGCACCCGCGACGGCGCGACCTTCGTCGCGCGCGAGGCCCGTCCCGCGCCGGAGGTCGGCACGTCGCAGTCACCTGCGATGCCTCCGGCGCGGCATCCTCTGCCACCCGAGATTCGAGACCTTGCCCTGCTGGATGTCGTGACCCGCAGCGAACGTACGAAGCACGGAGACTTCGAGACCCACGTCCTCGGCAGGGTGCCCGACGGCACCTGGATCCGGCTGAAGACCCGCGACGGGCGGCTCGTCGAGGCGAAATCCGGCGGAGCCGCCCTGCCGCGTCCGCTCGTCGACCGCGTGCTGCCTCTGCACTTTCGTGACGAATCGGCGATCTCCGGGATCGCACGCATCACGAAGGTCGAGATCAAGCGCAGAGGCGAGATCGAGGTCGAAGGCCTCGACGCGCGGGGCGATCGGGTCGAGGTCGAGTTCCACGCCGACGGTCGCCTGCGCAAGCTCGTCCGCGAGCGCGACGACCGTCGCGGCATGCCGGCCGCGCAGGTGCGGAGCCTCCTCGAGCGACTCGGGTACCGGGACATCGGCTTCGTCGAGACCAAGCCGCGCCATGCCGAGGCCATCGCGGTGAACCCATATGGCGACTGGGTCGAGATCCGCATCAACGACCGCGGTGAGGTGGACCGCGAACGCCTGTGGCATCGTTGAGGAGGTCCGGAACGTGACCGAGAGACGAGACGACGCCACCGGCACCGGCGACAGCGGAGAAATGGCCGCGCTTCGCGCGGCCATCGACCGGCTCGAAGCCCGGCTCGCCCGGCTTGAGGCGCGCGACGCCGCCCCGTCGCCGGTCTCGGAGCTGCAACGCCGCGTCAAGGCCGCCTGGCGGGCGCTGACGGGTCGCGACTCCGACGCGCCAGACGGCGGCGGCGACGCCTCGACCGGAACGGCGCCCGGGGATCGATCCCGCCTCCTGACCAACGTCCTCGTGATCGCAGCAGGGCTGGCTGCGCTGGTGCTCGCCGTCGAGCTGATCAGGGAACTGTTCCGCGGTCTCAGGCACTTCCTGCACTGGATCTTCTGAACACCCCGCCCGCCGGCCCGGCAGGAGGCCGGCGGGACAGAAACGGATGGCTGTTTCGAGACCGGGGTGATGTGATGCGGGGGCCGGGCATCTGCCGACCGGAGAGGAGAAGGCTCGTTTCAGGAGTGTGTCCCGGCCGGCGAAGTCCTGGCGGAGGGAGAGTCCTCCTATCGCGCGTACGAGGGTGTCCGAGACGATCCGCTAAGTAGGCGGGAACCGGCGATTTCGCGGGTCACTCCCGTCCACCGGCCTCCGATCCCGTCCGGACGGATCGGAATACGGATGGAGGCTCGAATGGTGGCTCGCGCAATCGCGATGCGAGAGAGCATCGATGACCGCGAAGGGCACCCGACGCCTGACGGACGCGTTCTGCAGGAAGACGCACCACCCCGGAAGGTACACCGACGGACACGGCAACCTGGTCTTCGTCGTCTCCCCCACCGGAGCCAAGCGCTGGCTGTTCCGATACCAGCGGCACGGCCGACGCCGCGAAATCGGCCTCGGTCCGTATCCGGTTGTCACGCTCGCCGACGCGCGCAGGCAGGCACTGGAGGCGCGGCGGGCCCTGCAGCACGGCCTCGATCCGAGGTCCGTCCTGCAGAGGGCTCCGTCCGTGCCGACCTTCCGCGAGGCCGTCGAAGCGCTGATCGAGGCGAAGCAGGCCGAATGGCGCAACGCCAAGCACCGCCAGCAGTGGCGCAATTCACTCGCGGCGTATGTTCTCCCGAAGATCGGCGACGTCGCGGTGGCGGCGGTCACGACCGAGCACGTCGTCGCGGTTCTGAAGCCTATCTGGACCGCCAAGCCGGAAACGGCGAAACGGGTGCGCGGTCGGATCGAGGCTGCGCTGGACTTCGCCCGGGCGCAGGGCTGGCGCGAGGGCGAGAACCCGGCCCGCTGGCGCGGCCATCTCGACAAGATTCTGCCGCGCCCTTCGCAGATGAAAAAGGTCCGGCACCATCCGGCGCTCGACTGGAGGGAGATCCCGGCGTTCATCGCGGAGCTGGAGTGTATGCCCGGAATCGCCGCCCGGGCGCTGGAGTTCCTGATCCTCACCGCGGCGCGATCCGGGGAGGTCCGTGGTGCACGCTGGAGCGAGATCGACTTCGAGCGAAAGGTGTGGACGATCCCGGCCGAGCGTACGAAGACGCTTCGCGAACACCGCGTGCCGCTCGGCCCGAGGGCGCTGGCGCTGTTGCGGCAGCTGCCGCGCCTTGCCGGAAGTGAGTTCATCTTCCCGGGTACCGGGGGTCAGATGAGCGATATGACGCTCGCGGCGGTGATCCGCCGGATCAACGAGCGGCGCCGGAAATCCGGCCTGGCGCCTTGGACCGATGCGGAGGGCCGACCGGTCACCGTCCACGGCTTCCGCTCGACCTTCCGCACGTGGGCACACCAGGCGACCGGATTTCCCAGGGAGATCGCCGAGGAAGCACTGGCGCACGTGGTCGGCAACCGGGTGGAGAGGGCCTACCGGCGGGGCGATGCGCTCGAACGGCGTCGGAAGCTCATGGAGACATGGGAACGCCACGTTCGTCGGGACGCCGGTGCGCCGGAAGGTCCGCCACCATGCATCGTAGCGGATCCCACGGGGACCTTGCGGGTGGCCGACGCCCGCCGCGAGCTTGCGACCGGGAAGGAGGCGACACCGCGCACGGAGCCGGGCTGCGATCGCGTCGGTGAAACGGGGCGCCGTTTCGCGCCTGCAGATAGGCGCGAACCAGCGGGGGGCAGCTCCGTTCCGAGCCGTTCCTCTCCTGCAGTTGTACGAGGTGACGATGGACGATCGCGCCCCACGTGGCAGGAGTTTCCATTGGGAGATGTCGAGGCAGATCCCGACGGTTCGCCGCGCAGTGCCGGAACCACAGGGCCTCTCTCTGCAGCCTGCGGGAGGCACGGTTTGAATCTCGTGGTGCCAGCGAGGGCGGAGATGCGTTTCACTCCGATTTCGACGGTGACAGCGGAAGCCCGCCGTTGCCACCACCACGACGACATCTCCGCATGACGCCGACAATGTTGCGGAGAAGCTTCTGGACGACTATAATTGGAACTGGTTCGTCGAGCATGCGCCAGACCCATGACCGAGCTCGCCCGCATCTTCCGCGACTGTCTCGCCGACCTCGGGATCGACGAGGAGCGGCTGCTCCGCCGGGTGGGCCTGCGCGACGAGGCCGCAGGGAAGCGGATGCTGCGGCAGCTGGTCGAGGATCCCCTGCAGAAGGGGCCTTTCGCGCGCAGGGTGATCGCAGCGCTGGGGCCGGTCGGCGAACGGTTCGAGGCGGCGCTCGATCTCGCGCTCGAAAGGAAGCAGCCGGAACGGAAGACGGCGCCCCCGGATTTCCGGCCGCGGCTGCGGATCCTCACCTTCCCGCCGCTCAGCCGGAGCATGGGCGGCAAGATGCTCGCCAATTTCGGGCTGAGCTTCAACCTGCCCCCGGAGTGGGCGGAGCTGCCGCTTCGCGAGGGCATGGAGCGGGTCGTGGCGTTCTTCGCGGCGTGGCGGCATCGCCATCCCAAGGGCTGCGTCCCGGGCTTCGTCTGGCGCCGCCGCCCGAACGAGTACTGGGAATTCGACGAAGCGGGCACGCCCGTGGCGCGGTACGACGACTTCCCCATCACGGCGCCGGATGTGCTGCCCGGAGGGCGGATGCTCGGGGACCTCTCCCAGAAGGAGCGGGAAGAGGTGTTCGCCCGTTACGGTGTCGCGACCTGTTGCCGCCTCCGCAGGCGGCACGCGCAGGAAGCGGACGGAACGCCGGTGTAAGGGTCTCCGGCCAACTCGCCGGGCGCAGAAGGGGGCATCGGACCCGCCACGGTCGCCGACCCCCGGCCATCCCGGCTACCCGTGCCCCTTCCCGAAGGCCGCCCCGCGCAGGCGTTGCGGGCGGAGAAGCGGGGCGTTCCGGACGACGTGGACTACGCACCCGGAGCTGCCGTTCCACGACAGTGGCAGCCGGTGAGGGTCGTGGCGCTCTCGTCCGGCGTTTCCGCGCCGCCCGGTTCAGGGGCGACGTGTGGACCTGCTACGAACGCGCTCGGCGATCCAGGCCTCCACCTCGTGCTCGAGCCAGCCGACACGGTTCTCCGACAGCGGCACCGGAGGCGGGAAGTTTCCCTTGCGCAGCAGGTCGTAGATCGTGGACCGCGACAGGCCGACCCGGCGGATCACGTCGCCTATCGGCAGGATGATCGTGGGCGCGTGGGGAACCGGCTGCTCCTCGTGGCCCCTGGCGGAACTGTCACAGTGAAGCATGGCTGATCTCCTCTGGATTTCGAGTTCGCAGTATTTAGCGGCGCCGCGGACGTACCTGCTTAGGGCTGGCCGGGCTCGGACGGCGTCCGTCGGCGGACCGGCGGCGCTCTGGCTGTAACCCGAACCGGAGCCCTCGTCCCCGCAAAGGCGGCGGGAACGTCGGAGCCACGTGTTGGCCGCGCCGCATGCCAGTCGCCCAATGCAACAGGCCGACTGGCGGTCTCGGTTCCGAGTCTCGGCGTAGCGCAGCGGTCGCGAGCCGCCCGTGAACGCGTCCCGAAGAGCATTCGTGCGAAAGGATGCCAGGTGGTCATACGTGGCACCTCGCCCTTGGCGTGGTCCTTCGCGCTGCGGTCGCGATGACCGGCAGGGGAGCGGCGACGGCGGGGCCCGGGCACGCTCTTGCTCGTTCGAGAGGGGGAGCAGGACTACCCTGGGAGGGCCTGCTCGCCCGAGAGACCGCGACGTCGCTCCAGCCGACCTGCACGGCCTGCGTTGCGCTCGGAATCTCCCCGTGCAGAACTGCCGACCCGCCCGAACACACCCACCGAGAAGCAGACTCGACTGTTCGGTGGGCAAGATGCGTCGGGCTTGGTCGGACCGTACAGAAGGGGGAACGCATCAGCCCGGTGGAGGGGATCGACTGCGTGTCGCACCGCGGGTTCCGCGGTGGACCGGACGGTTGCAACGGAGGGCCCCGGGAAGGCGAGACGGTCGATGGCGGGAATCGTCGCGGCATCCGGGTTCCGACCTCGGCCCTGTCGCGCACCCGCGGAAGGGCGGTCGCGCCGACCGAGCCGGACCGGATCGCGGCGCTTCGTGGCTCGGGCGGAGAGAGACAGTCGATGTCGCGCATGTCGGGGTGCGGGGTGCGCGTTCGCAGGTGATTTCGGGGCGCCGCTTCATGGCGGAGAGCCAGGCCGAGAGGGTAATGCGCAGCTCCTCGACCGACAGCTCCGCGGGGTTCTCGACGAGGATGACGGAGATATCGAGCCAGCGGCGGCGGCTGCGCGACTTGGAAGAGGAGGCGGGCTTGTGGAGGTAACGGCACCAGCGGCGAAGATCGTCCCGGCTGTCGAGGATCCTGACGTCGGGCGAACGGATTCGAGCCTTGCCGCCGCGGGCGGTGAAGGCCTTCCGCCAAGCCTGCGCGCACCTCCGTCTCCAGGCGTCGATCCACTTCCTGCGCCTGTCCGGACCATGCGGAATTCCGGCGGCCGGGGCCGACAGCAGGACATGGAGATGCGGCAGGAAGGACCTCCCGTCGGTGTCCACCGGGCATTCCATGCGACGGAGCCTGACGCGGGCGTGACGCAGCGGAACACGGCGCTCGAGGATGTGGAAAGCCTCGAGGAGCCGGTCACACCCTTCGACGAGGCGGCGGTGATGGACAGGAGGGAGCACGAGGGTGAGGGCCAGGAAGAGGCTGGATCCGTCGTCGGCTTCGTCGAGGGCCCAGAGCATGGTCTCGCACCGACGGTGGAGCCGCCAGTCCCGACAGACAGGACAGAGGCGGGTGCCACAACGACTGTTGCGCTGCGGATCACACCGCCGCATGCGCTCGAGGAGCGAACGCAGGTCTGCAGGAACCGGTCCGGCATCGGCGATGTCACCGAGGCGTTCGGCGATGGCTGCTCTCTTCTCCTCCCGTTGGCGCATGAGGGGCGGTTTCGCATACCGACCACGGCGCCGACGCGCTCGCTGACGCACACACCCGGTGGCGCTCCCGACATCGGTCGTCGACGTCGCGCCACGTACGTTCTCGCGGTTCCCGGTCATGACCCGATGCCGTCGACGAAAGCGGCGGCATGCCGACGGCCTCGCCGAAGGGCCCTCCCGTATCCCGACCGAGCATGGTGCATGTCCATGTGCATGCGACGCAGTCCTCTGGCGTTCGTCCTGGCTCAGGCGAATCGGCAGAGTCCGCGCCGATAACGGCTCCGTCCGTTTCACGGTGGCGAGATCCGGTGGTGCACGTGCACAGGAATGTGGGCAGCGCGCCGCGCTGTCCACGCGTAGGGCGCCGCGCGGCCCCAATATGGCCGGGACGGTCCCGACAACGGCGAATCCGGAGGATGGCGGAGATAGCCTCCGCGACAGTAGACGAACAAAGCTTTGAGACCTCCCCGCAACAGCGCGTGCGCCGCGGAGAGGCGGCGTGACGGTCTGCGTGAGCGGAGGATCGGCTGTGGTGGCGGGCTTCCGGCGCGGTTGTCCGCGGGTTTTCGGACGGTTTCGCGGGTTGCGGGCGGACTCCGTCCCCGGAGGTCAGGTCGCGGGCGGGGCGAGGCCGACCGCCCGGCGCAGGTCGAAGGCGAGCACCCGGAAGGTCGTGTCGACCAGATTGCGGGCGAGGGAGAAGCAGCGGGCGCGGGCGAGGCCG